>WLWD01000052.1_pt1 | contig 1311091 bp, 1081 predicted proteins | sample 6712731 | NCBI WGS metagenome assembly WLWD01 (sample SAMN12718690, study PRJNA576275) | sponge metagenome | isolation source: marine sponge | host: Mycale hentscheli | place: New Zealand: South Island, Marlborough, Capsize Point | collected 2014-11-01 | reverse complement strand
GTCTTGCCGACGCCGGTGGGGCCGATCATGAGGATGTTCTTTGGGGCAACCTCGTCGACGAGGTCGGCCGGCAGGGCCAACCGTCGATGACGGTTGCGGATCGCGATCGCCACGGCGCGCTTTGCCGCGGCCTGCCCAACGATGAAGTCGTCGAGGAGATCGACGATCTCGCGGGGCGTGAGCTTGTCGGCGTTGGGCGCGTTGTCGAACCGTTCAGGCAAGGTGATGGCCATAACGAAGGGCGTGTCCTACAACTCAGGTGGCGGGGAGTGTTTCTACCCGGATTTCGTGGTTCGTGTAGATGTCGATCTCGGCGGCCATGCCCAGTGCTTCACGAGCGATCGTGGCAGCGTCCATGTCGGTGTGACGGAGCAGAGTGCGCGCCGCCGATAAGGCGATAGGCCCACCGGAACCGATCACCAGAACACCGTCGTCGGGCTCGATGACGTCGCCGTTCCCGGAAACCACCATCGAAGCCTCTTCGTTGGCCACGATCAGGAATGCCTCGAGGTGCCGCATCGTCTTGTCGGTGCGCCAGTCGGAGGCGAGTTCGACAGCCGCACGATGGAGGTTTCCGTTGAAGGTCTCGAGTTTGCCCTCGAAGCGCGTGAACAGCGCCAAGCCGTCCGCAGAGGAGCCAGCGAAGCCGGCCAATACCCGGTCGCCGTACATACGGCGCACCTTACGCGCACCGGCCTTCATGACGGTGTTTCCGAGTGTGACCTGGCCGTCACCCGCGAGCGCGACCTGGTTGTCGCGTCGGACGCAGCAGACGGTGGTGCCGTGAAATCGGCTGGACATGGGCCGATTGTAGCAAGGTGACCCTGCTGGCATACGACGGCGCTATTCGTCCTTGTTGCGACGGGCCCGCGGATGTGAGGAGCGGTAGATGTCTTGAAGGCGCCGCGTCGACAGATGGGTGTAGCGCTGCGTGGTGGCCAGTGATTCGTGACCCAGGAGTTCCTGGATCGCGCGCAGGTCCGCACCCGAGTTCAGCAAATGGGTGGCGAACGAATGGCGGAGCGCGTGCGGCGTTACCCGCTTGGCGATGGGGCTCTCTCGCAATCTCCGGTCGAGGATCCTGCGCAGTCCGTCAGTCGAAAGGCGGGCACCGCGTTCGCTGAGGAACACCGCTGCGCGTGCGTCCGCCGCCTTCTCGGCCTCCAGCTTGCGGCCGTGCGGCGCGTCCCCTCCCAGCCACGTCGTGCGAACGCGAAGCCAGGTGTCGAGTGCTTGGCGCGCGCGCTGCCCGAAAGGCACCAAGCGCTCTTTCGAGCCCTTGCCGAGAACCCGGAGCATGGCGTCCGGACGTATCGCGTCCAGATCGAGGCCGGTGATCTCGCTGGCCCGGAGGCCGGTGGCGTAAAGCAATTCGAGCAGCGCTCGGTCACGATGGCCCACGGGGCTATCGTCCACGAAACCAAGCAGGGCGTCGACGTCGGACTCGGTCAGGAACCGGGGTAGGCGCTGCTCCGTCTTGGGGTTGCGAACCTGACGGGCCGGATTGATTTGCAGTTCGCCTTCGCGACACAGGAAATTGCCGAATGAACGCACGGCGGCGAGTTTGCGACCGACAGTGACCGACGACAGCTGGGCCTCGTGCATTCGGGCACTCCAGGCCCGCACCGCCTCGGATGTCAGCGACTCGGCCGGTATCGCCGGAGCCGACCCACCGGGCCGTTGCCGATTGCCGCGGTAATCTGTCTCCTCACCGTCCAGATAGGCAGCCAGAAACGCTGCGAACTGGTCGAGGTCACTCCGGTAGGCCCGCAGCGTGTGATCCGAGGCATCCTCTTCAAGGCGTTTCGCCTCGAGGAAAGTGTCGACGCCGAGCAGGCGCGCGCTCAGTTGGCTTCGCGCTCGGCTTGTTCTTCGAGCAGCTGGTCGATCAAGACGCGAAGTTGTGCGGTCTTGCTGGGAATAGCACCCATCCACTTCTTGCGGATCTTCCAGTTCGAGTCGACCAGATACGTCATGGGGAAACCGTAGACCGGCCCCCAGGAGACCTCTATGTCGCGGTTCCCCATCACGATCGGGTAGTCCAACTTGAACTCCATCGTGCCGATCTTGATGGGTCGTGCGATCCAGTCAGCGACCTGTTCGGCGCTACCGGACTGGAAGGTCACGCCCAGCATCTCAACGCCCTTGTCGGCGTAGTCTGCGTGCAGTTCGTTGTAATGGGGAATTTCGGTCAGGCACGGTCCACACCACGTCGCCCAGAAATCCACCACCATGATCTTGCCTTCGTACTCGTCGGAGCTCACATCGGCGCCATCGAGTGTCTGAACCACGAAATCGGGCGCGGATACCGACGGATCGAGTGACACGTTGCCGGCGGCGGCACTGCCGTGGATATCGCCCGGAATATCTTCCGAGTGCGGGAAAACCACGTAGCCGAGCGAGAACGCGACGGCTCCGATCGCCAGGATCAACAGGGCGGGGCGGAACTTGTTGAGCATTGTCAGAACTCCCCGGCACTGCGCGTTTCGGCGTGCGCCGGTCGGACCGTCGATGGGTTACCCGCCACGGCGGGCACAAGGGCTGGACTCATGCTAGCCCGTCACGGCCTGTTGACGGAGCGGAGCCACACTCGTTTTGTTTGCCAGAAGACGCGCGGCGGTTTCAGCCGCGGCGCGCTACTCGCCGCTCTTGGGGGCCTTTTTCTTGGCGACCTTTTTCTTCGCAGCCTTCTTCTTGGTCGTCTTTTTCTTGGCTGCCTTCTTCTTCGTCTTCCGCTTGGCCTTTTTCTTCTTGGCCTTTTTCTTCTTGCGGCGTGGCGCGGCAGCCCGGCGCTTCTCTAGCAGTTCCAGCGCCTCCTCGAGGGTCAGCGCGGTCGGATCGGCCATCGCTTTCGGCACCGACGCGTTCACGTCGCCGTCGGTGACGTAGGGCCCGTAGCGGCCGTCGAGCATCTTGATCTCGCCGCCCTCAAGCTGCTCGACGTTCTCATAGATCTTCAACTGCGTCGGCGTGCGCCGGAAGCCCTTCTTTTCCTGCGCGAGCAGTTCCAGGGCTCGGGTGACCGTGAACGTGAGCAGGTCGTCGTCGGCCGTCAGGCTTCGGGTGTCGTCGCCGCGCTTGATGTAGGGCCCGTAACGACCGTTCGCCGCGGTGATGTCGTTGCCGTCGGCGTCCTGACCGATGACCTTCGGGAACTGCAGCAACTGCACGGCTACGTCCAGCGAGATCTCCGCGGGATTCATCCCTTTGAGCAACGAGGCCATCTTCGGCTTCTTCTTCTTGTCCTCGGGATCAGGGTCGCCAAGCTGCACGTAGGGACCGTAGCGGCCGACTTTCATGTACACCGGCAGGTCGGTGTCCGGGTCGTTGCCCAACGGCTCATCAGCCTTCTCCGAGTGGGCGATCAGTTCGCTGGCCCGCTCGATCGTTACTTCGTCCGGGCACGTTCCGTCCGGTATGTTCGCTGTGGTTTCCCCGCGTTGCAGGAAGGGACCGTAGCGGCCGACGCGGATGATGATGTCCCGGCCTTCCTCGTCCTGACCCAACGGCAGGCTGCAGACCTCGCGCGGATCGATCTCGTCGACTTTCGCTTCGAGCAGTGGCTTCAGGCCGGGCATGCCGTTGCCGAAGTAGAACTCGCGCAAGTACGGCAGTGGTTCGCGTTCGCCGCGTGAGATCCGGTCGAGACGGTTCTCCATCTGCGCAGTGAAATCGGTGTCGATCAGGTGAGTCAGGTGACTCTCCATGAGATTCACCACAGCGAAAGCGGTGAACGTCGGCACGAGCGAGTTGCCCTTGCGGAACGTGTACTCACGTCGCTCGATCGTGCTGATGATCGAGGCGTAGGTGCTGGGCCGTCCAATGCCCGATTTCTCGAGCTCCTGGATCAGGCCGGCCTCCGTGAGGCGTCGCGGCGGCTTGGTGATGTGCTCTTCGGTGTCGATGAGAGGGGTAAGGGCCTCGTCGACGGTTACCGCCGGGAGTACTCGCTCCGCATCGCCCTTGTCGGGGCGGCCCTCCACATAGGCGCGCAGGTAACCCGGGAAGTCGACGGTCTGGCCGCTCGCCCGAAACTCGGCGTCGGGCGCGCCCGCATTGGTAACCGTGATGGCGAGCTGGCGCAGCTTTGCGTCGCGCATCTGACAAGCCATCGTGCGCTTCCAGATGAGGTCATAGAGCTTGGCCGCGTCTGCCCCCGTCGCGCTCCGGACCTCGTCGACGCTGCGAATGCTGCTGCCTGCAGGCCGGATGGCCTCGTGAGCTTCCTGCGCGTTCTTCACCTTTGTGGAGTAGTGACGCGGCTCGTCCGGCAGATACTCCTTGCCGTACTTCGCCTCGATGCTCGCCCGCGTCATCGCCACGGCTTCTTTCGATAGCGTCACGGCATCTGTACGCATGTAGGTGATGAACCCGTTCTCGTAGAGCACCAGCGCTGCGCGCATCGTCCGTCGAGCCTGGAAGCCCAGCTTGCGGTTGGCGTCCTGCTGCAGCGTCGACGTGGTGAACGGCCGCTTGGGGCGCTGTTTGCGCGGCTTCTCTTCTACCGACGCGACCTTGAAGTCCTGTGGTCGCAACGAGTCGGCCAGTGTGCCGGCTTCCTCTCCACTGAGCAGGCGGATCGCCGGGTCAGTCAGCTGTCCGGTGTCCGGATCGAAACTGCCGCTCGTGGCCAGGCGACGGCCATCGAGTGTGTGGAGCTTCGCCTCGAACGTCTCGCCGGACTTCGTCGAGAACTGCGCCACCAGATCCCAGTACTCGGCGGCCACGAATCGGATTCGAGCTTTCTCGCGCTCGACCAGGATTCGCACGGCCACACTCTGCACACGGCCGGCCGAGAGACCCGACGCAACCTTGCGCCACAGGACGGGCGAAACCAGATAGCCGTAGAGGCGGTCGATGATTCGACGTGCTTCCTGTGCCTCGACGAGGTTCGTGTCGATCTCGCGGGTCTGCTCCAGCGACTCGAGGATCGCCGCACGGGTGATCTCGTGGAAGACCATCCGCTTCACGGGAACCTTCGGCTTGAGCACCTCGACGAGATGCTGGCTGATCGCTTCACCCTCGCGATCTTCATCAGTCGCGAGCAGGAGCTCGTCGGACTCCTTGAGCGCCGCGCGAAGCGCGGTGATGGTGGACTTCTTCGCGGTTTGCACTACATAGAGGGGAGCGAAGTCCTGTTCGACGTCCACCCCCAGCCGGCCGACATCGGTACCGCGGTAAGCCTTGGGCACCTCTGAGGCGTTGGATGGCAGGTCGCGCACGTGGCCGACACTCGATTCGACGATGAAGTCGTCACCGAGATATTGCGAGAGAGTGCGCGCCTTGGTTGGCGACTCAACGATAACGAGGCGTTTCGGCATGGTGAGTTTTCAGCGTTTAGGTTGGGGCGGCGGCTGAGTGTAGCAGGAGACTGCGCCTTTATTCCGGCCAGCGCCCATCGTGTCCATGGCGCGCCTCGATCCGGTTGCCCGGTAGTAGCAAAGCCAGCCCGCGGATCTCCAGACCGGTCGCTGCCACCAACAGCACGCCTACCGGAAGATCGAGGGTAACGGCCAGTTCGTCAAGCGAACGGGCATCTCCAGTGGCGAGTGCATCGAACAGTTGGCGCTCGCTGGGCGCCAATTCTTCGGCCTCAGGAGGGCTCGTTGACGCACGCGAATCCGGCGGGACCAGGGTCTCACCGAGGTGATCGAGGATGTCATCGACGCCGGTGATCGGGAACGCTCCGGCTGCGATGAGTTGGTGGCAGCCGACGCTGGTGCGAGACGTGATGGGGCCGGGGACGACCAGAACGTCACGCCCCTCGGCGAGTCCGAGGTCCGCCGTGATTCTCGCTCCGCTCCGGGCTGCAGCCTCAACCACGACGATCACCTCGCTGAGGCCGGCGATGATTCGATTGCGGCGAGGGAAATGCCACGGGGCAATGCCAGAACCGAGTTCGCGTTCGGCTACCAACGCTCCGCGGCGACGAATGCGAACGCTGAGGCTGCGATGACGCGCGGGATAGACAGGATCGACGCCGCCCGGTAGCACGGCGACCGTGTGGCCATCGACCGAGAGCGCGCCTTCGTGGGCCGCCGCGTCGATACCCCGAGCCAGCCCCGACACCACGCTCACGCCACGGCGCGCCAGGGCGGCGGCCAGTTCATAGGCCACTTCGCGCCCGTATCGAGTACACGCCCTGGAGCCCACCAGAGCGACCCGCGGCGTTTGTTCCACGCACCCTGCGACATAGAGGGTCTCGGGCACGTCGCGGATTGCCCGCAGCAGATCTGGATAATCCGGGTCGCGAGGCCGGAGTATGCGGTGCTCAGTGCTCGGGACTTCCATCGGTGCGAGAGTTGGAGGGCTCCTTGAGTTGCTGTAGATGGACACGAGGTCTTGTTGTGCGCCACATGATGGCGCTGGGCTCACGCTTGCAGCGCGGACTGCGCGATCTGTAGACTCGACCGAGTCGCCTCAGAGGTGACAGCAACCCCGGTCCCCGCGGCGTGTCAGGGCGCAGGCCCTCGCGTCGAACGTCCTCTTCCGATCGACACGAGTCGGAGGCCTATGTCTTCTGAGTTCTCTCAGCAGGTGCTCCGGTCGGCCGTGAGCCGGCCCGTCACCTTGATTCTCGTGCTCCTGTTTGTCGCGGCTGGATGTGCCACCGCGCCGGTCGAGCGTGGCAAGAACCAGGCGCAGGAAGGCGTGTTCGCTGCCGACCAGGGTTACTGGGAGGAAGCGCAGTTCCGCTGGCTGAAAGCTCTTGCCATCGCCGAGATGAACGCGCGTGCGCTGAACAACCTCGCCGTTCAGCACGAGCGAGACGGGGAGTTCGAGGCCGCGAAGGACTACTACGACAAGGCGCTGGTCGCGGCGACGCCGGCCGAGCACTTCTACGTCGATCGCAACAATCGCCAGTTCGCGCCGATCTGGGAGCGGATCTCGAGCGGTTCGATGGATGACGACAAGTTGATCGACATGCCTCTGGACGAGTTTCCCGAGGGCCAGACGGCCGCAGTCGGCGTCCTGGAGATCATCGTATCGGTGCCCGATCAAGGCCCGAATCTCGCTGGCTACAACCGCCTCCTGGTTGGGAACTTCGTTCCGGCCGAGGAGACAGAGTCGAATATCAACGACTTCGCGGTGCGTTACTTCCGGCGGCGGATCACGCAGCGAACTTTCTACGAGACGCAGGATCAACTCGAAGCGCCCATGGATCCCGCATCGCGCGGCGAAGAAGTCTTCGACAACGCCGACTACTGGGTCGAGCGTGCGGCATCGTCCGAGGCGGACCTGGTGCTCACCGGCACCATCGGGTTGAGCACCGAACAGGAGTCACAGATGGTGCGCGAACGGATTCGCTCGCCAGACGGCCAGATTCGTGAAGTCGCCCGGTTCCAGGACGTCGTGACTTACAAGATCACGTTCGACGTTGTCGTCCTCCGCGGAGAAGACGGCGAACGGCTCGTGGAGCAGACGCTTGAGTCCGAGGCTTCCTACCCCGTCGAGGAAGGCGTTTCGAACCAGGAGGCCGTCTTCGAGACCCTTGAACGCATGCTGCCCCAACTACTCGAGACCATCACCCCCCGTCGCTCAGAGCAGAGTCGCTACCTGATCTACTGAGCCAGGGAGTACCCACACCATGCGAAGCCCATCCCAGACCCGCGACCGGATTCTCACGTGCGCGCTCTTGCTGACCACGGTGATCGTGGCCGGCGTCGCGCCTGAGGCCCACGCTCAGTTCAACAACACGCCGTACTCGTCGTACTTCGGCCAGAACAAGGTCACGTACGAGTCGTTCGACTTCTGGAAGTACTCGGCGCCGCACTTCGACGTCTACTACTACCCGGAAGAGGAGCAACACCTCGACGAGGTCGTGGCGTTTGCCGAGGCCGCCTACGCGAAGATCTCGCGGACGATGAACCATCAGCTCTCCGAGCGGATGCCAATCATCTTCTACCAGACCCACCAGGACTTTCAGCAGACTCACGTGCTGCCGTTCTTCCTGCCGGAAGGTGTCGCAGCGTTCGCCGAGCCCACGCAGAACCGACTCGTGTTGCCGGTCGATGACCCGCCGGACCAGCTCCACCTGCTGATGGTTCACGAGGTGGCGCACCTCTTCGAGTTCGACTACTTCTTTGGTAACCGCCTGAGCGGCGCGCTGAGAGCGCAGCCCCCTGGCTGGGTGATGGAAGGCTTCGCCGAGTACATGGCGGACAACCTGACCACGCTTGACGAGATGATGCTCCGGGACAAGGTCCTGGCGGACGACATCCCGACGCTCATCCAAATGAGCTACTTCGACTCGTTCTTCAATAGCTACGTTCTTGGCGAGGTCGTGTGGGCGTACATCGAAGAGGAATACGGCACGGAAGGCGTCCGCATCTTCCTTTCCGAGATTCGCCGTGACCTGGGCCAGGACATCGAGCGTGACCTCGAGCGGGCCTTCAACATCACGCCGAACGAGTTCAACACGGACTTCCGTGAGTGGCTCCGGGACCGCTACCTGCCGAACGTGCTGGATAAGAGCGAAGCCCCCGACTTTGCCCGCGGCATCTTCAGCAACGTGGCCTTCGAGGATCGCCAACCTGCCTTTAGCCCGGTCGTTTCGCCGCGTGGCGACGAGTTCGCCGCGGTGTCGATCAACAGCAAAACCCAGCAGGTCGACATCTACTCGTTCGACATCGAGACCGGCGACACGCGCCGGAATCTCACGGGCGGACTGCACGGTCAGTTCGAATACATCATCGGTCAAGGGGTGACCGTCGGCTTCCAGGCGGGCAACGACCTGACCTATTCGAACGACGGCTCGCTGCTGGCGTTCTTCGCACGAACGCCGCCGACGCGAACCTTGTTCGTGGTGGAGACTGAAACCGGCAACGTGCGGACCAAGTTCAAGACCGAGCTGGATCAGGCATTGTCGCCCAATGTCGGCCCCGACAACCGGGTCGTTTTCGCCGCACATGAAAACGGCATCCGCGACATCTACCTGTTCGATCCGACCACCGAGACGCTGTCCAATCTGACCCAGGACGACTTCTACGACTACGCACCGGTGTGGTCACCGGACGGGCAGAGCATCATCTTCGCGTCGCACGTGCTCGGCCACAAGAAACTGTTCAGGATCGACCTGTCGCGTCCGCAGCAGCGTGTCCAGCTCACCTTTGGGTTGTACGGCGACACGCAGCCGTCGTTCTCCAAGGACGGTTCGAAGGTCTACTTCGTGTCGGACCGCACCGGCGAGCACAACCTGTACTCGATGGAGCTCGCGACCGAGACCGTGAGTCGCTACACGAACATCCTGCACGGTGCGTTCTTCCCGCACGAAGTCGAGGAAACCGGCGAACTGCTGTTTAGCAGTTTCAGCGACGGCTTCTACGACCTCTACGCGATGGACCTGCCTGAGCCTGTCGAGACGTTCGTGGCCGTGGACGAAGCGATCGAAGACGTAGAGATCGACCGCATCGAAGACGAGGCTGCGGCACTCGCCAGCGTCGAACTTACCGACCAGAACAAGACCCAGTCGGCCGGCGGCGGTTGGCATATCTCGGCGATTCAGATTGCGGGTGGCTACAGCGTCGGATCGTTCGGCGGAACGGTGCTCACCAACACCTACATCGAGTTCCAGAACTTGATGGGCACCCAGCAGATCCAGGCGATTCTGGGTTCTGTGGAGAGCCAGCGTAACTACACGGGTGTGTATCGCAATCAGTCCAGTCGCTGGAACTGGGGTGCGCTCCTCACCAGTCAGCGCTCGTTCTTCTTCACCCAGGACCTCAACGGTGGGATCAACCGCAACTCGAGCTTCGAGCTGGATGGCGGCGAAGTGTTCGCCGATTATCCGTTCACCCGCGACTGGCGTGCCGAGTTCTCGCTTGGCTACTACCGTCGCGAGTACGTCCCGTCCGGGTTCATCCTCGAGAGTTCGAGCGGCGAGCTCGTGCGCTTTTCCGAGCAGTTCCATAGCGGCAACTACGGAAAGGTCGGAGTGAAGCTGATCGGCGACAAGGCGCGGTTCAAGGAATACGGACCCTACGCCGGCCGGCGCCTGAGTCTTGGAGTCGAGGCGGCCCCGCCCGGCACCGGAACGATCAACTTCTATGACGTGACCGTCGACTTCCGGCAGTACATCCAGGTCAGCAAGGACAGCCAACTCGCGTTCCGCGCGTGGGGCGCGGGAAGTTTCGGCGACCATCCGTCGGTGTTCTTCATTGGCGGGCTGAACCAGCTGCGTGGCTACGACTACCTCCGGTTCTCGGGCAATCGCGCGGCACTCGTGAATCTCGAGTACCGGTTCCCGCTGATCTTCGAGGCACGCGCCGGAGACTTCGCGATCCGCAACATCCGCGGCCTGGTGTTTGCCGATGTTGGGGCTGCCTGGTTCAAGGGTGACGACTTCAACTTCACGCTCGACGGCAGCCTGGAAGACGCACTGGCATCGTTCGGTGTTGGCGTGGGTGTGAACTTCGTTGGCCTGCCGTTGTGGTTCTTCTGGGCGCAGCGCACGGACTTCCAGACGCTGGAAGGCAACCCGCGGTTCCAGTTCTACATCGGACCTCTGTTCTAGCGACTTCTGCGTAGCGCGAAACGAACGGGCCCGGGGCATCGCACCCCGGGCCCGTTTTCGTTTGCAGATTGCGGCGTATACTCCGAAGCAACGCCCGGAGGAGGATTCGTGGGGAAGTTTCGTATCGAAGGTTCGGACATCGACGTCGCTGCGCTCGAGGCGCGCGTCGAGGCGGCCATCGAGTCGAAGCGCGGGACGCGCTTCAGCGACGAGGATCTGGCGCGGCTACGGGATACGCCGCTGCGCCCGAGGCTGCGGCGCGAAGATCTGCCGCGTGGCCTGACTGAAGAGCTGGCGGATGTGCGCGGCCGACTGGTCGAGGCGCCGTCGATTCCAGAAGCTCATTCGGCATCCGCACCATCGCGCGACCGCAGCGAGGAACTGGGTTCCCAACGAGCTGCACCCGACATGGCCTCTCTCTGGGAGACCGGTAGCGGCGGCCTGAAGGGACGGCTCCTGGGTGTGCTGAGGCGCATTGCCCGCACGGTGTTTCACAGCACGACCAATCTCGAAGACGTCCTGGTTCAACAACAGGACTATTCACGCGAAATGGTGGCCACTACCGAACGCGACCTCGCCGCGCTCGAGCAGCGACTCGAACGCAGCTTCGATGTGCTGAAAGACAACCTCGACAGTCGCATCGATCGCACCGCCGACTGGGCCGCCGGGCACATGTCGATCACGCGCGGCACTCTCGAGGAGCGCCACGAGCGCTCGCTGCAGCTCGCGCACAATCTAGTCGTGGAGCTCACCAACGCACGCCTGGATCTACAACAGATGCAGGCTCGCCTCGACGAGATGGCCCGGCGCATGGGCGAACTCGAAACGCGAGGCCGGACGCTCGAAAAACTGACGCTCCGGCCCGGCGACGAGGGGTAGGACGCTGGTCGCGCGGCGAGTGGCCTTCGCTGCTTTCCTAGTTACTAGCCCCGTAGCCTTCGCGCAGGAGCTGCCGGCCGCACTCGGCCAGGCGGCCGCAATCGAGTTCGGGCACTGGACAGACCAGCAACTCGACGGATGGATCGAGGAAGGCGAGGACTTTCTGGCCCAGGCGACAGACTTTGCTGCTCGAGCCGCGGTACTTGAGGCTCTGATCGACTGGAATGCCTGGCGCAACGAGAAGACACCGGAGCCGACACTCGCGGTGCTGAAGCGCTACTTCGAAGAAGTCCCTGATAGTCCGCGGCACGACGAGTTTGACTGGCTGCGGGTCCGGCTCGAGGATTTCTACTGGGAGCACGAGGGCAACGCTCGCCTCGCGATTCACCTCGCGCGTACGTACGAGCGCTACCTCGCGAGGCGACCAGACACCGACGTCGCCAACGAAATTCGCCTCTCGATCGGGTGGGAATATCTCGTGGCCTACGAGCCGCAGCAACCGCCGGCCTATTCAGACGCGGCCGCCCGTAGCTTCCGCACCCGCGGCCGGCTCTTGCTCCATGTCGCCGAAACCGAAGCTCGCCGGCTTGGCCAGACTGAGGTGGCAGAGCAGGCTCGCGATCTCCTCGACCGCGAGCGCGTCCACATCTTGTCGTCGCGCTAGGCCCGTGGCCTCTAGCGCTTCCGCGGGATGTCGACTGTGCCGCTCACGTCGTTGTGTCGGATGCCGCCCGAGCCGTCTCTACGAACCGTGAAGTCGCCCTGGACCGACGATACATAGATGCTGCCGGAGCCGTCCGAGCCGACGAGCACGGAGCCCGATACGTTCTCGATGTCGATGTTCCCCGAGCCGTCGTCGTCGATCGTGACCTCGCCCGCGTCGCGCACATCGATGTTGCCGGAACCGTCGTCTACCCAGACCTCGCCGGCGCCGACGATATCGATGTTGCCGGAGCCGTCGTCGACGGAAAGTTCACCGCGGACGTTGCGAATATCGATGTTCCCCGAGCCATCATCAATCGTGGCGGCGGCAACGTTGCTCACGGTCATGTTGCCGGAGCCATCTTCGATGCGTACCGCGAGGTTCTCTGGCACGCGTACAACGAGGTCGATGTAGGCGTAGTTGCTGCCTAACCAGCTCCAGTTCGAGTCGGGCATTTCGGTCTCGATCTCTACGCGGTCGCCGCGCGTATCGAGTGTGACGGTCGTCGCGTCGAGTCGATCTTGCGTGGATGCACATACGCGGCCGCTGATGACAATTTCGCTACCGCTTCCGCCCTCGACCCGCAGGTCACCGGCCTCAGCGATGATCACCGCCAGATCGGCGCCGCCGGCACCCGTCGACAGATCAAGGTCGCGCGAATGTTCGCAGCGCTGCGCGAGAACGGGGGACGAGACGACGAGCGCTGCGACGGCGGCAGCGGCGAGAAGACCTTTGCGCATGGGCACACCTGTGAGCTTTGGGGGCGTATATCTCATTAGACGCGGCAAACACGGCCAGGGTTTCAATTGGCGCGCCGGCTGGGTAGAAAGCGTGGACTCGTGTTGAGGTGGCTTGCCCGGTCCCCAACCCTCCCCCTACAATAAGCGACTGCGCTTCGACTTCTCGGGATATCCGAAGAAGCGCTCTCCGCGCACCCGCGATAGCGGATGTGCGCGTTGCCCGCCCCACTTTGAACTGGAACACGATCCATGTACGCCGTTATCGAAACCGGTGGTAAGCAGTACCGCGTTTCCGAGGGTGACATCGTGCGCGTGGAGAAGCTGGACGACGAGGTCGGCAGCAAGGTCTCCATGGACGCCGCGATGGTTACCACCGAGGACGCCGTCCACGTCGGTACGCCCACCGTCAAGGGCGCGAAGGTCAACGCGACTGTGGTCGACTCCGACCGCGGCGCCAAGGTCATCGCTTTCAAGAAGAAGCGCCGCAAAGGCTACCGCCGGCGCATCGGACACCGTCAGACGTTCACCGCGCTGCAGATCGACGAGATCGTTGCGCCGAAGGCGAAGGCCGCCAAGAAGGCGACTCCGGCCGCCGCGGACGAAGAGGAGTAACCCATGGCACATAAGAAAGGTCAGGGAAGCAGCCGCAACGGACGTGACAGCAACGCGCAGCGCCTGGGCGTCAAAGCCTACGGCGGCGAGTTCGTCACCGGCGGGTCGATCATCGTGCGGCAGCGCGGCACGCGCCTGAAGCCGGGCGAGAACGTTGGCCTGGGCAAGGACGACACCCTCTTCGCCAAGATCGACGGCTTCGTGTCGTTTCGCGATCGCGGCCGGAAGGGCAAGTTCGTCTCGATCCTTCCGGAAGCCTAGACGCCTGAGCGTCCCGCTGGCGGACGCTTGATCTGATGTTCCGCGACATCGTCAGAATCCGTGTGCAATCCGGCAACGGTGGTCGCGGCTCTGTGTCGTTTCGCCGCGAGAAGTACGTACCCTTCGGTGGACCCGATGGCGGGGACGGCGGCGATGGCGGCAGCGTACGAATCGTCTGCGATCGCGCGATCAATCATCTGGGCGACTTCCGCGACAACCAGCTGTTCAAGGCCGAACACGGGAATCCCGGCGAGAGCAACAAGCGTCACGGGCGCAACGGCGGCGACGTTGAGGTTCCAGTGCCACCCGGCACCCTCGTGTACGACGCGGACACCGACGAGCAGCTCGCCGACCTCGGACAGCCAGGCGAGAAGCTAGTTCCCGTGGTGGGCGGCATCGGTGGCCGCGGCAACGCGCGCTTCGCCACGCCGACCCGGCAGGCACCGCGCCACGCGCAGCCCGGGCTGCCGGGTGAGGAGAAGAACCTTCGCTTCGAGCTGAAACTGATCGCCGCGATCGGCCTCGTGGGGAGACCCAACGCAGGCAAGACCACGCTGCTGCGAACGCTCACCGGCTCCAAGGGCAAGGTCGCGCCGTATCCGTTCACGACGATCAGTCCGAATCTCGGCGTGCTCGATCTCGGCGAGTACGAGCGCGCGGTGATGGCGGATGTACCCGGTTTGATCGAGGGAGCGCACCGAGGCGAAGGGTTGGGGCTTACCTTCCTTCGGCACATCGAGCGCACCCAGGCGTTGGTGGTCATGGTGGACGCGGCCACTCTGGAGGGCGAGCCCATCGATCACTATCGCGAAGTCTGCCGCGAACTCGAGGCGTACGAGTCCGAATTACTTGAGCGGCCGCGCATTCTGGTGGCCAACAAAGTTGATCTTGATCCCGACGCAGAGCGCCTTGCGGTTCTCAGAGCAACCGCCGAGGAAGAAGGCATCGACTACGCGGAGGTGTCGGCGATGGATGATCAGGGTCTGGGCCCTGTCGTGGAGTGGATCCGCGCGCGTGGTCGTGAAGCGGCAGAGGTATCCTAGGGGCGCCGCTCGGCGGCGATTGTTGGCAACGACGGAGGTTCTTTCGTGGCATCGAAGCGTGTAGGCATCTTTGGCGGAACGTTCGATCCGCCCCACCTGGGACACTTGCTCCTCGCGGAGACTATCCGCGAGCAGTTCGAGCTGGACGAGGTGCTGTTTGTGCCGAGTAATCAGCCGCCACACAAGGACCGCGAAGATCTGACGACGGCCACGCACCGGTACGCGATGGTGGTTGCGGCCACGCTGCACAATCCTGCCTTCACCCCGGTGCCGATCGAAGTCAATCGGCCGGGCAAGAGCTACAGCATCGATACGGTGAAGACGCTTGCGGCGGACTATGGTCCAGACGTCGACCTGTTCTTCGTCGCTGGGCTCGACTCCCTCCTGCAGATTGACTCGTGGCACCAGCCCGAAGAGCTCCTGGACAGCTGTCACTTCATCGTCGTGTCGCGTCCGGGGAGCAACCCCGAGCAACTCCGCGACGTGTTGCCGGAGTCCTGCCGCGACCGAGTCGTGGACGTGAGTGGCGGCCAAGCACCTGCTCAACTTGGTAGCGCGCTACAGATCTACCTTTCGGACGCTGTCTATTTCGCGCTGTCTTCCACCGAGCTGCGCGGGCGCGTGCGCAAGGATCTTGGAATTCGGTATCGCGTGACGCCCGAGGTCGAGCGCTACATACAGTCGCACGGCCTTTATCGCGAGGCCGCCGCTGAGGTCGCCTCGTGATGGTCGAAACGGAAGTAGCAGACAGCAGCGGCCCGCCGCCGACGATGGAGATCCCGGAAATCATTCGGGAGATCGCCAAGGTGCTGGACGAGGGCAAGGCCGAGTCGATCGTCATACTCGACATGCGCGAGGTGTCCGGGTTCACCGATTTCATGTTGGTGGCCAGCGGACGCAGCAACCCGCACGTCCGAGCGCTGGTCGATGCGGTGGAGAAGAATCGACGTGCACAAGGCGCCAAGCCGACGCTCATCGAGGGCCGCGCGGAAGGGGCCTGGGTCCTGCTGGACTACTTCGACCTCCTCGTACATGTCTTCACCGAAGAGGCCCGCGGCTTCTATCAGCTCGAGCGACTCTGGCGCGACGCGCCGTTGCTCGAGTGGAGTGCCGAGCCGGCTGCCCCGGAGCCGCCCGTGGCTGAGCCTGAGCCCGTGGAAGCAGCGCCTGACGAGATCGCACCCGAAGCGTGACCGACCTCGCGTTCTGCTGGCCCGGCAAGACATCGGCGGCCTACGCCCGCGACGGGATGGACGACTATCTCGGACGCATCGGTCGCTACCAGAAGTGTCGTGTTGTCATCACGCCGGAAGAGCCGCGCAGTGGCCGCTACTCGCAAGAACATCGGGTTGAGCGCGAGGGTGAGGGCATTCTCAAGCGACTCAAGGATCTGGATCCGTTCTGGCTCTGCGCGCTCCACCCCGCCGGAAAGCCCCTCAACACTGGGGATTTCGCCAAACTGGTGCGCCGTCAGCTGCAGGATGACGGTCGCACACCGGTGTTTGTGGTGGGCGGGCCCGATGGATTATCCTATGCGGTCCAAAAACGAGCAGACCGGCTCCTGGGGATGTCGAGTTTCACGCTGCCCCACGACATGGCGCGCTTGGTGCTAGTCGAACAGGTCTACCGCGCTTTGACGATAATCCACGGTCATCCGTACGACCGTTGAAGAAGATTTTGAATACTGTGAGAAGACGATGAGAGCTGCCCAGAAGAAGAAGATCCAGAAGCAGTTGCTCGAACGGCGACGCGAGCTGGTGAAGGCGCTCAAGCAGGACCAGGCGGAAGTGCGTCGTGGTGACGACGACGGCCCGCTGGACCTGGCCGATACAGCGACCGAACTCTGGAACCAGGAGTTCAACTACAGCCTGTCGGAGCATGACCGTGCCGAGTTGGCCGGGATCGATGAGGGGCTTGCTCGCCTCGAAGACGGTTCCTACGGCGAATGTGAAGAGTGTGGCGAGAAGATCTCGGAGGCGCGATTGAAGGCGCTTCCCTGGGCGCCCCTCTGCATCGCGTGCCAGAAAGAGAAGGAAGAGCTCGCCCGGCGCAACGCGTAGGCCGGCCGCTCAACCTGGACAACCGAGAGACATCCGGGGCGCGGTGGCCGTCAGAGTCCACCCATGTGGACTCAATACGCAGCCCGTGGTCTCTGTCGCCTGCTGCCGCTCAGGTGTGCCCTTTGCGGAGAAGCGACGGATCCGGGTGCGCGACACGCGATGTTTTGCGAGCCCTGCGACGCTCGGCTCACATTCCGCGCCGCCGAAACCCACCTGATCGGCGACGTGCGGGTGACGACGCCACACGTGTTCTCTGGCGCCGTTCGTCACGCCCTCCACGAACTCAAGTTCCGCGGCAACACGCCGCTCGCGAGGCCGCTCGGCGAAGCGTTGGGATTCGCCCTCGGCAATGTCCCCGCCGGCCGGGTCTGGCTAGTGCCGGTCCCCCTGCACTGGCGGCGGCGCTGGGTGCGAGGCCACGACCAGGCTGCAGCGCTGGCGCTTGTCGCGGCGCGTGCAAGACCCGGGTTCAGGGCACGCCGTGTTCTGCGCCGTCGCCGACCGACGACATCTCAGGTTGGCCTGGGCAGCGAAGCGCGCGGTGCGAATGTCCGCAACGCCTTCGCGGTGCGCTGGCGGTATCGTGAAGCCCTGGCCGGAGCGCGAGTGGTCGTCGTTGACGATGTCGCTACCACCGGTGCCACGCTGAAGGCGGCTCGTGACGCCTTGCTCAGAGTCGGGGTGCGTGCGGTCACGCTGGCCGCGGTCGCCGCGGTGCTGCCCGGCTCAGTCGCCCTTGCTCGTGAGCTTGGCGACGATGTTTCGGCGGAGCGATAGCGCAGGTTCGCGGAACCAGGACTCGACAAATCGGATGTCCATAGGTTCGCGCGTGTGCTGGAGTCGCTCCGTGATCGGGGCAACGAGGCTTCCCTTCATCGAGGCGAACTCTGCGGGCGCCTGGGCGAGACTCCCCGCGAAGGCCACTGCGCGGTTGAGCGCGGATTCCGCATCAGGCTCGACCTCGTCGAGGAGCCCCTCATTCACGGCATCGCTTGGAGCGTAGAGCGCTCCGCCGAGAATCACCGTGCGCGCCTTGTCTGGCGTGAGCTTGCCGCGGAGGATCTCGGTAACGATGGCCGGCAGCGTCAGGCCAATAGCCATCTCGTTCATGCCGATCTTGAACGCTCCGTCGACTCCGATCCGGTGATCGCAGGCCATCGCGAGCACGCAGCCACCCGCCACGGCGTGTCCGTTCACGGCGGCGATCAGCGGATAGCGGGCGGTGAGCGCAAGGGTCATGAGCACCGTGAAGTCCTCAACGAACTTCGGAAACGTCTCGCGGTCGAGCGGTTCGAGTTCCACGAGGTTCAGACCGGCCGAGAAGACGGAGCCCTCACCAGTGAGCACCGTAGGAACCTGCTCACGTTTCAGCTCGGCTACGAGAGCGGCGATCGAGGTGGGTCCGAGCGCATTGGCGGCGCCGAACTCCATGCGAACGATACGGACGCCATCTGCTGTCTCGGTTCGGATCACCTGGTACCACCAATGTTTGTTGTCGAGGGCTACCTCCGCAGAGTGTACTCACAGCCCGAGCACCCCGCTTGGAAGGGACTAATCCTCGGAGCGTGCGCGGGTTGCGGAAATCCACGCATAGCCAGCAGCGACCGTGGCGATCGTGAAGCCGATCGTCATCGCGAGCCAGCCATAGACCGTGACCTGTGCAACTGCCTCGGATGTTCTATCCCACGCGCTAAAGGCAGCGGCGCCGCGCGCGCCGAACAGCCCTGCTGCGAAGCCGCCCACCGCGAAGCCACCAAAGGCCACACCACCGAGAGCAGTCAGAGCACCGAATACCGCACCACCGAAACTCATGAGGCCGATAGCCAGCGGCGAAATCACGATGCCGCCAAAACCGAACGCACCGATGGCAACGACCCCGATGGCGATGTCACCGATCGCGATCACGCCGGAGGCCACGCGCATCCGCTTTCCCTCCGGGTCGCGGCTCGACGCGATGTGAACCAGTGGAATCCCGAGCGCCGTGGCCCGTGACCGGTATTCAAAGTCGGAGCGGGCCACGCTCTCCGTCGCCGGCGAGGCGGGTGCTGGTGCCGGTCGCGTCGTATCGGGTTCTGCGTCGGAGACGCACTCCACGTCAGCCTGCATCTCGCTTGCGTGCTGGTACCTGAGTTCCGGTTCCTTCTCGAGGGCGCGCAGCACCACCTCGTCGAGACGGCCATCAACCGAGGCATGGCGAGAAGGTGGCGGGAAACGCCCGATCGGGAGCTCGCCAGTGAGCAACTCATAGAAGACGACTCCGAGCGCGAAGATGTCGGCCCGCGAGTCGACGGTGTCTGGATGTTCGATCTGCTCCGGTGCCATGTAGCTGGGCGTGCCCATGACCTGCCGCGAGCCGGTCAGACGAACGTTCACGTCGCCGGCAACCAGCTTGGCAAGCCCGAAGTCGACGATCTTCACCTTTCCCGACCGACTGATCAGGATGTTCTCTGGCTTGATGTCTCGGTGCACTACGCCGCGGTCATGGGCGTACTGGAGGGCTTCGCAGATGCGCGGGATCACGGCGAGAGCCTCCGCAGGGCGCATGCCACCGGAGTCGATGGTCTGGCGCAAGGTCACGCCGTCAACGAACTCCATCACCAGGTAGTGCAGATCGTCCCGGTGTCCGAAGTCGTGAACGGACACGATGTTCGGGTGCGCCAGCTGTGCCATCGCCTGAGCTTCGCGCTCGAAACGTGCTGCGAACGAAGTCGACGCCCGGAGACTGGGGTCGAGGACCTTGACCGCGACATCGCGATTCAGTCGAGTGTGGCGAGCCCGGAACACGGCGCCCATGCCGCCGCGGCCGATACACGTGAACCCTTCCAGCTCGGGCAGCCGTGCCGCCAGGTCCACAACGTCGATCCCCGGCCGCGGGCCACGGTCGGCGTCTGCGCCGCGTGTCTCAGCCAGCCCGGCGCGTAGTGCGCATTGAGGGCAAAGGCCCGCCGGCGCATCTGGAGGAATTGCTGCCTCGCAATTCGGGCACTCCGACTGACGACTCTCGCTGGTGTCTCCGAGCTCTAGATCGTCCATCGCTCTATGCCCCGTGATCAGGCGACGCCGTAGCCATCCGTGGCGTTGGGCGCGCCGGGAGACGGCTGGCAAATCGCCGTAGCAGCAGGGATACGACGACGCTGCCCGTGTAGGTGACCACGACCAGCAGAGAGTACTTGAGGATCGCTGGGATTGCCGTGTTCAACAACAACACCGCGGGCCCTGCCAGCACCGCCATGTGCACGACATAGACGCCGTACGCGTGCGGGGCGAGAAGCTTCCCAAGCGGCCGGGGACGATCGAACCATCGCCGGGCGATATCGAGACTCAGGAACACCAGGCTCCCGAGCGCCAGATGAAACGCAATCCAAAGCATGACGACGTCTCCACGCGCCGAGACCACGTAGCTACCCGTATCGAGAAGCAGATTGATCACCAGCGCTCCGTACAGAACTACGGGAACCCAGGCTGTTGCGGAGGCGATGGCGAAACCCCAGCGACTTGGCGCCCCGTCGAAGGCGCGCTGCCGGTAACAAAGCGCGCCGAGTGCGAAGTAGAGAAAGTAGATGAGGAGACGCTCGTTCTGGAAGTCGATGAGTGCTGTCTTGGTCCAGCCGGTCGACTCGGTCAGGCTCATCGTCCAGCTGTACGCGAATCCGACTACCAGGACGATGCCAACGGCGTTTCGAACCCGGAGACCCCCGAGGGACACTCCTGCGTGGCGCAGAACCACGTAGAGGCAGTCGAAGACGAACAGAACCGGCAGGTACCAGAGCCAGTTCATCGAAACGAAGCCGTTGGTGAAGTGGAAGTACGACGTCCAGTGCTCCTGCGGCATTCCGCGGGAGTAGAGGAAGACGACCTTGTAGAGCGGTATCAACGTGGCGGCCGCGAGTGCCCACGGTATGAGGATCCGTCGCATACGGGCCACGAGGTAGCGTTTCGTACCGTGTCGATCCACCGATCCCGGTGTCACATAGCCGGAAATGAAGAAGATCGTCGCCATCACGAAGATGTCGAGAACGAGGTTCACGAGCCCCGGGAGATCGCTGGTACTCGGATCGTCGACGATCCAGAAGAGTCCGAAGATACCGCTACTTTCGTACACGGCACCGGCGTGAATGACGATGACCAGGAAGACCAGAAATGTCCTGAGGTTGTCGAGGAAGACCAATCGGTCGGCGTTCTGCATGAGGACTCCGGGTGGCCTGCTGCCGTTCCCGGATCGAGCCGCGACCGGAGCAGATGAATCTCTACCCGGTTCTATGCAGAGCGGTCGCCGCTGTTACAGGCTGCCGTCGAGTGCGTCGATTAGAGCCCGGAGTTCATCTTCGAGGTCGGCCGGCGTATCAACCGTTTCAGTCACCAGGCGCACAACACGTTCCCGCCACCGGGCGCGCAGTCGCGAGGCCGCGGTCCGGAGAGCGCCCTGGCTACGCTCCAGCTGTTTGGCCAGATCGGCGTAGGGCAGCGCGCCGGGGTCGGCCGCCACACTCGGCGCGAGAGCGTCGAAGACGTCCTCGTTGCCCGTCTGGCGGTACTCGTCGCGGAGTTCCTTGAGCGCCTGATCCAAGATGTCCAGAGCCCAGCGCCTGTCGTACGCGGCCTCCGGGCTGAGTTCGTTCGCGGAAGTGGCCTGGTAGCTGATTTCCCCGGAATCAAAGTCGAGTTGAAGCAACTCGAAGCCGCCGCCACGTTTCAGCGCCTGTCCGCGCCGCCACTGACCCGCGACGTGGTTCTTCATGGCGGCGAGGAGGAAGGTGCGAAAACGACCCCGTTGTGGGTCTGCGCGAACCAGGCTCCCCTTCTCGAGCATGTCGGCGAAGAACCCCTGCGTGAGGTCGCGAGCGTCCTCCGCGCTGTTGCCCCGTCGGCGGGCGTACGCGTACACCGGGTGCCAGTACTGCGCGCATAGCTCTTCGAGCGCCCGCGCAGCTTCTGGTTGTTCCGGTCGACCGGCTGCCAGCACAAGGCTCCAGCGCGTCGTGGCGAAACGACGACGGTCGGCCACCGGACTAGCCTGGCGGCCAGGTCAGGCTGCGGCCGGCGAGCAGGTGCAAGTGAATATGGAACACCGTCTGGCCGCCGTCGGCGTTGCAGTTGAAGACTGTGCGATAGCCGCTGTTGTCATGTCCGCGGTCCGCCGCGATCTTGGCGGCAACCTGGACGAGATGGCCTGCTAATTCGGTGTCTTCGGGCTGGAGGTCATTCAAGGTGGCGATGTGCTTCCGCGGCACGACGAGAACATGCAGCGGGGCCTGCGGGCTGATGTCCTCGAAGGCGATGGCGCGGTCGTCCTCGAAGACGATCTTGGCGGGGATATCGCCGGCTGCGATCTTGCAGAACAAGCAGTTGTCAGACATCGCCGCCCTACTCCCGGAAGCGTTCGACGTGCGCGCCGACCGCGGCGAGCTTCGCCTCGAGATTCTCGTAGCCGCGATCCAGATGGTACAGGCGGTCGATCACGGTTTCGCCTTCCGCGATGAGTCCGGCGAGCACGAGCGACGCCGACGCACGTAGGTCGGTGGCCATCACGTGCGCAGAACTCAGCGCGGTGGGACCGCGGACTACCGCGTTGCGGCCGTCGATCGTGATGTCTGCGCCCATCCGATGAAGCTCCGGCACGTGCATGAAGCGGTTCTCGAACACGGTTTCGCGGATCACCGCGCTGCCCGCGGCTTGCGTCATCAACAGCATGAACTGCGCCTGCATGTCGGTGGGGAACCCGGGGTAGGGCTGGGTGCGAACGTCTACGGGGTGGAGTTCGGCGCGGCGGATGGTGAGGCGGTCCGCGCTGGCGTCGATCTGCACACCGGTCGCGGCCACACGATCGACGACGGTTTGCAGATGCTCGGTCACGCAGTGCGTCAGGGTCAGGTCATCGCCGAGCAGCGCGCCCGCGACCAGGTAAGTTCCGGCCTCGATCCGATCCGGAATGATCGCGTGGCTCCCGCCACCGAGTTCATCGACACCTTCGATAGTGATCGTATCGGTGCCAGCGCCCTCGATCTTTGCTCCGAGGGTGATCAGCAATTCAGCAAGGTCGACGATCTCAGGCTCGCGGGCAGAGTTCCTCAGCGTGGTGCTACCGCGAGCGAGCGTGGCGGCCATCATGCAGTTCTCGGTACCACCGACCGTGGGAACGTCGAAAGCGATCTCGGCGCCGCAGAGCCGGTCGCAAGTGGCCTCGACGTAGCCGTCGTGCAGCTCGAGTTTTGCGCCGAGCGCCTCCATCGCAGCCAGGTGGCGATCAACGGGACGCGCTCCGATGGCGCAGCCACCGGGCAGCGACACGCGAGCTCTGCCCGTGCGAGCGAGTAGCGGGCCGAGTACGAGGAAGCTGGCCCGCATGGTTTTCACCAGATCGTACGCAGCCTCAGATCCCGTCGGTCCCTGGCCGCGTGTCACGACCACTCCGGGCGCTGGACGGCTGACCTCCACACCGAGCTGCTCCAGCAGCCGGCAGGTGGTGTCGACGTCGCGCACCGCGGGGACGTTCGTGAGTGTGACCTCGCCATCGGTGAGCAGGGTTGCAGCCAGCGCCGGTAGCGCGGCGTTCTTGGCGCCCCCGATGGCCACTTCGCCAGCGAGCGTCCGCCCGCCTTCGATCCGTAGTTTCTCCATGCGTCGATTCTAGTTGGAGGAGGGGGCGCCGGTTTCATCGGCACGCCAGGCGGTGAGTACGCGCGGAATATCCTGGAAGTCGGGATCCACGGTGATGTTGCTCCAGCGGCCATCTCGGTCGAGGAGCTCCCGGACGGCTCCCTCTCGACCGTATCCGAGCTCGAACAGGAGCGGTCGGCCCGGCGCGAGCAGTTCCGCTGCCGCGGGAATCACCGTGGCGTAGATCGCAGTGCCCGAGTCGCCTGCCAGGATCGCCGAGAGAGGCTCGTGGTTGAGAACCTCCGGTTGCACCACTTCGCCTTCGGCCGCGTAGGGCGGGTTGCAAACGATCGCGCCCAACCCGGGCCACCCGGCACCGCGCGGTGCCAGCGCGGTCAGAAGGTCCGATCCGAGCACCGTAACTCGTTCGCTCACGTCGAGCGCAATGGTGTTTCGTCGCGTCGTCGAGCGAGGCGCCGGCGCCAGGTCGACCGCGAGCACGCGCGCGTCGCGTCGGGCGCGCGCCAGTCCGATGGCCACCGCACCACTGCCGCAGCACAGGTCGAGGGCCCACGGATCGGATGGAGACCACGTCCTAACCGCCGTCTCGACGAGTTGCTCTGTCTCGGGTCGCGGGATGAACACGCCTGGCCCAACCTCGAGGTCGTAGTCGAGGAAATGCGCCCGGCCGAGCAAGTATTGCAGCGGCTCGTTGGCTGATCGACGCACCACGAGCTCGCGGAACCGGAGCAGAGATTCGGCAAGTATCGGGTCGCGGAGCCGCGCCAGTACCGCCGCACGATCGAGGTCAAGAACGGATTCGAGGAGCGCCATCGCCTGAACCCGGGGCGCGTCGATTCCCTCCGCTGACAACTGGGTCTCGGCCTCGCGCAACGCGTGAGCGATCGTCACGTGGGACGGCGCGGGCACGGCGTCAGCTGGCCTGGGCAGTCTTGAACTCTTCTTCGAGGCGCTGGGCCTCGAAGGCGGCGACCGTCTGATCGAGAAGCTCGTCGAGGTCGCCGGCGAGGACCTCCGGGAGCTTGTGAACCGTGAGGTGGATCCGATGATCGGTGACGCGGTTCTGTGGGAAGTTGTAGGTCCGGATCTTCTCGCTGCGATCGCCGCCGCCCACCATGCCCTTACGTTCGGCAGCACGCTCCGAGGCCATTTCCTGCTGCTTCAGATCGTAGAGCCGTGAGCGCAGTACGCGCAGTGCCTTCGCGAGGTTCTTGTGCTGCGACTTCTCGTCCTGGCAGGACACCACGAGCCCCGTCGGTTCATGGGTCAGGCGGATCGCGGACTGCGTCGTGTTCACGCTCTGGCCGCCGGGGCCGGATGAACAGAAGCGGTCGATGCGCACCTCGTTCATGTCGATGTCGATCTCGACTTCTTCGGCTTCAGGCATCACCGCTACGGTGATCGCCGACGTGTGGATCCGACCAGACGACTCGGTTTCCGGAACGCGCTGCACGCGGTGCACACCGCTCTCGTGCTTGAGTCGACTGTAGGCGCCCTTGCCCTCGATCACGGCGATGACTTCCTTGAGTCCACCGGTGCCCGTGCCGCTCTCGGTCATGATCTCCACGGTCCAGCGATGCCGCTCGGCATAGCGCTGGTACATCCTGAAGATCTCGGCCGCGAACAGTGCAGCCTCCTCGCCGCCTGTTCCTGCCCGAACTTCCACGACGACGTTCTTGGCGTCGTTCGGGTCTTTCGGCAAGAGCATGCGCAGCAGGTCGCTCTCGAGAGTCTCGAGTTCACCTTCCAGGCTGGCGACTTCCTCGGATGCGAGTTCACGCATCTCAGGGTCGTCCTCGGACTCGAGCATCCCCTTGCTGTCCGCGATGCCGGTTTCCACTTCAAGGAGCCGGCGATACGCCGAGACAATGTTGTTGAGCTCGGCGTGTTGCTTGATCAGCGTCGTGTAGAGGTTCGTGTCCTGAATGACTTCAGGACGCACGATCTCCTGATTCAGAGCTTCGAACTTCGTTTCGAGTTCTTCGAGCCGGGTCAGGACTTGTTGCTGCACGATCGCTCAGCGACGCTCGGTCGCTGCCTCCTCGTCAAGACGCACTAGGACACAGGGCGCGGGAAGCGATCTGGCGCTAGCTCTCGTCCGACGAGTCGGCTTCAGCCTCGGGTTCCGCGTCCGAGCCGTCCTTCTTGTAGAACTTCTCGTACTTGCGCTGGAACCTTTCGACGCGGCCGGCGGTGTCAATGAAGCGCTGCTGGCCAGTGAAGAACGGGTGCGACGCCGAAGAGATTTCGACTCGGAGCACGTAATGCTCGACACCATCGATGTCACGAGTCTCGCTGCTCGTCTTGGTGGAGCGGGTCACCAACTCGAAATCGGCTGACCCGTCTACGAAGACAACCGGATGGTATTCCGGGTGGATTCCTTCCTTCATAGGTAGGTCCTTCCTCGCGGGTGCAAAGATCGGCTACGAAGAGCCGATGAGAGGGGGGGCGTGCCCGACTGGGCAACCGGTAAAGAGTAGCACGGAGATCGTGTTTTTGACGTTCGCTCTTACTCGTCCACGATCTTCATGGAATCGAGGAACTCGCTGTTGGTCGGAGCCTCGCCCAGACGCTGCAGCAGTAGGCCCATTCCCTCTTCGAGGTCCATGGGCATCAGGATCTTTCGTAGCAGCCAGATGCGGTGCAGGTCGTCAGGGCTCAGCAGCAACTCTTCTTTGCGGGTACCCGAGCGCTGAAGATCGACAGCAGGCCATACCCGGCGCTCCGCAAGCCGTCGATCGAGTACGACTTCTGCGTTGCCGGTGCCCTTGAATTCCTCGAAAATCACCTCATCCATCCGGCTCCCGGTCTCGACCAGCGCCGTCGCGATGATGGTCAGGGACCCACTGCCTTCCAGTTTCCGTGCCGACCCGAAAAACTGCTTGGGCTTGTGCAACGCCTTGGCGTCCACACCACCCGACATGATCCGGCCCGACTGCGGGCACACGGTGTTGTGGGCGCGCGCCAGTCGCGTGATGGAGTCCAGAAGGATCACGACATCGTTGCCAGCCTCGGCCAGGCGACGAGCTTTGTTGATCACCAGGTCGGCCACTTTCACATGCCGCGTCGCCGGCTCGTCGAACGTTGAAGCAACGACCTCGCCGCGCACGGACTTGGTCATCTCCGTGACCTCTTCGGGACGCTCGTCCACGAGCAGAACCAGCAAGATGGCTTCGGGATGGTTGGCCGTGATCGCGTGCGCGATGCTCTGCATCAGTACCGTCTTGCCCGCGCGAGGTGGCGACACGATGAGTGCACGCTGGCCCTTGCCGATGGGGCACAGCATGTCGAGCACCCGCGTCGAGATATCGCCCTCCGCATGCTCGAGCACGAACCGCCGTTCCGGATGCTTCGGCGTCTGCCCATAGAACGCGTCGGCCGGGGCGGTCCCCGTGGCCTGATGATTCACGAGTTCCACGGACTCCATGGCGAAGTAACGCTCACCGTTCGACCGCGGCGGGCGAATCGTTCCGTGCACCGTGTCGCCGCTGCGGAGGCCATGCTCTCTGACCAGGGCGGGCGACACATAGATGTCGTCGTCGCTCGGGAGATAACTGGTCTCCGGTCCGCGCAGGAAGCCGTAGCCGTCGCGTACAACTTCCAGCACGCCGTGCGCGGGTATCTCCTGCTCCAGAGAGGCGAGGACCTGGCGGATCAGACCCTGTCGACTGTAGTCGGAGCCCGCGTTGATCTCGAGGTCGCGCGCCACGCTCAGCAGCTGCGGCATCGTGGCCGAGTTGAGCATAGCGGCGTCGTGAGCGGACTCCGGCGGGGCCGGTGCTTCGGCGGTTGCGACGGTGTCGTCCATCATGCGGCGCTATTCTCCGCGGCATCGCTGAGAACGTCCTGGATGGCTTGCCAAAGTTCGTCGCGGCCTTGGCCGGTGGTCGCGGAGTAGGCGATGAGCTTGCCGCGTTCGGACGGACCCAGCGCGCGTGTGAACGCCTGCCGCGCCCGAGCCTGTTTGCCGCGCGACAGCTTGTCCGCTTTGGTGAGCACGTAGAGTGACGGCACTTCGGACGCGCGCGCCCATTCGATCATCTGCTCGTCGAGTGGCGTCGGCCCGTCGCGGCGGATGTCGAGCAACTGGATGCCCAGCAACAGGTTCGGCGACTGCTGCAAGAAGCGCTCGATGAGTGGTGCCCATTGCTCTTCGCGCACTTTCCGCGAGACCTTCGCGTAGCCATACCCCGGGAGATCGACGAAGAAGCAGGGACGCGGTTCGATCTGCAGGCGGTACCAGTGAATCAGCCGCGTGCGCCCCGGGGCCTTGCTGGTGCGTGCCAGCTTCTTCCGCCGCGTAAGCGAGTTGATCAAACTCGACTTGCCCACGTTGGAGCGCCCGAGAAAGGCGATCTCGGGTACGGCCTCGTCCGGGAAGTCGCCCGGACGGGATGTCGTGTGGCCAACGGTGACTTCGTGAATATGCACGACGAGAAACGCCATGGTCTGGGCGCGGCGTCGCCAGGACGGCACGCGCCGGGAGCGGGGAGTCGGGTTGTAGTTGGGTAGAAGCGGCGGCCGACTAGTGGGCCAGCGGCGGCTCCATGCTCTCGTCCCCTGACGGGCGCGGCAGCGCCTCTTCAGACGGCAGGGGGTTGAGCGGCGAAACGAGCGCGAGTTCGAGGACTTCATCCATGTTCGCGACGAGATGGATGTCGAGCTTCTTGAGGATTTCCTCGGGAACGTCGCGGAGGTCTTTTTCGTTGTCCTTGGGCAGCGCAACGGTATCGAGACCGATGCGATGTGCTGCCAGGACCTTCTCCTTCACGCCACCGATCGGGAGCACCTGTCCGCGGAGAGTGATCTCACCGGTCATGGCGAGGTCGTTGCGGATCGCGATACCGGTTAGGGCCGACGTCATCGCTGTAGCGAGGGTGATCCCAGCGGACGGACCGTCCTTCGGAATTGCACCTTCGGGCACATGGACGTGCACGTCGACACGCTCGTGGAAGTCACGTGGAATGCCGAGCTGTGCCGCGCGCGATCGGATGTAGGACATCGCCGCCTGACCAGACTCCTGCATCACGTCGCCGAGCTTGCCGGTGAGGGCGAGCTTGCCCTTACCAGGCATCAAGGTGGCCTCGATGTCGAGCTTCTCGCCGCCGCGCTCGGTCCAGGCGAGCCCTGCTACGAGGCCCACGGCAGCCTTGTCTTCCTTGTGACGTCGACGGAACCGCGGCACGCCGAGGTATTCCTCGAGGAGCTCCTTGTTGACAACGATCTTGGCGTCTTCCGGGATCGCTTCGGCGGCCGCGCTGCGTCGTGGCAGTGTACTTGCCAGCGGATCACGCGCCTCGACGAAGATCTCCGGCAGACTGGCCTCGTCCACCTCTTCGGCTTCAGCGACCTGCTCGTCACCGTCCACGTCGGTCGGAGGCGCAGCGTCGGGCTGCTCCCCGCTCGATGCCTGGGCCGCAGCTTCCTGCATCTTGGCAACGGCCTCAGCCGCCTCTTCGGTCTCCCGAACGGTTGCTTCGGCTGCGGCGTCGGCGATCGCATCGTGATGCTGTTTCACAAGATCGTGCGCGCCCTTGCGGCATACCTTGGCGAGCTCGCGCTCGAGCATACGAACACCGGCTTCCCGCGTGTATTCCTCGATCAACATCTCGAGGGCGTCATCATCGATGGCGAGTTGGCCGAGCTGCAGACCATGCATGACGACCTGCTTCGGGAGCAGGTGTCGACGCGCGATCTCTTCCTTCTCGTGCTGCGTGTAGCCCGACAGATGGATGATTTCCATTCGATCCTGCAGGGGGCCGGGAATCGTGTGCAGCACGTTCGCTGTGCAGATGAACATGACCTTCGACAGGTCGTATTCGGCATCCAAGTAGTGATCCGTGAACGTGTGGTTCTGCTCGGGATCGAGGACTTCCATGAGCGCTGCCGACGGGTCGCCCCGGAAGTCGTTGCTCATCTTGTCGACCTCGTCGAGCAGGAAGACGGGGTTGATTACGCCCGCTGTCTTCATACGCTGCATCACCTGGCCGGGAAATGCGCCAATGTAGGTGCGCCGGTGGCCACGGATCTCGGCCTCGTCGCGGACGCCGCCCAGCGACAGTCGGATGAACTCTCGCTCGGTGGACCGTGCGATCGACTTGGCCAGGGACGACTTGCCGGTGCCGGGAGGTCCGACGAAACAGAGAATCGAACCGCGCGGGTTCTCCACGAGTTGCCGCACGGCGAGGAATTCGAGGATCCGCTCCTTGATGTCGTCCAGCCCGTAGTGATCCTCGGTGAGGATCTCGGCAGCCTTGGCGAGGTCGCGATTCTCGAGGTTTCGCTTGTACCACGGCACGGACACGAGCCAGTCGACGTAGCTCCGCGAGACGGTGGCCTCGGCGGACATCGGCGGCATGGCCTCGAGGCGTTCGAGTTCCATCTCAGCCTTTTCGCGTACCTCTTCCGGCATGCCGGACTCGTCGAGGCGGCGACGCAGCCCGTCGATCTCGGACTCGCGATCGCCGCGACCGAGTTCCTTCTGGATCGCCTTGATCTTCTCGTTGAGGTAGTACTCGCGCTGGGCCGCTTCCATCTGCTTCTTCACGCGGCCCTGGATCTCGCGGTCCATCTTGACCTTGTCCATCTCACCGCTGAGATACTCGGTCAGCCCGTCCAGACGATCTTCGACGTCGGTGATCTCGAGGATCTCCTGCTTCGTCGGCACATCGAGCGGCAGATGGGCCGCGATCGTATCGGCCAGACGACCAGCATGGTCCTTCTTGACCGCCGCGAGCACGGCTTCGTTTGGCAGGTTCGACGACAGCTTCACGTACTTCTCGAAGAGGCGCGTGAGCTGGCGCGTCTTCGAGCCGAGCGCGTCGTCGTCCGCGTCTTCGATGGGCGAGACAACGACCTCGAGATACTCGTCCTCGTCCGTAACCTCAATGAGCTTCGCTCGGCGCACGCCTTCGACCAGCACCTTCACCGTGCCGTCAGGGCGCTTGAGGCTCTGCACGATCGTCGAGATCGTGCCGAGTTCGTAGACCTCTTCCGCGCCCGGATCCTCGATCTCGGGATCCTGCTGGGCAGAGAGGAAGAGTCGTTTGCCTGTTTCCATGGCACGTTCGAGCGCGGCGACGGAGCGTCCGCGTCCCACGACGAACGGCATCATCATGCCCGGGAAAATCACCACGTCGCGCAGCGGAAGCAGCGGCAGGGTCTGATAGTCGCTGGTGGTCTCGCTAGCCATAGCGCGTCCCTTCGCGTCCCCGGCGTGATCTGCCGGTGGGTGGTGGCGGGAGTGGAAAAACGGGCCCGCTGGGGGCAACTGGATCAGGCTTGCTCGCCCCCCTTCGCCCGCTGAGTAAAGAGTACACGGAAGCCGCGCAGGCCCGCAAATCACGTCTGAAGCCGCGCGGCTAGCCTCGCCGGAGCGCGATGAGTGGGTCTACTCGGGCGGCGCGGCGGGCAGGCAGGTAGCCCGCTACCAGCGCGACTCCCGCTAGGAAGGCCGCGGCGGCAAACGCCGTGCCCGCTGGCAACGTTTCAAGCCCCGCCACGAGATGGCCGAGCACGCGTTGCGCCGAGATCGCCACGGCAAGCCCAATCGTGACCCCGACCCCCACCACGCCGGCCAACTCCCGGATCACGAGCATCGTCACGTCCCGAGTCATCGCGCCCAGCGCCATGCGGATGCCGAGTTCATGATCTCGACTCCGTACCGAATGCGAGACAACCCCGAACACTCCTATCGCGGCCAGGGTTAGGCCGAGGGCGGCGAATCCTCCGAGGAGCAGCGCACGGAAGCGGCGGCTCGAAAGGCGACCGTCGAGTCGATCCTCCATCCAGGCGAAGCTCGTGATCGGGATCTGCGGCGCGACTCGGCCGACCGCCGCGCGGACATCTGCGGCGACTTGGGTGCGCGGACCCTGGGTGCGGAGCACGAGGCCCATGGAGTCCCATGCAGCCGTTGCAGCAGGCAGGAAAACAAACACATCCGGCTCGAACTCGGGGCCGCGCTCGTTGACGTCGCCAACGACGCCGACCACGGTGCGCCAGTGCACCTCGTCGTCGGGTTCGCGCCGCGCAGCGCGGAGACGTTGGCCGACGATATCCGTGCTGCCCCACATCGAGCTAGCGAATCCCGCGCTGACGACAACGCCGTCGCTGTTTGGCTCGTCCTCGGGCCACCGGCCCGCCAGCAGGGGGATCTCGAGCGCGGCGAAGTAGTCGTTGCTCGCCCACCGCGTTGCTGCGCCTACCGGGTTCGCGTCTGTCGCGTTGCCGGTATCGGAGACGAATGTCCCGCCGGTGTAGTTCAGTCCATCGAGAGGTAGCGACGAGACGGATCCGACATTGCTCACCTGGGGCAGCGCGCGTAGGCCGTCGACCACCTCCTCGAAGAATGCGCGGGCTTCGTCGCCGCGAGCGGGGACCGTAAGCCGCAGAGTGAGCACGCCGTCCTGCCGGAATCCAAGATCCTGGGCGCCAAGTTGCATCAGAGACTGCATCAACATGGCCGCTCCAACGAGTAGGGGAATGGCAAGCACTACCTCACCGACGATGAGGAGGTGGCGCGAGCGTCGATTTAATCTCCCAGCCGAAGAACGAGTCTGGCCGCCGGGTGGTGCCATGGAGTTCAGGCCCGACGCCCACGGCAATAGGCTTGTGACGACGCCTGTGAGTCCGGTGGCCAGCGCCGCGAACAAGAGGACGGAACGATCCAGCGTAGCGGCTTCGAAACCGGGCATCGTCGTCGGACCCAAAGCGGATAGGAACTCGGCCAGAGGCGATGTGGCCACGAGCCCGACGATGGCACCGGCTGTTGCGAGCAGTAGACCTTCGACCAGCTGCAGGCGCAGTAGCCCGCCGCGCGAAGCGCCCAGCGCGAGGCGCACCGCGAACTCGTTCTTGCGCTCGAGTGTCCGGGTGAGAAGCAAGTGCGCGACGTTGGCGCACGCTATCAAGAGCACGAACCCCGCGGCCAAGGCGAGCATCAGGAGCGGCCTGCGCGCTGCGCCAGCAAACTCCTCGCGTAGCGGACGGACCCACACGCCTGGGGTGGCGTCTTGTGGATGCTGCGCGCGGACGCGCGATGCGATCGTTGTGAGTTCAGCCTGCGCCTCGGCCATCGTCGCGTTCTCGCGCAGACGCCCGATCGTGCGGAGGAAGCCGCGCGTGCGATCGGTGAACCGCGAGCCCACGAGCGGCAGCCAGTACGAGGTCCGTTCGTCGTCCCAGTGGGGCTCCGGGTGGTCGAATTCGGGCGGCATCACCCCGACCACACGGAAGGCTCCGTCGTTGATGGTTCGGCCCACGATGTCGGGGTCGGCCCCGTAGCGCCGTTGCCACAGGTAGTGGTCGAGAATGATCACGGGCTCGGCGCCCTCGAGACGCTCGGCCGCCGTGAACGTTCTCCCGAGCTGGGGCCGCACGCCGAGGATGTCGAAGAAACCGGCATCAACGATGGCGCCCAGGATCCGCTCCGGTTCGGTGCCGTCGGTGAAGCTTCGGAGCGCGATGTTGTAGGGTGCCAGCTTCTCGAACGTGGTGGCTTGGGCGCGCCAGTCGGCGACATCGGGATAGGAGTTCGGCGCGACGTTTGCCGGGTCTTCTCCGCTCCAGAGGAACAGCACGCCCTCAGCGTCCGGATACGGCAGGGGTCGCAACAACGCGGCGTTGAGTACCCCAAAAAGAGCGGTGTTGCCGCTGATCCCAAGCGCCAGCGTTGCCACCGCAAGGGCCGTCCAGCTGGGGCGTTGGACCAGCGAACGCGCCGAATGCGTGACGTCGCGCCAGAGCGCTTCGAACACGTGCTGGCGCGGGCGCGCGGCGGCGTCGATCCCGTATGCGATGTGGCCGGCGCGTCGATACCGTGCGAGATCGCCGAACCGCCGCCGCGCTTCACGTTCCGCGCTCGCTTGGGATCTGCCTGCGGCGACGAGTCGGTCAGTCTCCTCCTCGAGGTGGCCGTCCATCTCCTCCTGAATCGAGCGGGCGAGTCCTCGCCCGCGGACATTCCGTCGCCACCAGGCAACGCAGCGGTCGATCATGAGTCACCGTGCTCGGAAAGCTGTTCGAGAACTCGTTGCACGCCTTCGGCGTAGTCGCGCCAGGCAGCTGACTCGCTCGCTAGACGTCGCTTTCCGACCCCGGTCAGCGAATAGATGCGCGCCCGCCGCCCGCTGCTCGCAGTGCCCCATCGCGACCGTAGCCAGCCACGGCGGTGCATGCGGTACAGAGCCGGATACAGCGACCCCTGCTCCACACGGAGCAGATCGTCGCTCAGACGCTGGATCTGTTGTCCGATCGCATAACCGTGAAGCGGGCCGGCCCGGAGTACCTCCAACACGAGAAGGTCGAGCGTGCCACGCAACAGGTCCGGCTTGGGTGCTGGCATCGCGTGTCCTAGACAGTCTATATTTTGTCTGTCTAGGCATTATGCCTACTGCAGCCCCCACGCACAACGCGAGCACAAATGAACTCAAGTCTCTGTCTTCGTCTTGCCCTCGTGGTTGCCATGCTCACCAGTGTTGCCGCGGTCCCTCCCCAGGAAGCGACGCTCGGCCCTCGGGCCGCGGCGTATCTGGCCCGCGCGCTTGGCACCGCGCAGTCGAACTACTACCTGGCCGACGAGGTTGATTGGCAGGGACTCTACCGGCGTGCTTTCGATGCGGCCGCCGGCGCGCAAGCACCATCTGATACCTACGCAGCTCTCCGGCAAGCGTTTGGCGAGCTGTCACACACGTTCGTGCAGTTCAGCGCCGCCGCTCTGGACGCGGAGGCTGACGGTCGCGAAGCACGAGGACTCCCGGACTGGCGCGAGCCCGAAGCCACGGCCAACGTCGGGACCCGGTCTCCGTTCGCTGAGCGGCGCGAGCCGGCGGTCGCAAGTTTGAATTTCGCCGACATGCGTCTGGGACACGTGATCATCCCATCGTTCGGCGGCTCGCCCGCCGCTTCGACACGCTTTGCGCAGACATTGCAGGATCAGGTCCGCGCCGTCGAAGAGTCGGGCGTCTGCGGCTGGGTCGTGGATCTTCGCGGCAACGGTGGCGGCAACATGTGGCCGATGCTGGTCGGCGTCGGCCCCGTCCTCGGCGAAGGCGTTGTGGGGTCTTTTGAAGTTGGCGGGAAGCCAGCGGGGAACTGGTTTTACCGCGACGGCGTGTCAGGAACCGAAGGAGAGAACGGCTTTGTTGGTGCACGCCTGGCCGGTCCGGCCTATCGCCTCGAAACCGCGCCGCCGGTTGCCGTGCTGATCGATGGGGGAACCGGGAGCTCCGGTGAGGCCTTGGCGATCGCGTTCAAGGGGCGGGCTGATACCCGCTTCTTCGGGGTCCCGACCGCCGGGTATTCCACGTCGACCAACGGTTTCCGCATGGACGACGGGGTGAACCTCGTGATCGCCGTTGGTCTGGACGTGGATCGCGAAGGTACGGCGTATCCGCGCGAGGTCCAGCCGGATGTGACGGTGGATTACGCCGCGGTGGACGACCTGGACGCGCAGATGCGTGCCGCGGCTACGTGGCTCGCCGAAGTTTGCGCCCGGTGAGAACCGGCGCTAACCCGCCTTCTTGATCAGGGCGAGCGGATCTTCGCGGTGCTCCACCACCTTGCGGGTGATGACGCATTCCTCGATGTTCGGCTCGCTCGGCAGGCGGTACATGATCTCGAGCATGAAGTCTTCCATGATCGCGCGCAGCCCTCGGGCTCCGATGCCGCGGTCGATCGCGGCTTCGGCGATGGCGACCAGGGAATCGTCCGTGAAACTCAGGTTCACGCCTTCGAGGTCGAACATCTTCTGGTACTGCTTCACCAGAGCGTTCTTCGGCTCGGTGAGGATGGTGACCAGATCTTCCGCCAGCAACGAGCACAGCTGACCCACGACCGGCAGGCGACCCACGAATTCTGGAATCAGGCCATAGCGGATGAGATCCCCGGGCTGCGCGTTGGCAACGAGTGCCTCTTCATCGGGCAGCTCTTCCTTCACATCGGCCGTGAAGCCGAGTGACTGCTTGCCTTCGCGCTGCTGAATGATTCCATCCAGGCCGACGAAGGCACCGCCCACGATGAACAGCACGTTCGTCGTGTCGATCTGGAAGAACTCCTGGTGCGGGTGCTTGCGACCGCCCTGCGGCGGAACGTTGGCCTGCACGCCTTCGAGGATCTTCAGCAGTGCCTGCTGCACGCCTTCACCCGACACGTCGCGCGTGATCGACGGGTTCTCGTCCTTGCGGGCGATCTTGTCGATCTCGTCGATGTAGATGATGCCGCGCTCGGTCTTTTCCTTGTCGTAGCCCGAAGCCTGGAACAGCTTCAGGACGATGTTCTCGACGTCTTCGCCCACGTAACCAGCTTCGGTCAGCGTGGTGGCGTCGGCGATCGTGAACGGTACCTGGAGGTAACGGGCGAGCGTCTGGGCGAGCAGGGTCTTGCCGGTGCCGGTGGGACCGATGAGCAGGATGTTGCTCTTCGAGATCTCCACGTCGTCGGCGCCCGGGCGATCCAGAGCATCGCAGCGCTTGTAGTGGTTGTAGACGGCGACCGCGAGCTTCTTCTTGGCTTCGTGCTGGCCGACGACGTACTGATCGAGGAAGTTCTTGATCTCGGCCGGCTTCGGAACCTCTTGCAGTTCACTGCGCTCTTCGAGGTCACGCTCCTCCGCGATGATGTCCGTGCAAATCTCGATGCACTCGTCGCAGATGTAAACGTTCGGGCCCGCGATGAGCTTGCGGACCTCGCTCTGGCTCTTCGAACAGAAGGAGCAGCGCAGCGATGAATTGTTCGAACTGCTGTTTCGGCTCATAAGAAGATCCCCTCAGCGGGACGCGATGACCTTGTCAATCAAACCATATGCGACGGCTTCTTCGGCGGTCTGCACGAAGTCGCGGTCGGAGTCGTCCGCAACACGCTCCACGCTCTGACCAGTCCAGCCGGCCAGCATGCCGTTGAGTTGCTTCCGCATGCGCAGAATCTCGCGCGCATGAATCTCGATATCTGCCGCGGTGCCCTGAAACCCGCCCGAGGGCTGGTGGATCATGATCCGCGAGTTGGGCAGCGCGAAGCGCTTGCCGGGCGTACCGGCTGCAAGCAATACGGCACCCATGCTCATCGCCTGGCCGAGGCAGATCGTTGACACATCGGGCCGGATGAACTGCATCGTGTCGAGGATCGCGAGGCCGTCGGTTACAGAGCCACCGGGGCTGTTGATGTAGAGCGAGATGTCGCGCTCCGGATCCTCAGCCTCGAGGAAAAGCAACTGGGCGATGACCAGGTTCGCGATGACGTCATCGATCGGCGAGCCGATGAAGATGATGTGGTCTTTGAGCAACCGCGAGTAGATGTCGTAGGCGCGTTCGCCTCGCGCGCTCTGCTCGACGACCATCGGAACCAGTGCCATGCGCGAACTCCTCGTGCTGTCGGGAGTGGATGACGCGAACAGGTCCCGCCACGTGCCATCGCAACAAAAAAACGGGCGGCGGTCAGCCAGTCCGGCTATTCCCCTTCGGGCCCGGAAACATTGGGCGTTTCGCCGCTATCGATGTCGATCGTAGCATGGCCCTGGAGGCGTTCCAAAGCCAAACGTCGGCGCATGGTTACGCGCAAACCATCGAAGGACCCGTCCTTCCGCATCTGCTGAGTGAAGGACGCAACAGACCGCCCGTTTCCACCCTCGCTTTGTTCCATTTGTGTGCGGATTTCTTCCTCGACGGTGTCGTCATCGACCTCGATTTCCTGGTCGACGGCGTAATGGTCGAGCAGCATCTCCTCCGCGATCGAGTCTGCGGCGGCGGTGCGCTGTTCCTTTCGGAACGCCTGCCAGTCGAGTGCGTTGCGCGGGTCGATGCCCTGCTGCGCAAGGTCATTCGCGAAGCGACGTGACATCTCGTCGAGGCGACGCTCGATCAGCGAATCGGGCACGTCTACAGGGTTTCCATCACGCAGACCCTTGAGCAACTGTGTCTGCACGTCGCGATCGGCGTTGTTCTCGAGATTGGCCTGGATGTCGGCCGCGACTTTGCCGCGCAGCTCCGCGAGGTCCTCAGCGCCGAGGTCTTTGGCGAACTCATCGTCCACCTCGGGCAGCGTGCGTTGCTTGAGTTCAGCGAGCGTGACGCGGCAGAGAACTTCCTTGCCGGCGAGAATCGCGTTGGGGTACTGCTCGCCGAGCGTAGTGGTGAATTCGGTGGACTCACCCTCGCGCATGCCAACGAGTTCTTCGTTGAGCGCCGGAATCGCCTGCTCATGTCCGATGCGCACGAAACGGTCCTCTTCGGCCAGCTTCTTGCCCTTACCGTCCTTCGGCAGCAGTTCCATCTCGCAGCGGCCGAACATCTCCATTGCCGCAGGCGCATCCTCGACAGCCACCAGCTGGCCACCGCGCTCGCGGAGCTGTTCGAGCGCCTCCACGACCATCTCGTCCGTGACTTCGATGGCGGGGCGTGTTGCCGATAGGTCGAGGTTCGTCACCTCGACTTCCGGAGCGGTGTCGAAGTTCACCGTGAACTCGAGATCGTTGCCGGGTTCGAACTGGACGTCGGCGAGCTCGGGCGAGTCGAGTGGCCGAAGTTCGAGTGTCTCGAGCTCCGAGGACAGAACCTCGGGAAGCATGTGATCGAGCACGTGCTTGCGGATGTCCGCGCCGAATTGCTGACGCACCATCGACAGGGGCGCCTTGCCTGGACGGAAGCCGGCTAGCTTGGCGCGTGAACGGTACGCCTGTGTCGCGGCGTCGACGCGCTCGCTCATGTCGGCCGCGGGCACAACGATACGGAGTGTGTGCCGCACGCCATCCTGGGAGTGCTCTACCTGGTTCGTGGTCTGTTCGCTCATCGTTCTTTTCCGGCTGCGGGAGGACGCGCTCAAATGGGGTGGAAATGCGAAGGTGCGAAAGGGGGGACTCGAACCCCCACGGGCTAAGCCCACTGGCTCCTAAGGCCAGCGCGTCTGCCAATTCCGCCACTTTCGCAAGGCGTCCGGGAACTTCGCGGCAGGCCGGCCATTGTTGGCCGGCCGCGCGCGAAAAAGTGAGCCGCCTAGGGATCGAACCTAGAACCTACGGATTAAGAGTCCGTTGCTCTGCCAGTTGAGCTAGCGGCCCGCAAAGAGACCCCCGAGGTTACCCAAACAGGGGCTCCTTGATGCGCCCGGCAGGATTCGAACCTGCGACTTTCAGCTCCGGAGGCTGACGCTCTATCCTGGCTGAGCTACGGACGCTTGGGAGGGGTGACCGACGGGACTTGAACCCGCAACTTCCTGAGTCACAGTCAGGTGCTCTACCGATTGAACTACGATCACCACCGGAAGAGACACTGTAAGCCCGGCCCGTGGGCCGGTCAATCGCGCGTTTCGCGGCTATGATTCCCGAGTCTGATGACATTTCCGACTCCCGTCCCTCCCGACATCCTTGCGCTGATGCTCACCCGTCGACACCTGCCCTGGGCGACTCTTGTGCTCGTCCTCTTGCTGACGCCGAGTCCCGCCAACTCGCGGGCTGCGACGTCCGTGGATCGGGCTATCGCCAATGCGGAGCTGATTGATCGCGAGATGGGTCGGGCACGGCGGGCGGCCGAGGCGTTTGGCCCGGTGGCGCCGCGCCAGACCGCGGCAAGGCGACGTCTCACCCTGACTCCGGGGGACAGCCTCACCGCGTCGACCGCGAACAACAAGGTGCTCCAAGTGAAGGCGGGCACGGGCAAGGTGGTTAGCAGCAAGGTGAAGGGCGGCTCGCTGGAGCCGCGCGGAGTCGACTATCACCCTGGGCTCGGACTGATGGCGATTGCCGCGGTGAACCAGGTTGTGTTGTGGGACCCGGCCGCAGGCAAGACCACGCCGGTACCCGGACCCGATGGCGGCGACTTCGAATTCGCCTCGGACGTTCTCTTTGACCGAGCCGGCGGCCTGGTCATTGCGGACCAGGGCGAGGAGCTCGGGAGTAGCTCGCCCACCGACGGTGCTGTGTGGCGCTACGGCCTGGAGACCGGCGAACTGATCCAGATCGCCACGGGCAAGGCCCTCGTCAATCCGAAGCTCCTGGCCAGAACGAAAAAAGGCGTCATCCATATCGTTGACGGCAGCGGGGGGCCTCTCGTGTCGCCCGTGACCGAAGCACGCTGGGACGCGGTGTACCTGGTCGAGGGCAAGAACCTCACTCGGGTGAAGCCGGTCTGGACCAAGCCCGGCGTGCAGGCCACGGCCTACGCGATCTCCGACAGCGGCTGGCATTGGGTTGTGAATGTGGGCGAGCTTGTGCGTTTCAAGGGCAAGAAATTCGAGCAGCGCTGCTTGCCGCCATTTCCGATGACCTTCGGCACGGGTGTCTTCCTCAACGCCGACGGCACTGCGGCGGTGATGGACGGAGCCAACGTCGTGACCAAGGACCGCGCGCTACTGACGCTCGCAGCGGACTGCACGACCACCGGCAAGGCCGATCGCAAGCTGAAAGGCGCCCGCGGTCTGACTCACGTCCCCGCCGAGTGACCGACGACGCGGCACCCGGTAACTCGTCGCGCATGAACGTCGCGCTGCTCTCTCCCTTCCATGGCGGTAGCCATCGCGCCTGGGCCGAGGGCCTTGCGCGCCACTCCGCTCACGACGTTGACCTGGTCACGCTCGAACCACGCTTCTGGCGCTGGCGCATGGAAGGCGCGGCCCTCGAGATTGCGCGGCAGTTCGAAGATCGCCCACGCCCCGACGTTGTCGTCGCGACCGACATGTTCGACTTGGCCAGTTTCCTGGGCCTGGCCCGGCGGCGGCTCTCGGACATCCCAGCGATTCTCTACATGCACGAGAACCAGCTCACGTATCCCGTGTCCACGCTCCTGTCCGACGATACCCCGGGCCAGGTCGAGCGCGTGCGGCAGTGCGGCCTGATCAACCTGAAGGCCATGGCCGCCGCGGATGTGATCGCTTTCAACTCCGACTACCACCGCACCGCCTGGTTCGAGGCACTCCCGGACTTCTTGCGCAGATTTCCCGAGGCGTTGGCGCCCGAGATCGTGGACGACATCCAGTCGCGGACCACTGTCCTTCCGGTGGGCATCGAACTCGCCGACCTGCCGATGCCCGGCGGGGCGCGGCCGCCGCTTGTGCTGTGGAATCAGCGCTGGGAATACGACAAGAATCCGGACGCGTTGATGGCGCTCCTCCTTGAACTCGCCGACCGCGGCGTCGACTTCCGGGTCGCGCTCTGCGGTGAACGTGATGGCCGTGTGCCCGAGGCGCTCGAGGCCGGCATCACGACCCTTGGCGATCGGGTTGTTCATCAGGGATTCCTGCCGCGCGCCGACTACGTCGCGCTGTTGGGCCAGGCCCGCGTAGTGCTCTCGACCGCCAACCACGAGTTCTTCGGCATCAGCGTCGTCGAGGCTGCTTGTGCCGGAGCGGCTCCGCTCCTGCCTCACCGACTCAGCTACCCGGAGATCCTCGGAGAGGATTTCGCCGCCGAGTGCCTCTACGCCGATCACGACGACGCGCTCACACGGCTCGCAACCTGGCTGGCAGATCCGGACCCGACCCGGGAACTCGCGAGGAAAGTCGCCGCCAGCCTACGCGACCGTTTCGGTTGGCCGGCCGCGGTGGCCGCCTACGACGATCAGGCGTCCGGCGCCGTCTCTCCGGTGTAGAACCCGATCACGGTGGCGGCCGCGCGTTCTGCCGCAGCCGGCTCGTCGCCGCCAGCGATCGCTGCCTCCCCCCAGGCCGCACCGCTCTCGCGCGAGAAGCTCTTGCCCTCGTCCGACATCATCCAGGTTTCGGCATTGGCCCGCGTAACCGCCGGCTCGGGCAACAAGTGCTCCGCAGCGCCGAACAAGGCCATGTCCCAGCCGATGCCGACCGCGCCCGGCCCGTACTGCTCCCAGAATTCGGGCGCGACCTTGCCGGTGTGCTCGAGCGTGAGTCGCGTGCAATCTGCGGCTACTTCTTCGAGCTTGAGACTCACCAAGCTGGTGTCCTCACCCATACCCCACGTAACGACCAGGCTCGCCGGTGCCGCGCACTCACGGATCTCGCCACCGGCGTTGCCTTCAAACTGAAAGTTGCCGCCCTCTTGCAGTTCACCTGTCACGGGCAGAAACCACTGCTCGAGCCGCACAGGGTTGGTGAGAGCGTCCCAGAGATCGGCTGCGCCGGTGTTGTACTCGCGGGCGGCGACGATCTCGAAGGCCATCCGACCGTTCTCCTCACGCGCCGTCGCCGACCGGGCCACAGCACCAAGGGTTTCATGCACGGGATCAGTCATTGGAAGTCTCCACATCTGTTCAAGGGAGAGGCCGGCCGCCCGACCTCATGTGTTCGGTCGCTCGGTCGACTCGACGTGGTCGGCGAGTCGCTGCATCACGCCTTCCCAGTCCCGCAGCTGCGCCTGCACCCAGTCGTCCACGACCGCCAGTCGCCGAGGCTGCAGACGGCACGTCCGCACGCGCCCCGACTTCGTCGAAGCAATCAGCCCGCAATCTTCCAGAACCGCCAGGTGCTTCATGAACGACGGCAGCGCCATGTCGAACGGCTCGGCCAGCGTCTTCACGCTGGTCGGCTCGGCCACGAGCCGCTGAACAACGGCTCGGCGTGTTGGATCGGAAAGCGCCCGGAAGACGCTATCCAGCGACACCGTATAGTTAGCCATATAGATAACTATATATCGTGCAGACATCGCGCGCGAACTCAAAGAGCCTCCGACTTCTACCGTTCCGTCGGCCGCATCGCGAGGTACAATGGGTGCATGAAACGCATCGTTCACAAGGCGCGCGATCACGCTGAGGCGAGGCGCTGGGACATCGAGCAGCAGCGCCGGATGACACCGCGTGAACGTCAGCGAGCCGCCCGCGAACTCAAACGCCGTGCCTATTCTGGCGCCACCCGGGATGTCCGCGATTGGCACCGATCGAAGTAGACGCCGCACATTTCTCGGCTGACACGCGCAACTTCGTCCGGCACCTTCACGAGTTCGAGGTGAAGTACGTCGTTGTCGGCGGCGAGGCCGTGATTTTCCACGGGTACGTCCGACTCACGGGTGACGTCGACTTCTTCATTGCCAACGATCCGGACAACGCCCGGCGGCTCTATTCGGCCTTGGAGAAGTTCTGGGAAGGCGACGTGCCAGGCATCGCGTCGCCGGCGGAGTTGACCGCGGTGGACTTGATCGTGCAGTTCGGCATGCCGCCGAATCGCATCGACATCATGACCTCGGTCGCTGGAGTCGACTTCAACGAGGCCTGGGCCGGTCGCGTCCCCGCCGTAATGGTGGATGGCGAGCAGCGAACGCCCATCCCGTACTTGGGCGTCGAGGCGCTGATCAAGAACAAGAGGGCAGCGGGACGCCCGAAGGATCTCGACGACCTTGAGCACCTCGACTCCGCGGAGTGATCGCCCGGCGCTAAAAGGGAGTGGGCGCGGGAGGAACCGAACCTCCGACTTCCAACGTGTGAAGCCGTCATTCGGCATGCTCGGTTCCCCCGTCCTTCTCAGTCGCTCCGCAACGCCACGATCGGATCCACACGCGTCGCTCGGTAGGCCGGGACCACGGCCGCCAACGCGGCGACGAACAGGACCATGCCGCCCAGGCCGATGAAGGTCATCGGGTCGGTGGGTTCCACGCCGAAGAGCATGCCCTGGATGAAGCGGGTGAGCGCGAAGGCGCCGCCGAGGCCGATCACGACGCCGACTGCGGCGAGGAGCCAGGCTTCGCCGAGCACCATGCGGACGATGTTGCCGGACTGGCCGCCGAGGGCACGTCGGATGCCCATCTCGCCGATGCGCTGCTCCACGGAGAAGCTGATCAGTCCGTAGATGCCGATGCCGGCGAGGAACAGCGCGAGCACTGCAAACGAGCCGAGCAGGACGAGGTTGAAACGGCGTTGTTCCAACCACGCGCCGAGCAGGGAGTCCAGCGTGGCCGCGCCCCAGACTGACTGGTTCGGGTTGATGCGCCAGACGGCCTCCTTGGCGGGGTTGGTGATCTGAGCAGCGTCGATGTTGCTGGCGACGACGAACGTGAGGTTGCCGGCGAAGCCGAGCCCGCCGTACTGGCGGAAGGAGAACAGCATTTCGGGCCGTGGCGTCGACGCATGCCCGGCGGGAAGCACGTCGCCAACGACGCCGACGATCTCGTGTTCGGTAGGCGCGTTGCCGCCAAGAGCGACGACCACTTTCTCGCCGACGGGGTCGTCTGCCGGGAAGTGGCGTCGAGCGAACGCCTCGTTGATCAGAGTCACGGGCGGCGCATCGCTGTTGTCGGCGAGGCCGAAGGTACGACCCGTGACGAGTTCGACACCGAGAACGTCGAGGTAGCTGTCAGACACGAGTGTCACGTTGGCCTCGGGTTCGCTGCCCGCTGGGGGCGGGACCCGATTGACGATCGCGAACGGCAGGTCGATATCGATCGCCGCCAGCGCGCCCTCGTCGTTGGCTCCGGGAATGCTTGTCGTCAGTGCGACCTTGCGGACACCCGGGATGGCCTCCATCTCGTCGATGGTCTGGTTGACGAACTCACCGCGCGTCATGCCGCCATTCTGTCCGTAGCCGTAAGCGAACAATTGGAGCGCCAGCCGGTTGGTGGCATCGAACCCCAGATTCTGGTCCATCAGCGTGTTGAAGCTGCGGGTCAGCAAGCCAGCGCCCACGAGGAGCACCATCGCCAGTGCGACCTCGGCTACCACAATGCTGCCGCGCAGCGTTCGGCCACCCGGGCCTCCGGTTGAACCGCGCGCGCCCTCGTTCAGCGAATCCCGCAGATCGGGTTTGGAGAAGCGCAGCGACGGCGCCAGGCCAGAGAGCACCGCGCTGATTCCCGCGACCGCAACGGCAAACGCGAGCACCGTGCCATCGATCCCGATCTCGTCGATGCGGGGGAGCGTGGCGGGCGCGAGTCCACGGATCGTCCGGATGCCGATGAGTGTGAGTCCGATGCCAGCAACACAGCCCAGCGTCGCGAGCAGAAGTGAGTCGACCGTGACCTGCCGCATCAAGCGGCCTGCGCTTGCGCCGATGGCGCCGCGCAACGCGAACTCCCGCGAGCGCTCACTGCCGCGAGCGAGCATGAGGCCGGCCACGTTGGCGCAGGCGATCAACAGAACGAAGCCGACGGCCCCCATGAGGACGAGAAGCGGCGCCTGTACGTCGCCGAAGAAGTACTCATTCAGCGGCATGAGCCGAAAGGTGGTCTCACCCATTGGCTGGGGAAAGGCCTCTTCGAGCCCACCGGCGATCTGTGCGGCCTCGGCCTGTGCTTCGGCCAGCGTGCTGCCTTCGGCCAGGCGTGCAACGCCGAACATGTAGTCGGCTGCTCGCGCATTGGCGTCCCACGGTTGGACGGGGCGCGGGATCCACAGTTCGGCTTCGTCCGGCAGCTTGAACTCCGGCGGCAGCACGCCCACCACCGTGCGCGGCGCGCCGTCGAGCAGCAACGCGTCACCGACGATGTTGGCCTCTCCGCCGAAACGGTTCTGCCAGCTCGAGTAGCCGAGGAGCACGACTGGTTCGCTGCCGGTCTGATACTCGTCCACCGTGAACGTGCGCCCGTACAGAGGCTCGACGCGCGCGGCCCTGAAGAACCCCTCGGACACCTGCCAGGTGCGCAGGCTCTCGGCCCGCCCGTCGACCTGGAGATCGAGCGAGAAGGGGTCGGCGATCGCCGCGGCCGTCAGGTGCTGCGACGACTCTCCGAGATCGAACGCGTTGCCTGCCGAAAAGCCCTCGCCGCGCTCGCCGGTCACCGTGTCCTCGTGGAAGAGAGTGACGATGCGGTCCGGTTCGCCATACGGCAGGCCGCGGAAGATCACGGCGTGCACCGCGCTGAAGATGGCCGTGGAAGCACCGATGCCGAGAGCCAACGTGGCCACGGTGATGACGGTGAAGCCGGGGCGCTTGATCAGGCTGCGCACCGAGTAGCGAATGTCCTGGAGCCAGCCGTCCATGGCATCTCTCCCGTCGAGTCGACGTTTAGTAGGGGTTCGTTTGCGTTTGAAAGTCGTGAGCGGGTTGGTGGCCATGCCCTGGATTCCGGCCGGCCCGCCAGGGCGGGCATCCCAGCCGGCGCGGACGAGCGCGAAGCTCTGGCGCGTCCAGAAACGGAATGCTCCAAGACGACCGGAGATGGGTCGCACGACCTGCCATTGCTCGCCGGCGACGCGACACATCTCGTCGCCGTACTCGGCGCGGAAGCGCGCCGGCAGCAGCCACATGAGCGCCCGGAACAGGCGGAGTTCGCGGCTCTTCATTTCAGGCACCGGCGCTCGGCGTGCTCGGCAGGATCATGGCGTCGCGGGCCAGAGCAACGAGTTCTTCGAGCCGTTCTGACTCCGCCTGCAGAACTTCACGTCCGAACGCGGTGAGCGCGTAGTAGCGGCGCCGCGCATCTGTGCCTTCAGGAGCAGGGCGTTCCTCAAGCAACTCATCGTGGCGCAGGCGCCGGATCGCGGCGTAGAGCGTTCCGGCCTCGAGTTCGAGGTGGCCGGTCGTCCGTTCGCCGACGTCCTTGATGATGCCGTAGCCGTGCCGTGCCTCGGCCGAAAGAGACAGGAGGATGTGGTAGACGACGTGGGTAAGCGGCAGGAATTCGTCGGTCGGTCGGTTCATCGTCGGGGTCACCAGAGCTGTCAAGGGAAACGGGGCGAGGCCCCGTCGGGTCGATCGGTGGTCGGACTCGCATCGCCGAAGTCGCGGCCGGGCGCGCATGCGTTGACGTCGTCGAGAGCGGGCAGGGCCCGGTACTCGCGCCGGAGGTCGGCGGCATTGGGTGTTCGTTCGTAACGACGTTCCACGCGGGCTAGCCACTCGCGTTCCAGTTCGATGAGGGTTGAGCCGAAAGTGTCCGAGAACGCCGACGGCGACCTCATCGTCTGCAGGAAGCGTCGCATCGCATCGTTGCCTTGCTGCTCGCCGAGATCGATGAAGAACGCGTTGCGAAGCGAATAGGTCTGGAACGAACACCGTAGGTTGAGGCCGCGGAAATCGTCGCGGATCTGGTTCATCGGAATCGCGAGACCGCTCACGAGCCAGTGCCCGGAGACAACAGCGGGATCCTGTCCATACGTCGGGAAGCCGGCGTTGGACGGGCGCACGACATGGGAGACCCAGGCAGCGAGGCCTTCCTCGTCGAAGCGGCCGTACGGCACGTTCTCGCGCCGAAGCACGGCGTGAACGAGTTCGTGTGCCATCGCGTGAAGGTGCGTGGGGCCGTAGCGATAGAGATGGACGGTGCCGGCGGCGTCGACGTGTGGAACGCGGGCTTGGGGCGGATTGCCCCCGTAGAAGTCACCGTGGAGCGTGATGCGGATCGGTCGCGGGGATTCGATACGACGCTGAAACAGCTCCTGCTCGATTGCGGGAACGAGCTTCTCCGCCATCTTCTCCGCGGCGTGGGCCTCGTCGGCCGCATCGGTGGCGTCCCAGTCGACGACAACCAGGGGTGTGCTCTGGGTACCGGCCGGAAGACTCGTCGGCCTCGCCTGCGCGCCCGGGACCGCGACGAGCCCGGCCACGAGCGCCATGCCGGGCCAAGAGGTGGCGCGTATTCGCATCGATTCGAGCACCCGGGGAAGGTCAGGAGTCGCCAACGCGCTCCTCAAGAATGGTCTGTCACTATAGTGAGACGCCCTATAGTTCCGCAAGGTTGCAAGAAAACCTGCATCGCGCGTGGAGGCGCGGCCGGCTAGGCTTGCGAGAGACCCGGAAATTGCTCCTCGACGGGCGCGCTCCGCAGCTGCACCCGGCAAACCGGAATGACTCATGCTCCGACGTATCAGCGCCGCTTCCTCGCGCCAGCCCGCTCTGTTACTTCTCGCACTGCTCTCGGTACTCGCTATCGCTCAGCCGTCTGCGGCGGTCGCGCCGTCGCCTGGTGAGGTGGCGGTTGCGTTGTTGCAGGATGACGCGACCTGGCCGCAGGAGATCGTGACCGACGAAGGCGAACTTGTGGTCTATCAGCCGCAGCCGGAAAAGCTCGAGGGCAACGTTCTGCATGGGCGGGCGGCGTTCCAGCTCGAAATGAACGACAGCGAACCCGCGTTCGGCGCCTTCTTCTTCGAGGCAACACTTGCACGCGGAAGCGATGACGACTCTTTCCGCGTTCGCACGGCAGAGGTCACCCGCGTCAGCTGGCCCGATTCGACCGACGCGGGAGAGGAGCGCTTCAGCGAGTTCGTGAAGCAACGAGTTCAGAACGCGGGTATCGAGATTTCGCGAGTACGGCTGTCTTCGAGTCTTGCCGATGCGCAGCAAGAACTTGCCAGCCTCGACCTGATCAAGAACGACGCACCCGACGTCGTGTTTCGCGACGAGCTCGCGGTGCTGCTGCTGTTTGATGGCGAGCCGTTGTTCGAAGAGATCGACAACAGCGACTACGAACGAGCCCTCAACACACCTCTAGCGGTGGTTCGTCGTAAGGGCGGACCGACCTACTTGAGCAGCGGTCAGTTCTGGTATCAAGCGGGAAACGTGATGGGTCCGTATGAGCCCATCGCTGCTCCGCCCGCTGACCTCGCCCAGATGATGGAGGGTGCCCCCGAGGCCGAAGGCGGCCCGAGCTCGCCGCCCGGGATCGTCGTGGCCACGCAGCCAACGGAGCTCATCGCGACGGATGGCGAGCCGGAGTGGAGCGCACTTTCCACCGGCGACCTGCTCTACGTCGTCAACACCGAGACGCCGTGGCTGCGTCTGATCTCGGCCAACGAGATGTTTATCCTGCTGTCCGGCCGCTGGTACCGGTCGAGTTCGCAAGACGGTCCGTGGGAGTTTGTTCGCGGCGATAGCCTGCCGGACGCATTCGCCGAAATCCCTGCTGACTCCGATCTTGGCGGTGTGCGGACATCCGTAGCCGGCACCGAGGAGGCGCAGGACGCCTTGCTCGACAGCCAGCTCCCCGAAGTGACCGCGATCAAGCGCAGTGAAGCTTCCCTGCAGGTCGAGTACGCCGGCGATCCCGAATTCGAGGGCATCGAAGGCACGAGTGTTGCCTACGCCGTGAACACGTCGGCGCAGGTGCTGCTCATCGACGGTCGCTACTACGCGGCGGACAACGGAGTGTGGTTCACCTCGGCGTCGGCCACGGGTCCGTGGTCGGTGGCGGATTCGATTCCCGAAGATCAGATCCAGGAGATCCCGGCGAGTTCGCCGGTCTACAACACGACCCATGTGCACGTGTACGACTCAACACCGGAGGTCGTCTACGTCGGCTACACGCCGGGCTACATGTGGTCGTTTCCGTATTACGGCGTGCCGATCTGCGGCACCGGTTGGTACTACCCGCCGTACTACCGGCCGGGCTACTACTACCCGCGCACTCCCACCTGGGGATTCCATGTCGGCTATAACCCGTGGACGGGCTGGAACTTCGGTCTGAGTTGGAGCAACGGGTTCTTCTCGTTTGGCATCGGCTTCAGCACCGGCTGGGGCGCGCGCCCGTGTTGCGGTGGTTGGTACGGTGGCGGGTATCGCCGGCCTGTGGTGATCAATACGGGTGACATCAACATCGGCAACAACGTCAATGTGGGTAACCGGACGAACGTCGCGAACCGAGTGGGCAACGACCGGATGAACACCATGCGGTCCGAGGGCAACCTGTACAACCGTCCGGAAACGCGAGCTCGCAACGCAGACCGCAGTACGTTGAGTCGTGACATGCAGCGCGCCCGACCGTCGACCGCCCGCGCCAACCATGTCTTTGCGGATCGCAACGGCAACGTTGCGCGGCGTACCGGCGACCAGTGGCAAACTCGACAGAACGGACAGTGGCAGAACTCGGCCGCCAACCGCGCGAGCACATCCACTCGGAGTCAGCTCGATCGAGGAGGCCTGAACCGGTCGCTGCAGTCGCGGAGCTCGGGCGCCCGACGCGAGACATCGATGCGTGGTCGCAGTGGCGGAGGTCGCCGGCGTCGCTAGCTGACTCTGGCGAGCCGGGTCAGCGAGTCGCGGGGATGCGCAGTTCCTGGCCCGGGTAGATCGTCGTGTCGCGCAGATCGTTTGCGCGCTGGATCGCGGCGGGCGTGGTGCCGTGTTTCCTGGCGATGCGCCATAGCGTCTCGCCACGCGACACCACATAGGTGCCCGGGGCGGCGCGCTCGACCGTTGTGCTGGCGCCCAGACGGGTCACGTAGGAGCGATACGGGTCCGGGAAAAGGGCGATGTGGTAGTGCGGCGGGCGGTGTTCGAGGCTGACTTCGAGCACCTGGCTGCCCTCGAGCGATAGCAGCACGCGTTCCAGCCAGCTCCGGCACGCGGGCGTGTTGTGCCGGCGGATATCGAGCGCCATCCCAGTCGGATGCACCGACCGCGAAGAGGCGTTGCGCGGCTGGCCGTTCTGCGGCCGCGTGAGACTCGTGACTACCAGCTTCTCGCCGCACGCTCCGCGAAACTGCGCGGAAAGACGCTCTACGAATAGCTTCACTTCCGGGCGGGCGTAGGGATACGACACCGCGTTCAGTTCGTAGTTCGAGTTGCCCGGGAGTCGCACAAGTAAGCCGGAGTTCACGAAAGTGGTGACGTGGCGCCCGTCGCGCAGGAAGGTAAAGTCGTGAGCCCGTGCCTGGGCGTTCTGACGATCCATCGACGCCGAACTTCCGCGAAGGCTCTGAGCCTCAAGCGGCAGCGCGACCACCAGGGTCGCGGCGGCAGACAAAGTGATCACTGACTTCTTGAGCACTTGGAGTCGTCCTGGCGGGCGGGTTCTCAGAGCGAGAGCGTGGACACGTCAGTAGGCTACTGGCAAAGCCTAATGGTTAACGGAGCATAGCAAAAGCCATTCGTGACCGGAAGGGCATCGTCTCCGACCCCTCGGTCAGCATGCATCAGGCCGGCCTCGAGTGCAGTTTGCGGTCGAACCAAACCGATCCAGACAGCCAGACTAGCGCGAGGGCGGCCGCTGATGTTTCCACGCCGTCGCCGATGCTCAGGTGCGCCATCACCGCGAGAACGAGGTTGAAGAAGAATCCTGCGTAGGCCATGTCCTTCAGTGGACGCGACCAGTTGCTCACCACCGCGACAAGCCCGAGGAGCTTCGCTGCTGCCAAGGGGTAAATGATGTGCGTCGGATAGCCGAGGTTCGTGAAGGCGTCTCGTGCCATCTCGTTGTTGAAGAGGTAGATCCCCGCGCTCAGCAACATCTGAGCCGCAAGAAGGCCGGTGAAAATCCGATAGAGCAGCCTGTCTCGTCCGGCGTGCGATTCGGCGCTCATGCGGTCCTCATCTCCTTGGAACGCGCGGTCGCGTTCTCGGGTGTTGCGAGTCAGCCTCGGGGAGTCGGCCTTTGGGGGATGATAGGGCCTTGGCCCGCGAATAGACAAAAGAGATGACGTTTCCCGCACAGGAGCGAACGATGAGTGGCGTACACCAGAAACAGCCGTCCGGTGCAGTGGACGCGACGCAGCTGGTGGATCGCGCGCGTTCCTTGCAGCCGCAGGCGGAGGCTTTCCTCGAATCGCTCGTGCGCATCGAGACCCCGTCGCCCGATCGTGCGGCTCAGCAGCCGGCGCTGGATATGCTCGAGAGAGCTTTCGCGGAACTCGGCATGACCTGCCGACGATTCGGCGGACGCAGAAGCGGCGGCACCTTGATTGCACGCTGGCCGTCCGCCGTGCCTCGGCCGGTGCAGTTGCTGATCGGGCACTGCGACACCGTCTGGCCCCATGGAACGCTGGAGACCATGCCGCTTCGGCGCGAGGGTGACCTTCTATATGGCCCCGGCGTGTTCGACATGAAGGCCGGACTCACTCAGACGCTCTTCGCGCTTCGTTGTCTGCGCGAGTTGGGCTACGAGCCGACCGTCCGCCCCGTCGTTCTGATCAACTCTGACGAGGAAGTCGGAACGCACGACACCTATCGCACGCTCGAACGACTCGCGGCCCTGGCCGACCGCGCCCTTGTCGCCGAACCGTCGTTGGCACCGGACGGCCGCCTGAAGTCGGCGCGCAAGGGCGTCGCGCAATACCAGGTGACGGTCCACGGCCGTCCGGCGCATGCCGGCCTGAATCCCGAAGAGGGCATCAGTGCCGTCCTGGAGATGTCTCACATCGTCCAACAGCTACATGCGCTCAACGATCCGGAGAGCGGCGTCACGGTAAATGTGGGAACCGTTGAGGGCGGAAGTCGACCGAATGTCGTCGCTGCCCAGTGTTCGGCGGCTGTTGACGTCCGCGTCCCAACGCACGACCACGGCGAGCGCATACGGCAGGCGTTCGCGGCGCTGGAGACTCAGAACCCTGATGCCCGAATCGAGGTCGAGTTTCAGGAGGGACGTCGCCCCATGGAGTTCACCGAGGGCGGCCAACGCTTGTGGGCCGCCGCGGACAGTCTCGCGGCCTCCATGGGATTCGAACTTGGGCACGGCCGCGCGGGAGGCGGCTCCGACGGCAACATCACCAACCAGTTCACGCCCACGCTGGATGGACTCGGCGCCGTTGGTGATGGAGCACATTCGCCGAATGAACACGTCGATCTTTCACATATGGCTCAGCGCACCGCACTCCTCGCAGGCCTGATCCTCCACCCCGAGCTCGTCGACAAGTAGTTGCGCGGTTGCCCCGGCTCGCCCACCATCGGTCGCATGTACGTACCTATAGTGATCGGCAGTTTGCGTCAGGGTCGGAACACGCCTCGTCTTGCGCGGTTCCTCCACAACAGGCTCGAGTCCCGCGGGGTAGAAACCCAGCTGTTCGATCCGCGTGAGATGGCTTTGCCAGTGCTCGAAGAGCGGCTCCGCCTGCTCGAGAACCCGCCTTCGGCGCTGGTGGAGTTCGGCGCCGCCATCGATCGAGCGGACGCGGTGATCATCGCCACGCCCGAATACAACAAGGGCTATCCGGCAGCGCTGAAGAACATGATCGACGCACTCGGTGCCGAATGGAAACGCAAGCCTCTCGGGATCGTGGCGCACTCGGTCGGCGCATTCGGCGGCGGCCAAGTGCTGCAGGCGTTGCGTCTCGTGATGCTCAACCTCGGCGCAGTGCCGATTCCGGCGAGTATGACCGTCCCTCATATCGACAAGACATTCGACGCCGATGGTGCCGCGACCGACCCCGCATTCAACGACCGCGGCGACCGTTTTCTTGACGAGTTGCTCTGGTTCGCGGACGCACTCGCCGTTGCGCGCGCGGCGTCATCGGACTGACTTCGCCGCCGCTGCTTCCCAACGGTGTGCACGCGTGGCCTGACGCAACCCTACAATCGGGGCAGGTTCATTCGGCGTAGCCGATTGCCTGCGTTGCGGTCGCCGTCGTATGCTCCGTGCGCCCAAAATCTCGACATTGGTCTGTACGCCGAGGTGCAATCCCTACATGAGCGGTTCTGAGGAACATTCCGTGGACGACCACGGACACGCGGATCACGGGCACGACGAACACCACGAAGAGGGCTTCATCCGGAAGTACATCTTCTCGGTCGACCACAAGGTCATCGGGATCCAGTACGGCCTGACAGCGCTCTGCTTCTTGATGTTCGGCTTCTGCCTAATGATCCTCATGCGCTGGCAACTGGCCTCGCCGGGCGCGCCGATCCCACTGATCGGCGGTTGGCTTGGCGACGCGAACGCACCAGGCGGCATCATGCTGCCCGAGTTTTATAACCAGCTTGGCGCCATGCACGGCACCATCATGGTCTTCCTGGCGGTCGTTCCGATGATCGTCGGTGCGTTCGGCAACTACGTCGTGCCGCTGCAGATCGGCGCGCCCGACATGGCGTTCCCGAAGCTCAACATGATGAGCTACTGGGTGTACTTCGTCGGCGGCATCGTGATGCTGGCCAGCTTCTTCATGCCTGGCGGTGCAGCGAATTCTGGCTGGACCTCTTACGCGCCGCTGTCGATTATCGCCACGTCCGGGCAGACCGCATGGCTGATCGGGATGATCTTCCTGATCACATCGTCGCTGCTCGGCTCGATGAACATCATCGTGACGATCTTCCAGTTGCGCGCTCCGGGCATGACCTGGATGCGACTGCCCTACTTCATCTGGGCGCAGCTGGTGACGTCGTTCCTGCTAGTGCTCGCCTTCCCGCCGCTGGAAGCAGCGGGCGTGATGCAGTTGATGGATCGCGTCGCTGGCACCAGTTTCTTCATGCCGAGCGGGTTGTACGTCTCCGGTGAGATTCTGGAATATGCGGGCGGGGGCTCGGTGCTTCTCTGGCAGCACCTGTTCTGGTTCCTCGCCCATCCCGAGGTCTACGTTCTGATTCTGCCCGCGTTCGGCATCGTCGCCGAGGTGATCGCCAACAACACGCGCAAGCCGCTCTGGGGCTACAAGGCGCTCGTGTACTCCGGCATCTTCCTCGGCTTCATGTCCTTCGTCGTGTGGGCGCACCACATGTTCATGACGGGCATGGGTACGGTCATCAGCGCATTCTTCCAGACCACCACGATGATCATCTCGATCCCATCGGTGGTCATCCTCACGGCCTTGCTGATCTCGCTGTGGGGCGGCTCGATCCGCTTCAACACGCCGATGCTGTTTGCGCTGGCGTTCCTGCCGATGTTCGGCATCGGTGGTCTGACCGGGCTGCCGCTGGGCCTCGCGCCGACCGACATCCACCTACACGACACCTACTACGTCATCGGGCATTTCCACTACGTCGTGGCGCCGGGGACCATCTTCGGCATCTTCGCCGGGATCTACTACTGGTTCCCGAAGATCACCGGCCGGCGGATGAGTGAAGCGCTCGGAAAGGCACACTTCTTCTCGTCGCTCATCTTCATCAACGGGATCTTCTTCCCGATGTTCCTGACGGGTCTCGCAGGCGTCTCGCGCCGGCTCTATGACGGCGGGGCGCAGTATTCGCACGCGGCCCCGGTGATGCACTGGAACTCGTTCATGTCGTATGCCGCCTTCGGGCTGCTCGCTGCCCAGTTGTTCTTCATCGTCAACTTCGTATGGAGCATCTTCCGCGGCAAGGAAGCCGGCGATAACCCCTGGGATGCGACCACTCTCGACATGTGCGCAACCACGTCGCCGCCGATGGGACATGGAAACTTCAAGGTGATACCGACGGTCCACCGCGGACCCTACGACTACAGTGCGCCCGGCGCGGAGGACAGCTTCCTCCCCCAGACTGCGCCGAAGCAGGAGGGCTGATCGATGGAGATCCCGTATACCGTCGAACCCAGGCCCGACACCGGCCTCTACAACGCGAAGCTCGGCATCTGGCTGTTCCTTGCCTCCGAGGTGATGCTGTTCGGCGCCCTGTTCTCGTCCTACGTGCTGCTACGCACGGGGAACCCGAACTGGGTCCAGCATCCGATGAACGTGCCGATGGCCACGCTCAACACCATGATCCTGATCTCCTCGTCGGTGACGGTGATCCTGGCTTGGGCCGGACTGCGGATGAAGAACTTCGCGCAGTTCCGCAAGTACGGCATCCTCACTTTGTTGCTCTCATTCGGCTTCATGGTGGTGAAGGGGATCGAGTACAACGCGGAGTTCGAGCTGGGTCTCTTCCCCTGGACCGACAACTACATGGCGGTCTACTTCACGATGACTGGCCTGCATGGCCTTCACGTGATCGGCGGCATCGTCGTACTCGGCTACCTCTTGGGGCCGGGCGCGAAGATGTGGAAGACGAAGCCCGAGCAGTTCACCAACCGGGTCGAGACCTTCGGTCTCTACTGGCATTTCGTCGATCTGGTCTGGATCTTCCTGTTCCCGAGTCTCTACCTGCTCTAGGGGGAAATCATGGGTCACGATAGTCCCGAGGCAATCCAGGCAGAGATCAAGAAATACATGATGGTGTTTGCCGCCCTGGCGGGACTCACCGTTGTTACCGTAGCCGTCAGCTACCTCGATCTTTCGATCGCAGGAGCGGTGGTCGTGGCGATGATCGTCGCCAGCATCAAGGGCACGCTGGTGGCGGGCTACTTCATGCATCTTCTCGACGAGCGCTTCACGATCTACTGGATCCTGGCTTTGACGATGCTGTTCTTCGCGGTGTTGATGTTCCTTCCGGCCGCCACGGTCAGCGACCACATCGGGACGTCCACCGAGGTCGCGCAGGAAGGCGCTGAGGAGCATCACTGACATGGGCCTGAAGTCGTTCCACGTCGTTTTCATCTGCGCCTCGATCGTCCTGTCGTTCCTCGTCGGTGCGTGGGGTGTGCAGCAGTACCGGATGGCCGGGGATGGCACCGCGCTCACCATTGCGGTCTTGTTCTACGGGAGCGGTGTGACTCTGGTGGTCTATTGCCTGCGCTTCCTGCGTAAGGCCAAGGAGCTGGGCATCTGATGCGCCCACGCGTGCTTTTCCTGACGGTCGTCGCTGCCGCGCTGCTTGTGCCGCAGGTCGCGGACGCTTGTCCTGTTTGCTATGGCGACATCGACGGCCCAGCCGCTCGTGGCGTCAACAATGGCGTGCTGACCATGCTCGGCGTCGTCTTCGGCCTACAGGTTTGTTTCGGCGTCATGTTCGTGGGCATGATGCGCCGGGCCAAGCGCGACACCGACAACAACGAATCTCCCGAAGCTTCAAACATGGGCGGGGAATAGATGCTGTCTTTCCTGCAGAACTGGTTGCCAATCAACGCCTCCGAGCACGGCCCGTATCTCGACGAGCTGACCGCTCTCGTGCATTGGCTCATGCTCGTGCTCTTCGTGGGCTGGGCGCTCTACTTTCTCTACGTTCTCTTCCGGTTCCGCGCGTCAGCGAACCCGCGAGCTAGCTACGAGGGTGCCAAGAGCCATGTCTCGCAGTACATCGAGGTCGGCATTGCCGTTTTCGAGGTTGTGCTGCTGGTCTTCTTCGCGATCCCGGCGTGGGCCAGCTGGGTTGAGCCTCCTGCCGACCCGGACTCCGCGCTACAGGTGCGTGTGATCGCAGAACAGTTCGCGTGGAACTCGCACTACGCCGGCCCGGACGGTGTTTTTGGTGCGACGTCAATCGACCTGATGTCGGCGACCAATACGATCGGGTTGGATCGCACGGATCCCTACGGCGTGGACGACGTGGTGTCGATCAACCAGCTACACCTGCCGGTTGATCGCGATATCACGGTGCTCCTGACGTCGAAGGACGTGATCCACAGCTTCGCGCTGCAGCAGATGCGCGTGAAGCAGGATGTGGTCCCCGGGTTGATGATCCCGGTGCACTTCAAGGCCACCATGGTCACGCCGCCGGAGGCGCAGTTCCCGGCCTGCAACGCAACGAAGACGTGCTGGGAGATCACCTGTGCGCAGCTGTGCGGCCTCGGTCACTACCGGATGAAGGGCTTCTACACGGTGCACTCGCAGCAGGACTTCGATGCGTGGATGGCCGAGCAGGTGGCGGCGGTGATGCCACAGCCTCCCGCGGAAGCTGAGGCGCCTGCAGAGCAGTAGGTCGCGGTCGCAGCCGGATGGGTGTGGTGGACCACCTCGCGATACGCGAAGCAGTCGCTTCCGACGCGACCGCTCTTGCTGCGTGCATCGACGCAGCGTACGCGCACTACGAGGAGCGCATTCCGGATCTCCCCCTCGTGTCGGCAAACTGCGCCGAGCAGATCGAGACGAACTTGGTCTGGGTCGCTGAAGCCGAGGGCGCCATCGTGGGCGCCCTCGTGCTCATCCCGGAAGACGGGTTCATGCGATTCGCCAACGTGGCTGTGCATCCCGACTTTCGTGGCGCCGGACTTGGGAGCCGACTCCTCGACCTCGCCGAATTCGAGGCCGTTGGCCGCGGCTACACCGAGATGCGACTGAACACGCATGTGCAGATGCCCGACAACGCGCGCATCTACTTGCGGCGAGGCTGGGTGCAGTCAGGCGTGAAGGGCTCGACGGTCTCGATGACCAAGAAGCTGGACGGGTCGCCGGCCGAATCCTAGGACGGGGCGTTGGCGAGAATGCTCAGAACTTCGTCGATATCCGCTTCCGTGTGGTCGGCGTTTACCTGGAAGCGGATCTCCTCGTCGCCGCGCGGCACGACAGGGAAGGCGAGGCCCGTGGCCAGGACGCCGTTCTCGTACAGGTGCTTCACGGTGGCGTGGGTGCGCTCGGTGTCGCGCAGCATCAGCGGCACTACCGGGTGGTCTCCCGGGATCGTTTCGAGACCGAGATCGATGAGGCCTTGCTGGAACCGCTGGGTGAGCGCGCGCAGGTTCTCGAGTAGCGCATTCCCTTCCGGCGAGTCGAGGATCTGCAGCGCTTTGTGCGCTGCGGCAGCCTCGGCCGGGGTGATCGGGTTCGAGTAGATGTACATCGGCGCGGATTCGCGCAGGAAGTTGATGAGCGCGTTGCTGCCAACCACGTAGCCGCCGTTGATCCCGAAGGCCTTGCCAAGGGTGCCGATCAGGATGTCGACCGGCGGCGAATCGCAGTATTCCTCGGTACCCCGGCCGCTTTGACCGAACGCGCCAACGCCGTGCGAGTCATCGACCACGACGACGCAGTTGTCCTCGAAGTCGCTGTCGTGGCGCCGGGCGATTTCCATGATGCGGTCGAGCTCGGCGTGGTCGCCGCGCATCGAGAAGATTCCGTCGGTGACGACCAGCGCGCGCTTGGCGTTGCCCTTGGCGTCCACAATCGCCTGCTCGAGAGCCGCGTAGTCCAGGTGCGGATAGATCGCCTTGCCGGCGGGGCGCGCCAGCTTCATCGCGTTGATGATGCAGTTGTGGTTGAGCGCGTCGCTGATCAGCACAGTTTCCTTCGTCACCAGCGGCGTGATGGTGCCGAGAGTCGCGACGTACGCCGCGGAGAAAATCATGCCGGCTTCGCGCCCATGGAACGCGGCGAGTCCCTGTTCGAGTCGGACGTGCGTTTCGTAGGTGCCGCTGATGAAGCGCACCGCGCCGGGCCCAGCGCCGAAGCGAGCAGCCGTAGCCTCTTCCGCCTCGATCACCGTGCCGTGCATGCCCATCCCCAGGTAGGAATTGGAGTTCATGCGAAGGAACTGGCGGTCGCCCTCGCCCTGCAGCTCGAAGCGCGGGCCGCGATCGCCGTCGGCTGCTGCTGCACCCACGACGACGGTCTCCGCGCCCTTGGCGGTGCCCGCTTCCTGCAGTCCGGTGACGTGAGCTTCGAGTGCGGCGTCTAGACGATCGTGTGGCATTGATTTCCCTTTCTTCGTGGAGTGCCGCGGATTCTATCGCGCCCTCGGGTGCCTGGACGCCGTGTATTCAGCTCAGCTGGCGGAGTGCTGCCACCTGGCGATCGACTTCGCTCTGGGCGGTGCCGCCTCGCGATGTGCGCCTGGCTGTGGCCGCGCGCGGGTCGAGCAGTTCGGCCATGTGATCCGGCAGGGAAGCGTGGAACTCGGCAGTGACCTCGACGGGCATGCCGGCTAGATTGCAGCCATGTTCCTCGCACCAGCGCACCATGCGCGCCGAAATACCGTGCGCTTCGCGGAAGGGCACCGCCGCCCCGGCGAGCGCGTCGGCGATCTCCGTAGCCAGACTGAAGTCGCCGTGAAGCTCGTCTTCAAAGCGATCGACGAACTGGAGTTCCTGGATCGTTCCAGCGAGCACCCGGGCCGAATCATGAGTCGAGCGGACGGCGTCGAACAGCGCGCGGCGATCTTCCTGCAGGTCGCGGTTGTAGGCCATGGGCTGCCCACGCAGTAGCGACAGCAGCGCCGCCAGGTCGCCTTGTACCCGCGCAGCTCGTCCACGGACCAACTCGGCGGCATCCGCATTGCGCTTCTGCGGCATGATGCTCGAGCCCGTCGAGTAGCTGTCGCCGTGACGCACGAGGGCGAACTCGGCCGTGCTCCAGAGCACGAGTTCCTCCGCGATGCGCGACATGTGCGTGCAGGCGATAGCGCAAGTGGCACTGATCTCGAGCGCGTGATCGCGTGAAGCCACCGCGTCCATGGCGTTATCGATGGGGGCGCCCAGCCCGAGAAGATCGGCACTGACGTCGCGGTCGATGGGGAACCCTGTACCGGCCATCGCGCAGGCGCCGAGCGGACTTCGGTTGGCGCGCTTCCACGCGTCATCGAGTCTTCCAATGTCGCGTGCGATGGCCCAGGCGTGCGCGAGCAGATGGTGCCCCAGGAGGATCGGCTGCCCACGTTGCAGGTGTGTGTAACCAGGGATCACCAGACTGCCATCGGCTTCGACACGGTCGAGCAATGCCGTCATCAACTCGATCAGCGCCGCCCGCACTTCGGCTACGTGTTGCTGTAGCCACAGGCGCACGTCGGTTGCGACTTGATCGTTGCGTGATCGCGCGGTGTGGAGCTTGCCGCCGACGGCTCCGACCTTCTCGGTCAGCCGCGCCTCGACCGCCATGTGGATGTCCTCGTGCTCATCCGTGGGCACCCACGTGCCAGAAGCCAGTTCCTCACCGATCTCGGTCAAACCGTCCACGAGCGCTTCAACCTCGGCATCCTCCAGCACGCCAACTTCGCCGAGCATGCGCACGTGCGCCAGGCTCCCGGTGATGTCCTGTTCGATCATCTCGAGGTCGACCTCCAGAGAGGAGGCGAACGCCTGCATCCGGGCTGCCGCGCCGTCACCGAACCGATCGCGTAGCAGGCCCACCTACTCGCCCTCCGAGATGCGGCGAGCTCCGAGCGTGCGCAGACGCAGGGCGCGTAACCGGATGAAGCCGGTGGCGTCCGACTGGTCGAATACGTCGTCGGCCTCGGAGGTCGCAATGCCCTCGTCGTAGAGCCCATGGCTCGACGATCGTCGGCCTTCGATTTCAGCGGAACCCTTGTAGAGCTTGAGCCGGGCCTCGCCGGTCACGCGTTCCTGCACCGAATCCATGAACTGCTGCAACGCCTCGCGTTCCGGGCTGAACCACAGACCGTTGTAGATCATCTCCGCGAAGCGTGGGATGAGCTCGTCGCGGAGGTGGTGGACCTCGCGGTCGAGCGTGATCGACTCAACGGCTCGGTGAGCATGGAGCAGCAGCGTTACTCCCGGCGTCTCGTACACACCGCGACTCTTCATTCCGAGGAAGCGGTTCTCCACGATGTCCACGCGACCGATGCCGTGCCGGCCGCCGATCGCGTTGAGGCGCTCGACGAGTTCCACGGGGCCAAGGGCCTCGCCGTTCACAGCCACCGGGGTGCCGCGGTCGAAGGTCACCGTCACGCGCTCGGGTTCGTCGGGCGCTGCCTCAGGATCGGTGGTCATGCGGAACATATCAGGGGGAGGCGCTGCCCAGGGGTCCTCGAGAACGCCGCCCTCGTAGGACACGTGCATGAGGTTCGCGTCCATCGAGTACTCGGGCTTCGGCGCGGCCGACAGATCGATGCCATGAGTCTCGGCGTAGGCGAGCAGATCGGACCGCCCCGCGAAGTCCCATTCGCGCCAGGGTGCGATCACCTGGATGTCTGGTTTGAGCGCGTAGGCCGCCATCTCGAAACGGATCTGGTCGTTGCCTTTCCCGGTGGCACCGTGAGCAATGGCGTCGGCACCACAAGCGGCGGCTGTCTCGACGAGTCCGCGGGCGATGACCGGCCGGGCCAGCGCCGTACCCATCAGGTAGTACCACTCGTAGACCGCGTTGGCGCGGACCGCGGGAAGCACGCACTCGGCGACGAACGCTTCACGCAGGTCCTCGACCACGAGTTCGACGCCGCAACTGGCTGCCGCCGCGCGGGCGCCGGCGATCTCTTCCTCACCCTGGCCGACATCGGCCGTGTAAGCGACGACCTCGGCACCATGGGTGTCCTGGATCCACTTCAGGATTACGGCAGTGTCGAGTCCTCCCGAGAACGCGAGTACGACTTTCAAGGGACTGTCTCCATGATCTTGCTGAGGCGAGCGGCCAGGGCATGGCCGTCATGGGGAGGGCGGGCGGCGATGAACATCGTGTCGTCGCCGGCGATGGTTCCCAGCACTTCCGGGATTGCACCCGTAGCGTCGTCGAAAGCGACTGCGACCGAGTGCGCTGCACCCGGGGGTGTCTTCACGACGACGAGGTTGCCGCTGGCATCGATGCTGACCACGAAGAGACGCATCCGCTCGGCCACCACCGCGAGACCGTCACCGGAGTCGGCCGCATCGAGCTGATAGCGGCTGCCATCCGGCCCAGTGACCTTGCGCGCACCGATCGCCGTGAGGTCTCGCGAGATTGTCGTCTGCGCGACGTGATGTCCGCGTGCAGCGAGTTCGACACGGAATTCTTCCTGCGAGGCAGCGGGTTGTTGGCGCAGGATCTCCCTCAGGAGGGTGCGGCGTAGCGTCGAGTTGTCGGTGGGCATGGAATCTCCATTGTATGCGCATATGCGCATTGACTTGAAGATCCTAGCACCTTCCCAAGTTGCTGCCGAGGGTTCTCTTCGCGTTTGCGGAAGATCTAACTGGGCGCCAGCTCTACGCCGGCGGCAACCGCCGCTCCGACTCTCGATACTTGCGCGGCACGGTCTGCCAATGGACCGGATCGCCGGATCGGATGCCTTCACTCAAATCCGGCCACTGTCGATCGGCAGCACGGATCAGCTGGTCCTCGTCGGCGCGGAACCACTCCACGACGTCGGGGTTCCAGTTCAGATAGAGCTTGCCGTCGATGATCGACCAGCTGTCGCTGGGGCGGGATTGAGCTCCATAGCCCTCCTCACCGTGTCCCGACGCTCCGTACGCGCACCAGCCTCCATACTGCGGCGCGTAGTCCTCGGGCGCGACCCGAAACAGTTCGCGATGAGCCGCCGAGGCGAAGACCCAGGTTGCACCGCGCCACTCGAGAGAGATCTCCTCGTCGCCAAGCTGTGCTTCGCCTTGCTCGAAGTACGCAACGGGGTCATATCCGCCGAGTGCGAGGCCATTCTCCAGCACCATGATCTCGGTGTTCACCAGTGCTGGAAACCAGCCATCTTCTTGGGGAGGGGTGCCTTGAACCGGTGCAACTGACGTCAGCACGAATGCGCACCCCGCGGCCATTGCTGCGGCGGCGCTTCGCAGCCGCACCGCGTACTCGTGGACAGCTTGTTGTCGTCTCATGTCGCCACTCCGGGGATTCCGACCATCCATCGCTCGTAGAAGGTGCTGCGGTGCGACGCCTGCCGCCCAAGACCCTAGGAACCAACCTAGTACGGTCAGGTGTCCACGACGAGGCGGTGCTCGGCGGCACTGTGTTCCGAGCCACGTTCGTAGCCGGTAGACCTGGCCGCCGTGCGGTGTCGCTAGCCACCAGTCATCTGGAGCCTGCCGCGAACGGCTGGTATGCTCCGGCGTCCCTGTTCGACGAGGCCGCCCTTGCACAAGCTCGACGAATCCGAAGTACAGCGCCGGACGCGGAACCTCGCGGCCTTGCTGGAGCTTGGGTTCGAGTCGGCAGCGGCCCCCGACCCCGAGCCAACGCTCACCGAGATCGACCCCATCGGCCGCAACCGGGTTCGGGTCTCGCAAGCTCTGCCGGCGATGGGAACGGTCGTATCTGTCTCCGTGCTCGATGAGAGCGCTGATCGCGCACTCGAACGGGCAGCCGCAGCCTATGCGGAGATGCACCGCACGATCGACCTGTTCAACCGATACGACGACGCGAGCGCACTTGGTGTGCTCAATAGCTGTGCTCGCCTGCGCGCCGCGCCGCCCGAGTTCATCGAGGTGTTACGCAGGGCCCAGTTCACTCAGGCAGCGAGCAACGGCGCATTCGACATGACGGTGGCTCCGGTGATCGACGTATTCCGTGATCATCGGGAGCGCGGACTGGCCGGGCCACCCGATAGTGGGCTCATCGATGCGGCGCGTGCCCGGGTCAACGCGACCGGCGTGGCCATCCACGGTCACGATGTACGACTGCGTGACGGCGTGTCGGTGACTCTCGACGGGATCGCCAAGGGCTACATCGTCGATCGTATGGCGGCGGCGGTGGATGAGGCTGAAGGCTTCCTGATCAACGCCGGTGGAGATGTCCGCACGGGCGGAACCCGAGATGGTGATCTTCCATGGCAGGTCGGCGTGCGAAACCCGGAAAGTCCGGACGCCGAGCTCGACGTGCTGCCGCTCTTCGCCGGCGCTGTCGCGACGTCAGGAAGCTACGAAATCTACTTCGATCGCGAACGTACCCAGCATCACATCGTAAATGCCTTCGGTGTCTCGCCAGGCGACTGCCTTGCGGTGACGGTGCGCGCTCCGAGCGCCACGTTTGCCGACTCCCTGGCCACAGCTGCTTTCGTTGCCGGACCAGGCGCCGGACTTCGAACCATCGAATCTGTCCCCGGTTGCTCCGGCCTGATCGTCGACGCGACGGGCCGCCAGCACACCACCAAGAACTGGCGCCCCGGCGCCGGCACCCCCAATACGCCATGAGCAATTCCGCGTCACTCACCGGAGCCCGATTGTGGGCGATGGCCGCGCTTCGGATCCTGATCGGATGGCATCTGCTATACGAAGGAATCGCGAAGCTGTGGAACCCCTACTGGACCTCAGCTGGCTTTCTGGCCGATTCGCAGGGACCGCTCGCGGGCCTCTATCTGTGGATGGCGGGAGATCCGGGCCGCCTCACCGTGGTCGACGTGCTCAATCAGTGGGGACTCACGCTCATCGGCCTTGCGTTGATCCTCGGGGTGTTCTCGCGCTTCGCGACCCTCATGGGAGCCGTGCTGCTCGGGCTCTACTACCTCGGCACGCCGCCGTGGCCGGGCATCGAGAGCAGCGCTCCTGCCGAGGGCTCCTATCTGATTGTGAACAAGACCCTGATCGAATGCGTAGCGATGATCGTGTTGTGGCTGTTCCCCACGGGACACCAGGTCGGATTTGACGCCTACCTGACGCGAGGAGGTAACCGATGAGCGACCAGAACGACCCGAAAGCGCCCGAAGACAAGAGCCCGAAGCAGTCCGCCGGCGACTCCGGCAGCGGGGCGGGCGTCGACCGCCGCAGCCTCTTCAAGGGCCTGGCCACGATCCCCGTGCTCGGCGCGCTTGGTGCAACAGCCTGGGCGAAACGGTCGGCCGACGACGCGAAGCGTCAGGCGATCGTCGACGAACTCGGAGTTACGGGTGACGCACCGGCGATCATCGACCGACTGACGTCGCGACCTCCTTCCGATCGGATCAATGTTGGCATCATCGGCTACGGCGGTGAGGGCGAGGCTCTCGTTCGCGCGGCGGGTTTCCCGGCACCCGATTGGGTGGACACACAGCGCCAGGCGCAGATCAACGATCCACGGAATCGACGCCTGGAGGAGTATCTGGCGCACGGTGACCTGAATCTCGAACTGACGGGCGTGTGCGATCTGTTCGACCACCGGGCCAACCGCGCGGTCGCCGCCTCGAGCATCGAGACGCGGCCTGGCGGAGCGCCAGCCGGACGTGGTGCCACTCGCTACCAGCGCTACACCGAGATGCTCGAGGATCCTGATCTCGACGCGGTGATCATTGCGACGCCGGATCACTGGCACGCGCAGATCACGATCGATGCGGCCGCCGCGGGCAAGCACGTGTATTGCGAGAAGGCGATGACACGTACGGCCGACGAAGTGCTGCCGGTGGTCAATGCCGTGAAGGAGTCCGGCATCAAGTTCCAGCTCGGCCATCAGAACCGCCAGCTCGAGAGCCACGAGAAAGCGCGAGAGGTCTATGAGAAAGAAATTCTCGGCCCCGTCACCCTGATCGAGACGACGACCAATCGCAACGATCGCTGGGGTGCCTGGGTGTGGGACATTCACCCGGACGGCAACCCGGACACGATCGACTGGGCCCAGTTCCAGGAGAACGCCGGACACGACGTTCCGTTTTCGCTCGAGCGGTTCTTCCGCTGGCGCTGTTGGTTCGACTACGGCACCGGCCTGGGCGGCGACCTGCTCTCACATGAATACGACGCCGTGAACCAGATCATGCGAGTAGGTATCCCGAAGTCCGCAATGGCGTCTGGTGGGATCTACCACTACAAGGACGGGCGCGATGTCCCGGATACCTTCCAGGTTGCCTACGAGTACCCGGAGCGTGACCTGACGCTGCTCTACAGCGCCACTCTCGCCTCGGGCCGCGGTCGCGGCAAGGTCTTCATGGGCCACGACGCGGCGATGGAGGTCGGGTCCGGAGTGCGTGTGCTCGCCGAGCCGCTGTCGACGCGCTACGCCGACATGATCGAGGAAGAGGTGGTGGATCCGGACCGACCGTTGCTGACCTATCGCCCGGGCTTCCGTGGCCTCGATGCGGTGACCACCGCAACCGAGGAGTACTTCGCCAGTCGCGGACTGCTCTTCACCTATCGCGGCGGCCAGCGAGTCTCCACGCTCTGGCTCCACATCAAGGACTGGCTCGACACGATCCGGTTCGGCGGCGAGCCGGCGTGCAACATCGATCGCGGCTTCGAGGAAGCGATCACCTGCCACATGGCGACCATGTCCTATCAGCTCGGCCGCAAGGTGGAGTGGGACCCGGTCCAGCAGCAGATCGTCTGATGGGCGGCGCCAAGTTCCAGCTGGGCGCCATGATGTTCCTGCAGTACGCCATCTGGGGTGCGTGGGCGCCGGTGCTGTCGGCCCATCTGTTCGGCGAGCTGTCGTTCACCGGGGCGCAGGTCGGGTTTGTGTACTCGCTCTTGCCCCTGGCAACCATCATTGCGCCGTTCGTCGGCGGGCAGCTTGCGGACCGCTACTTCGCGTCCGAGAAGGTCATCGCGGTGCTGCAGCTGGCCGGCGGTGGGATGCTCATGTACGCGTCGACGGTCACCGAGTACGGCGAGCTCGTCACGGTGATGCTCGTGTACTGCCTGCTCTATGCGCCGACGCTCGCACTGACCAACTCGATCGCGATGTCGAACCTCGAGAGTTCGGAAGACGAGTTCGGCCGCGTGCGGGTGTGGGGCACGATCGGGTGGATCGCGGCCGGGTGGGCGCTGACCGCGTGGCGCACGATGGGCGGCGCCGGCAGCGGCGATATGCTCATGCTCGCGGGTGTGTTCTCGATCGTGATGGGGCTGCAGTCGTTCATGCTGCCGCACACGCCGCCCAACAAGGAGTCGTCCAGTCCGTGGGCGTTCCTCGAGGCGCTACGCATGCTCGGCGATCGTAACTTCGCCACGTTCATGGCGATCTCGTTCGTTGTGGCCACCGAGTTGCAGTTCTACTATGTGCTCACCGGGCCCTACCTGGAGTCGGCTCGCATCGGTATCGCATCGGCCAGCGTGCCGGCGGTGATGACCATCGCGCAGATTGCCGAGATCTTCGTGGTGGCCGTGGTGCTGTCGTGGTTCCTGAAGAAGTACGGCATGCGGGCGACGCTTGCGCTCGGCGTGATTGCCTGGCCGATCCGCTACGTGATCTTCGCGATCGGCGCGCCGTGGTGGCTGGTCGTCGCCTCGCTCACCCTCCACGGGTTCTGCTACGTCTTCTTCTTTGTGGCTGCGTTCATCTACGTGGATGGTCTCGCGCCGCCGGACATCCGAGGCTCGGCGCAGAGCCTGATCGCAATTGTCACCCTCGGCATCGGCAGCTTCGTTGGCAGCAATTTCGCGGGCTGGGTGCAGAATCGATTCACCGTTGACGGAGTGACCGACTGGACGACGGTCTTCCTGGTGCCCTGCGCGATCACCATCGGGTGCGCCGTCGCGTATCTACTCTTCTTCAAGGACGACCGCGAGCCGGCGGTAGCGAACTGACCATGACCAAGCCTCTCGGGATCGGCATCGTGGGCGGGGGATTCGTCTCCCGGTTCCACATTCGTTCATTTGAATCGGTGCGCGGTGCCGACGTCCGAGGCGTGGTGAGCCGGCGGCTGGAGACAGCGCAAGAGGCCGCCCAGCTGGCGCGCGATTGCGACGTTGGCGACGCGCAGGCGTTCCCTACCGTCACCGAGATGGTTGCGGACCCGAGCATCGACGCGATTTGGATCTGTTCGCCGAACTTCACGCGCATCGACGTGATGGAAGAGATCGTCGCCGCGGTGAAATCGGGAGCTGGCGAACTCGTGGGCGTGGCGTGCGAGAAGCCGCTGGCCCGCAATGTGGCCGAAGCCCGGAAGATGGTCGATCTGGTGGGTCAGATCGACGTTCTGGACGGGTATCTCGAGAACCAACTCTTCACGCCTGCCGTGGAGCGCGTGAAAGACGTCGTCTGGTCCCGCGGCGCGGCGCTCACCGGACCGCCATACCTGGCGCGGGCTGCCGAAGAGCACTCCGGACCGCACATGCCATGGTTCTGGTCCGGAGAACTCCAGGGCGGCGGCGTGATCAACGACATGATGTGCCACTCCGTTGAGGCGGCGCGTTTCCTCCTGACCGAGCCTGGCGCGCCGCGCGACTCGCTCACGCCGGTCAGCGTCAATTGCTACGCCAGTTGCCTCAAGTGGCAGCAGCCGCGATACGCCGAGCAGCTGCGTGCTGCGAGTGACGGCATGAACGACTACCTCAAGAAGCCGTCAGAGGACTACGCACGCGCCCTGGTGGAATTCCGCGACCCCGATGGCAATCCGCGCGTCGTCGAAACGACTACATCCTGGTGCTACGTCGGCGCAGGACTGCGGATCACGATGGAGATGCTGGGCCCTGAGTACTCGATGTCGATGAACTCGCTGGATGCTGGTCCGCGCGTGTTCTTCTCGCGCGAAGTCCAGGGCAACACCGGCGAGGATCTTGTCGAGAAACAGAATGCCGAGACGGGCATGATGCCGGTGGTGGCCGACGAGGAGGCCGAATACGGCTATGTTGGCGAGAACCGCTACATGGTGCGCGCGTTCCGCAACGGTGAACGACCCTGGGAGAACTTCGAGGACGGTCTCCGCGTCACCGAGCTGTTGATGGCGGCCTACATGAGCGCCGAACGTGAGCAGACCGTGCATCTTCCGTGCCCGGAACTTGATACCTTTGTGCCCGCCGTCGCCCGAGGCGAATGGAACCCACGTGCCTCGCAGGAGGAAGCATGAACATCAACGTAGCTCGTTTGCCCATGCCGGCAATTCTCTTCGGCCTGGCCGCCCTGGTGGCGCTGGGCTCCGGACTCGGCTCAGCGCGCGCCGCCGCACCGTCGCAGGAAGACGGCTTCGTCGACCTGCTGCAGCGTCACGCCAATGGCACGTACCACAAGGGCGGTTGGAACCACTACGGACCGGGGCACTTTGAACTCGACGTCGACTCCGGCGAACTCGCATCGCACGGCGGCATGGGACTGTTCTGGCACACCACGGAGTTCTCGGACTTCGAACTGCGTCTGGAGTTCAAGACTTCGCTCGAGGAGTCCAACTCAGGCGTGTTCGTGCGCGTGCCCGGGATGCCATCGAGCGACGAGTACATCTACCACTCGTTCGAGATTCAGATTCACGATGCCTCGACGAACGGCGTGCATCAGACCGGTGCCGTGTACGACGCGGAGCCGTCCACCAGCATCGAGTCCAAGCCTACCGGCCAGTGGAACGACTACCGCATCCGCTTCGTCGGCGACCAGATCACGGTCTGGTTGAACGGCGAACAGGTGGTCGACTGGATGGCTGAGCCACGTGGAAAGGTGACTGACTTTGCAGACCGCGGCTACATCGGCCTGCAGAACCACGATCATGACTCGTCGGTCTACTTCCGCAATATCCGAGTAAAGGATCTGAGCGACAGCTGAGCGATATCCCCTGGCGGCCCTTGAGGGCGAGGAGGGGTACGTGCGTGTTCGCTGGTTGAGTTGGCTGGCCGTTGGAGCTGTTGGTCTGGCGGTTGTCGTGCTCCCCGACGTTGGTAGCGCCGCAGACAAGCCGCAGAAGGGGACCCAGCCGCGGCGCGTGAGCACGGATGTGCTCGATGATGTGACGGGCGCGCAGCGCGGGACGCAGGCTGAGCCCTACATCCATATCAACCCCGAGGACCCGGATCATCTTGTCGCGGCGTGGCAGGAGAATCGCTACTTTGCGGGGTCCGCGCAGGCGCACGTAGCCGCCGTTTCTGTCGATGGCGGCAAGCGCTGGAAAGAGACGGTTCTGCCCGGGCTGACGCACGATGCAGGAACGCGCGCGGGTCCTTGGGATCTCGTGGCGGATCCGTGGCCGGAGTTCGGCCCCGATGGCGCCGTGTACTACTCCAGCCTCGTGGGCGGCGATTCCGCTCCGTTCCCCACGGCGATCGTCGTGAGTCGCTCGGCCGACGGCGGGCTTACCTGGGGCGCACCCGCGGTGGTCACTGAGTCCAAGGACCCCGACTTCAACGACAAGAACGCGCTCACGGTCGACACCGTGGCTGGGAGTAAGTACGCGGGTACGGTCTACGTCGCCTGGGATGTGAACGTGCTCAACAGCGCGGGCAACGCATTCGTCCGTCAGGACATCTACTCCGCGCGGTCGCTCGACGACGGTGCGACGTTCGAAGCCCCCCGCCTCGTGCGCACCGGAGCGATCGGTGGCGGAGTGATTCCACGCGTGGGGAAGAAGGGCCGCGTCTATCTGCTGTTCACGGCCGAGGGGGCTGACCCCGCCAATCGTTATGCGCTGTTTCTCACGTCCAGCAACAACGGCGGGCGTACGTGGAAGCAGTCGCGACGCTTGTGGGACATCGTCGGGGCGAGCGTGACGGATGTTCGTGATGGATTCAGCCTGGCCTCTTTCGCAGTCGATCCGAAGAAGGGGAATCTGTACGTCGCCTGGCAGGACAGCCGGAGCGACGTGCCGCGCATCTTGGTTGCCAGGTCGACGAACGGCGGCGGCAAGTGGTCGACCCCTACCGATGTCGTGGATGCACCGGCGGATGTTCCGGCCTTCACGCCGGCGATCGCCGTGAACGGCGAAGGCGAAGTCGGGGTGAGCTACTACAGCCTGCAAAACGATCCGACTCGGTCGGTCAGGGCAGACGTGTTCGTGCGCATTTCGGCTGACTCGGCAGGATCGTTCGATCGGACCTTCCGGATGACACGTAAGAGCTTCGATCTGAGGAACGCGGCGCACAGTAGCCGGGGCTGGTTCCTGGGGGACTACATGGGGCTCGTCGGGACCGCGGATGCATTCCAGGCCGCCTGGATCAGCACTCGTCTTCGTGCGCAGCCTGACGTGTGGACGGCGCGCACGCGCTAGTCCAGATCGAGCTCGACACGGTAGCGTGCACTGCACAGGCCCCAGTTTGGCCGATTGCACGTGGCCGCACCGCGGACACATCAGGCGTGGCTCGGGCGACGGGCCTGGCGCGTCGGGAAGGGCGCGCAGTCGCGCGATGACGGGTAGGCTGAGCGACCCCATGAGTGTGATGACCGCGATCACGCCGACGCCGCGTTGATAAGGCTCGTTGTCGAAATCCTCGGTCCAGACGGGCAGTGCGATGCCAGCCGCGAGAAGCAGCGCTGTGACGACGGTGATCATTCGGATACGCCCGAGGATCGGCTCGTCTGGCGCCAGCCCGAGCAGGCTGATGTGAGCGCCTGCGGCCGTGAAGATCCAACACGTCCCGACGGCCTTCATGATCGTGTTGATCGGTTCAGGTTCGAACCAGATCGCAATCAGCGTCAAGGCGAGCGATGCGCCTGCGACCATCAATCCCGTCAGGGCTGCACCGCGCCAGCGGTCACGATCCCATGCGGCGCCGCAGGCCATGCCGGCAATACTCGCACCGGACGTCGCCAGCGCCGAGATCAAGACCTTGGCCGCACCTCGGCTCATCTCAGGCGTGAGCAGAACCCCGATGGCCAGACCGCCACTCACGAGGATCGAGACGATGAGGAGTCGCAGTGCCGCCTTGCGGACCTCCATCACGCCTCCTTCGGAAGCTCACTCATGAGGGCGAGCGTGTTGCCCTCGGTGTCGTGGAAGAAGGCCATCCAGAGCTCGGACGTTTCCGTCGCGTGAACCACCAGCGGCTCCTGCAGGAACTTCACCTTGTCGTGCAGCTCCGCGTACGCCGCGCGGGCGTCGTTCACGGTGAAGTAGATCACCGACGATGGATGATCGAACTCCGCTCGGTCGGGCATCGCCAGCATCAAGCGAACGCCGCCAGCGTCGAAGAATGACATGGGGCCGGCGGTGAACAGATGCGGTAGACCGAGGGTGTCGCGATAGAAGGCTGTGGCCCGTTCGATGTCGTGCGTGTTGATCGCGATCTGGCCCACGCCGGCGATCTGTGCCTTGTCCACTAGGTTCTCCATCATCTAGCGCATTGGTTCAGTCGTCTTCGGCACGGCCGGCGTCCGGCGGATCTCCCGACTCTTCTTCCTCGAGTCGGGCACGCCGGGTCTCCTCGACCTGGTGCTTGCGATCGGGTTCCAACATCGACTGGATCTCGAGCAGCGGAGTCCCGAACTTCACCGAGTCGCGATCGGGCTGGCGCCAGTCTTCGCTTTCCCACCGCTCATCCCGCTTACGCATGGCGCGGCTGATCAGGGCAAAGATCGCCGCCGCCACGAGCAGGAAAACGAGCAGCTGCAGCCAGTCGCTCAAGCGCCAGCGGCCAGTTCGGTGCGCACGTTTTCGAGAAGTCGCTTCGTGGCCATGATGCCTTCCGGCTCGGGTGCGATCGTGCCTTCGTATTCGATCCCCACCCAGCCTCGGTAGCCGGCGTCTCGCACGAGCTCAAGCAGCCGGCGATAGTCCTTGGCGGTCTCGTTGCCATCGGCATCAAAGTCGTGCGACTTCGCGCTCACAGCGCGGGCCATCGGCATCAGTTCTTCAACGCCCTGATAGATGTCGTACATGTCCCCTTCGGCTATGCGGAAGTTGCCGAAATCCGGCAGCGTGCCGAGACGCGCGTGATCGCCGCGGCCGATCGTCTCGGCCAACCAAGCGCCGTTGGATGACAGGCCGCCGTGGTTTTCCACAAGCACGTCGAGACCGTGTTCTTCTCCGTGAACGGCGAGCTGGTGGAGACCGTCCGCAGCCAGTGCGCTTTGTTCTTCCCAGGTGCCCTCGGACGCCGCGTTGACTCGGATTGCGTGGCACCCGAGAAAGGCGGCGGCTTCCAGCCATTTCACGTGGTTCAGGACGGCCGTGCCGCGGGCGCCGTCGTCGGGGTCGCCGAGGCGTCCTTCGCCGTCGCACATGATGAGAACACTCTCCACGCCCTCGCCGTCGCAGCGGGTACGCATCTCTTCCAGGTAGTCCTGATCACGGGCGCGGTCCATGAAGAAGACGTTGACGTACTCGACGCCTTCGACGCCGTAGGTTTGCCGGGCTTCCGTGATGAAGTCGAGATTGGTCAACTCCCCGTTGTTCAGCGCGCGGTGAAGCGACCACTCAGCGAGCGAGATTCTGAACCACGGTGCCGCGGCGACGACCGCTTCGGCTTCAGCCGGAGCTTGCTCGGCGCGGCAGCCGATCGTGGTGATGGTGGAGCTGAGGCCGGTGGCTGCAAGGGCAGACCATCCGGCTCGACGGACGAAATCACGACGGGTGCTAGGCAAGGTTCCCTCCGGGGTTTGCCGGGATCATATGCCTTTGCGGCGGATCGACCCAGGGCGTGGTCACCGACCAAGATGGAGAGCTCAGTGAGGGGGTGATTCGGGCGGGGTATGTTCGCGCAGATAGCGGGTCAACAACCCGTACAGATGTCGCGTGGTGCCGGCCCCTTCGGAGATCCCGTGAGTGCGGTTCGGGTAGGCCATCATCGTGAAGTGCTTGTTGTTCGCGACAAGCTTGTCGATGAGTGCTTCAGTGCCCTGGTAGTGCACGTTGTCGTCGCCGGTGCCGTGCACGACAAGCAGGTTGCCCGCAAGATTCTGCGCGTGGCTGATCGGCGAGGCGCTGCGGTACCCGTCCGCATTATCCTGCGGTCGACCCATGTACCGCTCCTGATAGATCGTGTCGTAGTAGCGCTGATCAGGAACAGGCGCCACGGACATGCCTGTCTGGTACAAGTCGGGGTAGCGGAACATCGCGTTGAGGGTCATCGAGCCTCCGCCGGACCAGCCCCAGATTGCGATGCGATTCAGGTCGACCCAGTCGTGCCGGGCGGCGAGCGCGCGTACCGCCGCTGCCTGGTCCGCGGCGGCCAACGTGCCTACGTCGCCGTAGACGACCTTGCGCCAGTCGCGCCCGCGAGGAGCCGGAGTGCCGCGATTGTCGATGCTCATCACCACGTAGCCCAGGGTTGTCAGGTAGCGGTGCCAGAGGCCGCGGCGGCCCTGCCATGCATCGCGCACAGTCTGGCCCGCGGGTTCTCCGTAGACGAAGAACAGCACCGGGTAACGCTGTTCCGGATCGAAGTCGGACGGATACATCGCCCAGCCATCAAGCTCGAGGTCATCGTCGATCGGCACGCGGAAGAACTCGTGCTCGCCCTCGACTGAGGCCATGCGCGTGGCGAGACGCTCACTGCTCTCCAGTAGGTTCACCTCGCGGTGGCTGGGCAGTTCCACCACGGCGATCCGCGGCGGCTGATCGAATCTCGACCACGTGTGGATGGCCCACCGTCCCCCCGGGGCGACCTGGTAGCTGTGGTTGCCAGGCTGGTTCTGCGGCGTGATGCGCTCACCCAGCGGTGTTCCGTTCGGCTCGAGCCGGCCCCGATAGAGATGGCGTTGGCCCGGGTCGTCGGGAGATGCGAGGTAGTAGAACCAGCCTGATTGCGGATCGACGGCGACGAGTTCGGTGATGTCGATGCCCGGCGGTGAGATCGCGCGGACGCCGTCGCCGCCATCCACGCGATACACGCGGCGCCAGCCGTCGCGTTCACTCACCCAGGTGAACGACTCCCCGGACTCGATCCAGTGCAAGTCGTTGCGGATGTCCACCCAGGCGTCGTCCTCCTCGAGGAACAGTCGCGTGGATTCACCGGTGGCCACGTTGACGCGACGCACGTCGTTGCGGTTCTGGCGTCGATTCAGCTGCTGGAGAACCAGCTCACCGGCGTTGGACCAGTTCATGCGCGCCAGGTAGGACTCTCGCGGTGACCCGTCGAGTTCAACCCAGGTAATTTCGCCGCCACCGGCCGGGATCGTTCCGAGGCGCGCAGCCGGATTGATCTCCCCTGCCTTCGGGTACGGGAACCGGGTCAGCTGGGGATAGAGCTCCGCGGTGTAGTTCACGAGAATGAACTCGGACACCAATTCGCTGTCGATCTGCCAGAAGGCGATTCGATTCCCGTCAGGACTCCAACGAAAACCGTCGCGGAGGCCGAGCTCCTCTTCGTATACCCAATCGAAGGTTCCGTTGACGAGGGTGTCGGATCCGTCGTGGGTGAGTCGTGTGATCGCGTTCGTGCGCAGATCTTCGAGGTACAGGTCGTTGCGCCGCACGTACGCGACGCGCGTGGAGTCCGGCGCGAACTTCGCGAACATGAGTTCGGAGTCCCGGGCCGACCCACCGAGCCGCCGCAGCGTTCGATCGCCCAGACTGAAGATCCAGTAGTCGCCGCGACTATTCGTCCGCCAGACTCGCTCCGAGTTGGTGAAGATCAGCAGGAGCGCCCCGTCGGGAGAGAACGCGTAGTCCTCGATCAGCAGGGGCTCGTTGCGGAAGTCCGGGATGAGTTCGCGCGTCCGCACCAGAGTCCTGCGCCGCCCGGTAGCCGCGTCGTAGCGGATCAGGTCCACAACGCCGCGATGTTCCGCGGAGGGTTCGAGCGTTGCGTACGAGTTGCCATCGAGCCAGCGGGCGGGCCCGAAGCGAGCCGGGTCGAAGTCGCCGTCGACGAAGATGGAATCGAGCGAGAGGGTCTGGGCCGCGGCGCCGCTTGCTCCCGCGAGCATGACCAGAGCCACAGCGAGGTGAGCTGTAGCGTTGATCCACATCTGTCGCACGCTCGACTCCGGCGCTGAATCGCGCTGGACGGCGCGATGGAAACCCACTGCCCCGAGTGTAGTCGTCGGTCAGGTAAGCAGGTACCAGACCTGTGCGACGAGAAGCGTCGTGGCCAGGCCGAGGAACGTCGGCAAGAGCGTTGCCACGGCGGTCCATTTCGCGCTGCCAGTTTCCTTGTAGATCGTGTAGATCGTGGTGGAGCACGGGTTGTGCAGGAGCGAGAACAGCATCAGGTTGATCGCCGTGAGGAGGGTCCAGCCCCCTGTGCCAATGAGCAGATCGGCGATCGCTGTTTCGGAATCCAGTTCGAAGATCACGCCCGTCCCCGCGCCCGCGCCGACGGCACCGCCGGCAAGAACAGTGAGCATGAGCACCGTGGGGATCACGACCTCGTTGGCCGGGATCGCGAGCACGTAGGCCAGGAGGATCACGCCGTTGAGACCGATCAGTACGCCGATCGGATCGAGCATGCTGATCAGGTGCGCGGCTATCGATGCGCCGCCAATCATGACGTTGGCCGATAGCCAGATTGCGGCGCCCGCCGGCGCGGCAAACACGATGGCTCGCCACAGCACGAAGATCGTCCGGTCGATGAGTGACGTGTATAGCGTCGCGAGAAGGCGTGGCTTGCGGTAGGGCGGGAGTTCCAGGCTGAACGTTGAGGCTTCGCCTTTGAGGACAGTCGTCGACAGGACGTAGGACGTCACGAACGTCAGGAAGATCCCCAGCAAAGCGACTCCCACGACCGCGCTCGCGGCGACGATGCCCGCCAGCGCGGGCGGCGCGAGGGCCCCGATGAAGATCGACGCGATGAGGATCTGCGTTGGCCAGCGGCCGTTACACAGCGCGAAGTTGTTTGTGATGATCGCGATCAGCCGTTCGCGCGGGCTGTCGATGATCCGCGTCGCGATCACTCCAGCGGCGTTGCAGCCGAATCCCATGCTCATCGACATTGCCTGTTTGCCGTGGGCGCCAACTCGCTGAAATAGCGCGTCCAGGTTGAAGGCGACGCGTGCCAGATAGCCGAGATCTTCCAGGAGCGTGAACAGCGGAAAGAAGATCGCCATCGGCGGAAGCATGACGCTGATGACCCAGGCCGTGGACAGGTAGACACCGTCGAACAGCAGCCCGTTCAGCCATGCGGGCAGACCGATGGTGGCGCCGAAGCCCTTGAGTGCCGGGTGGAACGAGTCGATCAACAGAGTCGCCAGCATCGCGCTCGGTACGTTGGCCCCCGCGATCGTTAACCAGAACACCACGGCCAACATGAGCAGCATGAGCGGGAAGCCGAACCACCGGCTCGTGAGCAGCCGGTCGATCGTGGCGCCCGGATCGAGCTTGCGCTCTCGCCGGCTCACCGCGGCGGTCAGCTCCGATGCTCGCTCGTGGAGCAGGCCGACGACGTCGATGTAGAAGTCGGGCACGGCCGCGGCTTGGTCGGCAATCCATGCGACGAGCTGACTCCCGCGCTGGCCGTTGTCCGCTCCGTCGAGCCGGATCACTTTCGGTGCTCCCTCGCCGTCGGGCGACTGCAGTTCGCGCAGGTCGCCCTGGCGGACCGCTTCAACGAGCGGCGGGTTGCCGTCGAGCAGGCGGAGACCTAGCCAGCGTGCCGCCGGGACACCCGGATAGTCCGATTCGATCCGTGCGGTGACCCGATCGAGGAGTGCATCGAGTTCGGGGCGTGACTCCGTGTATCGATAGGGCTTGGTCTCGCGAGCGCCCGTGGCCACTGCATGGACCGCGGCACGCAGCTCATCCAGGCCCCGCCCGTAGCGGGCTGCCGTTGGAATCACAGGGACGCCGAGGAACTGCTCGAGTTCCGCGGCGTCGATCTGCACGCCGTGACGATTGGCCTCGTCGATGAGGTTCAGGCAGATCACGACCGAGCTCGTGACTTCGAGGACCTGGAGCGCCAGGCTCATGTTCCGTTCGAGCTGACTGGCGTCGAGCACCAGCACGGTAACGTCGGCGCGCCCGTACACGAGAGAATCGTGCGCGATGATCTCCTCGGCCTGCGGCGTGATCAGGGTGTAGATCCCCGGCAGGTCGACGAGGCGATAGCGCGACTCGTCGTGGATGTAGCTGCCCTCCGCGCGGGCGACGGTCTTTCCCGGCCAGTTGCCGGTGTGCTGCCGCATCCCGGTCAGGGCGTTGAAGACGGTGCTCTTGCCAACATTGGGCGAGCCGGCGAGGGCGACGAGGTAGTCGTGTTCGTCGAGGTCGATGCCCCAGAGTTGAGGACCCTGGCAGAGTCGGCACGCCTCACAGGCGGCGTCCACGCCCTGAGCCCGATCGTCCGGCAGTCGCGCCGGTTGCGTGTCAGCTGACATGTCGCACCTCGATCCACTGCGCCTGCTCGCGTCGCAACGCCACCGTTATGTCACGCACGCGGTACGCCGTGGGGTCGCCGAGCGGGCTGTCCAGTACCGCCTCCACAACCGTGCCGGGGAACAGCCCGAGTTCGAGCAGGCGGCGGCGTTCGCCCTCCTCCAGCTCGGCTCCGATGCGGATCACAGCCGCACGGTCGCCGGGGTCGAGGTCGGCAAGGGTTGTGTTCGTGTTGTCCGGCAAGGAGATCGCCTCGGGCGGTTGGTGGTGCTCTGCTATTTTTAGCCGTGGCTAAATTTGGGTCAAGCCCCATCTCGGGATGAGCGGTGCGGTCATCAGGTTGATATAAATAGGACCATAGAGACCGATTTAAGGCAGGGACGGGCCGTCCCAAACCACGAGGCGAGCTGTGAAGCAGAAAACGTGGATCGTTGCAGTGATCTTGTCGCTCGGGTTAACCCCCGCTGCGCTGGCGCAGCAAGACGCCGGAAAGGCGGAGGACAAGCCGAAGCCCGAGGCGGCAACCGTCGAAGAAGCGGCAACGAAGAGGAACGTCCAGGAGGAGAGCTCGATCTCCTTCGCGGATGCGTTGAGTGGCGGGGATGCTGCGGTCGATCTCCGGTATCGCTACGAGTTCGTTGACGAAGCTGTGTTCGCCAACAACGGCAAGGCGTCGACACTGCGCACCGCCCTGAGCTACGGCACGCAGCGTTATCGTGGATTCCGCGTCTTTTTGCAGGCCGAGAACGTGACTGACGTCGGGTGGGGCGATGACCACAACAACAAAGGCTTCGGAGACAGCGGCAACGGCGTGACTGACTATCCCGTGATCGCCGACCCACCTGGTACGGAGATGTTGCAGGCCTACGTGGGCTACGCGGGTGGCGAGACGGGAGTTCGTCTCGGTCGTCAGGTCATCAACTACGACGATCAGCGGCACGTTGGCGCGGTGGGCTGGCGCCAGCACTGGCAGTCGCACGACGCGATCACGGCGACCAACCGGAGTATCGATAACTTCACGGCGAAGTATGCGTACCTGAACCGGGCGCACCGGATCTTCCGCGACAAGATCGATACTTCGTCACATCTGATCAACGCTAGCTACGACTTCGAGGGCCTGTTCGCGATCACTGGCTACGCGTATCTGCTGCGCTACGACCAGCTGGAGTTCGCGGGGCTGTCGCGGAACACGGTGGGCGCCGAGGTGAAGGGCTCCCGACCCACCGGGGACCTCAGGCTGCACTACGAGTTCGAGTACGCCACGCAGACCGACGCCGGCGACAACCCCGTGCGGATCAACGCCGACTATCTGCATGTCGAGGGCGGCCTTGGCTACCGCGGGTTCACGCTGAGAGTCGGCGTCGAGCGCATCGGTGGAAGCCCAGAGGACGGCCAGTTCCAGTTCGTGCTCGGAACGAACCACGCGTTCAACGGGTGGGTCGACAAATTTCTCAGCACGCCCACCAACGGTTTGGCCGACTTCCACGTGAAGCTCGACGGCCCACTCGGCCCGGTGCGCTGGCAGTTGCGCTACCACGACTTCGGCGCGACGACGGGCAATTCGCGCTACGGCAGCGAGTTCGACTTCCAGGTTACGTATCGGACGGCGTGGAGTCAGCTCTTCGGTCTGAAGGGCGGCGTCTACAGCGCCGACGAGTTCTCGTCGGACACCACGAAGATCTGGGTCTGGACGCAGTATTCATTTTGATTCGGGATAAACAGACACCCCTATCGTTTTTGATGCCGATTTTCGGTAGGATGACGACCTCGCGATATCTCGCTGAACCCCTAAGGCGGAGTGGACGCAATGGCTGACGATTCCAGCCACGATGACGGGCCGGTTCAAGGTCGGCGGGGATTTCTGGGTCAAGCCTCGAACTTCGCCATGGCGGCCGGTCTGGTTGGTGGCTACGGGGCGTTCGGAGCGGTTGCTGCCCGCTACCTGTATCCAGCACGACCCGACACAGGGAGCTGGCAGTTCGTCGCAGACCTGGCCCGGCTTGGTGTCGGTGATTCCCTTCGCTACCAGGCTCCGGGTGGCGAAACGGTAAACATCACGCGGCGTGCACGCGATGGCGTCGCGGAGGACTTCATCGCGCTCTCGAGTACCTGTCCGCATCTGGGCTGCCAGGTGCACTGGGAAGACGCCAACCAGCGCTACTTCTGTCCGTGCCACAACGGAGTCTTTGATTCGGCGGGTGTCGGCACCGCGGGACCTCCCGGCGATGCTGGCCAGACGCTGCCGAGGTACCCGCTGCGCGTGGACGGCAATCTGCTGTTTATCCGGGTGCCCACCGCGCGACTCGTGGCGGACGCGGCGTCTTCAGGCCGGGTGATCGACGATGATTGCGCGAGCGCGCCGGGACACGACCCCTGTCTGTCGCCGCTGGCGCGTCCGCCCCGCGATGGGGAGCTTGGATGAGCGCAATCGCCCAGTGGTTCCAGGATTGTTTGCCAGTTTCGCCGGAAGTGATCCGCGAGATGACCAACGAACCGGTTCCGAACCACATGAAGCGTTGGTGGTTCGCGCTGGGTGGCACCCCCGCATACCTCTTCGTCATCCAGATCATCACGGGCATCCTGCTGGCCTTCTACTACGAGACCTCAACCGGCTCGGCGTACGCCTCCGTTCGCTACATCACGGAGGAAGCGGCATTCGGTTGGTATCTCCGTAGCGTCCACAAGTGGGCGGCCACGCTGATGATCGCCGCCGTGGTGCTGCACCAGATGCGCGTGTACTTCACGGGCGCCTACCGGAAGCCCCGGGAGATCAACTGGATCATCGGGATGTTCCTGCTCCTCTGCACGCTGACGCTCGGGTTCACCGGCTACAGCCTGGTGTTCGAGCAGCTCAGTTTCTGGGGTGCGACGGTGGGCGCCAACATGGCGGACTCGGTGCCCGTGATCGGCGGTTTCGTCAAGAACCTGATGCTGGCCGGCGAGACGTACAACTCGCGCACGCTGTCGCGGTTCTTCGTGCTCCACGCGGCGGTGCTCCCCGTCGCGCTGATCGGCCTGCTCGTCGTTCACATCATGATCATCCGCCTGCAGGGCGTCACCGAGTTCAAGTTCAAGGACGAGGACGAGTCGAAGCCCAAGACCTTCAGCTTCTTTCCGGATCACATGTACACCGAGCTCATGCTCGGTCTGTTCTTGATGATCCTGCTGTCGGCGCTGGCCACGATCTTCCCGGCATCGATGGGTCCCGAAGCAGACCCGCTCACTACTCCCGAAGTGATCAAGCCCGAGTGGTTTTTCTATGTGGTGTTCCGCTGGTTGAAGTTGTTCCCGGGAACATTCGCGATCCTGTCCACCGGCTTCGTCGTTTTCATCATGTTCACCTGGCCATTCATCGATGCGCAGATCCGCAAGCGCACTCGCTTCCAGGAAGCGAGTGTCTGGATCGGCATCGTCGGCGTTCTTGCAATCATCGCGCTCACGATGTGGGAAGCGTTGGTCGCTCACTGACCTGCGCAACTCGCTGCCAAAGGAAGCTGCCATGACACTTGAAACCAAACGCTGGATCATCGGGGCGATGGGAGGCCTTTTCCTGGTCTCGCTGGTCCTCGTGCAGTGGCTCGAAACGACGCGGCGCGCCGAGGAGGCCGGGTTGCGCCCGGCGAGCGTGAGCGCGCCCGCGAGTTCCGTGGCCTGCGTGGACTGTCACGCGCAGGCGAACCCCGGGATCGTGGATCACTGGGAGGGCAGCACCCACGCCGAGAAGGGTGTCGGCTGTGTCGAGTGTCATACCGCCGAATCGGTCGAGCCCGATGCCTTCGAGCACTACGGGCAGTCGATTGCCACGATCGTGACACCGCGCGATTGTTCGCGCTGTCACGTCGAGGAGTCGGCGGAGTTCGAGGCCAGCCACCACTCGAAGGCCGGCAATATCCTGGCATCGCTCGACAACTTCCTAGCCGAGACCGTCGAAGGCTCGCGCGAAGACTTCAACCCACACTCGCCGACTCCCGGGCGTTCGTTCGACATGGTGAACGGCCTCGCGAGCGCGCAGTCGGGTTGCCAGCAGTGCCACGGCGCGAAGGTGGCGCTGCAGAGTACCGACGGTAGCCTGATCACGGTCGACGAACTCGCCCCCGACGAGAACGGCGTGCCGACCAACCAGGCAATCCTCGCGTCGATTGTGAAGGACGCCAACGGGCGCCCGATGTTCGACACCGGCACGTGGCCCAACACGGGTATCGGCCGCCTGAATCTCGACGGGTCCGCCGGCTCCTGCACCGCCTGCCACAGTCGCCACGACTTCTCGCCGCGCCGCGCGCGCCAGCCCGAGAACTGCGGCCAGTGCCATCTCGGTCCAGATCACCCGCAAAAGGAGATCTACGAGGAGTCCAAGCACGGGATCGCTTATCGCGACCTCAAGGACGACATGAACCTGAACGCCACCGATTGGGTGCTTGGCGCGGACTATTCCGCCGCACCGACCTGCGCGACATGCCACATGTCCGGCAACCTGCGTAACGGCGGAAAGATCACTCACGATCCAGGCGAACGCATTTCGTGGACCAACCGCCCGCCCGTGTCGGTGGCGATGGACACCGACATCAACCACGCGATCGTGAAGACGGATGACCCGGATGAGCGCCGCGCGCTCACGGTTGATAGCTGGGAAGACAAGCGCAACCGCATGAAGGATGTGTGCTCGCATTGCCATTCGCCCGACTACGTGAACTCCTTCTATGCCCAGTACGACGATTTCGTCGTGCTCTACAACGAGAAGTTCGCGAAGCCGGGTCAGGCGATCATGGCCGTTCTCGCCGACACCGGGACTCGCTCGCCGACGCAGTTCGACGAGGAAATCGAGTGGACCTGGTTCTACCTGTGGCACCACGAGGGGCGGCGGGCGCGTCACGGTGCGTCGATGATGGCCCCCGACTACGCGCACTGGCATGGCATGTACGAGGTCGCCGAACGCTTCTACATGGAGCTGATACCGCAGGCGCGCGAGATGGCTGATCACGCCGGCGGCGCAGCGCGCACCGAGATCAATCGGGTGATCAACGACATTCTCAGTCGTCCTGAGCACGTGTGGTTTGAAGAGGGTGCGGCGGAGCAGTCAGCGCGCATTCGCGAGGAAATGGAGCGTCGCTATGGACAGGGCGGCGAACGCGACGGCAACAACTTCTAGCTGAGTCCGAGCGACACGGAGTGAACACATGAAACGCCGGGACCTGTTCAAGGCTGCCGGGCTGGCCAGCGCTGGGGTTGCTGCCTTCTCGTGCGGCGACCAGGAGCGCGCCGGCGACATCGTCGATGGCCAGCGGGCTATCAATGATGCCGACCTCGATTGGAACAAGGCGCCGTGTCGCTTCTGCGGCACGGGGTGCGGTGTGGAAGTCGGCGTGGCCGACGGCCAGGTGATGGCGGTGCGCGGCGACGAAGCGAGCCCCGTGAACCGCGGCCTGCTCTGCGTGAAGGGTTACCACTTACCCGCTTTCCTGTACGGGGAGGAGCGACTCACGCATCCGATGCTGCGTGACGGTGATGACTGGCGGCAGATTCCGTGGGATGAGGCGCTGGATCTGATTGCCGAGAAGCTCCAGGATGCGGTCGACGCCCACGGCCCCGAGTCGGTGGCCATGTATGGCTCCGGGCAGTGGGGTGTGCACGACGGCTACGCGGCGTCGAAGTTCTTCCGTGCCGGCCTCGGTTCGAACAACGTCGATCCGAACGCGCGGCTCTGCATGGCGTCCGCCGTGATGGGCTTCATGACGCAGTTCCAGAGCGACGAACCGATGGGGTGCTACGAGGACTTCGAAGCCGGCGACGACTTCATCCTCTGGGGCAACAACATGGCCGAGATGCACCCGGTGTTGTTCTCTCGGATCCTCGAGAACAAGCGCACCAATCCCGGGGTTCGCATCGTCGATATCGCGACGCGGCGCACACCCACGTCCGACTACGCGGACATGTATCTCGAGATCGTCCCGGGCTCGGACCTGGCCCTGGCCAACGCGATCCTCCACGTGCTGTTCCGTGACGACAAACTGGACCGCGCGTTCATGGAAGAGAACGTCGTGTTCAAACGCGGCACAGAAGACATCGAGGACATCGGGTTCGGCTGTTGGGGCGAAGATGGAACCTCTACGGATCCGGCCGATGGCGAGGCGCCGCGCTATGGATTCAAGGACGAGGCGTCGGCGTCCTCGCTTGCCGAGATGGAGGAGTTCCTGGCGCACTACACACCGGAGCATGTGAGCGAGGTCTGCGGCGTGTCAGCCGCACAGATCGAAGCGCTCGCTGCGATGTACGGGGACTCAGGGCGGGGCACAGTGAGCCTCTGGTGCATGGGCGTGAATCAGCACACGCGCGGCACCTGGATGAACAACCTGATCACCGATCTGCACCTGGTCACCGGCAAGATCAGTCGACCGGGTGCCAATCCATTCAGCCTGACGGGCCAGCCGTCTGCGTGCGGGACAGCGCGAGAGGTCGGGACGCTGTCAAACCGGCTACCCGCTGACATGGTGGTCAACAACCCTGAGCACCGGGCGAAGGCCGAGGACATCTGGAACCTTGAACCGGGGACCCTGAACGGAGTGCCGGGTTACCACGCCGTCGACATGTTCCGCGCACTCGAGCGCGGCGACGTGAAGGTGATGTGGATCCAGGTGACCAACCCGTGGGTGACCATGCCGGCGCTCAACCGCATGCACCGTGAGCCCGACGACGATCGCTTCATTGTCGTGTCCGACATCTATCCGACGCCGACGACCGCCGAGGCGGACCTGATTCTGCCCTCCGCGGCGTGGGTGGAACGCGAGGGCGTGTTCGGCAACTCCGAGCGTCGAACGCAGCAGTGGAACCAGCTTGTCGAGCCGCCCGGCGAGGCCCGCGAGGACGCCTGGCAGATTATGGAAGTGGCCCGCCGCATGGGCCACGGTGACCTGTTCCCGTGGCCCGAGGACAACTGGCATGAGGCCATGTTCGAGGAATACCGACAATTTGGACTTGGCATCGGCAAGGACCTCGCATCCTACGAACAGTTGCAGGGAACGCGCGGCATGCTCTGGCCGGTGGTCGACGGCCAGGAGACACGCTATCGGTACGCGGCTGGCCACGATCCGTACGTTGAGAAGGACGAGGGCGTGCACTTCTACAAGGCCAAGGCCAACGGAGAGAGGGCGGCAGTCTGGCTGCGCCCGTACCACCCGCCTGCCGAGGTTCCTGACGAGGACTATCCGCTGTGGCTGACGACCGGGCGGGTTCTCGAACACTGGCATTCCGGTTCGATGACGCGGCGCGTGCCGCAGCTCCATCAGGCCGTCCCCGAGGCCTACGTCGAACTGAATCGCGTGGACGCCCAGGAGCTGGGTTTCAACGATGGCGACCGGGCCCGGGTGTCTTCTCGCCGTGGAGAACTCGAACTGACGGTCGTGGTTGATGGGCGCGGCAAGCCACCTCAGGGCCGAGTCTTCGTGCCCTTCTTCGACGAGAACCGGCTGGTGAATGTGTTGACGCTCGATGCGATGGACAACATCAGTAAGGAACCGGACTACAAGAAATGCGCGGTTCGCATCGAACGGATCTGAGGTCGATGGCGGCGGCTGTCGCCACGGCGGTGATCGCCTTCGGCGTTGGCGCCTGCGTTGGCGCCGACGATCCGCGCAGCCCCGCGACTGAACGTGCCGCACGGCGGGCCTACGATGGCGCGCCGCCGGTCGCGCCGCACGAGAACTTCGGGATGAGTTGCGTGCAGTGCCACAACGCACAAGGCATGGAAGTTCCCGACGTTGGCTTCGCGCCGCCCTCGCCGCATGAGTTGACGGCCGGGATGAGCGCTACCAGCCGCTGTACCCAGTGTCACGTGTTCCCAAAGACCACAGACGTGTTCGCCGAGAATTCGTTCGTCGGGATTCGTCAGGACCTACGTCGAGGTCGGCGACTCAACGAGATGGCGCCGCCCGTGATGCCGCACAAGCTTCTGATGCGCGAGAACTGTTCCGCGTGCCATGCGGGTCCGGCGGCGCGTGAAGCGATCCGGACGAGTCACCCAGAGCGCGCGCGCTGCAGCCAGTGTCACGTGCCGCAGGAGACTACCGAAGTCTTTCGCAGCGAATTCGGTCCAGGTTCCTAGAGCGCGGCGCCGACAGCGGGCGGAGGGCCCGATAGACTCCCGGCATGGGTGACTTTCGCTACGCGCTGCGCGCGTTGACACGCGACTGGGGCTTCGCGCTGACGTTCATCGTCACGCTCGGCCTGGGCATTGGTGCCAATACGGCCATCTTCTCGGTGGTCAATGGCGTGTTGCTGCGTCCGCTGCCGTACCCGGACGCCGACCGAATTGTGCGGATCACCCAGCCCGCACTCGGCATCGGCGTTGAGGATTCGTACTTCTCGTTCGTGGAGACCGCCGATCTCCGCACGCAGGCCGACGCGTTGGACGAAGTGGTCGAGTATGGCGATTGGACCTTCAGCGTTCTGGGCCGAGGCGAGCCCCATCGTGTAACCGTAGGCCTCGTGACCGCAAACTTCTTCGACGTGCTCGGCATGCGGCCTTTGCACGGTCGACTGTTGGCCGACTCCGATCGCGCCCGAAATGCTCCGCCGACCGTCGTTCTCAGCCACGCCTATTGGCAGAGTCGCTTCGATGCCGATCCCGCGGTGGTCGGGCAGGCGCTGGATCTGACCGCGCTCACAGCAACGATCGTCGGCGTGCTAGAACCCGGCGCCCACTACGCGACGGAACGTGAACTCGATCTGTACGCCAACTACAGCACCAACGACCACTACAACAGCGCCACGATGCAGGACGACCGAGCCCATCGGATGACCGAAATCTTCGGTCGACTCGCTCATGGCGTCACGTTGGCCGCCGCTCAAGACGAGGCTTCGCGCATCGCCGAACGTCTGCACACCGACTATCCGGACGCGTACCCGGCGGAACTCGAGATGGCCTTCCAGTTGACTCCGTGGCGCGACCAGTTGGTCGCCGGCGCGCGACAGCAGCTCTGGATCCTCTTCGGCACGGCCTTCAGCGTTCTCATGATCGCCTGCGCCAACGTCGCGAACCTGACCCTCACGCGTCTTGTGCGGCGAGATCGCGAGATCGCTGTTCGGCGCTCGCTTGGCGCCAGCGGCTGGCAAGTGCGTCGCCTGATGGTCGTGGAGAGTGCGATTCTCGCCCTCTCGGGCTCAGCCCTGGGGCTTGCTCTGGCATACCTCGGGCTAGACGTACTGACTCGGTACGCCGCTCGATTCACAGCCCGCACTGGCGAGATCGGGATGGACTTCACCGTCCTGCTCTTCACCTTGGCCGTGGCCGTCGGGATCGCGCTGCTGTTTGGACTGATCCCTTCGGCGGGCGCGGAATCACGACTCTCGGAGTCACTCTCGGCCGGCGGTGGGCACGCCACGGCGGGGCGACAACGGCGCCTTGTGCAGAGGCTGCTCGTCGTAGGTCAGGTTGCCGTGTGCTTCATGCTGCTCGTTGCGACCGGGCTTCTGCTCAGGACGCTCGTGAACCTGTATTCGGTGGACACCGGTTTCGACATGTCCAACGTGCTCTCGCTGGAGGTCCCTACCTTCGGCGAGTTCGATCTATCGGCCCAGCGCCAGTTCTCGCGCGATGTTGTGGCGCAGATCGGCAGCCAGCCAAACGTAGATGGCGTGACCGTGGTGGGATCGTCGCCGCTCGGTGGTGCGCAGACATTCCCGGTGCGCTTCTTCCCGGATGCGGTTGTGCCGGACGAGTTTCAAGCACCAACGCCAACTGTCTTCGAGGCCGTCACGCCGCAATACTTCGAAACGCTTGGCATCGAGCTCCTCAGCGGCCGCGTCTTCACGGAGCAGGACAACGAAGACACCGAACAGGTGGCTGTGCTGAGCGCGTCGATGGCCGCCTATCACTTCGGCGATGAGAGCTCTCTGGGGCGTCAGATCTCGTACGCGTTCGGACCCGTGCCATCCGATCCCCTACGTGTCGTGGGGGTCGTGGCGGACGCGCGGCTTACCGAGGTCACGGCGGACGGCGTGCATGCCTTCTACACGTCGCAATACCAGGGCTTTCCGGGCAATACGGTTCTCGTTCGAACGAACGGCGACGCGGCCAGCGTGACACCGGGCGTGGTGCAGACACTTCGCGGCCTCGATGCCGACCGGCCCATCGAGGAGATCCGAACGCTCGCCGAACTGCGCGACGAAGCCGTTGCACCGCAACGGCTGAACGCCACCTTGTTTGGCGCGTTTGCGGCGATCGCTTTGGCGATCTCGATCGTCGGCATTGCCGGCGTCCTCGCCTTCTCGGTGAGTCAGCGCAAACGCGAGATGGGCATCAGGGTCGCGCTCGGAGCGGAGCGCCGCCGCGTGCAGGATCTCGTCCTACGTGAGGGTGTACTGCTCACTCTGGGAGGGGTTGTGGCCGGCTTCGCCGGAGCCGTGTTCGTGGCGCAGTCGATTGCGGGCCTGCTCTATGGCGTGGAATCGAGCGACGCGCCGACCTTCGTGATGGTTGCGCTCGCTCTGATCGCGGCAGGTCTCTTCGGCGCATGGATGCCTGCCCGACGCGCGGCTGCAGTCGACCCGATCGAGGCGCTGCGCAGCGACTAGTCGTCAGGAGGACGGCCGGGCGCCAAGATCGATTTCGATCACGGAACCGAACGGCATGCTTCGGTCGAGGTCTTCGGCAGCGTAAGTGAGCAAGGCGGCGACATCGCCTGCGACCGTTTGCTCGAACCGGAGACTCCCGTTCGCAACTACACGGATCGGAGCACTGAAGTCGAACTGCCGGGGCGACAGCAGTAGCCGAACGCGGCGCACTCCGCGGCTGCGCATTGTGATCGTATTGCCCTCAGCGGTCGCTTCGACGCGGCCGCTCGCCAACGGGTGAGGAAACCCGACCATGCGGCTGTTCGGCAGATCGTGCAGCGGCCGTTCATAAACCGGCATGTCGACGTCGTCTGCCGTGATCCCGAGTTCGCTGATCTCGAGCCAGTGCAATCGTCCGAACTCGCCGGCATCCGCCGTCTCGAACACCAGCGAAGGCGGTAGTGGCAACCGCGGGTTGGACAACATGAAGGAGTCGATTCGTTCCGCCTCCTGCGGCCACCACTCGACGGTGTGGCCGTGGTCGGCCTGGTTGACGAAGTCGATCTCGATGCCGCTATCTCGAAACAGCTCCACGTAGGGCAAGACGCTGCGCGTGGGGTAGAGACGATCGAGGCCGCCGTTGATGGCAAGGAACGGCCGGTTGCGCAGGTTGGCCACATGCATCTGACCCTGCGCTGCAACGGATGGGGCGGCGAGCACCGCCGGATGCCCGATTAGTGGAACGAAGCTCGCCCATGGCGTTGGATCGAGGAAGGCGAAGTACCAGGCGCCGGTGCCCCCATCTGAGATCCCGAGGGCGTGCACCTGGTTGGTGTCGACGTTGTACGTACGTCGCAGCTCGGCGAGGATCGCGCGCATGTTGCGGAGCTGGCTGCGTTGCCACCACATGCTGCGGCCCCAGCCGGCTGGGATCACGGCGATGGCGTCATCGTCCGCCACGCGGTCCGGATTCCGCCACCAGCCGCCCCGTGCGGGAATGTCCGCCCGCGAAACGCCGCCGTGCAGGTATACCCGCACCGGATAAGTCCGCTCCGGGTCGTAGCTATCAGGCACCAGCAGCATGTAGGGGTGACGCACTCCGTCGATATCGTGGTTGCGGAGGAGCTTCCCCGTGGGCGCGTCGCCCAACCGCGGCCCGCGCTCGAATTCGGCCAGCACGCGGTCGAAATCGTGCGTAGCGGCCGCGATCCGCTTCGCCACATCTTTCCGTTCGCTCGCGGTATCGGCGGCCCAATAGTCATCGAGGAGCGCGGATTCCTGCGCTGAACCGGGATAGCCGGCGGCACCGATCGCGAGCAGACCGAGAAGTACGAGAGGGGTTCGTCGAGACAACATCAGCGGAGTTCCGGGGGGAAGAGTCGGTCCAGAGTACTCAAAACGTCCCGGCGACTGCACGCGACACAAGGCCTGCAGTTTGCGCAATGCTGTGCAACGCTGCGCAATCGAGGGCGAGGTGGCCACAACGACAGTCCCGTTGTGGTTGGCGTTCAGATGATCCGGTCATGTCCGGCCCTGGCATCTGAACCGACGCCACGCGGTGGTGACCCGACGCGTCAGTGGTTAACAGCCGCGTTGCGAGTTCCATCGGTTCGGGCTGATACGCTGCCGTCAGGAGGCAGTGATGAGCGACAAAACGGGACATTCAACGCGAGCCGTGCATCTCGGCGCATCCGCCGACGCGAACACCCGCGCGGTGACGACGCCGGTGGTCCAGGCGGCTGCCTACGCGTTTCCCGATCTAGATACCTGGCGCGCGGTGCTGGCTGGCGAACTCGATGGCGACATCTACGGCCGCAACAGCCACCCCACCGAGCGTCAGTTCGGCGAGCGCATGGCTTTGCTCGAAGGGACCGCCGCGGCGGTCACCTATTCCACCGGAATGGCAGCCGTTACCGGCACCCTGCTGGCGCTGCTCTGGCCCGGTGATCGTGCGGTCGCCACGCGCGACGCCTACGGCGCGACCTACCTTCTCTTCAGTCAGATTCTTCCGTCGTTCGGCATCGAATGCGTGGTCGTCGATACCACCGACGACGCGATCAGAGCGGTTGTCGAGGACGGCTGTGATCTTCTCTATCTGGAAACACCCACAAACCCGACGCTCAAGATCCTCGACATCGAGCTGCTCGCTGGCGATGCGCATGAAGCCGGGGCCAAGGTCGTTGTCGACAACACCTTCGCGACTCCGATCAACCAGAACCCGGCGGAGTTGGGTGCGGACCTGATATTGCACAGCGGCACCAAGTTCCTCTGCGGCCATGGCGACGCGATGGCGGGCGTCGTCTGTGGCGACGCCGAAGATATCGCCCGTCTCTATCGATATCGCGAATTAACCGGCCCGGCGCTCGATCCGCATTCGGCGTTCTTGATGTTGAGGAGTCTCAAGACGCTCGGCCTGCGGGTTGAACGTCAGAACGCGACCGCCGCGACGATCGCCGCCTACCTCTCGGAACACGCAGCGGTGAAACGGGTGCACTATCCGGGCCTCGACTCGCATCCGGGGCACCAGGTGGCGCGTCGACAGATGCGCGGTTTCGGCGGGGTGCTGAGCTTCGAATTGCGCGGCGGCGCCGAGGCCGTCGAGCGCGCGCTCCCGCGCCTGCGATTGGCCAATCTTGCCGCGAACCTGGGCCAGGTAGAAACGACCGTCGGACCGGCCTCGCTCACCAGCCACATTGAACTGTCTGCCGAGGAGCGGGCGGCATCGGGCGTCCCGGATCATCTGGTGCGCTACGCCGTCGGTATCGAGGACGTCGCGGATCTGATGGACGATCTGGACCACGCGCTGGATGGCCTCGACTAGAATTTCGCCATGGCGGATTCACGCGCTCCACTCTTCGATCAGGCTGAACTCGACGCCGTACGCCGACCCGTGGCGGAAGCGACGAACTTGCCGGGCGGGCTCTACGTCGAGCCGGCGGTGTTCGCGCTGGAGCAGGAGTCGATCTTCGCGAAGAGCTGGATCTGCGCCGGCCGCGTCGACGACCTGAGCGAAGCGGGCGCATTCATGACGACCGAGATCGCCGGTAGGTCGGTGCTCCTGGTTCGGGGCGAGGATGGTGCGGTTCGCGGTTTCCACAACGTTTGTCGACATCGCGGCGCTTGCCTCGTCCAAACAGACTGCGGGACAGCTCGAAGCTTCCGGTGCAACTACCACGGCTGGACCTACGGATCTGATGGAGGGCTTCTCGCCGCACCGCTCATGGACGAGAGGCCGGGGTTCGACAAAAACGATCATGGCCTCGCCGGGGTGCGCACCGAGGTCTGGGGCGGATTCGTGTTCGTGAATCTCGATCCGGGCGCGACTGAACTGAGCGACGCGATGGCGGGCTTCCCGGATCTGAGTCGCTATGACCTGGAGAATCTGCGGCGCGGGCACGAGGTGTCGTACGACGTTCAGGCCAACTGGAAGGTGCTCTGCGAGAACTACAGCGAGTGCTACCACTGCGCGCTCGTCCATCCGCAACTTAACCGGGTTACTGACTATCGCAGCGGTGGCAACAGCTTCGAGGGGCCGGGCTTCAACGGCGGGCCAATGATGCTGGCAGAAGGCTTTACGACGATGTCCACGACGGGCGAGCGTCGCCATCCTGTGATCGAAGGGGTTGGCGACGAGGAGACTCGCGTGCACTACCTACACTTCTATCCGAGCTTCCTGATCGCCCTGTTGCCCGAATACGTTCTCCTTCATCGGGTGCAGCCTGACGGCCCGGGACGTTCGCGAGTCTCTTGCGAGTGGTTTTATCCCGAATCGACGCTCGCGCAGTCGGATTTCGATGCGAGTGAGGAGATCGAATTCTGGGACGTCACTAACCGTCAGGACTGGGGCTTGTGCGAGATGGTCCAGCAAGGTGCCGCTAGCCGGCTGCGGCCCGGCCCGTACCATCCGCTCGAGTACTGCGTCCACGCGTTCGACAGGTGGTATGTCGAGCGTGTCGGGAAGCGTCTCGAGTCATTGTCTCGATAGATAGGCCGAGTCGCCGCGAGCGGATCTCACGTCGCTGCTCGGGGACTAGTTCTCGCGTTGCCGCGCATCCGGTGAAACGGATCCGTTGGCAGAAACTTCGAGCGCAAGGTGTTCGGCGAAGAACTCAAGCCGGCGTTCCCAGAAGTCAAGAACGTTGGCGCGCTGGGTGAGTACGTGACCCTCGCCCTCATAGACACGCGCCTCCACGATTTTGTCCAGCCGGTCGAGAGCTGCGTAGATCGCCTCGGTCGGCACGAGATCGCCGTCGTTCTCGCCCTGACCGATGAGCAGTGGGGTTTCGATCTCGTCGAACCGGAATAGCGGCGAGTTTTCGCGGTAGCGCTCCGGGTACTCCCAGATGCTGCCGCCCATGTTCCCCTGCCCTTGCTCGTAGTAACCGGACCCGCCGAGATAGTCGGCGAACAGATCGGGGTGAAGCACCGCGGCGGTGATGACGGCCGCCTTGAAGCGCGTAGTCTGCGTGATCAGGCCCAGGGTGTTGTACGAACCGTAGCTTTGGCCCATCACGGCGAGTCGCTCCGGGTCGGCATACCCGTGTTCAATCGCCGCGTTGATTCCCGGCATGACGGCGTCGAATAGATCGCGCATCGGCGACCCTACGCCCACTGGAGCGTCGGGGAAAAGCACCGCATAGCCGCGCGTCGCCAGCACGTGCATATTGAAGTTCGGCATACCCCAGAATCCAAAGCGGTTCAGGTAGGTCGAGCCCATGGAGCCGGCATACACCCATACAACGAGCGGCAAAGGAGTCCCTTCCTGATAACCAGGTGGGAGCAGAAGAGCACCACCGAGTTCCTGCCCGGTCGCGCCGCGCCATTTCAGTAGCCGCGCCTCGCCCAGCGGGTAGCTGTCGAGGTCGGCGTTGATCGCCGATGCGCGGGCTACCTCGCGCGAGGATGTATCGAGCAACCAGAGGTCCGAGGGGCTCTGCTGGTCGGTCGCGGCGAAGACAATCTGGCCGGTGTCGCTCGCGTCGACATTGAACGTCAGCAGGTAGGTCTTTGCTTCCACAAGCGCCTGTTCGACTTCACCGGAACTGACATCCACCGTGAAGATGCCGGACGCGGAGCCGTCGCGTGCCCGGCCCAGCGCCCACACGCGGCGGCCGTCATCGGTGGTCCAGATAACGTCTGAGTGCCAGTCGTACACCAGGGTGCGCAGGCCCCAGTCAGGCACAGCCGCCACCCTGGTGATGCGTCCGGTCGCCACTTCTGCGCGCCACAACGCGAGATCACCAAGAGCGTAGATGTGCTCGCCCGTCGCGTCCCACAGTGGCCGGTTCTCGCCGTCGGAGGGGTCGAATGACGGCGCGTCGACGTCGTCGATGCTGGTCACGACCCCATCGCGGACGTCCGCCAGCATGATCCGCCGAGCGTCGCCCTCGCCAGCCGCCCGACGGGCCATCTGGCCAGCCGGAAACCAGGCGACATGGTTGCTGCTGGGCGCCCACGAGAATTCGATACCGTAGGCAAGACGGATGTCCTGGCCCAGTGTGAGCGTGGCGCCGGAATCGAGATCGGTCGTACGCAGGTCGAAATTGGTCTGCTGGGATGCGGGCTCGACCCCTGTGAGAACTGAGTACGCGACGCGGCTGCCGTCGGGCGAGAAGCTGTATCCACTCACAAGAGTGTCGTGCGCGATGCGTTCGACGGAACCCGTGGCCAACTCGACGATCGCCAGGTCGTTGTAGCGGCCAGCGAACGGGTTCGTTGCTGGGGCCGGAGCGTCGTTCTCCGTCGGTGCTGGCGCGGTGCTGCGAATCCACACGGATGCTGCGCCGGGATCGACATCCCCGAAGCGCTGGAGCTCGCCAGCCGGCTGACGTCCTTGAGAGTTAGCCTCGGCGACGTCCACGCCCTCGGGCAACACGACGAGCATGATGCGCGTGCCGTCCGGACTCCAACGCGGCTTCTCGAAACCGAAGAACGGTCGCGCGACGAACCCAGGCACGCGACGCTGCTCCCGCGAGGCTCGATCCCACACCCACAGTCCTGCCGTTCCATCAGCATCGGAGAAAAACGCCGCCTGGCTGCCGTCGGGCGACCAGGTTGCCGCCCAGCTCGAGCTTCCCGGTTGGCCGAGCAGCACGGTCTCGCCGGTGCGCGTGTTCGAAGCGGTCGCCTCCATGCGCGAATCACCCTCTGCGAACGGTTTTCCGGTGGCCGAATACATGAGGCTGTCGCGGGGCACCGTTTCTGCTGCTTCGATGGTATGCAGGAGCCACTCGCCGTCAGGCGACAGATCGACAGGCGAGCGGCCGTTGTGGCCGCGCAGCGATAGCGCCACGTCGAGCGGCAGCGGCTCGGGCTGCGCTGTGTCCTGCGCTTGCGTCGTGCCGGCCGCGAGAGTGAGAGCGATTCCGATTGTAAGGGCGTTGCGCACTGATACCTCCTCCCAGATAGACGCCTGAGACTACGCGTCCGTTGGCCGCTCCCCAAGGGGGGCGCGTTCGTGGGGCCCGCAACAAAACCCGAGACCGCGCCCCTGGGCTCCCGATTCCCAGCGTGTCATCATGGACCCGGCTGCGACCACCACCCCGGACGAGCTTCCGCAGGAGGAATCGGGCGCCGACCGAACCGTACTCCGATGGTCGCCACCCTTCTCGTCGCATTGGCGGCCGGGATTGGCGCGAGCGCGGGCACCGAGACGCAGCGGACACCGCCCGATCGCGCGAGTGTCGCGGGTACAGATGAGTTCGTCTCCGATGGCCTGAATGGGACGAATCACTATCCGTCGGTGGCCGTCAACGACGAGACGGGCGACATCCTCGTTGTGTGGCAGCACACCACTGCATCCGGCACCGTCGTGCGCGGCCGGCTGTACAAGGCCCAACCCGATGGGTCGCACCAGGCGCGGCCCCACTTTGTCCTTTCGGGCGATGCCGCGTACGCCGGCAATCCGCACGTTGTCTGGGCTCCATGGCGTGGGCGCTATGTTGTCGTGTGGGACACCTTCGATCCGACCGCAGGCCTGGTGCCCACCAGCATCGAAGGCGTCGAGGTCACCGCGGCCGGCAACCCGAAGAAACAGCGCTCGATTGCAACGCTCAAGACGGCGCGAACGAACTACTACCCACGGCTCGGGGTTGATCCCGTCCAGAACAAACTGCTGCTGTCCTACACCGCGCTACCGAATCAGCCCGGCGACAACAAGACCGGGATTGTCTTCACGTTCGTCAACAACAAGCTCAAGCAGCGCGGCAAGAAGCTCTACGCGGCCACGGCTGTCTTCAAAGCCGGGTCGCCGGCGCGGCAGAACCCGTTCCGGCGCTCGGACCTCGCCTCGGTCCCTGAGAATCGACGTAGCCAACCGTGGCAGGGGCTCGGATTCGCCACGTCCGGAGTCATCGACTTCTACGAAGCCGATGGCACGTTGGTCAACCCGGTAATTGCGCAGCGCAATCAGATGACCTGGCTGATCACGGACACCAACGGGCTGGGTAACGAATTCCAGCAGTTCACAGGACACGGAGGCGACGCAGGAGCTGTGATCCCAATTCCGGAGGATCCGGCCAATGATGGCTTCGGCCATACCCGCCAGAGCATGTTCGTGCGTGGCAACTTCGAGGCCGAGTTCCTCGACGATGTGTTCAATGGGGATCTCGACGGATACCTGCTCGTCGGCAGTCTGGCCCAGGGGTCTGTGGACGGCGCCTATCTTCCGCGCAACTACGACAATGACATCCCCGGCCAGAACGCTGACCTGCCTATCAGGCGCGATCGTACGGCTCGTCTCGCGGACGCTGACTTCGCGCACCTGCTCGTTCCGAAGGGCAAATTCATCTTGCGGCAAGGCATCAAGTGGACCGGGCCAAACAACGCTCGACGGGTGGCTTTCGGCAAGGCCAAGAAGCTGTTCAACACGAACAACAAGCTCGTCTGGCTTGCTACGGCATCGGCGCCGGAGCTCGGCGCAAAGGCGGCCGCGTGGGCGAAGTCTCGTGGGGCGGCAACCGAGGTGCGGCTGCACATCTACGAGTAGCGCTCGTACGGATCTAGTCCGCCAGTACCCGCGCAGCGGCCAGCTTGCCGGGCAGGCCCGTGACGCCACCGCCGGGATGGGTGCCTGGGCCGCCGAGGTAGAGGCCACCGATCGGAGTCGCGTGGTCGTACATGCCCGGGATCGGTCGCATGTAGAGGATTTGATCCATCCCTAGTTCACCGTGGTACAGGTGCCCGCCGCGGAGACCGAGATCGGCGGCGAAGTCGACTGCCGTTGAGAACGCGGTGTCCTGCACCTGACCGCTGAAGCCCGGAAGCGCGGCTTCGATGGTGGCGTTGATCGCGTTCAGCGTGGCCTCGCGGCCCGCGGGCTCCGCGACCGAGCCTGCAGCGACGTGCTGCACCCAGCCGTGTGCGATCAAGCCAGCCGCGGTTTCCTGGAACATCAGCTCCACCGTAGGGCGTGCGGTGAGCTCGGAGTACTTCGCCGGGTCGAATGCCCGCTCGAGCGCTTCCGGTGATGCGCCGATCTGAACTCGAGCATCTTTCGCCTCAGAAATGGGCAGGTCGGGGAACGCCGCGAGTTGATAGCGCACGGTCGCGACGGTGGCGCGATAGCGAATCTGTTGTGCCGCACGCCGAGTCGCCGGCTCCACCCAGCCTGGCTCGACCAGATCGATCAGGGTTGTCGTGGGGTCGGTGGCCGATAGCACCACCGATGCCGCGACGCGTTCGCCGCCGTCCAACGTGATGCCGGTCACCGAGTCGTCTTCCACGTGAACTCGTTCGACGCGGCAACCGGTCCGGATCGTGGCGCCCGCGCTGCGTGCCGATTTCTCGAGGGCGGCCACAAGTGTTTCCGGTCCCCCGGTTGCGAACAGCGGCGGAGTGAGCAACCCCTGACGCCAGGGCGGGTTGTGGTGTAGGAGCGCGTAGCCGCCGCCCGCAGACCATGGACCGAGCCACGTTCCGTGCAGGGCTGGTGCCGCGATCGCGGCCCGGAGGCGGGGGTCTGCGACGTGCTCGGCCAGCAGGTCGCGCAGGGTCATGGGAAGGAGGCGCATCACCTCGGGCATGTCGCGTTTACCCACGCGGCGCAGCCGCAGTCCGGTCATCGCGAGCTCGAAGAACTCACCCAGGCTGCCCGGTGTGATGTTCGGCAGCGCGCCGCCAAGCATCGGTTCGAGCGCGCCGCCAGCTACGTTCACGAGACGCTGTAGCTCCGCGAAGCCACGCGCATCGTCCGGGCTCAGGTTCGCCGCCGGATTCTCGGCAGGGAGCCACAGCGGAGTATCGTCGCCAAGCACCAACGTTCCGCTGCCCTCGCGAGTCTGCAGCCCGTTCGCGCCGAGGCCGAGGTCGCTGACGACGCTCGGGTGCAGATTGTCGACGGTCGCGAATCCCGCGGGAGCATCACCCGGTCCGAGAGGCAGGTGAGCCAGCGAGCCTCCCACGTGATCGCGGCCCTCGAGGACCACAACCTTTTTGCCTGCCTTGGCCAGATAGGCGGCAGCGGTCAGGCCGTTGTGGCCTCCGCCGATGACGATGACGTCGAAGTCAGGCATGGTGTGAATTCGCTAGCGCGTGTCGGCGATGATGCGTTCCGCGGCAAGCTTGCCGGGAGCACCCATCACGCCGCCGCCGGGATGACACCCCGACCCGCACATGTACATGTTGCGGAGCGGGGTCGTGAAGTCGGCGTAGCCGGGAGCAGGACGCAGGAAGAACAGCTGCTCCAGGGTCAGCTCCCCGTGGAAGATGTTCCCCTCGGTGAGCCCCATGGTCTGTTCCATGTCCCACGGCGTGAACACCTGGCGGTGGAGGATGATGTCTTTCAGGTTCGGTGCGTACTGGGCGAGTGTGTTGATCACCGCATCGCCGAACGCTTCCCGCTGGTCCTCCCAGGTGCCTTCGGCAAGGTCGTAGGGCGCGTAGGCGCAGAATAGCGACACGACATGCTTGCCGGGCGGTGCCAGGGTGGGATCGATGAGCGACGGGATCGTCATGTCCATGTACGGGCGTCTAGAGAAGTTGCCGTACTTCGCGTCGTCGAAAGCGCGTTCGAGGTGGTCGATGTTGGGACTGATCGACATCGCGCCGGAGAGATATGGGAGTTGCTCGGCTTCCGAGAGGTGCTGCAGGCAGGTGAAGCGCGGCAGGGCATCGAGCGACAGGTTCACCTTTCCCGACGAGCCGCGGATCTGGTACCTGGCGATATGTCGTCGAAACTCTTCCGGTAGCTCGCCTGAGTCCACGAGGTGCTCGAAGGTCAGCTTGGGATCGACGCTCGAGATCACCGTGTCGGCGTAGATCTCTTCGCCGTCGGATAGAGCTACCCCGCGAGCACGGCCGTTCCTGACGATCACATCGCCAACGCCGGCGTTGCAGCGGACCTCCGCGCCGAACGACCGAGCGGACGACGCGATTGCCTCCGAGACGCCACCCATGCCGCCGCGCGGGAGGCCCCATGCGCGGAACTCGCCGTCGATCTCACCCATGTAGTGGTGCAGCATGACGTAGGCGGAGCCGGGCGAGCGCGGCCCGAGAAACGTGCCGATGATGCCGCTCGCGGCGAGCGTTCCCTGCAGAGCAGGCGTTTCGAACCATTGCTCGACGAAGTCGCCGGAGCTCATGGTCATCAGCTTGGCGAGGTCGTAGAGGTAGTCGGCTTTCTTGCCGAACTTCAGTCCCATGTCGGCGAGCCCTCGCAGTGCTCGCGGCGACAGCGAGGTCGGATCGACGGGGGTCGTACCCAGCATCGGTCGAACGGCCATCCCGAGGTGATACATGAGCATCGCGAAGTGCTCGTAGGCCTCGGCGTCCGCCGGGGAATGCCGCATCAATTCGAGACGGGTCTCGCCGGCGTCGTGCCAACGCATCAGATGGTCGCCGTCCGGCATCGGCGTCAGCGTGCCGTTGAGCGGAAGCAACTCCAGGCCGTGCGCGGGGAGATTGAGGTCCTCGATGATCTGCGGTCGCAGAAGGCTCACGACGTACGAGCAGACGGTGTACTTGAATCCCCGGTAGATCTCTTCAGTGACTGCCGCGCCGCCTACAAGATGGCGGCGCTCAAGAACCACGACCTTGCGACCGGCTCGCGCAAGATAGGCCGCGCAGATGAGGCCGTTGTGGCCTCCGCCGATCACAATCGCGTCGTATTTCTGACTCATGAGGGGCTCCGGGCGGCGCCGGAATCGGCGGCGGCCGCGTCAGTGTAGTGGTTCGTGGATACCACTGCGATCCGGCTGTCGCGGACGTTCGAGTTCGCTATCATCAGCCGACCGCGCGCGGATCACTGAATGCCCGGATTCCGGGATGGAGTAGCGAGTTGGCCGTCGGCACACCCTTCCACGAACGAACCGCAGCGCTGTGTCGTAGCTACGACTGGCGACAGTGGTCCGGCTATCTGACCGTGAGCTCGTACGACGATTACGTGCAGCCGGAATACGCCGCGATTCGGAACTCTGCCGCTCTGATCGACATCTCACCGCTCTACAAGTATCGCGTCGCAGGGCGCGAAGCCGAGGCGGTCGTCAACCACGTAGTCACGCAGGACATGTCGCGCCTCGTGCCGGGCCAAATTTCGTATACCCCTTGGTGTGACGCCGACGGTGCGGTTCGCCAGGAAGGCACGGTCTTCCGGCTCGCCGATGATGAGTTCGTCGTGTGCGCGGCCGAGCCGGCGTTCGACTGGTTTCGCAGCAACGGCGCCGGCTTCGATGCCACAGTTGAAGATCGCTCTACCGAGATCGCGGCGCTGTCGCTGCAGGGGCCGCACTCACGTGCAATTCTGGACGACCTGACGGATGGTGCGGTGAGCGACCTTCCGTTCTTTCAGCAGACCCAGGTGCAGGTTGAGGGAGTGCCGGTGGCAGTTTCGCGAACTGGCTTCACCGGTGACCTAGGGTACGAACTCTGGATTCCGGCCGACCAGGCGATCGTGGTGTGGGACGCGTTGCTGGCGGCGGGCGACAAGTGGCAGATCACGCCCTGTGGTCTGGTGGCCATGGATGTTTCGCGGGTCGAGGCCGGGTTCATCTTGATCGGCGTCGATTACATCAGTTCGGAAGCCGCGCATCTTCCGGACGAGCGCTACGACCCCTACGAGATCGGTCTCGGCTGGGCGGTGAAACTCGACAAGGGCAACTTCATCGGCCGCAAGGCGCTGGAAGCGATCAAGGCGCGCGGTCCCGCCCGACGCGTCGTCGGGCTGGAACTCGAGTGGCAGCCGTTGGAGGAGTTGTTCCTCGCTTCGGATCTCATGCCCGAGCTGCCGATGAACGTGTGCCGCGAGTCGGTGCCCGTGTACTCCACCGAGGGCAAGCAGGTAGGGCGTGTGACGAGCAGGGTCTGGTCGAAGCTTCTCAAGAAATATCTGGCCATCGCCACGATCGATGCCGCGCACGCAGAAGTGGGCTCGACCGTCGAGATGGAGGTGACCGTGCATCATCACCGACGTCGTGCCCCGGCGAAGGTAGCCAAGCTCCCGTTCTTCTCGCCGGAGCGCATGCGCGGCTAGGCCGTGGACGGGCTCGGGGATCGCGTTCGCCACCGTTCGATCGACACCAACGGTGTGCGATTGTTTGCGGCCGAAGCGGGACCAGAGGACGGATCGCCCGTAATCCTGCTGCACGGCTTCCCCGAGTACTGGTACGGCTGGCGGAATCAAATCGGTGCGTTGGCCGATGCCGGCTATCGCGTCATCGTGCCGGATCAGCGTGGCTACTACATCAGCGAGAAGCCGCGGAAGATTCGTGACTACAAGCTCGACACGCTCGTGGCCGACATCGTGGGGCTGATCGATGATGCGGATGCAGACCACGCGGCGATCGTGGGGCACGACTGGGGCGGCGTTGTCGCGTGGCGACTCGCGCAGACGCGCCCAGACCGGGTGCGTCGGCTGGCAGTTCTGAATGCACCCCACCCCGACGTGATGCGCCAGGCCATCTGGTCTGACGGCGCGCAAAGGCGCCGAAGTCGCTACATGTTCCTGTTCCAGCTGCCGGCGCTCCCGGAACGTCGACTGTCCAGGAACCTCTACCAGCCGTTGCGTCACGCGCTCCAGGAGAGCGCGCGTCCGGGAACGTTCACGGAGGACGAGCTTGATAGGTACCTGGAGGCATGGGCGGCCCCCGGCGCGCTCACCGGAATGCTCAACTGGTATCGCGCGATGCGCTATCGACTACCATCAACATCCGCGCCGCAGATCGAGCCGCCAACGCTTCTCGTCTGGGGCATGCAGGATTCCTTTCTGGGCGAATCGCTCCTTGAGCCGAGCCTTTCGCGGTGCCGAGACGGTAGGGTCGTTCGGTTACACGACGCGACGCACTGGGTTCAACACGAGGAGCCGGAACAGGTGAACGCAGCGTTACTCGAGTTCCTCGGAGCTACCTCATGAGAGTCCATCTGATCGACGGCACCTACGAGTTGTTTCGGCACTTCTACGCAGTACCGAAGCGGGCTGATGCCGGCGGCAACGAGGTCGGCGCAGTTCGTGGTGTGCTCAATTCTGTGTTCGGCCTTCTGCGCGACGGCGCGACCCATGTTGCGCTCGCGACAGATCACGTTGTGGAGTCCTTTCGCAACGAACTGTGGGACGGCTACAAGCACGGTGAAGGCATTGACCCGGACCTACTGGCGCAGTTCCACCCGATGGAAGATGCTGTCCGCGCTCTCGGGGTGACCGTCTGGGGCATGGTCGAGTTCGAAGCGGACGATGCGATGGCGGCAGCAGCGGCCAAGCTGACGGCTGACTCCGCCGTGGAGCAGATTTTCATCTGCACGCCGGACAAGGACCTCGCCCAGTGCGTCGTAGGCGATCGGGTGGTCCAGTTCGATCGACGCGCCGGCGAAGTGCGGAATGCCACGGCGATCGAGGAGAAATTCGGCGTGCCGCCGGCCGCGATTCCAGACTACCTGGCATTGGTTGGCGACACGGCGGATGGGTTCCCTGGGGTCCCCGGTTGGGGCGCCAAGTCGGTGGCCACGGTGCTGGGTCGCTACGGAACGCTTGAGGCAATTCCGCAGGATTGCGCTCAGTGGGACATCAAGGTGCGCGGCGCCGAACGGCTTGCCGGCGCTCTGCGCGAGCACTGGGACAATGCTGTGCTGTTCCGTGAACTCGCCACTCTCCGGACGGACGCGCTCCACGTGGATGGGGTTGCCGCTCTGCAGTGGAACGGCCCGACTGCGGAATTCGCCGAACTCGCCGAGCGGTTGGGCGTTCCCGCGCTGGCGTCGCGAGCTAGTCGTCTTGCCGAGGCGCGTCAGGCGTAGGCGACGCGCCGTACTTGGCCTCGTAGGCGTCGCGCGCTGCCTCGATCCAGTCGGCACGAAGCCGGCCCTTGAGTTGCGGCTCGCGCACCGTAAGCCAATCCATCGTGCGCTGGTCCCAACCCGCGATCTCTCGGAATGATCGGACGCCCACGGCGTTGAGCAAGCTGGCGATCGACGGACCGATACCGTCGATCTCCTCGAGTCGATCTTGCTCCGACGGCTGGGCATGAACGAGTGACCGAAGTCGGCGAGTTTCCTGTTCCCGATCGTGCAGGTCCCTGAGCATCCGGTCGCGCGCTTCGGCAGCGCGGCGTTGATCGTCTTCGAGCACGACGATGCGCTGGTCGCGCGTCTCGACTCGCTCTTCCTCCTGCTTGATGCGCGCTTCGAGCGACGAGGCGAGCTCGGCGGCGCGAGTGATCTCCTGTTCGCGTCCGCGGAGCTGGTTGCTGAGGCGCTCCGCCTCGAGGGCGCGCTCGCGTAGACGGCGCTCCGCCCGCGCCTCTGACTCTTCGAGATCCGTGCGGACGGAGTCGAGCGCGGTGCTCTGGCGACGGAGCTCGTCCTGAGCATCACGCAGGTCGCGTTCGCGCGCGGACAGCGTTTCCTGGGTTGCCATTTTCTGCTCCACGGCCGCTACGACCCCCGTCTTGGCGGCCTCGACCCGCGTTGCCTCGTCCTGCAGCTGTCCCTGCAATCGCTCGATATCCGACGAGCGCGTGGCAACTGTGCGCGACAGATGATCGACTTCGAGGGATCGTTCCTTCAGTTTGCGCTCGGAGTCCTCTGCCAGCGCATCGAAGTTGTCCTGGAGCCTTTGCATCTCGCCGCGGCTGCGCTCCAGCTCGTCACTGGTGGTGCTCAGCTCGGCGCGCGTCGAATCGAGATCCGCGAAACTGCGTTCTGCGCCGGCCTGCACCTCCGCGAGCACAGTGTTCGTCGCCACGCGCTCCGCCTCTGCATGGTCGAGAGCCTCGCGCAGCTCGCGCTGTAGTGCTTCCGCGCGGTCCTCACGATTGCGTGTCTGTGCTTCAACCTCGGCCCGACCGGCGAGCGCGTTCTCCAGCTTGTTGCTGCGATCCTGGAGCTGGCGGTGCGCCTCGTTGGCGCGTTCTTCTGCACGCTCGCGTGCCGCGAGCAGCTCGTCGACGTGTGCGGCACGCTGTTCGATCTGAGCGCTGTAGCCGCGTTCGAGTTCGGTAGCTTCCGCGCGCGCCTGTTCGAGGGCGCTATGCGCGGACTGCAGATTGTCTCGGAGCGTGACAATCTCCGCTTCGAGGTGCGTCCGCGCGGCGCGCGACTCGCTCATGGACGACTGCGCGGTGCGGAGTTCGCCGCGCCGGGTTTCAAGTGCGTCCTGCGCTTGTTGGAGAGAGCGTTTCAACGAAGCGGCTTCGCCGCCACGCTCCGAAGCGGTGCTGCGCAGCGTGGTGAGTTCCACGTCGCGCTCTTCGATCTGCGTCGCGTATCCACGTTCGAGTTCGCGCAGATCGGCCTGCAGGCGTTCGATCCGCGCCTCGCGACGGGCGAGTTTCTCTTCCAGGTTGCGGAATGCGGTGTCGGGTTCGGTGGGTTCAGGCGTCGGTGTCGCTCGGAGCACTTCGAGTTCATTGACGGTCGATTCGAGTTCAGCCTGCACCTGGCGAAACTGGTCTGCCTGGACCTGCGCGCGTTGTTGGTGGTTTGCCGCGGCCTGCTGGAATTCACGGTTCGCAGCGAGTGCGTCGCGTTTGGCGTTTCCGAGGGCTTCTCGCGTGGCGGCGAGTTCGCTTTCCAGATGCGTTGTGGCGGCCCCACCTTCGCTTGCAGCGGTGTCGGCAGCGAGTTCGAGTTCGCGAATGCGCTCGCGATGCTCCGCTACGGCGTTGCGCGCGTCTTCGAGGTCCGCTTCGGCGAGCCGACGTCGCGCGCCTTCGGACCGGGCGGCGGCGGACTCGCGCCGACCGCGTAGCAGGCCGATCACGAGCCCGATCGCGAAGGCGACCACGAGACTCGCAGCGACAATGAAAGCCGGTGACGACAGCATGCGGATTCCGGGGGGTGGGTTGGGCAGATCGCGCGCACGCACGAACCCGTGCTTGAGCGGTATTTCCAGTATCGCGGAGGTTGGGACCCGCCGCGATGGCCCCACGCAGAGGCCCCGGTCAGCCACGGCCAGTGCGGGTCAGGCGGGGAGGCGGCGGTGGCGCGGCAACCACGAACCATGGTCACCGCGCCGATTCCGGAAGGCCGCTCAGTCCTGAATCGTGATCGCCGGCCGGTCGATTCCCTCGACGAGATTGTTGAAAGCCGCGACGTCCGTTTCCAACACGGCCGCGAGGTCCGCATAGATCCGGGCGGCCTGCTGCTGCAGCTCTGCGAAGAATTCCACAGCGCCGTCGGTCGGCGGAGCATCTGCGCCAGAGTTTGCCGACGCCTGCACGTTCGCCAGCATCGCCGTCAGCTTGCCCGGGTAGTTGAGGGGGTCTTCGAACGACTTGCTCTTTGTCTGCACCAGTTGGTCCTTCGGCGGGTAGGTGGATGGAGAGCTAACGTTGTCGGATTATCGCAATTGCCAGGAGCCACTCAGCCCGACGCAACCCTTTGGGCCGCGCGCGACACGCACGAGCGACACCAACAACAAGGAGATTCAATGATGTTGCGTCGCAATGGATTGCTGGCCGCCGTGGCGGTTCTTGTCCTGATCTCGTCTGGCACCGCGTCAGGCCTGCCGTCGGAACCCGGGGGAGACGCTGCGCGGCAAGCGTTCGAGCAGATCAAGGCTCTCGCAGGCAAGTGGCAGGCAGAGAGCACCGCGGGTTGGGCAGAGCCGGTCACTTTCGAGGTGTTGGCACGGGGTTCGGCGGTGATGAGTCGCACGAGCTTCAAGGATGCCCCGGACCGCACGATGGTGACCGTGTTCAGCCTCGATGAGGATCGTCTGGTGCTCACCCACTACTGCGAGTCGCGCACGCAGCCCCATTTGGCGGCCACCGAGATCAGCGCCGATGCTGGTACCGTGCGGTTCGAGTTCGTCAGCGGAGGGAACATGGCGTCGCGCGACCACGGGCACATGGATCAGGCGGTCTACGAGTTTGCGGATGCCGACACGTTCTCCTCGCGATGGACCTGGTATCAGGATGGCGAAGAGACCTGGGGCGAAGAGATCAACTACCGGAGGATCCACTGAGCGCCGCCGCCCGGGATCGAGAGCTCGTAGAGAACTTCCTCGCACGCCGCGACGAGGCGTCGTTTCAGGCGCTCTACCGAGCTCATGCCCCGGCGCTGTACAGGTTCGCGGTGCTGCGAGTCGGCGCGGGTGCAGCCGAAGATATCGTGCAGGAGACCTGGCTCCGTGCCGCCCGGGCGCTGTCGGGATTCCAGTGGAAATCGGCTCTACGAACCTGGCTGACCGGAATCGCGCTCAACGCATGTCGTGAACGTTTCCGGCGGCGAGCACGCCTCGCCCTGGTACCTGAGGTTCCGGAGGCCCTTACTGGGTCCACCGACCCCGAGTCCGCCCTGACCGAGGCGTTGCGGGTTGCTATCGACAGCCTCTCGGACGGCTATCGGCAGGTACTGCTACTGCACGACGTCGAGGGCTTCACGCACGAAGAGATCGGCGAATTGCTCGAGATCAGTTCGGGCACGTCAAAGAGCCAACTACATCGAGCCCGCGCCAGAATGCGCGCCGCGCTTGGCGACAACGAGGTGAGCCATGGATGAAGAACTGACCCCGGACGAGCGCGCCGCGCTACGGGAACTGGGCAACGCCGAACTGCCGGGTGGGCTGGAGGGCCGTGTCGTCGGGGCGCTGCGCGAGTCGGGCGAGATCTCCACGCCAGCAGCGGTCGCTGCCCGGCCCGGTCGTTGGATAGCGGCCGCGGCCGCGGCTGTGATGCTCTTCGTGGGCGGGATGACTGTGCAGCGGCTTCTTCTCGACGACGCGGCGGTCGCGGTCGCGTCCGCTGCGGGCGATCGGTACTTACTGCTGCTGTTGGAGCCGGCGGACGTTGTCCTCGACGCGGCGATCGAGATGGAGCGTGTCGCGGAGTACGGCGCCTGGGCCGGCGGCCTCGCCCAGCGCGGGCTCCTGGAGGCGGGGGAGAAACTCGCCGACGGTGGAGACGTGGTGGGCGCAGCCATGACCGGTCCACCACCTGGTGAACGCGTGACGGGATTCTTCATCGTGAGGGCGGAGTCGGCGCCGGAAGCCCGCGCTCTGGCCGAAGCGAGTCCGCATGTTCGCCACGGCGGGCGCGTGGAGGTGCGGCTGATCGAGCCGACCTGAGATCCCCGCTGGGCCGAGGGCCGGTGGGCTGGTCTGGATGGCCGTTCGTCGCGCCGGTCGACCGTCGAGCAACCGATGGGGTGCGAACTGCATCGAACATAGGAGAGGATGCGAATCCTCAATCGACTCGTTCGACGTTCCCTCGGCTGGAGTTCACCCGTGCTGCCCCAAGACGTTCGCTACGCGCTCCGCGCGCTCCGTAAGAATCCGGTCTTCGCCGTAGTCGCCACCATCACGCTCGCTCTCGGTATCGGCGCCGTGACGGCGATCTTCACGGTGGTCAACGCGGTGCTGGTGCGCCCGTTGCCCTACACCGATCCGGATCAACTGGTGATGGTGTGGGAACGCAACGAAGCGCAGGGCATCGAGCGTTCGGAGGTCTCGCCCGGCGCGCTCGGCGACTGGCGCGAGCAGAACGTCACCTTCGACGGTCTTGCCGGCTTCTGGCCGAATTCGCTGACGCTGCGCGACCGGGAGGACACGCCGATTCGCGTGAAGTCTGCTCTGGTAACCACGGACTTCTTCCCGCTTCTCGGAGCTTCGGCCGCGCAAGGGCGAGTGTTCTCGCCGGAGGAAGGGCTGCCCGGCGGGTCGGGCTATGTGGTGCTGAGCGACGGTCTGTGGCGGCGCACGTTTGGCGGCGAAGCCGACATCATCGGCAACACGATCACGATCGAGGAGAACCCGGTCGTGGTTATCGGCATCATGCCGCCGGAGTTCGCCTTTCCGCAGGACGTGGAAATGTGGACCAACGTCAACTTTCCGCTACAGGGCCGATTCGGCAGATGGATGAACGTCGTTGGCCGGATGAAGCCTGAGGTAGAACTTCCTGCCGCGACAGGCGACATGCGCGCCGTCGCGGGTCGGATCGCGAGTGAGTTCCCGACCTCCAACTCCGGCTGGGGCGTGACTCTGGCGGACCTGCACTCGGTCGTCGTCGGCGACACGGGCCCGGCCCTGCTGGTACTGCTGGGTGCAACCGCCGCGGTACTGCTGATTGCCTGCGCCAACGTGGCCAATCTGCTGCTCACGCAGTCCGAGATCCGTCACCGTGAGATGGCTGTGCGAGCGGCGCTCGGCGCCGGCCGTGGACGACTCATCCGACAGCTGCTGACCGAGAGCATCGTGCTCGCCTGCGGCGGAACGATTCTGGGGCTCGGCCTGGCGTGGGCATCGTTACGGGGTCTCGTTGCCCTCGGCCCGGCCGGGCTCCCGAGACTCACCGAGATCAGCATCGATGGAACCGTCCTGGCCGTCACGGCGGCCGCGACGGTGTTCACCGGACTCATCTTCGGGCTAGCCCCCGCCATTCGACTCATTCGTGCCGACCTGCAGGTTGCCCTGCGCGAAGGTGCCAAGGGGAGTGTGGGGGCAGACCGTCTTCGCCTGCGGAACCTCTTCGTGGTCGGTCAACTCGCACTCGCTACCATCCTCGTGATCGGCGCAGGACTGTTGCTGCGTAGCTTTGCGGCAATGCAGGCGACTGATCCGGGGTTTTCCGCGGAGAGCACCCTGACGCTGCAGTTGAACCTGTCGAATCAGGCGTACCCCAACGACGAGGACGTGGCCCAGTTCTATGGGCGCCTGTTGGACCAACTCGGCGAAATGCCGGGTGTGGCGTCTGCCGGAATGTCGTCGGCATTGCCGATGGGTGAGTCGCTCGACTATCTGTCGACCTTCCTCATTGCCGATCAGCCGCCCCCGGAAGCTGGCGAACAGCTACGGTCGTACTTCCGGCAAGTGGACGAGGGTTTCTTCCAGACGCTTGGCATCGGGCTGCGTGACGGCCGCGGCTTCGAGCGGACTGATGATGGGCAGGCGCCTGGCGTGGTGGTCGTGAACCAGGCTTTCGCCAGCCAGTTCTTCCCGGACTCCAACCCACTCGAGGAAAAGCTCACCAACACTGCGCAGCGGTTTGGGCCGCTGGGGGCGATGCTGTTCAACGAGGTCGAGATCGTTGGCATCGTGGACGACGTGATGTACGAGGGACTGCGAGCTGACCCTGCCCCGACGGTCTACTTCCCGCATCGGCAGGCGCCCTTCCGGCTGATGAACGTCGCCCTGCGGAGCGATCGTGATCCTCGCGCTCTGATTGGCGGCGCCCGCGACACACTTCAGCAGCTCGACTCCTCGATACCGGTGTCGCGCACCGAAACCATGAGCCAGATCGTCGCGGCATCGCTCAGCGCTGATCGCTTCAGCATGCTTCTCGCCGGCGCCTTTGGGGCGATGGCTCTGCTGTTGGCGTCGGTCGGGATCTATGGCGTCCTGTCCTACACCGTTCAACACCGGGCGAAGGAGCTCGGTATTCGCATGGCGCTGGGTGCTGACTCCGGTTCGGTGCGAAGCCTGGTGATGCGACACGGCGCCACGTTGACGGCAATCAGTCTAGGGATCGGCTTGATCGGGGCGCTGTGGCTCACCCGCTTCATGGCGAGCCAGCTCTATGGCGTGAACCCCAGCGACCCGGTCACGTTCGTTGCGGTAACGGTCATTCTCGGTTCCATCGCGGCGCTCGCCTGCTGGGTGCCCGTGCGGCGTGCCACCAGACTCGATCCTGTCGTGGCACTCCGGGAGGAGTAGCTAGCTGCTCGGGCTTGCGGCGTCGGTTTCAGGCTCGGATTCCTGGCGCGTGCGAAGCAGCGGCATCAGGATGAGGCCGAACAGTAGCGGCAGGTAGAACGAGAAGAAGCGCCAGCCCGCGGTGAGTACGGCGAGAAGGCCTTTGGCCACGAAGCCGTCGGTGACCGCCGCAAAGGAAGCTTCCGCACCGAGCGCGGCCCCCGGCGTTGGCACTAGCACCATCATCGCGAACACGACCCACTGCAGCAGGAAGAAGAGCACCGGATCGACCGTTTGACCGAGCCCGAACATCACCGCCGTGGCCACCGATGCGCGTGTGATCCACAACCCGGTCGACAGTCCGACCGCCGCCAGGGCGCGCATTTTGCCGTGCTTCCCGACCAGGGCGTAGGCCGACACGAAGTCGTGACGGATCTGGCCGAGTGCCTTGCGCAGTTTCCCGTGCGGCGCGCCGGCAGTGCGACGTTGTTGCACGAATATCGCGATCGCAACGATCACAACGAGGCCGAGAATCCAGGGAGCTGCACCGACGACCTTCTCCTGCACGCGCCCCAGGATCTCGCTGACTTCAGGAACGCGCCATCGCGCCGAGAAGAACGCGATGGCCGGGGCAACGCCCGCAAAGAAGACGACATCGGAGATGTTATCGAGCAGCAGGATCGACGCTGCGAATCCGGGTCGCACGCCCGCATCGATCAGCAGAGCGATCTTGGCGGGGGCCCCACCGATTGCTTTCGGGCTGATCGAGGACGTGAGCTCGGTGCCCACGTTGGCGCGGAGCGCAGAGCGCGCACTGATGGGGCATTCGAAGAAGCGGGCCCACATCCACATGCGCGCCGCGCTGAAGAACCAGGGTGCGACGCCGAGCGCGGCAGCGACCACGAGCCAGAACGGCTCGACGTTGTCGATCACACTCGATGCGCGCGCACCAATCGACTGCCAGGCCAGGCCCAGATTCAGCGCGGCCCCCACGAATACGATCACCATGCCCCATCGGGCGACTTTGCCCACGAGGCCGCGGGACTTGGGCGTCTCTGACATGAACGCTCCGCAGGTTGACGACGCCTTCATGCTGCCCCATCGTGGGGCTCTCCACCACTCATGGGCGGCGGTCCATACTGGAGGCAGGTGGCGAGTTCGTTCCGTCGGGCTCGTGTCGAGAACGCGGCTACCGTGTCGAGTCTAGCGAGGCGCTTCCTGGGAACTCTAGAAGACCAGCGAGGCCGTCCCCTAGTGCGCCGACGGCGCGTAGTCGTCGTGATAGTCCTGCAACCGCGCGAGGACCATCTCGTAGTCGGCGCGCCGGTCGTCGGGGATCTGCAGGCGTGCGTCGTCGAGCGTCGTGGTGACCCAGGAGATGTTGGCGTCGAGCAGCTCGAGCGCCAGCTCCGGGTCTGACTGTCGCAACGACTTGGCGGCTGACAGCGCCGCCTTGGCTTCGCTCATTGCCGCGACAACGACCTGGTACTCGTGGCCGGTATACCAACCCCACACATACGAGCCGTAGGCGGTGCCTGCCACCGTGGCGAGCAGCGCGAACACTACGGTCAGTCTCTTCATTGGGTCTCGCCGGCGGAGGTGGAAGCGGCCAGGAATCTGACTGCCAGAACCCAAGGCTAGGCGAAGCGGTCAGGAGCGGTAAGCCCTTGCGGGCGTTACGTCGGTCGAGCATGGCCGCCATGCGACAGATGCGTCCCGAGCGCTGTTCCTACTCCGTACGTAACGCCTGTACTGGATCGACGCGGCTTGCGCGGCGCGCCGGGATCCATGCCGCCGTCAGCGCCACTGCGCTGAGCAACGCGAGCACAGTAGCGAAGGTTCCGAGATCCGTCGTGCCAACGCCGAACAACAGTCCGGACATGAGGCGCGAGGCGGCGAACGCGGTCACTGTGCCCACCGCCAAACCTACCCACACCAAGCGCATTCCGCCGCGCACAAGCAGGCCGACCACAGATCGACTGTCGGCGCCGAGTGACATACGGATTCCGACTTCGTGCGTTCGTTGAGCCTGGGTGTACGACACGAGTCCATAGAGTCCGATCGTTGCCAGAGCCAGCGCGATGACCGCGAAGAACGTGAACATGATCGCAGCGATGCGCGCGGGGAAGCGGGTCGACTCGAGGTGGTCGTCCATGGTGTGAGCGGTGTAGATCAGTGCCTCGGGAACACGCTCGCGCAACTCCACCATGAGCGCCGTAGCCGTCGCCTGCGGATCGGCGCGCGTCTTCGCGATGATGCTGAGGTAGGTGACGTTGAGTTGTTCGAAGGACTGGTACATGAACGGTCGGGGCGCTTCTCCAAGTGTGCGCACCTTGGTGTCCGCGGCAATTCCAACGATCGTGTAGTTGGGACCGCCGCGGCCCGGGCGCACAATCTGCCCCACCGCGTCTTCTCCCGGCCAGAAGCGTTCCACGAACGCCTCGCTGACGATCACAGCTGGCGCCGCATTCTGGTCGTCGCGCGAGTCGAATCCGCGCCCCGCGACGATCGGTATCCCCGCCGCTTCGAAGAACTCCGGATCGGCCGCGGCAAAGTCGACCGTATGGCTGGCCTGGCCGTCCGGCACCGGTACGCCATCAACCAGGATTCCTGCAGTGGTCGTGTTGGTCTGGGACAGGTGGATGTTGGTGATGTAGCCCGCGTCGATCACTTCCGGTCGCGCGGCCGTGTCGCTCTGGAACTCGTCGAGGATTTGCCTGAGCGTGGCGGTGTCGTAGCGCGAACTCGGGAGTGCGAACGTCATGACGGCCGCTGGCTGGGTGCCGAACCCGGGGTCGAATGCGTAGACAGCCTGCAGGCTTCTCAAGAGGAGTCCGGCCCCCACGAGCAGCACTACAGAAATGGCGACCTGGGCGATGACCAGCGCGTTGCGTAGCCGACCACGACCCGCGCGCCCTGCGCCCGCGGATTCGTCGCGCAGTGTGTTTACCAGGTCCGGTTTCGTCGCCTGCAGGGCGGGGGCGATGCCGAATAGCAGCCCGGCCACGAGAGAGATCAGCACGCTGAAGCCGAGCACGGTGAGGTCGATACTGAAGTCGAACGTGAGCGGGATCGGGAAAGGGAGCTCCAGCGTCGACATCAACCCGACGCTCCAGGCGGCCACGCCAATCCCAGCTGCCCCGCCGAGCAGGCTCAGCAGCATCGTCTCGATCATGAACTGGCGCACGAGATCCGCTCGGCCCGCCCCCAGTGCCAGTCGTACGGCAACCTCTTTGCGTCGATCAACGGCGCGCGCGAGCAGGAAGCTGGCGAGGTTTGCGCAGGCGATAAGCAGTACAAGCCCAACGACCCCTAAGAGGAGCCAGGCTCCGATCGTGATCGGCCCATCAAACATAGGAAACATCACGACTTCGCTGGTAGGCCTCATGAGGTAGCCGGCAGAGGGCGGCCAGCTGTTGGGGTAGTCCTGACGCTGTTGGATTGCCACGGCTTCAGCCGCCGCGTTGGCCTGTTCGATCGAAACGCCCGGGAGCAATCGAGCACGCACGAATAGTGAGTGATTGCGGCGCGAGGCGAGCTTGCTGTTGGCGGACCCCTCAAGCGCGTCCACCATCTGGATGGACACGAACATGTCGGGGTTCAGCCCACGGACCATGCCCGAGTAGCTCTCTGGGGTCACGCCAACAATCGTGTAGGGCGTGCCGCTGAGTACGATCTCCGTGCCAACGATCGCGGGGTCGCCTGCGAAGGAACGCAGCCAGAACGCGTGACTCAACACCGCCACGGGGTGACCACCCAGAGTCGTATCGTCGTCCGGTCCGAGGAGTCGTCCGAGCTGAGGCGTGATCTCCAGCATCGGGAAGTAGTTGCCGGTCACTCCTTCCGCGAAGATGGTCTCAACGCCGCTGGGGGTGTCGCGGACGCCCACCGAGAACATCGTGCCTGCGATCTTCGCGAAGACTCCTCGAGTGCCCTCTTCGAACTCCTCGTAGTCGGGATAGCTGAATACGTTGTACGGGAAGTCCGCCGTTTCCTCATACACCTCGACAAGCTCGTGCGGTCGCGGCGCGGCGATGTCGCGCAGCAGCAGTCCGTTGACAATGCTGAAGACCGAGGTGTTCGCGCCGATTCCCAGTGCCAGCGAGAGAATCGCGGTCATGGCGAATCCCGGAGCCTGGCGCAGTCGACGAACCGAGTAACGAATGTCGCCGAGCCAGCCGCCGAGGCTGCCCGCGATACCGTCCGCATGCGCTTCGCGACGTACGCGCTTCGAGCGCTGGATCATCGTGGCGGCAGCATCGTCATCGCCGAAATCTGCGAGAAGATCGTTCAGACGGGTTCCCGCCGCCAGGCCGTCCTCGAAGTGGGCGATCATCTCGCGCGTGACGTCAACGCGAGACGTCGCATCAAGTTCAGCTGCTCCGATCAGCCCGCGGATACGTTCTTTCGCCGGGTCCGGCAGGTCGGCCGCGGCGAGGAGTTGTTCAACATCGGCGGGCACTGAGGGCAGCTGGCTATTCATGTCAGTCTCCGATCCTCGAGACGAGGCCAAGGCCTTCCATCGCGCCGACGAGTTCCTGCCACTGCTCACGCTGGGCCTCCAGGCGTTTCGTCCCGGCCGCGGTCAGTTCGTAGTACTTGCGTCGACGGCCGGAGTCCGCCGTGCGCCAGGCGCCGCGGATCCACTTCTTGGCCTCGAGGTTGTAGAGAAGCGGGTACAGCGTTGACTGACCCATGGCCAGGACTCCGCCAGTGCGCTCCTGCAGCGCGAGCACGAGTTCGTAGCCGTACATCGGCCGCTTCTCCAGCAGCCCAAGTACGGCAACCGGCCCCGCACCACGCATCAGTTCACGTTCGATTCGCATCGTCTCTCCGGCAAGCCATGGTCCCCAGGATCGGGAATCGGTTTCTTGCGAGACATACTATGTGACGCAAACTATGCGGGAAAGTTTCGCCCACCTGCGAAAGACAGCACTCGGCGGAGCCGCTACTCCAGGATCGCGTCTACCTCGTCATCGGTCGTTTCGGACGCCGATAGATACAGACCGCGGGCCTTGCGCGCCGCCGGCTGTGTCCGCGACGCGGTTCGCATCGTTTCTACGCCGCGAAGAACGTCGCGGCGCGAGACCATGCCGAGGAGTCGACCGTGCTCGACGACCGGGAGCCGTCGAATGTTTCGTGAGAGGAACTGCTGAGCAATCGCAAACAGATCCGTCGACGGTGTGATCGTTTGAACGTCGGCGGTCATCACATCCGAGACACAGGCGTCTTCGTCGTGACTGTCCTGGCTGAACTGCCCAGAGGTCAGGATGCGCATGCAATCGAGTTCCGAAACGATGCCGCAGAGTCGCCCGTCCTCGTCCAGAACAGGTGCGCCCGAAACACTGTGCTCCAGCAATGTGCGCATCGCGTCGAGCACGGGCATGGCCGGCGTGAGCGTCACGAGCCGGCGCGCCATCAGATCTTCTGCAGTGGGGATAACTGTATCGACCATGACTAACCCTCCGAGGTGTCGAGGAATCTACACCGTCGTTCCCCGTTAGGCCATGGCGGGCGATCCGGTACCATGCGCCGGTCGACGATGCCGCTGGAGTTGGTCGCGCGGGCAGAAAGCAACCGGGAGCGCCTCGCGATCGTCGACCCGGAAGAGTCCGCAACATATGCGGACCTGCTGGAGCGATCCGCCGCGATCGCTGCCGGCCTGCTCGAGGGCCGTAGCACGCTCGACGGCAGCCGCGTCGCGTACCTGGTGGGCCCGGGGAATGAGTACATCGCGGTGCTCTGGGGGATATGGCGCGCGGGCGGAGTCGCGGTGCCGATGGCGCTCTCGCATCCGGTACCCGAGTTGACGCGCCTCATTGCGGACGCGGAGCCCGGCGGGCTGATTGCCGACGACGCATACGCCGAGAAACTAGGCGCGGCAGCGCCCGCCGGTGCCGAGGTTCTTCTTGCGCGCAACCTGCGAAGCACGGCGCCAGTCGCGCTCCCGGACCCGGCCGGTGACGATCCGGCGCTGATGGTCTATACGAGCGGCACGACGGGCAGGCCGAAAGGCGTTGTTACCAGTCATGCACAGGTGCGAGCCCAGTGGGAGGCGCTGGAAGCGGCGTGGGGCTGGCACCCGGACGATCGACTGCTGCACGTCCTGCCGTTGCACCACGTCCACGGCCTCCAGGTGGCGCTTGGTTGCGCCCTCTACGCAGGTGCGAGTTGCGAGTTTATCGGGCCGTTCGATGCGCGAGCGGTCTGGGAGAGGCTGAGCCACGGCGACTGCTCGGTGTTCATGGCCGTCCCGACCATCTACCGCCGTCTCGTCTCCGCCTGGGAAGCGGAGCCCGACGCTCACTCACGCTGGGGCTCAGGGCTGGGCGGCATCCGCCTGATGACCTCGGGTTCGGCGGCACTGCCGGTCGACCTGCTCGAACGCTGGGAGGCAATCACAGGGACGCGGTTGCTCGAGCGTTACGGCATGACTGAGATCGGGATGGCCCTGTCGAATCCGTTGGACGGCGAGCGGCGGCCGGGCACCGTGGGGCGCCCGCTGCCCGGGGTCGAGGTGCGGCTGGTCGACGAGCGTGGGCAGGACTGCGCGGCGGGCGTGCAGGGCGAACTCCTCGTGAGGGGTAACCAGGTGTTCGCCGACTATTGGCAACGATCGGAGGAAACGCAGGCCGCGTTTCGTGATGGCTGGTTCGTGACCGGCGACGAGGCGGTGCTCGAAGATGGGTACTACCGCATGGTGGGGCGGACCAGCGTCGACATCATCAAGACCGGCGGCTACAAGGTCTCGGCGCTCGAGATCGAAGAGGTGCTCCGACAGCACCCGAACGTTGACGAAGTCGCCGTCGTGGGAGTGCCGGACACTCAGTGGGGTGAGCGGGTTTGCGCCGCCGTGGAAGTAGGCGTCGCCGACCGTGAGAGCTTCGACGCCGAATCGCTGCGCGAATGGGCTCGCGGCCAGTTGGCGCCCTACAAAGTGCCGAAGGAAATCTCGCGCGTGGACGAACTGCCACGCAACGCCATGGGCAAGGTCACCAAGCCAGACGTACGGAAACTCGTCGAGGACACGCAGTGAGCGGCGTGTTGTATTCGCTTCAGACCTACTGGCCGGTTCATCTGCTGCTGCTCGCCTATGCGGGGATGCTGGCGTACCACGCCTGGACCGGTCATCGTGCGACACACGGCGTTGCGGACTACTACGTCGGTGGTCGCTCAATGGGCGGAGTGGTGCTCGGACTCTCGTTCTTCGCCACGTATTCGAGCACCAACAGTTTCGTCGGCTTCGCTGGTCAGGCCTACGCGTGGGGGGGCGGCTGGCTGCTGCTCGCACCGGCCACCGTGGTGATGTCGTTTGTCGCCTGGCGATTCGTGGCACCGCGACTCCGCCGCTTCACAGGCGAGCTCGGATCGCTCACGGTAGCGGACTACATCGGCTTCCGTTTCGACAGCGTCGCGGCGCGTGTCTCGGCTGCCGTGATCGTGCTGTTTGCGAGCTTCTTCTACATGACGGCCGTGTTCAAAGGCATCGGCAATCTCGTGCAGGCATTCCTGGAGATTCCGTACGAGGCGGCCATCGTTCTGGTCTTCGTCGTTGTCGTGGGCTACACGGTTGCTGGTGGGTTCATTTCGGTGGTGAAGACCGACGCCGTCCAGGGAGTCGTCATGGTCTTCGCGGCGCTGATGCTATTCAGCGGCACAGTGCGCGCCGCCGGCGGCCTGGGGGCCCTCGCCGAAGTGCGCGCGGCACCCGCAACGGCTCACCTGTTCGCGCTCAACGGCCCGCTGCCGCTCGTGTACATCGTCGGCGTGCTGGTAGCGGGAACAGCCAAGTTTGTCACCGAACCACGCCAGCTCTCACGGTTCTATGCCATCGATGACGCAACGAGCATCCGTGCCGGCGTCTGGACCTCGACGCTGGCCTTCGCGTTGGTGTACACGCTACTGGTTCCGCTCGGGCTCTTTGCGCGCGCGATATTCCCGGAGGGCGTGACCGATACGGACCAGGTCGTGCCGATGTTGCTCACAAGCGCCGACGTCTTCAGTCCCGGAGTCACCGCGTTCCTGCTGGTGGCCATGGTGGCCGCTGCGATGTCGTCGCTCGACTCGGTTCTGCTAGTGATGGCCTCGACGGCCGAGCGCGACATCGCGTCCGTGTGGCGCGGTGTGCAATCCGAGGCGTCCGAGCTCCGCCGGACGCGGATTTGGGTTGCGCTGTTTGCGCTCATTACCGCCGTGATCGCGTTGCGGCCTCCGGGCGGAATCGTCGGCCTGACCGTGCTCTCGGGCTCGATGTACGCGGCTTGCTTCGCGCCTGCGGTGTTGCTCGGCCTGTTCTGGCGCGGCGGCAACGCGCACGGCGTCCTGGCGTCGTTCGCGTCCGGGTTGATGGTCCTGCTGCTTTGGCCGCAATTGCCGATCGCCGCCACAGTGCACCAGGTTTTCCCAGCGATCGGACTTGCGCTTCTCGTCTACGTGGCAATCGGCCGAGCGCGTGGACCCGTGCAGTCCAACGCGCTCGACCGATTGTTTGCCGAATGAATTGTCAGTAGCTCAGCTGTCGGAGGGGTCTCGCGGTGCGATCAGGCGGTACCGCTTCACCATGATGGTGCCCATCTCGTCCTGCACTGACATCCAGATGTCGTCGCCGTCGACGTAGCTACCCCAGCCCAGGCCACCGCCGTTGGGCAGCTCGAAGCTGCCGAGGAACGCGCCGTCGTTGTCGAAGACATCGGCGATGCTCACGCTGTCGGTGCAGTCCATGCTTTGAATGTCATCGCGCCCGAGGTCCGGATCGAGACATTCCTGCTTCACAGTAGTCAGCGTGGACGGCGTCACGACTACGCGGCCGTCGCGTGTCGCCATGAGGCTCGTGTAGGCCGGCTTGGTGTCGGGGATCTCCATGCCAGAGGTGTCCATCTCCATCGTCTGGCCGTTCATCACGATCCGCTGACCCGCGAGCTGAAGGGTGAGCTCGCCGTCGCTCACGGGAACCGGCTGCCAGTACTTCTTCACGGCTGTCACCGTGCCGTCCGGGCGCTGGATTTCGAAGGAATATTCAACCGGAACGCCGGCAACGAACCCGCCGTCGGGCATCATCGTTGACTGCGACGAGGCCGTGAACGGCACAGGCATCATGATCATGTTGCCTCCCATCGAGACCTCTTCCGTGGGCTGCTCGTACTCGAAACTGGGCACCGGAATGCCTTCACCGAGCTCGCCGGGAAGCGCTTGCCGCATCTCGAACTGGAGCGATGAGAAGCTCCCCATGCCGAAGCCGCCCTCGGGCATGATCATGGATCGCAGGTAGACGGAGCCGTCGTTGCCCACGGAGTACATGCCCGGGCCCATGAACCGGAAGTTGCCGCCTTCCGCGCTTCCCCAGGTCTCTTCGTACTCGCCGTCGTGGCTGTAGACCACGAGCTGCTGCCCGTCGTGCACGGCGATTCGCCCGTCCGGCAGTCCGATGACACCGGCGGGCCGCTCATATTCGCCAGGTCCCTGGCCGGTGGCGCCGATGGTGAAGAGGAAGTTGCCGTCGAGATCGTAGGCACGCGCCTCGTTGAGGCGGGCATCGGAGATGTAGACCCGATCTTCGGTGGGCCAGATGCCGCTCACCATGCCGAACGCGTACTCGTCAGCCCCTTCCATCTGGCCGATCGAGAGCTGCTCGGCAAGGGTCGCGTCGCCACCCCATTTGGAGCCCGAGAGGTTGTCCATCGTCGTGACGTTGCCCTCGGTCGAAACAGCGTGTTCCCAGGCGGGGCCTTCGGGCGCGTCGGCGGCATCTCCGCCACACGCCGCGAGCGCGGCAAGAGGTAGGGCGGCGAGCCAGGGTCGGGTGATTCGGGTATGCACGGGGTTCCTCCGGGGGCATGTCGAGGCTGGGCATCCGCCGCGTGCGGACGCACCTAGTTCTTTTAGACGAACAAACCGGGGTGCTGGTCGACAGAACTTCGACCTGCGCTGAAACAACTTCGGCGAGACCCGAGGGGCGCCAGCCCACAGACTACGCTATCTGTGGGCCGGGAAGCGCCCTGAGGTCGTCGTTTCCAGCTAGTTGGCCTAGGCCACGATCGTGTCTGCCGAGCGCGGCAGTCGGTAGAACGCGAGGTCGTCGCCTTCAGCCTCGACCTCGATCACATCGCCGGCCCCGATCGCTGCTCCCGCGAGGAGCTGGGACACAGGATCCACGATCAACCGCTCGATGGCCCGTCGCAGCGGACGTGCCCCAAGCGCGGGCTCGGTGCCGCGTTCAATCACCAGCGCCTTCGCCTTTGCGCTGGCCTTGATCAAAAGGGGTACCCCGGCCTGCGCGTGAGCGCGTTGGTTCACCGCCGCGAGGAACTTGTCGAAGATCAAACCGAGATCCTCGGGCGCTAGCGGACGATAGACCAACGTCTGATCGAACCGGTTGAGGAACTCGGCCGGGAAGACCTCGCGCGCAGCGTGCTGCGCGATCGCGGCCAGATCTTCGGCCTGTCCTTCTTCGCCGGTCGACGCAAACCCGAGCGGCACCCTTCCGACGGCTGCGCCCATCTCGCGGCTGCCGACGTTGGTCGTCATGAGAATGACGGACCGGCGCAGATCAGTGGTCGCGTTGTTGCCCAGCGTCACGCGGCCATCGTCGAGGATGCCGAGCAGTGCATTCCAGAGCGTCGGATGCGCCTTCTCGACCTCGTCGAAGAGGAGGATCGAGTGCAAGCCGTGCTCCGGGTCGTGCACCGAATCGATGAGAGCCGAACCCTGGTTCTGCACCTCCGCCTCTGGATCGACTTCGCGGCGCTCGAAGTGCGGCTTGTCGATCCGACGCTGCGACAGCAAGGGCTCGATATCAGCTCCCACGTACCCGGGAGGCGAGCCAAGGAGTTTGGCAACCTCGTGCCCATGCGCGTATTCCTCGCAGTTGATGCGGTGCAACGCACGGTCGTCTCCGAACAGAGCGGCCGCGAGTGCACGGGCCGTTTCGGTCTTGCCGACCCCGGTGGGACCCATCAGAAGCGCAGTGAGCAGCGGGCGCTCGGGGTCTCGCAAACCCGACAGCAGTCGCGCCCAGGACGAGGTGATCGCGTCGAGCGCGTCGTCCTGACCGATCACCTGTTCGGCGAGTCGATCGCGCAGCTCATCCGGGGCCGAGTTCGTCGTCGCTCGTAGGAGCTTGCGAACCCGCGAACCCTTGCGGCCCGCCTTGCGCTGCAGCGTGCGACGGGTGCGTTTCACCGGCTTGGCCGGCGCGGCAGTGGGCCTCCTGGTGGACTCCGTGTTCACGGAAGCAGCTTTCTTTAGTGCCATCGCCGCACCTCCCTCGTCCCATTGGATGGGTTCTCAGGGAACCGAACTCTGTACATCTAGTGTGCGCACATCCGGCAGTTCGTTTCACGTCGCCCCGGGCGATGTGCGAGTTCGCGGGGTATAAAGGGCCGCCACGTATGGGATTTTGCGGTGTTCACGGAGACAAGGCGGCATGATGATGAGACGACTCGGAGTCGCGGTTCTGGCAGCGCTCGTGGCGGGAAGCATGGGTGCTGGGGTGCCTCAGGTTGGCGCCACACAGCAACCCAGTGGCGGGGTCGTCCTCGTGCCGGATCGCGTGTTCGACGGCGAAACCATGCACACCGATTGGGCCGTCCTGATTCGCGGCAATCGGATCGGCTACGCCGGCCCCGCAGATGACCTCGTCACAACGGCTGACGTCCGCTGGGTCGATCTGCCCGGGAAGACCGTGCTGCCTGGGCTCATCGAGGGCCATTCGCACTTCTTCCTGCACCCCTACAACGAGACAGCCTGGACCGATCAGGTGCTGCAGGAGTCGCTCGGTGAACGGACCGCTCGCGCGGTGGTTCATGCCGCCGCAACGCTACGGGCTGGCGTGACCACCGTTCGCGACCTGGGCACCGAAGGCGCCGACTTCGCGGATGTGGGGATCAAAGCCGCGATCGAAAAGGGCGTGATCCCTGGACCCCGGATGTTGATCTCCACGAAGGCGCTGGTGACGTCGGGTAGCTACGGGCCGCGCGGTGCGCCTGAGCAGACCCTGCATCGCGGTGCGGAAGTGGCGGACGGTTTCGACGACCTCACACGCAAGACTCGTCGCCAGATCGGCGCGGGCGCCGACTGGATCAAGGTCTACGCGGACTATCGCTGGGGTCCGGACGGCACCGCGCAGCCCACGTTCACTCAGGCCGAGTTGGATCTCATCGTCGAGATTGCGTCGTCGTCAGGCCGGCCCGTGGTGGCGCACGCTGCCACCGCTGAGGGAATGCGTCGCGCCGTGCTGGCAGGAGTCCGGACGATCGACCACGGCGACGGGGGCGATGCCGAGGTGTTCGCGCTCATGGCGGAGCGCGGCGTCGCGCTCTGTCCCACGCTCGCGGCGGGCGACGCGATTCTGCAATATCGCGGCTGGAACAAAGGAGTGGATCCCGAACCCGCGCGCATCGTTGCGAAGCGTCGGAGCTTCCAGGAAGCGCTGGCCGCAGGGGTACCGATTTGCTTCGGCGGCGATGTGGGGGTCTACCCGCACGGCGACAACGTGCGCGAACTCGAACTCATGCACGACTACGGGATGACGCGTCTCGAGGTGCTGCGTGCGGCCACCGCCGGCAACGCCTCGATCTTTGGCCTCACCGAGCTCGGGCGCCTGGCCGAGGGAAAGCTCGCAGATGTGATCACGGTGGAAGGCAATCCAGCGGATGATCTGAGTGCGCTGCGGCAGATCGTCGCAGTCTTCAAAGACGGCGAACTGATGCACGAGGCGGACGGATGGAACTGAGCACCAAGCAGAAACGCTGGCTGAAAGGTCAGGCTCACTCGCTGGACCCCCTCGTGCGGGTCGGCAAGGCGGGGCTCGCTCCGGGCGTGCTCGAGCAGGCCGAAGAGGTGCTAGCGCGCCATGAACTCGTGAAGGCTCGATTCGTTGCCGATCGCGATGAGCGCAAGGCCCAGGCAGCCGAGTTGGCCGCGGTCACCGGTGCGGTCTTGATCGGAACCATCGGTCGGGTGGCGATTCTGTATCGCGCCAAGGTCGACCCGGATGAGCGTCGCTACAAGCTCCCCTGAGCGGGCGACCTAGCGGCGCTGCCGCCTAGCGTAGGTGGCGGAAGAAGATCTGCGACTCGGCCACCAGACGCTGGTAAACCTGCTCGAGTTCGTCTTCGTACGCGGCCGATTCGGCGTAGACGATCTCGCGAATACCTGCCTGGATCGCTTCCTTCGTGCACCCGAAACATGGGCGCAGGGTCGTGTAGAGCGTTCCGCCGTCGGTACTGTTGCCGTTGCGTGCTGCCAGGAGGAACGCGTTCTGCTCCGCGTGGACGCAGATACAGGTGTCGTAGCCGGTGCCCGGTTCGGCGTCGGACGCGCAGCGTGGGCAGCCGCCGTCGCTGCAGTTCGTCACGCCCATCGGTGAGCCGTTGTACCCGGTGGAGATGATCGACTTCTCGACGACCACCAGCGCCCCTACCTTGCGCCGCAGGCAGTTGGACCGCTCGGCGACCGCCCCAGCGATGCCCATGTAGTACTGGTCCCAGCTCGGTCGTGTCATGCGCTCCGCTCCTAGCAGGTTGGCCTCGGTACGGCCGTACTTTAGTCCGCGGCACGCCACCGGTTGGCCACGGGTCGTATCCACGCGAGCAGCGCGGCCGAAATAGCAGACGAATGCAGCCCGCCGAGGCGTTTGTAAAGAACGTCGGGGTCGTGCAAAGAACGCCCTTTCGCCCGCTGCCACGGGTACCCGTGTGACAGACTTCTCGGTAAGCGACCGACTCCACCCCCATCAGCCTGGCCGGGCCATGAACCGTAAGCTTGTGCTCGCCGGCGTTGCTTTGCTCGCCGGCCTTATCGCCTTTCGCCTGTACGTGGTGTGGCCGACGGAAACCGAAGGCGGATTCCAGATGCCCCCGGGTGGCTTTGGCCGCTCCGTGAGCGCCGCGGAGGCCGAGTACGGTCCCGTGTCCGAAGCCGTCACGCTCGTCGGATCTCTCCGTGCTCAGGAGCAGGTCGAGGTCACGCCGCGGGTGAGCGGACGCGTGGAGTCGGTGCTGGTGGATCTCGGCGACCGCGTGAGCGCCGGCGACATTCTGGCGCAGATCGAGGACGACGAACTCCTGCAGCAGCTGCAGCAGTCCGAAGCTGCCCTCGAAGTGCAGCTTGCCGTAGTGCAGCAGCGCCAGCTCGAACTCCGCAACCAGGAGCTCATCCTGGAGCGGGCGCGTGGGCTGCATGAGTCCGGCCTGACGTCGGCCGAGGAAATGGAACAGGCGCAGACGCGTTTCGACGTGGCCCAATCGCAGGTGAATCTGGCTCGGGCCCAGCAAGTACAGTCCGAAGCCAGCTACCGGGAACTGCAGATTCGTCACGACCAGATGAGTATCAGCGCGCCGATGGACGGTTTCATCGGACGTCGCTTCGTCGATCCGGGTGCTCTCGTGAACTCCAACACACCAGTCGCCACGATCGTGAATCTGGCGACTCTGGAGTTGATCGCAGCGGTGCCGGAACGCGAGCTTGCGAAAGTTGAGCAGGGCGCCGAAGGCATCGTTGTCGTCGACGCGCTTCCCGGCGAACGATTCGTTGGCCGCGTTGCACGCATCTCGCCGCTGCTTGACCCGCAGACCCGAACGGCTCAGGTCGAAGTTGTGGTGCCCAACACAGACAACCGATTGCGGGCGGAGATGTTCGCTCGCGTCGATCTCAGTCTTGGCAGCAACCGCGATGCACTGCGCGTGCCTCGCGAGGCACTCGTGGTACGCGGCCAGGATGAAGGCGTTTACGTAATCAGCGAAGAGGTCGCGCACTTCACCGTGGTGCGGACCGGACTATCGGAAGAGAACTGGATCGAGATTACCGAAGGCCTGGAGGCCGGCGATACCGTGGCGACGATGGGCGCGAATCTCCTGCGTGATGGAGATGCCGTGCGAGTTATCGGCGCACCGTCGGCTCAGGACAGCGAAGGGGCGACATCATGAATTTGCCGAAGGCTGCCATCAACCGCCCCGTAACCGTGCTCATGCTCGCGGTCGTGATCTTCACGTTGGGAATCGTTTCGTTGACCCGGCTGCCGGTCGATCTCATGCCCGACATGGAATTTCCGAGTCTCACGGTGCGCACCGGCTATGCAGGTGTGGGCCCGGAGGAGATGGAAACGCTCGTCACCCGTCCTATCGAGCGATCGATGGCGTCGGTTCCTATGATCGAGCGCATCACGGGCAGTTCATCCGAGGGCAACAGCAACGTCACGATCGCCTTCGAGTGGGGCGCCAACCTGGACGAGGCTTCGGCCGAAATCAGGACCCGGCTCGACCGACTTCGCGGTGCGCTGCCTGAAGACGCCGACGCGCCAACACTCTTCAAGTTCGACCCATCGCAGTTCCCGATTCTCTACATGGCTGTAGCCGGCGACCGCGACCCGCGTGAGTTGCGCCAGTTTGTCGAGGATCAGATGCAGTACCGCTTGGAGCGGGTGCCCGGCGTTGCGGCCGCTGACATCAGCGGTGGCCTCAGGCGCCAGATCCTGATCGAGCTCGACCTGGAAAAGCTCCTCGCGTACGACATCTCCGTAACGAGTGTGGTGAACACGCTTCGTCGAGAGAATCTCAACGAGCCCGTTGGGCCGGTCGCCGAGGGCGAGTTCGAGGTCTTGCTCCGCACGCAGGGCGAGTTCGAGTCCGTCGACCCGATGCGCAGCGTTGTGGTTGCGACGCGGGGTGGCGTCCCCGTGTATCTGCGCGACATTGCCGAGGTGAAGGACTCCTTCGAGGAAGTCCGCCAGATGATTCGCCTCGATGGCCAGCCCGCGATCCGACTTTCGGTGCGGAAACAGTCGGGCGCCAATACCGTGAATGTCGCCAACGCCGTTCACGACGAGCTGGCCCGGATTCGACGCGACTTCCCGGACCTGATCATCACCCCGATCTTCGATCAGTCCGAGTACATCGAGGAGTCGATCTCGAATGTTCGCAGTTCGGCCGTGTTCGGCTCGGTACTCGCGATTCTCGTGCTATTCCTGTTTCTCCGGAACCTGCGAAGCACGCTGATCATCGGCGTTTCGATTCCGATCGCGGTCGTCGCCACGTTCGTGCTGATGTACTACAACGGCTTCACGCTGAACACGATGTCGTTTGGCGGGCTGGCGCTTGGTGTCGGCATGCTGGTCGACAACGCGATCGTCGTGCTCGAGAACATCTTCAGGCATCGCGAAGCGGGCGAGACCAAGGAACAGGCCGCGATTCTGGGCAGCTCCGAGGTGTCCACCGCGATCATTGCTTCGACGATGACCACACTGGCGGTCTTCGTTCCGCTGGTGTTCCTCACGGGCATGGCTGGAGTCATGTTCCAGCAGCTCTCGCTTGTCGTGGCCTTTGCGCTCGCTGCGTCGTTGCTGGTGGCGCTCACAGTGATTCCTGTGCTCTGCCACCGCTTCCTGCAGGTACGGCCGCCCGACCGTGAGCACCACCCGATGATGCGGCAGATGGTGGAGCGCAGCGGCAACATGCTGGCGGCCTTGGATGCCAGCTACGAGCGGATGATTCACTGGGCTCTGGCGCACCGTAAGACGGTTGTACTCGGCGCCACGGCACTCTTCTTCGGGAGCTTCCTCCTCGTTCCGTTCATCGGGTTCGAGCTGATGCCGCAGACCGACGAGGGCGAGGTTCGAGTCAACGTCGAAATGCCGTCGGGCACTCGTGTGGACGTAACCGACATGGTCATCCGCGAGATCGAAGATGTGATCCGCGAACAGGTTCCGGAGGCGACGGCGATCCTGGCCGAGGTTGGTGGCGGTGGTTGGCGCGAGTCTGCTACGAACCGCGGCAATCTCCGCATTTCGTTGGCGCCAGATCGTGAGCGTTCGAGCCAGGAGATCTCCGCCATCCTGCGCCCGCATCTGGTGCGTCGCCCGGGCATGGTCGCGTTCGCGTACCCAGGCAACAGCAATTGGCTTTTCCGCGGCATGGGCGGCGAGGGTACGAGCCTCTCGGTAGAGGTTCGTGGCCACGACCTGGAAGTCGGCACGCAGGTTGCCGAGCAGGTGCAGAACATGATGCGTCGCATCGACGGCGTCGCGGACCCGCGCCTCAGTCGCAAGCCCGGCGTTCCAGAGTTGCGCGTCGTGCTCGATCGCGAGAAAGCGGCAACGATGGGCCTCAATCTGGCCGACACGGCAGCTGTGTTGCGTACGGCGATCGGTGGTCGCGTGGCGACCCGGTTCCGCGACCAGGGCAAGGAGTTCGACGTTCTCGTCCGCCTGCAGGAGTCGGATCGTGAGCGCATCGGTCAGCTAGACCGTCTGCCGATCATCACGCCCACGGGTCAGCGCATCGCAGCCTCGAGCATCGTTACGCTCGAGCGTCGCGAGGGTCCTGTGAATATCCAGCGCAAGGACCAGGAACGGATCATCAATGTCTCGGCCGATATCGAAGGGCGGGACATGGGCTCGGTGATGGCCGACATTCAGGAGGGCGTGCGTGGGCTCGATCTGCCCAACGGGTTCGTCGTGCTGCTCGGCGACGAATACGAAGAACAACAGAAGGCCTTCCGTGATCTCCTGATGGTGCTTGTCCTGGCCGTTATCCTCGTTTACTCGGTGATGGCGTCGCAGTTCGAGTCCTTGCGCGAGCCTTTCCTGATCCTGTTCTCGATCCCGATGGCGGCCGTCGGCATCATCCTGATGCTCTTCCTCACGGGCACGACGTTCAACATCCGGGCGTTCATCGGCATGATCATGCTGGCGGGTATCGTGGTGAACAACGCGATCGTCCTGCAGGACTACATCAATCTCCTGCGGCGCCGTGACGACATGGAACTTCATGCTGCTGTGAAGCTGGCGGGCCGCCGGCGTCTGCGTCCGATCCTCATGACGACGCTGACGACTGTACTGGCGATGGTCCCGATGGCCCTGGGCCTCGGCGAGGGCGGTGAACTCCAGTCGCCGATGGCGCGTGTGGTTATCGCGGGCCTGCTGGCCTCGACACTCATCACGCTGGTGTTGATCCCGACGATCTACACGATGGTTGAAGAGTGGTCCTGGCGCCGGAAGGAACGGAAGGCCCAAGACCAGTCGCCGGGTTACGGCGCGAGTCCGGAAGTCGCCGGCTAGTCGTTCGCCTCGACGAAGGCCTGGGCGCGTTCCACGCGGTCGCGATCGACCTCGCTGTTGCTCCAGTACTCAAGGAAGCGCTCGAAGTAGTCGAGTGCGTCATCAGTGTCGCCGCGCTCCGCGTGATATTCGCCGAGGTACCAGAGTGAACGGACCCACTGGTCGGGTTGCTGCACACGCGGCAGTTCGGACTCCGCGACGCCGCGGAAGTAGTCGGCAGCGTCGTCTCGGCGACCGCTCTCCCAGAGCGCCTCGCCGAGATAGAACTTCACCGTGACGCCCTCATCGGCAACGTCAGCCGTCGGGAGCGCGTCGAGCGCAGTTCCGAGCGCGGTGGCCGCCGCGCTGGCGTCGCGCTGGGCGAGGGCCATCAGCCCATCGACCTAAGCGTCGATCCGGCGTCGCGTGCGAGCCGGAAGAGGCAGTTGCTCCATCTCTCCGCGAAAGCGCGCAAGAGAACTCTGAGCGCCGTCCACGTCGCCGGCCTTCGCACGCGCGATGGCATCGTTGATTTCGATCTGCTGCGCGGACTGCGGCGTGTAGGCGGTCTCTCGTGCGTTCTGCACGGTCGCCACCATGCCGGCATAGTCATCTTCCAGGTCGTAGAGCCCAACCAACACGTTGTTGGTCCACAACCACTGTCCGGGATTGGCTACCGTCTCCCGAGCCTGTAGTACCCGGTCGCGGGCCGCCTCGACTTGCCCGAAGTAGAGAAGTTCCGTGGCGCGCTCCATGTGCCCGACGAACGCCGGCTCGCCACCCGCGTCGATTAGAGCCTGGCTCGCCGCTCGCGCGGAGTCCCAGTCCTCTGTGAGGACGAATACGTTCCAGCGGAGGGCTTCATAGCTCACGAGGTCGCCACTGATTGCGTGCGACCGTTCCGCCGAGGCGAGCGCAGCCTCGTGGTCCCCGGCGCGAATCTGCGCTTCAGAGAGCGCGGTGAATCCCTGCGCGTTGGTGGGGTTGGCCTCGACGAATTCGGTGAGCACTTCCACGCCGGCATCGTGGTTACCCACCACCGAGTACGCGTGTGCCAGTTGCTGGTAACTCGGAGCGAAGCGGTGGCCGAGACGCCGAAGCTCCTCGAAGTGAGGAATCGCGTCGCGGTAGCGCTCGACGTTCACCAGCTGGCCGGCGAGGTTGTGCCGTGCGGCCATGTGGTCCGGGAACTTCTCGACCGCCTTCGTGTATTCGTCGATGGCTTCGCCGACGGTCTCCGGGTGCATCGAGAGGAAGCGTCCGCGAATGTAGTGCCGCTCGCGTGGCGGCAACCGATCGGCCCGCTCGAAGGCATTTCGCGCGAATTCCTGAGCCTTCTCCTGGTCGCCGCCGTTGCCATACGCGACCGAGAGCTTGGCGTGCGCCATGGCGAACTCGGGATCCTTCTCGAGTGCGGCTTCGAGAAGAGGGATGGCCATTTCTTCCTTCGACTCGAGGTTCAACTTCACGCCCTCTGCGTAGAGCCGGAAGGCCTCGACATCGTTGGTCGTGACCTCTTCGAGATCGCGATCTTCGAACATATCGGCGGTGAGCTCGTCCGGGTCGAGTTCGTCGCCATCAACTCCGATCGCGAAGGTGCCGCGGCTGTCGCTCGCGTCGACTTCAAACTCGGTTTCGACCCAGTCCGTAATGTCATCTACCAGATCGAAGATCTCGTCGGTGTCACCCTGCACCGAGTTGGAAGCGAGCACATCGCCGGTGCGCGGATCCTGGATGCGGATGTTGATGCGCAACTCGTCGCCAGCTCTGGCGAAGCTTCCGACGATGGCGGTATTCATCCGGGCGCGCCCAGCCACGCGTTGAACCACGTCGAAGGACGTGGCCTCCGCATCCGCTGCGTCCATTTCCTGCAGCATCGAGAACAGACGGTCCGTGGCGAGCACCTGCACGCCGGACGTCTGCGACAGGTCCGTAACGAGCATGTCGGTGAGGCCGGTACGAAGCCATTGCAGTTCTTCGTCGCCGCTGATGTTGTCGAAGTAGAAGACCGCAACCGCAGGGCGCGCATCCACGCTCGCGGGTGCCACCGGAGGCCCGTCGCCGGGGCGTGGCGGGCGACCGCCGAACCATGGCAAGGCGACCGCTATGACGCCGATGGTCGCTGCCGCGCCTACCGCATAGCCCGCCCAGCGGATCCACGGTCGTGCTTGTTGCAGACCGGGCGAGGCGTGGGTGCCCGAGTAGAGCCCTGACGAAAGAGCTTCGCCGGTCTCCATGTCACGTCGGATGACGGCCAGGTCCTGGCGCAGGTCGGCAGCGGACTGGTATCGCTGGTCAGGCTGCTTGGCGAGCGCGCGCTGAATAAGTCTTGCGATGGGGATCGGTATCGAGTCCCGCACATCGCTCACCGAGCTGGGATCGTCCTTCAGAATCGAGGAGAGGATCGACAGGTTGGTGTCGCCCGCGAATGGGCGCTGGCCGGTGATCATCTCGTACATGAGAATGCCGAGCGAGAAGATATCCGAACGGTGATCCAGGACGCGCCCTTCCGCCTGTTCCGGCGACATGTACGACACGGTGCCGATGATCTTACCTTCGCCCGTGAGCTCGCTGGTGAGCATCTGAGTGACGCCCTCGGGGCCTGTGCTGTCGCGCTGTTTGGCCAATCCGAAGTCGAGCACCTTCACGCGCCCGTCCTCGTCCACCATGACGTTGGGCGGCTTCAGGTCCCTGTGTTGGACGTTCTTGGCGTGCGCGGCGGCGACGGCGTCGGCGAGAGGCTCGGCCACCTCGAGAAATTTCTTGACGGCCATGCCGTCATCCGGGATCAGCTCGTCGAGCGTGTGGCCGCTGATCAACTCCATGGTCATGAAGCGGATCCCGTCGGCTTCCTCGACGGAGTAGATCGTCACGATGTTCGGGTGATTCAAGGCCGCGACCGTCTTGGCCTCGCGCTCGAAGCGCTCGAGTCGATCCGGGTCGTCGGCGAGGGCCTCGGGGAGCACTTTCAGCGCGACTTCGCGGTTCAGACGTCCGTCGTTGGCGACGTACACCTCGCCCATGCCGCCGGCGCCGATCTTGCGCACGATTTCGTAGTGCCCGAGCTGCTTACCGATCATCTTCTTTCCGAGTGGTGACGCGACGCTGCAAGAGTACCGCGCGGCACGGGGTGGAGACACGCCTGGCGAGGAGATTGATCGGCTGCGCAGTGGGTTCGGCAGCTAGAGGTCAGAGCGCTCGGACGAACTTGATGAGTTCGGCCTGCGAGGACGTGCCCGTCTTCCGGAACATCGACTTCAGATGGTTGCGCACGGTGTGTTCGCTGATGAACAGCTGCTCGGCGATGGCTGCCACTCGATCGCCAATGCTCAGGAGTTCGAGCACGTCCATCTCGCGTTTCGATACATCGGCCAGCGCGGGGTGGTCGAGGGGCACCGGAATCGAGACTTCGGGCAGCGACGGCGGGCTGCTCATGGATCGTAGCTGTGCTGCGATCTCGTCGAGCGCTGTCACGAGCGCCGACTCGCTACTGTCGATACCGACGCGCTTCGCCGTCTGTACAGCACCCATGTCGATTAGCACCGAGAACGTCCCCACGTGCTTACCGTTCTCGTCGAGAAAGTGCTGCGGCAGGACCGTTGCAGGGAACGTGGTGCCGTCCTTGCGGCGCAGCACCACGAGTCGGGGCCGCAAGTCCCCACCGGCAATGGCGGCAATTTCTGCACGATGCGCCGGCTCGTGTTCCGCAACGCCAAGCGACACCGACTGATTGCCCAGCAACTCGTCGTACGAGTAGCCGACCCAACGGAGCAAAGTTGGGTTGGCCCAGAGGATTGTGCCGTCGAGGTCGCTCGCCAGTAGGCCGGCGTTCATCGTGCTCACTACATGGAGCAGATCACGATAGCGAGGCTGAAGATGTTCGGGAATCGGCACGTCTAGATCTCCGGGGACGGCGCATTCTGACATATCCCTGCCAAGCGCAATCTTGACGTGGCGGCACTTCGATCCCTAACGTTCAGGTGATAACCCTGTTCACCCCTCCGGGATGACCGCGCCGGTGCGCCTTTCACGCCGACCCACTCTGGTCTTGCTCTGCGTCGCGTTTGCGATGCTCGGCGCCAGCGGTGTGCCCGCAGCCCAGGAAGCCGGTGCGTCGTCCGGTCAGGAAGGCGACTCGCGGCCACGCTTCTCCACCAGCGTCGGTATGACACGTGTAAAGGCCGCCGTTGTGGACAGCGAGGGCGAGCCCGTCGGCGGGCTCGGGGTCGGGGATTTCAGGGTCTGGGAAAATGGCGTCGAACAGCCCATCGAGATGGTGCTCGACCCCGTCCGATTCTCGCTCGACGTGGCGATGGTGCTCGATTTCTCGGCCAGCATCGCGAACGACTGGTCGACAAGTGACGCACGTTCGGCGATCCACGACTTTCTCGATCGACTCGGCGACGACGACTGCGTCTTCATGCTGCCCTTCAACAGCAATGTCGGACCTGGCATCTGGGGCGGGCCGGACGATGTGCCGCTGCGCCAGACCGTGGATGAGCACAAGTTCGAGCTGTACACGCGGCTCTACGATGCGCTCCTCGTGGGTCATGACGCGTTGGACCGGCGGCGGCCCGATTCGGCCTCCGCAGCCGCTGAAGAGCTCGATGACACGCTCTACGGCACCTGGATGGAACCGATCGGCGCGTCCGCATGCGGCGATCCGCTCGATCCCGAGGAAGCGCGCGATCGTCGCGCCGCGATGGTGGTTCTCACAGATGGCGCCGACTCTGGCAGCCTCGCCGGCTATACCGACGCTTTGCTCGCGACCTGGAGGTCCGAAGTGCCGGTTTTCGCGATGGGCGTCGGGTTGGCCGCCGAGCCGCCGCGTCGCCGCACGAGTTCGAGTCTGACGCAGCGTCGCGACCCGCGCCGCCGGGAGATGTATGAGGCGATCCTGTCGCTGCAGGACCAGCTCCGGGAGATCGCACGCGTCTCCGGTGGGCAACTCATTCTCCAGAAGGATCTGCGGGATGGCTATGCGACCACCCTCGGCCTGCTGCGCGGGTACTACGTTCTCACCTATCGATCCCCGGATGACGTCGCAGACGGTTGGCAGGAAGTCGATGTCGAACTGACCAATTCGCGAGCGGACGTGGTGGTGCAACCGGGCGTATATCGCGGTGACTCCTCGCATGTCGGAGCCGTTGAGATCCTGCGCGAAGCCGATGTGAAATTCACGCTGGGTCAATACGAGGAGGCGCTTGCGGACTTCGACCTGGTGGCGCGATTCACTCCCGGGGTTGGCGCCCCACACTTCGGTCGCGGCCTGGCTCTCGAGATGCTCGAGCGCTACGACGAGGCGGCCGACGCGTTCGCACGCTCGCTGGAGCTTCGGCCAGGCACGCCGTCCACGCACGCCAAGCTGGCCGAAGCTGCGGCCCGCTCGGGTGACCACGCGGTTGCCTGGGAGCATGGCTTGCGCGCGCACGTCGCGGGGCTAAATCAGGTGGAGCTATTCCGTCAGCTCGAAGCGGAGTCCACGGCTCCGGGCGATCTCCGCGAGCGACTCGTGGCACCCGTCGTTTTCGTCATGCGACCTCGCGTGCCGGAACTTGATGCGCAACTCGCGCTCCGCCATGTATCGCATGTGCTGCTCACTGGACTGGACACGTCTCCGCACGCCGCGGTAACAACCGACATCGCGTACGCGGATTTCAGTATCAATCTCTGGGTGCGCAACCTGGGTGATGACGGCGATCTCACTGCGCGGCTCGTGATCCACGACCTCCTCCAGGGCGACCGACGAGAGCAGGGATTCTCGATCGACGACGTCGGCGACGCGGATCAGGTTGCGGCGACGGTTGCCGAAGCGCTTCTCGAAGCGCGCGAGTGGATGGACGAGCGCCACGGAACCGAGTAGTTCACCCTCGCGACCTATTCAGCCGGCAGCGCCCCCGCGACGCGTTCCCGCGCACGCTTCAACGCGTCGACCACCCGGTTGCGGCCGCGTAGGGCCTGGGCCACGAGGAAGCCTCGACCGTCGGGGTCATCCTCCATATCGGCCCACTGACGAAGGATGGCGAGGTCGGGCACGGCCGGAGTTTCGAGCGCCGGGTCGTGGTAGTAGCGTCGACGCGCGTAGTTCACCGGCACCAGTTCGCGGGACAGCGCCATCTGCACCCAGTCGAAGTCCGCGGCTGCCGCGTGAGCGTCAGCAGTTTCCTTGAGCGTTGCCTCGACCATGTCGTAGAAGTCTTCGAGGTCGACGATCAGCGATGCGCACTCCTCCAGGATCGGAGTCATGTCGAGCGCGTCGTCACACGCCTCACCGTACTCGGTGGCCGCAGCGCCGATCTCGTGCACGGCGGCTCGATGATCGAACGGAAGGAACGGCGCCGTCGCCAGTCGTACAACGGCTTCCATGTATACGTGGATGTCGCGCAGCAGGTTGTCGGGGTCGGCAACATCGAGTGTGTCGCCCTCGGTGTGCCAGGCGTTGCTGTTGCCGCCGCAGCCGCCCACCGGGTAGAAGCCCTTTTGGGCAACGACATCGGCCGGGATGTTCGACAGCAGCATGAAGAAGCTGCTCAGGCCGATCTGATTGAACGAGTAGTCGCCAGCGCGGAGTGGCCGCATACCGGCAGCCTCGGCATCTGCACCCGCGCGGATGGATTCACGCGCGATTTCCTCGGCCTCCGCCATCCACATCACCTGCGTGTATTCGGTGGCCCACCTGCAGCCCGGCGAGTCGACGTCGATCTGCGCCACGCAATGGTCGCGGAGTTCCATTGCGAACTCGTCGGCGAACCAGGTGGAGCCGCCGTAGCGACCGGTGGAGTGCGCCGGCCACCAGGCGACCCGGACGCCGCGGTGCAGTCGGTCACGTACGCCGCCGAGTACCCGGGCTACCTCGAGCAGTGCAGCATCGCCCACCGCGTTGTCGCCGATGCCTTCGTGCCACGAGTCATAGTGGCCGTGCAGCAGGACGAAGTCGTCCGTCTGCCCGGGAATGTCGACGACGACGACGGGGCACGGCGCCCATCCTTCGAAAAGCTCGGTTTCGATCTCCACGTTGCAGCCGCTGTTTGCCAGGCGTTCGCGCAGCGCGGCGCCGGTGGCGGCCGACACCTGCAGGGCCACGATGGCCGGAAGCCGGTCGCGGTCATCGATGCCCGGGGTGCCCCACACCGGCGTGATGATGCCTTCGTGCGAGTTGCCGGGGTTGACGAATATTGCTGCCGCGGCGCCCGCCGATTCGAGCTGGGCTACGACTTTCGGCATCGCGTAGCCGTCTGCCAGCACCACCTTGCCTGCAACGTGACTCAAGTCACCCGCTACGCTGGAGCGGAACAGGTTCGCCATGTCTTTGATCTCGCCGGTGGCAATCTCGACAAGTTCGCCGGCCACGGGCGCGTCGCCCGTCGAGAGCGAGAACGCCGGGACCTTGCAGTCGAACTCGGCGGGGTCGTCTCCCGTCACGCGGAGGGCGCAACTTTGAGGCACGCTGATGTACAGATCGGGCAGATAGACCTCGGGCTGGAGTCCGAGCGCCTCGAGTCGCTCGCGCATGTACTCGGCGGCCTCGCGCTCATGTTCGCTGCCGCTGTCGCGCACGAGCGTGGAGAAACGCTCGAGCAATGCCCACGGTTCGTCGATGGCGACAGCGTCGCGGGCGGAGGTCATGGCCTCCTGGTCGTATCGCTCAATGGCCCAGCGCATGGTGTTCTCCGGTTGCTAACGTCGACCGCCTCTGCGAAGCTGCCGAGCCCGTGAAGCGGTCTAGCTCCATCTTGTTGTTCCTGACGGCGATTGCCGCCGTGCCGGCCCATGCTGCCGTTGCGGGCGCGCAGGAGCAAGACGCTGACGCCCAACTCGAGCGCGGCGAAGTTGTCGTCACCGTCGAGACCCCCACCGCGGCCGCCGTTGCGGCGACCTTCGATCTTGGCGGCAGGGGCACGCCGGCCATCTTGCTGGCCGAACAACCGGGGCAGACCCTGGAAGACATCGAGGTCACCCTGAACGGCGCGCGACTGGACCCGGTGCTGTCGCGACGCAGCAGCGCGCTTGGCGCGCTGACACTGCCACCCGACGCTGTCGGCTCCTTGACCATTCGCTACCGCATCACCGGTTCGGAGGCGTCGGCCTACCGGTTCACGCTCCCGGTTCCCGAGGCGACCCCGAGTGGTGACACGGACGCCGTGAGTCTCCGCGTCGCGCTGCCACCTGGCGCCGCCTACGCCGGTAACGCGTTTCCACCGCTGGTCTCTGGGCCCCAGGGGCTCGTGGCGAGTCTGGTGGCCGTGCCGAGCCTCGTGCACGTTGTGTTCGGTGACGCGGGCGCGGAGCTCCACCAGCATCGGTGGCTGGAGGCGTTGTCGCTTGGCGTCGCGCTTGCGCTGTTACTCGCGGGTTGGTGGTGGCACGCGCGCCGCACATCGACCGCGGAGGCGGCAGCATGAACGACGGCTTCGGCTGGAATTTCTGGGGCTTCTTCCTTCTAGCAGCGGCGTGGTGCCTGGCCTATTTTGCTTGGGCCTGGTGGAAGAACCGGGGTCATCGTGGCTAACGCGTCGGGTGTTTTCTTCGTCGTGTTGGCCGTATACGGCACGGTGATCCTCGGGATCGCATGGTGGTCGTACCGCAGGACGCACACCGAGGCGGATTTTCTGGTTGCCGGACGCTCGATTGGCGCGCTGGTCGGGGGGGCGACCCTGGCTGCGACGCAGCTGTCATCGGGAACGGTGGTCGGAACCATCGGATTCCACTATCTGACCGGGGTTTCGTGGGCTTGGATCTGGCCCGGGATGTGGATCGGCTGGATTGTCTCAGCCGTTTGGGTGGCCCCGAAGCTACGAGCCTTCGGCGGGGTCACCGTGCCCGACTACATCGCGGTTCGATTCGAATCGGAACGCGCCCGCGTGGTGTCGGCAATTCTGATCGTCGTCGCCTACACGGTGTATCTGTCGGCTCAGTACACCGCCGGTGGGATCATCTTTCAGGCTCTGTTCGGGTGGCCGTTTCTATCCGGCGTGTTGGTCGTGGCGTTGATGACGCTGCTGTACACGTGGATGGGCGGGATGCGTAGCAGCGTCTACACGGACTTCGCGCAGGCGTTGGTCATGGCGCTCGCGTTCTGCGTCGCCGTGCCGCTGTTGCTCTATCGGGTGGGGAGCTTCGATCTCATGGGTCGACTTCTCACCGGCATCGACGCACGTCTCACTGGCTGGTACTTCGGCTTCGGCGAGGTCTCTGTGTTCGCGCTGGCGTTCGCGCTGAGCGCTGCGACCGCGCCCTACCAGATCGCCCGGATCTACGCGCTGAAAGACGTTAAAACCGTACGGCTGGCCATCGGTATCGCCTTCATCTTCCAGGCGGTCATCGGCAGCGTGGCCCTGATCGCGGGACTCGGCATTCGGGCGCTGTTTCCCGTGCTGCCCACGCCGGATCTGGCCAGCAGCATCCTGGCGCTGCAGGTGTTGACGCCGCTGGCGGGGTCGTTGCTCCTCGTGGGGGCCTTGTCGGCGATCATGAGCACCTGCGATTCGATCATGATCATCAGCGCTGCGGGGCTCTCGCACGATCTTTACGGCAAGCTGATCCGACCCCTGGCGACGGAGGCGGAGAAGCTCCGGATCAATCGCTGGTCGGTGTTGATCGTCGGGCTGATCCCCCTTGGACTGACCTTCGTGGATCTCGGCCTGGTCCAGGAGATCGTCGTCGACTACGCGAAGATCATTGCCTCGTTCTTCTTCATCCCGGTGCTTCTCGGGCTGAACTGGCGTCGCGGCACCGCCGCGGGCACGCTCGCGTCGATGCTCGGCGGCTTCGTGGCGTTCTTCAGCTGGTGGTGGCAGCGCCCCGACTATCCCTGGGGCATCGACCCGATCTTCCCCGGCGTGCTCGTGAGCCTGGCGTTGTTCGTTGGCGTGAGTCTGTTGACCCGGCCTGTCAGCGACGAGGCGCTTGCACCGTTTTTCGACGCGGACTCGCAGTAGGGTTGAACGATGGCTGAACCGCATCGTATTTGCTATTTCGTTCCCGGCGCTCTGAGCGCTCATCCGGACGGCGCGTCCGAAGCCGAGCGCCGGCAGGCTTACCTGCAACGGCACGTGCGTGCCGGGGTCAACGTTGTGCTCCGAGACAACCCGGACGGACCGACGTCCGTCGAGTCGGCAGAGGACGAGCGCCGAGCCGCTGCTGCCATGCTCGCGACGTTCCCGTCGGCGGTTGCCGATGACGACGCCGTGATCATCGGCTGCTTCGGCGACCCGGGCCTTCGCGAGGCGAACGCACTCCTCGATGCGCCGGTCATCGGGCCTGCCGCGGCCTCGCTGCATCTCGCGGCGCAGCTGGGTTCGCGGATCGGGTTGATCACAGTGGTCGCAGACGTGATCCCGATTCTCGATGATCTTGTGGCGGACTACGGGCTGGAGTCACGCGTGCGGGCGATCACCGCAGTCGAGGTGCCGGTGCTCGAGTTGCGCAAGAAACGGGCAGCCGTTCTGGCCCGCATGGTCGAGCGCGGCGGCGAGCTTGCGGACAGCGGCGCCGACGTCCTGGTGCTGGGCTGCATGACGATGGGGTTCCTCGATGTGGCGGAAGAGCTGACCGAAGAACTCGGCGTGCCGGTTGTGAACCCGGTGTTGGCATCGCTGCGCACCGCCGAGGCCCTCCTTGGCCTGGGGCGGGTCAAAACCCTGACCACAACGGGCTGATCGCGCCGCAAACCCGTACTTGTCGCCCTCCGGCGCGGTATTCAAAGAGCAGGCGGCCGGCGTCCCTGCGAATCACTTGCTCTGCGATCCAGACAACCGCGGTTCGATCTCGCAGCGTCGTCGCTCGCCGCCCTTTTGGGGCTGCCTCCATAGCGATCGGTCGGCCGGTCGTCGCCCACGGAACAGCCATCGGTGCCGGATCGCGGAGTCGGATGTGCGGATGATCTACGATCACCGGATGCCGAATCGAGCGAACAAGACCCCTCGGCGCCGGGGCCATTCCCACAGCGTCCCTGTCCTTGCGGGCGGCGTGCCGGCCCTCCTCCTTCTGGCGGTGGCCGCGGCATGTGATCCGGCGCTGTCGCCGGTGAATCCCGAGCCCGTGCAGAACGCACGCGCATTGCCGGACGATTTCCACCGCGGAATCAATCTGGAGCCCATCGGCGACTACGGTGGGCTACTCGACGAACGCGAGATCGACGGGACGCTCGAGGAGCTCGTAGCGCTGGGGGTCGATCACGTCGCGGTGATCCCGAGTTTCTTCCAGCGCCGCCTCGGCGAGACGGACTTCTACTGGGAGCCATCACGCGAAGCTGTGGACGATCAGACTCGCCGTGTGGTGCAACAGGCACATGAACTCGACCTGGCCGTGCTGCTCAAGCCTCACCTGTGGCTCGCGGAAAAGGACGACGGGGCCTGGCGCGGCGACATCGCGCCGACTCCTGATGGCTGGCCCGAGTGGTCCGAGAACTACCGCAGGGCCTTGCTGCACTACGCCGCGCTGGGCGAGGAGCTTGGCGTGGCGGCGATCTCGATCGGCTCCGAACTCACTGGCGTCGCGTTGGGGCACCCCGAGTTCTGGCCCGCGCTCGCGGAAGAGATGCGGAAGACATATCGAGGGTCACTCACCTACGCGGCCAACTGGGACCGCGAATTCGAGGCGATCTCCTGGTGGGGCGCACTCGACTACGCGGGTGTGGACGCATTCTGGCCGCTCGTTGACCGCATCGACGAGACGCTGACCCCTGCCGCATGTGTGTCGCGGATGACCGAGATCCGCGGCCGATTGGAGCGGGTTGCGGCACGAGTTGGACGTCCCGTACTCCTCACGGAGATCGGCTACAAATCGGCCATGGGTGCCGCGTTTCGTCCCTGGGAGTGGCACGAGGAACGTGCGGCCGATCCCGACATCCAGGCACTTATCTACCGGTGCATACGTGACGCGTTCGGCGCGGAGCCAGCCCCGCACATTGGCGGCGTCTACTTCTGGATCTGGTACACGTCACCGGCGTGGGGCGGTTTGCGCAACAGCGATTTCACTCCGCGGGGGAAGCCGGCCGAGGGTGTCCTGGCCGGTTGGTACGGAGCCCGCTAGCGAGCCGGGCTTCCGCGGCGTCGATGAGTTCATTCAACCCTTCGCGGCGCAGCGCGCTCACCGCAACCGCTTCGTGGCGCGCGACGAGGGCGTCGAGTAGTTCGCGATCGACGGCGTCCGCCTTGTTGAGGACGCAGAGAGTCGGTACGTCGCCGAGTTCGAGCGACGCCAGCAGGTCCGCGACGGTCTCGATCTTGGCATCGACGTGCGGATCGGAAGCATCGGCGACATGAAGCAAGAGGCTCGCGTCTGCCAACTCCTCCAGGGTGGCACGGAAGGCCTCGATCAGGTCGGTCGGCAACTCCGATATGAAGCCGACAGTGTCCGTGATCACCACCTCCCCCTCTTGCGGGAAGCGAAGCCGACGACTCGTCGGGTCGAGCGTCATGAAGAGCCGGTCCTCGGCTTCTATCTCCGACGCGGTCATCGCGTTGAGCAGGGTGCTCTTGCCCGCGTTCGTGTAGCCGACGATCGACAGCACGGGAACCCGGTGCCGGCGCCGTTGTGCGCGCCGCAGTCCACGTTGCTTCGAGAGATCGGTTACCTGACGCTCGAACCTTCGGATGCGATCACGGATCCGACGACGTCCGATTTCCATGACGGTCTCACCGGGTCCACGGCCGCCGATGCCACCAGCGAGCCGCGACAGGCCGGCGTCCTTGTCGGTGAGGCGCGGCAGCGAGTAGCGCAGCTGCGCCAGTTCGACCTGGAGCTTGCCGTCGCGCGACCGTGCCCGCTGCGCAAAGATGTCCAGGATCAACTGGGTGCGGTCGATGGCCTTCATGCCGGTGGCGTCCTCGAACGCCCGTGCCTGGGCCGGCTTCAGGTCCACGTCGAAGATCGCAACCTCCGCGTCACGGCGCATGCCCTCGAGGATGATCTCCTGCAGCTTGCCGCTGCCGACGATCGTGCGCGGGTGGACGCGTCGCCGCCGTTGTCGCAGTTCACCGGCCACGACGACGCCGGCTGACTCCACGAGCTCCAGGGTCTCCTCGAAGTGTCGGTCCTCCACTCGCACGCCGATCACCAGCGCTCGCTCGGCATCGCTAGGGCCGCGCGCTGACTCGACGACTCGCGCGAACTCGTCTTCGAGCGCGTGCATCGTGGCGGTGAGGTCGAGATCGAGCGAACGAGCATCGCGCGCATGCACGTGCACAAAGGGGTCGACGCCGTCGTCGCCAGCCGCCAGTCGGGCAGGGTCCAGATAGGCGACCTCGACCTTGCCGGCGCGTCCATCGTCTTCCGGATGAATTACGGCCACCATGTCGAGTCGCAAGAGCGCGAGATCGTTCAGGTCATCCTGAGTGAGCGCTTCGCCACGCACATGTGTATGCACTAGTCGCAACCCGCGGAATCGGCCGGCGCCACCGCGCAGACGGCCGATGTCCGGCAGCATGAGTTCGTGCGCGTCGCCCACGATGACGTGCTTGATCGCGCCCTCTCGTGTGATCAGGGCGCCGACCTGACGGCCGATGTCGCACGAGATCTCCGCGAGATGCCGAGCGAGTTCCTGGGTCACAACACGATCGGGCGGCAGTCGCCGTCGGAAAGTGCGCTCGAGAGCGCGGCGCTGTGACGATTGGAGGCCGGTGAGGTTGCCGGTAACGGAGTGGCGAGAGATAGAGCCCCTCCTACAGGAGCGTGCGAACCAGATTGGCGATTAGAAAACCCGAGTAGTTGCCCACCGCGTATCCCAGCAGACCTACCGCGACACCGGGCAGCACGCGGTCGGCGTAGCCCCGGGCGCCGGCGAGGGCCACCGCTGATGCCGGACCGCCCACGTTGGCCTGCGACGCTACTGCCAGCGTACCGGCATCGATACCCATGAGTTTGCCAATTCCGAATATGCCAACGCCATGCACAGTGATCGTGATGGCCGCGAACCAGAAGACCGCGGGCCCGACCCGGAAGATGTTTGCCAGAACGGACTGGGCGCCGTTGGCGGCGAGGAAGAGCAGAAGCAGGTAGTTCCCCAGCAGCGCACCCCCGTGCAGTTTCCTGATCGGGGCGATCTGCGCCAGGCCCAGCGCGATCGTGCTCAGCCACAGAACCTCGGGGAGCGCAGGGATCGTGTTGGCGAGCCAGCCGGCCGTCCAGAGTGCGGCCGCGGCGATCGCGATCAACGCCGCAAGGTCCGCGATCACCACCGGCTGGATGCTACTGGTCAGGCTCTGTGCGACGGAAACGGGCGCGGCGTCATCGGTAGCGTCGTCGTCGGAAGCCGCAATCGCACTGCGTCCGATGAGCAACGGCGCCACTAGACAGGCCGCCATCCAAACGGCCGTGAGCGCCACGTCCGCTGCCACCGCAGCAGTGAAAAGGTCGGCGCTTGTGTCGAAGGCGCGGCCCAGGGCCGCGAAGTTCATTCCACCGCCGGTGTAGGTGTCGGTGAACTGGCCCGCCAGCTTCCATCCCTCTGGCCCTACCGCTCGACCCACCGTGACGAACCCGATGAGGGCTCCGACTGCCGTTGCCACGGCACCGATGAGGAAGGCTACGAACATCCGCGGTCCGGCCGACCGGATGGAATCGAGATCGACGTTGAGGAGGATCAAGACCACCGCGAGGCTCACGCCGGTACTCGACAGCCAGTCGTAGGTGGGTGATGTGCCTGGAACAAGGCCGGTGTTGGAGAGCACCATGCCCAGGAGAATGCCGACGAGTGCTGCTCCCAGAGCCTTGAATGCTGCGAGTCGTCGTTCGAGTTGCAGAGCGACCCACACCACGGCGGTGAGTATGGCGGCCAGCGCGAGCGGGTCGGTGATCAGTGGCTCTTCCCCCGGTCGGAGATTTGGCGACTAGACGCAGAAAGGGCGCCGGACGCATGCGCGTCCGACGCCCTCAAACTCTGCAATCGCCGGTCGCCTCAGGTGGCGACGCGGTCCTTCAGGCCCTTGGCGGCCTTGAAAGCGGCGACCTTGGTCGCGGCGATCTGGATCGTCGCACCCGTCGCCGGGTTGCGGCCCGTGCGAGCAGCGCGCGCGCGGGTTTCGAACTTGCCGAAGCCAGCAATGGAAACTTCGCGATCGGCGTCGAGCTCGATTGCGATGATGCCCTCGCCGTCCTTCGTCGAGAAGATGCAGTCGACTACATCAGCTGCCTTCGATTGCGACAAATCGCACTTCGCGGTCAGCTTGGCTGCCATTTCGGCCTTGGTCATGGTGCCCCCTTTGAAAAGTTAGAAAAACAGCCCAGCAACAGGCTGACCGCTCGGCGCGGGAATGTCGAGCCCCCCGGTTCACTTTTTTCCCTTGCGGCCCTAGGGATTTCCGGGGATCGGTCGAGCCGTGACGGGCGTCCGGCACTCGTGGCCGAGCTACATTCATGACAACCGCGCCGCGCGTCGCATCGTCACAGACGTCATAGAGAGGCCAGATATGAGTGCGATCGAGATCTTCGGTTTCGAGACCTCCAACAACATGAAAGTCCGTATCGCGTTGAAATATAAGGACTCGGACTACACGTTCACGTTAATCGATCCACGCGAGCGTCAACAGATCGTGGAGTGGACGGGTCAGCCTCTGACTCCAGTGATGAAGCACGGCGAGGTGGTCCTTTTCGACTCAGGCGCCATCCTGCGCTACCTCGACGCGAACTTTCCGGCCGCCCCGAGACTCTTTTCGGGAGATCGAAAAACCCTCGTTGCCATCGAGGGTTGGGAGGTTTTTTCGCGGTTTCGGGTGCTCGGGCCACTCATAGTCGTGGTGAATCACCGCCTTGAGGGCGGCGATGATCCGCAGGTGTTCGCTACCTCACAAGCCGATTTCCGCGCTGCCCTGGACGAACTCGCCCCGGCTCTGCGGGGCCGCCACTGGCTTGTCGGCGACACGATGACCGGCGCCGACGTCACCACCGCGCCCGTCGTCTATCGGGGGATTGGCTACGGATTCTGCGATCGGAGCGATGTCGATCCAGCGCTGCTCGAGTGGATGGACCGCGTCATGGCGTACGACGCAGCTGGCGACTAGCGGGGCGGCGGCCGTCGGCCCGGTGGACGCCGCGGCGGCGGTGGCCGGTCGGCGAAGCGTTGCAGCCGTGCGAGCTGTTCGGTGTCGAGGTGCGGTTCCAGGTCGCGCACGAGTGTCTCGAGCGCTTCGCGCATCCGAGCGTCGAATTCGCCCATGGCCTCGCGATTGCGCGACGCGGTGGCTTCGAGGACCGGGCGGATCGCGGCAGCCTGAGTTTCGTCGCGAGGACGCAGAATCCGTTCCATGTCGCGGACGAAGCGGTCTTCATGGCGCATGCCCTCGATCCTGCCGGCGCGAGCGCGCCCAAGGGCGCCTACGGTAAGCGCACCAAGCAGCATGCCGATCAGGAGCGTGATGCCCAGAAGCAGGTATGAGCGTCCGCGCGCTGTCATGAGGCGCTCTCCGAGGCTGCCGGCATCAACGCCTGCGCGTCGTAGATCGATGTCGCGGTGACCGGGTCGAGTCCGAGTACTGCTTCCAGCGCGGTCTGCGACCTCTCCGAGGAGCCCGAAAGGCTGAAGACCGCCAGAGCGACCGCCAGCACGAGTGCGGCCGCGGCGAAGCGAACAAAGTCCGGCAGCGTCAAGGAGTCGATCCAACCGACGGGCTCTTCCTCGACACGGCGCATCACGCGGTCGGCGAAGCCCGGACCGAAGTTGGAGCGGCCCTTGTCGCGCAGCAACTGTTCGAGTTGGAGGTCGTGCTCAGTCATCGCCCTTCTCCACGTGGTCGGCCAGCAGTGGCTTCAGCGCCTGCATGGCCCGCGACAGGCGAGACATTACCGTGCCCGGCCGCACATCGAGCATTTCGGCGGTGGTGTTGGTGTCGTGTCCTTCGATCATGCGCAGCACCACCACCGCGCGGTGCTCCGGTTTCAGTCGACGAACGGCTGCTTGCACCGAGGCCCGGGTGTCGCGGCGGTCAACGGTTGCCGTGCCATCCGTAGCGGGTTCGATGAGCGGCGCGTCGTCACCCTCACGATCGCGACTGATGAACCGATCGAGGAAGCGCTTTCGTCGCTTCAACTCGTTGAGCGAAAGGTTGATCGCGATGCGTGTGAGGTAGGTCTTGAGTGCCGCGTCGCCACGGAAGTTGCCGAGCGAACGCCAGAAGCGTACGAAGACTTCCTGGCCGACGTCGTCGGCGGTACCGCCTGGGCCAAGCATGCCGATTACCGTCGCAGCCACGGCGCCCTCATAAGTCTCTACGATCTCGCGAAACGCACGTTCGTCCCCGTCGCGCGCCTGGCGCACGAGTTCGAGGTCGCGAGATCGATGGTCGGATACGGAATCGGGGGTCAACAGGGTTCAGGGCTTGGACAACGGGTCGGGAAGCTCCATTCCACGTGATTTCGACGTGCGGCGCGCCGGGCCTGCGGTCACAATAACCGCACCATGCCGTCCAGACCGCGAGTCCAACCAAGTTTCGTTCTGCTGTTGCCTCTGCTTCTGGGCGCGGCGGCGAGCGCTCACGCCGTCACGCAGTCGGTCCAGGCCAGCGAGCGGGTTGTTCAGGTGCCTCTTGCGGAGCTTGTGGAGGCGATGTTGCCCGAGGTGGGCTATGACGCCGCCACCACCACCAACAGCGGGCGGTTCCAGGCCGCGGTGTACGTGCGGCTGGCGCGTGCCGCCCGCGACCGGGGCACCCAGATCCTGTCCATCTCGAGCGAAGACTGGTTCCAGGCTTTCCTGGAGTACTCGGGACTCGAAGAAGAGGAGCTGCCGCAGTACCTGTTGTTGATGCGCGAGCACGGCCAGAACGTGACGCTCGATATCCGCGCCGATGCAGTGATCGAGCGCGTGAAAATCGGTCGAGAGCCGGAAGTCGCCATGAACGTGCGGCTTGAGTTCGAGGCGAGGCCGGATCGCGCCAAGAACTTCAGCTACGAGGATCACCTGTCCGAGCCGCCGGTGCTGGTGCACAACGAGAGCACGATCTCGTACCGCCTGATGGACATGGGCGACCAGATCTTCATGGACGAAATCAGCGGGTCGAAGGTGCGACCGCTGACCGGCTCTCTTGGGGCTCTGTTCGCGGTGATCGGTCTTGCCGATATTCGCAGGGTGCGCACCGCGTCGAGCGAAGATGGCAGCTCCGTTACCGTGGCCGAGGCGAGCAAGTCGATCGTTACGGTGCCGGCTGCGGTCACGACGTCGCCCTGGGGTCGCGCGGAGCGCGGTGTTTCGCCCAATCGCGACGATCTGCTCGCCATTGAGGAACGCCTCCGCAAGCCGTTGGAGTTCGACTATTACGATATGGACTGGGAAACGGTGAGCGGCGCCGTGAATAGGCTGGTCGACGGCCCGCTGCCGCCGAACGTCGATTTTCTCGGCAACGCATCGCTCAAGATCAGCGATGGCTTCGACACCCTCTATAGCGACTTCCCGTACGTGTCCGGCGCCTATGGGTACATGGAATACGACGCGGCACATGTGGCCGCCGCATCGAAGGGCGTGGCGCTGATTACCCACGCGCACGATGACCACTGGAGTCGGGAGTTGTTCGAGCGCACCGGCCTGACGCTGGTGGCGCCGCCGGAAATCGCCGAGGGGTTGGATGCGGCCCGAGTGGCTCCCTGGGGCGAATCGATCCGGCTTGGGGGGCTGGTGATTCACCCCGTCGAGACCGCACATGCACCCGAAGCGGCCCACTGCTCGTACACGGTGGAATGGGGCGGTCGTCGACTCCACTTCACCGGTGATACCGAGGACCCCAGCGCGTTGCTAGCGGCGACGGAGCTCGACGCGGCATTCGTGACGCCTTGGCTCCTCCGGGAGGTGCTCGCCGCGGGCCAGGAGATCGATGCGGAGCTGGTGGTCGTGTATCACCACACCGCAAACGAAGACGTTCCTCGCGGTGACGGCATCCATGTGCCGAGCCCGAATAGCACCTTTCGGATCCGCTGAACCGGGTGCGCCCGCCGCGGAGTCGTGGCGCTTCTGATACAACGAGCGGATGAAACTCGCATCCCGTTTCGTCGCCATCGCCGTGGTCTTCACGACCCTCGCGTGTGGCGCGTCCGATCCGTCCGAAGATTCTGTTCCCTCGTTGAGCGATCGATCGCCCCTCGTGCTGATCTCGCTCGACGGTTTCCGCTGGGACTATCCGGATCTCACGGATACTCCGGCGCTCGACCGGATCATGACGGCGGGCGTGCGCGCCGAAGGCATGATCCCGGTCTTCCCGAGCAAGACGTTCCCATCCCATTACTCGATTGTCACCGGGCTGCACCCCGGGCACCACGGCATCGTGTCGAACAACATCCGCGACCCGCGTTGGCCCGAGCCGTTTGCGCTGCGGTTCCGCGATGAGGTGCGGAATTCGCGGTGGTGGGGCGGAGAACCGATCTGGGTGACCGCCAACCGGGCGGGCCTGCGAACCGCCTCATTCTTCTGGCCCGGCTCCGAGGCGCCGATCCAGGGCGTGCAGCCGGACTACTGGATGCCCTTCGACGACTCGGTGCCCGCAGAAACTCGGGTGGACACCGTTCTGGAGTGGCTGGCCCTGCCCGAAGCGGAGCGGCCGACGTTCGTCACCATGTATTTCGAAGAAACGGACTCTGCGGGACACGAGTACGGGCCCGGGTCGTGGGAGTCGCTGGAGGCGATTCGTGCCGCTGACATAGTGATCGGGCGGTTGCTTGACGGGCTCGACGCGCAGGGGACGCTCGAGAGCACCAATATCGTGGTGGTGTCGGATCACGGGATGGCGACCCATACGTCGGACCAGATGATCGCGCTCGAGGACTACGTAGAACTATGGCCCCATGAGGTGTTTGAGGTCGGCGCGCTGTTGCAGATCTTCCCGGACGAAGGGCGCGAGGGCATGATTTACGACGCCTTGCACGACGCGCACCCCAATCTACGCATTTTCAGGCCGTCGGAGGCGCCGGCCGAATTCCACCTGTATGACAACCCTCGACTCGGGCCGATCCTCGGAACACCGGATCCCGGCTGGGAGGTGCGTCCGCGCGGGGCGACCCGACCGGGTGATTGGCTTGCCGGGCACCACGGCGCCGATCCCAGTCACGAAGACATGCACGGCGTGTTCATCGCTGCGGGTCCCGCGTTTGTCTCGGATGCCACAGTCGCTCGATTGCCCGGCGTGGACATCTACAACATCCTGGCCCATGCTCTGCGCGTCGATCCCGCGCCAAACGACGGAAATCCGGCGCGCCTCGATGGCATCGTCCGTCGCTGAGTGCTTGCCGACCCATTCAAGGAGTCCTGTGATGCGTACGTCCTTCCTGCGTTCGATCGTCGCCGCCGCTACGACTGCGCTGGTGTTGCCCGTGGCCGCACAGCAAACGACCAGCGCAGCAGCGCTTGCCGAACACCTTCCAGCGGCTCCGAGTGGTTGGAGTTCGTCCGACGGCGAGCAGATCCAGACTTCGGCTATGGGAAACGACGTGGCGCAGGTCAGCCGGGTCTTCACGAACAGCGACGGCGCCGAGGTGGAACTCCAGATCATCGGGACGCCGGCGATGGTCGCGGCTTCTCAGAGCGCCGGCATGATGTTCCAGAACCAGATGATGTTGGATCAGATGAACTCGTCCAATCCGGATAAACAATTCGCGACCATCGACAACGATGGTTGGACTGGTTGGACGGTCGTGGACCAGGGCGACTCGGCGTGCGAGGCAACGGCGTTCAACGAGCATCTGGTGGTGAAGATCACTACCAATCGCGGCGACGGCGACATGCTCGCGACGTTCGTGGAACTCGTGCCGTGGGCCGCACTCGGAGCCCTCAACGAGTAGGCATCAGTCCCTGAACATCAGGCGTCGGATGTGCCTGAACGGCAGGCCACCGTACGAGATCAACGTGTCGTTGAATCGCTTGAGCGTGTAGTGGTCACCCATCCGGCGCGCATATTCGTCGCGTAGCGTCAGAATCTCGCGCTCGCCGATGATCTCCCTGGCCGGCGGCGACGGGCTTTGCGAGTCACGTTGCACCTCTATGAACGCGTTCGTCGGCTCCATGCCGATCTTGTCGACGTAGGCCTGCACCGCCTGATCGAACGTCATCTCGTCCTTCGCCATGCGTAGCTTGGTGAGGATGCGTTGCACTCGCCACATCCGCATCTGCAGTCGCGCCATCCGCGTCTTCAGTGCCGAGGTGTAGTCGAGACGGTCCTCGTAGTAGCCCTCGTCCTCGAGGAGCTTCTCCAGATAGAAGGACCAGGCCTGGCTGTGGTAGATGCTGCCGAAAGCACGGCGCATGGGTCGCGTTACGTTCTCGTTGGCCGCTGCGATCTGCACGTTGTGGCCGAGCCACTCGTGGTACGAGATCACGTGTGTCCAGTAGGGGTTGTACGACTTGATGCGGCTCGCCTTTTCGTCGTCCGTCAGCCGATCCTCGAGCGGTGTGAGGATGTAGTACCCGGACTGCCGGCCAGCCACCGTCGGCCCACCAGTGGCTCCACCGAAAGACAGCGTGCGCCGCGCCATGGGGGCGGTGATACGGGCGCCATAGTCGATGTAGTCAGGAATCGACACCACGTGGCTGCCCTCATTGAGCAACCAATCCGAAGCAAGGTCCACAAAACGCTGGGCCATGGGCAATACGCCCGCCCAGGTGGGGCTTCTTCCTTCATGACCTCCCAGACGGTCGCGAGGTCGCCACTTGGGTGGATTTTCTTCGCGAGCGCCTCCATGGCGGCCATCGTCTCGCGCTCGTCGTCCTCGGCGAGGCGCAGCATCGAGTCGACGTCCCAGTGCGGCAGGAACTCGTGCTCGAACTGGTAGACCTCGATCTCCTCGGGACTCCAGGCCGGTGAACGATCGGAGCGCGGCAGGAGTTCATCGCGCAGGAAAGTCTCGTACCGGTCGACGGCGGCGAGGGCGGCCGCGCCCGCAGCCAGAAGTTCTTGCTTGAGTTCCGGCGAATCCACCACGGCTTCGGGCAGGTAATCCTGCAGAAGCATGCGGGCGTAGTAGGCCTGGTAGATTGCGTTCTCGGTCCAGGTCCGCGCCGGGCGCGTGAGATTGGTTTCGCCATTGGCCAGGATCGTGGGCAGACGACGAAGCTCGGCGAGGGCTCGGCGCACCCCGGAATCGGGAATCGCTCCCGGGCGAGTGAACAGTCGGTTGGTGGCGCCGAGCGCGAAGTACGACACCGGCTGCATGCGGAAGAGTTCGATCTCCGAATACTCGAAAATCCGTGTGCGCAGGTGACCGCGCAACAGTTCGTAGTCGACCTGATCGTCGAGTCCGAGCGAATCGATGTCGATGACCGACAGCCGAATGAGCAGGTCCGAGAACCTCTCGGCCGCGGCCGCGTACTGAGCGGCAGCTCGCGTTTCGACCCGGACACCGAGCGCTTCGTTGATGAGGACGTCGAGCGACTCCTGCGCGAAGGAGACGCCGCTGGCGCTGGTGAGACCCAGAAACGCCAGCATCAGGGTTGCGGTACGGGCCATGGTGCTCTCCTCGGTCAGTCGTCGGACAGAACGGCGTCAGCGTCGATTTCCACCAGATACCCATCACCAATCGGGGTCGCCTGGACGAGAGTATTGGCGGGCTGGATCGCCGCGAATCGAGCGCCGTGGGCCCGCGACACGGGCTCCCAGTCTTCCTCGTTGCGGATGTAGACACGTGTCCGCACGATGTCTTCGAGGCGACCGCCCACCGACTGCAGTGCTCCCTCGATCTTGTCGATGATGAAGTGAGTCTGTGCCTCGAGGTCTTCTCCCCCGATCAGCCGGTCGCCATGGGTCGCCGTTGTGCCGGAGATCCAGACACGGTTTCCGCGGCGCACGGCGCGGCTGAATCCAGCGATGTCCTCCCAGATCGTTCCGGTGAGCACCTGTTCGCCGCCAGCGCTGCGGCGTTGCACGTCGTACGCCGGTGGAAACCCTTCCACGTGATGACTCAGGTCTCCCGACGCAGTCAGGAAGGGCGGCCGCCGGTACTCGTCTCCGCTATCGCCCGGGATCGGATCAAGTGAGTCCGCCGCCGCGTTGAGCTCCTCGAGATCCGCGGCATCGAGAGCGAATTCGAACAGTCGCGCGGTCTCCTCGACATGGGCGCTCTGGCCGAGCCGAGCGCCGATGATGATGGCGGCGACTCCCGGCTGGTCGAGAACGTACCGGGACGCGACGTTGGCGATGGTCATGTGGTGCCGATCGGCGACCGTTCGCGCGGCACGCAGCACGCGCTGCAACCCTGCCCAGCCGCCCGCCGCATCGATGAAGCGCTTGTACTTCATCCGCGACCAGGTCTCGAGTTCGCCGGGCTCAGGTTGGTCGAGCCAGCGGTCGGTGAGGAAGCCGCCAGCCAGCGTGCCGTAGGCGAGAAGACTCATGTCGTGATCCGCGGTCAGGTCGGCAAGGCCATGCTGCGGTCGGCGGTCGAGCAGCGAATAGCAGACCTGGTCGGAGACCACTGGGACCCCGCTGTGCAGCAACATCCGCATGTGCGCAGCATCGGTGTTGGTCATCCCGAGTTGCCCGATAACACCTTCCTCTTGCAGTTCGGCCAGGTAGGCAAGGCCGTCGAGGTAGCTGGGATCCCAGTAGTTCCAGGAGTGAAACTGCAGATGGTCAAGCCGGTCGGTCTGGAGTCGATCCAGCGCGGTCTGTACCGCAGCGCGCACCGTCTCGCGGTCTAGCGGTCCCGGTGATGGAACCCACTTGGTGAGTGCCTGGACGGGTGTGTCGCCGGAGTAGTGCCCGACGATCACTTCGGCCGAGCCGTAGTGATCTGCCATATCGAATGTCGTGAAACCGGCGTCGACGTATGGCTGCATCGCGGCGGCCGCCGTAGCGGGGTCGACCTCGCTTCCGTCGCGCTCCAGGTCTGCGATCTGCCAGAGTCCCGTGATCACCCGAGACACTTCGAGGCCGGGCGCGAGTTCGTATCGTTCGGTCATCCGCTACTCCGGCGGCAAGTTGTTGAAGCGCTCGTCGACGTCGACCCCGGATCGCGCCAGCACGGCCCGCTCCCGGAAATAGATCAGACTGCCCACGGCCATGACGATGAGCCACACCGGCGTGGAATGGAAATACCAGGCATCGACGTCGGCGTTGAGGTCCTTCCACGTGTGGATGCCGAGGAACACCACGAGCACCACAGCGCCAAACGCGGCGAGCGGTTCGCGCAGCCGCCCGCGGAATACCTCGATACGACTCGCGATCTCGGGGTTGCGGCGTGGCAGGGTCACCACCGTGACGCACATCAGCGCGAAGTTCACGAGCATCGACGTCACCATGATGTCGACGCCGAGGAAGAAGTCGCCTGCGAGGTGACTACCGAGCACGCCCATCGAGGCCATGACGCCGCTGGCAATGATCGCTACATGTGGTGTGTGGTGCTTGGGATGCACGGTGGCGAGCGCGCGCGGGAAGATGCCGTCCTCGGCCCACGCGAACATCAGCCGCGACAGCGACAACAGCATTGCCGGGACATCGTTGAGCAGCGCGATGGCGGCGCCACCGACGATGGCGACGGTCCATCCCGGCGAGAGCACCACGCCGAGGAGCCCGGGTGCTGTGACATCCCGCAACATCGCCTCCTGCGCCACGTATTGCCACGGCACGGTGTTGTAGACCGCCGCCGTGAAGAGCATGTAGAAGCTCCCGACCGTCAGCATGGTCAGGCCGATGGCCGCGGGCAGTGCGCGCCCTGGATTGCGCGCCTCGCCGCCGGCCTGCGCTATCGAGTCGAAGCCGATGAAGCTCGCGAAGAGCACCACGGACGCGCTCAGAAAGACACTCCACTGAAACGGCGCCGGGTCCATCGCCGGGATCGTCGCCCCAGTTGCCTCGAGCGCCCTGAGATACGTCTCCTGGTCGAATGAGAACCCGGCGAAGATGACCACACTCCCGAGCGCAAACATCACGATCATCAAGGGGATCAGCATGCGCTCGTAGAACTGCACGCAGCGGATGTTGACGGCCACGAAAGCCCAGATGAAGAAGAGTGCGAGGCCGACGCGGATCGGGCCCGTTTCGAGCGCCGCCGCGATGTTCGTGTAGCCGACTGCCTCGGCGACATCGCGCATGAACGGGACCATTACGTAGGTCACCACGCCGACCACGATCGACAGGCCGAACCACTGCGAGAAGCTGGCGATGAATCCGAGGTACGGGTTCAGCCCACGGCTCACGTGGATGTAACTGCCACCGGCGCGCGGCATGGCCGATGCGAGCACTGCGTAGGCGAGGGCCGCGATGAGGGCCGGAATGGCGCCAACGAGGAACGCCGGTAGCACCCACGGGCCGATGTCGGGGACGTTGCGTTGCAGCATGAACGGAACCACGTTGATGCCGGCTCCCAGCATCGAGCAGATCCCCGTGGCGGTGAGGCCAACGAGTCCGAGTTCTCGGACCAGGCCGGTTTTTCCCCTACCGTCGTCCGTCATTCTGCTTCTCCTCCGTCAGGAATCACCCCGACACTGTCGCCGATCTGACGAACCGACTCGATGGCGGCGTCGCCCAGGATGTCTCGAGCGCGGTCCTGCGCCGCCTGCCAGCGCGGACGCGCTTTCTTCAAGATCTTCCGGCCGGGCGCGGCAAGTCGCAGGCGGCGCCCACGACCTGGTGCATCGAGCCACTCGATCCAGCCTTGTTTGGCCATCACTCGCAGGTTGCGGCTCACCGTCGATTTGTCCATCACCAGAACAGGCGCCATCTCCGCGGCGGTCGTGCTGCCGGTGAAGGCAATTACAGACAGCATCGTGAGCTGGGTATTTCGAATGCCGAGGGGACGCAGGGCGTCGTTGAACACGCCGTCGATCACGCGGCTGATCTTGTGTGTCCGGCCGGCAACGCAAGCGGAAAGGATCGCGTACGCGTCGGCTGCGGCGCCCTTGGGTTGGCTCATGGTGCGGGGATTATAGGCGCGTCCGACTTGACCGGGGAATCTAGAGTTGTATATACAACTTAAATCAATCCCCAAACTGGAGCATTGCGGTGCGCGGAACCCTTCCTTCGATTCCCCTGACAGTCGCGATGGTTGTTGTGAGCAGTGCGGCCGGCGCCAACGCCGAGGCTGCGCCGATCGACCTGAGTGACTTCTTTCTGGATGCCGCTGCCGAGGTCGCCCTAGCGCGGAGCGCCGCGCCGGAGGTGATCTCGGGCGACGCAACAGTGCTTGTACTCGGATCAGCCGGGTACGAGGTGGCCGAAACCGGTACCAACGGTTTCACCTGCATGGTGCTGCGCTCCTGGTCCGGCCCGGCCGGGACGATGGATCCCGGCGTCAAGGCACCGATTTGCCTCAACCCTCCGGCCTCGGACACCGTGCTCCGCCGTCACGTCTTCGTTGCTGCGCGCGTCGCGGCCGGTGTCGAGCGCGGCGAAGCCGAGCGCGAGATCGATGGTCTGCTGGCCCGCGGTGAGATGCGTCGACCAGGCCCGGGAGCACTCGGATACATGATGTCCGCCGGCCAGTGGCTCAACGAGCGAGTGGAACGCTTCCTGCCGCACCTGATGTTCTTTCAGCCCGGGGTCGGCGGAGCTGATGTGGCGAACGCCGGTCTCACAAGCGGTCTGCCCTTCGTGATCGGCGGCGCCACCGGCGACTGGGGTGACATCACGGTAACGCTGCCCGAGAGCAGCTTCGTGGAGCCGGAAGGCGAGGGCCGCTAGCTTCTGCAACTCCGTCAGGAAGGGGCGTCTCGTTGAGGCGTCCCTTCTTGCGCTTAGCGCTCGATCGCTGCGCGCCGACCTCATGCAGAATGACGCGCTTGCGCGGGGTTGAAGGCTTCATATAGGGTTTTTCCATATAGGGATATTCCCTATATGGTGATCTTTCCCTGACCTCCCGCGAAGTGCCTATGCCAGCTGCCGAAGCCCCGCTGCACAACCCGCTGACCTGGCTTTCCTACCTGGTTCTCCTGGCGCTGGCCGATGGCCCCACGCACGGCTACGGGATCATCAAGGAAGTCGAGCGCCGCACCGATGGACGCACGCGCGTCGAGGCCGGCACGTTGTACGCGGCGATCAAGCGTCTGCGCGAGCAGGGTTTGTTGAGCCCGGTGGGAGATGCGAGCGGATCCCGGCGACGCCGCGACTACGAACTCACCGCAACGGGCCGCAAGACCCTGCGTCTGGAGTCGGAGCGACTCGAAGGCCTCGTGGATGTGGCGCGTGCTAAAGGCGTGCTGCCGGCATGAGCCGGCTGCCACTCGCCTACCGGCTCGCGTTGTGGCTCTACCCCGCCCACTTCCGCGCCGAATATGCGAGCGAGATTACCGAGACGCTCCTGGCCGTGGAACGTGAGTTCGCGACGACCAGCGCGATTCAGCGACAGCTCCGCCGTTGGCGCGAGTCAGTTGCCATCGTTCGAGCCGCTGTTCGCCTGCGGCGCAGCGGCGGAACACCGGATCCCCACCGAGGCTCGAAGATGGAGACCTTCCTGACCGACCTGCGCCGGGCGGCGCGTGCGCTGGTGCGCACACCCGGACTCACGCTATCGATCGTTGCCACGCTGGCGCTCGCGATCGGCGCCAACACCGCGCTCTTCAGCGTTGTGCAGGCCGTGCTGTTCCAGCCCTTGCCGTACCCGGACGCCGATCGGCTGCTGTTCGTATGGCAGGAGTTGCACAACCGCGAGGCGGACTACTACCCGTCGGCGCAGGCGGACCTGGTCGACTACGCCAACGCCGAAGCCATCGAGGGCATTGGCGGTATGTGGGCGTTCCAGCAGCCGTTAGTGGATGCGGATGGGCCGGCCGAGCGTGTACCCGCTGCCGCCGTCACCGCGAACTTCTTCACGTTGCTCGGCCTGGAGCCTGTTCTCGGGCGGGATTTCGGCGAGGCGGAAGCGGCGCCGCCCACGGCGGACGGCGCGCCGACGGCGGGGTCGGTGATCATCTCGTACGAGCTGTGGCAACGGCGGTACGGGGGCGATCCGGGCGTGCTGGGACGGGCGCTCGATTTCGGTGCTGGCGCACGCCCCATCGTGATCGGCGTCGCACCGGCCGGCCTGCGGCTGCACTTCCCGCAGGTTGCCGAGGTTCCCGAGCGAATCGATGCCTTCGTGCCGATGCGGGTCGACTGGAGCGCGCCCGACCGCAGCGGCTGGTACATCCGGACGTTCGCGCGGTTGCGCGCGGAAGCAACGGTTGCCGAGGCGCAGGCACAGATCGAGGCGGTCAACGACTGGCAGTGGGAGGAGTTCCCGATCTATGCCAACGCCGGGACTCATACGTATGTTGCTCCGCTGCAGCAGGCGCTCACGGCGTCCGCGCGGCCGCGGCTCCTGGCCCTCTTCGGCGCGGTCGGATTCGTTTTGCTGATCGCTGCCGTCAACGTCACGAACTTGCTGCTCGTGCGGGCTACCCGCCGCAGTCGCGAAACAGCCGTCCGGGCAGCGCTCGGTGCCGGACGCGTCCGCCTGCTGCGCGAGAACCTGCTCGAGGCCGGCATGCTTGCGGCCGCCGGCGGCACGGCGGGTGCGCTGCTGGCGGTGCTTGGCGTTCGCGCCCTGGTTGGCCTGGGCGGTGCGGCCGTGCCGCGCCTGGCCGATGCGCGGGTCGATATGCCGGCGCTGCTCTTCACGCTGGTGGTGTGCGCAGCCGTAGCGATCGTCTGCGGCCTGGCAGTGGGCGCGCGGGGCGCCCGGCCCGTCCTGCTTGAGACACTGCGGGGTCGCGACGGACTGAGCGGCGGAAGCCCACGTCTGCGCCGCGTGCTGGTTGTCACCGAGGTAGCTCTTTGCCTCGTGCTCCTGGTCGGTGCCGGGCTGATGGCTCGTAGTCTCGCCACGCTGCTGGCGGCCGATGTGGGCTTCGAGCCCGAGAACGTGATCACCTTCGAGGCTTCGCTACGCGGTGCCATGGACGACGGGACGCCGCGCGATGTCCAGGACCGGTTGCTGGAGCGGATCGAGTCGCTGCCCGGCGTCCGCGTTGCGGCGACCACGACCTCGCTGCCATTTGGCGACGGCGGCATGTCAGCCCCCTACGGAACGGCGGCCGAGGTCGACGACGGCGACGAGTTTGACTTCCGTCAGGCGAGTCTTCGCAAGGTGTCGACGGGCTACTTCGAGGCGCTGCAGATCGGGTTGGACATGGGCCGGACGCTGCGGACGGAAGACGAGGACCGCGCGCCGCCGGCGCAGTTCGAGTTCCCGCGCGACGCTCCGGTGCCGGTTGTCGTCGACCGCCGCCTCGCCGATCGTTCGTGGCCGCGCACCGACCCCGTTGGCGAGCACTTCTTCATGAAGATGGGCGGTGGCCTCTGGATGGAGGTGGTCGGTGTGGTGGACACGCAGCGGACGCTCGGCTTCGAGCGCGAGGCGCGTGGCACGGTCTTCATGCCGGAGTTCGGTTCGAGTCGACTGCATGTCGTTGTAGCCGCCGACCGTGATCCGACGGCCCAGAGTGCCGCCCTACGTGCAGCGGCTGCGGAGGTGGACCCGCGGATCGTCCTTGCCGACCTCCGGCCGTTGGCAGCCTACGTCGACGACGCGCGTGCGCCGACGCGCTTCGCAACGATTCTCATGACACTCTTCGCCGGCCTGGCGGTAGTCCTCGCCGGTGTGGGTCTGTATGGCGTCATGGCGTGGACCGTGCGGTGTCGTACGGGAGAGATCGGTCTGCGCATGGCGCTCGGCTCCTCGAGGCCAGCGATCTGGCGCGGAGTCGTCGCGCAGGGGCTAGGGCTGGTCGCCGTTGGGGTGCTGTTCGGCGAAGCGTCGGCTTTGGTATTGACCCGGCTGCTCGCGGGAATGTTGCACGGAGTGAGTCCGCTCGATCCATTGACGCATGCCGCCGTACCTGTCGGTCTGGGCCTGGTGGCGCTGCTCGCGTGCTGGTTCCCGGCCTGGCGCGCGACGCGGGTGGATCCGTTGGAGGCGCTGCGGGCCGACTGATCGGGGTGGCCGGCGTCGTGGCGGGGTGGATAAATGCGCCGTAGTTGCGCATGATCCGTGGACCCTCGCCCATCCCCGTCAGCCCGAGACGCCGTGTCCGCTCGCCGTTTCACTCCTGCAGCCTTCCTCGTCGCCGCCGCCGTCTGCCTGGCCGCGCCCGTCACCGGCCAGGACCCAGCTGAGACGGTCGGTGACGCGAAGCAGCGTGGCGTGTCTTGGGTCGCCGGCCGGAGCATCGACGGTGCCGCGCTCGACCCTCTGCTCGATCACCACGTGGAGTGGATCGCTCAGACGCCGTTTGGCTGGCAGGAAGCTACCGACAAGCCCGCGATTCGAATCGCTACCGGCGGGCGCGTTTTCTGGGGCGAGACCGATGAAGGGCTCTCGCGCACCCTAGACCTCGCGCGTGAGCGCGGTCTGCGCACGATGCTCAAGCCGCACATATGGGTGAGTGGAGGGGCCTGGCGCGGCGACATCTACATGCCCACCGACGCCGATTGGAACACATGGTTCGCGGACTATCGCGAGTTCATTCTCCACTACGCACAGTTCGCGGAGTCCCGCGGCATTCCGCTGTTTTGCATCGGCACAGAACTGCACAAGACAGTCATCGCCCGCCCCGGTAAGTGGCGAGACTTGATCCGCGAGATCCGCGACGTTTACTCCGGTGAGCTCACCTACGCGGCCAATTGGTACGACGAGTTCACGGACGTTTCGTTCTGGGAAGAACTCGACTACATCGGAGTGCAGGGGTACTTTCCGCTCAGCCACGAGCCCACCCCGGGAGTAGATGCCCTGGTGGCCGGATGGGGGCCGCACCGCGACGCACTGCGCGATCTGCACGAGAGGGTCGGGAAGCCGGTGATCTTCACCGAGATTGGCTATCGCTCCTGGAGCGATGCCGCGTCGCGGCCATGGGAGTGGCCTATCCGCGGCGACGACAGTGACTTTGATGCCGTGATTCAGAAAAACCTCTACGAAGCGTTTTTTCGCACCTTCTGGCATGAGGACTGGGTGGTCGGCGCCTACTGGTGGAAGTGGTTTCCGGGACACAGCGCCGCTGGCGGCCCTGGACACAACGGCTTCACGCCGCAGAACAAACTCGCCGCCGACGTTATGGCGGCCTGGTTCGCGGGCGACCGCCCCGACACCGAATAGAGAAATCAACCGAGGAGTTGCTCGATGCGCCGCTTGATCGCCCTTGTTTCTGTGTTGCTCGTCTCATCCACCGCATGGCCGCAAGAGGGGCGACAGGGCTATTACCGTTATCCGACGCTCCACGACGACACGTTGGTCTTTGCCGCCGAGGGTGACCTCTGGAAGGTGAGCGCCTCGGGCGGCGTCGCGCGCCGTCTCACCACGCACCCTGAGCAAGAGAGTCATCCGACGATTTCGAGCGACGGCTCCACGCTGGCCTACCGCGCAAGCTACGAGGGCGTATCCGAGGTCTACACCATGCCGCTTGCGGGCGGATTGCCTGTGCGACAGACGTATGAAGCCGACGTATCGACGCCGATCGGCTGGACGCCCGACGGCCAGCTCGCCTACACCACCACGCGGTATTCGACGCTGCCGTCGTATCAGCTTGTAGAACTCGACCTCGCGTCGAACACCCGCGGCCCCGTGCCGTTGGCCGATGCGAGCGAGGCGAGCTATGGCGACACCGACTCAACGTTGTTCTTCGTTCGGCCGCGGTTCCACGGGAACGTGACGAAGCGCTATGAGGGCGGCACCGCGCGCAAGATCTGGAAGTTCGAGCGGGGAATGAGCGAGGCTGCGCCGCTCACACTCGACTACGACGGCGAGAGCCACACGCCGATGTGGTGGGATGGCCGGCTCTACTTCATTTCGGACCGCGACGGCACGATGAACATCTGGTCCATCGATGCCGATGGCAACGGCGCGACTCAGCACACGAGCCACAGCGGCTGGGATGCCAAAGAAGCATCGCTCGCGCAGGGTCGCATCGCCTACCAGATAGGCGCGGATATCTGGGTCTATGACATCGCCAGCGGCGGCAACTCGATGGTGCCGATCTCCCTGGCGTCCGATTTCGATCAGCTCCGCGAGAAATGGGTCGACGAGCCAGGCGACTACCTATCGTCTGCGCATGTTCACCCTGAGGGCGAGAGCGTCGTGCTCACCGCCCGCGGCCGCGTGTTCGTCGCACCAGTCGGTTCGGGGCGTCTCGTCCAGGCATCGCGCAGCGAGGGCGTTCGCTACCGCGACGTCGTCTTCATGCCCGACGGTGATGAACTCCTCGCGCTGACCGACGAGACCGGCGAACTCGAGTTCACGTCGTTGCCGGCCAACGGCGTCGGCGACGGCAATCGCATTACCAACGACGGCGAAATCCTGCGCTTCACGGGCATTCCGTCTCCCGATGGCGCCCACGTTACCTACACGGACAACAACAACGATCGCTGGTTACTCGAGGTGGCCACGAGTCAGCAGACGCTGATATCGACAAATCGCGAGGGGCTCGGCGCGGCGGCCTGGTCGCCCGACGGGAGCTGGCTCGCGTACGTACAGAGCGCGATGAACACGTTCGCGCAGGTGTGGCTGTACGAGGTGTCCACCGGCACGCGCGTTGCGGTCACCTCGGATCGGGTAAACAGCTATAGCCCTGCATTCGGCGCAGACGGCGAATGGTTGTACTTCCTGTCGGATCGGAACCTCCGCACCTCGGTGGGTAGCCCGTGGGGCCCGCGCGCGCCAGCGCCGTATTTCGACAGCACGCTGAAGATCTACGAGGTGTCGCTTCAGGCGGGCATGCGTTCGCCCTTCAAGCCGGCGGACGAGCTCAGTCGTGCCGCCGCGCCCGAGTCGGACGAAGCGGACGAGGCGAACGACGATGCCGCCAAGTCCTCGATGGCTATCGACGTCGATGGTATTCAGCGGAGGGTTCGCGAGGTTCCGGTCGAGCCCGGCAACTATTCGAACCTGAGCGTCAACGATGGCGCGCTGTTCTGGCGAGCTCGTGAGACGGCAGGCTTCCGCGGCCACCTGATGGGTCTGGCGATTGGCAACGACGACCCGGAGGCCGCAACGATCGTCGAAGGGATCGGCGGCTACGAGCTATCGGCCAACGGCAAGAAACTGATGGTGCGTCGTGGTCGCGACATCTTCGTGATCGATGCCAGGGCTCGCAGTGCCGGCAACATCTCCGACCACCGGGTCGACCTCAGTGGCTGGTCCTTCTCGATGGACGTGGCGGCCGACTTCCGCCAGCTATTCATCGACGCCTGGCGCCTGGAGCGCGACTACTTGTATGACCCCGGGATGCACGGACTGGCGTGGGACGTCGTGCTCGAGAAGTACCTTGAGCTCGTGGGACGGATCACCACCCGGGACGAACTCAACCATCTCATCGGTCGCGTGATCGGCGAGTTGTCTGCACTGCACACGAGTGTGCGCGGCGGCGACATGCGCGAGGGCGACGACGATATCGCCGTCGCGAGCCTCGGCGCCAGGCTCTACCGCGACGCGGGCGCCGGTGGCTATCTGATCGACTACATCTATCAGAACGACCCGGATTATCCCGACGAACTCTCACCGCTCGCCGACCCCGATCTCGGGATCGCCGAGGGCGACGTGATCGAGATGATCAACGGTGTCGATACGTTGTCCGTGCGACATATCGGCGCCCTGCTCCGCAACCAACAGAACAAGCAGGTGCTGCTGCGTGTGGCCCCAGGCGACGGCGGAGACAGCCGCGACGTTATCGTCCGTCCGATCTCCAACGAGTTGAACCTGCGTTACAGCGACTGGGAGTACACCCGGCGACTCGAGGTCGAAGACAAGGCCGAGGGCCAGGTGGGCTACGTGCACCTGCGCGCGATGGGTGGCGGCGACATCAACTCCTGGTACCGCCAGTTCTACCCCGTCTACGATCGTCCCGGGTTGATCATCGATGTGCGACGCAATCGCGGCGTCAACATCGACAGCATCATTCTCGAAGACCTGATGCGACAGGCCTGGTTCTACTGGAAGACGAGAGTGGGTCGTCCGACCTGGAACATGCAGTACGCCTTCCGGGGTCACATGGTCGTGCTGGTCGACGAAAACACTGCGTCGGACGGTGAGGCGTTCGCCGAGGGGTTCCGGCGACTCGGCATGGGTCCGGTCATCGGTGCCCGTACGTGGGGCGGCGAGATCTGGCTCTCGGGGGTGAACCGTCTGAGCGACGGCGGCATCGCGCGCGCCCCGATGATGGGTGTTTACGGGCCCGAAGGCGAGTGGCTCATCGAGGGCTGGGGCGTTGTGCCCGACATCGAGGTGGTCAATATGCCGCACGCTACGTACAACGGTGAGGACCAGCAACTCGACGCCGCGATCGACTATCTGTTGCAACAGATCGCCGAGGATCCGCGCGCGATTCCCGCCGCTCCCACGTACCCAGACCTGCGGTTCCAGTATCCGCGACGGGACCAGTGATCTAGCGCATCCGATCCCACCCGAGCTTCGAATTGTCGGGGAGACGAGCACACTCGCGGTGTGCCCCGTCTTGAGCGGCATCTCGGGGCAGCGGGTCGGGGGGCTCGCGATCCCCGCGGTGCCGTTTCGGCGTATCAGGGCCGGCGGGGGGCCTACTCGGAGCGAAGCGTCGTGGCCGGGTCGGTCTTGCCCGCGCCGCGGGCCGGCAGATAGCTGGCCAACGCGGCCGCGAGTACCACCGCTGTGGACAGCGCCGCCAGGACGACGGTCGCGTCCACGTCCGTGGTCATTCCTCGTCCGAAGGCTGCAAGCGCACGGGTGAGCATCCACGCCGCTGGAAGTCCGAGCGCCAGCCCGACGAGGACCAGCCGCACCGCCTGGCTCACGAAGAGCCGGACGACGTCCGCAGAGTTGGCCCCGAGTGCCATGCGTACGCCTATCTCCCAGGTTCGTTGGGTAGCCGCGTAGGACGTGACGGAGTAGATGCCGGCTAGCGCGAGTAGGAAGGCCGCGGTGGCGAACATCGACGCCATGCTCATCACGGGGCGGTACAGCATCGAACGCTCCGCGATCGCGTCGGCCACCGTGCGATGGCTCTCGATCGGTAGGCGAGGTTCTGCCTCCCAGATTCGTGCCCGAGCTGCGGGGAGGACGGCGTCGGGATTGGCCGTTGCGATGGCGAACACCAGACTCGTCGGCGCAGAGTGCGTGTAGGGCCGATAGATCGCTCGCGCGGGCGCGGAGTCGTTCCATGCTCGACTTACGTCGGCTGCAACGCCGACGATGGTCAGCCAGGACTCGTCCTGGAAGCGGAGACGACCTCCGATCGCGTCATCGTTGGGCCAGTACCTGTCGGCGAGCGCGCTGCTGACCACCACTACATGCGCGCCATCCTCGACCTCGGCCTGATGCGGTGCGCGTCCAGCGATGATTCGGACGCCGAGGGCGTCGAAGTAGCCGGCGCTGACATGATGACGTTCCGCCAGAGGCGCGGAGTTGGCGGGCTCGCGTCCATCGATCTCGAACTCTGCCGGCCGTGACCCAAGAACTCCCGGCGTGGAACTCGACAGTCCGACGGCGGTCATTCCGGGCATCGCGGTGATCGCCTCCAGGGTGGTGCGGGCGAATGCAGCACGTTGCTCGGGTTCGGCAAAGGCCTCGCCGCGGAGTCGAACCGCCAACAGCGACGTCTCGGTATCGAGTCCACGCTGGAACGCCACGAGGCTCCCTACGGATCGGCTCATGTAGGCCGCGCCCGCGAGGAGCACGACGGCCAGCACGATTTCGATCACCACGAAGGTGTTGCGCAACCGGTTGCCTCCACCAGCACCGCCTCCTCTCGTGCCCGGCTTGAGCACATCGCTCAGGTCGGCGCGTGAACCGTGCAGCGCGGGCGCCAGCCCGGACACGATCGCGGCGGCCGTTGCGGCGAAAGTCGCGAAGATCAGGACCCCTCCATCAACCCCGATTCCGTCGGCGCCGTAGAAGAAGAACCGGATCGAGGGGTGTCCGAGTTGTTGTCGCAGAAGTCCGCTGCCCCAGACCGCCAGCACGCTGCCCAACAGTGCGCCCACGAGCGACAGGCACAGGCTCTCGACGAGGAGCTGGCGGATCAGTCGCAGTCTGCTCGACCCGAGGGCCACCCGAACGGCGATCTCGCTGCCGCGCGCTGTGGTGCGCGCCAACTGCAGGCTCGCAACGTTGGCGCAAACGAGCAGCAGCAGGAAGATCGCCGCCCCCATCAAGGAAAGCGATGAGCCGGCTGCTGCCGAACGTCGCGAGTTCGCGGACCGGCATCGCCGCGAGACGATGTTGGGCGTGCGAATCCGGCGCTACCGCGGCGATCCTGTCCGAGGTCGCCGTCAGCGCGGCGCGCGCCTGCGTCAGCGACACATCAGGAGCGAGTCGAGCGAGAGCCGTCAGGCGTCCGCGATCGAATGAGGCCGATAGCTCCGGCGCCAGCCGCAGCGGCAGGTAGAGATCAGTGCCGGCGGGATACGTAGCTCCCGGTGGGAGGACGCCTACGACGACGGCCTCGGTATCGGCCATGTGCAGCTCTTCCCCGACAACGTCCGGGCGACCCGCGAAACGACGCTGCCAGAACTCGTGGCTCAACACCGCTACGCTGCCGTCGCGCATTTGCGACGTACTCGGCAGCCGGCCGTGAAGCGCGACGAGTCCGGAGAAGTCGAAGTAGTTGGCCGTTGCCTCGTAGACGACCACGTCCAACGGTTCGCCCGGGGACGTGAGCGTCGCGAATCGCAGGCGGAGACCGGCGATGCCCGAGAAGGCCGGCAGTTCCTCCACGTAGGAGTAGTCGGCGTAGTGCAGCCAGGCTTCGGCGTCCTCCTGGATCGTGAAACGCGACTTGTCCTCGCCCACCGCGAGGAGCGTCTCTAGGTCTTCGAAGGGCAGTGGATTGCGGATCATGCCGCCGACGGTGCTGTAGATCGATGTCACAGCGCCGATGCCGAGCGCGAGCGCCAGGATGGCGGCTACGCTGTAGCGCGGCGCGCTGAGAAGTGACCGCACGGCGAAACGGACGTCGTCGGAACCGCTCGGGAGTTTCGTCGGGCCGGGGTCCGTTGCCCCGGATCGCAAGGGCGCGTTGCGGAGCTCTGTCGCCGCGGCACGAAGTCGGAACGTGTTGCCCGATACGACCTGGCGCCAGTACCACGCGGTGGCTCGCATCTGCGCGAGTCGGCCGCCGGCCGCGCGAGCAAGATACGCATCGTCGAGTTCGGCGAGCAGATCCGCGCCGTACGGCGACGGAACGACGAACTCCAGCAGGCGGGCTGCGAGCCGCGGCGGCCGCGTCATCCTTCCAGTTCCAGCCCGTCCCACATGCGGGCGAACGACTGGCGCGACGCGACGAGAGTGCGCTTGCCCTCCGCAGTCAGCGCGAAGAATCGTCGCCTGCGGCCACCGTGGGCGTCGGGTCCACCAGCCTCGCGGCGCGAGGCAACCAGACCGTCGGCTTCGAGACGGACCATCGTGACGTAGACCGTGCTGACGGACACGGATCGCTGCCCGACGCGTTCGAGTTCATCCCGAACGGAACCGCCGTAGGCACCGTCGCCCAGGCGGGCGATCGCAAGCATCACGAGCTGTTGAAGGTCGCCGATATTCCGCGCCATGACATCGCGCTCCGTTGAGTTGATCTGACAATGTCATACCACATATGACATTGTCAGACCAAGAGCCCGGCGCGCGAGCGCATTGCCGCCGCCGCGAGGTCAGCGGCGCGTAAAGGTGTCGCTCATCATCACGGGAGCGTCGAGATCACCCTCGTGCAGGTTCCACTCGTAGGCGTTTGGCCCGGTGAAGTCCCACGTTTCGACGTATGCACCCTTGTTGCCGTCCGCAGCGATGGTGGTGAGTTCGTTGATGAGTCGTTCGCCGTCGAAACGCGAGCGCATCTCCATGACGTCGAACGGCATGTCGATCGCAAGCGAGATGCCCTTGATGACTTCGGCTGCTGGATCCCAGTACCAGATACCTTGGCCGACGAGTTTCGGTTCGCCGGACTCATCGACGAAGTAGGTGTTGGCTCGAACGTACTTGCGGCCAACCCCCCATTCGAAAGTGTGGTCGGAGCTGCTGCTTGTCCAGGTGCCACCGATCAGGTGTTCAAAGCCGGCGAGCGGGTCAGCGCTCGACTCTGCTGCGGGAGCAGTGAGGACGGGGGTGGCCAGCAGGACCACGGCAAGGCCGATGACGGCGACGCGCGATGTCGGGGAGGTGGGCATGGTGGTCTTCGTATGAGGTTGAGGCGTCAGGCGGGCTGGGCGTCGCCGTTGCCTTTGAGGGGCCAGTTCTCCGACTTGGTGGCGGCAGGCGCCATGAACGAGAGTGCCTTGAGGACGTGGTAGATCGTCCAGACGTGCAGCGGCAGGCGACCCTTCTCGACGATTGCCTTGAGCGTCTTGCAAATGAATCCGCCGCCGCTCTTCATCTGCTTGGCAGTCTTGCTGCCGACCGCGACGCCCTTCGAAGTGAGGGTGAACTCTACGCCGCCATCGACCTCCTTGAGGTCATAGCTCACCACGCACTCCGCGTCCTCGAGATGGGTGAACCGGAATGTGTGTGCGAAGCGGTGCGGCGGATCGAATTCGAGAATCTCGCCGATCACGCCGGTGTACTTGCCGTCCGGCGTGCGCATGCGGATCTGCCCGCCCAGGGCGAGGCCGTCGGTGTGCATGCGGTTGTTGAACATCGCGCCCTGGGGCTCGTCGGTCTTGGTGATCTCGCGCCAGACGGCATCGATCGATCCCGCGATGAAGATCTTGGATACGAAGGTCTCGGTTTCAGGCATCGGGCTCCTGGGGGTTGGTGCCGGCTTCGATGGCGTACTTGATGTCGACCATGCGCCCGGCCCACCAGCCGCTGTACTCCATGGTCCAGCGGTCGTAGATGAGCTGAATGGGCACGATGTTGAAATAGAGGCGGCGGTCCCGCCCCGACTTCTCGGAGTGGATCAATCCCGCCTCTTCGAGCTTGGCCAGGTGCTTCATCACGCCGATGCGCGTCATCTCGAAGGCCGCCGCCACGTCGTTGACGTTGCAACCGGGGGTGTCCTTCACGATGTCGAGCATGCGGCGGCGGGCCGGGTGGGCCAGCGCCTGGAAGATGGAATCGAACGAGTCGGTTTTCATATGTAACTAATTAGTTACATAATATGACGAGCAATTCAAGCCGCTCGGAGAACCTCGTCCTACTCGGCGCGCAGGGCGCGCACCGGATCGAGCCGAGTGGCTCGGCGCGCAGGGATCCAGGCTGCCGCAAGACTGACGAGCAGCATGAGGCCGATCACGGCACCGTACGTGACCACGTCGACGGTTGGCACCTCGAACAGGAAGCCTTCGACCACGGTGCCGAGCGCCGCTGATGCACCGAGTCCGATGACGGAGCCGATGGCGATGAGAAGAATCGCTTGCCGCAAGACGAGTCCCACCAGGTGACTGCCGTCAGCTCCGAGGGCCATCCGGACACCAAGCTCGGTAGACCGCTGGTCAACCGTGCAGGCCAGGATTCCGTATACGCCTACGAGGGCCAGACCCAGCGCTAGCAGCGCGGCGACGGCGATCGCGACGGCCGTGGCCCGCTCCTGGGCGAGGGCGTTGTCGAGATGTGTTCGCAACGTGCCGACCGCGAAGAGTGGGAGTTCCCCATCGAGTTCTCGGACGGCTGCAACCACATCGCCGAGCACAGTCTCGGGCGTGTTTCCCGCCCGAACCAGCAGCACGAGCCGACCGGCGAGCGACATCATGGCGGTTTGGCGTTGGGGCAGGTACGCGACAGGACGCGGGCCCGCGCCAATGCTCGCAGTCATGCTGTCCGCGGCGATGCCGACAACCTCCATCCACGGACCGTCCGGCCCGTTCCCGCTCAGCCGGGCACCGAGTGCGGCCTCTCCCAAGGCGTCTTCGATCTGAGCCGCTAGCGATTCATTCACCACCAGTGCGCCCCGACCTCCGAGGTCATCGCTCGCGGTGATTCCGCGCCCTTCAACGATTGGGATGCGCATGGCCTCGAAATAGTTGGGCCCGACGAGATTGAAGAACGCGCGGGGCGGCCTTCCGTCGGGTTCGTATCCCTCAAGAGCGAACGAGCTCACATCACCGCCGCCTGAGCCCGGCAGCGCATTCACCACGCTCACCGTCTCTACTCCGGGCATCGCAGCGACGCGCTCTTGCACAGCGGCAAACGCCGTGGCCGCTTCGTCGAGGGAGTAGCCGACTGCCATGGGGTCGATGCCGACGGTCGCCACCGCGGGATCGAATCCAAGATCGGCTCGGCTCAGGTTGATGAGCGTGCGCGCAAAGAGCCCTGCGGTAACGAGCAACGTAATCGAGATCGCCACCTGCGCGACCACCAGCGTGCGAGACAGTCCCTGCCGAGACGACACACCCGGCCCGCCGTCGCGCAGTCTTGCGGTCACATCGAACTGCGCGGCGCGACGGGCGGGCAGGAGGCCGAACGCCAACCCGGTGGCCAGTGTGAGCAGGGCGCTGAAGAGCAGCACGCGGGCATCGAGCCCGGGGGTGACGCTCAGGTTCGGAATCACACGGCCGATCGTGCGCGCGAGCATAGCCCCAAGGCCGATACCCACCGCGCCGCCGGCCGCACTCAGGACAAGGCTTTCTGCAAGCAGCTGCCCGAGGATGCGTCGACGGCCGGCGCCAAGCGCCTGGCGGACGGCGAGTTCCCGCGTTCGTTGTCCTGCCCGCGCCAGGAGCAGGTTGGCGACGTTGACGCAGGCGATCAGCAGTACGAGTCCTGAAACGAGTCCAAGCAGCCCACCCACCTGCATGGCGGTGTCGCGCATCGTGGGAAGCAACATCCCCTCGGCGAACGACGTGACGTGGTAGGTCCGCTCGCTCGAAGCGCGATAGGTCTCGCGCAGCCAGGCCCCCACGGACTCGATTTCTGCCGCGACGGCCTCTAACGCCCTGCCTTCGCCGACACGGCCGAGAAGCAAAACGCCGCTCCACCCGCGGCGATCGAGCAGCAGGTCGTTGCCCGGCATCATATGCGCCTGCATGGCCATCGGTACGTAGAGCTCGGGTCCCGACTCGAGCGAAGTGCCACGGAATCCCGCGGGGACCACGCCGATGATGCGGAAGGCGCGCCTGTTGACCCTTAGGGATTCGCTGACGACGTCGGCGCTGCCGGCGAACAGTCGCTGCCACAGACCATAAGAAATCACGGCGACGGGATGCCCATCGGGATCCACATCGTCCGCCGGTCCGATCAGCCTTCCGGCCACCGGCTGGATGCCGAGCGTTTCAAAATAGCTCCCGGTCACAAGGGTGGTGTCGATCCGCTCGACGCCGCCGCTAGCCGTTGCGATCCCCGCCCGGCGCGGCTTGTAGGCGGCGATTCCTGCGACGGTTTCCAGCTGCCCGGCGAGATCGCGGTAGTCCGCGTAGGACGACACGCTCAAAGGCCCGCCGTCTTCGCTCGTGTACAAAGCGAAGAGTTCGTCCTGTTTTTCGATCGCGGGCAGTGGTCGGGCCAGAAGCGCATCAGTAAGCGAGAAAATTGCGGTGTTGGCACCGATGCCGAGGCCGAGAGTGACCATGGCCACGGCCGTGAAGACAGGCTGTTTCAGCAGCACTCGAATCGCGAAGCGGGTGTCTTGAAGAAGTGAGGCGAGCACGTTCCTGGGTCCCTGCGGGGATTGCGGGAGGCGATTGTTGTGTGAGGAGCCGGAGGGGCGGAGCCGTTCGATGAGCCCCGAGCGCACGACATCGATGATCGATCGGAACGCTGCATTCGCCAGGCCGCGGTTTCCTGTGCTGCGCCAGCTGTCCGTGCAGCGGTCCTCGAACGCCGACTGCATTTCAGCGGCGAACTCGAGGCGGAAACGTCGAGGGTAGGCGCGAGTTGCGATCTGGAGCACGCTGCTCGCCAATTCCAGCCCGGGGATTCGCTGGGCGACGGGGTTCAACTGGAGAGGTCCCGCGACTTGGCTGTGGCCAGAACCTGGGCGAGCCGCTGGGCCTCGGCGCGGATCACCTCGCGTCCAAAATCGGTGAGCGCGTAGTCGTGCTTGCGGCGGGCATCTTCGGTGTCCGCCGGAGGGTCCGTACGCTCAACCAGCCCGCTATCGAGCATCCGGTTGATGACCCGGTAGAGCGACCCCACTTCCAGCGCGACCCGACCGGCCGACTCTTCCTGGACGGCTTTCATCAACCCGTAGCCGTGCAGGTTCGAGTCGGCAAGCACCAGCAGAATCTGCAGGTCGACTGGGCGCGGCGGAAGGTGATCGTCAGGACGCGAAGAATCGGACACGGCGTGAGCTCCTCAATATGTGGATCGAATCGAATATATTCGATTTACATATATTGATGCAAGCGCACGCCGCGTCCGCCTCGACTAGTCGGCGCTCCCCAGGGCTGTCGCCGGGTCAACCTGTGCGGCACGCCACGCCGGCACGATCGATGCCGTCACAGCAATTGCGATCGCAGCAGCAGCAGCAGCGGCGAGAATCGCCGGATCGAGAGTGTCGACCTCGAACAGGAATTGCTGCACGGAGCTGGCGGCTGCATACGTGAGTGCGAGGCCCAGAAGTACGCCGCCGGCCGCCACCTTCACGGCGTCCACGATGACTTCCCGGACCACCCGGTCACGCGTCGCGCCGAGCGCCACGCGAATGCCGATATCCTTGGCTCGCTGTCGCACTGCGTAGGCCATGACGCCGTAGATCCCCACCGCGCCGAGGGCGATTGCGGAGATCGCGAACAGCGCGAGCAACATCATCGTGGCGCGCCGAGCTGCCAGCGAGTTGCTGATCGCAGCGGGCATCGTTACGAAATCGGCGTACAGAGCGGTGGGGTCTTCGTCGGCAACCGCGCTGCGGAGGCTCGCCGCCGTCGCGGCACCGCTGCCTGCCTGCGTTCGTACGACGACCCAGCGCGTTTGCGGGAAGTCGAAGAAGTCGATGACTTCGTCCAGTTGCGAGTAGGGCCGGTAGACCACAGCAGGGCTGGCCTCGTCGAGGCCAGCCAACTTGAGATCTTCCACCACCCCCACCACACGGACGGGCGTCTCGCGCTCCATCGTGGTGACAATCGACTGGCCGATCGGATCACGGCCAGCGAACAGCGCGTCTGCCGTGGCCTGCGAGATCACGCCAACCGGGTCTGCGCCGATGTCGCGCTCGTCGAACGCGCGTCCGAGTTGCAGGCGCATGCCCGTGGTGCCGAAGTGGCTGTCAGTAACCGGTCGCCAGCGCACGAGTTCCATGGGCTCGTCGGGTGCGGGCATATGGCCGTGTTCCCAGAGCCCGTTGATTCCACCGTCTTCGGTGAAGGCCAGTTTCCACACAGACGACACATCACTCACACCGGGCACCGCCCGCAGCCGTTCGTGCATACGCCGGTAGTAGTCGCGCCCCTCGGCGGCCGATCCGAGAGTCTCGCGAGCGGGATCCAGGCTGAAGGTCACAAGTCCCTCCGGCTGGAAGCCGGGATCGACCTGGGTGACACGGAGAAAGCTCTTCACCAAGAGCCCGGCGCCTGCCACAAGTGTGACTGCCAGGGCGACCTCGGCGAGAACCACCGTGCGGCGCAAGCGCTGACGCCCGGCGCTGTCGCTGCCACTGCGGCCGCCCGCGCTGAGCGCGTCGCGAACATCCGACCGGGCCGCCTGCACGGCCGGGATCACTCCAACGATCCATCCGGTGGCAAGTGCAACACCCACCGAGAAGAGCATTGCCGTGGTGTCGATCGACACGTCGGCCAAACGCGGGGTGTCCGCTGGAAGCAGCGACACGACGAACTGCAGGGCGAAGTATGCGAGCGCGAGGCCCGGTATCGCGCTCAGCGCAGCGAGCAGGGTGGACTCGGTGAGAACCTGCCGGGCGAGGCGGCCGCCTCGCGCACCGAGCGCAACTCTCACGGCGATCTCGCGCTGACGCGACAGGGCCCGTGCGAGCAGCAGATTCGCCACGTTTGCGCTTGCGATCAAGAGCGTAAGTCCGACCGCGCCGAAGAGGAGAAGCAGCATCGGGCGACTGTCTCCCACGAGAAAGTCGCGAAGCGGAACAACGGTTGCGCCCTGTCCATAGTCATCGCTCAGTTCGAACTCAACCCGGAGCCCGTCGATGAACGTCTCCAACTCGCTCACGGCTGCTTCGGTCGTGGCCCCTGCGCGCAGCCGGCCGATGAGTTTCATGTCCTGCGAGTTGTACGTAGCTGACGCCGAATCCAGGATCCAGGGCATCACCACGTCGGCGTTCGGGTGGAACGCGCTGAGCGCTGGCCCGCCGACCCCGATGATCGTGTGCTCCTCTCCGTCGAGTCGCAGCGTGTCGCCGATGATGTCGGGACGGCTTCCAAGCCGTTCACGCCAGAAGCGTTCGGTCACGACGATGTTTCTTGAACCGGGCGCGTCGTCACCGTCGCCGAAGCCACGACCCAACGTCATCGGAACATCGAGTACGTCGAAGAACCCGGCGGTGGTACGTGGTCCGCGCAGCCGCTGTGCGCCGTCGTCTGCCAGCCAGTTGAACTCCCAGCCGAGACCGTACGCGGCGACTGAATCGTACGCGTCGAGGGCCGGTTCGATGCGGTCGAACAGCGCGCTCGAGAAGTACTGCGCCGGCCAGATCGTTACCAATCGGTCGGGTTCCCGGTATGGAAGCGGCTTCAGCAGGACGCCGTCCACCAGACTGAAGATCGTGGTCGTGGCGCCAATCCCGAGGGCGGTGGTGAGCAACGCGATGGCTGCGAAGCTCGGTGACTTGCGCAGCGACCTGAGGCCGAAGCGCACGTCTTGAAGCAGCTGCTCCAGCAACTGAGGGCCAGGCTCTTTGTCGCCCGGCAGCGGCCCGGGCCTCTCGCCACGAGCCTGGCGTGTGCGGAGCGTCAACGCATCACGCAGGGCTGCCCGTGCCCGGCGAATGAGGTGTCCCCGTCCCGTCTGTGCCCGGCTCGAGGCGAACGTGACTTCGGCGCTCCACTCGCGCGCGAACCGTTCACGGTCGCGGCGCGGCGCGAGGATCACGGAGGCTCGAATGATGAACAGGCTCAGGGCCAGCGCTGCTCGCGAGGACCACTCGGTGGGCTCTTGCCAACCAGTCGTGCGCGCCATTCTAGGCCTCCTCGACGGGCTGGCCGATTGCCCACTGGAGCGCGGGGAACTTGCCGCGAGCGTCGGCGAGCATCTGCTCACCGTCTGCTGTCAGCGCGTAGTAGCAGCGGGCTGGGCGCTTGCCGGCGGTCTCCTCGTCTTCCCATTCCGAAACGAGGATGCCCGCGTCTTCGAGTCGCCGCAGCGCCGGGTAGACAGTGCCGTCAGGCAGGCCGGACACGTCCATGATGTCGAACCCGTAGCGGTAGCCCTGCGCGATGCTCTGGAGCACAACTCCGGTGGTGAAAGTCAGTCGTAGTTTCGGCATGTTCCGTTCCTCATCGTCCGCTAGCCGCTGGGCCTGGCAAGTTCGTTGTCTGCATTCTTGGACGTCGCGAGCGCGGGAAAGGTTGGCTCGTATACTAGATAGATACCTAGTATACGGGATATATCTAGAAAAGATTCAAACCGCCGGAACCTTGGGTGGCACGGACCGGCCGGATAAGATGCGCCTCCCCGAAGTCACGTGGTTCCGGAGGCCCCGATGCTTGGACGTAGTCGCGCTGCCGTTCTGTTCGCTCTCATTGTCGTGGCCGGCGCATGCGCCCCGATGCACGAAGCCGCATCCGATCTCCACGCGGGCTCGGATATCGACCTCACCACGGTCGAGGGCCTGGGCAGCTTGGACTTTCCCAATTCGGGAACCGCCGACGCGCAGGCCGCTTTCCTGCGTGGCGTATTGCTTCTCCATAGCTTCGAGTACGAGCCGGCGGCACAGGCCTTCCAGGAAGCCCAGGCAGCCGACCCGGACTTCGGTCTCGCCTATTGGGGCGAGGCGATGACGTACAACCACCCGCTCTGGCAAGACAAGGATGTGGAGGCCGCGCAGGCCGCGCTGGCCAAGTACGCGCCGTCGGCGGCGGAGCGACGTGATCGCGCGCCGACCGATCGGGAACGCATGTACTTCGACGCGGTGGAGGCTCTCTACGGCGCCGGCGACAAGAACGAGCAGGATCTCGCCTATATGGGCGCAATGGAGACCCTGAGCGAGGCGTATCCCGATGATCACGAAGCACGTGCTTTCCATGCTCTGTCGATTCTCGGTAGCGTGGACGGGAGTCGTGACTTCGCGACCTACATGCGCGGGGCAGCGCGCGCGCAGCCGGTGTTCGACGCGAATCCCGACCATCCTGGCGCCGCGCACTACTTGATCCACTCATTCGACGATCCCGTGCACGCGCCGCTCGGCCTGCACGCGGCGCGGCTTTACTCGGAAATCGCCCCGGGTGCTGCACACGCGCAGCACATGACGACGCATATCTTCGTCGCGCTCGGGATGTGGGACGACGTGGTGAGCGGCAACATCCGGGCCCGCGATGTGCAGGACGGCCAGCGCGCGAACCTGGATCGGCCTCCGAACGTTTGCGGCCACTACTCGTCGTGGTTGCACTACGGACACCTGATGCTCGGAGATAGCGCCGAGGCCGAGCAGCTGATGGACGAGTGCCACGCAGGCGTTGAAGCTGGCCATGCGAGCCACTTCTACTTCGCCGCGATGCGAGCCCGGCACATCCTCGATTCGGAGGACTGGAGTCTTGCCGAACGTTGGCCGGCGGATCTTCGTGACGGCGACGACTTCTGGCAACGTGCCGCTGTGATCGACAGCTTCACCAACGCGTTCGCGGCGCTGCGCAGCGGCGATCCGCAGCCCGCCCGCGATTTCGTCAACACACACGGCACGTCGGATGATCAGCAGCTCCTCGTGCACGCACTTGAGCTCAGCGGCATGCTGGCGGTTCACGCCGGCCAAGCGGACCAGGGCATCGCACTGCTCCGCGAGGCGGCGGCCCTGGAGGACTCCCTGCCGTTCGAGTTCGGCCCGCCGACGATCGTGAAGCCGTCGTTCGAACTCCTCGGCGAAGAGTTGCTGGCGCTCGAGCGCTTCGACGAGGCGCGCGCTGCCTTCCGTCGAGCCACAGAGCGGACTCCCGGTCGGACCCTGGCGGAACGCGGACTCCGCGAGTCCACGGCGTCCGGCGGCTAGGTGCCGCTGCGGCTCGTCCGTGCCCCTGACGCCAGGTCACTGTGGGAGACGTGTGCTGACCGCTTCCTGGACGCCGTGGGAGACAATCCCGGTCCGGACGGGTTCGCGGCGCATCTCTGGGTAGCCCAGGAGAGTCAGGCCGACCTTCTCTATGAGCGCGCGCAGTTGCGGGATCTGCCTGGCTGGCTCGCACCGCCCGTCACCACGATGCGGCACCTGGCGCCCCGGTTCGACGTCGGAGGCAAGCGCCTCGGGCTGTTGACACGACGACGGATGATCAGTCGCATCGCCCGTGCAGTGGCTGGTGAGGTCGGCATGCGCGATCCCAGTCGAGGCGACGGCGTCGTGCGCGGGCACATGCTGGACGCGCTGTTCGGGGAGTTGCTGCCCGAGGGTGTGCCGCCAGATCGGCTGGCCACCGCGTTGGACTCGCTTTCGCGCATCGATCAGTTTGCTCGACGGCGCAACCAGTGGATCGTACGCACCTACGCGGCGTATCTAGCGGAACTCGAGCGCACCGGTCGAGTCGACGCACGCCAGGCCGGCGCGCGTGTGACCGCGACCATCGTGGAGGGCGGATTGCAGCCCGCGCTCGGTGGCGCCGACACGTTGCTGATCTACGGCCTCTACCAGACACGTTCCCGTTGGGGATTGCTCCAGGCACTCGCCGAGCAGTCCGCTGTGGATGTAAGCGTCTTCGCGCTTTCCCGACGTGCGGACGATCCGGGCTCAACCGAGTGGGATGAGTTGGTCGAGTCGGGCTGGGCGGTCGAAGACATCGCCGGCAAGACCGACAACGAGCCCGTGGTTGCCCTGCAACCGGCTCCAGACACGGCTCGCGAGACAGAATGGATCGCCCGCCAGGTGAAGCGGCTGCTCGTCGAGGAAGACGTGGAGCCCCACCGGGTCGCCGTGGTCGCGCGTTCGGGCCGCGAAGATACGGGCCGGGTACATCGAGCGCTCGCCGACGCCGGAATCCAGGCCACGACGATCATCCGAGCTCGATTGACCGAGATCGCTGCCATCAAGGCGATGCTGACCCTGTTCCGCGGTGCGTCGGCTGGCTGGACCTACCGTTCCCTCCGACCGGTTCTGGACAACCAGCTCTTCGATATCGATATCGACCTGCGTGTTATCGACTTCATCGCCCACACGCGCCGCGTCAGTGGCCTTGAGCACTGGGAAGCTGAAATCGAAAGGCTGATCGAGAGACTCAACGATCGCTATGAGGACAGCGGCGCTCCGCGCGATCGAGCCGTCCGCGGGTCGGGCTTGTTTGCAGATTCCGTGGGCCGCGATCTCGAACGATTCCGGGCGCTGCGACCCACGCTCGAAGCGTTCGCCGCGGACCGTACCGAGAGCGACTGGATCTCATTCACGCTCGAACTCCTGCGCGACCAGCACCCAGCCGCATTCTATCTCCGCCGCCGTCTGTGCGACCCCGTGGGATCCGAAACCGATGCCCGCCGATGGGACACCGTGCGCCTTGATCAGCGGGGAGTGCGCCAGACCGAGGGGCTACTCCGCGAGTGGCTCGATCTGGACCACCCGCGAGAGGAACTCGATGTCGGAACGTGGCGAACTCTCCTGCATCGGATGCTCGAGGCAAACGAACTGAGCATCACGACGCCGCTGCACAAGGGCGTCCAGGTGCTGGAGGCCCACGACGCCGCGGTATTGCCTTTCGAGCATGTGTTCGTGGTGCATGCCAACGACGGGGTATTCCCGCGTCGCGGACTGGCCGGTGGCGTGCTCTCGAACGAGGAACGCTCGCGTCTCCGCGAGCGCGGCATCCCGCTTTCGTCTCGAGACCTGGAACTGCGTCGCGAGCGTGCGCTTTGGTTCGCAGCGACTTCGACCGGCGCCGTGACCATCACCTATCGCACCGCGGATCCAGCGGGAACGCCGCTGCTGCCCTCGCTCCTCGTGCCGGCTCATGACGTCGGCGATGAGTTGCCGCGCACCCGTACGAGGTACTCGATCACGGATCATGACTTCACGCCGGTCACTCCGGCCGAAGCCGATCAGTTCGCTGCGGTCACGCTCAACGAGGCACTTCGGGCCGACGAAGCCGGCGCGCGAGCGCCGATCAGCCCCGGCACGCCGGCGTTGATCCCGCACGCGATTCTTGGAGCCGTCGCCGAGTCGCATCGCGACACGGGGGCGAGTCCGCTGGTTCCAGGATCGCCTGCCGAGCGCCCGAACCCCTGGAACGGCTGGCTTCGCGACGCTCGGGTTCTGGACAACATTGGCAAACGTTTCGGCGCCGACTATCGGTGGTCGGCGTCGAGCCTGGAAACGTACTCGAAGCTGCCGTTTCAGTTTCTGTTGAGCAAGGTTCTCGGCTACGAGGAGGCGAAGGAAGCCGACGAGGAAGTCACGCCGCAGATCTTCGGATGGATGGCTCACGACCTGCTCGAGAAGTTCTATGCGCAGGTGAAGGACGACCTCCCGGCGATGTTCACCGACCGCGCGGAACTCGCGTTCGAACGAGCATCCGAAGAGGTCCTGGCGGCCGCGCAGGAGGACGACCGCTGGCTCGGGGCGGCCGTGTTCTGGGAGCAGCAGTGGACGAGAATTCGCGGACAGGTGCGGTCATATCTCGAATGGGAACTTGTGCACCTGGCTGACAAAGGCGAACGCCCCGCGCTCGTGGAATTCGCGTTCGGGTTTGGCGACGAGCGGATCCTGATCAATGGCAAAGACGCTGCCGGCCTGGCGGCGGAGCTACGGCTCTGTGGCCGCGTCGATCGCGTCGACCACGGGCCGAAAGGTGATCAGGTGCTCGACTACAAGAGCGGCGGCTATCCCGGCGCGACCTCGTACCAGGACGGGTCGGCGTTGCAGGCCCCGCTGTACATGCAGGTGTTGGAGAACACCGGCCGTACGATGTCAAGGGGCTATTACCGATCGCTCAAGCCGTCGGCAAAGCGCACTCAGTACGGCGGCAACATCGATCGCCACAAACCGATCTACGACGAAGTGCTCAGGTACGCGCTGAGTATTCCGGGTCGCGTACGTGGGGGTTTGTTCGAACCGGTTGCGGGCGTGCGCTCGAAGGGTTGGGCACCCTGGTACCCGGCGCGTGACATCGCCCGCTCGCGTGCCCAGCTGGGTGAGGGCAATCGTTTTATCGACTTTGTCGCGGTGGCGCCGGCCGCTGCCCCAGTTTCCGCTCCTGCGCCTGCCGCCGAGCCCACTCCCGCAGTGGCCCCATCAGCCTCCAACTCGCAGGAGGCCCAGCAGCGGAGTCTCTTCGACGAGGACCACACGGAGGACGGCGATGTCTGACGTTCTCTGGACTCCTCAGCAGGCTGCCGCGGTTACCGAGATCCAGCACACCCTGTTGGTGGCAAATGCAGGCACCGGCAAGACGGCAACTGTGGTCGGCAAGATCCGCTGGCTGCTCGGACTCGAGATCGAGCACGCGAGAGATACCGCCGCAGCCCTGCCCCCGTGTGCGAACCCGTGCGAGCTTCGCGAGATCGCGGCGATCACGTTCACGGAAAAGGCTGCCTACGACCTCAAGCGGAAGCTCCGGGAAGGTATCGAGGATTCGAGTCGCGCCGATGAACTGCGTTGGGAGATCGACCGGGCTTCGATCGGCACGATCCACTCCTTCTGCGGCGAGTTGCTGCGCGAGCACGCTCTGCGCCTCGAAATCGATCCTACGTTCCGCGTGCTCGACGAACGCGAATCGTGGGCCGCGCAGGACGACATCATCCTCGGCGTCATCAAGTCGGCGCTTGCCGACGGCGATACGGGCGCGGGTCGGCTGCTGCAAACGTTCAAGCTCACCGGGTTCGAATTCTCCAACGGCGTCGTGGATTACGTGCGTCACGCGATGCGCGACCTGCGCTGGCATGAGGCGCGCTACACGGACTGGAGTGACGCACGCGGTGACCTCGACGAGGCGGCACTCCGTTGCCTGGCGGGCGAATGGGACGACGACAAAGATGGGCCCGCGCTGGCGAACGCGGCCGCGCTGATCGGCCTGGCCCGGCGCGCGCTCGCTGAGTGGAACGACCACCTCGCCGCGGAGAACGCCCGAGATTTCGATGCGCTCATCCTCGACGCCCGCGACTTACTGCGCGGCGAAAGCGCGGCCGCGGCTCTGGCTGGCATCCGCAGACGGTACCGCATCCTGATCATCGACGAATTCCAGGACACCGACGCGGCGCAGCGCGACATCGCGTTTGCGATCGCCGGCATCGACGGCGCGGATGCCCCGGTGGCGCAGCCGCAGTTGTTTCTCGTCGGCGACCCCAAGCAGTCCATCTACCGATTCCGTGGAGCCGACATCTCGGTGTGGAACGAGGTGGCGGAGAGGCTTGCGGGGCACGGTCAGGTACTCGATCTGTCGGAGAACTTCCGATGCGCGCCGCCGATCGTCGACTACGTCAATGATGTCTGCGGCTCCGCAATGAGCGCCGCCGGTGCGGTAGTTGCCGATGAAGGGCTGAGCAGCCGCATCGCCTACGCGGACCTCGAGGCCGGTGTGCCGGCGACCGACACAGCCGGGCTCGAGTGGCTCGTAGGCGAGAAGCGCACGGAAAAGAAAGACGGCAGCGTCACCATCAAGCCCGACCTAGAAGCCGAAGCGCAGCAGGTCGCAGCGCGCATCGTGGAGCTTGTGGGCAATGAGGACATCGTCGATCCGAGCGAGAGTCGGCGTCCAATCGAAAGTCGAGACATCGCGATCCTCTATCGCTCACGCCGAGTGCTCCCCGCTTTCGAACGCGCGCTCTCGGGCCTCGGTATCCGGTATTACATCTCGGGCGCGCCCCATCTGGGTGGCCGGCAGGAGATTCTCGATCTACTGAATGTCCTGCGGCTGCTGCGCAACCCACGCGATGATTACCGCGCCTTCGGATTCCTGCGCTCACCGTTCGTCGGATTGCGTGACGAGGTCGCGACCCAGATAGCTCTCAACCAGCGCGGCCCGTCGCTGCTGGTGAAGGCAAGGCGCTTCCTGGCGGACGGTGATTGGTTCGACGGGCCCGAGGGCGAGGCCGTCACCGCGATCGAGAAAAAGAGTCTGTCGCGCGCGCTCGACGGGTTCGCCGCAGCGCGCGACCTGGTGCACCGGGTTCCGCTCGACGAGGTTCTGCGATTCGCGCTCGATACGCTCGGCTATCGACTGCACCTCCTGGTGCGTGGCGACGCCGAGGAACAGTTGGCGAACATCCAGACCTTCCTGCAGTTCACGGAGCAGTACCGCGACCTCGACATCTCCACGTTTCTCGATGTCTGGGAACGGTGGGACGCGCAGGACAACGGCTTGCCGCAGGCGCCGCTGTACTCGAAGGGCGACGACGTGGTCACGCTATCGACCGTGCACGCCGCGAAAGGGCTGGAGTGGCCCGTGGTCTTCTTCGTAGGAACCGGGGATGCCCGCTCGGATCGGAAAGCGAATGCCTTCTGGTCGGATCCTGAACTCGGACCGTTGCTGTGCCCTGCGCAGGCCGACCGTGGTGAACGTACCTGGAAGCTGTGGCGCCGTGAGGATGCTGAAGATCTGGCCGAAGACACGCGGCTCCTCTACGTTGCCGTAACTCGAGCCCGCGACCGGCTCGTACTCGTTGGGCCTCGCGGACGGGACAAGTCGTACTCCGCATGGCTCGCCGAAGGTATCGACGATCACGGTTTCCGTGTCCGCGATGAGCCGCCCGCCGTAGAACGTCGCGCGGGGGCACCCACCCCAGCACTGGCCTGGCTTGGGAGGCCGGAGGTGCAGCCGCCTCCACCACTACTGGCTACGCTCCCTGCGCCTCCTGCACGGTTTGTTGTGTCCGCGACGGAATTGATGAGCCAGGCCAAGGACCCGGACACCTGGCGGCTGCGCTATCACCACGGCGTGCAGCCGAAGTGGGAGTTCGCCGGACGCGTACCGGAAGGGCAGGAGGACGACAGCGGCAAGGGCGCCTCGCAGGTGCCGGCAACTGTCCGCGGCACGGTGATTCACGGAGTGCTGGAACGCATTCGCGAGGAAGCGGAACTCCGCCGGATTCTTCGCGAGACCATCGGTGGGCTCGATGATCCCGATCTGGAAGAGCTCCTGGCCGAGGACGAATACACGGCTGCGCTGGAGGAGGAGATCCGCAGCGTCATACAGAGCGAGGAGTGGGCCCACTACGTAGAGGGCGAGCATTATCGCGAGCTGACCTTCCTGCAGTTTGCCGAGCCGCGCAGTTGGCGAATTGGCGCTTTCGATCTCTATCGTCCCGGCGATCCGGACCAGGTGATTGACTTCAAGACGCACGAGATCGAAGCATCCGAGACGCCACGCGCCGCTCGGGACTACGAGATCCAGGCGCGGATCTATCGTGAGGCGGCGACGATTCGTGGGCCGGCGCGCGTGCTACTTCACTTCACCGGACCGAACGAGGTCGTCGAGATGAATCAGGAGGAAAACGATGGGTAGAGGGATCGGAGCGCGACGTGAGTCGCGGGCTGTCTTGATGGCGAGCGTCCTTTGCGCTGCCTTTGCGTTCCCTGCCGACGCACAGCAGTCCACGGACGACGCTGCTGCCGTGCTCGGTGTGGCCGAAGCCGCGCTCGAAGCGATCAGCGTGGAGGACTGGGTCGCCCTCACAGATCTGATGATCGACGAAGCATTGATCCTTGCGGCCACCGAGAACGACGGCCGGCATGGCTACCAAGCGCGCACTCGCGAGCAGGAGCGCAACGGCCCCGACGACGTCGACATCCTGGAGCGCGGCTTCGATCCCGATGTCCGTGTCGCTGGCAACGTCGGGATGGTGTGGTTTCCGTACGACCTCTATGTGAATGAACAGTGGTCGCACTGCGGTGTCGACATCTTCACCGTGGTCCGCACCGAAGCTGGCTGGCGGATCGCATTGCTCGCCTACTCCGTGGAGCAACCTCCAGCCTGTTCGCCGCACCCCGACGGAGACCTCCGGTGACGCGATTCGCCGCCTGTCCTCGTCATGATAGGGTCGGCGCGTCCTTGGCCCGAACTGGCGGGTAGCCCCTGGAGGATGTGATGTCACGAGTTCACAAAGTCGCAGTCGCCGGCCTGCTCGCCGCGTGCGGAGCTGCCGCGGCGTATGCCGCTGAGTACCAGCGTCGCAGCGCAGCCGAGGCCCTGGCCGAGCCCTTCATTGGAGTGACCGAGTCGGGTACGCCCGCGGAAGGTCTGTTCGAAATCAGCACCACGGGTGTTTCGACGTTGCCGGTGATAGACGCTGCCCGTACGTTCCTGGAGTCGCTCGAAGAAGCGCAGCATTCGAAAACGACGTTCGCCGCCGACAGCATCGAGTGGCGCGACTGGCACAACATCCATCGGTACGAGCGCAAGGGCATCGCGCGCTGGGAAATGAGCGAGGTGCAGGAAGAAGCGGCGCTCGACCTGTTACGCGCGACATCATGCGGCTCAACGAAACGATCCGTGAGTTGACCGAGCGCTGGGATGAATACGGCGAAGGCCTCTATCACTTCACCATCATGGGCGAGCCGTCGGAGTTCGAGCCTTGGGGTTGGCAGCTCGACGGTCATCACCTGGTGGTCAACTACTTCGTCCTGGGCGACCAGGTCGTGATGACCCCCACCTTCATGGGCTCCGAGCCGGTGGTGGCCGAGTCGGGCAAGTACGCCGGTACGCGCGTGTTCGAACGCGAAGAAACGAAGGGGTTGGCGCTCGGCCGATCGCTCACCGCGGACCAACGCGAGCAGGCGGTGATCTCGGACACGTTGCCTCGCGGCATCTTCACGGCGGCGTTCCGCGACAACTTCGAGATGCGCTACGAGGGCATCCGCGCCGACAAACTCGATGCTGCTCAGACCGCCATGTTGCTGGATCTGATCGCCGAATACGTTGGCAACATGGCCGAGGAGCACGCCGCCATCAAGATGATGGAAGTGCGCGAGCATCTCGATCGGACGTACTTCGCCTGGGCCGGCGCCACGTCAGACGACGCGGTCTTCTACTACCGCGTGCACAGCCCCGTACTTCTGATCGAGTTCGATCATCAGGGCGGCATCGCTCTCGACACCGAGGGGCCGACGCGCAACCACATCCACACCGTGGTTCGCACCCCGAATGGCAACGACTACGGCAAGGATCTGCTGCGGCAGCACTACGAGCGCCACAGTCACTGACGCTCGTAGTACTTGAGGTCCGCTCTACGAGTCGCGTAGGCCGCGGAGAATCTGCCTGGCCACGTCTTCCGCGCCAGGCTCGTCCCGGTTGGCCAGCACGATCACGGCGATCCCGTCGTCGATGAACAGGATGGCGCTCAGACCCGGGCCGCCGCCGGCGAGTCCCATGCTCCCGTCCCAGCCGGCTCCGAGCCAGTTGAACTCGTCGCTCAGCAGTCGTCCCGCGAACATCGCCTCGAAGAACCTGAACAGATCCCGGGCGGTGGAGTAGCTCTTGCCCCACGGGCCGCCGATGACGGGTTCGTGATAGATGTTCTTGCGCAGTTCTTCGCCGGGACTGCCATTGCGGTTCATGCTGGTGTAGCCAACGGCCACGTTCGGCTCGATGCCATCGGTGCGGAAGAAGCCGGTATCGTTCATTCCAGCCGGCGCGAAGATGTGCTCCTCCACATAGTCCGGGTAGCTCTGTCCGGTGATGCTCTCGACGATAGCGCCGAGCACGGTGTAGCCGAAGTTGGAGTACTCCTCGCGTTCACCCGGCTCTGCCTGCAACGGCATCGGGCCCCAGATGTCGATGTAGTCGGCATTCGTTTCGAGCGCCCCCATCGGCGTTTGCAGCCACTCCATCGTGAAGTAGTCGCCGAGTCCGGAGCGATGCTGCAGCAACTGCTCGATCGTCACCTCGCCTCGGACCCGATCGTTGGGGTACTCCGGCAGGTATTCACCCACCGTGTCCGTCAGGGCCAGCCGGTCGTTCTCCATGAGCTGCATGATCGCGAGCCGTGTGTAGTCCTTGTTGAAGGAGCCCACGTCGAACCGTGTATTCACGTTGTTCGGCACGTTCCACTCGCGCGACGCGAGTCCGTAGGCGCGCTCGAACCAGACGTCGCCGCGATCAGCGATGAGGGCCGTTCCGGAGAAGAGGTCGTCTTCCGCCAAGGCCCCGAGGTAGGCATCGATCGCGTTAGCAGGACGCGGGTCGCCGGCGGGCAACTCGAGCGAAGGCAGGGCCGATCCCTCGGGCTCTTCCACTCCGAGGCCGTTGATCTTGTTGGTGTCGTCGAAGCTGAAGTTCAGCCGCATGCGCCCTTCGTTCTCCGACTCCACTCCGAGGATCACAGTGCCCGACTCGGGCACCATCACGCCATAGACGGCGAGCGGCCCCCACTGCTCGCGGGTCCTCTCGAACATCGTGCGCCAGCCGTCCTGTACGAGGCTCACGTTGGCGGTTCGGAAGGTCGCCATCGCCTCGACGCCCAGGTTGAAGGCTTCGATCCAGGCCATCGCGACGCGTTCCTGCTCATCTTGTGGAGCGGCGACGACGAGGGCGGGCGCAATCAGAGAAAGGATCAGGACCGGTAGCACGACCCGTCGGGCCGAGCGCAAAGGATTGAGCATGGGTGCAGTCCGTACTTGGGGAGTCGGCGGGGTGTCTCAGAGTAACCGGGACGGTGGCACCCATCTCCGAGATCGTCTTCGAGTTTGACTATATCCATCACCGAAGTCATCCGCTAGTCCCACAACTTCCGCGCTCGGCTCGGCGACCGGGCTCCGGTTGTGACTTTTCTCTCAACGCGATACACCCGGGGCCGTCCCCCGCTCCCAACCTGGAGGTACATATGGGTAACGTAGGCAAGTACGCATTCATCGGTGGCGTGGTTATCGCCATCGCGATGGCGTTTGTCAGCGTTCCAAGTGGTGCACTGATCCTGGCGGTCCTCGGTCTGATCGTCGGATTCATGAACATCACGGATGACGAAAGCCAGGGCTTCCTGCTCGCGGCTATCGCCCTCATGCTCACAGCGAGCTCAATCGGCGGCCTACCGGAGGTAGGTGCGATGCTCGCTAGCATCGCCGCGAATCTCGCAGGCTTCGTCGCACCGGCCGCTCTGGTCGTTGCGTTGAAGTCGTTGCTGGAGAAGGGCAGAGACTGAACACATAGCGCTGCTAGGGAGGCCGCGACGCATCCGCGCGTCGCGGCTTCTCCGTGTCCGCGCTCCGCCGAAACGGCGTGCAACGATGAACGGGAACCGGCAGGGCTCTTCCGGCAAAGTAATCCCCATGATCGGCAGACAGTTAGGAAAATACACGCTCGAGTCCAAGCTGGGCTCGGGCGGGATGGCGACGGTTTATGCCGCCACTCACGCGACCTTGGGCAACAAGGTCGCGGTGAAAGTGCTGCACGAGCACCTGGCGGACCAGCCGGCCTTCCGAGAGCGATTCCTGCGCGAGGCCCAGGCCGCTGCATCGCTCAGCCACACCGGCGTGACCCAGGTCTTCGATGTCGATGACGAGGACGGTGTCTGCTACATCGCGATGGAATACCTCGAAGGCGAGAGCCTGCACGACCATCTGGCAGGAAGGCTCGAGGACGGTCCGATAGCGGTTGAGGAAGCCGTGCGGGTCGTTGAGGCGGTAGGTGAATCGCTGGCCTACGCGCATCAGCGCGGCATCGTGCACCGGGATATCAAGCCGGCCAACGTGATGATCACGTCGGAAGGGCGGGTCGTTCTGGCTGATTTCGGACTGGCCGCGGTGATGGATCAGACCCGTCTCACGGTCGAGGGAGCTACGGCCGGAACACCGTCGTACATGTCGCCGGAGCAGGTGCGCGGTGAGCAAGGTGACGGTCGGTCGGACATCTACTCGCTCGGCGTGATGCTCTATCAGCTCGTTTCCGGTGATCTCCCGTTTCAGTCGGAGACGCTCGCCGGGATGCTCCAGGGTCACCTGGAGAAGTGCCCGCCGCCGCTGGCGGAGAAGATCTCGGCGCTGCCCGACGGTGTACTTCGGACCACGGAGATCGCACTACGGAAGCAGCCTCAGGAACGTTTCCAGACTGTGGAGGAAATGCTCGCGTGCCTGCGCGGCGATGCGGCCACGGATCCTCAGTTGGCCGCGACCCAGGTTGTCCAGACCGACATGGCAGCTACGACCGCCATGTCGGCCGCGACGCCGAGCGCGCCAGATGCCACCGCGTCGGCCGGAGGCGCGCCCCGTGGTGTCGGCTACCTGGCCGTGGCGGTGTTGGCCGTGGTTGCCGGCGTGTGGCTCTGGCAGGGGCTCGGCACGGATGTCGACTCTGAGACGGTGCCGGGCGGGGCCGAAGAGACGCCATCGATGGCGTCCGACGCGACCCCGTCCATGGCGAGTGATGGCGTTGATTCGATGGCGGTCATGACCGGCTGGGACGACGAGTTCGAAGCGAACACGCACGGCTGGGAAGAAACCACCGGCGATGTCCGCCGCACCGTCGGCGGGGGTGCCTATGAGGTGGAGATCAATGTTGCGGATCGCGCGATCGCGGCGCTGGCGCGCGATGGCGGCAAGTATCTCGATCTCGAGTGGACAGTCACCGCCGAACTCGTGGCCGGCGGCGAAGCCACGGGTTACGGAATGGTATTTCGCTACGTCGACCCGCAGAACTATCGCGTTTTCGGCGTCAACGGCTTGGGCGAATGGAGTGTGTGGGCGATGGAGCAGGGGAGCTGGCGCGAACTCCGTGGCGAAGCCACTCCATGGACGCCGCACCCGGCGATCCGGATCGGTAGCCGCAACTTCCTGGATGTGATCGCGGAGGGCGAACGGTTGAGCCTGCGTGTGAACGGCGAGGAGGTCGGCGCCGCCACCGATCCATCGCCGGAGACCGGCCTGGTGGGTTTCTACGTAGCTAGCCCGCAGCTCGGCGCGACGGCCGAATCGCTCGTTCGTTTCGAGGACGCGACGGTCGCCCGTCGCTGACGGCTAGTCGGCGCGCAGACCCTCCAGCGGATCGAGTCGTGACGCGCGACGTGCCGGGATGTAGCTTGCCGCGGCTGCGACAGCGAGCAGAAGCGTTGCCATGATCGCGTACGTGAGCGGGTCGGTGGCGCTGACGTCGTAGAGCAGACTGTCCAGAACGCGTGAGAGCCCGAGCGCTGCAACGGTGCCAACAACCAGGCCGGCGGCGGCCACGATGGTTCCCTGTCGGAGCACCATCCGCGACACATCGGATTCCGCTGCGCCGAGCGCCATCCGCACCCCGATCTCGCGGGTCCTCAGGCTGACCACATATGAGATGGTCCCGTACAGGCCGATGGCGCCAAGGAAGAGCGCGATCCCGGCCGCGAGCACAAGCAACGTCATCGTGAAGCGAGTATTGAGCGTGGACTCTGCGACGATCGACTCCATGGATCGGACATTGGCGATCGGTAGATCGGGATCGATCGACCAGATCGCACGGCGCACGTCCGCAGCGTGCGCGTCGGGATCACCGTCCATCCGGGCAATGATGCGCAGCGAGGACGGGACCCAATGCAGATTGTCGGCGCCAGCCTCGAGCACGGGAAAGTAGAAGAGGGGCGTGGCGTCGTTTCGCATTCCGGTGTCGAACGTTTCGCCCGTGATGCCGACGACCCGGTAGCGGGCGGCCTCGCCCTGATCCGGGGGCAGATCCTGCCAGGCGGTGCCGCCGAGTGCGTCCTCACCAGCCCAGAAGTCGCGGGCCGTGGTCTGGCTCACGATCGCGACGGGTGCACCCGGACCGTCTGCCGCGTTGAACCCGCGGCCGCGCTGAATCGGAATGCCGAGTGTTTCGAAATAGTTCTCGGTCACGTAGCGGAAGATGACCGCTGGCGGGAGCGTATCCGCCGCCGGCTCGTTGCCCTCGACGTAGAGAACGTCCCAGCGGCCGGTACCCGGCTGGAGTGGGAGTTCGCTCGTGGCGGCGGCGGACTCCACACCGGGAAGCGCTTCCACGCGCCGAGTGACCTCGGAGTAGAACGCGATCACGTCCTCCTCCGTCGGGTAGTCCGCCTCCGGCAAGAGAACCTCGGCCGTGAGCAGCCCCTCCGTGCGATAGCCAGGATCGGCGTTCACGAGTCGCCACGAGCTCTGCGCCATCAACGCGGATCCGACGAGCCGCATCAAGGCCAGTGCCATCTGTGCCCCCACGAGCACATTGCGCGCCCGGTGCCCGCCGCGGCTCAGTGTGGCGCTGCGGCCGTCGTCGTGGAGAGAACTCTCGAGATTCCGTCGCATCAGCCGGAGTCCGGGCACGGCTCCGAAGAGCGCGGTTGCGAATAGCGCGATCACCGCGGTAAAGGCGATGACGTTGGCATCGATGGTGACCTCGCCGAGTCGCGGCAAGCTCACGCCGGACACCTGGACCATACGGACTCCGAACCAGGCGATCGACAGTCCGATCAGCGCACTCACCCCGCCTAGAACGGATGCCTCGGTAGCGAGCAATCCGACGAGTCGCCCACGCGACGCGCCCAGCGCCCTGCGCACGGCCACCTCGCGGCTGCGTCCCTCGGCGCGCACGAGAAACAGGTTCGCGACGTTGGCACATGCGATCAGAAGCACGAGTCCAACGGTGCCGAACAGGATGCCGAGGGGGCGTTCGATGTTGCCGAGGAAACGCTCCTTGAGCGGGAGCACGACCGAGCGCATCTCCGCGCTCTCAACCATCTCAGTCGGGACGTCGTACGCGTCGGCGAGTGATGGGACCAGCGCGTCGAGCTCTGCAGCGAGTTGCTCGCCGCTCACGCCCGGCTTGGTCCGGATCACGAGATTGCGGAAGAAGCCGCCAAACCGGATTTCGTCCTCCGGCACCTTCATCGAAAGATAGATGGCGATGTCGGGCGACGGAAACGCGAAACCTTCAGGCAGCACACCGATGATCTCGCGCGGCACGGCCTGCAGCGTGATCGACTCGCCGACCACGCCGGGGTCGCCGCCGAACTGTTGCTGCCACATTGCGTGACTCAGAAGGACTCGCGACGGCGTCCCCACGAGATCGTCGTCCGTGGTGAACGATTGCCCGAGCACAGGCTGCACGCCGAGCGTCCGGAGGAAGCTGCTGCTGAGCGCAACGGCTGCTAGTCGTTGCGGCTCGCCGTCGCCGGTGTGATTGACCCCGGAACGCACCAGCACGCCGGCCGACTCGATCGAGTCGGCGTTGCGCAGGTAGTGCACGTAGACGCCCATCGACGTTTCCATCATGTCCACGCCGAGTCCGGGTGCGCTGTGCTGTACCGAGTACAGATTGCCGGCCTCCGGATACGGGAGCGACCGCAACAGAATGCCGTTCACGAGGCTGAAGATCGCGGCGTTTGCTCCGATCCCCAGGGAAAGGGTGACGATCGCGGCCAGCGTGAATCCCGGCGCTTGCACGAGACGTCGAGCGGTCTGCTTCAGGTCGTTTGTGATCACATCCATGGGGCTGCGTCCGGTCGGGGGGATGAGCTGACGGTGGGCCTGGCGGGAATCGAAGCTTGGCCGGAGCGAACGCCGCACCTCGGTCCAGTACCAGCGATAGGCGGTGAACCCGGAGGTGAGATCGCGGCGCCGCCGGTAGTCCTCGGCCAGGTCGTCGAGAATCCACTCGCGCTGGCGCGGGTCGAGGATCCGCCGCAGCAACCATGTGGCGGCGCGCGGCGGTGCGACGAACATCCGACTAACTCGTCCGTGGGTCGGTCGTCAGTTCAACGCCGTCCCACATGCGGGCCATGGCCTCGCGGGCTTCTTCGAGTGAACTCGACCCGGCTGGGGTGAGTCGGAAGTACTTGCGGGCGCGCCCACCCCGTTCGGGGAGAGGCTCGGACTTTTCCGCGGTCACGAGCCCGGCTCGCTTCATGCGGTCGAGCGCCGCATAGACGGCCGCCATGGACACCGGGCGGCGCGCCCGATCCTCGATCTCGGCGCGAATTGTCACGCCGTAGGCGTCTTCGCCGAGGCGCACGAGCGCAAGTAGGACGAATTGTTCCAGGTCGTTGAGTGCTGCAGAACGAGTCATGGAGTTCTCTACGGATAGAATTTCTTCTTGTTTCAAGAAAATAATAGACATCGGCCGTGAACACCAGGCGGCTGATCACAGCGGCGACTGCAGCTGGGGTCGGGTGAGCTCTGGCGCGTTGAGGCCGCTGGGCGAAGTCAATACAGTTCGCCACGTCATCTCGTTCGAACCCGGAGGCGTTCATGCTGACCGAGAACTCGTCGCGCCGGCACTTCATGCGCATCGCGAGCGGCTGCGCTGGCTATCTGGCGACGGCCCCACTCTGGGTCAGGCAGTCGTTCGCGATAAGGCCGCAGGCAACTGTCGTCGCCGAAACGCCCTTTGCGCGCATCGAAGCCCTGGCGGATGGCGTCTGGGGTGTGATCTCGACGCCGCTACGCGATGGCGAGCGCCAATTCGCGACGACCAGCAACGGCGGCATCGTTCAGGGGCGCGACGGACTGTTGATCGTCGAGGGGTTCATGAGCGATGAAGGTTCGGCATGGGTGGCCGAGCAGGCGTTTGCCCTCACGGGCATGCGACCGACACATGTCGTGCTGACCCACTTCCACGGAGATCACTGCCGAGGCATTGCCGGACTGGGCCTCGACGGCGCCGCCTCGCACGCGACGGCTCGGACTCGTGAGCTCATGGCCGAGGGGGAGGAGACGATTCTCCCGGAAGGCGAGATCGCAGCGAACGGCGATACAACGATCGATCTTGGCGGCACCCAGGCAACCGTTACCGCGCGCATGGGCCACACGCCAAGCGACGTCACCGTCGAGATCCGCGACCGCAATATCGTCTTCTGCGGCGACCTGGTCTGGAACGAGATGTTCCCCAACTTCACGCACTCGATTCCGTCGCACATGGTTCGTGCCTGCGAGCAGCTGCTTCGGCGCGACGGGGTCACCTATGTTCCCGGCCATGGTGATGTGGCGGACATGGCGGCACAGGACAACTACCTGGGCCTGCTACAGGATCTCGAACGTGCGGCGCAGCGCGACGCAGCGGCCGGCGTCGATCTGGCAGCGGCCGTAGCGGCCTACGAGGTGCCGGCGTCGCTCGGCACCTTCGTGCAGTTCGGTGCCGACTACGTCGAGCGCGCCTTCCGCGCCTGGTACCGGGAACTCGGAGCTGCGGTGTGAAGCGCGCCCAGGTCGCGGCCGCGTTGTTGCTCGCGGGGTCCCTCTCCGCAGGGGGCCAGGAAAATATGCCGGCGCCCATGGATGCGACCTCGGCTTCGGATCGAAGCGCGTCGTGGGCTCGACATGTCGAGCTTCGGGACGAGTCGCCTTTCGCGGGTCTGCCATGGCTCGCCGTCGGACCGCGCTTCCAGGGCGGACGGGTGGAGGCCATCGCAGTCGATCCGCGCGATGGCGCCACGATGTACGTCGGCGCCGGCGCGGGGAACCTCTGGAAGACCGAAAACGCCGGTACGACCTGGCAGCCGATCTTTGATCGCGAAGGGACGTTCTCGATCGGCGATGTGACGCTGGCTCCCTCCGACCCCGATGTCATCTGGGTGGGCACCGGCGAAGTCCTCATGGCGCGGAGTTCGTACGCCGGGTTTGGCGTCTATCGCTCGGACGATGGCGGCGACAGCTGGCGGCATCTCGGACTCGAGGACACACATCACATTGCGCGCGTGGTCGTGCATCCCGAAGACCCGGACATCGCCTGGGTTGCGGCCATCGGGCGGCTGTTCTCGCCCAACGAGCAACGCGGGATCTTCAAGACCACCAATGGCGGGGAGAGCTGGGAGCGGACGCTATATGTCGACGAACTCACCGGGGCTATCGACCTGATTGCGGACCCTCGTGATCCCGACGTCATGTACGCCGCCATGTGGGAACACTCGCGTCGGGCCTGGGGGCACAACGCGGCCGGTGACGGCAGCGGCCTCTACAAGACCACCGATGGTGGCGACACATGGGTGCCGCTCACGAACGGTTTCCCGAACGACGAATACGTGGGCCGCATCGGTCTGGCGATCGCACCGTCGGAACCCGACACGATCTACGCGCTGGTCGACAACCACGTGCCGGTCGCGCCGGACGAGAACGGTCGTCGTCCGCCGCGTGGTCAGGTGTATCGATCCGACGATGCCGGCGCGAGCTGGCGGCTGGTGACCGAGCAGAACATTCCAGCCGGCTACGACTTCTGTCTGATCCGCGTGCTGCCCGATAACGCGGATCACGTGATCATTCCGGGTCAGGTGGTGTGGGAGTCCACGAATGGCGGGCGCACATTTGCCGAGATGTCGGGCGAGGTGGTGCACCTGCTCGAGCACGGCGCTGATGTCCTGCACCTTGACCAGCACGAGATGCTGATCAACCCGGACGACGCCGACCACTGGATCATGGGAAACGATGGCGGCGTTTACGTCTCCTACGACCGCGGCGCCAACTGGCTCCATCTGAACAACTTGCCACTCGCCGAGTTCTACGCGATCAATCTCGACATGGAACGTCCGTACCAGATCTTCGGTGGGACGCAGGATGACGCCGCGTTGTTCGGGCCGAGCCATGTCGGAATCGACGCCGGTCCGGAAGACCCCTGGGAACACGTCTACATCGACCCGTGGGGTGGTGGCGATTCGTACTTCACACCGCCGCATCCGATCGACAAACATGTGGTCTTCTACTCGCACCAGTTCGGCGCCCTGCGTCGCAAAGACATGCGCGACGGCACGACTGTCGACATCATGCCGCGGCCGGATGACTTCACGCTGCGCGTGAATTGGATGACCCCGTTCTTCCTGTCTGCGTACGACCCGGACACGATCTACTACGGAGGGCAGGTGGTGCTCCGGTCGCGCAACCGGGGAGACGACTGGGAGGTTGTGAGTCCCGATCTCACGGCGGAACCCCGGCCCGACCGGCAAGGCAACATCCCGTTCGGCACGCTGACCTCGATGTCGGAATCGCCGGTCGACAGTCGCGTGTTCTGGACCGGCAGCGATGACGGCCGGGTGCGCGTCAGTCGAGACGGACTACAAACCTGGGCCGACGCATCTGCCGGACTTCCCCACAAGTGGGTCAGTCGCGTCGTCGCGTCAATGTTCGACGCCGATCGAGCGTACGTGAGCTTCACGGGCTATCGCGACGATGACTTCACGCCTTATCTCTTTCGCACCGAAGATCGCGGAGCTAGCTGGGAGTTGATCACGTCGAACCTCCCTCTCGAGCCGATCAACGTGGTGCGTGAGGATCCCACCAACCCCGATCTGCTCTACGTTGGCACCGATCTCGGCGTGTACGTCTCGCGCAACGGCGGCGCGAGCTGGCTGGGTCTGATGGGCGACTTGCCGACGACGCCGGTATACGACCTGAGGGTGCATCCGCGGGACCCCGAACTAGTCGCCGGAACCCACGGCCGTGGTGCGTTCGTTCTCAACCTGGAACCGGTGCGCGGCTTCGACGAAGCTGCCGGATTGCAGGTCTTTCCCGTGGCACCAGCCGTGCGTCCGCGCGGACGTCAGCCGGCCCCATACCGCTACGGCACGACACCGGGTGAGGCGGTCATCCGGTTCAGCGTTCCGGCGGGCGGCGTGGCGAACGTGACAATTCTCGATCCCTCGGGCGAACCCATCCGCACGATGGAAGTACAGGCCCGGCCCGGCGTGAACATCGCGCGATGGGACCTCCTGCCGGACGGCGTCACGGCGCCATACGAGGCGTTCGCTCGACCAGCTCCCTACGCGGTCCCGGGTACTTACTCGGTCCGGCTACGGATGCGCGACGTCTCGACGGAAGGCTCCTTCGAGGTGCTGGACGGCTAATCGGATACCTGTGACCGGGATATCCTAGGAGTACGCCCACACTCCGATGACGGTGCCGTGGGCCAATGACCGGAGGATCGCGATGTCCCGAGTGTTGCGCTACGCGCTCATCGTTCTCGCCACCGGCAGCCCGCTCGCGCCGGGCGTTTTCGCCAGCGCGCCACAGGAGCCCGACGCTCGCGAGATCGTGCGCCAGGCCAACGAACTCGCGCGAGGTCTCAACAGCCTCACCACGGCCAGCATGCAGATCGTGCGGCCCGACTGGACGCGCGAGATGGCAATGAAGTCGTGGTCGCTCGGCACCGACTACTACATGATCCTGATCACGGCGCCCGCCCGCGACCAGGGTCAGGTGTTCCTCAAGCGCGAAAACGACATGTGGAACTGGGTCCCACGGGTGCAGCGCTCAGTGAAGATTCCCCCGTCGATGATGAACCAGTCGTGGATGGGGTCCGACTTCACCAACAACGACCTCGTGCGCATCGATTCTCTTGTGATCGACTACGAGCAGTCGATTCTCGGCGAGGAGACGATCGAGGGATACGAAACCTGGCAGATCGAGTTGATGCCGTTGCCGGAGGCGCCCGTGGTGTGGGGCCGTGTGGTGCTGTGGATCGCGAAGGACGAACTCTTCATGCTCCGGGCCGAGTACTTCGACGAGGATGGCGAGCTCATCAATCGCCAGACGGGCAGCGAAGTGAAGATGATGGACGACCGCCTGATTCCGACGCGTCTGGTGATGGAAGACGCCAAGAAACCGGGCCACATGACCATCATGGTTACCGAGGCCGCCGACTTCAGCTACGAGGTCAGTGAGTCGTTCTTCTCGCAGCAACAGATGCGCAACGTGAGGTAGCCGTGCTCTGGACCATCGCGTGGCGCAACGTCTGGCGTAATCGTCGCCGATCTGCGCTCACGTTGGCGACGATCGTTCTCGCCGTCGTGCTCGGCCTACTGATGCGTTCGATGCAGTACGGACAGTACGGCGCGATGATCGACTCCACCGTCGCGCGCACCGGGCACGTCCAGGTGTTCGGCGAGGGCTACTGGGACAACAAGTCGCTCGACCGCTCGATCCACGCGTCGGCGGAGACACTGGAACGCGTGAATTCCGTCGCCGGAGTGGCAGACGCGGTGCCGCGCCTCGAGTCGTTCGCGTTGATCTCGTTCGGCGAACGCACCAAGCCATCCGGGGTCATAGGGACGAATCCGGAGATCGAGGACCGCTACACGGCGCTGGCGGGGCGCATTGTGGAGGGCCGGTACCTGGAGGTCGGGGAGCGCGGCATCATCCTGCTGCGTAGTCTCGCCAGCTATCTCGGTGCGGGCATCGGCGACGACGTCGTTCTTCTCGGGGGTGGCTACCGCGGCCAGACCGCCGCTGACCTGCTCCCGGTGGTCGGTATCTTCGACTACACGCTGATGGGCAACCTCGAGACGGGTCTCGCGTACGTCCCTCTCGACGCGGCGCGCGAACTCTATGCGACGCCGCCCGATCAGGTGACGTCGCTGTCAGTGATGCTCGACGATGGAGACGCGATCGACCGAACGGCGGAGACTCTCCAGCGGGAACTCGGCAACGAGTTCGACGTCATGACCTGGCGCGAGACCTCGCCGGAGGTGGTGCAGGGCATCCAGTCGGACAGCGTCGGTGGGATCTTCATGCTCGCGATCCTCTACGTGGTGGCTGGGTTCGGCCTGCTCGGCACGGTGCTCATGAGCACGATGGAGCGGCGCCGCGAGTTCGGTGTGATGAACGCCGTCGGCATGCGCAAGGGCCGACTCGCGTTCGTGTTGTTCATGGAGACGCTTGTGCTCGTCTTCGTGGGCGTGGTGCTCGGTCTCATCGTTTCGGTTCCGATCATCACCTGGTTCCACTACAACCCGATCCCGGTCACGGGCGATCTCGCCGCGGTGTTCGAGCAGTTCAACGTGCCGCCGTATATGCCGTTCTCGGTGGATCTCGGCATCTTCCTCGCCCAGGGGTTCGTCGTTCTGGTGATGGCGTTGATCGTTGCGTCCTTCCCCATCGTTTCGATCCGCCGCCTGCACATCATGCGGGCGATCACTGGGAGGTAGGGATGCTCTGGCATATCGCCTGGCGCAACGTGTGGCGCAACAAAGTGCGGAGCCTCGTCATTGCGTCCGCGATCGCGATCGGGCTGCTCGGAGGAGTGTTCAGCTACGCGTTCATGATGGGCTTGGTCAACCAGGCGGTGCGGAGCGCGATCCACGTGGGGCTGGGTAGCTTCCAGGTTCACCATCCGGACTACCCCACAGATCGCGACCTGCGGTACGCGCTCGACGATGTCGACGCGCTCCTGGCCGAGGTCCGGAGCACCCCGGGAGTCGTCGGCGCATCCTCGCGCATCGTCGGAACGGCGATGGCGAGTAGTGCCGTGGGCACGGCCGCGGCGCGAATCGTAGGCGTGGATCTCGATCATGACCCCGAGATCTCGGACCTGCGCACCAAGCTGATCGAGGGTGCCTATCTCAGTGCTGACGAACGCATCCCGCTCCTGATGAGCGAGAAGGTCGCCGACGATCTCGAGGTTCGGTTGCGCTCGCGCATCGTTGCCAGCGTGGTAAGCCCAACCGGGGAGATCGTGTACGGCGCGTTTCGCATCGTCGGTATTTTCAGGACGTCCGATTCGGTGTTCGATCAGTCGAACGTTTTCGTGACGCGTGAGGATCTTGCGGAACTCACCGGCTTTGCCGACAACTCGGCTTCCGAGCTGATTGTGCGCATCGAGCCGCGCGAGTCGGGCGACGCGGTCGCGGCCGCATTCGCGGCCGCGCATCCGGAACTCCTGGTTCGCACGTGGCGCGATCTAGCGCCGCAGCTCCAGCTGGCGGCGGACTTTGGCGGCGTCTTCGGGTTTGGTTTCCTGGCGATCATCCTCACCGCGCTGGGGTTCGGAATCGTCAACACGATGCTCATGGTCGTGATGGAGCGCACGCGCGAGATCGGCATGCTCATGGCGCTGGGCATGGCCCGTGCACGCGTCTTCTGGATGCTGCTCTACGAGACGGCGTTTCTGTCGATGGTTGGTGGCGTTGGCGGCCTGGTACTGAGCGTTGCCCTTCTGGGTTGGCTCGGCCGGGTCGGCGTCAACATGCAGGCCTGGGCCGAAGGGCTGGCCGCTTTCGGCTACGACTCCATGATCTATCCGGAGGCGTCTACGAGCTTCTATCTGCAGGTTGCCGGAATGGTTCTCGTGACGGCCTTCCTTGCCTCGATCTATCCCGCGCGCCGCGCCCTGAAACTCCTTCCCGCGGAAGCGATCCGCGCCGACACCTGAGACGCCATGCCTGTTATCGACGCACGCGACGTGTACAAGACCTATGAGGGCAGCGGGGTGCCCGTGCACGCCGTGAACGGCATCAGCTTCGCCGTGGAAAAGGGTGAGTTCACCGCGGTGATCGGTCCTTCCGGCTGCGGCAAGACGACGTTGCTCAACATGGTGGGCGGACTCGACTCGATCACGAAGGGCGAGATCTACATCGGTGGCACACAGATCGACAGCATGAGCGAGGCGGAACTCACCGACTTCCGTCTGAAGCGCATTGGCTTCGTGTTCCAGGCCTACAACTTGATCCCCGTGCTCACCGCAAAAGAGAACATCGAGTTCATCATGGAACTGCAAGGCATTCCGGCGGACGAACGAGCCGTGCGGTCGAGGGAACTCCTCGCCGAGGTGGGAATCGCAGATCAGGCCGACAAACGTCCCGGCCTGATGTCGGGTGGGCAGCAGCAGCGCGTCGCTGTGGCCCGCGCCCTGGCATCGAAGCCGGAGTTCGTGCTGGCGGACGAGCCCACGGCCAATCTCGATTCGCACGCCACGAGCGACCTCCTCGACCTGATGGCCGAAATGAATGCCAACAGCGGCGTCACGTTCGTCTTCGCGACGCACGATCAGCGCGTCATCGACCGCGCCCGCCGCGTGATTGCCCTCGACGACGGCAAGATCGTCAGCGACACGAACGCAGGCTGAAAACCGATGGTGCGTGCTGGCCGCGTTCTTCTCCTGGGCTTGTTGGTCGCGGCTGCCGGTCCGGTCCACGCGCAGAGCGCCTTCAGTCTCTCGGGGTTCTGGGAGACGCTCGCGATCGGCGTGACGGGAACTCCTGAGCCGGTCGATCTGACGGCTCAGTTCAACGCCCGCGTGGATTTGCGGTGGTACCCGAGCAGCAATTGGGAGGGCTACGCGGCGGCGCGCTACCTGAGCACGTACGGTGGCGTGGTCGAAAGCGTTCCCGGGTATGGCGATCTGGTCACAACCGACCCGGGTTGGCTCGATCTGACGTTCCCCGTTGCCGATGGTGGCGACCATGTCGTCTACCTGAACTTCGACCGGTTCAGCATCCGGCACACCAACGGCAATCTCGAAGTGCAGGCGGGCCGCCAGCGCGTGAACTGGGGCGTGAACTATGTCTGGAATCCGAACGACATCTTCAATGCCTCGTCGTTCTTCGACATCACGTACATCGAGAAGCCGGGGTCGGATGCGCTGCGGGCGCGATACTACACGGGGAGTACATCGTCGGCGGAGGCGGCAGTAAAGGTCGACTACGACGACCGAGTGACGGCCGCCGGCATGTATCGAGCGAACATCGCCGGCTACGACATCCAGGCCTTCGCCGGCTCGGTACAGGACACATTCGCGGCCGGTCTGGGTTGGTCGGGACAGATCGCTGGCGCCGGATTCAACGGCGAGATGACCTATTACGCTGAAGGCGGCAGCGGGATCGCCAACGAGGAACAGTTCGTCGCCGCGGCAGGCGGCAACTACACCTTTCCGAACAGCCTCATGATCACGACGGAGTTCATCTACAACAGCCTCGGCACGACGGAGCCGGTCGGCGGAAGCCCCGTACTCGGAGCGCTCTTTGCCGACGCCCGGCTGCTTACCCGGGCGCGTTGGAACGTCATGGGTTCGCTCGGCTACCAGGCGTCACCGCTCACCCGGCTCGGTCTCGCATCGGTGTACAACCCGGACGACCAGTCGGCCTACTTGAGCCCGCAGGTCGACTACTCCATGTCGAACAACCTGACGCTGTCCGTCGCCGGCCAGGTCTTGTTCGGCGATCCGCAGACGCAGTTCTCCAGCGATTCCGGCTCAAGCTTCTTTGCCTGGCTGAAGGGTTCGTTCTAGCCGATCAGCTGCCCTGCGCGCGCCCGCTCCACCAGGTCGGCCATCCGTTCCGCCTCATCGCGGGCGATACGGCGTCCCTCGTCGGTGAGTCGATACACCCGGCGTCGATCATCATCGGTCGGCGCCTCGTGAATCAGACCCTGGTCACGCATCTGACCGAGGGTCCGGTAGAGCGTGGCCGGGCCCAGGATAGCGCTGCGCCCGGCACGCTCGTTCACCGCCTTAATGATGTCGTAGCCGTGCGTTTCCTCCTCGTTGAGGAGTAGCAGGATCTGGAAGACGAGCGGGCGAAGTGGGTCGGTCATGGTTCTACTCCGCGCGGAGAACGTTGACGGGATCGGTGGCAGCCGCACGCCGAGCCGGGAGCCAGCACGCGAAGCCGGCGATGGTCAGCATCAACACGGTGATGCTGCCGAACGTCAGAGGATCAAACGGGCTCAGTCCGAACAGGAGCGAGCCAAGGAGCTGTCCGAGTCCGGCGGCGGCTGCCAGGCCGATAACGAGGCCGACCAGCGTGAGACGTAGCCCTTCGCGCACGACGAGACCTTGGACAGCCGTTCGATGGGCCCCAAGCGCCACACGTATCCCGATCTCGGCAGAACGTTGCACGACAGAGAACGCCAGTAGGCCATAGAGGCCGATCGAGGCGAGCAGCAGGCCCGCAGCACCAAACACAGTGGCGAGGATCATTGCGATGCGCATAGGCAGCAGCGCCAGCCCCACGAACTCCGAGTACAGAATAGGTGTCGCCGGCGGCATGACCGGGTCGAGTTCGGTGACGATATCGCGCACGGCGGCCGCGACCTCACCACCCCCGGTACGCGCGAGCACGGTGAACTGTGCTCCCGGGAACTGCGCCCAGTGCCCGTACATCAGCGGTCGAGGTTCGTCGCCTGGCGTTCGGATCTTGGTGTCGGCCATCACGCCGACGATTTCGATATCGATGGGCGGCGTGCCCCGAAACTGAATTCGCTGTCCGACAGCGCTCTCACCAGGCCAGAAGGTCCGCGCAAGATGCTCGTTGACGAGCACGACGACAGGCGTATCGCGGGTGTCGGCCGTGCTCAGATCGCGACCGGCCACCAGTGGGATCCGCATGGCCTGGAGATAGTTCGGCGCCACGGTTGCGTATTCCACCTGGCGAAGACCGATGCCGGGCTCCGGGGGAAGGTCCGGCAGAATTACGCTGCTCTGCTGGTTGCTCCCTGTGAGCGGTGGGACGTCAATCGCGGTGATCGCCCCTACGCCCGGCAGTCGTGACGCCTGTGCGAGGAGGTCGTCATAGAAGATGACACTCTCGGCATCGGTCTGATTCGAGTCGCGGGTGTCGATGATATAGGCGTATACCCCGTTGATATCGAGACCGACATCCACTGACGAAGCGCGTCCGGCCGAGCGGATCAGAAGGCCGGCGACGACAAGCAGCAACGCCGAGCCGGCAACCTGGGTCACGACGAGAACACTCCGCAGGCGGCGTCGGCGGTGGCTGCTGGCTCCGGAGTCCTTGAGCGCGGTCACCAGGTCGCCGTTCGTCGCATGCAGCGCAGGAGAGAGGCCGAAGACGACGCCAGATATGGCGGCGATGCCGAGGGCGAACGCGAGCACCGTGAGATCAGGCGCGAAGTGCAGGTCGATCGGGATCGGCACCGGCAGTGTGATGCCGCCGAGCGCGCCCATGATCCAGATCGTGAGCAGCGTACCGAGCGCGCCCCCTGCAACAAACAACAGAATGCTCTCGGCGAGGAGTTGCGAGATCAGACGTCGGCGCGAGGCGCCAAGGGCGAGACGGACTCCTACTTCCCGCGATCGCGCCGCGCCACGTGCCAGCATCATATTGGCGACGTTCACGGCGGTGATGGTTAGCAGAACGCCGGCCACACCGAACATCACAGCGAGGAAAATGCCGAGGCCCTCCCGGGCGATCGGTATGATCGGCGCGTAGCCCAGAACATCGGCCCCCCACCAGTCGGTCGTGCGGGTCTCGTGGAAGGCAGCACCTGCACGATCGAGCGCGTCTCGGGCAAGGTCGGCACTGCTACCCGGCGCGAGTCGGGCAACCACTTCGACGCCGATAACGGATGCTTCTTCGGAGAGATCTTCCTCGCCCGCCAGGACGCGTTGCACCGACAGGGGAACCCACAGTTGGTTGGTGAGCGCCGCGAGATGCCCGCTGAAGCCCGGCTCGGCGACACCGACGATGGTGAAGTCGTGCCCGTTCAGGCCGATGGACGTGCCCACGATATCCGGCGTGGCGTCGAAGCGTTCCTGCCAGAGGGAGTGACTGATCACGGCAACGAGGTCGCGCCCTGCGGCCGTGTCTTCACTGGCGTGGAAGAAGCGGCCCATCGCCGGTCGCGCTCCCACGGTTTCGAAGTAGTTCCCCGAGATGTTGGTCGCCGCAACCCGGTAGGGGATGCTGTCGATCACCATGCTGCCGGAAAACGTGTCGTAGGCGGCGACCGATTCCAGCCCGGTCTCGGACGCTGCCAGGTGGCGGAACATGGTTACGCCGAACGAGTGGAATCCGGAGCCATCCTGCGCAACCCGATGGATCGACACGAGATCAGATCCACCTCGAACTCCGTCCGGAGCGCGGAGCAGCAGGCCGTTGGCGATGCTGAAGATCGACGTCGTGGCGCTGATGCCGACGGCGACGGTCAATACCGCCACCAAGGTGTAGAGGGGTTGCCGCGACATCATGCGCAGCGCGAAACGAATGTCGTGTAGACGAGCTTCCATCGGAATCTTCCGGGTGGGGATCCGGTAGACGGATGACTGTCCTCGCATGCTGTTCCAGGTGGACACGAGCAGATCGGGCAGTACGCGACCCCATACCCGCAGGTGGGGCATGCGCCGGCCGCGTCGGCGTTCGTCTTCGAGCATGGCGTCGAATGTCGCCACCATGTCGTCGCCGAACTCGCGACGCAGCCCGCGAGGGCCGAGTCGGAGGACCCGTTCGTACCAGCGTGCGGCCGGACTCAACGGTGTTGCCTCCTAATATCCACCAGTAAATATATCCATGAATGGATATAGTAGCAGAAACCGACCCTCACCAGAGCTTCGTCTAAACAGGAAGAACGAATCATCGAATGAACTTGTTGCAATTGAGACTCAATCTCAATTGCGATAGAGTACCTCGGACTCGACGTGGATCTCGCCACGAGCGGCCTCGGATCTGGCTCCCGACCCTCGTGTGGCTGGCCTTACCACCAGCCTGGTTCACTTCGGCCGGGCCCGGGGATGGCTCTCCCCGGGCCCCGGCACGAGTCTCCGTCAATCGCTCTTGTGCAAGTGTGCCGCGAGCGCCTCGAAGCGGCGCGCCCAGTCTTCCTTGACTCGCGCCACGGCCTCCTTGTCGGGCAGCTTCACATGCTGCACCTGAACGGACGCACGGTCTCCACGGTCGGTGAAGTAGGCCTGCACCTGAGTATCGTCCGGCCACAGCATGCGCACAGACACGAGTTCCTTACACGTGCGCATGGTCGGCTTGGTCTCGAGCCAGATTCCACGCTCGGCGTCGTCGAAGAACGCTCGATAAAGAGCCGCGATCGGAACGGGGAACGTCTTGCTCTTGTTCGCTTCGAACGTTCCGTCCCGTCGCTGCGTCTTCTGACGCAGTCCGCGGATACGCTCGTACCCAACGGTCACGGTCTGGGCCCACCAGGGTGCAACTTCGTGGTCGTTCTGCAGATGATCCACGATCTCTCGACGAGGCCGCTGCATCCCTCCGAACGCGTCGAGCGCGTCTACCCAGTCGGCCCAGGTGCCGCCGGTCTTCGCGAACACCGCGTCATCCGACATCCCGGCCTCCGCGGCAAAGGCATCGGCACGTTCGGCACCGTGTTTGGCGACAACGCGCGCACGGGCTGCGGTGTAGGACTCGCCAGTCTTGGACATGCGCTCGCGGACGACACGCTTCAGATCTTTGTTGGTCGGCATCGGTTCCGGTCCTTACGTGGCCGCACACTTCACCCCCCAGCGGCGCAGCCTGCGGCGTACACGAAGGCTCCGTCGATACCGATCCCGGAGGTATGCCCTCCTTTGCCTCGCGTCGGGTTCCCGCTGGGGGAGAACCTGAGAGGTTGGGCGCAGGATCAATCGCCGGACCGAGTTTGGCATGGCCAGGCGGTAGCGCACAACGGCCGGCCTCTCGGATTTCGCAGGCGTAGCGTTCCCTAAGCAGGCGGCTCGGGCAGGTCTTCCCAGAGGCGCGCGAACATTGCGCGCGAGCGCTCGACCGCTTCCACACCCGCGGCCTCGAGCGCGAAGAATCGTTTCGCGCGGCCACCGCGCTCGGCGGTCGGCTCGCCTAGCCGCGAGTTCACCAGACCCTTGCGCTCAAGTCGGCGCAACGTGGCGTAGATCGCACCGATCGAGACCGATCGCCCGGTACGCTCATCGATGGCGCAACGGATCGTGACTCCGTAGGCGGCGTCGCCGAGACGCTGCAAGGTCGACAGGATCACGATCTCGAATTCGCCGAGGTACTCGCCCTTGCTCATCTCTTACTCCGCACGGAGGGCTGTTACGGGGCTGACGCGGGCCGCTCGTTGAGCCGGTATCCAGGCGGCGATGATCGCGGCGAGCGCGAAGACGCCGACGACAGCGATCAGCACGACCGGGCGCCCTGAGTCCACATCCGGTATTGCGCTGACTATCGCCCGGCCCATGAAGAAGGCGGCCACGCCACCGAGTGCCATGCCCACAATGACGAGCCATAGCGCCTGGCGAGTGATCATAGTGAGTACGCTGCTCGCCCGAGCACCGAGCGCCATGCGGATACCGATTTCACGCGTACGTTCACCGACCGCGTAGGAGATGACGCCGTAGATACCTGCCGCGGACATCGCGACGGCGAATACGGCGAACGCCACGAAGATCGAGAAGAGAGTCATCGGCGCGGCGAAGCTGTCCTCGATCAGCTTGTCCACGGAGCGCATGTCGGCGACAGGCTGCTCGGAGTCGACCGACCAGATCGCGCGTCGTAGCGCCACGGTCTGTGCCAACGGGTCTGCCGCTGTTCGCGCGACGATCCCCATGCGTCTTTGAGGACTCTGCGCCAACGGCACGAACATGATGGGAAAGTACGGACTGGCGGTATTGCCGGTGTGCAGATTGGCGGTGACCCCAATCACGCGCCGCCACTCGTCCTCACCGATCCGAATACGAGAGCCGACGGCGTTGCCTTCCCAGAATCTCTCGGCGAGAAACTCGGTGATGATCACAACCTGTTCGCCGTCGATGTTGTCGCTTGCTGCGAAGTCACGGCCGCGTTGTAGCGGGAGGCCGAGCACCGACAGTGTCTCCGGGCTCACGGAGTTGTAGAAACCCGACGGGATCTCCAACGGGTCGGGCTCAGGCTGACCTTCGATGCGGAAATTGTGGGCAATGATGGGGTCATCATTGGCGCCCAGGCGCCACCCCATCAGCGCCACGTTCTGCACTCCCGGCACGTTTGCCGCCGCTGTGCGAATCCCTTCATAGTGCAGCAGCAACTCCTGCGTGTCCGGCAACTTGTCGCCGGTCACATCAGCACGCATCGTCATGAGATTGGAGGGGTCGAAGCCGGGATCGTAGTTTCGATTCTCGGCCATGGCGCGCATCAGCAGTCCGGCCACAACAACGAGTGCCATGGCGAGTGCCACCTGGGCGGTCACCAGAAAGCGGCGCCCGCGCAGGCCGCCACTGTTGCCGCGCATGCCCTCGCGGAGAGTGTCGTTGAGGTTCGGGCTGGATGCCTTCAGGGCTGGCCCGAACCCGAAGAGTAGCGGGGCGACCAGGGCGATCAGCAACGTAAACCCGAGCACGTAGCGATCGAGCGTCACCATCTGGAAGATATCGAGGCCACTGTTTTCACCGGCCATCCAGATCAGCCCGACAAGCGATGCGCGAGCGATCAGGAGACCCAGAAGTCCCGCCGTAACGGAGAGGATCGCACTCTCTGCCAGAAGCTGGCTGAGAAGGCGGCGTCGAGCCGCCCCGAGTGCGGCCCGCACTGCGATCTCGCGCGCTTTGCCGGCGGCGCGAGTCAGCATCATCGTGGCGACATTCGAGCAGGCAATCAGCATCACGAAAGACACGGTGAGTGCCAGCATCGACAGAATGGTCCACGTGTCCGGCGGCGCGAGCGCACGGTTGATGTCGTAGACGATCGCGTTCCACGGGCCTTGAAGGTCAGGGTTATCGGCGATGATGCGCTGACGCACGGCATCAACTTCTTGCTGTGCCTGCGCGAGCGTCGCGCCGGGCGCCATTCGGCCCATGATCCAGAGGTTGCGCGTTTGGCGACTTGCCGTTGCGCGGTTGAGTTGCGCCGGCACCCAGATCTCGGCGTCGGCTAGCGATCCGAGTTCAACTTCCTTGCGGAGCACTCCGATGATCGTGGTCTGTCGGCCATCGATCTCGATCACGCGGCCGACGATCTCCGGGTCGAATCCGAAGCGGCGTTCCCACGCCCCATGGGCTAGCACGGCTACCGCTGCGCCACCTTCGCGGTCCTCCTCTTCTGTGAACCAGCGACCGACCAGCGGCGTCTGCCCCCAGAGGTCCATGGTGTTGGCGGTCGCGCGAAATCCTTCGATCCAGATGGGCTCTTCGGTTCCGGTCAGGGTGAACGACGCGCTGCGGTCAACCGCCGCCAACGCGCTGAAGGCGTCCACCTCATCGCGATAGTCGAGGAAATCGGCTTCCGGGACCGGGGCGCTCGTGGCGTTGAGCTGCGGGTTGGTCGAGTAGATGAACCCGAGGCTATCCGGGTCGTCGAGCGGGAGATCGCGGATGAAGACGACGTTGAGAATGCTGAAGATCGCCGTGTTCACGCCCATCGCCATGGCGAGGGTGGCGATCGTGAGGATCGCGAATGTTGGCGTCTTGGACAGCGAACGCAATCCGTAGCGGAAGTCTTGGAGCAAGTTGCTCATGGGGCCGTCTCCTGGGCGAAGCGGTGTGTCGAGTTGGATGGGGCTGCGCCGCGCGGTGCGGGCGTCGCGCCCACCGACCAGACCCATCGGGGCGGTACGGAGGGCTTGCCACCAGTACCAACGCCGGGCCGTCGCAGACCCGTCGCGTGTCACCCGACCCGCGTATTCCTCCGCCAGATCGCCAACGATGCAGTCGCGTTCGGCACGTGTAACGCATAGCCGAAGCAACTGCTCAGCGAGCCGCGGAGGGTATTTTTCGTACATAGTAAGAAATATACGCGGACCCACTCGCGGAGTTTCAAAAAAGAAGCCTCAGGGCGGCCGTGCCTAGGGCTGACGCAGCTCGTTGAACCAGTTGAGGACGACGCGGATCCTGAACCCGCCAGACTCCTCGGGGTTCTTCACCATCAGGAACGTATCTCCTGTGGGTGCCACGTCGTAGTTACGATTCCCCGACTGACCGAGCACGTATGGGCCATCGAAGAGCTGCACGGGCGCTGCTGTGCGTGGCGTGCGACCACTGAGATCAACCTGCACCGACATCACGTTGCTCCCCTGCCGGAAGAACACCTCGTCGCCGCGCGGCGACCAGATCGCTTCGCTCCCGCCGCCCGTCGACAGCTGCCAGCGCCCCTCGGGGCCGGGTTCCTGCCCGTCTTCAACGCACGGCCGGCATGCCTCCAGGTAGACCTCGTTGGCGCCGCTGGTGTTGGCCGAATAGACCAGCCACCGCGCGTCGGGGGATAGCGCGGGGCCCTGTTCATGCGCCTCGGTCGAGACCACCGGGAACGAGCCGCTTTCGCTGTTCGTGCGCTGTGCCCAGATGTCCCGTGATCCGTTCTGCCCGGGCTGGAACCACGTCACAACCTCGGCATTCGCCGCCCAGGAGCTGGCGTACTGGTGTTGGCCTTCGGTAGAAATCCGCGTAGCTGCGGCGCCGCTCACCGGTTGCCACCACACGGTTGCCGGGCCCTCGGCGCCGGACGAAAAAGAGACTCGTTCTCCATCGGGAGCCCACGCGGGCCAGATCGATCCATGGGCACCGGGCAGCTGGCTGAGCGTCTGGCTCTCCACATCGAGTATCCAGACCTGTCGTTCCCCTGCGCGGCGGATCACCATCGCGATGCGTCGGCCGTCGGGCGAGGCACGGGGCGTGGTGTAGTCGCCCGCCAGCTCGGCGGCCAGCGATTCGGACCCATCTCGGTTTACCCAGACCAACTCCCTGGAGTTGTCAGGGCTTGGTGCGTAGGCCGCCACGCCGGTGTCCGAGATCGCCATGTGTGTCGCACCGGTGCTCTCGGCCGAAACGTCATCCAGCACTGGGGTCGGCGTATTTCCGATCTCACCGCTGTCGAGGTCATACGCGATGGCGAAGAGCGTCCCCAGCTTTGTAAACAGCAAGTGGCCCGTGGACACGTATCGCGGGTCGCTCCCCGATGGCTGCAGCATTCGCGACGCGCCCGTTTCGAGGTCGAGCACGTGAATCTGACTCATCCGAGAGCCGGTGAGTTGATAGAGCACCTTGTCCTGGCCGGGGAGCCACGTGGGCCAAACATGGCGGCGCGGCTCGCCGTCGGGATCCGGGCCGTATACGACTTCGCATTCGCCCCCGTTCGCCGGCACTGTGTAGATCGCGGTGCCATCACTGAACACGATGCGATCGTCCGTACCCCAGTGAGCGCCGCGCGGCAAGGCCGCGTCGCAGAGCGGAAACGGGTCGCCGCCACGCACGGAGACCTTGCGGAGTTGCCCGCGCGCGAAGAACGCAATCCACTCGCCATCCGGCGAATAGGTCGGACTCTCAGCGCCGAACGTGCCCTCGAGTTGCCGATCCTCGAAGCTGTCGAGGGGTCGAAGATGAAGCATGCCGTCGGCCGTGTGCGCCACGGTTGAGCCATCCGGGGAAACGGCGACCACGCGACCGCCTGCAGCGGTCCGGAGTTGTTCGCCATCGATCTGAAGTTCCAGGCGTCGCGTGGGTTCCTGGTCGGGCGCCACGCTGAACCCGCGGCCGATGAGCAGCCCGATCGCGAGGGCGGCCGCGCCGATCGCCCAGGGCAGCGCCCGGCGCCATGTGGCGGGAGGGGCGATGGTCTCGCGAATCCGAAGTTCGTCATCGGTGGCCGGATGAAGCAGTTCCTCGAGGACCAGCCAGAGGTCGCCCGCGTTGCGGAGTCGCCGGCGCGGGTCCTTGCGCAGGCAGCGCCGTAGCATCTGCGTGACCTCGGGCGGGGTGGCGGGCGGCAGGAGGTTCCAGTCCGGATCGCGCTCGATGATCGCCGCCAGCGTGTCCGTCACGGTCCGGCCCTGGAACGGCCGCTGCCCGCACAGCATTTCGAAGAGCACGCAGCCCCATGCCCAGATATCGGCTCGTTCGTCGACCTCGTCCCCGCGCGCCTGCTCCGGGCTCATGTAGGCGACGGTGCCAAGCACGCGCCCCACGCCGGTCGACACGATGTCGCGGTGACTGTCGGCGCTCGAGAGTTCGGCGTCGGGCAACATCGTCGCGATGCCGAAGTCGAGTACCTTGACCAGCCCGGTGCTGCCCACCAACTTCACATTGGATGGTTTCAAGTCGCGGTGAACGATTCCGGCGCGATGCGCAACTTCCAGCGCGCGCGCGATCTGCATCGCCGTCTCCAGGCCCTCGCTGATGCGCAAGCGGCCCTGTCGAATACGCTCCTCGAGGCCGGGCCCGTCGATGAGTTCGAGCACAAGGATGCGCAGTCCGGCGTGATCCTCGATGCCGAAGATCGACGCAATGTTCGTGTGGCTGAGACGTGCCAGGAGTCGCGCCTCCTGTTCGAACCGCTCAGCGATCTCGGAGCCCGCGGTGACAGCACGCGGCAGAACCTTCAACGCGACTTCACGACCAAGTCGCTGGTCCGTAGCGCGATAGACGGTTCCCATTCCACCGCGGCCGAGTTCACCCGTTATTTCGAAGTGCCCGACCTTTTCCCCGATCGAAAGATCGGGCTCTTCGTCATCCGCCGGAACCCCGTCGGCCGTACGGCCAGTCTCCTCTGCGCGCTCCGACGTCCGGGAGATCACCTGGTCCACATCGCCGCCGAGACGGTCGAAGAACTGCTCAGCCTCGTCCGCGCCGGAAAGCAGTTCCTGAACCTGTGCGATCAAGAGAGCGTCATCGCCGCATTGCTCGCGCAAGAAAGCCAATCGCTGGGCTTCCGGGAGCGCGAGCGCATCGAGCATGAGTGCGTGCACGCGGCGTGCGTGATCGAGGTCGGACATGGCGCAGGGGTTCAGGTGGCGGGGCGCGGAACCCAGATTGTTCCAGGCTCGCCCCACATAACCAAATCCTACGGGCTATTGCGCCAGGCAAAGAGCCAGCACAGGGCTTCCTTTCAGGTCAGGAAAGAACTCGCTGTCGACGCCCATCGTGCCGTCCGGGTCGACGTCCACTCGGGCAAGCCAGTGCTCGGCGCCGCGGGGGTAGAACTGTTCGTCCCACGGCGCGGAAATCGAACTCGCCACATAGACGCGGCTCCCGTCGGCGTTGACCAGGCTTCGTCCGGGTCCGCCACCGAGAATCTGGTTCGGGCTCGCCGGGTGCGGGGTCTCGCAGAGCACACCGCCCAGGCGGACGCTGTCGGTTAGCGTCGGGGCGAACGGATTGGAGACGTCATAGCGCTTCAATTCGCCCGAGCCCCAGCACGACACGAGGAGGTACCGATCGTCGTCTGTCAGGTCGAGATGGGTTACCAGTGGCGGCACGGCCCCGAAACTTGAAAGCAACTGCGGCAGGCCGTCCGACGGCGCCGTCTCAGCAGGGAGTTCGATGACCTTGCGCGCTTGCCAGCGTTTCCCGTCGGCGACCGTGTCGTCGCGATGCCAGATCCAGACTGCAGCGGAGAGGTCTTCGAGCGAAGCTGTCACGGCCGCAAAGCCGTAGGAGCGCGCGGGGTCGTTGGCGGCGCACAGTTCGAGCACGGTTGCCTGATCGCCGAGTCGGATCTCCTGTTCGTGGGTGCCGTTGACGACATCCCAGACATGCAGTGAGTGGCCGTAGGCCGCGCTCATCAACAAATCCGGGCGTAGTCCGGCCGCCGCCATCTCTGCTGATCCCCAGGCACTGGTAACCACAGTTCCGTGCACGGGATGGCAGGCAAAGCCGTAGCTGCACTCGCCGGGATCGGGAGCGAGTCCGTTGCTCCTTTGGCGCGCGTAGTCTTGCGGATCGAGTATCGCGACCGCGCCCGCGGGCTGTGAGGGCGATACCCAGAAGATCCCGAGGCCATTGCCACGACAGCAGATTGCCTTGGGCTCGGCTTCTGCGTCATCGGCGAACTCGTCCGCAGTGACGATGTGCGCCACCTGCGGCGCGTACGGATCGGGGTGAGTATCGATGATGCACAGGCAGCGCCCGGTGGGCGAGGTCAAGAGAAGGTAGCGATCCGGTGCGGTCGAGTCGGACCGGTTGAAGGCCAGGCTGGACACATCCCGAATCGCCTCGGGAAGCGCGGTGCGGTGCAGGATCTGTCCATGACGCGGCGACCGGCGGTCGACGTCGAGCACCGCAATCTCGAGGTTGGTTCCGGACGCAGCGCCGATCGCCACGTACGCGATCCGCTCGCGGGTTTGCGGCGGGAGTCGCGGGACGACCTCCATTCCGGGATCGGTCTGGATCACCTCGATTCACTCCTGGTCAGGGCGCAGTTACGTTCTCGCCCAGATACACTGAGTTCATCGGCACAAAGGCTCGTGTCGATTCCCCTGCGGCCGGAATTTTTTCGAGTGCAAGACTCCACCGACGACACAATTCTGCTCACGCAGTTGCTCAACGCAGCCCAGGCAGGCGACGAAGCCGCCATGAGCAAAGCGTTTTCCGAGGTCTATCCGAAGCTCCGGCGGATCTCGAAGGCGCGACGCCGCGGGTGGGTAGGCACGCCGACGCTCGACACGACCGCGTTGGTGCACGAGGCCTATGTGAAGCTCGCCAAGGCGCGAGATTTCCGGTTCAAGAGTCGCGGTCACTTCTTCGCCACTGCGTCAAAGGCAATGCGCCAGGTGCTAGTGACCTACGCCGAGAAGAAATCTGCGGCAAAGCGCGGCGGCAACCCCGTCAAGGTGACGCTCGACGGTGTTTCGGAGACGCCGGCCGAAACCTGGACGGAAATCGTGGCTGTCGATCGTGCGCTCAAAGAACTGGAAGCGATAAGCGAGCGGCAGGCACGCGTGGTTGAAGCGCTGTTCTTCGCCGGGCTCGGCATCGCGGAGACAGCGGAGGCCTTGGACATCTCGCCGGCAACGGTGAAGCGCGACTGGGCGGCGGCACGCGTCTGGTTGTTCGCGGCGCTCAAACAGGACGAAGTCGCCGAGTAGCGCGGCGCGTCTAGAGGCCGCTCCAGGCGTCGGTCTCAGCGTCCTGCATTTCTGAGGGTCCCGTGGGGTCAGTGTGCGCGGCGGGGAGGCAGGGCGGTTTCATATCAGCCTCCGGGAGCTCAGCCAGATCGAGCAACTCGACCTGCAGCTGCGACGCGCTGGGGCGATCAGCCAGATTCCGTGACAGGAGACGTCGCACGAGACCGGTGAAGGCTTCCGGCACAGCCGGACAAACCTCGTTGAGGGGAATTGGCTGCGAATTCATGTGTGCCTGGATTGTCTGCACAAGGGTCTTGCGCGGCGGTATCGGCAACTGGCCAGTGAGCGCCTCGTATAGCACGACGCCTGCCCCGTAGACATCCGAGAGTTCTGACTCGGGGGCATCCGGCCGCAGCCGTTCGGGCGCCATGTAGGACGGCGTGCCCACGAACTGGCCGGTGCGAGTGACGCTCGATAGTCCCGGTTCGTCCATCAGTTTCGCGATGCCGAAGTCGAGCACTTTCACTGTCGGGTCGTCGGGGTTGCCGGCCAGGAAGATGTTCGATGGCTTCACATCGCGGTGCACCACGCCCACGCGATGTGCTGCTGCCAGCACGCCGGCTACATCCGCCAGGATCCGCGCCGCCGTATTCAGCTTCAGCGCGCCCCGCGACTTGATGAAATCACCGAGAGTCTGCCCCTCCAGGTATTCCATGACGATGTACGGGAATCCGCCTGAAGTGATGTCGAGATCGATGATCGAGACCGCGTTCGGATGCTTCACGCGCGTCGTGGAAACGCCCTCCCGACGGAACCGCTCGAAGATCATGTCCTCGTCTTCCTGCGATGGCGGCCGCAGCAACTTCACCGCGACTTTGCGCTCCAGATTCAACTGAACGCCCTCGTAAACCACACCGAAACCGCCGGAGGCGATCTTGTTCTCGAGGCGGTACTTGTTGTTCAGAACCGCGCCGGGAAGGTTGTCGGTCATCGCAGAGAAGAGCTTCTGGGTCTGCTTGAACGAGGCCTCCAGAGCCTGGCGAGAGCGTTCGAGCTCCTCGTGTCGTTTCTGAAGTTCCTCGTGCTGCGAGGCCAACTGGTCGGCGTATTCCTTGAGTTTGTCTTCGGCCTCTTTGCGGGCGGAAATATCGCGGATGATGCCCGTGTAGTAGCGGTCGGCCTCGACGGTCCATGTCGATAGCGATAGCTCGATCGGGAACTCGCTGCCGTCCTTGCGCACGGCCGCCAGTTCGACAGTCTTGCCGATCACATGACTCTCGCCTGTGTGCGTGAGGCGATCCATGCCGCCCTTGTGAGCTTCGTGAAAGCGCTTCGGGATGATGGTCTCGAGGCGCTTCCCGACGATCTCGTCGGCAGTCCACCCGAACATCTCTTCGGCCGCGCGATTCCAGCCCACCACCGTGGAGGTGGCGTTGGACGAGATGATGGCGTCGATAGCGGACTCGGTGACCGACCTGAAGCGTTGCTCCGCTTCCTTGCGTTCAGCGATGTCTCGGAGGATGCCGGTGAAGTAGCGTTCGCCTTCGAGTTTCCAGGCGGTGAGCGACAACTCGACGGGCACCTCGTGACCGTCTTTGTGCAGTCCTTCGATCTCGACGATGGAGCCGATGATCCGACTGCGACCACCCGAGCCCACTCGTTCGACGCCGGCGTTGTGCTGCTCGCGATAGCGATCGGGAATGATCTTCGTGAGCGACTCGCCGAGCATCTCCTCCTCGACGTAGCCGAACAGTCTTTCGGCGGCACGATTCCACGAAAGGATCTTGCCCCTTGCGTCGGCCGACACGATGGCATCGATCGCCGATTCCGTGGCCGCACGGAACTTGGCGGCCGACTCCTGGAGCGCAGCGCGTGCGAGCGCGACAGTGACCTGGCGCTTCACTCGAGCTAGCACTTCGGCGGCTGCGAAAGGCCGCGGAATAAAGTCGATGCCGCCGCGCTCAAGGGCGTCAATCCGCTCCTGAATATCGCTGCCGTCACCAAGGAACAACACCGGGACGTCGTGTTGCTCGTCGGCCTGCTTCAGCCGTTCACAAAGATCGACGCCGTCCATATCAGGCAGCGTCGTATCGACCAGCACCGCGTCGGGACGGCGGTCGGCAAACGCCAGCAGCGCGTCGCGCCCTGTGCCCACGAGCTCCACTGCATATTCCTGCTCGCGGAGCAGGCTTCGCAGTTCACCCAGCTCACCCGGATGGCTGTCCGCAATCAGGATGACGCCGTTGGTGTTGGTCATGCTCGAGTCCGCGCTAGTGGTCGGGGTTCGTCAGGTACACCGAAGTTCTCCACGGATCGGCTCACACGGGTCGGGAACGAGGGGGTGCTTGACAACAATTAGATAATTAGCTAATTATCTATTGAACGTCAACGAGGAACCCAATGAACAAGATCTTCAAGGCACTTGCCGATCCCACGCGACGTCGCGTGCTGCAGCTATTGCGACAGCGCCCGATGACCGCCGGGGAGTTGGCCGAGCACTTTCCTGTGTCCAAACCCACGATGTCGGCCCACTTCGCTGTGCTGCGAGAAGCCGACCTGGTGATGGCCCACAAGGAAGGCAAGACGGTGACCTATCAACTCAAGATGTCGGTACTCGAGGAGGCCCTCATGGGATTCGCCCAGGCTTTCAATATCGACGTCGATCTCGACAGCGACGAAGGTTTCGTCGTCTCCGGCGGAACGCGCAACCGGGAGACCTCATGAATATCCGTACTTCACTCGCCCTGGCAGCTCTTCTCATCGGTAGCGCTCTGGTCGCCCAGGCCTTCGGCCTCGACGAAGAGGCGCAACGGCGCCTGGCCGGCATCATGAGCGGCCTTGTGCTCGCCATCTTCGCTAACTCGATACCCAAGCACCTGCCGCCGCTACGCGGCTCGAAGTTGAGTGCTGCGCGGGCGCAGTCGTACCAGCGGTTTGCGGGTTGGACATTCGCGTTGGCAGGTCTCGGGCACGCCTCTGTCTGGCTCGCGCTACCGATTCATCTCGCCAACACGATGGCGATCGTGATCGTCGGCGGAGCGGTACTCCTGGTGATCGCTACCTGCCTGCTCGCCCGAACGGGCGCTGCCGCCGACTAGGCCGAGTCGCGTCGATGGCTCCCCTGAATCGCCTGCTTGCCGTCTGTCTGCTGCCCTGCGCGGCTGCCTCTGCTTGCGGAGGCCAGGCCGCGCCCGTGGGCCAGGACGGAGATGCGGCTTGCGTCGCGGCGCTTTCGGCCGGGGCCGAAGTTGGCATCCGCACGATTCCGAGCGACTACGCGGCCACGCACGGCGAGGCGTTCTGCAAGTACACCGAGGTGACTGCGCCCAATGGCAAAGCGATCACGATCTTCGCGCAGGTCGAGATCAGTAATGCCCAGCTGATTTATGCCCGGAGTGTTCTCGAGTTTTTTCTGGAAGACGTTCCTGGATCGCTACATGGCGCAGACAAGAGCGCGATCGCTAATCGCATGGCCGACAACGGGGCCTCGATGCTGATGCTCAAGGGTCATGATGGTGAGCATGACCTTTCCGCACTGGAGGGTCTCCGAGGCCAACCGCTCTACGAGGACGAAACGGCTGCGCCCGGATCGGCGTGGTACATCGAAAACGTGTTCGATGGTCATCGCGACGCGACTTTCGAGGAGATCTTCCACCTCGTGCACGACTTCGGCATCGGGGTCGATTACGAAGGGGCTGCGCGCGGTGCCGCGCCGGAATACCAGGCAGCGATTCGCGCGGCGCAGATCAATGCGCTCGACGTGGAAGGTCTCTGGGCTCAGGACGACCGGGTGAGCGATTGGATCGAAGAGTTGCGCGAAGAGGGGAGCCTGACTCAGGAATACATCGCCTCGGTGATCGATAGCTACTACGGCCTTTGGGGCCCGTACACCGAAAGGCCCGGCGGTATGTGGGGGTTCTATGTCGCGAAGACGAGGGATGCGATCGCAACGGCGGATCCGCGTGGCTTCGAGCTCATGCAGATGTTCTTGAGTCCGGTGCTCACGTTCGAGGTGCCGCTGCCACCGGACTTCGAAGGAACCTTCACGATGACCTTCGACCCCGAAACCCCGTATACACACAAGTCGCGCTACCTGCGTGACGTGACTCTCACGGGCAGCGAGCACGCGAATCTGGTCGGCAACGAACTCGACAATCGGCTTCGCGGCAATGCCGGAAACAACGTGCTCGATGGCGGCCCAGGGTTCGACACGGCCGCGATGCGCGGGCCTCGATCCGACTACGACGTGACGGTTTCTTCGACAGCTGACCTCGTGCTCACCGATCGCGTAGCCAATCGAGATGGCTCGGTTCATCTGCGTGGTGTGGAAGAAGTCGACTTCGGCGGCCATACGATGCCCACCGCCGATCTGATCCCGAATTCAGAGGAGACGCAATGAACGTCGCGATTCACTACTGCGATACATGAATGCGCTCACCAGATCGGGCGGCGAGTCTCGCTGCCGCAATCGAGAGCGCGCTTGGCATCAAAGTCGAGCAGGTGCCGACGCCGCGCAAAGGGCAGTTCGACGTCACGGTTGACGGCGAGATGCTGTTCGCTCGTGGCGGCAACCCGCTGACGCGCGTCCTACTCGGCGCCGGATTCCCAGAGTTGGAAGCTGTCGTCGCCGAGATCCGAGAGCGCGCCGCCCGGAGCTAGCTAGTCCTCGGGGTCAGCGTGAATTTGGCGGATATAGCGAATGCGCTATACTCTGTGGATGGCAGCACGGCACATCATTCGGCGCGCGCGGCTACGGGCTGGGCTCACGCAGTCCGAGGTGGCAGCGCGCCTGAAAACGACTCAGTCGGCGGTCGCCCGGTGGGAAGCCGGAGGCACTAGCCCTTCGTACGACGCCGTCGCGCGGGTCGTAGAAGCCTGCGGTTTCGGACTGGAGTCTCGAATCGTCGAGGCAGACACAGCCGAGTGGACGCTCGCGCAGCTGAGCCTGCGACTCACACCTGAGCAGCGTTTCGATCAACTGGTGCGAACCGTCGCATTCGCGGACGCAGGCCGATCGGCGCTCGGGGTGCGGGGCGAAGATGGCTGAGCTCGGAGCGTTCGACCCCGAGGCCATTCTCGCGGTTCTCGAAAAGCACGGCGTTCGCTACGTTCTCATCGGCGGACTGGCCGCCACGCTACATGGGTCGCCGCACCTGACGACAGATGTCGATATCACGCCGAGCACGAGCCGTCAGAACCTGGCGGCACTGGCGGCGGCGCTGGTGGACCTTGAGGCTCGAATTCGCGTTGGGACTAGTCCGGACGGTTTGCCATTCGAGCGCTCGGCTGAGGCGCTCGAACGCGCGGATATTTGGAACCTGGTGACGTCCCATGGCGCTCTTGACCTGACATTCACACCTTCCGGAACACAGGGCTTCGACGACCTCCGCAGGGATGCTCTGGCAATTACCGTCAGGGACCTCGCCATCAAGGTCGCCTCGCTCGCCGATATCATCCGCTCAAAGGAGGCGGCGAACCGCGAGAAGGACAGACTGGTTCTTCCGACGCTTCGCCGCTTGCTAGACGAGGCTGAAGGCCGCTGAGTGAAGGCGGCGGCCAGGGCGCCCAACTCCGACCCGTCGCGGCGCTATGATCTCGGCATGGGGAGTTCAGGGGTGGGCTCGGCACGGGATAGCCAGAGATCCGCGGTCTATACGTGGGAGCGCAAGCTCCCGGCATGGCCGGGGCCGCCTCTGTCGTTGCCGGAGTGTCAGCAACTCGTAGCGCGCGTATGGAACGACCATCTGGACGCTCCTGCGCCGCACGTTACCGATGGGCGGTCGCGACGCACGGCCTGCTACGTCTACGACGACCATCAGATACGACTACCGCGCTGGAGCCGTTCCTTGATGGTCGTGTTGCACGAGACCGCGCACGCGCACTTGTGGGCTGCGTTGCCCAACGCCGCTGGGCACGGCCCGGAGTACGCCCGGCTCTACCTTGATCTGCTCGAGCGGTATGCCGGCGTGGACCCGGAAACCGCCCGCTGGCGTGGCTCGCGGCAACGGCCCCGGAGAGTGCGTTTTGCGCCCCCCGAAGCCTTACCCATGCCGCGTGACCGTGTGCAGCTGAAGTTCTGGTACTAGGCCGAGTCAGTCGGCCGCGATTGCCTCGACCGCTTCCACCCGGACGGCCCGTCGTGCCGGCACCCACGCAGCGAGCAAGGCCACAGCCAGAAGAGTGAGGGCGACGCCACCAATCGTGCCGGGATCGTAGGGGCTGATTCCAAACAACAGCCCGCCGAGCGATCCGTTCACGACCAACTGGCCGACCAGCAAGACGCTGACAAGACCCACGGCAGCACCGGCAAGGGCCGGTCGTGCGCCCTGGCTGACGACCATGCGAATCACCTGGCCGCGCTGTGCCCCGAGCGCCATCCGGATGCCGAACTCCTTGGTGCGCTGCTCAACTCCGTACGACACGACGCCGTACACACCGATTCCTGCGAGGGTCAGGGCGAGCGCCCCCACCATGCTAAGCAGGAGCGCGAGGAACCGCGGGCGAGCCAATGACTCCCAGATGACAGCCTCCATCGTCGAGGTGCCGGTGGTCGCCAGCTCCGGGTCGATTCGGTTGACCGCCGCACGGAACGCCTCGCCCAGCGCTGCCGGGTCCTCACGAGTACGAATCAGGTACGCCAACGAAGTTGTCATGCCGGTCATGTACTCGGTGGCCTGTCGGTGCGACACGTAGATCTGCGGCGGCGCCACGCTCCCGAGGTTGTCCTGGAGTACGTCGCGCGCGACGCCGACGATGCGGAAGGGTTCGGTGCTTGGCACGGACGCGAGAATCTGGATCGTCTGGCCGACCGGATCTTCGCCCGCGAAATGCATCCTCGCGACGGTTTCGTTGATGATCGCGACGCGCTCGGTGCCGACGTCGTCGGTGGACAGGAAGCTCCGGCCGCTCGCCAGCTCGATCCCGGCAGCCGCGAAGTACTCCTCGGTTGCCATCTGATATTCGAAGCGGTGACCGGCGTTCGGGTCCTCGATCGACTCATCTTCCTTCAGGAACACCTCCATGAATCCGCCGTCGGCAAGAGGTAGTCGGCGGATCGCGCCGGCCTGCTGCACGCCGGGGATCGCTTCGACCTCGGTCTGGAGGGCGTCAAAGAACGTACGAATCAGCTGCGGGTCGGCGTAGGCGCTCCGCGGCAGTGTCACCCGACTCGTGAAAGCTCCTTCGCTCTGCAATCCGGCGTCGACCTGCATGAGTTCGCTGAAGCTGCGCGTGAGCAAGCCGGCCGCCGTGACGAGAACGAGCGCCAGAGCGATCTCCGCCATCACGATGCCGCGCAGGAAACGCTGGCGACTCGCATCGCCGGAGCTCCGCCCGCCCCCGGCGAGTGCACGCTGCGGCTCGAAGCCAGACATGCGGAGGGCGGGAACGAGCGAGAAAAGAACGCCGCTCAGGACGGCGACGACGCCGGTGAAGACCACCACCCGGCCGTCGATTCCGACCTCGCCGAGTCGGGGCAGGTCGCCGGGTTCGAGCCGGAGGATGGCCGGCAGCGCGAGCGCCGCAAGTCCCAGTCCGAGTAGCCCGCCGAGCGACGCCAGCACCACACCCTCCACAAGAACCTGACGCGCCAGGTGCCGCCGCGCGGCGCCGATTGCCGCCCGGATGGCCATCTCACGTTGCCGCGCCAGCGTCCGCGTGAGCATGAGCCCCGCCACGTTGGCGCACGCGATCAGAAGCACCGCGGCCACGGCGCCAAGCACCGCCACCAGGGCCAGGCCTGAGCCGCCGCCGACCTCGTCGCGTAGAGCTTCGACGCCGAGCGGGTGCGCGTGCGGGTACTCGGCGGTCCACCGCGCGCTCACGGCTTCCATCTCGCTCGCAATGCGCTCCACAGCGATGCCCTCGCGGGCCCGGCCCACCACGGTCAGGTAGTGGCCGCTGCGATCGGTAATGAGGTCGCGGCGGAGGCCGAGAGGCTGGTAGATGTCCGCAGGGTTCTCGGGCAACGTGAAGCCCTGCTCGAGCACGCCGATGATCGTGGTGGCGATGCCGCCGATCTCGACCGCGCGGCCGATCACGGACGGATCGGCTCCGAAGAGGTTCGTCCACGCATCATGCGCCAGCACCGCGACGTTGGCGCTATCGGGCTGGTCGTCGGCTTGGTCATACAGTCGCCCGATCGTCGCCCTCGCGCCGAGGAGCTCCCAAGTTGTCGCTGTCGTGAAGGCGGCAGCGATCGCAGCAGGCGCGCCGTGGCCGGTGAGGACACGCGAGAAGACTGCATAGGCAGCCATACTCTCGAACGCTTCGGTCTCCGCCGCGTAGTCCAGGTACTCGGCCGCCGATGAAGGGAACTCGAAGTCGCCCTGTTCCGGAAACTGCGTCCACACGACAAACAGGCGGTCCGACTCGGGGTACGCCAGGGGTCGGAGGACGACCGCATCGAGTACCGAGAAGATCGCGCTGTTGGCGCCGATCCCCAGGGCTAGCGTAATGGTCACTGCGGCGACGAGGCGCGGCGCACGGCGCAGGGTGCGCAGCGCGAATTTGATGTCGCGAATCAGACTTCCCATGGTTTCCTCCCGGCGCTGCCGCCAGTACCTGCGTTGGGTGGTGTCGAGGCAGTCGCCGACGATGACGTCGACCTCGCCGAAGGCATCTTCGGCGAGTTGCTGGGCGCGTTCGGGGGAGTGCCCTTCTTCGATGAGCTCCTCGGCTCGGAGCTCGATATAGAGATCGATCTCGGCGCGCACCTCGGACTCGGCACGCCGCGCTACCCCCTGGGGCAGGAAACGCCATCGAGTTCGTGACCGCTGCCGATCCATTCGTTCGCCTAGCCGCGTGAGGCGATGACGTGTTGGACGGCGTCGCTGTACTGCTGCCAGCTGTCCTGTTCTTCGCTCAAGCGCTGCCGTCCGGCCACGGTAAGTTCATAGAACTTTGCGCTCCGGCCAGTCTCGGTCTTGCCTTTGGATTCCTTCAGCCATCCGCGCTCCGCCATGCAGTGCAGCGCCGGATAGAGCTGGCCCTCGGCAACGCCCAGCGCGCCCTGGCTGCTTTGTCGGATCCATCGTCCGATCGCGTAGCCGTGCAGCGGGCCGTCGCTGAGCGCGAGCAGCACCAGCATGTTGAGCGTGCCGGTGAAGAGTCCGCCTCCACTCATTCCTCTTCGCTCCTTGGGTTACCCCTATCTCAATACATCTTAGAAATAGGTATTAGTTAACCCCTCTATGAGCGAGGTGTCAAGGCTCGATAGGACTCTCCCTCGGTGTAATCGCGGATGCAGAGCGCCCCGTGTCCGCTCTCCTTCCGGTTCTCCCCAACTGTCATCGTGGCAAGAGCAAGGGGGAGCCATGGAGCTGCTTGTCAAGGAGCGCCTTCTGTTCGAGCGCCGTCGAGTCTTGGACTCCGACGGACGCGAGATGGGCGAGATCAACTACCACCCGTACGACCACCGCGAGTTCAACGCGCGATGGTCGATGACCATTGATGGAACTTCCGCACAGTTCACATCAGGCACAGTGAAGCCGGCGAAGCTGTTGCCGATCAGCTGGGCTCGTCTCGAGATCGAAGGGCGTGTCGTCGCGGAGGCGATGGCGCCGCCGAAGTTCGCCAAAGTCCATGTCGACATCGACGCTCTAGGACGCAGCCTCGTGATGCGGTCTGAGCCAGGCTGGGGCGTGTTCAAGACCAATGAGCTGCTCGAGAACGGAGCCAAGATCGGTCACGCCGATGGCGGCTGGAAGAAGTGCCGCATCAGCCTGCCGGATGACATGCCACTGTGGTTCGCCGGCTGGATGTATTGCCTCCACTCCGGCTTTGCTCGGCGGTTGAGGTAGCCGGCCGGGCCCCGCTGTGCCGCTGTAGCGCACCGCTGGGACAGGCCCCCCGAGCCTAAGGAGGCCCGCGACTACTCCGAGATGCGAGCCCCTCGGATCAGCTCGGTGCGGCGAGACCTGGCCCCGCGTAAGGCGTGGTGGGGGTGTTGTAGGAGGACGTCTCAGCAGTATTGACCAGAAGCTTGTTTGCTGTGGAAGTGCCGGCCCCCCCTATCTCAGCGTCCGTCCCGCCTCCGGCGCCAGTCATCCCTCCGCGAACGTCGGTGGCGCGATCAAGGCGAAAGAGACGCGGGCGTCTCCATTCGGCTCTGGCTTCGGAGCGGGTTGTGGGTACGGGCATAGGTCCTCCACCGAGTTGGTTCGTATCGACGGGCGGCGGCGCAGACGGCACAGCCTTTAGCGCGAAAAAATACGCGATCTGGGAGTCGCAACGCAAGATCCCTCGCCCCGCTGCCCTTGTAGACTCATTCGATGAACAAGGCCTTCACGCGTGAGTCCGATTTCGATCCGGCGGCGGAGCTGTCGATCCGGCCGCTGCCCGTGTTGCCACCTGGGGTGAAGAACTACATCACGCCAGAGGGAGCCGAGACGCTGCACGAAGAACTGCACGATCTCGAGTTGCGGCAGCGGCCCGCAGTGCTGGCCGAACTCACGCGATTGGCGGAGGCCGGACTCCAGGGTGAGAAGGAACACGCGATTCTGCGGTCGCGGCGGCATCAGCTTGAGCAGCAGATGGCGCTGTTGCGTGAGCGCGTCGGATCGTTCGAGGTTGTCGAACCTCGGACGGAGAGCGATGGCGTTGTCCGGTTCGGCGATCGTGTGCGGGCTCTCGATGAGGACGGCACGGCGCACACCTACGTGATCGTCGGCGCCGATGAGGCCGACCCTTCGAGCGGTCGCATCAGCTGGGCCTCGCCGATCGGCAAGGCGTTTCTGGGCGCCGCCGAGGGCGACGAGGTGACCGTGCAACGCCCGCGTGGTACCGCCGTGCTGGAGATCGACGAGGTCTCGCCCGGCAGCTAGCTGCGCCCCCCGGAGCCGTTGCCCACCCGCGGACCAACGAGGGAGCGGCCCACTTTTCTCGCGGGAATCGAAACTTCATCCGCGCGGTGGCGTAGTTTTGTGTGGAATGCAAAACAAATCATCCGATCCCACCTCTTCCAACGACTCACCGCCGCGCCTTGCGACGGTGTTGTTGCGACTCTTCACGCCGCGCGCCGAACGCGAGGAACTGCTCGGCGACCTGCGTGAGGAATTCGCCACGCATCGGCTCCCGCAGGGGCGACGACCTGCACAGCGCTGGTACTGGAGCCAGGCATTGCGGTCGTTGCGGGCAGGATTGGATCGGCCGCGCACGAATCTCCCCGGTTCGCGAACAGGAGACGGTCTGATGGGCCACTTTCTACAGGATCTCCGTTACGGCGTGCGGTCCCTACTGCATGCCCCAACGTTCACCGTTCTGACGGTGCTCACGCTCACTCTGGCAATCGGCGTTAACAGCGCCATCTGCAGCATGGTGAGCGTGATCTTCTTTGCCGAGATGCCGATGGCAGACCAGGACACTGCCGTGTTCCTGTGGCGCAACAACGCAGAACGGGGCGTGGACCGGATGGGCACGTCTCTGCCGGATCTCCTCGACTTGCGTGAGCAGGCGGAGAGCTTCGACGCAGTTGTTGCGATGGCCCGGCGGCCCGGTGTGCTCACCGGAGTCGAGGAGCCCACGCGGATCACGGTGGGTTTGATGACCGCTGATATGGCGCAGACCTGGGGGGTAGATCCCTTCAGCGGTCGGAACTTCCTGCCCGGCGAGGATCGCGCCGGCGCTGATCGCGTCGCCCAACTGAGCCATGGCATGTGGGAGCGTCGGTTTGGCTCGGACCCCGGTGTGATCGGTGAGATCGTCAAGGTCGACGGGCAACCCACCACGATCGTCGGGGTTGCCAACCCGCTGATGGAATTCGGCGACATGGCGGCCGTGGACGTGTGGGTGCCGATAGAAGTCGACACACCCGATGCGTCCCGCGACGCCAATGGCCTCTTCCTTACCGCCCGTCTTGCTCCGGGGGTGACGATCGAACAGGCGCAGGCCGAGGTCGATCAGATCAACCGTCAGCTCGAAGAGCGCTATCCGGAGACCAATCGTGGCTGGGCGTTCCTGGTGCAGGACTTCCAGTCGGGACTCGCCGACAACACGTTCTGGGTGATCATGGCGCTGTTGGGGATCACGGTGGGGTTGGTGATGCTCATCGCCTGCTCGAACGTCGCCACCATGACACTCGCGAGGGCTACCGGGCGCGCGCAGGAACTCGCCGTCCGCGCGGCGATTGGCGCGGGTCGCGGACGGATTCTCCGCCAGCTCGTGACCGAGAGCATGATGTTGTCGCTCGCAGCGGGTGCCCTGGGCCTGCTCGTGACCCGCGGCGTCATCTACGGGCTCACCTGGCTCGTCGGTGACAACGGCGGCATGAGTTCGTTCTTCAAGATGCTCTCGATCGACATGCGCGTGCTCGGGTTCACGCTGGTGGTGTCGCTGCTGGCGCCGGTGCTCTTCGGTCTGCTGCCAGCGTGGCGTTCTTCGCGAGCCGATCTCGCAGCGACTCTCAAGGAGGGTGGGCGAACGTCAGCTGACCCGGTGAGTCTGCGTGACCGGCGCGTGCTCGTGGCAACTCAGGTGTCGCTGGCCATCGCGCTCATGGTCGTCGCCGGCTTGATGCTGCGATCACTGGTGGAGTTGCGCACCCTCGACTACCACCACGCGCCGGACTCCGTGCTGACAATGCGCGTGGACATGCCCGAGTTGAACTATCCCGATCTCGAGATGGTGCGTCAATTCCGCGCAGAGGTGACGCAGCGGGTCGAGAACACACCCGGTGTGGTTCGCGCCGTGTGGATGAATGATCGGCCCGTGGCGGATCTTGTCGGTACGGTGTCTTTCGAGGTCGCCGGGGCCGAGCTGCGTGAGGAAGAGCAGAGACCCTTCGCCTTCCCGCTGGTTGTGAGTCCGAACTACTTCGATCTTGCGAAGGTCGCCCCCGCTAGCGGGCGGTTGTTCGGCTCTGAGGATCGCTCCGATACCGCTCCGGTGGTCGTTGTGAATGAAGAAGCGGTCGATCGCTTCTGGCCCGACGCAGATCCGATCGGTCAGGAGATCAAGATCGGTGATGGCGAGTGGTTGACGGTGGTTGGCGTGGCCGCCAACGAGATCTTCCCGGATCCAACGAACCCGGTCGTACCGCAGGTCTACCTACCCATCGACCAGAACACGCGTCGTACCGGAGCACTCCTTCTCGAGGCAATCGGCGATCCGCTCGAACTCACCACGCCGGCCCGGCAGGCCGTGCTGGCCGTCGATCCCGAACAGCCGATTGCCGACGTGCGCACTCAGGGCCGTATCTACGCCGACGGGCTCTCGTCATTCAACGCCATAGCGAGCATGCTCGGCGTGTTCGCCGGCTTCGCCCTTGTGATGGCGGGCGCCGGCATCTACGGAGTGCTGTCGTTCATGGTGGCGGAGCGCACGCGAGAGTTCGGCATTCGCATGGCACTCGGGGCGAGTCGATCCACAGTCCGTCAGATGGTGATGCGCAACACGAGCGTGTTGATCATCGTGGGCGTAGTCGTGGGGTTGGCGATGGCATTCGGGCTTGGCCAGATCCTCGCGAGTGCGTTGCCCGACGTGAATCCGGGGGATCCGATCGTGTACTCGTCCGTTGGACTCGTACTCTTTCTGGTTGCCGTGCTGGCAGCGTGGATTCCCGCTCGGCGGGCCACGCGCGTCGAGCCGGTAGTCGCACTGAAGGCGGACTAGCAATGGGCAAGGGCGACTACCTCGGCGAGTTCGAACTCCTGGTCATGGCGACTCTCGTTCGGTTGGGCGAAGAGGCCTACGGCATGCGCATCCGTCGCGACATCGAGGAGCGCACTGAGCGCACCGTGTCGATTGGCAATGTCTACGCGGCGCTGCGGCGACTCGACGCGAAGGGCTACATCGGTGCCCGCAAGGGCGCGCCGACGTCGGAACGCGGCGGGCGAGCGAAGCGTTTCTACTACCTGGAGCCGGAGGGCGCCGCGGCGCTCGAACGCTCGCGTAACCTGTTCCTCACCGTGCTGGCCGACTTGCCGGAAACGCTCGTCTAGTTCGCCAGAAACTCGCGCACGGCTGCGAGGTCATCGCGAGTGCTGACAGGAGCGATCTCGAGCAACTGCTCGTAGTACGTCCTGGCCTCCTCGTCACGCCCCATCAGCTTCGCGCTGTCGCCTGCACCCAGTAGGCTCCGGTACCGGTTCGGGTTCCGCTCGAGCGTCTCCAGGTAGAACATCAGGGCGTCTGCATAGTTCTCCATCGCGAATGCCATCTCGGCGAGAGCTTCGGTCGCCGGCAGAACCACGCCCGGCGTGACCGGATTCTTGAGGTTGTCGCGCTCGAGCATCACGGCGGCCATCGCCGTGGAACCCGCTGCTTCCAGATTGCCCTCCGCGTATTCCAGCCATGACTGGAGAGTCAGGCGCTGGATCTCGACCTGAGCACTCCAGTCGTAGGCGCCGGGCATACCGGCCGCGGCGTCGCGGAGCTGGTCGAGTTGCTCGATTGCCGCGCGCGCGCTGTCGAGATTGCCGGTGTGAACCCATGCGAGCCCGTTGGCAAATACCGGCATCGCAGCGAACGCCGGATACTTGCCCGAGTCCACAATGCCCTCGTCCAGGAACGGTGGTCCCTCCCAGTCGGGCACCTCGATGGCAAGCCTCGCCGGGATCGCTGCGACGGCATAGGCGGTCGCAGCCGAGTCGTGCATTTCACCCAGACCATTCATTTCGGCGCTCACGGCGGCCGCTTCGTCATCCCGCCCTTGCTGCAGGTACGCGTAGGCGAGGTAGTCCAGCGCGTGCAGGTAGTGGTGCGATACCCGACCACCCACCGGATGACTCGCCGCGACGTCGGCCGCCCGGCGGTTGTACGCGATCGAGTCGTCCCAGTGGCCGAGTCGCGTGAAGATGTGACTGGTCATGTGGAGGGCGTGCGAGTTCTCGGGAATCACACTGCCGTACGCGTGGGCCACGTCCAGCGCATCCGCGGCAAGTGCCGGCGAGTCGAAGGCGTGAATTGTGTAGTGGAGCGCGCCGGGATGGTTTGGCATCGCCCCGCGAACCTCGGCCAGAAGCTCGCCCGCGCGTCGTTGGTTGGGATACTCGGGGTCGCGTGGTGCCGTGGCGATGAGCGAGAGCGCGTACAACGCCTTGGCTTCCTCGTCGTCTAGATTGGCCTCGTGCGCGGCAGCCCAACCGTCGTGAAACCCCTGCAGCCGTTCGGCTTCGCTGCGGCTCTCCGCGTCGGCGTAGTACCCGGCGATCGCCGCGATGTAGGCGTCGTCGCTGGCACTCCGAGTGCTTGCCGCCCGGGCGCGTTCGATCGCCTCGCGACCGGCCGCCAGTTGTTCGGGCGCGACCGAGTCGGGCCATAGCGTGTGGACGTAGCTCATCGCCACGCCCCAGTGCGCGATGGCGCATTCGGCATCAGCATCGGCAGCGTTCCGGAACGCTGTCTCCGCCTCTGTGAAAGTCATGTTGTGGTAGAGCGCCAGTCCTCGGTGGACCAGTTCGTTTGCGGGCGCGGTGCAGGCCACGGCGAGATTGACCTGTCCCAGTTCGCTGCCGTCAGAGGCGAGGGCCATCACTGGGCCTGAGGCCTGCGACGATTCGGTACCGGGCGCGCAGCCAGCGAAAGCGGTTGCCGCGACGAGAGTGTAGGTAAGTGTCCGCATCAACTTGGTCTCCATGGCAGGGGGGCCGTCCGGCCCATCATGGAGATCCACGGACTTCAGCTCAAGGGAGGCTCACGGCATGGCCCAGGCCCGTCGGCGGTCTATTCGGAACGCAGAGCTTCGACCGGCGACAGGCGCGCAGCCCGACGGGCAGGCACGAGCACTGCCAGTACGCCGATGGTGGCAAGCACGATGCTGCCAACGAGCACGCCGATTCCGGGTGTTGCGACGGCTTCAAACAGCAAGCCTCGTATGGTGCTCGCGAAGGCGTACGCGGCCGGAATGCCCAGGGCTACGCCGACAGCCACGAGGCGTGCTCCGGTAGTAGCCATCGCGCCGACGATACGGCGCGGTGATGCGCCCAGCGCCATCCGAACGCCGATCTCGCGTACCCGGAGCGACACGATGAACGCGACGATGCCGTAAGTGCCGATCACGGCGAGCACCAGGGCTACTAGCGATGTTGCAACGAGCAAGTCGAGTGCGAACCGGGTCGTAGCCAGCGCCTGTGCCAGGTACGCGTTCAACGGCCGGACCTCGCGCATTGGCTGGATCGGGTTGAGCTCGCGAATCGCTGTCTGAACGGCCGCGAGTGCATCGCTGACCGGAAGGTCTGTGCGCATGGCGACCGTCATGGTGCGCTGTGCAGTTTGCTGATGCGACGCGTAGATCTGTTCGGTACCGATCGTCCCCGGGTGGTGTCGTAGATGCCTCACCACGCCGACGACCTCTGCCCAGGGGCGCTCGTCGCCCTCGGCGAAGCCGCCGTGGAGCAGGAGTTGCTGTCCGACCGGATCCTCATCAGGCCAAACGCGTTTCGCGAGTTGGTCGTCGATCACGACAACCCGCGGCGTCTCGTAGGTGTCCGTACGCGTGAAGAGGCGACCCGCGACGACTTCCGTGCCCATGGCCTCCAGCAGGCCCGGTGTCACCACGCGGTAATCGGCAGCGTTGCCGCTCTCGATCAGTTCACCGCTGGCGTTCTCGAAGCCGTATGGACCCAACGAATACGAGGCACCGTCCAGCGGCAGCTGAGACGTTGCACCGGCGTGGGTGATGCCGGCCGTATCTTCAAGCCTGGTCGCAAGGTCGCGATAGAAGTCAACGATCTTCGATGGTTCCGCGTAGGGGTAGTGGGTGTCCACCAGCGACAGCTTCACCGTGAGCACGCCATCGGGTTCGTATCCGGGGTCGAGCGCGGCCAGGGCGAGGAAGCTCTGCAGGAGAAGCCCGGCGCCGACGAGGAGCACGAGCGAGAGCGCGATCTGCGCGGCCACCAGGGTCTGGCGCGTCCAGGCTGCGTTCGAGGCTACGGTTCGATGGACGCGCAGTACGCCTCCGGCGGTGGCGCGGCTGGCGCGGGTCAGTAGCAAGGCGAGTACCAGCGTCACGCCGACGCTGAGCAGCCCGGCGTATCCCAGTTCCGTCCAATCGAGCGCGACCGACTCGATTCGCGGGACGTCGGCAGGCGCCAGTGCCGGAAGCACGCGTAGCGCCGCGGCTGCTAGAACGACACCGAAGCCTACGCCGATGCCGCCGATCAAAGCGCTGTCGGCGAGCGCCTGTCGCAGCACGCGCCAACGACTCGCTCCGAGCGCAACGCGAACGCAGGCTTCGTGTTGGTCGCGCGCAGCTCGCGCGAGCATCAGATTGGCGACGTTGGCACAGCCCACACCGAGGACCAGCCAGGCCGCGGCGAAGAGCAGTCCGAGGAGGCCTCGCACGGGCGCGACGACCGCCGCATCCAGGCGGTCGACTCGCCACTTGAAGCCGGATTCACCGTAGGCGTCACCATGGCGCTCGCGCAGTGTGGCTGCCAGCGCGTCGAGCTTTTTCTGTGCCTGATCGGCGCCAGAGGACACTCGTCCGATCGCTGTGAAGACACGCCAGTTGCGATTGTAGGCATCGTAGACGCCGCCCCACGGGACCCATGCCGCGAGCGACGGTGGCATGGCGGTTCCGGCCGGAAACAGCATGCGGAAGTCTTCCGGCATGACGCCGATGACGGTGTGTGGGTCGTCGTCGAAGGCGACGCGTCGCCCGACGATGTCGGGGTCGCCGCCATAGCGACGCTGCCAGGTTGCGTGACTCAGCAGGACGACCTTGGGCGCACCTTCCACATCGTCTGTTGCGGCGGGCAACCGTCCGAGCAGTGGCGCGACTCCGAGCGTTTGAAGGAAGTCACCGGAAACGAACGCCATGTCGACGTCCTCCGGATCGATCCCATCGTCGGTCATCGCGCCGGGGCGGTACCACGCAACGCCCACGTTCTCGAATACCTCCGAGGCGGCGAGGTCCAGATACTCCGGCGGCGATGTGGGTCCGCGACGACCACCCTGACCAGGGAACTCGGGCTCGACGACGATGAGTCGATCCGCTTCCGGGTAAGGCAGGGGACTCAAGAGAACCCCGTCGACAACGCTGAAGACGGCGGTGCTCGCGCCGATGCCGAGGCCAAGGCTGAGCGCGAGAACGACGGTGAGTGTCGGTGTTGCGGCCCATCTGCGGATGGAGGACCGGAGGTCGGTCAGCAGACCACCGAGAAGGCCTTGTCCGGAGCCGCGGCCGAAGTGTCGACCCAGACTCAGAAGACGTCGTGCATGACGCCACTCGGCACGGATGCGACCGTACTTCGCACGTTCGCGCAGGCGCAGCTCCTCGAGGTCGCCGAGCATCGCGTTGGTGAACCCTGGGTCGTCCGATCGGTTGGGCAGCCAGTCGCGCCAGCTCATGCTTCGTCCAGTTCCGCTTCGATGGGACTCCACAGACGCAGAAGCGCCGTACGTGAGCGCCGGAGTGTGGCAAGGCCGGTGTCTGTGGGTCGGTAGTACCGACGCGGCCGCCCGCCGCGCTCTTCGCCCGCGGTCTCCAGGTGCGCCGTGACGTAGCCCTTCGACTCGAGGCGTTTGAGAGTCGTGTACAGGGCGCCTTCCGAGGGCTCGCGCCCGACTTCCTGCGCCAGCTGCTCTCGCACGCGCGCACCGTACGCGTCGTCGCCGAGCTGCATGATGGTCAGCATCAGCATCTGCTCAAACTCGCCTGGAAACTCACCCGACACATCAACCTCACTTTGTATGGTCCAAGGCAACACTACAAAGTAGGGTTGGCGTTCCGCAAGTCTTGGGGAGACTCTTGTGCGGTACCCCGTTCCAAAACGCGGCGCCCGAGCCGGAGTAAGACCATGCAACGCAAGATCCGACACACGCTCCTCGCGCTTCTGGCCCTGGTCGTCACCGTGCCCCAGGTGCAGGCTTCGGCAACAGGTACTGCCGAGACCGTCCAGGCAGCGGCCGACTACGAAGCGCTCGTCGCGATATTCGAGCAGGCGGTTCAGGTCCGCCGGGTGGCCGCTGTGGATGGGGTGCCAGACTACTCTGCTGGGTCCGTCGAGAGCCGACGCGCTGCCGAACGTGATCTGCGCCAGCAGCTGCGGGCTCTGGACCCCTCGGCCTGGCCGGTGAGCCAGCAGATCGACTACCTGCTCGTATGGGCGCAGCTGAACGCGATCGACTTCGATCTTCGCGTTGTACGCGGGTGGGCACGGGACCCGGGCCTCGCAGTGGATCTCGTGCGCCGCACGGCGTACCTGGATCCGACCGAAGACCCGGATGCGGCACGCGCCGCGCTGGAGCGGATTCCCCGTGTGCTCGCCGCCGCGCAAGACTGGCTGACGGACGCCTCGTCAGAACTGGCGGGCATGGCGATTCGGCAGATGGAGATGTCTGACGGTGTGAACCAGGGTGAGCCGCGTCGCGCGGTGCCACCGGCGGGAGTTATCGGCTGGTACGAAGACCTGGTTGCCCGCGTGGCTGCCGACGCTCCAGATCTGGCGCCCGCAGCTGAGGCCGCCCTTGCGGCAGTTCAGGGCTATCGCGACTGGCTGGTCGCCAATCGCGCCGGCATGGACACCCCGGCGTGGATCGGACTCGACAACTACACGTGGTACCTGCAGAACGTCCTGCTCATGCCTTTCGATGCCGAAGACCTGCGCACCATTGCCACACGTGAGCTCGAACGCACGCGCACATTCCTGGCCATCGAGCGCTACCGCAACCGCGACCTGCCGGAAATTGTGCCGGTGGCCAGCGCCGAAGAGCACGCCGCCCGTGTGGAAGAGGCCGAGGCACACATTCGCGCGTTCATGACCGAGAACGAACTCGTCTCGATTCCAGAAGGACTGCCGGAGCGTTTCGAGACCGACGCGTTCTGGATCGTCCGCGAAGGCGGCCAGCGTCATTTCTGGGAAGAGATCACCTACCGCGACCCACTCAACAATCACGTTCATGCTTCCATCCCGGGCCACCGCTTCGACGGGCTCGTGCAGCGTCGCAACACCAACCCGATCCGCAGCCGTTACCGCGACGGGGTGAGGGCGGAAGGCTGGGCGTTCTACATCGAGGAGATGTTCCTGCAGGCCGGGATGCTCGACGACCGCCCGCGCTCGAAGGAACTCTTCTACATCGCACAGCTCAAGCGCGCCGCGCGCGTTCCCGCAGAACTGGCGATGCAGACAGGCGACATCGATCTCGCGCAGGCCATCGACTACCTCGTGGAGGAAGTCCCACTCATGGAGCCCGACCTGGCGCGCTACGACCTGGCCATCTATCTGCGCCGCCCGACGTACGGAATGAACTACGTGATGGGCAAGGTACAGATGGAGTCGTTGCTATCTGCGCGAGCATTGCAGCTCGGCGACGCTTTCGATCTCGGCGAGTACCACGATACGTTCCTCGCAGCCGGCCCGATTCCGATGGCGCTCATCGCCTGGGAGATGACCGGCGACGGAACCGCGATGGAACAGCTATTGGAGACCGCAACCCGCTAGCCAGCAGCCGGCTCTCGGTCCTCTAGCCACTTCATGAAGTAGCGCACGCCCCACCCGGCGAGCAAGAAGACGGCGAGCATCAGCCAGTTGGCTCGGTGCCCGTACGTGGTGGTGGGGAAGTGGTTGCTCAGCATGATCAGCACGACGGGTATCGACAGGAAGCCGTTGTGCTTGGATCGCAGCTTGGCGCGCGTAGCGAGTCGCTGGTCGATCGGCTCGCCCTTCTCGAGCGCCGCGATCATCTGCCGCTGACTCGGGAGAATCCGCTCCCAGACGTTCGAGACCATGATCAGGCCGAGCATGGCACCGACATGCATGAAGGCGGCGCGTCCCGACAGCGTCATCGAGAGACCCCACATTGCGACGACCAGCAGCGCGAACGAAAGGGTCACAGCCACGGGCTCGTTCTTCCCGAGTGGCGAGTTCCAGAGCGTGTCGTAGGTGAACCAGCCCACCACCAGAGTGCCGATTCCGATCCCGACAGCCGCCATGAGTGACAGCTCTGAGTCGCGCGGCAGCATGAGCCCACCGAAGTAGTAGACGACGAGCAGGCCGATCCCGCTGATCCCGGTAAGTAGCGACTCCCATTTGGTCCAGTACAGCCGGGGCGGAAGGTGGGCGGGTTGGGTCGCCTTCTCGACGCGGTAGAAGCCCCCGCTGTGCACCATCCACACGCCGTCGCTGCTGCCGTCGGCGGCGCTTTCGAGTTGCGCGAAGCGCCCGTCGAGCCACGCGAACAGGTACGTCTGGCCGACCCAGTAGATGGCCGCGACCACGTGCAGCCAGCGCAGGATCAGGTTGGACCATTCGTAGAGCTCGGGACTCATGAGCCTTCCCTGTGCGGGTGGTTTGCGACTCGCTGACGACAAAGCCGCCACGGTCCGCCAGAATACACGCTCGAACGGGCTGAACCGCCGATCACGATCCTGTCTCCGGAGGACTCTTGAAGCGTCTCGAAGGCGTCGCCAAGCTGACCGGCCGCGAGCGCTATATCGACGACCTCGATCTGGGCGACCACCTGTGGGGCGCGACCGTACGGAGTCCATCGCCGCGGGGACGCATTCGCGAGGTTCGGTTTGCCGACGACGTGGATTGGTCGGAGTTCACGATCGTTGACCACACCGATATCCCCGGCCAGAACACGGTCTTCGTGCTCGAGGGCGATCAGCCGGTTCTGGCCGCAGGCGAAACACGGCACATCCACGAGCCGGTGTTGCTCCTCGCGCATCACTCGCGCGACGCTGTCCGGCGGGCGGCAAAGAAGATCGAGATCGTCGTCGATGCCGAGGAGCCGGTGTTCGACTTCCGCGTCCCGCCCACGCCGGCCCAGGTTCAGCGTGGCGACGACAACGTGCTGAAGCGTCTCCGTATTGAAAAGGGCGATGTCGAAGCTGCTCTTGCGGGAGCGCACCAGGTTGTCGAGGGCACCTACGAGACCGGCGCCCAGGAGCACGTCTACCTGGAGACCCAGGGCATGGCGGCCTGGGTCGAAGATGGCGTGGTCACCGTGCAAGGGTCGATGCAGTGTCCGTACTACATCGTCAACGCGGCCGAACGGGCGCTGGGATTGGATCGCGACCATCTGCGCGTGATCTGGGCGCCTACCGGCGGCGGATTCGGTGGCAAGGAAGAGTTCCCGTCGGTAATCGCGATCCACGTCGCATTGCTCGCGATGAAGTCGGGCCGGGTGGTGAAACTCATCTATGACCGCGACGAGGACATGGCCGCGACAACCAAGCGGCACCCGTCACGCGTGCGCCACCGAACCGGCCTCGATGCCGACGGCCGGCTGGTGGCGCAGGACATCGAAGTGGTGCTCGATGGTGGGGCGTACCAGACGCTCTCACCGGTCGTCCTGAGTCGCGGCATCATCCACGCGGCCGGGCCCTACGCCTGCGACAACGTGCGCATCACGGGGGAGGCGGTGCTCACCAACACCGTTCCCTACGGCGCTTTCCGTGGATTCGGCGCGCCGCAGACGCAGTACGCCAACGAACGCCATATGGACGTGGTGGCGCGCGCCGCCGGACTCGATCCTGTGGAGTTGAGGCGCCGCAATCTGATTCGCGACGGTCAGGAGACCTCCACCGGTCAGGTGATCGATGACGGCACAGACCGGGTCGCCGTGATGGACCTCGCGCTCGAACGCGCCGAGTACGACGAGCGGCGGGCGGCGGGCGGCGCACCAGGAGTTCAACGCGACGCACCCGTATCTGCGCCGCGGCATGGGTCTGGCGACCTTCTACCATGGGGCCGGTTTTACCGGCGCGGGCGAGGTCTACCTGGCCTCGCGTGTCGCCGTTGCCGGATTGCCCGACGGTCGCGTCGAGATCCTCTCGGCCTCAACCGAGATGGGGCAAGGGGCGCAAACGGTGTTCACGCAGATCGCTGCGGAGCGGCTCGACTTCCCGCCCACGGAAGTCGTGGTGGCGGTTCCGGATACTCACCGCGTACCCGATAGTGGGCCGACCGTCGCTTCGCGGACATCGATGGTTGTCGGCAAGATTCTCGACAACGCGTGCACCGACCTCGCCACGCAGGTCGGGGATCGCGCCTTGCGCGGCACAGCGCTGCGCGACGCGATCCGTGAGTGGCACCGTAGCCATCCCGATGAGGAGTTGGTCGCCGAAGCCGAGTACGAGCGTCCGCCCGGTGTCGTCTGGGACGATGACAACTACCGCGGTGCTGCCTGCGGCGCGTTCGCCTGGGCCGCCTACCTGGCGGAAGTGGAAGTCGACCTCCGCACCTACAGCGCACGCTGCACCGCTTTCCACAGCGTCCAGGAGATCGGCCACGTGATCAACGAGACGTTGGCACGCGGCCAGATCCAGGGCGGCATCGTGCGAGGCATCGGCTGGGCGCTCTTCGAGGAGTGCCGTCTTCGCGATGGGGCGATGATCAACAATCAGCTGACCAACTACATCATCCCGACATCGGCTGATGTGCCGCCTATCGACGTGGTGTTTCTCGAGAATCCGTACGCCGACGGCGCATTGGGCGCGAAGGGAATCGGCGAACTGCCACTCGACGGACCCGCTCCCGCTGTGGCGAATGCGGTGGCCGACGCGCTGGGCGTCGAGCCGCTCGATATTCCTCTCACGCCGGAGCGCCTGATGCAGTTGGTCGAGGGAGTCGGCACATGAACGATCGGCCGATACAGATCGAGTTTCAGCTCAACGGCGAGTTGCGCACGCTGGAGGTCGAACCGCGGGCGCGCCTTCTCGACGTGCTGCGGTATGAAATCGACTGCCCCGGAACCAAGGAAGGTTGCGGCGAAGGTGAGTGCGGAGCCTGCACGGTGCTCCTCGACGGTCTCCCGACCAACTCGTGCCTGGTGCCTGCATGGCAGGCGCGCGGTCGCGAAGTCGTGACGATCGAGTCGGTGACGCCCGAGGATGTCTCGCGCATGCTCGACGCGGGGACAACGCAATGCGGAGCGTGCACTCCGGGCGTTGTCATGACCGCCCGCTGGGCCGAGGCCAACCCTGAGCTACTCGCGCAGTTCGACCTGCGCCAGCTGATGGCGGGCAACCTCTGTCGGTGCACGGGCTACGACGGCATCATCGACGGCATCGAACTGCCGTCAGGTCAGGAGGCGGACTGATGCGCGTGCATCTCGCGTCCTCGCTTCAAGATGCGTTGGCCTTCAAAGCTACGGAGCCCGACGCGTGGCCGATCGCCGGTGGCACCGATGCGATGGTGCACTGGCCGGGCGCCCACGAGATGCATGAGCGGACCTGGTTGGATCTCTCTCACCTCAACGAGCTCCGCACGGTCGAGTTCCGCGACGACTTTGTGGAGCTGGGTGCTCTTGCCACCTACTGGGACGTGATCCGCGATGCGCGGTTTACGGCACTGCCGCTTCTGCCGCAGGCCGCGGCAACCGTAGGGGCGGTGCAGATCCAGACGCGCGGCACCTGGGCGGGGAACATCGCCAACGCGTCGCCCGCGGCCGACGGCGTTCCGGCGCTGATGGCCTATGACGCCGAAGTGGTTCTCGGTAGCCGCGACGGCGGGGAGCGTGTGGTCGCTCTCGCGGACTTCTATCACGGTTACAAGCAACTCGAGGCGCGGCCGGAAGAGCTCATCACGGCCGTGCGCGTGCCGCTTCGAGCGCACGACCACCAGGATTTCATCAAGGTCGGGTCGCGCGCCGCGCAGGCAATCACCAAGGTCGGTCTTGCCTATGCCCATTCGTCCGAGGGTTGGCGCATTGTCGCCAACAGCATGGCTCCCACCGTTTGCCGCTGCGCCGCTGTAGAGACGCTCGTCGCTGCCGGCACGGCGGTCGCCGGTCCGGACGATCTTGCCGACGCAATCGCGGAAGATCTCACTCCGATCGACGACATCCGTTCGACGGGTGCATACCGTCTCCGCGTCTTCGGGCGCGTGCTCTACCATGCGCTGCAGCCGATCTGCGACTCCTTCAGCTAGTTCGAGAGTTCCATGAAAAGGACCTTCAGCGACGATCTTCGCGACGCGATCGGCCGTGACGTGGCCGCCATCGACGCCGACCATACAGCCGCATATCCAGGGGAGTCGCCTGATCGACAGCCGGTGCATACGGTCTACGGTGGCGCCCAGTTGTTCCGCTCGGGCACCGCGCAGCGCCTTGGCAGCATGGCCCTTGCTGCCCTCGACGATCACGGGCCCGACCCCGACACGTTCGCTGATGCGATTGACCTGGCGGCGGACGCGGATCTTCGTGCGACGCTCTACAGCCGGGTGCGCGCGAAGCTCGAGCGCGAGGCCGTTGAGGACTTCCGCATCGACTTCGAGGATGGCTACGGCAACCGTCCGGATGATGAGGAAGATGCCACCGCGGTGAGTGCGGCGGCCGCGGCGATCGAGGGGATGAAAAACGACGCCCTGCCGCCATTCATCGGCATCAGGATCAAGGCGCTCGCTGGCGAGGCCCAACGCCGCGCCGTGCGCACGCTCGATCTGTTCGTTACTCAGCTGGCCAAGGCGGGCGAGGGGAGTCTTCCCGACAACTTCGTCGTGACTCTGCCCAAGGTGACGTCACCGACACAGGTGAAGATGCTCGTCGACCTGCTGGCACAGCTCGAGTCGGCCAACGGCCTTGCCGCGGGCAGTCTCAAGCTCGAGATCATGGTGGAGACCCCGCAGTCGATTCTTGCCCCGGACGGATCAAGCGCGCTCTACGGCCTGGTGGACGCTGCGGACGGCCGTTGCGTGGCCGCCCATTTCGGGGTCTACGACTACACGGCCTCTTGCGGCATCACCGCGCAGTTCCAGAGTCTCGACCACCCGGCCTGCGACTTCGCCCGGCACCATATGCAGGTCGCGCTCGCCGGCACCGGCGTGTGGCTGTCGGACGGCGCTACCAACGTGATCCCGGTGGGCTCGACCGATTCCTTCCACGACGCGTGGAAGCTGCACTATCAGCACTGCCGGCACTCCCTACGACACGGGTTCTATCAGGGCTGGGACCTGAACCCGGCGCAGCTGCCCACGCGCTATGCCGCGGTATATGCCTTCTTTCTCGAAAGTCTCGCCGCCGCTTCGGAGCGTCTCCACAACTTCGTCTCGGTCGCCGCGCAGGCAACGCTTGTTGGAGATGTCTTCGACGACGCGGCCACCGGCCAGGGCCTACTCAACTTCTTTCTGCGCGGCGTGAACTGCGGCGCGATTACCGAGGAAGAGGCCACAGCCACCGGCCTGACGATCGACGAGTTCCGGTCACGATCGTTCGCCAAGATCGTCGCCAACCGTCGCGGCTGAACGAGTTAGCTACCGCGGTACGTCGAGTAGCCGTGCGGGCTGAGCAGCAGCGGCACATGGAAGTGCTCGCGGGCGGCCCCCACCCGGAAGTTCACCTCGACACGCGGATAGAACGAGTCGATGTCCTGCCCGGCAAAGTAGTCGCCCGACTCGAACACGATCCGATAGTTGCCGGCCACGAGGTCGTGGTGCTCGGGCAGAAGCTCGTTGACGCGGCCATCGTCGTCGGTCGTGCCGTCACCAATCTGCTGCCATTCGCCATCGACTTCGACGTCGAGGCGGACACCGACGTTGGCGGCCGGGCGGCCGCGCGACACGTCGAGGATATGACTCGTGATTGCGCTCATGGTGCGAGCAGCTTGTCCAACCGGAGGTGGGTAATCAAGCGTTGCTGTGCCGAGGCCACACCGAGTTCCAGGTCGGGCTCGTGCTGTAGGCGCTTCTCGAGAGCGGCGAGCATCTCTTCCGCGGTTCGCCCGGTAGCACAGATCAGAAAGATGTAGCCGAAGCGCTCGAAGTACTCCTCGTTGCCCGCGGCCAGGCGGTCGCGCACCGAGGCGTTGGCGTCGGCCATTCCCGCTTGTTCCTGTTCGGACCACTCCGTCGGGTTGTCGGAAGCTGCGTCGGCGTGGCGCTTCCCGATGCGCGGGTGGGCTGCGAAGGCTTCGAGCCAGTCCTCACGGGCGAGCCGGTCGAGCACCGTGTCCGCCAGCAGGTGGACGAAATGAGGACCGTCGTAGGGGCGCCCAGCCGCCATGGCTTCGGCCCAGGTCGTGGCGCCGCAGCATTGCCGGAAATCGGCAACGGCCTCGGCATGCGAGTGCGCGTTTAACGCGTCGAGCGCCGGATAGAGCGGCGGGATCTCCATCGGGGGCTACTCGACTTCCGCCAGGAGTCGGACCCTCGCGACGCCGCCATCCGGATAGATGTTGAGCCTTGCGTGGGTAGCGACGGCCGGACGCTTCAGATCGAATTCGTGGCGTGTGTCGGCCTGCAGCGCAGTTTCCGGGAGAACGCTTTGCCAGTCGTCGTCGCCAGGACTCCCGCCGTCTGCAACGTTGGCGATGTCCAGGCTGCAGCGATCGGGGAAATTGCCTCGGAAGAACGCCGTGTCCACGGTGGCGCGGCGGATCAGGCCGGGTCGTCCGAGATGAATGACGCACCAGTCGTGTCCCGGGCCGCGGCGTCGCTTGGTTTCCCAGCCATCGTGCATCCCTTCTGAATCGTCGGGCAGGAGCATGTTTTCAGGAGCGCTATAGAAGCGGTCGCTGCAGTCGGTCACCCGTCCGCCATGCAGCACGCAGGCGACATCAGTCAGGTCGGTGGTGTCCAGAATGCGCGGCCAGTCGGGAGCGACGAAGCCAAACGCGCGCAGCCGCGCCACACCGCCGTCCGGGAAGATGTTGAGTCGCACGTGCGTCCACGGCTCTTCGCTATCAACGGCAAAGCTGTGGCGCGAGTCGCCCTCGAGGTCCTGCCGCGGCAGGAGTTCAACCCATTCGCTATCGGCGTCCGGGTCTTCCGCGCCACGGTAGGCCTCCACCGAACAGGCCTCCGGGTAGTTACCGGTGAAGTGCGCGGTATCCACGAGAAACGACTCGATGCGGCCCATCGCGGCAAGCCGCACGGTGCACCAGTCGTGTCCCGGAGTCCGGCGCCGGCGGGACTCCCAGCCGTCCATCCACTTGCCGCGATCGGTGTATTTGCCCTCGATCCAGACCGGTTCTGACGGCAGGATGAGGTTCTCCTTGGCCGCAAAGAAATCGTCGTTGGAATCGAGCACCCGGCCGCCAAGGCGAGCGGACGCCAAGTCGACGAGGCCAAGAGTATTGCTTCGGGTTTCGCTCACGCCGAGTCCGTGTTCAGGGCGTGCGGCACGAGAGATCCATGCCGCGGGGTTCATCGACAAACACGTCCGACACTGCCGTGCCGGACTCGTCGCGATGGTATACCCGCGCGCCCCGCAGGTAGGTGGCCAGCACCACGCCGCGCAGTTCGAGGTCTTCATAGGGCGTGGTCGAATGACGATGCTGCAGAGTTGCCCCCTCCACTCGTTCGACCCGGTCGGGATCGAAGATCACCAGATCGGCGTCGAATCCTCGCGCGATGGACCCCTTGCGGCTGTCGAGCCCAGCCAGCTGGGCGGGCGCATGCGCCATCCATTGCATCAGCGTCGCAAGTCCGCCTCCGCGCGCCACCAGACCCGTCCAAGTCGCGCGGAGTCCGACCTGGAGCGACGCGATACCACCCCATGCCCGACAGAGATCGCCGGTGTCGAGGTGCTTGAGATCGGGAGGGCAGGGAGAGTGATCGGTAGCGACGAGTGTGAGCGCGCCCTCTTCAAGACCGCGCCACAAGGCGTCACGGTGGGCAGCGTGCCGGATGGGCGGAGCGCACTTGTATGCGCACGCCAGGTGCGGGATCTCCTCGGCGGCAAAGGTCAGATAGTGCGGACACGTCTCCGCGGTCATCGAAGCTCCCGCGGCCCGTGCCGCGCGCACGGCGCCGACGGCTTCTGCCGACGCAACGTGAACAATGTGCACCGCGCACCCAGCGGCGATCGAGAGCTCGGCCATCATCTCGATTGCGGCGACCTCGGCGGCGGGTGGCCGCGACGCGACGTGGTCCGCGTAGATTGCGCATCCAACGGGGAGATCGGTCAGTAGGTCAGGAGACTCGGCGTGCACGAGTAGCGGCAGCCCGGTGGCGGCAATTGCCGGCATCGCCTCTGCGAGGTCGTCTCGGCTGACGGCCGCGAACTCATCGAGTCCCGACGGCGACAGGAAACACTTGAATCCGAGGACGCCGGCGTCGGCAAGAGGGTCGATCTGGTCGAGGTTCCCTGGCACGACTCCGCCCCAGAAGCCGTGGTCCGCCGCGCACCCATCACGGGCCGCAATCCGCTTGGCGTCGAGTGCCGCCGGAGTGGTGGTCACGGGGAGGCTGTTGAGCGGCATGTCCACAAGCGTGGTCACACCGCCTGCCACGGCCGCGCGTCCCGCGGTCGTGAAGCCCTCCCAGTCGGTCCCGGGATCATTGATATGCACGTGGGTGTCCACCGCGCCGGGCAAGAGCGCAAGATCGCCAAGTTCGGTGACTCGCGTGGACGCGGGTGCCTCAGTGGCGTCACCCACCCACGCGATCAGTCCGTCACGAATCCCGACCGCCGCCTGCACTTCGCCCTCGGGCAGCACCACCCGGTTGCTGGTGAAAAGCTCGTCGAGTGGCGCGTTGACTTCGGCGCCTTGCGTCACGATTCGCGCGAGTTGTAGATCGAGCCGTCGGCGTCGACGTACTGCTGAAATACGTCCCGGGCTGCAGCTCGGCAAACGCTCGTCACAACCTCGATGCCGCGAGATTGCAGCGACTCTTGCCAGTCGGGAGCGCGGTCGCCCTCATCGAAGCCGATGGCGCGAGCATCGTCGTCCGTGGCCCCGCAGACGACGCGACGGACTCCCGACCACGGCACCGCACCAAGGCACATCGCGCACGGCTCGCACGATGTCACGAGTTCATGCTCCATACCTGCTGTCCCGAGATCGTAGGTTCCGAGGTCACGCTGCGCGCGTGCGAGCGCCATCATCTCGGCGTGGGCATGAGAGCAGTTGCTCGGCACGACGGCGTTCACACCAATCGACACGAGTCGGCCCGACACACGATCGAAAACCGCCGCCCCGAAAGGCCCACCGGTGCCCTCGGCGATGTTGCAGCTCGCAAGGTCGATAGCGAGCTGCATGCGCGCCTCGTCGTCCGCTTCCGCATCGTCCCATTCCTCGACGACTTCGAGCGCCCAGGCGGGAAGTTCCCACGTGTCCAGATGGTGGCTATGCATAAGCTCAAGGATAGGCGCTGCACGGGCGTGAAAGCGCGTCGTGATGGTGGGCCGTCGCGATTCTGTCCGGACCAGTGGTCAGTCGGCTCGACCGAGGAAGATCACGTGCCGCGCGCCCTTGCTCTTTCCGGTGCGCGCCACCGGGGCCTGCACTTCAAGGAAGCCGGCCGCGGCCATACGTCGCTCGAAGGCCGGATCCGGGTGGGCCGACCACACCGCTAATAGGCCATCGCGACGCAATGCGCGCTTCAGACGAAGTAGCCCGGCGTGCTCGTAGAGTCGCGAGTTCGACTCCAACGTCTCGGCGATCGGTCCGTTGTCGACATCCAGAAGAATCGCGTCGAACGCGCGGCGCTCGCCCACGACCTCGTAGACATCTTGCAGACGGATCTCGACGCGGGGATCGTCAGCGTTGGCGCCTAGGCGTTCGGAGTGTTCGCGGTTCCAGTGGACGATCTTCGCGTACACCTCTGCCGTAACGATGGTGGCATCCTCGGGCAACGTGTCGAGTGCCGCTCGGACGGTGTAGCCGAGCCCGAGCCCTCCGATGAGGATCTTCGGGGCCGCAACCCCAGCGAGCTCCTCGCATGCCACCCGCGCCAGCGTGCACTCGGTGCGATGCGTCCGTGTGGACATCAGCTCACGCCCGTCATAGTTGACGAACAACTCATTGCCCTGTTTGTACAGGGTCATCTCGTTGCCGTCGGGCGTGGTGAAACTGTCGAGTAGCTCGTAGGGCTGCATCTCCCGAGTCTAGCGGTCGGAACCTCAGTCGTTGCGCAGGGCAGTGGCCGGATCGACACGCGCCGCGCGCCGCGCCGGCACCAGCGTGGCGATCAGCCCCGTGACAACGAGCGTCACAACGATCGCCGCGTACACGGTTGGGTCCGTGGCTTCGACGCCGTAGGTCACGAAGCGCATGGGCCGAGCCAGCACCGCACCGATCGCGAGGCCGAGCGTCAGGCCAATACCCAACTGAATCGCGCCCTTCTTGAGAACCAGCGAGAGCACGTCGCGTCCCCCGGCACCCAGCGCCATGCGGACGCCCATTTCGCGCCGCCGGCTCGTTACAGAGAACGCCATGACTCCGTAGAGTCCAACCGCGGCCAGGAACAGTGCGGCAAATCCGAGCGTCGCGAAGAGCTCGCCGAACATCTTGAAGGCCCAGGTGTGTTCATCGAGCGCCTGCGGCACCGTGCGAACCTCGTAAACCGGGAGGTTCGGGTCGAGCGCTGCGACGACATCCCGCATGCGTTTTACCGAATCCTCCAGCGGCAGGTTGGTCTGCACCGCGAGAGTGAGGAAGCGCACGTCGAAGATGCCCTGTGACACGTAGATCTGTTCGCGTGGCAGGGAGTCCGAACCGATGCCGCCAACGCCACCCGTGACGTGCAGATCCGGCACGACCCCGACGACCTGCATCCAGGGGTTGGTACTGTTGCTACGGCCGAGTCGAATACGGGCTCCGACTGCGGGGCGGTCGCCGAAATGGCGTCGACGGAAGCTCTCGTTGATCACCGCAACTGGATCCGCCGAGGCCCCCATCTCGCTCACATTGAACTCGCGTCCCCGGAGCACGTTCACGTCGAACATCGAGAAGAACTCGGTGCCAATGATTGTTCCGGTCACGCGCGGGTAGTCGGTGTCGGACTCGTATGTGTCGCCCTCGATTCCCATCGTCCATGTGGCGGCTTCGATGCCAGGCAACGCGCTCATCAACGCGGCGTTGGAGAAACCGGGCTCGGCGCGCAGGCGATCCACCAGGTCGGCGAAGAACTGTTCCCGGTCCTCGCGCTCGGGATAGTCGGATTCGAATAGGCCCACGCGCCCGCTGACGATTCCGTCGCTGCGGTAGCCGAGCTCCACGGTGCTCACAGCCAGGATGCTCTTGATCATCAGGCCGGCAGCGATCAGCAGCGCGCAGGAGATCGCGACCTCGCCAATTACCAGAGTGCTGCTGAGCCGACCGAGACGGAAGCTGGTGCCTCCACGGCTCTCGTCCTGCAGAACCGCACCCATGCCACGGCCGGTCGACTTCAGCGCGGGGATCGTTCCCGACAACAGGGCTGTTGCCACGACAATGCCGATCGTAAACAGGATCGACGTGCCGTCCATCGAGAAGTCGATCCAATAGGGCTTCTGGATATCGGCGACTCTCCCCGACCAGGCGTCGAGACTGAATTTCGCGGTCACCAGGCCCAGCGTGCCCCCTGCGAAGGCGAGGATGGCGGTCTCCGAAAGCAGTTGCCGGACGACGCGGAAGCGGCTGGCTCCGAGCGCCGTGCGTACCGCGACCTCGCGGCCACGGAGCGCGGCGCGGGCGAGCAGTAGATTGGCGACGTTGGCGCAAGCGATCAGAAGTACACCGAACACCGCTGCAAGCATCACCCACATGATCGCGGTGATCTCCGGGGGCATGTAACGGTGCTCGAATAGCTGCACCGTAGGCCGGTAGCCTCCTGGTTCGTCGGGTTCGGTGGTTTCCGCCTGTGCGGTGATCGCACGCAGTTCGGCGGTTACCGATTCCATCGAAGCGTCCGGCCGCAGACGCCCCACGGGTTCGATGAATTGCGACCGGCGCGGGCGCAGGTCGGGGTCGAGGCGCAGGTTCAGCCACATGTCGTGGTCGAACGGAAAGCGGAACCCGTCGGGCATCACGCCAATGACTTCAGTCTGGATGCCGTTGCTTCGCACCAAACGGCCAACGATGTCCGGATCGGAATCGAAGCGTTGTTGCCAGACGTGGTGCGACAGAACCATCAGGGGCGGTGCATCGACGTCGTCTTCGCCCTCCACGAACACCCGGCCAAGGATCGGCGCGATGCCCAGGTTCGCCAGCACATCGTCTGTGACCGTCGCGCCCTGGTATCGCGCCGGTGGATCTTCCTGGGTGGCCAGGTTGACCGTTGCCCAGTTGACGGCGCCGAGAAACTCGAACGCCGACGACTGTTCCCGGTAGTCGAGCAGATCAGCGTAGGAGGTGGACGTCTGGCGGATGTCCCTTTCGGGATTGTCCATCTGGATCGAGACAAGACGGTCATCGTTTGGCACAGGGACGCCACGCATCACGGTGCCGTACACCATGCTGAACGTGAAAATCGTCAATCCGGTGCCGAGCGCCATCGTGAAAATGGACACAAGCGAGAGGGTCGGGTTCTTGAACAGTAGGCGTGCGCCGTAACGCAGATCGCCGAGCAATGTGGCCATGATTTCTTCTCGACCTTCCGACCGCGGCACGGTCGAGTGAGGAGTCAGCAGTCGTTGGTAGGGAGTCTCGATTCCGCGCAGGCTGCGCCAGGCGTAGCGCGTTGAAAGTTCGATGGCGTGGAGCCAGTACCAGGCGCGCGCGGCCCATTGGCCTCGCCGTCCTGCGATCTCAGCGAACTCCTGGTGGAGGTCGCCGATGATCGTGTTCCCCACCAGTCCAGCCGGCAGCGCTGCTGTCAGCAGGCGCTCGGCGCGCGGAGGGGGATGGAGCGCTTGCGAGTTCACGTGCGCTTCTCGAAATCTTCGAGGCCCTGCCAGAGACTGGTGAGGGCAGCATGGGACCGATGTAGCTGCTCGAGTCCTTCCGGTGTCACGCGGAAGTGGCGCTGGGGTCGGCCGCCGCGCCAGTCATCGACGGGCCGCGTCGTCCATTCCAGATAGCCCTTGGCGTGGAGGCGGTCGAGCGTCGTGTAGAAGGCGCCACGCGCAACCGTCCGCCCTGTGCGCTCGGCCAGTTCACGCCGTACCTCAACCGCGAACGCGCCATCGCCCTTGCGCATGATCGCGAGCAGCAACATCTGCTCGAATTCGCCGAGGAAATTCTTTGGTGCCATGCGCGTTCTCTCGATTCAGGAAATGGGTCTACTTTGCAGACCGCATAGTCTGCAATGTGGACTGTCTGAATCTCAAGTACGGCAGGCGAAGCGGGAAGGTTCCCAATCGTTTCGAAAATCCCTCGCGGCGGCCCTACTGGCCCACTAGTCAGCGCGCAGAGTGCTCGCCGGATCAACGCGCGTGGCGCGCCGCGCGGGCACCCAGCAAGCCATCGCTGCGATCGCGAGCACCGACATGCTGACAGCGGCTAGCGTGACCGGATCGTAGGGCGAGATACCGAACAGTTGGTGGGCCAGAGACCGTCCCAGAAACAGCGCCCCTACGGTGCCCAGTGCCACGCCGAGGAGGGCTAGTCCGACACCGCCGCGGAGGACCATTCCAAGCACGTCACGTGGCGCGGCCCCGATTGCCAAGCGGAGGCCGATCTCCCGCCGCCGTTGCGCCACTCCGAACGACTGCATCCCGTAGATACCGATTCCGGAAAGGAAAACAGCCAGCAGCGCAAAGCTCGAAATCAGGCCGAGTCGGAGTCGTTCGGTGGCAGTGGTGTCACGCACCACCTCGTCGAGCGTCACGGCATCGTAGATCGGAAGGTTGGGATCGGCCGCATGGATGGTGTCGCGAACCAGCGCGAGCGTGCGTTCCGCATCCGTTTCGGCGTGAACTATCAGTGATAGCCGATCCTGCGCCATCTGATGTCGTGTCAGGTAGTACATCGGCATGTCGACCTCGTCCAACTCGAACGTCTTCGTGTTGCCGACCACGCCGACGATACGGCGGACGCTCGGATCATCCTCTTCGCCAACACCAAACCCGATATCGAGAGTCGCGCCGAGCGGATCCCGATCAGGGAAGAACCTCTCCACGAGTGCCTCGTTGACGATCACGACGTGTTCGGCGTCGGCCTGATCGGTGCGATCGAAAACCCGACCCTGGAGCACCGGGATCGATACGCTGCGGAAATAGTCGGGGCCCACGACGCGTATCTGAGCGGAGGGCTGCGGCTCGCCTTCGGGTGTCTCCTGTCCGACGATGTCGAAGCTCACGCTGAAGTCGTCGGTGAGCGGAACGCTCATCGCCACGTCAGCGGACAGGACGGTTGGATGCGCCCGGATCGTGTCGACGACTTCGTCGAAGAACGCGATGCGCGTTGGGCGATCCGGGTAGCTGGCTTCCGGCAACGACACGCGCGCGGCGACACGCTGTTCGGTCTCGAAGCCGGGGTCAACCGATTGCAACCCGACAAGGCTTCGGGTGAGCAGGCCGGCTGCCGCGATGACGGCGACCGCCAGCGCCACCTCGACAACGACCAGCGCCGACCGCACGCGCGTGCGTTGGCGGCTCTGGCCGGCGCCAGCGGCGCTCTCCTTCAGGGCTTCCGCCGGGCTGACTCTGCGGCTCCGATAGGCAGGCAGAATGCCGAATACCAGCCCGGTGAGGACGGCCACGGCGACAGTAAACCCGAGCACCTCTCCGCTGATCGTTACCTCGTTCATGCGCGGAAGTGCGGTGCCCGCGGCGGCACGCACAACGCGCAGACCAGCCACCGCGATGCCGATCCCGGCCAGAGCACCGGCCGATGACAACAGGACACTCTCGACGAGAACCTGTCGAAATAGTCGGCCCGACGACGCGCCCACGGCGCTGCGCAGCGACATTTCCTGCGTGCGGCTCGACGACCGCGCGAGCAGCAGGTTTGCCACGTTTGCGCACGCGATGATCAGCACCAGCGCGACGGCACCGAAGAGAGTCTTGAGCGTCGCCTCGGCCCGCTCGGTGAGTTCCATGTGCATGCTCACCGCGGTTCCGGACCACCCCTCGGCTCCCAGAGGCAGCCGGTCCGCGATGGCTGCGATCTCTTCTGCCGCCTGTTCGACTTCAACGCCGGGCTTGAGTCGGCCAATCACGCGCCACCAATGCGCGCCGCGTGGCACCTGGAAGTCGCCGTCGAGGTTGATTGGCGCCCACAGTTCGGCGGATCGTGGCGTGCCGGCGGCGGCATCGGCCAGCACTCCTACGATGTGTACCGAGGCAGCGTCGACCTCCAGGGCTATACGTCGATCGTCACGAGCGGCGTCGATCTGACCAAGTTCGATGCCGACGCCATCGTCGAATGCACGTTGACCGCGAAGGGCAAGGTCAACGTGCCCAGCGAGCACACGACATCTGTGACTCTGAGCACGACGGCGGTCGTCGAATAGCGCTCACTTCACGAGGATCTGGCGCCGGGGCAATTCGCTCCGGCGCCATTCGCCTACTACTCGTCGCGCAGGGCACGCACCGGGTCGACGCGGGTTGCGCGCGAGGCCGGCATGAACGCGGCCATGGCGGCGACCGCCACGAGGACGCCCGAGATCAGCAGATAGGTCGCCGGATCGTCGGGCGTCACGCCAAACAGCACTCCCGCCAGCGAGCCGGATAGCGCCCACGCGCCGAAGAGACCCAGCACGACTCCGATCGCGACCAGGGTCATCGCCTGGCGCAGCACCATGCTGACCACGCTGCCGCGTTGGGCGCCCAGAGCCATGCGAACGCCGAACTCATGCGTGCGTTGCGACACGGTGTAGGCCAGCACGCCGTACAGACCCACGCAGGCGAGCACGAGGGCGAGCACCGCGAAGGCGCCCAAGATCTGCGCGCTCGTCCGGGTCGGGGCGACGCTGTCGGCGACCAGGCCGTCGAGCGTGCTGACCTCGTACATTGCGATGTTCGCGTCTTGATCGCTGAGAGCCGCTTTGGCCGCCGGTAGCAGGGCCAGCGGATCCTGGGCGCGCACGACCAACGTCATGCGCCGGTAGTAGGGGTACTGCTCGTGGGGCATGTACACCTCGGTCATAGCGTCGCTTGTGAGGTCCAGGTGTTTCACGTCTGCAACGACTCCGACCACGCGGCGGAAGTTCGTGTCCTCTTCGACCGGGCCCCAGGTGAAGCCGCGACCAAGCGGATCTTCGCCTGCGATGAAGCGGTCGGCCATCGTCTGGCTCACCAGAATCACGCGCTGGTTGTCCGCGGTGTCGGTGGACTCGAGACCGCGGCCGCCGACGATCTGGATTCCCATGGTCTGGAAGTAGTCGCCCGCGATCACGCGTTCCTCGGCGCATTCACCTTGACCTCGTTCCGGCATCGGCCAACCTTCGAGCATGAACCAATCGCAGGAGTAGCTCCCACTGAACGGCAAGCGGTTCACGGCCCCAACCGACTCGACGCCCGGCAGTGCTTCCAGGTTGGCCATGAAGGTCTCGTAGAACGCCGGGATCTGTGGGTATTCCGGGTAGTCGCTTTCCGGCACCACGATGCGGAAGCTCAGCACGCCGGTCGGCTCAAACCCTGGATCGACAGCCATCAGGTTGCCCATACTGCGGAGCATCAAGCCCGCTCCGATGAGCAGCATGAGCGAGATGGCAACCTCGGCCACGACCAGGCCTGAGCGTAGGCGACGGCGGCCGGAACTCGAGCGATCCGCGCCGCGCTCGCGCAGACTGTCGGCGAGTTCAGCGCGGGTGCCCTGGAGGGCGGGGGCCAGGCCGAACAGGACGCCCGCGCCTAGCGTCACCACGAGTGAGAACGCGAGCACGCGGGCATCCAACGAAATGTCGAATAGTCCGCCCGGAATCGCCGTCGCGGCGGCGCCGCCCACCATCTTGATGAGCCAGCTCGCGAGGGCTACTCCGGCAATTCCGCCCGCCGCCGCCAGCATCCAGCTCTCGGTAACCATCTGTCGCACGAGCCGGCCGCGGCCGGCCCCGAGCGCCATGCGCACTGCGATTTCCTGGCGACGGTTCACGGCTCTGGCGAGCATCAGGCTGGCGATGTTGGCGCACACGATGAGCAGGAGGAAGCCGACGGCTCCGAACAGCAGCAGCACGAGTGGTCGCGAGTCCGCCACCATCGCGGTTTGTAGACCCTCGGCGCGGATGCCTCGATGTTGCTTGCCGTACTCCTCGCCGATCGCCACATAGGCGCCGTCGATGTCTTGCTGCGCCTGCTCGAGACTGACGCCCGGGGCGAGTCGGCCGACGGCACGCATGAAGTGCCCGCCACGGTTTTCCGAATCGATCGCCCACGGGGTCCACATCTGCCGGCCGCCGAAGGGGTCGACGAAGCCGGGAGGCGCGATTCCGATGATCGTGTAGATGTCCCCCAGGTCGACGGATCGTCCGACGATCTGCGGGTCGGCGCCGAAGAGCACCTGCCAGGTGTCGTAGCCGAGAACGAGCACGCGGTGGTTGCCATCGACGTTCTCCTCGGCGGAGAAGAAGCGTCCCTGATGAGGATCAACCCCGAGCACCTGGAAGAAGGTCGAGTGCACCGACCCGCCGATCAGACGGGTCGGCTCCGTGTCCGTTTGCATCGTTGCGGAGAACCCGGAGTAGTACGACGCGCCCAGAACCGACTCGGCCTGTGCCCCGATGTCGAGCATGTCGTTCGGGTTCAGATTCGAGTGCGTCAGCCCGCGGGTCGAGTTCGTGCCGTACAAGCGCACCAGTCGCTCGGGCTCTTCGTAGGGCAGCGGCTCCAATAGCAACCCATTCACGACGCTGAACAGCGCAGTGTTGGCGCCAATTCCAAGAGCGAGAGTGAGGATCGCCACCGCGGCGAAGCCGGGTCGCTTCAGGTGGGTGCGAACCGCGAAACGAATGTCTTGTAGCAGCATGTCGGGACTCCATTCGTGGGTGCGTAGCCAGACGGCGTCGGTCACACACCCGAGGGAGCGGCGCACGGTGACCAGGTTCGACCGCCCTGATTGCATGCGGGCGGCTCTGTTGTAGGTAGTGCAACTCCGCGTCCCACTCGCACACCCACTCGTAGCGGATCGTGCGGGGTACCATTCGCGCGGCCAGACGCACGAGCGTCCGGGCGAGTCGAGGCAAGGGACGGATGTTCATCTAGGCGTTGCCTTCGGGCGGAGTCGCGTTGGCAGCATCGGGAACGGCGCGCTCGAGACCATGGAAGCGTGACCGCGCATCCGAGAGTGCGAGCTGCCCGTGCTCCGACACCTCGTAGTAGCGGCGCGGCGGCCGTTGCTGCGTGAGCGCTTCGGCCCGGTCTTCCCAGTCCGAGCTCAGGAAGCCGTCGCGGTCTAGCCGGCGCAGCGCGGGGTAGACGGTTCCGCTCGGCAAGCCTGTTGCTTCCATGATGTCGAATCCGTATCGATAGCCCGCCGCAATCGCTTGCAGCACGATCGCTGTCGAGAAGGTGATTCGGGCCACGGTGGCCTCCGTTGGTAGTCAACTACACAGGGTAGTCCGTAGTTCACTACATAGGGGTGAATCTGTCAAGCCCCCGATCAGTCGGTGCCGGTCCAGCCCGTCTCGAGCACGCGCATCGCGTTGCCACCAAGCACTTTCCGCGCAGCCACTTCGATGTCGGGGCCTGGCATGGCGAGCTCGTTCTTCATACCCCAGATCATGCGCAAGGTGATCCGATCGAGGAATGAAGCATCCGGCAGATCGTCGGGCGGATCGGTGAACCCGTCGAAGTCAGTTCCGATCATGATGTGATCCCACGACTGCGTGCGTTCGTGGATGTGTCGCATCACCCGCCACACAGCTTCAGCGCCTCGTAGCTCGGTCATGTCGTGGTCTTCACCGAGCCAGTACGACATGAGAATGACTCCGATCGCGCCGTTGGTCGCCGCGATCGCATCGATATCCTCATCACGGAGGTTGTACGTCTTGTTGCGGAGAGCGCGTACCCCGGTGTGACTGATGACCAGGGGCCCCGCGGTGCCCATCTCCGCGTAGATCGCGTCGCGCGCGGATTCCGTGCAATGAGCAAGGTCGAGCAGGATCCCGAGTTCACGCGCTTTGTGCAGGAGCGCGCGCCCACGATCCGTGAGTACAGCTTCAGCATCATCCGTGTTGAAGGCCGACCGGCAAGGCATGCTGCTCGGCATCGCGTCGTCCTGCTCGGCGTAGCCGTTCCAGTAGAAGTGGTTCAGCGTCAGCATCGCCACTCCCCGTGCCGCCAGGGCCTCCAGGTTCTGGAGCTCATCGCCGCCGTCGCGGGTCAGTGCGTGAGCCCCCTCGACCGTGTGCACGAAGGCGACGCGGTTGTCAGTCTCCCCGAGGATCTGCCGCAGGTGAGCGGGGTTCCTGGCGAACTCGATCGGACGTTGGTGAGGCTCCTGCGGCCCGCGCGTCACCTCCGCTTCGAGCTTGCTCATGATCTCCAGGAGTCGGTCGAACGGTTTGCCGACGCGGAGCTTCACGAAGATGTCGACGCCGTACCGCTGGAAGTAGCAACGCGCGAACGTCCGCAGGAGCGCGTTCTCGTGGGCGTCGTCCACGAGTTGATCTTCGACCACGTAGTGGGCGGTCCAAACTACTCGGACTCCGCCGCGCTGAAGCACCTCGAAGTCTGATCGCGAGGCTTCCGGATCGGTGTTTCGGCCACCACGCACGTGCGTCCAGAGGTCGCGACCGAACAGGTATGACTTCATCGACGGGTGGGCATGCACGTCGGTGAGAGGCGCTTCGCGATGCAACCGGTCGATCAACTCCTGCACGCCTTCGCCAGCCTCGGCTGCCGTTGCGGGCCCGTCGTTCATCCGCTGCACTCCTGGATGCCGTGCCACTGCGGGTCGAGAATGAGTCCGGCCGCGTAGCCCTTCGCCATCGTGTTCTTGAGGTCTCTTCGCGACGTGCCCGACCTGAGTCGGCCGGCCGCGGGCCCCGACCAGCCCTCGATGCTGGATGGCTGGCCCCAGAGTCCCTTGAAGTCAAACCAGTCGGGCGCGGACGTAATCAGTGTGGGTTCAGACCACCGCCCGATGCGCAGCGCGGCGTCGTCTACGCCGGCACTCTGCACGTTCGCCCGTATCGCGGCCGAGGAGAGGTCCGGCGGCGCGATGCACACGCGGCCGAACCGACGCTCGTCAGCGTTGAAGAGCACCTCGCCGATGATCGGAGGATTGAATCCGAAGAGGGTGTGCCCAGGCGTCGGGTAGCCGCCATGGGCGCCACGCGCGATGAAGATGTAAGGATGCCCGTCGAGTACGTACGCGGTTCCCAGTCGCCTATCGAAGCCGCGCTGCCACCGGCCGACCCAGCTGCAGATCGATCCGTTGCTCGTCGGCAGCACGCAGGCCCACCGTTCGTGATGCATATGCACCATCAGGTAGCCATCGCCGTTGATTTCGCCGTCGTCGGACTTCCGGAGATACAGCACCACCGTGCTGTCCCAGTCGCCCTGATGCTGGTTCCAGGAGTCGTTGTAGACGAAGAAGTAGTGATACTCGACGCGGATGTAGTTCCCGTCGGACGGGTGGCCGTCGAGGGTGGGGTAGTCGAGGTGCGGATCATCCGGTTGCCCGCGGCGGATCGACACGTTGCCTGAAACCCGCGCGTAATAGTGCGGGCCATCCTGCGTCGCTGGCCCGGGAACGCCGAGGGTCAACTCGCGGCCATAGAGAGTTCGCGCGTGCCGGGCGAGTGCGTCGGGTCCCCAATCGGACGGGAAGTCACCACCCACATGCAACTCGCCCATCTCGAGCTCGCGCATTTTCAGGTGGCAGTTTTTCGAGTTGCCAACCTGGGCGAGCTCGGCGAGGGTGGTCGGCCGATTGGGCACGCGGCGGTAGCCATCGCCGTGTTTCCGGTAGAGCACCGAATGGTCGAGCATCCGCTCGGCCCGCACCGGATGAAACGCCTCGCCGGGATGCAGCCACAGCACGGGCGCGTGTCTTCGCACCAGCTCGAGTTGCTGTTCTGGCGTCGGGTTCTTGTCGAGCCGCATCGCACTCCCCGGTTCTCTGAGTTCTCATCAGGAAAACCGGAGAGGCGGTGCTTTTGCGGAGACTCCGGCTACTGCTGTCGCACTCGGGTCGGGAACGGCGGGCGCTTGTACTCCTTGGGCGGGTTGGCCGCGAGTTCTTCGAGCGCCAGCTCGATCGCCTTCTCCAGCTGCGGATCGTGACCGGCGATCACGTCGGCTGGCGTTTGCTCCACCTCGTAGTCGGGCGGCACGCCAACGTTCTCGACGATGAACCCTTCCTCGGTCCAGATGCCCAGGTTGGGCGACGTGATGCCGCCGCCATCGAGCAGCACCGGGAAGCCGAGCATGCCAACCAGACCGCCCCATGTGCGCTTGCCCACCAGAGGCCCGAGTTCGAGCTTGTTGAACATCCACGGCAGGAGGTCACCGCCCGATCCGGCGGTCTCGTCGATGATCATCACCTTCGGGCCCTGGATCGAGTAGAACGGCGTCTTGTAGTCGCCGCCGTAGCGGGTTGCCCAGTGCGAGATGTACGGCCGCCGCAGGATGTCGATGTAGTAGTCGGCGACCTGCCCGCCGCCGTTGTAGCGCTCATCGACGATGATCGCGTCTTTGTGCGCCTGCGGGAAGAAGTACCGCTTGAAGTACTCGTGCCCCTGGCCCGTGGTGTTGGGCACGTACACGTAGGCGACGCGGCCGTCGGTCGCAGCGTCGACCTTGGCGATATTGCCCTCCACCCAATCGCGGTTGCGCAGTGCGTAGTCGCTGTTAACCGGAACCACCGAAACGGTCCGAGCATCCGCGCCGTCGGCGGTGGCGCTGACGGTGAGTTCCACCGATGTGTTCGCTGTGTTCTCGAAGAACGAGTAGAGATTCGTCGGCGGCGCCACGTCTTCGCCGTCCACGGCGATGACGTACTCACCTTCCTTCACATCGACACCCGGTTCGGTGAGCGGTGAGCGCAGGTTCGGATTCCAGTTGAGGCCGCCGTAGATTTTCTCCACCTGGTATCGACCGCTGTCGACCACGAAGTCGGCGCCGAGCAGGCCGCCCTGCACGTTGTCGACATCGAACGGAAAGTCGCCGCCGCCGGTGTTGGAGTGGCCCACCGCGAGCTCCGACTGGAGCCAGCGGAGGAGCCGGTTCAGGTCGGCGCGCGAGGTGAGTGCTCCGAGGAAGTCGGAGTACTTTTCGCCCATCGCGTCCCAGTTCGACCCGTGCATGCCGGGGTCGTAGAACCAGTCGCGGTTGATGCGCCACACCTCGCGATAGATCTGCGCCCATTCCTCGACCGGGTCGATGCGGACGCGGATGCGGTCCACCGGAAGAGCGCCCTCGGCCGGGTTGAGCGGCGCATCGGCAGCGCCCATCACGAACTGCCCTCCGGGCATCACGGCCATCAGCTTGCTGCCATCCCCTGAGAGTGTGTAGTTGAAGGCGGGTCCGCCGATGCTGGTTTCTTCGCGCGATCCGAGATCGAACATCTTGATCGTGCCGGGCCCGCCGAACTCGCCATAACCCTGACCCGGCTGGCGGTGGAGGTAGAACAGCTTCCCGGGCTGCCCGGCTTCCAGGTACGAGTAGTCGGCCTCGCCAACCGGCAGCGCGACGATCCGCTGGTGCACGTTTTCGAGATCGAACTCGACGCCAGTGTCTTCAGCGGCATCCTCGTCGTCACTCGCGTCGGAGTCGCTGGCCACAGGCTCCTCGTCGCTCTGACGCTTCAGCGGCGATGCCGCTCCCGCCTCGAGAACCGCGAGGTAAATGGCGCTGCTGGCCGACATGTCCGCATTCGACATGGCAAACCAGCCACGCACCGGGCCGGCCTCGGTCGACGCCAGGAAGTAGAGATACTTGCCCGAGCCGTCGAACACCGGGAAGAAGGCGTCGGAGAGTCCGTCGGTAATCGGGTGACGAGATCCGTCGGCCACGTTGAAGAGCCACACCTGGCGGAAGTCCGCCTCGGTTGGGACCGTGTAGGCGATCCATGCCGAGTCGGGCGACCAGCTTCCCGAGATCGTCTTGAACGGGCCGTAGTACGGCTCTTTGGCGATCTGCGTGGTTTGCTCCGTTTCGAGGTCAAGCAGCCATAGCGCCATCGCGTTGTCGGTGTATGTGAGCTTCGTGCCGTCGGGCGCCCAGTCGATCGCTTCGTAGTAGCCCGCGCCTTCAACGTCGATCACACGCGGCTCATCGCGCCCCATGGGGTCGCCGACGTGCAGGCGATAGGCGTCTCCGGCGTCCGAGAACCAGGCGATCGTCTGACCGTCGGGAGACCATGCGGGCGACCGGTCGTGTGCACTGCTCGACGCCGTGAGGTTGCGCACGTCGCCCTTGTCGGCCGGAACCGTGACGATGTCGCCGCGATACTCGAGTGCCACACGTGCGCCGGACGGCGACACGCTGCCGCCGCGGATCCATTCCGCTCCATCGATCCAGCGCGACCGGCGTTCGATCAGGTCGGCAGCCACGCCGATGCGTAGACGCTCGCCGGTGCGACTGGAGCTGCCCGGCGCCCAGGTGAAGAGATAGCCACCCTGCTCGTAGACGATCTGTCCGCCGCCCGCCTTCGCGTGCAGCACGGGGAAGTCGTCGTGGAACGTGTGCTGGGTAACGATGCCACCCGCCATGTCTGAAGAGAACAGGTTGAACTCGCCCGCTCGGTCGGAGAGGAAGTACATCCGGTCACCGAGCCACATCGGCTCGGTGTCGTTGCTTCCACCAGCCGGCTTCATCACGTCGGCCACGCCATGATCGGCCGTGTCGTAGATCCAGATGCGCGCCTGCGTGCCGCCACGATAGTTCTTCCACTGCAGGTGACGGTCGCCGTAGTGCGTGTACGCGATGTGCGACCCGTCACCCGAGTAGCTGGCCCAGAAGGCGTACGGAATCGGCAGCTCTTCAGGCATGCCGCCGTCGACGCTCACGGTGTGGAGCTTCAGATGTCGGTTCGTATGAACGGCGCGCTGCGAGGCGAAAAGCACCGCCGATCCGTCGGGCGTCCAGTCGCGCGTCAGGTCCGGGCCCGGATGCCATGTCAGCCGGCGCGGCTCTCCGCCGCGCGTCGGAACGATGTAGACATCGAGGTTGCCGTCGTACTGCGCGCTGAACGCAATCCAGTCCCCGTCGGGAGAGAACACCGGCCAGGACTCCTGCCCCACATGGGTCGTCAGGCGGCGCACATCGCTGCCGTCCAGCCGCGCGCTCCAGAGGTCGCCCGCATAGATGAACGCGACATGGGTCGCCGAGATCGCCGGCGCTGCAAGCATCCGCGTGTCGTCGGGATCAGGAGCGATGGCGGCGTTGCCACTCGCCGACGGCGGGAGCGCCGTTAGGCTGATCACGGCAATGAGGGTGAGCAGGGCAGAACTGGCACGTAGCTTCATCACAGCTCCTGAACGAAAATCGATTTGAGTGCGCGTTGATCGCGAAAGCGTAGTGCGCCCCGCGCAATCCCTCCACCGCGCAACATCAGTGCAGCCCTGGCGACGTCGACTTGGGGCGGTTACATTGGTGGCGGCCACGAAGCGCCGGATGCGCCGTTTGGCCCGCCTTCCCCTGGCCAGGATCGCTCCACGATGATGCGACGCCCGCGACCCAGAAGTCGCCAACCCGGCCACTTCGTGTTTGCCCTAGTCACCTTCGCGGCGATTGCGCCCGCGCTCGCGCAGCAGGAAACGGTTGCGCCCCAATTCGGTGCCGCGGTCGACATTGCGAGGATCGAAGTCGCCGTGGAGGACGACGACGGCAACTTTGCCGACGGCCTCTCGACCGACGATTTCAGGCTGCTCGTGAACGGTGTGCCACGCGATCTTGTGGCGGCCTACTCTGTGGACGCGCGGGCAGACGCCGCACCCGCAATGTCCAGCGCCAACACTCCGGTGTCGGGTATGGGCGTGGCGGACTTGGAGAGCACGCGGCCACCTGTGGCTCGGCGACACTTTCTGGTCTATCTCGACCTGACACGGATGAGCCGCTCAGATCTACGCAACGCACGCAATTCGGCGATCCGGTTTCTCGAGGAACGCGTGGCGCCTGCCGATATGGTCGGGCTTGCCACCTACAGCCCACGACGTGGCCTGAGCTACCACGTGCCGTTCACGGCGGACCACTCGCTGAGTCTGCAAGCACTCGGGGCGATCACAACGGCCCGGGCCTCGGAGCGCATCGCCGATCTCAACCAGGACATTCCGCTCGACGAATTGGTGGACCTGCTCGACAACGACGTGACCGACGCAGAAGAGTTCCTCCGCGAGATGGAGCAGACGCGCGTCGAGATGCAGTCCGAGAACTCACTCGACTCACTTCGCGAGATTGCAGGGACGTTGGGCGCGATTGAGGGCCGCAAGCATCTGCTCTACTTCTCGCGTGGGTACAGCGACAGGCTTGTGGAGGACCATGGCGGGCGTCAGACGCTCATGGAATCGACAAGAACCGCGGCTCTGGCGGGGGTGGCGATCCATACCTTCCAGCCGAGCAACTTGCCGGTTAGCAACGTTCATGACGTGCGCGAGATGACGCCGACCTTTCGTCCGGAGAGTCGCGCGCGCGCGACGACGTTCGTCAGTCGTCAGGCTCTTCTCTGGTTGTCGGCCGAGACCGGCGGCACTAGTTGGTTCTTTCGTCACGCCGTAAACAACGGCCTCGAAGAGGTCGAAGAAAGGACGCGGAAGTACTACGTGCTGGGGTTTCCCATCCTGCCTGGCGATCCGGATGAGGCAACGCTCGAGGTCTCTTCGCGTCGAGCCACGGTGGCGGTTGCCTGGGCTCCCACGTTCATCAAGTTCCCGTCGCGCGCCGCAGGCTGGACCGCTGCTCAACGGCAGTATCGCGTTGCCGAGGCACTGCAAATCGGCACGGAGATCAACGACGTTGAGATGAACTTGTTGGCAGCTGCAGTGGACGCGCCCGAGGGGCAGCGGCGACTCGGCGTCGTCGCCAGCGTGTCGGGGAAGCACATGCGAAAGCTCGTCGAGGCGCGCGGTGACGGCGGCCTCGATCTGGACATTCTGGGCTTCGCTCTCACCCCCTGGAGCACGGTGTCCGACTACTTCCGGACACGGCTGGTGGTCGACCCCGGCGCGCTTGACGCCGCCGACTTCGATGAGCCCCTGCGCTACTACAACCAACTGCAGGTGCCTGCGGGGCGCTATTTCGTGAAGGTGCTCATTCGCGAGGCGCATACCGGTCTCATGACGTCGCGGACGGTCACGTTCGACACCCCCTCGCGTGATGCAGGGGATCTGCGCCTGTCTCGGGCGTTGTTCGTGGTGCCACCGAGTCGCGCCCCGCTCACACGTGCACTCCAATTGACCGAGCCTCCGCCGCATCGCGCGGCCCACGATCTGACCTACCCATTTGTCGTGGCAGGACGCGAACTCGTGCCTGTTAACCCCGAGGTTGTTCGTCCGGGCGAAAACGGGTGGCTGTACTTGCGAGCCGAGGATCTCGGGACAGACCCCGCCACGGGTACGCCGCAGGTCAGCTCATCGATATTGCTGCTGACCCCGGAAGGCACGCCACGCAACCTGGCGCAGGGAGAGGTCGTGGCGACTGAGCTGGAAGCGTCCGGCCGGAGCATGCGGTTCTTGTTTCACTATCAGCTTCCGGCCGATCTGTCCTCCGGCGAGTACACGCTCGCTATCGACGTCCGCGACCACGTTGCCCGGAATCGACGCCAGGTGCAGACGCTGGTGACCGTGATCGAGGAGTAGTCGAAGCTTCCGCATCAGCTCCGGGTTAGAACCGCCGCGGGATCCACGCGTGTCGCGCGACGGCCCGCTACCAGACTTGCCGTGGCGGCAACACCGAGCAGGAGCGCGGCGATGGCGATGTAGGTGAGCGGGTCGGTGGGACTCACGTCGAAGAGCAGCGCGCCCAACGAGCGCGTCGCGAGCAAGGCGATTGGGACGCCGATCACCAGACCGACGGCGGTGGTGCGGAGGCCGTCGGCGACCACGCTGCGCGCCATCGTGCTCGGTCCCGCCCCGAGCGCCATGCGGACGCCAATCTCATGCGAGCGCTCCTCCACGAGATAGACCAGCACTCCGTAGAGACCCATCGCCGACAACAAGAGTGCGAAGAGTCCGAACCCCGACACGAGAATGGCGGGGAAGCGACGTGGGGTGAGCGAGTCGGCAACGAGCCCGTCCATGGTCTGCATCGTCGGCACCGGGTCGGCGGGGTTGGCTTGTTGGACGCGCTGCCGAATGGGCGTTGCAAGCGCGGATGCATCCCCCGAGGTGCGCACGAAGATCGCCGACGAGTCGTTCGGGAATTGTGTGGTGGAGATGTACATCTCCGGTGTTGCGGGGGAGTCGAGTCCGAAGTGACGGATGTCGCCCACAACACCAACCACGGTGAACAGGGTTCCCGAGTTGTTCCAGCTGAATTGGCGTCCCACTGCGTCTCCGGCGAAGTGCTGTCGCTCGGCCGACGCGTTGATGATCGCCACCGGCATCGTGTCCGGTCGATCCTGTGGATCGAACAGGCGGCCGTTCACCAGCGGGATCTGCAGTGCGGGGAAGAACTCCGCGCTCGCTCGGCGAAACTCGACCATCATCGGCGAATTCGGCGTGGCAGGGCGCCCCTCGATCGTGATCTCGGTTTCGACGCTGTTGCCTCGGAGCGGTGTCCGCGACGAGTAGCCGACCTCGACAACGCCCGGAATCGCAAGAAGCTCATCGCGGAGATTCGTGAAGTGGGCTATGCGCCCTTCGGCGGACTCGGCCGTGGCTGCAGGCACCGCGGTGCCCGTAGTCATCACACCGGCGATCGTGAAGCCCGGGTCGACCCGCAACGCCTTGTCGAGGCTGCGAAGCAGGACCCCGGAACCGATCAGCAGAACGAAGGCGAGGGCGACTTCGGCCACGATCAAGGCGCGCCGAAGCCTGGCGGAGCCGGTGTTCTTGCCGGAGCGACTCCGTAGAGCCTCGATCGGTTCCGTGCGCATGTGGAGCCACAACGGCATCAGGCCGAACACGACGCCGGCCACCACGGCCACACCCAGCCCGAATCCCCATGCACGGGCGTCCACGACGATCTCGCTCTGGCGGGGCAGGTTCGCGGGCAGTGCTCCGAGCAGACTGCGGATCAGCGCGACGGCCAGAAACCCACCACCGACGGCGCCCGCAAGGCTGAGAATCAGGCTCTCGGCGAGCCCCTGTTGCACGAGCCGGCGTCGACTCGATCCCAGCGCTAGTCGCGTGGAGATCTCGGACTGGCGGGACGCCGCAGCGGCCACGAGCAGGACGGCCATGTTGAGCGCAGCGATCACGAGCATGCCCGCGACTGCGGCTCCCATGTACCAGAGGGTTTCGGTGTGGGCGCTCACCTGCCGTTCCTTGGCGGTGCGCACCACCGCGGCGATCCCCTCGTTGTCCTCCGGGTACTCCCGCACCAGCGAGGCGAGCAGCCCGGTCATCTCAGCCGACGCTTCCGCCGGAGTGCGCCTGTCGGCGAGTCGCCCGATCAGGTTGAGCATCCCGATGTGACGGATTTCTGCGGCCAGTGCGAAATGCACCCGCGCGTCGTAGTCCATCGGGATCCACATGTCGACGGGGACCTCGACATAGAAGCCCTCGGGCATCACTCCGATGATTTCGCGCTGGATGCCGCCCACGCTCAGCGTCCGGCCAAGAGTCGTCGGCGCGCCACCAAACGTCCGCATCCAGAAGTCGTGGCTGAGGATCGCGGTCTTGGGTCCCTCCGGATCCGCTTCAGCGCTGCTGAAGCCGCGTCCCAGCGCTGGCTCCGTGCGCAGGACCTCGAAAAGGTTGTACGTAACCGTGAAGACCTGCGCCGAGAAGGCGGGTTCATCGTCGATGCGAACGGTCGGCCCGAAAGGTCGAAAGAGCGTTCCAGCGACGTCTTCGAAGGTCTCCGATGCCTCGCGCAGGTCCAGGTAGTTCGCCGGCGATATCGGCGCCGCGACCTGCTCGGTCCGGGTGTCGCGTTGCTGGACCGCGACCAGCCGGTCCGACGCTGGGTAGGGGAGTTCGCGAAAGAGCACCGCGTCCATGAGCGAGAACATCGCCGTCGTGGCGCCGATCCCGATGGTCAGCGTGAGGATGACGGCAAGCGCCATTGAGGGTCTTTGTTGCAGGGCGCGTAGCCCCCAGAGAATGTCTCGCATCGTCGTGTCCAGGGGATTGGCGCGGCGGAGAACTGGCAAAGAGAGGATGGGGCTCGGAGAAGTGGTGGCCGGGGCTCGGCGTAGCCGACGCCTCAGGCCGTGGTTGAGCGCGTCGAGAATCGACCGCAAGGCGAACAGCCAGCGCGATTCTTCGTGTGCCGCCCATTCGGGATTCGACATGCCGTCGTCGAACGCGGCCACGAGATCGTCGGCGAACCGCCGCCGAAAGCTCGCCGGGTACGCGCGCAAGGCGCAGCAGTAGAGCCAGCGCAGGAGCTTCAACTTTCGCCGCGCGACTGTTGGAGTAGCTCGGTTCCGACCTGAGCGAGCTGTTCCATTCGACGCGCTTCGGCTCGCACCACCGTGCGACCGAATGACGTGATTCGGAAGCAGCGTTTGCGACCCGCCGTCCCCGGGGGCGAGTCCACTTCCTCGATCATCTCGGCCGCTTCAATCGACTCCAGGTCGCGGTAGAACGAGCCGGGCAGAATCCGGGTGCGCGAACTCCGGTTTAGCTCCTGAATGATGGCGTAGCCGTGGTCGTCGCCCCGCAGTAGAGCGAGCAGTATCTCGAAGATGCGCGGCTTCAGAGGCAGATGTTCTTCCGTGGATTTCATCGCGGTGAGGCTCGTGGTTTCCAGATAGTCACATTCTGTGAATATTGACTTCCACAACCTATATTCACGAAATGTGAATATCAAGTCCGGGCGGCGAAGTTGCACGAGACCACAGGGGTCTGGCACAGTACGAAGACCTTCGTTCTTCCGGTCCCCGCCGCGCTGGATACTTGCAGCCGATGTCGCCTGCCGCACGACCAACCGATGCCGAGCTGGGGATTCTCCAGGTTCTCTGGGCCAGCGGTCCGTGTACCGTGCGCGAAGTTCAAGACGGCCTGGGCGGCGAGTCGGTGAGCGGCTACACGACCGTGCTGAAGCTGATGCAGATCATGCACGACAAGGGTCTCGTGGAGCGTGACGAGTCGGCTCGCGCGCACGTCTACTCGGCGGCGGGATCGCGCGACGATACCCAGCGCGGGTTGGTGGGCGATCTTGTCGATCGGGCCTTCAGTGGTTCAGCGGAAACGCTGGTTATGCGGGCGCTCGAGTCGCGGCGCAGCAGCCCCGAGGAGCTGGAACGCATTCGCAAGCTCCTGGACCAGCTGGAGTCCGACTAGCCATGGCTCACTGGCATCACCTCTTGCCGCTGCATCTGGTTCGGCCGGTTGGCTGGACTCTGGTGCACTCGGCCTGGCAGGTTGCGCTGCTGGCGCTCGCGCTGCTCGCGCTTCTGTGGCTGCTGCCGCGGCGCGCCGCTCGGATCCGGCATGCGATCGCAGTCGCCGCCCTCGTTGCAGCCATTGCGGTTCCCGCCTTGACCGGCCTCCAGCTCGTCGCAGCAACCGCGCCGCCTGTGATGCCGCATCAAGGTGAGGACGGCCGACTCACGATCGACGCCGCGCATATCTGGACCAATCCCGGCACGGAATCCCCGGCGCCGGTGGAGCAGGCGGCCAGTTGGTCCGACCGCATCGCCGTGCCACTGGACCGCGCGGTGAGCTGGCTCACCGTCGGGTGGATCGCCGGCGTTGTGATCGGGCTGATGCACCTCGGAATTGGTTGGATCCGGTGTCGCGGCTTGGTGCGTCGCTCGGCTGCGGCCTTGCCGGAGCTGACGGCGCGGCTGGACGAAACGCGTACGCGGCTCGGAGTGAGCCGGCACATCGCGCTGCGGACAACCGCGGAGTTGCAGTCGCCGGCACTGATCGGGTGGTTCGCACCGACGATCCTGATGCCCCGCGCTACCTCCGTCTTGTCGGCTGGCGTGGTCGATGCGGTGCTGGCGCACGAAGTCGCCCACGTGCGCCGACGCGACTACCCGATGAACATCCTTCAGACGGCCGCGCTGCGCCTACTGTTCTTTCATCCCGGCGCCCACTGGATCGCCCGCCGCGTGGCCGCTGAGCGTGAAGCTTGCTGCGACGATCTCGCCGCTCGGTTTTGCGGTGTTGCCGGCTACGCTCGCGGGCTCGCGGGTCTGGAAGCCTGGCGAGTCGGGGTGCCCGCACTCGGCATGGGCGACGGGAGCGTGCTTTGTCGTGTGACCCGCTTGGTGGACCCCGCATTCGCACGAGCCCGCCGGCCCGTGCACGCCGTAGTCCTGCTTGCGCTGTGCGCGTTCGTTGCCGGCGCCGCGGTGGCGGCGGTCGATGCTTCGTCGGCCCCGACGGTTCTCGGCGGACTCGATCCGGTGCGCCTGGTCGGTGGCGAACGGGTTCCCGGGGATCCGAGACTGGCCGTTGAGTTCAGCGGCTATCGATACGTCTTTGCGGACGCTACATCACGCGACCGGTTCCAGACGGACCCCGGCCGCTATGGCGTGCGCAACGCCCATCTGTGTCCCCTCACCGGCGGCCAGGTGAACCCCGACTACTTCCGGGTGGTCGATGGTCAGATCATTCTCTTCTGCTGTGACGACCTCGTGCCCGCCGCGACCGCTCACGCGAAGCGCCGTCTCGCCGAGGCTCAGCAGATCGCGGCGGAATAGCCGCCAACCTCTCCCTCGCAGCCGTCCTCCGGTGCATACTCGCGGCTCAGGCCTGCAGCGAGACACGAGGGAGAGACTGAAGCGATGCACGGGATGCCGGACGTTACAGACGCCCACCGCGAACTCGGACGCCTCGAGGGCAACTGGGAAGGGCAAGAGAAGATGCACCCGTCCAAGTGGCTGCCCGACGGCGCGATGGCGGTCGGTCGGCAGGATTGGAAGGTCGATCTCGGCAGTTTCTTCCTGATCGGCAACGTGGAGCAGGAGCGCGACGGCGTGGTCACCCACCGCGGGCACGGCGTGTGGGGCTACGACCCCGACGCAGAGGTCTACCGGATGCACTGGTTCGAGTCGACCGGCACTCCGCCCCAGGTGTTCGAGGGCAACTTCGACGGCAACACGCTCGTCATGGCGGATATGACCTCGAGCACGAAAGTGCAGCTTCGCTATGAAGTTCCGGATGACAACAGCTTCCGGACGGCCATGCTCATGTCTGACGACGGCGAGACGTGGAAGCCATTCATGGAAGGCGAGTACCATCGCACCTAGCCGCTGCTCCCGCCCCTGGCGACGGGCTAGGAACTGGGGTCGGTCAGTTCCGCGCCGAGGCCGACGATCACGTGCAGCTTGTCGGGGCCGCGCTGGGTCTCGTCCTCGAGGATCATCAGGAAGCGCTGACCGTCCGGGCTGATGTCGTAGTACTGGTTGCCGGCCACGGGTTCCTGCTTGAAGTCTCCTTCGAAGAGCGAGAGTGGCGATCCGATCTGCAAGGTGCGTCCAGCGATGACGGGCACGACCATCAGCGAGCGTCCGGAGCGATAGAAAAGCTCGCTACCATCGGGCCCCCAGACCGGTTCAACCCCGCCGCCGTTCGAGATCGTGTACTTCGTCTCCTCGCCGCCCAGTCCCTTGACGTAGACCTCGTCCCGACCGGAGTCGTTCGACACGTAGGCCACCCATCTGCCATCCGGTGAGATCATCGGGGAGCGTTCGTTGAAGCTGGTGGCCTGGAACGGCCTGGCAGCAGCCCCGCCCCCGCCGTCACCGTCGCTGCCTGCCTCGTAGATCCAGATGTCCCGCCCCGTGTCGGCATTGAGCGCGTAGTAGGCGATCTGCTGCTCCTGCCAGGACAACGGCCATAGTGAGCCTTCGGCCTCCGCCATCAGGTGCGACTCTCCCGAGCCGTCGCTGCGGTGCCAATACAGGCCGGTCTGGCCCCGTCCGCTGGATGCGAACAAGATCTGCCGTCCGTCCGGGGACCACACAGGCAACACATTGTCACCGGCTGTGGTGAGGCGAGTCGCGATGTTGCGGGTCGTGTCGTACACCCAGATGTCCTGGCCACCGTCATGTGGTGAATCGAACACGAGTTGCGTGCCATTCGGCGCGATCCGCGGGTGCCCGTAGCTGCCAGGCTCCAGCGGCAGGGGCTCAACGGCTCCGCCGCGGTCAACCCAGACGAACCGGTCGAGGTCCTGCTTCGCCCCCGGCGCATACACCAGCGTTCCGTTCGGGCTTGCGTCGAAGCCCGTGGCGTTGCGATCTGTGCCGAACATATCCTCCACAACCACAGCCGGCGTGCCCGTGACCTTGAACGCGGCGACATCGAACGGCATCGCGAGGAGCGCACCCTGCTGGCTCACGAGGAGGTGCCCTGAGTTCGTGTAGCGCGCCTGGTCGCCGCCTTCCATCACCAGGCGGTGCTCGCCGGTAGCCAGATCGAGCACCGAGATGTGGTTTCCGTCCACGCGACTGACGGCAAACAGCACGGCGTTTCGTCCGGCAACGGCATGCGGCCAGCCGTGATTGGTTTCGCCAGCTTCGAGATTCAGTTCGGTGACGAACGACGGTTCGCCACCGCTGGCCGCCACGCGCTGCAGTCCGGCGCCTGTGGAGAAGGTCGCGAAGACGATCGAGTCGTCTTCCAGCCACGTGGCTCCGATGTTGCCGACGGGAACGTCGCAGATCGGGACGACCACGCCACCATCTACGGGAACCTTGGCGAGCTGGAAGTTTTCCGAGAAGAACCCGACCCACGAACCATCGGGCGAGAAGAACGGGTTCATCGCGCCAGCGGTTCCGTCGATGGGCACCGCGTCGAAGGCGCCCAGGGCGCTCACGAAGAGCGTCAGTTCTCCCTCGTGTCGTGCTGAATAGGCGATTCGTTCGCCGTCCGGCGAGATGGCGATTGCGGAAGAGTTCTCGAAGTCGAGCCGTGCAGGTTCGAGCGACTTCGACATCCTGAGCGTTTTCTGGGCGGGCGCCGCCGGTTGCAGAGCCCACATCGCCGCTGCGCCCAGCGCCAGGCCGCCGATCAGAGCTGCTGCGGCGAAGTTACGCGCGCTGCCGCTTGGTGGGATCGCCGCGGGGGCCGCGCTCTCGCCGCCGGGTTCTCCGAAGATATCCTGGCCTGCTGTCGGGTCCGCGATCAGTTCTTCGAGAACGATGCGGGCGTCACCGACGTGCTGGATGCGGTCGCTGACGCGCTTACGCAGACAGCGTTGAATCAGATGGCGCAGCCGGCGCGGGACGGTGGCGGGGAGCACGTCCCAGTTGGGCTCCGATCGCACAATCGCCGATAGCGTGTCGAGAAGCGTGTCGCCCTCGAAGGGACGTTCGCCGCTGAGGCACTCGAACAGGATGCAGCCGAAGGACCAGACGTCGGTGCGCCGGTCCACAAGCTTGCCGCGTGCCTGATCCGGACTCATGTAGGGAGCCGTGCCCACGATGATGCTGTCGGCGGTGCGGCTAATCGTGGCGGCGGAGTCGCTCAGGCCGTATTCCTCGTCACCGTCCTCACGATCCACCGGGAGAGCGAGGCCGAAGTCGAGAACCTTCACGCGCCCGTCCGGCTGCACCATCACGTTGGCCGGTTTGAGATCGCGGTGGATCAGTCGTTTCTCGTGCGCGGTCTCCAGAGCTGCCGCTACCTGACGCGCGATCTCGAGCGTATCGAGCAGGTCGAGGGGGCCGCTCTTGATCTTGTCCGCAAGCGTCATCCCGGGAACGAGTTCCTGCGTGAAGAAGCGGATCTCCTCGAACTCTTCGATCGCATAGACCGCTGCGATATTCGGGTGGCTGGCCGCCGCCAGCATCTTGGCTTCCTGCTGGAACTGCTTGAGCCGCGACGGATCGGCGATGAACGCCGGAGGAAGGACCTTTACCGCGATCTCGCGGTCGAGCGTTGTATCGCGTGCGCGATAGACGTGCCCCTGGCCGCCCGCGCCCAGACGTTCGAGGATCTCGTAGCTACCGAGGACTTTGCCTTCCACGACCCCTCTTTACCCAGGGCCGGCACGGCCGGCCGAACGGTCAATCTCAGCGACAGGTCGCAACTCTAGTCTTGATAGCGTCGCGCGACAACGGCTAATAGCGTCCGGTGCCGTCCACCGACCCTGCGGCCGTAGTTGGCACGCCAGGAGCCAGCGTGCACTGTGGAGTCACCCCTGCCTGGGTTTGGATCTACGGAGACGAGTCATGGCGAAGCTGGTTCACAGCATGATCCGGGTGGCGAACCTGGAAGCATCGGTCGAGTTCTACAAACAGGCCTTTGATCTCGAGGTCGTAGACCGCGTCGAATTCGACAGCTTCGCACTGGTGTATCTGCGCAACGCGGAATCCGATTTCGAGATCGAACTCATGTGGAATCGCGGTGGCACCGACCCTCATGAAATGAGCGCCGGACACGGCCATCTCGCGGTGAGCGTTCCGCACGCCGAATCGGAGCGCACCCGCCTGGAGTCCGAAGGCCTGCGGCCGGGACCGCTCAAGCAGATGGACTACGACGGAGAACTCCTCGGACGCTATTTCTTCGTGTCCGACCCCGATGGACATCCGATCGAAGTGCTGGAGCAGGCGGGCCGCTTCGTCTGAGCACCGTCGGCCGTTTCTTACGATGGTGTCGCGGGTGTCGGTAGCGCATAATCCTGCGCTGTTGCCTCTGCTTCCCCGGGACCCATGTCCGACTCCATCGCGCACTACCAGATCGGCGCCAAGCTTGGCGAAGGCGGTATGGGCGAGGTGTATCAGGCGACGGACACCAAGCTCCGTCGCGAAGTCGCCCTCAAGTTCCTTCCCGAGGCGCTGACCGAGGATCCGGAAACGCTGGAACGCTTCCGTCGCGAAGCGCGTTCTCTGGCCACGCTGAGCCATCCGAACATCGGTGCGATCCACGGAATCGAGGAGAGCGAAGGGCGCGTTGCGCTGGTACTCGAACTGATTCCGGGGGACACGCTGGCCGACTGCATCGCCGAGGCCACCCTCGACCGCGCCGACATCTTGAGGATCGCCGAGCAGGTGGCGGCTGCGCTCGAGGCCGCACACGACCAGGGCATCGTGCATCGCGATCTGAAGCCGGCCAACATCAAGATCACGCCGGACGGGACCGCCAAGGTCCTCGACTTCGGCCTGGCCAAGTCAGTCGAGCACGAGCCCCGCGAGGGAGTGGCCGAGTCGCCCACCATCATGATGACCGCGGCGCAGCCCGGAATGATCATGGGCACCGCGCCCTACATGGCGCCCGAGCAGGCCAAGGGTGCCGAGGTGGATCGCCGGGCCGACGTCTGGGCCTACGGCGCCGTGATGTTCGAGATGCTGGCCGGGCAACGCCTCTTCGAGGGCGACGACGTGACCGAGGTGCTCGCCGCCGTGATCAGCCGCGAGCCGGACCTGTCGCGCCTCCCTGCCGATGCGCCGCACTGGCTACGCGATCTGATCGAACGCTGCTTGCGCCGTGATGTCTCCATGCGTTTGCCGCATATGGGCGTCGCGCGGATCGCCATTGTCGAGGCCGACCACGACGTGGATGAAGAAGTCGATCAGGCTGCGGCGGCAGCGAGCGGGCTCGGCTGGTTCGCAATCGCGGCGACTCTTGTGACCGGACTGGTCGTAGGTGCGGTGGCTTCCGGCTACTGGGGCAGCGCGCCTCCAGAACCGTTGACAACCACCTATAGCGAACTCGTGTTCGACCCGCCGCCGCTTGCAAGCGAGGCACCGGTGCTGGGCCCGGACGGCCAGACGATCGTCTATGTCGGGCGCGACGCCGACAGCGAGCGTCTCATGTACCTCCGGCGGCTCGACGACGGCATCACCCGCTCAGTGCCTGGAACCAGGTTCGCCTCGTCACCGACGTTCTCTCCCGATGGTGAATCGGTGGTCTTCGCGGCAACGGGCACCCTCAAGATCGTGCGCCTACTCGGCGGTCAGCCGAGCCAGGTCGCAACCATCCCTGGCGGGACCGAACGCATGGTCTGGATGGATGACGACACTCTGATCATCGCTCCCCTGGGAGGACGCGAACTCCTGACAGTACCGGTGACCGGAGGCGTGGCCCAACCGCTCGACGTCAAAGGCCTGGCCGATGACACATGGCTCTCGCATCCGGTCCGGCTGCCCGGATCGCGCACGTTGCTCGTGTCGGCGAGCATCGAGCAGCAAGGAATTCCGACCGTCGGTGCGGTGGACCTCGACACGGGGGAGTTCACCGAAATCGTGGCCGGCAACTCGCCGCACTTTGTGGCGCCGTCGACGCTCGTGTTCTTCCAGCGCGGGGCTCTGGTGGCCGCGCCGTTCGATCCGATCGCGCTCCGTCTCACCGGTTCCGAGCGCAGCATCGCTCCGCCCGGCGTCGAACTCATTACGAGCACAAGCTCTGTTGGCGCCCAGCTCGTCGCTTCTCTCTATGCGTCGGGGCTTGCCTTCTTCCCCATGGAAGTCCCCACGGAGCGCCACGTGGTGTGGGTCGATCGCGACGGCGTCGAGACTCCGACCGGCGTCACCATGGATTTCGGCAACCAGCAGACGTTGGGTGCCAATGGGGCGATCGGCGTATCACTGAGCCCAGACGAGTCGAAGATCGCGTGGATCGGGACGGAGCCCACCGTGGTTTCTCTCGACGACATCACCCAGCGCCGGTTGCTCCCCAAGCCGGGACCCACCACCGCCTACATCAAGTGGCACCCGACCGGCGGCGAACCGCCGCGCATGTTCACGACGGCCGAGCAGTCAGTTCCCACCAGTTTCCTGCCGGGAGGCGACGCTGCCCTGGGCTACGTCATCACGCCGAACAGAGGTCGTGATCTCTGGCGATTCCACATGGACGGATCCGCGGAGCCACTGCTTGAAACCGAAGCGAACGAGCGCGGCCCCGTGATGTCTCCCAGCGGCCGGGCGTTCGTCTACGTATCCGACGAGCTCGGAGAAGATCGTGTTCTCCTGCGGCAGTATCCCAACATCGAGAGTCAGGTCTGGCCCATTTCCGAAGCGAACGGGAGTGCTGCGAGTTGGTCGGACGACGGCAGGCACGTCTTCTTCCTGCAGGGCAACGCGATGATGGAGGTCTCGATCAACCTCGACGACGGCGTCCAGATCGGCACCCCGCGACGGCTTTTCTCCGGGAGTGCCTACGAAGAGGATCAATTCGGCAATCCGCTGTATGACGTTGCGGCGGATGGGCGCTTCCTGATGGTTCGGGTCGGCGAAGGCTCTGGCGCCTGGCGCTGGATTCAGAACTGGTCGGTCGACTTGGCCGCAGCTCTCGACGCGCGCTGATGCCGCACTCACCATTCTTCCGAGCGCTGTCGCGCATGGTCCACATCGCTCGCGAGCCCGGCCAACGCGATCACAGCCTGCGGCTCGACGGCTGGTCCCGACGCCGGTTCGTTCGGTCCGCGGCCGTTGCCGGTACCGCCAGCGCAGCGTTCCCTGCAGCGGTCGCCGCGTGGCAGGGCTCCGCGGCGCCCCGGATTGCGATCATCGGTGCGGGCGTGGCGGGTCTGAACGCGGCGTATCAGCTCAAGAAACAGGGACTCACGGCGCAGGTTTACGAAGCGCGCGATGCGGTTGGTGGGCGGATGCGCTCGGAAACCCGCGACGGGCTCGTGTTCGAGTTGGGCGGTCACTTCGTGAACAGCGATCACACCGACATGATCGATCTTGTTGATGAGCTCGGCCTGGAACTCGTCGACGAGAAGAGCGCTATCGATGAGGTCGAGGGTGTGCCCGCGACGGGGTACTACCTCGGTGACCGGATGATCCCGGAGCGTGAGCTCGCCGACCTGTTGCGGCCGATCGCCGATCAGATCGGCGACGACTACGACCGGCTGGACGAAGACTGGGACGCCGTGGCGCCGGAGCTCGATGCGCTGTCGGTGACGGACTACCTCGACCTGCACGCCGACAAGATCCCGACCACCGAGGTGCGCGCTCTTCTCGAGGGCGGGATTCGGTCCGAGTACGGGGTCGAACCCGAGGAATCCTCCGCCATTCAGTTGATCTACAACCTTCCGAGAGTGCGCGGCAAACAGGTGGGGACCACGGGTCTCAACGATGAGCAGTTCTCGGTCGCCGGCGGCTCGGCACAGGTGACGGACGCGCTTGCGGCAGAGCTCGAAGGCCAGGTGATGGTCAACCGATCGCTACAACGTATCCAACATACGGATGCAGGCACCTACCGTCTCAAGTTCCGGTCGCGCAGCGGCAAGGTGACGCGGACCGAGGCCGACTACGTGATCGTCGCGATGCCGTTTCCGCCGTTTCGTCGCGTGGCCGTCGACGCCGACCTGCCCGAAGAATTCACGGCGTTTGTCAGCGAGTCCGAGCTCGGGCGGAACGAGAAGCTGATCGGCCGTTCGTTTCAGCGCACCTGGCGCACTCCGATGGGATTCGTGGGCGAGTCCTGGGACGACCAGGAATTCACCGTCGTGTGGGACGGCAGCATGCGGCAGCCGGAACGCGAGGACGCCGCACTCACCTTCTTCACGGGTGGTGCTCAAGCGGACAAGGCCGTGAAGGGGTCCTCCCAGAGCGTCGGTTCAAGGTTCCTGAGACAACTCACGGTAGCCATCCCGGCATTCGTCTGGGCCGTTGGCAAGTTCACCCGGACCCGCTGGCACCGGGAGAAGGAGTCCGGCGGCTCATACGCGAGCTATCGCCCGGGACAGCTCACACGCTTCGCCGACTATTTCTGGATCGAAGCGGCCAAACCGCGTCGCCGCCAGGAGGTGGTCTTCGACGGCCTCTTCTTCATCGGCGAACACCTGAGCGACGAGTACTACGGCTACATGAACGGCGCTGCACAGACGGGCCGTCTCGCCAGCGAGAGCCTGGTGCGAATGATGGCGGCCTAGCGTGGCCTACTCGAGTCCCTCGACCTGATCCGCGATTGCGAGCGAGAACGATGCTCGCTGGAGGGCGACCGTGATGAAGCGTCCGTCCGGCGACAGGCCGAAAGACTCGGTGAGCTCCTGGGCGTTCGCTTCGACGAGCACCCGACCAGCCGTCGCTACGTCACCTTCGGACACCAGGTCCATTGCCCAGATACCGGGGACGTCCCCGAACTGGGCCACGAATGCCAGCGTTTCCTCGTCGATCCAGCGAGGTCGCCCGAGGGTCATGGCGCTCATCGGCCCGCCCGAGATGCCGAGGGGCGGGATATAGATCGGTGTCTCCGCGTGCATGAATTCGCCGCTCACGGCGTCGATGATCCGGACGTCCGTGCCCCGACTGCGGCCCGAATTGCCGTAGGCAACCCAGTTGTCGGCGGGGCCCACCTGCGGGATGCCGATGACCTCGGAGGAGATGCCTGTGTCCTCGCTCCCGTCGGGGCGTACCCGGCGGAGTCCGAGGTGCACCGGATCAGCGCTTGCGTAGACGATCCATTCGCCGTCCGCGGTCATGGTTGGGTTCTGCGCGTCGTTGGCAATGTTGGTGATCTGACGCGGCCCGTTGCCGTCGGCGTCAGCCATCCAGATCTGCAGTTCTCCCGACCGGTCCGAACTCCAGATGATGTTCCGGCCGTCCGGCGTATAGGCCGGATCCCAGTCCTGCGCGCTGTCGTCGGTGACCTGGGTCAGTTCGAGAGTCTCCGGGCTCACCGTCCAGAGGTCGAGGTTCCCCGATCGATTCGACGAGAACAGCACCCGGCTGCCATCGGGCGAGTAGACGGGCTGCCGATCCTGAGCATCGCCGACGGTGAGCGGGCGACCGCGCTGGTCCCCGCCGATCTCAACCTCGCTTAGTTGAGTGGTCACGCGTGCCAGCCCAACTGCTACGCGATCATTGCCGACGCGCTCGACGACGCCGAAACCGGCACCGTCGCCTCGCTGCGGGAAGAGACCGGAGGCCCAGAACAATGTCGTGACCTCGCCCGTTGCGATCTCCTGACGCACGACCCGGCCCGGTAACCCGGTGCGGTCACCGGTTGTGTTGGGCGCGAGCCCGAAGATGAGGGCGTCGCCGCTGGCGGTCCAGGCGGCGCCTGTCATCGCCGCTGGTCCCGTCGGACTGGGAAGCGCGCTGGCCTCGCCCGTCGCGACATCGATCAGGATTTGAGCCTGTCCACCCGCAGCGTTTGTCGTTGGCAACCGTGTAACCGAGACGGTTCTGCCATCGGGCGAGTAGCGTGGGTGCTCGAGCGCGAACCCCTCGACACGGAACAGTTCACGCTCGGTGCCGGTTTCGAGATCATAGATCGCCACGAGGGCATCGGGCACGATCAGGCGGACGAACGCGATCTGGTTGCCGTCGGGCGACCAGTCTCCATGAAACGCGTCCGAGACCAGCCTGCGCGGCTGCTCGCCAAGAAGGCCGATCCGGTGGAGGTCGACCTGGGTGTCGGACAAGCGCGAGAAGAGCACGCTGTCGCCGGACGGATGGAAGCGGGGCGTGGCGTCCTCGCCGCTCGTGAGCCGTCGTTCTCCGCCCGTGCTGAGCTGCTTTACCCAGATGCCCGCCGTGCCACCGCGCAACGAGCGGAAGGCGATGAGGCGGCCATCACGCGACGCCGAGGGCTGATAGTCGAGACCCGAGAAAGTGACCTGCCGCAGACGGGCCGGTTGCGTGGCGGGCGGCGCGCTGTCGAGCAGTAGACCGGCAGCTAGACCCGCGACTGCCGCGAGCGTCGCAAGCCCGATCGCCGGCATCCATGACGCCCGCGGCGCGGGCGCGCCGGCCGTTGGCGCCGCCGCCGGCGCCTGGATATCGCTGCCGGAGGCCACCGAGGCGTTATCGATAGCGAAGGCGAGATCTCGCGCTGTCTGGAAGCGGTCGTCGGGTCGCTTCTCCATGCAATGCCGTACCACGCGTTCCAGCGACCGTGGCAGGTTGTTGCTCGAAGAGGCCGGCGGCTCCTCACGGAGGATCGCGGTCATGGTCTCGGCGCTTGTGTCGCGCTTGAAGGCAGCGCGGCCATCGAGCATCTCGAAGAGCACGGAGCCCAGCGCGAAAATGTCGCTACGTGCATCGGCGGACTCGCCGCGCACCTGCTCCGGGGCCATGTATCCCACGGTTCCGAGAATCGTGCCGGGCTCGGTGCCCACGACGGTTGCCTGAATCGAGTCGCTGTTGGTACTCGACATCAGAGACGAGTCTTTCGCGAGGCCGAAGTCCAGGAGCTTCACGCGGCCATCCGAAGTGATGAAAACGTTGGCGGGCTTCACGTCGCGGTGAACGATGTCGCGGTCGTGTGCTGCCGCCAGGCCCAGCGCGATGTCGCGCGCGTAGTCGGCGGCCTTGCGATAGGGGAGCGGACCCTCGAGCAGAAGGTCACTCAATGCAGCGCCCTCGAGAAGCTCGGTCACGACGTAGGCCGTGCCATCTCCCTGACCGACATCGAAAACCGCGATGATGTTCGGGTGCGACAGTGCCGCGACCGCGCGTGCCTCGGTCTCGAAGCGGGACATGGCGTCGGCGTCCGTCGCCATTCCGGCAGGCAGGACCTTGATCGCGACTTCGCGGTCGAGTCGACCGTCGTGCGCTCGGTACACCTCGCCCATCCCGCCGGCGCCGAGCCGGTCGGTGAGCGTGTAGGGGCCGAGGGTCTTCCCGATCATGCGTGCTCCGCGGGACGTGGAGGCCAGACTCTACTCTGCCGGCGCTACCTTCCCAACACGCGCGAGATCAATCGGTTCGGAGCGCCACCATCGGGTCCACGCGCAGGGCGCGCCATGCCGGGAGCGCCATGGCTGCGATGGCCAGCCCGGCGACTGCAAGCGCCGTAAGGCCGAGCAGCATCGGGTCGCGGCCGTTCACCTTGTAGAGATAGGAGGCGAGCCAGGAAGTCGTCATGAGGGCGCCGGCGATTCCAAGCATGATGCCGGGCAGGGTGAGGCGGAGTCCGTCGCGCAGCACGAGGCGGGCAACCTGCGGACCTCCAGCGCCGAGTGTCATCCGGAGACCGAACTCGCGTCGACGGGCGGCCACTGCATAGGCGACCACGCCGTAGAGGCCGAGCCCGGAGAGCAGGATCGCGATGCCTGCGAGCATGGCGAGCAACAGTGTCCGGAATCGGGGTAGGGCGGTGGTGCGACGTACGAGGTCGGTCATCGTCGCGACGTTACGGACGGTCACGCCGGGCCCGATCTCGAGAATCGCTGCGCGCGCGCGTTCGGCGACCGCGCCGGAATCTCCGTTCACACGGATCACGTACGAGGCAGCGGCGTCGGGAGCACGCTCGAAGAGTCGGTAGCGCTTGGCTTCGATTTTCTCGGTCAGGTTGGAGTGGCGCACGTCGGCGGCAACGCCGACGATCACGTGAGCTCCGGTGTTCTGTTCCCAGATCGTCTCGCCCAGCGGGCTGCCGTCGGGGAAGTACTGTTCGGCGAACTCCGTGCTAACCACCATTTCTTGCGGGCCGGCCTCGTCGCTCGAAAGGGTGCGCCCTTGCACGATCGGGATGCCCATGACGTCGAAGTACGACGGCGATACGTCCTGCTCCAGACTCCAGCCGCTGTCTTCAGGCGTCGCGGCCTCTGCGATCAGCCCGAAACTCCCGGACGAACGCGAGCCGGCGAATGGCAGGTTGGCCACGGCCGCGAACGCGTCGATGCCGGCCAGGGTTTCCAGGTTCTGGTCGGCCTCTGTGTAGAACGCACGCAGCTCTTCAGGCGCGTCGTGCCAGATATCGATCGGCGCCGCGACGTACATGCTGAGGAGCCCTTGCGTCTCGACGCCGCTCTCGACTGCGGCGAGGCGCAGGTAGCTCGTGGTGAGCAGGAGGGCGCCGGTCAGAAGGATCACGCTGACAGCGATCTCACCGACCACCAGCAAGGAGCGGCCGCGGGAGCCGGCCAGGACTCGCGATGTCTCGCGCAGGCCGTCCGCCGGCTCCGACCGCCGCAGCTGCAACACCGCAATGATGGCGAACAGCACGGCCACGAGCGCAGAGGTCGCCGCGACGTATCCGACCACCGGTGCCGACACCACGATGTCGTCCACGCGCGGCGTATTCGTCGGCAGGAGCGCTCGGATCCAGCCCAGCGTGCCCGCCACCGCTACGAGCGCCAGCAAGCCGCCGGCCGCTGCGAGCACCGCGCCTTCGACCATGAGCTGGCCGGCGAGACGCGACCTGCGTGCTCCGAGAGCTGTGCGCACGGCGAGTTCCTGCTGTCGTGTCGTATTGCGGACGAGCAGGAGGCCCGCCACGTTCGCTGCCGCCACCAGGAGAACGAGTCCAACCGCGCCGGCGAGGAGGCGCAGAGTGCCAGCCGTCGACCCGGCCACTTCCTCGACCCGGCTCACCAGGCGCACGCCGGCATCGATGGAGTCGGGGATGTCCGCGATGATCTGGTCGGCCACCGCGTCCATTTCGAGCTGGGCATCCTCGATCGTCATGCCATCACCCAGTCGTCCGATCGAAGACAGGGACTGGTTTGTGAAGCGGTTGTTGCGCCGGCCTTCCGCCACCGGGTACCACATGTCGAAGCCCCGGCGCGGGAAGTAGAAGCCATCGGGCATCACGCCGATGATCGAGTAGGCGCTGCCGTGCAGGCGCACGGATCTGCCCACCGCATCCGGAGCGCCGCCGAGCCGGGTTTGCCAGTAGTTGTGGCTCACCACCACCACGCGTGTGGCGGTATCGCCTTCCTCGGCGGTGAACCACCGCCCCATCGCGGGCTGCACTCCGACCACGTCCACGAAGCTGTGCGTGGTCTGCACGACGCTCACCCACTCCGCCAACTCCGGCCCGTCCACGATCGTTGGGAACGAGGAGTAGACCGTGATCGCGTCGAACGTCTGGCTGCGCTCGGTCCATTCGAGATACACCGGCCACGAGATGGAGAAGCGGTCGGCCATATCCCGGAACATCTGGATCTCGGAGTTCTGCCAGTCGCGGAATACCTGCCAGACATTGACCACGCGTTCGGGCTGGTCGTAGGGCAACGGCGCGAGCAGAACGCCGTGCACGACGGTAAAGATCGCGGCGTTGGCGCCGATGCCAAGGGCCAGCGTCAGCACTGCGACGACCGCAAACCCCGGGTTCTTGCGAAGGCCGCGTGCTGCGAACCGGGTGTCGGAGGCCACAGCTCCCAGCAACTGCATCGGCGTCCCACCGGCGCCGCGCATGGCGCGTCGTGAGGCGGCGGCAAGGCGCAGGTACCGAACGTGGCTCCCCTGTGCCGAGAAGTCATCCGCGAGGTCGGCCAGAACGAACTCCGAGTTCGGGCCACGAACGAGTCGCCGTGCGATTGCCTGGGCCCAGCCTGCCGGTTTCGGGCTCGTCATCGGTCTTGCCCCCCGTCTGCGGCTGCGACCGCGGCGTGGAGCGCGTCGTCGAGTCCATCGGCCATCGCTTCCAGCTCGCGGACTGCCCGGTTGAGTTCGATGGCTCCTTGAGGCCGCAGGCGGTAGCGTTTCTGGCGTCGGCCGCCTAGTTCTGGCGGAGCTTTCACCACGTCGGAGGCCACGTAGCCGCGCCCCTGGAGGCGATCCATTGCCGTGTACACGGCACCCGGTGAAACCACCCGGCCGGTGCGCTCCTCGATGTTCTGTCGCAGCGCGGCGCCGTCGCAGTCGTCGTCGGTTGCCAGGAGTGCGAAGAGAAGGAGCTTCTCGAACTCGCCCAGGTGCTTGGTCATTTCGGATGGCCTCAGGGGTGCTTCGACTACAGTGTAGTTTGATGAAACTACACTGTAGTTTGAAAGCGCAGCGCGTCAAGGACTTCAGGTCTTCGAGACGCTTCGACAGGTGGCCAGGCCTGTCTGCTACGGTTCCGACAGGAGACATGAGCGCCGCACAAGTCACCCGCGGACGTGCACGGGACCATGGAAGTCGGAACACGCCTCGAACACTTCGAGATCCTCGCGCACCTCGGTAGCGGCGGGATGGGATCGGTCTACCGCGCCCGCGACCTGAGACTCCAGCGCGACGTGGCGTTGAAGTTGCTGCCGGCCGAGTTCATCGACAACGCCGAGGCGTTGCAGCGCTTCCGGCGCGAGGCCACCGTATTGGCCGGCTTCACTCATCCGGGGATCGCCGCGATCTACTCAGTGCACGACGTCGACGGGGCGGTCTTTCTCGCGCTGGAGCTGGTGGACGGTGAGCCTCTGTCCACTTCGCTCGCGGAGAGTCCGTTGCCGCCTTCAGAGATCATGACGATCGCCACGGAAGTAGCGGGCGCCCTCGCCGCGGCTCACGAACAGCAGATCATTCATCGCGACCTGAAGCCGTCGAATGTCATGCGTGACCATCATGGTCGCGTGAAAGTCCTCGACTTCGGGATCGCGAGACCGGTGGCATCGTCTGACCCGGACGCCACCACGGGCGACATGCCCACGGACCAGCAACTCACCGCCGCGGGCGCGCTGCTGGGCACGATCCCGTTCATGAGTCCCGAGCAGGTGCGCGGCGCGACACTCGATGAGCGCACGGATATCTGGTCGTTCGGATGTCTCCTCTTCGAGCTCGCCGTCGGCAAAGGGCCGTTCGTCCGAGAGTCGACTGCGGACACGATGGCGGCGATCCTGGAGGCCGAACCCGACTGGAGCCAGTTGCCTCCCGATCTACCACGGCCGCTGCGGAACACGATCGAGGGTTGCCTGATCAAGGATCGTGACTCTCGTCTCAGTTCCATGGCGGCGATTGGCGAGTCGCTGCGGGAGGCGATTGTGGCGCGCCGCACGCCACGTGGTGTCGCCTTGGCCCTCGTCGCAGCGGTGCTTCTTGTCGCCGTCTCGAGCGCAGCGCTGTGGGCCTATCGCAATCAATCCGCGACTACCCGAGCGCGCGAGGTGCTACTGCCGGAGATCGATCGCCTCACCGCCGCAGGTCAGTACTCCGCAGCCGTGGCCGTGGCGAGCGAGGCGAGCGAGAGCCTCGCGCCGGAGGAGATGGCTTCGCGCTGGTCGCAGATTTCGCGTTCGGCGACGCTCACGACGGTCCCCCGGGGAGCCGACATTCAACTGAGCGAGGTGCGCACTCCACAGTGGGCTGGCGCCTATACCGACGCGTCGATCGAGTGGACGCACCGCGGACAGTCACCGCAGCACGTCGAGCGCCTGCCGCTGGGCGCCTATCGCCTGCGCCTGGAACTCGAGGGCTACCGGGATCTCGAGGAAATCGTGTGGATCGACCCCGATTCGGAGCCTCACGTCGAGGCGGAGGTTCCGCTCATTCCTTTGGGCGCCGTGCCTCCAGGGTTGACCTACATCACTCCGCGGAAGCTACGGGCATCCGTATTCAATCTAGACGGATTTGACCCGACCCCGGAAGTCGATCGCTACCCGGCCTACCTGCTCGGCACGACCGAGGTGACGAATGCCGAGTATCAGAGGTTCGTCGAGGCCGGCGGCTACTCAGATACCGCGTACTGGATACACGCGATGACCGACAATGGCCGCGAGTTGTCTTTCGAGGCGGCCACGACACGGTTCCGCGATCGAAGCGGCCGGCCGGGACCATCGACCTGGGAAGCCGGTACCTACCCCGAAGGTCTGGCTGGTCACCCCGTCGCGGGCATCAGCTGGTACGAAGCCGCCGCTTTCGCTGAGTTTTCGGGCGCGGCTTTGCCGACGATCTACCACTGGACCAGCGCTCGCGACCGTGCCCTCGCCGTACAGCTGACGTCGACCAGCAACTTCGGCCAGGCGGGGACGGTCGCCGCAGGAAGCACACCGTTCGGCACTCACGGTCTGCGGGAAATGGCGGGCAACGTGCGCGAATGGGCGTGGAACGCGGTCGGCGATTCGCGCTACATCCTCGGCGGCGCGTACAACGATCCCTACTACGCCTCGAGTCAGGGCGACCTGCTACCTCCGCTCGATCGCTCTCCGACGAACGGGATGCGCCTCGCGTACTACCTCGACGCGACAGCTTCGGAACTCGAACCGTTGCTTCAGCCGGTCGACGTGGAGCCGGTGCGCTACTCCTGGGGTACGGACGTCAGCGACGAGGTCTTTGACGTTCTCAAGCGACACTACGACTACGATCCGACGCCTCTGGACGCGACCACCGTGGCTGTCGAGCGAGGGCAGCACTGGACCCGCGAGAAGGTCGAGTTTTCGACCGGGTATGGGGAAACGATGCAGGCGCATCTCTACCTGCCGCTGAACGCCGGGGGACAATTGCAGACGATCGTCTACTACCCCGGCGTGGACGTGATGCGGCCGATCCCCAGTGACCGACTCCAGGGTGAGGCGCTGCTGGCCGCACTGATCGAGAGTGGACGCGCGGTGCTCTATCCCATCTATCGCGAGACGTACGAGCGCAATCTAGGGGTTTCGCACAACGCTCGATCGGCGACTCGCGAGTACAGCGACCGCAAACGGTATTGGATCCAGGATGCACTTCGTTCCGTGGACTACCTGGCGAGTCGCGACGACATCGACATGGAGCGCATTGCCTACTACGGCCTGAGTTGGGGCGCCGAACACGGTCCGATCGTGCTCGCGATCGAGCCACGTTTCGCAACGGCGGTGCTCAGCGATGCCGGTGCGCTGCTCGTTCCCGTTCTCCCGGAGGTCGACGAATCCGTGTTCGCGCCTCGTGTGAACGTTCCCGTGTTGATGCTGAACGGCACGCACGACTACATCTTCCCGGTCGAGACATCGCAGATTCCGTTCTTTGAACATCTCGGCACGCCCGTCGACCAGAAGCGGCATGTTACCTACAACGCCGGGCACGTGGTCGCCGCCTCGTTCCCCAGAGAGGTTGTGGCCGAGATTCGCGGTTGGCTCGACCTGACACTTGGTCCCGTTCAATAGGTCGCCTTGCGGTAGGGTGACGCCGTCTCGTCCTGCCGAACGGAGTTCACGATGCGATCGATTCCCCGCGCCCTTGTCCCGCTGCTCGTTCTGACGGTTCTGTTGACTGTCGCCTCGACGCCTGCGGCCCTCTCCGCGCAAGATGGCTCGCTGCCGTTCGAGTACGACTACGTCGCCGAGGAGGCCATCGCTACCGGGATCGACGTAGACAACCCCGACCCGGATCAGCTGCGCGAGATCTTCGCCAAGCGACGCGCGCGTGTGCTCGATGCGATGCCGGATGGCGCGATGATCATCTTCTCGGTGGAACGCGCTCAGGAGCGCCGACTCGAATTCCAGGTGCCGCACTCCGACAACCACGACTTCATCTACCTCACGGGACTCGAAGGCCTCGACTCGCTCGACTCGGCACTCGTGCTCGTGCCGCCGCCAGGCGAGCAGGTGTCCGAGCAGGAAGTGCCGAATGTGCCCTGGACGGTGCTCTACACGTCCGGGCACCCGGAGACGATCGCCTCGCGCACCGGTATCGACGACGTACGGGCGTTTGACGAACTCGAGAAGGACCTGTCGGTTGCCATGACCGATTATCGCGACTGGCGGGTCACGCAGGTGCGGCGCTGGCCGCTCGCGGCGGCACTGTCGAAGCGCTGGGGTCCGGACAACAAGGTTCTCTACCTCAACTACCCACGGTTCTTTCGCCTCGGGATGCCGGAGCCGGCCCGCCTGGAAACGTTCGCGCAGATCGAGCGGTTCTCCCCGGAGATCGCCCTGCGCGACTCGGCCGACATCCTCGACATCGTGCGGATGTACCACGACTCCTGGTCGCTGGCGAACCTGCGCCGGGCCATCGACATCACGTCAGAAGGCGTGATCGAGGCGCTCCGCATCGCCCGCACCGGCCTCACCGAGATGCAGGTGATGGAGGCCATGGACTTCGTCTACCGATATCGCGGCGCCTACCTTGGCTTCCCGACTTCCGTGCGCCGCCAGTTCTTCGGCGGCGAGGCGGTGACCCGCGAGGTGCCCGAGGGCTGGATCGAGTTCGTCCCGCGTTCCGGTGGTGCCGTCTTCGAGGATGGCGACCTGCTGCACACCGACACCGGCGCAGCGTTCAATCACTACTCGGCCGATGTCCAGCGGGTCATCCCCATCAACGGCACGTTCACCGACGCGCAGCGGGAACTCTACGAGATCGCCCTCGACGTGCAGACAACGGTGATCGAGGCGGTGCGGCCGGGTGTGACCTGGTGGGAGTTGCACGAACTGGCGGTGCAGATGCTGCGCGACGCCGGCGGCTACGACGAGCACTACACCTACGGTATCGGGCACTTCATCGGCATGGAGGTGCATGACGAGGGCGACTACCTGCGGCCGCTGGCCCCCGGGATGATGCTCTCGATTGAGCAGGGCGTGATGCCGCCCAACGGCCCGCGGGTGGCGTTCGAGGACGACGTGCTCGTGACCGAGGACGGGTTCGAATGGCTCAGCCGCACGATCCCGATCGAGATCGCCGAGATCGAGGAGTTGGCTCGACAGGAGGGCACTCTGCAGCCCTTCATCGACAAGACCCCGTTCGACGGGCTGCTGCGCCAGCGCTAGAGGTTCCAAGAGCCGCCAGCGAGTAGCTCTGAACGTAATGCCTAGACATGCTTCCTATTGATAGGTAGAGTGTCTAGGCATGAAGAAAAGCCAGGGAAATCGCACGGAACTTCTGCAGGGCACGCTCGACATGCTGATCCTGCGCGTGCTCGCGGAAACCCCGCTACACGGCTACGCAATCGGCAAGCGGCTCGGCGAGGTTTCGGCCGGACGCCTCGAGATTCCGCAGGGGTCGCTCTACCCGGCGCTCCACCGGATCGAGCAGCGTGCGCTGGTGGATGCCACGTGGACGACCATCCGGGGGCGCGAGGCCAAGGTCTACGCCATCAACGCGAAGGGGCGGCGGAAGCTAAAGGACGAGATCTCCGGTTGGGAAGAACTCGCCAGCACCGTTTCACTCGTGCTCAACAACGCCTGACACCGAGGCCTAATCGATGCTCCGATGGTTGAGGACACTGCGACGACGCGAGTGGGAGCGACGACTCGATTCCGAGTTGAGGTTCCACTTCGACGAACACGTCCGCGAATTGATGTCCCGCGGCGTGTCGCGCTCAGAGGCACGTCGGCAGGCCAGGCACGGGATCGGGGGAGTGGAGCAGGTCAAGAGGCGTGCGCGACGGTCGACCTACCCGATGGATCGAAGACGGTTTCTCCGATGCGCGCTTCGCCCTCCGCAGCCTTCGCAAGGACTCCTTGTTCGCCACCGTGGCTGTGGGAGCCCTGGCGCTCGGTGTGGGTGCGGCCACAGCGATATTCAGCGTGGCCTACCCGGTTCTTTTCGAGCCGCTTCCGTACCCGGACGCGGATCAGCTGGTGATCGTGAGCGAACCGGACTCCGGTATTTCCTCGATGGCCTTCGGAACCTATCGCGAGGTGGCGACGCGGGCGCAGAGCGTCGACAAGGTGGCGGCTTACCGCCCATGGCAACCAACCCTGAGCGGCGCCGGCACTCCGTCGCGACTGGACGGGTTGCGGGTGAGCGCGGACTACTTCGCCGCTCTCGGCGTGGCGCCCCGGCTCGGCGCGGGGTTCGCGGCTGAGGACGACCGGCCGGGTGGCGACGGTGTTGTTGTGCTCAGCGACGCACTGTGGCGGCAGCAGTTCGAGGCGGATCCTGACATCGTTGGCCACAACGTCCGTCTGGATGGTTGGCCGTATCGCGTGGTGGGGGTGATGCCGCCCGACTTCACGAACACCCCCTTGCCGCCGAGTGCCGCCTGGACGCTGCTGCAGTACGACGCCACGCTCCCAGGTCACGATAGCCGGGAGTGGGGGCGTCACCTCGGAACGCTGGCCCGCCTGAAGCCGGGGGTCGAAGCGGAGGCCGCGCAGCACGAACTCCTGGAGATCGGTCAAGCGCCGGTGTCGGAGTTCGCTCGCCCGACGTGGGCAAACATGGAAAACGGACTGGACGTGCGGCCTCTGAAAGAGGCGACCACAGCCGCCACGAGGCCCTTGCTGCTCACACTCCTCGGCGCTGTGGCTCTGCTGCTGCTGATCGCGTGCGCCAACGTTGCGAATCTCGTGCTCGGTCGCAACGCGAAGCGTCGCGGCGAGGTGGCTCTCCGCACTGCGCTCGGAGCGAGTCGCGGCCGGGTGGCACGACAGTTCCTCACTGAGAGCCTGACGCTCTCGGTCGTCGGAGGTGTTCTGGGTGTTGGCCTCGCTGCGCTCGGTGTTGAGGGCCTCCAGATCGCGGCCCGATCTGCCCTTCCTGGCGATGTCCAGTTCGGCATGGATGGCGTCGTCCTTCTCTTCGCCGCCGCCGTCACGACGGGTACCGGACTCCTGGTTGGACTCGTGCCAGTTCTGTCCTTGCGGGCTGGGGGCCTGCGCGCTGGAATGGAAGGTGGTTCGACGCGCACCACGGATGGACGGGCGACGCTGCGTCAGGCGTTGGTCGCCGCGGAAGTCGGTCTGTCGTTGGTCCTTCTGATCGGCGCTGCGCTCCTGACGAGTAGTCTGCAGCGTCTGTTCGCTGTTGCTCCGGGATTCGAGACGGCTGGCACCACGGTGATGCAGTTGCAGGTGGCCGGCCCCGAATTCCGCGAAAGGCAAGCGGTGCGGCAGTTCTTCGATGAAGCTCTCGCGGCGGCTCGCGCGGTGCCGGGGGTCGGTGAGGTTGCCCTGACCAGTCAGTTGCCGCTTAGCGGCGATGTGGACATGTACGGAGTGAGGCTGGCCGAAGGCTCCGAAGCCCAGGGTGGTGCCGCGTATCGCTATGTGGTTACGCCTGGATATCTCGCGACCATGGGCATCGAGTTGCTGCGCGGCCGGGCTCTGGAGCCGCAAGACGCGGCCGAGGCCCGCCGCGTAGCCGTGATCAGCGAAGCCGTTGCGACTGGGCTTTTCCCCGACCAGCCGCCTCTTGGCCAGCTTCTGCATTTTGGCCGCACGGATCTACCGCCCTTCGAGGTCGTTGGAATTGTGCGCGACGTGAAGCAGACGTCGCTCGACGCCGCACCGGCCGGCGCCATCTACATCACGCCTGAGCAGTGGTACTTCGCGGACAATGCACTCTGGCTTGTCGCCACCCCGGGAGACGGGCCGAGTATTCGAGTGGCGGACATTCACCAGGCGGTGTGGTCGGTGAATCCGGATCAGCCCATCGTTCGCACCCAGCTGCTCGAAGATCTGCTCATGCGATCGGAGGCGCAGCGGCGCTTCGCGCTCACCATCTTCTCGGTCTTCGCCGCCGTTGCTTGGATTCTCGCCGTTGCCGGCCTCTACGGTGTCGTCTCGGGTGCAGTCCAGACGCGACTCCGGGAGTTGAGCGTCAGGAAGGCGCTTGGCGCCGCGCCGCGCGACATCATCGCTCTGGTTGTGCGCCAGGGCATGTTGGGCGCCATCGTGGGCATTGTCGGCGGGCTTTGTGCGGCAGCTGCAGCGAGTAGAGCACTCGGAGGCCTGCTATATGAGGTGCCTCCTTTTCACTTGACGACCTACGCGGGGACGTCCATCGCGGTTGCCGCAGTCGCGCTGTCTGCGTGCTGGCTTCCAGCCCGCCGCGCGGCCCGAATTGATCCGGCGCGCGTTCTGGAGTCTCGGTAGCTGTTTCGGCGCGGCGCGCGGGTTCGGAACCGCGGCGCACGTCTGTTAGGGTCGCCCGATGATTTCGCCGTTTCCCGCACATCGAATCGCGCGGGCCGCCCTGTGCGGCGCGCTCTATGCGCTCGCCGTATGGGTGCCCGATTCGGCCTCGGCGCAGGCGATTGGTGGCGCCGATCCGGTACAGCAGGAGGCTGCGCAGTCCGAACAGGAAGCCCTCGACTGCTCTGGCCCTGCCTGGCACCGCCGCGGCACTGCTTGCGAGGACGTTTTGCCGCCGCCGTACGACTTGCGCCGTACGATCGGCAAGCTGCCGCAGAACTTCGCGCGCGGCGTGGTGGGCGTGTTCTCGCTCGATAATCTGCCGACGCTGGTCTGGGGCTCGGCAGCGACGGGCCTCGCGTTCGCGTCCGACGGCAATCCGAAACCACCTGGTTTCGAGGGCGGCGAATTCGGCGAGATCGGCCACTTCTTCGGCGAGCCGGCTTTCGTTGGCGGCGTTGCGGTGGGCCTTCTCGTTGCGGGCCGCATTGCAGATGCGCAGCCCGTGCGCGATTGGACCTACGACCTCTTCCTCGCCACCGGCGTGAACCTGCTCTACACGGAAACGCTGAAGAGGACGGTCACGCGGACGCGCCCCGACGGCAGCAACGACCACTCGTTTCCCTCAGGTCACACCTCGAACGTGTTTGCGTGGGCCACAGTGATCGATCGACACTATGGGCCCGGCATCGGAATTCCGATGTGCACCCTGGCCACGCTGATCGGGCTCTCTCGCAACGATCGCGGGAGCCACTACACGAGCGACATCGTTGCCGGCGCCGTCATCGGGATCATCGTGGGCCGCACGGTGACGCGACAGAACTCGCTGACCATGGATGACGGCCCGCAGTTCAACGTGATCCCGATCGTCGGCCCTGCCGGCGGCTCAGGAATCGGACTGCACGTCGTTTTCTAGCCAGGCGTTCAGGCCGAGAAGTGCTCACGGAGCATCTCGAGGCTCTTCGGGACACCCATCGACGGGTCTTCGCGTCCTTCGAATTCCAACGAGATCCAGCCGCGATATTCGGCTTGCTGCAGCATGGCTGCGATCCGACCGTAGTCGATATCGAGTGTGTACCAGCGGCCGCCACCGTAGTAGGTCTTGGCCTGCACCAGGGTGATCGGGACGTCGCTGGCAGCCATCGTCTGCAGTTGCTCGAATCGGTTCTCGAAGAAGTTGCCAGTGTCGAGGGTGATCTGTAGCCACGGCGAGTCGATGGCATCCACGATGCGCAGCACGCCGTCCGCCGTGCGTCCGAGTCCCCAGTGGTTCTCGAGTCCGAGCACAACGCCGTGCTGTTCGGCGGCCGGCAGGATCTGCTCGATGGAGTCGATGACCCATTCGAATCCCTGTTCTTCGGACAGCCCGTCGGGCACCGGTTCGATGCCCTTGTTGTCCATCAATGCGGTGAACGACTCCGAAGTGCCCCAGCGGCCGGTGTTGATGCGCATCGTGGGGATGCCCATCGCCGACGCGAGTTCGACCTGCCGGATGGTGCGATCGATGTTCGCCTGGCGCTCGGTGACGTCGGCGTAGAGGAATCCCTGATGAGTCGAAAAACCCATCAGTGTCATGCCGAGCGAGTGCGCCCGCGCCTTGAGGCGCTGCAGCATCGCTGGGGACTCGTCTTCCATCTGGTTGTGCAGGATCTCCACGCCGTCGAAGCCGAGTTCGGCGGCGATGTCGATGCATTCCAGCACGGTGGTGCGTTCGCCCTCGTAAGTCATCAGCGAGTAGGTGGACACGCCAATCGGGTTGCCCGGAAGTGCGGCGTTGCGCGGGGTAGCGTTGGCGGCCACAGGCTTGGCGCTGATGACGCCGGTGAGCGCGGCGGCGGCCACGGGAGTTCGCGTGAGAAAGTCACGTCGCTTCATGGTGATCTCCGTTGTCGGGCGGCGCGCCGGATCGGCCGTGCGCCGGCGCGCGAAGGCTACAACAGCGGCGCTCGCGCCGCGCCGGAATCCGGCCTCCGCCTGCTACTCTGATGCCGGTTCCCTGACCCCGATTGATCCCGATGGAGGACTCACTTGAGATCGCTGACAGGACGCATGGCGCTGCTCGCGCTTGCTTTGGGGCTATTGCCCGGCGCTGCGGTGGCGCAGGAGGCCGGGCCTCGGCTCGGATGGGTCGAGTTGCTGACCAACGACTCGCGCGCTGCTGCCCAGTTCTACGCCGAGTTGTTCGGCTGGGCCATTGAAGGGCACAGCGATGGCAAGTATCGACTCCGCCTGGACGGCGAACTCGTGGGCGGCATCACACAGATCCAGAACCGCGACGGCGAGGACCACACCACGTGGCTGCTCGGCGTCACCGTGCCCGACGTGCGCGACGCAGTGGTGGCGACCCGCGCCAGCGGCGGCACGGTGATTCGTGATCAGACGCGGACCTCGGATGGAGGTGAGTGGGCAGTCGTGGCTGATGGCCAGGGTGCCGAGGTGCTCGTCTACTCCGGCGACCTCCGGATCGAGGGCGAACCCGCACCCGGCCGCTGGGCCTGGGCCGAACTCTGGACAACCGATCCCGACTCGGCAGCCGACTTCTACGGCTCGGTGATCGGCTGGGATCTCGAGGAAGTTGAACACCCCGACGGCACCTACCGTTCCTTCACCTACGAAGGTGATCTACGCGCCGGCCTGGTTCCGATCACCGGCGAACGCGTGGATCCGGGCTGGGCGCCCTACATCGGCGTAACCGATGTGAAGGCAACCGTGCAGCGCGCCGAGGAACTGGGCGCCGAAGTGTTGCTGGCTCCCGGGGCGGACGTATACGGCGGCCGGGTGGCCATCCTGCGCGATCCGACCGGCGTCGGATTCCTGGTTATCGAACTCGAGGAGGAAATGGAATGAAGTGGCTTCAACTCCGCGCGGTTCGGCTCCTGGTTCTCATGACAGTGGCTCTGATCGGCCTGGCTAGTTGCGCCTCCAGTGGCACCTCCACGTCGCTCCATGTCGGAGTCGGGGTCGGCTACGGCGGCTACTACGGTTACGGTGGCGGCTGGGGCTATCCGCCCGGCTTCCGTCCTGGATATCCGATTGGCCGTCCGCCAAGTCGCCCGATTCCCACTCCGTATCGCGACGTGCCAAGCGCCGGCAACCTGCCGTAGCCGGCCCGGAGCGCACATGTCGAGCAGTCTCGCGCAGCGGCACCGCGTGCCCGAGGTCATGGACGACCCGGGCCTCGACCGCGCGCGGCACGAGGCTGCTCTGGCGGGGCTCGCCCGCCTCAATCGGCTCGCCGCGCCCGCCCGCGCCATCTGGCGCGGGGTGCGGAGTCGTTTGGGCGCACACGAACCGCTGCGTATCCTCGACCTGGGTTGCGGGAGCGGCGACGTGAGTCTCGCCGCGGCGACTCATGCTGCGGAAGAGGCTCTGTTCGTCGAGCTCACTGGATGCGATCTGAGTGACGTGGCGACGGACATCGCGACCTCGACCGAGACGCCCTCGCGAGTCGAGGCCCGGTTTGTCACCTGTGATGCACTCGACCTTGCAGCGCTGCGCACACTCGAAGTGCGCCCGCATATCGTGATGACGTCGCTTTTCATGCATCACCTCGATCCCCGAGACGCCGTCACTCTGATGGGCAACATGCGCGCGCTTGCGAGCGATCTCGTGGTGGTAGACGACCTGATCCGTGATCGCGTGGGCTACGTACTGGCGGCAGTCGGGTCGCGGTTGCTCACGCGCTCGGATGTGGTTCATACCGACGCGCTGCGTTCGGTCCGGGCTGCGTTCTCGCCCACCGAGGTGCTCGGGTTGGCGCGCGAGGCCGGGCTCGAAGACATCACGCTGTCGCGGCACTGGCCGGCACGGTTTCTGATGATGGCGCGAGGCGCGGCCTGATGGCGCGCGCGTTGATGGCGGCTTCGCGCGAAATCGAGGTGCTCGTCCTGGGCGGCGGCCCCGCCGGCGTTGCGTCGGCCATCGGGTTCGCACAGGCGGGCAGGGACGTGCTCCTCGTCGAACGTCGGACGTTCCCGCGGCCCAAGGTGTGCGGCGGCTGTCTCGGACCGCTTGCGCTAGGTGCCTTCGAAGAACTGGGTTTCGACCCGACGCGGCTAGCCACCGCTGCGCCGTTGTCGCGAACCCGGGTCGCCACCGGCGGTGCTCAGGCGAGTCTCGATTTGCCTGCGGGTCTAGCCGTGGATCGGGCGGAACTGGACGCACACTTCGTGGACTTCGCGGTGGAGCAGGGAGTAGACGTGCGTCACGGCGTGCGTGCGCGACTGGCCGCGAGGTCCGAGAGCGGACGAACCGTTCACCTGGAATCAGCGGACGGTTGCACCGGGGTCGAGGCGAAACTGGCGATCGTGGCCACGGGACTCCGCCGCGCCGAGGCCGGTGATGGCGCGGCACGCGTGGGCCTGGGTGCGACCCGAGACACCGGTGCCGGCCCACCCGCCGGTGAGGTGTGGATGGCAGCCGATCAGGGCAACTACGTGGGCATGACTCGCTATGCCGACGGTCGCCTCAACGTGGCCTGTTCCGTGGCGGCCACGGCGATTGCCACGCACGCACCCGGCGCAGTCGTGGATCAGATTCTCGAGGCGGCCGGTCTCGATGCACTCGGGTGGGAGCGCTGGACGGGAACGCCGCCGCTCCGCACCGAACCCGAACAACGCAACCGTCGGCACGTGCTCGCATGCGGCGATGCATCCGGCTTCTGGGAACCGTTCACCGGCGAAGGAATCGGCTGGGGTGTTGCGGCGGGCGTTCGCCTGGCCAACACGGCGGGTGCACTGATCGACGACTGGAGCGACGGCGTCGCGGAGGGCTGGATGCGCGAGCACCATGCGTGGCTCCGCGCAGCGCAGACCAAGAGTCGACGCGTGGCCGCCCTCACCGATCGCCCGCGACTCGCACGCTGGGCGCTCGGACTGCTCAACCACGCCCCGGCAGCGGGCCGTTGGCTCGTGCTGAGGGGCGCCTGAGATGAAGGTCCTCGGGTTAGGGACCGCCGTGCCGGAGGTCGTCGAACAGGCTGACGCGGCTCGCATCGCGCGCGACATCCTCGGCGGCGACGAACGTCAGGCTCGATTGGTGAAAGGGCTATATCGGCGGTCTGGCGTGGCGAGGCGTCACTCGACTCTCCTGGAGGAAGGATCGCCCGAGGCTCGCCAGACATTCTTTGCCCCTCCGACCGAGGCCGGCCAGTGTCGTCCGGGCACTGGCGAACGGATGCAGAGGTACGAGCAGGACGCCGGCCCATTGGCGGTGCGCGCGGCGGTGGCGGCTCTCGACGATTCGGGCATCGAGGCGGCGGCGATTACGCACCTCGTGACGATCTCGTGCACCGGCTTCCATGCACCCGGGCCGGAAGTCGCGCTCATCGAGCAACTCGGACTCTCGCCGGAGGTCGGGCGTTTCGCGGTTGGCTTCATGGGGTGCCACGGTGCCTTCAATGGACTCCGCCTCGCCGACACGATCGTGCGTGCCGACCCCGCTGCGCGCGTGCTCGTGTGCTCGATCGAACTCTGCACCCTGCACTTCTCGCATACCTGGGAGTCGGACAAACAGGTGGCGAACGCGCTGTTCGCGGATGGCGCCGCAGCGTTCGTCTGCGGAAGCGGCGACGATGGCCCGCTTGCGATCCGCTCCTTCGGGTCGCGGCTCATCGAGGACTCGCGCGACGCCATGAGCTGGCGTGTCGGCGACCACGGATTCGAGATGACTCTCGCCGCCGAACTTCCCGACCTCATTGGCAGCCGTCTCGCCGGCTGGCTTGAACCATGGCTGGCGGAACGCGCGCTCAGCGCGAGCGAGATCAACTGGGCCGTGCATCCCGGCGGCCCGCGGATTCTCGACGCGGTGCAACGGTGCATGGAGCTCGACGCCGACGCACTCGCCGTGTCGCGGAGCGTGCTGTCCGACTACGGCAACATGTCCTCGGCAACGATCGGCTTCATCCTGCGGCAGCTCCGTGATGGGGATCACCAGGGCCCGGGCGTTGCTCTCGGGTTCGGCCCGGGCCTGATGGTGGAAGCGTTCGAGTTCAATCTCGGAGAAGCGGCCTCGAACTAGTCGGCGCGGAGCGCTGTGGCCGGGTCGACTCGTGCCGCGCGACGCGCGGGAACGAAGCAGGCCGTGGCAGCCACCAGCAGCGTCAGTCCTGCGACCGCGGTCATCGTCGCCGGATCCCGCGGGCTCACTCCACGCAGCATGCTTGTGAGCACCTGCGTGAGGAGGAACGAAGCACCCAATCCGAGCACCGTGCCCAACGCGGCGAGACGCATCCCCTCGGTCACAAGTTGGTTGCGCACCTGTGGGCCGAGCGCGCCGAGCGCCAGCCTGATCCCCGTTTCGCGATGACGTCGAGCCACGCTGTTGGCAATCACGCCAAACATCCCGACGGCGGCGAGGGCGATTGCCACGAGCGCGAACGCACCGATGGTGGCCACGTTGAAGCGCGGCCCGGCCACGTGCTCGTCGATGAAGTCGTTCATGCTCTGCACCGCGAACGGCGCCATCATTGGATCCACTTCGCTCAGCGCCGCGCGCACGGGCGCAAGCGACGTTGCGAGCACGAAGCTCTTGAGGGCATACGGGTCGCGATTGAATGACGCGTACCACTCCGGCTCGGCTGCGGCCTCGGGCCCGGTGTGTTTGATGTCGGCGACAACGCCCACGATCTCCAGCCACACGTGGCCCTCTGCCTCGGCGTCGCGGCTGATGCCTTGACCGATCGGGTCGACTCCGTTGAAAACCGAGGCGGCCATACTCTCGTTGATCATGGCAACCGGCGCCTGCGATTCAATGTCTGCCGGCGTGATGGCACGACCCTTGACGACTTCGATCTCGAGAATGTCGAGGTAGTGCGCGTCGATGGCCCGATACCCGGCGCCGGGACGACGCTCGAAGGGCATGTCGCGCAGATCGTAACCATCGACTGTGTTCGCGCCCGTGTACGGCATGAAGTTGGTAACCCCCACCGCCGTCACTCCGGGCACGGCGCGGAAGCTGCGCTGCACCTGCTCAACGAAGGCGGTTCGCGCCTCCATGTTCTCGTAGGTGGGCCTTAGCGCGACCACCTGCACGGTGAGCACGTTGTCTGATGCGAACCCCGGGTCGATGCCGAGGAGCCCGACAAAACTGCGGCCAAGCAGGCCGGCGCCCACGAGCAACGTCACCGCGAGACCGATCTGCAGCGTGGCAGCGGCATCGATGGCGCGCCTCTGCCATGGACTCGACGTCGCGCCTCTGTCGCCGGCCGAGGCCGAGCTGAGTTGACCGGGGCGCGTTGCCAGCCAGGCGGGGATGCCACCGAAGAACAGTCCCACCAGCGCCGAAACCAGCAGGGTGGCGGCCACCACCGAGACACTGACGGCCGAGTTCTCGAGGCGCGGCACGTTGCCGGGCGTGAGCTGCGTGAGGGCAGTGAGCAGGAAGCCCGAGCCAAACAGACCGACGATTCCGCCGAGCACGCCCAGCACAACACCCTCGGTCAGCAGCCCGCGGATCAGGCGCGGGCGCGCGGCTCCGAGCGAGGCGCGGATCGCCAACTCAGCCTGTCGATTGAGACCCTGCACCAGCATCAGATTGATGAGATTGACGGTGGCGAGAGTGAGCAGCATCAGCGCCGCGCCGAAGGTGATCAGCAGCACCGTACGGAAGGGCCCGAGTACCACATCGGTGATGCGCCTGGTTGTGATCTGCCAACCGTCGTTGGCTCCTGGATGGAGTTCGGCCTGGCTGGCGAAGGTGCTGTCTAGAGTCTCCTGCGCCCGACCGATCGAAGTTCCGTCGGCGAGTCGGGCAAACGCGAATGCCGCCCGGCGGTTCCGCGGCCAGTTTTCCGGATCAGGAGCGAGCGGCACCAGGAGGTCGCGCGTGTAACCGCTCGCCAGTTCGCCGGGCATCCGGAACTCCGGCGGCAGGACCCCAATCACGGTGTGCTCGACGTCGTTGAGGATCATCGCGCGGCCGAGGGCGGGCTCGCCCGCGAAACGCGTCTGCCAGATGCCATGGCTGATCAGGACGACCCGATGGTTGCCCGGCACGCCCTCCTCATCGGAGAAGCCGCGGCCCTGCTGCGGATCGACTCCGAGAATATCGAGCGTGCCTGGTGATACGCGCGCGGCCGAAAGGTTCTCCGGGTGGTCGCCACCGCGATAGGTCATGGCGGCTCCCTGCACGGCGAACACACCGTCGAACACCGGCAACTCGCCCCACTCGCGCAGGTTCACGAGCGAAACCGGTCCGTCGACGATCTGACCGTTGTCGCTCTGGGAACGCAACGTCACCAGTCCGCGCGAGGCTTCGTAGGGGAGCGGTTCCAGCAGCACCGCGTCGATGACGCCCAGCGTGGCGGCACTACCGACGATGCCGATGGCGACGGTCAGGATGACGGTGGCAGCGAGGCGCGGCTGACGCCGTATTGTGCGGAACGCGCCTTGAAGGTCGAACAACAGGTTCTGCATGGGGTCGGGCTCGAGTGGGGAACCATGAGTCGGGGGGAGAGAGGGTCGTGACCGCGCGCCGAACCAACGACGCGGCGTGCGGTTGTAGGTGCGAAGGCGAAGCCAGTCGGGCGAGCGCAACTGTTGCCAGGCCCAGCGGCGTGCGGGCCCTCGTCCGGCGGTGCCGGCGATCGCAGCGAATTCCTCGGCAAGGTCACCGAGCAGTGCCTGACGAAGTGGCCGCGGCGCCAGCGCGGCAGCGACCAGAGCCACGAGAACGGGAAGTCGGTGCGAAGTCATCAGGACTCCCGCCGCATGGCTTCGCGTGCGCCATCCCACATGCGGTCGAAGTGGTCGCGCGCCCGTTCGAGAGCTTCCACGCCGAGTTCGGTCACGGCGTACAGCCGCTTGCTCCGTCCACCACGCACCGCTGTCGGCTCGGCAAACCAGCTGCGCACGAGGTCCTGCTCCTCGAGTCGACTCAGGGCGACGTAGATCGTTGCGATCGACACCACGCGGCCGGCCTGTTCTTCCAGGGCGGCGCGAATCGGGGCACCGTAGGCCTCGTCGCCCAGCTGCAGAACAGCCAGCATCACGAGTTGTTCGAAGTCGGTCAGGTAGTCGCGGCGTTTCATATGTTTGCTTATAGCACACATATGGCAAACTACACGAGTTTCAACCTACGGGAAATCACAGGGGCCCGCCACGCTTGAGGAAATCACGGGAAGGCGACTTCGCGCTCATCCGTTGAACCCCGGGCGCCACGATGCACGTAGACATCTGTAGCTCTCCATCGTGACTCCCCGGAGCACAGCTCATGGCTGAATCCGAACAACTTCGACCCGCAGAAGGCCCGCCGTCACGGCGCGATATGAGTTTTCGCACCAGTGTCGCGCTCATCGCCACTCTCATCGGGCTTTCGATGATCATCGCGCTGATGAGCTATCGCGGCGATCAGGCATCAGTCGGCGGTGCGTTCGACGCTACCGAAGGCTCGCAAACCGAGGCCCCACGACGGCCGTGACCGGTTACCCTGAAGGCCCTTTCCCGCTCGAGTGGATCGATGCGTAACGAAGCCACCGCACCGCAGACCGAGTCCTTCCGCCTCGACGAGTGGGAGGTGTATCCGCGCCTCAATCGCATCCAGCGCGACGGCGAGGAGATCCGGCAGGTCGAGCCAAAGGTCATGCGGGTGTTGGTCTACCTGGCTGCGCGCCCCGGCAATGTCGTGGGTCAGCAGGAGCTGATCGACGCGGTCTGGGAAGGCATGGCGGTCTCGCCCAACGTGCTCACCTACTCGATCGCCGCGCTCCGCAAGGCGCTCGACGACGACTGGCGGGCGCCACGCTACGTGGAGACGATCAGCAAGTCTGGCTATCGGCTGATCGCGGAGGTCAACGCGCAGGCAGTCGCCGTGGCCGCGACTGCCGACGGCGCCGTCCCGGTGGCGCCGGGTGACTACGGCGACCGTCAGCCCTCGTCCGCGCCCGCATCGCGCACCGCAGCGCCTTCGCGCACCGTTCCGTGGTGGGGACTCGCAGCCGTCGGACTGGCGCTCGCCACTGCGGGCTACGCGTTGTTTGCCGCCGGAGCACGCGCCGGCATGGCTGTGGTCGAGGCGCCGGCGACATTGCCGATCCTCGTGCCGCTGCCCGTGACGTCGACGCCGGGCCTCGAGATCCACCCGGTGCTCTCGCCCGACGGGAATCATGTGGCGTTCGCCTGGCAGCCCGAGGGCCAGAACCACTACGACATCTATGTGAAGTTGATCGACTCGGAGGCGCCAGCGCTGCTCGTCGGCACACCCGGTCGCGATGCGAGCCCGGCATGGACGCCCGATGGCCTGTACGTGGTCTACATCACCATCGACGAAGCGGGCGACTGTGGCGTGTACCGGATCCCTGCCACGGGCGGCGCGTCGCAGCGACTCGTGGACTGCCCAGGTCGACCGATTGGGAACATGGCGATCTCGCCTGACGGCACCTTGCTCGCGATGGGCGCAACCACCGTGGGCGGCGAGCCGACGCGGATTCTTCTGGGCTCGCTCGAGAACGGCAACTTCGCCGTCGTCGACGAGCCGATGCCGACCGACAACGGCGACTTCTATCCGCAGTTTTCCCCCGATGGAACGCGTCTCTCCTTCCACCGCATTCGTGGCGACGGGCTGTCGGACCTCTACGTGACCACCCTCGAGGGCGGCGCGTCGGACGGGGAAGTGCGGCGCATCACCCATGACAATCGCGACATCGGCGGGCACGACTGGATGGCCGACGGCGAGACGATCCTCTTTTCCTCGTACCGCACCGGGCAGTTCCGTCTGTGGAAGATGCCCGTGGCGGGCGGCACGCCGACGCCCGCCGGCCTCGGCAACCATCAGATGCTCTCGCTCAGCCTGGCGCGCGAGTCCGGGCGGCTTGCCTACTACAGCGCGGTGACCGAGACCAACATGTGGGGCGCGCACATCGCGCCGGAGACAGCCCTGCCTTTCGACCCGCAGACGCGCTCCTGGGCAAGCGCCGACTGGCCACCCGCCGGTGAACCCGTGCAGATCGTCAGCTCCACGCGCTGGGAGGCCCATCCTGATCTGGCGAGCGACAACTCGCGCGTCACTTTCGCATCAGACCGTTCGGGCTACTTCGAGATCTGGTCGTCCGGGGCGACCGGCGCCGACCCTGTGCAACACACGCGCTTCGAAGGCTCCTTCGTGGGCTCGCCGCGCTACGCACCCGACGACGCGACGATCGTGTTCGACGCTCGCCCCGAGGGACACGCGGATCTCTGGATCGTGGACGCGCGCCGACCGGGTCCGACGCAGCTCACCGCCGACCCTGGCGACGAGATCGCCCCGAGCTATTCGCGCGACGGTCGGTGGATCTATTTCACCTCGAACCGCTCGGGCGACTGGGAGATCTGGAAGATACCCGCCGCGGGAGGGGATTGGGAGTGGACGCAGGTGACTACGACCGGCGGGTACGGTGCCCAGGAAGGGCCCGATGGTTACCTCTACTACGGCAAGGCCAAGGGCCCCGGAATCTGGCGCCGCCCGATCGATCTCGCATCAGAGGAGGCGGAGGTGAGCGTGTTACACGACTGGCCGGCCACCGACTGGGGTAGCTGGGCGATCGGCACGCGGGGCATCTACTTCGTGGCGCGCGGCCCCAACGTGATCGCGCTGCTCGAGTGGTCCTCCGGCAACGTCGTGCCCCTGCATCCGATGGGCGGCGCGCCACCGCGTCAGCATCCCGCGCTGGCGGTCTCGGACGACGAGACGTTCCTGATCTACGCGCAGATCGATCGGCGCGAGACGGACGTGTTGATGGTGGAGCGGATCTGGTAGCTAGCGCCCCACGCAGGCGACAGCGAGCACGATCGTGAAGCCCATTTCGTTGCGGGTCGGACCGAAGTCACAGCCCCACTTCGCATGGAGCAGCCAAACCCTGGCGCGCTCGCAACCTTGTAGATCTGACGCGCAGCGCCGATTGGCTTCGGCGATCGCCCGCAGCAGCGCGGCGCGGTATAGCTGCGGCCAGCGTTCGTCGCTGCATTCCTGGTCCAGCAGCGCGCCGAAGTCGAGCATCCAGAGCGCACCGCAGCCCGGCAGTTCCGAGCTACCCGGCCGACTCCATTCTCCGCGCGACAACACCGATAGTCTGCGCGGCGCGGACGGCGCTGTGCCGCCTTCGAGGCCGGTTGGCGGTAGTTCGCCGATCTCTCCGGGGCCATCGAGCTCGGGCTCGAACTCAGATCCTTCAAGCGGCTCGCCGCCCACTGCGGCCTCAAGCTCCTCCACCGTCACCAGTCGCAGCCGCTTGATCTCATCGCTCAGGTACGGCTGATCGAGTTCGTCGTCTTCGTCTGGCAGCGGGAAGTCTGGAAGTTCGGGCATGGTGGGTTCCTCCGGGGCTGGAATCTAGCAGCAGGCCCGCCGATATCACCAGGTCGATTATAGTCGCCTTGCGCGTATACGCCTAAAGCGAGTATTGTGGGTTGAGTTGTTGGATTCCCCCTGGACGCGCCCCATGACCCAGTCTGCCGCCGAGCTGCTGCCTCTCACCCCCGTCGCTTTCGAGATCCTGCTGGCCCTCGCTCCGGGTGAGCGTCACGGCTACGCGATCATGCGCGAGGTGGAGGAGCGGAGCGAAGGGCGCATTACGTTGCACCCTGGAACTCTCTATCGCGCCCTCGGACGCTTGGTCGACGAAGGCTTGATCGAGGAGTTGGCGGCCAGGCCGAGCCCTGACCGCGGCAATGAGCGACGGCGCTTCTACGGCATCACTGAACTAGGGCACGACGTTGCGGCGGCCGAGGCCGAGCGCCTCGAGAGTCAACTGGCAGCGGCGCGCGCGCGCTTCCAGCCGGGCGGTGGGTCCTGATGGCCGTTTCCGCCACTCCCAACCGCGACGCAGTTCCGGATCGCGCACTACCGCAGCCCCCACGCTGGGCCATGACCTGCTACCGCTGGCTATTGCGCTTCGCCCCGGCCCGGTTCCGGGCACGCCACGGCGACGAGATGCTCATGCTGTTCGCCGACCGCTATCGCGACGCGTCGAGCAGGCGCGGTGGCTTGCTCTATCTCTGGGCCGGAACGCTGCGCGACGCGGTGGTCTCCGGGCTGGCGGAACGGAAATTCGGCGATCGCTTCCTGCGCGGTGGCGGCAATGACGCCCGCTATGCGGCGCGCGCTCTGACGGCGCGCCCAGCAACGTCCGCACTGGTAATCGCGGTGCTTGCGCTCGGTCTCGGGGCATCACTGGCCGGCTGGGTCTTGTTACGCGACGTTCTCCTGCGCCCGTTGCCCTATCCGGAGGCCGAGCGCCTTGTGGCGATCTGGGACACCAATCCGGAGATGGGCCTGGAGCACGTCGGCCCGACACCAGCCAACATGCTCGACTGGCGTGAGCAGAACCGCAGTTTCAGCGGGATGGCCGCTTGGTACGCCAATGAACCGCGCACGCTACGCGGCGCCGGCGACCCGGTGAAAGTCGCCGTGGCGGAAGTCACGGAAGACTTCTTCGGGCTCATGAGTGAGCCGGCCGTGGTGGGTGCGACTTTCGGTGCGGCCGAAGTGTTGAGCGACGAACCTGTTGTGGTGCTCAGTCACTGGCTCTGGGTCGAACGGTTCGGTGGCAGCGAAGACATCGTCGGGCAGACGATCGAACTCGATGGGGTGAACCATCGCGTGACCGGTGTGATGTCGGGCAGCTTCGCCGTGCCACAGCGCGACATTGGCGTCTGGGTGCCGTGGAACTTCGCCAACGGCTGGCCGCAGCTCGGCTACGTACCACGCGACTATCGCTACCTCTTTGTCGTTGCCCGTCTCGCCGATGGGGTCGATCTGGCCGCCGCGCAGGACCATCTCGACGGGATCGCGGCTGGTCTCGAGGAGCAATACGCGGAGAACGCGGGTTGGCGACCGCTCGCGGTGCCGCTGCGCGACGACATCGTCGGCGATCTTCGGCCGGCGCTCGTAGTGCTCTACGGGGCGGTGTCTCTGGTGCTCCTGATCGCCCTCACCAACGCTGCGCACCTGGTGCTCGGGCGTGAACTCGGCAGGCGAGCTGAACTTGGCATGCGCGCAGCGCTGGGTGCATCGGCGTATCGATTGGCCCGGCAGTCGGCCTTTGAGGCGACCTTCGTCACTGCGATTGCCGCACTCTGGGCGTGGGCACTGGCCACCGTTGCGCTGCGCGGAGTCGCCCTGGTCGCGCCCCCAACGCTGCCTCGTCTCTATGAGATCGGGCTGGATGCTGCCGCCCTTGGCTATCTCGCGGTGGCGCGCGCTCGCCATCGGCGTCCTGCTCACTGTCGCTCTCGTAGCCGGTCGCCACGCAACGACCACCGCCACCGTGCGACTGCGCGGTAGCGCGCGCAGCGGCTGGCAGAGCGGCCTCATCGTCGGCCAGGTCGCCTCAACGTTCGCGCTCGCCGCACTCGCTCTGGTGTTGGCCACGAGCCTGGCGGGCCTGCTCGCGGTCGATCCGGGCTTCGACCCGGACGACGTGCTCGTGGCACGCGTGTTCCCCGACCCGGCCGTCTACAACGACGTGCCCAAGCGACTCGCATACTTCGACGAGCTGCACGAACGCCTTGCCACGCTCCCCGGTGTCACCGCCGTCGGCGCAGGCTCCGGCCTGCCGCTCAACGCGTACAACAACACGCCGAGCCTGCGCTACGGAGCTGCGGGCCAGCCGCTCGACGAAGCAGGCCCCGAGGCCGTCCTCACGATGGCCACCATCGGCTACTTCGAAGCCCTGCGGATTCCGCTGCTCGACGGCCGCCTGTTCGACCGCGGCGACACCCTCGATGGCGAACAGGTGATCGTGGTGAACGAGCAGTTCGCCCGATCGCTCTGGTCGGATGGCGACGCTGTGGGCAAGAACGTTCTCATCGGATTCGGTGGCGACCGCATCATGCAGGTGCGCGTGATCGGCGTGGTGGCAGGTTCGCGCTCCGATGGGCTGAAGCGCCGCCCGACTCCCGAGGCCTACCGGGCCCACGCGCAATCTCCGTACGTCACCATGAACGTGGCGGTGCGCGCCGACCGGGTGAACGCGACGCTCGAGAACGCAGTGCGTAGCGAAGTCGCCGAGCTCGACCCGACCCAGCCCGTCCACAGCATCACCACGATGCGCGAACTCATCGGCGCCGACGTGGCCACCGACCGATTCGCCCTCTGGCTCGTCGGCGTACTCACCACTCTCGCTCTCGTGTTGGCCGGTGCCGGAATCTACGGAGTCATGAGCCATGCGGTGCGATCACGCAGGCACGAGATCGGCGTCCGCAAGGCGCTCGGTGCGGCCCGCGGCCACATCGCGGGATCGGTGCTCGGTCGGGTGATGAGCTGCTCCGCTATTGGCATCGTGCTGGGTATCACGGGCGCTGTGATCGGCAGGGGACTGCTGGACGGGTTCCTCTTCGGCGTCTCGGCCACCGAACCGCGACTCCTGCTCGCTGCCGGCTTCCTGGTGGCCGCGGCCATGGCGCTGGCCACGTGGCTACCGGCTCGCCGCGCCGCGCGGGTTGAGGCAGCGATCGCGCTGAGGGCCGAGGGTTAGTTCATCGCCCCCTCGTCTTCGCCAGGGAGATTCCTCCGCGGCTCGCCTATAATCCGCCTGTTCACGCCGGGCGAGGCCCACCCAAATGGCCGCTGACTGCGGCCGCGGTTCGGCGTTGAACTAACTCGGGAGGACGCGATGAACGACGACCACGCTGACGACAACGGCGCCGGCGAACACGACGACTGGGTTCAGGAACTCGAGAACCAGGTCTGGCGCGCCTACAAGTACGGTGTGGATGACCACGAGTTCGGCAACGGACAACATCGTGCGATTCGCAAGGCTCTCGAATATCGAATTCTGGGCGGGATGCGCAAGCACAAGGTCACCGAAGAAGAGTGGCACGAGAACAAGTACTGGGTGATCGCCCGCGTGCGTGAAGTCGGCATCGTTAGCACGATCTATTCTGCCCGTGAGCCGCTCAACGCCGCGGATTTCCAGAAGGCGTTCGAAGAGGTGAAGAAGCGCTGCCAGGAGCCGTTCGCCAACAGCCCGATACAACCGGCTGGCCGCTTCTGCCAGTAACGCTCGGTTCGCCCGACCTGCAGCTCATCAGCGCGGCCCATGACTGACGATCGCGGCGCAAAGTTCGGCGCGTCGCTCGGGGCAGGGGTGCGCGTGGTGCTGGTGGCGGCCTGGGTTCAGGTCGCCTGCGGTCTCGCAGCGGCCGCCATGGGTGCGGCCGCGGGTCCGTCCGGCTGGCTCACCGCGCACGCTATCCAGGTGCTGCACGTCGTCGTCCTCGCGAGCGGTGCGACCGTGCTGCTCCGCGAGGGCACCAACCGTGCAGCCCTGGCGCTCGGTGGGTTCTTCCTCATCGCGTCCACCTCCTTCGCCGCCGCGCTGTACCTCGCGGCGGCGGACGAGGGCGTGCTGTCGACGACCGTCGCTACGGCGATGTCGCTCACCCGGGTCGAGGCGTTCCTGCCCTTCTTCCTGTTCGAGTTTGTACGTTGCTTCCCGCGCGCGGCCACGCCGCCGAGGCTGGAGATGGTGGTGCGAGCCGGGTCAATGTTGTCGGCCGTTGCTGCGACAGCGTTGGTTGCCGTGAACGTTGCGGTCGAGGTCGCCCTCGCGCGCGGCGTGCAGTTGCCGGCCGGTGTTGCGTCATGGCACCGAACCGCTCCCGAAGGCGGATTCTGGCTCGTCGTTTTCGGGCTCACCCTGGTGGCGATCCCGATGAGCCTGATGCGGGGCCGCTACGCCATCCGCGAGGAACGGCATCGCGCGCTGTTGTTCCTGCTCGGCATCGGCGCCGGCCTGGCACCGCTGACGCTGGCCGTGGTGGCGAGCGCGGTGTCGTCGACCGTCGGCGATTGGATGGCCAACCCCGCGAATTTCCTCGTTGCTCAGGCGGTGGTCTATCCGGCCTTCCTCTCGATTCCATTCACCACTGCCTATGCAGTGCTCGTGGAGCAGATGCTCGATCTGCGCGTGGCGCTGGGGATGGCGCTGCGCTACGGCCTGGCACGCGGCAGCGTACTGACCATCACGCTGGCGCCGCTCGCGCTGCTGATCGTCTTTCTCGGTGTGAATCGCGATCAGCCCATCGTGGCCCTGCTCACCGGTCCGGAGACCGTCGTCCTTGCCGCCCTGGGAATCGTCGGCGCTGTCGCCCTGCGCTCCCGGACCCGGTTGCTGGATGTGGTCGACCGGCGCTTCTTCCGCGAGCGCTACGACGCCAGTGCCGTGCTGGCAACGCTCGGCCACCACACGCGCAGCGCCACGGATGTTGTCGATCTGGCCGACTCGATTCCCGAACGCATCAACGCGGCGATGCACCTCGATCGTGCCGCGCTCCTGACTCTGGACGAGACCGGCAGCGAGTACGCATCGCCCACCCGCACGGCCGCACCGCTCGCCGCCAACTGGACGCTCACTTCATTGCTGCAGGGCAGCAGTGCGCCGTTGCGCCTGAAGTCCGACGATCCTGCTTCACCGTTCGCGCGACTGCCCGACGCCGAACGCGATTGGATCGAAAACTCGGGGTTCGAGATGCTGGTGCCGCTCTTCGGCGGCAGCGGCGATCTGGTGGGGGCGGTGGGGCTCGGCGCCAAGCGTTCGGAGATGCCGTTTTCCGAGCGCGACGAGCGCCTGCTCATCTCGATAGCTACGCCTGCCGGACTGGTCATCGAGAAGCATTTGCCCCGGCAGCCCGATAGCCCCCAACCCGTTGCGAAGAGCGTTTCGGAGCCTGACCCGGCGCGTGAGTGCCCCACGTGCATGCGGGTATTCGCTTCGGGCACAGCGAGCTGTGAGCAGTGCGCTTCGGACTTGAGCGATGCCAGCGTGCCGCACTTTCTCGCCGGGAAGTTCCGGGTCGATCGCAGGGTCGGTGCTGGAGGCATGGGGGTCGTCTACTCGGCCGTGGACGTGAACCTGCGGCGCCGGGTGGCCCTGAAGGCGTTGCCTCGCGCCTCGCACCCGCGGGTGCTGCGTATGCGCCGGGAGGCGCGAGCGATGGCCGCGGTGTCGCACCCGAATCTGGCGTCCATCTATGGGCTGGAGCCGTGGCGATTGGGCTGGGTGCTCATCATGGAGTACGTCGACGGCGGCACCCTTACCGACCAGCTCGAGCGTGGTCCGATGTCGACTGCCGATGCCCTCGCGATGGGTCGCGCACTTGCCGCCTCTCTCGAGTGCCTGCATGAGAGCGGGATCCTGCACCGCGACGTGAAGCCCTCGAACATCGGCGTGATGGAAGATGGTCGTTGGCGGCTCATGGACTTCGGCGTGGTCCGCATACTCTCGGGCGCTTCGAACGCCGAGGTGCCAACGAGCACCGGGACGCTCGACCCCGCTGAACCACTCGCCGAGACGCTCGACGAACCCCTGACCACGTCGACCGGCGCGGTTGTGGGCTCACCGCTATATCTCTCGCCCGAGGCCGCCCTCGGCGAGAGTCCCGTCGAGGCCTTCGATCTGTGGTCGCTGAGTCTCGTGCTGTACGAGGCCATCGCAGGGCGCAACCCCATGCGGCGTGAGACGGTTGCCGCCACGCTCTCAGCCATCACCGACGCACGGGTCCCGGACGTCCGCACGTTCAGTCCAGACGTGGACGCGGGGGTGGCCGAGTTCCTCGCGCGGGCGCTCGCCCGGAAACGCGCCGATCGATTCGCCAGCGCTGCTGAATTCCGAAGCGCGCTCGCCGAACTCGTCTAGCTGCGCGATCCATGCGTGGCGAGCCCGTCGTGGGCTATTGTTGCGGCGGTCGAGTGAGGAAGGAATCCGATGAGCGAAAAGACGAATCCGCCGGTCACGACGCAAGCTTCGGCCTCGAGTCTCGGCGCCCGGTTGCGAGCCAAGGCGCCGGAGCTCGCCTTCGAGATGATCTCGATCGGGCTGGCCGTGATGGCTGCGCTGGCGGTCGATCAGTGGCGCCAGTCGCGGGCCGATGCTGATCTGGCCGAGACGGCGCGCGCCGGCGTGATCGACGAGCTGGTGAGCAATCGAGGTGAACTGGAGCACGCGCTCAACGAGAACACAGCGTTGCTCGCCGCTCTCAACGAAGAACTCTCGAACGACGACGACTCGATCAGCATCAACATCCAGTTCGAGTTTGCTCTCGTCTCCACCGCGGCCTGGGAGACCGCCCAGAGCACGGGCGCGACGCGTCACCTCGACTTCGACTGGGTCGTCGACATCTCGCGGCTCTACCGACTCGAGGTGCTGTTTGAGGAGTCGCAAGCGCGGGTCGTCGAGGCAATTGGCGACTTCATGGCTCCCGACAACGCCGACGTAGCGCCCCGATTGCGCGAGCTGAGGCAGCAACTGCAGCTGACTATCAGCCTCACGCGGAACGTGATCGACGCGACCAACGAGTTGCTCGACCGCGACCCCGAGCTGATTTCGACGGGCTGAGCCGGCGACTGAATCCACCTCGGATTCAAACCATTCGTGTCTCCTGCGCATCTATGTGCTTGTTTGATACAGTGCTTCAAGCACATAGATCGAGCACCCAGCCTCGGCACACCAGCTTGAGCAACCGGTTCCTGGAGACGCGATGCGCGCCGCACCTGAAGACTTTCTGCCCCTCACGCCCGGCTTCTTCGAGATCCTACTGACCCTCTCGGCCGGCGAGGCGCACGGCTACGCGATCATGCAGCAGGTCACCGAGCGCACCGACGGCCGCGTGAAGTTGCTGCCGGGCACGATGTACCGCGCCTTCAATCGCCTGAGCGAGCAGGGGCTCCTCGAGGAGACGGGCGAGCGTCCAGACCCCGGGGTCGACGACCAGCGGCGCCGTTACTATCGGCTCACCGATCTGGGCCGCGAAGTGGCGGCCGCCGAAGCACGCCGTCTGGCCGCATCCCTGAGTTTCGCGGCCGACCAGGATCTTCTCGGCGAGAGCGACGGCTAGTGAACTCGTCGTCACCCGCCACAGGGTCCTCCCCCCAGACCCAGCCCTCCTCGCAGCCCGGTCTGCCGGTGCGCGCCGCTGCCGCGAGCCTGCGCGCCCTGACCCGCGCGTTCCCGGGCGACTTCCGCGCGCGCCATGCCGGACCGCTCCTGCAAAACGCCACCGATCTTCTGATCTCCGAGCACGCCCGCGCCGGGCTCCCCGCGCTCGCTGTGATCTGGCTCCGGCTTACGCGCGACTTCATCGCCAGCGGTATCGCTGAGCGCAGCACGCGTCGCCGAGCTAACCGACTTTCACTCCCCACCACCCGAGACCGCATTTCCATGCTCGACACACTCCTGCTCGACCTGCGCTTCGCCGCCCGCTCGCTCATGCAGCGGCCTCAACTCACTGGCCTCGCGATCGTCACGCTCGCCCTCGGCATCGGCTCCTCGGCGGCCATGTTCTCGGTCGTCGACGGCATCCTGCTGCGCCCACTGCCGTACCCCGACGCTGACCGACTCATGTCGGTCTACGTGACGATTCCCGAGTGGGAGGAGCACGAGTCGTTCGGTCGCATGGCCCGTGAGGCGCGCTGGTCGTATGAGGACTTCGTGGACTGGTACGACCGTCAGGAGTCGTTCGAGTTGGCCGCGCTCACCGGGGCCGCGACGGCCAACCTGAGTGGCCTTGGTGACGCCGAGCGCGTGACCATCGGCCTCGCCGGACTCGACCTGTTCCGCATGCTCGGTGCCAACCCCGTGGCCGGTCGCTTCTTCGCCACCGACGACGAGGCCTCGGATGGACGCGTTGCCGTAGTGTCGTGGCAGTTCTGGCAGGAACGTCTGGGCGGCACGAGCACCGCGCTCGGCTCGTCGTTCCAGCTTGGGGGCGATCCGTATGAGGTGGTCGGCGTGCTGCCCGAGGGCTTCGCGGTGTCGTCCTCCAACGCGCTCCCGATCTGGATCCCGATCTTCGACAATCGCCCCGGCGGCTACTTCCCGGGCAACACCGGCGACATGAACCATGTCTTCGGTGTCACCGCGCTGATCAAGGACGGCGTGGATCCAGTAGCGGCCGCCGCCGAGGGTGGCCGATTGCTGCCCGCGATTGGCGGCCCCGATCACTTCGCGCAGCACGGCGCGAACGTCATCTCCCGCCTAGAGATCCTCACGCGCAACATCCGCGCGCCGCTGATGATCCTGATGGCAGCAGTTCTCGTGGTGCTCCTGGTTGCCTGCGCCAACGTCGCCACGTTCCTCCTGGGCCAAGCTGTGGACCGGCAGCAGGAGATGGCCGTTCGCGGCGCACTGGGTGCCGGCAAGTTGCGCATCGCGCGGCAGCTCCTCACCGAGAGTCTGGTGCTAGGTGCCATCTCAGGAGTCTTCGGGATCGGGCTCGCGTACTACGGCATGCGGGCCCTGGTTGCCCTCGCGCCGGCCGCGTTGCCGCGCGTTGCCGAGGTGAGTCTCGACTACCGGGCCCTCGGCTTCGCTCTGGCCATCTCGGTGCTGTCCGGCCTACTCTTCGGCCTCGCGCCCGCACTCACGCTGGCCCGCACCGACCTCTCGGGCGCCATGCGCGCCGAACGCGTTGGCGGCGTGGGCCGTAGTCGCCTGCAGGGTCTGCTGGTGGTGGCAGAGGTCGCCCTGGCAACCGTGCTGCTCGTAGGCGCCGGCCTCCTCACCCGCAGCTTCATGAGCGCCAACAGCGTCGACCCTGGATTCCGCCCCGACGGTGTCCTCACGCTCATGGCCACGCCCGAAAACGCCCAGTTCATGGACGCCGAGGGCGAGTTCGACGACGGTGCCATGCGGACCTTCTACGACGTCCTGCAAGACCGGCTCCGCGCCCTGCCCGGCGTCGAGGGTGTAGCGCTTACCCAGTCGCTACCGTTCTCCGGCTCCCGCGCCAACAACAACATCTCGCCCGAGGGCTACGTGCCCGACGAGACCGAGATGCTCATTGCCGAGCGCCGTTTCGTGTCGAGCAACTACCTCGAACTCATGGGCACCCGACTTGTCGAAGGCCGCCACCTGCAACCCACCGACGACGTCGCCGAGGCCGCCGCGGTGGTGGTGATCACCGAGAACATGGCCCAGCGTTTCTGGCCCGGCCAGACCGCCGTCGGTCGAATCCTCGGCTGGTGGGGAGGGGAGTCAGAGATCGTCGGCGTCGTGGCCGACATCCACGACCGCTACCTCACCCTCGATCTCGAAATGCAGTTCTACACACCCGCCGCACCCCACAGCCAGGCCGGCGGCAGCCTCGTCATCCGCACCCAGGGCGACCCATCAAGCCTGATCGCGAGCGTGCGCGCCGCCGTGCGCGACCACGACCCCGAGATGCCCATCCGCGCCCTGCTCCCCATGAGCGACCGCATCTACGACTCCCTCGCCGCCGAGCGCTACCGCACCCAGCTCATCGTCGTCTTCGCCATCACCGCCGCCATCCTCGCCGTCCTCGGCCTCTACGGCGTCACCGCCCGAGCCGTAGCCGGCCGCACCCGAGAACTCGGCATCCGCCTAGCCCTGGGCGCTGTGGGCCGCAACGTGGTTCAGTTGGTTCTCAACGACGGGGTGCGCCTGGCCGCATTCGGCACGGTGGCGGGCCTCCTGACATCCCTGGCCGGCACCAGGCTGTTGGAAGGGATGCTGTTCCGAGTTGAACCGAACGACCCAACTACCTTAGTTGCCATCGCCGTTGTGGTAGGGTCGCTAGCGGTTCTTGCATCCCTCGTCCCGGCGATTCGAGCGAGTCGCCTGGACCCGGTGAGGGCGTTGAAGGGGGATTAGAGGCGCTCGCGGAGCAGATCGCCGAGGCAAACGCCGATCGCGGCCACATGCCGGGCGCTCTTTGTTGCGGGAGGGCGTGGAAAAGCCGACTTGCGTCCGTCCAAGCCTTTAGTTGGCTGCCGTCAACTCCCGACGCTGAAGTCGGGGCGACTTGCAGCGCTTCACAACGGGAGGTCATCATGCTGAGCCGTCGCCGATTCGTTCGAACGACCGCGGGCGCTGCCGGCGCCATCGCGTTCACCGGGACCGTGCCAAACCTACGGGCAACTGCGGCACAGGCGATTCCGCGTCGTCGATCGCTTGGGAGGATGGATCTCGATGATCCTGTCCTCGACACGTTCCGAGACTTCGTGCGGATCATGCAGGAGTCCTCCCGCGAGGGCCAGCCGGTCAGTTGGAGATCTTTTTCAGAACGCCATGGGGATGCCTCGGGGTTCAACTTGTGCCCCCACGGGAACTGGTATTTCACTCCTTGGCACCGAGGTTACCTCCGCATGTACGAGGCCGCGGCCCGGCACCTGACCGGAAACGCCGAGTTCGCGTTGCCGTACTGGGACTGGACGGCCGATCGGCAGATGCCACGGGCCTTCAGCGACGCGTCCTACGACAACAAGCCCAATCCGCTCCACACCCCCGGTCGATGGATGTCGACCAACGATTCCCTAGCCGACAACATCGTTGGTCAGCAACAGGTCATGGAGAACATCTACGCCGAAACGAATTTCGAGGCGTTTGGCAGTACACGGCCGCGTGACCAAGCTGACCTGGATCCCTTCTGGATTCAGACCCGACACATCAGCAGTCAGCTCGAAGCGACCCCTCACGACAACATCCACTGCATCGTTGGCGGGGACTACATGTGTTCGGGTGCATCACCGATGGATCCGATCTTCCTGGCGCACCATTGCAACATCGACCGTGTTTGGGCGGCGTGGAATTGGTTGGGCCGCGTGAATCCAACGAATAGGCTTTGGCTCGAGATGCCGTTCGCGGACCACTTCATCGCTCCGGACGGGACGGACTACACAGACCTCGTGGCAGACCTGCAGGACCCGACCGCACTCGGCTACACCTATGGCCTGGCCGCTGGTACGCCGGTTTCCGAGAGCGTAGGGCGGACATTGCACATGACCGCGTTCTTAGGTGACGACGAGCTTCTCGTCGCCGCCGGCATCGAACGGTTTGCCAGCCAGCCCGATATCCCGGCAGGTGCTCTCCAGCCGTTGAGCGTGCCGATCGCGCCCAACGAGGCCGACTTGCGTAGCTCCATCGATCCAACTCTAACCACGCCGATCGAGATGGCGGGCCTCCAACCGCAACAGGTATATGCGGTCGTTCGCGACATTCGACCGAGCGCGCCCGAAGAGACCCAGCTCCGCGTCTTCGTCAACTGCGACTATTTGTCGCAAACGTGCCGACGAGCGATCCGCACTACGTCCAGACGATTGGATTCTTCGGCGCCGGCGCGCACGGCGATCATCATCCGCTTTCAGCGTTAGTCAACCTCACGCCGGCGTTGCAGCGACTGGCCCGAGGTCAACGCCTTGACTACGACGAGATCCGGGTCCAGCTATTGCCGGCGCCGCAGTCGGGTCGCTCTGTTGGCGAGGTCGGCGACGTGGCGGTGGGCGAGGTCGAAGTGGTGCTAATCTGAATGCATGATCTCCGCGATTGACGGTGCGCTATCCGGGCAGTCTTGCCGCAGCGGAGCGACGACTGTAATTCTCGGATTGGCGCTGTGCGCAGCCTGCGGTGTCGAGGCTGGCTCCGGTCGGCTCCGACTACAGGATCCGTCTGGGCCCCGGACCGTGGAGGGCAGCGATTTCGTGGCGGTCTGTAGGGAGTTTGACTCGGAGACGCTGCGGGATCTTGCTTCGAAGAATGTGCGGCTGTCGTTGGTCGTCTCCGCGTTGATCGCCCCCTCGAGGGGCGGCGTTTCCCTCCTTGTCCGGCTTGGGACCGACGAGCAGACTCTGGGGATCTTCCCTGCCACCACCTTCGATTCTGAGCAGGTGGAGCAGCACCGGCGGTTTCTCTTGTCGGACCCCACCGATCCGAACTGGTGGCCCGAGTCGTCGCCGCTGTGCGTCGACGTGCGCTTGGAGAGCGGCGACGGCGTGAGCCGAGCGCGAGTCGCGCTGGAGACCTGGCATCCGGAGGATGACTCATAACAGCGTCGTTGCTTCCGACCACTGAGCTTCCCACAAGGCCGCCGTGCTGCCGTCCACCGAACCTCCTATGGGCGCCCGGTCGTCGAGGCACGATCGATGACCTTCCGCCCGTGTATCGCGCCGTTTCCCTCCGCCGTGGCCGGACACCGAGAACGGTCACCGCAAACCCGGATGCGTGCCTGGAGTTCTGCGTTCATCGCAGCGTCAGACGCGGCGGCCCTCCCTGTGTGGCAGTCTTCTCGATGCGTCTAGATCGGCTCGCGCCGTTTCTTGGGGACTATCGGTAACCGGCGAGGGATCCCTTGCCGGTACGGAGTACTTGGCCGGCCGATTGCCTCGTCGAGTGTTGAAGAGGTCCCAGCCTGTCGACCAGTGTTCGTGCTGCCGAGCGCGTGCTTCAGATGAGGGTTAGCGCGGAACCCATCGCTCCGACAGGGGTCCGAGTGCGGCCAACGTGACGCGGCTAGGTAGACGAGGTCAAATGCGGAGCTCACGGCGCATCGCGGGCTACTACGTGTCCGGCGCCACTGAACCGCTGCCCATGGAGGTCTGCAAGACGACGGGTAGCCTGCGGGCCAGCTCGCTAGGAAGCGGCTCGGCGCGGAGTTTCGTCCGAACCCAACGCAGGTCACGTCAAACCGCTCCATTGTCTACAGTAGCGACGTTCTACACACTCACGGATGACGATGGTGGACGCTCCAGCGGCCTAACCGCGTGGTGGCGGCATCGCCGTCAGTCTGGCTCTGGCGGAGCACAAGGACGCGGCAATGAGCACACTCGGCAGCAACAACCCAAAGAGTCCACTTACGCCAACACCATCCGTTGGTTCCGCCGAAGAGCACCGAGAGGTGTTCCCGGATGCTACGCGGCCTTCATCGGACGCTGGAGACACTGGCGGTGGCGCGACACCGGAGGACGTCAGGGGACCTTTCTGGCGATGCGGGTCGCCGTATCGCGGGAAGACGACGATGCCCTTGACGCCGGGGACGCCTTTGTTGGTGCGAGGCCGGGTTTGGAGCCTCGAGGAGGATGAACCGCTCCCCGGGACCGTAGTCGACGTCTGGCACGCGGGGGCTGGCGGCTTCTACCAGGACGACCAAGAGGAGGTGCTTCACCGAGCTCGCATCGTTTCAAACGAAGCGGGTGACTATGAGTTTGAAGCGATCCTTCCCGGGTACTTCGAGCAATCGCCGGGCAAGGTCCGACCGCGACACATTCACTTTCGGGTCAGCCATCGCGAGCATTTCGAGCTGACTACCCAGATGTACTTCGAGTCGGATCCGCAAGCCGCCAAGGACCCTAACGTGAAGTCTGAACTGACGGTTCCCCTGAGGACGGTGAAGACGCCGGATGGAGAGTACCTGCGGTGTAGGTTTGATCTCGTCCTTTCATCCACGCGTTGAGCGTAGCTCGGGGATCGCGCTGAGCGACCGGCTCTGGCGCCGCGTGCAACGGCGGCTAGCTGCGATCACGCAACAGGCCCCAGTTGAATACGAGATCCATGGAGTCCACGCCGCCAACAGGTGTTGACAGGTTGAACAGGAATCCTGCCTGCCCCGGCCTTGTTGAGTAATGGTTCCTGGAGGCTCCGGGTGCGCGCACTGTCGTCTCGAACAGGGCGACGGGCGCCTCGAATGCGCAACCATCGACGCTGGTGCGTGTAGAGCGCATCATCGTGCCGTCGGGATCTAGAAAGAACAGGACATCGTCGCTCTCACCCCAGGCCGGATCGTAGCCGCCGTCGATCGACACCTGACACTCATCCCCGGTGCTCGGGAACGGCTGGACGTAGATCTGGTACCGAGTCGGCCCTGAAGACAGGTACGCGATGTGACGTCCCGACGGCGAGAACCGCGCGCTCCCCTGAATCCCGGCGCTGCGCGCGAGGCGAAACTCGCGAGGTCCCTCCTCCTCGGGATCCAGACTAGCGATGACGATATCCATGTCGGTCCCGGGGTTGCGTTCATGGTAGGCGAGGTATCTGCCGTCCGGGGAAACGTCGGTCGGGAACTTGTCGTTCGGCGAGGCTACGACGAGCGTGGCGGCGTCCATGTTCCCGATTTCTTTTCGATAGATGTCCAGTCGCCCCCCGACATTCGAGGCGAAATACAAGTCACTACCTGCGGGTCCGAGAACGCCCATCTCGGTGTTCGCGAACTCCTCTGCCAGGTCGAACTCCGTGCCGCGACGCAGATCCAGAACGCGAACTCCATTCGCGCCATCGTCATGAACCTCCACCGCCACCTTGGTGCCGTCGTCGGCCAGGTCAGGGTTACGGAAGCTCCCTGGCCGGGTGGCGAAGTCGGTAGTGCGACCGGTGCCGTCCTGCCACGCTATCCGCGTCCGTCCCTTCACATTTCCTTTGGCCAACACCAGGACCTCTTCGGACCACGCCGAGAACACTCCCTGCGAGTTCACTGTAACGGCCACAGAGTCAGAAACCACATTCGGCTCGCCATGCACAGTCAAGGTTCCGAGATCGATGGGCCTCGAGAGGAGCCGCCCCCGTTCCACATAGAGTATGAACTCGCCCGCTACGATGCCGCTGCTTGGCGAGGCGACGATCCGGTGCTTTCCTGCCGAGCTGAGCGAGCTCGCGTAGACTCCCTGGACGCTGGGGTCTGCGCTTGCCACGAAAAAGACGAAACGTTCGCCGTCGGGTAGAAACTGCGGCCACCAGTGCCCGATCTCTCCACGAGCTCTGTCGGGCGTGGTGACCCGGGTTGCGGCCCCTCCCTGCGGCGACACTCGGAACAGCCCGTCGCCTGCGTCGGGCGCGTACAGGATGACGTCGCGGCTGCCCCAGGCCCCGCCCCGTTGCCCCACCGTGGGCGCTAGCTGTGAGTCGCGGCGTCCGTCGAGACTCGCGACTCGCAGCTGTCGGAGCGCGAAGAAGCCCATTGCGCTTCCGTCGGGAGACCAGAACGGATTCTGCGCGCCTTGCCCGCTCGGCACCGGCAGTGCGGTCTCGCTGTCAAACGATCTGGCCCACAATCGAACATCGCCGTTTTGCTCGGAGCCGATAAAGGCGACGCGGTCCCCGCTTGGCGACACTGTCGGTACGTTCCAAGGTCCTTCCGTCAGAGCCACATCTGCCGGTGGCAGCAGGGTGAATCGACGTAGTTCGGCCGGTGGGGTCGGGGATAGGAACGTGGATACGTAGAGACCGGCTAGCACAAGGAGCGCCGCGGCCGCCATGGCGCCCAAGCGGCCGCGGATCGACCACCCTGCCCTATGCCGCAGAGCTGTGGACCCCTTCGCACCCGCTGCCGGATGCGTGTCGATCCAGAGCGCCGAGCCACTCGCGTAGCTGTTCAGGTCGTCGGCCAAGCGGGAAGCCGTCGGGTACCTCTTTTGCGGATCAAGACGTAGAGCGCCCACCACGATCCGGTCGAGACCTCGTTCTAGCAATTTGCCTAGTCCCTCGACCGTCAGCCCGCGATTCGCGGCTACTTCGTCGACCGAAACCAGGGCTGCGTTCTTGTCCGTCGTCTCTGGGTTGGCCAGCCTGCGGAGCAGTTTGCTCGGCTCCGTAGGCTCCAGCGAGAGTGGCTCGGCTTCGAGGGCACTCGCCGGCCCTGCTCGTGGCCCCACGCCCGTTAGCAATCTATGGAGAACCGCCCCCAGTCCATAGACGTCGGTGGCGGTCGTGATCGGTGCCCCCAGAAGCTGTTCCGGTGATGCATACGCGGGCGTCAGCGGCGCGAACCCCGCGCGCGTGTGAATACCGTGTGAATACTCGGATCGCCGCTATCGGACGCGAGTATCTTGGCGATACCGAAGTCGAGCAGTTTCGGCTCCCCATCGTCGCCAATCAGAATGTTGTCGGGTTTGATATCTCGATGCACAACGTTGTGAGCGTGCGCATGCTCGACGGCTCGGCAGACCTTGCCCACCAGCACAGCTCTGTGGTCGATTGAGATACCGAGTGCATCGCAGTAGGCGTCGATCGGTGCGCCCTGCACGTACTCCATGACCAGATAGGCGAACCCGTCCTCGGTGGCCCCGCCATCGATCAAGCGGGCGATGTTCGGATGTTCGATGTCCGCCAGGATCTGCCGCTCGGCCCGAAAACGAGCCATCGATTCCGACGACGTGAAGGCCGAATGAACCACCTTGACTGCGACCTCTTTCCGATAAACGCCGTCCGCCCGGGAGGCGAGATAGACAGTCCCCATGCCGCCATAGCCGATCATCCGTCCGACGCGGTACGCGCCGAGCGCGCGGCCTTCGAGGGAGTGGATCTGAGTCGAGGCCGCCCCCGCGTCGTGCGTATTCAGGAAACCATCCGCAGCGGCGTCGGCGGCAACGAGTGATTCGACTTCGGCACGGAGCTGAGTGTCGGTCTCGCAAGTCTCGTCCAGGAACCGTTCGCGAGCTGATCCCGTTAGCTCCAGAGCCTGAGCCACCACCTCTTTGACTTGATCCCAGTCGGCCATCGGGACGCGTTCCTCGCAGTTTCGCCGGTGAGACTCCATAATCGTCACCATGTTAGCAGTGCCTCACCATTCTAGTCCCGCGGGGCGCAACCAACTTCTTGCGAAGTTGTCGAGAGCCGGCGCGAACGGCCTGGGTCCGCCGGGAGCGATGATTTGAGCGACCAGCGACATTCCTGCGAGGGCCGGGTGGCCGCGACCGAGCCCGATGCGAACCCACCCCACGAGGTGACCCGGCTCCTGGCGCGGTGGCGACGGGGCGACTCGGACGCAGAGAGTCAGTTGTTCGAGATCGTCCATGCCGAGCTCCGGCAGCGGGCGCTCCGCCAAATGCGGCGCGAGCGTGCTGCGCACACCTTGCAGCCCACCGCCCTGGTCAACGAGGCGTACGTGAAGCTGGTCGCCCAAGATCGTGTCAACTGGCAGAGTCGCGCGCAGTTCTTCTCGATTGCGAGTCGCGTGATGCGCCGGATTCTCATCGACCACGGCCGCGTACGCAAGGCGGGTCGACGCGGCGGCGGATCGATGGCGGTAACTCTGACAGAGACCGCTGCCTCGGTAGAGCCCGGCGACGTTGACTTGGTGCAGCTGGGGGAAGCTCTCGAGAAACTCGGCGAGCTGGACTCGTTTCAGGCCGAGCTCGTAGACCTCCGGTACTTCGCCGGATTCTCGATCGCCGATACCGCTCGCATCTTGGGGGTGCATCCGTCTCGAGTGAAACGCCATTGGCGAGTCGCCCGCGCCTGGCTTTTTCGCGAACTGCGGCCGGAGGGTGCCAAGAACCTCCGGACGCCCTAGAGAACACACCGAGTATGCGAAAATACGTCGGAAGTCCGTCTAGATCACGGCAGGTTCTCTGGATTCGCTGGAGAGAAGCGCCGATAACCCGGCTCTAGTAGCCCCTAGAGGAGGTCGTCTTGGACCTAATCTCGCTGTCTGATATCACCAAGGCCTTCGACGAGACAATCACAAAGCTCCGGGACCAGGCCAAGGCCTACCCGGAAGTACTTACAGCGCACAACGACATTGCCGACCGACTCCAAGTCTTGTGCAACGCAGTGGCGGACGAGTGCGAGCGGACGGACGACAGCCCCAAACCTCAGTACCCTCCGTACGGGCCCGGCATTGACGAGTGACTGCGCCGGCAGAACCGGAGTCGTCGCCGCCTCGAGGCGTTAGGTTCCGGCGTTCGGCCAATCTGTTTGCGTACTGGACTCGCTCCGGCCTGACGGTCCGGAACTTTCTGACCGGGTCGGAGTCAGTTCTGTCGCAACAAGCCACCGAGATCCTGGGTGAGCTCGCACAATGGCGATCGCCCGATGACCTCGCCCGGGATCGCGGGGCCGACGTAGGGTCGACGTGGGCCACGCTGAGCGAGTTGCTCCGGTGCGACGCCATCGAGGCGTTCAACGTGCCGCCTGACGATGCGGAAGTCGCGATGCGTGACTGGCGCTTCTGGTGTCCCGAGGCCGCCATATTCCACTTCGGGACCAAGGACGTGGTGTATTCACAGGAGCGTCCGTCTCGCGGCGGCGTTGTCGACTATCCGGTCGAACTGCCGGCTGCCACGAAGTCCTATCCTGACGCCGACAAAGTGCAGCTGCCTCCATACTCTCAAACGGGCGAGCTGGCCGAGACATTGCTTGCTCGACGCACGTGGCGGAGGTTCGGCCCTGAGCCGATCACAAAGCAAGACCTCGCCACGCTTCTCGGCTTGACGTGGGGTGTTCAGCACTGGGCGGATTTCGGCCCGGCGCGGTCACCCCTGAAGACGTCGCCGTCGGGTGGCGCGCGGCATAGCATTGAAGCCTATGTCGTCGCGCTGCGGGTTGACGGGTTGGAGCCCGGCACCTATTACTATGACCCTGATGGGCACCAACTCGCTGCGCTATCCGCCGGGGCTTCCGGGGATTTGGTTGACGAGTTCCTGCCTCAGATCCCGAGCTATCGGGGCGCGGCCGCCCTGGTCTTCATGACCTCTCTGTTCGAACGCGTGTGGTGGCGTTACAGGTTCCCCCGCGCATACCGCACGATACTCCTCGAGGCGGGTCATCTCTGTCAGACGATGTGTCTGGTCGCGACGCGGTTGGGACTCGCGCCGTTCTGCACGGCGGCGATTGCTGACAGCAAGGTGGAGAGGCATCTGGGCGTGGACGGAGTTGGTGAGTCCGTCATCTACCTTGCCGGTGTCGGTGCGCGCCCGCCTGACGAGAGTGAGTGGGCTCCGGCCGCGAACCCCGACGCCACCCCCGCGGTGCATCCGCCCAAACACGCGCGCCGGAAGTCGCCGTAGGCGAGCGCCGGCCACTGGAGGCCGGCATTGAGTCCGGGGTTTTGCTAGGCGACTCCTCGCCGTCGATTTCGACAATCCGTCGCGCTCCCAAAGGAATGCGGTCCAATTTGGCGCGGATCTTCGCGTCTCCAGGTAGAGGCCAATAGCGCGATTGGCCCGCCAGCGAATCCGCGCTGCGCGGTCTGTTGTGCGCCATACCTGGATGACCACCCATGAGGGACCTGACGGCAGGCTCGACGACGGCGGAGTTCCTTGAAGAGAATCGAGACACGGTGACTCAGATAGCATTGTGCGCTTTTCGTCGGCTCGGAATGCCGGCGGAAGAAGCAGAGGAATTCGTCGCGGACGTCTACGTCCGGCTGCTTAGCGCCGAGCGGCCTCTGGTGGCCAGATGCACGCAGCCCGGAAGCGCGCGCAGCTACCTCTCGGTAGCGATCATGAACCTGGCGCGCGACTATCGCACCAAGGCATGGGGGAAATGGCGTCCTTCTGCGCAAGCTCGGCGACTCGGTGCCTTGGCTACGCGGCTTGAACGAATGCTCCACCGGGACGGATACTCGCTCAGCGAAGCTACGCGGCTGCTGTCCGCAGAAGACGCACGGCTGTCAGAGAAACAGCTGGTCGCCCTCTCAAGGTTGCTGCCGCGCCGGGTGGCGCGACGGAGTTTCTCGAGCATCGACGCTGGATTGATGAGCCCGCTGGCCGCGCCGTCCATCCAGGCCGACCAGTTGATCACCCACACGTCCACAGCCCGTGCCTTGGTTAGGTTGATTCGAGAGGCGCTCGTATCCGCTTCCGACCAGGAACGGACGCTGATTCACGAGCGGTTCGTGGTGGGCAAGACCGTCGCGACGATTGCACGCGAGCGTGGAATCAAGCCTGCCAGGGCCTACCGGATACTTGCGGGCTGCTTATCAAGGATCCGTCAGGCATGCGAGGGAGCCGGAATCGGACCGGCGGCCGCAAGCGCGGCGTTGGACGCCGTTCCCGAAGAGCTCGCAACTGTCTTCCGGGAAATACAACCGAGCGCGGACAGGTCGTCTTCGAGGCCAGGGTGGCCGGTCCCGCGACGGAGTTCCCAGAACGGAGCCCCCAAGTCCGGTGCCAAGTCGGTCTCCCGACATATAAGCTCCGGCACATTCGGTGGCCGGCGCCGGCCCCTGCGAGTCAAGTATAGATATCGAGTTTTGAGAGGTCCTATGAAGCTGAGAGATCGGATTGCGCAGGAGAATTGTCCGGTTGGAGCGGCCATTCAGACTACGGGACGATCGATTCATACGCCGCGGCCGCGGGCCGGTCTTGCGGTTGTCGGCATTGGTGTCATTGTGCTGGCTGCGGCGTCGTGCGCGCCGGTACCGGATGGTCCGGTCGTGGGCCCGCCGACAAACGATTCCGGGATACCGTCTGGCTTTGGGTTTCCGGCCGACGAGGCGACCCTGCTCAAGTATCGAGACGACCAAGACGTCGCAGCCATGCGCAGACATGCGTGGAACGTCTGGGCCGGAATGACGCAGCCCACTCCGAGTGGGGACGCTCACTGGGAGACCTGGAGCTCAAAGAAGGAGGTTTGGGACCCAGAGGTCAGGTCGCCCGCGTCTGTTCCTGCGCCCGCTCCTCCGAACCCGCGCGAGCTCCAACGCGACTTCGTGCTTCCGCGGCAGCTCCAGGCCGCGAATCTCATTCTCCCGCCGGAGGTCGACTCCGCATTGTTCGAGGAGATGGACCTCGATTTTGATGTGTCGGACCGGTTGAGCTTCGAAGATGCGGTGCGCGAGCGCTTGGCGGGCCTCGACCTGACGGCGCTCGGTCTTGCGGACTTCGATCCGGCGGACCTCGATCTCGCGGAGCTAGACCCAGCGGAACTCGATCTAACCGAGTTCAATCTGGCCAGCGCGTTGAAGGATCTCGATCGACGGTTTGGGACGATCAACACGTTTGACACGAAAGCCATCCTGTCGTTCACGCTGTTCAACGAGGCAACGCGCAAGCACACGCAGGACAACAGACTCCACCTGAAGTCCGCGCTCACGGCGCTGAACAGCAAATTCGACGAGGAGGGCACTCCGGCGCAGCTTCGGCGTATTCCCGACTACCCGCCAGAGTCGGTCGCGGTCAAGACAGCTTGGTGGCCCGTGGCCGCGGAGGGCTTCACGCCCCTGCCGGTTTGGGACTTCGACCCGGTTCCACACGACGCTGAGAAGAATCCCCCAAGTACTTGGCGTCGCGTCCTCGCCGTCCAGGCGGCCGACGAACCGACCGCCACGAGGGCTGATGTCGAGTTCAACGACCTACCCTACGAGAACGTTCCGGTGGTTTCGATCTCGAGGCTCCACCATTTCGAACTCGAGACCGAGGATCAAGTCAATGCCATCAACGCGGGGCCGCAAGGCCGTGTCGTCAAATGGGTTCTCCGCCGCCAGGCGGAGATCGGAGACTACGTGGCGCTGGTCGCGTTCCACTTTACGACCCGCGAGATTCCCGATTGGGTCTGGGCAACGCTCTGGTGGCATGATCAGCCGGATGGCGGGCCGTACGCGATAGGGCGGCCCGAGCGCGTCGAGGGAGTCTGGCGGAACTACCTCATGGACGTGACGTTCAGTGGCGATACGCCCAGAGAATATGATGGTGCCCCAAACGCTGTCTACAATCCTTGGCTCGAGGGGTTTCTGCGCAAGGGTCTGTCGTCGAACTGTTTGACTTGCCACCAACGAGCTACCTGGCCGCCGCTTCCATTCAAGGTTCCTCGTGGGGCGCTAGATTCGGACGACCCGCGTTTCGAACAACTTTTCGCGGACAAGGCGCAGCTAGACTTCCTGTTCTCGCTCCAGTTCAATGCGCTGGGTCCCCCGAGCGAGGAGCCAGTTCGCTAGCGTGCCAGACAAGCGCCGTCTTGCCGCGAGGGCTCACGACCAGCTCAACACCGAGCGCCCCGACTTCAGGTCGTGATCGGGGACGCCATCCCGCGGACGGTTGCCCTGTCGCGGCGACATCGCGGGCCCAGCGAGGCGCTGGCATCGGCGCCCGGGTTGCCCATGGTCCACGCAGCCGAGTTGGACCCTCTTATCGGACCGGTGTGAGGCCGTCGACGGCCCGGCTTCGCGACCCAGAGTCGACGATCTCAAGGACGGTCGATCGCCGAGTTGCTCGTCGGGGTGGTTTCTGACGGTGTGGCCGAGATTTCGGCGAAATCTCTATTGGGGTCCGTCCTATTCACTGACCATCTTACGCGGAGGGGTCGATGTTCTCCGGTGACTCGGTATTCGACACCGCCTGACCTGAACTAGGGAGTCTAGACAGTGCGCACACGTAGTTTGTTGCTAGTCGCAGCGATGTGGTCTTTGGCGTTCTCGCCAGGGGCGTCCGCACAGTCGAACAGCATTGAGGAGATCTCGGCACTCTTCGCCGGGCTCGACGAAGCTTCGCTGAAGCAATTGCAGACGCACGCCGAACCGGTCTTCTCGGCTGCTGGAGGGAAGCTCGCCGCGCTCAAGAAGAAGTACCCACAGCTATGGGCGGCGTGGAAGGCGAGCCTCGGCCAGCCCGAGAGTTGCCTCGTGGTCAACCCTAAGGATCCTACGACCACTGACTTCAAGACGAAGAACCTGTCAGCGTTGCTCGGCGAATTTAGGAAGCATGATGCCGCCGCGGGTAAGCTGACCGGCAGCGCGAAGCTCGGCTTCACTTCCGAGGGAACGGCTAGCGAGCCCTCGCAAGATTCCGGTCCGTTCATCGTCACGGCATCCACTGACGCTGGGAACGCCGTCGGTATCGTGGTGCCGGCTACACCGCAGCCGGAGCTCTTCAAGCTCAACTTCGACGTGGCGCTTGGCAGAGGAACCTATCCCGCCCGGTTCGAATTCAAGGCCAAGGCTGACGTTCAATTCGCCGCCGACGAGGTGCGAGAGAACCTGTCGGACTTCGACTTGAGCTACCGCTATCACTTCCTCCAGTCGCCGCGCCGCCTCGACATGAACACGACATTCTACGGCAGGCGTTTTACCAACAAGTTCATGAACATCGATGAGCGCTACGAGGCGGGCGTTCTGTTTGATCTAGGCACTCTTACGTTGCTCACCGGCTCGGGCCGCAGGGACGTTGAGGAACTCGACAAGCTCATCAGGGCGGTGCTGAATCCGGCGAGCACAGGGAAAGCCGGGTGGTTTGATCGCTATATGAGCAAAGACGGTGTTCCGGTTGGAAACACGCGCGCAGTGCCTTGGACCACGAGTGAGCCCGACTGGATCGGCTGCTTCGAGTCGGTCAGCAAGGCGAGAGCGGACAAGTTCAAGAAGGAACTTGAGGAGATCTGGCGTGACCTCGCCGTCATGGCCATCCGCACCTACCGAGCGAAGCGCATGGAAAAGGCGACGTTCACGGTGTCCTGGTTTCGGGTCGGAGCATTCGCAGAATTCGAACGCGCCACGCTCGTTCGTCCTGAGTACGCTATCTCCACCGACGGAACGCTCGGGTTGGACCCGGTGTCCCAGGCCACGTTCGAGGCGAGCGACAAGAAGTTCCGCTGGGTATGGGCGCCGAGTCTCAAGCTGCGGATGTCATCGCACTGGACTCTTGATGCAGGCTACCGCTACATGCGCGCCTTCGATGGTTCGCCTTTCAAGCTGAACGGCGTGCAGATCCGACATGGACTGAATGGTACGGACGAGCCCCTCGTCCTGAACGATGCCCGCGAGGAGGCGTCGCTCGTCCTGACCTTCAAGGCTGGCGACAACGAGTTCGGCCAGCCGGGCGCGGTCGAGGCAAGCCTTGGTTGGACGCGCTACGTCGATAGAGCGCCACCGTTCGCCCGAGAGCAGATCAGTACGCTGGGCACGCCGCTCGCCGCCGATTCTGATCCGACACAGCTCTTCAACGTTGTCGTAGCGCAGAGGTCCTACGACCGAATCGTGTTCAACATCGGGGTTAGCTGGAAGTAGCCATTTCGCACCTCACGGTCGAGTGTCGGAGGCCCGGGAAGCAATTCCCGGGCTTCTTGCGTATCGCCTCTGTCGGTAGATGTAACCTCTTGGGTTGACACTCTACCCAAGGCGCTGCATCATCTTGGGTAGAATGACTACCCAACCAGATCGAACCGACGTTGATGACCGCATCGAGTTGCTGCAGGGCACGCTCGATATCTTGATCCTGCGCACCCTGAAGCGAGGCGCTCAGCATGGGCAGGGCATTGCCCGAGCTATCCAGGACACCTCGGGCGACACGTTGCTCGTGGACCACGGGTCGCTCTATCCGGCGCTGCAGCGGTTGGAGAAGAAACGGTGGATTTCTGGCGACTGGGGAGTGAGTTCCAACAACCGGCGGGCGCGGTTCTACGAGTTGACCGCGAGTGGCGAGAAGCAGCTGGTGACGGCGCGGGCGCGCTGGGCGCGGTTGGTGGCGGCGATGGATCGGGTGCTCGATCAGGAACCCGAGATGGAGGGTTCCTGAGATGTGGGGCAAGGGACGTAGTGATCGCGATCGTGCCGAAGAACAGCAGTCGCACATCGACCTCGAAACTGATCAACTGATCGCTGAGGGCGTGGCGTCGGAGAAGGCGCGGGCGATGGCGCGCGCCCGATTCGGCCACAACGCACACCTCGAACGGCCCACGTCGTGGCCGCGGCCGAGCTGGCTGGCGATCATTGCTCGGGATACGCGCTACGCGTCGCGTCAGCTCGCACACGCGCCGGTCGCCACCGCGACGATCCTGCTGTCGCTCGTGATCGGGATCGGGGTGAATTCGGCGATCTTCTCGCTGGCCGACCAGGTGTTGGTGCGCGCACTTCCCGTTGAGGCGCCGCACGAGATCGTGCAGCTCGACTGGCAGGGCGAGTTCATGGGCGGTGGTCGCGGCTTCGGGAGTCTGATTCCGCACCCGCTGTATGTGGACGTGCGGGCGCATCACGATTCCCTGGGGAGTCCGTTGTTCCGTCACATTGCAGCGCGTAGCCCCGGCCGGGTGACGGTCTCGCTGCAGGAGGGTACGGAGCGGGCCCAGGTGGAACTCGTCACGGGCGACTACTTCGCGCTGTTCGGCATCCGGCCCGAGCTGGGCCGTGTGTTCACAGCGGATGACGACCAGGTGCTCGACGGCCATGCGGTCGTGATCCTGTCGCACACCTACTGGCGCACGCGCCTCGGCGCCGACCCCGACATCGTGGGTACGGAACTCCGGATCAACGCGCGGCCGTTCACGATCGTGGGCGTGGCGCCGCCCGGTTTCCACGGCACGGACTGGAGCGTGTCCACCGAGTTGTGGATGCCGATGATGATGAACGCATTCGTGCACGACTGGGGTGAGTTGGACGAGCACAGGGTTCGTTTCCAACACGTGTACGCACGGCTGATGGACGGTGTGGATGCTGGTCGCGCGCAGGCCACCCTCCAGCCCTGGTTCGAGCGCCGCCTCGTGACGGACATGGAGCAGGAGGAGTGGCCGGCCGACGTGGAGGCCGCAAAGCTCGATCAGTACCTCGCGTCTACGCTCGCGATCAACGCAGGTGGGCAGGGTCAGGCGGGCCGCGCCGAGGAACTCCGTTCGCCCATCGTGATCCTGAGTGCTGCTACGGCACTGGTGCTGCTCCTCGCCTGCCTCAACGTGGCCAACCTGTCGCTGGCCCAGACTGTGTCCCGTTCGCGCGAGACTGGCGTTCGCGCGGCACTCGGGGCTTCGCGTCGTCGACTGATGGCGGAACGGCTGGCCGAAGCGGGCCTGCTTGCCGGCATCGGCACGGGCGCAGGTGTGTTGCTGGCGCCGTTCTTCGGCCGTTGGATCTTGTCGTTCTTGCAGGTCGGCGACGTCGCCGCACTGGCCCTCCGGCCCGAACTCGACCTCAGGGCGCTGTTCACCGCCGGGATGATCGCTGTGGTTGCAACGCTCCTTTCGGGCGTGGGGCCCGCCTGGTTCGCGGGTGCCACCGAGCCCATCGGCGCGCTCAAGGCGGCAGGCCGCAGCATGACCGGCGGCATGGGCTTGCGGCGTGCATTGGTGGTCGGCCAGGTTGGCCTGGCGCTGGTGTTCCTCGTCGGCGCGACGCTGTTCGGCCTCACGCTGCGCTCGCTGAAACTCGACGGCCCGGGCTTCGCCACCGATGGGCTAATGACCTTCACCGTGAATCCGCTCAACGACGGCTACGAGTTGCCCGAATCCAAGCTGGCGATCGAGCAGATCCTGCGCGGATTGCAGAAGCTGCCCGAAGTAGACGAGGCGAGCGTGTCGTCCTTCGCATTGCTGACCGGTGGCGGTTGGGGGAACACGATGCTCGTCGAGAGCGACCGGCAGTTCATGACCGAAGAGGCGATGCCGATGAACGCCGTGAGTCCGGAGTCCTTCGACACCCTGGGCGTGCGCGTGGTGCGCGGTCGCAACTTCGACGACACCGACCGCTACGACGAAGAGGGCTGGCTGCTGCGGTCGGCCATCGTCAGCGAGGAGTTTGTTCGTCGCTATCTACCCGATCACGAACCGCTCGGGGTGCGGATCGACTTCGGGTTCGGCGGTTTCCGCGAACCCCGCGTGGAGATCGTCGGGGTCGTGCAGGACTACCGGGAGCAGGATCTGCGCGACCGTGAGCCGAAGGTCTACTTCTCGGTGTGGGAGCGCACCGTGAACCGCGGCGTCTTCTACATCCGCGCGCAGCAGTCGAGCGAGGCCCTGGGCGGCCGTCTGCTCGAGGTGGTGAAGGGCGTTGATCCGATGATCACGGTGAGCGACCTACGCACGTTCGACGGACAGATCGATCGCCTACTCGTGTTCGAGCGCATGCTCGCCACGCTGGGCAGCGCGTTCGCCGGATTCGCCCTCCTGTTGGCGATGATCGGCATCTACGGCGTACTCAGCTTCGCGGCCCAGAGTCGATCGAAGGAGATTGGCATCCGCGTGGCGCTCGGCGCCCGTCCCGGTTCGGCCGCCGGACTGATCCTCAGCGACGCGGCCAAGCTGGCGTTGATCGGTGTGACGGTCGCGTTGCCCGTTGCATACGCGCTGGGACGCCTGGTCGAGACGCAGCTCTACGGGGTCGGCACGCTCGACCCGATGGTGCTCGCCGGATGCGTATCCCTGCTGCTGGCGGTGTGTCTGGCGGCGAGCGCGGCGCCGGCCCTGCGGGCTGCTCGAGTCGATCCGCAGGAGGCCTTCCGGGCCGAATAGCCCGCCCTGGCGCCGGAAGTGGCGACGAGCGAAGGGAAAAACCAGAATCGGTCCGTCTCCCTATGTGGCAGTTCTCACTCACCACGTACGGAGGGACCCACCAATGCGTATCCGACGCCTACTTGCGGCTCTTGCCATTGCCGCGCTCATTGCACCTATCGCCAGCGTTGAGGCTGGTGCGCCTCAGATTCAGGATGATGAGGTGCGCTACATCGTTCACCTGCGCCAGGACGTCGTCGACGCCGAGGTTGGCCGGTTCCGGGGCCAGGACGCGGATCGTGTCCGTGGACGTGCGGTGGCGGCGCTTGCCGGCGAACTTCCGATTCGGTATCGGGTTGCCCGCGGCGATGTGTTCACTCGCGCCTTCTCGGGCGCGATCGTGACGGCTTCGGCGGCGGAGTGCGCCGCTCTGATGAGCGACCCTCGGGTTGTTCTGGTTGAGCGCGAGCAGGCCACGGAGGTGCTTCCGGTTCCGACGACGGCTGTCGATCCGGATGTGCAACGCAACGCGATGAACTGGGGTCTTGACCGAATCGATCAGCGCGATGGCCTCGACCAGAAGTTCGAGACCGAGTTCGACGGTACCGGCGTGGACGTCTACATCATCGATACCGGGGCCTTTGGGCGCCATCGCGACTTCAAGGGGCGGATGAGCCGGGGGCGCGACTTCACCAAGAACGGCAACGCTCCCGGGAACAAGGACTGTCAGAGTCATGGCACGCACGTTTCCTCGATCGCGGCCGGTCGCCAGTGGGGTGTTGCACCAGGGGCTCAAGTCGTGCCGCTGAAGGTCTTCCCGAAGTGCAGTGGACAGGGCTCGTCAATCGAAGTCGTTGAGGCCATGGAGTGGATCTTGAAGAACCACGATCCGAAGCGCGGGGGAGTGGCGAATCTCAGCCTTGGCTTCACCGGAGACTCGCCGTCCACGCGGGCCGGGATCAAGGCGCTGTATCAAGCCGGCATCGTCACGGCCGCGGCCGCCGGCAACGACAAGAAGGACACCTGCAACCGATCGCCCGGCAACAGCATGTTTGGAATCACGACCGGAGCTTCGGATCACAAGAAGGCATTCGATTCTCCCGGCGGGAGCATGATTGAAGCTGGGCGCGATGACAAAGCGGCCGGCTTCTCGAATCACGGTCCGTGTGTGGACATCTTTGCCCCCGGCACCGTCATCAAGGCGGCGGGTATCCAGAACCGTAACGCCACGTCCTACAAGAGTGGCACCTCCATGGCGTCGCCCTTCGTGGCCGGCGCGGTCGCGCTACTCATGCAGCGCCGGCCCGACTGGAGCCCGGAGCAGATCCGTGACGAGATCGAGAAGTACGGGACCAAGAAGGCGATGAAGGGGCTCCGCAAGAACACGGTGAACCTGCTTCTGTACGCCGTGCCCGAGGAATACAAGGGCAGGTAGGAGTCACGAGGCGTAGTCCTCTCGACAGCCGCGCGCGGCACCACCCGTGCGATCGGGGCAACCCGATAGGGCGGGGACTGCCGGAGGCCCGGGAAGCAATTCCCGGGCTTCTTGCGTGCGGCCTTCTCTACTGGGCGGTGCGTGAACGGGCGAGGGGCCAGATGAGGGGGCCGTCGTCGTGGAGTAGACGAGCCGTGCGGTCGGCGGCTGCGGCGGCGAAGGACGAGGCGGCGATGTCGGCGTAGTCCGGGCCGAGCTCGGAGAGGGCTAGGGCTAGCCAGTAGCTGGCGGTGCCGGCGCCGAGTCCGGGGCGCTCGGGGAACTGGGTGGCGCGGAGCAGCCGGACGGCGTCAGCCCAGGCGCCTGCGCGCAACAGGATCGACGCCTCGTTGAGCGCCAGAACCCAGGGTTCCACGCCCGGGGCTCCGACGGCGCGGAGCCGCGAGATCTCGATCCAGGTGGCCACGATGCGGGCGTCGAGGTTGCCGGGGTTCACGATCGTTGGCGAAGCACCCAGCGCGACGCTGATCTCGCGGTCGGCGAGCCGGAGACTGACGCTGCTGCCGGGGTCCGCGCTGGCGAGAGCAGCATGCAGGGCCGCGGGGCCATCGACTTCGGTGCCATCGACTGCCAGAACCTCGTCGCCGCTCGCCAGCCCGGCGGTTGCCGCGGGGCCAGCTTCAGCCACGCTGAGCACGACGGCGCCAGAGGCATTGAGACTGTCGATGAACTCGGCGCCGATGAACGCTCGGGCGAAGCTGCTCGCGGCAAGAAGTTCGTCTGCGACTCCGGCAGCCACGTCGTCCGTTTCCAGCGCGATACGGAGGCGGTCGCCGATGGCGGGTCCCGGCGCTGCTGTGAACGTCCAGATATCCGCGTGGGTGGCCACGAGATCATCGGAGAGCACGGCGATCATGTAGACCGACGCTGGATGGGCGTCTGCCAGGCCGATCTGGGCGGCGGCGAACTCCACACCGTTGCCGCTGCCGCCCTGCTCGGCGAGCACGCGGAGGACATCGGTCGGGAGGCCTGCGCTGGCGAGCGCGTCCTGGCTCAGGCCTTCCTGCTCGCGCCGAACCCACGGGCCGGACCCGAGCGCTGTATCCACACCGTCGACGATCTTGCGGCTGGCCACGTCGTCACCGCCAACCACACCGAGGAAGCGGATCGTTGGCCGCAGCACGACGTCCACCTCGACGCGATCGAAGTCGACCACTGAGACGCTGTCTTCGAAGACGCCAGCGGTGGCTCCGTCGATCACGATCAGGTGAGTGCCGGGAACGAGTTCGAGGCGGCCGTCGGGCGCCTGCGTGATCTCGCCGTTCACCCGGAGTTCGGCGGTGGCCGGCAGCCCGTTGAGAATCACCTCACCGCGGGCCGGTTCCAGGCTCACCGGGTCGAGCGTGTAATTGAGGAGGTCAGCCACCTCGACGTTGACCTGTCGGGCGCGGAAGTTGTCGCGGCGGAACTCGATCTCGTGCGATCCCGGCATCACGTTGTCGAAGCTCAGCACGCCGCCATCGCCGCCTTCGTCCGCGGCCGTCTCGCCCACCGACGCACCGTCGAGCAGAACGGTTACTCCTGGCTGTGCCGTTCCGACCGTGAGCACCGCGCTCACCCGCTCGAGCGTGATCTCAACCGCGGTGGCGGTGCCCGCCTCGACGACGAAGTCCGACTTGAACGACGTGTGGCCGAGCAGGAACGCATCCACGGTGTGGTCACCAGCGATGACCGCGATGGGCAGAAGCGGATCCACCATGCGGCGGCCGTCGACGTGGAGGGCTGCATCGAGGGGAACGAGCGAGACGTTGATCTGGCCAACGAGCTCATCGCGCAGCGCCTGGAACATCTCGATGAACTTGGGCGAAACGAGCGCGGGGTCGAAGTTGGTGCCCGGCTCGGCGGCGAGCAGGCGCCGCAGGTCGTCCTCCGCGAGCCCTTCGTCGCCCAGGTTGAAGCGCGCCTGAGCGCGGAAGCCGAGGGCTATGGCGAGACGCTGGGTCCACTCCGATGACGAGGGATCGGCGTCCACCTGCAGAGTGTTGATCAGGCCGTCGAACGCGGCGATCGAGTCGGGCTGACGGGCCGAGAAGAACAGCTCTTCAGCCTGGCGCTGCATCTCGTCGAAGTCGGTCGCGGCATCCTGCGCGATAGCAGTGGCCCCGCTCGCGAAGCCAATGGCGAGCGCGATCATGGCGATCGCACCGAGCCGCGAGCAATGCCGCCTCATTCGATCACCACCAGGCCGCGGGCGCCGCGATCGGCGACGAGCAGTCGGCCTCGCGCATCAACCGCGATGTCGCGCGGGTCGTCCAGGGTCTGGCCACCGGGTAGCGATGGCCCGAGTGTGTGGCGCAGCGTGCGGTCGCGCCCATAGATCTCGATCTGCTTTGCATCGCGATCGAGCACGTAGAGATTGTCGAGCGCGTCGATCGCCAGCGCTTCGGGTCGGCGCCATGCGGCCGAGCTGATCGCGACCTCTACCGTGCCCTCCGAGCTGATGCTGAACACGCGCTTCTCGCGCTGGTCGAGCGCAAGAAAGCGACCGTTGGCGTCGACCACGATGTCGACGATCCGCACGCGTTGAGCGCCGAGCGGCGCGGCGAGGTGGTTGCCGTCCGGGTCGAAGCGGCCCACGCGGTCGCCGCCGTCGTATGCCACGAGCAGATTGCCGAAGGGGCCCTGCGCGGCTGCGGTGAGGTTTTCGGCTTCCTTGTTCTCGTTGCCGTCCGGATAGCTGAACGTCGTGCGCTGGCGGGCGAATGGCGCGAGAAGCGAGAGCTTCGCCACCACGTACGTGCGGCCCGTGTCGGCGAACCACGGACGGATCGCTTCTGTGAGCGGGTTCTGCTCGGCGATCAACGTGCCCTCATCGTCGGTGCGCACGCCCATCTGCTTGCCTTCGTCGATCACGAAGACTTCGCCCGTTGCCGAAGTTCCGACACCCACGGGCCGGTCGAGTGTTCGGCCCCAGGACGTCGCCACGCGAGAGCTCGACCATGGCAGCCGCGCGTTCGAGATTTCGTGGCGGTGGATGAGCGTGAGGAGTCCACGTGCCGCGGACACCTCGGCCGCAGCCTGCTGCAACATGCTCGCCGCGCCGGACCATTCGCCGTCACGCAGCAGGGCGACGCCGAGTCCGTAGTGCGCGCGCGATCGCCACGGTTCGCGCGCCGCCGTTGAAGCCGCCTGCGCGAGTTGCGATGCAGCCAGCGCTCGTTCGCCCAGTCGCAAACTCACTTCGCCGGCGATCACTGCGGCGGCCGGCCGTGCCTCCAGCCTCGGGAAATCCTCGGCGCCATAAAGCAGCGGCACGCGCTGGATGCTCTCGCGGATCTGACGCAGATCGGCGCTACTCTGCGCGGCGTCGAGATCGAGCTGCGCCACGAGCACCATGGCGGAGGCGGCGCTTGCGGTCCGCGGATGTCCGCTGATGAGCGAGTCGGCTGTCGCGCGGGCGCCGCTGTTGTCCAGGTTGGTCGCCTGCGCTCGAGCCAGGAGAAGCAGTCCCTCGTCGATCAACTCGCTTGCTGCGAACTGCTCCACGAACACCTCGGCGTCACGCTGAGCCGCCGCAGCATCGCCGGCCTCGAGCAGCTGCGCGGCGCGCTCGTAGAGTCGCAGCCCCGCGCGATCCTGGGCCACGGCCGTGCCACCGGCAGCGATGCTCGCTACCAACAGAAGCGCCGTGGCGGCCGCGGCCGTCCGGCCCCGGCTCACTCCTGCTCCTCGGGCGGCGTGGCAAAGATGCGCTGCCCCGCCTGAGCGATCCGCTCAGTGCGGGTGATCGACTGGTCGAGACCAGGCCACTCGAAGGTGAACTCGTGCGAACCCACCACGATCGGGATCCGGATCGGCGTGACGTCGATGAATCGGCCGTTCACGGAGACGCGGCAGTTACTCGGAGCGGCTGCGATCTGAAGTTCGACGATGGCCGGCACCGCCACGCTGGCGTTTTCCTCGCTGCGGACCTCGATCGTTGTCGTCTGGTCGAGGAATACGTCCTCCGCGACCATCTGTACCGTCCACGTGCCGGGGAAGACTTCGATCGTGTCGTCGGCGTCGATCGTTATGCGCTGTGTGCGACCTTCGGCCGACCGCATCTCAAGACGCACAGCGTGGCTTGTCGTGATTGCGAGGGCTCCAGGGGGCACGTCCGGCACGAGCGGGAAGTGCAGGCCGTCCGCGAGTTGAGCCTCGTTGAGGTCATCCGTGGCGAAGGCCCAACTCAGGTCCTGATGCCCCTCAAGTTCGAGTTCGAGAGTGTGACGCTCGCCGCCGGTGACTTCGATGTCGAGCGGGGTCACACCATCGATGGCCTCGCCGTCGAGAAGAACGCGTGCTCCATCGGGGCGACTTGTCACGCTCAGACTCTGCGTCGGCGCAGCCGCAGCGGCGGCGGCTTCGGGGTCCGCTGCAGGCGCAAGATTCTCAGTCGACTCGGTGGTTGTTTCGCTGCTCGATTCCAAGTTGTCGGAGTCCGGGGTGCCCTCGCCGGCGGTTAGCGTGGCCTCGTCCACGGTCGCGGCAGCAGCGCCGGCCGCAGCTAAGGCATCGTCGACATCGTTGGTTCCGCCACCGCGGCCGTCCGCGCCGACGCCTGAACTGGTCGGTTCGGCCTCTTCGACGGGTTCCACAGACGGGGGCGTTGGAGTCGCGGGGTTACTGGACTCCGCTGGCGTGGACTCTGCCGGCGCCGGGTCAGATCCGCCGAGTTGGGAAACGGCCCACATCCCGCCCGCTGCCATCACGAGCAGCACCACCGCGATGATCGCGATCGGTTTTCCGCCAGCGTCGGACTCGGGCATCGTCATCGGCTGCGCGTCGAGACTTCTGTCCAGCGGCGCCCGTTCACCACTGATCGCGCTCATCGGCAAGGTCTCGTCGCCGCCGACCCAGTTGCTGCTCAGCGCGTTCACGAACTCACGGCAACTGCCGTAGCGCGCCGCCGGATCCTTGGAGAGTCCCTTCAACAAGACGTCATCCATCGAGGGCGGGAACGGAACACCCAGTTCGCTCGGTCGCGTGGGTTCCTCGTGCACGATCTGGTAGAGGAACGCGGTGGCGGTGTCGGCGTGGAACGGGCGCTGCCCGGTGAGCAGCTGGTAGGCCATCACGGCCAGCGAGAACTGGTCGGATGCGCCCGTCAGTTTCTGGCCCTTCGCCTGTTCCGGCGACATGTATGCGGGCGTGCCCAGAATCGCACCGGCGGCCGTCATCGTGCCGTCGTCCGGCTTGGCCACGCCGAAGTCGGTGACCTTCGGGATGCCGTCGGTGGTCACCAGGATGTTGGCCGGCTTCACATCGCGGTGGATCACGCCGTGCTTGTGTGAGTGATCGAGGCCGGCAGCGATGCCCTGCAGCAGGTTGAGCGAGCGTTCGGGCGACAGATCACCACCCTGGGTCATGATCTCGTCGAGGCTCGTGCCGTCCACGAGTTCCATGGCGATATACCAGGAGTCGCCCTCGCGTCCGACGTCGTAGATCGGCACGATGTTCGGATGCGACAGGCGGCCGGCGGCCTTGAACTCGCGCTCGAAGCGTTCGCCAGTCGTGTCGATATCGGCGCCCGTATCGCCCCGCACCACCTTGATCGCCACGTCGCGGCCAATCACCGGATCGACCCCGCCATACACCACGCCCATCGCGCCCTTCCCGAGCGTGCGGCGCGTCTCGTAGCGGCCGAATTTGTTGGGCGAGTCGCTCATGGCGTGGTCGGGCCTGGGCTCGTGGACGGGGAACCTGTGAATCTACGACAAGCTACTGAGCCTGTACACCGAAACGAGCCAGTTCCGAGCGCTCGAAGTCCTTTCCGACCGTGACTTCCCGCGCTACCAGTACACCGGTACGCCGTAGCGGCCGATCGATTCGTCGCGAGTGACGCAAACGAGTCCTTCAGCTAGCGCCTGGGCGGCGATGATGCGATCGAAGGGGTCGCCGTGGTGACGGGGGAGTCTCCCGGCTTCCCAGGCGTGTCGTCCCGAGATGGCGAGGTCGAGGAAGTTCGCGTGGGCGAACTCCTCGGGCAGGTCGACCTCACCCGTGTCGAGCCGCCCGGCGGACTCCTTGATCGAGATTTCCCAGAGCGATGCCGCGCTCACGAACGCGACCGTGCCCCCGTTGGTGATCAGACGGCGCGCCCTCGCGCTCAACTGTGGTGAATCTGTGAGCCACCACAGCACCGTGTGCGTGTCGAGAAGAACTCGCATCAGTCGTCGACGCCACTCTCGAAGGCAGCCAGGATCTCCTCGGGAAGAGGTTCGTCGAAGTTTTTCCCGACACGGATTTTCCCGGCGAGGCGTCCGGGCTCCCGATCTGAAGCACTCATCGGCACCAGGCGCGCCACGGGCTTTCCGTGCCGCGCAATCACGATGTCCTCGCCTGCTTCGACGCGTTCCAACAAGCGCGACAGGTGCGTCTTCGCTTCGTGTACTTTCACCAGTTTCATGGTGTGATTATGACTAAGTTAGTCATAATCGGCAATGCCTGTGTCAAACGAGTGTGCAGGCCCTGGCCTCGTCAATTCAGGGATATTCGTCGTGCCCCGGGGCAAGATGCACGCCGCTCGCGGCACAATAGAGATAGACACCCTGGTCACCGGAGGATCGCGATGAGCGGAATCAGCTACACCTGCCCCAAGTGCTCAGGCCACGCCTTCGAGACCCGCGAGATGCGCGGCGCGGGCGGATTCTGGAGCAAGATCTTCGACGTGCAGGGACAGCGCTACACCACGGTGATCTGCTCGAACTGCCGTTACACGGAGTTCTACAACGCGGACACGAGCATGCTCGGCAACATCTTCGACCTGTTTACGAACTAGGCGGCGCTGAACTAGGCGAAGGGATTGTGGATCTCGACACCCGCGAGTGTGGAGCCTGCGGCCAGATCTTCTGTGTACAGAACTCTGCAGCCAGAGCGCCGCGCCGCCGTGACGATCAAGGCGTCCCAGAACGAGAGATCGTGAACGATGTGCAGCTCGGCCGCGGCGAGCACGTCTTCCGACTCCACGACTTGCAGGTCGAAACGGGAGAACAGTTCCGTCTTGCGTCGTGCCAGCTTGGCGTCCACACCGAGTTTTCGCGTCGCCGCGACGAAGTACTCCTGTAACACCTGCGTAGAGAGAACACCGGTTCCCTTGGTGCGTAGATCGGCCAGGAGTTCGAGGGCGCGTTCTCGCTTGTCGGGACTGTCCGCGTCGTCGGTGTAGACGAGTACGTTCGTGTCGATGAAGCTACGCGCGCTCATGGAGCGACTCTCGATCGACTCGCCGGCCGCCCGAGCGACCGCCGCCGTCTAGCGACAGCTGCCGCAACTCTTCGATGTCGCGCGCTGCATCGTCCCGGCTCGTCAACTGCTCAAGGTACTCACGTACCAACTGATTCACGCTCTTACCCATGGCGCGGCCCACCTCCCTGGCTTCCTTCAGGAGACGGTCATCGATCGACAGAGTCAGGTTCATGGCATCGGCTCGAGGCAATTTGTGAACGCTCAATCGATCCTACACGGATTACGTGCGCACGGATACAGTGTTCTCGATTTTGCGCAAACTGGGAACCTGAGCGCGATCTCGGACTGATCCGCCTGATCCGGCTGTGCCTTTACGCGGAAGCACTCCGCGAACGTCCGCCGCGTCGGTTGCGGTTGCCCTGCGGGCGTCCGCCGCCACCACCGTGACGTCCACCGCCGCCGCCTGGACGACCTCCGCGTCGACCAGCGTGCTGCCGGCCGCGACCGCGTCCTCGGCCATGACCACCAGGTCGGCCTGAGCCGCGTCCGCCGCGTTGGCCCAGCTTCGGTGCCGGGGCCTTGGAGTTGCGTGACTCCTCGCAGTGGAACTCGTGCTCATCGTCCACCGGCACGCTGTTGCCCAGCAGCTTCTCGATTGCGCGCAGGTAGGCGCGGTCCTCGGCACTGCAGAACGAGACCGCGTCGCCGTCGTTGCCGGCACGACCGGTGCGGCCGATACGGTGCACGTAGGTCTCGCTGTCTACCGGCAGGTCGTAGTTGATCACGTGGCTGATGTCGTCCACATCGATGCCGCGAGCGGCAACGTCAGTGGCCACGAGCACCTTGTAGGTGCCGCGCTTGAATCCGTGGAGCGCCTTCGTGCGCGCCGCCTGGCTCTTGTTGCCGTGAATCGCCGTGGCACGAACGCCAGCCGACTCGAGCGACGTCACCACACGGTTTGCCATGTGCTTCATCTGCGTGAACACAATGGCGCGCTTCACCTCGGGCGCCTTCACAACCTGCTTGAGCAGCGCAGCCTTGTTGCTCTTGTCGACGAACAGCACCTTCTGCTCGATGCGATCCACCGTCGGGCTCTCCGCCGCGATCGACACGCGCTTCGGCTCGGTGAGCATGGAGCGCGCGAGATCGGCGATCTTCTTGGGCATCGTGGCCGAGAAGAACAGCGTCTGCCGCTTCTCAGGCACCTCCTGAAGCACCTTCTTGATGTCCGGAGCGAAGCCCATGTCGAGCATGCGGTCGACCTCGTCGAGAACGAAGATCTCCACTTCACCAAGGCCGATGTGGCCCTGGTTCATCAGATCGAGCAGGCGACCCGGTGTGGCAATCAGGACGTCCACGCCGCGGCGTAGCGCCTTCACCTGCTGGTACTGACTCACGCCACCGAACACCACGGTGCCGCTGATCGGGAGGTTGTGGCCATAGTCGCGGAGGCTGTCGCGGATCTGTGCGGCCAGTTCACGCGTCGGTGCCAGAATCAATGCACGCGGCGTGCACGACTTGGGGCGCCGACGATTGGCCGAGAGGCGTTGCAGCATGGGCAGCGCGAAGGCGGCGGTCTTGCCGGTGCCGGTCTGCGCCGTGCCCAGCACGTCGCGTCCCTTCATCACGTGCGGGATGCACTGCGCCTGGATCGGCGTGGGGTCGGTGTAGCCGAGCGCGGCCACCGACTTCTGAAGTTCGGGAGACAGCTCGGCAAACGCGCCCTGCAGCTCGTTCACGTTGACGCTCTGCGCGGCGTTGGGCTTGCTGCCCTGGTTCTGGCGCGCCGGTTCCTTGTGACGGTTCACCTTGGCGCGGGCTTGCTGAAAACGGCGTGCTCGGGCCGCAGATCGCTTCTTACGCGCAGCGCGCGCGCGGGATTGCTCGTTCATTTTTCTCTGGTGCGGGGTTTGTACAGATCTCAACCCGCCGCACGCGTGGAAAAGAAACGACCGCTGATGTCGCGGTGAGCCCAGTCGCAGTTGTATTGCCTGACGACGGCCCTGAGTCGAGGAGAATGTCTGGATCGTGCGACCCAGATTCCAGCGAATCGGTCCGCGGTGCTCCTCGCTAAAAGAAATCGTCCCGCGTTCGGAGGCGCAACGCAAGCAACAAATGCCGAGCGCGCTGCCTCAGGCACGGGTGACCCTTGCGGCGTAACAACCCGGCAGAGCGTTGTGAACGTGCAGGTAGGAGGTGCTTTCGTCCGCAACAGACGTGCGATCGACGTCTCAAGATCGGCGCCCTCTACGACTTCGGCGTTGACCATTTCGTGTGTCGCATCGAACGCCCGCACCGAGAGCAGGCGTCGACGCAGCACCTCCGGGGCTTCGCCTGGTGTTGGTCGCGTCTGCGCGGCATCCGCGCGGACGAAGATCGCGTGGCTTGCCCGGTAAGATGTGGCGGCCGGTTGGTGCTCGTAGTGCAACAGGATGACGGTCTCGCCGACCGCCGCATCTTTGAGACTGACGCGGCACGGTGAACCGGGGCATTCCTCCACGACGACACGTTTCGCGTTGCGCGCGCGAAGCTCTTCATCGTTCATCGAGAAGAGTCGCTGGAATGGCTCGGCGGGCAGGGCGTGGATTTGAAAGCTCATCGGGTCCTCCGGTTGTTCCCCCGAGGATCGTCTGGCCCTCCGCGCGCAACAGCCCGTTTCTTGCGGTGCTACTGAATCCGCTGGCTTGGCGTCATGACGTCGTTGAAGAACATCGCGTCGACCACGCGCGTCCAGTCGGGCAATTCCTCGGGCATGTACCCGCGAATCGCCATCGTGCTCGGCTGGCGTCGCCAGTGGTTCGGCTGGTCATCGAGTTGGCGGAAGTCGAGAAATGCGTGCGGGTGTCCGAGTGTGTGAAGCGCGTGCTCGAGGCTGCCCTCGGGCGCAGGCCCGACGACCTCGCCGCCGCCACCGAAGGGCGCGCTGCCCTCGTAGGCGGTGAACCCGATGGTGTACACGTCGTCGCCGTACATCTCGTCGAGGAACACGCCCACCGGCTTCATGCCGTCGAGCTGCGGTTCCTGGATGAGCTCGGTCCAGTCGTGCTTGTAGTACGCGTTCATGATGTGGCCGTTGTGGGCCCAGATGATGACCTTGCGACCGGCGTACCGTTCCTCAACGAACCAGCGCATGATGTCGGCGTTGCGGGTGTCGCGACGGTTCCAGCCGCGGTTCTGCCAGACGAGTTGCTCGGGGCCTTCCGTCGGCGCATCGATCGCGGAGCGTTCGTAGATAGATGTGCCGAAGCCGCGTGCGTTGATCACGGTATGGCGCATGAAGTCGAGGTCGACTGCGCTGTGAGCGTCGGCGAAGGCTGGGTTGTCCAGTAGCTCCAGCAGTTCATCCAGCGCGGTGCGATAGACGTCCAGGTCGGCGCTTGTCGGGGAGAGGCGCGCCCGGTTGGCCTCGCCCCACTCGGCGAGTGCCGCGCTCTGCTCCTCTCCGGTCACGCCCGCGTCGCGCAGCCGGGCCACCTCTTCCCATCGCGCTGTGTTGAACGCGCCGAATCCCTCATAGCCGGCATCGGCAGTGGCAACCAGCGCAGTCGTGCGTTGCGCAAGTTCCTCATCGTCGACGGCCGCGACGAACTCGGCCAGCTCGTCGAAGTAGCCAGAGCCCGCGGACCCGGAGAACTGCATGTCGTAGCCGGCCATCTCGAGAGGCCGGTCTCCCGACCATGAAGCCGCCGCGTACTCCCACAGCGGCGCCACTTCCTCCACGCCCGACCAGATGCCGAACACGCCGAGTCGTCCGGCCGCGATCGGGTCGTCCCCATCGCGCAGTGCGGCGTTCGTCTTGGACAGGTCGTACATCCCCGACTCCCAGACGACGACGTCGAATCCCATGCGCTGGTGCAGGAACTTGATCAGCCGCACCTTGCCGCTGAACGTCGCGCCCGCCCCGTGGCTCGACTCGCCCAGTTGCACGATCGTGGCATCGCCAATGGCGTCAACCAGCGGTTCGAGGTCACTGAAGTCCTCCACCGCAGGGTCGATGGTCGCGATCGGAACCGCGTGTTGTTCGAGCCAGGCGACGCGATCGGTCTGTGCCCCGGCGCCGAGCAGCGTGGCGAGCGCGAACAAGGCCAACGACGGGCGGATCAACTTGGAGCGCATGCGATCAACTCTGGGGAAAGTTCCCCGCCATTGTAAGCGCGCGGCGCGACGACGCTGCCGCCCAGCGGGCAGCGTCGGACTCTTGGGGGATCAGTGGTCTTCGGCGGTGTCCCGGCCGCGTGCCAGTTCTTCGCGCACGACCTTGCGCATCATCGCTTCGAGTTCCGGCGCGCTGGCAGCGACATGGTCGCGAAGTGCCGCGTTGATCAGGGTCTGGTAGTTGCCGCCGCCGGACTCATGAACTTTCGCGCGGAACCACTCCAGCACTTCGTTGTCGAGCCGAATGGTGACGCGCGACTTCCCAGGGGGTGTCTTGATCACCGCACCCCGTTTCGCATTGCTGAAGTCGTATTCGTCTTTCATACGTACATCTCGTAGTGGGCCCGCTCGCGGCGAGTCGCTCGCCTCGCCGAGATTATCCGGACCCGATCTTCACGCCTGGTGTAGATCACCACCAGAACACGCCCCAGATCGTCTCGACCGATCGTGGACTCGCGAGTCTCTCCGCGCGGCCCTGGATCAGGCTCTGTCAGGCCGTGCTCATCGAAGAGTATGAGCGCCGCATCGGCGAAATCGACGCCGTGTTTCCTCAGATTCGATCGCGCCTTCTTGCCATCCCATTCGAAGGAACCCAGTGTAATCGGTGTACGTATGTGCATACAAGAGTGCCAGACCATGAATCCATGTGCCTACGCTCCGGTAGAGATGGCCGCGAAGGAGCCCTTGCTACTGGTCCGACCTAGCCCGATCTCGCAAGACTCGACACGCGCGGGTTCCCACGAAGTCCTGAGTTGTTGCCCTGCCGGACGGCACCCGGCTAGAGTCCCGTCCGATGACCCAGCGCCCCGAGCTCACATCCTGGAAGGAGATCGCCGATCGGCTCGACGTCTCCGTGCGTACAGCGCAACGCCCTGCTCAACGATCGGTGGCGAGAACGCGATGCTCAGCAAAACCGGGTCGGGCAGTAGGGCGCCGTCAAGTGCGAAGTCACGCTAGGAACGGTCGCAAAGTGCGTGCGGCTCGGGTTTCCTCGCAAGACAACACTCAACCGGAGGAGGCTGAACATGAGGAGTCGTCGTTGGGTCGTGGCCGGCCTGTTCTTGTTGGGTGCGCTCAACGGAGCCCATGCAGGCGCACAGGACATCGACTGGGCCGTCTACTTTCTCGATTTGCCGAACGGCGACGCCATGCTGATCGACATCGGCGACTACGAGATTGTGATCGACGGCGGCAGTAGCGAGCGCCGAACGGGCAACTTCTTCCGAAAAGCACGCCGGGCTCATCGCCGACCGCAAGATCGAATTGCTCGTCCTCACGCATGCAGATGTCGACCATGTCGACGGCCTCTGCGGCCTGTTGATGCTCCAGGAAAACGGGACGGCGATGTTCGACGTGGACGAGTACTGGGACCCCGGGTATCCGGCGCGGCCGCGGCGCGAAACCCACGCGTGCGTGCTGGGTGCTCTCACAGCCCAAGGTACTGCGATCAAGCGGCCACTTCAGGACGCTTCGGTCGGAGGCAACCCGGTTGTCGTCAGCACTCAATCCAGAACGGTTGTGCCCATCGGCCTGCCGAATAGCAACCTGCCGGCCGATCGCTTCAACTTGGCGATAATCCACAGTGACAAGGCGCCGACGACCAAGCGCGAAAAGTGCACCGTCCCGCATGTGCTCGGCTGCCCGGAGGCGTACCGGATGAACAACGCGTCGATCGTGATCCGGCTTGTGCTGGACGGTCACAGTTTCCTGCTCACGGGAGACGTGAACGGCCGGCGAGGTACAGGGGAGCCTCTGGGTGAGGTGGAGAAACTGCTGGTGGGGCTCGGGCCGGCGATCGCATCCGACGTGGTGCGGATCCCGCACCATGGTCATCGGTCATCGAGTCATCCCGAGTTCGTATGCACGGTCGGCGCAAGGTACGCCGTTGCTTCGGAACACAACTACTTTGGAGTCGGCCTGCCGCGCACCAACATCTTGCGGCGGTACGAGGACGGCCCGGAGAACTGTCCAGGCGCCAAGCAGGCAACCGTGTTCAACCAACGGATAGGAGAGAATCGGCACGTCAAATGCGCGCCGGATCCGGAGGGCAGGCTGCAGTGCGGCTACCAGACCAGACTCGAGTTGCCCGAGGACGGTCGGTAGCCGACCACAGCGCCAATGCGACGACCGTTACTACTGATCCGACCTATCCGGATCCGCTGGCTTCGGCGTCCTCGTGAACGGGTTCGCCTCCATCAACCTCATCACCTCTGCAATCGCCGCTTCCAGCTGGGGGTCGGTGCCCTGGGCCAGCTGTGAGGGGTCGTCGATGACTTCGATGTCCGGGTCGACGCCGTAGCCTTCGATGATCCAGTTGCCTGCGAGGTCGTAGATGCCGAAGGTGGGCACGGACACGGCGCCGCCGTCGATGAGGCCGGGGACGCCGGAGATGCCGATCAGGCCGCCCCAGGTGCGGGTGCCGATCAGGGGGCCGATGCCGGCTTCGCGGAAGAAGTAAGGGAAGGCGTCACCGCCGGAGCCCGACCAACCGTTGATCAGCATCACCTTCGGGCCCGGGTGCGACACCGGGGGCCACTGCCAGGAGTTGCCGTCGCGCACGCCCCAGTAGCTGTAGAGCGGGCGGTTGAGCTTCTCGACGAAGCGGTCGGGGATCTGGCCGCCGGAGTTGAAGCGCTCGTCGATGACGAGGCCTTCCATGTGGATCTGCGCGGCCCACTGGCGCATCAGTTCGGTCTGGCCGCCCTGGCCGGTGTCGGGCACGTAGACGTAGCCCACGCGGCCGTCGGTGGCCTCGAGTACGCGGCGGCGGTTGGCGTCGATCCAGGCGAGGTTGCGCAGTCGGCCCTCGCTGGCGAGCGTGTCGACGAGCACCGAGCGGGAGCCGTCCGTCGTGGGCGCGCTGTTGACGGTGAGCTCCACCGTCTCGCGCGCCATGCCCTGGAAGTACGACCACGGATCGCGCGAAGTCTCCATCGGCACGCCGTTCACGGCGAGGATGTAGTCGCCTGCGCTCACACCGAGGCCGGGGGCGGCCAGCGGCGAGCGGACCTCGGACGCATCCCACGGCGCACCTTCGATGATGCGCGCGATGCGGTAGTGACCCTGGTCGACCTCATAGTCGGCACCGAGCAGACCCACGTTGCGGGTCTCGGCGCGCTCCACATCACCGGCACCACGGTTGTAGGCGTGGCCGGCGTTGAGTTCGGCGATCAGCTCGTTGATCACGAAGCTCAGGTCCCAGCGCGTGACCACGTCGTTGAGCAGGGCGCTGTAGCGCTCGCCCAGGCTCTCCCAGTCGACCCCGTGCATGTTGGCCACGTAGAAGTAGTCGCGGAAGAGGCGGAAGACGTCGTTGTAGATCTGCCGCCACTCGGCCGGCGGATCGACCACGAGCTCGAGGTTGGAGGTGTCGACGGCCGGGTCGATGCGGGCGCCGGCGCGCACGTTGATCACGCCGAAGCGGCCGCGCGACACCACCAGCGCCTTGCAGCCGTCGGCCGACAGGTCGTAGCCGCCGACGTTCTCGAGGATCGTGGCTTCCTCGCGATCGTCGAGGTTCCACATCATCAGGTGCGAACCACCACCGCCCGAGCCGGTGCGCGGGTTGCGCACGTACACCGGGCCGTTCGAGGTGGCCTGCAGGCTGTTGTAGTTGCCAGCCTGGGGAGGCAGCAGCACGAGCCGGCTCTCGAAGCCTTCGAGGCCGATCTGGAGGCCGTCGTCGTCAGCGGAGTCGTCGCTCGCCTCGGCGTCCTCGTCGGCGCCCATGTCGCCATCGGCGTCGGAGTCCGAGTCGCCCTCGGAGTCCGAGTCCCCCGCATCGTCGTCACCCTCTGGCATCGGCTCCTCGTCATTGCGGGGAGCGAGCGGGGAGGGCACGTCGTTGCGCAGCGAAATCGCCGCCACCTGGGTGGAGTTGGCGTAGATGAAGGAGTTGTCGAAGTTGCTGTAGCTCGGCGACAGGCTGCGGCTGGTGAGCACGTAGAGGTAACGGCCTTCGGGGTCGAACGCGGGACTGCGCTCGCCGTAGAAACCGCTCGTCACCTGGTGGCGCTCGCCCGAGTCGGTGTCAAACAGGAACACCGCGTTGTGCTGGTTGGCGATGGCAAACGAGTAGGCGAGCCAGCGCGAGTCGTGCGACCAGCTGGGCCGGAAGTTGGCCACGCCGCCGTGACCCATCCACACCGTACTCTGGTCGACCTCGGTGATCGTGTCGGCGTCCACGTCATACACGCGGATCACCATCGCCTGGTCGATGAACGCCAGCTTGGTGGAGTCGGGCGACCAGTAGGGGGTGTAGCGGAAGCCCTCGCCGAGGGCGGTGACGGTGCGCTCGTCGCCGGAGCCGTCGGAGGCGCGCAGCACGAGCTCGTACTCGCCCGAAGCGTCCGAGAAGTAGGCCACCCAGGCGCCATCGGGCGACCACTCGGGGGAGCGCTCGGCCACGCCCGAGGTGCGTGTGAGGTTGCGGGTCACGCCGTTCTCGGCAGGCACGGAGAAGATGTCGCCGCGGGCCTCGAACATCACGCGCTTGCCCGAGGGCGAGATATCGGCGCTGGCGATCAGGCCGGCCACGTTCTCGGTGCGCGGCTTCAGCGTGGAGCGGTCGGTTACCACTTCCACCTGCACCTCACGCGTCTGCTCGGTGTCGAGGTCGAGCAGGTAGAGGCGTCCGCCCGCCTCGAAGACGATCTCTTCCGGGCCAATGGCGGGGAAGCGCACGTCGAAGTCGGTGAAGTTGGTGACCTGGCGCGAGTCCCCGGTGGCCGTGTTGTAGGCCCAGATGTTGTTGCGCTTGAGCTCGTCGCGGTCGCTCATGAAATACAGCGTCGAGCCGTGGAACATCGGGTGCCCGTCGTTGGCGTCCGACTGGCTGATGTTGGTGGCGCTGTAGTCGTTCAGGTCGAACAGCCAGATCTCGGGCGCCATGCCGCCGCGGTAGCGCTTCCAGGTACGGAAGTCGCGGCTGATGGGCATGTAGGCCAGCGTGTTGCCGTCGGGCGAGATGGTGCCGAACTCGCCGTAGGGCACGGGAAGCTGAGTCGGCAGGCCGCCGTTCATGGGCACGGTAAACAGCTTCGAAAAGCGGTTCTTCTCGGAAGTCATACCGGAGGCATAAAGAATCGCCGCCCCATCGGATGAAGTGGTAGTCGGTACCCAGTCGAGCATGCGATCGCCCATCGGATGGTGCGTCACCCGCCGCACCTGCCCACCAAACGCGGGCACGGCGTACACATCGATGTTGCCGTCGTAGTTGGCCGAGTACGCGATGTACTGCCCATCGGGCGAGAACCGCGGGAACTGCTCCTCACCGGTGGGCGTGCTCAGCCGCCGCGCGATGCCGCCTTCCTTGGGAACGATCCAGATGTCGCCGGCGTAGACGAACGAGATATGCGTCTCGGACACGTCCGGGAAACGCAGCATCCGGGCGTCGATCTGGGCCTCAGCGGGGAGGGCGGTGAAAAGGAGGGCGGCTAGCGCGAAGGCGCCGAGCAAACGGTAGGCAAGAAGAGATCGATGCATGGGTGCGTCCCAGGGGAGTTGGGCGGATTTCGAAAGGGTGGTGACGGGAACTCTACGTCTCGTGGGGCGAGGGCGACAGGGCCCGTGGACGTGCGGCCGGCTAGGCCGCATCGCTCGCATTGACCGCGTCTAGCAGGCGCTGGTCGATGTCGTCGCCCAACACGATCAGCAGGCGGAGCATCGCCCAGACCGACTTGTTCTTGTAGGTGTTGGGCTTGAGCAAGTGGCAGACGCGCGCAGGGGTGGTGCCGGACAGTTCCGCCAGAACCGCGGCGCTGATGCCGCGATCCTGACGAAGTCGCTCCGCGCGGACGCTGAGTTCATGCAGTAGGTGTGTCCGGATCACCTCGGGGTCCCGATGCATGTGCAGCACCTGCTCGGCGAGCATCGTGCCCTCGCCACCGGAGCGTGCCCGCCACGTGAAGCCGTGGTTGCCGATCTCCTCATCGGGCGCCACGGTTTCAACCAACTCGTCGAGTCCGACGAAGCGGTAAGGAACCAAGTACTCCTCGTCTGGTCGGCCGGAAACGCGAACAGAGAAGACGCGCTTGTGGTTGTTGAAGGAGACGGTGCGAACGCTGTAGTCCTTCATAGCCTGCCTTCTTGCCTCAACCGTTCGATGAGCTTCAAGATCCTGCGGTTTGGACGGCCCTTGAGCGGGGTGTTGCTCTCGAGATCCCACTTCACCACCAGCCGGTTGTCCCGGTAGACGTGGACGTGTGGGGGCGGGTGGTCCGCGACCCATGTGACGAAGACGTATCCGCCGGCTCGAATCTTGCTCATAAACATTATCACAAAAGAAAACGGTTCTTTGCGAGCCGACGTCCAAGCTGTGCTCGCCTGCCGAGATGCGCCCGACGGCACCGACGCCCGACTCTCAGTGCTGGAGAGACGGCCAGCGACGCCCGGTGTTCCAGGCGGCGTCGCAAACCGCACGCCGTCCGCGAAGCGAAACGGTGTAAAGATCGATGAGACATATGGCCTATCTCTTGAAGCCAAACGGCCGACAAGGGTCGCAGCACGAACTACCTCATCAACGTGACTCACCCGGATCTGGCCAAGGTGAAAGTCGGCGCCCCGCTGCCCTGGCGGTTCGACCCTCGGCTGGGCGCGAGCTGATTGACTCAGGCGCCGGCCACAAACCGCGCGTAGCGCCGGGCGAGCGCCTCGGGATCCGGTTGGTCCCCCGCCCTCCGCGGAATGTGAATGCGTTGTCCGTGCATCCCCTGAAGGCCGTGGCGGAGCATGGGTCCGTCCTCCTCTTCCAGGAGATCCGACCGCACCTCAACGATCCGATCTGGCCGGACCCCGATGAATCCGCGGTCGTATGCCGCGTGGTGGATCTTGCACAGCGACAGGCCGTTGGACACCACAGGCTCACCGCGTTCCGAGTCTGGGATGATGTGCGCCGCTTCGAGCAGCTCTTCGTGTCGCGGTCGGCACAGCGCGCACTGGCGTCGGTACGCCGCGAGCACCCTTTCTCTGAAGCTTCTTTGGTGAAGACGTCGCCGGAAGGTACCGGTCACGTAGATCCTGCGGGACTCAGCCTCGGGCTCGGCCACGGAGAGGCGATCGATTTCGTCACCGATGTTCTCGCCCGCGCTGCTCGCATCGTCTACCGCGATCGTGAACGCGAGCTCGCCCGGATCGTCGTGTTCCACATAAACGGGGAACGCGGTCAGGTACCGGCCCTCCACGACTCCGAAGAAGTAGATGAGCGGAACGCGGCGCTCCATTGCGAGCCGCAACCCGGCGTTGTCGCGGTGGGCGGGATCCGTGCCGCGGTATGCGTAGCGGAAGCGGCCCTGCGCGTCGAGCTGACTGTCGTCGTACGGCCCCTTCAGGCTCGTGCGGATCGAGATCGGCAGGTCACAAACCGCCGGTTTGAAGATCCCCTGCTGGCTCACGAGCGGCACGCGCCGCCCCTTGAACTCGAAGCCCTGCGCGATCAGCTTCCACGGCAAGACATCGTCGCCGCGGATATCGATCTGGTGCCGAAGCCACTCGAAGGCCGCCAGTCGAACATGCGGGTCCTGGATCTCGCTCATGGCTGATGCCTGACTTGTTGTCGCGGTTTGACTAGCACCATCGCCTCCTAGTCAGGCGGGGACCACACCCAGTCGTCGTGTGTGACCTCTGGCTCTCGCGACTCCGACCCTGACTTCCGTTTGGGCGCGGGAGGCTGCCACGGAACGAGATTCTGTACCACGCCCTCGTAGAAGTCCGCCAACAACGCCATATAGCCGTCAATGAACCCGGGCTTACGAGCGGTGGCTCTCCGACCATGCGGCATCGCCACGCGCCGCTTCACCACAAAGCGATGTGGCTCCGCTCGTTCCTCGCCCAACAACATTCCAGGATCACCGAGAGCGGCGTCCAGCGAAGCGACCTTCGGGATGCGTGCGTTCTTCGGGAACGCCTCTACGATCACTTCACCCTCCGCTTTCCGAAGCTGTCGGGTGATCCACCCGACGCGACCACGTGCTTTCTTGTCGACAGGTGCCATGACCTCAACACTCGCCACGAGTTGCTGCGCCCGGAGGTCGATTTCGGTCGATATGTCCCCCACCGTGTTCGGAATACGGAGTCGCCCGCCAATCGTTGTTCCCCCAATCATGGCCTTCACAAAGGCATCGATCCGGTCGGATCTGTCACGGCATGACTTCGGGTAGAGCACATGAACGTCTTCCCCGATCTCGGTAGACAGCATCAGGGCCGCGAACGAGTGGATCTCGTCAATCCGTCTCGCGAGATCTCGCAGGCCAGCAGTGCGACTGTTCAAGGTTTCCCGCGCGCGCCGCGTCGCGAATCGATGTCCACGAGGTGCCCATGTCGCTGAGCGGCAACACTCCCGAGGCATCGTGTTGGAGATACCTCACCAGTTCTTCGAGTATCCAAGCCTGTTCGGGGTCATCTACGCCGGTGTGGTTTTTCAACCGCAACGCGGTCGCCAGGATGCGTGTCCACGACAGGTGGCTCACCTGCACTGGTGAGTTCTTCTGGACGCGTAGACCACGTACCGGGTGGGTACCGGCGGCTGTTATCTGATTGGAAATCGTTAGGACGTGATCGAACCGCGCTTCGCGAGCTGCCTGCCAGTACGCATTGACCTGATCGGCGCCGAGTTCATTGGTCCCGGTCTTAACCTCGACGAGCGTCGTGAATACGCGCTTCCCGTAGCTCACTCGAATCACGCCGTCTGGACGGACGCTCTTTCCCTGAGCCGTGAGGTTTACCTCCGTGAACGCCTCTACGGTTGCCTTTGCCGCAGACGACGCGCCGAGCGGCGTAAGCACCTCCAGCGACAGATCGCGAACAACGCAGAGAACCGCCAGTAGGGCGGAAGTCGCTCGCTGCTCCGCCTCCCGGTCGCCAGCGATCCCTGCCACAGGAATGAGCCGCGCCCGCTTCCAACCCTTGCCGTCGACCATTCGCCGCCTTCCTTGCCCTGTGATGCTGGTCCCTCAGGAACCGACCTCCGGAGTGAACTGTCGCCACTGCCAGTCGCTTCACGAACCTCAAGCGCAACGGTTTTGCGACCCTTGATCACGCAAGACAAGTCTTGGGCTTGAAAGCGAGCATCGGCGGTTTGGCACTTCCTTCGCCAGAGTGGGTGCCGAGAGGTCTGCCGGGGTCCATCTCACCGACGCAGGGTTTTTCAGGCCCGAGTCCGGCGAACGAACGTTCCCAACTTCCCGTCCCCCTCACGTAATCCACCCGAGTGGCTGCCTAAGGCCAAGTCTGAGCGGGAGGGTGGCGGTGGCTGCCCGGGAGGCTAGAGCGGGCCACAGGTCACGGGCGCCGCCGACTTGAACCGGTCTGACTCCTGCTGAGCCCAAACAGCACCCTTCGCCCCGTCTCCCTCTGGATCATCACGATCCTCCCGCTGGTAGCCGCACGCAGCGACGCCTCGGCACGGACATCTGCCACCTCGGCCCGGAGTCGGGCAACGCGCTGCTCGTGCTCGATCTGGCGCGCATCATCTGTGGCTCGAAGCTCCAGGATCGCTTGTTCCAAACCCGCCGCATCCAGCTCGACCGCCTCGATCTGCCGCTCCACCTCGGTCGCGTCGAAGCCAAGATCCGCGTGCTCCCGGTACGCCGTCGCGATCCTCTGAAGCCGCCGGATCTCGCCCTGCTTCGCGGCCAGCCGATCGGCTAGCAAAGCCAGCTCCCCGTCGAGCACCGCGTTCGCCTGCACTTGGAGCTCCCTCTCCGACTCAAGCTCCGCTTCGAGAAGCGATGCACGGCGCAGCTTCACCGAGTTCGTGGCCAGCAACTGTCCCTTCTGAACCCGCTGCCCCGGCGTCACGAGTACATCGGTGTCAGCCCCGACCTCGAACTCCAGCATGAGCAGCACACCGGAGGCGGCGGCGAGGGAGAACGGAACGTAGCGCTCCTCGATCTCCACCACCTCCGCCACCAGCAACGCCGACCCGGCGATCGCCACGTCGAGCAGGTGCAGCCGCTGCAGGTCAGCGAAGGTGGCGTACTCGAGCACGAGCTCACCTCCGCTCACCTGGACCGGGCTGAACTCCCAGGGCGGCGTGCGCAGGTCCACCTCTCCGAAGTAGCGCAGCCGGCCGAAGAGCCGGTGCTCCCGCTGCTGCAGGGGAGCCAGCTCCCGTAGCAGTCGACCATCCATCTGCAGCACCGTCTCTGGCCGGACGACGCGTTCCCCGGTCTCCAACCACATCCGCTGGGCCTTCACCTGGCTGTCGCCGCTCACACCGACGACCGCCAGCCCCGAGTCGAACTCCACGAGCAGCGATGCCTGGGTCAGCCCGCTAACCACCGGGAACCTGCCGGTGATCCTGCGTTCCGATCCCGCGAAGACTCCCTCAAGATGCAAGTACGTTCTGTGGCCTGGCCCGAGCTCGTAGTAGTCGTCGATGGCGCCGTAGGCGCTCCGGTTGAGGTAGTGCAGCGTGCGTGAGGTGCCGGCGGTGGCCACGGGGCCGACGGCGAGGTTGGCGAGCAGGCTCAGCGCCAGCACCGCGCCCTCCATCCGCGACCCGGTCGCCAGCCGGTAGGGCTCCTTCATGGGGAACACGCCCCACACGGCCATGGGCCAGTAGAACTGGATGCCCTGCTTGGTGCACATGTCGCCGAGCATGTGGGCGAAGGTGCCGATCAGGAGCGCGGCCCAGGGGCCTATGCCCAGTCTCGGCACCAGCGGCAGCGCCAGGGCGGCCACCAGCAGCAGACCCACGAAGCTGTGCGTGATCGTCCGGTGCCCGAACCTTCGTTCGATGCGCCGCGAGAAAGGAGACAGCAGCTTGCCCAGCAACGACCGCGGCGTATCCACATCGGGCAGTAGGCTCCCCACCCCGACCATCGCCAGCTCGCCGACCTCCGGCTGCCGGTCGATAAACGCGCAGCCCGCCAGGTACGCCAGGGTGCCGAGCGACAGGTGGGTGGGAGCCGTCACCGCATCCCTCGGAACACGAACACGCGGAACACCAGGCCGAGCGAGGCGAGGATGCCGGCGATCACGTACATGTCGCGGTCGCCGGCGCCCATGGCGACGTACCGGCCGGCGACGAGCATCGACAGCAGCACGAGCAGCAGCCAGCCCATGTTGACGAACCGCTTCGGCCCCTCGCGCTGGAGCCGCTGGGTGTACTCTGCCGTCACCACGCGCTCGCAGCCGGCGTCCTGCATGAGCTGCCGCAGGCAAGCGGGCTGCCGTCGGCCAGCAGCACGGCCTTCTTGAGGAACGCCTCGGCGTCGGGGCTGTTCACCTCGAAGGCGTCGTACAGCTGCGCGGCGAGAGAACGCGCCTCGCGGTGGGTGAGCGCCGGCACCGGGAGGATCCGGCCGAAGTAGCGGCGGAAGGGTGCCAGCCGCGGAGTGTCGGCCGAGGCCGAGGCGACCACCGTGGTCACCGCTTCGAATACCTGCTTGAGGTACGGGGCGTAGCGCGGCCAGGGCTTGTCGAAGTCGTCGAGGAGCAGAACCAGTTTTCGGTGCAGCGATTCCGAGTTCACGAGGCAGGCGATCACGGAGGGGGTGAGCTTGTCGACCGCGGTGCGCGTGAGGCGGCCGGCCACCTGGTCCCATTCGCCATCGGTGTCGACGCCGTCGATCGAGAGCCGGCCGAGGCCGTGCAACGCCTCGGCGATGCTCACCACCAGCGGCTTGAAGGAGCTCCCGGTTGCCACGTACACGCAGTCGGCGCCCCGCCGGCTCAGTTCGCGCTCGAGCTCTCGCAGCAGGAAGGTCTTGCCGCTGCCCTCGCGGCCCGCGAGCAGCACGTTGCGGCCGGCGCGAAGGTCGTGGGCGAGGGTGTGGACGAGGTCGGGGCGGGGGACGACGGCCTCTGCCAGGGCGTCGTGAGCGGATGGGCTGCCTGGTGGCCCGCTGCCGGGTCCCGCGCCAGGTTGCCGGGAGGTGCGCGAAGGCATCGGAAGCAGGAGTTGTGGATCGCTCACCGCGTTCGCGCGGGGCTGGTGCTGAACCACTCCGCTCATGCCGGTCGCTCGCCGTAGCGTTCGATGGCGGAGTCGAGGCGGTGGTGCAGCTCGGCCCACTTGCGCTGGTCCCTCCGGGTGGCGAGCAGGCCGCCGAAGCTCTCGCGGGAGAACGCCTGGCGCGGGTGTTCGACGCCGCTGGCGACGGCTGCCTCCACCACGAGGCAGCAGACGTCGGACGAGTGGCCCTCGAGGAGCCGCTCTCTGAGGTACTCGCCATCGCGCGACCCGGCGTTCCAGCATCGCTCGGTGAGGTCGTTCCAGTAGGCCATCACCTCACCAGCAGCAGAGTCGTCATCGATTCGAATCGAATCGTTTCTGCTGCTGATGTTTGAAGATGACGTTGACGTTGACGTTGAAGGGCATTGCGCACGCACTGCCTCAGGCACTGCGTCGGGCACTGCGTCGGGCATGCGGGACGCAGTGCGCTCCGCATGGTTGGGGGAGGTGGTGGGCGCATCGCTGGGAGCATCGTCGGGGACGTCCCCGCGGTCGTCGGCAGAGCGCTCCCGGGCCCATCGCTGCCGGGCGGCGTGCTGCGCGCTTCTCGTGGCGGCGGCCTTTCTGTTTCGGGCGGCCTCGAGTTCCCTGGTCAGGCGCTGTTGGGTGATCTGGCCGTCCTCCTCGACGAAGAAGGGGCTGAGCACCGCCCAGAGATCCGGCCAGCGCTCGGAGGCGACCGACGCGATGCGGGTGAGGCGATGGCCATCGCTCGGGAGCGATCCGCCGCGCCGCCACATGGTCATCAGCAGCAGGAGGTAGGCGCCGTGCTCCTCTGCCGATAGGTCGGAGGTGTCGGCCAGGTAGTCGCCGATGAACAGGGGCATGTAGGTCTTGGGTTTGCTCACTGCGGCGGCTCCTCTTGCGGGTCGGGGTGTTCGGTGTGTGGATGTATAGATGCCAGATGTCTATGCGGCGGACGCAAGTAGAGCGCCGCAGCCTGTATCAGGGCGCTTCCGCGTCGGGTTGCTCGCGCTTGAACATGGGTATAGATGCATAGATGCTAAATGTCAATGATCTGATCAAAATATAGACACCAGACATCTACGCGCCGAAGTAGGATACCGATCATGGCTCGCGAGAGAAGAATTCCTTACCCGGAGCGGCACTTCGGCCGGTGGCTGCAGAAGGCCGTGCAGCGGAAGATCGACGAGAGTTCCGGGCTCGACTCCGCAGCCGCGGTGTCGCGCTGGCTCGGGCACGCCGAGCCGACCCGTATGAACAAGTGGATCAAGGGTCGGCTGTTGCCCCGGCCCGAGGACTACGCGGCCCTCGCGAAGCTGGGCCTGGCGCGCGAGCAGATCCACGAGCTCGTGGCACACGACCGCATGGCTGCGCTGGCCCACGACGAGGAGCTCGACAGCGCCGAACTGCTCAAGACCGCGGCCAGCATCGCCCACCTGGGCGGCATGTCGAAGGCCGAGGTTATTCGGATCCTTCAGAAGGCCGACTTTGAAGAGCTTGAGCGAGCCCTAGAGTCTTCTTGACGCCGTGCTTCACGCTCGGGGTTAGGAGGTGACGACTGAGGCTTAGTCGCCGAAGATGGGGGCGTGGGTTCAGACCGGCGACCTTTCATTCGCTCGGGCGAGTGTTGCACTCTGTGATACAGGGAACGCCGCCTGATCGGAAAGGCACGAGCGTCGAGGTTAGTACTCGGCGAATGGCTACACGCATGGGGCGGTGGCCACGAACCTGGGAAGGACCATGCTTAGATTCAGTCCAAGCCTGCGGCGCGTCGTGTTGCCGGTGGCTTGTTTGTGCCTCCTGTTTGGCACGGCGGCCGACGCCCAGCAGGGCGCCATCCGCATCGACGCCACCATGGAAGACGGTGCGCCCATATGGCAGGCCGCAGTGGACGTGTTCGACTCCAGCGGAGCCTTGATCGCGACGCACATTCCTTACTCACTCGCGACCCACCGTTGGGAACCGCTCACCGAGTACATAGAGAGGGCCCGAACCGGCAGCCTCCGTGCGGAAGAAGCGGAGTGTTTCGGCATGACCGTTCCGCTCCCCAACTACCAGGAGGACGTGCACGACGTGTCCACGTTTGGCGAGATGGTCGACAACGCGCACGCGATCGTCCAAGGCACCGTCGGGGACGCGGTCGGCGGGTTCCTGTTTGGGCGACCCGGGGTGATGCTGCGCGTGGAGCCGTCCGACTGGGTCCGGACCTATGCCGGCAGAGGCCCGCTTCAAGAGTTGCTTGTCTTCTACCCGGTCGGTCAGTTCGACTTGGGCCCCGCTCGGTTCTGCATGCGCGGTTCAAAATTCCCGCCACCGCCAGAGCCCGGAGCGGAGCTCCTTCTTTTTCTTCAGAGCGACCCCGTTTCTTCCACCGACAACGTCGTGAGGATTCTGGGGGCAGGTGTCGAAATCGTCTACTCAGATAGTGCCGGGTTGCATGCGCCGAGTGCGCTGCACGACGTCCCGATGCTCCTGAGACCGAAGTCGATTTCGCAGCTCCGGCGACAGGCCGCGAAGCTGATTCGCGACAACCAGCAATAAGCGCGAGGCACCCAAGAAATGAAGAACGAATACTCGCGCGCCGCGCGTGTGAGCGCGTTTGCGCTGATCGGTCTGTTCACCGCCGTCATCGTCTGGGCGATGTGCCCTGCCGACAAGTGGAGCGACTATGGTGCAACCGATGGCATCTCCACCATCTCTATTCAGAGACCGGGCGGCGGCCACAATGGCGATCTCACTAACGCGATGAACTCGTGGAACTCGTGCAATGGTGCCGAACTGTCGGTACCCAAGGCACCCCTTCTCGACGACGTGACCAGCAACTACGACGTCGAGGTGGTCATCCATAGTGGAGCCCATAGCGACGGCACAACTTGCGGCGAATATGACGCAGACGCCGGTCCGTCTGACAACAAGGGTTGGACCGGGAAAATCGAGATATGGAAAGGGACGTCCGGGTGCGGCTCCGTGGAGAGCGTCTTGGCGCATGAGCTAGGGCATGTGTTGGCCCTGGACGACTTCTCGAACGCCGGCGGACAGTTCAACTGCATCATGAACCAGAACAGCACCACCGAAACGCCGAACAGCGCCGAGTGCAACAAGACCTCGTCGATGTGGATGACCGTCGAAGAGGAGCCGCAGAACCCGGGCCCCGGACCGAATACACCCCTAGTGTTCGATCTTGATCGGAACGGGATCTATACAAGCGATGTCGACCTCTTTCCGGTCAACTTCGACATCGACGCTGACGGAAACACCGATACGACCGGCTGGACCATTCCGGGCCACCACGACGGGTTCCTTTGGCTCGACCTGAACGGGAATCGACGTGTCGACGATGGCAGCGAACTGTTTGGTAGTGCCAGCGTGGCGCCAGACGGCTCCGGTGCCCGCCATGGCTTCGAAGCGCTCGCCGCCTACGACGATCCGCGCTGGGGTGGTGACGGCGACGGACAAATCACACGGCAAGATCGCGTCTGGAGTCAGCTGCGGATGTGGGTCGACGAGGACGGAGACGGCGTCTCCGATCGCGCGGAGTCTCGCGGGCTCGGTCGTCACCGTATCGTGGCGATCGATCTCGACTTCACCGTAGTAAACGAGCCGGATGGAGCTGGGAACTGGCGGCTACTTGGCGGGGCCTTTTGGGTTCGCGGCCTCGGCGGGGTTCCAGTCCGCGCGGCGATAGAGGACGTAGTCTTTAGGGTCACTCCCTAGCATCGCTCCGCAATGCTCCCGTCAGGTGGTTCCCGCCTGACGGGAGTGCGCGGGCCAGTGATCCTCGGCCCGGTTGGGGCCTGGGGGCTGCGCTGGCCCACGACGAGGAGCTCGGTAGCGCCGAACTGCTCAAGACCGCGGCCAGCATCGCCCACCTGGGCGGCATGTCGAAGGCCGAGGTTATTCGGATCCTTCAGAAGGCTGACTTTGAAGATCCCGAGCGAGCCCTAGAGTCTTCCTGACGCCGTGCTTCACGCCCGGGGCCCAGCCGATCATCTTCATGCGCAGCTCAGGACCCGCGAACGCGTAGACCAGCCCGCCGATGAAGACCGTGGGCACCGCCAGCAACACCACGAAGGTCGCCATGACCATCAGGATGAACATGGTAATCGCGAGGGCTTGAGCCATCATCTGCGTCCTCCCAACGAATGTAGTGGGTTGATATTCACCTTGTGGTAACAACCAGAGTGAGCGCGGTTTTGCGAGGGTGCGAGTCCGGTATCGGCCGGAGGATGGTGTGGCGCTAGCCACAAAGACGAGGGGATGGTCGAAGTGCGTCGGACCGGATGGCCCCCGCAACGTTGCGGCTGGCGCGTGCCCTCGGCGAACCGTACGCGATATTGAAATCGATGCACTGGCGGAGAACGTCCGTGTCGCCGAGTTGGTCGATCTGTGCGGTCGGCGGCCGGCCAACGAGAATCGCAGTTGGCGTGCGCCGCGACGTGGGAGCACTGGCGCTAGTCCGCGATTGAGAATGTGAGGTGGCCAAGGCTGAGTGCGACAGCGCGACGTACGCCGATCCCATCGCGGAATGCAGCATGCAGCGACATCCTCGCCTGAGGCCTTTGCTCAATGAGCAACCGCGGTCACCGGCATCCGCGAATTTGAACGCCGAAGAAAAACCCGTGAACGTTTGTCTGCATCGCACGTTGGACCTCGATAGGAGGAAGTCGTGGATCGCTCAACTGCAAGCACGTTCAAGTTCGAGCAAATGCTCGAGGAGCATCGGGAGCTAGTCCGTCGGCGGCTTGTGCGGCTGTCCGGATCATCTGAGCTGGCGAAGGATCTGGCTCAGCAAGTGTGGCAGCGCGCTTGGACGTCGTGGCCCAACTACAACGACACCGGTCGTTCAGCGAACTGGCTGATGACCATTTGCAAGAGTGTTTGGGCTGACCACTGCCGTCTCAAATCGCGCCGACCACCCACCGAGCCGCTTCCGCAGATCGAGGACCTGGAGGATCGCCGAGGCCGCCTGGTTGGAGACACTACGAAACTTGACGTCTTGTCGATGTTGGGCGAGGACGACGCGCAACTTGCCAGCCTCCTGTACCGCGGCTGGACCTACAGCGAAGTTGCGGCCTTCCTTGGGTATCGCGCCAAGTCCAGTCTTGTCGGGAGAGTGGTCAAGTTGCGCAAACAGCTTCGATGGCTCCGCGGCGCCTGGCGCCCGCGGGTTGCCGCCGCCGCGTCGGGAGCGGCGATGGTGGCGCTGCTCGTTTTGGCGAGTCGTGGAAGTTTCGAGTCCAGCTCAGACAGCCCCCATACGACTGTCCCTGCCGTCGCGCCAATCGAGGGAGTCGTCGAGTTCGTATCGCTCGAGGCCGACGATCCCGAGATCTATCTTGCCGCCGCGGATGGCTCCTGGCTGCGGCGAATCACGCGGCGACCAGGCGCGGACGAGAGCCCGTCGCTCGCCCCTGATGGGTTGCTGCTCGCCTACGCTTCTTGGCGTGTTGACCGCTGGCATCTGGTCGTTGCCGCAATCGACCAAACCTCTACCCGTTCAGTAGCCCTGCCCACAACGGTCACCGCTGTGGAGGGGATCGCCTGGACCGCGGATGGAGACTTGCTGGTTGGTTTGGCTTCCGAGAATCACGGGGCTCTCGGAGGTTGCGAGCTGTATCTCGTCAGGGCCACCGGCCAGATCGAGCAAGTCACTGCGTCGGAGCGGCTCGAAACCCACTTTCCCTCGAGCCGGTCGCGCGGCGACTTCCTGGTCCAGCGCAATGTCCCGCGAGCGGCGGCAAGCAGCCAGATCTGGGGGTTCGACCTAGGCACGAAGGAACTTGTGCAGCTAACGAACACGCGCGGCGGCCACTACTGGCCCGCTGAATACCTCGAAACAGATGGAACGAGCCGGCTGTTGTCCACGAATCGCGAACTATTCGGCCCACAGCTCGACAACCTCGCGGGGACACCGCAAATTCTCGGCGAGTACTACGAGGGCTACGCAACGACTACGCCGGGGCGCCCGGGGGAGGTCTTGGTCGCGTCGACTCCATTTAGGCGAACCGGCCCCGCTCCTTCATCGGCTCTTGCGCGTTCTGCATACGCTAGCCTGCGACGCTAGGTGAACGGCGAGCCGGTCGTAGTTGTCGAGCGAAATGCCTTCCAACCGAGTTGGTGGTCGCCGAGACGAGACTGAACGGATTCCCGACACCGGCGTTGTAGTGGGTAGCGACCCACACATCACGCGGAGGGAATTGTGAAGCAGGTACGGAAGTTCGCGCTGGGATGTCTGATTCTCGCTGCTGGCTCGGCGGTTGGCCTCGGTTCTACTGGGCTGGTCGAGCCAGAGGAATTGAGCGGGCTCGATCTGTTATCGGACTCCAGAGTTTCCTTCGCTCCAGGCGTGTCGCCCGAGCTAAGCGGAACCGCGCTCATCCTGAGAAGCGGTACTGGCCAGGTCGCGCCGTTGATGTCTATTCGCCTAGCGGAGTCGACCCAGGTACCGACGGCCTTCGACATGCGCGCCTGCATGCGAATGACGCGGCGCGGCGGCGATTGGGATCCGGGTTTCGGAATAGGAGATCTAGACGGCGTGGCCTCGATCGTCTTCGCCGACAACTTCGGTGGTATCGCGAACAGCCAAGACTGGGTATTCCAGGGCGGTGGAGCGGGCTGCTCAACCAGCGGACCGGACTGCCCGACGAACAGCGACCGGATCCTGACCGGGGTCGGCTATCCGGCCATCGGGGAAGCGGCGGACTTTGGCGCGCGCTGGACGGTCGCTGGCGGCCGGGTAGTGGTCGCCGGTGCCCAACTCGCTGGCGCTGAAAGCGAGATCTCCGTCGATCTCCCGCTCAATGATAGCGGTGGCCTCGACTTGGTCTTCGTCGCCAACGACGATGGAGAAGTCTACGAGATACACAGCGTGCGGATCGGGATCGGATGTGGAGAACCGATCCCGGCCGAAATGTCATTCACCAGCAGCGGCGACACCTATCTGAAACAGGGCCAGCCGAACAAGAACCAGGGCACCGAGACGATCCTGCGCGTCCGCAAGAGCGGCAAGAATCGCGGCCTCGTCCACTTCGATGCAGCCGCGCTCGGGAGCGAGCTCCTTGGACGCAACGTTACCAGCGCGACGCTCACGCTGGAGATTGTCTTCAACGCCAATAACTGGGGCGATGGGCGCGACGTGGGTGCGTACCGGATGCTCGAGCCGTGGACTGAGCTGGGCGCGACATGGAACTGCCCGATCGACACGAACACCTCGAACCAGAACCCCGACTGGGTGAAGTGGGACATGAAGAACGGACTCCCGTTCAGCGCCTCGCCGACCGACACCGTGCTGCACACGAAAGAACTGCTCGGGACAATCGAGTTCGATGTAACCGCCGACGTGGCGGCTTTCGCCTCGGGCGCCCATACGCACTTAGGCTGGATCCTCAAGAAGGTCGTCGAGAGCCAAAATGGACACGTTCGGTATTCGTCTCGCGAGGGTGCTACCCCGCCAAGGCTCGACGTCGTGTACCAGTAGAGCGCACGCTTGCCCGGCTCCGTTCCTTGCTGGTGCGAGTGCGCGCAAGTTAGCAATCTGATCCGACGAGACCAGCCGATTCCGCTGGGCCACATACGTGACAACTAGCCGCGCGGATATGACATCGCGCGCGGCCCGACCTGGACGGACCCCGGGGGCGCGATACACCTCGGTGCAGCTCGGCAAAACAAAGCAAGCAGCTTGGGGTGCGTCGACTCGATGCGAAGAAGAAACCGACTGTGATGGCTCTCGGGCAATACGGCTAGTCACCCGAACGCGTCGCGACCCGGTCTGGTAGCGGCCGGAGAGCCGTCAGTACTCGGCAACAACGGACACCGGCGCATGATCGTTCGGATGCGCGTACTTGAACCGCGTTGCCTTGATCAGCTCGTGAACCTCATGCTCGACGAGACCCGCGCCCGACTCGACCACGAGCGGCAGAGAATCATCCACCAGCCCCTGTGTGAACAGGATGTGGTCGAGCAGGATGTGCGGGTTGCGGCTCGGATCGATGAAGTCCTCGAATTCGACCGACCAGCGCAGGTGGTTCGCGAAGTCGAACAGTGCGTGGTTCAGGAAGCGCTCGGCGAAGAACACGTCGCCCTGCAGCACCGATAGCAGGTCGAAGAACAGGAACTGCTGCTCGAAGTACTCCTTGCCGGGCCCATCGTTCAGGTCGCCCATCAGGAAGATCGCCGGGTTCGCGACCTGGTCGAACTTCGCGTCGATGTAGGCGCGGATGTTCGATGCCTCGGTGGTGAGCTTGATCCGCGCCTTGATCGCGTCGCGGATGAAGTCCTGGCGGCGCTCGCCGCCGGCGTTCCAATCGCTCTCCCCCGCCCGGACGAACTTGCTCTTGAGGTGCGCGGCGATGAACTCGACGCGTTGCCCGTTGAGATCGAGCACGAGTACCTGCGGATGCCGGTAGTGGCGGTGCTGGGTGGTGTCGAAGTCACCCCAGTAGTTGACGTCCCAGGAGGCGCCCGTGAAGGCCTTCCAGGTGGTAGGTGACTGCAGCGCGCACGATGCAGCGAGCGCGTCCTTGACCAGGAACCAGATGCCCTGCGTGCCCCTGATGTCGTAGTCACCGTCGGCGGCGAGGATCGGCAGCCAGTCGCCCCCGAGCTGATTGGTGCAGAAGTCGGTGATGCGGCTCTCGGAGCGCGGCCCCTCCAGCACGGCCAGCACGTCGGCATCGAGGTCGCGGACCTCCTGAACGACCGCCTCCATTCTCGCGTCGCGGTGGCGGCGGGCGGTTTCGCTGGACGGTTCCTCGAACAGGCGGTCCATGTGCTCGATGTTCCAGGATGTCACCTTCAGGGTCGGCATCGGTCCTCCGGCGGTAGGTGTGTGTTGCCCACACCGGAGAAAACCGGGTGCGGGGCCGGTTTGCGACGGAGGTAGCCCCGTCGGAAAATTTTCGGCAGACGGGTTCTCAATAGCGAGAAGAGTTGCCTTCCGGAACCCGGCATTCGTGACTAACTGCGAGGGATCATGGCGACAACGTACCAGCGCCTTCACACTGGGCTAAGGCGGGCCAATCGCCGAAACGAGTGGAAGTCTGACGGCCAACTCGTCGCCGCGATAAGGAAGACAGGCCACGCTGACTTCAGAATCGCGGGGGTCGTGCTAAGTGAGGAGGCTGTAGAGAGGCTGGTTCGCCTAATGGTGGAACTCGGCCTGCTCAGTAGATCAGCCGGTGGGCAGCTGACCGTGCCGGCGGGTAGCAAGGTCGCGCTTCAATCTGCGTCCAGGTTTCAGAGGAAAGTCCAGATGGGGGTGCATGGCCACCTGGAGAATCGTGGACTGAGCATCGACGACATCTTGCGTGCAATCGGAGGGATCGCCTTCCCCGAAATACCGGACGCGGAGGCGATTCACGTGGCTCTGTACGAGGGAGTCGCGGAATCGGATCAGAAGGTGACCGTCAACGGATTGCGGCGGTTGCTCTATCTCTACGCTGCCGCTGGCGGAATCGATAGAAAGGTCCGGGTCCATTACCAAGGGCAATAGTCATGTCGCAATGGGAGAACTACTTCGGTTTCACGGACGCCGGTAGCCCGGACGACCACGACTTCTTGGAGGCGTCGTACTTGGCCCGCGCCAAGTACGAGGAAATCAAGTACGAAGACCGAGAGGCGGGCAAGTCGCTGATCATCGGAATCAAGGGAAGCGGGAAGACAGCGATACGTCGGCACGTTGCAGCTCAGACCTCTGGTCCCGTTTGGATACTGGCAGACGGCCACTACCGGACCAATCTCGATGCCGCGGCGATGGACGCTAAGTCGGGGGAGGTCCGTGACTTCCTCTGCCTGGAAATACTCCGGCAGTTCACAGACCAGGTCGGAGACGATGACGGGCCCGAGTGGAAGAAGAAGCTCCGGTCGATCGGTAGCGGAACGCTGGAAGTTCTGAAGCAAGCTCCGAACGCCGTGAAGCTAGAGGGTTTCGGTGCGCAGGTAGACCTAGGCGAGTTGCTTGCCAGTGGAGGCCGTACCTTCCTGAGTACCCAGTGGATGAAGACGTTAGACGAGGTGGTCGAGTGCGTCGGCGACCAGCGCGCTTGCATCCTCATTGACGATGCCGAGAGCGTGTTCAAGAACCTTGAACAGAACACGGACTTCATCGAAGGACTTGCCTGGGCAGTTGAACAAATAAACGCACGCGCCAAGAGTTCCCTGCACGTCCTCTTGTTCCTGAAACATGGCATCTATCGCCGCTGGTACGAGAAGCAGCGCGAGTACGACAAGTTTTCCTACGCCATGGAGCACCTGACTTGGGCGGAGAGCGAACTATGGGAGTTGCTTGCCCGCCGCATCAAAGCGCGCCGCGGCATTGACGATCTAGAAGCCGAAGAACTCGGAACAGCCGCGCTCTGGGCTCAAGAGTTCTCATGCGAAGAGAGCTTTGAGGAGTTTGCACGGAGCTTCTCGCGACTGTGCGCTTCCGGACCACGTGACATGGTCGATCTCGCAAACCGGTGCAAGAAGCTGGCTGAGGACGACTCAATCACGCTCGAGCACCTCGCCGCGATTGAGTCGAAGTACTCGGAGGATAAGTTGTACGCAATACACGCCGACTTCGAGGACGTATATCCCCGCATCAACGAGTTCGTTGGGTACGCCTTCGCAGGGTGTCCCTCGACAGGTCCGGCGTCGGAGTACGGCGACGCGATCGAAGCCAAGGTGCTAGGCGACGTGAAGGTCTTCGATGACTTCTCGACCGAGGGCTGGTTCCGCAACCCATCCATGTCCCGTTTGCTCCGGTTGATGTTCGAAGTTGGCGTTGTCGGGATCAAGCGTGGAGATACGGTTACCTATGCAATCGAGGATCCCGACTTGGCAGAGGCGGCCCACAGCGCGGAGACCCTCGTTGTTCACCCGGCTTTTCGCTCTCACCTGGGCTGCTTGGACAAGTAGTAGTCCCGGCCGCTGCAAGGCATTTCCGCCTCGCGGGCGGGTGGCTTCCGTGAGGTCTGGGCACTCGGTGCAACCGGTCCCCGTCGAAAACAGGCGCTCATCTGCGATAGGGAGAGTTCGATAACCGGTCTTCATCTTGAGTCCGGCCCTCGACCTTCTTCGGCCCCCGCAAATGGCCAGACGTCACCACGGCCCGCAGGTCAGCTCTCGGCGCCAACCCGGAGTACTGCCGTACCCACGCGCTACATGACGCCGGAGGACTCATATTCACGACCGCGTTCGTTCTCTGAGGGCGGCACGCTGTGAAGGCCTACGGAGGTCCGTGATTCCGAGGCGCTTCGAGAGCGCCTGGTAGTCGATGAGGCGCGGCTCTTGAGGGACTTCTGTTCCAATTGCCACAACTGGGTCAGCAGTTCGTCGGGTGAGCAGTTCTGCAGTTCCCCAACCGTGAAGATCGGCGATATTGGGTAGAGGGTCACTGGACGAACCATTCGCTCGAACTTGTCGGCTTCGATCGCGTCGTACGCTCGCCGCGCAAGGCCCAAGGTCGAGATCAACTGCATCAGCGTATGGAGTGCCCGGTCCTCGCTCTCTTCATCCATGCGCGCCGTGGCTTCGACGGCATAGACCAGCGTCCGGCGCCGCGAACGCACCATGCGTGCACGCAGAAGGTCGTGAGGCGAGCGAACATGCTGCATGAGCCACAGGTACTCGCGAGTGTCCGCAGCTCGAAGGGGCCTCAGTGCACCGGACACGGCCTTTATGACTCCCCCGCGCGGCGGCTCTGTCGCTCGGGCGGGCATCTGTGTCGCGGAGATGAAGATCAGAACGTCAAACAGCAGGCCGAGTGTGACCGGTAGTGCGCCCAGTTTGGGCGCCGCGATCTCGTCGGTCGGGCCACTTGCCAGCTGCTGCTGGCGTTCGGCGCGCAGCTGGGCTTGGCTGCGCGGCACTAGCGCAGCAGCCAACTTGGCCGGTACCGCGGCGATGCGGCGGAAGACGAATTCGACCGCTTCGATGGGGTCTCCTAGATCGATGATATTGATGTCCTTGGCTTCGACCATGGGCATCGCGTCGAGCGCCGCTATGACACCACCTGCCAACTGACCAAAGGTAGGGTCGGCGCACTGGAACTCGCGGCCGTCGGCACTCACGAAGCCGCTACGCCCCTGTTCGATCCGGACCTCGAGCCAGTTGCGGAGGACCCTAAGCTTGGCATCAGCCCCCAGTGCCTGCGCTTTCGCGAGAGTCGCTTCCAGTAGTCGCTCGTATTCGTGAACTCGGGCCCGCACGAAGTCGACGCCCGCATGATCGAGGGCGTCGATCATCGCGCCAATTTCGCTCGTGCGTGTAGTGACGTGGGGACCGTAGCTCTGGAGAGTCTGGGCGTCGGCCATGCGCACATCGTAGCGAGGCCCTCGGCGCGCGTCAGTGGCGTAGCCGCAGCTATCGCCGACCTGGGCCTCCCGGTCAGCCATCTCGGCCGAATGCTTCACGAGGGCGTCGAGAGACTGGCCCACAACGCCCAGACTGTCCTGGAACGCCGTGAGTTCGGTTCTGGGGCCGGCGATCTGGAGTTCGAAGTCCTCGCGCGCGATTCGGTCGCCCGCGATGGCTCGTGTCCAGAAGGCTGTGCCGAAGCCCACCGAGAAGGTGACGAGGATCGTGTATAGAATCAGCCGCCGCAGACGTTCGTTGACGGTCCTACTCCTCTGATACTGGACGACCGCCCAGACCAACAGTCCCTGGATGGCCAACGTCGCGCAGAGGGCGACAAGGAGTACGACGACGACGGAGTAGCCGGAGCCGGCGGTGACGGCACGAAGGCCCTCGAAGGTCGCGTAGCCACTGATAGCCGATGCAGTCGCGATACCGGCCGTCGGGAGGTGATCCAACCGTGCCTTCTTCGTTGTTTCCACGGCGCGCGCCGCTCCGCCCGTGACGGTGGTCGCGAGCGCGCCGGCGGTCTTTGAGGCTGCAGCCATCGCAGCGATAGCGCCCGCCGGAATGGTCCCGACGGCCCACGCTACACACCGGGCCGTCCCTTGGCTTACCGCGACGACCGCCTTCTCTACGGACTCGACCGCTTTGAGCTTCCAATCTGGTGACATTGCCTGCTTCTTCACGGTACCTCCTGCGTGATTTCTGCCAAGGTGATTCTGAGTAGCGGTGCCATCGCTCTCGCGCTGACGTTGGTGCCGATCGGTCGGGCTGGGTGACTCGTGCCAAGGAGCACCAGGTAGGTCCAGCGCCGACCGGCAATCGATATAGTCCCAACTGCCCATAGGTCACGCGTGACACCAGGTGACAGAGTCGATGTGCCAGACTTGGCGAAGTGCCCGCCGCTACGGGCGGTCCAATCCGACAGACGTTCGAGTGTCCCGGCGGGACGCACCGGGGCACTAAGAACCTCTTTCGCGAACGTCCGCGATTCCGCTGTCGAGATCCATTTGCTCAGGTCGGGGAGTCCCGTGGAAGTTGATGCCGTGATGTTGCCGATTGTGGTAGTGACTCGACCTACCAGGGTGGGGCGCTCAATAGGACGGACATTCGAGGCCTCTCCGCGGGGCTCTAGCGCGGCGCCCACAGCCTGGAACCAACCCAGTACCTCGGCGGGCGTCGAGTAGCCCATGCCCAGCGGGATGGACACGGCCGGGTTGACGTCCCGCGGCAGCTGAACACCGAAGCTCAGCGCAAGGTCGAGCAGTTCCTTCCTGGGCACTGCGAGCGCCGCGCGAATAAACGGTAGGTTCAAGGAACGAGCCATCGCGTGGTCGGTGCGCACTCTTGCGCCGGGCGATGCGCAGTTCTCGTGCCCCGTTCCGCCGTCCGGATTGCGAATACGGCCGCTATCGATGCGAGCATTGCAGAGCAGGTCATCGAGCGTGGCGCCGCGGCGTGCGAGGAGCAGAACCAACAACGCCTTTCCCAGCGAAGCTACTGGGCGCCCCTGCAGGGCGCCCGTGGTGCCGAACGACGTGTGTACGACGGGGCCACCGAGGAGATCGCTGAAGGATTGTGCGTAGTGTCGACGTACGCGACCGGTGTCGTCAGCGAGTACGACGAGCACATCTGCGGGCGGTAGCTCTCGGTTGCAGGCGGGGCAAAGTGATAGCCGCAGGTTCGAAGTGTGGTGCCATTGGAGCCTCGTCAGGCCATCGCGCACCCGGTCTCGGAACCGAAGGTTGTCGAACACATCGAAGTTGAGAGTGATCGTCTGGGCTGAGGACCGCCACCGTGCCCCGAGAGCAAATTCGAGTTCGGCGACAATGGTAGGTAGCTGAGGCCCGACCAAGACAGTTGCGCGCCGGACGGGATTACCGAGGTACTGGTAGGCACGCTGGGGTTCAAAGTCCAATGCGGAAGCGAGGCGCCTTTCAATTCTCAGGCGGGGAGTAGACATTTCGGCCAGTTCTTCGAGCGCGTTTCGAAGCCGCTCGGGTTCGCCGTCGAGGGCGCGCTCTAGACCGGCCCGAGCCCTCGTCCGGAGTCGTTCGAAACGAGACGCAGCGACTCCAGAAGGGCCAGATTCCGTTGCCAAGATCAGTGGTCGATGGACCGCTGCGGCCAATAGCGCTTGCTGCGCGTCGGTCATGCGGTGCGGGGGTGTGCCGAAGGCAAGGCGGCTAGCCGAGTCCAGACCGTACACGGACCCCCCGATCCCAATGCCCGGCTCCCCAATGATCAGCGGCAGATGGGTTGCGCACCAATCCCGGAGACCCTCGGCACCAAGAGCGGCATAGACGACTGGCGCATGCGTGAGCTCGAGGGCCTTGCGCCGGAGTTTGCTGGACCATGGTTCCCGTTCTCCGACCATCTCGTGGTGCATTGACCGGACAAGCTGCATCGAGAGCGTTGACGCACCGGTGAAGTGGCCGCGCGGCCAATCCAAGATCGCCGCCCGAGCGAAGGCGATGGGGTCGATGCTCCACAGTGACCGCCAGCTGCCAAGGTGACGGTCTTCGAGAGCGACCAAGACCTTCCACCACAGGTCCGGGACGTGGTTCGGCTCGACCGCTTTGTGGTCGAGGCTCGGGTAGTGGCTCGTGCTGAAATCCCCCTGGCGGTCGATACTCCCCGGCAGAACACCGAGCCAACGCCCGTGTGAGTCGAAGACGTTCTGGCCGCGTGCGCGATCGTGGGCGTACTCGTACCAGGGCATCACCCACGGCCTTGCCACTATCGGTAGGCCAAGAGCTGCCACACAGGTGCCGATGGAAAGCGCCAGAATCAGCTGACGGGCTGGCCGCGCGAGACCAAGCCGACGCGCGCGCACCGAGCATGCGGTGGCCTCGGCCAGCCCGCCCCGAAGCATTCGTTCTGTCCAGAGGCCGGTGTAGGCTAATCGGCGCACGAGCCACCGCTCAGACCACGTCCCGGCCACGGCTAGCCCGCGCTGCAGCGATGCCCGCAGGCGGAGACCGGTGGTCGCGGTGACCAGGCGAACCTCCCTCGCGGCTATCTCGCCGCCAAGCAGGAGTCTTCGGAGGCTGCGGCGTGTCACGAGCGACGGCGCTCCCCGGCGCGGTGATCCGAGTAAAGAAACCCGACCAGTGCACCTACAGCGAACGCCCCGGATTCCGTGACGCGTTCGACGTAGGAGACAGCGAGGTCTTCGACTCCGTTGATGCCGGAACGCCACGCCGTCCAGAGGACGATGCTGGCGGTCAAGGTGATCGCCCGAGTGGCGAAACGGGGATGCTCTCGGAGTGCCCTGCTCAGGATCCAACCAACAAGAATCCCGGTGAGGATGCTCACTACGTCGGGACTAAGTGCCATCGCTTACTTCCTCCTAGGGTTGCGTGATCCCAGGAGTTAACAGCGAGCGTGGTTCATAACCGTGACGCGGAGTGACAGAGTCGAAGGAGGAACCGAATCCCGCGCCAGTAGCGGCTGCCCGCTCGATTGTTGGGACACTCGGTTCCAGAGGCCGGTGGTTGCATACCGGCGGTGGCCTCGCGCGAGGCGCGGCTGCGGGGGGGGGGGGGGGGGGGGGGGGGGGGGGCGAGGCGAACCTTATGTCCGCGACTTCGCGCGAGGCTCGCTCGCGGCAGCGGGCAACAGCCCAGTCGGATCCGTTCGTTCGAGCACCTGCTTTGATGCGTCAGCAAACGGCGGTCGCGTCGGCTAGGCCACTGCGAGTGCTCGGCGACCCGATGCAGTTTCGAATATCTATCAGCGGTCTACAGCAATCGTTTATGATTAGAACTGACTTTTGGTGTGCCAGTTCGGCCCCGTCACTGTTTGTCACCGTGCGGGCAGCGCTGATCGTCTACGATGTCCGCATGGGGGCCCCAGAACTAATGGATGGATCAACTTTGGACGATGGCCCTCTTCTGGTACTTATTGCGCCGCCCCAGAAGGGGCTACTTGACGGGTTTCCTAGTGGTCTGATCGCGTTGGCGAACTGGGTGCGTCTCGAGGTGCCCGGTGTCCCTGTGGAGCTCCTCGACCTGAGTTCTACCTCGCCTGGTGATGTTGGGCCCTGCGTCAAGAACGCCGTCGCTCATGCCGGGAATCGTCCGATCCTGGCCGGCGTCACCGCGACCACGGCGTCCTACCAAAGTGCACTTCACGTTGTCCGCGTGGTGAAACGGGTCGCCCCGGACGCCGTCACTATGCTCGGCGGGCACCATGGTGCTGCCCAAGACAATTTGGTCCTCCGTGCACACCCCGACATTGACATCGTCTTCCGAGGTGAGGCCGAGTTGGCTCTCGTCCAGTTGCTCCGCGACTTCCCTGACTACGGCGCAGTGGCTGGAATCACTTTCAGGGGTTCGGACGGCGCGATTCTTCGGAACCCGGCTGCCCCTCGACTCGAACAGCACGATCTCGACAGGATTGCCCCGCTGGATCGCGGGCGGTCCGCTCCGTCTGTACCGGGGAAGTTCGACCACACGACCTACGTGTCTGCTCGTGGCTGCCCGCTCGCATGTTCGTTTTGCTCTGTTGCAAACCAGACGATTCGCGCCAAGAGTCCGAAAGCCATAGCCGCAGACTTGTGTTTTCTATCGGGTGTACTCGGCTTCCGGCGCATCGCGATTGAGGACAATTTCTTCGCTCACTCTCCGAAGCGAACTCGCCAGATCTGCGCCGCAATTAGCGCGGCACGGCGAGAGACACCGTTTACGTGGGATTGTCAGACGCGTGTCGAATCGATGCGGGACCCGGCGACTGTTCGGCTGATGGCGGACAGCGGCTGCGAGGCGGTCTACTTGGGGGCGGAAGCGCTGGCAGGCGCCGACCTTCGATACTTGGGCAAGACAAACAACCCAGCGGTCTATCTCCGCGTACTCGAGCATGTCGTCGTTCCGAACCTACTCGAGTCATCGATCTCGACCTACTTGAATCTCCAGCTTGGTCTCCCGCGCCAGCGCAAGGAGGACCGAGACCAGACAATGGAGGTTCTCGGCCGCCTAGGCGCTGCGGCTAGCGATGCCGGACGCGAGATTGTTCTTTTCCCTCAACTCCATGTGATCTATCCAGGCACGAAGCACTTTCTTGACGGAGTTTTCGAGGGGACCTTCGGTGCTTTCGATGACGCTAGCGCGGGTGGTCTTGAGATCGATAGGAACCTGGTCTTCGAGGAGTTCACCTTGTGGGAGTCCCAGGAGGAGCCGATCCTGAGATGGCTTGGTGAGCATTTTGCCCACGGAGTCGGAGGGATCCCAATAGGCATTTTGGATCGCGACAGTCTTGAGCGCGGGCGCTTCGTAGTCCGCGCCGGCCGAGTTGCCGAGATAGCAACGCAACTCACGGAGATTGATCGCATCCCAGGAATCGAAGTCTTCAAGTACGGCACGTACCTGACTCGGTCCGGGGCGAGCCGTCAGGCACCCGGGTTGACCGCGGGAGCTGATACGTGGATGCCCTAGGGCTCTTCGACAATGCCCTGCTCCAAGGCCTCACCTACGCCATCGGCGTGCTCGGGGTGGCCGTCGCTTTCCGCGTGCTCCGATATCCGGACTTGACCGCGGACGGGAGTTTTCTGCTCGGCTCAGTGGGGTTTGCCGCGGCTCTCGAAAGCTCGGGGTCGTGGGTGGGCGCGTTGGTAGCCGCGTTGGTGGCGGGGGCGGCGGCTGGCCTGCTTACGGCGACTCTTCATACACGACTGAAGGTTGCTCGCCTGCTGACTGGAGTCCTCACGACGATGATGGCGTACTCGATCGCCTTCCGCATGCTCCGCGGGCGTGCCAATCTGAGCATCAGGGGAGATACCACGCTGTTTAGCGGAGCGCGCGAGATCGACGCGGCATCGGGTTTTCACCCAGCTCAACTTGGGGTGTTGCTCATCGTCGTTGCGGTCGTAACCGTGGCCGTCATGTTTCTTCTGCGGACGGAGGTTGGCCTCACACTGAGGGCAGCGGGTGGGAACTTGGAGTTGGTCGGGCGGCTGGGGGTCTCGCCGACGTGGATCCAGATCGTTGGACTCGTGCTGGCCAACGGCCTAGTCGCACTTTCGGGAGCGGTGCTGACCGCGAGGCAGGGATTCGCCGACGTGAACGCAGGATTTGGCGTCATCATCACGCTGATCGCCTCCTTAGTGATTGGCGAGGAGTTGTGTCGGCAGTTTCTCCGGATCCGTTCTGACCGGCTGGTGTACACGATTCTCACTCCCCTGGTGGGCGGTGCCGCGTATTTCCTGCTGTACCTGCTTGTTCTCCGAGCGAGTTTGCGCGGATGGCTGCCGATCAGCATCCAGCCAACGGACTTGAAGTTCCTCTCGGCGGTTGTCGTAGTAGCCGCCATCTTCTTGAACAGTTTCGGCGCAACTGGCGAAGAAGAAGAATTGCTGTTCTGAGGCTAGGCGCGTACGGAACAACAATGGAGACTGACCAAATGAGACGACGAATCCTCAGCGTGTTGATGGCTGCGCTAGTGCTCTTGAGCGGGGCTGCATGCCGCGCTTCGGAAGCGCCCACAGTTGCCATCTTCAACCTCGTTTCCCACCCGATCCTCGACGAGTCCATTGCGGGAATCAAAGAGCAACTGGTTGCAGAGGGTTTCTCCGGAGATGAGGTCATACTCCAGGAGGTGAACGCTGGCGGCGACATGAACGCGCTCAACGGGTTCGGGGAAGAACTGCTGGCGTTGAATCCTGCCGTAATAATCCCGGTTTCAACGCCCGTAGCCGCCACCGTTATTGGCCTGGTCGCGGAGGATCAGAACGTCGTCTACAGCACCGTGACCAACCCGTCGGACATCGGCATGGATGCGACCCCTCGCAATGTCACTGGGGTGTCCGACGTCGTTGACTTCGAGTCGAACATAGCGCTCATACGCGAGCTGTTTCCGGACGCTAGTCGCATCGGGATGGTCTACAACCGGGGGGAAGCGAATTCTCAGTTCGGAGTAGATCGGGTCGAAACGCTCATCGCCGATCTGCCATTGGAATTGCAGACGGTTGTGGTCGCCAATGCGAATGAGGTGCCCGACGCCGCTCGCGCCTTGGCGCCGTTGATCGACGTCTTCTACGTTGGGTCCGACAACACCGTAGCTTCCGCTATGCCTGCTATGACTGAAGTTGCTGCCGAGTTCGGCATCCCCGTTATCGCAAGCGACATTGGAAGTGTGGAAAATGGCGCGCTGGCCGCGGTATCGGTGGACTACCGTCTCCTCGGTCGTCGAGTTGGGGAGATCGTTGCCGAATTGTTAAGGACGGGAGCGGATGCAGGGACCGTTGAGCCTGTGTACTTTGTCGGCGACTCGCTTGTCCTCAACATGGTGACGGCCTCGCAGATGGGGTTCGAGTTTTCCGCGGCCATCCAAAACAGGGCGTCGAAGGTGATCTCCCCGTAGGCCACTATGTACGGCATCGAGGTTCGAGACGCATCCAAGTCTTTTGAGGCCGGCGCGGGAACAAGTGTCACTGCGCTCGCCGGAGTTTCCGTGACCGTACGGCCAGGGGAGTTCCTGGCGATCGTGGGGCACAACGGTTCCGGCAAGAGCACGCTGCTACGAGCCATCGGCGGCGAACTCCACTTGGACAGCGGCAGCGTGACGTTGGTCGATGAAGCCGAAGGGCGAAACTGGCCGGCTGCGCGGGCAACCCCAACGACAGTCGCGCGTGTTTTCCAGGATCCGAATCGCGGGACGTTTCCTCGGTTGACGGTCTTCGAGAACATGCGAATGGCGGTGATGCAGAGCCGCCCTTCGGTTCTCCGGCGGGCAATTACGGACACGTATCGGGATGAAACGACGAGCCGTCTGAGCGGCGTCGGACTTGATCAGAAAGGGGAGAGTCGCGCTCAGGACCTTAGTGGTGGCCAGCGTCAGATGCTCGCGATCGAGATGGCCTTCGTCGCCGCGCCTAAGCTTCTCCTTTTGGACGAACACACAGCATCGCTGGACCGGGCAAACGAACAGAGATGCATGTCTGCCACAGCTTCGGCGGCGCGTGCGCAGGGCATCACCTTGGCGATGGTGACCCACAATCTGTCCCATGCGATCGAGTACTCCGATAGGATTCTGGTCCTTCAACTCGGGGAAGTTGTGGCTAATCTAGCGGAAGGCGACAAGGCCCGCGTAGGGGTCCAGGAACTCGCGCGCCTTTGTGGGTACTTCTAACCCACCATCGGCGACTGCGTTGTGTTCACTTGGGAGAGAGCCAGGCCGGCAGCGGGTCGAGCCCAAGTTCGACAGCGTAGGCCCGTAGTGGCCGCAGTTCTTCCGGCCGCAGTCCGTGAGCGCCTGCATGGGATGCTCTTTCTTGACACGGTGTCTCGCTGGTTTGATATGCGCGTTGGCACTCGCCGCAGTCGAACGCACGCTTGTTGACCAGCACATCGTTGATACTTAGCGACAGGTGCCCCCAACCGTTCGGTCCGCCCATGCCAAGTCGCTTGAGGGAGTTACGCAACGTTCCGTGACCCTGTTGTTTGTCCTTGAACGTGAGCAGGTCCTCCGGCATCGGATCAAGCGCCATGAACACGTCGTCCTGAGTAACACGATCGCGCATCTCTTCCCGCTCGGGATCAAACGGATCGCCGACTGGAACACGGTAGGACGCCTCTAGCTTCAACATGAGAAGCAGGACGGCAAGCCGAGCAACGAGGTCACTGCTCGCCTGTGCTTTCAGCTTCGGAACCACCCACCCTGGAGTTTCGATCTGCACCCCTGCCGGGTGTGCACGGGCAGCTTCCGGGTCGATCTCGATCTCCTGACACAGTTCGGCGAGCCGTTCCGATTCCGCCGGAGCAAGCGCGCCGTTCTTTGCCGTTGCGGCCAGGCGAGACAACTCGTAGCGATCCAGCGACCTGCGGCTTTCCTGAGTCTCGAAGTAGGAGTCAGCGAGTTCGCGCGCCTCGAAGAATTCGCTTTCTCCAGCGAGCAAGGTGAGCTTGAGAATCTCCGAGGCCCATTCGGCCGCGACTGTCTCGAAGCCCGACGAAGCACTCGCACTAATCGCCGCCGCTTCTACAGCCGTTTCGTCGTCCTTGAGGTCGAGGAACAAGGCGCGGACGCGAAGCTCCTCGACGCCGAGTGGTGAGCGGAACCGCAGCGCCAAGTCCCTGTTCCACGCGTCCGCCGGATCGACTCGAAGGGCGTGTAGGTCCCGAACCGTCACGGCTAGTTGGCCAGCGGCGGAGAGCTCTAAAAGTCGGTGTCGCAGGCTGTCCAGTCCGACGGCCAGGAACTTCTCCCAGGTTGGGAAACGCGATTTCGCGGCGAATCGATGATGATAATAGCGTTCGTTGAGCCATTCGTAGAACCCGATCTCGGTCCCTTCGGTCGTCACGATCGCAGTGGTAGGTACCACGCCGCACGGGTATCCCGAGAACGCGCGAGCGAAGGACGTGCCCAGCAGCATACCGATATGATCGCCGTGCGTCGCGCCGTACGTGAACAGGTCGCGCGAGTACCCTTCTAGGGCGAGCTTCTTCCTGGCTTGCTTCACGCTCTGGACGAATTTCGGGAAGTCGAGACCCGTGCTGTCGAGGCAACCTTGAACGTTCCGGAAAACGCTCATCACGTTTTCCGAGGCGCTGTCGATCTGTCGCTGCACCCGCTTCTTCGAGAACTGTTCGCCGAGTGAGTAGTCGAACACGAGTATGTGGGGCGGTAGTCCAAGAGAAAGAAGCGATCCCGAGGCGTGCGTGGCTAGCGTTGAGTACGCATCGAGCAACCATCGACCATGGACGGGATTCTGCACCCAGTGGACATCTATCAGGTCTCTCAGTTCGGGCCGGAGCTCCGGCTGCCCATCCTTGGCGATCAGTCCGCTGGGGTTGTCGTCTATCAGCAGCACGCGCAGATTACTCATCGTCTCGCTCCGTGTTGAGACCGCTCAACAGGCACGCCACGCGAAATTCCGTTGCGTTGACCTGAAGGCGGAGTTCCCCGGCGCCGGTCGCCGAGGACAACATCGACACAACGGAAAGTCCGGTGCCGAGCCGCGGAATCGTCTGCGCTTCCAACCAGATACCTTCCTCGACGTTGCCGAGTATTCGAGTGAGATCGAATTCGTCGTGCTGGTTGGAGAACGTAAGCGCGGGGACTCCATCCAAGCTGGTGAAGTCCACTTTGACTTCGACGATCGCCTCCTCGTCGGGCACGCCATGCTCGAGGGCGTTGCTTAGCAACTCGAAGAGAAGTTCTCGGTAGACTTTCTCCGGCGGCCGCGTTCGGCGCTTGCCGTCGCAGTGGAATGCCTCAATCTCGGCCGAGATGCCTGCGGGGGTAATCTGGATCGCTTCCCCCGCTGCCTCGGGCGACTCGTTGGCCTGCCGTGCACTCTCCTGGATTAGAGGAATGAGGTCCAGCGTGCCCGTTTCAGCGAAGCGCAGGGCACGTCCGGTCGATGTCGCCGATAGGTAGCCCGCAACGCCATTGCGTAGCGCGAAGTAGATGTCGTAGGTCATCTCGGCGAGATCTCTCACATCCTTCGCGTGCCAGAGTGACTCTCTGGCTAGGTCCCGGAGGCTTTCCGGATATCGACCTTCCGTGTCGCCTTCGATGATGTCGGCCAGTTGCCGGATCTTTCTAACGCTGTGGCCAGTGCGGTGTTTGAGGGGGTGAGTAAGTGAGTAGGTTTCATGGGCCCTCCGCCAGTCAAGCGTTTCCTGCAGCGCGCTGAGCCTGTCGAAGAACACACGTCGCCACGTGGGCGGGTCAATGGGACCGAACGACTCGGTGGAGTCGCTAGCAATCAACCGGCTGTTCGAGAGGTGTTCGTTCCGGATCCCGTCAAGAGACATCCGTAACCGCCCGGCGCGGGTCGACGAGAGGTAGAAGTACCCGTCCGCAGTCTCGCGTTCGCTTGCCGACTCTAGTTTCGCCTGACTCAGCGGGTATACGCGAGCCGCCTCTTGCCAAGCTTGGTCCAAGCCCCTCCAAGATCGCGCGCCCGGGCCTTGGTGATCCTCGAAGGACGCCAGTAACGACTCCCCGTAGTCGAGTTGGGCTCCTAAGCGAAGTTGTTCGAAGAGACGCGGGTACACGTCTCTGTATAGCTGGTAGGCGGAGTCGTCCCAAGTACCCTGCCGAGTCGGAGCGTCGGACACGAAGAAGATCTTCGCCAGCGAGATCCAGGGCACCCCTCCGGCTACGACGGGAACGATGAAGAGTCGAACAGAGTCGAACCCTGCCATTCGCTCGCCGGTCGCAAGCGCGCCAAGCGTGGTGAGCAACTGCGCTGCGAAGTCATTGAGCCGATCGTCCGTAAATCCCGGGAATCCATGGGTGTGCGACGAACTCCAGGATGCGAAGCCACGCTCCACGGAGTCGCGGAGCCCTCTACTGGGGGCAGCGAGCGGTGCCTCAAGAAGGTCCGCAAGCGGGTTCGCGCAGGTATCAAGGCCGACTCCAGCGGCAGCCTTCAATCCCGGTGGGAGCTGATCTCGGTCATCCATGACGCGCCACAGAGCGCCTAGGTACTTCCGCTGCCCGCGCGTGAACAAGATTCGCAAGCGACGCCCGTCGCGGCCCCCGTAGTGCAAGAACGGAACGAATGTGTGGAACCCAGCGGCTCTACCCGAAGCGGGTGACGGTACCGAAAGCCTTGCCTGCGCTCTTCCGTAGCCGTCCAAGACACGACTTAGACGTTCACGAACCACCCGAAGAAGTGCGCTGTCGTCCGCGGTTTCCGGGATAGGAGTTCCTTCGGCTAGGCGAACGCGGGGGGTGACGTAGTCGTCGCGATCCAGTTGCTCCACGACGGTCTCGATGGAGAGCGCGCCGAGCTCAACGTCTCGCCGGAGAACCTCGCCGTGGACGTCTTCAAGTAAGTCCGCCAGGTCGTCCAGTCGGTTCTGGCTAGTCGACGCCAGGGGCCTGACGGCAAGCCGAAGTTCCGTGGGGCTCTTCGGCCGGCCCCAGTCTACCCGCCTCGACGACTCCCCCGCGCAGGGCGAGCCCGATAACAGCCGTGGCCGGGAATGTTGTCCAGTCCAGGCCTCGAGGCAGAAGGGTCCGTCGAGAGCGATGGTCAAGTAGTCGACGAAGTTGTAGAGGAACGCTTCGTCGTTGACGAACCGTTTACGGGCCGCGAGAATGCCGCCGGCCGTTGCTTTGGTCTTGCGGTCGAAGAGATCTCGGGACATTAGGAACGCGGTCCTCGAGCATGGGGATTACCCATAGCCGTCCGGCACCCAATTGAGTTGGTAGCACTCGGGGAAGCTCGTCGCAAGGCTCCGGCGTTGGCGCCCGATCTTTCAGGGGCGTCCTTGACCCTCAACGGGACGGAATGCGTCGGCGCAGGCTCTACCGAAACCCGCTGCCGCTGAGCCCAGCCCACCCCGGGTCGCGCACTAACGTACATTGCTAGGCTGAAGCATTTTGGCCGCCTGGCATGAGCAACTCCTGGTTTGTGTTGACAGCGAGCCTGATGAAGCGCTCGTGCGGTACGTTGGTCTCCTCTACGCGCGCGAGCGGTAGGCTCTCATAGAACCCGGCCGTCTCGCTATTTCCGAGCCGTAAGCATGGGCGCAATTGTGCCTAGCAAGGAGCGGTCCGGGCCCCTGGGATAGGTGCTCGGGGCGCCTAGCCCGTGCTCTCGGTCAGCGCAGAATCAAGGACTGTCCCGCCGGACATGCGCGCCTTGGGGCCGTGCGGAACACGTTTGAGCTTGATGTAGCAGGCCAGGAGGCGCGGATGCCGGGGCAAGAACCGGGCTGGACGACTACCGATCCCAACTCCCCGTCCCCCTCACATCATCCATCCAGATCCCCGGCTCATACCAATGCGGGTCGCCATAGGGCGACTGCATCGGCCACACCTCGTCGAGGGTCATGCCGTCGCGCACCACGCCCGACTTCACCACGTAGTGGATGTCGAGGGTGTTGCTGATGTCGTCGAGGGGGTTGGAGTCGAGCACGAGGATGTCGCCGAGCTTGCCGACGGTGATGGACCCGATGTCGTCCTGGGCGCCGAGGAACCAGGCGCCGTCGAGCGAGGCCACTTCGAGGGCGCCGTGGGGGCCGAGGGCGGAGGCGGCCATCCAGATTTCCCAGTGGGAGCCGATGCCGTGCTGCTGGCCGTGGCCGCCTTCAGCCATCACGTCGGCCATGGCCTGGGCGATGAGCGGGTAGGAGTAATCGGTGTCGGGGCGCAGCACGCGCTCGCGGGTGTGCGGCAGCAGCTGACGCCAAGGCAGCCAGCGGCGCTGCTTCTCGTCCTTGTAGAGATCGGTCTGGGTCCAGAAGTACTCCTCGTTCCAGGCGGCGGGGCCGCCCACCACGAAGGTGGGGGAGTACACGGCGCCGGCCTTGCCGAAGAACTTCGCCGCGTCGGAGTACATGGGCATGTAGCTCATGGGGTGCTCCCATGCGGTCTGCCCGTCCATGATCATGCCCATGTTGAAGGCCAGGTCGGAGCCCTCGCTGGTGACCATGAGGCCCTCGCGGCGGGCGATGTCCGACACCCACTGGCGCTGGTCGCGGTTGGGCTGCAGGTACTGCTTGATCGACACCGCGCCCCACGACTTGAGCCGCAGGATGTTGTCCTCGGCCACCTCGTAGCTGGCGAGCGCGTTCTGGCGGGCGCCGTCGCCGAAGCCGTAGAGCGGGTCGCCGGTGGAGTAGGTGCGCGGGCCCACCATGGCGCCGGCCTCGATGAGCTCGGCGGCGGAGAACACGCTCTGCGACCACATCGAGTTGTCGAGGTTGGTGGTGACGCCGTAGGCCAGATAGATGCCCTGCTCGAAGTTCTTCGCGGGCATCACGCCGGAGTGCTCGCGGTAGTGGTGCGCGTGCATGTCCACCAGGCCGGGGATGATCGTCTTGCCGGTGGCGTCGATCATGCGGTCGGCCGAGGATGCGTTGCACTCGCCGCGGGCGCCCACGCAACTGATGCGGCCGTTGGTGATCACCAGGTCGCCGGTTTCGATGACGTTGCGGTTCTCGAGCGTGACGATGCGGGCGTTGGTGAACGCGACGGAGCCCTCGGGCAGGGCGCGCGGCACCTGCAGGTCGACTGCGTAGCGGGTGGTGGCGGCGTTCGGATGGGTGGCGTCGGCGCCGGCTGCTAGTGAATACGTGTAGAACGCCGGGCCGGATCCGTAGGCCACGGTGTTGTTGTCGAGCCAGTGCGGGTAGAGGCCGCCGCGCTTGCTCACCGTGGTGATGGGTAGCCGGCCGCCGCGCTTCTCGATGTCGACGGGTTCGCCGGCGCTGCGCGCCAGGGGCACCGGGGTGACGAACACGTTGTCGCCCTCCTGGAACGCCACGTGGCGCCCGTCGGGCGATAGCTCCATGTCATCCGAGGCGGGGAGCGAGACGTGCACCTGACGGTCGGTGCCGTCGGGGTTCACGGAGTTGAGCTGCTGACGCGCGGGGCCGTTGTCGCCGTTGGTGCCGCGGGCGACCCAGAAGATCCGGCCGTCGGCGTGCCACATCGGGCGCACGGGATGCGCGCGGCCGCCGGCGGCTGGGACGTAGGCCACGTGGCCGATCGAAGCCCCTGGGAACGGCAGGGTCCCGTCTGCGTCGTACCGCACGAACTCGAACCACGCGTTGGCGGCGAAGGTGCGGCCGCGGGCGGTGGCGCCGGAGCCACGGGCCACGACAATCTCCGAGCCGTCAGGCGACCACGACGGGTTGATGAACTCGCCGGGCTCGTCGCTGAGCTGAACCGGGTCGCCGCCGCGGCTCGACACCTTCCACAGGTGGCCGCGGCCCTCGTTGTCCCAGCTGGTGAAGGCGATCCAGTTGCCGTCGGGCGACCAGACGGGAGAGAACTCGTGCGGCTGGAAAGACCCGGGTGTGAGGCGAGTCGGCGTGGACGCGGAGCCGGCGGCGGGCTCGGCGCGCTCCTCGCCCTCGTGGCCCATATCCATGTCCATGTCGTCGTCGGCGTGCTCACCTTCACCGGCCTGGTCGTCGCCGTGTTCCTCACCGTCCTCGCCGTTTTCGTCGGTGTGGCCCTCGTCGTCCATGGGCTCGGGCGCGGTGAGTTTGCTCACCCAGATGCGGCCGATGGCCTGGAAGGCGAGGCGGTCGCCGGCGGGCGAGGGCGCGTACCAGCGCAGGAACTTCGCCTGGAAGTCGTCGTCCTCGATGCGGAAGGGCTTGTAGGCCATCTCCGAGATGGTGCGCTGCACACGGGCGCTGAACGGGATGGTGGTCACCACGCCGCCGTCGGCCTGTACACCGGGTTCCGGAAAGAACTCGTGGTTGCCATTGAGAAGCCACTGATCGAGCCACAGGCGCCGGAACTTGCCGCCCTGCGACAGGATGATCGAGCGACCATCGGGCGTCCATGTGTAGCCGGGCAGCACGCGGAGCACCTTCATGCCCTCGGTCATGTCCTGCTCGATCGGGTCCATGAGCTTGTGCTCGGCGCCGGTTTCGAGGTCGCGCAGCCAGAGCGCGGTGCGGGGGCCGAACTGGTGACCCTTGTGCTCGATGGTGCCCTCGACGCGGCGGCCGAATGCGAGCCAGCGGCCGTCGGGGGAGATGGCGGGGGCGAAGGCGCCGCCGCTCGAGTTGCGGGTCTGCTGGCCGCCCTGACCCGCGGTCACCTGGAGAACGTCGCCGGTCTGAAGATCGAGGCGGTTGAGCTGGTAGCTGCCGGCGAAGATCTCGCGACTGCTGCCGGCGCGCGCCTGGTAGTAGAGCCAGCGTCCGTCGGTGGAGGGCTCGGGCCACGAGGCACTCGCGCTGCCGGCGAGCAGTTCCACCCCGTTGCCGCCGTCGCGGTGATACATGAACGTGCCGGCCGGCCCGCCGCCGCGCCCGGCCGAACTCTGCTGCACGATGATGTACTCACCGTCCGCCGTCCATGCCGGCGCGAGGTGCCGCTTGCTCTTCGAGTTCACCACCGACTCCGGGTCGGACCCGTCGGCGTTCATCACCCAGAGATTGTTCTGCCCGTCGCGGTCCGAGACGAACGCGATCTCGCTGCCGTCGGGTGAGTAGCGCGGGTGGTAGTTCACGGCCACGCCGGAGTCGCACGTGAGGCACTCGGCATCGCCACCGCCAATCGGCATGCGGTAGACGTTGGCGAGCAGGTCGAACGCGAGCCACTGGCCGTCGGGCGACACGTCCACCGACATCCAGGTGCCTTCCTCGGTGGTGAAGTCGATGTCGCGGGTCTCACCGCGCGCCTCGCTCGTGTCCCACGGGCCGTTGGGCCGCTCCTCGACCTCTTCCTCGTCTTCCGGCGTGTCCTGATCTTGAAGGACGGCCGCTTGCGCTGCGGGCAGCCACGCATCCGGCAGGGCGAGGGCGGGCAAGAGCAGCGCAACGAGCGCCAGCATCCAGAGGGCACGGTTCCGGTTCGGCATCGATCAGTCTCCAGGGACTCGAAGTCAGGGCCGCGAACGAGTCGGTGTTCGCGTGCGCCGGCATTCTAGCGATTCCAGGCCTCGACTTCCTTGATGCGGGCCTGATGACGCGGTCGTGTGGCCGTCTGGGCAGTCATGGGGCCGCCCGCGTGGAAGGAGTGCATGTTGATATTGCGCAACGGGTATTACGCGCGGCATTATAGATGTGAAGAGCGGTGATCCGTTCGTTCCGCTGTAGAGACACCGCGCGGTTGTTCGATGATCGCGCCGTGGGCCGGTTCGGCGGCATCGAACGGGTAGCCCGACGGAAACTCATCTACCTCGACCAGGCCCGCCGGCTTGACGACCTCCGGGTTCCTCCCGGCAACCGGTTGGAGGCACTCAAGGGTGCGCGGCGGGGTAGCTACAGCATCGGGATCAACAACCAGTGGCGGATCTGTTTCCGCTGGAAGCGCGGCGAAGTCTTCGAGGTTGAAATCGTTGACTATCACTGAGGGTGCAATGGCGAAGAACGAAACGAGGCTCGAGCCCATCCACCCCGGTGAGGTATTGCTCGAGGAATTCATGAAGCCCAGCGGAGTGAGCATCAATCGCCTCGCTCGCGAGCTCTTCGTGCCGCCGGGGCGGATCAGCGAGATCGTCAACGGGAAGCGCGCCATCACCGCAGACACCGCCCTGCGGCTCGGGACATTCTTCGCCGTCCCACCGGAGATCTGGACCGGCCTTCAGTCCGACTACGAGCTGCGTCTGGCACGGCGCTCAGCGGCCGATGAGGTCCGACGCATTGTTGCCTGGACTGGGGTAGCTCAGGGCTAGAAGGAACGGACCCGGGCTCAGGCGCGGGAGCTGAGTGGTCCCGCCATCAACGTCATGGTGGCCGCGTCGGCGACCTACTTGGCTAGGGTGCGAATCGAATCTCCACGCGGCGCCCCAACGCTCTGGCGATCGAGCGCAACGTCGCGACGGTAGGGTTCGACTTGTCCGGGTCTTCGAGTCGTTGCACCTGTTGCTGGCTCACACCCATGCGTCGTGCGAGTTCTACCTGCGACAGCCCAGCGGCGGCGCGGGCCATGCGAATCTGAAGCGCCGCGTCGGCGCGTTCGTCGGCTTGCCCGAACGGTTTCTGCCGGTCGACGCCAAGGCGACGCAAGGCACGTTCTTCGTCGGGGTCGCGCGGACGCAGCCGTTTCCCGGGGTAGCCCCCTTTGGGAATCATCCGCTCGACGGTTTTTGCCCACGCCGCGCTCTTCTGTTCCCACTCCGCCAGGTTCTTGAAGGTCATGGTGGCTCCAGGGTTAGCGGGTCAGACGTTCGCGTAGCTGCGTGAGTAGTTCATCGCTCAGCTCCGCTTGTTCCAGGGCTGCCGCACGGATGCTCTCGAGCGCATCCAACACGTCTTCTTGTTGTGCTCGCTTCTCTAGGCGTTCGCTATCGAGGTCTTCGTGCAACGCCAGCAGGATCGCCGCGGCCGCGCCGTCCGGATTCCAGTGCCAGTGCTTCCAGCTTGCGAGACGGTCGACGATGAGGTCCTCCACGGCTATGACGTGAAGCTGCATCCCGTGCACCTCGATCTCGATCGACTCCGCCGGCCCTAGCACGGTGCCAGGGAATTCCACCGCGATCCCGAGACGGGACTCGATCCAGTGCCGGCCCTCCTTCTCGAATCCGAGCAGCTGCATCGGCTTCGTAACGCGGTCGATCGGGCCGACGACAAAGTCCAGATCTCGAGTCGTATAGGCCGAGCGCGAATAGATCTCCACAGCCCCCCCACCCACGAGTACCGGCATGGCGCCGGCGCGCGCGAGCGCGTCGCCGATCACCGCCGCTACCGAAAGCGCGCGGAGTGCACGGTCGGGAATCGAGGCGGCCTCCGACAGTCTCGCGCGGTGGGTTTGGAGGTTCTTCATTCACATAATTTATCATGTACATCATAAAATATGTATTCCGAATTTCGAGAACAACACTCGCTGTAATGCACCTCACGGGAGGTGGCGAAACTGCGTGCTAGGTTGAGCGGCGCGGGGTCTGGGATCGTTGATCGAACCTCGCGCCCACACCCCTGGGAGACTTCCAACATGCGTTGGAACAGGCCGCGGGCGTCCGCCGCGCTGGCGATTGTTGTCCCGGTGACTGGTGCGCTCACTCTGGCTTCTGTGGCGAGCGGTGCACACGCTTCCTCCTCGTTTCTTGCGGCCGGCGGCGAGGTCGACGCGGTTTCAACGCGCACCGGCTCGGTGGTGCAGACCTATGGCGCCGCACCGGGCGAGGACTTCGGCGCCTCGCTTGGCGTCGACACGATCATTCGCCCTGGACAGCGCGATCTGGTGGTGGGCGCCCCGGCGTCCAATCCGGATCCGGGCGGCGGTTCGCCGTTCGGGGGCATCATCTTGTTCGATCCGGCAACCGGGGCCGAACTCAACCGGCTCGCTGGTGACGCATTGCCCGGTGGTCCGGTGCGTCGCTTCGGCCAGTCGTCCACGGTGCTCGGACATCCCACCGGAGCTCCGCTGAGCTGGTGGACCTACGGCGCCCCTGGCGTTCCTGAAGCCGGCGACGTCGGCACGGTGATCGTTACCGGCGACCAGGCCATCACCGAGCAGTACCGCATTCGGGGCCGCAAGGACGCACTCTTCGGCTGGCGTGTGATGAACCTCTTCGAGGATATCGACGGCGACTCGTCGCGTGCACTGGACTTCGCGGTGGCCGCGCCGCTCGAGACGCGCAAGAAAAAGTCACCCGAGCGAGGAGCCGTGTATGTGTTCTCGACTCTCACCTCACGGCAGCTGTACCGCATCGAAGGCCCGCACAACTACGCTCGATTCGGCTATGCGCTGACACTTGCCGACGACCACGACGGCGATGGGCTGATCGACTTCTGGGTGTCGGCGCCGGGTTCGGCAGCCGAAGGCGTGGCGGGCGTGGTGATCTTGCTGTCGTCCGCGACCGGTGCCGAGATCCGTCGCATCGAAGCGCCGGCGGGCGCCGAGCAGTTCGGGTTTGCCGCCGCCTCGATCTTCGATCTTGATGGCGACGGCGTACGAGACCTTCTGGTGTCCGCGCCGGCCGCCGACAAGTCGGCCCGCAAGGTCGACACGGGCATCGTGTTCGCATTCTCAAGCGTTGACGGTACGGAGCTGATGCGGTGGCAGGGCAAGAAGAAGGGCGAGCGGCTAGGCATCACGCTGGCGAGCTCGGCCACGTTGGCCGGCACCGAACAGCGGATCCTCATCGTTTCCGATAGCAAAGGGCGCGGCGTGCTCGACTTCTTCGGACTCGATGGCAAACGAACCCGTCGAGTCAAAGGCGCCAAGGACAGCCGGTTCGCGCAGACGGTCAGCGGCTTCGTGGATCTCGACGGCGACGGCTTCCCCGAGTTCGTGATGTCGCGCACGGGCTCGGACCCGATCTTCGTGCCGGAATAGCCCTATTGGGACCGAAGCCGTGCCGAGGTTTGGCCGAGGGCATGGCGCAGGCAGCGCCGAGGCGCCTAGGGTCGTGCTCCTCGCTTCATCCCCTCGGTTTCATCAATGAACTTGTTCCGTCGGCCACTGACCCTACGGCTGCTGATCTTGGCCGCGCTGGTTTCTATCGTTGCTCCCAACGGCAACACCGGCGCGGCCGCCCCCGATTGGGTGGCGATCACGAAGGTCAACGTGATCACGATGGTCGAGGGGGCGCCGGCGGTTCTGAAGCGGCAGACCGTGCTCGTGCGCAACGGCGTGATCGACACCATCGCCAAACCCTCGAAGCGGAACCCGGTCGACATCCCGCGAGGCGCCACGATCGTGAACGGTCGTGGCCGCTACCTGCTGCCGGGACTGGCCGACATGCATGCGCACATGACGTGGATTCCCTCGAACGTCGGCGTAGAGCCGACCGATCTCTACGACCTGTTCATGATTCACGGCGTTACGACGATCTACAACATGCATGGCTTCTCTCAGGATGGCGCGGGTCGACGCGTCATCTCCCCTCCCGAGATGCAGGTGCGACTGGCCCGCGGCGACGACTTCGGGCCGCGGCTGTATTCGTCCGGTCCGATCATGCGGGAGCCCACCGTCGATACGCCCGATCGCGCAGAGGAACTCGTGCGTCGATACGCGGCCGAGGGCTACGACGCTGTGAAGGTCTACAACCCCATGGCCGCGGAGACGTACGAGCGGATCAAGTCGGCGGCGCGGGAGCTCGGACTCACGATCCTGGGCCACTCACCGCGCAAGGGGAGCACGCTCGACCTGATGCTGGGCGATGGTCATGACCAGATCTCACATGCGTTCGAACTGTCGGAAACGGCGTTCACGCGCCCGGGGCGCGCCTCGCCGGGTGATGACAGCGAGTTCGCCGGCGTCGCCGCGAAGCTGATCGAGCACGACGTCTGGGTGACGCCGACGATCGCGCTCTCCAAGCACACAGCGGAACGGTTTGATCCCGCGCATCTCGAAGCGCTGAACAACCAACCCTGGATTCGGTTCGTGCCGCAGATCATGCGCGGCATCTGGGTTCGCGATGCACCGCCGTCCAACGCCGGCCAGCCTGAGTTCTGGGAAGAGCGCTACCGATTCCAGTACCGCCTCACGCGAGCGCTGCAGGATCATGGCGTGAGGCTGCTCATGGGGGGCGACCCGGAGCTTCCCTACAAACTCCATGGCCTGTCGCTACACGAGGAAATGCAGAGCTTCGCGGAGGCAGGCTTCTCGTCGCTCGAGATCTTGACGATCGCCACGCGCAACGCGGCCGAGTTTCTGGAGACGGTCGACAAGCAGGGAACAGTTGAAGTCGGCAAGCGGCCCGACATGATCCTGGTGCGCGGCAATCCTCTGCGGAAGTTGGCCAACCTACGCCGCCTCGAGGGCATGATGCTGCGAGGACAGTGGCTCGCCAAGCGTGAATTCGCCGAGCGAACGCAGCGTCTCATCGACAAGTTCGATCGGTGAACTGCGGGCCTATGGCGTGGCCGCGTTGAGCGCGGCGAGGGCCTCGGCTCTGCTCGCCTCCAGCTGCGCGCGTTCTCGATCAAGCAGCTGGCTCGCGGCCGGGGTCCGGAGCGTCTCGGCAAACAGCGGGTCGAGGCTCAGCCAACCCACATCGACGTAGCCACGGTGTGCGGCTTCCTGTAGCCATTCCGCAGCCCGCTCCGGGGCGCCGAGGGCGGCGTGGAACTGCGCCACGAGCGCGGCAGTGCGCCAGCTCCGGGATTGGGTCGCGGATGCCTCGAGCGCTTCCGTGGTGAACGGTAGCTCCGGGCTCTCGGCGCCGTCACTGCGCGCGAGCCAGGCCCGCCGGATGGTGGCCACTGCATTGCGGCTGCGCGTGTCGATCTCGATGGAACGGTCGAGCAGATGCGCGGCGCGTTTCCAGTCACCCTCCGTAAGTGCGATGTCCGCGGCGGCGTTCAGAAGGGGCGCTGAACCCGGTGCCCACGCGAGCGCCGCGTCGACGCGTTCCTGGGCCAGCGCATCATTGCCAGCCAACCACGCGGCGCGGACGCGGCCCTCGGCGGTGGCCACCGAGTCGGGCACGAGCGTGGCGGCCTGAGCGAGCAGGTCCTCGGCGCGGTCGTATGCGCCAAGTCGGATCAGCGCCTCGCCGAGATTGTTGAGCACTACCGCGCGCGCCTGCCCGGAGGCTCGTACTCCCAGAAGAGCTTCTACGGTCGCGCCGTAGCGTCCGAGCGTGCCCTCGATGAGCGCCAGGTTGTTGGCCGCATCGAGGTAGTCGGGCTGGATATCCAGTGCGCGGCGATAGGCGAGCGCGGCGCCTTCCACGTCTCCGCTGATTCCCCGCGCGAACCCCAATGCCTTGTGCGTCTCGGCGCGGTCGGGGTCGAGGCTGATCGCGCGAAGCGCAGCCTCGAGCGCGGTCGCCGCATCCGCACCGCTCCCTCGGTGCCACGACACCTTGGCGCTGTGGGCATCGGCCATGCCGGCCCACGCGAGCGCATGTTCGGGATCGCGGTCGAGTGCCTGCTGAAACAACAACGCAGCCCGGATCAGGTCGTCGCGTCCGCGGCCCGCGTATGCCTCGCGGCCGAGCTGTACGAACGAATCGGCGCTCCACGTGCGTGGGTCCGACGCAGTGTGCGTCGCCGAAGTCGTAGCTGGATCTGTGCTCGACCCTGCGGTCTGCCAGAGCGCAGTCAGCGTCACCACGCTGATGCCAGCGGCGACGGCCCACCGACGCCATCGTGCCGTCGCGGCGCGCTGAGGAGGCGCCGGTTGCGGCGCCAGTCGATAGCCGCGACGCGGCAGCGTTTCGATCCATTGTGGTGCCGACGGGTCCTCTTCCAGCAGCCGACGCAACTGCCCGATGGCGCGCCACAGCACGTCATCGCTGACCGCAGTTCGCGGCCATGCTGCCTCCAGTAGCTCGGCTTTGGTGACGAGCTCACCTCGACGCGACGCCAGCGTCGACAACACCACTGTCGCCTTCGGCTCGAGCCGTGCGCGGTCTTGCCCTCGACTCGCTTCACCAGTGTCGCGGTCCACGCGCCAATCGCCGATCCGGATCGTACCCATGGAGGGAGTCTACGCAGTGCTCGAGGCGGCGCGTCATGCGCGACATGTCTGCCGCGTCAGTCAGCCTACTCGGCGGGTTTCCCAGGGCGCCGCAGCCTAGCGAGCGATGAAGTCGGCCAGGGTCGTGACGTCGACGTCTCGCACCACAGCGGAACTCTCGGCGACCGCGCTCCTCAGCGCGGCGAGCGCGTCGCCCGATTCGTCCATCTTCGCTAGCAGTCCCCATACAGGGACGGTTTCGAAACCATCCGGAAGAGGGACCGTGGCCGTCGGCATGTAGTACTGCATCGTGACGAACGGCTGGTCGCCGGCATCTGGCATCGAGTCTCCAGCGATTCCCACGATCTCGAAGCACGGAAGATCTGAACTTCCGCCCGCCGTTGTCTCAGCGCTCGGGTCGGCCGTGCGTTGCCGCATCCGACCCCCTCCGCTTTGCGGCCGAGGACTCACGACGTGGAAGCATTTGCCCAGGGCGTCGCCATCCGGCCAGGCGAGTTCGGCGAGACGTCGCTCAACAACCACCACGGGCGGCGACGTGGGCGTGTTGTCGGAGGGGAGCAGGCCGCGTCCTTCGAGCACCGGAATTCCGAGCATGTCCAGATATTCCGGATGCACGGGATTCAGCAGCGGCAACTGCCCGCCCTCCCACGGGTTCCCTTCCACTCCGGGGATCGCGAGCATCATCGCGATACGCGGGCCGAACGGGAGTGTCGCGACGGGAGTCACGACAGCGACAGCGCCCAGCTCCAGGGCGGCAGCGCGCGCGGCGGTGTAGGCGGCCGTTTGATCCGGAATCGACGTGGCATCCGCAAACTCGATGTTCACGAGAACGAGTCCAGCCGGTTGAAAGCCGAGCTCGGTCGATCCGTCTTGCTGCGCCACCAGCGGCGTCGTCCACAGGAGTGCTAACAATCCGATCCGGGCCAGCAGTCGAGTCCGAGTCGGGTGACCGTTTCGTTGCCGGGAGTGCGATGCCAGAGGGTGGGCGAGTTCGTGCATGGGTGTCGGTCCTGGGGAGTCCTTGCGATCCGTTGTGTACTTTGTATACAGTTCGATGACGACTTTGTAAACATCGCGGAGGTCAACAGGGTGGGTCGGCACAGCTTTATCGGTGAGTTCGAGCAGATGGTGATGCTGGCGCTGGTCCGCCTCGGCGACGACGCCTACGCCGCCGGGGTGCTCGAAGAGATACGCGCCCAGACCGGGCGAAACGCGGCACGCGGCGCGCTCTACCGCACACTGGATCGACTCGAGTCGAAGGGGCTCGTCGCGTGGTCGACCGAGGAGTCGACCCCGGCGCGCGGGGGACACCCGCGGCGAGTGTTTCGAGTGACCGCGGAGGGCGTCGAGGCGCTGGGTGCATCGCGCGAGGCGTTACTCAATCTCTGGGCAGGCATCGAGCAGACCTTCGAGCGATGACGCAGTCGACTTCCGAGGCTCCCCAGCTACGCCACGTCACCCTGGCGGAACGATTTCTGCGCAGGTGCGTTCCGCGCCAGATCGTGGCCCGCGCGATTCTGGGCGATCTCCTCGAGGACAGCGCGACGCGGTTCAGACGCGGCTCGCCTTTCCGGCCGGTGTGGGTCTGGTGGAACCTCCTGCGCATCGGCATCGGATATCGCGGCGGACGGCACGGCAATGAACTCGGTCCCCAGCCGAATCGCCCTGAGGACGAGCGCTCGTGGCTCGCTCGAGTGGGTGACGAGCTCAGGCAGGATGCGCGTCTCGCGGTGCGGGCCGCCTGGCGTCAGCCGCGGTTCACATTGATCGTCGTTGTGACGCTCGCGCTCGGCATCGGAGCCAACGCCACGATGTTCGGCGTGGTGAGTCGACTTCTCCTTCAAGCACCGCCTCATCTGGTCGAGGCTGCCGAGCTTGTTCGCTTGAATCTCCACGTGGCGGACGGTCAGGGTCGTGAGTTCGAACTCGGCACCGCGTCGTATCCGGTATTGACCGATCTGCGAACGGCGGCGGCATTCGACGGGATTGCGGGCGTTCGACGCAGCGAGGTGGTTCTCGGGGAGGGTGCGTCGGCGCGCCAGGTTCTGGCGGGTCAGGTCACGGGCAACTACTTCGAAGTGCTTGGGACGGCGCCGGCGCACGGCCGGATGCTGAGCGAGGCAGACGATCTGCCGCCGGCCGGGCAGGGCGTCGTAGTGCTGTCCTACTCGCTTTGGCGCACAGACTTCGGCGGCGAGGACGCGCTCGGTCGGGAGCTGTCTATCGATGGGACACCGTTCACGATCATTGGCGTCGCGCCTCCTGGATTCACCGGTGACACGATCGCGCCAGTCAGCCTGTGGGTGCCGTATTCAACGGCGATGGCGACCGAGGATCCCGGCTGGCCGCAGGATCGTTTCCGACTCGCGGTTGGCGTTGTTGCCCGACTGCCAGCGGCACGCGATCCGGACGAGATCCAGTCGGCGGCTGGCCTCGCCTACGGGCGTCGTAGTGCTGTCCTACTCGCTTTGGCGCACAGACTTCGGCGGCGAGGACGCGCTCGGTCGGGAGCTGTCTATCGATGGGACACCGTTCACGATCATTGGCGTCGCGCCTCCTGGATTCACCGGTGACACGATCGCGCCAGTCAGCCTGTGGGTGCCGTATTCAACGGCGATGGCGACCGAGGATCCCGGCTGGCCGCAGGATCGTTTCCGACTCGCGGTTGGCGTTGTTGCCCGACTGCCAGCGGCACGCGATCCGGACGAGATCCAGTCGGCGGCTGGCCTCGCCTACGTTCGTGGCCAGCAACCGTTCGCCTCTCGCCAGTTCGAGCCCGAGGGGGTGAACTTCCAGTCCCTGGTCCCGGGACTTGGTGGTGGAGCCGAGGCGGCCAACGCGCGCATCGCGATGTGGGCCGCGGGCGTGTCTCTGATCGTCTTTCTCATTTCGGTTGCCAACGTCACCAATCTCTTCCTGGTTCGCGCGGTGGGTCGACGTCAGGAGATCGCGGTGCGCGCCGCGCTCGGCATGGGCACTGCGAGGATGATGAGGCAGTTGCTCACCGAGAGCAGTGTGATCGCGCTGCTCGGCGGCGGTCTTGGTGCGGCGCTGGCCACCTGGGGCGGCGACGCCGTGATCGCCCTGCTGCTCCCAGACGTTGCACCGGCGGTGGGTTGGTTGCCCGGCGGCGTTGCCGTGACCGCTGTGGCGGCCGCCGCGGTGGCCGCTCTGGCCGCAGGCATGTCACCCGCTCTCCACGCCCGCGCGCAGGTTCGAGCGGCGATTCTCAGCGAGGGTCACGCGACGGCGGGCCGGGGCGCAGCTCGAACGCGAAGCACGCTGCTCGTGGCACAGACAGCGTTGTCGATGATGCTGTTGTTCGGCGCGGGCCTCTTCGTGCTCAGTTTATGGCGTGTGCAGGAGCAGGATCTCGGCCTCCAGCTTGGGGGCGTTCTCGTGGCGACGCCGACCACTGACGAGTCGCTTACCGAAGCGGGGCGCCGGACGCTCTTCGAACGCGGCGCTCAATTGCTTCGGACGCAGCCCGGGGTGGCGACGGCGGCGGCGACGGCGACGATTCCGTTCGGACCCCGAGTCGTTCTACCAGTGAGCGCGCCCGACGTCGCCACGGATCCGTTCGAAGGGCGGCAGATGCCCTATCTCAATCCCGTCTATCCGGAGTACTTCGATCTCCTCGGGATCCGGCTCACGCGCGGCCGGGCGTTCGACGGGCGCGACCGACGCGGCGCCGAGTACGTCACGATCGTGTCGGAAGGGATGGCCGATGCCTTGTGGCCGAACGGGGATCCGCTCGACAAGTGCGTTCGCATCACGACCGACATGTCGACCCCATCGGTGTTCGCCGCCGCATCGCAGGCGGCCACTCCGTGCCGGAGGGTCATCGGCGTGGCCAGCGCCGCGCGCCGTAGTTCGATCCGGCCGGAAGATTCGCTGATCGTTCAGTACTACGTGCCGCACGAACAACTCGAGATCGTTTCCCCCGGTCAAGGCCCGACGCGTGCCGACGACTGGGCGTGGCTCATCAAGCTACGCAGAGATGACGCGACGGCGGCATCGCGGTTGCAACGGGCGCTGCAGGCGAGTGTCCCCGGTGTCCGTTTCGTGGACGTGCGGCCCTATGCGGATCTCATCGAGCCACAGGTACGCCCCTGGCGGCTAGGTGCCTCACTGTTCTCGGTATTCGGAATGTTGGCCGTTGGGATGGCCGGCCTGGGCACGTACTCGATGCTTGCCTACGCGATTCGACAACAACGCCGTGAGGTTGGGATCCGGATGGCGCTCGGCGCCACGTCAGGCGCCGTCGTTGCACTCGTGGCCCGTCGTGGCTTGATGCTCGCGAGTCTCGGCGCGGCAGTCGGCGCCGCGGGCTGTGTCGTGCTCGGTCGACGATTGGCGCCCTTGTTGTTTGAAACAAGCGGCCTCGACGGGGTCGTGGTGGCTGCCGCAGCACTCGCCCTCGGCGCAGCCGTGGTCGTCGCTGGAGCGATCCCCGCGCGCCGCGCCGCCCGCACGGACCCGGCCTCGACACTCCGTGATCTCTGAGCTGGATCGACCAACTGGCTGGCCGTTGATCCAACCGAAGCCCTGTGCGGAGGCGTAGGTCTGAGCTCGGCTCAAGTGAGCGCCGTTGCTGTCCCGCGGATCCAATCGGCGAAACCAGCTTCGTCTAGCGAGCCGGCAGCCACATGGGTGATCACGTCCACGACTCCAGGTTCGGGGGCATCGATTTCCTGGCCGTTCAGGACCAGGAACATGTTGGCGGCCACGAACCCGGTGCGCTTGTTGCCGTCCAGGAAAGGATGATTCTTGATGATCCCGAATCCGTAGGCCGCGGCGATGGCGGCCAGATCGGGCGCTTCACCGTAGTGCCAGAGTTGCTGTGGACGGGCAAGCGCAGAGTCGAGCAGGCCCTCGTCGCGGATCCCTGGCTGTCCGCCGTGGGTCCGGATCTGATCTGCGTGTGCCGCCGTGATGGCCAATCGGGGAAGCCATCGCGGCTCCTCCCGGAGCAGGGTCACTTCGCCAACTCACGCAACGCGTTCTTGTAGCGACGAGCCGTGCGCTCGTAGGCGGCCATGGCCTCGTCGAACTCCGGGTCGTACGGCGTCAGCAGGATGCCGCGCTCGGTCTCCATGACATAGAGCTCGTCGCCCGCTTCGACGTGCAGACGATCGACGTACTCGCGGGGCAGCGTGGCGCCCACTGATCCGCCCATCTGCCGGAGTGTGACTTTCTTCTTCGTGCTCATCGGGGTTTCCCTGGTTGAGAAACTCGATAGTAGCACATTAGTGCTACTTCTCTGCAATTGAACCATCCGGCCTAGCTACGCTCGAACAGCCCGGTGATCTCGCCGGAGGCGATCACGTGGCCGGCCATCGCCGCCTCGACCTGGGGCAGCGTCGCGCCCGCGGGTAGGCCGAGGCTGGGGATGTCGAGGGCGTAGAGGGTGAATACGTAGCGGTGCTGGCCGCCGCCGGCGGGGGCGCAGGCGCCGAAGTAGCCCTGGCGGGACAGATCGTTGCGGCCCGACACGCCGTAGTCGCCGGGTTGGAACGCGGCCGGGAATTCGCCCTGGCCCGGTGGGATGTCGAACAGGAGCCAGTGCAGGAATTCGCCGGGGAAGTCCGGTCATTCGATGTGAGCACGAAGCTCATCGTGCCGATCGGAACGTTGTGGATCGACAGGGGTGGCGAGCCGACGTTGCCGTCGCAGCTGAAGTCTTCCGGCAGATCTCCGGTGTCGACAAAGCTCTTGCTGGTGACGTCGAAGATCGTCTTGAGAGGCGGTGCGCACCGGAACGTGACCGAGGCGTTCCCCTTCTTCTGGAGCGGCGCGTCGAACTCACCGGTCCCCGCCGCGCAGCAAGCGGCGGAGGCCTCCCATCGATAGCGGCTCCCAGGCGCCTTCAGGGTCAGCCCTCGCGCCTTGCCGGGCTTGACGGATCGGAGCTTGCCGTTCTCCGGGAGCTTCTCGCCGAAGAAGCGGGCGCCCACCTTGCATGCCGTCTCGTTGCGGATCTTGATCTTGGCCTTGGCAGCCGGCTGCAAAATTGCGCTCTCTTGCGCGGCCACGCCGGAGCCGGCCGTGCTCGGCCCGGCCAGCGCGGCGACCAGAGTTACGATGATCGCGGCTTGCGGCGAGCTCAGATTGCGCAAGGGGTCTCCTCCCGGTCTGGATTGGAACAACGGCCTGGGTCCCGGGGGAGGACGCTCGTGAGCAAGGTAACGCCGCCGGCATCTCTGTGTCGAGTGCGGAGTACACTGCGCCTGGTTCGCGTTCCGAATTTCCCGACCTGTGGAGTCTCGTTCTGAGTTCTACGACGTTCCGCGTCATTCTTCTGCTCGTCCTGGGGCTCGCGATTCTGCCTCTGCCGGGCCAATGGAAGGTGATGCAGCAGCTCGCGCCGGTTCTGGTGATCGGGGCCTTCTACTGGACACAGAAATACGATCGCGAACGCGCCGGGCTGGGCCGTCCGGCGTCCGGGTGGATGGTCACGATCCTGAGTGGCCTGGCGATCGCGGCGGCGTACTACCTGGTGAAGATCGTCGCCCTCGAGCCGATACTCCTGGCGGCTTTCGATCAGGGTAAGGATCTCAGCCTGTTCGAGCCGATCCGCGGCAACCTGTCGAACCTGCTGATGTACCTCGTCGGGATGTGGATCTTCGCCGCGTTTGGCGAGGAGTTCATCTGGCGCGGGTTCGTACTCCGCGAGGTGGCGGAACGGAGCGCCGCTGGGCCGGCCGCTGGCCTGCTCGTGTCGGCTGCCTTCTTCGGCCTCGCCCACGCCTACCAGGGCGTGTTCGGCGTCGTCGAGAAGTTCATCGTGGCGCTGATCTTCGGCGGCATCTATCTCGCCGGCGGTGGTCGTGACATCTGGCGGGTGGTGATTGTCCATGGCGTGCTCAACTCGATCGCGTTCATCCGGATCTACCTGAGCGTCTAGTCGGCCTGCGCGGTATTCGGCGCGTTGCGCCGCGCCGGGATCACACCACCAACCAAACCTTCGCCGAGGTACGTGCGTCCTACTGCTAAGATGCCAACCCTGCACTGCATGGTTGAACTGGAGGACGACTTCTGTGACGCGCGCGCTGGGTGAATTCGAGATGTTGCTCTTGTTCGCCGTACTGCGTCTCGGCGATGACGGCTACGGCGCTGCGGTGGCCGCAGAGATCGAGTCGCGTACCGGGCGCGAGGTTGCCCATGGTGCCGTCTACACGGGTCTCGACCGACTCGAAGCCCGTGGTCTGCTCGCGTCCACGCTCGGAACACCTACTGCCGGCCGCGGCGGCCGTCCGCGGCGCTACTACCGGCTAGAGGCAGCCGGCGAAGCGTCGCTCGCGCGTTCGATTGATGCGATCGATCGCATTGCGGACGGGATGCGCGACGCCTTGCCACAGAGGGACGGAGGCAGTTGAGCACCCGGCACTCACTCCATCCGCCAATGCTCGCTCGCGTGGCGGCGCGGCTCCTTCTGCGTGGCGAACGCGCCGGTGAGCTGTGCGACGGCCTGGCCGCTGAGTTTGACGTCCGCGCGAGCGCGGACCATGCCGCAGCGAAGGCCTGGTACCGCCGTCAGGTGCACGCGGCTATCGCCACATGGTGGCGCGGCGACAACCGCGAGGCACGCACCACGCTGCGCCGCCGCAGGCGTCTCCACGCCACGACCATCTCCCGCCGCCGTCCGCCCGGCGCCACTCCTTCCGATCGCGAACTCCCCCGCACGGTGACTCTCATGGAACGCATAGTTCAGGACCTGCGCTACGCCTCGCGCACTTTGCTCGCCGGCAACACGTTCGCGTACGTCGCGATCGCCGCGCTCGCACTCGGTACCGGTGGGGCCACGGCGATCTTCACGCTCGTCGATGCAGTCGTACTCCGGCCGCTGCCATACGCGGACGCTCATCGGATCATGGCCGTATGGGAGACCAGCGGAGACTGGATGCGCAACTCGGTGGCGGCCGCGAACTTCCTCGATTGGCGCGCGTCGTCCGACTCGTTCGAGACGCTGGCGGCCTCGAACACCTCCGGCCACAACCTGACCGGCCGCGACGAGCCGTTGAGGCTCTCCGGGATCCGGGTCACGGGGGACTTCTTCGCAACGCTCGGTGTGGATTCGGCGCTGGGCCGCGCGATCGTGTCCGACGATGACGCCGACGCAGCCGAACACGTCGCCGTGGCGAGCCACGGGTTCTGGAGCCGCGTCCTGGGCTCGGAGCGCTCGGCGATTGGCCAGACACTATTGCTGGATGGGGGCCCCCACACTCTCGTCGGAGTGATGCCCCCCGGCTTCTCGTACCCGCTGGCTGGCGTCGACGTGTGGACGCCCATGCGATTCACCCCCGAGGCGGCAGCACGCCGCAACTGGCGCTCCCTGCGAGTAATCGGTCGGCTCAGCGACGGCGTCTCCGAGTCTGCCGCGCACGACGAGATGGTGCGGATCGCGGCTCGCCTGAGTGCTGACTACCCGGAGGCGAACGAGAACGTCAGCGCCAACGTCATCCCGCTCCGGCGCGAGCTCCTCGGAAACGTCCAGTCGACCCTGGTCGCGATGGCGACTGCGGTGGGGCTGCTCCTGCTCATCGCGTGCGTCAATGTCGCCAACTTACTGTTGGTGCGGGCCACGGGACGGCATCGCGAGATTGCCGTGCGCGCGGCCATCGGCGCGAGCCCGGCGCGGATCCGACAATTGCTGATGGTGGAGAGCGTGCTGCTGGCGTTCGTTGGCGCGGCGCTCGGCCTGGCGCTCGCCGTTCCAGGAGCTCGATTCCTCACCGCACTGATTCCTGCGTGGGTGCCTCTCGCCGATGCGGTCCGCGTCGACTATCGCGCTGTGGTGTTTTGCCTGGTGTTGGTCGGCCTCACGACGATCCTCTTCGGGATGGCCCCGGCTCGGCGCGCGGCTCGTACCGACCTCTCCGACTCGTTGCGCGGCTCACGAATCGCGGGGGGCGATGTGCGCACCCGGCAAGCTCTCATCGTGACGCAGCTGGCCATTGCTATCGTGCTTCTGATCGGAGCCGGGTTGCTCATTCGGAGCTTCGCGGTGTTGGCCTCCGAGGACCTCGGGTTTGACGCCGACCCGGTGCTGCGCGCACGGGTTCAGCTCGTGGAGGAGCGCTACCCCGATGACGATGCGCAGCGGGCCTTCTTCGACGAGTTGCTGCGGCAGGTGGATGCGTTGCCGGGCGTCGAAAGCGCAGCGATGGTGACGCGTGTCCCGCTGGGTATGTCGGGCGGTGCACTGATCTACACACCGTTCAACCAGCCAACTCCTCCGCTGGACGCGACGTATCGGGTGGTGACGCCGGGCTACTTCAAGACATTGGGGATCGAACTCCAGGGCCGCGACTTCGCGGCAACCGATGCCGGCGGTGAACCGGTGGTCATCATCGGCGAGGAGTTAGCGCGTCGCCACTGGCCGGATCAGGACGCCATCGGACAGACGCTGAAGATCGGCGACGAGGACTCCGACTCGCCCTGGCTCACCGTCATCGGGGTGACTCAGGACGTTCGACAGTGGAACGTGGAGATCGCAGCGCGACCCGCGATCTACGTGCCAGCCTCGCAGGGCCGGTTCGGGTTCTTCGCGCCGCAGGATCTGGTGGTCAAGGTGGCCACCACTCCGTCGGCGCTCGCACGGCCGGTGCGGACTGTCGTGCAGGCGATCGACCCGGAGCTTCCCGTGGCGTCGATCGGGCCACTGGCCGACGTAGTCGATCGCGCTCTCGCGCGGCGCGAGTTCAAGATGCGCCTGCTGATGGCATTTGCCGCGATCGCAGCGCTGGTCGCAGGGGTAGGCCTCTACGGCGTGCTCGCCTACATGGTGGAGTCGCGCACCCGGGAGCTGGGGATTCGCAAGGCGCTCGGCGCGGGGCAGGGGAGTTTGCTCGGGCTCGTTGTTGGCAAGGGACTAGTGCTCGTCGGCCTTGGCAGCGCCTTTGGCCTGGCGATCTCGTTCATGGCGACGCGCGTGCTCGCCGGACTTCTCTACGAGGTCAGTCCGCTCGATCCGGTGACGTTCGTTGCCGTGCCTGTTGCGCTTGGCCTCGTGGCCATTGTGGCGCTGGCGGCACCCGCCCGGCGCGCGCTGCGCATCGATCCGATGTCCGCCTTGCGAGCCGACTGAGGTCAGGCGATCTCGGCCGGCCCGTGGTGCGCGGACCCTAGCCGAGTGCGCCGGCGATCTGCTGCTGCACCTGCTTCATGGTCTGGTACATGCCTTCCAGTTCGGGCGTCGGGTTGGCCTCGTAGAGTTCGATCGCTCGCGCGACAGCCTCGGCTGCGGGGGCGAGTTGGCCGCTGCGGGCCAGCGCCACGCCGCCCAGGAAGTGGGGCACCGGTGAGTTCGCGTACTGCGCGGCATAGAGCTGTGCGAACGCGACCGCGCCGTCGAAGTTGCCCTGGCCAATCGCGCTTTGTGTTGCCTGCTGGAACGCCGACTCGTTGAGCAGCACGGGATAGCCATACGCCGTCGAGAGACTCGCGATGTGCGCTTCGAGCGCCGCCGCGCCCTCTGCGGCGAGTGCGGTCGCGGGCACCGGCCACTCCGCGAAAGTGTTCTCGAGTCCGGCGTATTGCCCGAGCAAGCGGGTGGTCATGTGTGTTTGCGTGGGGTCGCTGTGCGCAACAACCCGCAGGCCGTCGGGGGCCTGGTTCAGGAGGTCGCCGAGCCGTTCCAGATTGGCGCTCAGATTCGGTTCGTCGCCCACGTTCATGTAGTACACGGCGTCGCCCACGATGCCGTCGATGCTCTCGGTCACATGGTCGAGCATCTGAGTCCCCATCTCGCCGTCCAGATAGGGACTCTGAGAGATGAAGCCTCGGAAGAGGTCGGATCGCTTGGTGAGCGCGTAGGTGGTGAACAGACCGCCCATCGAGTGGCCCGAAAGGATGCGGAACGGTGCCGCCCGGTAGTTGTCCTCGATGAACGGGATGAGTTCATCCGCGAGATGAGCGAGGAAGAGGTTGGCGCCGCCGGCGCTGCCACCCATTTCTACAAACTCCGGCCGATAGTCAGCCCCGCGAGTGGCCCCTGAGGGCACCGCGACCACGATCAACTCCGGAATCCGACCGTTGCCGGCAAGGAAGTCGACCACGGCTTCAGTGAAGTCTGCGTTGTGTTCACCGTCCAGCAAATACAGCACGGGGTAACTGGCCGACTGGGTGTTGTACGACGCTGGGACGTGCACGGTGAAGTGCCGCTCCTGACCCAGAGCCTCGGAGGTGATGACGTGCGGGGTCGGTGCAGTTTCCTGGGCGAGCAAGTCGAAGGCACAACTGGCGAGAGTGACTGCGGCGAGAACGATCAGCGTCGTGCGGACGCACTTCGGGCAGAACATGGTGGGTGGCTCCTGCGGCATGGCGCCGCAATTGGGGGGGCGAGATTGGTCGGCGCGATCTGCTAGGTGATCGAGAAGATCTCTTCTACCGGCACTTCAAAATGGCGCGCGATCTGGAGCGCGATGATGGTCGAGGGCACGAAGCGGCCGACCTCGATCGTGTTGATGGTCTTGCGCGACACGCCGATGGCAGATGCCAGTTCGGCCTGACTCATCCGATGCTCGGCGCGGAACACGCGGATCCGGTTGTTGAGCTCGGGCTTGCTCACGCGCCTGCGTCCCACTCCGGCTCGGGCTCGCCACCGTCACGGTCGAGGAAGAAGAACACCGAGCCGAGAGTGATGAGCATCAATGCAGCGATGACGTTGAAGTAGAAGACCGTCGGCACATCAACAAATGGCGGCCGCGACAACATTTCATCGAGGCCGGCGAACACCGACACGACCACGAAGGTCACCACGAACGAGATGTTCTTGGCACGGTCGATGGCGTCGGTGACGAAGCCGTCGTAGCTGAAGTATTGCTGCCGTTGGTCCGCGGGCAACTTGAAGATCTTCCAGTAAGCGACTGTGGCGATGATGGCGGCGACGCCGAGCGCGCAACCGATGATCATGGCCTGCAGGTAGATCTCCGTCTCTTCCGCGACAACGTATCGAAACGCGCGGCCAGCCGACATCAGACCGACGAGCAGCATCGCGAGCATGATGCGCCGGCGATGCCGGTCGAACATGTCGGCAACGTTGGGTTCGTGAGGCGAGGGCATTGGGGGGCTCCACTGAGGGTCGTTAAGGTGACTAGATGTAATCTTAAGGTATCAATCAGTAACCCGCAAGCGCAACCAACGATCGATCTCTCGCCACATGTGTTCGACGTTCGCGCGGCCGGAGATCGTGTGCCACTCGCCGTAGTAGCGCAGGAAGCGCACGTCGCGACCTCGCCGATACAACGATGTGAACATCTGCTCGGCCTGCTGGATCGGGATGAAGTCGAGGTCGCCGTGAATCAGGAGGAGCGGTGTGGTGATCGCCCCCGCGTAGGTGATCGGCGAGTTGTCTCGATACCGCTCGGGTAGCTCCCAGGGCGGCCCGCCCATGCGCATGAAGCCGCGTTCCATCTGGCTTATCCGGAGAACCTGTCCGCGTTGAGGATGCCCTCCCTCGCCGTCGCGCATCTGGCCGTAGAAGGTGCCGTAAAGGCTCTCGAGATCCGAGTAGCTCGCGCTCGCGATGGCTCCCTTGAACCGATCGGTCTTCCCGATGAGCCCGAGCGTCGCGTAACCACCTCCGCTCTGGCCTTGAACCACCAGGCGGTCGGCATCGACGAGACCCGTGGCGATGGCAGCATCCACAGCGGGAAGCACGCCGGCGACCACCTCGTCGATCAGATTGCCGGTGAAGTAGTCGCCTTCCGGGGCGCTGGGCACGAGCACCGCGAAGCCGCGCGCTGCGAACAGTAGTGGACTCGTGAAACTCGAAGTCACGCGGGTGAAGTCGCGAGGTGGCTGCTCGCCGTGCACGGTTCCCGGATAGATGTTCACGATCGTCGGGAACGGACCGTCGCCTGGCGGGAGCAGGAGCCAGCCGGTGAGCTCGTCGCCTGATGCGGTCTCATAGTCGACCCGCTGCGTCCGCGGTAGCGAGATCTCCGGTAACCACGCGTTGCCCGTCCACAGGACTTCCGGATCGGTGGATGCACCGGCCGCGGCCGGGCGCACAGCCAGGAGGCGATCACCCTCCGCGCCACGTTCGCGATAGAGCGTGATGCCGGAGGGTGCGATGGAGGCCACCGCCGACACCGCGCTCGAGGACGGCAGGGGCAGCGGATCCGGCCGGACCGCGTCCACGGGGGCCTCCAGGCCGAGCCAGCTCGCCACGGCGGCTGCGTCCGTGGGGTCGCCTTCATCCGCGAAGTCCAGGTCTCCGCCCGACCAACGCGCGAGTCCGGGCTTGTCAGCGTCGTTCGGGTCGGTGCCACGCACTGCCATGCGGTTGCCGCTTTCGGACCAGCGGATCGATCCGTACGCGGGATCGCGGAGCACAAGCGGCGCGCCGACCACGTTGCCGTCGGCCAGGTCGACGATCGCGACGGCGGTTCCCCAGTTGACGGAGGAGTACAACTCCTCGTGCTCCAGAAACGAGTCCACCGTCTCCGAAGGAATGCCGGGGCTCGGCGTGAAGTAGGCGGCATGTCGCCCGCCGGGCGCGATGCTGAGGCGATGAACGAGCCCTTCGTGCACCACCTCAGTCCCGCCGGTGTGGACGTCGTAGCGCACTAGTGCGGTTGGTACGGGCGCCGGGTACACGCCGAAGGAGTCCGTCGTGTCGAGTACGCTCGCCGACGCTTCGGCTCCTGATCGTCGGAGGCCGTGCAGTGCCGCCAGTCGCTGGCCCCGGGTGCGGAGCTGGAACAGCGATCCCGAACGTTCGCCGTCGTCAGGCCAGGCCGTGACGATCACGGACTCGTTGTCGATCCAGTGCAGCGACGCCCCGCCGAGTCCCAGCCGGACATCGACGTCGGCAACCTCGCGAAGTCCGCGCTCCGGGCTCCAGATGGCCAGATTCACGGCAGCGTCGGGGCCGGCAACCAGCAGCGCCAGCGTGTTCCCATCCGGTGCCCAGACCCCACCCCAGGATGCTCGGTCTGCAGCGAGGTCGCTCAGATCGATTACGCGCTCGCTGTCGGTGCCCCAGACGTGCATGTGGTTGCCGGCCTGGCGCGGATTGAGGTCGTTGCCCGCCGTGCGTACCTCGAACGCGGCATGTGTCCCGGATGCGTTCCACCTGATCACACCCACCGACTCGAGGGCGAACAAGTCGGCGACCTCGAGATCGCGCTGCGTGCCGCCTTGCGCCAACGCGACCTGCGGAGGTGTGCTCCCGAGCGCGATGATCGCGCCCACTGTGGCGAGGATCGCCGGACGTGCCAGTGAGGCTGCTACGAGATGACGCATCGAACGAGCTACCTGCCGTGGGGATGGAAGTTTCAAATATGTCTTATATAGATATACCAGGCAATGCTCAACGCAGCGCCGTGCCGTACTGGTTCGTAGACCCGATGGCTGTCCGCGCGTAGCAGTCTCCCTATAATCGGCCCGTGAAAACGCCATCCCCGCCGAATCCAAACCGCCGCGTTGTGGTCGTCGCGCTCTGTGTTGTTCTCGTGTTCTCGGTAGTCGCCCCGAGGGCCGACGCCGCGCAAGAGACTGCCGCACGCGCCTCCCACGAGCGCATGGTGGTTCGTCTGGCCGAGATCGCACGCGCCTTTCCCCATGGCGCCGAGTTCCGAGCTTTGCGCGACGAGAATCGTCGGGTGTTCGATTCGATCGGGCCCGAGGTGCCTATCGCCAATCAGGTTCGCGTAGTCGGTGTGCTGGCGGACACCGAACTGCAGGTGGGCAATGTCGGTGCCGCGGTGTCGTTGTTCCAGGTCGTTCTCGACAACCTGCAGGCTCTTCCGCCGGACGTGCGGGGCAGCATCGGCGTGACCACGGTGTTCATGGCGGCGGTGGCGCATCTGCGCCAGGCTCAGTCGGTGAACTGCATCGAAAACCACACAGGCCCCGCCTGCATCATGCCGTTCTACGACGAGTCCGAACTCGTCGACCGAGACGGGGCGCTCAATGCGATGGGCTTGTTCGGGCAGCTGGCGGTTTCGGTTTCGCCCGAGTCGCCGATCTTCCTGGCGACCAAATGGCTCGTGAACGTCGCGGCGCTAATGCTCGGGATGCAGTCGGACCTGGCGCCTCACCTGAAGATCGATCCGCAGGTGTTCGCACCGGAACGGATTTCCCTCGGTTCCGCAATGTGGCGCCCGAGCTCGGCGTCGCGACCTCGAGTTTTGCCGGTGGAGTGATCGCCGATGACTTCGACGGCGACGGTTTGATCGACCTGATGGTGTCCAGTCTCGACACTGCGGCGCCCCTGAGAGTGTTCCGCAATGCCGGAGACAACGGTTTCGAAGACGTGAGTGGCGTGACGGGGCTGGCAGGAATCACCGGGGGTCTCAATCTCACCCACGCCGACTACGACAATGACGGCGACGTGGACGTGTACATCCAGCGCGGCGCGTGGCGGCGCGCCGACGGCACCTGGCCTAACTCGCTGCTGCGCAACGACGGTGGCTTCCGGTTCACCGACGTTGCCCACATGGCCGGTCTTGCCGGAGATGGCCTCGACTCGCCGACTCAGACCGCAGCATGGGCCGACTACGACAACGATGGCGACGTGGATCTCTACGTCGGCAACGAGACAACAGACGACGCCAGCTTCCCGGCCCACCTGTTCCGCAACGAGGGCGACGGCACGTTCACCGAGGTGGCGGCCGCGGCCGGCGTGACGAACGACCGATGGGCCAAGAGCGTCGCCTGGGGTGATCTCGATGCGGACGGCTACGAAGATCTGTTCGTTTCCAACTACCAGGGCGTGAATCGCTTCTACCGGAACAACCGCGATGGCACGTTCGTGGACGTGGCAGCGGAGTTAGGCGTCGAAGGGCCGGATGCGAGTTTCCTGTCGTGGTTCTGGGATACCGACAACGACGGCAACCTCGACCTCCTCGTGAACAGCTCACAGCCAGTTGCCATGTCGGGCGACGCGCCGCCGATCTGGCAGATCGCCGCCAGCCGCGTCGGCGTTGCGGCCGAATCGCCGTTCCCGCGGCTCTTTCAGGGCAATGGTGATGGCACGGTTCGCGACGCCTCGGCGGGTGCGGGTATCGATCGCATTACCTATCCGATGGGCGCGAACTTCGGCGACCTCGATAACGACGGTTGGCTCGATCACTACCTCGGCACCGGGTATCCCACCTACGAAGCGTTGATGCCCAACGTCATGTACCGCGGGCTGGGGGGCGGCCGTTTCGAGGAAATCACGTTCGCGGGTGGTTTCGGTCACCTGGCCAAGGGCCACGCGATCGCGTTCGCCGACTTCGATCACGACGGCGATCAGGACGTGTTCGAGCAGATGGGTGGGATGTTGTTGTCGGACCCGTATCCCGACACGCTCTATCAGAACCCCGGGTTCGATCGGAGTTGGCTGAAGTTGCAGTTGGTGGGCGTCGAGGCCAACCGTGGTGCCATCGGGAGTCGTGTGCGCATCGACGTGGACGGGCCCGAGGGGCCGCGCTCGTTGTATCGACGCGTTGGCACCGGGGCGAGTTTCGGAGGCAATCCATTGCGTGTCGAACTTGGCCTGGGTGACGCCACGCGCATCATCGGCGGCGAGATCCGGTGGGCGGGTAGCGGCACGATCCAGACGTTGGGGGCGGACCTTCGCCTCGACTCGATGTACCGCATCGTCGAAGGCTCCGATCCAGAACCCGTGCAGCTGGTTCCGGTCGACTGGAGCGCCCGAATCCAAGCGCGGCGCCGCTGAACCTGCCGTAGCCCCCGGCGACCCAAGTCAACGATGCAGGCGACCTTGCGCTCGAAACATACACATCTGTATGATTTCGAAACACACCACATCATCTATCGAACTCCCCTCTGGACGGAACGAGCCATGCGGACCCACAACTTGCCGCGTAACGTGGCATCGGCCATCACCATCGCGCTCGTGATGGCACTGCTCATCGGCGCGCCCGCGGCTGTGCAGGCGCAGGCGGACGGCCCCGACCCTCGCCAGCGCCTCGACGAGCTCGTTGACAAGCTCAACACGAGCGGGGCCGACTACGGCGAGTATGTCGATACGGTGTTCAGCGATAGCTTGCGTGCGCAGATTCCGCCCGAGGTGCTTGTCGAGGTCATGACCGATCTTTCCGGCCGCGGACCGTGGGAGGTTGGCGAGCTTCGACGCGAAATCGAAACCGGGATCGCGGTTTCGCTCCATTCGACCTCTACCGACGAATGGCTCGCGGTTGATCTGACGGTCGACGAGGCCGCGCCGTACCAGGTGTCGGGCATCATCATGCAGCCGAGTTCGGCACCACCCACTGCAGCGGCCGGCGACTCGTACACCCGTGATGAGGTCGCGACGGAACTCGGCGCCATGGTCGATGACCTGGTCGCCAACGATCGCTTCTCGGGCTCCGTGCTGGTGACCGACGGCAACGATGCGATCTACGAAGCAGCGACCGGCACGGCCAACAAGGACTACGACGTTCCCAACAACATCGACACCAAGTTCAACCTCGGGTCGATGAACAAGATGTTCACAGCCGTTGCGATTGCGCAGCTGGTCGAGCGCGGCGACGTCTCGTTCGACGATCCACTGTCGGAGTATCTGCCCACGTTTCCGGACCGTGCATCGGCCGACAAGATTCAGATCAAGCATCTGCTCTCCCACACGAGCGGCCTGGGGAGCTATTTCAACCGCGAATTCATGAACTCATCGCGCGCGCTCTACCGATCGGTCGACGACTTGATGGGCCTGGCGGAGGACGAGCAGCTGCAGTTCGAGCCCGGCACGCAGTGGGCCTACTCCAACACCGGGTTCCTCGTGCTCGGCAAGGTCATCGAAGTCGCCACCGGGCAGGACTATCACGACTACATTCGCGACCACGTGACCGGCCCGGCGGGCATGGCCCACACCGACGCCTACCAACTCGACCACGTGAACTCCAACCTCGCGGTCGGCTACGACCTGCAGGAAGTTGAAGGCGAGCGGGTGTGGCGCAACAACATCTTCCTTCACGTGATCCGGGGCGGCCCGGCCGGCGGCGGCTACTCGACGGTGGGCGACCTCGTCCGCTTTGCTGATGCCCTGCGCAACGGAACGTTGATCTCTCGAGAGACCTTCGCGGTGATGGCGTCCGCCAAACCAGAACTCGGCTCTGATCGCTACGGCTATGGGTTTGGCATTGGCTCGGACGGGAGCGTTGGCCACAACGGTGGATTCCCCGGCGTGAGCGCTGAACTGATTTTCTGGCCCGACCGAGGCTGGACCGTGGCAGTACTCTCCAACTACAGCGGCGGCGTGGCGCCCGTCGTGGCGCGAGCGCGTAGGCTGGTGGCCGAGAGCAACTAGACACGAGGTTCAGCGGATGACGCGCAAGCTGACAATGGGTCGCGACAGCTGGGTGCAGGCGGCCGTCGCGGCATTTCGGCGAGGCGGCCGGGGCGCGGTTCGTATCGATGCTCTGGCGAAAGAAGCAGGCATCACGCGGGGCAGCTTCTACCACCATTTCAAGGACCGGGCGGAGTTGCTCCAGGCGGTGCTCGGCGCGTGGGAGTCAGAGACGCGCGACGGGATCCGCAACGCGCGCCTGGAAGATGCACCGGGCGACCGCCTGCGCGCCTTTTTCCGCCGCGCCCAGGAAACCGAGGCGGACTACCCGCCCGACGTCGAGATCCTCGCGTGGGCACGGGAAGATCCGGCGGTGGCGAAGCTGGCGAAGAAGGTTGAACGCCGTCGGCTGGACTTCATCAGGCGTGAGCTCATTCGTGCCGGCGTCGAGTCCGGCGAGGCCCGCCGGCGTGCCGAATTCGCCTATCTCGCAACCCAGGGCTGGGTGTTCCAGGCGGGCTACGGAGCCCGTCGATCCAGAACCCGTACTGCGTTCACGGCCGACCTGTTTGACCTCATCCTGCGCGACGTCGGCTAGCGCCTACTCGCCCCCGAGAGCCGCCACCAGGTCGGCGGCAGCCTGCTCCATCGAGCGCTCGCCTCGCAGGTAGGGGAGCCACGCACGCTCGATCGGTTCGCGAAGCTCGGTCCAGTCGCCGCGGTCGAAAATCGAGTAGACAACGGGTCGGTAGTCCGTCACGCCGGCAGACTCCAGGACGCTTCGGACAACCTCGCCGGTGGTCATGAAGAGCACGACGTGCCAGAGGTTCGTTGGCAGCTCGACGCCCTGGGTCTGGGCGGCTTCGGCCAGCGCACGACGGATGGCGTGGTTGCCGAACATCCATCCATGCGATGCCTCATGGAACGTCGTTTCCATTTGCGCCAACTGGCTCGTCTCGCGCGACATCAGAATGTGGCCGCGACCGCCGCGAAGGAAGTAGGAGTTGGCACCGGCCCAGTTCACGGTCTCAACCAGATCAATCTGGTAGGGCAATGCGCCCCAAGGTTCGCCGTATATCTCGGGAAGTCGTTCCGCGATCGCAGCGCCGTGTTCGGCCAGGAGTGTTTGCAATCTTGATGCGAGCACTCGGTTGGAGGCGTCCTGCTCGGCCCAGCGGCATTCCCGGTAGGCCGGCACAGCAGCGTCCCAGAATCCGGCGGCGATCTTGAGGAACTCGCGGTCGCGACCGGCGGCGACCTGGTCGTCGTACCCCGCTAGATGCAGTCGCAGCAGAGTCTGTTGGCGCGAACTCCACGAGCTGCTCGCGATCACTTCTGCGTAGTACTCGACGGCCAGTTCCCAGCCCCGTCGAGCCGAAAGTGGCAGAGCGTCGAAGCATGCCTGGGCTCCGCCCTCCGCGAAGAGATCCGGCCGGTCGAGGTTGCGGTTGCGACCGGCCTCGAGCAGGGCATCGTTGAGATTCGTCGCGAGGTGACTTCGGAACTCGAACTGCGGCGTGGTGAAGACCACGCTGTCATCCGCGGCTGGCTCTTGAGCCCCGATCGGAGCGGCTGTCGCCACCAACAGAGTCAGTACGAAGGTGGCAAACCAGCGACGTTGCGTGGCGGGGTTCATCGGCGACTCATGACAGGGATTGGATCCAACCCGTCCATCTATACCACTCGTCGAGCCGCGTGCGATTGAACGAAACGGCAATCGAGCCGCTACGGGGCGCTGCCGTCGTCGTGGTTGTCGCGATCGCCTTCATTCCGGATGCGATTCTCGAGGCCCGCGCCGATGGCGACTCCCACGCCGATTCCTACTGCCACGTTGCCCATGGCCGCACCAATTCCGGCGCCGATCGCGATGCCTACCGCCATACCGCTGCCGCCCCGCCGTCGCTGCGGCCGCTGATCGGTGGTCAAGACTCGTCGGGACCGCTGCCGGAACGCGTGTGGTCGAACGCCGCTCCGAACGCGATACCGAATGCGAGGCCGACCCCGACGTTGCCGAAAGCAGCTCCCAGCGCTACTCCCAGGGCGATTCCGATGCCTATCCCGGTACCGTACTCACGCTTGTTCTCGGTGCTTTCCGCCATCGTTTCCTCCTCTGTTTTGATGCAGAGATCGTAACGTGCGCGGAAGCTCGCTGAACGGCGATTTCGAGCCGGCGGGCTGGTCGACCGGCGAATGGTCGCGCCCGCCAGTGGCTGGGGGAGCAGGTCAGCTCTGGCGGGCGCTAGCGGGTCGTCAGTTGCCGCGACTGGGCAGGAAGGTGCCGTTCTCCATCGACCACACGTAGGCGGCGACTGCGGCCATCTCTTCCCATTCGAGGTTCATGCCGCCTGCGGGATTCATCTCGAAGCGTCGACTCTCGTCGGCGAAGTCACGGCGGCGCACGCCCCACATGATGGTTTCGCGGATACCTTCGAGGCTGCCGTCGGACTGGACCCACTCAGCGTCCGTCAGGTCGGGCAAGATCCTTCGTCGTAGAGGTCTTTGCCGGTCTGAAGCAGCTGGGCCCAACGGAACATCTGGTCGCGTGCCATCCAGGTCTTCACTTCATCGGGGAGTTCCGGCCGTTGCTGAGCCGACGCGGGGAGCACCATCCCGCCCACGGCTATCGCCAAACCAAGTACCGCCACCGATGCGACGCGTGTGCGAATCGCCATGTACAGCTCTCCTTGCATAGGTCGGGGATGATCCAGCGACGGTAGTGGCCTGCGAGGCCCAAATGGTTGTGCAGTTGCAAGCGACTTGTCAGGGAATTGTCAGAACCACGGTGAGACGCCCCGATGGCCTGGGCTCGGCACTCCCGCTCGGCTACCTTTGATCGATGCGTTCATTCTCGGGAAGCCACCGGATCACCCTGACCGTCGTCGGTCTGGTTGTGGTACTCGTCCTGCTGGCCGCAATGGCCTGGGAGGCAGTGCGCGCAGCAACCGCGCAGCGTGCGACGGCCGAAGCCGTGCTGAGCGACTACGCGCAGATCGCGGCCGAGCAGTACGCGCGCGGTGTGCAGATCGCTCTCGACTACGACTGGTTCCTGGCGGCGGCGCGCGACGTGGACTTCACGGATGGTGTGCTCACGGCGCCACCTCCCGAAACGGTCATTCGCACTCAGGCAGGCATCGAGGCGCCCCTGCGCGCGTTCGCATCAGCGTTCGTTTTGGTTGATACCGAAGTCGGCACCATGACAGCGGTCGACGGCTGGCCCCTCCCGTCCTCGGACCTGACGGACGCGCTCCGCGAACCCATCGCTGCCGCCAACGAGGCGCTGGCCGGCATGGCGGTGTGGCTCCCCCCGGACGCGAACGGAACGAAGCTCGCCGTGATGTGGCCCCGCGTCGGGCGTCCCACGCCGGTCCTCATGGCCGAACTATCGATCGCCGAATGGGTGCTCGAGTCGGCCCTCGATCAATACATCGCCCTTCCGGCTCCCTTCGAAGCCCAGGCAGAAGTGGAGTTGGTGAGTCTTCGGGTGCGTACTCCAGGAGGTCGCGTGCTCTTCACCGACGGCCCGGAATACGACGGAACATTTGCCGCCACGCAGGCGCTTGGAGCTGACCGCGGTGGTCTCCTGATCGACGTTGCGATTCCGCCGCACGCGGCTGCCTACCTGGTTACGGGCGGCGTGCCGGGTTCAAGACTGCCCATGATCATGGGGATGTTCGTCGCCGCCGTGGCGCTCCTGGTAGGCGGAGTTCTCCTCGTTCGTCAGGAGCGGGAATTGATGCGGCTGCGCGAACGTTTCGTCGCGGGCGCGTCCCATGAGCTGCGCACTCCGCTGGCGCAGATCCGCATGTTCGCCGAAACCCTGAGGCTCGACCGGGTGCGTTCCGCCGAAGAGCGCGGACGCTCACTCGAGATTCTCGACCGCGAGGCTCGACGGCTTTCGTATCTGGTCGACAACCTGCTGCACTTCTCACGCCCGTCGCCTTCCTCCTCAAACGGGGCCGACGAGTTTGTCGACCTCGAGGCACTCGCGGTGGATGTGATCGAAGGGTTCCAGCCGCTCGCTGCGGCTCGGAGCGTTGAGGTGCGGCTGAACGCTCACCACGGTGCGCTCGTTCGGGTCGACCGTGACTCGATGCGACAGGTGCTGTTGAACATGCTCGACAACGCGACCAAGTACGGCCCGTCCGGCCAGACGATCACCGTGACGATCGGGGCATGCGATGGCGGCCGCGTTGCGCTTTCTGTCGATGATCAAGGGCCTGGTGTGCCGAGCGGCGACCGTGCGCGGGTGTGGGAACGGTTCTGGCGCGGTGAGGGCGTGAACGGCACCACCGGCACGGGCATAGGACTGTCGCTCGTGAAGGAACTCGTCGAGTCGAACGGCGGCGAGGTTGCGGTTGAAGAGGCGCCCGGTGGCGGCGCTCGCTTCCAGGTCTTCGTTCCGGGAGCCGCGTGATGACCAGACTGCTGCTGGTGGAAGACAACATCGATCTCGCGTTTGGCCTGCGCAACAACCTTGAGATCGAGGGCTACCACGTGGCGGGAGCGGAGGACGGGGAGGAAGGTCTCCGGTGCCTGCTAGAGGACGGTCCCTGGGACGTCGTCGTGCTCGACGTGATGCTGCCCAAGATGGATGGATTCCGAGTGCTGAAGATGGCACGCGACGCGGGCGTGGATGCCCCGGTGCTGTTGCTCACGGCACGTGGAGAGGAAGCGGACGTCGTACGCGGTCTGCGGCTTGGCGCTGACGACTACGTCACGAAGCCGTTCGGGATCCTCGAGCTGCTAGCTCGCGTGGAGGCGTTGTTGCGCCGACGCGGAGCGGCGTCGCAGTCGGAACGCGTGCTGGCCTATGGCGATACCGAGATCGACCTGGCGGCGCGTACCGTGAGCTACGACGGTGACTCGGTGGCACTCACACCCAAGGAGTTCGATCTGCTGGTTGCGTTGTATCGCCGCGAGGGCGCGGCGGCATCGCGTGTGGAGCTCATCCAGGAAGTCTGGGGCTACCCGGCGTCTGTCATCACCCGCACTGTCGATACCCATATCGCGGAATTGCGCGCCAAGCTCGAGTCGGACGCCTCGGAGCCACGCCACATCCTCACGGTGCCGCGGGTTGGCTACCGGCTCGACCAGAACGCCTGAGCCGGCGCGCTAGAGTGGGGCCTTGAATTCGTAGCGCCCGGAACCCACCAGGAAACGCGCGTGGGTTTCCGTCGATGTGAGCTGGCGGACGTTGCGGGCATCTGCCGCGGCAATGCCGCCTTCGGTGACCTGACTGATGTCGGATGTCGGGATCCGGACCTGGGCCTGGGCATTCACCGGAACGACCGCCGTGATGTACAGATTGCCGTCCTCCCGGTACCAGTTGCTGTCCATGCGCCCGCGCGCGCCGCGCACTGTGGTCTGCGCCCAGCTGAGATCGCCCACCACGTTCGGCGCGATGTGGAAACGGTTGAATCCAACAGCCTCGTCGTCAGGTCGAAGGCCGCCGATGCCCTTGAAGAACCACTCGCTCACCGAGCCGAACATCGGGTGGTTGTGCGAGTAGATGTTGTCGCTGAACTCCCAGTGCTCCCACAGGGTGGTGGCGCCCCGGTCGAGCATGTAGCCCCATCCAGGGAACTCGCGGGTCCGCACCATCTCGTAGGCGACGTCGGCGTGGCCGGCGCGTGTCAGTTCCTCGAGGAGATACTTCGTTCCGAAGATGCCGGCCGCGATGTGGCCACCATGCTCGACCACTACCTGTTCGACCATGCGGTCGACGGCTGCCTGGCGTTCGACGTCGGGTACGAGTCCCATGGTGAGCGCGGTGGCCTGGCACGCCTGGGTGCCTAGATCGAATCCGCCTGTTCCCGGAACCAAGAAGCGATCGACGAACGCCTCGCCGATCTCCGTCGCGAGCTCGGTGTATCGAGTCTGGTCGGCGGCGCGACCGAGAATCGCCGCCATCTTCGCGATCAACTGCGCAGCCTGGTGGTAGTGGGCGGTGGCCATCAGGTCGGGGATCCAGACTCTCGTGGTCGCTGATGCAGCGATCGATGATGTGCCCGTCGGCATGCTCCGCATAGTTGTCGACCCAGCGTTTCGCGGTGTCGTACTGCTCTTCAACGATGCGACGGTCACCGTAGTAGCGGTGCAACTGCACTGCCAGCAACGGGTGGGCGAGGCCCCAGCCGATCGGCGCGGCATCTGGCGCGTAGTTCTCAGCCGAGATGCCCACGAACGGTGCTGTTTCGGTGAGCCAGCCGCCTTCACGCGCCGCCTCGCCGTGGTCGCGCGTCGCCTTGGCGTAGAAGTTCGAGAAGTCATAGTTCAGCGTGGCCATCTCGCTCGTTGCCACGATGTCGCCGCCGTACTGGAACTTCTCTCGCGCGGGGCAGTCCGACTGCACGCTGAAGAGATTGCTCAGCAGCGTCCACTGCACCATCGACTGAATCTCGTTGAGCGTTTCGTCGGCGCAGCTGAACTCGCCGACGCTTTCCACGTCGGTGTTGAGCCGGAGGCCTTCGAGGGCGTCGGTGCCTGGGCGACCGGGGAATCCGGATACCTCCACGTAGCGGAAGCCGTGGAAGGTGAACCGTGGTGTGTAGATCTCGATGCCGTTGCCTGACAGCGTGTAGGTATCGAGTTGCTCGGCCACCTCAGGTGCGCCCGGGCCGCCCACCGATATGCCGTCGGCGCTTCGGCGCTTGATCTGTCCTGCCACCGCGGTCATCGGATTGAGGCGGCCATCCGCGTAGAGGAGTTCCCCGAAGCGCATCCGGACGCGCACGCCAGGCGGCCCCTCGACCCGGAGCCGCGCCCAGCCAGCGAAGTTCTGTCCCATGTCGAAGATGAAGATCCCGGAGCTGATCTCGTTCACCGAGACTGGTTCGATGCGATCGGTGATTCGTATGGGCGGCACATCCTGTGCGCGGAGCGGTCCGAGCGCGTCCGACGCATCGGCCACTGCCACCGCGGCACTCCAGGCACTCGCGTCGAAACCGGACGCATCCCAGCCAGGTTGTGCGTCCCGCGCGTCGTACTCCTCGCCGAGGTACACGCTGTTGCGTCGGATGGGCCCCGGGTGATGAGTCCATTCCTCGTCGGTGCCGACCGTTTGCCGGGAGCCGTCCTCGTAGGTGACTTCGAGTTGCGCGATGAGTCGTGGGCGACCCGTGATCATGTGCTCGCGGATATTGATGCGGCCCCACATCTGCATCGGCAGCGGGTTGTACCAACCGTTGCCGAGCATCGCGCCCATCACGTTGTCGCCCGACTGCAGCATCGCCGTAACATCGTGGCTCGTGTACGGCACACGCTTGTCGAAGCTGGTCCATGCCGGATCGAGAACGTGGTCGGAGATCTTCTCGCCGTTGAGCCGGAGTTCGTAGTAGCCGAGCCCGGCCGCATACAGCCGAGCGTGAGCCACCGGGCCGCCGAGTTCGAACTCGCGCCGTAACAGCGGCGCTGGGTCCTCTTCATAGTGGCCTTCTGTCGAGCCAGGTTCCTTGCTGCCGTCGCCGATCCAGGAACCTTCCCAATCACTAGGTTCGAGCAGTCCCATTTCCCAATGAGAAGGACGACTCCAGGCCGAACTCTCACCCTCCGCATCCCACACACGAACCTGCCAGAAGCACCGGGCACGACTGGCGAGGTCGGCACCCGCGTACTCCACCTGGAGTTGCTCGGATGTTTCGACGAAGCCGCTGTCCCACAGGTCGGGTCGACCTACGAGCAGTTCGGGAGCGGAGGCCACGCGCACCTGGTACGCGAGCTGCCTGAGCCCGCGGGCGTCCTGATCGACAGGTTGCAGCTGCCAGGCCATGCGGGGCTGCGCCACGTCGAGCCCCAGCGGATTGCGGAACGACTCGCACCGCAGTCGGACGGGGATGATTGCCGCGTCGCTTTGCAGCGCAGTTCCGGCCGACGCTGCGTGAGCGTTGCTGGTTTGCCCAGCCGCTGCACCCACGACTCCGGTCGCCAGTGCACCGCGGAGGAAGTCGCGTCGGCGCATGGTTCTACTCCTGCGGAATGATCGAGCGGATGATCTCGTCGAGTCGATTGCGCCAGCTCGCCCAGCCGATGGCATCGGGCGTTTCGCCGCCGGCCACGTCGTAGCCAAGGCTGCGCAGTTGCTGCGCGCGCTCGGCAGACACCACGCGATTGTCCCAGACTTCCTGCGGATTGCGGCGCCCGTAGACGCCCCAGCTCAAGTAGATCCGGCGCGGATGTGTGTCGGCATCGCCAAACCGCGGCATCAGCGGATTCCACTGCTGATCGAGCGCGCGGATGCTCAGCATCGCCAGGCCGGCAGTCATCTCCGGCTGTTCGATCGCGACCTGGAAGGCGGCCAGCGCGCCGACTCCGCCGCCCACGGAAACCCGTCCGTCGCGCGTGGCGTCAGTGCGAAACGAGTTGTCGATCGTCGGTACCAATTGCTCGGCCCAGTGCGAGCCATACCGGGGACCCGCGCGGAGTTGCCGGTCCGTCCATACGGCGATCATCGGTGCCAAGCCATCCGCGATCAGGTTGTCGAATGCGTCCGGAATCAAACTGAGGTTGGCCGGCGAGGGGCCGTGGAAGTAGACCACCGGGTAGCGGGCCGAGGACTCGGCGTAGCCGTGTGGCAGGTAGACGTTCCATGTGACCGCGTTGTCGTCACCGATCTCAATCTCTTGCACCGTGCCGCGCGTCGCCGCGTCCGGCTCGCGCAGGTGACCCGGGAGCGACCAGCGCGGCATACGCAGTTCGGACATCGGGAGCGGCCGATCGCCGAAGATGTGCTCGCGTTCGGCCGAGTAGATCATGGTCGGCACGATGAGCGGATCGGTGAACATCTCGCCGTCACGCAGGAACGCATACGACAGGCGCGAGTTGGGCAGGTACTCAGCGCTGTAGTAGTAGAGGTCGGTGTTGCCGACGCGCACCATCTCGACATCCTGGCGCGTGCCCAGCATGTCGCCAGTGATTGCGACGTCGGAGCCTTCGCCTCGGTAGACGAAGTGCACGCGCGAGTCGCCCTCGTGAATCGGGTAGGTGCGATCCGCGGCGAAAAAGTCGTCGATCGTCGCGGCAGGATCGGCAGCTGCCTCCACGGCTCGCACGAAGCGGCCGAACTCACCGTCGCCCGGGTCGAGGCTGCGCGGGACCTTCAGGTCGGCGGCAGCGATGGCTCGTGAGCCGCCACCGTTCAGGTCGATTCGAACGATCTCGGTCTGGCTTCGCGCGAACACGTCGCCGTAGGCCACCGAGGGTGCCGTCCAGGAGAGCTGCTCGAAAACCGGCGCGCCTACGAGTTCCTGGTATCCGTCCGGCGTGGCCCGCGCGATGTGCAGCGTGCCGTCCTTGGTGAGGACCATGAGATGGCCGTCGACGATCATCGGGAATCCATCGCCCGGGGCGCGCGAGCGCCACATCAACTCCCCGGTAGCGGCGTCGACGCACGACAGAATGCGCAGGTTGTATCCGTAGATGTAACCGTCATGGTGCACTGCCGGCACGTAAGTGCTCCGGATCGTTCGTGCTTCCCATACCTGGCTGCCGGCAAGCGCGCCGTTGCCCTCGGCGACTACCATCATCTGTCCGGCGTCGCCGCTGTGCGTCAAGAAGAGACGGTCGTCGCCCACGTCGACCGGCACCATGCTCGCAGCGCCGCGCACCCCGCCGCCTCCGTGTGCGTAGTCCCATGCAACTTCGCCGGTGGCGGGGTCGATGCCGAACACTGAGCGCCCACCCGCCGCGACAACCATGTCGCGTCCTGCAATGGTCATCCGGACAGGCGACTGAGCCGCCGCACTCTCCGTGCCTACTTCCCAGAGCTTCTCGCCGATACGTAGGTCGAAACCGAGCACCGTACCCGCGTCTCCGCCGCCATTGACCACGAGCGTGTCGCCCACCACGAGCGGCGAACTGGCGAAGCCGTAGACGGGCAGCGGCGCACCAAGATCGTCGGCGAGATGCACCGACCACATGGGCTCGCCGTCAACCAGGTCGAGTGCCACCAGGCGACCCCAGGCCCCGAGGCCAACGACCACGCCGCCGTGCACCACGGGTGTGGAGATCGGGCCATCCCACGACCCGTCATGGCCCGGGTGACGATCGGCGATCCGCTGCCGCCAGAGTTCCTCACCGGTGTCGGCGTCCAGAGCCAGTATGAACTGGCCCTCCTGAGTCTCGACCATCGTCAGCGCGCGGCCGTCCGACACCACGACGCCCGAATAGCCGCTCCCGATCTCGACCCGCCAGACAACCTCGGGCGCGAGCGTTTCGAAGTCGATAGAGGTGGTCGAGATCGCGCTGCCGTCCGCGCCTCGAAAGCCGGGCCACTCCTGCTGCGCTACGAGTGCGGTAGTCGGCACCATCAGCGCGAGGGCCATCGCGACGGCCACGACCCTCGGCGCGCGCGTGATTGAACGCATCGAAACTCCTGGTACGTCATGAGCCAGAGCGACATCGTTGCATACAGATGCGCGATTTGCCGCCGCGGGTCGGGTGGATGCTCCGTGACAAGCGCACTGCGGCGTTGGATGGCCGCGAGAAGTTTTGCGGGAAAAACCAGGACGCGTTCGTCTAGGTCTATGTCCGCTGATTCTCGGACGGATTCATCACCCACGGCAAACCCGGACGAGATCGTACCAACCCAACTCGAACTGGAGACATCGAAATGTCCGAACAGAATCTGCGCGAGCAACTCGCGGAGCTGGAGGCACTTGGTGCCACTGCGGTGGCTGACGCCAACGCGCTTGCCTCTGACGCGGTCGCGTTCGACCCGTGCGCGATCCTCAAGCCCTTGAAGCTTGTCAAAACCATTGTCTGCACGCTGAGTATCTTCGTTCCGCCTCTGAAGCTGGCCTGCGAGGCACTTGAGAAGATCATTGAGGGTCTTGAGAAGCACTGCGAGTAGCGTCTCGCGTGATGGGCGGCGGCCGGGTTTGGGAATGCGGTCGTCGTCCCGCGGGACATTCTGCTCTGAACAGTAGGGATGATCACAATGAACCAGAAGAAGAGAGTCGCGGTAGAAGACGAGTTCTTCTATGTCGACAAGCTTAGCGGGGAGCGACGAGAGTTCACGGCCAGCGAGCGCGAGTTAGTGACGACGTTTCTGCCCGAATCATCGGCCAAAGCGGTGAGTGACCTGCTGGCGGCTACACCGGACTCTGTTGGTCTTGGCCAAACGGTCAACCGCACGCGGGGGTTCACCGTGGTTCAGGTCGCAAACGCGGCTGAGTCCGAGGCAGTGTCCGACGAGTTCCTCGGACTACATGACGCGTTGAACACACTCCCTGTGCTGACCGACGCGGACGGCCTCGCGCGTTATTTCCTCCCGGACGAGTTCACGGTCCAATTCGTGGCAGGCACGGGACCTGACGTCGCGGAGGCCCTCATTCAGGCGACTGGGTGTTCGATCCTCGTCCGCCAACGGACACCCGGCTATTACACGCTCGCGGTGCCGGAGGGACAGGGTCTGTTCACCACTATTCGTGCCTTTCTGGAGCTGGAGGAGATCCTCTTCGCCGAGCCGAGCGAGGCGGGATTCGATGACGATTTGGCTATTCCCGGCGATCCGCTGTTCGGGCGGCTCTGGGGCCTCCGCAATACTGGACAGCAGATAGGTGGGACTTCTGGTGAGCCAGGAGCGGATATCAGTGTCACGTCCGCGTGGAATGTGAGTGTGGGTGCGCGCGATGTTGTTGTGGCAGTTATCGACACTGGAGCTGACATCGAGCACCCAGATCTCGCGGCGAACATCTTGCCTCGCAATGGCGAGGACTGGAATTTTGCGCAAGATGACGACATGTCGCCCACAGACGCCGGCACGCACGGGACCCACGTTGCCGGAACGGTAGCGGCCGTGGGCAACCTGGCCGGAGTAGTTGGTGTCGCTCCGGGCATCTCCGTCATGCCTTTACGCATCAATCTGCAAGCGGGCATGAATCAAAATCGCGCCGATGCGATTAATTACGTTGCGACGCGAGCCCGAGACAACCCCACGCGGCGTTACGTAGTGAACTGCAGTTGGAGAATGAGCGGGAACCACGCCGCGGTGCACCATGCCATCAAGAGCGCTGTAGCCGCCGATGTGGTGGTGGTGTTCGCCGCCGGGAATGCGGACCGCGATATGGACGTGACGCCGGCTTACCCGGCCATCTATCCCGAAGTCATAGCCGTCGCGGCAACGGACCAACGAGATCGTCGTGCGAGTTTCTCGAACTATGGCGCGGCGATCACGGTATCGGCTCCCGGAGTGAAGATTCTTTCGACCGTGCCGGGTGGCGGCTATGAATACAAGAACGGCACGTCGATGGCCGCGCCGCACGTGGCGGGTCTCGCGGCACTGGTAGTCTCTATTGATCGACATCTGTCCGTATCCGATGTCCGCAAGGTGATCGAGGACACGGCTGACAGCATCGATAGCCAGAATGGCGCCTTCGTCGGCAGACTTGGCGCTGGCCGTGTCAACGCCGAGCGCGCGGTGAAGGCGGTCGCGCCGTAGCCTCTCAACGCGCGGGGGCGGCGGCCAGACTGTCAATGCCTCCGACAATCGGCAGCTCGATTGAGGTGCCTTCGAGGTCGATCGTCAGTTCGGTGCCCGGGTCCGGGTGCAGGGTGAAGTCCTTGTCGCTCGACATGATCATCAATCCGATGCGCTGGCCTGCCGCGATCACCTGATCGTCCGGCTGCAGACTGAAGCTGATGTCGTAGAACTCGCCCGGTGTCAGCGAACGACTGTCGGTCTGCTCCACGTGATTGAGGGGAGCTCCGCCGGTGAGCGCCGCATGATTCTGCGGGTCGGCCCAGCCGCGCGTAATCAGGCCGCCGCGTGCCCGCCGCCCTTCCACCCAAGGTAGGGATACGAGGTAGACGCTCAGATTCGCAGCCGGCTTGTTGGAGGCGAGTCGCAGCGTGACCCGCGCCCAGCCGGAGAGATGCACCGGCGCCGCGAGCTCCGGCGTGGCGTAGAGCAGCCGGTGCTCGGTCCACTCGGCTTGAGCGAGCGCCTTGCTGTCGAACGAGAAGTTGTCGACCAGCGTTTCGGTGCCCTGGGCTTCGCCGCGAGCCATCGCGAGGCCGCCCTGCTGGGTGCCGCCCGCGCTGGGGAAGAGCGTCACCGGCGAGGCATCCGGGTGCGGATAGTCGGGGTAGGGGGTGGGTTCGAGTCGGTCGTCGCCCTCGCGCACGATCCAGCCCTTCGGGTCGTTCTCCACACCGTTGTCGACATCGTAGAGGTAGCGGGTGAACCAGCGATTCATCAGCTCCATCGGTGGCGGGCCGCCGTGGCCACCCTGATGGAAGTACGCCTGGTAGGGCACGCCGTTGCGCTTGAGCGCCTCAATCACCAGAACGCTGTGTTCCGGCTTCACGTTCCAATCATTGAAAGCGTGGGCCACGAGTGTGGCGGCGCGGATGCCATCGACATCCTGGAGCAGATCGCGGCTGGCCCAGAAGTCGTTGTAGTCGCCCGTGGCGCGATCCTGGAAGGCGCGCATCTCGCCGTCGCGGATCATGCGGTTGCAGTCGGGCCGCCGCTCCGGGTCGCCGCTGTTGATGAAGTCGTAGAGGAAGTCGATGTCCTCGCCGAGCCAGCCGCCGGGATGACGCACCAGACCGTTCTCGCGGTAGTAGCGGAAGTACGAGTTGTTGGGCGCCACGGGGATGATGGCCTCGAGACCTTCGACTCCTGTGGTGGCCGCGGCCACCGGGATGGTGCCGTTGTAGGAGGTGCCAGTCATGCCGACTTTGCCGGTGGACCAGTCGGCGGCGATTTCAACGTCGCCGGCTCGTGTCGTGTAGCCCTTGGCGCGTCCGTTGAGCCAGTCGATCACCGCCTTTGGAGCGAGCGATTCCGCGGGGCCTCCAACCGTGGGGCAACCCAGCGAGAGGCCCGTGCCCGGCGCCTCGGAGTGCACCACGGCAAAGCCGCGCGGAACCCAGTCGGTCACGAACCCCTGCGAGATGCCCGGCTGCAGACGCTGCTCCACGGGCGGGCTGTATTCGCGGAACGGCGGGTCGTCGCCCAGTTCCTGGCGCACGTCCCACAGATACTGCCGTGGCCCCGAAGTGCCGGAGTAGTAGGGGCTTGATCCGTACACCACCGGGACCTGCAGGCCTTCCGTTTTGGTTTGCAGCTGACGCACAACCGAGACGTGCAGGCGATCGGGCACGCCGTCCGCGTCGGAGTCGAACGGAGCCTCCACCCACAGCTCCTCGCGAATCCAGTCGTCCGGGTTCGAGAACGCCTCGACGATCTGCGCCTGCCCGTCAGCGAACACCGGGCGCGCTGCCTCCTGCGCCCAGGCGATCTCCGTGAGAACCGGTCCCAGGCTCATGCTGGCGCTGAGCAATAGGGCGGTCAGGGCGGGAGCAAACCGGCGGTTGCCATGCGGTGCGGCCATCTATACCTCGGTACGTCGTGCGGGAGCGTCAAGCTATCGGCAGCGTACAGGATCGATCAGGCGCTAGGCGTCGCGCGCGTGCGAGGCGGCCTTGACGTGATAACAGTCACAGCGCAATATGTCACGACGTGACTTGTTATGAACAGCAGAAGAGGTATCGCGGTGGGACAAGAGCAGACGCTGTCGAACGTGGCGTTGGAAATCCTGATTACCCTGAGTCGGGGTGCCTCGCACGGCTATGCGATCAAACTGGACGTCGAAAAACGACTTGGCGAGGGCTTCATCCTCGGGTCGGGCAGCCTGTATCAGGCAATCCAGCGCCTCGAGCGCCGCGGCCTGGTCGCCGAGAACACAGAGGAGCCGGCGGCTGACAAGCGCCGCGGACGGGTCTATCGCCTCGAGCCGGCGGGACGCAATGCGCTGCAACAGGAACTCGCCCGTTTCGAACGCGTGCTCGGCGACGCCAAGTCGGCCGTGGCCGCCGGCCGGAGTCGGTCATGACCGAGCGACTCACCGCTGGCGAACGATTCTACGGACTCCTCCTGCGCGCATATCCCCATCGCTTCGGCGCTCGGTACAACGACGACATGCTGTTCTTCTTTCGCACACACCGCGAGGATCCGGGATTTTCCGGCGCCCTTGGAAAGGTGAAGTTCTGGCTGCACACGGTTGGTGACCTCACGCGCACCGCGTGGTCGGAGCGACGATCTGTTCCTGACGACGGGGGTGACGAGGCGCCGGGTGGAATCCGAGCCGACGCCCGCTACGCGGCGCGCGGGCTCTTTCGTGATCCGATCTTCGCGATCGTGGCGGTGCTTACTCTCGCCCTTGGCATCGGCGCGAGCACCGCGGCCTTCAGCGTGGTGAAGGGAGTGCTGCTTACCCCGCTAGATCATGTCGATCCGGACGGAATCGTGCGCGTCTATGAACGCGAGCACTCCAACCCGAACGCGGTCATGGTGGCCTACGGCAACTATGCCGATCTTCGTGGCCAGACGGATGTGTTCGAGGATCTGGCGATCTGGATGTGGAACTCGCGTGTGTTCACCGGAGTCGAACAGGCGGTCTCGATTCGCGCCAGGTCGACGTCCGCGAGCCTGGCAAGGGTCTGTCGCGTGCAGCCGGCGCTGGGGCGCTGGTTCTCCGCTGAGGAAGAGGCGAACGACGATCGCGTCGTAGTGCTCTCCGACGGCCTCTGGCGGAATCAGTTCGCGGCTGATCCGGCCATTGTGGGGACGAGCGTCGTTCTCGATGGTGAACCCTACGCGGTGATCGGGGTCATGGAGGCAGGGTTCGACTACCCGTTCTCGGACGCCTGGGTGCCGCTCCCGCCGCTCACCAATCCACAGGGGCTGCGGCGTTGGCATCGTCACAACATGGTGGGACGTCTCGCCGAGGGCATGTCGCCATCCAACGCGAACAGTCTCATGACTGATTTCGCGGCGCGTCTGGAGGCAGACCATCCGGATACCAACAACGGCAACTACTTCGAGGCGGTCTCGTTACTGGACGATGCGGTTGGCACGGTGCGGCCAGCGCTGCTGGTGCTGTCGGCCGGCGTCGGCGCGCTGCTCCTGATCACCTGCGTGAACCTCACGAGCCTGACCCTGGCGCGCGCCACCTCGCGCACGTCAGAACTGGCGTTGCGTCGCGCGCTTGGCGGCTCGGTTGGTCGGTTGGCGCGGATGCTGGTGATGGAGTCCGCGCTGTTGTCGTTGCTTGGTGGCGCGCTCGGTCTCGCGGCGGCACAGATCGTGGTTTCCGCTGCGCGTGTGAGCGCCGCAAGCGTGATCCCGCGGGTCGACTCCGTTGCCTTCGATGTGCCCGTCTTCGTCTTCGCGGTTGCTCTGAGCCTGATGACGGGGCTCGCGGTCGGTCTGTTGCCCGTGCTGCGCCTGCGTCGACAGTCGGACGCCGGCATGGAGACGCTGCTCGGGTCGACGCGCACTTCGGCGGGCGGCGGAGCTGTGCGAGCCCGGCGCCTACTTGTGGTGGCGCAGCTGGCGCTGGCGCTGGTGCTCACGGTCACGGCCGGGTTGCTGGTGCGGACCTTTGATGCGCTGCAGTCAGTCGACATCGGCGCCGACACGAGTTCATTGCTCTCCCTCAATGTGCGGCTCCCACAGGGCGAGGAGTTCGGTGGGCAAGCAGGCGCGGACTTCATGACCGGCTTGCTCGAGCGTATCGAAGCGCTTCCGGGCGTGGACGATGCCGGTGCGGTTCTGACCCCGCCCGTGAGCCCCGGAGGTTGGACCAACAATCTGACGATGCGCGATCGTCCGGTGCCTGAGGCCGAGCTACCGCCCGTGCTCTACAACGTTGTCTCTGCCAGCTACTTCGATGCGCTCGGCGTGTCGATGTTGTCAGGTCGGCCCTTTACGTCCGCCGACCCGACGATGGAAGGCCCCGTCGCGGTGATCAACCGCGCAGCGGCCGACCGTTTCTGGCCCGATGGTGACGCACTCGGCAAGGAAATCATGGGCACTGAGGACGGCCGCCTCCCGTGGCTGCGTGTCGTGGGCGTGGTGGACGACGTGCGGCAGTCGCGCACCCGTGAGGCGGAGCCGGAAGTGTTCGTGCCGATGGCTCAGGACTGGATATTCACGTACGTGGTGCTCGCGCGCGTTGAACGCGAGCCGGCGGTGGCCGCGCTGGCGGCAGCGGATCTCGTGCGCCAGGCAAATCCGGACATTCCGGTGACCAACGTCGACTCGTTCGAATCGCGCCTCGGAGCCGCCATCGCGCGGCCCCGCTTCAACGCAGCGCTCATGGGCGGGTTCGCCGCAGTGGCTCTCCTGATCTCGGCCGTCGGGGTCTACGGCGTGCTTGCCTATACGGTGGTCATGCGCCAGCGCGAGTTCGGCATCCGGGTGGCTGTGGGCGCCACGCGAGCTCGGGTTCTAGTGGCCGTTCTCCGCGAAGCCGGTACCCTGGCCGGGATCGCGCTGTTGATCGGCACCGGCGGTGCGGTGCTTCTGGGCCGAGGGCTCCAGGGGCTGCTGTTCGGGGTGGAACCGCTCGACCTTCCCACCTTCGGTCTGGCGGCCCTGTGTCTTCTCGTCGTGTCGATCGGTGCGGCGGTTATTCCTGCCAGGTCGGCGCTGAGCTCCGACCCCGTGGCTCTTCTCCGCGACGGATAGGGTGCACGAACGGTCATTCGGGTACAGCTAGTCGGCGCGGAGCCGGCCGACTCGGGCGGCCGCGCGATACTCGTTCACTTGATCGTGATTGAGGCTGATGCGGAACTGTCCGCAGCCGCAGTAGTCCACTGAACCGGGGCGTAGCTCGGTGACGTGGACGCGTGCGGTCCGGCCGCATTCGCACGGGTAGCTGACTTCGCCGGACAGGATGTCGGTGCTCAGGTGCATGCAGATCTCCGCGTGCTCGATCGGTCAGTCGTCGGGCAAGAACCGCTCGGGGCGTTGTTTTGCGGCGACAAAAGCTCGTTCGACGCGATTCCATTGATCGCTCCGGTGGGTGGGGCTTCGGCTAGACTTAGCGGCCAACCACGGAGCGTTCGCTTGAATCTCGACCAGGGCATCCTCTTCGCACTCTTCTTTGCGGTCTTTGCGCTGCTTGTCTGGGGTCGCTGGCGCTACGACGTGATCGCGTTCAGCGCGCTGATCGTCGGCGTTCTGCTTGGCGTCGTGCCCTCGGGCACCGCCTTCGACGGGTTTGGACACCCTGCGGTGGTGATCATTGCTCTCGTGCTGGTCGTGAGTCGCGGGCTCGCGGCGTCCGGCGCCGTTGAGCTGATCACCGGGGCACTTGTCGACAAGGACCGGTCGGTCTCGACGCACGTGGGCATCATGTCCACCGTCTCCGCCGCGCTGTCCGCGGTGATGAACAACGTGGCAGCCCTTGCGCTCCTGATGCCGGTCGACATGCAGGCGGCGCGGCGCGCCAAGCGTTCGCCGGCGCTCACCCTGATGCCTCTCTCTTTTGCCTCGATTCTGGGTGGCATGGTGACGCTCATCGGGACGCCGCCCAACATCGTGATCGCGACGTTCCGCGAGGGCGCGCTCGGTGAGCCGTACCGGATGCTCGATTTCGCGCCGGTGGGCCTGGCCGTTTCGGTGGCCGGAGTGCTGTTCGTGGCGCTCGTAGGGTGGCGTCTGATTCCCGTGGATCGGACAAAGCGCGACCGCGCGGCCGAGCTGGCCAACCTCGACGACTACATCGCCGAGGCGCGCGTGGCCGAGAGTTCGAGCCTTGTCGGGACGCGAGTGCGCGACCTCGACGGGCAAGCCGAGGACAGCGACATCAACGTCCTGGGTCTGGTTCGCCGGGGGAAGCGCCTGCCAGGCTACGCGCGGCGCGAGGAGATTCGTGCCGACGACCTGCTTGTGATCGAGGGTGCCCCCGCCGCGATCGAGACGTTCGTCGGCGCCACCGGTCTGGAGTTTCTTGGCGCGGAAGCGAGCGGTGGTCTGCTCGGCGCCCACCTGGCCATGATGGAGGTCGTGGTTCCCCAGGACGCGCGGCTCGCGGGCCGATCGGCGTATAGCCTGCGTCTGATGAGTCGGTATGGAACGACGCTGCTAGGCGTGTCGCGACAGGGCAAGAAGTTCCGCGACCGCGTGCGGCATCTCGAGATTCAGCCCGGCGACGTCTTGTTGCTCGTTGGACGTTCCGAGCAACTTCCTGACGTGGCTCGGCGACTTGGCCTCCTGCCGCTGGCCGAGCGAGGGCTGGAAGTCGCGCAGCGCGACAAGGCCTGGCTTGCCGTCGGCGTGTTTGCGACCGCGGTGCTGCTGGCGAGTTTCGGGATCGTCTACCTGCCGATCGCGCTGGCCGCCTGCGTGGCGAGCTATGTCGGGCTCGGCATCGTCCCGCTCTCGCGCATCTACACAGCGGTGGAGTGGCCCGTGATCGTGCTGCTGGCGTCGCTGATCCCGCTCGGTGGCGCGCTTGAACAGTCCGGGGGAACGCAGCTCATCGCCCAGTCGATCGTCGACCTGACCGCCGGGGCGTCGCCAGCGATCGTACTCACGGTGTTGATGGTGATCACGATGACACTCTCCGATCTCCTCAACAACGTGGCCACGGCCCTCATTGCCGCTCCGATCGGTGTGCAGGTTGCCGAGCAGATCGGGGCCCACCCGGACCCGTTCCTCATGGGTGTGGCGGTGGCTGCCTCGTGCGCGTTCCTCACGCCGATCGGTCACAAGAACAACACGCTCATTCTGGGGCCGGGCGGCTACAAGTTCGGCGACTACTGGCGCATGGGCCTGCCGCTTGAGATCCTCGTGATTGCCGTTGCGGTGCCAACCATCCTGTGGTTCTGGCCCATCTGACCATTGGTTGCACGGTTGTCATCGGAAAACGCGGCTTCGGAGCGTTCTATCTTCAGACGCGTGATCAGTGTCCTGCCAACAATCCCCTGTTGGAGAGCAATACATGCGAAACGTCCGGCGCATACCGGTGGCCTGCCTGCTCATACTCCTGGTTCTCGTCAGCGGCACCGCGGCGGCTCAGGAAGAAGACGGCGGTAACACCTACGACATCTTCATCGAGCCCGAAGGTCTCTTCACTGGCAAGACGGTGACGATCGAAACCGACATGCGGCTCGGCACCGAGAATCGGGGCGCGGAACGCCGGATCAAGAACGAGATCGAGCGGCTGCTGAAGGAATGGGGCCGCTACGAGGTGGTGGATGATCTCGAAGACGCCGACATCAAGATCACCCTGGTGACCAACGATCAGGTGAATTTTTCCAAGGGAATCTACGAGCAGGTGATGCCGCTCGCGGAGTTCAACAAGCTGCTCTTCGTGGTCGCGGATCCCGCCGACCAGGCCCTGATGTGGGCCGACGGCACCACCGATTCGCTCACAGGGCGACGCGTGTCAGGCAACCAGCGTCGCGGCTGGGACAACGAGGGCGCGCGACGCATCGCGAACCACTTCGTGCTGGCCCTCCGCGAGCGCATCGATCGCGAGCTGTAACGTTCGCCGGGGCGGCCGTGGGCTAGAAGGCCTACTTCCGGACGGTGAGTTCGTGTGACTCCTCGAGCCAGGGTCGCCAGATGTTCTCGGCTAGGGGAGCCTCGTCGCTGAAGCGCACGCTGACCCAGCCCGTGTTCCCCACACCGAAGCGGTCGGGTGATTCCGCCTCGAGCTTGCGCGCCTGATCCATGCTGGCATCGAGCTTGAACATTGCCTTGAAGCCGATGCCCTTGGCGCCCGGCCCGATGAAGAGGAACTTCCCTTTGCCGACCTTGAACGAGGTCTGATTGCAGGCGGTTCCGGACTCCACGTCAGGGAAGGCGGCGGCTGCTTCGCGAATCGGGTCGGTGGCGTCGGACATCGGATCTCCGCTGTGAACTGGTCGGTGGGTGCACCTTGACATGGATGAATGTTCGTTAAACAGTATACCGAATGGTAAACAATGAAGTTGTTCAAGACACGGCGGGCCCGGAACTCGACCTGATCTTCGGAGCCCTGGCCGATTCGACGCGTCGCCAGATGCTCTTCCGGCTGGCCCGAGGGTCCGCCACGATCGGTGAGCTCGGCTCTCCGTTCGGCATCACGAAGGGTGCCGTCACCAAGCACATCAAAGTGCTGGAACGGTCGGGCCTGCTGAAGCGCGATGTGCAGGGCCGGATTCACCGGTGCGAGATCGACCCGGCATCGCTCAACCGCGCCGAGCGCTGGGTCGAACTGGTGCGCGCCGATTGGGAAGGCCGTTTCGACACTCTGTCCGACTACCTCGAAGAGATGAAGGCCGCGGAGCCTGCCAACCAGCCTACCGCCGCACGCAAGGAGCCCGGAGTCCAATGAACTCAGAGTCCCCTACGCAAACCGTCACTCTGGAACGACGCTTCGCCGCCCCCATCGAGCTGGTCTACAGCGCTTGGACGGAGGCGGAGCACGTCGTGAAGTGGATGAAGTGCCACGTCGATGCTTCGCTCGAAGTCGACAACTGGATCGCCGTGCCTGGTGCCGAGTTCCGGACCCTCATGAAGCAGCCGGGAGTGTTCGAGGCGCACGGCCAGGGTCGGTTCATAGCCGTGGAGCCACCAGCACTCCTCGAGTATGTGCTCTACGCCGATCCGGCGCTCGGCACGCCGGAGATGACCGTGCGAGTCGAGTTCGAGAGCGACGGCGAGGAAACCGTCGTCACGCTGACGCACAGCGGGATCCCGGATCAGTTCACGAGCATCATCAATGGCGGCTGGACCTCCAGCCTGTCGCAACTCGACGCCGTGGTGGTTCCTGACGCCGCGGGGCAGGCGACGTCTCAATGAGACGTGTTGTGGTCACACGCGAGATCAACGCTCCGATCAGCACCGTGTTCCGCGTGATCACGGACATCGAGCGACTCCCGGACACGAACCCCGACATCGCTGAAGTCGAGTTCCTCGGGTCACAACGCTCCGGAGCCGGTGCGAAGTTCCGCGAGACTCGCTCCAGCAATGGGCGAACGATGGTGACCGAACTCGAACTCACCGAGTGTGTGGAGTACGAGCGAGCACGCTTCGTAGCCGACACCGGTGGCACGATCTGGGACACGTCGTTTACGTTTCGTGAAGTCACCCAGGGGAGCGGCGCTGCAACCCTACTTGAGATTCGTCTCGACGCGACGCCGCACCGCCTGCTGGCACGCATCATGAACCCGCTGATCATGGGGAAGGTCCGAAGCGGCATGCAGGAACACACCGAGTCCCTCGGCGCCTACTGCGAGTCCCTCGCTGGGTCCGAGTAGATGACGCGCATTTCCGTCCGCGCAGACGTTACGGCGGTCGTCGCATGCTGCCTGGTTGCTGCCTGCGCACCGGCCGGGAACCTGTCGACATTCGATGTTGAAGACGCGCCTGCACACGGCTCCAACTTCGAGTGGTCGGAGATCGCGCGGGACGAACGCGGTGATGGTCAGCGCGAGGGTTCAGCCGACGGACGCACGCTGGCGTACTTCTACGACGCGGCGGACGACATGCTCTGGTTTCGACTCGAGGTCTTCGACGCCAGCGGCATCGAACGCCCTGCCGTGAGCATCTCCCTCGATACCGATTCCGATCAGACCAACGGTGTCGCCTGGTACGGCACCAACAAGAACTTCATGGTCGACGTGATGCTGTCGGTCGGCCCGCTGGAGGACGAAGGCGACCGGGTCCGTGGCTACAACGGCATCACCGATGCCGCCGGTATCTCGAGCGGAGACTGGATCAACGTGATGCAGGCCAACCTGACCTTCTACATCGACGCCCCCGGCAACGCCTACATCGTCGGGGTGAGGCGAACCGACATCGCCCCCGACCTGGAACGGTTCAACGTGATCGGCTCGGTGGGAGCAGACGCACGTTGGAACGACGACATTGGGGAAGACGGCTACGCGCGAGTCGAACTCATGCGCGCCTCGCAAGCCGCGGAGCCGAGCGCCGATCAGGCGGCCGAGCAGATCTGGTTGGAGGAGCTGGCCGGCACGTTCGTAGATAGGTTTGATCTGCCGGCGGTGGCGATCGCGTGGGCGCGCCTGGGCGGGGAACCGCATGTGGGCGTGGCCGGAGTCACGTCGATGGGCGGAGTCGTTCGGGTAGATACAAACGACCGATTCCACATCGGGTCCATCACAAAGTCGATCACGGGCTCGGTGCTTGGTCGCTTGGTCGAGTCGGGTGACCTCGCATGGAGTGACACTCTCGGCGAGCTCTTGCCCGAGCTGGCACCAGGGACGCCATACGAGGACATCACCCTTGAACGACTGCTTCGCCACGGCGCAGGCGTTGAGCCGCACCTGAACCTCGAGCCTACTGAGATCGAGCGCCTGAATAGTCTTCCTGGTTCGACGGTCGAGCAGCGTCGAGCCTACGTCACCGAGGTCCTTGCTACGGAGCCGCTGGCCGCGCCGTTCGCGTACTCGAACGCGGGATATGCGATTGCTGGCCACGTCGGTGAGGTTGTTAGCGGGCGGGCCTGGGAGCAACTCGTAAGGGAAGAGGTATTCGGGCCACTTGGCCTGGCGTCTTGCGGCGTGGGGTGGCCCGCTACGCCCGATCGTCCCAACCAGCCGCGTGGTCACTTCGGAGCGGCCGGGGCTCGGATCATCCAGGAGTTCGGTCAATTCGATCTGGGCGCGTTCATCGGCCCTCCCGGGAATACCCACTGCTCGCCTGCCGATCTTGTGCGCTACGGACAGGCCCACCTGGCGGGCCTGTCTGGGCAAGACGGTTTCCTGAGGGCGGAGACGATCGCAGAACTGCACCGTGCAGCCAACGTGCCCTACGCGGCGGGATGGGGCATCGATCCTGCGAGCGGTCAGCATCGACACCGAGGCTCGGCCGGCACGTTCTTCGCCTACCTCGTAGTGGATCCGATCGTTGAGACCGTAGTCGCATTCATGACCAACGCCGGCCCTCCCGAGGGTCGACTGGCCGCCGACGAGGCTGTTGCTGCCGTGCTCGAACGCATCAAGGTTAACTGAGAGACCTCGCAATGGCGTCACCTCCGCGCCGCACGAAGCCGATGAAGAGCCCCAGGCTGTTTGCCCTGGCCGCGGCGGCTGCTCTGGCTGGCACGCTAGGCATGACGCCCGTCCAGTTGCAGGTTGTCAACGCCCGCCAGCTACCGGCAAGTGACCCCAGTCTTCCGCGAGTGGAGCCGTCGCTTGCCGTGCACCCGCACAACGGATCACATCTTGTCGTGGCGAGTATGGTCTGGGCCACCGAAGGTCCGACGGTGGAGGTGATGTCATCGTTTGACGCGGGTTCCACGTGGCGATCGAAACTTCTTGCCGGTTGTGAGTTTGATCCGTGGACGGCGGTAGACGATGAAGGCGTCGCCTACGTATCTTGTCTTTCCGGGCGCGAGACGCTCGTTTTCAAGTCGCTGGACGGCGGTCTCATCTGGGGTCCGCCTGCGAGCCTTCCGATGTCGTCGCCGCACGAAGTTGCGCCGGGTGAGTTCGACCATACGGCCCTGGTGCTGCGAGATGCGCCGCTGTCGGGTCCGAGTCAGGTAGTGGTCGTCGGAATGCAGGAAGTAGCCGTTGACGGCCGTGAGTACGTCGCGCCGTTCGCGTCGTTCTCACGCGACGGGGCCGTGAGCTTTTCGGCGCCTGCCCGGTTGCTCTGGAACGATCTCTGGACCAACACTTTGAATGCGATCGCACTTCCGTCAGGTGCGATGCTGGTCGGGATCGTGGACTTCTCCGTTGGCGGCCGACGCCGTCTCGATCGCTTGCGGGTCTGGACGTCGGAGTTCTCAACCCCCGATAACGAGTTCGCACCGCTCACGATGGTTGTTGAGATCGCCGAGTCGAGCACGATTCCCGTATTGGTCGGGCAGGCCGGAACCACAAACGCGTACGTAGCGTTCGACGACATGCGCGCAGGCAGGTCGGGGATCTGGCTCGCGAACTCCGAAGATGGCGGGCGCCAATGGAATGTTCCGAAGCCAGTCGTGCTGGGCGCGACGGGCGGGCCCAAGAGCCACTTCAGCGCCCAGGGAGCGGTAGGCCCGGGAGGCGACTTGGTCGTCGCCTGGTACGAGCTGGCGGATTCGGCGAACCGGTGCCTGGCCGTGCGCGCCGCGAGCTCGACCGATGACGGCAACAGTTTCTCTGAGCCGGTTGACTTGGCCGCATCGCCGTATTGCCTGGGAGACTCGGGTGCGAGTCCACCGGCTGGAGCGTCGCCCAACGCTCGCGTGGCGCGCCGCTGGCCCTATGGCGGTGACTACTTCGGCCTCGCCTCCGTTGGGCCAGGGCGTTTCCGGGTCGTATGGGCCGACGCTTCGAGCGGCACTTTTCTGCTGAGCAGTGCCCTGCTTCTCACCAGGTAGCCCCGGTGCCCACCGAGTCGACGTCGGGCTGCGCTAGGATGAAGATCGGCGCCGCGCTCCGCGTGCGCACGAAATCGAATCTCGACTGGAGGTCGCGGTGCTCAAAGGTGGTTGCTTGTGTGGCGGAGTTCAGTACGAGGCGGACACCGACGGTAGCGTCGCAGGTCACTGTCATTGCACGCGTTGCCAACGAGCGAGCGGGAGCGGCAGCCTGCCAGCGTTCCTCGTTGACACCGACAAGCTGAATATCGTCGCTGGCGCAGATCAGCTAACGACGTATGCCGAGGAGGGCTTCGCCGCTCGGCACTTCTGCAAGACCTGCGGTAGCGGGATCTACGCCTCCGGCGAGAACTTCACTGTCGTGAACGCTGGAACCCTGGTGCCTGGCTCCGAGTTCAAGCCCCAGTTCCACATGATGGTGGGCTCCAAGGCTTCCTGGGAAGAGATCACCGATGGCCTCACCCAGTTCCCGGAATATCCCCCAATGGGGTAGGTGGCGGCGTTTTGACGCCTTGTCACTACGTGCCGTCGCCGTGCTCTAGTCGGTAGCGCTTGACCGTCGGAACACCCTCGGCTGTTTCCACTACCGCGTAGACGATGTCGCCCATCGGGTACACGTTGAGCTGCGCGTTCCAGCGTGCGATGCCGTCCGGCTGTGGCACCGATCCGAGGTACTTCCCCTCGGGGCTGAAGATGTCGAAGTAGCGGTCTTCGACCCAGCACGAGTTGTCGCGCGAGTAGCCCAGATCCTGATCGCGCGGGTCATCGACGCAATCACCCGTCAGGTGGCGGCTCGCGCCCTGGCGCCACACCCACGTGCCGCCGAGCGAGTCCGGTGCGAAGCCGATGAACGCCGGCTTCTGGTCGGGAATCGCGACGCTTCCGCTGAACTCGGAATCCACGTAGTTGAGGATGTTCTCCAGCATCCAACGGCTGCGCCACTCGGCCTCGGCAGGATCCACGGGCACCGTGTCGACTCGCCGTTGGACCACGAGACTGGAGCCGTCCGGTCGGCGCGTCTCGAACTGGTACTGATCGCTCGTGCCGATCGTCACACCGCCGTCCGCGGTGAGAGCCCAGGCGTAGCCAGGGCTGAACGGCACCTCCAACTGGCGGTCATCGGCCGTAACCGTCGCTGTCTCGAACTCGAGTTCGGGGAACCACTCGACCTCGTCCATGGAGGCGTCGGCCGGCGGGTAGGCCCGCATGCCGAAGCGCGTGTCGCCCGTCGGCGATTGGAACGCCCATTGCCGTACAGGCAGCCACAGCGTCCCGTCGGGCGCTAATGCCATCCGCCAGGCGCAGCACGCAGCGTCCTGCACCTCCCAGTCTTCGAGGACTTCGCCGTGCTCGTCGAATGCAGTGAGTCGTCGACCGTTCGGGTCGAACACAAACACGGTGCCGTCGGGGTCGGCTGCCACGAGGACAGGAGCCTGATACTCACCAGGTCCTTGGCCGGGTCCGGTCCCGATTGCCCGGAGGTAGCGTCCGTCGGTGTCGTACATACGAACCGACGGCGTCTGGGTGTCCGCCAGAACGACTACGTTGTCAGTCACCGCGATGCTTCCGATGCGGCCGAGCATGTACTCGTCCTCGCCCACATCGACCCCGATCGACATTTCCTCGACGAGCCGCGCACCGTCGCCCCAGATCGAACCCGATTCGTTGATCGTGGTGGTTACGGCGCCCTCGGTTGTGATCGAGCCGACCCAGTCGCCTGCGCCCTCCGCCGGCGGCCCCGATGTGGTGCATCCCGATAGCAGGAAAACGCCGCAGGCGGTCAGGACCAGAACACGAGTGGACGCCGGCGGGTCGGGATTTTCTCTAGTCATCAAGTTCATGCGAACAGAACCGTTTTCTACGTGCGTTTGCGAAGACCGTCTTCCAGTTGTTGCCCTGGTCGACCGAGAGTTTAAGTTGCGATGTGGCGGGTCGGTGTGTACGATGCAGACATCGAAGTCGTAGATGTACACACCGGACTTCGCCGATCCCCGTCGAGAAGCTCTGATGAGAATCCTTGCCGTTGCTGTTTTCGCCGCAGCCGCTCTGACCGTCCCCGCGGCGCCGGCCCTGGCGCAGTCGCCCACATGCGTCGAGCCCGGCCAATTTGACCCGGCAGGCACCTACGAGTTCGACGCGGACATGGGCGGCATGCCGCTCAGCGGATTGATCACGGTGGAATGCTCCGACGAAGGTCTGTTCGGCGTGATCGAGCCCGAGGGGGGCATGCCGGGTCTGGAAATCGTTGAAGTTGCGATCGATGGGCAGCAAGTTGTGCTCTCGACGGAACAGATGGGTGGCGAGGGGCCCGATTTCGTTCTGGACTTCGAAGGCGACACCTTCACCGGCGTTGTGACGTTCCAGGGAACGGAGGACGCGATCAGCGGTCAGCGCATCGAGGAGGAGTCCTGATGCCGGCCAATTCGTACCCGGGTGAGTTCGAACAGATGGTCTTGGTTGCCGTCCTGAGGCTGAGGCAAGACGCGTTCGCGCTCTCGATCATCCGCGAGCTCGACCGCGTCGTCGGGCGAGAAGTATCGCGCGGTGCGCTGTATCGAGCCCTCGACCGTTTGGAGTCGAAGGGGCTGGTCAAGTGGGAGGTCGAGGAAGGCGGCCCGGAGCGCGGGGGGAAGCGTAGGCGACGATTCCGTCTCACCGGCGCGGGTCTCGCCATCGTGCGGAAGTGCTACGAGGCCCAGCAACGCCTGTGGGTCGGGCTGGAGCCAGAGCTCGATCGAGGCACTCCGTGAGCGGGAGGGTCCCCGAGCCCCCGCGTTTTGTCGATCGTCTACTCCGCAGCGTTCTTCCGAGCGGCGTGCGGGGTGAGAGCATTCTGGGCGACGCCTACGACGAGTGGGCCGTGAAGGTTCGGGCCAAGGGGTATCTGCGAGCTCTCTTTTGGTATGGATTGCACGCTGTGCGACTGAGCTTTGGGTATGGCCTAGGTCGCTGGTTTTCGAGGGGGTCCGTCCACGGCCTGACGACTGAACTGAAAGTCGCGGCGCGAGCCCTTCTCCGAACTCCTTCTGCGGCAGTCGTTTCGATGACCGTGATTGGACTCGGTATCGGACTCGCGATGTTCATGTTCGCGATCATCTACGGCGTATTCCTACGCGGTCTCAACGTACCGGACGCGCACCAGATCCTCGTCCTGAGTCGAGCGGACGCGACGGTTCCGGGGAGTTTCGATCCGCAGTGGAGTTACGCCGACACCGTTGACTTGAGGCGCAACCAGCGAACGCTGAACCAGGTGTCGACGTATCGGACAACTCAGGTCGTTGTTGGCCTCGCTGAAAACGCGTCACGGCACACGGCGGCCTTGATCGCGGCGAACCTGTGGGAAGTCCTACAGGTGCCGCCGATGGCGGGCCGTGAGTTCTCGGACGACGATGCGCAGATAGGCGTGGAACCGGTGGTGATTCTGGCTGAATGGTTCGCGCGCGAACGCTTCGGCGAGCCCCGGCTCGCCCTCGGCGAAGTGATCCGGATCGACGGCGCGGAGACACGCGTGGTTGGAGTGATGCCGCCGGAGTTCCGGTTTCCCGAAAATCAAGATTTGTGGCTGCCACTGATCGAGGAACCGGTTGTCGGCCTGCGCGAACGCGGTGGTGCGTTTTCGGTTCTGGGCAGGTCGCTAGAAGACGACACCAGTGCTGTGCGGCAGGACGTGGCCGCGGTTTTGGCGCGGTGGCAGGACGAACACCCGGAGACCTATGACGGCGTAAGCGTGGGTGTGGAGACGTTCATCGAATCCCAGACGGGGGGCGAGTTGTCGCAGTTGTTTCTGGCAATGGTCGTGGCGGTGACCTTCGTGCTGGTGATCGCTACTGCCAACGTTGCCAACCTCATGATGACGCGGGCCGCCACGCGCACGGTTCAGGTCGCGACTCGAGCCGCGCTTGGCGGCGGTACCTTCCGCGCCGCGTTCCCATTCCTCGCTGAGGCTCTCCTCATCAGCCTCGGGGGTGCGGCGATCGGGCTCGGTGTGGGTTGGGCGGCGGTGGATGGGTTCGACCGGGCGACGTCCGCGACACTCACAGGCAGGCCGAGTTACATCCAGTTCGAGATCGGGATCGAATCCTGGCTCTTCTCTGCCGGCCTGGCGTTTGTGTGTACGGTCCTTGTCGGTCTCACTCCGGTGATGCAGCTGCGCCGGCTGAGTCCGGCCGTTCTGATGCGTGACGACTCCCGCGGGTCGTCCAGCCTGCGTGTCGGTCGGGTGATGCGTTCGCTTGTTGTTGTTGAGGTCGCGCTCTCGTGCGCGCTTCTTGTTGGTTCCGGCCTGACTGCTCGTAGCATTCTGGCGCTATCGTCGTACGAGTACCCGTTCGCCACCGAACCCCTGCTTGCCGCCGACATTGACCTGGCGGCCGCCAAGTTCGACGCCGAGGGGGAGCGCGCTCGTATCTACGGGGAGCTGTCGCGGCTCGGTGCGGAGCATCCCAGTATCGCCGCGGGCGGCCTCACCACCGCGCTCCCGGCGACGTTTGCTCCTTTCTCGGATATCGCGCTGGAGAATGACGGCGATCTGCTGCGCCGCGATCAACGGCAGGTGCACACCGCGTCGGTGGGCACGGGCTTCTTCGCTGCTCTCGGAGTGGAACCTATTGACGGCCGCCTGTTTCGTCGCAGCGACGAAGCCGGCCAGCGACGCGTAGCTATCGTCAACATCTCGCTGCAGCAGAGCGCGTTTGATGGCGAGTCTGCGGTGGGCCGTCGGATACGTCTTGGCAGCGGAGCCGAAGCGACCTGGGTCGATGTCGTAGGCGTTGTCCCGGATCTCGCAATGGCCGGCTTCGCCACGCCGGGCACACCGGACGGCGACCCATCGGGAGCCTACCTGTCACTGGCCCAAGAAGAGCCGGAAGCCGCTACGTTTCTCATGAGTGTGGCTGGAGAGACTGAATCCGCGACCGCGGCCCTACGGGCGGTGCTGACCGGGATCGATCCCGACGTGGCACCCCTGGATGTGCGCTCGTTCGACGAGGTCATTCGACGCAATTCTTGGTTCTACCGCGCGTTCGGCACGGTGTTCGTGATCTTCGGCGTCGCGGCTTTGTTCATCGCTGCGACGGGGCTCTACGGAATCGTGTCGTTCGGTGTGGCGCGGCGGCGTCAGGAAATCGGTGTACGGGTCGCGCTGGGTGCTCAACCGAGTGGCGTACTACGCCTCGTCGCCCGTCAGGCGGGTGGGCAACTTGCCCTGGGACTGTGCGCCGGCCTCGTCCTCGCGTGGATGGTTTCCCGCGTGATCGTGAACCTGATGTTCAACGTGGACCCGCGTGATCCTCTCGTGTTCGTGAGCGTGATCGGCGCGCTCGGCGCCGTAGGCGTCTTTGCCAGTCTCGAGCCGGCGTGGCGCGCCCTGCGGGTCGACGCCGTGGAAGCGCTGAGAGCGCGCTAGCTCGCCAACCGCCTTCGTCTTCCCCATACGTAGAGATCCGAAGTGATCACAAAGCTCTCGACATTTCGCACTATTGCGCTCGTAGCGCTGGTACTCGTGGCCGGTTTCTCCCACCGAGTCGCATTCGCGGCCCAAGATGACTCCGCGATCGTTTGGCTCGATTGCGCCGCGGAAGGATTCCCGGATTCGATGCAGTGCGGCAAGCTCCCGGTCGTGGAGAACCCGCTCCGCGAGGGCGGCCGGCACATCGAGATCTTCTTCGTTCGCGTTCCGGCCAGCGGGTCGGCCCGTGCACCGGATCCGGTGTTCTTTCTCTCCGGCGGTCCGGGGCAGGCGTCGACACCGATGGCCGGGATGCTGGCCCAGATGTGGGCGGGGATCGGGGGATCGCGCGATCTGGTGCTTATCGATCAGCGCGGCACCGGGCGATCGAATGGTCTCGACTGCCCCGTCGGGGGAGACCCGGAGTTGGCCCAGACCTACCTGACGGGCCCTTTCGACCCGGAGCGATACCGGACTTGTCTCGAGACACTAGGCGCCCGTGCCGATCTGGCGGCCTATACAACCGGCCATATCATCGGCGACCTCGAACAGATCCGTAAGGCGCTTGGCTACGAACAGGTCAACCTGTTTGGAGCGTCGTACGGTAGCCGGCTTGGGCTCGAGTACATGCGACTCCGGCCCGGCGCGATCCGCACCGCGATCCTCGAAGCCGTGGCCCCCGAGTTCCCGCGCATGCTCCTCACCGTGGCCGAACGGCTGGACCAGGGAATCGCGGCCCTGGTGGGCGAGTGTGCGACCGACGAGATGTGTGCTGAGGCCTATCCCAAGTTCGAATCGGATCTCCGCGGGATCGTCACTCAGCTGAGGAACGAGCCCGTTTCGATTCACCTGTCGAAGCGAGGACGTCGCCCGGAGCAGACGGTCACAATCGATCAGGCGGCCTTTCTCACTGCGGTGCGCTACTCGCTCTATTCGACACCGGCGGCGCGTCAGCTACCGCAGATCGTCGACAAGATTTCGGACGGCGATCTCGACCAGTTGGCACGCTTCGTCACCGGACGTACGCGGGGAGCAGGAGCCGGAGTCGCGTTGGGGATGAACCGGTCGGTGCGATGCGCCGAAGTTGTGGCGTTCACCGACGTAGAACAGGTCAAGGCGGCCGCAGCCACGACTCTGCAGGGCGCGCAGCGCGCCGACTTCGAGTTCGATATCTGCGATTTCTGGCCAACCGGCGAGGTGCACCCCGAGCACGACACTCCGGTGGTCTCGGAGATACCCGCGCTCCTGATCACGGGTGAGCACGACTACGCGACTCCGGCGAACCATGGGCGGCGCGCGGCCACCCATTTGGCCAATGGCGAGTTCGTAATGCTGCCCGCAGCGCGCCACCAGCTCGCTGGCTACGACGAGTGTCTGCGTGGGATCTACGCTGACTTCCTCGATCGTGGCTCCGCTTCAGGCCTGGACATGGCATGCACGGAATCCGCCCCGGCCTGGCCGTTCCGTATCGAGGAGCAAGATGATCGCGACGCACGCAAGCTGCGGCGAACCGCGTTGGACTACATCGAAGGGTGGTACACGGGCGATGCGGCGCGCATGGAATCGAGCCTGCACCCGGACCTCGCGAAGCGCATGACGTTTGTGCGACGCGACGGCACCAGTGGTCTCAGCGAACAGACGGCCGAGATCCTCGTTCGCATGACCGGCTCGCGCACGAACTCGCCGGCCGAAGATGTTCAACGCGCCGACATAGAGATCCTCGATCGGTTCGAAGACGCTGCGATTGTGCGCGTCGACGCGAACGACTGGGTCGACTTCCTACAGCTCGTCCGATGGGACGGCGAGTGGCGCATCCTGAATGTCCTGTGGGAGCCGCGATCGGATTGAAGGAGAAATCGGAATGACTAGTTGGCTGATTGTCGCTACCGCACTGGCACTTGTGGCTGGCTCGGAACGGGGAGAGAACGGCATGCAAGACATGCAACAGATGCAGGAGTTAAGCCAGCCGGGCGCCGAACACGAAGCTCTCGCGACGTTAGCGGGTGAATGGACTGTTGAAGCCAGTCCGCTCATGGCCGTCGCGGGCGGCGCTGGAGAGGCTCGCGGTTCCGCCGTCGCACGTATGCGTGTCGACGGACGCTTTCTCGAAATCGAGATGGCGATTGAAGGGGGTCTGATCGGAAAGACCATGTTCGTCATCGGCTACGACCGCCGACACGACCACTACACAGTCAGCTACATGGACGACACCGGGACCTACGGCGTGCACGCTGTGGGCGTGCGCGAGGGCGACGCCGTTGTGATGTACGGCGCTGACGATCCGGTGATGACGTCCATGGGTTTCACCAAGGAGTTCGTGATTGCCCTCCATTTCGCGGCAGAGCCTGATTCTGCGCCTAGCGAAGCGGCCATTGAGATCCGTTTCATCGACACGCGGACGGACGCGCGCCCCGAGATGCCGTTCTACAGGTTCGACCTGACGCGGTAGGCGAGGCGCGACGTCCTGAACTCAATCCTCGCTACTGCTGCTCTGCGGCGTCGACCTGTATGAGTTCCACGCGCGCAACGACGCGGTCCTCACCCTCGCCCTCGAAATGGACTCGGACTTTCAGCCCGGGGACCAGAACCTCATGGCCGGGCACGTCGCCCGCCAGGCGCAGTTGATGCAGTTCGAGCGGCTCATCGGTTGTAGGGAGCTCGGCGGCGCCCTCGTCGGCGGAGGAGACCCAGACGCCGCCTGCAGCCGGCGCGTCGCCCGCCATCACGAACGTGCCCTCGCCTTCGGCAGCTTCTTCGTCATCGGCTGCTTCGTCGCCCTCTCCTGCTTCGGTTTCCTCCTCGGTCTCGTTCTCGGTGGCCTCCGACTCGCCGTCCGTGCTTTCGGGCGGAGCGGCCTGGATGAAAGCGCCGCGCATCACCGGAGCGGAGGACTCTCCGTCTTCACCCTCGGTGAATCCGTCGACGTCGATCTCCTCGCCAGGGCCGAACTGGAACACCTGTTGTGAGGTTGAGATCGTGGGGATGTTGCTGAGAATGAGCTCGTTGCCCTCGCGCATGACGACGTAGCCGACCAGGGTTCCGGGCTGCTCTTCGACTTCGGCTTCCATCTGTTCCTGGAAGGCGAACGCCGGGGTGGCGCCGGTCACGATGAGCGATGAGGTGACGACGGCGGCGAGAAGATGAGTACGCATCGGTGGGATTACTCCGCGGGGGGGGGGGGGGGGGGCGGCGAGATGGGATTCGTAGGGGAAACGGTTGGCTATCGGGAAGATCGCCGCAGCGCTTCGATCGGATCGATCGAGACGGCGTGACGGGCGGGCACATAGGTGGCGACCGCAGCGATGAGGGCCAGGAGAGCAGCCACGAAGGCGTATGTGAGGACGTCGGTGCTCTCGATGTCGTAGAGGAAATTGCCGATGTAGCGACTGAGCGCCAGAGCCGCGACGGTGCCCAGGGCAACACCGCCTGCGATGGTCACGACCCCGTCGAGCATCACGCCGCGCACGATGCCGCGAGGAGTGGCGCCCATCACCATGCGCACGCCGAGTTCGTAGGTGCGCCTGCTCACCGAGTACGCCGTGACCGCATACACGCCAATGGCGGCGAGCAGCGCGCCACTGAGCGCGAACGCGCCGAAGGTTCCCGCAAGTACCCGGGGTGCCGCCAGGTTGCTCCACACTTGATCGGCGACCAGATCGAGGCGAGCCACAGTCACGGAGCCGGGCACCGCGCGCGCGATTTCGCTTACCTGGGCAGCGGTCTGGCGCACGTCGCCGGACGCTCGAATCACGAGCCAGGACCCGATGCTGAAGCTGGCCCGACGGCCGCCTACCGTCATGTTGGAGACCGGGCGCTGGCCGGGTTGATACACGGTGGGCATCGCCTCTTCGCGGACGTCGCCCAAGCGGGCGTCGGCCACGACACCGACGATTTCCCAGAGGCCGCCGTCGAGAAGTAGGCGGCGCCCGACGCCTGAGTCGCCTTCCAGATAGCGACGCGCGAACACCGAGTTGACGACTACCTGGCGGCGCTCCGCCTCGACATCCTCGGCGGTGAACGACGCACCATCCAGAAACTCGAGTCCGAGCGCGTCGAAGTATGCGGCGCCTACTTTGATCGCCCAGGCGCGTGGCCGGGCGTCGCCGGCTCCGAGCGGCCGGCCCTCGATCATGACCTCACGCTCGAGCACGGGCGCGGCCGGTGGGGCCACTTCCGCAAAGGACACCGCGGCGATACCCGGTAGGCCTGTCAGTCGGTCGATCATGTCGGCCACGGCTGCGTTGGTGACCTCTGCGTCGCCCATACCTCCGAGATCGAGGCGCGCTGTGAGAACACGGTCCGCGTCGTACCCCGGGTCGATCATCGCCATGCGCAGGAAGCTGTGCACGAGCAGCGCGGCCCCGATGAGCAGCGTCATCGACATCGACAACTCCAGCACTGCGAGGCCACGCCCACGCCATGCGCTCGGTGTGCCCGCGGCGCTCTCGCCGAGCACGGCCCGCACGCTCTCGCGCCCCGCGCGTAGGGCCGGTGCGATGCCGAACAACAGCCCGGTGAGTAGGCCGAGCGCCAGGGTGAACACGAGCACGGCGGCGTCGATCTGGATCGCTTCGAGGCGCGGCATTCTCAGCGGATCCAGAGCCACGAACGTCCGTACTCCCGCCCAGGCCAGCCCAACGCCAAGGGCGGCGCCCATGCCGCCGAGCAGAAGACTTTCGACGAGGCTCTGGCGAACGAGTCGTAGTCGGCTGGCGCCGAGAGATCGACGCACCGCCCGCTCGCCACGCCGCGCCGCCGCCTGCTCCAGCAACAGGTTGGCCACGTTGGCGCAGGCGATGAGCAACACGAGGCCAACCCCCAGGGCGAACCGAACCAGAACGGGGCGGACCTCTCCCACGATCGTTTCCTGCAGCGATGCAGTCGCGTAGCGCGTGCCGCGGCCGTACGCCTCGGGTGTGTCTGCGGCAGCCACCGTGTCGAGAGTCGCTCGGACGGTTCCGAGGTCTGTTCCTGCTTGGACGCGACCGATCACGGTGAGCGACGCGAACCCGATAGATCTCGCCGTGGCCGAGAGCGCTGGGCGCAGGAGCCACGCTGCGCTCTGAGCTGGGAAGCTGTCGCCGTCGGCCAGGACGCCGACGATGGTGTGTGGCCGCTCGTCAACGACGACAGATCGTCCGATCGCGTCGGACGGCTGCCCGAACAGTTCCGCCGCCGTGTTCCGCGCGAGAACGATCTCTGGCGCTTCCGGCGAGTCTGCGAGCCAGCGGCCATGCTGCGCCTGCAGGCCAAGCAGCTGGCCGAAGCCCGCCGATACCGAGGCGCCCGCAAGTCGTGTGGTCGTGTCGTTCACCACGAGCCGGATCTCGCGCTGCTCATGCGCGGCCGCACCTGTGATCACCTCCAGGCCGGCCAGGCGGTCGAACTCATCGTCCGTGAGCGGCCCCCGGGAGGACGGATTCTCCGGCGCCGAGCGCCAGATCACGACGAGTTGTTCAGACTCGGCCCAGGGCAGGGGACGGAGCAGGACTCCGTAGACGAGGCTGAAGAGGGCGGAGTTGGCGCCGATGCCCAGCGCAAGGGTGAGCAGGGCCGCGACCGTGAAGAGAGGCCGATGTCGTAGTCCGCGCAGCCCGTATCGCAGATCCTGCAGAAGCGATGCGGCGTGTTCGATGATCGATGGGAACCCGATCCCGAAACCGCCCCGTTTCCATGGTTCGGTCGAGGCGGCGCGGGCTGGGCGGCGCGGGAGCGCCTCGTGCAGCGGCGGGTCCGATTCGAGTTCGAGAAGTGCCGTGCGACGCGCGGTCTCCTCCGATGCGCCGGCCTCCAGAGCGTCGGCGTGGACGTCGGCAAGATGCGCGGCGACCTCTTCGACGATCTCCGCCAGCACGGTCTCCGGGAGCCGTGATTCAGAGAGTCGCTCGCGGACCACCTCGCGGTAGTCAGGCATCCGGCACACCTGTCAGCCGGCCGAGGGCATCGATGAACTCCGCCACCTGGCCCCGCTGCGTCTCGAGCGTTCGCTTGCCCTTGGGAGTCAGCCGATAGTGCCGCCGCCGCCGGTCGCCCTTGCCCGCTTCCCACTCGCCGCGGATCACTCCGCGCTTCTCGAGCCGATAGAGCACCGGGTATAGCGAGGCCGCGTGAAACTTCAACGCCCCATCGGTGCGTTCCGTCACCAGCTTGGCAATGCCGTACCCATGCAGAGGCGCCTCATCCAGCAGGGAAAGGATGACAATCTCGGCCGACCCCTTCTTCAGATCGCTCATGCCACTCAAGGGAAAACTCCAATGTGTGTGACTTCGATATGTGGGACTCATATATATTAGATACACAGCCACAGAAAAAGTCGACGCGGGGACAAAAAAGAGAAACGCGGGGCGTCCATCTGACCATGCCGCAGCCGCCAGCTAGACGATCCGACCCTCGCTCTGCGGACCAGAAATCCGTTCCCTAATCCAACTGAACAACGGGCACCTAGCCGAATTCGTAGCGGCTCTTGTTTCCAGGTTGCGCCAGTCCTTCAGGCAAGGTCCGGAATTCTTGCGCGACCGCCGATCCACGTCAGGCGACGGACGACGCGATCATCGCGCTCATGCGTGCGGCTGAGCGTGCCGGCAGGTTCGAAGCCCCACGCCCGCAGAGTGTCTTGCACGGAGAGTGCTGACCGCGTCTGGTCACGTTCCTCCGTATACGGGCCGATGAGCAGCCGGCCGCGCGGGTGGACAGCTGTAGAGAGAAGATGTTCAAGCAGGGCCGGCGCCAGCGATCGGGGCACGTATTCCAGCCCCGTGCGAACGAAATCGAACCGGAGCGGGGCGGACCAACCGGCAGCGTTGCCTTCGAACATGCGATCAGCCCATTGAGGAAGTCGCTGCCGGGCCAAGGCCGCCAGTTGGGGTGAGATCTCAACCCCAAACGGCTCGATCGATAGGCCTCGCTGTCCGCACCAGGCGCGAACGCTCTCCATCAGCAGCCCATTGGCGCAGCCTACGTCGAGAAACGTGCCGGGTCGGGAGATAGCTTCCGCGACCAGACCTCGTGCGTGTTCCCAGTCGGCCCCGGTTCCCTCGAAGCCCGACTGAGCCCGTGGATCTTCGCCGGCCAGATACGCCGGCACTACAAGGCTCGCAATACGACGATGCCAACCCTCTCGATCGATCTCGCCTGCTTCGAACGCTTCCTCAATGGTGGCTACCTCACGCCAACAGCGCTCGATCGTCGCTTCGATAGGAACGTGGGTCATGTGATGAATCCAAGGGAAGAATGCCAGCCGTGTTCCGGAGACTATTCCTTGGCCCGAGACGCCGCTCCTAGGCCCATCACTACGATTGGGACCATGAGGTAGGCGAGCCCGATGTCAGTCGCGTATTCGAATGGCGACCACCCAAGGCCTACGAGAAACAAGGGTGCATCGATCAACAGACAGATCGCCATCCAGAGCGTGCCGACAGCAGCGGTATCGCGCAGCGACACGTTCGGATTGAGTCTCAAGTAGAGAAGGCCGAAGACGACCGCTGCCCCAGACATGGCAACGGACACCACGGTTTCAAACAAGGCGGGCACGCTCTCCTGCAACGGCCAACTGAGCATTCCGACCACGAATGGGGCGAGCCACACACCCACGCCGAATAGGACTAGCTTGATCGGGTTTCGCATTGTTGCCTCGTGCGCCTACGCGCGGGTTGCGTCGAAAGCGGCACCGTAGACCCTCACGTTGCGTGAGAGTCAAGGCGGAGGCATCGCGGAGACTCGACAAGCAGAAGGGTCGGACGGGCTCACGCCACGGGCCGTGCGAAACGCCCCTTGATCCCTACAGTGTAGGCATCCTATACTGCCGGAACGCTCCCCCAGCGCCAGAGGTTGAGATCTGATGACGGGGTCCCTCGGAGAGTTCGAGCAGTTGGTGCTCTTTGCCGTTCTTCGGCTGCGCGATGAGGCGTACGGCGTGTCGATCCGGCGGGAGATCGAAGCGAACACGGGTCGCGACGTCTCGGCCGGGGCCGTCTACACCACTCTGTCGCGCCTTGAGAAGCGGCGGTTCGTGTCGTCGCGTGTGGGTGAGACTGCGCCCGAGCGCACCGGGCAGCGGCGCAAGTACTACCTCGTTGAGCCAGAGGGGGCCGCTACGCTTCGTCGGTCCTACACGGATTCGCGACGCATGGCGCGCGGCGTGCTGAGCACCCTGGAAGGACTCGCGGCACGCGCGGATTCTGGCGGTGAGTAGGCACGCGCCGCCACGCTGGACGCGAGCTCTCTTGCGCCGCCTTCTGCCGCGCGACGCGCGAGAGTTCGTCGTTGGGGATCTCGACGAGGAGTTCAGACGCTACGTGGTTGAACGCACTCCGGCCCGCGCCCGGCGCTGGTACCGCTGGCAGGCCGTGCGGACGATCTGGCGTTTCGGGAGCCCCAATGCGCGCGTGGAGTTGCCCGCGATTCCGATACGCGACGCGGTGCGCTCGGTGCTGTGGCGTCCCATCGCCTCGATCACGATCGTGGCAACGATCGGCATCGCGGTTGCGGCGACCACCACGGTTTACTCCGCGCTGGACGGAGTGCTCCTTACGCCGCTCGCCTTCGGAGATCCCGACCGCGTCGTGCGAGTGTCCCTGGACACCGACGACAGTCAGGGCGTGCCGCTCACCGCCGGCGACTTCCGTGACCTGGGTTCCACCGCGCGCTCCTTCAGCAGTGTCGCCGCGCTTTGGGGCACCGTGGCCATGGCGATTGGCGAAGGCCGGCCCGTCGAGGTGCAAGCGCTGCAGGTCACGACGAACTATTTCGCGACCCTTCAGATCGAGCCCTATCTCGGGGACTTCGGGAATCCGCATCCCGACGGTAACGTCGAAATGGGAACTGGCCTTGGCGGCGACGTCGTGATCAGTCACACCCTGTGGGCCACCTATTTCGGTTCGGACCCAACCGTCGTCGGTCGCCGAGTTCCGGCGGGCTCGGGCACGGTCGTCGTCAGCGGCGTTCTGCCGCCAGACGTCGACCCGCAGACTGTCGCCGGCTACTCCAACGCGGGCCCGCGAACCCGAATCGACATGTGGATACCGGTGGGGCCCGGCTATTTCGACGGCGGCAATCGGTCGGCGAACTGGGTCGAGGCCATTGGCCGTCTGGCAGAGGGCGTGAGCGTCGAAGAGGCGCGGGCCGAAATGGTGACGTTTGCCATGGTGCTGAGGGAGGCTTCGCCTGCCTACGAAGAGGCGGAAGTCCGGGTTCGACTGACACCCGCGCTGCACGAGGTTGTTGGCCAGGCTCGACCAACGATTCAGACGCTGATGGGTGCGGTGGTCTGCGTGCTGCTTATTGCGTGCGCAAACATCGCCAACATCTTGTTGGCGCAGGTCCTCGCGAGTCGCGGTGACGCAGCAGTCCGCTCGGCTATGGGTGAGAGCCGCTGGAGTGCCTTTCTTCGGACTCTCGCTACGACGTGCCTGCTTGCCGGCGCTGGCGGTGCGCTGGGAACGGCCGCGGCCTGGTTCGGAGTGCAATTGCTGCGAGCCGCTGCGCCCCCTGGCTGGCCGCGTCTCGAGACCATTCAGATCGATCTTCGCGTGCTGACTTTCGCGCTGTTGGCCACTGCTTCGACGGCGATCCTCGCGGGCATGCTCCCGGCGCTGCGCGAGGCTCGTCGCGACGCGGCGGACGTTCTTCGTGATCGCGTGAACGCGCGTGGTTCGCACGGTGTTCGACGTTCCCTGGTGGGCGCCCAGGTCGCGCTTTCCCTCGTGCTGCTCGCCGGTGCGGGATGGCTCTTGAAAGGCTTCACGACGCTGCAGGGCGTCGAGCCCGGGTTCCAAGCCGAGGGCGTTCTGACATTCCTGTATCAGGACTCCCGCTCCTACCCGGATGGGGCGGCGGTAGCGGCGGGGGCGCGGGCGTTGGGCGAAAGGCTCGAGCTCATACCCAACGCAACTGCTGTGGGCCTGACTCAGCGAATGCCGCTGCGCGGCGGCGATTGGAGTGGGCCGTACGCCACCGAAGCCATGCAGGCCGATAGCGCTCAGGCGAGTGCGGACTATCGCTTCGTGAGCCCCGGCTATCTGGCCGCGATGGGCACGTCGCTTCTCGCGGGCCGGGTATTCGACGGGGCCGAGTCGCCGGACATGATTGTGATCGACGCGAATCTGGCCGCGGCCGCATTTCCCAACGAGAACGCAGTTGGGAAGCGACTCTGGGTTCAGCCGCAGTGGGGTGGTCAGGGCCAGTGGTCACGCATCGTCGGAGTGGTGGAGCACATGCGTCACGCGACGATCGCGCGCGAGGCGAATCCGACCGTGTACTACCCGATCTTCCAGGTGCCGATGGGACCGCGGCTCTATGGTGCGGTGCGCACGACCGGCGACCTGACAACGATGTTCGAGCACGTACGCGACGCCGTGGCCGAGATCGATCCGCGAGGTCTTGTCGCGCAACCGATTCCCCTGCCGGAGCTGGTCGCAGACGATCTGGCCGCGACACGTTTCACGGCAACGCTGGTCGGAGCATTTGCCGCGGCTGCCGTCCTGCTGGCGGCGGTGGGGCTCTACGGAGTCCTGGCGCTCTGGGTGCAAGAACGCCGCTTCGAGTTCGGCGTGCGTAGGGCGCTGGGCGCCAGCCGAGAGGGAGTCGTTGCGATTGTTGCGCGAGAGATCGCGACCATGCTGACGGTCGGTCTCGTCGTCGGCGCAGGCATGACGGCTGCCGCCTACCGGTTCATGGAGAGCCTGGTGCACGGCACGTCCTCATCGGATCCCGCCGTACTGGTCGCCGCGATCGGCGCCTTGGCCCTGGCGGCCATCGGGGGCGCTGCCATCCCCGCTCGTCGCGCAATCCAGGTTGACCCAGTCAACGTGCTGCGTGGGTGAAGACCCACCGATCGCCGAAAACCGAGCCCGTCGGCGAGTCAGCTTCGAAGCGTCAGCTGCAGAACTGCTCGGGGTGCTGCTGCCCGTCATCACCGATCTCGTCCCAGGTAGCCTTGGAACCCACCCACATGTGGTGGCGAACCTCGAGCGCCGCGCCTCCCTGAGTAATCGAGCCCGCCGGCACGAACATCCTGGTGGAGTCGTTCTCGCCCGGCACCGGTGAGCCGCAAGTACGACAGAACCAGACCTGCCAATCCGTGTCCGGTTTGGTCCAGGTCGCGACCTGCTGCTGGCCATCGACCCACCGAAAATCGTCGTTTGCGACCACAACGACGGCGATGCCGTTGCTTCCCGTGAATCTGCGGCACCGCGAGCAGTGGCAGACGTACACGTCCGAGATCTCTGCATCGATCTCGAACCGGACCGCGCCGCAATTGCACTCGCCGGTGACCATCGGACCCTCCTGTTTCTCGGGCACGCAGCGCGCTGGGGACTGAACCGGGCGAGTTTAGGCGGCGGGAGCCTGCCTGGTCGATGACGGGCGGCGCTTGCGGGTCGCCTCGACGAGGCGGTATCCGAGCAATAGAAGCACCGACATCGTGTAGGCGATGGTCTCGAAAGTGAGCACCTTCTTCTTCCATACGAAGTGGAGGGCGCCGGCGACGGCGGCGACGTAGGCGAGTCGGTGAAGGCGCTGCCACTTCTTTCCGCCCATGCGTCGGATCCAGCCTTTCGTGGAGGTCAGCGCCAGCGGCAGCATCGCCAGGAGCGAGACCATGCCCGAGAGCACGAAGCGCCGTAGCACGACGTCCTCGGCCACGCCCGCGAGACTGAATAGTCGGTCGAAGGCGAAATAGCTCATGAAGTGGGCGAAGCCGTAGACGAACGCCCACACGCCGAGCATCCGGCGCACCTTGATCAGCCAACTCCATCCGGTGATCTTGCGCAGCGGCGTGATCGCGAGCGATGCCAGCAACAGCTGCAGCGACGTTGCGCCCGTTCGATGCTGCAGCGTCTCGACAGGATTGATGCCGAGGTCACCGGTAACGAATGCGCCGTAGAGCAGGAGTGCGCCGGGCGTGATGCACGCCACGAGCACAGCTAGCCTGAACAGGGGGATTTTCACGATGTTCTCCGGCCAGGGCCTGGTGGGTTCGGCCTAGTGGCTCAACCTAGTGGAATCGAGCCAGATCCATGCCGGCGTACATCGAGGCAACCTGGTCGGCGTAGCCGTTGAACATCAGCGTCTTCTTGTTCTTCAGGAAGCCGCCGAGCGGGCGCTCGTACTCCTGACTCCAGCGCGGATGCGACACCTCGGGATTCACGTTGGAGTAGAAGCCATACTCGCGCGCGTTGGCGATGTTCCAGGACGTGGGCGGCTCGTCCTTCGTCAGCTTGATTCGGACGATCGACTTGATGCTCTTGTAGCCGTACTTCCACGGCACCACCAGGCGAATCGGCGCACCGTTCTGGTTGGGCAGAGCGCGACCGTAGAGACCGACCGCCAGCAGGGTGAGCGGATGCATGGCCTCGTCCATCCGAAGCCCCTCGACATAGGGCCATCTGAGCGCGCGCCCGCGTTGTCCGCGCATCTCGTCGGGACGATGCAGGGTTTCGAAGGCCACGTAGTTGGCGTCAGAGTCCGGCTGCAGGCGGGCGAGAACGTCCTTGAGCGGCACACCAACCCACGGGATCACCGCCGACCAGGCCTCAACGCATCGGAAGCGGTAGATGCGTTCCTCGAGCTGGCTCGGCTTGATCAGGTCGTCAACCGAGTAGTCGCCCTTCTTGCCGACGTTGCCGTCGACCTTGATGCTCCACGGGTCTGTGTTCATCTCGTGGGCGTAGCGGGCGGGGTCGTCCTTGCCGGTGCCGAACTCGTAGAAGTTGTTGTAGCCCGTGAGCTGCTCCCACGAGTTCGTGTCCTCGTCGGTCGACAGCGGCGACTTCACCACCCCGGGCAACTCGTCCTGCGGCATCACCGTGCCGCCAAGACTCTCGCGTGCCCAGAGGCCGCCGGCGAGTGCGCCCACAGCGCCGACTGCGCCTGCGCGCAGGAAGTGGCGGCGGTTGTTGTACACCGACTCGGGGGTGATCTCGGATGCGGGAATGTCGCCGGCTTTCTTGATCAGCATTGCTCTTCCTGGATTCGGGCTTACGCGGCCGCAGGTAGCGGCAATCCTAAGGCGCAGGGCCGTCGTTTCGCTATGCCCCTACTTGTCTGTCCGGTCCGGAACGGTTTCAGGAAAATCCAGCCTACCGGTCGCCGCAATGTCGCGCGATCTGCTGTCAATGGCGCTGGCGAGGGAGTTGCTATTGTACCGATCGTTCGGTATAGTTCCGATCAACAGCCAACACTCGATGGATCGCCTTAACCGAACGAGACCCGATGCCAGCTCCCAAGAAGTCCCGCGAAGATGTCGTGGAATTGATCGGCGATGTATTCCGCCGCCATGGCTACGACGGCTCGAGTCTCGCCATGATCTCCGAAGCGACCGGCCTCGGCCGGGCGAGCCTCTACCACTACTTTCCAGAAGGGAAGGAACAGATGGGGCGCGAGGTCTTCGCCTGGATTGCGACGCACGTGCAGCGCGACCTGTTGGACCCTCTGATCGGCGACGGGGCCCCAGCCGATCGCCTGCAGGCGTGGACCCAAGGGATCCATCGCTTCTACGAGGGCGGCAGCAAAAACTGCCTGCTCGGCGCCATGGTTCTTAGCGGTGGGGGAGATCGCTACGGCCAGGAGATCGCCGGTACGTTACGTGAACTCATCCGTGCGCTGATCAGGGTCTTGCGCGACGCAGGCGTGCCGGCGACGCAGGCGCGTCGGCGGGCGGGCAGTGCGGTGGTGGTGGTGCAGGGCGCCCTGGTCACCGCCCGCGGGTTGGACGACAAGAAGATCTTTCGGCAGGCGCTGGAAGATCTGCCAGATCTTCTTCTGCGGCCGACAGGGTAGCCACTGACGAACTGGGAATCGTGGAAGTTTGTTTTTCGACTGGACCGATCGTTCGGTACAGTCATTTCAACCGGCGCCAGCAACGTTGCGCCACGCACCAAGGAGGAAGCAGTGAGTAACTCAAAGCAGAAGGCAGCGATCGTGGTCCTTTCTGATCCCAATACGGGCGGCGAGGAGTCACTCGGCAGAGTGTTCAACGCCCTGGCCGTCGCGTACGACTACCAGTCGCGCGGCGACGACGTGCAGATCCTCTTCCAGGGAGCCGGCACGCGGTGGCCTGCCGAGCTGAGCAAGGTCGACCACCCAGCGCACGGTCTGTTCAAGGAAGTCAGCGAGTCGGTCGCCGGAGCGTCCTGCGGCTGTGCGGATGTCTTCGGAGCGAGAGAGGGCGTCGAGACGGCCGGTCTCGAGCTGCTCACCGACAACGCGGCCCCGGGAACCACGGGCCTGCCGAGTCTTGGGGCGATGACCGAGCAGGGTTTCCAGATCTACACATTCTGACGAGCGGTCTCGTCCTCATCGTCGATTCACCCCGGCGATGAGGCGGGGCTTCTCGCCTGCCTGAGGATGTCGCCATGAGCGCCAGCAACGACCGACCGACCAACTTCACGGATCTCGCCTTCACCCCGACCGTCCGCAGGCTGCAGGAGGAACGGGGCTCGCGCGCCGGTTACGAGCGGATGGGACAGCAAGCGGCCAGCGCCCTCGACTGGAGAGCAACGATGTACCTCCAGGAGCGCGACAGCTTCTACATGTCCACGGTAGGTGAGAACGGCTGGCCCTATGTCCAGCATCGCGGCGGTCCGCCAGGATTCGTGCGCGTCATCGATGAGCAGACGTTGGCGTTCGCCGACTTCCGGGGCAACAAGCAGTACATCAGTACGGGCAACATCATCGACAACCAGCGGGTGGCGATGATTTTCATGGACTATCCGAATCAACGGCGCCTGAAAGTCTGGGCGTTGGCGACGGTGATGTCAGCCACGGACGATCCAGCACTGGCCGCCGCCGTCGAATTGCCCGACTACGCCGCCAAGGTCGAGCGGATCTTCAATCTCGAAGTCGTCGGTCTCGACTGGAACTGCCCGCAGCACATCACGCCGCGCTTCACGGCTGCCGAGATCGAGGCACTGAAGACGCTCTAGTCGCCGGCCGGCAGTCCATGGGATCGCGGAGATGCAAGGCGCGCCCGGAAGGATTCGAACCCTCGACCTGCGGATTAGAAGTCCGCTGGTGTATCCATTGAGCTGGGCCATCCGGCTTCTCGCGTTGCCGAGGGCGCCCACAGGCGCGCGTAGGTGCGGCGCGGTCATCCCACGCGCTCAATCGGGTGGCGATCCGGAATTCTGCGGTTATCTCGCGGGCGCAGTGGCGAAGATGTTCCGGTTGAGGCTCGTGAGCCGCTCGTTTCGGCGAATAGACTTCCCGAGTCCGGGCCACTCGAACAGAAACTCGTGTTGCCCCGCGACGATGGGTAGTTCGAGGGGCGTGACGCCCACGTCGATTCCGTTGACGTTCACCCGGCAGTTGCCGGGGGCGGCCGCGACCCGGACGGACAGGAGGGACGGAAGCGGGATCTCCGCCGTTTCGCCTGATCGCAAGTCCACGCGCAAAGTGTGGTCGAGAAAAACCTCCGGTGCGAGCACCCTGATCGTCCAGCTGCCCGGCGGAAGATCGATTGCCGCGCCCGTGGTGTGCCGAGATCGACGGGTTCGCCGACCGTTCGCGCTGGCCTCGACCTCGAAGTCGTACGTCCCGTTCACCATCACCGTTCCGGGAGGGGTGACGGGCTCTAGCGCGAAGAACAGACGTCGGTCCGCGACTTGTTCCGGCGTGAGGGACTCAGGACTGAACGCCCAGTTCACCGGCTGATGACCGGGAAGGCTGAGCGAAACGCGATGCCGGATTCCGGCTAGGACCGGATAGGGAACCGGAGTGCGGCCGATCTCCGAGCCATCCACGACAACGAGAGCCCCGGCCGGCGAGCTCTCGAACAGAAACGGGGTGCCCTGGACGGCGCGGGCCTCCGCGGCCGGTTCCGGACCCGGATCCGGCGGCGTTTGACTGGCGTCGGTCACCGCTACCGCTGTATCTGGCTCATCCACGGCTTCGGACGTCGCCCCGTCTGGCCGGCCGCTGTCTTCGGTCGCGACGGCTTCCGCCGGCGCCGCGGCTCCGTTCGTAGGCGCCGCGTCGGCACCCGCAGTCGAGAACTGGTCTGGCGGTGCCGGCGGTGGTGCTTCGTCGCGCGGTGCAACCGCTGTCGCGGTCGGGTCGCCAGCACTGCTTACAGGATCGTTCCACGCGTTGGCGATCCAGATCGCGGCGATCGCCACGACGACTGTGGCCGCCAGGGCAACCGCAACTCGAATCGGACTCTCGGTCGCTGCAGACGCGGAGTGTCGTGGCTGCGCGGGCGACGTGTTGCGCTCGTCGAGCGCGTTCGCCAACGTGTCCACGAACTCGCTGCAGCTTGGGAAGCGACGATCAGGCCGTTTCGACATCGCCCGCATAAGAGCGTGGGTGACGGATTGCGCCAGCCCGGGAGCCACGACTGTCGGGGCGCTCGGTTCCTCGTGAACGATCCTGTAGAGAATCGCGGATGGAGTGTCTCCGTCGAATGGGCGTTCACCGGTCAGGAGTTCGTAAGCCATGACCGCCAGCGAGAACTGGTCGGACGCCGGCGTCACCTTCAGCCCCCGACCCTGCTCGGGAGACATGAATGCCGGCGTACCCAGCAGACTGCCCGCCACCGTGACCGTCGCCCCCGCGATCCTTGCCACGCCGAAGTCGGTGACCTTCACCACGCCGTCGTTACCGACGAGTACGTTCGCCGGTTTGATGTCGCGGTGCACGACGCCTTGGGCGTGCGCGTGGTCGAGGCCTTGAGCAATGGCCGCGAGGATCGACAGTGACGTCGCGTGGTCAGGCGCAGCCGTGGCTAGCAAGGCGTCGAGCCCCCGACCGTCCACGAGCTCCATGGCGATATACCAGGCGCGGCCTTCTCGCCCGACGTCGTAGACCGGTACGATGTTCGCGTGCGAGAGGCGCCCTGCGCTCTGAAACTCCCGCTGGAAGCGGGACTCGAGTTCGGTTGAGGGATCGACGTCGCCCCGGATGACTTTGATGGCTACCGGGCGGCCGATCAGAGGGTCGCGGCCCTCGTAGACGATCCCCATTGCGCCCTTGCCAATGACCCGATTGACCTCATACCGGCCTAGGGTTTTGGGGTGATTCATCCTGACCCGGTCCCCCGAGTATGGCCGTGGAGCGCGGAAGATCTGCATGGTAGGTTACCGCGATCATGAGTCAAGAAGGACTGCTTGCTGCGATTCTCGGTACGGCGCTGTTCATCTTCGTGATGGTCCCTGTGCTCTACGTCTACGGTTCGTTGTGCACGTTCCTGCTGGCGCGCCGCCTAGGGGGAACCGAACACCTGGTTCGCATGGGTCCCGATCCTCAATATCGTGTTGATCGTCCGCATGGCTCAGCGCGCTTGGTGGTGGACGCTCGTCATCCTGGGCGTCCCGTTCGTGATCGGCATTCTGGCCGGCGTAGCGCCCCAGCTCTTCTGGTTCGGAGTGGCGGCGTATCTGGTGCCCGTCGCGATGTTCGTTTTGCTGTGGATGGGTGTCGCCGATCGATGCGGCAAGCCCTGGTGGATTGCGGTCCCTCCGCTCACACCATTCGCGCCCGGCTACCTCGCGATAGCGACGCGCCACCGCATCGCGCCCGCTGTTGCGGCGGAGGTCCCAAGGTCGCCAGGTGGAGCGCAGTCCACCGGTGCGGATGTGCTCGTGTGTGCGGCATGCGGTGAGCCGGCCGAGATGGGAGATGCATTCTGCGGGGAGTGCGGCACGCCGATCGAGTCGCGGCCCGCTGTAGATGTCTCGGGCCCGGCGGAAGTTGACCGTCCGGGAATCCCGCCGACGGAGATAGTCGAGCCAGCGAAGCACGAAGGCACACTCCTTCTGGGCGCGAAACCGTCCGCGGGCTTCGCCGTGCTGGTACGTTTGGCCGAAGACGAAAGTGAGATCGACCGCTACCCGGTCGACAGCGCAACGGTTGACATTGGGCGAGAGGCAGGGGATATCAAGTTTCCAGCGGACGGCTACCTGTCGAACCGGCATGCACGGCTGTCTTACCGCGGCGGACGCCTTTTCGTCTCGGACCGGGGTAGTAGCAACGGCGTTTATCTGCGGCTACGTGAACGCCGTCAACTCTCGGGCGGGGCTACGTTCCTGATCGGCGAACAGGCGTTGCGTTTCGACCTACTCGACGGTGGCGAGGCGGGGGCCGGTTCCGCGGACGACACTGTGATCGTCGGCCAGGAGGCCGCGGGCGCCATCGGCAGTTTGACCGTGCTGGCCGGTGATGAGATCGAAGGAAGCCGCTACGTGCTGAACGGCGATCACCATCGCATCGGCCGCACGGAGGGCGACATCGTCTTCACCCGCGATCCGTACGTTTCGTCGAATCACGCTGAGATCCGCAGGGACGCCGCGGGCGTTTTTCTCGAGGACCTGGGTAGCAGCAACGGCACGTACTGGCGTCTGGGCAAAGAAACCGAACTCCAAGACGGGGACCGACTCCGGATCGGACAGCAACGATTCCGTGTCGAGCTGAGCTGACCGACGGGAGAAGCCATGCATCTCAAGGTGACACATCTACACGGCGGTCGAGCCGGTGGTGTCGAGTACTTCGACAACGGTCCCGTGATGATCGGCCGCGACCCCGCCAGCGATCTGAGGCTCGATACGGACGACGACACGGTCGCCTCCGGTCGTCATGCCGAAATCAGCGTCGATAGTGGGGCTTTCTGGCTTGCCGATGTCGGCAGCACGAACGGCACATTCGTTGCGGGCGAGCCGATCACGCGTCACCGGCTCCGTGATGGAGACATCGTAGAGTTCGGCCGGGGCGGGCCACAGGTTCGTTTCACTATCGAGCCCGGGGAGGCTCCGGTCGCCGATGTCCCGGGGACCGAGACACGGATCGCCGCCGCCATTACGGAGGAGCGGCAACGCACGATCTGGGGCGTTTCCGGCCTCGACGTCGCGCTCTTGGTGGCGATCGTCGTCCTCGCCTGGGTTGGCCGCGGGCGCCTGGTCGGGTTAGGCGATGAGATCGACGCCACCAACGCCGCGATGCAACAGGCCGCCCGTCAGCTCGAAACGCAGGTCGACACACTGCGCAGCGATCTCGAGGTCGCTGACCGGGAGCTCGAGCGCGATGTGGCCACGGTCCAGGGAGATCTTGCCCGGTCGAGACAGGAGCTCGATGGCCGCATTGGAGTGCTCGCAGCGCAGGTGGATGTTGCGGAGGCCGAGCTGAGTCGGGTGGGCGCGTTGGCGGAGCAGAATAAGGAGAGTCTCCTCGAAGGACTACGTTCGATCGAGGACCGCATGAGGGCGACCGACTCGAGGGTCGTCGCACTTGAGGCGGCGGCGGACCAGACTGGAGCGCGTCTCGACGACCTGAACGCGAGACTCGCGTCGGCGCGTTCCGACCTACAGGCTCTGGAGGCGCAGCAGGGTCAGGATGTCGCCGCGTTGAGCACCTCCATCCAGGAGCAGGCCGGTAAGGTCGCGGCCATCGATGGCGTTGCCCGAGCCGCGCAGGCGCGGGCCGGCGAGCTGCGCGACGAGGTCGACGCCGCTCGGACACGCTTCGCGGAACTTCAGGACCGCTACTACCAGTTGTCGCACCGCGTCCACTCCATCGAGGAAGGCGCGGATCCGCGCGCTGATGTTGTCCGGGAGTCAACCGAATCAGTGCCACCGGCCGGCTCGATGCGATCATCGGACTCACGCGCGAATCCGGTTACGCCGGTCCCGCCGGACGGGGCACGCTTTGATTCGAACGATCCCGGCGCCGACAGCGTCACGCCTCGCGGTGGCGACGCCGGTGGCAGCCGTCTACTGACCGCCGGGGTGAGGATTTCTGCGTCGACGGCACAGGCCTCTAACCCGGCTGCTTTCGCGATCGATGGCGACTTGAGTACGTACTGGCTGTCGGAGACCGACGTGCGGCCGTGGATCGAGCTAACGCTGGACCGGCCGTATGTCATCGAGGCCATCGAGATCGCGGTGGCGCCGTCGCGTGCGATGTTCCTGGAGTGGGCGAGGCTTAGCGAGGCGCTGTTCGAGTTCCCGGACGGAAGCGGCCCGCGCTGTCGCTTGGAAGACTCGCCGGGCCTGCAGTCCTGTCCTATCCCGGAGCTGACGGCGCGATCCTTCCGGATAAAATGGGCCGGCTTGATTGAAGGGCGGGCAGATGCGATTCAGGTGCTGACCGAGATCCGCGTGGTAGGCCGTCCCGCGCAGTAGCATCGCGCCCTGTATCCGTTGGCGATGGCGGGGCTCAGTGCTATGGTCAGGCGGGCTATCGGGAGCGGCCGAGGAACGCATCATGAGCGACAAAGTGTTCTGCCGATCATGCGGTAGCACCATGCGTGCCGGCGTCCGGTTCTGCCCTAAGTGCGGCGGCGCCCGCGAGGATCGCGCCCGCAGGGGGCCGCGCGACCGTGCCGCCGGGCGACGTGCCGATCGAGGGAGCGGGGGAAACCTGCCGGCTGTTTCTGGCAGTCCACTAGCCATCCTGGCCGGCATCGCAGGTGTCAGTTTGACGCTCGTCGTTGCGTGGTGGTTCTGGCCCGGCGGCGACGAGAGTTGGACTGCCCCGACGATGTCCGTCCGCACCGTGGCCTCGCTCGAGTACACCGACCCGGTTCAGGTGACGATTGGTCCGGACGGCGGGACACTTGAACATCCCAGCGGCGCCCGTGTCCGGTTCCCGCCAGGGGCGGTAGAGCAGCCAACCGTCGTGCGCGCGGCAGCCGCAGCAGGTGGCTTCCGGACTTTCGACGCGGAGGTCCGTGGCACCGTCATCGAGGTGACCACCGATCAGGCGGTCGACGAATTTCCGCAGCCCGTCACTGTGACGATCCCGTTCGAGGGCGACGCGGAAGGCATCACCGGTGCCTACTGGCGCGACGGCTTCTGGCGGCCGATGCTTGGCGAGGTCGATGCCGAACGCAACGAGATCAGCTTCCCGACCTTGCACTTCACATCGTTCACGGCGGTCCGGATGGGCGACCAGCGGCTCGACTGGGCCGAAGTGAAGACAGACGAAGTGCCCGTGTCGAAGCGAGGCATCCCGCGAGGAACGGTCGCGGTGCTTTCGGTGCCCCTGCCTGCATGGGTCGAGATCGGTGACAACGTCACCGGCACGATCGATGCGTCCGACACATTGCTGGCGTTCCGCTACCCCGATGCCGCGACGTTCACCGGTGCCGGCTCGGTGCGAAGGCCAGTCTTCGGTCGAGATACACCGGACAGCATGCCGGAGCGTGGCGGTGGGTTCGTGGATCGGTCGGTCGACCGACTGAAGTTCCTGGTCTTCGTCCCGGACGATGCTGAGTTGGGCTGGCGGGACCTCACGATCTATGTGGGAAATGAGCCAATCACGGTTCAGCAGGCGTTCTTCGTGGCACCGAGGCTCGCGATCGTGGTGGATATAGACGGCCTGCGCCAAGATGTCTTCTACGAGGTGCTCCAGGGGGAGCGCGACAAGATCCCGACCCTGGCCGGGCTCTTCGGCAAACCGATCGGGGACCAGACGGTCGGATCGTGGGGTGCGCTCGGCTTTGAACACGGCCTTGCGATCAAAGGGGCTACCACGGTGTTCCCCTCGTACACCTTTGCTGGCCATGCGGCGATCTTCACTGGTCGGACGCCCTCTGAATACGGTTTCCCGGGGAACGAGTGGCTGGATCGGCTGGCGAATCCGCCACGGCGATACGCTTTCACGAGTCACGAAGTGCCGGTGTGGGGCGGCGCCATCGCGCACCGCAGTAGTCTCGAACAGCTCTCGCAAACTGGTGTCGCTGGCTACTTGCCGACCTGGTCCAGTAATTACCTGGAAAAGGACGACCCGTCGCAGTCGTTCGACAGCGACGGCCTGGCGAACTCGGTGCTTTGGCCTGACCCTCGCGATGGGGACAAGACGGTGTACGACAAGGTCGCGGCGCTGGGCTTGGAAAGCGTGATTTCCTTCAACATGTACTTCGGCGACGCGGTTGACAAGACACACAGGATTCCGGCGAGCTTCGGCGACCAGTTGACGTACGCGGTGAGCCGTTCCGGCGAGGCGCGCTGGTACGACTCGGAAATGGCCCAGGAGTTGGGGGAGTTCCTGGCTGGGGAGGACAACGTCGGACTCCGTGGCTTGCGGACGCACCGCATCGCAGCCGCAACCTTCTACTTCGGTGGCCTGGACCACGGTGGTCACCTGAACCCTGGAAGGGTCGTCGACAAGCATCGCGATACCCTGCCGTTGCTCGACGCGCAGATCGGCAAGGTCATCGACATGGCCATGAGCCAGCCAATGGTCAAGCAGGCGATGTGGATCGTCACGGCCGACCACGGGCAGTCGGACGTGAAACGCCTGGTGGAACCGACTCTCCGAGAACTCCTTGCCCGAGATCCGGTGGACATCACCGATGTGCAGCGGCTTTCGGAGGCGATCAACGAGGCCGATCTCGGCGGCGCAGCGGGCTTCGGACCGACCACGAATGTCCCGGACTACTGGGCCGGCGTTCGCGCCGCGACGGAGCAGGCGCCGGCTCCGGTCCCGGGAGCGCCCCGCGATTCGCCGCTCCGATGCGACCTCGAATCCAGTGTAGAGCGGGCCGCACTGATGGCAGCCATCGCCAGTGGCGACGACTCTCACGGACCGGGGTGGCGGAAAGTCGAAGAGAGCGACTGCGTGATCGGTCTCAACGGCGGCTCGGCGCATGTCTATTTGCGCGCCAAGCCGCCCTACGCGGACGGGCCAGCGACCTGGGCGCCGTGGTCGGGGGCACCGTCCACGGATCGCGTACTAGAGGTCGCCGAGTACCTGCGCACGCAAGCCCAACGCGGCGGCACCTGGTGGTGGCCCGGCACCCATGACATCGCCGAGGGATCCCAGATCGATCTCATTCTCGTGCGGATACCGGAGGGCGGATCTCCTCCTCCCGAAACTCGCGGCCCAGCCGATCCCTTCCGGAGCTGGCCCTATCAGGTGTACGACATGAATTCCGGACAGGTGACGGATCTGTCGAGCTACCTAGCGGGCAACGCCGTCTTTTTCGATGGTCCTTCCGATTCATGTCGCTACTGCTGGGACTCCGGGGACCGTGCCTTCATCGAAGAGGCCATACAAGGCATGAACTCCTCGCGTTCTGGGGACATCGTCTTGCTGGCTCGATACCCCGATTTCTTCTTCGAGCACTCATACGACCCCGGTGCGCACGGCGGGCTCGTGAGCAACGACATGCTCGTGCCGCTCGCCGTGGCTGTCCCTGGAGAGTCAGTCGGCAGCACGCGGCGTGCACCGACCGATGTAACACCTAGTCTCACGGAACTGGTCGCGAGTGCGATAGATATGAGGCGGAAGGTTCGCCCGGGGAATCGCGATGTCCCCGCGCTGGTACTCCGCTACCAGACGCGCCGAGTAGGCGTTACCCGAACGGAGCTCTCTGAAGACCTAGTAATCGAAGATGTTCTGGCAAACCGCTCGACGGCCTCCGAGGTCAAGTACTACGTCCTCAGGATCTACTACTGGGAGGCGTCGGGAGACGGGCGCAGTTCCGGCCAAGGCGAAGAGTGGTTCGAGCTCGTGGCGGTCTCTCCCGAACGTCAGTTCGACGCCGTGGTGTCGGCACGGTGTGCGCGTCTCGCGCAGCAGCATTCCGGCGCCGCCGTTCACGGAGCCTCCGTACACGCCGGTCCGTCGGACACGGCGCCAAGGGGGCTGCTCCCACGGGTGACAATCGACCCGTCGGCCGCACCGCAGAACGGCGCCCTTTGCGCTCGGTGACGATGGCGGACGGACGGTCTCGAGGACTGCGGTGGGACCGGGTTGCCGCGATCTCGGTCGCAGTGGGACTGATCGCCGTTGCGCCGGCGAATGCCAGGCCGCCGCACGCCACCGGGTCGCCATTCCTTGCGCCCCAGGGTGTCCTGCCCTCCTGTTCGCTTTCCTTGACCGGTCTCATCGGCGGGTTATTCGCCGGTGACGAAGACGAGGACCTGCGCCCCGTCTTGCCGACGATCGAGGAGGTCAATCAGGTTCTTGGCGGCGGGTGGATCTGGCCATGGGAGGACGAACTCGCGGAATTCGACACGGAGGAGGAGTGGCGTGAGGTTCAGAGCGATCCTCGCACCTCTCTCCTCGCCATCCGCACGGCCCTTCAGTTGGTCTCGGACGAGGACTTCGCGGCGGTGGTTGGCTCGATGGAAGACACGGCGGATCGAGCCGAGCAGGATGAAGAGGGGCTCGGCCAGGTTGCCACCGCACTGGGGCTGACTGCGTTCGCGCGGCAGATCGGCGAGGCGAATCCGACCAAGGAGGAGTTCATCGGCGCGCTCGACGAGATGTACTGTGGCACCGTCGCCTGGTTCGGCAACGAGTACATGCGCACGCAAACCGTCCCTGGTGCGCAGACGAACGAGTACGGCGGGACCGACGTCGACGTCGATATCCTCTCGATCGACGTGACCCTGTACGCGCCGGGCACAGCGGAGCGGCTCGCCGCCGCTCACCCCAGTCGAGCCCAGGTGGCCGATCTCGTGACCGCCGAGCAGGATAAACAGGCGCGCTTCGGCGAGGGGCGCCGCGTCGAGGGACTCCCGCGCGCGCAAGAGGAACTCGCGCGACTGCTCGCCCGCGACACCAGCAACTTCGACGCCGACGAACTACGGGAACACGAGGGCTGGGTCGAATACTACGAAGAAGAGGTCGAAGACATCACGTCGTCGCAACCGGCGGCCGGAGGCAAATACCTGAGCGGTATCGCCGATGGTTGGATGTACTGGACCGGATCCAAGAGTTCGGTCCGGAACGACATGATGGTGGTCGCGCACCTCCAGCGCGGCCTCGGCGTACTGAAGATCAGTCGCTCCGGGAGTGGCCCCTACGCGGACGGCTCCGTGGACCAGGTGGTCCGCCTAGTCCAGATGCTCGTCGAGCGCATGGAGCGCTTCGAGCGGTAGGAAAGGCGCGCCCGGGAGGATTCGGCCCCTCGACCTGCGGACTGATGCTCCTCGGGCAAGGCCTGGAAACAGGGCTCGCTCGGGCATTCTGCCCAGAAGTCCAATTCGACGACGCCCGCCGCATGGTCGGTGTTCGAGAGCATTTCCGGATAGGTCGTCCAGTTCGTCGGGCGAGTCTTGCGCGTCCCCCAAAGGCCGCGACGGAGTATCTCGCCGCGCTGGGAATGAGAGGCCAGGTTGCTCGATGGCAGGATGTAGTCCAATCGATTCCGGTAACCGCAGGGGCGAACCTGCCTGGCCTTCCGGCCAGATCGAACCCCGGCAGCGTGTAGACATCGACCAGCGAACTGGTCGGCGTGAAGAGGGTTTTGAGATTCGTTGGCAGCTGGTCTGCGTTCAGAGTGCCCACCGGTGCGCAATGAACTGGATCATCCGCACCCTGCCGCCGCTAGGGTCGATCGACGCGCCGGACCGCCGCTACAACCGTGTGCACCTCCACGATGTCGTCTCCACAATGTCTCCACGACTGGGGTCGACTCCAGGAGACTGGAGGGGAATCCAGGGCACTCAAATAGAGGCGGCAAGTCTCGACTTTCCAAGCACTTGTGACGAAAGTCGTTTGCCATCAAGTAGTTAGCAGGATCGGCCTAGTTGAGTTCGTTTCCCGCCGCCCTGGCTCCCGCTGGTGCCGCCGCATGGGGGCAGACCCATGGGACGGCCTTCGCCTTGCCGCGTACCCACACCACTGGATAACGCCAGCGCGTCGCGCCATGATCTGCTTCTGCCCGCTCGACCTCTAGCCGTTGGCGTTTGTGGTTGTCCCCGCATTGGGGTGTTTTGACGGCTTCGTCAAAAGTTTGGTCAAAGTGACCTCCCTCTTTCGACTGATTCTGGCACGCGGACAGTTCGTAGACCAGGTACCAAAACGGTACCAATCAGCACTGAAATCGACTGATCTGGGGCGAATTCGCCGCAAGCAGCACGAAACATTGAGCCACATAAGTCCCATGAACAAAGGACTTATTACTGACCCCCGAGATCACCCGACTACCTCAGCACGTTGTGCTTGAAGGTCAAGCCTCGGAAACTGCGGCTCGCCTCGGTTTAGTAGAAACGAACAGTGAGTCTCGTCGCCGAGCGGAGCCCCTAGGTCCAACACAAGCTCAGGTCGCCTCGCCAACGGACACTGGCAGGAAGATGGTCCCCGCACGGCTTGCCCCACAGACAGGAGACCCTGCCATGAGGACACGGCGGCTCGCCACCGCATTCGTCAGTGCGACCTTGCTTGTAGCCTCAGCGACCGCGTATCCGGCAGTCGGGACAGGTAGCAGCGTCGCATCCGACACCCAACAGGTCACGATCAGCGCGAACGCGAGGAGACTCGTCAGTGGCGACTGTGTACGGATCAGACAACCAGGAACGGGGAGCCAGCCGTATATCGTGGAGAGGCAACGAGTTCTGAGAAAGGGCCTTGCCCAACCGGTGAGGAGCCCGAACAGCTCTGAGTTCACGATCTTTCGTTTGGTTGCGAACTACCCTGGTGCCACGACTGGGGCTCCAATCCTGGCGGGGGACGCAAATCAAGTCGCGCTAGAGATACCGACGCCCGTACTTGCAACAAGCACTGCAGTGACAGGGTCGGGGCATGCTGTGGACGTCCGTGACTCCGACTTCAAGCTAGTCATGGAGAACACTCGCGGGAGCTTTGTCATTTCGCATCGCACTGCCCCGAACGGCGCAGCCGGAACGCAGATCGACGCGATCGATATTGCCGGTTCTCTGTCGAGCACAGCGAATGGGTGGTACTTGAGGCACGGAAGGCGGCCCGCGCAGCACATGTACTGGCACAGTGATGGCCAGGTCGCACTGGTGGCCGACACGAACTGGGCTCAGGAGTTTCTGTTCGAATATGTGACGTGCCCGTAGTGGAATGCGGCGGGCTGTCCCCGAGGCGCGAGCGGCGGTGCTACGACCGCCGTGGGGCCTAGTCGCTGGAGCTAGACCGGCTCGAGCGCCGTTTTCTGGGCGGTGGTGGAATCGGCGGACGGACCCGCGCCACCATTTGAGGGTTGGTCCTTCGCGTGCGGTGGTGCAGTCCTCAACGCAGCCGCTCTCCTCGCCGATACAACGCCGACGTTGAAGAACGGCACAGGGTGAGGCGACACGTTGCCTGCAGCGTCAACACGGCGGAACGACGCGTCCTCAAGAAACACCTCCTCCGCCAAGTACTCGTAGACCTGCAAAGCCTCTCGCACTACGTCGGCCAGCTTCGGAGCCCCCACGGTCTCCTGCAGACGCTGGTAGCGCTCATAGTCCCCTCTCGAGAGGTCGCATACGATGCGGAATCTCTCAGTTGCCATCTTCTTTCTCCGTAGATCAGCTACAACAAGATCTCCACGCCGATCCAGAAGATCCTCGCCAAGATCTCAAGCACCCACATGAGCTCATCGTAGCTACCCGTCGCGATCGCCCAACCAGCCGCGCCGCCAACGGCAGCGCCAGCCGCAAAACCTGCCAAGGCTACGAGCCAAAGACGAAGCTTGCCGGCCGGCGACGGACGGCCACCATCCACCAACACGACGACTTGCGTGTTCGCGAACGGCGCTCCAACTCCAACCGGGTCCTGGCTTTCCGGCGACTCGCCGTCGGAGACGGAAATCTTCACCCGCCCCAACACCCGCACGCCGTCGGCCCAGATGGACTGGATCGCGTTCTTAAGTTTTTCGGTCATTCTCGCAGCTCCATAGAGCGAGCGAGAAGGGCGCGTGATCTCAGTTTTCGCGCCCGTCTGATCCCCTTCTGCTCAACCCGAAGAAGGTCCGCGCCGACTCAGCGCAGCAGGTCAGTTAGTGAAGGTGATGAGATCACGCAGTGATCAGACGAGCCAGTGGTTAGATCGCCTACCCCAGAGCGGATCAACTCCGCCGATGTTGACCAGGTCGATACCGCGAGCCTCGAAAGGACCGCGGTACGGGTACCCGCCATAGGCATCGACGAGCGGCGGCTCAAAGGGCAAACGTTGATCTCTCCGCTCCGACAACGTGTCGACGACAAAGACGATCCTGGGTCGTTGGCTCACCTCACACCTCCTGTGAGTTCGCGGCGCGGCCCTAAGCCGCGACGCGGGTTACGGCAGATCGTGAACCCGAGGGATTCGAGGTCTCCGTTCTGCTGTTGAGAATCAGTGTACATGCTCGTGGTGCCGAATGCCACCTTTCGGCTCCAGACGGCACCAATTGGTACCCTTTTGCTCACATCATGACGGACCCGATGGCACTCGTCCGTCATACCCGTCCCTCTCGGCCACCGGCATTCGCCGACAGGCTCAGGACCGAGCAGGCAGATCACACGGCGGGGCATTCTCGAGTTCGCCGCGCGCAAGGCGATGCGTCGGGCGGAAACGTGGAGCCCGTCCATATGACCCGGCCACGCCGGCGCAAGTCATCCATGCCGCTCTGCTGGCCCGGTTTGGGCAGGACGCGGAACGGCGGGCACTGCGCGCTGTGACCAAATAGTCCCCACCGAAAGGCGTTTCTCGGATGTTCGCGGCTAGTTCCGACAACTCGTGTCGCGTCGACGATTCCCGCAGTCCGCTGGAACCGTTGGAGATACAAGGCGCGCCCGGGAGGATTCGAACCCCCGACCTGCGGATTAGAAGTCCGCTGCTCTATCCAACTGAGCTACGGGCGCGTAGGTCATAAGTCTTTGAATACAAAGAGTTTATGACGTGATCACTAGAGTGTTGCTGAGCGTCACGGTCAGCACGTAGCCGAATACGTAGCCGGTGCCGTCCAGCGGGAGCAGATTCTAGCTCGCCTGTAGGTGCTCCAGCGAATACGGGAATGGGTAGCCGTCACTCCATGGTCGCCCGGAGATTCTGGCGCTGAAGCGACCGCAGTCTACTGGGTAGCGTGCCACGCTCGCTCGATCCGATCGTGGTGCCGCCTGTAGACAAAGGATGGGATCGGCGGTGCGGTCGCCGTCGCGATGCTGTAGTCGCCGAAGACGGCTAGAGCGTTGGGCGGGTCGTTAAGCGTCTCGCCGTCGAGTCGACGAGACACCTCTTTGGACTTCGTCGCGGCAACGGACCAGGCCCAGGCATCTGTCAGGACGTCGGAGAAGACAAGGAACGAGAGGAAGACGACCCCGATGCGGGCGACCGTCAGGGCGTAGTCAGCGGACTGCGCGCCCATGACGATGGCGAACGCGACGAGGACGAGAATCAGGAGCACCGCCGCGAGGGCTCCCATCGTCATTGCCGCAGTTCGGTACAGCTGGTGCGACCAGAACGCGCTCTCTTGTATCAAGTCCCTGAGACGGTCTGGACCTTGGGCCTGAGTTGACGCGTAGTAGTCGTCGTCCTCGAAGCTGGTTGCAGTCTGTTCAGCCTGCTCGCTGAACTCAGCGCGAAGATCACGAAGGTCGAGCGGACCGGGTGTCTTCCCGAAGGCGTTCCACAGGAGGGCGGCTCGGCGACCCTTCTCCGCTAGCGCATGACGTCCTACAGCGCCATACACGCGGCAACCCCAAGCGAACGCCTCCGTCCCGAGCGCGCCGAGCGCGAAGTAGTAGTGCCATGGACCACTTGCCCAGACCGTCAGAGTCGTCAACACTAGCGTCGCGGAATGAGCTAGCCGGCTGCGAACGAGCCATCGCTTGGCGACTTCGTGTTCGGCTCTGCTCAGAGCAAGAAGTGATGGGTTCGAACCGCCTGTCATGGCCGCGGCATCCTCCAGTCAAAGAGCCGGCGCCACTCCTCGACAGCTGCCTTTTCCTGACCGTTGTCTTCCATCCAGACGGCGCGCTCAGCGATCTGCTGAGCTTCCTGGAACGCTGTGGATGCCGTTCGGCGATCACGCTCGGACATCGTGTTCACATCTGGACCGATCCCTGCCGGATCTGGCCACGCTCGGTCAAACTCGTCTGCTGCCGTCGCCAGGAACCAGACGATTTCGTCCTGATACCGTCCGAACGGAGACGTAACCAACTCGAGCGCCATGACTTCGAGCAGGAAAGAGGGGTCGACGGGTTCTCCGAGTTCGCGGTTCGCGCCTTTGACCATCTTGACGAACGGCACGAACTTCTGGTCACAAGCGGCGTTCTTCTCGGTGGTCATCTCGTGGTGCCGCTTTGGGTTCGTAGCGATCCAGCCGCTAGACGTGTCAGGGATTTCGTAGCCGCCAGTCTTGCGTTTAAACGCCGGAACGACGTCGAAGGAGAGGATCTCCTCCGAACCGAAGTCGATCGTGCAGGCCATCCGGTCGATCGTAACGCTGTCGTACTTCTCGTCGAGGAGCATCTTCAGCTCTTCGAGGAGAGCCCGCGGCCCCAAGTCACGGAGATGACCCTGTTCCCCCGAGCGTCGGACGACGACGAAGATGTCAACGTCTTTCAGCTTCTTCGTCTTCGTGTGCCGTCGATAGCTGCCCGTGAGGAAGTCGTCCTCGAGATCCCAGTGGCTGGACACGTGGTCACGGATCGCCCTGTGCCGCCGCGCCGCGAGATCGCTCTCTGTTTTGGTGATCTCAAGCTGAGAGCGAAGTTTCGCGAACGCCTCATCTACGTACGTCATAGCCGATCCCTAGCTCAAGACTCTCATCGAGGCCGTTGCGTGAGGTCCGGAGCCGAGGACCCCGAAGTTGTTTGCCTTCAGGCCAGCAGTGGAGGTTCGCTTTGTGGGCGACCAGCCGTCCATCGGCGAGTGAGCTCCCTGAAACGTACAGACAATGCGGTAGGTCGTCCCGCGGGGTACGCTGGCGAGCTTTGCTCGGTACCGCGCGAGTTTGGCTCGCTGGGCGGCGAAAGCGGCGTTACCCAGCCCCGTGGCCGAGTAGGTCACCGGAAACTCGAAGATCGGCGCTACTGTGCCGTTGGGTTGGACGCATTCCAAGACCAGCTTTTTCAAGGACGCCTCCAAGATCCACTGTTTGATGGCGGCCTCGTCCTGAGCCCAATCGCGGTACAGACGAGTCGCGTCGATACCGAGGCTCGCCAGAAGATCGCCAACCGTCCCCAGGATGAGGTCGGTGAGATAGGTCGCTGTGTTTGTACGCGTATGCGTGGCCGTGACAGTACTCGTCGGCATCTCACTCCTTCCTTCGAGCGAACGCGTCGAGATCGATGGACGATGCTGCTTGGGTGGTGGCCTTCGCGTCGTCCGGCGGCACGTCGACCGACAGGCAGTCGTGTTGTTTGGCCGCAGCGGTCACGATTGTTGCTAACGGATCGGGCGTCGGGAGGTAAAGCGTCCAGGTCTTGGCCTTTGCGGCGCCAGGTACTGCGGCGAGATTCTCGTCGAGGCCTACGGCTCGGTCTCCGGATACCGTGGTAACGCTCAAGTGGAGCGACGCGGCAACGAGGACGAGCGCGTTGCCATCGAGATGACCGCCGGCCACGAGGGCGAGTAGCGCGGGGCGTGCCGTGTCGAGTGCCGATTCGACCTCGTCAAGCTCGAGGGTAGAAGCCGCCAGGGTGTCGCGGAAAAGGTCGCCGATCGTCGAGACAGTTTCGCTGGCGGAGCGCTCGGGCGCAGCGGCTATCTCTCTAGAGCGCTGCATCGCTGGCTTCCATCTGTAACTCCATCGCCCCGAACTCCCTGCTGGTTTCGGTGAGATCCTCGATGGTGAGCGTATTGGGATCGAGGATGGACTCCCGTCGACGCCCCAACGCCTCCGTAACGACCTTGCGAACGCGGCGGCCGTCAACGCCGATGAGAGAACATGCCGCCTCGTCCAGCCGAGAGTCGCCAGCGAGTTTCGCAATTCCGGGGTAGGCCTGTCCGAAGTCCAGAAGCGTCCTGCCGAGAATCGCTTTGATGCCGTCTGCATCGGGAAGTGGGATTTCGATGGCTACGTCGGACCGTGACTTGAACGCTTCGTCAAGCGCGTCAGTGAAATTGGAGGTCGCGACCGTGATGATCGACGGGTGCTCGCGGGCGACCGAGTCGAGAGCCGTCAGTACTGCATCGGTCGCTCGATGCACATCCGCGGGGTTCGCCTGGAGCGAAGCCGCGCTACGCGACACGGCCATCGACTCAACCTCGTCCAGGAGGACTATCGTCGGCAAGCCGTCGGCCGCTAATGAAGGAACATGGTCGGACAACAGTTCGAATACCTTCTGCTGGCTTTGTCCGTGCTCGGCGCTCATCAACCCATGCGGGTTGATTTCAATCAATCGCGCTTGTTTGGAGTCTGTTAGAGGTGCGAGTTCGTGGGCGAGTCCGCGAGCCAGTGTGGTCTTACCCGTCCCCGGTGGCCCGTGAAGCAAGACCAGGCCGTGTAGAGCCGTCACCTCAGGCGGCAGCTTCGGGCGGAGCTGAAGTGCTAGCAGCGTCGCGTGCAGCAGCCGGTCCTTCAGACTCGGTTCAACGATGATCGAAGACCAGGCGGACTCATACGCTGGGTCCGGCATCAGCTCGTTCGCGATCACGCAATCTGCGACATTCATGCTAAGGAGGTTAGCATATCCGCTAAGGAGCTTTGCACGATGCGCTCCCGGCACGTCGTACGGTATGGTGATGTTGTGAAGAAGCTGTCCAGTTCTGAACGGGATGATCGGCGCTCCGAGCCCGCTGAGCCGGTGCTGGGTGACATCTTGAGACGTGCGCGAGCGCATCGCGGGCTGTCGCTTCGCGAGGTTGAGCGAGCCACCAGCATCCCGAACGCGCACCTGTCGCAGATTGAGCGCGGCGTCATACGGCGGCCGGCTCCATCCATAGTTCTCGAACTCGCGTCGTTCTATCGCCTGGACTTCGCGCTTCTGGCAGACTGGGCCGGCTATCTGGGCCAAAGGCGAGAGGCGGCCTCTGGCATGCTCGATGCACTGGTAGGCGCGTTCGCTGAGCTCAACCCAGCTGACCAAGCCCAGGCCGTGAAGTACGTAGAACGACTACGTAACGGCTAGGTCTTCTCTGGCCGGTCAGGCCGTCGTCTTGCCCGCCCAACGTTTCGTGCGCCTGGTCGCAGATTCCGCCTGAACAGGTGATGTTCGCCGAACGGCCGATTTCCCAAGCCACGTCCCCGACCGATTACGTGGGCGGCGGGGGCTTGGCCCGTTCGAGAAGCCGCCAAGCGCCAGAAGCCCGCGTGCCTTCCCGGTCTTCGCCGCCGGCCGCCGCCCGCGGCGGACTTGGTGGTCCGCTACTCGGATCCGGACGCTGCCCAGACTCGTCCACCCTGGACGGAACGAGCACCCAACGGCGGACGTGCGAAGGTACGCTGAGCCGTCTGTAACAACGGGAGCGGAGGACATTCATACCTCTGGAGGCAACCCATGCGGGAATTGGATCGCCGCTTCAAGGAAACGCTCGAGCAACTCGCGCCGGTAACGGTGTTGATGGAACTGCTTCGCACGAAGCTCGCTGAGGAGGACGCTCCTCTCACCGAAAACGAGTTGGCGGAGCTAGCCGCGCGTCTGCTGCGCAGTGAAGACGGGATCGTAGACATCGAGTTGTCCACGGGCGAGTTTCCCGGATTGTCTCTCGAGTTCGGTCAGTCTGATCTCGAGTTCATCGATCGAGCCTCGGACGAGTTCCTGGGCACGGTGCAGCAGCTGGTGGGTGACATAGCCGAAGAGCTTGCCGACGAGGTAGACGCGACGCCGCGCGGAATCTGGCCGGGACACAGATCGGAGGACAACCAGCGGCAGACCGCTTTCGAAGCAAGGGTCCGCGCCGAATGGGGCGACGTCCTGGTCCACTTGGAGGAGTTGCGTTATGTGGCAACAGAGTTCGGGGAAGCCGTGTTCGAAGACGATGACGAACTCGACGCGGCGGGCTCGTTGCTGGCGCGTCTCCACGCCCGGGGCTGCCAGATCGCCTACGAGGTCATCGCGCTGTGTGCGGGCGGGTTCGCAGACGGCGCGATGGCGCGCTGGAGGACTCTGCACGAAGTCGCAGTCGTCGCGTTCCTGATTGCGGACGGAGGGGACGATCTTGCGGAACGTTACGTCGCTCACGAGGTCGTTGAATCCTGGAGAGCCGCCCGAGATTACTCCGCCTGTGCAGCGAAGCTCGGCTACGAGCCACTGGGGGAAATGAAACTCGAGGAACTGCAGGACCGAAGGCGATCGCTGCTCGCGCTCTACGGGAAAGAGTTCGACGGCCAATACGGATGGGCGGCGAAGCACCTTGGGGCCCAACGTCCCACGTTCCGTGACCTCGAAGAGGCCACAGAACTTGAGCACCTCCGCGCCCACTATCGGATGGCGAGTCACAATGTTCACGCTAATCCCAAGGGGGTGTTCTTCAAGCTTGGCCTTCTTGCGGAAGACGAGTTCCTGCTCGCCGGACCGAGTGGCTTTGGGCTTGCTGAGCCTTTGCAGAGCGCAGGGATATCGTTGCTTCAGGTGTCTGCTGCCCCGCTGAAGCTATTCTCGACCTTGGACAACATCGTGATCCTCAAGATCATGTCGCGCATCCTCGACAGGCTCCTCGCGGCGGTCGCGTCGCGCACCGACGAAGCTGAATCGCGGCGCTGACAGGACGATCGCGGGCAGCCGCGTAGTCTGGCTAGTTGCGTGGGCCGATGTGCCCCGGTTCCTGAGCAGCCTTTTAGGTCCGTGTAGCCCCAAACGTAGCCGTCTAACAGCGGACTGTGGCCCGTTGGTCGCGAGCGACCCGCACGTCCGGTGACCGTCCCAGCCCAAAGGCCGGGGTGCCGGAGTCTAAATCCCTTGGATTCAGTTAGTTGCGGATTCTCGCAGGATAGCATTGGTAGTCCGCTGTCCTATCGGCTGTCGCCCCCGTCGCACCGCTGAATATACCGAGCCAGCTCGGGACCAGACCCACACGCGTCGTAACGCTCCCCAGAATCGCGAATGGACGCCCAGAATGCGCGCCAGGGCGGGGGATTGGCCCTGCTACTTCCCACCGCTGGGGTATGAGAGAGCCTCAACCACACGAACGACGAAGAAGCTGGTCAGAGTTGACCCCAACGACGCCGCGCGCCGGCGGCTCGCTCACTCGCCCCGGAGAACCGCCATTGGATCCGTCCTTGAGGCGCGCCACGCAGGGATCCAGCAGGCCACCCCCGTGGCAATCGCGAGGATCAACGCGGCACCGGCCAACGTGCCCGGATCCCCGGGTGAAACGCCGTAGAGAAAGGCGCTGAGCACGCGCGTTGCCGGAAAGCCGAGCGCGCCACCCAATACGATCCCGATCGCGACAGGCAAGAGTCCGCGGCGAAGCAGGAGCTTCGACACGCCCCTCTCCGTCGCGCCCAGCGCCCGCCGAATTCCGACCTCCGCCGTGGACTGCGAGAAGGTGAAGGCGAGCGCCCCATAGACGCCGACAACCGCGAGGAGGAGGGTGACGATGGCGAGGCTGGTGAGGAGCCGCATGTAGAAGCGTGGCACCTCGATCTCTCGCGACACGCGGGCCTCCATCGGCACCACGTTCCGAGCCGGCACATCGGTGGTGACTCTTGCGACCGCTTCGCGGAGCGCCGTCCCGATCTCTCCACCCTGCCCGGGCGCAATCTTCACGACCCAGGTGAGCGTTCCCGTCGGTTCCTGCGGCGCGGAGAAGTAGACCTCCGGCTCGGGGGGGGGCGAGAGGTCGTACTGCCGAATGTCCCCGATGACGCCAACGATCTCGAACTCGCCCGCAGAGAATCCCTTCTCACCGAGGTCGAAGATCGCCCCGATCGGATCCCGGTGCCGGGAGATCCAAGCCGCAAAGGACTCGTTGACCAGGGCGGCCTTCGGCGCGCCGTACCCGTCCACCTGGTCGTCGAACCCCCTGCCGCGGAGGATCGGGATCCCCATCGCCTCGAGGTAGTCGCCCCGGATCCGCTGGTAGCGGAAGGAGTGACGGGGACGATCACCGGCCGCGGGGGGAACGCCGCGGATGTCGAGGCCCTGCCAACCCCAGCCGGTTAGAGGGATCATCCACGTCGCACCCGCGTGCTCGACGCCTGGAATCGCCTCCAACTCCTCCTGGATGCGCTGGTGGTAGGCGTTCATGGCGACGGGGTCGTCTTCACCGGCGTATCCGAGCGACAGGGTGTACGCCTCCACGTCGAAGCCGGGCTCGATCGAGGAGAGCCGCGCGTAGCTGTTCACGAGGAGTCCGGCGCCCATCACGATCACGAGGGCGAGCCCGCTCTCGAGCGCGATCAGTCCGCCGCGGATTCGGGTCGCGCGTCGCGATGCGGAGCCCACACCGCCACGACGCAGTCGCTCCGCCGGGCCGACCTGTCGCGACAGGAGAGCAGGGGCCAGTCCAAAGACGAAGCTGGTCGTGATGGCGGCCGCGAGCGAGAACACGAGTCCCCCCGGCTCGAAACCGACCTCGTCGATACGGGGGATGTCCCCCGGGTTCAAACTTGTAAAGAGCTCGAGCGAGACCCAAGCGATGCCTGCCCCGAGCACACCGGCGGCGGCGCCGAGGAGGGCGCTCTCCGTCAGGAGCTGGCGGAAGATGCGGCCCTGCCCGGCTCCGATCGCCACACGGAGCGAGAGCTCTCGCTCTCGCTCGGTCGCGCGAATCATGAGGAGGTTCGCCACGTTGGTGCAGGCGATGAGGAGGAGCAGGATCGAAGCCCCTGCAAGCGGAACAAGCTGGGTCTGGACGTTGCCGATCGTCTCATCCAGGAGTGGGTTGGCGCTGTATCCGCGGTCGGCCAGGATCTCCGGGTAGGCGGCGCGCATGCGGGCGCCGAAACCAGCGAGGCTCGCACGGGCCGTCTCGATCGACTCTCCGGGCCGGAGCCGCCCCATCACGTTGAAAGAGCCACCGCGACGGTCGGCCCTCTGTTCGTCGGAGATGAGCGAAAGAGCGCTCCAGAACTGGGCGTTCCGTTGGCGGAGAATCTGTGGCGGCCGAAAGCCTTCGGGCATCACGCCGACCACCTCGAAGGGGGTTCCGTTCAGCGAGATCGATCGACCGAGGATGTTCGGGTCGCTCCCGAAGCTGTTCGCCCACAGCGTGTGACGAAGCACGACAACGCGCGCGCCGACGGCGTACTCCTCTGGCGTGATCCTCCTGCCCAGACGCGGCTCGACGCCGACGGTCTGCCAGTACCCGGGCGTAACCCGGGCGCCGAGAATCGACTCCGGGATCGGACCCTCGAGGAGGTTGAAGCGCCCCACCCAGCTCCCCGTGATTGCCTCGAAGGTCCCTGGAGCGGCCGCGAGATCCATGAGATCCGGATACGACATGAGAAAGACCCGACCGGGCTGCTTAGGGCTCGACTGCCCGACGTGGTAGAGCCGATCGGCGTCGGGGTACGGCAGGGGATTCAACACGACCCCGGCGACGATGGCGTAACTCGTCGTCACCGCGCCCACGCCGAGCGCGAGGGTGCCGATGGCCAGCGCCGCGAAGCCGGGCCGCCGAATCCAGGATCTACAGGCGAAACGAAGGTCCATCCTGAGGTCGGCCAACGGGCGACCCAACCCGCCCACCGCTGCGCGCCACTCTCGCATCCAGGTCATCATCCCATCCCTCCCGATCGTCGTAGTCAGTTCGATCCAGGGGCGGGCGCCCCCGCGATGCTCGGCGTCACGGATCGCGTCCTCGACCCACGCGCGAACGTAGCCTCCGGCCTCTCGGCGCCACCCCGAGGGGGCCGCCCAGAGAAAGAGCGCACTGAGCGCGCGGGCGAATGCCCTCACGCGGGCCCCCCCAGAACGTGATGCGCGCGGGCGAGCGTTACCGCCCGCTCAAGTCGCAGCGCTTCCAGGCGCAGCGCTTCGCGGCCCGTCGGCGTCAAGCGGTAGTAGCGGCGCTGGGACTGTCGGCCGTCACCCGTGGCGGCATCGGCGGGTGGCTCCGAGGGCTCGACGAGACCCCACCCTTCCATCCGCCGCAGAGATCCGTAGAGCGTTCCCGGGCCCATCGTCAGCTCGCCGGCGGTGACCTGGGAGATTTCAGCCGCAATCGCGTAGCCGTGTCGCGGCTCCGGGGCGAGGGCGAGTAGGACGTGATAGACGGCCGGTGTCAGAGGCGTCGGATACTTGGTCATGTTTTGTTGAATCCGTGAAAGATGCATCTGTCACAGATATAATAGGCTACGATACCGGGATCTCGCTACCGCGGCCGAGCGCACTCGATCGAGCGACTGGTCTCGACGAGGGAACCCGACGCGGCAGTCCCGAAGCGCACAGCGGCGCAGCGGGACCAGCTTCAGCAGATCATCGACCTATCACCGGACGCCCGATGCTCTCGAGTGGTCCTGCGGCCTCCGCGTAGCCCAAGACGTAGCCGCCCGGCGACAAACTCAGGCCCGGTGCGCAGACTTCTTGATTCTGGCCCGCCGCCGAGTCGGGATGGGTACTTCGTGACCGCGACCAGTCGTGCACCTCAACTTCGAGAGTGGGGCAAAGCCCGTATCCCAAACAGTGCGCTGATGGTCAGAACGGCCGTAGCGAGGCAACAGCCTTTTCGGTAATGCGGGTAGGCGTGCGTCTTCACCACCTTGCGTCGGTCAGACAAAGACTGATCCGGGGTGGCGGCATGCATCGTGGAGGTGCGGCTTGACTCAACTCAGGACGTTAGAGCGCGAATACGGCGATCTGCGTCTGTTTGTCGATGAGGTCGAGGCCACTGCGAGGAGGCGAACGAGTTCGAAGTCGACGCCGGGACCCTAGCGGAAAACACGCTGTCTGACATATTCAGTCGCGACTATCGTGCCAGATGTTTGCGGCTCGCGCGCATGGCTCTACTTGCGCACCTGGCCTTTGCGTCCGTACGGATCAGCTGTGCGCACCGACCGCTTCTTCGGCTGCTACAGCCCGCTCACGGTAGCTTTCGGCCGGCTAGTTAGAAATGAGCGTCGTCGATGGATTGCTTAGATGTTGAAACTATACCGTCCAGACGGTATAGTTTTGTAATGAATCGACCCAATAACGCCCACGTACTCTTGGACGCCGCCGAGATCGTTGTGATGAATCACGGTTTCGCAAAATTGACCCTCGATGCCGTTGCTGCGGAGTCTGGCATCAGCAAAGGCGGGCTCCTTTACCACTTCCCTTCAAAACGGGCACTGCTCAGCGCGCTGGTCGAGCGTAGTGCCAAGGAGTGGCAATCCATGTCCGAGGCGGCCTATCAGGCAGCGCCGCCGGGACCAGGCCGGATGGCGAGGGGCCTGATCGAATACTGCTTCTCAGACGTGGAAGTTTGGTCTGAGCAGAAGCGCGCATCGGCGACGGTCATGTTCGCCGCGTTGGCCCTGGATGCGGACCTGGTTGCACCGATGCGACAGGCCTATAGAGGCGTGCACGATCGGTTGAGGGAAGACGAGATTCCCCTGGGCGTCAGCGAAACGGTAATCGCCGCGATTGATGGGCTCTGGCTGAACTGGGCGCTCGGTCTCTTCTCGATCGATGCAGAGCATTTAGGCCGGGTGCGGCGGACATTGGAGGCCGTTGTGGAGAACTCGGCCTCTTCCACGACTGACTCCCCGACGAAGTAGCCGAAAAGGCACGAAAGGAGAATCCCAATGTTCTATGACGTGAAGGCGCAACTAAATACCAGCACCGCCACGGTGCTTCTTCGCAAGCTGACGGACGGCACGATCGCCAACCAACGTCCCGACGGAATGGAGATGAAGCGCGCCCTCGCGGCGGCAGTCATCACGCCTGCCGGGGAGGTCAGATTTAACATCGGTTGTTACTGCTCGACACCGCTCGCGCACGAGAGAGCCACTGTGCTTGATGAGCACTTTGACAACCTGCAGATCGACCCGACCGGCTCCCCGGAAGAACTGTCTGGAGAGAACTTCATGGACCACCTACATACCGTAGCGAACACAAAGAAAATGTCATGAAAACCAAGTCCGCCTATCTGGTCGCCAGCTCGTTCTTTCCCGAGGATTTCACGGACGAAGCCTTGGTTCCGTACGGCGGGGCCGTGCACCCCATGCTGGAAAAGCATGGCGGCGAACTCGTTGTTGCCGGAGAGCCCCATCAGTTCATGGATCACTACGAGGGCGAGTGGAATGAAGGTGCCAGATTTACGCTCTTCCGCTTCCCCTCGATGAAGGCGCTACAGGCCTTCTGGAACTCTGATGAGTACCAGGCAGTGAAGCACCTGCGCACAGATGTGATCCCGCCGAACTTCACATTCGCTGTCGAGGCGTTTGATCCGAGCGACTGGGAATGATCGTTCGGGCCGGGCGTCGCAGCGGACGCTCGTTCTGGGCAACGGGCGGTAGGCAAGAAGAGGAAAACAAGTGTCGTTGAAACAGCTATATCCAGACCTCTGGCAGAGTCCCGCTGACAAGCGCTTTGGCTCTCTCACAGCGCATGCTTACGTGCTCGCGCTCCCGAACGATCGTGTTGTGCTCTATACGAGCACGCGGGCCGATGTCATGGCGGCTATCGCGGCCGGTGGTTCCGTCTCTTATCAGTACCTCAGCCATTGCCACGAGGTGGACGGGGCCCTATCGGCATCACGCGACGCGCTCGGCGCGCAACTCTACTGCCACGTCGCCAACAAGCCGTACTTCGAGGCCCACGGCATTCCGGGTGCCGACGTGTACACCGAGAGCGTCCGTGAGACCCACGGCTCTCTGGAGGTTATCCACACTCCGGGGCACACCACGAGCAATCTTTGCTATCTCTACGATTCGCCGCACGGCAAACGTTACCTGTTCGTCGGAGACACGCTCTATTTGGACGGGGGCACGTGGAACACGGTGATCGTGGGCTCGGACGGCGGCAATGCGAACCAGCTACGAGATAGCTTGGCGCTGCTTCGTGACGTCGATCCCGACGTGATCATTACAAGCATCTCGGTTGGCGAGACGACCGTTCCTGAGGTAACGCGAGAGGAATGGCACGTCATCATCGACGACCGGATAGCCGCACTTTGATCTCCTCGATCGAATCAACGGGCCGCTGCCGTGGGGGCTGAAAGCACTAGCCCTCGGGAGTCGTCCTCGCACTGGGAATCGTTGCGAAAGTTGTGGCGATATACCTGGCCGCGAAACGCTCCGGGTCTCCGCGTGCGTGTTGTCGCGGCTCTTGGTTGCCTCGGCGCCGCGAAGGTGGTCAACGTAGCAGTGCCGTTCCTGCTTCGCGAATCCGTTGATGCCCTCTCCGGTGCGGATGCGGTCGCTGCTCTCCCAGTGGCGGCGATTCTGGCGTACGGCGCCGCGCGTCTGCTCGCCAAGCTGTTTGGCGAGTTCCGCGACCTGCTGTTCGTTCGGGTCGGGCAGCACGCTCAGCGCGAAGTTGGGCTTCAGACGTTCGAGCATCTCCATGCGCTACCGCTCGAGTTCCACCTAGCTCGTCGCACAGGTGATGTTTCCAGGGTAATCGAGCGAGGAGTGCGCGGGATCCAGTACGCACTCTCGTTCATGACCTTCAACATTGTCCCGACCATTTTCGAGCTCGCGATGGTCACGGCGATCCTGCTCTACAACTTCCACTGGAAGTACGGCGCCATCGTTAGCGGCACGATCGCTATCTACGTCATCGCCACTCTTGTCGTAACCGAGTGGCGACTGAAGCACCGCAAGCGGATGAATGCCGCGGAGTCCGAAGCGAACTCCAAGGCCATCGACAGCCTTCTCAACTACGAGACCGTCAAGTACTTCGCGAACGAGCAACACGAGTTGGAGCGGTTCGATCGCAACTTGAGAAGTTACGAGAGTTCGGCGATATCCAACCAACACAGCCTTTCGATCTTGAACCTCGCACAGAGCGTGATCGTTGGGCTCGGCCTGGTCGGAGTAATGCTCTTCGCTGGCCGCGACGTCGTCGCGGGGACGATGACCGTTGGTGACTTCGTTCTAGTGAATTCCTTTCTCATCCAACTCTACCTGCCTCTTGATTTCCTCGGCTACGTGTATCGAGAAATGAAGCAGAGCCTTGTCGACGCCGACAGGATGTTCGAGTTGCTCGACATCACATCAACCGTGCAGGACGAGCCCGGCGCCCCGCCGTTGCGGGTGGGCGCCGGCAAGGTCGAGTTCCGCGACGTCACGTTCGGCTACGCCGAGGTCGCCAGGTCTTGGACGGCCTAAACTTCGTCATCGAACCAGGCCAAACACTAGGCGTTGTCGGAGCGAGCGGCTCCGGTAAGTCGACGATCCTCCGACTGTTGCTACGGCTCTACGATGTCGATCAAGGCGCGATCCTCATTGATGGAGTCGACGTCCGGACCGTTCAACAGCAATCGGTTCGCGCGGGTATTGGGGTGGTGCCCCAAGACACGGTGCTCTTCAACGACACCGTCGGGTACAACATCATGTACGGCGCGATTGGCTCGACTCAGGAAGACGTCGAATCCGCCGCTCATGACGCCCAGATAGCAGCCTTTATCGACGGGTTGCCAAAGGGCTACGACACACGGGTGGGCGAGCGTGGACTCAAATTGTCTGGTGGCGAAAAACAGCGCATCGCTATTGCTCGGACCATCCTCAAGGGCCCGCGAGTATTGCTGTTCGACGAAGCGACCTCAGCGCTCGACTCGCAGACCGAACAGAGCATTCAAGAATCGCTGGACCGAATCGCCTCGGAGAGAACGACCATCGTCGTCGCTCATCGACTCTCTACCATTGTGAATGCGGACCAGATCATCGTGTTGCACGAAGGGCACGTCGCTGAACAAGGGACGCACGATCAGTTGCTGGCCCGTGCCGGCCGCTATGCGGCCATGTGGGCGGCCCAACAGGAAGCCCAGGTTCACGAGTCGAGACTCTCCGCATGCCGCGAGTGGTCGCAACAGCCGCCAGCGTAGACGGCGCAAGTCTCTCCGGTCCGCGCACCTCGATTCGACCGACACGTTGTTGTCAGAGACTAATTCATTGACGCTTGTCCGGCCGAGTCTCTCTATCCAAAGCGGCGAAATGACGGCGTGCTTTTCGTTCAAGCTAGCCGACCTCCGACACCGAAGGATAGGCGGTGGGGGAGCGGTAGCAAACAAAGAGCAGCGGTGATCCACCCGGCACCACAGAGCGGTTCGGACAGATGGTCGTGACCTGGCCCCGAGAACGTCGGAGCAAGCGTATCGCCGATGCGCTCCGTCATCGGCGGCGGCTCGCAGTCATGTCTCGTGCCCGGGATCGGGGGTCTTCCGTCGGGCCCATCGCCGCATTCCCAGCATCACGTAGCCGAATACGTAGCCGCTTAGCAGCAAACCCTGGTCCGCTGGTCACGACGGTCCCGTAGAGCCCGTCGCCGTTCGAGCCCCAAGGCGCGGTCCGAGACTCTAAACTCTTTGAATTCAGGTACTTGAGGAGTCGGGCGGCTTGGCGTTAGAAGTCCGCTGCTCTATCCAACTGAGCTACGGGCGCGTCGACTGTAAGTCGTTGACTAAACAAGACCTACAGATCACCGGTAAGGCTCCAGCGACGCTTCGCTTCTAGCACGTAGCCGAATACGTACCGCTTTGGTCCCAACCGCTAGTGATTCTAGCCCCTAGGCGCACGGCGCCGAACTCATCGATGGCGGAGATTCCGACTCATGGAGCCCCAGGCTCCGTTGAGCGGCTTTCCGGACAGCTCAGGCCGTCTGCCGCGGGCATGCCTCGTGCCCCTGCGCTCGTTTTCAACGGCGGCGGTTCTTGTCGGTGCACGGTGTTGTCCAGAGTCTCTTCAACCTGAGCCGGGGCCGGTTGTAATCTCGCCACCACGGGTTGCTCCGCGCTCGCGCTCTGGATCCAGGAGAGAGGCAGTTGCCGCCTAGGGCGATCCTGCGTGAGCGCGCTTACTGCCCGAATCCGAACGTGTCGTCATAGACTGGACAATGCCTCGCGAACCTCCCTATCGTGACTTCCACGAGGCTTCGTCCTGTACGTGATCATCGGGCCGCTTCTGGTGAGTGCGGTCAGCGTGGCCCTCATCGCCGCAGGGGTCCTGAAATGAGTCTTCAAGGTGAAGATCGAGCCCGCGATCCAGCTTCTCGAGGCACTAGAGGGGTAGGGCACTCGACGAAATGATGTGTTGGTGCCGACGGAGTCTGCCCGTGCTCCTCTGTTTGCTGAGCGCCTGTTCGCCCGGTGATGGGACGCCGGCGATCGCCGATGCGCAGCCGCTCCGCTGGGGCCCCGTCGCGACCGTGACAGACGAGGGCGCGCACGCAGTCGTATCAACTGCCGCGAGTCCGCAGGACGATGGACTTCGAGCGTTGGTGACGATGCGCATTACCGACTTCTCGCCGACGCAGTTCTCCCACCATGTGAGAGCTTTCGTGTCGAGGGACAGTAGTGCGAGTTGGCAGGACTCCTCGTTGCCGGCCGTTCCCGGCGCCACGCATTCCGCGGGCGCGTCCGTCGCATTTTCGCCTAGCGGCGTCCTATATGTGGCGCATTCGGTCCGTTCAGCCGAGGAGCGTGGCTCCCAGGTCGCGGTCCACCGGTCTCGTGATGGTGGTCGGACGTGGGGCCTCACGACTGTGATTCCGGTGCGTGTGGCCGACACGCCCAAGATCAGCATCGACCAGGATGGCGTCGTGTATGTCTCCATCTACGACCGAGCCGATGATCCGCTACTGGGCCGACCGGCGTCCGATCGCGGATGGGCGATCGTGGTGGCAACATCTCGCGACGAGGCCGAGTCGTTCGAGCTCACCAGCGTTACCTTCGACAACGACCTGACTCTGGGCGTTTACAACGTGGTCACGTTCTCCGATGGGAACCCTTGGCTCGCCTTCTCCCAGTTCAGCAGCGATCCCGCTACCAGGACTTCGAATCTTTATGGGCTGGGAAGCTTCCCACTCAGCATCTCCGTCGCAGACGTCGACCACGTGGCCGAACTCGGGCGCCGCATTCCACGTATGGCCAACGCCGCGGTTGACGGGGGTAGTCGATTCGTCGACCGCCTGTACGTCGCCTATTCGGTTGGGCCTTCAGATTCCCTGGTCACGGCAGTGGTCCGGTCTGACGACCGCGGCCGTTCGTGGTTCGCTCCGACGACCCTCAGCGCGCCGTCGGGCGGACATCATTCCAGGCTGCCCAGAGTTGCCGTACACGAGTCCGGCGTCGTGGGGATCGCGTGGCTTCAGACCGAGGCGGAGAGCGACCGGTGTTGGCGGATTCACTTCGCATACTCGGTCGATGGCGGTGCGTCGTTCTCGGAGCCAAACCCGGTTTCAGCGAACCCGTCGTGCCCGGACACAATCGACGAGCTGGGAACCAATCAAGGGCTCAGACGTTTCTACGGGTTCGGTGGTGACTACATGGGCCTTGCGGCGACTGAAGGTGGATTCCAGATTGCTTGGACCGACCTGTCTGCCGGAAGACTCGAGATTCGAACTCGACAGGTTGAAACAGGATGACCTGCGGCGGTCGCCGGGTCGCAATCGATGGAGGGGAGACGCCGTGAGGAAGTGGGCTAGGACGTCTGCGTTTGGGATGGTTGTACTCGCGCTCGCCACCCCGGGTCTTGTGGTGGCCCAGGAGACCGAGCTTTCCACCGTCGCTTCGGATGGTGTCACGGTATTTGGGGAGACCTATTTCGGGCACCTCGACGCGACGGCTCCGCTGATCCTCCTCTTCCACCAAGCCGACTCCAACGGGCGGGGCGAATACGGAGACCTGGCGCCGGTTCTGAACGAAGCAGGATTTCGTGCCGTTGCCTGGGACCTTCGGATGGGCGGGGAGGTGCATGGAAGCGTGAATCGCACCCTCGAGAGTCTCCCCCCCGGGACTCCGAACCGGTTCTGCGACGCGTATCCGGACATGGTGGCGGCGTTGGAGTACGTGCTCGCCACCGAGTTGGCCGACGAGGTCATCGTTTGGGGGTCCTCCTTCTCCTCTGCATTGATCTTTCACCTTGCCGCCGACCATGCGTCGGCGGTGTCCACCGTGATCGGGTTTTCGCCGCCACTTGGCGGACCGTTGGAGGAATGCCGCGTCCGACGTGCGCTTCCCCGTGTAGCAGCACCGATGGCTGTGTTCAGGCCGAGGTCCGAGATGGGCTACGAGGACATCGAAGAGCAGCGTCGCCTGCTCGAGGACGCGGGCGCTGACTTCTATGTCATCGAAGACGGGGTCCACGCGGCTTCGATGCTCTTGGACGAGCGCACCGGGCATGACATGTCGGAGACACGAGCCCTCGTGACGGACTGGCTCTGGGGCGCGATTGAACGCGGCTCGGGCTCTGATGGCGGTGAAGACGAGCTGTGACGCCCGCGGTCGGGTGCGCTAGACGGTGACCGCCTCGCTCCAGGTCCTAAAAGGCTACGAGTTCGAAGTACCCGGTAGCCGGCTGAGTTTGTCGGTGATCAACCCGCTTGCTGCTGCCGCTCGTTATCTTGGTGATGATGACGCTCGGCATGATCGCGGCGATCGGTCCGGTGCGGCAGGGCCTGCGCATCCAACCGACCGAAGCCCTGCGCGACGAGTAATGGGTGTCTGCTCCTAAGGTCCCAACCGACGTCGATCACGATGGGTGTTCAGTGTCCGGAACCGCCGCGGTGGGCTTGTTTCGTTGCCCGAGAACAACGAGGCCGGCGCCGCACATGATCGCTACGTCGGCGACGTTGAACACTCCAGTTCGCACGGGCCCAATGCCGACGTTGAGGAAGTCGACGACGCTACCGGCAACGACGCGGCTGATTAGGTTCGATGCGCCGCCGGCGACAAACAACGTCCAACCCAGCGCGGTGATCTCGTTGAATTTCTCGCCGCGGCCAGCCGCGATCAAGATGACGAGCATCAGCGCCGGCGCTATGACAAACAGCACGGTGCGCACCTCGACCGGAAGACCAGAACCGAGGCCCAGGAAGCCTCCGGTGTTTTCAGCGAATGTGAGGCGCACCGTGTCCTGCAGGAACGACTGGCTCGGCCGTCCGGCCAAGGCGCTCGTCGCCACGTGCTTCGTAGCGTGGTCGCAACCAATGGTTGCGAGGGCCGCGCAGGCCAGCAGGCACTTTCCGAGATCGTAGGGCGCTCTCACCTCAGTCCGCCTCGCTGGTTGCCGGCCATGCGGTACTTGTCTCTACGTAGCCAAGAAGGTGGCGGCACCGGACGAGTGTCGAGGCACGATCCGGCTACCCTGCCCAGTGTACTTCAGCTGCGAAGGGCAAGGGTTGATGTTCCGTTGAATTTAAACTTCAATGGAGTAGAAATGAAGAACCAACCTAACCTCGGCGATCTGCAGCAGCTCATTCTTCTCGCAGTACTCCGGCTCGGCGACGACGCGTACGGCGTCACGATTCGGTCTGAGCTGTCGCATCGTGCCGGGCGAACCCTTGCGCCCGGTGCGCTTTACACCGCGCTCGAGCGACTCGAGAAGAGGGGACTTGTTACTTCGCGCATGGGCGAACCTACGCCGCAGCGAGGCGGCCGAGCAAAGCGGTACGTACGCGTCAGTTCGGACGGGATCCGGGCACTCAGGCGCGCCGTGCGAGCGCAAGAGCGGATGCTCGAGGGTCTCGATCAGTTGCGGAGCGCACATGCCTGATCCGAACTGGCCCGAGAGACTACTGTCGCTATTCACCACGCCCGACCGTGCGTCGGCGATCGCGGGCGACCTAGTCGAGGTGAACGGCGAGGGCAGTCCTTTCTTCGTTTGGTTGGACGTCCTTCGTACAGCCTTGGGGCTCTGGCGGGGCACCGTGGCCGACGCACCCTGGCGGGTTCTGATGGTGGCGATGATGGGGTGCGTCCTCGTCGCCGGCCCGGCCATCGCGGGGATCGCAGTCGTAGCTCTGTTTCCGGCCTCGATCGGTTCGCCGGTTAGCTGGATTGCGCTCACCTGTTTCTGGTGGATCGCCGCGCTGTCTGCGGGAGCGGTGCTAGGCAGTATGGCTCCCCGTCGCGGGATGGCCGCGTGCGTGGTACTCGCGGGGGCCGGCGGGATGCTCCTGGTCACACTCCTGATGGCGACGATTTGGCAAGACGAGCCCAATATCCACCTAGTCCTGTTCTACGGCGCCGGCGCGGTCGCAGCCCTGCCCCTTCTGATCGGTGGAACGATTGCGCGAGGGCGCGCCACGGGGGCCGGGCTTGGACTCCCCGAGTTGCCTCGGTGACCGGCCGCATCCTGGGTGGGTTCGCCCTCTTGCTCGCGGTCGGCGGGGCCGCGCCCCCTCAGATCGCCTGGCAGGATCCGTCCTCTCACGGCACCAGCTTCGTCACAGTGGCGGACGGCGTGCGGCTGGAAGCGTTGGACTGGGGCGGTTCAGGACCAGCGATCATCCTGCTCGCTGGCCTCGGCGACACGGGCCACGTGTTCGACACGTTCGCGCCACAGCTCGTCGGTCGAGGGTTTCGCGTGATCGCTCTCACGCGTCGCGGGCATGGCCGCTCGTCTGCACCGCCGACTGGTTACGGATTCGCGCGGCTGGCTGAAGATGTTGCCAGCGCGATCGATGCCCTCGGGGTGACGGATCCGTTCGTCGTCGGGCACTCGTTTGCGGGCGAGGAAATGCACGCTCTGGGGTCGCGCTACTCGGACAGGATCGCCGGGCTCGTGTATCTCGATGCAGCGTTCGATCGCGGGGACGATTCTGACGACGACATCTACGCTGCGGCGGTCGGCGCGCTCCCGTCGGCGCCGAACCCCACTCCGGACGACAAGGCGTCGTACGCCGCGCTCCGTGGATTCTTGGAACGGACGCAGGGCACGCTCTTCCCGGAGGCGCACCTCAGGGCCCGCTATGTCGCGAATCCTGACGGAACAGTTGGTGGGATGTGGGCTCCCGATCGGCCGGTCCGGCTCGAGATGATGGGGGCGATGCGGGACGCGTATGCCGACTACGCTCCCGAGACGATCGGCGTGCCCGCGCTGGCCATCTACGCTGCACCGCGATCCGCTCCCGATCTGATGCGGCCCTGGTACCCAATCGACGACCCAACCATTGGCGCTCGTGTCGATGAGCTGTATCGACTACAACGTGACCGCGTTGAACGTCACGGTGACTGGTTCCAGCGGCTTGTTCAGCGCGGTCGGGTGGCGGAAATCGCTGGTGCGCACCATCTATTCGTCAGTAACCCCAAGGAAGTCATAGATGAAATCGGGATCTTCACGGCGACCCTGGGTGGAGACGCTGATGGCTAGGTCACCTCTCTGGCGTAAGCGGTGAGCGGCTAGAGCCCAGGGGTTCCCGGCGGGACGAGCCGGAACCGCTTGACGCGGATCGTACCGGCGGCGTCTTCCACGCGGGCGATGACAGTGTCACCCGCGACGAACGGCGGAGGCTCGAAGCTGATCGTCGTCGGCAAGTCGAGTCGACCGAGATAGCGTCCGTCCGCAGCAAACACATCGACGATCCGGTCCTCGTCCCAACACGGAGCCAGGTCATTGACGTCAACCGGGAACGTACCCGGGTCGCAGTCGTTCCGAGGCGAGGCGCGGCCGCTGCGCAGGGCCCAGATCTCGCCAGTGTGGGTCGGAAGGAGCTGGTTGAAGGGCGGCTTGTGCTCCGGCATATCGGTGTTTGGCCAGGTCCACGTCGGATCGGCTTCGCGAAGAAACCTGATCACACCGTGGCGATGGGCCTCGGCCTCTTCGGCTAAGACCGGGATGCGTTCACTGGTGCGCTTTACCTGGGTCACCGACCCGTCGGGGTGCTCCAACCGGAAGCTGTACTCGTTCGCCGCGGCGACGAGTCGGGCGCGGCGCGGCGTCACCATCGAATCGGCGTAGGCGAAGAAGGGCACGCCGATGAAGCGCATACCGGCCGACAGATAAGCGTCACCGAGGAAGTCGGGTAGTTCCACCATCTCGCCGGCCACACCGTTGAGGTCGTACGGGACCATGCCGGCAACGAAACTGTCCGCGGACTCAGTCCCCAAGACGTACGCGATGCCCTCCGCCGTCACGACCATCCGTTGAGGCCCGCCAACCCGACCGCCAACCAGCCGGACCGTAGCGAGCGTCGCACCCGACGCGGAATAGACGAGAAGTACGCCGCGCCGGTCGTGCAACCAAACCCGTCCCGTCGCGTCCACGCCCACCGACACAGGACGCTCGTACTCTCCGGGCCCTTCACCTTGGCGGCCGAAGTCGGCGACGTGGTTCCCATTCCAGTCGTACACACGAAGACCCGGGAGCTGGCCATCGACGACATAGATCCGCCCATCGGGCTCGAAGCCGGAGAGCCCCTGGACATTGCCCAGCAGGTACGGCTCGTCGCCGGACTCGACGCCGATCGAGGCTTCTTCTACGAGAGTTGCCGTGCCACGCCATACAGACCCCGACTCGTTAGTAACGGTCGTTGTGGCGCCGGATTCCTCGATCGACCCCCACCCAGGCGCCAGGTGCCGAGTCGTTGGTGGCGTTCGTGCAGCCGATCGTCGAGCCGACCATCAGGAGCGAAGGCAGGGCTGCACGCATGATCGTGGAACCGTGGCATGAACGGCCGCGGCCCGAGGGTACGCGTCGCATGGATTCACTCTACACGAAGGGCGGCCTACGGCCGCCAACAACGAAGGTCTAATCCTTCTCTTGTTGACCTTCGACAAGAGCAGCACTATTGTGATCGCTATTGTCGAAGATTGAGAGGAGAAGTTTTGTGGCACATGACCGCCGGGCCAAGATGCTTCAGGGCACCGTCGATCTGCTCATCCTGCAGGCCCTGTCACTTGGGCCCATGCACGGCTGGGGAGTGTCACGAAGGATCCGAGCCTTGTCTGACGACGTCCTGCGGGTGAACCAGGGCTCGCTATACCCGGCGCTGCACCGGCTCGAGTATCGCGGCCTCGTGCGGGCCAAATGGGGAGCCTCCGCCAACAACCGCCGGGCGAAGGTCTACTCCATCACTGCGAGAGGAGCGCGTCGCCTCGGCACCGAGTTCCGCGACTGGGAGCGGTTCGTGCTTGCCATGCGGTCCGTTCTAGAGGCAACCGAGGCGCCGGATCTCGAGGCTGAGGAGAGCGCGGTATGAAGGCGCTTCTTCTGCGGATCAAGCGGCTTCTGGCCGGGCAAGTCTCGGATCGCGAGATCGAGGAGGAGTTGCGGTTTCACATCGACATGGAGGCGGCGGAACTTCGGCGCAGCGGTCTCGACGAGACTGAAGCACAACGGCGTGCGAGGGCTGTGTTCGGCGGCGAGACGCGCTGGCGCGAGGCAGTACGCGATGCGCGGGGTGCGGGGTGGATAGAGGATGCAGTCCGCGATGTCCGTCTGGGGATCCGCGGGATCGCGCGGGCCCCCATGCTGGCGATCGCAGCGATCGGCACTATCGCGCTGGGCGTGAGCGCGACGACAGCGATCTACAGCGTTGTCGATCAGGTGGCGCTGTCGCCATTGCCTTATCCGGATTCCGACGAATTGGTTTCAGTCTGGCTAAGGAACCCCGCTCGCGGGGTCGAAAGAGACAAGACTTCGTGGCCCAATTTCGTCGACTGGCGCTTGGCGACAACCGGGCTGGAGTCGATCGCGACGTTCGTCCCACATCAGATGACGCTCGCGGGGGAGGACGGACCGGAGCTCGTCGCCGGAGTCGCCGTCTCAGACGGGTTCTTCGAACTCATCGGCACCGCCGTGGAGCACGGTCGTGGATTCCGTGACCATGAAGTAGAGGGCGACTTCGCCAACGTTGCAGTGATCAGCCACGAGCTGTTCACCCGTCGGTTCGGCGCCGATCCCGCGGTGCTCGGGACGACGATCGAGCTCGACCTAGCCCACTACGAGGTGGTCGGCGTCGCCGAACCTGGCCTGGCCTACCCCAGGCACACTGAAGTTTGGATCCCACAAGCCTTCGGCACGGGGAGGCAGTGGCGCGATCCACGCCAACGGTTGTGGCTGTCTGTAGTAGGTAGGCTTGCGGATGGGATCGAGCTTCGGGCGGCCCAACGTGAGATGGACACCATTGGAGCAAGACTCGAGGCCGACCATCCAGCAGTGAACCGCGGCGTGGGCATTGCCCTCGAGCCGTTGCATGAGACGGTCGTGGGCGAGGTTCACACTCCTATGCTGGTTCTTTTCGCTGCGGCAATTGGGGTGCTTCTGATCGCCACGGTCAACGTTGCGAACCTATTGCTGGCGCGCGGCGTCGTCACCAGCCGGGAACTGGCTGTCCGGCAGGCGCTGGGGGCACGTCGAGGCCGTCTCGTTCGCCAGGTTCTGGCACAGACCGCTGTGCTGGCAGGGGCGGGTGGTGTGCTCGGTGCCGTACTCGCGGCCGCCGGTGTCGTGGCGTTGACGGCGGCAGCGCCGACGGACCTGCCACGACTCGACGAAGTCGGTTTGGACCTGCGAGTTCTGTCGACTGCGCTGGCCGCGACTCTCGGCGCGAGCCTCGTCTTCGGTCTGGTACCGGCGACAGTCACGACGCGCGTCAGTCCAGGGGCGATCCTCCGCGGTGCAGGTCAGGGCTCCTGGCTCGGCGGGCGTGTTCGCCTTCGGGCTGTCTTCGTGATCGGACAGTTCGCCCTAGCTTTCGTCTTGCTTGTCGCCGCGGGGTTGTTGCTCAGTAGCTTCCTCAACTTGCGAGCAGTCGACCCGGGGTTCAGTGCCGAGAACGCACTGAGCGTCGGATTGTCGCTATCGCGCGATCGCTACCCGGACGCCCAGGCGCGCCGGGCGTTCGGGGAGTCGTTGCTCGAGAATCTGGGCGTGTTGCCTGACGTTGCGGCCGTGGGAACGGTCAGCGAGTTCTTCGTGGATGACCTCCGAACCGGTGGGCCGGTTACGATCGAGAGTCGGCCCGACGCCTTCGAGGTCGGGACCGAACCGCAGGTGGCTAGCGACGCGGTGTCTCCCGGCTTCTTTGAGGCAGCCGGCATGAGCATCGTGTCGGGGCGTGGGCCACTCCGATCGGACGCTCCGGAGGACGTGCCCGTCGCGGTCGTTAACGAGACGTTCGTACGCATCTACCTCGACGGACTCGATCCCGTAGGCCAGCGGTTCGTTTGGGGCAGGCCACATGGGGAGGCGTCGAAGTGGTTCCAGATCATCGGGGTAGTCACCGACACCCGCCGTGCCGGCCCCAGCGCGCCCGTCGATCCTGCGGTCTTTGTGTCCGCCTATCAGCGTCCCCGGAGGGATCTGGAGGTGGTGATCAGGAGCACGGGTGATGCACTCGGGCTGGTGCCCGCAGTGCGAGCTACTATTGCTGAGATCGACCCCGACCAGCCTGTGACCCGACTCCGTACGCTTGAGTCCGCGCTAGCCGACTCGCTGGCGCAGCGTCGGTTCGTCGTATGGCTGCTCGGGATCTTCGCCGTCGCTGCACTAGCGCTGGCCGCGATCGGCATCTTCGGCGTCATGGCGTACATCGTGGGTTGTCGCACGCGCGAATTCGGCATCCGCCTGGCCTTGGGCGCTGCGCGACGACGGCTGCTTGCCGAGGTCCTCGGGCAGGGGATCTTCCAGGCTGCCGGCGGCCTTGCCATCGGCGGGCTCCTGGCAATTGGTGTTGCCCGGGTCATTCGTGGCCAACTCTTCGGACTCGAAGCAATCGACGCGACGGTCTTCGGGGCCGCATCGGCCATGCTCGTGCTCGTCGCAGTGGCCGCTTGCCTCGTACCTGCGCGCCGCGCGGCGACGGTGGATGCCGTCGTCGCGCTCAGGGACGGCTGACCGAGGCTCGCGGGCCCCTTGCCTGAGAAGCGGCGGGTCGGGATGGAGCTGGACGCCCGATGCTCTCGAGCGCCTGCTCACAATCACGCTGGCCGAGAGCGTTGGTTTCACGATCGCCGAGGCCCGGCGAATGCAAGAGGTGCTACGAGTTCTCACCGGCTGCGAGTGTCCGACCTTCGACGATTGCGCCCGTGCCGCCAGGCGCTCGAAGTAGGCTCTCTGCGGTCGTGATCTCCAGCGACACGTCGAGCGCCGGGGCGCTGTGAGTCAGCGCGCCAACCGAGATCAGGTCGACGCCAGCGGCGGCCACGGCGGTCACCGTGTCGGGGCCGATGCCGCCGGATGCCTCGAGCAGGGCACGACCTGCGGTGGTCTCCACCGCTGCGCGCAACTGGGAGGGGTCGAAGTTATCGAGCAGGATGATGTCGGCGCCGTGTTCGAGGGCTTCCTCGAGCTGCGCGATCGTGTCGACCTCGATCTCGATCTTCACCATGTGGCCGACGGTGGCGCGGGCACGGTGCAGCGCCTCGGCCACCGAACCGGCGAGAGCCACATGGTTGTCCTTGATCAGCACGGCGTCATCCAGACCCATGCGATGGTTGCTGCCGCCGCCGCAGCGCACCGCGTACTTCTCGAGCAGGCGCAGGCCCGGGGTGGTCTTGCGCGTGTCGCAGACCTGAGCGCGGGTGCCTGCTGTCGCTGCCACCAGAGTGTGCGTTGCAGTGGCTATACCGCTGAGATGACCGAGGAAGTTGAGCGCTGTGCGCTCGCCGGTCAACAGTGCTCGGGCCGGGCCCTCGATCTGTGCCAACACAGCGTTGGCTTCGGCGTCCTGGCCGTCCGCGGCCTCGGGCGAGATCGTCACCTCAGGGGACAGCAGCTGGAAAGTTCGCAAGGCGATCTGTAGCCCGGCGATGCGGCCGGGCTGCCGGGCGACGATCCTCGCACTGCTGCGGCTTTCTGTGGTGACGATGGCATCGGTGGTCAGGTCACCTCCCCGGCCGAGATCCTCGGCGAGCGCCGCGCGCAGGATGGTGTCCACCAACACCGCAGCCGGCGGCCGCAGCGATCCCGCGGCCTTCGCCGTGCCGCGCGGTTCGGTGTCGGCATCGGCGCGGCTCAAACGCTGAGCTCCATCATGCGCTCGACGGCGGCGCGGGCGCGTGCGGCGATCTCCGGCTCGACGATGACCTCGTGGCTCATCGTCCGCAAGGACTCGAGAATTCCCTCGAGGCTGATCCGCTTCATATGCGGGCACAGGTTGCACGGTCGAATGAACTCGATCTCGGGCAACTCGAGGGCCACGTTGTCGCTCATCGAACACTCCGTGACCATCACCACGCGCTCGGGCCGTTCTTCGCGCACCCAGTCGATCATGCCGGAGGTGGAGCCGACGAAGTCAGCCTCTGTGAGGACGTCCTCAGGGCACTCGGGGTGCGCAATGATCGAGACGCCGTCCAGACCCTGGCGGTAGTCCCGGAGCTGCTGGCCTGTGAATCGCTCGTGGACCTCGCAGGCGCCGTCCCACAGCACGACCTCCACGTCCGTCTGCGACGCGACCCAGGCGCCCAGATAGCGGTCGGGCAGGAAGATCACCTTGTCCACCCCCAGGCCCTCGACAATCTGCAGGGCATTGGCCGAGGTGCAGCAGACGTCGGACGCTGCCTTCACCGCCGCCGAGGTATTGACGTAGGTGACCACTGGCGCACCGGGGTGCTGGCGCCGCAATTGCTGGATGTCGGCGGCGGCAATGCTCTCGGCAAGCGAGCAGCCGGCGCGAAGGTCGGGGATCAGCACGGTCTTGTCGGGATTGACGATCTTGGCGGTCTCGGCCATGAAGTGAACGCCGGCGAGCACGATGACAGACGCCTCGGTGCTGGCGGCGAGACGCGCTAGCGCCAGCGAGTCGCCCGACAGGTCGGCGACTCCGTGGAAGATGTCCGGGGTCATGTAATTGTGGGCCAGCACGATGGCGTCGCGCTCAGTCTTCAGCCGGTTGATCTCGGCGATGGTCGGCTCGAGTGCCGCCCACTCGGCGGCCGGGATGGCGGACGGCGAACGCTCCAGATCGGGCATCGAGGTGGCGGGGGGCATGGGCGACTCCGAGAGGGGATTCCGTAGGAGAATAGTTATGCTCATAACGAGCATTAGTGGCCCAAGGATACTCCCAGCCCATCAGGGGCGGCAAGTCACGGGGTCAGCTCCTCCCGCCGGGTACGCCGAGGCCGGGTCGCGGCCGTTCGATCAAGACCTCGCGGCGGAAGCGGAACAATTCGGGCGGCCGCCCCCCGGTACTCGCGCTGAGTTTGCCGGTGCCCTCCACCAGGCCGCCGCGCTCCACTAGGCGGCGGAAGTTCTGTTTGTGCAGACGAGTACCTGCCAGCGACTCGACCAGCGATTGCAACTGCAGCAGTGTGAACTGTTCGGGGAGCATCTCGAAGACCACCGGACGATAGGTGAGTTTGCCGCGTAGCCGGCCGAGCGCGGCAGCGAGCATGCGCCGATGATCCAGGACCATCGGTTGCCCGGCGGCCATTCCGCCGCTCGCTTCGGCCGCAGCCTTCACCTCGTAGAGCAGTTCGTAGCGTTCCAGCGCACGCACCGGATCCCAGGGCGTGGTGTCCAACCCAAAGGCGGCCTGGGCGCGCTCGCGGCGCAGGCGTGCCTCGTCGGCCCCGGCTGCGGTGCCGATCCACTGCTCAATGCGCGGCAGCACCTCCGCAGCCAGCGCGCCCGGTCGATCATTGCGATGGTCCTCGAGTGGGAAGTGCGCATAAACGTCGCGCCAGCCGGCCCCATTGGACGGCACTTCCTCGCGTACGAGAGCGAGATAGGCGATCGACAACACCCGCGGGCCGCCCGCGCGCTCCTCGGGGTGCCGGTTCTGATCGCCAAACGTGTAGAGCTGCTCGACGTAGCCAACCCGCAGGCCGGTTTGCTCCAGGACCCATCGACGTAACGCGCGGTCGAGCGTCCGATCCTGGCGAATGTCGAGGCGCCCCGATGGCAGCGCTGGTACCCCGGCAGGCCCGCTCACGGTGAGCACGCGCGGCACCTCGTCGCTGACGGCGAGGATCACCGCGTTCAGTTCGACATCGATGGAAGGGGGCATAGGACCTCGCCACGGCATTTGCGATCGCGACCGCCAGTGTGCCATATCGCTGATGTTGATCATCTACAAATGTGATGATATAAGAACGTGTATGTAGAACATCCCATATCACTGCTAGAGGCAACAACCAGAACATGACCGAGACGCAGCAACCGAGCAGGGACTCAGATCCGCCCCGAGCGGCTCGCGCAGCGCTGCGGTTGGTGCCGAGACAGTGGCGGGCGGAAATCGTTGACGCCCTCGATACGGAATGGCGCGAGCGCCATGACCGAGGCCGGGATCGGCGCAGCTGGTACTGGAGTCAGGTGTTGCGATCGGTGCTGGCTCTCCTACTGGCCGAGACGCGCGGCTGGTGGGGCTGGGCGGAGGCGCGACGTGCGTTGTGGCGTGGAATCCGCGACTGGAGGGCGTTGGCTTTCGGTGTGGTGCCGCTGGCAGCGGCACTCGTTGCCACCATCCTCCTGCTCGAACTCATTCAGGGCGCCTGGATCGAGGCAATGCCGTTCCCGCGGGCGAACGAACTCGTTGCGATTGGTGTGCGTGGCGCGGACGGGGCCCTCGGACCGGTGTCGCCTCAGCAGGTGAGGTCCCTCACGGCCACGAGCGGTGATCTGGACACTGTAGGCACGTACTACGCCATCTGGCAGGCCACGCTAGTCGAGGAACAGCCCGCGCTCCTTCGCGCGGTCGGTGTATCGCCGGAACTCTTCGCTGTCCTCGGCGCCCGTGCGGAAGCGGGGAGGTTGATAGCGCCTGGTGACTTCGCGGATGCGGTAGAGTCCGTCATCGTCCTCGATCATGACTTCTGGCGCCGGCGGTTCGGCTCCGACCGCGGGGTTGTCGGGCGCACGGTTCGAATGGGCGCTGAAGGGCTCCCCTTCGGGGGCACGATCACAGTGGGCGGAGATGTTGTTCGGATTGTCGGTGTTGCCGAGCGAGGATTCCGGCTCCCCGGCTACCAGGCAGATATCTACATCGGGCTGAATCGATTGGGCATGAGTTGGCGTGATGCCACGGGGAGGTCCCTACAGGCGATCGCGCGAGTTCGCACCGACGATCGGAGCAGAATCCGAGAGCTGCTGCTTTCCAGGGCGGTCGAGCCCGCAGAGGATCCGGCCGAACACTTCGCCCTCGACTCGCTTGGCGATGCCCGACTCCAAAGCGTTCGCGCGGCTCTCATGCTCGCCACCGTGGCCGTGCTGGTCTTCCTCGGCCTCGCCGGACTTAATGCGGCAACCCTTGTTGCGCTGTCCGCGCGTGCACGCCGGCGCGACTTCATGATCCAGCGGACACTGGGCGCGACGCGTGCAAGATTGCGGGCGATCGCACTCGCCGACAGCGGCGTGGTCGTTGGCGTCGCGGCCGCCGTCGCTGCGCTTGCATCAGCGCTAGCCGCAACGACGACGTGGCATGCGGAAACGGCGGCGTCGCTGGCGGCCCCGGAGCGCGGGCCGGGAGCATGGTCGATAGCGCTCGCCATTGCAGTCGGGGCGTGCTTCTTGGTCGTGCCTGCGCTAGCGGTGCGCCGGCGCGGAGGAGCGGGTCCAGTTCGCCGCGTGCTTGTTCGGGCCCAGATCGCGGGGGCCGGCATGCTTCTCGTGGTCGCGCTTGCCTCAGTTGCGGGGTTCGTTCGCTACCTTGGGGACGAAACGGGGGTTGATCCGCGTAGAGCGTTCGGGTTCACCTTGACTCTCTCGCGCTGGAACGTGCCGAGCGGAGATGAGCGTAGCGAGGTCTTTGCTCGGCTCCTGGAGAGGCTGCGCGCCGTGCCCGGCGTTGAGTCGATGGCCCTGTCGTCGCGGTTGCCCCTGAGTGTCGACAGGTCCCACACGATGCGATTTGCTGTCGACGATCCGGCGGTAGGCCGGATCCTCGTGCGAACCAGCGTCACGGCGGTCTCGCCGGAGTACTTCGAAACATGGTCGTTGCGTCTGGTCGATGGCGGTGGCTTTGGTGCGATCACTACTACCGACGACCGCGAGATCGTGGTGAACGAGCGTTTCGCGCGCGCGTATCTCGGCGCGGGGTCGTCCGTCGGTCGCGACTTGTCTCGGATGACGGCCGACGGGCAGGAGACCGGCCAGCCGCCCTTCCGGATTCGCGGCGTGGTGGCCGATGTAAGAGAAGGGGACGGAGTGGCGACTCCGCGGGTATACGTCCACTACTCCTCGTTCCAGGTCCCCAGGTTGTGGTTCGTCGGGCGCACCGAACAGGATGTGATGGCCATGCGCGCATCCATCGAGCGCGCAGTCAGATCGTTCGACGCGTCCTTGATTGTCAACGGCTTTCGCTCACTCGAAGATCTCGTGTTGGAACCAGTGCGGCTCGAATGGCGCCTCGCCCATGCGTTGGCCGGCCTGGCGCTTCTCACGATTGCCATGGCCGGTGTCGGGACCTACGGAGTGATGTCCGAGGTGGCACGGCAGCGCCGCAACGAGATTGGTGTGCGCCGAGCAGTCGGCGCCGAGCCGAGCCGGATTCTGTCCGATCTGCTTCGAGGCGAGTTGCCGGGCCTAGCGATGGCGCTAGTCTCGAGTGCGGCCGGTGGTTGGATGGCTATGCAAGCCCTGGCCCGTGTGACCTCTGTGGCCTTGCCTCCTAGCTTGTCGATCCTATTCGGCGCGCAGGTGCTTATCCTGGTGGTGGCTGGTGTCGCGGCTGGGATGCCCTACTGGCGCGCGGCTCGAACTGAGCCGGCCATTCTGATCTATGGGAGACGTTAGGTTTCATGGCGAAAGGTAGCTATCTCGGCGAGTTCGAACAGTTGGTCTTGATCACCTTGGTTCGGCTCGGTGGTGACGGGTATGGAGCACAGGTGCGGCGCGAGATCATTGCCTCGACGGGTCGCGATGTCGCGCTAGGGTCCGTCTACGCGACGCTCGATCGGTTGGAGACGAAAGGCTACTTGCGCTCGCGAAAGTCCGAGCCGCTACCCGTGCCTGGTGGCCGGGGACGGCGGTCCTTCGTGGTCACGCCGGCAGGTCAGCGGCGCTTGAGCGACGCCCTCGGATTGCTGCAGAAGCTGACTGATCACGACTTCGAATCCGCGATGGCGGCCCTCGAGAGCGGCAGCTAGACGCCGAGGAACCGGCACGAAGTTCGGAAAAGTTGCCCGCGCTGCGCGCTGGTGGCGCCGGCGTTTCGGGAAGAGCTGCGATCGTCATGAACGCGTCTCGACGCGGAGCGCCGTAGGGGTGTCGGGCAGTTCGGCGACGCGACTGATGTGTTTCGAGCAACGCGTCGGAACTGGCGTACTTCGCACGACGCTACAGCTGGTTGGGAGAACGAGGATGGCGCTCCCTTCGAACGCCACTAGCTCGATTTCGCCGGTGCGCTCCACGGCGAAACGCAGTTCGGCCAGGTTGGCCGTAGATCGCTATCGCTCTATCCAGTCATCCGTCATTTCTCGTGGCGACTTGAGTCTTGACGAGGCGCCAGTTCGCTCCTCCGTCGATACTCCACTCTTCCATCCAGTTGAAGCTGTCATCCTCGATGTCATAGAACCGCAGGCGATAGAGCAGAGTCCGGCCGTCATCGAGCTCTGCAGAGCCGGCAGCGTGCATTGCATCGTCCCTCCACTCACCGGAGAAGACTGAGGCGTGCTCTTCCTGGTTTGAACGAAGAAACGTGTGTTCCCACCGGCCCGCCATGGGCGAATAGCTTCTTAGCGTCACCCCATGGGTGACCTGCTCGCCGGTTTCACGGGAATACCCCGTCCACTCATCGACTATCAGCGTGCCGCCGTTCACGTAACGGGCCTCCTGAACGGCGTCGAGAACGGAGGTGAGCGCCCCGGTCTCAGGATCGTACGAGCGGAACTCGATATTCCACCGACCGATTACGAAGTCGAACTCCCGATGTCCGGCGTCGGGCTCCTCCGATTGCGTACTTGCCTGAATTGGGCCGCTTCCCGTGGCTACCAAAACGGCGATTCCGAGTACGGCCCACCCGGCCGCGCGATTCAGACTGATTCCTCTCTCTCTCATCAGGCCTCCTCCTGGCTCTGCTCAGATCTTGCCAAGTTAGCGACGCGGCGCGCCGTTCGGGCGGCCTGAGGCCTGCGGCCGTGCTTCGCGGGTGTGACTATCTTGCTCCAGGTCACAAACGTGGTAGCTAAGCTGATCGTTGCTCATCGGCGAACTCTGCCAGTCTGACCCGCAACGTGACAGTGCCGACTACGGTAGAGCGGAGCCGATCAGGGCTTCTCGAGGAGTTCCTTGAGTCGCCGGTAATCCCGACGAACGCTCCGTCCGACAAGGAGCTTCATGATCGGCGCCGCCAGACGGAAAAGGCCCGAGGAGTCACCTTGTACGACGGCTTGCACGTGCGACCCGCCATCCGCGCGCCGGACGACCCGCCGCGCGACATCGATGGGCATCGATCCTCCTGTGGTGCGAATTCGGATGCGGCTCCCGGACTCGAAGTCGACGACCTCGAAGGAAGACACGATCGTTTTCCCCAAGAAGGCGGCCTCCTGCTCGTACGTTGAGCCCAGCCGCAGCGGCGGCTCGCTGGTCCAACGACATTCCCGCATGCCCTGCTGCCAGCGGGGGTTGTTGGCCATGTCGGCGAGGAACTCGAAGACCTCGTCGGGGGGCCGGTCGATGTCGATGGCCGCACGGACTTCTATCACTAGTTGCTCCTGCCGGGTTGTGGCGCCGTGAGCGCACCGGAGGCGGCGGTCACGATCTGGTTGAGCTTTGCGTCGAGGTCGCCCGGATCGACCGTGAACTCGTCGTCCGACAGCAACGCCCCCAGTACACCGAACACGCACCACCGAACCCGCCACGAAAGCTCGCTCGGGTTGATCCCCGGCGCCGCGGTTACCATCGCCGGCAAGAAGCGACGGGCGACGGGGGCGAAGTGCTCCTCGACTAATGCCTTCACGAACAACGACGGCCATGCGTAGATGGCCCCGGCGAGGTTGGTTGCCGCGGGGTTGCGCTTGCGGAGGGCTATGACGGCCTCGAGGTCGGGACGCACGAGCGCCTCGAGGAGCTCGGCAATAGTGACGTCGCCGGCTGCGATGCGCGGCTCGAGTTCATCGAGCAGTTCGAGCCGCCGGTCGTTGAGCGGCCTGAGGACGCGTTCGAGCACTTCACGGGCTAACGCCTCACGCGATCCGTAGTGGTAGTGCACAGCAGCAGGATTGGCATCGGCGGCGCGCATGATCGACCGCAACGACGCATCGGGGATCCCGCGCTTCGCGAATTCGACCTCGGCGGCGTCCAGCAGCGCTGTTGCGGTATTGGTTTCAGTCATCTGATTGAATCATATGACTGAAATATCGACCTGACAATCGGACGGAATCGGATTTTCGCTTCGCCTGCGAAACTTCTCCGGATCGGTTGGCGTATTCTCCGGTGTCGCCTTTTTATGCAGCGAACATCGGAAATTGATCAAGCCATGCCGAAGAGTCTGATGCTAGGGGAGTTCGAGCACCTGGCGCTGTTGGCGATCGCCCGGCTCGGGGCCGCTGCGCACGCGTCAGCCATTCGCGTGGAGATCGCCGCGGCAACTGATCGTCCAGGCACGCGAGGAGCGCTGTATCGGACACTGGATCGCCTCGAGACGAAGGGATTCCTCAGCTGGAAACTCGAGGAGGGCGTACCGCGACGCGGTGGCAACCCGCGGCGTTGCTTCGCGGTCACAACGGAAGGCGTGGCGGCCCTGAAGGCCTGCCGGGTTGTGTTCACCACGATGTGGACAGGGCTGGATCATCTCTTCGACGAGTCGTCCAAGTGAGCGGTTCCAGGCCGCTGCTTCCGCCGCGTCTCGCGCACCTTGTGCTGCGCCTCGCGAGTCCGCGCGGGCCGCGCGGACGTTCGGCGGTCGGGGACCTGCAGGAGGAGTGGGAAGCCCGGCGGGCTCGCTCCCGGGCGCGCGCCTGGTTCTGGTATTCAGCCACGGCCCTCTTGCTGAGTCTCGAATTCGTTGCCTGGCGAGCCTGGTCAGCGGCGCTCCGATCTACATCCCACCCAAAGGACAAGGATTCTCAGATGAGCATAGCGACGCATGATCTCCGGCTCGCGGTCCGCTCTCTCGTCCGCCGCCCGCTGTTCACTGGCCTTGCGGTGCTTTCCCTGGCGGTGGGAATCGGTGCCAACACCGCGATCTTCTCCGCAGTGAACCGGCTGCTGCTGAAGCCGATGTCGGGCATCGAGAACTCCGATCGAATCGTGGAGGTCGGGAATACCACCGAGGGCGGCTTCTACGCAGTCGGCTATCCGGATCTGGTGGACCTGCGGGCCCAGAGGGATGCGTTCGAGGAAGTCGCAGGGTGGCTCCCGGGCACGATGAGCCGTGCACGACCTGACGGTGATGGCGGTGAACGCATCGGCACCATGCACGTCTCGAGTAACTACTTCGGATTGCTCGGCACAGCTCCGTATCTCGGCCGTTTCTTTCGGCCGGACGAGGACCGTGGGGTAGGTGAACACCCGGTCGTGGTGGTCAGTCATCGATTCTGGCGCAGTTCCTTGGGAGCCGATGCCGGGAGCCTCGGTACGGTCCTTCTGTTGAACCGGGAGCCCCACACCATCGTGGGCGTGGCTGCGCCGGGATTTCGGTCGCACCTCGCGGCGATTCGCACGGACGTATGGATTCCCCTGATGCAGGCGCCGGAGTTGCTCGCTCAGCCAGATCGATTGCAGGACCGGGCGGCCAGCTGGGTGATGGTCCTCGCACGACTCATGCCCGAACAGTCAGTTGAGGAAACCAACGCGCTCGTAGCGACCGTGTTTGCTCGAACGAACGCGATCGTCAACGGCACTTCGCAGCAACGATCGGCGCGCGCGGCTGTGCTGCGCCCCGTGCCCGCTGGTGGACGCGACGGGGTAGCGATCTTCCTGACCGCGCTTTCGGGCTTGGTCGTGTTGCTGCTGCTCGTGACCTGTTCGAACGTTGCGGGGATGCTCCTTGGCAACGCGGCCGGACGCCAGCGCGAAATGGCCGTCCGTCTGGCGATGGGTTGTAGCCGAATGCGCCTGGTTCGACTACTCGGTACGGAGGCTCTCGTCCTCTTCGGCGCTCTCGGGGTGCTGCTGGCACGTGGGCTGCTGGCCCGCCTCACGTTTGCGTCGTTGCCGGTGCCCTTCCTGCTCGACCTGGATCTGTCAATGGATCTGCGAGTGCTGATATTCACGCTGGCGCTCACACTCTTCACAGGATTGATCTTCGGCACACTGCCGGCGTTGCGGTCTACGCGGCCGTCGCTGGTTCCGGCGCTGAAGGAGGAGTCCACGAACGCCAGTCCGGCCGCGCTTCGGCTACGACGGGTCCTGGTGAGCGGCCAGATCGGGTTTGCCGTGGTGCTGGTATCCGCCGCCCTTCTGTTTCTTCGGTCGCTAGGCGCGGCAGAGGCGGTAGACGTAGGATTCCGGGCCGACGACGTGGTCGTGACCTCGATCGATCTGTCGTTCGAGGGGTACACGACGCCCGAGCTCGGACTGCAGTTCTACGACGACTTGCTCACGCGGGTGCGGGCGATTCCGGGGGCAGGGCCAGCCGCCGTGTCCACAGATCTGCCGCTCGACCTCAGTCGAAACGGAGCAGTAGCCGCGCTGGACTACCAAAGTCCCGAAGATCGCGAAGCGCATCTCGAGATCGAGGTGAACCAGGTCTCGCGAGCCTATCTGGAGGTGCTCTCGATTCCCGTGCTTCGCGGCCGAGGCTTCGAGCAGTCGGATACACGCGCCTCGGGGCTTGTGGCGGTGGTGAGCCAGACGTTTGCCGAGAGGGCCTGGCCGGACGCTAGCCCGCTGGGTCACTCCTTCGAGCTGCGCGGCGCGGCAGAGGGTGTCTATACGGTGATCGGCGTTGCTGCAGACGCCAAGAACGCAGAGCCCACGGAGATCCCCCGACCCTTCGCGTACCTGCTGATCGATCAGAACTACGCGCCGGGCGTGGTGCTCACGACAGTGCTTCCGGGCCCGTTCGAGCAGGTCGCGCCGGCCCTCCGGACAGCGATTCTCGAGGTGGACCCTTCTCTGTCGCTGGTGCCGGTGCGTACGCTCGCCGACTACACGGGAGTGGCGGTCCTTCCTCAGAAGGTAGCGGCGTCGGTGACGTCGTCGCTCGGGGCCATCGCACTGTTTCTGTCGGGCCTGGGGATCTACGGCATCGTGGCGCTGCTCGTCGCGCAGCGGGTGCGCGAGATCGGAATCCGCATGGCGCTCGGTGCGGAAAGGCGCGGCGTGGTGGCAAGGGTCATGTGGAGCGCCGTGAAGCTGACCCTGCCCGGCTTCGTTCTCGGCGCCATCGGTGCCCTCGCGATGGGGCCCGTGCTGCGCAGCATGCTCATCGGCATCAGTCCAACGGATCCGTTGGCACTGGTCGGCGTGATCGCCGGGCTCGCGTTGGTCGTTTGCGGTGCGACCATGATTCCGGCGGTCCGCGCTGCCCGTATCGAGCCGGTCGACGTCCTGCGCTGTCAGTAGATGCTGTCGAGGGTGCTCAACCGTTTCTTCTCTGAGGAGGGCAGGCTCGCTAGCGTTGCACCACCGGCGGAGCCTTGGGAGTCGTTTTGAACTACTCGCGTAGCGCCGCGATCGGATCGATCCGCGTCGCTCGTCGAGCCGGTAGCCAACTGGCAAGCCCCGTCACGGCCGTCAGCAACAGACTGGCGATTCCCACCGCGACCAGATCTCTATTCGGCAGCCCGGTGACCTGCGAGGCGACCGATCCGGAGAGCCACGACGCGGCAAGCGCCCCGAGGGTTACGCCGATGGCTCCGAGTTTGAGTTCGCGGGAGATGAAGAGGCCGAGTGTTTGGCCACGGCGTGCGCCCAGCGCGGCACGGAGACCGATTTCGCGTGTCTGGCCAGCTATCGCGTAGGCCAAGGCTCCGTAGACGCCGAGTGCGGCCAAGAAGAGGGCGGCGCTGGCGAACACCGTCATGAGCAGACTCGAGAATCTTGACGGTCCCTCCTGTCGAGCCAGGAGCTGCGCCGACGTGGAGACGCCGAAAACAGGGATGTTCGGATCTATCGCAGCGATCGCGGCCTGCAGTGCTTCTCGTGCGGGCGGGCCCGCCGTACGGACCACGAACTGCGGCATGCTCAGTGGACGTTGTGTCGCTGGGAAGTACAGATCGTCCGGCGTTGGGATGGCGTTGAGGGTTGGCAGCCGCCCTCCGAGGTCCACATCCGCCGCGACGCCAATCACCGTCCAGATCACTCCTGCATCTGCCGTGATCGCAGAGGGCATGGTCGATGTGAAGCGCTGCCCGATCGCGCCACGGCCCGGCCAAGCGCGTTCAGCGAGTGTGCTGCTGACGATCGCCACAGGCATCGAATCTGCCTGGTCATCCTCACGGAACGGTCGGCCGTGTGTGAGCGCAATGTCGAGCTGCTGCATCGCGCCGGCAGATACTTGGTGAGAACGCGCGCGGAACGCGGCGTTCGTGTCGTCGGGATTCGCGCCTTCGGGGAGCAGCGTTGCACGCCCGGATGTGAAACCGGGCTGACCCGGCCCCCAAACCGCAGCGGAGTCGACGCCCGAGACCGCAGCCAGCGCTCCATGGACGTCTTTGGTCAGGCGAGAGATTGAGGCTTCGTCGGGGTAGGACCCACGGGGAGGGTCGATCTGTAGGTGGATGGCTCGGTCCAGGTTGATGTCGAGTTCTGCCGCTCTCAGCTCCTGGAACCCGCGTACGAGCACAGCGGAAAACGAAAGCAACACGGTCGCGGTGGCGATCTGGGCTACTACAAGTGTGTCGCGGGCCCGGGTCGCCGATCGCGATGCTCCGAGTCTCTCGCTGGAGATCATCGCGCCGCGCAAGCTACCGCGGCTTGCGCGCGCCGCAGGGAGCACGCCAAACAAGAAACTGGCCAGCAACGTGATCGTGGAGGCCATGACCAATACGGGAGTATTGACCGCTATATCGCTCGCCGGCGGCAGTTGTGCGGCGGCCACCGATAGGGCTCCCGAGACCAGTCTCACCAGCGCAGGCAGCGTAATCGCTGCCGCTAGCACGCCGAGGCCGCCACCTAGTGCGGCGAGCAACAGGCTCTCGCAAGCGAGGTACCGAAGCAGCTGAGCTCGACTCGCGCCGAGGGCCATTCGTAGAGACATCTCACCCCGCCGTTCGGCGCCACGCGCGAGCATCAGATTGGCAACGTTGATGCAGCCGACGGCCAAGAGGACGGCTGAACCGGCTAGTAACAACCACAGCGGCCCTCGTGATTGACCGCGCGTCATGTCGTCGAGGCGGTGTACGACTGACTGGAAGCCACGGTTGGTCTCGGGAAAGCGTTCGGCCAGATCGGCGACGATCCCGGTGAGCTCCTCGGACGTGGCCCCAACGTCGATGCCTTGCCGCATGCGTCCGACGACGGTGAACGCGACGCGCGAGCGATCGCTGAAAATGGCTTCGCCAAACGGGTGACTGTGGGAGGCCATCATCGCCGGTAACCAAATGTCGACCGATGTGCCGATTTCCTGGCCAAACGGGTACTCGAACTCCGGGTTCAGCACGCCGATGACGCTGTAGGTCACACCGCTCAGATTCAGCTCAAGCCCGATGACATCCGAGTGTCCGGCGTACTCGCGCTGCCAGAGCCCGTGCGTGATCACAGCAACTGGATGACCGCTGGGGCGCTCGTCATCGGCCGCGCCGAACATTCGACCCATTGACGCCGAGGCGCCGAATAGTTCCAGGAACCCGGGTGTGACGTAGCGCACGAAGACGCGTTGCGCCTGCTCGGGCCTTTTCAGGGTTGCGACGCCGAGGTGGATTCCCTCGAGGCGCTCGACGGTGCTGAGTCGATCCTTCCAGTCGCGGTAGTCCTGGTGCGAGACGTAGTAGGCCAATCCGCCGGTGCTATCCAGCTGGCGCGGCATCATGACTAGGCGCTCGTATCCAGAGTAGGGCGGGGCCTTGATTAGTGCCCCATGAACCACGCTGTAGATCCCGGTGGTGGCGCCGATGCACACAGCCAGTGTGGCGACCACAAGCGCGGAGAACGCCGGAGCTTGTGCAAGTGATCGAGCTGCGCTTCGGAGGTCCTGGAGCCAGGAGGTCATGAACGGGTCTCCCTGTTTCGTAGCCCGATGGGGAGAGGGCGCACGGGTGCCTGGGCTGCGACTGGTGGAATAGCGGGCGATAACAGTAGCGGCGAACCAGGCGCAACGAACCGGACTAGCTCGGTGCTGTCGAGCCGCTTCTTCCTGGAGGTCTCCGAGGACGCCTTCGATTGCTTCAGCCGACAGTCCAAGTCGTCGGAGCGCAAACGCGGTGACGGCCTCGATCACGACTCCTCTACGACGGACTCGATGCCGTGCCATAGGTTAACGAGCGCAGAGCGCGCCTCTCGCAACGCGACTCTTCCCGGCTCGGTGAGCAAGAAATAGCGTCGCCGGCGCCCGGCACGGCGCTCGTCGCCATCGCCGAGACGGGATGACAGGTAGCCCTTGCTGACCAATCGATCCAGCGTGACGTAGACCCCGCCTCGCGACGCGGCCCGACCGGTTCGGCGCTCCAACTCGTCGCGGATGGCCATGCCGTACGCGTCTTCGTCGAGGCGGATAACCGCCCAGAGGATCATTTGCTCCAACTCGCCGAGATACGTGACGCGATTGACCATGGTGTTCCTATAGTCGACATTATTGCCATAAAGACGACATTATTGACATTGAATGGCGCACGCAAGTCGGATTCCGATCTTGCAGCCGGACCAGTAGCTCCGCCCGCTCCAGGGCGCACTCGTCAGTCACTCAGCGACGACGGAAAGTGTTGGTGTCGAGGACGCTCCAGCTCTCTCCCTGATCGGCCGATAGTTCCCACGTGAAGGTGAAAGCGTCGTCCGTCAACATTGCGAATCGCTGCCTCCCGCAAACGAAGGCACCTTCGCCTGACGGGTAGTACTCGGGCTGGTGGTGTTGCTCCGTCGCGTAGAGAACCGGAACGCCACCTTCGATGCCGCCATGATAGAAGAGGAAGGAAGGCGCGGGCGACGAATCCACCCAGATCGCACTCCAGCGCCCGACCTCGTCTAGGCCGATGTACGAACGTCCTTCCCAGGGCGCACCAAGTGCCCTAAAGGTCAACGAAAGGACCTTCTCGTCGAACACGTGGGCCACGCTAACGTGCGCGACTTCTTCCTCTTCTACGAGAACGCTCCACTCGCCGATGAAGAAGTCGAATGCATCCGGCGGGGCGTTGAATACCCGCCTAGCCGGTTCGCAGGCGTCCCCTGCCGACTGCGGCGAGGCGAAGGCGCTGCCTGACAGCATGGCCGCCGCCGCCAGTATCGTGATCCCAAACAGGCTACGTATTCGCATGTTCGTTTCTCCATAGGTTCGTGCGCTTTCAGGGCGCAAGTGCAGCGACTGCCTGGCTGCCGGGTCCCGATCTCATCTGATCGAAGTCGAATAGTCGACATTATTATCATAAAGTCGACATTATTGTCATTCGGCGATCTGTGCAAGTCGGGTAACCGCGGAACTGCTAGCCGCCTCTCCCGAGCCGCACGCTGCGTGAGGGCCAGGCCCGATGCGTGGCGGCGCGGTGGCGGCTTGCCTGCTGGGCACTCCCGTTGCGTGCGCTAGCTCACCACGGCTCCGCGAGAGTCGGTCCGGTCGGGGTTAGGATGCCGATGGTGATCGAAACGCGGTTGCCGTCGGATGACCTCGTACTTGATCCCCATCCAGGTGTGTAGCCATGTACGGCTTTCTGCGGCGAAGGACACTGTTGCCAACTCTTGCGCTGATCGTCGCGTCGTTCATTTCGCCAGACTCGACGTTCGCCGAAGATCTTCGGGTGGGCGACGTCGCGACCATCGCAGTCGGGGACGAATGGGTGGCGCGGGTCGATCTGAACTGGCGCAATGCCTGGCACAACGAACGCAACTACGACGGGGTTTGGCTCTTCTTCAAACACCGGGGCAGCCATATGCGCGTCGCCGCTGAGGGTCATCGTGTTCGCGTGCTACACGCCACAGGAGGTCCGCTGCCGGAGGTGGTCGTTGCTGCCGACGGCACGGGCCTCTGGGTCGTGCCGCCTCCCGGGACTCGAGGCGAGATCAGTGCGCAGTTAACTATCGCTCTAGAGGTGGACTCCGAAGATGAGGACGCCAATCTCGCCGCGCTGGTGGCGAGGGGTATCGAGATGGTGCACGTCCCGGCCGGTGGATTTTGGGTAGGCGACACAGGAGGCGAGGCATCCGAGTCCTACGGAGGATTCCGTGGCCATGGTGCTGACGGCGCGGACTATCTGTTCCGCGTGAACGACGAGACGGCAATCCAGATCGGCGACCAACCCGGGCACATGAGCTACGTCGTTGATACCTACACCGGCGATGGCAAGGGTCCCATTCCCGCTGAATTCCCCAAAGGCACCGAGGCCTTCTGGGTGATGAAGTACGAGCTATCGCAGGGCTCCTATGCCGAGTTCCTCAACGATCTGTGGGAAACGGACACGTACGAGCGCGCTCGCCTTGGAGGACGGACATACGGGACGAACGGTGGCTCGATCGTTCTCGGAGACGACGGCTATCACGCGCAGAATCCCGACCGCGCGGCCCGCAATCTCACCTGGGACGATCAGCTCGCCTTTACGGACTGGGCGGCACTACGTCCGATGACCGAACTGGAGTTCACGAAGGCAGCGCGGGGGCCGCGCGAGCCGCTACCCAACGAATACCCGTGGGGCACCGCGAGCCGTGAGAATCTCATTCGTCTCGCCACGCCGCGCGGGGATCTCGCGCACGTCGACCACACGGACGAGTCCAGTCTGGATGATGCCGCCCGCGATCGCTACGGAGCATCCCACTACTGGATCATGGACCTGGCTGGCAGCGTCTGGGAACGTGTTATCAGCCCGGGACTTCCTGATGGTCGAGCGTTTGGGGGCACGCATGGCGATGGTCGGCTGGGGAGCCGCGCACGAGCGACTAACGACGATTGGCCTCATGAATACGCCGGTCGCGCTGGGCATGGATATCGCGGCGGAGGCTACTACGGCCCTGACCGGGCCTGGCATGAGTTCAATCCGTACAGTCCGGTCGCTTATCGACCCTTCGGCGCCTGGGCTGGATACGCGGCCGAACGAGCGTACGGTTACCGCGCGGTCAGGACGGCGTCGTGATCGCCTGAGTGTCCGGTGCGCTGAGACCTCGACCGCAGTTCAGCCCGGTTCACGGTCTCGTCGCCGGGGCGGAGGCGGAGCAGTTGACTGCGCTGGTCAAGAGTCAGCGCCAGCCCTGCCTCCGCCAGGACCCTCGCCCCGAGGTTGATCCACGGCACGTCCGAGAACGTCACATCCAAGTTCGTCAGAACGTTGCCGGCGATCGAAAACGGCTCCAGCAGTGTGGCGTCGTAGAGGGTCAACACCGAGTTTGCGGTCCGTGCGCTGCCGGCCTCCACAAGGTCAGTTGTCTCCAGGCTGTCGGCGAGCTCGAGCGGCAGGAGCAGGCCTAGTGACGATCCCGTGTCGATGACGACGTCCACGTCGCGGTCGCCGATGCGTGCCGGCACGAAGAATGCATGCTCGTAGCCCAGCACGCGCGGATCCGACCGGTCGAGCGCGCCTGTCTCGACGCGTAGCTGCTGACTGGCGAAATCGAGCGTGATCAGGTCGCGGGCGAAGAAGTCGCGCCCGAGCATGCCGTCTCTCGAATACTCGCGCGTCAGCAGCCGAACGTTGCTACGAACCAGCGGGCCCAACGCAAGTGTCTCTACTTCCACTACATCGATCGGAGCACTTCGCATGCCATCCGAGTTGGATTGCTGACCGACCACCTCAACGCCGAGCGACGCGCGGAGGCTCTCGTTGAGCCTTCCCGTTCCCGAGGCCATCGTGTCGATCATGAAATCGAAGGGGCCCTGCTCGTTGACCTCTACGGGAACGTGTACCCGGTTGTGCACGAGCTCGAACGGGATCACAACGGGCGAGATCTGCGGCAGGCGGCGCTCTGGCCCCGAGATGCCGGCTAAAGCCGGCAACAACAACAACAGTGCGCCGAGCGAGCGGGACGGCCTCATCAAGTTGGAACCTGGTGGGGGATTGAGTCACGCACGGCGGCGAGCTGCGTGTCGCCTGCGCAGCCACCAGTCAAACATATCGGAACTCGACGGGTCGATGAGCAGGCGGTCGAGGGTCGTCAGCGGGTCCTCAGCGCTTGGACGGGATCGACGCGGGCGCCGCGCCGGGCCGGGAGGTAGTTGGCGATGAGCGCGACGAGCAACAGAGTTGCGATCGCTCCGAGGAAGGCGACCGGGTCGGTTGCTCCGACCTCGTAGAGCAGGCTACTGAGCACCGCGGACAGAGCCAGCGCTCCCGCGAGCCCAATCATCACACCCACGAGAACCACGCCCATTCCCTGACGAACAACCATTGCGCGCACGTGCCTGGAGTCGGCACCGAGCGCAATGCGGACGCCGATCTCGTGGCTCCGTTTCGCGACCGAGTAGTTGATGACGCCGTAGAGGCCGGCAGCAGCGAGTCCCAACGCGAGTGCACCGAAAACGGCGAGCAGCGCGGCGCCCATCCTTGCCGGGAACAAGACCACGGCCAAGTTCTCATCCATCGTCCGCGCGTCGATAAAGGAGATCTCGGGGTTGAGAGCGCTGATCTCCGTCCGCATGCGTTCGACCATGGGCCCAGGAGCCCGGGAAGTGCGCACCATGATGGTCTCGAAGAACGGTGTGCGTTGCATCAGCGATGAATGGACCATCGGTGCGGGCCTGTCGCCGACGCTCCACATCTTGAAGTCGGCAGATACGCCGACGACCTCGATCCAGGACTCCGAGTCGGTCAGCTTGAGCCGCTTGCCGATCGGGTTTTCACCGGGCCAGTAGGTGTCGACGAAAGAAGCGTTGACGACAGCGACGAGGGGAGCGCCACTGTCATCCGTTGCGGTGAACCCTCGACCCGCGAGTAGTGGGATGTCGAGGATCTCGAAGTAGCGCGGCCCAACGGCGTTGGAACTCACCGACACGGTTTCGCTACCGCCTCGTGGCTCGTGACCCTCGATCAGGAAATCCATCGAGAACGGAGAGGAGGTCATGGGCAAGCGAGACGTGTAGGTAGCGTCGACCACACCAGGCAGTTCACCCACGTGCTCGGTCAGCTCTCGCAACAAGCGACGCGCTTCCTCGCGTTCGTAGCCCGCCCCGCTCAGGGTGGTCGAGACGAACGCGATGTTCGTCTCGTCGAACCCCAGTTCGGTCGACTGCGCGTTCCCGAGGCTGCGGGCGAACAGCGCTGCCGTGATCAAGAGCACCAGCGATACCGCGACCTGCGTCGCCACCAGGAAGTTGCGCACACTAAAGCGACCCAACCGGCGTTCGCGAGCGGCGTCTCCTTTGAGAACTCCCACGAGATCTGGCCTCGAGCTGCGCCATGCGGGAGCCAGGCCGACGCCGATGCCGGTGACGACCGCAGCGGCCAGCGTGAAGCTCATCACCCGAAGATCGGGACTGACGTCGAGGACGATCTTGATCGGTAGCGGTGGCTGGAAGCTGGTGATCGCGCGGCTGACCCAATAGGTCACCAACAGGGCCACGGCACCGCCCCCCAGAGAGAGCAGGATGCTCTCGGTGAGCAACTGCCGAATCAACCGCCAGCGACTGGCGCCCAGCGCCATGCGAACGCCGATTTCGCGACGGCGCGTGGCGGCCCGAGCCAACAACATGTTGGCGAGATTCGCGCAGGCAACCAGGAGCACCATGCCGACGATGCCCATCAACAGACCGGCGACGGGAGTGATCATGCCGTCGAGGCCAGGGTTGATCCGAGTCTCGCCGAGAGGCTTGATGCCGATCCCGCGCAGACGGTTGGCGCTCGGATATTGCTCGGACAGTCGGGCCGCAACCGTTTCCAACTGAGTGCGCGCCTGATCGACACCGATACCGTCGGCCAGACGACCGTAGAGGCGCAGCGAACGACTCTCTCGATCCTCGATCACCCGGGCGTCGAAGATGTTGACGATCGACTCGGCCATCAGCGGAGCCCACAGGTCCGTGCTGAGCACGGGGATCGTGCCGTCGAATGTCGCCGGTGCGATGCCGACGATCGTGAAGTGCGCGTTGCTGAGCCTGATCGTCTCGCCGACGATGGCCGGGTCGCCACCGAAGTTCCGTTCCCAGAAGCTGTGGCCCAGCACCGCCACCGGATGCGTACCCGGGGTGCGATTCTCGTCGGGCAAGAACCATCGGCCATGGGCGGGTTCGATACCCAGAACCTCGAAGTAGTTCCCCGAAACCAACTCGCCATAAACCGTTTCCGAGTGTGTCTCCCGGTTCCAGCTGTAAAGCATGGGCATGTTGGCTGCCAGACCGTCAAAGGCCGTGACGGCCTCTCGGAAGTCGAGGTAGTCCGGATACGACGACGGCCCGAACGAACCGTCGTCCAGTGCCGAAAAGACCTCGGTTACCTCACCGATGTCACGCACCGGCAATGGCTTGAACAGGAATGCGTTGACCATCGTGAAGACGATCGAGTTGACGCCAATACCAAACGCCAAAGACAGCACCGCGACGGTGACAAAGCCGGGATCGGCGCTGATACGGCGGGCTGCGTAGCCGATGTCGGACTTGAGTGAATCCATGAGTGCTTCAGCCTGACCGGGGATAGAACGGACTGTGTCTGAAGTCGGAGAGTTCGCGGGGTCGCGCGCGTAGCGCAGCGACTTCAACGCCTGTCGCCAATACCAGCGGCGAGCAGTTCTGGGGTCGCGGGATGCGCAGCGTTCAGCGAATCCCTCTCGCAGATCCTCGAGAACGTCGCGCCGGAGCTCATGCCTCAGCACGGCCGAGGTCAAAGCGCGGGCGAGTCGCGGTGGACTAGGCGGCAAGGAGGGTCTGCTCACTGCTGACGCCCACCCAGCGCGCGCAGCTGAGGGTGAGACTCTGCGCCCTTCCACATGAGGTCGAAGCGATCGCGTAGCTGTCTCAAGGCCGCCGCGCCCGCAGCTTCGAGTCGAAACAGCTTCTTCACCCGGCCCCCGCCCGGAGGAGGCGAAGTCCCCATGCCGGCGCTGATGTGTCCCTTCTTGATCAGCCGGTTGAGCGTTACGTAGACGGCCGTAACCGCCACATCGCGGCCAGTCGCCCGTGCGATCTCCTCGTGAACCTGGCGCCCGGAGGCCTCATCGCCGACCGTCGCCAGTGCAAGCAATATGAGTTGCTCGAACTCACCAAGATGGTCGCCCTTGCCCATGACCGACTCCGTTGTGCGGCTAAACAAAATTTAATATTAAACAAAATATACTTCGCACCCGGATGCCGCAAATAGGTTTCGTGGTCTGAACATCGGTGGCCGAGGTAGGCTGTCCGAACGGTCGCTCCCCCTCCCAATTGTCATGAGGTGTGCCGCGATGGTCTTTCTGGTTGCGATCCAGATGCTGGCTGCGCTCATCAGCGTGGTCACGGCCGGATTCCTGCTTGCGTTTCGACGCGACCGTCCCGGCAACGATTTCCTCGCCGCGTTCCTTCTGGCACTCGGCGCGTCACTGGGCGCGTTCCTACTCGTGTACGCGGGGGTTGCATTCCGGCCGGGCCGGTTCGAGTTGGCCCTAGGCATGATGCTCGGCCCTTTGCTCTACTTGCATTCCCGCAGCGTGCTCCGATCGTGCGCACCGCGACGACTCGTTGTTGTCGCGCACAGCGCGCCCGCGGCGCTCGCCTTTGTCGAGTCTCCGTATCTGCTCCCTGCTGGCCCCGGAGCTGGAAGCCTGCTGGTCCACGCCAGTATGGCTGCCTACCTGGCGTTTTCGGCTACGGAAATCCGCGACGCGGCACGCGCGGCGGCTCCCGGTATGGCCTCAGAGCGTGCCCGGCGGTGGCTGCGCGACCTGCTGCTCACGGTCGCAATGCTGATCGTTGCCGACGGGCTCTGTTTCGCGGCGAAACCGTTCGGTGCACCGTGGACATACGCCACCGGCAGCTTGGTGTTCGTCGCGCTTCTGGCGATCGCGGGGCGGGCGGCGCTTGAGGGTGTGATGAACCCAGAGATTTTCGGCTGGCCAGGAATCTCGGCGATCTACAAGCGGGAACTCGTGCCCGCGCCCATTGCGACGGAGAGGCAACCGGAGTCGCTCGTGCGATTCCTCGCGTTGTTGGACTCCGAGCGGCTGTACGCCGATCCGCACATCAATCTCGATCGCCTCGCGGCGCGAGCGGGCCTGTCGCCTCGAGTGCTTTCACGCCTCGTGAACCAGCATCTCCGCCGCAGCGTGCCGGACCTGTTGAACTCGTATCGCATTGCCGAAGCCAAACGGCTGCTGAGCGACCCGGACCATCAGCGCACCCGGATTCTCGATGTGCTCTACGACACGGGCTTCAACTCGAAGTCCGTCTTCAACGACGCGTTCAAGCGCGCTACCGGCCTGGCTCCCAGCGAATATCGGCGGCGCCGGCTGCGTTCGAGGGATTCGCTCGAGGAAGAGCGCCGCTAGCGTCCGTCCAGTCTTCGGGCCCGGAAGACGACCGATTTTGCGCACCGCTCCTGCACATGCAGGAATCCGGTCGAGCGATCCGAGTCAGCGAACGATGGTGGCGTCATTGGCCGCGATTCGCGACGGTCGTTTGTAGTCGGCTCGTCGGACCGGCAGCCGGCAATCCCTGACAGGAGAAGAGACGCGTGCGCAAAGCGACAATGCTTCAGTGGAACCGCGTGGCGGTGACCGTTCTTATCGGGTTGCTACTTCCTGGACACGCGGCCGCACAGCAAAGCGTCGACGAGCTCCTCACAATTCCCACGCTTCAGCAGTTCGCGGGGGGCGGTCTCGGCGCCGCGGCCGAGGGGGCTCCGCCCGAACTGGAGCAGTTTGGTCAGCTCGTGGGCTTCTGGCATGTTGACCAGGAAATGCGGCGCCAGGATGGCTCCTGGATGAGCACCGCGCCGGGGGTCTGGGTGTGGAAATACGCGCTTGGCGGCTACGCCGTCCAGGATCTGTGGTTCCAGAGCGTAGATAACCTGCCGATCTACATGGCGGAACTCGGGCATGACTACGCCCTGACTGGTCTGCGGACCTACGACGCCCCGTCGGGGGGCTGGAACATCGCCTGGGCGGCCAACACGGGCGGTAGCGGTCCAGGCGCTGACTTCGGCATGCTGACGGGTGTTCTGGAGGCTGGAGATCTGGTGCTTAGCTCGCCGGCAGAGGGCGACATGCCGCCCCAGCGGATCGTGTTCTCGGACATCGAGGCTGACTCGTTTGTCTGGACGAGCAGCTTTTCGCGCGACGGAGGCGAAACCTGGATGGACGTGATGAGGGTCACCGCGCGCCGCGTGCGCTAGCTCGGCGTTATGCCGAGGTACAGCAAGGTGAAGCTGATGGTGTCGGCGATGCCGTGGGTCAGGATGACTGGCCAGAGGTTCCGGTTGGCCTTCAGGTAGACCAGGCCGAATACGAATCCGACACAGCCAACGATGATCATTCCGGCGAGGCCCTGGCCTGGGTGTGCCGCCCCGAACAGCAGTGCCTGCGCTGCGGCGGCCATGATGTGCGCGTGGCGTGAGCCCGAGAACACGCGGCCGAAACGATCCATCAGGAAGCCGCGGGCGAGCAGTTCTTCGCCGAACGCGGCGGTTCCCCACGAGATCACCGTCACGCGAACGACGAAGCCCCAGAAGTCTCCCTCGATGTTGTTGCCTGAGGAGCTGGGTGCGTCCAGCCCCAATCCTTGCACCAGGACCAGTTGGCCAATGGCGATCGACGCGAAGACTCCGAAGTAGGCGATCGGGATCAGGCGCAACGCAGGGCGCCACCGATCCGGCCGGACGAGCCCGAGATGCTTCCAGCTGCGCCCCTCCCGCCGGATCAGCCACGTTGCCAGGGCCAGCGCCAAGAGAAGACCGATCTCGCCGCTATAGCCGCCGAGCCCGCCGAGGCTTCTGAGCAACATGATCGTGATGGCGACGGTGGCCGCGATCCCGATCGCTTCCGCGAGCGCTACCAGGCGGCTGGGCGTTGCATGCGTCCCGGCGTCTCGAGGAGTCGAACTCACGAATCGACCGCGGCCCTTTCCGAGGCGGGCGAGGGGTTCTGGAGGTAGGCCATCGCCATGTGCAGGACTTCGCGTCGCATCGCCGGCAGATTCTCAGGGATCTCCTTCGGCGTGCCGTAGAGCAATGGCACCTGAAGAGTGTTCGTGATCATGAACAGCGCTAGTGGAACGGCGTGCTGCGGCGAGGGGTGGTGGATCTCGTTCCGGCATTCCGACAGCCATTCGACGATCTCGGGAATGGGGAACACGCTGGCAACCGATCCCTGGGGCAGGGCGCTGGCCCGGCCCGCCCACTGCTCATCCCAGATCGCTCGCATGATGCCGCGGTGCTCGGTCACGCTGTCGATCATCTGCTCGATCAGCCGATTCAGACGTTGCTCGAGGCCGACCCCGGTCCACTTTGAGGCCTCGAAGAAGGCACGCGTCTGCTCGCGTTGCTGCTGCGCAAAGGTGTCGACCAGGTACTCGAGGAGCGCCGCACGCCCGTCGAAGCGGGTGTACAGGAACCCCGTGGAGACGCTCGCCGCCGCGGCCAGGTCCTGCACGGTGATGTCGCCGTACGGCCTGCGGCGGAGCAGCGTTTCGGCGCTGTCGAGCAGGCGGCGGAGACTCGCTCTCGATCGCGCCTGGCCCGGCGTCCGTCCGGGCGCGCCTCGGCGCTGCTTTCGGTTCAGAGCACTTCGCATGAGTTTCGTGAGGAGTAAGTAAATATGAAGATGAATTCAGTTTCACATAAGTGAACAGCAATTGCACACTCTGGCCGGTGCGGCCCAGCTTCGTCGAGTGGTACGTTGCCGGTCGTTGCGCGGATCCGATCTGCGAGCTTGCAAGTCGACTTCAGGAGGCAGTTCAGTCTTGGCGCCGTCCGACACACCCCAAGGGACATCGCTCGAGACACGAGCGATCGATAGCCGCACCGCGATTCTCGACGCGGCCACGCGTGAGTTCGTGGAAAAGGGTTTCCACGGGGCGCGGATCGAACACATTGCGTCCCGCTCAGGCTTCAACAAAGGGCTGATCTACCGTTACTTCGGCGATCGGAAACAGCTTGTGCGCGCGGTGCTCGAGCGTGAGCTCACCAAGCGCGTCGAGGTGCTCGAGGGCATTCCCGATGGTCTCGCCGACGCGCTCCTGACCTGGTTCCGCGAAACCGCGGGACAGGACGCGCAGGACTACATCGGGTTGCTGCATCAGGAAGCGCTCGCCGATGATGGAAGTGAGCCGACGGCGGCTGCGGCACGCGGCAAGTACTACGACGCTCAGGCAGAAGTGCTGGCGCAGTGGCAGGCGGCCGGTCGCCTCGACGGCGACTTCGATCCGCGGTTCTTGCTCCTCGGATTGCTCTCGTTGGTGGCCTATCCGGCTAGCTTCCCGCAGGTGGCGCGGTTGATCACCGGATTGAACCCGGAAGACGAGGCGTTCCGCGAGTCGTGGGCCGGGGTACTCACCTTTTTCGCCGCGGCCATCGAGCGAAGCGACGGCGACAGCGACCCGGCCTGAGGACGCCCCGGCCTACCGGCACGCGGGGGCTCACTCGCTGGGGTGCACCCAGTCGGGCAGCTGCAGATCCTCGACGCACGAAGCATCGACCCGGCCCGGATCGGCGGTGGCCAGAAACTGGGCGATCACCGGACCGACACAGGGGATGGTGTCGAGCACGTGGCCGTATGCCCCGACCACGTGGCGGGCGTCGCTCATCTCGATGAGCGCCTCGTCTGCTGCGGAAGGCGGTGTGACCGGGTCGTAGTCTCCGGTGATCATGAGCACCGGGCGATCCGACCGGACGAACTCTGCGTAGCCCTCCGGCGGCCGCACGGTCGGCCAGTTGCGGCAGGCCATCTGCTGGGCGCGTACGCGGTGGTCGCCGAAGACGGTGCCGCCGGTGTGCTCGCGGATCATCGGTTCCGTGATCAACGGGTCGTCCTCGGCGCAAACGATGTTGAGCCAGAGGCCGCTGAACCAGTTGTCGCCCTCGCCGAACCCGGCCGCCGAATCGATGATCCGGGCGGCCACTTCGCTGAGGTTCCCGGTTGCTCGGGCGGCGCTGAGTAGTCCCGGCAACTCGACGGCTGCGCGGGAGCGGTACATCTGTGACCTTACCCAGTCGAGGAACACCGGGAGTCGGAGCTTCAGCGCGCGGCTATCGGCGCCCGGCTCCCATTTCCGGTCGACGGTCACGCTGCCGTCTTCGAACAGGGCTGCGAGGGCGCGGACTGTGCTCGTCAGGTCGCCAAACTGTTCGGCGCAGGCGGGATCGTCGTTGCAGGCTTCGGCGAGTTTGCCGACGGCCCGCTCGCCAGCCGCCGCATGGAACAGCGGGTAGCGCCAGAACGTATGCACCACGCCCTGTAGCACGGCCGCGCGCGCGGTAACCGGGTGGCGTCGCAGGTATGTGAGGGCGACGCGGGTGCCGTACGAGCCTCCCCATAGATTGATCTCGTTGTAGCCGAGGGCTTCGCGGACGAGGTTGATGTCGTCGGCGTAGTCGACCGTGCGAAAGAAGCGCAGATCGTGTTGCTGCTCGAGGTCGCGCCGGCAGGCGACCACCTCTACTTCGATCAGCGCCGGCGCCAGCAGCGCTTCCGGTGTGGTGCGCTCCATCGACGCGCATGCCAGGGGCGCCGTACGACCCGTGCCGCGCTGCTCTACCAGCACGATGTCATGCAGACGTCGTGGCTCGGCGAAGTAGATTGGCGCCCAGTCGTAGCTCGTCACCGCGTCCCCGGGGCCTCCGGCAAAGATGAACAGGGGTGATCCGGATTGGTTGGTATCCGTGGCGGGGAGGACGATGTAGTGCACCTCCAGCCGCTCGTCCGAGATTGCACCCGTGTGATCCAGTGGCACGTCCACGGTGCCGCAGCGCGCATGGCCCCAGAAGGCAGGGAAGCGGTTGCCGGCGGCCAGGTTGAGCTCGTCGAAGCGCTCGAACCTGCAGTTGTTCCAGGTCTGCGCATTGGGCGCCGCGGCGGCACCCGAAGTCTGGTGCGCGGGGCTGATCATCTGCTCGGCGTGCGATGAGATGGTGGTGAGGTCAGACTGCAGCTCTGACCAGGCGTCGTTGGCCTCCTCGATGGCGATCCCGGTTCCGGCGAACGCGTCGAAGCTACGTCCGGCTGAGGCGACGATCACGGGGAGGGGCGACGCGGTGCGAGCCGGCACCTGCCCGCCACTCAGGCGCGACGATGCCATCTCCTGCCAGATGGTCGTCTGCACCTTCGGCTGCACCGCGACCGCTTCGTAGTCGGCGCGCGCGTCGGGCGCGTATCTATCGTCCCAGGGCGGTAGGTGGGCCAGTTCCAGCTGTCCGAGGGTCGCGAGTTCGGCCGCCCCCTGCATCATCGGCAAGCTAGCCTCGACCATTGCCCACACCTGCGGCAGAGACTCCCACTGCTGCGGGTGCCCGGAGTCGAGCAGCACGAGTGCAGCCACTTCGGAGGCGTAGCGATGTTCGTAAATCCGCACGTTGTAGCCACCCAGCGAGTGCCCGACGAGTACGAACGGGCCGCGCTCGTCGGCCGCCGCCAGGAGTCGATGGAGTTCGTCCGCCATCCGCGACGAGGTCCGCGGGCCACCCACCATGTCGCTCTGTCCGAGCCCGACGCGGTCATAGGTACAGACGCGCGTGTCCGCGGCCAGCGTTTCCTGCACGTGGCGATAGTGAACGGACCAGTGTCCGGCGCCGCCGTCGATCACCACGGTGGGCGCGCCGGTGCCGACGCAGTCGAGGTACATCCGGGTGCCGCCCCCGATATCAACGAGTCTTGCGCGGCCGTCGGCCGGCTCCGCCAGGGCGGGGCTGGTGACGAAGATGGCCAGGGACAGGACCGACAGGAGTTGTCGCGAAGTGCACATTGCGCTTGGAGTCCGGGGGGGGGGGGGGGGGGGGGGATCTCAGGTGTAACGAAAACGTTACTATGTGATTCCGCCGCCCCGCAAGGCGGTATCGAGAGCGGTATCGAACTGTTCCAGCGCTGCTCGAGAGTCCCTTTCTATCCCGTTGATCGGTATACCGATAATCGGTATAGTGGTTCGAACATCACGCGGCAATAGGCGCGCCCTTCGAACTTCGCTGGAACACGACATGACCGACGCCACCGCGATTGACCGGCATCTGCCGCTCACACCGCTCACACTCCACGTGCTCGTGGCGCTCGCGCCCGGGCCTAGCCATGGCTACGCGGTCATCAAGGCCGTCCGGGAGGGACCGACGGGCGGAATGAACCCGGGGACGGGCACGTTCTATTCGGCGATCCGTCGGATGGAGCAGGCGGAGTTCATTCGTGAAGTCGAGGCTCCTGCGGGTGACACCAGACGGCGCAGCTACGAGATCACCGACCTGGGCCGTGATGTGCTGGATGCCGAAGTGGCTCGCCTGCAGGTCGTGCTCGAGGCGGCGCGTGCCGTCGGTCGGAGCTCCTAGGTTCATGCAACCCATGCCGATCAACTCGCGTTTCCATGGCCTGCTGGTGCGGGCGCTGCCGCCGTTGTTTCGGCACCGCTATGGTGCCGAGCTGCGCGACTGCGCGCTCGAGCGGTCGGCGGAGGCTCCTCACAGCCTTTCGTCACGGGCGCAACGTCGCTTCTGGCGTCGCGAAGTCGTTGATCTGGTGCGCACGATCGTTCGTGAATGGGCGGTTGTCCCCGCCACGCCACAGCAGCACCGTCTCTCCCCAATCGAGACCACCACCGAAATGTTCAGGAACATCTTCTCGGAGATCGCCTATTCGGCGCGCACGCTTGCGAAGAGCCCTCTCTACAGTCTGGTCATCATCGCTACCTTCGCGCTCGGGGTCGGAGCCACCAGTGCCGTGTTCAGCGTGGTCGATGGCGTACTGCTGCAGCCCCTTGATTACGAAGAGCCCGACCAGCTCGTCATGGGTTTCGGGAGCTTCCCGGCGAACAACCGGGCTTCGGTCTCGCCGATGGACTACCTCGACTATCGCGAGGAGGTGGCGGCGTTCACATCGCTCGCCGCGGCGACCAGCTTTCAGCCGTCAGTCGATCTCACGGGCGGGGATGAACCCCAGCGGCTTCGGGCGCGTCGGATTACCGACAACCTCCTGGCCACTCTCGGCGTGGTGCCGGCACTGGGGCGAGGCTTCAGCCCCGAAGACGTGGTGGCAGGTGGTCCCGAGGTAGCGCTCATCAGCCATGCGCTCTGGGCCGGCCGTTTTGCCTCTGATCCCGGCGTGGTCAACTCGACAATTCTGCTCGACGACAAACCGACCCTGGTGGTTGGCGTGCTTCCGGCCGACTTCGATCTGCTCGGTGGCGCGAGCGATCTCTGGCAGCCGATTCGTTTCGGCGCTGGCGCGACCACCGTGCGCCGCTTCCACTTCCTGCGCACACTCGGACGGCTGCGGCCCGGCGTTGACCTTGTGACCGCCCAGCAGCAGGTAGACGTGACGGCCGAGCGTCTGGCTCGCGAGTATCCGGACAGCAATACGGATTGGACGATGGCTCTGGTTCCAGTTGCCGAAGCTCGCTTCGGCTTCACGCGCACCCCGCTGATCATCCTGCTGTGCGCTTCTATAGCCGTACTGTTGATCGGCTGCAGCAACATCGCGGTGATTGTGCTCACGCGATCGAGCACGCGAGCTGGGGAGATCTCGATCCGCGCTGCACTCGGTGGCTCGCCACGCCAGATCGTGCGCCTGATCCTGATCGAGAACATGCTGCTGGCCGTTGCTGGTGGCGCGGCTGGCCTCGCAATCGCAGCCCAGGTGATCGGCGGACTCACGCGTCTGGCCGGAACCGGATTGCCGCGCATCGCCTCGGTCGAGTTGGATCTGCGCGTGGTCGGGGTTGCCCTCGTAGTGACCATCGCGACCGGGCTCTTGTTCGGCCTCGTCCCTGCGCTCCGGGCCGTTCGCAACGACCTCACCACCGCCCTTCAAGGCGAAGGGAGAACGTCACCGTCGATTCGGACGCAGCGGTTTCGCAACGGGCTGGTGGTCGCGCAGTTGGCGACCTCGGTTGCCCTGTTGATCGGCGCCGGCCTGTTCCTGCGCAGCCTCGCTGCCCTCGAGGGTGTCGATCTTGGTTTTCGTGACGAAGGCGTCCTCGTGGGTAGCGTTTCTTTGCCCGAGAGTCGGTATCCCGACCGTGATGCGCAGGCGCGTTTCTGGGCCGAGCTGACCGATGACCTCGCCGCCCGCCCTGGAGTCGAAGCCATCGGCGCGATCAACATCCTGCCGCTCAGGGGTGGCAACGACACCTGGCTGTATCCCGAAGGCGAGCCGCCGGCCGAAGGTCTGCAAGGCACCAACGCCGAGAGCAGGGTCGCCACAGATGGCTACTTCGACGCGATGCGCATCAACGTCGTTGCGGGCCGCCTGTTCGACAGTCGTGATGGTGACGACGGCTTGATGTCGATGGTGATCGACGAGTCGCTCGCGGCGGCGCTACTCCCTGAAGAGAACCCTGTGGGGCGTATCGTGATCGTCGATCTCGGCGAGGCGCAGCGCGCCGAGATCATCGGTGTCGTCGGTGAGGTGTACCACTATGGTGCTGGCGTTGGCCCAGTGCCGACCATGTACTTCACGCCGCGCCAGGCAGACATGGGAGGTGGCGTCGTGACACTGCGCTCGGGCGGCGAGGCATCGGAGATGGCGCCGATGCTACGCACTGCGCTCGGGCAGATCGACGATCAGTTGCCGCTTTCGGCCGTCGGCAGTATGCAAGGCGTGGTCGACAGCGTCCTCGACGGTCCGCGGTTCCGCACCGTGCTGTTGGGTAGCTTCGCTGTCATCGCTCTCGTGCTGGCGGCACTTGGTCTGTACGGCGTGCTGGGCTACTTCGTAGCGGAACGGCGCCGCGAGATGGGACTCCGGATGGCGCTCGGTGCCGAGGGCCGGCAGGTCGTCCGACTTGTCCTCCGGCGCGGCATGGCACTGGTCGCTATGGGCCTCGCCCTGGGTATCGTGACGTCACTGGCTCTCGGGCAGTTTGTCGCGAGTCTGCTCTTCAATGTCTCCGCAATGGACCCCGTGGCCGTGGCAAGTGTTGCCGGCCTCTTGCTGTTGATCGGCTGGTTCGCCTGCTGGATTCCGGCGCGCCGCACCTCGCGGATCGATCCCGTGCGCGTGATGCGCGGCAGTTAGTGTGCGGCACTCGCGGCCGCGTCAGGCGGCGGTCATCTCGCGCATCTGTTTGGCGATCCACTCAGCTTCGCGCTTGTTCGGGATGCCCTGCCCGGCTTTGAAGCGCTTGCCAGTCTTCGGATGGATCTCGATGTCGTAGTAGGCCTTGCCACTCTGAGTTGCGGTCTGGTTCTGGCTCATACCGATGCCGAGCTGGATCTCGGCGATATCCGCGACCGCGATCTCTCGGGGCTTGCCGCTGCCGAACAAGGTTCGCCGGGAGGAAAGCCGGCCATCGGCTATCACCACGCGGGACTTGGCGAACCAGGCGTCGAGGGCGAAGAACAGGATCAGCAGCGTGAAGAGCCCGAAGACGACAGGGAAGAGCGCTGTGAACAGGGTGAAGATGAACGGCTGCTCGCTTGAGCGTAACCACCATGCAAGACCGGCAGTTGCGCCGCCGAAGATCAGCAGGAGTACGGTTAGCGAGAGTGCGACACTCTTGTTGCGACCGGCCGGGAATACGAATTCGGTGTTGCCCGCACGCGTAGAGGTGATTTGAACCGGTGAACTCGATGGGTCGAACTCGTCGCGTTCGCGACGCACGACTGTGGACTCGGCCGGCCAGCCGACGGCTGCGGCGTTCGGCTCCGAAGTGACGAAAACCGGAACCTCGAACTGCGTGTGGAAGTCGACCCCGGCGAGTTGTGCGGCCGCCTCGAGTCTCCAGAGGTGACGGTTGCCTGGATCAATTTCGTCGGTACCCTTGCACTCGTCGGGGATCGTGAATTCGACGGGAAGTGCGATGCCGTTCGGGCCCTGTCGGAGGTCCGATTCGGCGAGGCGGTACTCGTCCTGCCAGAGGATCTTCTCTCGGGTTTCCTTCTTGCTGCCCGTGGTTCGGTAACGATGTACTGAGGTCAGCTTCACGGTGACATCGCCTGGGGGACGCGTGCGCATGCCGGTCTCGATCTGGCCGCTGAGCTTGCCGCCGATCCGGCCCGGGATCGTGTCCAGGCGGAAGTCGGAGACGCCGAAGCGTCTGTATCTGATGGTGGCCCTGATCGCCCACCATAGGAGGCCGGCCCCCGCTGCGGGAAAGAGCAGCCCGAAGAGCGCGCCGTAGTTCCCCTTGGCGAACTCGCCAGGTAGCTGGGTCAACATCGGCGCTGTGATCAGATTCCAGATCAGGGCGAAAGCCCAGACGAAATACATGCGCGTACGGTTGCCACCGCGGACGCGGCCGTCGGCCCAGTCAGGGTTCCAGCGCCACGGCTCGTTCGGGTGTGATCGCCGCAGACGATCCTGGAGCGCCTGTTGGGCTCTGCTGTGGCGATCTCCCCAGATCAGCCCCACGCCGACCCCGCCGAACACCAGACTGAAGACGGTAAGTAGCAGCAGTCTCTCGGCGTCGCCGTTCCCTGAGGCGAGCGCTGCGAGCAGCAGGTAGCCCGTGTACGCGCCAACACCCGCAAAGGGAAGCGCGAAGATCGTCAAGAGACCGAACGCACCGGCACCCCGGGGCTCGCTGACATCGCTCATGTGCGGGTCGCTCCTCATCAGGAGGAACGGGTCTCCCCATCGCGACCACGCTAGCGTACTGGCTCTCCGGGCCAAAGATCAACTGGCCTGCAGACTAAGCTCCATTGCAGTCGATGGATGGACCTACGACACCGGAGTCTCAGGCCCCGAGAGCCGCTTGTGCTACGCGCCGGCGAGGAAGCTGAAGCCGACGACGTCCATTTCCTTGGTGGCTTCGACCAGCTCGGCTGACGGCTCGCCGTAGACCTTGATCGCAAGGTCGGCGATCGCGAGCGTGTCCGGGAACAGGTCGCCGACATGGCCGATGTGATCGAGTAGCGCCTCCGAGCTGGGATAGATCTCGCGCACTTCGCAACTCGTGCCGTCGGGGCTCAGGAACCAGTCGTACGCCTCGGTCTGGGTGTCGAGGTCGCGCACACGCTCGATGTACTTGGGTACGTGCGTCTTGAACTCGTCCAGCTTGCCCTCGTGGATGCTGAACGTGGCACTGATCTGTAGTCGACTCATCGGGGTCTCTCCAGTCGTGTTGGGAGCAGGGAGCGCCAATACTGCCAGATCGGCATCGAGCCGACTTCTGGGCGAGTCCCGCATGCAGGGGCTAGACTCCGGTGCCGGCGAGTCATTTCCTAAGAGCGAGGAGTTCCTGGCATGCGGATTCGGTGGCGCAGGGCGTTGGTGAGTGCGGGCATGGTCGCGGCGACCGCCATCGTGGCGAAGCCGGTGATCGGCCAGGAACGACATGTGGTGCAACAGGCCCAGGTAACGATCCTGTCGTCCAACCTGGCTAACGGGAACACCGTGGGCGAGTGGGGGCTCTCGGCGTTCGTGGAGGCCGATGGCGTCTGTGTGCTGTTCGATGCCGGCCGGCACCCCGAAACCGTCGTGCACAACGCACGGGAGCTAGGCATTGATCTGGGCTGCGTGTCCGATGTGGTGCTCAGTCACTTTCATTCCGATCATACGGCCGGACTGAACGCGCTCATCGATACGTTGCGTCCCGACCATCCGAACGCGATCCGCCGGGTACACGTGGCGGCCGGTTTTTTCGAGTCACGCCGAGTGCCGCCGCGGGGCGACGGTGAGGCCAACCAGATGATCGCGGCTCGAACGGAACTCGAAGCGCGCGGCGTCGAGTTCCTCGTTCACGAAGGGGCAGCAGAGATCGCGCCAGGTATCTGGCTGACCGGCCCCGTGCCACGGACGACACCTGAGAAGACATACCCGGCGGCCATCAAGATCGAACGTGATGGCGAGTGGGTCGACGATTACGTGCCCGAGAGCCAGGGGCTGTCAGTGCTGACGCCCGAAGGCCACATCGTGATCCTCGGTTGTGGCCACTCCGGTGTGGTGAATCTGCTCACACATGTGCAGGAGACGATTGCCGACCGGCCGATTCACGCGTTGATGGGTGGGCTGCATCTGTTCAACGCCACCGACGAGACCCTTGGCTGGACAGCAGATCGACTGCGCGACATCGGCGTGCATCACCTGATGGCGGGGCACTGCACCGGCATCGAGCCACTGTTCCGATTGCGCGCCGGACTCAATCTCACGCGCCGCACGGCCGTGGTCGGAGCTGTCGGATCGCGGTTCGTGCTGGGCGAGGGCATCCAGCCGACGGTCATCGCGATGTAGTCACCCGGCGTGGGGGGTCGGTCGCCCCTATATGATCCGGGCGTTCTACAGATCGCCGGAAGAGGAGGGAAGCCGTGAAATCCAGAACCCGCGCCCTGATGCTGCTTGTGACGTTGGCCGCGGCCGGTTGCGCCGCCGAGAGCGATGCCCCCGCCCAGGGTGCTGCGGAGCCGCTGGCCGGCTACACCCTGTTCCACCCGCTGACCTCGACATCGATCTACCTGGTGGACCTCGAAGGCGAGTTGGTGCACCAGTGGCGCACCGAGTACAACACGGGTCAATGCGTCTACCTGCTCGACAACGGCAACCTGTTGCGTTGTGCCCGCGATCCCGAAGTCACGGGCCCATACCGTGGCGGCGGGGAAGGCGGCATCGTCCAGGAGATCGCCCCCGATGGCACCGTGGTGTGGGAGTTCGAGTTCTCGGACGAGACCAAGCGGCATCATCACGATGTCGAGAAGATGCCCAACGGCAATGTGCTGTTGATTGCGTGGGAAGGCCGCACACGCGGGGAGGCGATCCAGGCCGGGATCAACCCGGACCGGTTCGAGGGCGATCAGATCTGGCCTGACTTCGTTGTCGAGATCGAGCCCGTGTACCCGAACGGCGGCAATGTGGTCTGGGAGTGGCATGCGTGGGATCACCTCGTGCAGGAGCTGTACGAGGACAAGGACAGCTACGACCTGGTGTCGCGCAATCCGCAGCTCATCGATATCAATGCGGCGGCAGCTCACCGCGAGCGACAGGAGTCCGCCGAGCCCGAGAACGTCGAGCGGCTGCGGGCGCTGGGCTACATCGCGGGCAACGCGGATACCGACGACCGCCCGGAGATCAGCAGTGACTGGCTCCACAGCAACGGTGTCGACTACAACGCCGAGCTCGACCAGATTCTCTTGAGCGTGCGTCACTTCAGCGAGATCTGGGTGATCGATCACAGCACCACCACCGAGGAGGCGGCCGGTCATACGGGCGGTCGCTACGGACGTGGTGGCGATCTTCTCTACCGCTGGGGCAACCCCGAGGCCCACGGCGCCGGAACGCCCGAGGATCGCAAACTCTTCGTGCAGCACGACGCGCAGTGGATTCCCGAAGGCTTCCCGGGCGCCGGAAACATCACCGTGTTCAACAACGGCTCTGGCCGGGCCGAAGAGCCGTGGACAACGGCCGACGAGATCGTGCCGCCACTCAATCCCGACGGCACCTATGTGATGGAGCGTAGTGTCCCGACGTTGCCGGAGGCCCCTGTATGGTCCTGGGCCCACCCGGATCCGACGAGCGTCTACGCCAGCAATCTGGGCGGCGTGCAGCGCCTTTCGAACGGCAACACGCTCATCGGACTCGGAGTCGGCGGCCGCATGATCGAGGTTGGCGCCGATGATCAGATCGTCTGGGACTGGACCAACCCGTATATCGAAAGCGAAGGGCCGCAGGAGCTTCAGCGCCTGCGTCGGGAAGAGCAACGTCAACTCGAGGAGGCCGAGGCCCGCGCCGCGGCCGAGGCCGCCGGCGAGGAGCCGGAGGCCGAGAGTGAGCCCAGTCCGGCCCGTCGCGGCGGGCCACGCACACCCGGGAGTACTTACCGTGGATGGCGACTGGCGCCGGACCATCCGGGATTGATGATCGTGCTCGCTGCCGCAAACGGCGGACTCCCGCCAGTGATTCAAGAAGATGCGACCGAGCAGTAGGGGCTGAACCCGTTCTACTGTCGCTGTTGTTGCGCCGCGAGCACGTCGCGGTATCTGACCTCTGCGCGCTTTATGAAGTCGCGGTAGCCCAGCGGGTCGATGAAGGGCTCGGCTGGATTCGCCGCCTGCTCCTGATCTCGGTGTTTCCGGTACATGCCGAACCAGGTCGGATGCGAAGCCAGGAAGATGTCCGCGGGCAGATCACGGAGCGTTCTCAGGCTGCCCTCGTAGTCCGCGCGGAGTCCCGGGTAGGTCTCAGGTTCCACGAACGACTCGAAGCCGAAGAGTTTGAGACTGCAGATATTCACTGCGAGTAGCTCAAGATCTTCGGCCTGAACCGGGAACGACCATGAAGTGCATCCCGGCGTATGTCCTGGCGTGATGTTGGCGGTGAGCGTGAGCGGTCCGACGCGTGCCTCTGCTCCGTCCGCGAATCGATGGTCGACTCTGGCGGCGGGATACGAGCCGAGGCCCACATAGGTGAGCATGCGAAGCGGCAGGTACTGGTGGCCGCCGCGGCCCCCGGCGGCAATTACCGGAGCGTCGGCCTCGCTGACCCACAGCTCGGCGCCCGAAGCCTCCTGGAGTTCCGCGAGACCGCCCGCGTGATCCGGGTGGGCGTGCGAGTTGAGCAACACCTTCACGTCCTTGATGTCGAAGCCGAGCTCCCGGATGCTCTCGATGACAAGCGGCGCGCTCTCGGGATAGCCGCCGTCGATCAAGACGTGCCCTTCGGGCCCCGTGAGAAGAAACATCGTCACGCCCGTATGACCGACGTAGTAGAGGTTGTCGGCGATCTGGAAGGGCTCATCCGGGATCGAGCGATTGCGCGCGATGGCGGCCCGCCACTGGGTGAACGCAATCACGAACACCAGCGCTCCAATCAGCAGCGCCGCGCGTCGGTCCCGACGAGGGACGCGCATCTTCGTCCGCGGTCTCGGTGGGTTCTCCATGGAGTCCACTTTGAATCGCAAAGTACACGGTGTCAACCAGAAGCAGTCGATCTCGGCATTGTTCTTGGAGGGCCGCCCGCCGCGCACGTTGTTGCGGCACCGGCGCCTGAACTACCCTCGACCAATGAAGCTCTTACGAACTCCTGCTCTCGCGATACTTGCGGTGGGAGGGTTGTGCTCGCCCGGCTACGCCTTGGGTCAAGAGCGAGTGTGTGCCGACTGGGCCGCGTAAGGCGCGGCCCTGAACTGGTTCGCGGGTAGGCCCGAGTGGCTCTACGACGGGAGCGACTAGGAAGGCGTTCGCCAAGGCCACGGTGCCGAGCATCGGGTCGGCCCGGCTCAGCGCTGCGTTGAGGGCGGGGACGGCGGTTCCGGGAACTGCTCCAGGACGCCGCTCTCCAGAACGGTGTTTCGGAGTTCGTCCACCCGATCGCGCTGTCGCTGAATGAGCGCTTCGAAGGCCGGGTCGCCCTTCAGGAAGGCGTAGCGTGGGTCGCGGGAGTCGAAGCGATATTCGATGCGGCCGGCGTCGATCGTCCGCTCGAACCAGTGCAGCGTGGCGTCGCGGTCCTGGCGGAGCGCGTAGACCATGGCGAGTGCCCAGGGCCCCGCCCACCAGTCGGCGCCACCGTCGATATAGCCACGCACTTCGGCTTCGATGCCGGCGAGAATGGCCTCGGCTCGTCTCGGGTCGGTCTCAGCCAGGACCGTCGCGAGACGGATATTGGCGAGCCGCCCTTCGGGGTTCAGGGCGTGGGCCGCCATGACATACGGCTCCGCGGCCTGCACGTTCCCTGTCAGGAACTCGATGTCGCCGCGCAAAGTCAGACAGCTGCGGCAATCCGGGACCACGCTGTCGAGCTTGGCAATACGCGCGCGTGCATCGTCCGGGCGCCCGTCGTAGATGTCGTTGTACGCGAGGCCGACCACGGTGCCGACACGGTTTGGTTCCAGGCGTTGGGCCCAGGCGCGCCAGATCTCCGAGCGCGCCTGTAGCCCCAGCACGTCGAGGATGTCGCCCACGTTGTCGACGCTCGTAACAGACGGTGCACCGTGCTCGATCGCGCGGAGGGCATAGATCAAGGCCTCGTCTGAGCGGCCGATCTCGTGAAGCACGACGCCGAGGTTGGCCAAAGCTGTGCCGTAGTCCGGATTGAGCTTCACGGCCTGCCGGTATGCCGCCGCGGCTCCGCTCAGGGCTCCACGCGTGCTGAGCGAAAGGCCCAGCGCCTTGTGTGCCCTCGGATTGAGGCGATCGATTGCGACGGCCCGGCGCGCTTCGGCCTCAGCGCGTTCGATCCATCGAGCGTCGTGTCCGGTGTAGCGCGCCCTCTTGGCGTAGGCGTTTGCCAGGCCCGCCCGGGCGTTGCTATGTGCCGGGTCGAGGGTCACCGCCTGCTCGAACAGGACGACCGCGTTCTCGTTGTCCTGGTATTGCTGCCTGTCGTAATACTCCTGGGCGCGCGTCACGATGTCGTCGACATCGGCCGTACTCGAGGCTCGCGCCACCGGAAGCTCGGTCGTAGCTCGATCGGTGGACAAGATCCAGGTCGTTGCGGCTGATGCGAGAACGATGGCGACTCCAGCGAGCAAGCGGAGTCGTCGAGGTCGGCGCTTCGGGGCAATATCCTGATCTGCGGGGGAGGGCCGGCCGACCCGGGCCTTCAAGCGATAGCCACGCTTCGGGAGCGTCTCGATATACCGCCGCGGGGTATTCGTGTCGCCCAACGCGCTCCGCAGCTGCGAGATGCATCGTGAGACGGCGATCGGAGCAACATGGATGTCGCCCCAGACCTCCTCCATGAGGTCGTCGCGGCTCAATACCTTGCCCGCGTGCCGCACCAGCGTGTGCAACACCTGCGCAACCCTCGGCTCCAGTCGCACCAGTTCGGAGCCCGATCGCAGCGTGCCGTCGTCGACGTCGAAATCCCAGCGTCCAACGATGACCTGCGACGAGACTGGGCTCGTGGGCGGGGGCGTATTGGATTCGGTCGAGGAGGTTCTCAGCATGGCCCGTCTCGTCACGGAGTTGAACTCCCGAACAGTCTAGCAATGGGGATTCAATGGTGCCCGGGGGCATCCGAAGCTTTTCCGAAGCTATTTCGCGAGACACCGCAAAGCACCCCATGGCAGCGTCGAGGAGTAGCCATTTCGCTCGTATCCACCGGGCGGTGTTTCGTTGAACTCCCCCTGAAACGGACGCTTCATGAGACGCACGATTCGACCATCCGCTTGGATTCTTGTGGCTGCGATCGCAGCGGTGACTGGCGGTGCAAGCACGGGACTCGCGGCCGCCAAGATCGACTGGGAAAAGATCGACTTCGTGGCCAACGACGGCACCTCGGTGCGGGCCGACTTCGGCAAACTCGAAGTGCCAGAGCGACGCGCAGATCCGGATACGGAGTCGATACAACTGGCCATGGTGCGCTTCCGAAGCACTGCCGATCAGCCAGGCGCACCGATTGTCTTCCTGGCCAACGGCCCGGGCGTTGCTGGCGTCGAATTTGCGCGCGGCAACGCCTTCGCCGCGTTCACGCGACTGCGCGAGGTTGCCGACGTGATCGTTCTGGATCAGCGCGGTGTGGGTCTTTCGCAACCCAATTTGACCTGCAGTCAGCGGCTCAAGATTGGAGCCGGCAAGGAACTCACCACCGAGGCCTACATCGCAGCCTTTCGGAAGCCACTACGCGACTGCGTCCGGACCTGGCAGACGCGCGGAGTCGACGTTGGCGGCTACACGGCAGCGGAGAGCGCGGACGACATCGAAGCCATTCGCGATGCGCTCGGCGTCGACCAGATCAACCTCTGGGGCCACGGCTTCGGAACGCATCTGGCGATCGCGGTGATGCGGCGTCATCCGGGAAGCGTGGCGCGCGCCGCGCTGCACGGTGTCTGGGGGCCGGATGACACTCAGAAGCTGCCGAAGTCGATCTACACATCGCTTCGCCAATTCGGGCGTCTCGTCGGCAAGGACGCTGTGGTGGGTGGCGACGTTCCTGATCTCGTCGGTTCCATGGAGCGCATCACGCGGCAGCTGGAGCGCAGTCCAGTGCGGGTGATGGCCAACGATCCGTTCACCGGCAAGGCGCGCCAGGTGGTAGTCGATGCCTTTCTGATGGCAGCTATCGCGGCTCAGCTTGTCGGCGAAACAGAGGACTATCCGTTCGTGCCCCAGGTTGTCGCCGGAATCGAACGCGGTGGGTTCGACGCAGTGATCGGCGAGGCGGCGCTCGAGGTTCGCGGGGAGACGATTGGCAACCTGGTGACCTGGACGATGCTGTGCGCGTCGGGTACTTCGGACAGGCGCGCCCGCACGATTGCGAGGCAGGCAGACGACTTCTTCACGGCTCGCTTGGCCGACACGCCGTTCCCCGACGTTTGCGATGAGATCCCAGTGGACGACCTTGGCCAGGACTTCCGCTCTCGGCTGCGGTCGCCCGTTCCCACGCTCCTGGTGAGCGGCACACTGGACGGCCAGACGCCGTCCTCGAATGCCAAGGCTCTGGCGAAAGGGCTCGCAGAGTCGACCGACCTCAAGGTCGTGCGCGGTGGCCACAATGATCTACTCGATGCCGATCCGGCGATTGCCGGTGCGGTGGCGAACTTCTTCCGTGGCACGCCACTCGGGTTGCGCAAGATCAACCTCCCTCCCATCCCCTTCCTACCGGTGAGCTGACGATGCGCGTACTGATTGCTCTGCTAGGCACGGTCACGATCGTTGGCCAGTTCGTGGGCTCGCTGGCGGCTACCGGCGGCGTGGCAGTCCTGCCAGTGGCCGACGAGTCCTACACGCTGTTCGAGAGTGCCCACGTGAGACCGCTGGCACTGTCGTCCGACGGAACTCGATTGTTCGCCGTGAATACTCCGGACAACCGGCTGGAAATTCTCACTGTTCTCGACAGCGGCAAGTTGCGCCTCGACGCGTCCGTCCCCGTTGGCCTCGAACCCGTGGCGGTTGCGCTCCGCGACGACGGGGAAGCGTGGGTTGTGAACCATGTCTCCGATATCGTGAGCATTGTTGATGTGAGCACAGACGTTCCGTTCGTCCGGCGTACGCTATTCGTTGGCGATGAGCCGCGTGACATCGTCTTCGCCGGAATCCATGGCGAGCGCGCTTTCATCACCACAGCGCATCGGGGACAGAACAGCCCCGTCGATCCCGCGCTGACAACTGCCGGGACTTCGCGAGCCGACGTCTGGGTGTTCGACGCCGAGAAGCTGGGTCGACGGCTCGGAGGCGAACCTCTGACCGTCGTCGAGATGTTCGGCGATACGCCGCGTGCGCTCGCCGTAACTCCCGACGGCACCACTGTCTACGCCGCCGTGTTTCGGTCCGGCAACCGCTCGACGACCCTCCCGACTGCCAACTTCCCGAAGGGGCCGCCCACAGAGGATGCGGGCGGGGCGCAGGCGCCGATCAGCGGATTGATCGTGCAGCATGACGGGCGCAACTGGGTCGACGAGGACGGGCGAAACTGGGATCAGCGGATGGGCTTTTCGCTGCCGGATCTCGACGTGTTCGAGATCGACGCGACGGCGCGAGTACCCCGGCAAGTGAGTGCGGTCGCGGGTGTGGGCACGACCCTGCTCAACATGGTGGTTAATCCCGCCACTGGGAAGCTGTACGTGGCCAACATGGAAGCCCGCAACGCGGTCCGCTTCGCGGGACTCGGCAAACGTGGCGGCTCAACGGTGCGCGGACGCTTCGTCGATCATCGCGTCACGGTCGTGGACGGCCGGAGCGCATCGACTCACGATCTGAATCCGCACCTGAACTTCGACCGGCCCGAAGGCACGGCGGCCGAGCGCCGGCTCAGTCTCGCCATGCCAATGGGCCTTGCGGTGGACGAGGCCGGCAAGACGCTCTATGTCGCCGCGTTTGGCAGCAATGTCGTGGCTGCGGTGCCGATCGGAGCGCTCGAGTCCGGGGCATACCGACCGAAGCGCCGTGATCGCGTTGCATTGCGGGCGGGCGGCCCGACGGGACTGGTGCTCGATGACGCGAACGGGCGCCTGTTTGTCTCCACGCGCTACGACAATGGCATCTCCGTGGTGGATACCCGACGGCGTCGTGAGATCGATCATTGGGCGCTGCCGTCGCCGGAGCCGGCAGAGATCGTCGAGGGTCGACCCTTCCTGTACGACGCAACGCTCACCTCGGGCCGGGGCAACGGCTCGTGCGGCGCATGTCATCTCTTTGGTGACAACGACGCCCTCGCATGGGATCTCGGCGACCCTGACGGGTCGGTTCGCACGGTGCCCAACGAGTATCAGGCCGTGACGCCGGACCTCTCGCAGACCTGGCATCCCATCAAGGGACCCATGACAACGCAGAGCATGCGGGGACTCGCCAACCACGGCCCGATGCACTGGCGTGGCGATCGCACTGGCGAGGATCGCGAGGAAGGTCAGACGCTCGAGGAGGCCGCCTTCATGGAGTTCAACGAGGCCTTCGTGGTGGTGCACGGCCGAAAGCGCGAGATCTCTGAGCGTCAGATGCGTGCCTTCACTGCGTTCGCCATGCGGCTGACGTATCCGCCCAATCCCATCCGCGCTCTGGACAACTCGCTGTCCGGAAGCGAGACGGCTGGTCGACTCCTCTATAACGGGCTCTCGTCGAACGCCGCGCTAGAGGTATTGCTCCGTGTGCCATCCGATCGATCCGGCGCGCGGCATCTTCGGCACTGAAGGACTGATGTCGTCGAACGGCCAGCCGGGCGAGAAGGACTTCAAGATCCCCCACTTCCGCGACCAGTATCAAAAGGTGGGGATGTTCACGCCATCGGTACGGTCGTCAGCGCACGTCGGCGAACAGATCCGCGGCTTCGGCTTCAATCACAATGGCGCCACCAGCGGTGCCGCCGCGTTGGCGGAACTGCCGATGACGGACACCGAGATGGAGCAACTCCGCTCGTTCCTGTTCGCGTTCCCGTCCAACATGGCCCCGATCGTCGGCCAGCAGGTGACCTTCACGGGATCCAACAACAACACCGCACGACGACGACTGGCATTGCTGATGCAGCGCGCCCGTGTGACGAGTCCCGTGCCCGAATGTGACCTGATTGCCAAGGCGGTGGCCGATGGCGATGCCCGAGGTTGGGTCTTCACGTTGGACGGAACGTTCCTTCCCGATCGCGCGGAAGAATCGAGTTGGTCGCGAAACCAGATCACGGCCCTCGCCGCTCGTCGCGACCAGGCAGCGACCTTTACATGTGTTCCGCCGGGGGCAGGTCGCCGCACGGGCGTCGACCGCGACCATGACGGCGTCCTCGATGGTGACGACGGTGCCTAACGGCGTCGCTCGACGATAATCCGTGCGCATCGCGGAGAAGGACAGGGGTGCGAGTGTCTACATGTAACATTACATTATGTAATGTATGTTAATACTCGCATTCCCCATGGAACCCTCCGCATGCGTACCGCCGCCGCACTCTCGACCGCACTTCTTCTGACTTCTGGAACCCTCGGCGCCGGGGCCGCCCAATCTACGTCTGTGCGTAGCCTCGTTCCTGGGGATGACTCGATATCCGGGAGTCACATCAAGCCGTATGAGAACGAATGGGAGATGGTGCAACGCGGCACGGACGGCGAAGAGCGCGTCATCGGCCGGTGGACGGACCGGGTCGAGATCGAAGAGGTGCTCGGCCGCGAGGTCCTGCGCCGCGAGCAGGTCTCCTACGGGCCAAGTGACGTCGAGAACAATCGGCAGGTCCACGTTCTGTGGCGAGACACCCTGGCTCCGGTGCGGAGTCATCTCCAGGCGGGGCCTATGGTGAAGCACGTGGACTTCGGTGCTGCAGTCGGAGCGCACCTGGTCCGAGGTCCTGATTTGCCGGCACTGTCGGCCGAGGCCCAGCCGCTACATGTGTTCGATTTCGAGGCGGCGGGTTTGCTCCTGGTCGGCATGCGTCCGCAGGCGGGCGAGCAACTCCAGTTCCGTTCCTATGAGCTGGCTCCCGCGGGAGTTGGCCCGGATGCCGGGCTCATGATTGTGGCCGTGGACGTCGTCGCGCAGGCGCACGATTGGAGCTCGGTTGCAGCAGGCAACCTGGGCGCTCTGCGTGCCCTCCGGGTCAACGTGCAGCAGGGGCAACGTGCGATGACCTTCTGGTTGGCCGAGGCGGAGCCCTACGTCATCAAACTCGAGGTTGCCACGCCGTCGGGCACCACGATCTGGCGGATGCGCTGACCGCCACGGGGCGGGCCGAACTCAGAACAAGTCGTGGCGTACGACGAAGATCGCCCAGTCGACCAGCGCCGCCACGAACAGAGCGGTGACGGCTCCGGCCGCCAGTACGGTGGCCTTGCCAAGACGCGTGAACCTTCCTTGATCGCGGAAGTAGCGTGGCCAGGACAGGAAGAGGGTGCCGACGAAGTTGCCCGCGATTCGGCCCCAGAACAGCACCCTCGGGCCGGCGCCGCGCCCGGCAGCAACCCTGTCGCGCCACAACTCCGCGCAGAGCGGCTCGAACATCAGCTGGCGCCGGGACTCGGGTAGAACAGCGGCCAGCCATTCAACGACTCTGGGTGGTCGCGATTCAGCCAAGGAGTTTCGCGGTGGAGTATTGCGCCACCACGCGCTGATGGAAGTTCGCGGTGGCATCACGTGCACGGCGTCCAGCGGCGGTGGCGTTGTAGACGCGTTCCCGGACGATCTGTCCGTCGATTACTTCCTGCTCGTAACGGCCCTTGACCATGCCTGACTCTTCGAGGCGCGACATCAGCCGGTAAAAGGCGGTAAGGCCGCGGGCGACGCCGAGATCGCCAAGACGTTCCCGAACGTCGCGACCCGATAGGCGGTCGCCCCCGAGAATGCCGAGTACGGCGAATTGCAAATGGGGTAGTGGCTGTGACATTCTGACTCGCGTTTTGGAGATTCGCCCGCGTTCCCTGTTGAGCGGGCTTATGCAACCTGTCGTGTCACGCTGTCTCAGCTGTATCAATGTAAGCTTACAGTATGTAAGCTTAATACATGAAGATTCCTGGATGGGTCGATAGCTCGGCAACCGCAGTGCTCACTTTGCAGCGATTCTTGTTCGGCGTCATGTTCACTCTGTCGGGTTCGATGTGGTTCCGGCGCGACGACTCAGTGGGTTATCTCCGCGACGCCCTGGAAGGTGCGCTCGAGGAGGCAACCGCGACCTTCGGCTACGAGGCGTTCCTACGCGGGGTGGTTCTCGAGTGGCCGACGCTCTTCACCGGCCTGGTTGGGGTAGGGGAGTTGGCGGTGGGTGTCGCGTTAGTCACCGGTCTGCCCCCGCGCCTCGGGGCCGCCGCCGGTGTCTTTTTGGCCGTGAACTACGGCCTAGCCTTCGGCGGCACCATCCTCCCACCGAGCGGCAATTTCGCGCTCGCCGCGCTCATGCTGCCCTTGTGCCTCGCCCGTCCCTACCGCCACCTGGTCGTGCGATTGCCCGGTCGCCAGAGTTCCTCGATGGGGTGAGTCGACGTCCTGTTGTTGACATTCGACAACAAGATGTGGCTTAGTGTCGACGTTCGACATCAAGCCATCCCCGGCACACCGATTCACATGAGCGACTTGCTTCGCGGCACCCTCGACATGCTGGTGCTCCGCACGCTGGCTTCCGGATCCATGCACGGCTGGCGCATCTGCGAACGGCTGCGTGACACCACCGACGGCGTGTTCGACATCGGCCAAGGGTCCGTGTACCCAGCGCTCCAGCGACTGAAGCTGCGCGGACTGGTGAAGGCCGCATGGCAAACGAGTGAGCTCGGGCGACGGGCGCGATACTACGAACTCACCGGCGCCGGTCGGCGAGCGCTCGACGACGAGATTGCGCGATGGCGTCGCTCGGTTGGCGCTGTCGAGAAGGTGCTCGAGCCCGTTCCGGAGGGCGAGTGACATGGGATTCCTGCGTGGACTGGCTGATCGTGCTCGCAACTTCTTCCGGCGGTCGGTTGTCGAACGAGAGCTGGACGAGGAGATCCGGTTCCATCTCGAGCGCGAAATCGCGCGGCATCGCGCCGCTGGCAGGAGCCACGACGAGGCGCGGCGAATCGCGGAACGTGCGTTCGGCGGCGTGGCGCGCGTCAAGGACATGCATCGTGACGAACGCGGTGTGCGCTGGCTCGTGGAGTTCTTTGGTGACGTCCGATTCGGCCTGCGCGGCTTGCGCTCGCAACCCACGCTGACCGCCGTAGCGCTGCTGGCCCTCGGTCTCGGCGTGGGCGGCAACGCCGCCGTGTTCAGCGTTCTGGACGCCCTGCTCCTTCGGCCGTTGCCCTTCGCGAACCCCGAGCAACTGGTCGTGCCTTGGCAGGTCCGGGCCGACCGCACCGACCGGGGCAAGATGACTGCGTTCGACGTCGACTACTACCGCGAATACGCCGACGCTTTCAGCGGCTTTGCTGGCATCCAGGCTCCCCAGCGCGTCTCGCTGGTGGAGACTCAGGAGCCCGAACAGGTCATCGCTGCACTGGTCACCACAGATTTCTTCGATGTCCTGGGCGTGGCCGCCGCGCGCGGGCGTGCGTTCGTTCCGGCGGACGAGGCGGCCGGCGAGACCGATCTGGCCGTACTCTCGTACGCCTATTGGCAGAGTCGTTTCGCGGCTGATCCTGGGGCTGTCGGGCGGACGGTCACGATCAACGGTCGCCCCACCGTGATAGTCGGCGTGATGCCTGCTTCCTTCCGTCTCGACTTCCCGGCCGATGTCGAGATGTGGTTGCCGCGGGTCTATAGCGAATACGACCTGACAACCTTGAACCTCTGGGGCGAGCACGTGATCGCCCGGTTGGCTCCTGGCGTGACGATCGCTCAGGCGCGCGACGAACTGAAGACACTGAGCGCGCTCGCGAATGAAGCCGCGCCACGGCCGTTCGCCGCCGACGGGTTCAGTCCGATCCTACTGCATGAGGAAGTAGTCACCGAGGTCCGTCCGGCGCTGCTCACGTTACTGACCGCGGTCGTGCTCGTGCTCCTCATCGCGTGTGCCAACGTCGCGAATCTCCTGCTTGCCCGCAACACCCAACGTGCGGACGAGCTCGCCCTGCGCGCTGCGCTGGGTGCCGGTCGTGCTCGACTGACGCGGCAACTTCTCGCCGAGCACCTGGCGCTCGCAGGCGCCGGCGTAATTGCGGCTGTGCTGGTTGGTCAGGGGCTGCTGCGAGCCATGCTGTGGTCCGCACCCGCGGACCTGCCTCGTGTTGCCGAGATTCAGATGGATCTGCGCGCGGGGTTGTTCACGGGGGCGGTCGCCTTGGTGGCCATGCTGCTGTTCGGCACCCTCCCGGCGCTGCGTGGCGGCCGCGCCGGCGCCACGGCGGCGGTGGCGGGCAGCGGCGCTCGCGGCACCGTGGGCCGCGGCGAAGGTACGCTGAATCTCCTCGTCGCCGCGGAGTCGGCGCTCGTGGTGGTGCTGGTCTTCGCGGCGGGCGCGATGCTCCAACGCTACGTCGAACTGTCGACCGCCGAGACCGGCTTCCAGCAGCAGTCACGACTTGCCGCCAAGGTGGTTCTGCCGTCCAATCGCTACGACACGCCGGCTGCCATCGGCGCTTTCGTTGGTGACCTCGAAGGGCGACTTCGCCGCGTTCCGGGCGTTGCAGGTGTTGGCGGCGCGTGGACGCTGCCGCTCTCCGGCCGGGCCATCACGGTGACCGTGCCGCCCGTCGAGGGTGAACCCCCGCGCGAGACGGAACTCACGACCGGATGGGATGGAATCACCCCAGGCTATTTCCAAGCCGCCGGAATCCCGATTGTGGAAGGGCGCACCTACTCGGCGGCGGACGTCGCCACGGCCAACCCGAATTCGTTGATTATCAACGAGACGCTGGCGCGCGAACTCTTCGGGGATCGGCCTGCTGTGGGGCAATTCCTCGCGAACGCGGCCATGCGCTGGCAGATCATCGGCGTGGTCGGGGACACCGTTCATCTGGGCCTCGACCAGCAGCCAAGGCCGCATGTCTACCAGTCGCAGGCGCAAGTGACGTTCGCGTGGGCCCACTTCGAGTTCGTGATCGAGACCAACACGCCCGACCCCCTGGCGCTGGCGCCGGCCATTCGGCGCGCGGTTGCCGAGGTCGACCCTCAACAGCCAGTTGCCGATATTCGGACGCTCGAAACCGTTGCGGCGGCATCGATTCACGCCCAGCGGTACTTGCTCGTTCTCCTCGCGACTTTCGGGGGAGTTGCTTTGATGCTCGGCGCGATCGGCATCTACGGCGTGGTGGGATATGGTGTCGCACGCCGTAATCGAGAGATGGGCCTGCGTCTCACGCTCGGAGCCAGCCCCGGGAGAATCCGACGGTTGGTCCTCCGGCAGGGGTTGGGTCCCGTGGCGGGCGGCGTCATTGTCGGCTCGGTCGCAGCTGCTCTCGGTGCGCGTGCTCTCGGCGGCTATCTGGCCGGAGCCCAGCCCTCAGTGGCCGAGCTGCTCTCGCTGGTGGTTCCGCTGGTGCTCGTGGCCGCCACGGCCGCCGTGGCGGCTCCGATGCGGCGGGCAGCGACTGCCGATCCGATGCAATCGCTCCGCGACGACTAGCACTCTGTTTTCCAACCCTTTCTTCATTTAGATTGTCTAAGGAACGAAAGAGAGCCGGTTCATTCCGGACACGTCCCTGGCGAATTCTCAGTGAGGTATCGGGCATGCGGCTACTTGCGAAGCGCGGAGTGTTGGCGATCGGATTGTCTTTCACAGTGGTCGCGGTGTCCGCTTGTGCCGGGTCGCCCGACCCTTCGCCGAGCCCGTCGCCGTCGCCCAGCCCGTCGCCATCGCCGAGTCCCAGTCCAAGCGTCTCGCTTTCTCCGTCGCCGCACGGGCTGTGGTTCGGCGGTCCCTTCCGTAGCGCGGATGAACTGCCGGTGCGCGACGGAACGCTAGAGGTGCGACGCGTGAGTCTCGGATCAAGAGCCGCCGAACTCGGCCTCCAGGCCGGCGATCGCATTGTCGAAATCAATGGCGCGACCGTAGCGAGCTACGGCGGTGGCGAGAAGCTGATCAGCAAGTTGACCGACCGCGATCTGAAGACCGTCGTATTCAAACGTGAGGGCCGCCGCTTCGACGTCACTTTCTGACAAGGAGCGCGCGCCCGGTCAGGCGTCGGGGAGGACGAGTCCGTTGCCTACGAGAGGAGCCCCGCAGTTCGGTGAATATGTCCCGGATTTATTTTTATCAAGGTGATATAAAAATAGGATCCTTCCCCTTTTGCTACTGGGGCATACACCGGAGTCGAAATGCACACCCATCCGACAGTTGGCCGTTACTCATCTCGGGGCATCGCGGTCTTCGTGGCATGCCTGATGTTCGCCAGCGCCCCAGTCGCGCTGGCACAGCAGACGGGCACGCCGGCCGAGCCCGCCGTGTCGACTCTCCCGGTAGATATCGAACTCACTTCGTGGGGCCGCCTCGGCGGCATCACCGTGGATGCTCTTGGCTACATCTACACGACTGCGTTCGGCGACACGCTGTGGCGGATCTATCCGGACGGCGAAGGGGAGGTGCTCGCAGACGGCTTCTACGGTGCCTCCGGCAATGCCATCGACATCAATGGCGACGTCCTGCAGTCTGAGTTCTTTACGAACTCGATCTACAGAGTCACTCGGAGCGGAGACAAGTCGCTCGTTACCAACGAGGGCCTGAACGGCCCGGTGGCGATTGCGGTTGATGCCGAGGGCGTGATGTTTGTTGCCAATTGCAACGACGGCAGCGTGGTGCGGGTTGAGCGCGACGGCACAGCCAGCACGTTCTCTCGGTCGGAGCTATATAACTGCCCCAACGGGATCATCTTTGACGATCAGGGCGACCTCTACATGGTCAACTTCCAGAACGACCATCTGGTGAAGGTCGACGCCGAAGGGAATGCGTCGATCCACACCACCATCGAGCCTGCCGGCGGCTGGCCGCAGTCGGCCCTTGATCGCAACGTGCGAGGCAACGCCCACCTCGTGTTCGTCAACGGCAATTTCTACGTGACAAAGATCAAGAGCCACTCGTTGTGGCGCGTCGGTCGCGATGATGGAAGCGTCGAGATGATCACGGGCAACTATCAGTACGGCCTCGTTGATGGTCCCCTGGCAGAGGCAAGCTTGGGCGCGCCTAATGGCATCGCGGCGAATCGCGGCGTGCTCTACATGAACAACATCGATGGCATCTGGGGACGGCTCGCGCGGGCGCGGCTTGTGATTCGCAAGGTGACGTTGCCGCAGTAGGCGGCGAGTCAGTCTTGCTTGAGCGCCACCATCGGGTCGATGCGCGTTGCTCGGCGTGCGGGTATGAAACTGGCACCGGCCGCAGTGACAAGCACCAGACTCGCGGCTACGAGAATTGCGAGGGCATCAACTTGGGCGGCGCCGAACACCGCGCTTTGAATGGATCGGGCGGTGGCGAGTGCAGCACCAGTTCCCAGGATCAGGCCCGCTAGCGTGACCACCGCGGCGCCGCGCAGCACCAATTGGTACAGGTGTCGGCGTTGCGCGCCGAGGGCCTTGCGGATGCCGACTTCTCGCGTCTGGTTGGCGACAGCGAACGACAGGACGCCGAAGAGCCCCACTGTGGCCAGCGTGATCGCGGTGACCCCGAAGAAGTTGAGCAGCCACATGATCACCTGCTGCTGAGCGAGCGAGTCGCGGAATCGGCCGCGCATCGAGTCGATGTTCGACACGGCAACCTGCGAGTCGAGTTCGCGCACAGTCCGACGCACCGAATCGGCCAGTGCCATCGGATCAGCACCCTCAGCGACTCCGACGACGCCAAATAGCGCACGATGCGGACGGCCCTGGTACGGGTAGAAAACGGCCGGTCTCGTCTCGGCGGCCGGGCCGTAGTGCCGCACTGTCTCCGACACGCCAATCACCGTCATCGGGCGCTCTGGATTGGTCGCTATCCACTTGCCAACGGCCTGGTCCGCACCCCAGAAACGGTCCGCGAACTGCTGGTTCACGATCACAACCAGGGGCTCGTTCGAGTCGAGGGCTTCGAAGGAACGCCCGTGCACGATGTCCGTCCGCATCGCCGCGAAGAAACCAGGCGTCACTGTGATCACGTCGGCCACGATGCGATCGTCCGGGTTGTCGTTGTTGAAGCCTTCAACGACGAAGTCGGTCCAAGCGAGGCCGCGCGTCAGCGGCAGCAGCGAGGCCCCACCAGCCGTGGTCGCCCCGGGTGCGTTCGAACAGTTGATCGTAGAAGTCGTACCGGGCGGCCGGGTCGCCGTATCTGTCGCCGGCAAGAGCGACGCGGAAAGATAGGGCGCGGTCGGCGTCGAAGCCGGGGTCTACCGTCTGCAGTTGCCAGAACGTGCGTACCAGCAATCCCGCCCCGACCACCAGCAACATGGAAAGGGCGACCTGTAGCACGACCAGGGCGCTGGAGGCCCCGTTGCGCCAGAGCGAGCGCGCGCGCGCGGCAGCGCTGCCTTCGCGCAGCACCTCACCGGGATCGGCGGTGGCGGTGCGAATGGCGGGGCCGACGCCGAACACGACGCTGGAGAGGATGCAGAGTCCGGCGGCGAAGAGCAGTACTCCCGGATCCACACCGATCTCCGACAGTCGAGGTAGATCGCTGGGCGCCACGGCATGCAGCGCGGCAACAGCCGTGATCGCGATCATGACGCCGATGGCACCACCTGCTCCGGATAGCAGCAGGCTCCCGAGCATCGCAAGACGGATCATCCGTTGGCGAGGCGCGCCGAGCGATGCGCGAATGCTGAGTTCACGCTGTTTTGTCGTGGCTCGGGTGAGCAGCAGGTTCGCCACGTTGGCGCAAGCGATCAACAGGAGCACGAAGGTAGCGGCCAGCAGAAGCACGAGGGGCGCATTGATCTCACCCGTCACTTCCTCGATCAGCGGCACGACGCCGACCCAGAAGTCCTCTCCCGCGGTCAGGCCTGCCGCGAGTGCAAGCGAGTCTTGTGTAAACCCGTCTGCTATCGCGAGTAGCTCGGTTTCCAGTTGGGCGAGCGTCGCGCTCGCGTCGAGCTTGCCGATGATGTTGTAGTTCTCGGACCCTCTCGTAGTGGGTACCACCTGCAGCGGGAAGGACAGGAAGAGGTCGAACACGGGCACGGTTACGAGGGTCGGCATGACATCGGCGTCGAGCACAAGCGGGGGCATCACCCCGACGATCTCCACCAGCTGCCCATCCAGTGCGATCGTGCTGCCGACGAGTGCGGGATCGGCTCCGAACCTTTGAACGAAGATCTCGTGCCCGAGCAGTGCTTTCTGGGCCGCACCCGGCGCGTCGTCCTCCGGCCGCAGCCGCCGCCCGAGTCGCGGGTCTACACCCATCACGTCGAAGAACGACGACGACACTTGCAGAGCGCCTACCCGGGCCGGGTCGGTGCCGTCAGCCGTCAGGGTGACTTCTTGGCCCCAGGTGATGGCCACATGTTCGAGCGCCGGCGTGTCGTCTCGGATGTCGGCGTACTGCGCAATCGAGAACCAGTCCTCGTCGACGCCCACGCCCGGAGCGCGCTGCCACAGCGTGACCAGGCGATCCGGATCGGCAAATGGCAGGGGTTGTAGAAGCACCCCGCGGACAACGCTGTAGATCGTTGTCGTGGCGCCAATCGACAGCGCCAGCGTTGCCACCACCACCGCGGCGAAGCCGGGCGCCCGCAGGAGCGCCCGGATCGCGTGGCGGAAGTCGTGGAGCATTACCGCTGGCCGTCGCGGCGCGTCGGCCGCGGGAAGGCTGGCGGCGTGATCGGGGCGGTCTCTTCCAGTTCACTCAGAACTTCCTGGACCGCGCGCTCAAGCTGCGGGTCGCCGCCCGCTGCCACCGACCGTGCATCCATCTCCACTTCGATGTCGGGCGGCACGCCGATGTTCTCGCCCACCCAGACTTCCTCGAGCGGATCGAACACAGCGTTGTCGGGCGCGGTGAGTGCACCGCCGTCGGCGAGCGCGTAGTGCACCGAGGACTTCACGAGTCCGCCCCAGGTGCGTTTCCCGATGAGCTTGCCGGCACGTTGCTGGCGGAAGATCCACGGGAAGAAGTCACCACCCGAACCGGCGTACTCGTTGATCAGCAGTGCCTTCGGCCCGAGGATCCCCGCGGGCAGACGGATCGGCGCACCGTTGGGTACCTCGTTCGTGATCGCGGCGCGCAGCTCACGAGTCATCAGGTCGACCATGTAGTCGTCGAGCAGACCACCGCCGTTGAAACGCTCGTCCACAACCGCGCCCAGCTTGTCCTGTTGGGCGAAGAAGTAGCGGTCGAACGTCCACACGCCGCCACCCGTGTTGGGCACCCAGATGTAGGCGAGCTTGCCGTCGGAGAGTTCATCCACGCGTCGGCGGTTGTCCTCCACCCATGCTCGCTGACGCAGCTGGTTCTCGCTGCGGATCGGCTCGACGATCACCTCGCGCGCACCGTCCATCGACGGGTCCGAGTTGATGTGGAGAACAGTCTGGCGTCCTGCCGTGCCGTCCAGGAGTTCGTACGGATCCTGGTTGGCGGTCAGCTCCATGCCGTCGACGCCAACGAGGTACTCGCCTTCATCCACTCCGAGTCCCGGGCGATCAAGCGGCGCCGATAGGCCCGGGTTCCAGCTCTCGAGGGTGTAGATCCGATCGATCTGCCACCGGCCCGAGTCGGCTGCCAGGTCGGCGCCCAACAGGCCCACACTCGATCGGTCGGTGGCAGGTGTGTCGCCCCCGAATACGAAGCTGTGACCGACGGACATTTCGCCATTCACCTGATCGAGGAGGTAGGTGAGATCGGCGCGATGGCGCACGTACGGCACCAGCGGTGCGTAGCGCTGACGCACGAGCTCCCAGTCGCGTCCGTGCATGCCGGGGTCGTAGAAGTAGTCGCGCTCGTAGCGCCACGCTTCGTGGAAGATCTGACGCCACTCCGCCATCCGATCGAGGCGGGTGCGGAGGTTCAGGTTGAGCATTCCGCTGCCAGGCGCCGGGGGACGGCCGGTGCCGACGACGCGCCCGGCAGGTCCTGATCGGAACAGCATCTTGCTGCCGTCGTTGGAGACGGTCGGCGTGGACGCGCGCGTTGCGAACTCAGAAGCTTCACGATCGGCAAGCGTGAACTTGTGAATCGTAAGACCCGGCTGGCCGGCGGCGAACTCGCCGATGAAGACGCTGCCCTCGGGGCCCGCCACCATGGACGAGTAGTTCCGGACCGGCATCGGCAGAGCGATGATGCGCCGTTCGATGCCGTCGAAATCGATTCGCACGCCCTCGTCGGACTCTTCGGCCTCCTCACCAGGAGCCTCGGACTCATCCGGCACTTCGGGCTCCTCTTCCGCCTCGGCCTCTTGTTCCTCCTCTGGCTCCGGCTCGGGCTCCGGCTCCTCATCGCTCTGCGGCGGGAAGGGCGACGGGTCATCCGAGCGCAGGATGGTGACGTAGGCGGCGTAGGTCGGCGCGCTCGCCTGAATCGAGCTGGTATTTGCCCAGCCGGAGCGCAGCGCAAGGTTGGTGCTCGCCAGGAAGTAGAGGTGGCGACCGTCGCGATCCCACGCGGGGCGCACGGAGTCGGCCATCGTGTCGGTGACGGGCGCGAGGTTTCCGTCTTCAGCCGACCACACCACGATGCGGCGGAAGTTGTTGGCGAACGTCTTGGCGTAGGCGAGCCACTTCGAGTCCGGCGACCAGGTCAGGCCCATGCTGCCGCGCTCGAGGTTGGTGCCGCCTGTGTCGATCGTCTGAATGGTGCCGCCTTCAACGTCGACGACGCGCACGCGCACATCGTCATCTACGAATGCGATGTGCTTGCCGTCGGGCGACCAGGTTGGTTCCCAGCCCAGCTTCGACTCGCCGATCGAGATATCCCGCGCGTCGCCCATCCCGTCCTGGCTGGCGATGCGGAGCGAGTAGCCGCCGTCGACGTCGGCAAACCAGGCCACATCGGCTCCGTCCGGCGACCAGATCGGGGTGCGATCGGCAACACCGGAGCTGCGCGTGAGGTTGCGCGAGTCACCGTTCTCAACGGGCACGGTGAAGATCTCGCCACGCGCCTGGAAGACAGCCCGCTGGCCGGTGGGCGACAGTCGACCCGAGCCGGCCTGCTGGCTCACGTCCTCCCACTTGGTTGCGGCCCACGGGAAGTCTCCACGCACCGTGATATCGAGACGGTTCGCGCGGCCCGAGTCGGCGTCGACAAGATGCAACCAGCCGGCCTGTTCGATGACCAGCGTGCCCTCGTGGGCGGCGAGCCATTTCACGTCGGTACCGTCGAAGTCGGTCAGACGGTTGAGTGAGGAATCGTCTGGGTCGTACGACCAGACGTTCATCGTCCACTCACGATCCGACAGGAAGTAGATCGTGTCTCCCATCCAGGCCGGATGGATGTCGGTGGTGCGTTGGTTCGGGATCTTCGTCTCGCTCAACGAGTCGAGATCCAGAATCCGAAGAGCCTGATTCTGGCCACCGCGATAGTGGCGCCACTCGACATCCCAGCGCGACGTCGGATCAACGATCATCCGGTCGCCATCGGGGGCGTAGGAGCCATCGTTGCCCATGGGTGAGGGGAGTAGCTCGGACGGTCCGCCATCCGCGGATACTGTCCAGAGTCGGCCATAGCCGACGGGGGCGGTATCGCGCGATGAGGTGTACAACACGCGGTCGCCGTCGGGGGTCCAGCCGCGCACCATCGAACCTGACGGATGCCAGGTCAACCGACGCGGCATGCCGCCGTGGGTGGGCACCGTGTAGACGGCAAACGAACCGGATCGATTCGAGGAGAAGGCCACGGTCTGGCCGTCGGGCGAGAAGTGAGGATTGCTCTCGACGGCCGGTGTGGACGTAAGACGCCGCGCATCACCACCAGATCGGTCGGCGATCCAGACATCCGCACCGTACGTGAACACCACGTGGTCGGCGCTCAGATCGGGTTGGCGCAGCAGTCGCGTGCCTTGCTGTGCCGCGCCACTGACGGAGACGCTGGAGGCCAGAATGATCAGGACCAGGGCACAGCCCAGGAAACGACGAAGCATGCAGTTCACCTCTTGAGGTCACAGGCGGGATCGCGGCGGGGAGTGCCGTGAGGAATCTAACGGCACCGTAGGCCGGCGCACAAGCGACGGCAGCACCAGTCGCCAGGCCGGGCACGGGGGGCGCGCTTCGGGGTATCATGACGAGGCTTTCTACCTCCCCGGTAGTTGTTCCCCATCGAGGTCCACTGGTATGCGTCAGCGACATCTCCGCCAGAGTGTGTTCGCTGCCCTGATGATCGTGGCAGTGCTCGGCGCGTTCGCCGTGCACACCCACGAGCTCGGGGCATCTGATGACTGCTACCTGTGCGCCTGCGGTTCGTGCCCGGAGCCGGGCGCAGTTACGCTGGCATTCGACCAGCCGCGCTCGACCACCTGGCGCAACACGCCCGCACAGGTGCCTCCCACCGCGCCGCCCGCAGCGGACGCGGTCACGCGACGTGGGCCACCTGTCTCTGCAGCCTGAGTTCGTTCACTAGCCGGGGCTAACGTCCCGGTCGCGGGATCCTTGTCCCGCCCTACGACCTCTCGGTTGGATGGTCTGTCCGACCGCTGCATTCGAGACAGGAAAGATGAAAACGCTTCTGCGACTCACGCTACTGGCGTGCGGCCTTGCGCTGCTCGCCCCCGCAATCCAAGCCCAGGAACACGGAACGATAGAGGGTACGGTGACCCTCGAAGAGGACGGCGAACCGCTGCATGGCGCGCGCGTCCTGCTGATCGAACTCGGCCGATCGGTGCTGTCGGATCTTGACGGCAAGTATCGGTTCGACGGCGTGCCGGCCGGCACGTACCAGATTCTGGCCGCGCGCGAACACCTGCAGGCTGCACGCTTGTCCATCGAGGTTGCTGCGGGAACTGCCACGACGACCAATTTCGCCCTTGCGTTCTCGGCCGTGCACGAGGAAGTCACGGTGACCGCGACCGGGCGCGAGACGACCGCCTTCAGCAGCGTCCAGGTTCTCGATTCCGTCGACATCGCCAAGAACATGGCGGGTACGCTCGGCGAGCTTCTCGAGCACGAGCCGGGCGTGGCCAAGCGTAGCTTTGGTCCCGGATCGAGCCGGCCGATCATTCGCGGCTTCGACAACGATCGCGTGATGGTGATGCAGGACGGTGTGCGCACCGGGGATCTGTCGTCCCAGTCGGGTGACCACGGTGTTTCGATCGATCCCGGTGGTCTGCAGAAGGTCGAGATTCTGAAAGGCCCTGCTACGTTGCTCTACGGGTCGAATGCCATCGGTGGCGTGGTCAACACGATCACTCCCCAGCAGCAGTTCTACGACAACCCGCCCGACGAGCTGCGTGGGCAGGTGAATGCCGATCTCGGCTCCACCAACGACCAGGCGGGCGGCTCCGCCAACTTCCAGTACGGCAACGGTCGTTTCATGACGTGGTTCGGCGGGGGTGGTCGTCGTACGTCCGAGGTCGGCACCCCCGAAGGGCCGGTCGAGAACTCGCAGACCGAACAGATGAACGGTCGCTTCGGACTCGGTTGGTTCGGCGATACATCACACATCTCCGCCAGCTACCAGATCGAGGACGGCCTCTACGGAGTGCCCTTCGCCGGCGATCTTCACGGCCACGGTCATGAAGATGAGGAAGATCATCACGACGACGAGTTCTTCCGTTTCGCCCGCGAGGAAGAAGAGGAGCATGAAGACGAGTTGTTCATCGAGCTCGATCAGCGGCGACAGGTCGTCCGAGTCGACGGCGGGCTACACGACCTCGACGCAGGATTCATTGATGGCGTGAAGGCGGTCTTCACCTACATCGACTGGAATCACAAGGAAATCGAGCACTTCGTCGACACCGGCGAACGTGAGATCGGCACCGAGTTCTTCAACAAGACCACGATCGGGCGCATCGAGGTGCAGCAGGATCCGACCGGGAGGCTCACCGGCCAGTTCGGAGTTTGGGGCCAGCATCGCGACTACAAGGCGATTGGTGAAGAGGCGCTCTCGCCGCCCAGCGTGCAGGACGCGTTCGCGGGCTTTGCCTACGAGGAACTGACGTTCGACGACTTCAGTCTCCAGTTTGGTGGTCGCCTTGAGTACAACAAGTACAACCCCGAGGAACGGCCGGAGCCGGAAGGGCATGGCCATGATGACGACCACGACTTCCGCCTCGACGAGGAAGACGAGGATCATCACGACGAAGAGGCTCCCGAGGTTCGTGACCGGAGCTTCACCGGATTCTCCGGATCCGTAGGCATCCGAGTGCCCTTCGACAACGATCGCTGGGCGCTTGTCGCGAACCTGTCGAGCTCCTACCGGGCCCCGTCGCTCGAAGAGCTCTACAACTTCGGGCCGCACGTCGGCAATCTCGCCTTCGAGATCGGCAATCCTGATCTGGAGCACGAGCGATCCAACGGCGGCGAGTTCAGCCTGCGGCTCAACACGGGTCGCCTACACGGTCAGGCGAGCGTCTTCTACTACGACATCGACAATTTCATCTTCGGCGCGGAGACGGGCGAGATCGTCGATGGCCTGACGGAGCTCGAGTACATCCAGGGCGACAGTCGTTACGTCGGAACGGACCTTAGCCTGAGCTACCACGCATCGCCGCAGTGGCGGTTTCATCTGTCGGGCGGCCTGGTGGATGCGAAGTTGAAGGCGACGGACGAGCCGCTGCCGCGGATTCCTCCGCTCAGCGCCCGCCTCGCGGTCGACTGGCTGCCGATGAATGGACTGCAGCTGCGCCCCGAACTTGTGCTGGCTTCACAGCAGGACAAGACGTTTGGTGAAGAGACGCCTACCGACGGCTACACGCTGGCCAATTTCTCGGCTTCCTACACGCTCGCCCGGGCCAAGATGATGCATATCTTCACCTTGAAGGGCACCAATCTGACGAACGAGCTGTACCGGAACCACACGTCCTTCATCAAGGATGTGGCGCCGGAGATGGGTCGCCGCATCCTGCTCACCTACGCGCTGCGGCTCTTCTAGTTCTGCTGCATTGGCTGAGGTGGTCCGGACACTTTCCGGGCCACCTCAGTCATGTGGTGCCGCCAGTCGCCGGGCGCGTACTCCGACGTCCGGATGTGGGTGCGGCGCTCGAAGCTGTCGGTGGTGGCGTCGTAGTGCAGTTCGCCGCGGACGAACTCCATCACGCCATTCTCGATCGGGAACTCCGCGCTGTGTCGGAGTACGACGGTGTCTGCTTCCACAGTCACCGAGCCGTGCATGAGCACCTTGATGGGCCACGTTGAGCTGAGCCAGAGGCTTTCGAAGCGCTCGTAGATCGGGTTGTAGTTGAAATAAACGTCGTCCCGAGACGGCAAAGCGTCGATCCGTGGAATCACGTACTGGCAGCGGATGTACTGGGCGTCGAGAGTCTCGCGGCAGGACAGTGTCCCGTGGCGTCGACGCTCCTCCGGCAGGCCGGGGCTGTTGATCCGCTCGACCTCCCAATCCCCGAGCAGGAAAAACAGATCCGCTGTCGAGGGCTGCTGAATCGTCTCCGGGGTTCCGGGCACCAGGAACAAGGTGGCCAGGAGCACGTGCTTCAGTACCGGCAAGAGATATAACTCGCGCGTGGGGATCGTCGCGGACAGTCTGGGGCTCTAGACGAAGTCGGCGGCGACGAGGGTGCCGTCGAACAGGTTCAGCGTGCGCTGCGTGACCTCCGACCATCGAGGATCGTGCGAGACCAGACAAATCGTTGCGCCCTCGGCGTGGAGTTCGCTCAGCATCTCGACGACCTTCACCGCCTGTTCCGAGTTGAGATTTCCCGTCGGCTCATCGGCGAGGAGAATCTCGGGTCGACCCACAACGGCGCGCGCCACGGCAACGCGCTGCTGGTGACCGCCGGAGAGCTGACTCGGCTGCCGTTTCGCGACGTCACTCAGATCGAAGCGCTCGAGCGCTTCGGCAACCCGTTCACGTCGTTCGCTGCCCGGGAGGCCCAGGTAGCTCAACGGCAGGTCGACGTTCTCGGCAACAGTCATGTCGCCGATGAGGTTGAAGCTCTGGAAGATGAACCCGATCTCGCGATTGCGCGCATGGGCACGGTCGCCAGCAGCTAGCTTGGTGGTCTCGTGGCCGTTCAGCAGATAGCTGCCGCCCGTCGGGGTATCCAGAAGGCCCAGGATCGATAGCAGCGTCGTCTTGCCGCAGCCCGATGGGCCGTTCACTCCCACGAACTCGCCGCGCTCGATCTCAAGGTCGATGCCTTCGAGCGCTTGAGTCTTGGAACTGCCGGCGCCAAGTACCTTCGAGATTCCGTCGAGCTTGATCAACGGGCCCGTATCGACGTCTTCCGCCGATCTGACCGTTGTGAACGTCGACGGCGTGGAGCCGAGACCGAACATCCGTCCGATTTTTCCGAGCATGGGACCTCCCTTCGCTGTCTTAGACGCGCCAGACCGGCCTAGGGTTTCGCACTTCCTTTGTGGGGTGCTATTCGGAGAGCGCGGCCCAGACCAGGCAGGCCCAGCCGGCAAGGAAGGCTACCCCGCCAATCGGAGTGATCGCGCCGAGCCAGCGCGTGTCGGTAAGCACCAGCAGGTAGAGGCTCCCCGAGAAAACGACGGTTCCAACAACGAACAACCAGCCGGCCGCAGTCGTCGGCGTGCCGGGCCAGCGCGTGGTGGCCCAGGCCACGGCCAGAAGGGCCAGCGCGTGATACATCTGGTATCGGACGGCCGTCTCGAAAGTCACGAGCCGTTCGGGCGTGATGCGCCCCTCGAGGCCGTGGGCGCCGAATGCACCAGCCGCAACCCCGATCAGCGCGGAGATCGCGCCGATTGCGAAGAAAGTCTTATCCATGATTCTCCGTCGCTACGGGCACGTCGCGAAGGCCTGCGTGTCAACGATTGCTGGCGCTGGATTTCCGAGCGCGTTGCCGTACGTCTTGCTTTGCCCGGTCTCTGTATCGGTCACCGTGAGGTTGTACTCCACATCGGTTGCTGCCGCGGCGAATACCCAGAACGAGTTGGTCGGAGATCCGCAGCCGTCGAGAACCTTCACGAGCATCTCAGTATTCTCAGGATTGAAGAAGTAGAAGATGCCGGAATCCGGGCCGTTAAGAAACGCGTTCCCGTGATTGTTCTTGCCGCCGTCGCTCCATCGCACCGTCGACTCGAAGCGCCCGTCCATCAGACACAGCGTATTCGTGTCGGGGGTGCAGCCGGCATTGTCGGGCAACGGGACGACGCTCACCGAGAAAGTGCCGTTCGCCGCCATCGGAAGGGGTGCGCGGCCGCTCAGGTCCGGCGTCGCCCGAAAGAAGAAGCATGGCGTGTCCTGGTCCATCACCATCGAGACGATGGCATTGCCGTCCCTCAGCTTCGCGCGCATGGAACCCTGGGTCGGCGGCGTATCGAAACACTGGTATCGGATGTTGACCTTACCGTTGGTGGCCTTGCTGCCGGCGAGCTGCGGGCTCGCGCCGAAGAGCTGAAGCATCGCGGTGAAGAGGTACCGCGACGCATCCTGGGGCACCGCGGTCTGCGCACTCGGCAGTTCGATCTTCCTGATCTGCTGGCCCGCCGCGGCCATGAACCCGACGCGGTTTACCTGTGTTTCCGTCGCCTTGCTCGACGTGGCATGGAGACTCAGGGATGTGGCGATGATTCCGGACAACACGAGGGCCGTGGGACGGCGAACGAGACGATGCTTCAATGTTCGGGTGCTCCGATCAGGGGAAGTGCGATCAGACGTCGGGCGAATCGGTCAGGCGATAGCGCAACATTGCCATGCCCCTCGGGAGTTCCGCGGTTTCCTCAAGTCGCATGCTGTTGGCCGCGCAACCCGTGGGGAAAAGAGGGATGCCATCGCCGAGCACAAGCGGGATCACGTATAGCTCGATCTCATCGACCGCCTTGAGATCGAAGAAGGTCTTCACAGTCTGGCCTCCGCCCATGAGCCAGGTGTCGAGTTCTGCGTCCCGCAGGTTCTCGATCAACGCAGGAAGTTGCGCCGCGCTGATGGGCTCGACGTTGTCCGGCGGGTCGACAAGTGGCTGCGACGTCAGCACGTACGTGCGCATCGCGCCGTACAGCCAATCCCCGAACGTCAGCGCCTGCTCGAAGCTCTTGCGACCGATGATCATCGTGCCGATCTGCTCGGTGAATCGCTCGTAGCTTTCAGCTACCTCGGGCGTGTTGAACCGATCGAGCCACGCCACGCCGCCATCGGCATCAGCGATGTAGCCATCCAGGCTCGCAGCGACGTAGAGACGAATCATGCGTGCAGGATACTGCAACGCACGGGCGTATTCGCGGCCGTGCACGTCGGAACTTGGGGTCGCAGCAGGTTATTGAACCCATGGATCTCGCCCGCACGCACGCCACCGAGCCCTTGCCGAGTCGGGTCAGTGCAAGTGCGGTCACCTCTCTAGCCCTGCTCGTACTCGCCGTGCCCGCGTGTGGCCCGATGCCGGGTGCGCCGGACGAGGAGGCGAACGAGCTAGCTCTGGAGCATCTCGCGACGATCGGCTGTGAGGCGTGCGGCGACGCGCGCCAGCTCTATGTCCAGGCCGTGCACACTGATGGCCGGGATCGTGTTTACGTGCTTGATCGCTACGAACCGCTGATCCGGGTGTTCGCGCTCGACGGCACGTTCACGGCGGCCGTCGGCCGGCAAGGTGAGGGGCCCGGCGAGATGCAAAGGCCGCTCTTCGTTTTCCCTGGGTCCGGGGGCGAGATCCAGGCCGTCGAGATGCGCCCCTCCCGTATCACGAGCTTCACCGAACACGGAGCGGTGTCGGTGGAAAAGTTCGACCGCTTCCCCTGGTCCCCGACCTACTCGCCATTTACGGACACTTTCTTCTTCGTCGGTCGTGCGAATGGCCGGCCGCGGAACGAGACCGCTATCTACGAGCAACTACGAGATGGCACTTCGGTGGCGAGAATCGAATGGCCCGACCGAGACTTCCCGGTGGGTGTGGATGGGCAACCAACTCAGCACTTCTCCGTAACAGCCGGACCCAACGGGGAACTGGCGGTGGGTGATCACGGTGAGGTCTACCGGGTGCGAGTCTATGACGTGAACGGAGAGTTCCTTCGTACCCACATTCTCGACCTCGGACGAGAAGTCAAAACGGAACAGGAGCTGGCGCGGGAGCGCGAGGCTCGACGGCTCGAGAGTTTCAGGGTGGAGCCGCGCCCAATAAAGCTCCACTACTACGGCAACGCGTTCGCGTTCGATGGGACGGGGCGCTTGTGGGTACGCTCCGGTCGCTCAGATGCCGAACGGACGATCTACGATGTCTTCGCGCACGACCGCTACGTTGGCGAAATCGCGCTTCCAGGCTTGGTGCCGGAGCGGCGCCCTTGGGGCATCACTGGCGACGTCTTCGTGGACACCTTCTTCGCTGAATCCGGCGCGCACGAGGTTCGCGTGTACAGGATCGTGGAGGCGATGCGCTGACGCTGGGTGCGGTCAGGCCTCGTGGAATTCCGAGAACCAGGGCATGCCGTCGACTGACACGGCCCGCACACGCGAGGTGATGATCTCGCCCTCGTCGGCGGCGATCACGAGGCGGAAACCGGTGAGCACGCGTCCGTTGGCCACCGAGCTGCCGCGGCCCGACAGAGTTGCACCGATGATCGTGGCATCGGTCGGCGTCGTGAGGAAGGAACCGTCTCCCTCAACGATCGCGCGGCCCTGCTGCGGGTCGGTGATCTGCATTCGATAGGTCGTGTAGTGGGTCTTCACCGCGAGGATCTGGCCGGCATGGAGCGCTCGCACGTCGATCCCGCACGCGTCGTCGGCCAGGTTCGCGAGGTCGGCCAGTTCGGCCTTCCAGCGGTACTTCTGTCCACTATCCAGTGTGCGGCGAACGTCGGAGTTCATACCGACAGTGTACCGACCCGAGCCGGGTCGGCGCATCTGCTATCGGCTAGCGCGTGTCAGTCGACGCGTAGGGAGTCGGCCGGGTCGACGCGTAGGGCGCGCCGCGTTGGCACGTAGCTCGCCAGCATTGCTACAGCGCCGAGAATCAGCGCGCTCCCCACCAGAGTCACCGGATCGGTGGGCGCCACTCCGAAGAGCAGACTGGAGATGGACTGGGCGAGCACGTAGGCAACACCGAGCCCGAGAACCACGCCAGCGGCGGCCAGCTTCATGCCGTGACCGACGATCAGCCACGCCGTGGTCGAGGCCCGCGCCCCGAGCGCGATGCGGACGCCGATCTCACGGGTTCGCGTGGCAACCGACTGCGACAGGATGCCGTAGATCCCGATTGCCGCCAGCAGAAGCGATACCGATCCGAAGATGCTCATGAGCAGCGCGATGAAGCGCGCGAGGACCAGCTCCGCGGAAGCGGCTGTAACCAGGTCGAGCGGACTGAAGATCGGCACGTTCGGGTCGATCTCACGAACGGCGGCGCGGATCAGATCGGTGGCGCCGGCCGGATCGCCGCCTGTCCCGACGAGTACCGCGAAAGACGACAGGTTGTTGCGAAGGAACAGGTGCTCGTACGGCACGTAGATGTCGTTGAGTGCCGGTACGCCAAAGTTGCCGATGAGGCGACCGCCGAGGCTGGCGTCGGCCACAACACCGACGACTTCATACGGCGGGTATTCGGCGGGGTCGCGGTCGTTGGGGACCACATGATTGAACACCCGACCCAGCGCTTCTTCGCCCGGCCACAGGGTCTCGGCGAGATTCTCGCTGATGACCGCGACCCGCTGGCTGCCTACCGTGTCATCCGCATTCAGAAGGCGGCCGGCCAGGAGTGGGATCTCCAGGCTTTCGAGAGCGCCCGGAGTAACACCATGCATCCGTGACAGGTCGGCTTCGAGTTGAGATTCGACGACTTTCCCATCAGGCACCGCGGTTGTGTAGGAGGTGGCCTGACCGGGAAGTCCGGGCCCCCATGTGGCGGCGAATTGTGCGGCCGAGGAGCCACCCAGACGCTCGGTGAGCCGGTTCCGGAACTCGTAGACGCTCTCCTCGGTGCCGTAGCCCACGCGCGGCAGGTTCACCTGCACGCTCATGATGCGTTCGGTACGGAACCCGAGATCGACGCCGTTGAGGTACTGGAAGCTCCGGAGCACCAGGCCCGAACCGACAAGAAGTACGACCGCGACGGTGACCTCGGCGACGACCAGTAGATTTGTCGGGCGGCGGTTCGATCGGCCAGCCGATCGTAGGTCGGAGTCGGTGAGAACGGTGCCGATGTCGCGGCCGGTGCTCCGCAAAGCCGGGAGCAGCCCGACGGCGACGCCCGATGCGGCAATCAACAGCGCCGTGATGGCCAGCACGGTGACATCGATATTGACTGCGATATATGGCGGCAGCGGCACGATGTTGGAGCTGAGCAGCGCGCGGATGCCCGCCTCGGCGAGAAACACGCCCAGGATCCCGCCGCCTGTGGCCAGTACCAACGACTCAGTCACCAGAAGACGGATCAGCCGTCGTCGCGAGGCGCCCATCGCGAGTCGGATGGCGATCTCGCGAGCGCGTGAGGTACCGCGGAAAAGCATCAGACTTGCCACATTGATGCACCCCATCAGGAGCAAGAAGCCGCTGCCGACCATCAATGTGGCGAGTGATGTCGTGGCCTGTCCAACGAGTTGTCGTCGAAGCGCCGTAACGTTTGCACCCTGCGTGGCCATCACGTCGGCATGCGCTTCTTGGATCGCGCCGGCGATGCCGTCGAGTTCCTGTTGAGCCGCCTCGACCGACACGCCGGCATCGAGGCGCGCCAAGGCCTGGAACTGCCGCACTACGCGCCGGGTAAGCGCGCCGGGACTACCGAGTTGATTCAGTGCAGTAATCGGAACCCAGAGGTCAGTGGGGGCCCCGCCGGCATATAGGTCGACGTAGTCCTCCGCCCCGACGCCCACGATCGTGTAGCTGTTGCCGTTGAGCGAGATCAATTCGCCGATTACGTCTTCACGGCCCCCGAAACGGCGTTCCCACAGGCCGTGGCTGATGACGGTGACGTTGGCGATCGAAGTCGTATCGTCGGCTTCCGGGCCGTAGAGACGGCCCAGTCCTGGCTGAAGACCGATCAGCTCGAAGTAGCCCGACGAGGCCAAGTTGGCGCGCAGTCGCAGCGTTTCTTCTGGCCCGACCAGGATCATGGTGTTGAACGGCGAGAACAGCGCGATGTCCGCGAAGGAGTCCGCCTCCGACCAGTCCACGAAAGTCGGATATGAAGTCGGTACCGGCCGCGCCTGATCGTTGTCGAGCGTTTCGCGCACGAGCACGAGCTGATCGGCATCCGGGTAGGGCAGCGCGCGGAGGGATACGGCATTCACCAGGCTGAAGATCGCCGTCGTCGCGCCGATGCCCACGCCGAGCGTGAGTATGACGATGCCGCTGAACGCCGGCCTTTGGCGAATCGACCGCAGCGCCGCGGATACATCGCGGAGCACGTGTTCAAACATGTGGGAGTCTTTCCGTTCGGGGATGTCGAGCGGGTCGGGTCGAGAGAGCGCGGTCGTGGTGACCTGGCGCCAGTACCAGAGTCCTGCCAGGAGACGTCCGCGCTCGCGGCACACCTGGCGGTGATCTTCATGGAGGTCGCCGAGCACGAACTCAGCTTCGGGTCCTGCACTTCCGCGACGTACGAGTCGCGCAGCCAACCCGGCTAGAGGCGGCGCGGAGTTCATGCGGATTCCTCGCCCAGTGGCGGCAACTTCGCTGCAAGCCCGGACGCCATGCGTTGGAACTCATCGTGCGAGCGGCGGAGCAGGGCAGCTCCTTCCGGCTCGAGGCTGTAGTACTTACGGCGCCTGCCGCCGCGCTCGGCGAGCGGCGCGCTTACTTTCGACTGCACGAGTCCGCGTTGCTGCAGACGTCCGAGCACCGTGTAGAGAGCACCGGTCGAGACATCACGGCCCGTACGGGCCTCGATCTCACGCCGGATCGCGGCTCCGTAGGCGTCGTCCTCGAGTGACACGAGAGCGAACAAGACGAGTTCTTCGAAGCGGCCGAGCTGTGGTCCTGACATGGCACCGTGCGGTTAGTGCTACAACGTAGTGGATACCCACCATAGCACTCCATGCCAGGTATGGGCTACGTCGTAGTCCATACTGCGATCCGCCCTAGGACTATTGGGCGAAACTCCAGTCGAAGGGGATCGAACCGGGCACGCTCGCACCGCCGAGATAGTCATCGATCGCGTCGAGAACGATGGAGGCGAGCAGGTCGCTGTGCGTGGCGCCGATGAGCTTGAGGAGGTGCGACTTTGGGAGCTTGCGCCGCAGGGCCTTGGCGTTGCCATCGGGCGTCGTGCCATCGAGCGTGCCGGAGATGATCAGTGCCGGCACATTGGTCTTGGTCAACGTCAACGGGTGGCCGTCGAGCGGACCGATCGCCCAGGGTTCGCAGGCATCCGCGACGGCCGGCTGGGCTCCCGTGATGCTTCGCCGCGCCTGCTTGGCTGCCTTGCGAACGCGCTTCGGGTTCGAGCCGGTCGTGCACGTGACGGCCATGCTCATCGCAGACGTCTGCCAGTGTCTAAGGAACTGGCTCGCCGCCGCGGCGTTGGTGAAGTCGCCCCCCTGCATCTCAACGATCCAATCCGGGAACTGTTCCATCAGGGATCGTCTTCCTAGCACCAACAGGTTCGTAAGGAACTGCAGTTCGTACTTGCCGAACAGCACAACGTCCTGACGACCGCCTGTGTTGACCACAACTTCGCGCGGGTTGTCGTCCAGGTTGGCGAGGATCGACCTCAGCGCACCGGCAACGTCCGGATAGCGATCTGGGTCGGCCTGGCGCGCGAGCTTGCTCAGTTCCTTGAGGACCTTGTCCCGTTCCTTCGGCAATCCCGGCAGTCCGTCCGGCGGCAGGATGCCCAGTAGCACCATGCGGGCTACTCGATCGGGGAAGAGCTCCAGATAGTCAGAGCCAACTGGGTTCCGTAGCTCACGCCCCACAGCGTGACTTGCTGCACGCCGAGTGCATCGCGGATCGCGTCGATGTCGGCGGCGCTCTCGGCCGAGCTATACGCGTCGAGGTCGATGTCTTTCTTGCGCCACCCCTTGGCGCATTTCGTCGCTGGAGTCGCGATGGCGGCGAGCCAGTTTTCGATTGTGAGGAGTTCCGCCCCGGCCAAGTTGGCCGCCTGTTTGCAGCCAAGCGCGGGAGACGACACTCCCGTGCCGCGCTGGTCGGCAACGATGACGTCGCCGAACGCGCGCAGTCGCTGCACGATGTCGAAGTAGGCCCCACGGGTGGCCTCGATCGCCGCGCCGCCGGGCCCTCCATCGAGGATCACGATGGGCGGGGCGGTCGAGTCGCCGGTCGCGGCGAAGCGCCACACCTCGAGCTTGATCTGACGGACCTGGCGACCGTCTTCCGTGCGGTTCTCGGGGACCCCGAAGGTCGCAACCTCGGCGTCAGCGGTTCGCCCATCCGAGGCGAAGAACGTGGCCGCCTTGAAGTTGAGTGATGCCGCGAAATGGGGGGTAGGGCTGAGCGCGGTCAGCGCGAGCAATGCCAGCAACAGGCGTGCACCGCCGGGTCGCAGATTCATGCCGGATCGTCCGAGGGGAAGAATGCGCGGCGTCGCGCAACGATGCCGCGAGCCGACCTGCGTGAGGATAGTGGAAACAGCACCGCGTGTGCACGATTGTTCGCGCTCCAGGCCTGTCAGTCGGTCGCCAGCGAGGTCAACGCGTCGGTACGCGCCGCGCGTAGCGCCGGGATCCACCCGGCCGCGACGGCAACGATGAGCATGATCGCCCCGGCCCCCGCCAGCGTCGCGGTGTCCGTGGGCTGCAGCCCGTAGAGCATCGAACCGATGACCGGAGTCAGCCAGTAGGCGAGCATCAGCCCAACTGCGAGGCCGAGCCCGGCGAGCAGCAGCACTTGCCGCACGACCATCCACAGGATCTGATCGGGCCGCGCGCCCATCGCGAGGCGCACGCCCATCTCGGCGCGGCGGCGGGCGACGGCGAACGACGTTACGCCGTGCAGGCCGATACAGGCGATCAGCAGCGCAAACATGCTGAACACAGCCAGCAGCCGCGCAAAGACACGTTCGCGGCTGACGTGGGCCGCCATCTGTGACGACTGCGTGCGGAGGTCGCTCACAGGCAGGCCCGCGTCGGCGCGCGTGACGATCTCGCGGATCGACGGCGCAAGGCGGTTCATCGGCAGGGCCGATCGAATGGCTACGTGAAGACCCAGCGTGCGGCGCTGCCGGTACGGGTCGAAGAACGTCGGCTCAACTTCGTCGCGCAGGCTGTGGTACTTCGTGTCGGCGGCAACGCCCACGATCTGCCGTGTTTCGCGCCCGTATTCGATCGTGCGGCCAACGGCCCGACCGTCGAACAGCGTGCGCTCCGCCGTCTCGTTGACGACAGCGACCATCGGCGCCTCCGCCGTGTCGGAATCCATGATCGCTCGGCCGCCCAGCAACTCGATGCCGAGTACGTCGAAGTAGTCGGAGTCGACGGCGTTCATGTACATCATCGTGCTCTCTTCGCCGATGGTGACGCGCGTGTTGGATGTCCACCCGCCCACCAGCGCGTTCTCGAGCAGCGTCACCGCCTGGACTCCGGGCACCTGCTCCAACTCGCTGCTGACTTGCTCGAAGATCTGGTTGGCGCGATCGGGATCGCTCGTCACGAGCGAGGTGTCGAGATGAAAGATCGTGAGATCGCGCGTGTCGAATCCCGGATCCACGCGATCCAGGTTGCCGATCGTCTGCAGGAACAGGCCGGCACCGACGATGAGCGGCACGGAGATGGCGATCTGCGCCGCGATCAGAAAGCGGCCCGCGGCGAAACGTGAACTCGAGTCCGTACGGCCTGCCAGGTGGCTGTAGGAGGCGGTGCGACTGATGCGGACGGCAGGGAAGAGGCCACATAGCAGCGCTGCCAGGATGGAGACGCCGGTTGTGACCGCGAGCAGTTGCCAGTCGAGCTGGAAGTGGACGGCGATGCGGCCCATGCTGGCCGTCAACGCAGCGGTCACCGCTGGGCCGCTCCACAAGGCCAGGATCAGACCCGCTGCGCCGCCGGCGATGGACAGCACAAGGCTCTCGATGAAGAGCTGGCGGACGAGGCGCGCGCGCGATGCTCCGATGGCGCGGCGCACCGCCAATTCGCGCTGACGCGCCGCGCCGCGAGCGAGCAGGAGGCTGGCCAGATTCACACAAGCGATGAGGAGCACTGCAGCCACGACGACCCCGAGAATCGTGATGGGCCGCTCGGTGCCGGAGCGCAGCGAGTCGAGGCCGCGCGATCCCGGGAGGAAGCGAACGTGAACCTCGTCGATCGTTTCTTCGGGAACCATCTCCGTCTCGAGTAGTCGGCCGCGCAGCGCAGAAGTCATGGCCTGCCGCACCGGCTCGCGGGTGGTGTCGTCGCGGAATCGCGCGATCACGCGCACCCAGAACCGGTCGTTAGAGGCGAACAGGTCACCCTCCGCGGGCGTCCACCTTGGCGCGACGAGCGGCTGGGCCACGAGGGGCACCGTGACGTCCGTCGGCGAGAAGAACCCTCCAGGCGACAAGCCTTCGAAGCCCGGCGGCGTCACGCCCACCACCTCGAACGGGGCCCCGTTGAGGGTCACGGATCGACCAATAACCTCCGGGTCGCCGGCGAACGCTCGTTGCCAGTAGGCGTGGCTCAGCACCGTCACATTGGGCGCGCCGGGGCGGTCGTCATCCGGGCCAAGCGGCCGGCCGAGCACCGTGCCGAGTCCGAGTACAGAGAAGTAGTCGCCGGACGCCAGCTGGCCCGCCACTTTCGTGGCCGGGTCGCCGTCGATGATCGCAGCGACCTGGAAGACGAAGTTGAAGCCGAGAAGCTCGCCCGAGTCTCCCATCGCCTCGCGCATTGCCTCGTAGATCGCGTACGAGTAGTTGCTGTGCACGCGCTTCCCCGTGACGGGGTCTTCGCCGCCGCTCGAGCTGTACTGCGAGATCTGCGTGCCGCGCGGTCGTTCGTAGTAGACGAGTTCGAGTTCTTCGGGGCGTTCCACGGGAAGCTCCACGAAGATCACCGAGCGGACGATCGAGAACAGTGCGGTGTTGGCGCCGATCCCGAGCGCCAGAGACAGGAGCGCGATCGCAGCGAAGCCCGGACTCTGTCGTAGTCCGCGGACGGCATAGCGCACGTCCAGGAGACTCAGAATCGTGTGGCGCCGTCTCCACCAGATGCGTCCGACGATTCCGACGGCCTGTCGCCAGTACCAATGCCAGGCGCTGAAACGACTGCTGCCCGCGCGGCGCGCGTGACCCTCCGCCAGGTCGCCGACGATCTCACTCCGTTCGCCGCCCGGAAGAAAGCGGGCGACGAGCCATTCGGCGACGCGTGGCGTACGCCTCAAGACTTGGGCTCCAGCTGGGCTTCGAGCCCCTGAAGCATCGCCTCCCACTCGTGACGCGCGCTACGCAGCGCCGCGAGCCCATCTCGTCGAATCGCGTAGTAGCGTTTGGCGCGGCCGCCACGGGCAGGCGTGGGATCACCGACCTTCGACCGCAGCATTCCCTTCTCTTCGAGCCGGCGAAGGGCAACGTAGACGGCGCCGTTTGAGACCTCGCGCCCGGTGCGTGACTCGACATCCTCGATGATCGAGGCGCCATACGCATTCTCTTCGAGGCGAAGAATCGCTAGAAGAAGCAGTCGCTCGAAATCGCCAACACCTTCGCCCATTACGCTCGTCTCCGGTATATACCTGACATCGTCAGGTTCGAACCCTACACAGCCACCAACGCTCCATGCAAGGCATGCGTCGGTGTAGGCGCGCCAACATCCAATCCAATTTTCTTGGATTGCTGCACTGGTGCCAGTCGGTCAGTTCGCTGTAGCGTTGCGATCGGTGCTGGTCCCCACCCTCCGCCGCTCGCCCCATTTCGAGGGAATCTGCCGTGCGCGCACGACCGGTCCGACCTGCCGTAGCCTTCGCCCTCGTGGTGTTGTCGTCCGTTTCTCTGGCCCAGCGCTCCGTGCGGCGTGCCTGGGGGCCGCATGACGCCGCACGCGCCGACTTCGATGCCGAGGAGTTCTGGCTGCCCAGGCATCACATCGTGCTGGAACGGTCGCGGCTGCAATATCCGGCTGTCGCGCTGCCGCCGCATCGCGCGGCCAAGCTGAAGTTCAAGCAACCCAAGCGCATCAGTACCGACGTGCTCGATGCTCCGCCGGCCTCACTGCCGACTGCCCAGGCGGAGACCCAGACCGAGCCCTACGTCGCGGTGAATCCGGAGAACGACAAACATCTCGTCGCCGGATGGCAGGAGACCCGATTTACTGACGGTGGCGCGCGGTCGCTCGGCGTTGCGGTCTCACGAAACGGTGGACGCAGGTGGACCGACGCGCTGATCCCGGGGCTCGCGGTTGCCGATGGTGGCGAGTGGAATCGAGCCTCTGATCCGTGGCCGGCGTTCGGCCCCGATGGGGTCGTCTACTTCAACAGCCTGCTCGTGGGAGACGGGCAGGGCAATGGACCCTTGGGTTCGAGCGCAATCGCCGTGAGCGTGTCGCGTGACGGCGGATCGACCTGGGGTGAGCCCGTGCTATTGGCGCGGGACAAATTCGACTTCCATGACAAGAACTCGATGGTCGTAGATACCGTGGCCGGTAGTCGGCATCGCGGCAACGCCTACGTAGCCTGGGACATCAATCTGCTGCGCCCTGGAACCGGTGGCCAGCGCATGGTGTGGTCGCGTTCGACCGACGAGGGCCTCACCTGGAGCAAGCCGAAGCGGATCGCGGAAGGTGGAACCAACATCGGCGTGATCCTTCGCGTGGGTCCTGACGGGACGCTCTATGCGATCTGGGCCGGTGCCTCGGCGGGGGACGCAAACCTCTCGCTGCGACTGGCCAAGAGCACGAATGGAGGACGATCCTTCGGCAAGGTCACTACGATCTCGGACTTTCTAGCTGCCGGCGTGGCTGGCTACCGCGCCGGCGCGATCCTGCCGTCTTTCGACATCGATCCGACGACCGGCGACCTATTCGTGGTGTTTCCCGACGCGCGCTTCACCGGAGTGGACCAGGCCGCGCTCATCGTTTCGCGCGACGGGGGCGATACCTGGAGCGCTCCGGCTCGAGTGAACGATGGTCCGGCCAGCAGTCCCGCCATGACAGTCGGTGTCACGACAAACCAGGCCGGGCATGTGCTCGTGGGCTACTACACGCTGCGCAACGACAAAGGCCCCGGCACGATGCTCGACTACTACGTCAACCGTTCGACGGATGGCGGGGCGACGTTCGAGAAGGGGGTGCGCGTGACCCGCAAGAGTTTCGACGCCACCGAGGCTGCGAAGGCGGGTGGCGCCTTGAGCATCTTTCTCGGCGACTACGTTGGTCTCGCCGGTGGGACGAAGAGCTTCTTCGCCGTGTTCACCGCTCCGCTCAAGGCTTCGAAGCTGGGGCCAGGGCGGCAACCGGATATCTTCGGAGCCGTGGCGCGCTGATCCTGCCGCAGCACGGTCGCGCTCCGGAATTTCCGCTCCAAATGAAACCCATCGAGCGTCTCTCCGTAGAACCCTAATATTTGTTAGGGTTCGATTCTAACGATTTGTTAGGAATCATTGGAGGATCGCGATGGGCCGCAAGTTTCTGGGTGAGTTCGAGCAGGTCGTACTGCTCGCCCTGGCGCGCGTGGGCGAGGGGGCCTACGCGGTGTCGATACACGACGAGATCCTCAGGACGGCCGGCAAGTCCGTGTCGATTCCGGCCGTCTATGTGACCCTGTCGCGGCTCGAGAAGAAGGGCCTGGTGAAGTCGCATATGGGTGCGCCCTCAGGCAAGCCCGGCGGGCGTTCAAAACGCTACTTCGAATTGAGCGACGCCGGTACTGCGGCTCTCGAGCAGGCCCGCCAGCTCCTCGACCGACTCTGGGACGGCCTGGAGTTGACCCGATGAGCGGGGCACCGCGGCCGCCTCGCGTTGCCCGCGCGCTCCTGCACAAGGTCCTCCCGGCGATCGATCGGGCTGGGGCGATGGCGGAACTCGACGACAAGTACGCCGAGGTTGTCCGCGCCGGATTGCCGCGGCCGCGACTCTGGTACTGGCGGCAGGTTCTCGGAGCGATCCGACCTTCCGTGCAGCTCCGATCTGATGGCGAGCGTGCCGGCGGCGGCTGGATGAGCGACATTCGCTTTGGCATTCGTATGTTGATGAAGTCGCCTGCGACGAGTTTCGTGATTCTGATCACGTTGGCGATCGGCCTCGGGTTCAACGGTGCGGTGTTCTCACTCGTGAACACGATCGCGTTGATGGAGTTGCCGTTTGAAGAGTCCGATCGGATTCGTTTTGTCGATGCCTGGCATCAGACGGGCGAATGGGACCTGTGGCTGACGTATGCCGACTACGCGGAGATCGAGTCGACGGCGCTGACGATCGATTCGGCCGCAGCCTGGTATCGATCGAACGTCACCGTGCGCCGGGGCGGTGCGCTGCCAGAGCGCGTGCTGAGTACCTACGTGAGCCCCACGATCTTCGATGTGCTGGCCTTCCAGCCGACCCTTGGCCGACGCCTGACGGTGGAGGACGGACTCCCGGGAGCGGAGCCAGTAGCGCTGATCGGACACGCGGCCTGGCAGACGCAACACGGTGGCGACAACACGATCGTCGGTCAGACGATTCACGTACAGGGCATCGAACGCACGATCGTGGGCGTGTTGCCCGAAGATCTAGAACGTACGCCGTTCGCGCCAAGCCTCTGGATGCCGATTCCCGACGTAGGAGAGCGTGCGAACAATTGGGAAGCTCGCTATTGCAACGTCATCGTGCGCGCGGGCGCCGACAACAACGGCGAACAGGTTGCTGCGGAGCTCATCCAGCTCGGGGATCGACTCGCTGTAGAGCATCCCGAGACTCACGAGAATCTCCGCTCGCGTGTGCGGACCTACCGCGAGGTCTACGTCGACGACTCTAATCGGCTCATCAGCCTGATCATGATGGGTGCGGTGGTGTTCCTGTTGCTGATCGCCTGCGCCAACGTCGCTAACCTATTGATCTCTCGGATACTCCACCGTGGTCGCGAGGTGGCGATTCGCGCCGCGCTCGGCGCGAGTCGCTGGCGCGTGATCCGACAACTGTTGATCGAGAGTCTGCTGCTCAGCTTCTTCGGCGCAGTGGGCGGAGTCCTGGCCGCGCTTGGCGGCGCCAAGCTGCTCGCTGCTGGCGTGACGGAGTCTGGTGCGCCTCCCTGGTTCGACTTCCGCGTCGGTTTCGAGGTCTACGCTGTGGTCGTCGGGCTCGCGTTCGCCAGCGGCATCCTGTTTGGCTTCATGCCGGCCCTCCATGCTGCGCGCGCCAGCATCGGAGACGTGCTCAAGGAGAGCGGGCGCGGAACGGCGGGGAGCGTGCGGACGCGCCGGATCACGGGGGCTCTCGTGGTGCTACAGATCGCGTTCGCCGTGATTCTTCTTGCAGGTGCGGGAGTCATGACCCGGAGCGCACTGAACGTGCAGCGCGTCGACTGGGGCATGGACACGAACGTCCTGACCATGCGGCTGTCGCTCGACGAGGAGCGTTACCCGGAATCGGAAGAACGCATCGCCTTCCACGCTGAGCTTGATCGCAAGGCACAGGCAATCCCAGGTATCGAGGCGGTTGGGCTGACGTCATCGTTTCCATCGCAGGGTGGATATTCGGTAGGCGCCGAAATCGAGTCATTGCCGATCGCCGAGGGCAATCCGCCGCTCACCTTCACCCAGGTCATCGTGGCACCGAACTACTTCGACCTCGCGGACTTGAAGCCGCTCCGCGGTCGCTTGCTCACAGATGCCGACGGTGACGGTGGGGACGTCCCGGTTCTCGTCGAACCACGCCTCGCGCAGCGCTACTGGCCCGACGAGGATCCGCTCGGGCAGCGATTCCGGCTCGTCGACGATACCGAGGAGCGCTGGATGCGGGTCGTCGGCGTGGTTCCCCAGGTGTTGCAATTGCTGCCGATGAGTTTCCTTCCGGACCACCCCGTTTTCTACTCGCCCTATCGAGCCCAGCCTCTCCGCGGCATGGGGTTGATGGTCCGCGGTGATTCCGATCGCGAGGCCATGACCACCGCGTTGCGTCAGGCGGTTCGCGAGATCGATGCGGAGTTGCCGCTGTATTCGATCGATCCGCTCAATGGATTGATCCGCGAGGTGACGTTCTCCTGGCAGGTTGTCGCGTGGCTCTTCTCGATGTTGGGAGGGATTGCGCTCTTCCTGTCGTGTCTCGGGATCTATGCCGTCATGGCATTTGCGATCGGTCAGCGCGAGCAGGAGATCGGCGTTCGGATGGCCCTTGGTGCGCGCTCGCGCCAGGTGGTCGGTCTGGTGGTTCGGCTCGCCTCTGTCCAGGCCGTGGTGGGCCTGGTGCTGGGCACCCTGGGTGCGGTCTTCTTCACCAGACTTCTCGCTACATTCTTGTTCGACGTCAGTACTTCTGACCCGGTCGCGTTCGCGATTGCCGTGGGGTCACTCGTCTTGACGGCGTTCCTGGCGGCGTGGCTTCCGGCGCGACGTGCGAGTCGCGTCGATCCGATGCGCGCGCTGCAGCCCGACTAGTTCAGCGGCGACGTAGTGCGATCGCCGGGTCGATTCGAGCAGCCCGGTTTGCCGGGATCGCCGCGGCCCCGAGTGCGACCAAGAAGAGCACGAAGGTGACGGCGACGAGCGTCATCGGGTCGAGTGCCTCGATGCCGAACAACAGGCTACGTATCCAGCTCGCGCCGGCGGCCGCGCCCGCCATCCCTGCCACAACGCCGATCGAGGCGAGCCGGAGAGCGCGGTTCACCAGCAGGCTCCTGGCCGTGCTGTCTTCGGCGCCGAACGCCTTGCGGATTCCGATCTCGGGAGTCCGTCGAACAACGCCGTAGGAGACGATGCCGTAGATGCCGACCGCTGCCAGAACCAGCGCGCACAATCCCAGCGCCGAGAGCAGCACCATGTTGAAGCGGGGCTGCGCGAGCGATTCGTCGATGAGCTGGTCGAGCGTCGCGGCGCGCCCCAGTGGGAGCACCGGGTCCAGTTCAGTGGCGGTCCGTCGAATGGCGTCGATCACGTCGGCCGGGTCGCGCGTCGTGTGCGCGACCACTTCCATCTGGCTCAGCGAGAACTGCTCGTACGCCACGAACATCTCGGGGCGCACCACATCGGCAAGTCCGTTGTGGCGTACGTCGCCCACAACGCCCACGATCTCGATGTTGCCTGCCATCGGCACTTCGAGCGCCTGGCCGAGCGCTTCCTCGCCTTCGAAGTACAGCCGCTCCATGGTCTCGTTGATGAGCATCACCGGGCGCCCCTCTTCACGGTCGAAGTCGTCGAGTAGACGTCCGCGGATCAAGGGCACACCGAGAGACTCGAGGTATCCGGCGGTCACCGACCGGTACTCCGCGCGAGGCCGATCGTTCTGCTCGGCCGGCGGACGTCCGAGGATCTGGAAGGGGAGGTCGAAGTCGAGTCCCACCGGGCTCATCGGCAGCGCCGAGGTCGCGCCCGCGGCCGTGACGCCCGGCAGCGCCTCGACCGCTTCAACGAGGCCGTTGTAGAAGATGCGTCGAGGCCCCGAGTCTTCGTACTTGGGCTCCGGCAAGGTGATGGCCACGGCGACCACGCCGTCGGTCCGGAACCCGGGATCGACTGCCGTGAGTTTGCCGAACGACCGGATCAACAGGCCGGCGCCCACCAGCAACACGATCGCGAGGGCGATCTCGAGAACCACCAGCGCGTCGAGGGTTCGCGCAGTGGCCCCGCCGCCGTGATGGCCGCGTCCGCCTTCCTGCAACACCAACCCGAGCCGCGGGGTCATGGCGCGCACCGCCGGCACGAGCCCGAACAACAAACCGGCTGCCAGCGACAGGCCAACGGCGATGAGGATCACTGTGGGATCGACGGCGATCTCGTCGACGCGGGGAATGTCGCGAGGCATGAAGCGGCGCAACAGGCCTGCTCCGGCGAACCCCACCAGGATCCCGGCGACGCCTCCGAGCCCCGCCAGTAGCAGACTCTCGGCCACGGAACGACGCACGAGCGCGCCGCGTCCGGCTCCGAGTGCCGCGCGGATTGCGTACTCGGGCTGGTTCTCTCCCGAGCGGGCCAGCAAGAGCCCGGCGACGTTGACGCAAGCGATGATCAGCACGATGCCGGCCGCGCCCCAGAGGAGCCACAGAGTGGAGGCCACCGGGCCCACAAGCTGATCGCGCGCCGGCACGAGGTCAACACTCCAGCCGCGGTTGGATTCGGGATTGTCGACATTGATCTGCTGGGTGATGGCATCCAGCTCTGAGTGCGCCTGCTGCTCGCTCACGCCGTCGGCCAGCCGGCCCACGACATCGTAGAAGCGCATCCCGCGCACCCGCTGCATGACTGGCGACACCGCGAGTGGCGTCCACACCTCGACTTCCTTCTCGCCAGGCGGGAAATGGAAACCGGCCGGCATTACGCCGACCACCGTGTAGGACTCGTCGCTCAGCTGGATCACGGTGTCCACGATGCCGGCGTCGGCCCCGAAGTGGCGTTCCCACAGGCCGTGGCTCAGCACGACGAGATGGTCGAATTCCTCGGCCTCCTCGTTCGAAGCAAAGACCCGACCGTGCAACGCGTCGACGCCAAGCATCGAGAAGGCGGCCGGAGAAACCGTGGCGCTACCGACCTGCACGGGGATGTCACCGTCGGTCAGTACGTGCGACCCACGCCGGAACGCGGCCATGTCGTCGAAGCTCTCGGCCTGCTCCCGCCAGTCCATGAAGTTGCCGCCCGACACCCGCTCCTGCGCGATGCCCTGTTCCGGGCTCGTCTCCCAGAGCGTCATCACCTGATCGGGCTGCGCGTAGGGAAGCGGTCTCAGCACCACGCCGTAGAGCGCGCTGAAGATCGCCGCGTTGAGCCCGATCCCCACCGCCAGCGTGGTCACGACGATGGCAAGGAAGCCCGGATCGGCGATCAGGGAGCGCGCGGCGAAGCGAAAGTCGGCGAACATGGGCGTTCCGGTTGAACGGGCAAGCAGGACGGCAGGAGGCTACTACCCGCGCCGCTTCCGAGCACCCGAGAGGAGCGTCTAGTGCTCGGACTCTGCGCCGATCCGATAGTTCTCAGGCGGCTCGACGTCGAGCAGGTGCTCGACGAAGTAGTCCCAGCGCTGGCGGTCGAAGTAGGGCCCCGCCAGGCCGTGGTAGCGCCCCGGCATGATGAGCAGGTCGAAGTCCCGGTTTGCCTTGATCAGCGCATCGACGAGCTTGAGCGTCGCGGTAACCGGGACGTTCTCGTCCAGTTCACCGTGGGCGAGCAGTAGCTTGCCGCGCAGGTTGCCGGCCAGGGTGTAGTTGGATTGCTCGATGTAGTGGTCCCCGATCGGGAAGCCCATCCACATCTCGTTCCAGCTGGCCTTGTCCATGCGATGGTCGTGGTTGCCCGAGGTCGAAACGCCGACGTCGTAGAACTCCGGATGAGTGAGCATCGCGTGCGTGGAGTCGTAGCCCCCCGCCGAGCCGCCCCAGATCCCGACACGATCGAGATCGATGTAGGGGTACTGCTCCGCCATCTGGCGCAGCAGCGCGATGTGATCGTCGATGCCACCATCGCCAAGGTTGTCGTAGGAGTAGTCCCCGAATTCCTTGCCGCGGTGGTTGGTGCCAAGGCCGTCGATCATCACCGTGATGAATCCGAGTTCGGCGATTGCCTGCGACATGCTGCGGTAGGCGCGGAATGTCTTCGGCACGAAAGCACTGTGCGGCCCGGTGTAGATCTGTTCGACGACTGGATACGAACGCGACGCGTCGAAGTTCGTCGGGCGCCAGATCAGGCCGTAGATGTCGGTGACCCCGTCGCGGGCCTTGCCCTGGAAGGCCTCCGGGTAATCCCATCCGGTAGCCAGCAGTGCCGTGATGTCAGCGGTTTCGAGCTCCGTGACGACACTGCCGTCGTCGCTGCTACGCACCACAGTGACCGGCGCCATGTCGACACGCGAGTAGTTATCGACGAAGTACTCGCCAGCGCGCGAGAAGCGCACCTGATGCTCCGCGTTCTCCGGAGTGAGCAGGGTGACGCCTCCGCCGTCGAGCGACGCTCGATACAGATGCCGGAAGTATGGGTCGCGTCCGGATTCGCGGCCGCTGGCCGTGAAGAACACGACCCGGGCGTCCTCGTCCACGCGAACGATCTCGCGCACGACCCATTCGCCGTCCGTGACGCGGTTCTTGAGCACGCCCGTGGCTCCGTCGTACAGGTACAGGTGCGCCCAGCCGTCGCGTTCTGACATCCACAGCACCTCGGCGCCCTGGCGAAGCACCCGTGAGCGCAGGATCCAGTGGTCGAAGTGTGGCTCGGCTTCCTCGCGGACCAACGCGCGCACGGCACCGGTTGCTGCGTCGACTTCCCGCATCTCAACGGTGCCGTATCCCCGCGTCTCGTGTGAATAGTAGAGACGATCCGAATCCTCGAACCAGGAAAAGCGCGGGCCGAAGTAGTAGAGCAGATTGATCGGGTCGGTCTGTACTTCCACCGACGTGCGGGCATAGACGTCGAAGATCACCGGTTCGGCGTGGGCGATCCCGACCTCGCCTGGAAGTGCATACGGGTACGTGTAGGTAATCGGCCGGAACTGGCCTTCGGGAACCGACTGTGTTGCTGAAAACGTCGGTGCGCCGCGGCGATCGAGTCGGTACGAGAAGAATGCGGCGCGAGTCGGGCGACCAGATCGCGGCCACGCCCATCTGCAGGTTCGGGTCCTCGGCGGGAACCATGTTGCGCGTCGAGGCGATCCCGCGGCTGTAGTCGTACTCGTACCGGCCGTTCGAAGTGAGCGGGAAGTTCTCTCCGGTAGTCGTGGAACGGATCCAGAGGTTGTGGTCCCACTGGTAGGCGATCCAGCGCTCGTCGGGCGACAGGACCTCGCCGCCTTCCACCTGGGGGCTTGCCGGCCACTGCGTTGGGCTGCAGCTGTAGCCCGCCAGATCGCAGTCGTAGTAGACGTCTCCGACTTCCACCCGGATCGCCGCCTCATCCTTGATGAACTCGATGGCGTCGAAGGGCAGATCGTTGCCGTCTGCCGACGCGTTCGTCGCTGCCGCGATCGCCGACGCCATGCGTGCGTGATCGAACACCGGCTGTCGCGAGCCATTGGCTGCGTCTACGAGAAGGAACTCCTTGCCATCAGCGAGCTGCCTCACGTACCAGAAGCGCTCGGTCTGCTTGATCCAGTGCGGTTCGGGGCGCTCGTTGAGGACGAGGCTGTTCACCGTCGGTGCCAGGAATTGTTCGGCGCGCGCGTAGTCGGCGCGTGTGCCCTGGGCATCTGCGGCGGAGGTCCACAGCATCAGAGCCAGAGCCGACATCAGGATCTTCGACAGACGACTCGTCATGGATTGTCTCCGGCTACTACCTGACGCTTGAGGCGCGACCGCACGAGTCTATGCAGATTGCCGTGGGTTCGGAAGCAAGCGACGTTCCGGACCTTGGCCTTGACGCTCTAGGCCAAGGTTTGTATTGTTGGCCTAGATTTTCTAGGTCAACGTGAAAGGGAAGGCTAGTGGGTGGAATGAAGGTCGTTCAGGGCACGCTCGATTACCTGGTCCTCAAGACGCTCAGCGTCGAGGGCGTCAAACACGGGTTCGAGATCCTGGAGTGGATCCTCGCCACCACCGATGGCGCACTCGAGATCGAGGAGGGGAGCCTGTATCCGGCCCTGCACCGAATGGAGAAGCGCGGCCTCATCGAAGCAACGTGGGGCGTTTCTCCCAAGGGGCGGCGCGCGAAGTACTACGGCCTCTCGGCTCTGGGGGAGCGCGAGCTGGTTGCCGAGGAGAAGCGCTGGGCCTCCTGCGTGGAGGCCGTCGGCAAGATCGCGGTGGCGGGGCCGGGCTCTTGAAGTTTCGCGCCCAGCCGGCCTCCGAGCGAGTGATCGACGAGGAACTCGAACATCACATCCTGGAGCGCATCGACGCGCTCATCGAACAGGGCTACCCACCCGCGGCGGCACGTCGAGAGGCCGAGCGTCGATTCGGCGACACGAAGGCTGTGCGCCGCGCGCTGCAGTCGATCCGGGCAGCCACCGCCCGCGAATTGCGTTGGAGCGATTACGTTCGCGCGTTCTTCCGCGACCTCCGACACGGCGTCCGATTGCTGCGCAAGGAGCCTGGGGTCGCCGTGGCCGTGATCCTGACCATCGGGGTCGGAGTCGGCGCCAACGCCGCCCTGTTCTCGGTGACTGACGCGGTATTGATGCGGCCGTTGCCGTACGAAGAGCGGGACCGGCTCGTGTCTCTCGATGCGTTCTACGTCGATCAGGACTGGAAGATCAACCGCTGGACAGCGGAGCGTGGCAACGCGGTCGCGGAGGGATTGAGCGACCACGCGGCCGTGGTGCGTTTCGCCCAGCGCAGCTTCGTACGTGGAGACGTTACCGAGCCTCATCGAGTAATGGGCTTCGGCGTTTCCGGCGACTGGCTGACGGCTCTAGGGGCCACCCCGGCGCTGGGGCGCGGGTTCGGTGCGGCCGACGGTGCTGACGAAGCGCCCCTGGTCGTGGTTCTTGGCCACGAACTCTGGCAGCAGCGGTTTGGCGGGGACCTCGACATTCTCGGGAAGTCGGTCCAGCTCGATCAGAACCAGTTCGAGGTTGTGGGGGTCATGCCCGCAGGATTCAAGTTCCCGCCGATCAGCAGCAGTGAAGCCTGGGTCCCGCTGCGCGCAGACGGCACGGTGGACGGCAATCGAGCCGAGCCTTTCGTGAGTCTGGTTGCGAACATCGGTGGCGCTTCGTCCGATGCGATCTTCGAGCGCGCCAACGCGGTGGCGCTCGGCGTCTCCGAGGAGATCGGGTCTGGGAGCGTCGAGGTTCGTGGTGAGCCCCTCGACTCCTTTCGAGCGAACCGCGATGTCCGCCGCGCGCTACTGGTTCTCAGTGGTGTGGGCATAGGGATGTTGATGATTGCCATCATCAACGCCGCGAATCTGATGCTTGTCCGCGCCGATACCCGCCGGAGTGAGATGGAGCTTCGGTTGGCTCTGGGCGCATCGCGCGCGCGGCTGGTGCGCCAGGCGTGCGCGGAGTTCCTCGTGTGGGCCGGCGCCGGTGCTCTGCTAGCCATCGGAATTGCCTATCTCGCGGTAGATCTGCTCGCGAGTCAACTGCCGGCCGAGGTCACCTGGTTTCTAACGTCGCAAGTGGTTGTCGACCATCGCGTGCTGGGCTTTGCCCTGGCCACGATGATGCTGGTGGCGCTGGGCGCGGGTGTTCTGCCGTCGCTCCGGGCGACGCGGTCACTCGTGTCGACAGGCCGAACCACGGCTGGCAGTCCCACTTCGCGTCTGCGCCACGGGCTTCTCATTGCGCAGGTCGCGATCACAGTGGCGTTGCTGTCCGGTGCTGCGCTGATGATGCAGAGTTTCGTCCGGCTCACCGCAGTGGATCCGGGCTTCAACACTGCGGGTCTCACGCAGTTCTCCATGGAACTGCCGGTCGACAGCTACCCCGAGCCGGAGGCGCAGCGGGCGTTCTTCGACGAACTCAAGGAACGACTTCAGGCACAGCCCGGCGTGGTGAGGGTGTCGCTCGCCAATGGCGTGCCGCCGCGATCCGGATTCTCGTTCGGGGTTTCACCTGAAGCAGAAGGCGGCGCTCCGAAGGAACTGCCCGGGGTCTTCCTGCCCAATGCCACCGTGGGCACCGACTACTTCGCAGCGCTGCAGACCCCGGTCGTGGAAGGGCGATCGTTCCTCCCACAGGACGCCGCAGAGCCCGACAAAGTGATCATCGATCGGTCGCTGGCGCAGTTCCTATGGGGCGTTGAAAGCGGAGTGGTCGGTCGTCGCTTCCGGCTCAATGAGGGAGAGCCATGGCTCACAGTCGTGGGGCTGATCGACGACCTGAAGCTCATGGGACAAGACGATCGCGACGGCGAGTTCGAGTTGTTCTATCCGCTCCAGGCCGACGCCCAACTCAGGTACATGTCGATGCTCGTGCGAAGCGAAGGCGCTCCGGGTGCCGCGGTGGCGTCGATACGGGCCGAGGTCCGCTCGCTGGACCCGACGCTTCCTATCGACGACCTGACGACGCTCACCTCGGCGATGGCCGACGCCAACGACAAGCCGCGGTTCTATCTCCGCGCGATGGGACTCTTCGCCGTGCTGGCGGTAACGCTCGCGGTCATCGGTACGTACGGCACGCTCGCGTTCATGGTGCGCACCCGCTACCGCGAACTCGGCGTGCGTGCGGCCCTTGGAGCCCAGACCGGCGCGCTCCGGTGGATGGTGCTGCGTCGAGGCCTCGCGCTCACAACGACGGGCATCGCGCTCGGCTTGTTCGGTGGCTACGCGGTGGGGCGTGGCGCCGGCAGTCTGCTCTACGGTGTGGAACCGCTCGAACCGATCGCGTCAGCCGCAGCGGTTGCGTGCATGTTGTTGTGCGCGGCAGCAGCGAGCTGGTTTCCTGCGGTGCAGGCGACGCGCGCCGACCCCAACGACGTCTTGCGCGCCGACTAGGCGAGCGATTTGCGCAAGAGGAGGGTGTCGCGACCCGACTGTGCGGAGTCTTGCCTCAGCTCGGCGGCGCCACGTCTTCGCCGAAGCCGAGCACATGACCGTCGGGATCGCGGACGGCGAACTCCTTCATCGAGTAGTCATCCTGAATGACCGGCCCGTAGGCGATCTCGGCCCCGGCGGCGAGCAACTCGGCGTGGAGGCTGTCGGCGTCATCGGTCCAGTAGAAGGCATCCCAGGTGTCGCCTTGAGCTTCGCTGGGGCGGATGAGACCGGGCGCTTCGACGCGACGGAACATCAGGGTCTGCTCGTCGCGCCCGACGATGGCGAATACCGCCGGCTCGCCAGCAACGTAGGCAGCACGGAAGCCCAGTACGGACTCGTAGTAGGCCACGGTCGCGTCGACGTCCGCGACGGGCAAGTAGGGCGCGCTTCGGAGCAGTCGACTCATTCCGACCTTCCGATGGCGAACAGGCTGTCAACGGAGCGGACGTACATGACGCCCTCCGACAAGGCCGGTGTGGCCATCAGCAGCTCGCCCATCGAGTTAGTGCCGAGGTGTTCGAACTCACGGCCGGCCTTCATGACGAAGATGTCGCCATCTTCGTTCCACAGGTAGACCTTTCCGTCGGAAGCCACGGGTGACGCGGAGAATCCGCTGCCGGCATGTGGGATGCGTTCTCTGTAGAACTCTGCGCCGGTTTCGAGGTCATAGGCGGCGAACGCACCTCCGTTCGCGAGCACGTAGAGGACTCCGCGGTAGATGAGCGGCGTCGGCATGTACGGGCCACGCTGCTGCCTGCTCCAGACCACGGATTCGCTGCTTTCTGTGCCCACCGGCAACGTGAGGTCGCCTCGGGCACCGTGGCGTAGCACGAAGATCGGGCGTTCCGGGGCACGGCCGCTGGCGACGACGATGTGGTCGTCTGTGTATATCGGCGTGGGTGCCGTGATCATGGAGCTCCCACCCAGTCGCCAGAGCTCTTCGCCGGTGTTCGGCTCGTAGCCACGGATGAAGTTCGCTCCGTTGGTGACGAGCTCGGGGCCGGTACGAGCGGGCACAACTGTAGGTGTGCCCCAGCTCGGGAGCTCCTCACGATCCGCCTTCCAGAGGGCCTCACCGGTTTCGGAGTCCAGGGCCAGGAGGAAATCGTCTGTCTGCGTGTCGACCTGGAGGAAGACCTTGCCCTCCCAGATGTACGGGGAGCTCGCCGGCCCCCACTCGACATGGCCGCGTGGAGATCCCACGCTCACGTGGCCGAGATCGAGGCTCCACATGAAGTCGCCATCGATCGTGTAGGCGTAGACGCCTTGCGATCCGAACCATGCCACCACCACCCGGCCGTCGGTGGCGGGCGTGGAGCTAGCGTAGGTCGACTTGATGTGGCGTTGCTCTCTGGGAACTCCCTCGTAGGCGACCTGCTCCCACAGAGTTTCGCCCGTGTTCTTGTCGAAGGCGTGAACGACCCAGCGGTGTTCGCTCAGGTCCTCGGACGATGTGCCCTCACCGTAGAGTCCCGGCCTGAACGACGCCGTCTCCTCCGAGCTGATCGCCGAGGTGACGAACACCCGGTTCCCCCATACGACGGGGCTCGAGTGCGCGAGTCCTGGCACGCCCACACGCCACAGGACATTGGCTCCAGACTCGCCGTCCCACGTGGCAGGAAGGTCCATACCGTCGGCTACGCCCGAAGCGTTCGTGCCACGAAAGGAGGACCAGCTCCCGCTGGAGTCGGAAGCCTCCGGCAACGCGGGGAGAGAGTCGGCCCGCGTGATGTTGGTCGTGCGCTCGGGATGCTCCTGCGGAGTCCCAGGGGGGCCCCACGCACTGCCGCTCAATACGAGCGCAAACGCCAGGGCAATGACGGACCGGCGCGGCCTCGTCACTCGGACGAGCCGATCGCGAAGAGAGAGTCCACCGAGCGGACGTACATGACGCCTTCGGAAAGTGCCGGGGTGGCCATGAGTAGCTCGCCCATCGAGTTGGTGCCGAGGTGTTCAAACTCCCGGCCAGCTTTGATGACGAAGATGTCGCCGTCCTCATTGGGCAGGTAAATCTTGCCGTCCGCAGCGATGGGCGAGGCCGAGAAGCCGCTGCCGGCGTGCGGGATGCGCTGGCGATAGATCTCCTCGCCGGTCTCCAGGTCGTACGCGTCGAACACGCCGTTGTTGGCGAGGATGTAGAGGATGCCCTCGTAGATGATCGGCGTCGGCATGTAGGGACCGCGGCGCTGCTTGCTCCAGACGACGTCTTCACTGCTTTCGACGTTTTCGGGCAGGGTCACGTCGCCTCGCACTCCGTGGCGGTGCACGAAGAGCGGGCGTTGGTCCCGCCCGCTGGTGACCACGATGTGCTCGTCGGTGAAGATCGGTGTCGGCGCCGTGATGGGCGAACTGCCGCCGAGTCGCCACAACTCCGCACCGGTGTTGGCGTCGTATCCGCGGATGAAGTTCGACCCGTTGGTCACGAGCTCGGGGCCGCTACGCGTTGGCACCACTATCGGGGTGCCCCAAGAAGGTAGATCGTCGCGATCGGTCTTCCAGACGACCTCGCCGCTGAGCGCGTCGACGGCCATGATGAAGTCGTCTTCCTGCGTGTCGACCTGCAGGTAGACCTTGCCTTCCCACAGATACGGCGAACTGGCGGTACCCCATTCGATACTCGGGGCGTTGTAGGCGCCAACGTTCACGTGGCCCATGTCGATGTTCCAGAGGAACTCGCCGTCAACGGTGTAGGCGTGGGTGCCCTGCGAGCCGAACGACGCCACGACCACACGGCCGTCGGTCACCGGGGTCGCACTGGCGTAGGTCGACTTGATGTGGCGCTTCTCGTTGGGCACGCCCTCGTATGCGATGCGCTCCCAGATCATCTCGCCGCTGTGCTTGTCGCGCGCCTGGATGATCCAGCGGTGATTGCTGCGATCCTCCGAGTGGATGCCGTCCCCGTAGAGCCCGGGTTTGAAGCTGGCGGTCTCGTCCTCACTGATTGCGGTCGTGATGAACACGAGATCGCCCCACACTACGGGGCTGGCGTGGGCGAGGCCCGGTACGGGCACATGCCAGAGCACGTGTTCGCCGGTTTCGCCGCTCCACTCAGCGGGCAGGCTCATGCCGTGGGCGACGCCTGCCGCGCCCGCGCCGCGAAATGCCGGCCACGCACCCTGTTCTGGTGCAGCTGTCGGCACGGACGGCGCCACGTCAGCCGTGGTGATCTTGATCACCCGATCCGGATACTCGTACGGCAGGTGCGAGGGCCGCCACGCAGCGGTGTCGAAGATCAGGCGGCGGAAATCGCACGCATCGGAAATGACGTTCATATGGAGAACGCCATCCTCCACATAGTAGGTGTAGGTGCCCGGCTCGACACACGTTGGTGGGGTGCCTTCTCCCGTGGCGGTGAACGCCAGCTCGTTCCCTTCAACGGCGATCGTTCCAGCGATATCGCCGAATTCCACGCTGATGTAGTAGCCGTCGGTCAACGAGAAGGTCCCGAGCAGCGTGCCCCAGGCCAGTTCGCCAGTGGGGAGTTCGTCTTGCGCCGCGGCAGGAGTTGCGCCGAGCGCCAGGACGGCCAGAGCCAGGATCGAGATTCGGGTGACGCGCATCGCTGCCTCGCAGGGTCTTCGGCAACGGCACGGTGAGTCCGCTGCTCGGGATCGTCAGAGCTTAATGTATGGTGGGCCGTCCACCTAAAGTGCCCGCTCCTCCCGTCTGTCGGTGACGCATGCCGCGACACACTTCACCATGAATCCGCGGATCCGCTGGGCGCTCCAGTTCGCCGTGTCGGCCGTGCTCCTGGTGGTGCTGCTACGCGTGTTCCCGCTCGACCTCGTGCGCGAGGCGCTGGCCGGGATCTCGTGGTCGCTGTGGTTCGGGGCACTCGCGATGTTCCTGACGGTGCACGCGATCTCGGCGTTGAAGTGGCGCCTCCTCGTCGGCCCAGATGTGGTCTCCGTCGGCGAGGCGATCCGGATTCACTACGCCGGACTCTCGACGAGTCTCGTGTTGCCGGGATTGATGAGCGGCGACGTCGTGCGCGGGGGAATGCTCGGCAAGCGCTCCGGAGACTGGCACGGCGTGGTGGTCGCCGGCCTCTTCGATCGCGTGATCGACGTCACCACTCTGCTGGTGCTCGCCGGCTTCGGGCTCCTCACGAGCGTGACCGTAGCCGGCGACGCGCTGCGACTCTTCGCGCTCGCGGCGCTGACCGTCGCCGCGGTGGTCACGGCGATGGTCGTCGGCCTCTCCTGGCTGGGTGGCGGCCAACGCGAGTGGCAGATGAACCTCGCCGATGCCATTGCACGATTGAAGGCGCGCCCGGTCAACGCGGCCGCGGCGTTCAGTATCTCGATCGTCGTGCAGCTCGGCTTCCTGTTCGCGTCGAAGGCCATCGGCGAGGGCGTAGGCCTCGAGGCTCCCCTCGCGGTCTGGCTCGTCGCCTGGCCGCTGTCGAAACTCGCCGCCGTGCTACCGGTAGGACTCGCCGGAATCGGCATGCGCGAGGTCGCTCTCGTCGCGCTGTTCGGCTTCTACGGAATCAGCGAACCCGTGGCTATCGCCGCAGGGCTGGCCTGGGAAAGCGTGCTGGTAGTCGGTCTGCTCAGCAGCGGTCTACTCGCGGCGGCTGCGAGTGGCAGCCTGCCGGAATAGAGCCCGGAAGACCCGAGCACCCTCTAGCCCGGCGGTCAGTCCTCGCGCAACGCCTCCGCCGGTTGCAGCGCTGCGGCGCGGCGCGCCGGCAGGTAGGCAGCCAGAGTTGCCACGATGGCGAGCAGCAAGGTGCCGATCCCGTAGGTTGCGGGATCCGAGGCGCTCACTCCGTAGAGCAGCGCGGTCAGCAGCCTGGTTACCGCGAAGGCACCGACGAGGCCGAGGGCGAGTCCCGCAACCACCCAGCGCATCCCGTGCCGGACCACCCTTCCGGTGACGTGTTCGGGCGTGGCCCCGAGCGCCATGCGTAGGGCGATGGCGCGGCGCTGTCGGCCGACCAGCATGGCGAGTACGCCATAGACCCCTGCCATCGATAGAGCCACGGCAACGGCCGCGAACGCCGAAACGAGCATTGCCACGAAGCGTCGATCCGCCATGGCGGTGTCTGTGATCGCTTCGAGTGTCTGCACGTCATAGAGCGGGATCGCACTGTCGATGCGGCTGACCACGTGGCGGACGTCGCCGATCAGTTCTTCCGCGCTGCGCTGCGAGCGCACCATGACCGCCATTTCGCGCACGGCCGACTGGGCGTGCGCTTGATACAGCTGGGGCTCCTCGACCTGGTCGATGCGCTGGTAGCGGACATCGCCAACAACGCCGATCACGGTCATCCAGTCGTCGTCCTGCGGTTCGCGGCGAAAACTCACGCGCTGGCCGACTGGGTCGCCCGCGCCGAATAGCGAGCTGGCGAGCGACTGACTGATGATCAGCACGGGGGCGCTTTCCGGCGTGTCTTCCGGCCCGAAGTTGCGGCCTGCGAGCAGCGGCACGCCGAGTGTTTCGAAGAAGTCGGCGTTTGCCCGCCGCTGCAGCGACGTCACGCCATCCGTGTCACCGGCGCGCACGCGCTCCTCGGAGCGCAGCGTTGCCACCGCGCCCTCGCCCGAGACGGGGAGGTCACTTCCGACGCCGACACTCTCTACCCCCTGAAGCGCCAGGAGTTCGTCGCGTAGCTGATCGTAGAAGGCCAGGGTGCCTTCAGCGCCGGGGTGTCGCGCCGACGGGGCCGAGACGCGGAACGAGAGCACCCCGGGGGCGCGGAATCCGAGGTTTTCCTGCTGCAGTCGATCGAGCGTCCTGACCATGAGGCCCGCCCCGACGAGCAGTGTGACCGCCATGGCCACTTCCACGGTGACAAGGGATCCGAACGAGCCTCCCTGTCCGGTTGCTCGGTTTCCTGCGCCCATGCCAAGACCGGGCGCGGAGCGCAGTGCCCTGTAGCCGGTGGCGAGCCCGAGGAGGGTCGCGATGGCGATCGTGGCGAGCCCCGCAACTCCAATCACGGTCGGATCGATGGCGATCTCTTCCATCCGTGGCAGCGTGGGTGGCGCAATGCGCAGGAGGCCTCGTAGCAGCAGGTGCGCCACGCCTAGCCCTATCGCGCCGCCGATCAGCGCGGTGAGAAGGTTCTCGATCAGGACCTGACGGAGGATCCGGCCCCGGCGTGCGCCGAGTGCGGTACGGAGCGAGAGTTCCGAACTGCGTCCCGCCATGCGGGCGAGTGTGAGCATCGCGACGTTCGCGCAGCCGATGAGCAGAACGAGCACGGCAGTGCCGAAACTCGCCATCAGCGCGGGCCGCACCGTTCCTACCTTCATCTCGTGGAGCGACTCGCCGGTAGCGAACCAGTTGCGCTCGCGGCCGTCCTCGGTGGCCACGCTATCCATGGTCGCGTTCACCCGGTCGACGGCCATGCTGGCGCCGAACTCGGGTCGGACCTTCACGTAGAGGTCGAGCCAGCGGCCGATCCAGCCGCTGGTTCCGAGGTTGTAGGGGAAGAAGACGTCGATGTCTTCACCGCTGACATGGCGGTAGTCCGCTGGTAGCACGCCGATGACCTCGAAGGGCGTGCCGGCGAGGTCGATCGTGCGTCCGATTGTGGACGGGTCGCTTCCGAGTTCTCTCTGCCAGAGGGCGTGACTGATGACCGCCACAAGCGCATCGCCCGCTGCCATCTCGGTGGCGTCGAACATGCGTCCCTGGGCGGGCTCCACTCCGAACACGCGGAAGTAGTTGTGCGACACGCGGCGCGTCTGGATCTGGCGAGGCTCCTGATCCGGCACGAGGAGGGCGGCGCTCGCCGGGAACTCGGCACCGACGTATTCGAATTCGCTGCCGACCTCGGCCAGCGCCTGGTACTCGAGCACGCGGAACGAGAAGTCGGTGGTGTCGCCGTCATGCGTGTGCGCCCAGAAGCGGACGATCCGTTCTGGGGAGTCGTAGGGGAGCGGTCGCAGGAGTACGCCGTTGACCATCGCGAAGATCGCAGTGGTGGCACCCATTCCCAGGGCGAAGGTGAGAATCACGGCCAGGGCGTAGGTAGGACTTCGGAGGAATTGCCGCACCGCGAACCGGAGGTCCTGCGAGATTCCGTGCATGGGTCGTCGAGTCCGGGGGAAGACGTCGTACGGGCGTCGCCGCAGCGCCCGAATCGAGGTAAGACACTGCCGCCAGTACCAGACGGATGCGCCGAAGATGCCGCGGGCGGCAAGTTGCTGTTCGAGGTACTCCTCATCGAGGTCGCCCAGTAGGCGCTTGGCGTGAGCCGGAGTCAGCAGACGCTGCACCAGCCACGCTGCGGCGCGTGGCGGTGCCTTCAAGACGGCTCTGCCGGTTGGTCTAGCTCGATGCCTGCCCACATGCGCTCGCGTACCGCACGGGTCTGTTGCAGCTCGCGAACTCCCGCCGGCAGCACCGTGTAGTAGCGCCGCGGACGGCCGCGGCGGGACTCGCGTTCCTCGCCCACCCGGCTCCGCACGAGTGCTTTGGATTCGAGCCGATCCAGCGTCGCGTAAACGGCACCCATCGATACGGAGTTGCCGGCGCGTTCTTCGAGTTCTCGTCGGATTGAAACGCCGTAGGCGGCCTCACCCTGGCGCACCAGAGTGAGAAGGACCATCTCCTCGAACGCGCCCATCACGCCTGTCTTGCCCAATTTCCGTTTCCGTTCTCTATTTTGTAGAGATAGTGTCTGCCTACTTTGCAGGACTGGCGTGGAGGGATCAAGCGGGCGACGACGCTTGCATGTCTGCGGTGCTACGACGCATGCTGCTCCACGGTCGCTTCCCCGACCCAGGAGAACATCGCGTGGTGAAGCGAGTAGCGCTCGTAGCAGTCATTGCCGTCGGCCTCGTGGCCTGCGCCCCGGCACAGCAACCCGATGACCCGGAGGTTGCCGTCGAGCCGCCTGCGCCTGATCCCGTCGAGCGCCCGGCGACGATCACGAACCTCACCAACCACCCCGCCGAGGATCGCGCTCCGGCCTGGTCACCCGATGGCCGGTTCCTGGCCTTCGAGTCCGACCGCGACGGGAATCGCGACCTCTATCTCATGGCCGGCGACGGGTCGGGGCTGCAACGTCTGACCGTCGACGACGGTGACGACTCTCAGCCGGCCTGGTCGCCGGACGGACGCCGGATCGTCTTCCGGAGCGATCGCGATGCCGGCACCGGCTTGTGGATCCACGATATCGACGGTGGCGAGCCCACGTTCCTGCTGGCGGATGCCTCTCCTGAGTTGACTCCCGACTGGTCGCCCGACGGTACCCGAATCGCGTTCACCTCGTTGCGGGCTGGCAATGCCGACATCTGGGCTGTCGCCGCGCAGGGCGGGGCGCCGACCCGCCTGACCGACAGCGAGTACCGCGACGTCTGGCCGCGGTTCTCGCCCGATGGTGAGCGGCTACTCTTCTTCTCGCGACGCGATACCGACGGCGCGCGCGATCAGCTCTACTCGATGGCGTTGGACGGTGCAGATGTTGAGCGCCTGACCGAGCAGCCGACGCATCACCACTTCACGCCGGACTGGTCGCCCGCCGGCGACAGGGTCATCACGGCGATCTCGGACTCTGACGCCGATCGCGCCCTCGGGATCTTCTCCGCGGCTGGTGAACTGGAACTGCGGTTCGCTGACAACTACAACCGGGTTTTCCAGCCCGCTTGGTCGCCCGACGGTACGCACCTCGCGTACGCGGCCAGGCCCGAAGAAGGTGAGGCGGCTGAGGTCTTCATCCGCCCTGTGAGTCAGTAGCCGCGGCCGACAAAGCTCGGCTGTCAGATCACGCTGCGCAGCGCGAGTTCCCGCGGATAAGGGTCCAGGTACGCTTGGCTGTCGGCCCATGGGTGGCCGATCTTGCGCAGATGGTGCTGTAGCAAAGTGAGTGGCGTGATCAGCGGGACGGTGCCTTCGCGGAAAGACTCGATCACGTCGAGCAGCTCCTGCTTGCCCGCAGGATCAAGCTCCTGCTTCAGGAACCCGCAGAAGTGGTGCAGCACGTTCACGTGCCGTTTCACGGGTGCCGGTTTTGCGATGGCATCCATGAATGTTTGCTCGTAGCCATCGATCAGCGTCTCGAAGCGTTCGGTGCGGGCGTTCGCTACGAGCGGCCCGAGCTCGTAGTAGTGCTTCGGCGAATGCGCCAGGAGCAGGTACTTGTGACGCGCGTGGAATTCCTGCAGCTTGCCTGGCGTCGGGTCGGCCGCGCGCATCGCGTGCAGTCGGTGGTAGGCAAACACGCGGGTGACGAAGTTCTCGCGCAGCCGGCTGTCGTTGAGTCGGCCGTCCTCTTCCACGGGTAGCCGTGGGAAGCGACGCATGAGTTCGGCGGCGAACAGTCCACGACCATCCCGCGAAGGCACGTCGTTGTTGTCGAAGACCTTGATCCGGAAGGCGCCGCACGACGGCGAGTTCTTCTTGAGAACGAAGCCGTCCAGCGGCTCTTTGGCGAGCTGATCGACCTGGACCTTCGAGTACGTCTCCATCTGCTCGGTCCAGTCGTAGTCCTCTTTCGCCGAGATCATCCGCACGGTGTCGCCGGCGCGGACAAGTCGTACGGAGGGGCGCGGGGTGCCCATTCCGACGTCGACCTCGGGACACATCGAAACGAAATCCACGTGAGCGCCGAGCACCGACTCCACGTACTGATCGCGCGTATGTCCACCGTCGTAGCGGACTTCGTGTCCAAGCAGACACATGCTCACGCCGATGCGCGGCCGGGAGTGTCCTTTTGGAGTCAGACTCATCTCGGTTACTCGGGCACGAACAGTTCGAGCAGCTTCTCCTGACGGTAGTCGAAAATGCGGGTCACGTCGGGGCCGACGATCAGGCGATTTACGAGGCGGCCGCCGATGTGGTCGTAGCGCACGCGATCGCGCGCCATGACGCCACCCTCAACTTCTTCGAAGGTGTGCTCGTGATGCCACACTCGGTACGGACCACGTCGTTGCTCGTCGACGAACCTGAACGGAGGCTCCCAGGCCGTGATCTCGCTCTGCCACTTCAGCGGGATGCCGCGTACGCGGAGCCGGTAGTCGATCAGCGCGCCGGGTCGCATGTCGATCTCGCCCTCGGTGATTACCGAGAAGCTGAGAAACGATGGCGTGAGCGTTTCGAGGTTGCGCGCATCGGCAAAGAAAGCGAATACCTCATCGAGGCGTCGCGGCAGGAAGATCTCGGTTTCGAGGTCGTACATCGGACTAGTCCAGTGTGGCGGAGAGGTCGAGTTGTGGCTGCGGGCCATAGCGCGCCAGGTAGTCGGCCAGCCGGAGTTTGCGCGCGGCGTTGGCCGAGCTCATGTAGCGAATCTTCCCGAAGATCGGCCGCTCCGGGCCCCAGGCGCGGTCGTAGCGCCCCATGACCCAGCAGATGCCCGACACGGAATTCGGGTCGCGTCCGTCGAGCGCGTACTTGTTGTTGAGTTCGAGCATGTACGAGAGTGCGAGTTCCGGGGAGGAGGCCCACTCGAGGATCTTCTTGCCCCACAGCATCCGCAGATAGTTGTGGATGATGCCGTCGCGCGCGAGTTGCCGCTGGGCTGCGTTCCAGAGTTCGTCGTGCGTTCCGGCCGCCTCGAGCGTGTCGATTTCGTACTCGTAGGGGCGCGGATCCGCGGCGTGTTCCATGAGCGTGTGCTGCGCCCACTCGGGCAGCGTATCGAACGTGTCCGACGCACCCTCGCGATGCGCGCGATTGAAACCGAGTTCGCGCCACGTGATCAGCTGGTCGAGAAACGCTTCGGCGCTGGGGCTGGCGTTCCACCACCCTTCGCGCTGGCCCTTGCCCGTCGCCTGTGGCTCGAACTGCTCGATCCCCTCCGACCTCGCCAGCGCGGCGAGGATGGTGTGGCTCGAGATGTGTCCGTAGTGCAGATAGGGCGACAAACCGCTGGTCGCGGTTCCGTCCATGCGATTGCGATCGTCGGCGTAGCCATCGACGTGCTGGACGAAGCGATCCAGGTGACGGCGGGCTTCGACCGCACCACCGCGGGGCTCCGTTGGCGCGACGGACTGATCGATTGGCAGTCGCGCCACGAGGGCATCGGGGTCGGCTAGTTCGGCGGCGCTCAAAGCAGGCCAGCGTTCGAGCACGGCTTCCGGAACGGTTGCCGGCGCGAGATCGGCGCCAGCCAAGGGCTCATCACCCGGCGCGACATCCAGGTGATCGTGCAGAACTTTGTGCAAGAAGCGTCGGAACGAATAGGCCGTTTTGAACGTCCTGTCAGGGACCCGTAGCGGCACGATCCCGTTGCCGTCCACAAGGTCGAGTCGGCAGTCGAGTTGCGCGGCCGCAGACTCGACCATCCGACGCAGGAAGAACATCGGGGAGTCGTCCCCGACCACGAGCGCCGCCCGAGCGCCCAGGGCTTGCAACAATCCGTGGCCGTCGCCAACGGACCGCTCGGCGAACGGGTAGTAGCCCACGGGCGTTGACGCGAAAGCGTCGGCGTTTGCGGCCATGCCATCGAGAATGAATCGATGGTGTCTTGCGTTGGCCCACGGGTACCCGGCGCGGACTGCTTCGAGAACCACGAGCGGGAGTCCGAGTTCGTCCGCCTGAGTCGCTGCGTGCTGCAGCGCGAAATTCGAACGCGTTCGTCGGGCGGCTGTCATCCAGTAGAGAACGTACGCGCGCTCTGGCCGAACCGGTGCGGCATTCGCCTGGATGAGTCTGCGCGGGGGGATTTGCATGGTGTGCGCCAGGTGCCTGAAGCAGCACGGGCCCATCCGAGGTTACCGGATGGGCCCGAGTGCCTAGGAGAGCGGCGAAGCTAGCTCGCCGGAACGATCACGGTGTCGATGACGTGGATGACGCCGTTGGACGCTTCGATGTCGGTCACGACCACCTTCGCGTCGTTGATCCAGACGTTGCCGTCCATGACCTTGATCTTCAGCGGGATGCCCGCGACGGTGTCAGCGGTCTCGACGTTGACCACATCGGAGGCCATGCCCTTACCGGCGACAACGTGGTAGGTGAGGATCTTGGTCAGCGTTTCCTTGTCGGCGAGCAAGGCCTCGACCGTGCCCTCGGGCAGCTTGGCGAACGCGTCGTCCGTGGGAGCGAAGACCGTGAACGGGCCTTCGCCCTTGAGCGTATCGACCAGACCGGCGGCCTGCACTGCCGCGACGAGGGTCGTGAAGTTACCGGCTGCTACGGCAGTGTCGACGATATCGGTGGTGTTGGCGCTGGCGCTGGGAACACCGGCGACGAGAGCGATTGCGACGAGGGCGGAAAGAGCGGCGAAGACGGACTTGCGGAACATGGTGAAACTCCTGAGTGCGACCGAGGGGTGGGCGCCGTAGATGGCAGTGATCTGAGCGTCAGCTGGTGACGCTGGAACTGTCTTGAACGTTCAGGAGTTATTTCGCTGCGGCCGCCAATGCGGATGCGGCAGCGTGCATGTTTATTTCGCTAGAAGCGGAATCGCACACCGAAGCTCGGCAGGCGAGGCAGCGCCGCCTCGGGGTTCTCGACGAGGGTCGGCAACGGCCCGTTCGGGTTGTACAGAAGCGCCGGTTCGAGCCGGTTCGCGTTTTCGCGGCCGAGGACGTTGAGCACCTCGAGGTAGACCTCCCAGTTGCTGGTGGGTCCCCCCGGACGGTAGGTGACGCGTGCGTCCCAGCGGGCGTAGTACGGCAGGCGACCGTTGTTCAGGTTGGTCGTGTCGCCGTAGTCCACGGTGTAGACGAGATTGCCGTCCGCGTCGGTGTCGGGCACCAGCTTCGGCGGCTCGGTACTATCAGGGTCGTGATTCGGGTCTTCCGTGGCAGCGACCCGCAGTCCGAGCGGCTCGGTGCGCGGGAACCCGGACGAGTAGCGTCCCGTGAGCCCGAATTCCCACTTCGAATTCATGCGGTAGTTCGCCACCAGGTTCATGGCGTGTCGGCGGTCGTAGTCGAACGCGTAGCGGCGCGCGTAGGCGTCCTGGACCGACTTCCCGAAGGTGTACGAAAGCCACCCGTAGAGCCCTGTCGGGCCGGTTGGTCGACGCATCAGAAAGAAGTCGATGCCGTATGGCCTGTCCGGCACCGTCGTTCGACGGGTTACTCGTGATGATCGGCGCTGCGGGAACGCTGCCCTGGAGCTCATCTGGAAAGTCGTACTGACTGACGCGCACCAGGCGTTCTTCTTCGGTCTCGAGTCGGCCGATGATGAGGTCGCGGAACTTCTTGTAGTACGCCTCGACGCTCAGGCTGAAGCCACGACTGAAGCCGTGCTCGACGCCGACGATCGCGTGGGTGGCGTACTGGTTGGCGATGCCCTTCGCTTTGGCGTCGGACAGGTCGATGAAGTAGTCGGCGCTCTGTAGCTTCTCGTATCCGGGGCTCTGGCCGAACAGACCACCGGCTACTTTGAGACGCGTTCGGTCGGTCGCCTGCCAGAACACCGCGAGACGCGGTGCGAGAGCGGAGTCACCGTTCGCTGTGCTCCAGTCGAAGCGGAGTCCGGGGCTGATCGATACCCGTGTGCCGAGGTTGATCGTGTCCTCCACCCAGAGACCGCCGCGCGTGCCCTCCAGCGTCGAGTCGATCTCGTCCGGGAGTCCCGAGCCGCCGCGGATGCTCGAGCCGTTGGGTTCCTGCTCGTTGCGGTCGCCCTCCGTCTTGAAGCGCGTCGCACTGGTAATGCTGTGTACCTCGAAGCCGAAGTCGAGCAGATGGTTCGAGCCGATCGCGTAGCTGAATTGCTGGCGCGCCGCGAAGTCCTCCACCAGTACCTCGCGGGCGAAGATCACGTTCGATTCGCCAAAGCCGCCATCCGGGACGTTGGACCGGCGCGCGTCGTTCTGGAACGCTCCGGTGAAGTCGAGGAAATCGCTGTTGCGATACCAGGACAGCGTCGTGAGCGAGGACCCGCGAGTGCCGAGAAGAGTCTGGTAGCGCAACGCCAGCAAGTCGTTGCTGGCGTCGGCAATCGCGTCTGCGCTGTCACCGTCTTCTTCGTCCTCGAAACTGATGTCGGCACCCTCGCGGCTGGTGATCCCCTCCACCGTGAGGAGCCCCGGGCCGACCCCGATATCAAAGCGGCCCTGGAAGTCTCGGAAGTTGGGGAAGTCGCTATCGGAGAAGCGGGACGCGACGAGGTCGTAGTAGGTACGGCGCGCCGTGAATACGTAACTATTGCCGGTCCGACCCGGGAGCGAACCTTCGACGAGAACGTTCGCGTCGGTCACGCTCATCGCCGCCGTCCCGCCGAACTGCGGCCGACCGCGGCGGTTTTCCACCACGAGCAGCGAAGAGAGCCGGTCGCCGTAGGCGGCGCTGAATCCGCCGGCAGTGAGATCGAAGCGATCGACGGTCTCCGGATTGAAGGCACTGATCAACCCGAAGATGCGATACGGGTTATGCACCTCGACCCCGTCCATCACGGTCAGGTTCTGATCCGGGCCGCCGCCGCGGACGGATAATCGACCGCCGAAGTCCTCGGGCGCAGCAACTCCGGGGAGCAACTGCAGCGTGCGAAACACGTTGTCGAGACTGCCAGCAACGTCGAAGACATCGCGCGGTTGAACCGTCACGGACGAAGGCCGGTCGGACTCATCGGATTCGGCGACTACGGAGACTTCCTCGCTGAGGGTCAATCGCTTCAGTCTGACTTCGAGTGTGAGGCGCTCTTCGCCGACGGTCACATCGATCACCGCATCCAGGTAGCCGGGCGACGTGATCGTGATGGTTTGGTCGCCCACCGGGAGCGCGAGCTCGAACGTGCCGTTGACCGCGACAAGCGGAGCCAGGCCGGGTGCCTCGACCAGTGGTCCGCGCAGGATCGCTCCCGTGACGTCATCGAAGACGGTGCCGCGAACCGTGATGGCCTCCTGGGCACCCAGATGCAGCGATACGCAGCTCGCGAGTAGGGCGGCAAGCACACAGGCTCGGGCTATCTTGAACATGGCGATCTGGGTGGTTGGAGGCGGGCACGACGCGTTGCTTCCAGAATCTCGCGAACCGCGGCGTTGCGTGTGTCTCATGGTGCCGCGTCCCTTAGCAACGTTCAGGACTGACTGCGGCCGGTTTCGAGCACCTGCTGGCTGGGACCCCGCACGTTCCACACGAGGCTCAGCCATCCGAGAACCACGATGGCGTAGTGGGTCGGGTCGATTTCCCACCAGTAGAAGCCCTGCCTGGCGGAAGCCGGGAAGCGATGGTGGTTGTTGTGCCAGCCCTCGCCGCCAGTGACGAGCGCGAGAAGGAAGCTGTTGCGGCTGCCCTCGCCCGTCTCGTAGCGGCGTGAACCCCATGTGTGGCCGAACGAGTTCACCGCGAACGTCACGTGGTAGAGGAGCACGGTGCTGAGCACGAAGCCGACCACCACCATCTGGGCTCCACTGGTGCCGAGATCCGGGCGTGTCGCCGCCAGCCAGGCGCCGACTCCATAGAGCGCGGCGATCAGCGTTGCGGGCGCCAGGTAGTGGTACTTGTCGAGCCATCGCAGTTCGGGGAATTCCGCGAAGTCGGGCACGAGTTCGATCCGGGTGCGCGAGTTCTCCGGGGCCATGATCCAGCCAGCGTGCGCCCAGTAGAAGCCTTTGACTCCGGGCGGATGAGGATCTTCCTCCGTATCCGCGTGTTTGTGATGGTGCCGGTGATGGGCTGCCCACCACAGCGGGCCCTTCTGGGCCGCCGATGTGCCGACCCAGGCGAGGACGAACTGGAACCAGCGACTGGTGCGGTAGCTGCGGTGGCAGAAGTAGCGGTGGAAGCCGCCGGTCAGGCCAAACATGCGCACCGAGAACGTCACGAAGCCGACCACGGCGGCCACAGGGCTGATTCCCGTCCACAACACGAACAAGCACGCGGCGTGCACCCCGAGGAAAGGGATCGACGTCATCAGATCGATCGTGCCCGTGCGCGGGCGGACGGCTGTGTCGCTCATGCGGCACTCCTGTTTCGGGACGTCGCGACGTCGGCGGCTCGGGATAGGACGATGTGCAGGTCGCCGAGCATGCCGGCGCGGAATCCGGCTTCGCAGTAGGCGAAGTAGTACTCCCAGGTGCGCTGGAAGCGGTCGTCGAAAGACATCGCGCGAAGCCTGTCCGCGTTGGCGGCGAAACGGTCGCGCCACTCGCGGAGAGTCCGCGCATAGTGAGGGCCGATGTCAGTCACGTAGTTGATTTCGAGACCTGCGCCGCCGATTGCCTCGTGCAGCGCCGCCAGCGACGGGAGGTGACCCCCCGGAAATATGTAACGCCGGATGAAGTCGCTGCTCGTGCGGTACTCGTCGTAAAGATGATCCTGGATCGTGATGACCTGGATCGCTGCCTGTCCGCCGGCGCGGAGGCGACGTCGGCACACTTCAAAGTAGGTCGAGAGATTGTCGTGTCCCACCGCTTCCAGCATCTCCACGGACACGATGCGGTCGTACTCGCCGTCGATGTCGCGGTAGTCGCTGAGCTTCACGTGGATCCGATCGCTCAGCCCTTCGCTGTGGGCTAGCGCGCGAACGTAGATGGCCTGCTCTTCCGACTGCGTGATCGTGGTGACCTGACAGGCGTGCTCGCGAGCGAGGACCATGGCCAGCTGACCCCAACCGCTGCCGATCTCGAGAACATCATCGCCGTGTTCCACGCCGGCCCGTTCGATGACCGCGTCGATCTTGCAGCGCTGCGCTTGTTCGAGAGTCGTCTCGGGCGAGTCGAAGATCCCGCATGAGTACGTCATCGAATCGTCGAGGAACAGTTCGAAGAACTCGTTGCCCAGGTCGTAGTGCGCGGCAATATTTCGGCGGTTTCCCTGCGGAGTGTTTCGTCGCGTCCAGTGCAGCCAGCGCTCGAACATGCGTCGTGGCCAGGAGGGATCCGAGGAGCTCGCCCCCATGGCGTCGCGATCGTCAGCGAAGAGCTGGATCAGCGCGGTCAGATCGTCGGTGCGCCACTCACCGCGCATGAAGCACTCGGCGAAGCCGATGTCGCCGCCCGTGGCGACCCGCCATATGAACCACCAGGAGTCGATATGAAGTGCGACGGGGGCGGCCGTCGCGTCGCCGTAGGCTACTCGCCGCCCATCTGGGAAGGTCACGGCGAGCCCGCCAGATTCGAGTCCGCGCAAGCGACGACTGAGAATCGCGCTGACCACAGCAGATACGGCGCTCATGACGACTTCTCCGTGACCGTTCCATCGCCAGGCGCCCCTCGCTTGCCCGGAGCTTCGAACTCGCTGACGTACGGCGGGTAGGTGGCGTCGTATGTGACTTCGTTCTGCGGGGGCGGCTTCGCGTGGAATGGCATGCGACGGAGGTAGTAGAGCTTGGCTGCCTGCCACAGGATCCGCGGCAAGGTGAGCAGCGTGTTGATCGGATACGTAAGAACGGCTCGGCGGGTCGCAGCCGAAGTCAGGTCGCGACCGGTGGCTGCAAGGCTCGCGCTGAAGACGACTTCGTCGTCGCGGCGCAGTCGGATGCGCAGGTTGATGTTCAGGTCGAGAGCCGTGAGATCGAAGTCGTACTCACCACCTGTGTCGTTGAAAGGGGAGACGTGGAACTCCTTGGCATGATCGCGACGGATGCCGCCGTCGGCTTGCGCGCTGAGGAAGTACAGGTGCCCTTCGCCGAACGTGTTGTTGACCTCGACGACCACGCGCTGCAATGCACCGTTGTCGTCGTAGCAGTAGAAGAAGCTGATCGGGTTGAACGTGTGACCGAACGTGCGCGGGGTGGTGAGCAGGACGACGCGAGCCGGAGATTCGGCGATGGCCTGCGATTGCAGATGCCCTTCGAGCTTGTCGCGCAGGCTGCCGTTACGGCTCCCGAGGTAGTCGGCGTCGCGCAACGAGAACACTTGGCGGCGATTGTGCCCAAACAGGGCCACGCGGCGATCGAGGTCGGCGAGTTCATCGAGGTCGAACGCGAAGAACGAGACCGGGTACTTGAATACGTGCCTCAACGGCTGCGTGCGCGCGTGCACGAGTGTCCCGGGGTACCACCGAGAATTCATAGCGTGACCCCAAACTTGGCAGCGACATCGACGGCGGAGCGAACGGCGTCTTCGTGGAAGCCGTAGCCCAGATAGGCGCCGCAGTAGTAGGTGTTGCGTGAGCCGCTAAGCGCTTGCAGCGGTCCCTGGGTCGCCATGGACCGGTGGTCGTAGCAGGGGTGGGTGTAGTTGTAGCTGCCGATGACCTTGGCCGGGCTGATGTCCACGGGTGGATTCAGCGTGACGATGTATTCCCGCTCGGTGGCCAGTCCTTGAAGTTGATTCATGTGATAGCTCAGATGAACCGGCTCGGCGTCGCCGGTTGCCGTGGTGCGGCGGTAGTTCCAGGACGCCCAGGCACGCGAGTTCGACGGCAGCAGCGCCGTGTCCGTGTGCAGAACGGCGAGGCTACGCGAGTATCGCCACGCCCCGAGCAGCGACGTCTCGTCATTGCAGGGATCCTCGAGCAGCGCGAGCGCCTGGTCGGCATGCGTCGCGAGGACGACATGGTCGAAACGATCAGTGTGTCCGTCCTCCATCTGCAGTGTCGGGCCAGCGACTCCGCGCTGCACCGCAGCGATGCGAGCCCCGGTGACGACTTCTCCGGAGAACGAGCCGAGCAGAGCGTCGACGTAGGTCTTGCTGCCGCCCTCAACGGTGCGCCAGGTGATGCGGTCGCGCACATCGAGTAGGCCGTGGTTGTCGAAGAAATGCAGGATCGCCGCGGCCGGGAAGTCGCGGATGTCGGTGCGTGATGCCGACCAGATGGAGGCGGCCATCGGGATGACATAGTCCGCCGCAAGCACGTCCGAGAATGCGCACTCGTCGAGGAAGTCCCCGAGCGTGGCGTTGCCGAGGGTCTTGCCCTTGAGCGCCTGTCGCCCGCGTCGGCAAAACAGCATGATCGCGGCCAGGAGTCGCCAGAAACGCGGGCTCACGAGGTTGGCGCGCTGCGCGAAGAGACCATCGGCGCCGGTCCCGGCGTACTGGAGTCCGGAGATCTCGGACGTATAGCTGAAGGACATGTCGCTCTCACGCCATGCCACGCCGAGACGATCCAGAAGCCGACAGAAGTTCGGGTAGTTCCGTTCGTTGAAAACAATGAAGCCGGTATCGACAGGCGTTCCAGCGTCGGAGCCATCCGGGATCGGCACCGTGTTCACATGTCCGCCGAGCCTTTCGTCGCGCTCGAAGAGCGTGACATCGAATCGCTGCTGCAACAGGTAGGCCGACGTCAGTCCGGCAGCTCCTGCGCCAATCACCGCTATGCGTTCGCGCGCGCTCACTGCACGCCGGTGCTGTTGTCGGCGGAGCGCGGCAGCGGGGGCCGAGGCCAGAACGCACTTGTTCGTCGCATGTAGTCGGCGTATCCGGGGCGGCGGTCACCGATGTCTCGCTCGAGCATGGCTACACCCGAGACTTTCAGCAGGAGGAAGGTCATCAGGACGGGACTCAGGAGCAGCCAGGGCCCATATGGCGTGGCGAGAGCGATCAGTCCGTAGCCCCACCAGATCAGTGTCTCGCCGAAGTAGTTGGGGTGCCGCGTCCACGCCCACACGCCGCGATCGAGCACCTTGCCCACATTGGCCGGATCGCCCTTGAAGCGAGCGAGCTGAGCGTCGCCGATGGCTTCAAACGTGAATCCCACCGCCCAGAGCAGCACGCCCACGTAGTCCAGCCACCCGAGTTCAACAGGCGTGGAGGTCAGCACGGCGGCCTGGAGAGGCAACGAGATCAACCACATCAGGACGCCCTGGAGCGTGAAGACCGTGAGGAAGCTCACCCACCAGAATCGGGAGCCGTGGTGTGTTCGCATCGCTCCGTAGCGATAGTCCTCGGGCTTTCCCCAGTTGCGCCAGGTCAGGTAGCCGCCAAGGCGCAGGCTCCATATGGCCACGAGGGTGAGGATCAGCCCAGTGCGCGCGGTGGATCCAGTTCCGGACGCGGCGGCGATGCTTGCGATGACCAGAAAGCCTGGTCCCCAGTAGCTATCGACGATTGCGGCGTTGCGCAGCAGCAGGCTCAGACACCACATCGCCACCATGGCGAGGGCAGTGATCAGCAGCGTGTAGATGAGAATTGACATCTTTTCGGGGGGCTATGCGAATCCGTTTTCGCCCGGTACGCGAAGTCTGCAAGGAGACAACCTCCTGGAGACAACAATGACTCCGACCTCGACGCGCTTTTGGATGCCGTGCCGCAAGGCTTTTCTCGCAATGACCTTGCTCGCCGCGGCAGCACTCGCGCAGCCCGCGTTGGCTCAGGTGATGACGACTAGCGTGGATGCCGATCCTTCCGCCTCCGCGTGGGGGCAATGGCGTGGCGCCGCGCGAGACGGCCAGGTCTCCGGCACGGGCTGGGCCGACAATCTCGATGGGCTGCGCCCGGCGTGGCGCGTGGAGTTGGGCAAGGGATATCCGGGCCCCGTCGTGGGCCGTGACCGGGTCTTCGTGCTGGGTAGCGATGAGGTAGGCACGGTGACGGTTCGCGCCCTAGCGCGTCTCGACGGCAGCGAAATCTGGCGCAAGAGCTGGGGCGCACCGGCCGAGGTTCCGTTCTTCGCGGCATCGCACGGCGCCTGGGTAAGGTCAACGCCCGCCTACGACGGCGAGATGCTCTTCGTGGGCGACATGCTAGAGATGGTGTTTGCGCTCGACGGTGAAACTGGTGACGAGCTGTGGCGCATCGACCTGCCGCGCCACTATCAGGTAAGCGAGCCGCCGTTCGGGTTTGCCTCTTCGCCACTTCTCGACGGCGACTATCTCTACGTGCAGGCTGCGAACGGGATCGTGAAGCTCGACAAGCGCACCGGGGTACCGGTGTGGCGCGCGGCGGCGTCGCCCAACAACATCATGAGCGGCGGCGCGTTCTCGTCGCCCGTCCTGGCCGAACTCAACGGCCAGCGTCAACTCCTGGTCTTCACACGTGCTGCGCTCACCGGTGTCGATCCTGAGTCCGGCGCGGTGCTGTGGAGTCAGTCAGTCCCGAATTTCCGTGGCATGAACATCGTGACCCCGATGAGCTACGGGAACGGCATCTTTGTGAGCCAGCACCGGAACGGCTCCCACTTCTACTCGGTTTCTTCGAGCAACGACGTGGCCCCCGCCTGGACGTCCAAGGGCAGCGGCTACATGTCGACGCCAGTCCAGATCGGGGACTACGCATACCTGCATCTCGGCAACGGCCGATTCAGCTGCATCGATCTTCGGACCGGCGAAGAGAAGTGGCGCACCACGCCTTTTGGCGAGTACTGGAGCATTGCGTGGCAAGGCGACAAGCTCCTGGCCCTCGATGCCGAGGGCGAGTTGCGGTTGATTCGCGCCAACCCCGATCAGTACGAACTGCTGGATGAAGCAGCGGTCGCCACGGCATCTGCATGGGGCCATATCGCGGTGGCCGGAGAACAGGTCTTCGTCCGGGAACTCGAGGCGCTGAACGTGTTCGTCTGGCCGTCCCGCGGAACGCCGCGAGTTGCGGCTGCCGGCCCGGCAAGCGATAACAGCGACCCGGATACACGCCGCTAGTCCCCCCACACGCGGGCCAGAGGCTCGCCACTTCCAGAACTAGAAGGTGTTGAATTGACCTGCGGTCATCTCCGGAGGCTCGCTTGAAGCGCTGGGGCATCGGTCTCGGCGCGTTGGCCGCAATCGTTGCCGTCACGATGGCGCTGCGCGGCAACGGCGGCGAAGGTATCGCCGTTGATATCGGCGTTGTCGAGACGCGTGAAACGTTCCGCTCCTACGTGACCGCGTCGGGTGAGATCGTCGCCGAACGCTATGCCGACATCGGCTCCAGCGTCATGGGACGCGTGGTCGACCTGCCGGTGATCGAGGGCCAGACCGTCACCCGGGACGACCTGCTCGCGCGGATCGATCCGGTTCAAGCGCGCTCGGATCTGGACGCCGCTTCTGCAGCGATCGCGGCTCTCGAAGCCGAGGCCAAGGCCGCCGAGGAGCAAGTCGGCGCCGCGCGCGCAGACCTGCAACTCGCCGAGGCGCGCGCCCGCGAGGCTGAGGCTAACTTCAACCGAACCGATCGCCTGCACGAGCAAGAACTCGTGTCGCGCGCCGAACTCGATACCGCGGTGGCAGCCCTCGAGACTGCACGGGCACAGGTGGCCTCAGCGGAGGCCGCGGTGGCTCGTGTCGTGGGTTCGGCCAGTGCAGCCGAGCGCCGGGTAGCTCAGGCCGAGGCGCAGGCGGCGCGCGCTGAAGATCAGCTCTCGAAGACGTCTATCGTGTCGCCGATCGATGGCGTGGTATCGCGCCTACAGGTGCGGCAGGACGAGATGGTGGTGATTGGCATCCAGAATCAGCCTGGCACGGTTCTGATGACGGTGTCGGATTTGAGCGAACTCAACGCGGACGTGAAGGTCGCCGAGGCCGACGTCCTGCGCGTCGCGGTCGGGCAGCCCGCCACGATAACTTTGGAGGCTTTGCCCGGCCGCACGTTCACGGGCCGGGTCACCGAAGTTGGCGCGAGCGCACTGCCGCAGGAAGGCGCTGGAGCTGCGGCACGCGAGTTTCGCGTGGAAGTCCGGATCGACGATCACATCGAAGGCATGCGTCCGGGGCTCACATGCGACGCCGAGATTCTCGTTGGCGAGGAAGCGAACGTGGCCACGGTGCCGCTGCAGGCAGTCGTCTTGCGACCAGCCGAGGACGGCACCGACCGGCGTGGCGTGTTCGTCGTCCAGGACGGTCAGGCTCAGTTTCGTGAGGTCGAGACAGGGATCATCGGTGGCCTGGACATCGGTATCGGCGGCCTCGATGCCGGCACCGAGGTGATCATCGGCCCCTATCAGGTGCTGCGCGATCTGCAGGACGGCGACGCCGTTCGCCCCCAGTAGGCCCCGTGCGAGTCGCGCTTCTACTCGACGCTGCCGCGGAGGGCATCGGCGCTGCGCGGAGCCACCCGCTAAGAGCAGCGCTCGCTGGCGTTGCGATCGCTGCCGCAGTGGCCACGTTGGCCACGGTTGTCGTCACTCTCGATGCGATCGAGAACTTCGCCCGCGTCAATGCCGCGCGCGCATTCGGAAGCGACACCTTTGTGATGGCGAAGATCGCTTCCGTTGGCCAGCTCAGCCGTCGTGAACTTGCCCTGAAGCAAGAACGCAATCCGAACATCGAGCGCAGCGACCTACGCTTCATGGAGCGGTACGCGGACAACCGAGTCGTCTATGGCGCCACGGTCAATCGCGCCGTCGAAGTGGCCGCCGGTTCCGAGAAATACCCGGGCGCGTCATTGATCGGTGCGACGGCGACGCTCGCCGGACTCCGCGACCTCGCTTTCGAAAGTGGTCGGTTCTTCACGCGTGAGGAGGCCGATCGCGCTGCATTCGTTGCGGTGATCGGGGCGACCATCGTCGACACCTTGTATCCCAACGTCGACCCACTGGGCCGTACGATTCGCATTGCGGGGCGCGGCTTCCGGGTGATCGGTGTGCAGGAACGGCAGGGGAACATCAGCGGTGTCTCGCTGGATCGCAACGTGTGGATTCCTCTGCGGGCCTCGGAGCGACTGTTCGGGGCTCCCGCGACGTTGCAACTCCTGGCCAAGCCGCCCGAGGCGACCAGCACGGCCCAGGTGCGTCGGGCAGAAGATCACGCCCGGATCTCGATGCGTGCGCGGCGACAGTTGCAACCGGGCGACGCCGACAACTTCGACATCCTCTCGCCGGAAGCCGCGCGCAGCTTCGTCCAGTCGCTCTCTGAGAGAGTGGGCGTGGCCGCGGCCCCAATCTCGGCGATGGCCCTTCTGGCGGCAGTCATCGTCGTCACCAACACGATTCTCGTCTCGGTGACCCAGCGGACCAACGAGATCGGTATTCGTCGGGCGGTCGGCGCGAGCCGAGCACAGATCATGGCCGAGGTCCTCGCAGAATCGCTCTTCATCGGAGTCTTCGGTGGCGCCGTCGGGCTGGGGATGGTCTACGTGCTGGTGCCGGTGGCTCGGGCGGCCGGTCTCGAGGTTGAGCTCCAGGCATCTACGGCGTTGACGAGCCTGGTCGCGGCTAGCCTGAGCGGCATCGTCGCGGGTTGGTATCCGGCGCGGCGCGCGACCCGCATCGATGTTGTCGATGCACTGAGGTCCGAATGATCGGCCGGCGCTGGGCAGAACAGTTCCGACTCTCGGCGGGCCTCGCAACGGAGTCGGTGCGCGCCAATCCTGCACGCAGTGGCCTGGCCATCACCGGCATTGTGATCGGCATCGTGACAGTCGTGCTCGTGTCGACGGTGCTCGCGAACGTGCGCAACCAGATCGCGATCCTCTTTCGCGAACTCGGCACCGATAACGTTTTCGCCTATCACCTGACTGGCGACCCCTCCTCGCCGCCGTCGCAGGACGAGGCCAACCGTCTACCGCTTGAGCGGGAATTTGCTGACGTGATCGCGCGCGAAGCGCCCTCGATCAGCCAAGTCGCGGTGCAGATTCGTGTGCCGACGATTTCGAATGGGCAGCCGCTCAGCGCGCGCTCGGGCAGCAACGTATCGGACAACGTCCTGCCCGAAGGCGTCTCCGCCAACTACTTCGACGTAGTGGGTGCCGAGTTCGCCTACGGTCGACCGATTACGGAACTCGAGGATCGCGCCGGCGCCCGTGTCGCGGTGCTCGGGAGTAGCCTGTCGGAGGCTTTGTTTGGCTCCCAGGCAGGTGCGACTGCGTTGGGCCGGACGATCTTGTTTGGCGGCGAGTCCTACACCGTGGTCGGTGTGGTGGCGCCACGCCGCGGCGGCTTCTTCGGCGAGAATCGCCAGGACAGCGCGATGAGCATCTCCGCGGGCGCCGTGGTGAGGCGCTTCCCCGAGGCAGAGAACGTGCTGCTCTACATGCGCTCCGAGCCTGGTCAGTTGGAACAGGCTCAGGTGGACGCGCAGGCTGTTTTGCGACGGCTGCGGCAACTGTCCGTTGAGGAGGACGACGACTTCACGCTGTCCACGTCGGAGCAGATCATCGGCACCTTCGACCAAGTGGGTGCTGGCATCGCGGCCGCGACCGTGGGGCTGGCCGCGGTCAGCCTTCTCATCGGCGGTATCGGAATCGCCAACGTGATGGTGATCGCGGTCACCGAGCGAACCCGCGAAATCGGCGTCCGCCTCGCCGTGGGCGCCCGGCGTGCGGAAGTGCAGCGCCAGTTCCTCATCGAGTCGGCCCTGTTGTCGCTTGCCGGCGGTGTTGCTGGCCTGACCGTCGCCGCTGGACTCACGGCGCTACTGACGTTGTTCGTTCCCGGATTCCTACCTGTGCTCCCGGCCTGGGCAGTGGCGTTCGGCCTGGTCTCGTCGTGCCTCACCGGAATCCTGGCGGGCTATCTGCCGGCGCGACGCGCCGCAGCCCTCGATCCCGTCGAGGCGCTGCGGCACGCCTGAGCGAGTTACTCGCGCTGGCGGAGCAACCGGAGTCGTAGCGACGCCATCTCGGCTTGCAACTGGGCCATCGAGACCTGGTGTTCGGCAGCTCGGATCTCGATTTCCTCGTGCATTCCGGGAGCACGTGTCACCCGGTCCAGATGGGCTTGTGCAAGGCTGAGATGACCCGTGGAGCGATCCGCTTCCGCCCTCGCTCGCAGGAACTCCTCGCGGACCTCGAGGTCCGCCGCGGTGATCTCGCCGTCGAGAAAGTCGCGCCGGAGTCGCACCAGCCTCTCGGCCAGATCAAGCTCGGCCATCAAGGACTGCTGCGCGAAGGTTGCCGCCATCACCTGAAACTCGTCCACAGCGCCGGCCTGCGCCCGCGTCATCAACTGTTCCAGCTCGAAAGCCATCTGAGTGAGCTGGTCGTTGAGGTTTTCGCGCTGCAACTCGAGCCGCGCCGAGACGATGTCACGGCCGTCGATCGTGGGTGCGGCGAGGTCGTGGCGCGGTCGTTCGCCGGTACGCTCCTGGTACGCCAGTTCCAGTCGCATCAGTTCGAGTTCGCGCTGCACCATCGCACGCTGCAGGCGAGCGTTCGCCAGCTCTTCGTCCGACGCCGTCCCGACCTCCTGTCTGGTCAGGGTCAGCGCGAGCTGCTCCTCAGTGAACATCAGGTTCTGACGGGCCATCTCGAGCTGGAGGCGCGCCTCGGCCTCGATGAGTCTTTCCTGTAGCCGTTCGTTGGTCGCCTGCGCAGCCGTTGCGCCACCGAAGCCGACGAGCAGCGAGACGGATGCCAGGGCGGCGGCCCGCCAGCCGGTGCGTCGCCACCAGGGTGGCGGTTGCTGCGAGAGCCGCTGCTCTCGCCGGTATTCCGAGCGGAGTTGCCACTCAAGGTGCTCGACGAACTTCGGATCAGGGAGCGCGGTGTCGTTCAGGTCGTTCATGGGTTGGTCTCGGGCTGGGGTTCGGTTGTGGTCATCGCGGCGCGAAGGGCCTCGCGGGCCCGGCGTAGGCGTCCTTCGACGGCGCGTTCGGTGATGCCTTCATGCGCAGCGATATCACGCATCGTGCGACCCTCGAGGTGGAAGGCGGTCAGGATTCGGGCGTGGCCGTTCTCGAGCGCGGCGATGCCGTGTCGGAGCGCCAGCCGATCTTCGGGAATATCCGGTTCGTTGTCCGGCGCGGCGGCGACTGTGTCGCTGGCGGCTTCAGGGCGCTTGGCACGCTGTGCACTGATCCAGGCATTGCGCGCCACCGTTCGCAGCCACGCGATCGGCGTGTCGGGCACGCCCTTGCGCGGCCAGTTCTTCACGGCGCGCAGAAACGTTTCCTGGACGATGTCCTCGGCCAGCTGCCGGTCGTGCGTCCAGCCCACGACCGTGCCGTACAGCGGGCCGACCGTGTCGCGGTAGATATGGAGAAACTCGCTCTCGCTCATCATGCTCTCGTCGGGGATGACGTTCACCTAACAAGACGCACGAAAGCCGCTCAATCCCACGCGAAAAAAAGCAGGGGCGGCGTCGCGAGGGTCGGGGAGCGCCGGTGCCGCTCCGAACAATCCGCCGCTAGCGCGAAGCCGCGTCTTCTAACGCCCAGGCGAGTACTGGGTCGCGACCGGCCGAGAAGTCGGCGAAGGTCGTACCGATCGGGATCTCGGGCTCTAGTGACCCGATAGCGATATTCCACGCGGCCGGGTACCGGGTCATGTGGCAGACGGAGGAGTCGGGGCAGCCCACACCGATGTCGTGCAGCTGCAGCGCCGAGCCGATACTGATGTCGGTGCCAGGCAACTGGAAGCGTTGGTTTGATTCAGCCCAGAAGCGGGTGAAGTCACCCACGAGCGCGCCGACGATCAACGTGCGGTCGGGCGCGGCGGACTCCGGGAAGAAGGAACTGTAGATGCCCGCTGAGAACGTGGCGTGGTCGGTGAGGACGTACACCTTGCCGCCGGGCGCCACGAGGTCTGGCAGGGCGAGTGCGAACGCTGCTGCGCGTGTGAGGTCGCCGCCGCCATTGTCGCGGTTGTCGAAGATGATCGCGCTGGGCCGGCTTCGCTCGAGCCGCTCTTGGGTTCGCTCGGCGAAGTCCTCAAGGCCGCGTCTGGGGGCGATGTTGGCGCGGAACTGGATGTAGGCGACGTCGTCCAGGTCGACATGACGGAAGCGCTGCTGCGGATCGCGCAGGCGGAGAGGCGTGCGGCCGCTGCCCGGCGTGGCGACGAGCCAGTCATCCTCGCCCGGTAGTTGATCGGAAAGAAGCAACCGGAACGGAGTCCCCGTACGGGTTCCGCCGAGGGCGGCATCGAGTTTGACTTCCACATTGCGGGCCCCACCGTAGGGCGTCGAGAGGGTGAGGGTCAGAACGTCCTCGCGCTCGCCGAGCCCGGCCGCGTGGAGCACTGCCGGTGAGAGGAACAGGGGTAGCGCGGCGTAGCGTCGGAACATCTCGCGGCTGCCGCCGTGAAAGTCCATGAGTCGACGCTCAACCGTTTCGATGTCGTGCCCGTTGATCGCCCGGATCTGCAAACCGATCAGGTCCCGATGCAGCCGATGAGCGCGGACGATGAACAACCCGTCAGAGAACCAGTACGTCCGCAAGGGCACGAGTCCGAAGCGGGAGTAGATCGTGCCGGTGCTGACATTGGAGTGGCCGTTCTCGGCGAGAGCCACCAGTCGGCGCACGGCCATGTAGAACGCGGGCTCGCTCATGGCGTGCGCGGTGTCCCGGTATTCGCGTAGCAATCGTTCTGCTTCACTACGCGTCGCGCCGCTGAAGCTCTGTTCGTTGTCGAGCCAGCGCTCTAGTTCGTCGAGCGCCGCGGTGCGATCGACTGCGGTTGGCGTGGGTTCGTCGGCGGGCCGCGCGGCGGCGGCGTAGGTCAGCACCAGGCCGAGCGTGACGACCGTCCCGGCGAGTCGCAGTGCGACATTCTTCATGGCGTGATTTCTCGGCGGGGAAGGCTGAACGCGGATTCGTCTATTACATCAGATGGAATAGACAGATTCATCCCCTGCTCAATCACCGCATGTGGCGGCCGCGACCGTCAGACGGACCGCGACGCCTGGTGTTCAGTCGACGCCGCTGGTGCTACGCTCAGGCAACTTCATCGCCGATGGAGTGGTCCCCCGGTTTCGTCCCCGTCGCTCAAGGTTTGCCTTGCGCAGTCATACCGTGCTCCGAGTCGGGTTCTTCGCTGCAACGCTTCTCGTCGTGCTCCCGGCCACGGGGGCGGCGCAGAGCGGCACGCCGGTCCAGTTCGCCTCGTCGATCGAGGTCATGCGGTTCCACGTTGGGGTCAACAACACATCAGGCCAGTTCGTTTCCGGACTCGGTGTTGACGACTTCGAGGTTCTGATTGACGGGGAGTCGCGCACGCTTGTCGATGCCCTCGAGGTCAGCGATGCGACGCGGGTGGATGAATCGTTGCTTCCCGCCGATCCGTCCATCGTTCCTCCAGATCAGTTCATGGCGGCCGAGGTTCCCTCTCCTCGATTGCCGGGCGCGGCGCGACGTCATTTCCTTCTCTTTTTCGATCTCACTGTCGCGAACATGCGCTCGCTGCGCTACACGCGCGAGGCTGCGCTCGAGTTTGTTCAGAACACGGTGCTCCCGAGCGATGTGCTCGGCTTGGCGACCTACAGTCCGAGGCAGGGTCTCCAGGTCCCGGTCGCATTCACGACGAATCCCCGACGCGTCGAGGAGGTTCTGGATGCCTTTGCACCGGGCCGGTCGATCGAGGGCGTAGATCCTGGCGGCAGCGGTCTCGATTCCGCGGCGCGGACCGCGGTGGCTTCGAACAGCATTCGAGAGCGCTTCGAGCCGCTCAACGGCATGTTCAACCTGGCCGCCATGGACGCCTTTGCCGCCGCTGGCGGCGCCGAGCGTATGGTGCGGAACGCCGAGGACATGCTCCGTGGACTCGGGCTCCTGTTCGACGCGATGGCACCCGAGCAGGGTCGCAAGCACCTGTTGTTCTTCTCAAACGGCTTACCCAACGAGGTGTTCACGCAGGGGCGTTTCCGCGACGAGGCCGGCGACATGATCCACGCCGCCGTGGGCACAGACACCGTGGTCCACACGTTCATGCCGGACTCCGTAACGGTGACGAACTTCGACGACGCGAGCTCCGATGTGATCGGCGGGGCGGACCCGCGTACCTGGGATCCGATGACTGGCCTCGGTAGTCAGTTCGGCGAACGCGACGTCATGCGCTTCCTCCCGGACGAGACCGGGGGAACTGCGACCTTCTATCGCTCAGATCTGGGGAAGGGCCTTACCGAAGTCGAGGCGTCCACGCGTTCCTTCTACGTGCTGGCTTTCCGGATGCGCGAGGCCGAGCGGGATCGAGTGGATGTCGACGTCCGGGTTCGTGACGGGCTGGAGATCGCCTGGGCGCCCGAGGAACTCGAGGTCATGGGTTCCAACTCGCGGCGCACCCCGCTGCAGAGTCGACTCGAGCTTGCGAGCGCGCTCGAATCCGCCGCTGATCGCGCGGACATCCGGATGGACGTGCGCGCGCTGCCGGTGTCGGTGCGCAACGGATACGGCCGTGCGGCCCTCGTGCTGCAGATCGATACCAGGGAACTGGACGCGCTGCGTGCTCTGCGTGAGGACGACAAGCTCGAGTTCGAGATGATCGGACAGGCGATCGATTCTCGTGGCGAGGTCCGCGACTTCTTCCGGACGCGTGCGGACTCCAATTCCGCTGGCTCCGAATTGCCGTTCCGCTACTACAACATGGTCGTGGTTCCTCCTGGTCGCTATCACATTCGCGTGGTCGTGCAGGAGATTGGAACCGGTCGGATCGCATCGCGGCGATTGGCGTTCGAGGTGCCGGAAGCGCCTGATGTCACGCTGCGGATGAGTGGCCCGGTGATTGTGAAGGCGGGCGACGGCATCGTGAACGGCGTGCGCTTCGGTGAGCAACCGGCGCACCGTGCCGACCTGCCAGTGAGCTACCCATTCCAGATCATGGAACGCGATCTCACTCCGGATCTGACGTCGATACTTTCCGCCGGCCAGCGGGTCGAGCTTTTCGCGCTGGTTTACGACCTGACGACGCCGGATCCCTCCGAGGATCCGCGAGCCGGTCTGGACGTAGCGCTCCGCAACAGCGCGGGTGATTTCAGGTTTATCGAGCGGTTTGGTGGAGTGGTGTGGGAACGGAGTCCGGAGGACGGGGCGATGCGCCTCGGCGTCCAGATGTGGCTACCGGAAGATCTGCCAAGCGGGACCTGGGATCTGGTGGTCCAGGCGACCGATCTGGCGACTTATCAGAGCACCGATTCGTCGGTGTCCGTGACGGTTCTGTCGGCCACGCGCTGAGCTGGCCAAGGAAATCTGGAGGGTGGGATGCGAGTTGAACGAGGGAATAGGTGCGCTGCTGTTTGGGGTCGTGTTGACCCTGCTGGCGCCCGGCCAGGCGACGGCCCAAGGATTCGGTATCAAGGGCGGCTTCGCGATGGCGAGCCTGCGGACGACGGTGAACAGCGACATCGATCTCAATGTGGCCTCGTTCGACCGAGAAAGCGAACTCTCTCCGGTGGCATCTACTACGGGATCCCTCTGGCAGTCGGTTTCTCGCTTCAATTCGAGGGCATCTACCAGAAGCGGCGTTCCGGCATCCAGTTCGTGGACGCCCCTGTGGACAGCGAGATCGAGAACTTCATCGAGGCCGACTACATCGAGGTGCCGCTGCTTCTCAGGTGGAAGCTTGGTTCGGGCGGCGGTGGCCTCGTGCTGTTCGGAGGGCCCGCGGTTTCGTTCCGCATGAACGCCAAGTCCATCGCCCAGGTCGGCGAGGAAGCGCCCGAAGAAGACATCAAAGAGCAGACCAACGGCACTGACTTCGGGGCCGTTGTCGGGGCAGGCCTGTCGTTCGGAAAGATCGGATTCGAGGGCCGCTACAACCTGGGCATGTCCTCCTTCTTCGTGGAGTCCGACCAGGTGAAGTTCCGCTGGGGCACGATCAGTCTGCTCATGAGCATCGGCTTCTGACGTGTTGGCGCGGGGCTCTCGGTCGGCGTTGCTGGCCGTGCCCGCGGCGCCGGTGTAAATTCGGCCCTCGATCGGACTCAGAGTGCCGCCTGGCGGCACCACCCCACCGCGCGCCCCCTCATCCTCCGGTGCCGCAACGACGGAGGCTCTCCTTGAAGAGCAATCGCTTTGGCGTCCTGTCCCTCGTCCTGACCCTGCTGCTTGGCCTCGTTGCCATGCCCGTGCCCGCCCAGGAGGCGGAGTCGGAGGCGGAAGCGCCGGCGGATCCCAACGTCACGATGGACCCGAAGTACTTCGACGGGCTCGAATACCGCCACACCGGCTTCGCTCGTGGCGGTCGCTCGACTGCCGTTGTGGGAGTCCCTGGTGACCCGCTGCAGTATTTCGCCGGGTACACCGGCGGCGGTGTCTGGCACACGCATGATGCGGGCACGACCTGGAACAACGTCTCGGACGAGTTCTTCAACGTAGCCTCTATCGGCGACATCAAGATCGCACCGTCCGACCCGAATGTCATCTACGTCGGCACCGGCTCAGGCTGCCCACGCGGCAACATCTCGGTTGGCGATGGCATCTACAAGTCGACCGATGCGGGCAAGACGTGGGACCACATCTGGAATCCCGGCTTCGTGCAGATCCCGGAAATGGTGGTGCACCCCGACAACCCCGACGTGGTCTTCGCCGCGGTGCTGGGTGACATCTTTGGCCCCAACGAAGAGCGCGGTCTCTACAAGACCACCGACGGCGGCCTCACGTGGGAGAAGATTCTCTACATCTCCGATCAGACCGGGTTCAACGACATCGAGATGGACCCGTCGAACCCGCGGATCCTCTACGCGACCGCGTGGACGGTGTACCGCAACCCGTGGACGATTCACTCGGGCAGCGAAGAGGGCGGCGTGTGGCGCAGCAAGGATGGCGGCGACACCTGGGAAAAGCTCGGCGGCGGATTGCCGGGTGGCGTGGTCGGCAAGATCGACGTGACGGTTTCGCCCCCGATGCCCGAGCGCGTCTGGGCGCTTGTCGAGGCGCCGGGTGCTCAGGGCGGTGTCTACCGCTCCGACGACGGCGGTGACAGCTGGCGTCCGATGGCCAAGGACCGCAAGCTGCTGCAGCGTGCCTGGTACTACATCCACATCATCGCGGACCCGGTTGACCCCGACACGGTGTACTCACTGAACACCGGCTTCTTCAAGTCGATCGACGGCGGTGCGACGTTCCCGACCGCGCTCCAGCCGCGGCACGGCGACAACCATGATCTCTGGTTGAACCCCGAGAACCCGCAGTGGCTCATCAACGGCAATGACGGCGGCGCGAATGTGTCGCTCAACGGCGGAGAGACGTTCTCCGAGCAGATGAACCAGCCGACTGCAGAGTTCTATCGAGTGACGGTAGACAACGCGACGCCGTACAACGTCTACGGTGCCCAGCAGGACAACAGCACCGCGGCCATGAACGCGGCCAGCGGTGGTGCCGGCCTTTTCGGCTTCGGTGGCGCGCAGTTCTTCGAGGTTGGCGGTGGCGAGAGCGGCCACATCGCAGTCGACCCGCGCGACAACAACATCATCTATGCCGGCAGCTACGGTGGCGCGATCACGCGTCGCGACCGGTCGACCGGCGAGACGCGGAACATCCGCGCCTACGAGGACGCACCCACCGGGCAGCAGGCTTCGGACATGAAGTACCGCTTCCAGTGGAACGCTCCGATCCGGATCTCGCCGCATGACCCGGACGTTGTCTACCACACGTCGCAGTATGTGCACCGGACGAACAACGCCGGGCTCGACTGGGAGATCATCAGCCCCGACCTGACGACCAACAACGCGGAGATGCAGGGCTATTCCGGCAGCACCGGCATCACCCAGGACAACACTGGCGTCGAGGTCTACACGACGATCTTCGCCTTCGAAGAGTCACCGCAGACCGCGGGGTTGCTCTGGGCCGGCAGTGACGACGGGATGGTCCACATCTCGCAGGACAACGGCGGTACGTGGAACGACATCACGCCAGCGAATATCCCGCAGGGCGGCACGGTCAACATGATCGACCTGTCGGCGCACGATCCCGGTCGCGCTCACATTGCCGTCTACCAATATCGCGAGCAGAACTACCTGCCGTACATCTTCCAGACCAACGACTACGGCCAGAACTGGACGCTGCTTACCGATGGCATGAACGGGATTCCGGACAACCACTTCGTGAGGGTCGTCCGCGAGGATCCGAACCGCCGCGGAATGCTGTTCGCAGGTACTGAGTTCGGCATGTACGCATCGTTCGATGACGGTGTGCATTGGCAGTCGTTCCAGTTGAACCTGCCGGCGGTACCTGTCACCGACATGGTGATCAAGGACAGCGATCTCGTGCTCTCCACTCAGGGGCGCGCTTTCTATGTTCTCGACGACTTCTCGGTACTTTCGGCCCTCACGCCCGAGGTGCTCGAAGCTCCGATTACCCTCCTGCCGCCGACCAGCGGCACGATGGGCAGCGGCACCAACCCGAGCATCGCCTACATGGTGAACCAGGTGTCGCAGACGCCGGTGCAGATGGTGATCACCGGTCCTGATGGCGAGGTCTTCTTCGACAAGCAAGGGATCCCGGCAGAGGGCGCCGGCGGTGACGAGGACATCCGCGTGCCGTCGTTCGTGCCCGAGGAGTTCCGCGAGCAGTTCATCGAGGCCGTGAAGCGCGGCGACACCATTATGGGCATGGACCTGTCGGTCTTCCGCGGCAGCGGCGACGCGCTGAACGTCAAGCCGGGGCTCAACACGCAGGGATTCTCGGGTCGCTGGCCGTCGATCTACGACATCCCGGATGGCACGGTGCAGTGGGCATTCGGTGGAGGCATCGGACCGGCTGCGGTTCCGGGGGCCTACACCGTGACGCTGTCGATGGGCGACTACAGCGCCACCGAGATGTTCGAGTGGGCGCCGAATCCGAACTCGACCGCAACTGCGGCTGACTATGCCGAGCAGCTGGCGATGGCCAATGAGGTTGGCGCGGCAGCCAAGCTCCTCTACGACGAGGTCTTGCAGTTGCGATCGGTGAAGACGCAGGCAACCGGCATTGGTCGGATGCTCTCGGAAGCCGGCTATGGAGACGAGGCGTCCACCGCGGCGTCGGCTCTGAACGAGAAACTGACCGCAGTCGAAGGCGAGCTGACGCAGCTCCAGGGCGAAGGCGGGCAGGACTCGCTGAACTTCCCGGGCCGACTCGACCAGCAGTTCAATGGTCTCTACGGCGCCATCTCCGGTGGTCAAGCCCCGATGGGCTCGGGCGTGAAGGAACGCTGGGCCGATCTCGAGCCGACGCTCGCGCCGTTGATCGCGCAGATCCACGAGATCTACGCGGCCGACCTGACGGCGTTCAACGAGCTTGTCGGTGCCAACGGAATGCGCGTGCTCCTTAAGAAGGAAGAGGACGCCACCGACGAGTAAGTCTCGGTCGTACTTCGGAATACGCGGGCGAGGACGGTGCACTGGATGCACCGCGCCTCGCCCGCTTTCCTTTGTGAGGCTTTGATTCCCGACGGAGAGCGCAATGAACAACGCAGCTGCACGCCTGACACTCGTTTCGGTTGGCGTACTGGTAGTTGGGCTGGCGCCGGCCGAATGGGAGCGGGTCGACGTGCCGCTGTCGGCACCGCCGTACAACCTCGTGGCCGCGGACCTGAACGGCGACGGCCGCGTTGACGTCGCGGGCGTGGCTCGCACCACGAACCAGGCTCTCGTTGTTCTGAATCGAGGGGGCGCTGAGTTCGAGGAGGTCACTGCGATCGACGGCCTGGCACGACCTGAAGCGTTGGCCGCCGGCGACTTCGACATGGATGGCGACGTGGATCTCGCCATCACCAATGCCGGCGCCGATGAGGTGGTCATCTACGCCAACGATGGCCGGGCCGGCTTCGAACACCTTCAGGTCATAGCCGTGGACGCGAGCCCGCACGCGGTCGTCGCTGCAGACATTGATGGCGACGGGGACGACGACCTGCTCGTGAGCGCGTTCAGCGGAGCGACAGTCGCGGTGCTCCGCAACACGGACGGTGCGTTCGCCGTCGCGCAGACTCTCGCTGCCGCACCTGGGGCTGAGAGGGTTGCGGTGGGGGACTTCGACGCGGACGGCGATCAGGACTTCGCCGTGCCGACCTTCAGCGCGGGGATCGTGACTCGATACGACAACCCCGGCGATGGCAACTTCGTTGCTGCCGGTAGCATCACCGTGGGAGCGCGTCATCACATTCCCGCAGTGGCGGACGTGGATGGCGACGGCATCGTCGACCTCCTCGTCACGAGTTCGGGATCAGCCGAGCTCCTAACCTTCGCTGCGGGCGACGTCGGGGCGGATCCGCTGCCAACGCTGGTGGGCGTGGCGCCCTGGGATGTGGCGCCGCTCGATCTGGACGGCGACGGCGACCTCGACCTGCTCGTCGTTGACTATGCGGCCAATCAGGTGCACGAACTGCTCAACGACGGATCAGGGGGCTTCGCGCGCGGCGCAGCCCATCCGGTTGGCACCCAGCCGCACCAGATCGCCCTCGCCGACTTCGACGGCGACGGGCGCGCGGACGTGGCGGTAGCCAACGAAGGCGAGCCGTCGTTCACGCTGCTACTGGCGCGCTAGAGATCGACGCGAAACGGTGCGCAGGCTTGCGCTCCATATGTATCTTTTTGTATAAGATAGATATCTATTCACTTGTAAGAGATATCTAGATGCCCAAGGGACAACACCTCGCCGAGTTCGAGCAGTACGTACTTCTGTCACTCGTTAGGCTCGGCGACGAGGCCTACGGCGCCGCAATCCGGCGCGAGATTGAGGAGCGAACAAGCCGCCCTGTATCCATTGGTGCCGTGTACGCCACGCTGGGCCGGTTGGCAGACAAGGAGCTGGTCGAGAGCTGGATGTCCGACCCTCTGCCGGTTCGCGGCGGTCGCTCGCGCAAGCACTTCCGACTGACCCCACACGGCGATGAGACGCTGCGCCACACGGTCGGCATGCTGTCGCGAATGCTCGATGGTCTCGAGTTGGGAAGTGATGCCGAGTAGCCGACAAGCCGTTGCCGTCGGCCCGCTTCCGTGGCGCCTGCTGGCCGCTGCCGTGGCCCCTCCCGCCGATCGTGCGCCCATGCTCGACGACCTCGGCGAGGAGTACTCCGAGCGTCTTGCGACCAACGCCAGAGCCGCCCGCCGGTGGTATCGGCAACAGGTACTGCGCTCATCGCCGTGGCTACTGGCGCGTCGAGCGCGCCTCGCCGTACGCAATCTCTCCCCGGAATCCCTGATGGAGTCTGTTGTGACGACCTTCCTGCATGACGTGCGCAGCGGCCTGCGCGGCCTGGCTTCACAGCCCGTGATGTCGCTTCTCGTGATCGCGATCCTCGCGCTGGGCATTGCGGCCAACACGGCGATCTTCAGCCTGATCAATCCAATTCTGCTACGCGCTTTGCCGTATGAGGAGCCCGAGCGACTCGTCCACATGTTCGAAACTGACGTGTCGCTCGGCGAGTTCGGCTGGGACCAGCTAAGACAGTCGCTTAGCACCTACGAGGCTTGGCGCGAGGCAGACAGCTTCGAGGACGTGGCCGCCTACTACTACGGGCCGACCGCGGTCCGGCCTCAGAATGGCGATGCGCGCGGTGTCGAGACGGGTTTCGTCACGGCCAATCTCTTCCCGCTGCTCGGCGTTGAACCCGCGCTCGGGCGCAACTTTGCCGCGGCGGAAGATGTCCCGGGCAACAACCAGGTAGTGATCCTTTCGGACTCGGTCTGGCGCACACAGTTCGGCGCCGACCCCGCGGTGGTTGGAACGCAGGTTTTCGTGGATGGAACACCGCACGTTGTCGTCGGGGTCATGGATCCCGGGTTCAACTTTCCGTACGGCGAGATCCGCATGTGGAGGCCCGCCGGTTTTGATCCGGAGCGTTGGGGGCCAGCGGCGCAGGGAATTCTCACGATGGGTCGGCTGAGGGACGGCGTAACTCATGAGACGGCGACGGCTGAGCTTGGTGCGATTCACGAGCAGTTGGCGCGGCAGTACCCGGATGCCATGGAGGGGCGCTCGGTCCGTGTCACCGAACTGCGTCGGGCACTCGTGTTCTTCCACGATGAGTTGCGCGCGATGATGCTGGCGTTGCTTGTCGGCGCCGGCCTGATCCTTCTGATCGTTTGCGCCAACGTGGCCAACCTGATGCTGGCCTGGTCCAGTGTGCGACGTCGCGACGTGGCGGTGCGTGGGGCGCTCGGCGCTGGGCGTGGCCGCATTGTGCGCCAATTGCTCACGGAGAATTCGCTGCTGGCGTTCATCGCCGCCATCGCAGGTATTGGTGCGGCGCGCGCGGGTATTGGTCTCGTCGCGCCTGTGGTCCCGGCGGCCCTCTATCGCGTGGGCCAGATCGAGGTGGATCTGCCCGCGGTAATTTTCTCCGTTGTGCTCGCTGCGGCCACCGCGCTGACTTTCGGCCTGGTTCCGGCCCTGCGCGCATCGAGGGTGAGCCTCACCGAGACGCTCAAGGAGAGCCGACCGGGTTCGGCGGGCAAGGCCACCCGACGATTCAGCACGGCTCTCATCTTCGGGCAGGTCGTGGTGGCCACATTCCTCTGCGGCGCTGCGGCTGTCTCTGTGGGCATTGTGCGGGACTTCAGCAATCAGGAGCTCGGCTTTGAGCCCGAGGGAGTGGTGACCATCGGGATGTCCTTGCCTCGGGCGGACTACCCGTCGGTGGCCGAGATCATTGCGTTCCAGCAGCAGGCCCAGGAGGGACTCGATCGATTGCCCGGCGTTGAGGCCACCGGTTGGATCGATCGCCTGCCGCTAGATTTCGCCACGAGCTCCACGCTCTATCGGTTGCCGGAAGAGACGGCGGAGAACGAAGAGACGCAGCGTCGCGCCGATCGATCGTCCGTCGGGCCAGGCTACTTCGCGAGTATGGGAATTGCCGTGCGGCAGGGGCGCGAGTTCGACGCTCGTGATCAGCGTGACGCGGCGAGCGTGGTCGTAGTGAACACCCTGCTCGCGGACACGCTGTGGTCGGGCGAGGCGGTGACAGGGGAAACATTGGTGGTGACTTTCGGTGGCGAGGAACGTGAGGCCACTGTGGTCGGCGTGGTCGAAGACAGTCTCGGGGGCATTGCGCTAAACGGCATGGGGCCTCAGGTGTTCCTACCCGCGGCTCAAGCCGCGACGCGCGGTGGTTTCATGACCATGCGAGCTACCGGCGACATGGCGCAGTCGATCGAGGCGGCACGAGCGGAGATCGCTCGGTTGGACCCCAATCTGCCGACGGAGAACGTGCGCACGATGCAGGGGATCGTCACGCAGGCATTCCAGCCGATCGTGACGGTGCGGAACCTGCTTTCCGGGTTCGGTGTATTCGCCGTTCTGCTGGCTGCGCTCGGTGTGTACGGCGTGGCGGCCTATGCCGTGGCGCAGCGTACGCATGAGATTGGCGTTCGCATGGCCATCGGGGCGAGCACCGGAAACATTGTCGGCGTCATCATGCGCTCCGCCGCAGGAATCGTCGCAGCCGGTGCGATCGTTGGGGTGCTCGCGATCTTCGGGCTCATCGCGGTGCTCACGAGCGCTCTGGGTGACCCGGGAATTCCCTTCATCGTGCCGATGTCGATGGGGCTGCTGCTCACGGCGGTTGCTGCGCTCGCTTCGTGGTTGCCGGCTCGACGGGCCACGCGAGTCGATCCGTTGATCACGCTGCGCGCCGACTAGGCGAGAGCTAGCCGGCTCCTAGTTGTTTTCTTCGCCGAGCAGTTCGCGTTCGAGTCGGAGGCTCCCTCGATCTTCCGGGTCGAGCGCCAGAGCGCGTCGCACGGCGTAGAGAGCCTCGCCGACCTCGCCCAGCTCACGGTGTGCCGAGGCCAGGAAGCGGTGCCCCCGCACGGAATCGGGGTGGAGCGTCAGGAAGACACGCAGCACGTCGGCGGCATCGGCCGGTCGGCCGTTGAGGAGCAGGTCGTAGTAGGCGTAGTGCCAGAGCGACTCGGTGTCGCCGAGTTCCCGCAGGTGCTCGAGGAACGCGCTTGTCGGCGTCTGCACGGCATCGGTGTCGCCCTCGTAGAACATCGTGTGCAGTGCGGACTCGGCACCATATGGCCTCGCCGGCCGATCGCCCGCGACGATCGCCGCGAGGTCCTGCTCGACCTGTCCGGCGGGCCGTTCCACGATCCTGCCGAGTTCATCGCCGTCGCGATGCACGACGATGGTCGGCGTCCGATGAATCAGGAACGCGTGTTCGCTGCCTGCCGGGCTCATCTTGAAGACCCCCGGGTGATCGGAGAGGGCGACGATGCGCACGCGGTCACGCGGGAATCCGGCCTCGTCGAGTGAGCGCATCAAGCGCGGTACTTCGCGCTTGGAGTCGCCGCACCACGTGCCGAAGAAAACTTCGATCTGCGTCTCATCGTCGAGCGCACCGAGGCCCTCGACTGCCGCGGCGTCGGGAGAGTAGGCGTCGTAGCGCTCGACATACCACTCATCGAAGGGCGCCTCGCGAAGGTCGCTCTCTTCGATTTCGCCGACGAGCATCGCGTCGGGCGACCAGTGAGACTCCTGGAGCTTGGCTGCCGTGGTGTCGCGGTGGTTCGGCAAGACCTCAGCGCAGCCTGTGCTGCCGCCGCAGGAGAGGGCGACGAAGACCTCCGAGGCCAGCTTCCACTCGCCGCTACGGTTCTGCCACTGCGCCAGGTAGGTTCCTCGAAGACGCATGGTGCCGTCCGCACGGTCCCAGGTGCCGACCCACGCTCCCTCTTCCGCACCGAACGCTCCGTTGGCGCTCACCTGCACCGTCTCGGGCGTCCGCACGTACGTCGTGAACTCGGGGTCCTCGAAACTGCTCTGGAACCCGGCCGTCATCTCGGCGTCGCCGGCGTACACGCGACCGCTGCTGCCGGTCACGTTGAAGTCCTCGATCCACGTGGAACGCAGGGCGTCGATATCGCGGCTGGCGATCGCTGCGTTGGAAGCCTCGCGCACCGTGCGAATCTGGTCCGCATCATCCTGCGCAAGCAGTTCCGGTGCGGGGGCGAGCGCGAGAAGGGCGATGACCGCTGCAACTACGGCGAGCCTGTGGTTCTTCATCATGGCATCTCTCGTTCGAGGGACGGCTCCGCAAGGCCGTCCGGTCGGAAGTCGCGACTACCGTAGCGCGAACGGCGGCAACTCGACGTCCGCCGCGCAGGATAGGTCTAGCCCTTCGACGCTCCCCGCGGCGACGAAGTTCTGTGTCACGGACTGCACGCACGCGCCGGTGACGCCATGTGCGCCGGGGACCACGAGGTGCACGCTGTTGGGTAGGTTGGCGGCGACCTCGTCACCCCAGTCGGGCCCTGTAACCGGGTCGAGCGTTCCCGACAGAATCAAGGTCTGCACGTCCACGTCCACAGGTTCGCCGTAGTTGTCCGGAACAGCGCCGCGCGGCCACGTCTCGCATGCTGCCATCTGCGTGCGCACGCGCTCATCACCGAGGAAGGTGTCACTGGTGACGGCGTCGATCATCCCCGGATCGATCCTCGGGATGTCCTCTGCACAGACGACGGACATCAGCATGCCCAGGGCAAGGAGGCCGCGAATTCCGCGGTTGCTGCTCACGCCCGCGTCCACGAACGGAGTGAAGTCGCCTTCCCACGCGCGGTGGATGAGCAGCGGAACGCGGCGGGCGCGCGGCATGTAGTACATGAATACGCGGAGCGCCTCGGCGAAGCCCGCTTTGTCCAGCATCACAGTGGTTGGGAGCCCTGTGTCGGGATCCTGAATCTCGACCTCTACGGGCGCGCGGTCGAGTCGCCCGATCAGTTCGTTGAACTTGCCGCGCAGATCGGGAAAGGCCTCGGCGCATTCCGGCGTCGCAGCGCACTCCGCGAGCGTCGTCTCGAGCGCCTTCTGAGCCTCGCTCGAGTGGTAGAGCGGGTTGGTGAACTTGATCGGCGCAATGCCGCTGATAATCGCGGTACGCACCGTCTCCGGGTGTCGCCGCATGTACACCAACGCCGCGCGCGATCCGTACGAGCCGCCGTTCACGTTCAGGTACTCGTAGCCGAGCGCCTCGCGGATCTCGTTGAGGTCATCGGCCGCGATCGGCGTGGTGTAGAGGCGCAGGTCGGCCTCCTGCCCGAGCTCGTCGGCACACGCTCGGATCTCGTCGATACGCCCGAAGGGCGCGTCGAGGTAGGACTGTGCTGTGTCGTCCGGTCGCGACAGGTCACACATCAGCGGATTGGAATCGCCGGTGCCACGTTGGTCCACCAGCAGAATGTCCATGCTTTCGCGCTGCCAGCCGTTGGCCAGGCCCTGCGCCGACGGTGTCGCCGCGCCTCCCGGGCCACCCATGAGGTAGGTCCAGGCTCCGAGTTCGGGCTGCGGATCGTGGGCCGGGATCACCACGACGTTCAGTCCGATGCGGCGGCCGGTCCGGGCTTGGCGATCCTCCCAGACCTCGTAGGTTCCGCAGAGGCCGTCACGCGGCATTCCGGGTGCCGTACACGGCTGAAGGAAGTCCGGGTACTGGGAAGACGTTGTCGACGCCCCGGGTGTGAGAGCGGCAGTGGCCGCGACACCGGCAGCGATCAGACCGAGTGCGAACGACGCACGACGATACCTGGACATAGGAATCCTCAGGATGCGGGGCCGGCAGGGCGAAGGTATCGCATGCGGCGATCGATTTCCCGGGTTCTGGCTGTTGCCGTCGACCTACTGGGGCGCCCGTGGTCCGAGCGGCTGAGCACTCGAGACGTCCGGGTAGCCCCACTCTTCGCCGCTCCAGCCGTTGAAGCCCTCCATTCGAAAAGCCCAGAAACCGGTGGTCATGTCGCTGATCACGATCAGGCCGTCCGCGTTGCGTACGTCCACGCCCCAGGCGCCGTCGAACAGCTGACCGCCTTCGTCGCTTGGGTCGGGCCCGAGGAACGTGTCGTAGTAGGCCACCGTGCGCGGGTTCTGCGGATCCATCATCGTGAACACCTGCAGCCCGTCGACGTAGCCCGACACGAACACGAAGGGCCAGCGCACCTCATGGTTGTGCACGAGGTTTTGCCAGTCCGCCGTCCAGGCAGCGATCGGCGACCGGATGTTCTTCGTTTCACCGTCCAGGGCCGGCTGGAGATCGAAGATCCGGATTCGGTCCGCCCTGGCCGAACTGGACCGACAGGAGCACGTAGTACCGCTCGTTCCAGACGAAGTACTTGATGTCCTTGCTACCGGCGCCCGCGTGCAGATCCTGGTTCTCGATCCGCCACTCGTGGATGAGCTTGGGGTTCTCCGGATCACGGATGTCGATGACGTCCATGCCTTTTTCGCCGTACTCGCCGAACACCTCGCGCGCGACGTAGACGTACGGGCGATCAAGTTCCTGCTCGATCTCAATATCAGCCACGCTCAGCGGAGCACCAAGCGGCATGTGCGCTACAACCGTGATGTTGTCGCTGCCGGGCTTGTCCGGAGTCCATTCCTGGGCTGTTGCGGCGGCGGAGACCGCAATGAGGGCGAGCGCGGTGACGAGAAGGCGGGATCGAGACATGGCTGGCTCCGAGTGGGGATTCATGCGTCCGGACATTACGCTGATGACCACGATCCGTCGACCGCGATGCGCGGTCCGGGGACTCAGTCCCCGTGGCTCGCGATGGCTGCCAAGAACACCTCGCCGAGGTCTTTCAGTTTCTTCTCGCCCACGCCGTGCACGGCAAGGAACTCGGTTTCGTTCGACGGCTTGCTCGCGGCCATGTCGCGCAAACTGGCGTCGCCGAAGATCAGATATGGCGGTACGTCGCGTTCGCGAGCAAGCTCCGTCCGGAGTCCGCGCAGGCGTTCGAACAGCTCCATGTCGACGCCTTCCCATGACGCGGAGTCACGGCTGCTCTTACGGACGCGCTGGGCCTTGGCCGGCACGAGGTGCACCGTCCGCTCACCGCGCATGACTTCCAGGGACGCATCGTTCAGGAGCAGCACCGGATATTCGCCAGGGCTGCGAGTCAGGAGTTCCTGATCGAGCAGTTGAAAGATCAGGTTCATAATCTGTTTCTGAGCTTTGCCCTCCATGAGCCCGTAGGTGCTCAGCTCGTCATGGGCGAGGCTCCGGATGCGTTCGGTCTTCGCGCCGCGCAGTACATCCGCAACGTGGCCCATTCCGTAGGACTGCTGTAGTCGGGCGACGCACGACAGGATCATCTGCGCGTCCTTGGTGGCCTCCACCAGGCCCTCGGTTTCTCCGAGACAGACATCGCAGGCGCCACACCCGGCATCGCCCGGGGCGTCGTAGGCCTGCCCGAAGTGCTCCACCAGAGCCTGGTGACGGCACTTGCCGGGCGCGCAGTAGCGGCGTATTTCGTCGAGCAGCGCGAGCGAGCCGGCGAGGCCGCCGCCGTCGCCTTCGGCGGCGCTGCGTTCCATGAGCGTCTGCCAGCGCATGGTGTCCGCCGGTGAGTGCAGCAGCACGCATTCGGCTTCAAGACCGTCACGGCCTGCGCGCCCCGTCTCCTGCTGGTAGTGCTCGATCGACTTGGGCGTCGCGATGTGGACGACGCATCGCACGTTGCTGCGATCGATACCCATGCCGAAGGCGACTGTCGCGACGATCACGTCCAGTTCTTCGTTGGCGAAGCGCTCCTGCGTCTGACGGCGTGGGGCCGCGTCCATCCCGGCGTGGTAGTAGGCGGCCTGGTGCCCCTCGTCCTGGAGGTGCCCAGCGAGTCGCTCGGTCTCCTTGCGACTGATGCAGTAGATGATCACGGCTTCGTTCTCATGCCTGTGCAACACCTCGCGCACCTGGCCGCGGAGGTCGAGACGGGGGACGAGCCGGTAGAGCAGGTTGGGGCGATCGAAGTTACCTACCAGTACGGTCGGGTCGACGAGAGCGAGTTGCGCGCAGATGTCGTCCCGCACCCGCTCGGTCGCCGTGGCGGTGTAGGCGTGGATGCTGGCGCCGGGAACACGCTCCTTCAGCACCGCCAGCTGTCGGTACTCCGGTCGGAAGTCGTGTCCCCAGTGGCTGATGCAGTGGGCTTCATCGACGGCGAAGGTCGATACGCCGAGCTTTTCGACAGTGTTGAGAAACCAGGGCGTTACCAACCTCTCGGGAGAGACGAACACGAGTCGACAGTCGCCGGACGCGATGAAGTCCTCTGCTTCCGAGCGGTTCTGTGGATCGAGGCCGCTATGCAGCGCCGCTGCCGGATAGCCGTTAGTGCGCAGGCCGTCGACCTGATCCTTCATCAGCGAAATCAATGGTGATACGACGATGTCGGTGCGCCCGGTGAGCAAGGGCGGGACCTGGTAGCAGAGCGATTTCCCGCCCCCGGTCGGCAGAACCACGAGCGAGTCGCGTTGGTCCATCCCCGCCCGAATCGCGTCGTGCTGGAGGGGCCGTAGCTCGTCGAATCCCCAGTACCGACGCACCACTTCGAGCACGTCCTCGGTGCTGCTGCCGATGTCGAAGGGAATGAGTTGGTCCATCGTTCACTAACGGCCGCGGGGCTCGGGTTCGAGGTCTCTCTGTGGCCTCCGAGACGTCCGCGTGCGGGGGTGATTCGCGCTGCGGACGCTCGATCATTCGAATCTGACTCGGGTGGATGGTACTTTCCGCGTCTGGCGACTGCTTTATGCCCCCTACCAGCCCGATGTTTTGAGGCCGATATGCACAAGCCCTGGACCCGATGGATCGCTTCTTTCGCCGCTCTTGCGGTCGTCACCCTCGCCGCCTGTGCGCCCGCTGAGGAGGCTCCTGAGCCGGCCGCAGAGGAGACTGAAGCGCAGTTGGTAGAACGTGCACAGGGGATTCACGAGCGCGTGATCACGCTGGATACCCACGACGACATCAGCGTGGCGAACTTCACGCCCGAGCGGAACTACAACGATGATCTCGGCAACCAGGTGAACCTGCCGAAGATGGAAGCGGGCGGTCTCGATGTGGCCTGGCTTGTGGTCTACACGGGGCAGGGCGATCTCGATGACGCCGGTTACGCGGCCGCGTACGAGAACGCGATCGCCAAGTTCGACGCCATCCACTGGCTCACGAGCGAAGCGGCACCGGACCGGATCGAACTCGCGCTGACCTCCGACGACGTGCGGCGCATCGATGCTGCCGGCAAGAAGGTCGCGATGATCGGCATCGAGAACGCCTACCCGGTTGGGCTCGATCTCGACAACATCCGCGATTTCGCCGAGCGCGGGGCGCGCTACATGTCGCTGTCGCACAACGGGCACTCGCAGTTCGCCGATTCCAACACGGGCGAGCGCGACGACGTCTGGCTGCATGGCGGGCTGAGCGACCTGGGTCGTCAGGCCATCGCGGAGGCCAACAAGTGGGGCATCATGCTCGACCTGTCGCATCCGTCGAAGGCATCCAACATGGAGACGCTCGAGCTAACCCGCGCGCCGGTGATTGCCTCGCACTCGACCGCACGTGCCTTGAACGACGTGAGCCGCAACCTCGACGACGAGGAATTGATGGCGCTGAAGGCGAATGGCGGCGTGGTGCAGACCGTCGCGTTTGCCAGCTACGTGAACAGCGAAAAGGCCGGCGCACACAGCGCCGCGATGCGCTCGATCCAGGAAGAGATCGCTGCCGAGATGGGCTTCGAGATGCTCGATCGTGCCGCCATGATGGCTCTGCCCGATGACGAACGGAATGCCTACTTCGGCCAGTTGATGGACATCAGGTCGCGGGCGAACGAGCGCGCAGATGAGGTCTCCGACACGGCGCCTCCGGTGGATGTCTCGGATTTCGTCGATCACATCGACTACCTGGTGAACCTCATCGACCTCGAGCACGTCGGCATCAGTTCCGACTTCGATGGCGGTGGTGGTGTCTACGGCTGGGACGACGCCTCGGAGACGTTCAACGTCACGTTGGAGCTCGTGCGCCGCGGCTACACCGAGGAAGAGATCGGGATGCTCTGGAGCGGCAACCTGCTGCGTGTCCTCGACGATGTGCAGCGCATCGCTGCGGAGATCCAGGCCGAGGAAGCCTAGGCCGCCCGGGCCGCTCAACCCATCCCGATGGGGCGGTGACGGAGTTCGCGAAGAAAATGCTGAAAAAACAGCATTCTCCCTGGACGGGTGCCTGCTGGAAATGCTAGTTTTCCAGCACTTCTTGAAAGTACCTCGAACCCAGGGCACCTGATGGGCGACCAAACAGGCAGCACGCTCAGCCGACGCGAGCGTCAGATCATGGACATCCTGTACCGGCACGGCAGCGCTACCGTTGCCGCGGTACATGCAGAGATTCCCGACCCGCCGAGCTATTCGGCGGTGCGCGCCGCGATGCGGGTGCTGGCCGAGAAGGGGCACGTGACTCATGCCCGCAAGTCGCACAGCTACGTCTATACGCCGACATCTCCCGCATCAGAAGTACAGAAGGCCGAGGCCCGGCGTCTTCTCGACACCTTCTTCGCCGGCTCGCCGTCACAGGCTGTCGCCGCGCTGCTCGAAGAGGCCGACGCGCTCGAGCCTGACGAGTTGGCCGAATTGCAGGCCCTGATCGATGCCGCACGGAAGGAGGGCCGTTGAGATGACGACCTATCTGATCGGGATGTTCGTCCGCGGCCTTCTGGTCTGTGCGGTGGGCTGTATCGCCGCCGTGGCGATGCGTGGCCGGCCGGCCGCCCACCGCGCCCTGATCTGGACTGTCACCCTCGGGGCGTTAGGCGTGCTGCCGTGGATCGGCGCCGTCTCGCCAACATGGGAGTTACCAGTTCTTCCGGCGGCGCCCACAGCCGAACCGGCAAGTCGCCCGGTCGAGTTCAAGCCTGCGCGTTCGGCAGCGGCCGACCGGATTCCGACCAGGTCGAACGAGGAGCCCTCCGGCAATACGGCGACCCGCATCACGTCACCTGCCCCGGCCCCCGAGCCGGTCTCGCGTGGTGTCGAAGAGGCGCCCGTGTCGCGCGCTCGCGGCACGGACACTGAAGCCCTGCCGGCGCCCGCGGAAGCGCGCCTGGCCGACTCCGCCTCGATCGCGAGCAACCGGAACGATGCCCCGTCGACTACATCAACCGGCTCGGCGCCGCAGAGTTCCTCGCCGACGACCCGACCCGAGACGGCCTCTTTCGATCTGGGCGGCGTCTCCATGAGTGGAGTACTGACTGCCACCGCTGCGACAATCTGGATTCTCGGCATGGCGGTGCTTCTGCTCCGCGTGGGCAAGGGATGGCTGGCCGCCTACCGCCTGCAGGTCACTTCCTGCGAAGTCTCCGCCACCGTGACCGAGGAGCTGCGCGAGCTGGCGCGGCGCGCCGGGGCCCGCGTGCCGTCGCTGCGCGTTTCGACCGAGGCGACGCTCCCGATGGCGCTGCACCTCAGCGAACCGATGATTCTGGTGCCGGCTGACTTCGTGACGTGGCCGTCCGAACGGCGCAAGGCGGTGCTGCTGCACGAGCTCGCGCATCTGCAACGCTTCGACACCTGGGTGCAGCTAGTGGCCCGCGTAGTGGTGGCTCTGCACTGGCCCAACCCGATGGCATGGGTTGCTCTGCGCCGCCTCTGGGTCGAGCGGGAACGCGCCTGCGATGACCATGTTCTGCGTGCTGGTTTCCTGCCATCGAGCTACGCGACGCACCTGATCGAACTCGCGCGGTTGCCGGGCTCTCCGGTACCCGCCGCGGCCGCGCCGTTCCTGCGTCGCCGCCAACTTCCTGATCGCCTCCGCGCGGTCCTCAATCCTGAACTCGTCCGCGAATCCCCCACTCGGAGAACTCTCGTGTTCGCTACCACTCTTTCCCTGGTCGCCTTGTTGCCGATCGCCGCCGGCGTGCCGGTGGCCAGTGCAGCACCGGAGGCCGGGCCAATCGAAGGCCCTCCAGCCTCCACTTCGTCCAATAGCGCCGCGCCCGCGGTCCTGCCTCAACAGGGCATGCCGACGATCGACGAACTCGTCAGGATGCGCATTCACGGCGTGTCGCCCGACTTTGTCGAGGCCATGTCGCAGTACGAGGAAGACCTCGACGTGGCCACGCTCGTGCAGCTACGCATCCATGGCGTGAGCCCGGACTACGCCGAGGAGATGTTTGACGCGCTCGGCGAGACGCTCACCCTGCAGCAGTTGGTGCAGGGCCGGATTCACGGCGTGTCGCCGGAGCTCGCCCGCGCTGCCGGCGACCAGTTCGGTAGCGACGTTGCGTTCAAGGATCTCGTGCAGATGCGCATCCATGGCGCCAGCAGCGATTACGTGCGCACCATGCAGGGGCTGTTCTCGCACGAGACGCTCGCGGTTCGCGATGTCGTGCAGATGCGGATTCACGGCGCCAGCACCGATTTCGTCCGCGAGATGAAGGAACTGCTGCCCGACGAGACCCTCGACGTGTCCGACCTGGTGCAGATGCGAATCCACGGTGTCAGCGCTGGCATGGTTCGCGACCTGCAGGATCGCGGCATCAACGACCTGACGTCGGAAGAACTCGTCAAGATGCGAATCCACGGCATCGATCGCATTCTGCGGCGCCGTGATGGAGGTGCACGATGACTCGAGCCCGGACGCTGTCGCTCGCAGTCACGCTCCTGATTGTCGGGGTCATTTCGACGCCGGTGGCTGCGGTCGCCCAGGAGATCACGGGCACGTGGGAAGCCCGTCCCCATGAACGCGACCGCGGGGAGCGCATTCAGCTCAGCATGCGCATGGACTCGGATCGCGACAATTGGCAGAACGGCTTCTCTGTCGCCGTGTCGGACCTGTGGTTCGACGCCGGGTCGATGGGCGGCGATGCCGAGGACGTAGTCTTCCGACTGGAACGGGACGCCGGGACGGTGACGTTTGAAGGTGACTTCCGCAACGATCGCGGTACCGGGTTCTTCACATTCGAGCCCGATCCCGACTACATCCGCACCATGGCGGGACTGGGGTATCCCGGGCTATCCGACAAGCGCGTGTACTCCTTCGCGCTACAGGACGTCTCGACGGAGTTCGTCCAGGAGCTGCACCGCCTTGGCTATCGGAGCGACAGCCTCGATGAGGCCGACCTCTGGAAGTTCGCGATCCACGGCGTCCGCCCGGAATACATCCGCGCGATGAACGATCTCGGCTACGAGTCGATCGAGCCGGAAGACCTGATCAAGATGCGGATTCACGGGGTAAGTCCCGACTACGTCGGCGCCATCCGGGACGCGCTGCGGTAGATCACTTCGGGCGCAATTGCGGGCCGCCGGGGAGAACCCTCGGCGGCCCGTCTCTGTTCGGTGCGTCGGCCACGGCCGGCGGTTCATGGGAAGCTGGGTGCGCTGCCGGTCGCCTCGTGGCTCGGCGAACGATTTCCGACACACGACGAACCCTGAACGGAGTCTCCATGTTCATCGCCATGAACCGTTTCAAGGTGGCCCGCGGGAGTGAAGAGGTTTTCGAGGAGATGTGGCGTAACCGCGACTCCTATCTCGACGATGTTCCCGGATTCAAGACCTTCAACCTGCTCAAGGGTCCCGCCAACGACGAATACACCCTCTATTCGTCGCACTCGACATGGGCCAACCGGGACGCGTTTGACGCGTGGACCGAGTCCGAGGCCTTCCAGAAGGCGCACTCACAAGCGCGGGCGCCGCAGGGGACGTACCTGAGCCATCCGGACTTCGAGGGCTTCGAGGTCATTCTCTAGTCGTCGTGCCAGAGGCTGATCAGCTGCCGGTCTCGGAGGTGCTTGGCCCTCTCGGGGGGCATCTGCGGGAGCGCAACTCAGCCGTACTGGTGGCGCCACCGGGCGCCGGCAAGACCACGGTCGTCCCGCTGGCACTGCGCGACGAGGACTGGCTGGGCGGCCGCAAGATCCTGGTGCTCGAGCCGAGGCGCCTCGCCACCCGTGCGGCGGCAGCGCGCATGGCCGCGACGCTGGGCGAACGGGTGGGGGAGTCGGTCGGCTATCGCATCCGCCAGGACACCCGGGTAAGCCCGCGAACGCGCATCGAGGTGGTGACCGAGGGCGTGCTCACTCGCATGCTGCAGTCGGATCCGGCTCTCGATGAGCTGGGCCTGATCATCTTCGACGAGTTTCACGAGCGGTCCATCCACTCGGATCTCGGCCTGGCACTCACGCTCGAGTCGCAGCGCCTCTTCCGTGACGACCTGCGTGTGCTCGTGATGTCAGCCACGCTGGACACCGGGCCGGTCGCAGGCTTGCTGGACGATGCACCGGTCGTGCGCGCGGAAGGGCGGCAGTATCCGGTCGAGACGCACTACCTCGATCGCCGACTCGACGACCCGGTCGCTGGGACTGCGGCTCGAGTGCGCAGCGCCATCCGTCAGACCGCGGGCGACGTACTGGTGTTCCTGCCGGGGGCCGGTGAGATCCGTCGCGTGGCCGCAGACCTCGAGAACGAGCTCCCGCCGGACGTCGACCAGCATCCTTTGTTCGACAATCTCGGCGCCAGCGAGCAGGACGCGGCGGTGGCCCCGAGTCCGGTGGGGCGCCGGAAGATCGTGCTCGCCACCGCCATCGCGCAGACCTCGCTCACGATTGAAGGCGTCCGGGTGGTGGTGGATGCGGGGCTCATGCGCGTGCCCCGGTTCGACCCGGGTTCGGGGATGCAGCGGCTCATCACAGTGCCGGTTACCGTCGATGTTGCAGAGCAGCGCCGTGGCCGGGCCGGCCGCGTGGCGCCGGGCGTCTGCTACCGGCTCTGGACCGAAGGGCAACGCCACGCCCTTCTGCCCGCGCTTCGCCCGGAGATTCTCGAGGCGGACCTGGCGTCGCTCGTACTGGAACTGGCGGCGTGGGGTGCGACCGTGGCGGAGGTGCGCTGGATCGACGCTCCGCCGGCCGCCGGGGTGGTTGCCGCTCGTGATCTGCTCATCGGCCTCGATGCTCTCGATGCGGACGGCGGGATCACGGCCCATGGCCGCGAACTGGCCCGGATCGGGGCGCATCCGCGCCTCGCACATCTGCTCGTCGCGGCGCGCGCGCGAGGGCTGGGCGCGATGGCTGCCGACGTCGCGGCGCTGGCGGGTGAGCGCGACATCCTTCAACGCGACGGGGCACCGGCCGATTCGGACATGCGCCTCCGGCTCGAGGCACTCGAACGGGCGCGAGCGCGAACCCGGGGCGGAGTGCTCGGCCATCGCGTTCACCGGGGCGGACTGCATCGTGTGCTCGAGGACAGCCGTCGCTGGCGCCGCTGCCGGAGCCCGGAGTCTGCCCGGGGCGACACGGGTGCAGCGGCTGAAGCAGGCGAACTCCTCGCGCTGGCCTACCCGGACCGAGTAGGACGCCGGCGCGGCAACGCCACGGCCGGGCATGGTGCGCGCTACCTGCTGCGCAATGGTCGAGGCGCGGCCCTGCCGCGAGGCGACTCGCTGGGCGAATCCGAGTGGATCGTGGTGGCGGACCTTGGCGAGCGGGAAGGCGAAGCGCGGATCTTCCGCGCCGCTCCGATCGAGTGGGAGACCGTTCGGGAGCTGTTCGAGGGCCAGGTCCAGACGGTCGAGGAGACTGGCTGGAACCCGGAGACCGAGGCTGCTGAGAGCTGGCGGATCGAGCGTCTTGGCGCCATCGAATTGAAGCGCGTTCGCATCGAGAAGCCGGACCCGGAACACATCACGGCGGGCTTGCTGGCGGGCGTTCGCGCGCATGGCCTGTCGGCACTGCCGTGGTCGAAACGCACCAGCCAGCTACGCGAACGTCTCGCGTTCGCACACCAGAGCCAGCCCGCGGGCTGGCCCGACGTATCTGACGTAGTGCTGTTGGACTCGCTGGAGCAGTGGCTGGCGCCACACCTGGTCTCGATGCACCGACTTGCTGACCTGCGGCGTCTCGACGTGACCACGATTCTCTGGACCCTGGCGGGCTGGGAGAAGCGCGAGTATCTCGATGAGATCGCGCCGACGCATCTCGAGGTTCCGTCGGGCTCACGGATCCCGGTGGACTATTCGGACCCGGGGACGCCGACTCTCGCCGTGCGACTGCAGGAGGTCTTCGGCTGGCTGGAGACGCCGCGCATCGGCGGCGGAACAGTTCCGATCACCCTGAGCCTGTTGTCGCCCGCACAACGCCCGGCCCAGGTCACCCGTGACCTTGCGAGCTTCTGGCGCGAGGGGTATTTCGAAGTCAAGAAAGACCTCAAGGGGCGCTATCCGAAGCACTACTGGCCCGACGACCCGCTCACCGCCACGCCGACGCGCCGGGTGCGGCCGAAATAGAAGAGCTACTTAGTCGCCTCGCAGCACCGCGACCGGTTCGATGCGCAACGCGCGTGTTGCCGGGATGAACGTCGCGAGCATCGAGATCGCTCCCAGGATCGCCGTCACGGTCAGCCAGATGCGCGGATCGGTGGCGGAAACTCCAACGAGCAACGTGCTCATCATGGCTTGCGTGGCCCAGTAGCCGGCGACCAGGCCGAGGGCGAGGCCGATGCCCGTGCGTACGAGGCTCTCGGTCATCAGGCGGCCGAGCACGCGGTGACTCTGGGCTCCCAGAGCCATCCGGATGCCGATCTCGCGTTGGCTCGCGGCGACCGACTGGGCGACCACACCGTGGATTCCGATTGCGCCGAGGAAGAGCGCGAGCGCTGCGAATCCGCCGAGGAAGAGCAGCGTCACGCGTGGCTGCGCGACCGTGCCGGCAACCACCTCTTCCATCAGCTGAAGCCGGGAGAGCGGAAGATCCGGATCAAGGCCCCAGATGGCGTCGCGCAGGTTCGGGACGGTCTGCATCGGTGATCCCGTCGTCCGTACGGTGTAGCTCATCTGCCGCGGGAACCAGGGATCGCCGAAGGTCAGCATCACGTGCGGGAAGTAGAGCCCGTGCCGGGTCTCTCCCGACAGGCCACGGTTCTTGTAGTCGCCTACCACGCCCACGACCGTGCGCCACTCGGCGTTTGAATCAAGACGGAGCCGTTGACCAATCGGATCGCTGTCGGCCCAGTAGAGTTCGGCGGCCGAGGCCGTCACGATGACGCCGGTGTCGCGATCTTCAGGCAGGAAGGAGCGGCCGCGGACCACGGGAATGCCGATCGCGTCGAAGTAGTCGCCGCTCACGAGAGTCCAGTCCGGCAATTCCATCTCTTCCGGCATATCGAACCCATCCACCTCGACGCCCCATTGCGAGGGGAAGTCGGCGAAGGGCAGCCAGGAGACTGCGCCCACGTCCTCCACACCGGGCAGCGAAGAGAGCCGATTTGCGATGGAGTCGAATGTCCGGGCCACGTCGGGCTGCGTCGGGTAGCTGGTTTCCGGTAACTCGATGTCGAACGCGACCACCTGGCTCGTCTCGATGCCCGGTTCTACCTGGATGAGGTTCCAGAAACTCTGGCCGATGAGCGTCGCGCCCATCAGGAGGGCCACAACGAGGGCAATCTCGATCGTTACAAGAGCGCCCCGTGTGCGGACACTCGGAGATGAACCGCTACCGGTTGCGCGAAGCGTCTCGCTTGGGGCCTGCGAAGAACTGCGAAGTGCGGGAGCGACTCCGAAGAGCAGCCCCGCGACTGCGCTGGCCACCAGCGAGTAGGCGAGAACCTGCCAGTTGAGCGCAATCGATCCGGTGCGCGGCAGCACGGCTGCGAGTTCGGTGACCAAGGCTCCTCGAACGAGAGCAGCGGCCAGGATGCCGAGTCCGCCGCCGACCAGGGCGAGTGCTGCGCTTTCGGTTACCAGTTGGCGCACAAGGCGTCCGCGCGCCGCGCCGAGCGCCGTGCGGACCGCCAGCTCACGGCGCCGGCTATCGGCTCGCGACAGCAGCAGTGAGGCAACGTTCGCGCAGACGATCAACAGCATGAACGCAACCGCCGCGATCAGCGTGATCAGCATCGGCCGGACCGAACCCGTGAGCCATTCATTGAGCGGCACGAGGAGCGCGCCATGGTAGTCGGGGTGCTGCGGGTACTCGCCGAGAACACCCGCGACCATGCGATCTCCTGCTTCCTGGGTAGTGGCGAGATCACGGCCTTCAGGCAGGCGTGCGACGGCGACGAGACTGTGGGACGTGATCCGGTCGGGGTTGAGCGTCGCGCGGTCGATAACGAACGGCAGCCACACATCCGTGCCCGGGTAGTAGTCGAAGTCTGGAGGCATGACGGCGGCAATCCGATGAACGCGGCCGCCGACTCTCAGGTCCGACCCGACGATGTCGTCGTCTGCTCCAAACGCGCGCTGCCACAGGCCGTGACTGATCACGGCCACGGCGTCCTGCCCGGGCTCGGTGGACTCATCGCCGAAGGTGCGGCCTAGAACCGGCGGTACACCGAACACGTCGAAGAATTGCCCGGTGACAATCGAAGCGCGCACCCGGGCCGGCTCGTCGCCGCCCGTGAGGGTCACCGCGTAGATGTTCATACCGGCGACGGCCTCGAGCATGTCGGCATGTTCGATGTACTCGGCCACCTCGACGATCGAGAGGGACTGTTGGGTCGAGTGATCCTCGTCATTCGTGTTGAAGAAGCGGACGATGCGATCGGCATCGGGGTAGGGCAACGGGCTCAGCAGGACGCCGTACACGACGCTGAACATCGCCGTGTTGGCGCCGATTCCCAGGGCCAAAGTCAGTAGCGCCACCGCCGTGAAGCCTGGGTTGTGACGCCACCAGCGCGCCGTGTAGCGCAGGTCTTGCAGCAGGTCGCTCATGAGTCCGTCACCATCTTTGGGGAGAGGTTGGTCAGCGTTGCGGCCGGTCAGTTCTTCGATGCGAGCCCGCAGTGCAGCGCGGCAGGACTCACGGGTGTGCGAGCGGTACCAACGGCGCGCGGCGGGGTCGCCATGACGCGCAGCGATTTCCGCGAAGGAGTCGCGCATGTCCGCGAGAACATCCTCACGAATTGCAGCTGGTAGTAGCCAAACCAGCAGCCGGCTTGGGCGCGGCCTCACTGCAGGAGCGCTCATTGCCCGGCATCGCTCCCGGCGCTTACTTCGACGCCGTCCCAGAAGCGCGCCAGCTGCTCGCGAGAGCGACGCAGTGCCTCATTCCCGCCGGGAAGCACGGAGAACAGCTTCTGCTCGCGACCACTTCCGGGTGGGGTGCCCTTGCTGACACCCACGAAGTTCTTCTTTTCGAGCCGGCTCAGGGTGACGTAGACCGCGGTGATCGTTACCGGCGTCACCGACAGGCGTTCGATTTCCTCGAAGACCGCACGACCGTATGCGTGCTCGCCGAGCCGTACGACCGAGAGCAGCACGATCTGCTCGAACTCACCGAGAACCTGTTTGCCCACTTGCCCGTCACCCATTAAGCAATGTTTAATATTAAACAATGTTTAATAGATGACGGGCGGTCTGGTCAAGTCACTATTTGCGACGGGCGGCCGGGGATCGCTGCTGCGAGGTGCTATCGGCCCCTGATCACGATCGAGCCGCTCGACGCGACCAGGATCATGCGTCCGCCGCCAGTTGCCTCGGATACGAACCGCCGCGTCGAGGAACTGCTCTCTTCCAGCTGGCCGCTGAAGTCGGAGCGGATCTGCCCGTACGTGGCTTCGGCATCCAAGGCGAGCGGGGTGCCGGCAGGCCATTCAACCTCGATGTCTGCGTAGCTCGTGCGGAGCGAGTGGGAGGCTGTGAGCGCGTCACCCCGTAGACCTGCCAGTTCGATCCGGCCGCTCTGGTTGCGAACCTCTACCGGCCCGCTGACCCCGCGGATCTCTACGCCGGAGTAGCTGGTCGATACTTCGGCGCTGGCGGCATCCGTCACGGTGACACTCGCGCTCGATGCGTCCACCGACGCATGGCCGCCGATATCCGAGACGCGCACGGGAGCGTAGGAGTTCGTCACAGAGATGTCTCCGCGCGTCCCTGCGATCGTTACGGCGCCGCTCGGGCTGTTCACCTCGAGGCGGCCTTCGACATCCTCCACGGTGACCGATTCGTACGAGGACTCGATGTCGGCGGCACCACCCACGCCGCGCACCTCAACGGCACTGGAGGAGCCGCGGAATCGTAGCGACCCGACGGCGCGGATTTCGGCACGCGCGTACGAGTTCGTCACTTCCGCCATCCCGGACACGCCCGCAACCCGAACCTCGCCGGAGTTCGCCACAGCGCGTAGGTCGCCCTGGACGTTCTCCACGGTCAGGGTGTCGTACGAGGTTTCGATGTCCGCGTCTCCGGCGACGTCCTCAACGCTCACGGCGGAACTGCTGGCCCGAATGCGGAGCTCGCCGCTGCCACGCACGGTAACCGCGCTGTAGGCGTTGTGGATCGTCGTGTTTCCGCTGTCACGCACGATCACCTCGCCGGACGAGTTGTCGACGGTGAGTTCGCCTCCGACGCCGTCGATGTCGACATCGCCATAGCGGTTTTCGATACGAAGCTCCGTGCCGGCGGGAACGCGAAGCGTGGCATCGATGGCCCAGGACACCTCGCGGTTGCGACCGAAGATGCGTCGCCACCAGCTCTCGTCGCGCTCGGGCATCCGGGCGCCACTGATATCGACAACCAGACTGCGTTCATCGACGATCACGTCGAATTCGTCGTCGACGAGATCCATCCACTCGTCGCTCCGTGACCAGTACTCCAGGTCAATCGTGATGGTCGCCTGATCGCCGTCCGTGGGCTCCACCGTCAGGTTCATCGAGTGACCTTCCAGGTGAACCGCCCTGCCGTTGACAGGGAAGGTGCGGGCTACATGCTTGGTGCGCGTTTCGCGCTCTTGAAGCAGCTCCGGGTGATTCGGATAGCCGCTGGTCGGTGCCGTCGGCGGTAGCGGCGCCACTGCCGGACTCGGAGGCATCGGCGCGCTCGGAACTGAGGCCGGTAGGGGAACTGGGCCCGCGACCGGGGCCACGGGTGGGACCGGAGGCCGGGGCGCAACGGGAGATTGCGGGCCGGCGCTCTGGGCCATGGCAGCAGAGCTCGCGGCGACGCCGCCGAGCAGCAGAAGGGTCTGGAGTTTGGAGTTGAGTTTCATCCTAGATCGCTCGTTTCATCCGTCCCGAGGACTTCCTCGAGGACGAGGGTTTTGTCGATGTATGCGGCCAACAGAACAGTGCGGGCGCTGGCCAGGCCCGGGTTGTCTTCCAGATATCCGCGGACCTCGGCGATCGCGGTATCGATCGCGGCGAGGCGATCGCGATAGGCGAGGAGAATGGCCGCGTTGGCGGCGTCGGTACTCGGGTCGGTCGCGCGCTGCAGGATCGGCGCGGCGACGCGTTCGAGCTTCGCGATCGCCGCGGCGTGTCGCGCTTCCGCCTCGCTCGCTTCCGTGAGCGCGTCATTTATCAGAAGGCGGCCGCGCACCGAGATGACGTCGGGCGAGGGCACGATCTGTTGCAGGAACACGATCGCCAGCACGATCGACGCGGCGGCCGCCAGGCCGCTGACCCAGCGTCGAGCGTTGCGGAAGCGCCCGGTGAGAACTGTCGCGGCGGGCGCTTCGACACCCGCCAGCACGCGTGCGCGAAGGTGCTGCGGGGCGACCGTCGACTCACGCCATGACTCCGCTATGGCAAGCAGGCGGTCATGAGCGTCGAGTTCGGCCTGGAGAGTCGGATCGTGCGCGGCCATCTGGGCGGCACGGCGATGGCCGGCCGGATCGTCGCTTGCCAGGAGGTCGTGAAGGCGCTCGAGATCGCTCATGACTTCGCTCCCGCCAGTTCTTGCCTGAGGATTCGCCTTGCCCTGAAGAGTTGCGACTTGCTGGTGCCCGCACTGATGCCGAGCATGTCGGCGATCTCGCTGTGCAGGAATCCTTCGACGTCGTGAAGAAGGAACACTCGGCGCCCGCGCTCGGGAAGTGCACCAAGCGCTCGTTCGAGGTCCGTGCCGGCGGCCGGTTCGGTGCTGCGCGACCCCGCGCGCTCCGGGATCAGCTCATGTTCCTGGCGTCGCCCGCGTCGCCGGAGCCGATCAAGAGCCGCGTGGCTGGCTACCCGGTGGAGCCAGCCGCCGAGATTGCGGACGGGCGGAGCCGGAGGACGGCTATGGAGCTTCATGAACGCCTCCTGCACGACGTCCTCGGCTTGTTCCGGGCTGCGCACCAGTCGCATCGCCGTGCCGTAGAGAACGTTGCAATAGCGGTCGTAAATCGCACCAAAGGCCTCCGCGTCGCCCTGACGAGCGCGCTCGAGAAGTTCGTTGTCCGATGACGCGCCGTGGGCCGGCTCCATCCGTACTCCGTGTGGGCTCGCGGCCCGTTCTCGCCATCTCTAGACAGTCAAACGCCAGAGACGTTCAGAAGGTTGTAACCCGGGTGCCGCAAAGTCTTCCTGTTGACGGCCAAAAGAAGTTCTGTTACTTCTTTAGAACGTCAAAAGGAGACGCAATGACTGAATCTCGCTCTGAAGTCCTGCTGGGGACATTGGATCTGCTGGTGCTGAAATTGCTCGCCGTCGGGCCCATGCATGGATGGGGCCTGGCCGAACGTCTCGAAGAGATCTCGGACGGCGTGTTCTGTGTGAACCAGGGATCGCTCTATCCTGCCCTGCAGCGCCTGAAGCGCCGCGGTGTGGTGGAGAGCGAATGGCAGGTTACCGAGAACGGACGGCGCGCTCGCTACTACTCGCTTACCCGCGGCGGCAGGGCGGCGCTGCGCGAGGAGCTCGCCAACTGGGCCCGAACTTCAGGGGCGGTGAACCGGGTACTCGACTACACCGAGGAGAGCATCTGATGGCGCGCATTCTGGCGGGTTTGCGCGAGCGCTTGAGGGCTCTACGCGGTCAACGCTTCGAAGCCGAGTTCGACGAGGAAGTTCAGTTTCACCTCGACCAGGCCGCAGCGCGCAATGAGCGTCGCGGCATGACGCCCGAGGATGCGCGGCGCGCGGCGCGCCAGGCGTTCGGCAACCAGGCCGTGACTTCAGAACGGGTTCGCGAAGAGACCGGAGTGCGCTTGTTCCAGGATCTGGCGCACGACGTTCGTCACGGGTTCCGCGGGATGCGTCGTCGACCGGTGGCGTCCGCCGTGATCGTGCTCACAGTTGCCGTTTGTATTGCCGCCAACAGTGCGATGTTCGGCGTCGTCTATTCGATTTTGCTCCGGCCGTTGCCGTTTCCAGACTCCGACCGGCTGGTGCAGGTGTTCAACGCCTACCCGGAATCCGGCCGCCCCCGGGCCTCGAATAGCGTTCCCGACCGCTTCGACCGTCGCGATTTCATTGAGTCGTTCGAGGATGTCGCGCTCTACACCGAGATCTCCTACACCGTCGGCGCACCAGGCGAGGGGCACCACACGTTCGCGCTCGACATCACGCCGTCGTTCTTTTCGGTACTCCGCGCGACCCCGGCCCTCGGACGTCTCCTTTCCGAAGAGATCGATGATGGCGCGGTACCCGATGTGGTCGTGATCGGACACAAGCTCTGGCTAGCTGATTTCGCGGCGGATCCGGACGTTGTTGGCAAGACTGCGTTCCTGGACGAACGCCCGATGACGATCGTGGGTGTTCTGCCGGAGTCGTTCCGGTTTTCGACCTGGGATGCGCAAGTGTTCCGACCACGGTTCTTCTCTGCCGAAGAGCGCTCGGACGCTGCGCGACACACCGGCGGTTTTCGCATGTTGGCCCGGCTCGTGGACGGGGCCACAGTCGAGGAGGCGCAGGCGGAAATCGATGCGTTCAACGAAGCGCTCGTTGCGGGCTACGCGGCTGATCTGCGGACTCTCGTCACGGATGCCGGCTACCACACCGTGGCGCGCGGTTACCTTGATGACATCACGAGGAACGTCCGCGGCCCCTTCCTGTTGATGTGGGCGGGCGTCGTGCTGCTGCTGGTGATTGGCGCGGCCAACGTGGTGGGGATCCTGCTCGTGCAGGCGCGGTCCCGGCGTGACGAACTCGCCGCACGGATGGCGCTCGGTGCCGGACGCCAGCGGATTCTTCGCCAACTGGTCACGGAGAGCCTCCTGCTGACCGCACTGGGGACGGGACTGGGGCTGTTTGCTGCGCGGTGGGCGTTGGGGCTTCTGGGGCTTCTGGGGCTGTTCGAGGTCTACGAGATCCCTCGGGTTGACGACGTTTCGTTGACCCCAATTGTCGTAGTAGCGACTGTGTTCGCGGCTGGCTTGTTGGGGACGATCGCCGGATCGGTGCCGCTGTTTGCCCTGAGGCGCGGTAGCGCGTTGCTCGGCGCACGGCGTGGCAACGTGGGCGGCGCCGGTGGGTTGCAGAGCCTGCTGGTTGGCGGGCAGATCGCGCTGGCGTTCGTGCTCGTGATGTGTGCGGGGCTATTGGTAACCAGCTTGCGGAACCTCGCCGCCGTCGATCCCGGATTCGATCCTGCGGGAGTGGTCGTTCACGCGATCAGCTTGCCGGACGTGAGCTACGCAACGCCTGAGGCCGGAGTGGACTACATGGAAAGGCTCGTGGCCGAGGTTACTACCGTGCCCGGAGTCGCGAACGTTGGATTGACCACGCACTTGCCGTTTTCCGGCGCGGCCTCGCGAGGGCCTGTGGTGGCCGAGGGCGCGGCACGTGCGCCGGGCGAGGCGGTGATCCTGCCATTTCGGAGCGCGGTCACACCGGACTACTTCCTGACGATGGGAATGGACATGGTCGCGGGGCGCGGGTTCAGCTCGAGTGACCGCGACGGAGCTCCTCGCGTGGCGATCATCGACCGCGCCCTGGCCGATCGGCTCTGGCCTCAGGGAGATGCCGTCGGCCGGCGACTCTGGCGCAGTGCCGAACAGGGAGCGGATGAAGACGCCTACACAGTGATCGGCATCGTGAATCCGATTCGCCAAAATGCCCTTGATGAAGCGATCGTTTCGGGCGCGATCTATACCTCGATGCTCCAGCACCCGTCTGGGTTCTTCAGGGTGGCGGCGCGCCTCGACGGTGACCGCGCGGTGATCTGGCCAGCGCTCCGCGCGCGCATCGACTCAGTCGACGAAGCCGTGCCGTTGTTCTGGACAGACACGATGGAAGGTAGCGTCGATGGCACGCTGATTCTGCGCCGGACTCCCATGCAGGTGCTCACCGCGTTCGCTTCGCTGGGTCTATTCCTGGGAATGCTCGGGGTCTACGGCGTGATGGCCTACTCGGTCGGCCGTCGGCGTCGCGAGATTGGACTGCGGTTGGCGGTGGGCAGCACGCAGACCGGCATCGTGCGATTGCTCGGTCGCGAGTGGCTCATCGTGGTCGGCGGCGGGCTGGTGGCGGGGGCCATCGGTGCCCTCGCGGCGACCCGCGCACTCCAGGGGCTCCTGTTCGAAACGGGTCCACTGGATCTCGGGGTTGCCGGAATCACAGCAGCATGTGTCGCCGGCGCGGCGCTGCTCGCGTGTGTTCCGCCCACACGTCGCGCTCTGCGCGTGGAGCCGGCCGTCACTCTGCGCGACAGCTAGGGCTACTCGGTCCGGCGCATCTGCAGAATCGTCACCGGCGCGCTGAGTCGCTCGCGCTCCGTAGGCCGGGCCTGTATCGCGCGCACTACATCCCTCCCCTCGATGACTCGGCCGAACGCGGCGAAGCCCTGGCCGTCCGGATGGCGCGCCCCTCCGTGATCGAGCGCCGGCTGGTCGTTGATGCAGATGAAGAAGTCGGAGTGGCCCGAGTCGGTCGCCGTTCCTCGTGCCATCGAGATCGTGCCGTCTTGGTGGACAAGGCCTGTGTCGGTGGTGCGCTCGAGCGGCCCCTGTCCACGGAATGCCCGGGCCCGGCCGCCCTGGATCACCTCGATCGGTACGTCGCTGCGGTTCTGGTTGTCGAGGCGCACGGCACGGTGGAACGCGCCTCCGGCGTACTGACCCGCGTCCACGTAGCGCAGGAAATTCGCTACGGTCGTGGGTGCGGCATCGTCAGCCAGTTCGACCACGATCTCGCCGAGCTCGGTGGCAATCACAACTCGTGTCCGCGCGATCGCTTGCGCGTCGGACTGTTGCAGGGCGCCGAGCGCCAGCACGGCCGCGGCGAGCGCGCCAATGCAGGCCCGCATATCTAGCGCTGTTGTGCTTGGTTGCGCAGGCGCGCTTCGCGGCGAATCGTAAGCAGTTGTTCCTGCTGGTCCACCGAGAGCGCGTTGCGGATTCGTACCGCCATTCGCACCTGCAAGATCTTGATCTCCCGCTCCAGCCCAAGCACGACTTCGAGCTGCTCGACGACGGCCTCCTCATCGACTGGGTTGACGTTCGAGAGTCCGATGAGCCGGCGGAGCTCGGTGTCGAGGTCGAACTGCAGCCCAACGAAGTCAGACGCCGCGGTGCGCGCCGTTAGTTCCACGAAGAGCCGCACCTCGTCGGAGAGTCCAATCGCGTCGGCATTCGCGATAACGAAGCGCGCAGTGAAGTAGTCGCGCGCGAGCATGTCGGAGCGCAGTTGGCCCCCCTGCGCACGAAGTCCAAGCGGATCCTGCTGGGCTTCGGCTGGAGCGGCCAGGATCAAAGTGGTCAGAACAGCGGCGATGCCGAGTCGCTTCAAGGTGTCCTCCGGTCGTCCAGTTCGAGAAGCGCAGCGGTGGGCGACTGGAACGACTCCAGCGCGGCAAGCGGATCTTCGAGCGTGCCCAGGTCGGCCACCAGGCCGGTCGTTGGTGATGACCACGTTTCCAGCGTTGGCTCGGAAGCTCGCTCGGGCGCCGAGGTTTCCAGCCCGCCCAGGACCAGGGCGATGACACCCATCGCCGGCATCGCTGCCGCAATGGCCCCCCATCCCCAATTGGCGCCACGAGTGTTGGCGTCCCGATTGCGGGCGCTGGCAAGGGTTCGTTCGAAGTCGGGGACGTAATCGAGGTCGCTTTCGCGCATCGCGCGGAATCGCTCTTCGAGTTGTTCATCACGCATCAGATCGATTCTCGTGCTGGAGCAAGCTGCGAAGCTTCTGCTTGCCGCGATGATAGTGGGTTCGTGCGCTGCCGATCGAGATTCGGAGGACTTCGCTGGCCGCCTCCACCGTCATCCCTTCGTAGAAGGTCAAGACGATAACTTCGCGCTGCCGGCGCGGCAGGTGCTCGAGGGCGTCACGCAGGGCAGCTTCCTGCTCTTGCGCCAGTACATCAGTCGTTGGGTCGGCGGTCGGATGACCGACCGGCGCGTCATCGGCCCGGCGCAGCAGCAGGGCGCGGCGTAGACGCCGCCGGCTCGCCGCGATGTTCCGGATGATCCCAAACAGCCACGTACGAACCTGCGAACGTCCGCTGAATTGCGCGCGCTCCTCGAGCACCTCGAGATATGCGATTTGCAAGACATCTTCGGCCTCATTGCGATCGCCGTCACAGCAATGCACCGCCCAGCCGAAGCAGACAGCGTGGTGTTCTTCCAGAGCGGCGCGAATGTCCGGTCCTTCCATGGACGGGGTCGGGGTTATCGGGACTGTGTGGATTGAGGGCTGACGCTATATGACAGCGCGACGGAAGTCCCTGGATCCGGCGATTCCATCGGGGCGCCTGTCATATGGGCGGCGGAATCACGCCACTACTAACCGAAGCGGCGATTCAACCAACGACGATCCAAAGCGAAGAGCGGGCGACAACGTCCCACGGCGACAGGACATCCATGGACTTGAAACTGCACGCGGCGAATCGGTTCGGTCTGGGGCCCAGGCCGGCAGAGTTGGGTGGCATTGGCGACCCTCGTGAATGGCTGCTGGCGCAGTTGCGGCCAGAGGCCGCCTTGTTGGATGCGGAGGGTCTGCCTACGTTGCAGGATGCTGCTGATGCCTTCGCCCGCTCGCGGCGCGAACAGCAGGAGCGCGCCGCGGCAGGCGAATCGGCACCTTCCGAGCGGGAAGTTGACGGTGCCCGAGCCGGCGTGCGAAACATCGTGGCGGCGGAGCAGGCCGCGGCGCTGGATCGACGGCTCACTACGTCCACCCCGTTTGTCGAGCGTCTGGTCGCGTTCTGGTCGAATCACCTGTGTGTCTCGCCGGCGGGCAAGGTCAGGGTGCTCACGCTGCCCGGACTCTACGAGCGACAGGTCATTCGGCCTCACGTACTCGGCAAGTCCGCGACATGGTTCTCGCCTCGGCGCGTCATCCGGCGATGCTGCTGTACCTCGACAACATGCAGTCGGTGGGCCCGCGATCGCAGGCAGCCGAGCGCGCCGCTCGTTTTGACCGTGGTCGCGAGCGGGGCCTCAACGAGAACTACGCGCGCGAGCTGCTCGAACTCCACACGCTGGGTGTGAACGGCGGCTACGACCAGGCGGACGTGGAACAGCTGGCACGGATCCTCACCGGCTGGACGTTGCAAGGATTGCCGCTCGCCGAGGCCGCAGCGGCCAGACCGCAGCAGGGGAGCGGTCTCGGCGAGCGCTTCCGTCGTCAGATGATGGAGTCGGGGCTCCGACGTGCCGGGTTCAGCGGTGATGCTCCCTACGGTTTTGCGTTCCGTCCGGAGCTTCACGAGCCCGGTGGCAAGACCGTACTGGGGAAGCAGTATGGCGAGGGAGAGGCCGCTGGACGCAGCGTCATCAATGATCTTTGCCGGCACCCTTCGACGGCGGTTTTCCTGGCGACGAAGCTGGTGCGCCACTTCGTGGCCGACGACCCTCCGCCCGGCGCGGTCGATGCGGTGGCCACGGTCTTCGCAGAGACGGACGGCGATCTGCTCGCCGTGAGCGAGGCGCTGGTCGGTCTTCCGTCGGCCTGGAACCTCGAGTCGCGGAAGTTCCGCACGCCGCAGGACTGGCTCGTTGCTGCGGGTCGGGCCCTGGCGGTGAAGTCGCTGCCGCCGCGCGTAGGCGGTGTGTTGCGAGAACTCCGACACGCGCTCTGGGCACCGCCCTCGCCGAAGGGCTACGACGACACGATGGGCCCGTGGGCGGACCCCGACAGCCTGATGAATCGCGCTGAATTCGCGCGCACCGTCGCCGATGCGGTGACCCGTTCCGGTACCGATCCCTCGACGCTCGCCCGGGTTGCCGGAGTCAGCTCAGGCGCTCTCGCGACGCTTGTGGAGGATCGCTCGATTCCGGCCGCGGAGCGCGTCGCGCTCGTTGTCGGCGGTCCTGATTTCCAGTGGAGATAAGACATGGATAGACGACAGCTCTTGCGTTGCATGTGCGCCGGTGGAGCGGCGACGTTCGCCTCACCGCTGGCGAGCTTCGCGCGCATGCCGGGGCGCGGGAAGCTCGTCTTCGTGTTGCTGCGCGGCGGGTTCGATGGGCTCGCGGGTGTAGTCCCGATCGGCGACCGTGACTACGAGTCCATTCGCGGACGCATGGCGTTCAACCGGGATGCGCTCAGCCCGCTCAACAGCGACTTCGCGCTCGCTCCTGGCCTTGCCGGGCTCGATGCCTTCTGGGGGCGCGGCGAGTTGGTCCCTCTACAGGCCATGGCAATTCCCTACCGCACGCGCAGTCACTTCGACGGGCAAGCGGTGCTGGAGACCGGACTCGATCGCCCCGTGGGGGCTTCCGACGGGTGGCTGAACCGGCTTCTGCAGGTCTCGGGTGGCGAGACTTCGGCAGTTGCTGTCGCGGCGGGCCTGCCGCGGTCGTTGTCTGGCCCCGAACAAGTACTCACCTGGTCGCCGACTCAACTCGGCGTTCTTGGTGATGAGTACGTTGAACGCTTGCACCTGTTGTACCGAGAAGACCCACGCCTGGCCGATCGGTTCGAGGCGGCGCTGCAGCTCGGGGAAACGGTTGACGCCGCCGGGATGGGCGGTGGCGATATGCGAGCTGGCTCGCCCGGTCTCGACGGACAACGGGAGTCCGGCGTCTTCACCGCCACGGCGAAATTGATGTCAGAGCCGGGCGGCCCGAACATCGCTGCCGTCGAGTTCGGCGGTTGGGACACCCACGCCAACCAGGGCATGGCAGGTGGGCTGCTGGACCGGCGCTTCGGCGCGCTCGCGCGTGGGCTCACCACGTTCCGGGAGGCGGCGGGGGCGATGTGGCAGGACACGACGGTCGTGGTCATGACCGAGTTCGGGCGCACCGCCCAGCCCAATGGAACTGGTGGCACGGACCACGGCACCGCTGGAGCTGGTTTCGTTATCGGACCGAATGTCCGGGGCAACACGGTGCTGGCAGATTGGCCGGGACTCGGCTCGCGCGATCTCTACGAGGGGCGCGATCTTCGGCCGACTCTGGATACGCGGGCGGTGCTCAAGAGCGTCACTGAGGGAGTGTTCGACCTCACCGCGGCGCAAACAGATCGGATCTTTCCGGACAGCACTTCCATCCGGCCGGTGACGAACCTCATGCGCTGAACATAGAATCGCGGCGGTTCTCGAACGTCCCCCACCGGAGGCCGCCGTGCTTCGTTCCGCCCGCTCGATCGCTGCCCTGTTCGTTGTTCTGCTTCTCATCCCGGCGGCGGCGCTGCCTGCGCGTGCGCAGGAAGCAGAGGTGGCCGAGATCGCCGCAGCGGTCGAGCCCGGCACCAGAGTGCTCGGGCTCGAGGACTACAACCGCTGGCGGACCGTCGATGGGATGACACTCGCGGCGGACGGCTCGTGGGCGGCGTTCAGCTATGGGACTCGTCGCGAGGCGGACCCCGAGCTGCACATCAAGTCCCTGACGACTGATCGAACCCACGTGGTGGAACGTGCGACGCGACCGCAGCTATCCGACGACGGCCGATGGGCCGCATACCGCGTGCACTTGGGGTGGAAAGAGCTTGAGGAGGCCGAAGGCTCTTCGCCGGTGCAGGCGCAGTTGATGGATCTTGAGTCCGCCGAGACCTGGACCTGGGAAGACGTGGACGGATTCAGCTTCTCGCGCGGTGGGCGAGCACTCGCCGTGAAGCGCAAGAAGTCTGATGAAGACGCGGAACACGACGGCACGGATCTGATCGTCCGCTACCTCTGGAACGGCACCGAGGAGCTGCTCGGCAGCGTGCAGCATTTCGCGTTCAACAAGACCGGCACGATGCTCGCCTACACCGTCGATGCTGCCGACAACAACGGCAACGGTCTGCACGTCATCGACCTCTATTCCGGCGTTCGCAGGCCGCTCGACAACGCGCAGGATGACTACTCGCAGCTCGCTTGGAGCGAGGACGGCAATGCGCTCGCGGTGTTGCGCGGCAGCAAGCCGGAGGGCATGGACGAGCGCGCCAATGTGCTCGTGGCGTTGCCGGACATGAGTCACGAAGATGGCCCGCAGAAGGTCATGTTCGACGCGTCCTCGCGGGCGGAGTTCCCCGCCGACTTCGTGGTCAGCGAGCGCGGTCGACTCAACTGGAACGACGACGCGACCAAGTTGTTCTTCGGCATCAAGGAGCAGACCCCCGAGCCCGAAAAGACCGAAGAACCGATTGCCGATGTGAACGTCTTCCACTGGAACGACGAGCGCATTCAGTCGGTTCAGAAGGTTCAGGCCGAGCGGGACAAGAACTTCACGTATCTGTCTGTGCTCAACCTCGACACGGATGTCTTCGTGCGACTCGGCACCGAGCGGCTACGGCGCTTCGAGATGGCCGACGACGGGCAATACGCCATCGGCTACGACTACACCGACTACGTGTCCGACTGGGAGCCACGGTACGCCGACATCTATCAGGTCAACACGGCCACTGGAGAGGTCGCGCGGATCGCCGAGAAGCAGCTCCGCACGTACGGCCTTTCCCCGGATGGCAGCCAGTTCTTGGTCTGGCGAGACGACGGCATGGTGGGCGCTATCGTGGGAAGCGTTGGGTTGTACGACAACGAGGGGGCGGTCGGTGGCGTTCTTCTCACCGACGATGCGCCGGTAAGTTTCGTGAACGAGGAGTGGGACTACTTCGGAGAGAAGCCGGCCTACGGAGTTGCCGGTTGGACCACCGAGGGCGAGCTGCTGCTGAACCACCGCTACGACATCTGGAAGCACGGCACTGACGGCTGGGAGAACCTGACCGGTGGGTACGGCGCTGCCAACGAGGTGCGACTGCGGCTTGTGCAGACGGATCCCGATGCCGATGCGTTCGATCTCAGCGAGCCCCAGCTGCTGACCGCGTACGGGCAGTGGACCAAGAAGTCCGGGTATTTCCGGTTGCCGGCCGGTGGGGGCGCGCCGAGCCCGGTGCTCTGGGCCGACAAGATGGTCGGCCGGCCGATGAAGGCGCGCGACGCGGATCGCTACGTCTTCACGCTGCAGGCGTTCCACCAGTTCCCCGACTACTGGATGACAACAATCCACCGCGAGTCCGATTGGGATCGTGCTGTGGGTCACGTGCTTTATGTTGATGACAACGGCGATGATCCCGTCACTGGGTTTTCGCACAACGCCATGCGTATCACCGATGCGAACCCGCAACACGTTGAGTACAAGTGGGGCAAGCGCATCCTGTTCGACTACGAGAACAGCGACGGCGTGAAGCTGCAGGGCACGCTGGCGATCCCGGATGACTACGTCGAAGGCGAGCGGCGGCCGATGGTCGTGCGCTTCTACGAGAAGTACTCGCAGGATCTGCACCGCTACCCGACCGTGCGCTACCGGCACGAGCCCAACTTCGGCGACTACGTATCGAACGGCTACCTGGTAATGCAGCCCGACGTTCACTTCCGCGGCGGCAGCTCCCACTCCGACATGCTCGAGTGTGTGGAGGCGGCAACGCGGAAGGTCATCGAGATGGGCTACGCGGAGCCCTCGGCGATCGGCCTATCGGGCCACAGCTATTCGGGCGGCGGCTCGTCGTACATTGCGGCGCGTTCGGATATGTTCGCGGCCGTTGCCTCCGGCGCGGCGCCGATCAATCTGACGTCTGAGTTCAACCAGCTGTTCCTCGGAACCGGTGGCAACAACCACAGCTACGACATCTACGGCCAGGGGCGCTACGGCACCAATCCCTACGACGATCCGGAGATCTACGAATACGAGTCGCCGATCACGTGGGTGCGCGACATGGACACGCCGCTGCTGTACCTGCACGGTGAGGAGGACATGGTCGTCGGTTATGTGCAGGCCACGGAGTGGTACAACGCGCTCCGCTTCAACTCGAAGCCGATCATCTTCCTGTCATACCCGGGTGAGGGGCACGGGCTCAGACAGTTCGAGAATCAGTACGACTTCCAGAAGCGGCTTGGCGAGTTCTTCGGTCACCATCTACGAGATGAGACCCCCGCACGCTGGATGGTCGAAGGGCGCTCGTATCTCGACAAGGAACGTGAGTTGAGGCGCCGCGAGCGCTAGCTGCGGATCGAGGTGATCGGATCGACCCGCGTGGCGCGGAGCGCCGGCACGTAGGCGGCGGCGAGGCAAACGACCCCGAGAACGCCGGCCACGGCAACGTAGGTCACCGGGTCGAGGGCACTGACCTCGAAGAGCAAGGTGCCCAGAACCTGGCCTGCGGCGAGAGCTCCGAGGAGTCCGACGGCAAGGCCTGGCAAGGTTAGGCGAAGGCCCTCACGAAGCACCATGCGCATCACGGCGGCGCGGTCAGCGCCGAGTGCCATCCGGACGCCGAGTTCTCGGGCACGCTGCGCGACCCCGTACGACATCACGCCGTAGATCCCGACGCCCCCGAGCAACAAGGCGAGTCCGGCGAAGACGCCGAAGAGCGACATGGCGAAGCCTCTCGTGCCGAGACGGTCGAGCGCGAGTTCCTCGAGCGTACGGATCTCGAAGATCGGCACGGCCGGGTCCTGAGCGGTCACCGCGCGGTGCACGTCCTGGACGATCGCGTTCGGATCCTGGTCGGTGCGCACCAGCGCACTCATGCCGATCGATTCATTCGCGAGGATTTCAGGGTAGCGTCGCAGGATATCCAGGGCGCGTGCGAAGGGGTAGTAGTAGGCCGGGGGCGCCGGATCGTCGGCGCTGCGACTCACTACGCTTGAAACGACTCCGACGATTTCGAGGCCTTCCTCGAACACTCCCGGAGTACCTGGCGGCATCATGGAGTCGACCAGACGTTGCCCCACAGCGTCTTCGCCCGCGAACAACTGCCGGGCCAGATTCTCGTTGATCACAACGCTTGGCGTTGCCGTCGTGAGATCGGTCGAGTCGAGCCAGCGGCCGGATATCAACCGAAGTCCAGCGGCCTCGAAGTACTCCCCGTCGACCATCCGATATGACGTGAAGTTGGCCTCGAGTTCCGGATTGTGGAAAGCCCGAACCGTGAGGTTGTCACCGCCGAGCAGTGGCAGACGATTCACCACGCCCGCGGCCGCAACTCCGGGCACACGGCTCAGGCTGGCAAGGAGTCCCTGGTGGAATTCGTCGATCGAAGTCGCGTTGTCGTAGATCGCGTTCGGGAGCGATACCCGGAAAGTGAGGACCTGTTCTTCGCCGTCCAGGCCCAGGTCTACCGCTTGTAGCTTCCAGGCGCTGTGGATGAGCAGCCCCGCGCCCGCAACGATCAGGACCGCGAGGGCAACTTCCACGACGACGAGCGCTCGGCCGAGGCGCCCGTTGCCCGCCGACGAACCGCGGGCGCCTTCTTTGAGGGTCTCGTGGACGTGGTCCGGTCGCGACCGGAGCAAGGGAACCAGTCCGATCATCACCCCGACGAACAGCGAGACGGTGAGTCCGAACCCCAGAGCTGCGGTGCTGACATGCACGTCGGCCGATCGGGCGAGTGATCCGCCATACAAGCTCACAAGGAGGTCGACCCCCCACACCGCGGCGAGAATTCCGAGTGCGCCTCCGCTCACGGCCAACAGAACGCCCTCGCCGAGGAAGAGCGGTAGCAAGCGGCTGCGTGTCGCTCCCAGTGAATAGCGCACGGCGAACTCACGCGTACGGGATTCAGCGCGCACCAGCATCAAGTTGACGACATTGACGCATGCGATCAGCAGAACCAGGCCAACCGCTCCAGCCATGAGGTAGAGCGAAGATCGGTTGCGACCAACCAGGACGTCCGTGAGCGGCTCCGCCACACCGGTCCAGCCCTCGTTGGCGTCTGGATATTCCTCCGCTAGGCCCGCGTATATTCCAGCCAACTCCGAGTTGACCGCGTCGAGGTCTGTTCCGGGTGCCATCCGACCGACCGAGAAATGTCCGCGGTTGCCGCGATGAAAGTCCTCACCGAGGTGCTGCAGGCCCATGATCAGCTGCGGATCCCCGCGGAAGTAGAGGTCTGGCGCGGCGACACCCACGACGAGAACAGGGCGCGCGTCGACCTCCACCGTTTGTCCCACGATGCCGGGATCCGCGGCGAATCGCGCACGCCAGATGCGATCCGAGAGGATCACGACGGGCTGGCCACCTGCAGCGTCATCCTCCGGGAGCAGGTCGCGTCCGAGTTGCACTGGTGAGCCGAGCGCTCCGAGCAGTTCGTGTGAGGCGTACATGATGCGCACGCGCTCAGGCGTCGTGGCCGTCGTCATGTTGCCGCTGCGCATCTTGTAGAGCGCCAGCGACTCCAGCTGCGCTGTGGCTTCTTGGACGTCGAGCAGGTTCGGCACCGACTGGTTCGCCCCGGCGCCATCAAAGTTTGGATGCGAGTCTGACAGCCACACGATCCTATCCGGCTCAGGGTAGGGCAGCGGGCGGAGGAGTGAGCCGTGCAAGACACTGAAGATCGCGGTGTTGGCGCCGATGCCCAGGGCAAGGGTGCCGATGGCCAGCGCGGCGAAGCCCGGCTGGCGCCGTAGTGACCGCACAGCGAGGCGGATGTCGCGCGTCCACGTTGCCGGTGAGAAGGGCCCGCCCCCAGGCTTCATCCCCGAGCCGTGCAGGCCGGAGGCGACCTCCTCCGCGCGTGCGCTTTCGAGCGCTCGCCGCCGCGCGCCAAACCCGATCACCTGACGCCAGTACCAGAGCCGGGCGGGGCGGACGCCATCGCGTTGCACGCGATGTGCGAAGAGTTCGTCGAGGCTCGGCTCGATCTGGAGCGCCTGGGCGCGGCCGACGATCAGAGTGAGCAGTCGGCGGGCGATCGAGGGAGGGAATCCGTGCGTGGAGCTAGTCATGTCCTTTTTTCCGCCCTCGTCCAGGTGCGATTCGACGCCGTCCCACAGGTTCAGGTAGGCCTTGCGCGACGCGCGCATGGCGTCGATCGCCGCGTCGGTGAGCTTGAAGTACCGCCGTGCGTGTCCGCCATCCTCACCGGGATCCACCATGCGATCGGCGAGCATGCCCTTGCTCTTGAGGCGCTTGAGCGCCACGAAAACCTTCGACGTGGCGACCTCTTGCTCCGTCTGTGCCTCGAGTTCGAGGACGATCGCGACGCTGTAGGACTCGGACCCGAGCCGCAGGATGCTCAGAAGGACCTGGTGTTCGAACTGTCCCAGTACGGAGGTCGTCATGGCTTCTCACTGTTTGTATAGCGACGTTAGGCATAACGTATAGCATCGTTATACATACGGCGAGGCCAAGCCGGAGTTTCATTCGCTGGAGGCGAATCTCTCATACGCAGAAGGAGCCACCGGCGTGAACCGGCGGCCCCCTCTGTAGCTTGATAAACAGCGGTGCTAGGCGGCCAGGTCGTCCACGGCAGCGCCCACCGGCCGTCCCGTTTGTGCGTGCTCCTCCATACCCTCGATAAGCAGTCCAAGTCGGCGACCGAACTCTCGCCGCATCATCGCCTTGGCCATCAGCCAACCGAGCGGCCCGAACTTCGGCTGAAACCGCATGTTGATCGAGACGCGGGAGCCAGCCGCACGTGGCTCGACATCGATACGGGCCACGGCCTCCCTCAGTGGGAACGGTCCCGGGTCGGTAATCGAGACCGTGTACCCGTGGCCTTCGCGGTATTCGGTGATCTGTTCAGCGATCTCGTTGCCGTCGTCCAGGACGCACACCCTCGTGGCGCCGAGCCCAGTCGCGTCCTCACCAGTCACGTACGACCGGGTGACAAACGGGTGGATCTTGTAGACGTCTCCGAATGCGCTGAGATGTTCCCAGGCCGTCTCTGCGGGGACGGCGATGTCTCTGTGCACACTTACTTCATGCATGTTGATGCTCCGGGGAGTTGTTGAGTCAGATCTGCGACATGCCGCCGTCAACGACGACTTCCGATCCGCACATGTAGCTGGAGTCCGCTGAGGCCAGGAACTCAACAGCTCGTGCCACCTCGTCTGCTTGACCCATGCGTTGCATCGGCACCCGTCCGATGATCTGGCCGGCCATGACGTCGAGTTGCTCCGGTTCGAGGCCGAGACGCCCGAAGATCGGTGTCTCGATCGGGCCGGGCGTGACGACGTTGACGCGGACGCCACTCTCGAGCAGCTCGGCCGACATCGAACGGGCGAGGTTCCGCACGGCCGACTTCGTTGCCGAGTACACGCTCATGCCTGGCGTACCCAACTGATCGGCGACCGATCCCGTGAGGACGACCGACGCGCCCTGGTTGAAGAGGGGCAGAGCCTTCTTGATCGTGAAGAAGGCGCCCTTCACGTTGATGTCGAACAAGCTGTCGAACAGCTGCTCGTCAACCTCGTTGATGTTCGCCGTACGGGCGACGCCCGCATTCACGAACAGGACGTCGATGCCGCCGCCCATCTCGGCGATCGTCTCGTAGAGCCGATCGAGGTCTTCGAGTCGGGCCACGTCGCCCCGCACAGCTGTCGCCTGCTCGCCCAGTTCCGCAACCGCCGCGTCGAGCGTTTCCTGGTTGCGCCCGAAGAGCACAACTCGTGCCCCGCCCTCAACGAGGCGGCGCGCTGAGGCGAGCCCGATGCCGCTATTACCGCCGGTCACTACCGCGATCTTCTTGTCGAATTTCATTGTGTCTACATTTGTTGATTGTCGAGTCAATAAATAAGCAAAAAAACACCGATCCGATTCATGCGGTGATCAACTGTCGGGCGCCCTGAATGGCACCGATCATGAATTCCGGGCTCTGGACGCGGCTCATGACGGAAAGGCCCTGACCCAGCGTTGCGAACAGTCGGCCGAGTGCGGCGGGATCGCGCGCTGCACTCAGTTCGCCTTGTTCCTGCGCCCTATCGAAAGCCCGAGCGAACGCACCCTCCAGACGCTCAACCGCACCACGAAACAGTGCATCTCGTTCACCCGGCATGGCCTCGTGCTCGCAGATCGAATTGGCAAGCAGGCAGCCGTTGCCATTGCCGTCGCCATGGTGGTTCTCCCACATCTCAAGCACGTCCAGCACGTTGCCCAACGCCGAGCCCTCACGGTCGAGAACTTCGGTGATCGGTTTCATGCCGGCGTCCAGGTACAGCTCGAGGGCGGCATCGAACAGTTGTTCCTTGTCGCCAAAGGCGTTGTAGATACTCTGCCGACCGAGGCCCATCGCCTCTTCGAGGTCGGCTACTGCCGTGCCGTTGAACCCCTGACGCCAAAACACACGCATGGCTTCGCCGAGCGCCTGGTCTTTGTCGAATTCCCGCGGTCTTCCTCGCATGGGCAGAACTTACTATTTCTTGACTGACTCGTCAAGAAATAAAACAGAACTCGAGAAAAGGCGATGCGACCATGGCCGGGCAGACGGTGTTGAGGTCCTATTCGGCTCGCAACGCGGTAACAGGAGCTACACGCGCTGCTCTGCGCGCCGGGATGTAGGTGGCCATGAACGCCGCGCCGGCGAGGACGCTGACGGCGAAGGCGAACGTCACCGGGTCGGTCGCACTGACCTCATAGAGCAGGCTGCTCAGGAGACTGGCGACGCCGAAAGCCAGGATGAGGCCGACTCCGAGACCGGCCACGGCCACGGCCATGCCTTCTCGCAGAACCAGACGCAGGGTGCCGCCCTGAGTGGCTCCGAGGGCTTTCCGGATGCCGATTTCCCGCGTGCGCTGAGCCACGGCGTAGGCCTTGACGCCATACACACCGATCACAGCGAGGAACAGCGCGAGGGCACCGAAAGCTCCGAAGATCGCGGCTCCGACCCGGACAATCCAGAGACTCGGGCTGGATTGGATGTATCCCTGCAGCGTGTTCATGCTCACCACCGGGAAGCGCGGGTCGACCGCGATGATCTCGGCGCGGACATCGCGCAGTGCGTCACTGAGCTGAGTGTCATCAACGACGCCAGCCATTCTCACGTGCAAATGCACGGTGGTCCGGAAGTTCTGACCGAACGGCGCATAGAGATGTGGACCGAGTTCCTGCGGGAAAAGGTCATCTCGGATTGTGGGCACAAGGCCCACGATCTCGATTTCGTCTCCGCCATCGGCGTCACGGGTCGAACCCAGACCGATGAAGCGACCGACCGGATCCTGCCCTGGCCACAGCTCCTCTGCGAGGTGCTCATCGATGATCGCCACAGCGGGCCCGCCGTCGGTCTCGGCCTCGGCCTGGGTGAAGTCGCGTCCACGCAGGATCGGCACGCCGAGAGCTGCGAAATAGTCCGTTCCGATCACGTTGTAGCGAGAGCTGACGGTCTCGATTTCTTCAACTCCCGCGGCATTCACCTGCGGAAGGTCTTCGGCGCGTCGGACGCGCCGACCGGAGGATGTGGTCCCGAAGGGAATGTTGTTGGCAACGCTTGCCGCGGCGACCCCGGGCAGAGCGCGAACTCGTTCCTGCGCCTGGCGGTACATGTCCTTGCTGCTTTCCTCGTCATAGCCGATCAGGCTCGCGTCGATCTCCACTGCCAGCCCACCTTCGAGCTCGAAGCCCGGGTCGACGTTGGCTGCGGCCATCGCACCGCGGACGAACAGGCCCGCCGAAACGAGCAGTACCAGCGAGAGTGCAATCTGGGCGACCACCAGGAGGTTGCGACGGCTGAGCAGACGCCCCGCTGCGGCGCCGCCGGTGTCGGCTGAGTCGTGGCGCAACGCATCCATGACATCTGGTCGTGACTGTCGCCATGCCGGCCCCAGTCCAAAGGCAAGAGTGCCCAGGAGGCAGAATCCTGCGGTTGCCAGGAGGACGCGGCCGTCAGGTGCAGAGTGAACGACGATTTCTGCGACGAGGCCGTTCAGCGACAACGCTTCGCTCAGCGACGCGCCGAGAAGAGTGTTCGACCAGTAGGCCACGACCATTCCGGCGGCACCGCCGAGCGTGGCGAGGAGCAGGCCCTCAGTGAGGAGTTGTCGGAGGATTCGACTGCGATCGCCGCCGATGGCCGCGCGGACCGCGAACTCGCGTTGCCGCGTGGCGCCACGCGCGAGCAGCATGTTGGCGAGATTGATGCAGGCGATGAGTAACACGACGCCCGTCATGCCGAGCATGAGCGCGGCCACCGAACCGAGGCCATCGTCGTCACTCGGCTCGGTGCTGATGGACATGCGCGAGAGAGGCCCGGCCATCAGGCTGTACTCGCCGTTGATTTCCGGGTTGGCTTCGGCCATTCGGGCGCCGAGTGCTTCGAGTTGACGGTTTGCCTCCTCCAGCTCAACTCCCGGGCGGAGTCGACCCACGGCCATGAGCGCGCCATTGGAGCGCTCGGCAAGCGAGACCATGGAGGGGCCGAAGCCGGAGGCGGCAGCACGAATTCCGACCGGCAAGTAGACGGGGGGTGAGAGCAGGGCGATGCGGCCCGTGAAGAACCGCGGCGTGATCCCCACGACCTCGAGTTCGCGCCCGCCGACGGTGATCGTCGACCCGACCATCGCCGGGTCCTGGCCGCGTCGACGCCAGTACTCATAGCTCACAACGGCGACCGGGATTCCGGCGTCGGGACGTGATTCTTCAGCCGTGAAGAATCGACCTTGGTGCGGAGTAACACCGAGCGTATCGAAGTAGCTATGCGAAACGATCTCGGCGAATACGCGTGTCGTCGCATCGCCCTCGCGCAGCCCGACGTTCGTCGTCTCGTGCGCGAACACGTTGGTGAACGTCTGGTTCGACTCGAGGATGTCCTCGAAGTTCGGGAAAGACATTCCCCTGAAGGTTCCCGGGCGAACCGTGTTGCGGCTGTAGAGAGCCACGAGTTCTTCTGGCGCCTCGGCAACGATGGGCCGCAGGAGCAGCGTGTTCATGAGTGTGAACACGGACGTGTTGGCGCCGATTCCGAGGGCGAGCACCAGCACGGAAATCGCCGTGAACCCGGGGTTCTTCCACAGCATGCGGGCGGCGTAGCGACAGTCCTGCCAGATCGTTTCCATGGAATTTGTGCTCGTTGAAGGGTGCGCAGTGCGCGGGTTCGGCCGTGATGTCCTACTGGAAGGACTCGGTCCAGCGCCGGAAAGTTTCATCGGGCTGTGAAGTCCGAGACGGAGTGCCGCGTTTCGAGGAGTCTTTGGTGGCTTGCAATTGAGACGGGTTCTCAATTAGATAGGGGTTCAGCCCACCCCGGGGGTGTTCGGATCTGGGCACCCCTTCCCCGACAGAAAGCGAGAAGCACCTTGCTGCAGGCATTTGTGATCACCCTCCGCGAGGGGCTCGAGGCGTTTCTGATCATCGCGATCACTCTCGCTTATCTGCGGCGCCGAGGTTCTTTCGATCTGGTGCCCGCCGTCTACTGGGGTATCGGTGGAGCGTTGGTGGTGAGTGCGACCGCATGGACTCTCTTTGCACGGGCTCAGAATCAGGCGCTCTGGGAGGGAATCCTGGCTCTCGTCGCCGCGGTTCTCGTGCTGTCGCTGACAATCCACATGTGGCGCGCGGCCAAGACCATCAAGCGCGATATCGAAAATCGTGTCGAGGCCTCGGCTCAGAAGAGCGGCTGGGCGGCATTCGCCGGAGTGTTCGGGTTTACGGTGTTGATGATCTCTCGCGAGGGCATCGAGACCGCATTGCTCATGAACACGATTCTCTTCCAGATCGGCTCGATGAGCCTGTTCACCGGCGCGGTAGCGGGCGTTCTTCTCGCCGCCGGCGTAGCGCTGATGTGGGGGCGCTATGGGCACCGCATCAACCTGGGGCTCTTCTTTCAAGTTACGGCCGTGTTCCTGCTCGTCTTCGTCGTGCAGCTTTTCATGTACGGCATCCATGAGCTCAGCGAGGCCAATCTGTTTCCGGGCAGCGAAGCCATCCACTGGGCGACCGAGCCCTATGGGCCGGACGGTCGCTACGGGCAGTGGCTCACCTATGGGCTCGTGCTGTTGCCGATGGCGTGGCTCGCCGTGGCGGCGCTGCGACCACCGCGCCAGCGCGCTGGCGCCTGAGAGTCAGCCGGCTTCCTGGGCTAGACTCCGAGTTGTTACCCCAACCGGAGGGCCCGCGATCCTATGCGGATAAAGAGTCTGATCGCCATTTTGCTCGGCGCCGGCGCCGTTGGTCTCGGCATCTGGCGAGGCACCCAGGGGGAAACGGCCGCGGCCGCGATCGCACTGCTGGCCGGCGCATTCCTGGTCTTCCGTGGACTGACGAACACCGTTCGCCCGGGCTGTTAGTCGGCGTCTTCGCCCATGCCCTTGTCCGCGAGTTCCTGGCGGGCGGCGTCTGTTTTCGTCAAGTCGTCCATGGCAAGCCCGCGTAGTACAGCGTCGGTCTTGCTGAACTGGATATCGCCGTACTCGACGATCTGGATCCGATTGCCCCAAGGGTCGCGGAACTCGAGTCCGCTCGTGTCCAGGATGTCGGCGCCGAGTTCCTTCAGGCGTCGCCGGACCAGCGCCATATCGTCCACGACCAGCCCGAAGTGACGTTCCTCATCGGAATTCGGGTTGTCGTGCTGGGCAACCGCGATGAACTGATCGCCCATGTCGAGGAAGGCCATTCTGGAGAACCGGTTGCGGAACCGGATCTCCAGGAACTGGCCGTAGAACTCGAGTGCCTCGTCGAGGTTGCCGACCTCGAGCGCGACATGATTGATGCCGACCATGCGGGCCTGCGTGCGCGATGCGGTCACGGTCTTGCTCCCGGTGGAGGTTGCGATCGCACCACGTTGCTCGACGCTCAGTCGGTACGCAACACGGTGGCGGGATCGAGCCGGGTTGCGCGACGCGCCGGGAGGTAGCTGGCCACAAGAGCAACGAGCAGCATGATCGCGGAGATCGTTGCGAAAATCGTTGCGTCCGTCGGCGCCACGCCGAACAGGAATGCATTGAGGAAGCGGGTGAGCGCCCACGCCCCGGCCACACCGAAGGCGAGGCCGATGATGGCGAGTCGGAGCCCGCTGCCGACCACCATGCGCAGCACCTGGAGACGACTCGAGCCGAGCGCCATGCGGATGCCGATCTCGCGCGTTCGCGCGGCCACGCCCGACGACAGAACTCCATAGAGCCCGATCAGGGCGAGGGTCACCGCGACGCTCGCGAACAGGCCGAGAAGCTGGAGCGCGAATCGTCCCGACGCCAGTCCGTCATCTACATAGCTGCGCATGAGCCGGACCTCGGCCGCCGGAATCTCGGCATCCAGAGCCGCGAGTTCGTTCCGAACTGCCGGCACCAGGGAAACTGGGTCGGCACGGCCCCGCAGCACGACATCCACTTCCCAGTCGACCCACGACCATCGACGTGCGTCGAAGTAGATCGCGTCGTCGACAGGTTCCCGAAGACCCGTGAAGCGGACATCCGAGACCACGCCCACAACTTCGAACTCGGTCATGCCGCGACCCCATGGATCGGACCTCAGCGTGCGACCGAGCGGCGACTCGCCCGGCCAGGCCCGCTGGGCGAGGCTGTTTGAGATGACGACCGCGAACTCGGTGTCGTCCGCCGCGTAGAGGCGGCCGTCGGCCAGGCGGATGCCGATCGCGTCGAAGACAGGTGCCGTGGCCAGCACGTATCGGACGTTGTCCTGTGCTTCCGGTTCGATCTGGCCGCCGTCGAACCGACCGCCCCATCGTGCGGTGCTCAAGGGCAACGGCCACATCACGCCGGCTGCGGTTGCTCCGGGTAGGTTGGCGATACGCTGCTCGAACTCAGTGAAGAACTGCCCCGTGCCCGAGGGCCATTCATACCGGGTCCCCGGCAGTGAAATCGAGAAGGTCAGGAGATCGTCTTCCTGGACGCCGAGTTGCACCTGCTGGAGACGCGCGAGGCTCGTCACGAGTAGGCCCGCGCCGATGAGCAGCACGAGCGACAGCGAGATCTGCGAGACTGCGAGTCCGCGACTGAGGCGCTGTTTGCCGGCACCTTCCGTACTCTTCACGCCGCGGGTTGTCCGCGAGAGGTCGCCGCGCGCGGCACGCAGCGCCGGAGCGAGTCCGAAGCCAAGCGCGCATCCGAGCGCCAGAAGAGCCGTGAATCCGAGTACCCGGATATCGACGGCGATGTTCGCAAACTGCGGGATCTGCGCGGCCGCAATCGATGTGATCAGTCGGATGCCGCCCCACGCGAACAGCATCGCAGCTACGCCGCCGGCCAGGGCGAGCATGACGCTTTCCACAAGCATCAGGCGCACGATAGCCAGCCTGCCGGAACCCAGCGCCATGCGCAGCCCCATCTCCCGCTCGCGACGGCTCGCACGGAGCACGAGCAGGTTGGCGACGTTCGCGCATGCGATGAGAAGGACGAAGCCGACTGCCCCTTGAAGTATCCACAGCGTGGGTCGGATCGCGAATACGACGGACTCGCGTAACGGGCGGAGCCAGATGTTCCATTCGAGCTCGGCGTACTCGGAATGCTCGCCACGAATGGAATCCGCGAAGGCGTCAACTTCGAGCTGGGCGGTTTCCATGGACGTGCCGTCCTTCAACCGACCGATCACGGTGAGCAGCGCGAACTGAGGGCCGAAGGATGTCCAGATATCACCGTTGGCCCACTCGGCATCGGGCGTTTTCCAGATGTCGATTTCCAGCGCTGAGGTCCCGACGTGGAGTGCGAACCCCGGCTCAGCGACGCCGACGATCGTGTAGGGCACGCCGTCGAGTTCCACCGTGCGCCCGATCACCTCCGGGTCGCTGCTCAGCGTGTTCTGCCATACCCGGTGGCTCAGAATAGCCATGCTGGCGGGCTCGTCGATCGCGAAGGTGCGACCCAAGACCGGCTCAGCGCCAAGCATCTGGAACAGATTGGGCGAGGTCCATCCGACCTGCACCTGCTCCGGCGTGGGTATGCCCGTGAGGTTCTGCTGAATCGTGGTGGCGGCAGCGATCGTCTCGAAGCCGTCGACGCTGTCGCGCAACTGGTTGACCATGCCGCCGGAGAACGAAAGGCGATCGCGGTCGGCGGCCGGCCCACGCGCGTGGAAGTAGACGAGTTCCTCGGGCGCCGGGTAGTTGAAGGGCTCGAGAAGAACCGCATTCACGACGCTGAAGATCGCACTGTTGAGACCGATGCCGAGTCCGAGCGTGGCGATGATGGCGAACGTTGCGAGCGGCGTGGCGCGCAGAGCGCGCGCGGCAAAGCGGGCGTCATGGAGAAGCGAATGCAAGAGGTCACCTCCGCCTGGGAGGGCGGCGCGGGGATGGAGGGTGCCGGGATCATCGATGCCGTCGCGCGAGGAGCGACGCAGACGGGTGGCCGCTAGCACCAGGTCGGGGAGGGTTCGAAGCCAGAATTTCACTCCAGCAACGAGGCCGCTCCCGGCGCGGCGTCGCTGCGCGAGGATGTCTGCGCGGAACTCGTCACCGTGGCGCCGACGGAACGCACGCGGGTACGTGCGCAACAGCAGTGAGGCCAGTCGCTGACTCATGACTCCGTGCCGTCCGGCAGGAGCGCGTTGTTTCGGGCGTACGTGATGATTGCGTCGAGGCGACGTAGTTCGTCGTCGAGCTCGGCGCGGCCCGCCACCGTGAGCGCGTATACCTTGCGGCGCTCATCCGGTGCGACTGCGCGGATCCAGCCCGATTCGACCATGCGATGCAGGGCCTCGTAGAGCGTTCCGGGGCCTAATTCGAGTTCACCGCCGGTGCGCGTCTCGACGGCCGCACGGATGGCGTAGCCGTGCTGGTCGCCATCGGCCAGCGTGAGCAAGATATGAAGCGCTGCGGGTGTGAGGAGCTTGCGCGGTGTTCGCCGAGGCATCGAACGGTTCTCGAGGGGGATTGCTATATCGGTGGCCGAGTGTATCGGTCACCGATATATCAGTGCAAGTCCCCCCAATTTACCGGGTGTCCGCAGCAGCGCCCGGAGACTAGTCGCCGCGGAGCGTGCCCGCCGGATCGATGCGCGCAGCGCGCACCGCAGGAAGGAGGGTTGCGAAGAATGCGACCAGGCCCAGCGTGCCTGCCGCACTCAGCATCGAGACCACGTCCCTCGGTTCCACGCCGTAAAGCACATCGGCTAGCAAAGGGCCGGCGAACAGCGCGATCGCGATTCCGGAGCCCAGGCCGACTCCGACCAGAGTCATGCCCTGGGTCACGACGAGCGCCACCACGTTGCGTGCGGTACTGCCGAGCGCCATTCGCAGACCGATCTCGTTCTGTCGCTGGCCGACGGCGTAGCTGATGACCCCGTACAGCCCCATCGCCGCGATCAGCAAGGCAAGGGTGCCGAACGCCGTGACGATCCGCGAGAGACGCTGCGTTGATCGCATGGATTGATCGACCAGATCACGAATCACGAAGACGCGGGCTATGGGCAATGTCGGGTCGAGGTCTGCCATCTTCGCGCGCACGATCGGCGCGAGATCCAGTTGGGGGTTGTCGCGTCGCATCACCACCCACGCAAACGTCGGCGTGCCGAGTTGCTGGGCCGGGAAGTAGGCCTCGGGTTCCGGTGGCGTACGAACATCGTCGTGGCGGACCCCGCGGACGACGCCGACAATTCGATGCCAGTCGCCCCACAAGCTGATGCGCGCGCCGATCGCGCCACCTTCGGGGAAGAAGCGATCAACGAAGGTGTCGTTGACAACCGTGACGAACTCGCTGTCCGCATTGTCCGAGTCCTGGAGGGTTCTTCCACGGACGAGTTCGATGCCGAGCGCATCTGTGTAGCCCGGCGTGACGCTGTGTCGAGATGTCGACCAGCTGTCCGGGTTGTCCGGCTGTTCCCGGCCCTCGATCCGGAACGTGGATGACGAGCGCGAGCCCACGAGCGGTAGCGTGTCTGTTGTGCCGGCATCCGTGACTCCCGGGATCGACTCCATCTCGTCGACGACTTCACGGAAGAAAGCAGCGCGTTGTTCTGGCTCTGGATACGAGGCGATGGGGAGATCGATCTGGGCGGCGACGGCGTCAGGTTCGCCGAAGCCGAGTTCAACCTCGCCCAGTGCGGTGACACTTCGGAGCAGAAGTCCAGCGCCCGCAACGAGGACGACTGCCAGGGCGACCTCCGTTGCGACGAGGAACCCGCGAAGGCGGGTGCGACCGGAACCCAGAGCGCGACCACCATCGCGAATCGCATCGAAGACGTCGCCGCGACTTAAGCGCATTGCTGGAATCAGACCGAATAGGATGCTGGTGCCCAGCGCCAGACCGAACGCGAAAACGAACACTGAACCGTCCACGGTACTGCCGACTTGCCAGGCCGGCGGCGGCACGACGAGATCCGCGAGCAATCGGGCGAGCCCGAGGCCGAGGGTTGCCGAAACCAGCGCCAGGATCCCGCTCTCGACCAGGACCATGGTGACGATGCGACGTCGCGAGGCGCCGATCGCCAGTCGGACGGCCACCTCGCGCTGTCGTGCGAGCGCGCTTGCAAGCTGCATGTTCGCGATGTTTGCGCAGACGATCAGCAGTACGACCGCCGCGAGCCCAAGAACGATCCACAGCCCGCTGCCGAGATTGCGGGCGAGCTCGTCCTCGAAGCGATGAGCTGCCGCATAGTGCCCGGTGTTGTTGTCCGGAAACTCCTCCTCCAAGTCGAGCGAAATGGCCTGCAGCTCAGCACGAGCAGCCTCGAGACCGATGCCTTCGTGCAGGCGGCCAAACGCACGGAATCGGTGGTTGCCGCGCGAAACCTCGGGGCGATCCACCCGCAGCGTGACCCATGCCCGGGCCTGGAAGTAATAGACAGGCTTGTCGGGCATGACGCCGATGATCGTGTGCGACAGCTCGTTGAGAGTCATCTCCTGGCCTACAACGTCCGCCGCTCCCGCGAATAGTTCCTGCCAGAGGCCGTGGCTCAGGATCACGGTGGGATTTGCGCCAGGTTCGTCGTCGGACGCGGTGAAGTTGCGCCCCAACGCGGGCAGGATTCCGAGCGTCGAGAAGAAGTGCCAGTCGACCTCCGCCCCGACCAGGCTGATCGGTGTGGTATCGGAAGCCGTGTAGGCAAGCCGCTGATAGCTGAACGCCGTCATCGACTCGAAGCTCTCGGATCGGTCGCGCCAGTCATCGAGATCGAGTAGGGAGACGCTGTTGCGGTCGCGCCCTTCCTGAAGCGGCCGGTTCTCGTAGAGGGCGATGAGTCGCTCAGGCGCCTCCCACGGCAGGGGCTCGAAGAGCGCATGTTTGATCGCGCCGAAGAGCGCGGCGTTGGCGCCGATGCCCGCAGCCAACATCAGGATGGCTGTCAGGGTGAATACCGGGCGTCGTAGCAACGACCGCAGCGCGTAACGAATGTCTTGCATCAAGGCGTCGATTCCTCGGCGGGGGGATCCGGGCGGGGAGGGGGTGTCGAGTCGAGTCGGTCTGCGGCTCCAGAGCGCGTCGCGCGGCGCACCCAGCGCGCGCCGTACCGCGGAGGGCCTACTTCCGTGCTGCAGGGCATGCCAGACCTCGGCGCGCCACTCTTCGAGCCATCGAGCCCGATTCGGCGCCGGCACGACTGCGGCGCACAGGCGCAGGCCGACACCGAGGCTGCGGTAGGTGAAGGGGCGATCCATCGCTAGCCCTGCGCTTCCTCGGGCGCGAAGATGCGCTGATGCAGCGCGAATCGCTCCGCGGCGCGCTGCAGCGCGGCTTCACCATCGAGGGTGAGTTCGTAGTTGCGGCGGCGTGGCCGCCCCTTCGCGTGGGCGTTGTCAGTCTCTTCCCAGTCGGAACGCAGCAGCCCGAGCGCTTCGTAGCGCCGCAGGATCGGGTAGACCGTGCCGCTCGGCAGTCCGGCGAAATCCATGATGTCGAAGCCGTACCGGCAGCCGCGGGCAACGGCCTGCAATACGCAGGCTCCGGGGTAGGTGATGCGAGGCTGGCTCATCCGGGCACTCCAGCAAGGTTTCTTTTCAGGCAGGTCTATATGGAACTCTACATAGCTGTGTGAAACTCTACATAGCCTGAGTTTCGGATGCAAGTAGAAGGCAGCCGGGTCTAGCGCATGCCGCGCCGGCCCGGCGTGTATGGCGCGCCGGCTGCTTCGAGATCGGCCTCGAGTTGGGCGACATCGCCATCGAGTACCGCGTCGAGGTCGCCACGGAACGTCTCGAACGCGGCAAGTCCGATCTCGTAGCTCTGTTGCTGTGTCGCCGTGGCCGGGAAACGCGTCGAGGTGACATTGCCGTAGACCCGGCCAATGCGGCCGGCGATCGAGGGCTCGCCGGGCTCGTTGAGCTGGCCGCGGATCGGATCTCCGAACAGTCGAGTCTGCAGTGCCGTGAGTGAGCGCTCCAGGCCGTCGAGGCGACCAAACAAGGACGCGTCTGCATCGGGCGTTTCCAGCAGGGCGGCTCGCATGAACCGGAGCTTGTTGCGGGCCTCCCCGATCTGCGCACCAGCAGCCGCCACCTGGCGACGGGCCTCCGCGACCTCCGACTGGAACGCGGCGATGGCATTGAAGTCGGGTTGGCCGGGGATGTTCGGGACTGGTCGAACCTCGAACATCTGAGGTTCAGCCAGCGCCTGGGCTTCGCCGCCGGCCACCAGCATCAGCTCGACGCTGTAGGTGCCGGGCGCCGCAAGTGGTCCGACCGGGCTGCCTGCCCACGGTGGTTGGAAACCTGGCACGCTCAGATCGATGGGATTCGGTGCGGGGTGACGTAGGTCCCAATTCACGCGGTGTACACCGGCACGTGCAGGTCCCTCGATCCACCGCACGGGGCTACCGCTGGAATCGCGCACCAGGAGGAGCGCGCGAGGTGAGCTCTCCGCCGCCTCTTCGCGTAGCAGGTCGTAGCCGGGGAACGGAGCATCGTCGCCGGTTTCCCGCGCAGCGGCTTCGCGGTCGCGGCGCTGTTCGGCGGCGGTCTTGGGTACCTCACTCAGGAAGTAGGTGAAAGCCACGCCGAAGTCCGGGTTGGGAGTCTTGAAGCTGTCGCTGCCGAGCGTCGGCTGACCCTTCGCCTGGCCTGGCTCGTTGGGCACGTACCACCATGCGTCGCGCGGCTCGAAGAGCGCTGCGGCGTTCTCGAGTGCACCGTCGGCGACGCCCCGAAGCGGGGAGTAGTCGTCGAGCACGTAGAACCCGCGTCCGAACGTCGTGCCGACCACATCGTTGTCTCGGCGATGCAGCTTCAAGTCACGGAACGCGATCGTCGGCGCGCCGCCGAGGCGATGCCAGTTGGCGCCTCCGTTGACGCTTGTGTAGATGCCGTACTCGGCGGCGAGAAACAGAAGGTCTGCCGACTCGTGGTCCTGCTGGATCGCCCACACGATCGTGCCGTCCGGCAGATCACCCGAGATGCTCCGCCACGAGGCTCCGTGATCGTCGCTGGCGTAAACGTACGGACTGAAGTCCCCGATCTTGTGCGCGTCGGCCACTACGAAGACCCCAGCCGGATCGTGCTGGGAGGCCTCGACATCGTTGATGAACGATCGATCGGGTAGGCCTGGAAGCGGCGCGGTGTCCTGCCAGCTGCCTCCACCGGAGACAGTTGCCGAAACGACACCGTCGTCCGAGCCCGTGTAGATCACGCCTTCCTGGAGAGGCGATTCCGTGATCGCGGTGAGTGTTGCGTACTGTGACATCGCGCCGTTGTCGTAGAGCGAATCCACGCTCCACACCCGATCCATCAGCTCGAGCGTGTAGCGGTTGGTATTACGTGTGAGATCTTCGCTCACCGGCGTCCACGAGTCGCCACGGTTGTCGCTTCGCCACAGGCGCTGCGAACCGAAGTAGAGGCGGCTGCTCGAGTGAGGACTGATCAGGAGAGGTGCGTCCCAGTTGAAGCGCTCCGGTGCGTCTCCGGGCGCCGACTGCGGCTGGATGTCGACAACCTCGAAGCTGCGGCCGTCGACACGCTGCAGGTTGCCGACCTGCGTCTCCATGTACATCACCTTCGGATCATCGGGATCAAAGGCGACTCCGTAGCCGTCGGCACCCAGAGGAACGGTCCAGTCCTGGTTGCGAATGCCCTCTGTGTTCAGAGTGCGTGACGGCCCAAGCAGAGTGCCCAGATCCTGAGCGCCACCCAGGATGTTGTAGAAGGGCTCGCTGTTGTCGACTGCGAGTTTGTAGAACTGCGAGATCGGCATGTTCGGGAAGTGCCGCCACGTGGTGCCTTCATCGAAGGTCTCGTAGAGCCCCGCATCGGTACCAGCGAGGAGATGCTTGCCATCATCCGGGTCGATCCACAGGGCGTGGTTGTCACTGTGCTTCTCGCGACCGGTTCCGAGGAAGTCAAACGACTGCCCGCCGTCGCGGGAGACGTGGATGAACACATCCATCTGGTAGAGCAGTTGCGGATCCTCGGGCGAGGCCTCGATCTCCTGGTAGTAGTGCGGGCCGGTACCTCCGGATATGTATGAGCTTCGGCGCGTCCAGCTCTCGCCCTTGTCGGTCGAGATGTACAGGCCGCGCTCATCGCGATCGGCCTCGATCGTGGCGTAGACGACGTTCGAGTCCGCCGGCGTGACGGCGAGCCCGATCTTGCCCATGTCGCCGTCCGGCAATCCGCGATTGATGCGGCGCCAGTTCTCGCCACCGTCGGTTGACTTATAGATCCCCGAATCCGGGCCGCCTCCGAGCAGCGACCAGATGTGCCGGCGACGCTGGTAGGCGGCGGCATAGATCGTGTCCGGGTCAGTGGGATCGAACTCGATATCCGTGACGCCCGTGTCGGCGTTGATCTCGAGGACCGCGCGCCAGGTCTGCCCGCCGTCCGTGGTCTTGTAGACACCGCGTTCCCCGCCGCTCGACCACAGCGGGCCTTCTGCCGCGACGAGCACGGTGTTGGAGTCGCGCGGGTCGATCAGGATCTTGCCGATGTGTTCGGATGCCGGCAGTCCCATCACAGCCCAGGATCGTCCGCCATCGAGGCTGCGGTAGATTCCGGTGCCCCAGGCGACGTGACGGCCGCTGACGTTCTCGCCTGTGCCGACCCAGATCACGTCAGGGTTGTTCGGGTCGATTTCGACCGTGCCGATCGAGTAGGAGGGCTGGTCGTCGAATATCGGAGTCCAGATGATTCCGGCATTGGTGGTCTTCCACAGACCACCGGAGCCAACGGCTACGTACCAGGTGCTTCGATCCTCGGGGTGCACCTTGATGTCCGCGATCCGACCGCCCATGAGGGCCGGTCCGATAGCCCGCAACTGCATGGCGTTGACCGCGCCTGCCACGGTGGTGTCGGCCTCCTGGCCGGCAGCCGGGGCGACAGGCAGTACGAAGAGGAGCAGGAGTAGCAACACAACGGGTACGGAACGCTTCATCACACAGGCCTCGGATTCGGATCATGAACTGGATGCGCCCGGATTCTAGCGAGGCGCACAACCCACTGCACGGGGAAGGACACCGATCGCGCCCATTTTGCTGGTGTACCGTTCGAGCACAATCGCCAGAAACGTGGTGTGAGCGCGTGTCGAAATTCGACTTGATCGTCGTGGGCGGCGGAATCGCGGGGAGTGCCGCGGCGCTGCGAGCCGCGCAGTATGAACACATCAGAGTCGGCTGGTTGCTCGGCGACCGGATTACGACCAAGAGGTCGAGGTCGCAGTGGGTGGCGAACATCGACAACATGATCGGAATCCATGACGGGATCGTCCGGGCCAAGCTCGCGCGCTCGTTGCGGGGCGCGGAGTTCGCGGATGCGCGCTCCGCTCTGGCGGACGGTCACGAGCACATCGCCGCTCGCGACATTGTGCGCAACACGGTCGATCGCGTAAAAGAGAGCTACTCCGACCGCGTGACTCTGATCAAGAGTGCCGCCACCGAGGCGAGCGCCGCAGACGGCGGCTTTGTTTTACGGGCCGAGGAGGAGGAGTACCGCGCTCGTTTCGTGGTTCTTGCCACGGGCGTGATGGACAGACAGCCGCTGATCAATCGCGACGAAGGAGGTGAGGCGATTGCCGATGCCTCTTGGATCTTCCCGTATGCCAACCGCGAGACGGTGCTGTATTGCATCCGATGTGAGGGACATCTCACCTCCGGAATCCCGACCGCGGTGCTCGGTCACGGCGAAGGAGCGGCGCAGCTCGCCATGATGCTGCACGAGCGCTACCAGTCGGCGTGCTCCGTTCTCACGAACGGTGAGGCGGCCAGCTGGAGCGACGATTCTTCACGTCTTCTTCAGGCTTACGGAATCGCCGTCCGTCCCGAGCCGATCACCGGAGTCGATGGCGCCAAGGGCGACCTACAGGCCTTCGTGCTCGAAGGCGGAGCGAGGATCGAGGTTCGATTCGGCCTCGTCGCGCTCGGCTTGCATCGTGTCTACAACGATCTGGCACGCCAACTTGGCGCAGAGCTTGCTGACCCTGGCGCGCCGGTCGACGAGCGGCACGTCCTGATCGACGCACGCGGCGCCACCACCACGCCGGGTCTGTTCGCCGTGGGTGACATGGTGAAACGCGCCGACGAGCCAGTGATGAAGCAGATCTACACCGCCCAGGAATATGCGGTGCGCGCGATCGACGCCATCGACGCGCAGATCCGCACGGACAGGCGACGCGTCACGCTCGCCGAACTAGGTGGAGCTGAGTAAGCGCGCGACCTCTTCGCGGATTGCCGGTACCGCTTCGGCCTCGAACCATGGATTGGCAGCGAGCCAGCGATTGTTGCGAGGGCTCGGGTGCGGCAGAACAAGTGACTCCGGGAACCGCGATCGCCAATCGCGTGCGGCGGCCGTGAGTCTTTCGGATCGGTTGGTTCGCCAATACGCCTCGAACGCATAGCGACCGACCAACAGCGTCATCGCACGGTTTGGTAGCAACTCGATGATTCGGCTGTGCCATGCATCGGCGCACTCTGGCCGCGGTGCGAGGTCACCTCGGGGGCCCGTGCCCGGGAAACAGAATCCCATCGGGAGAAGACCTACCTCGGGTCTCGAATAGAACTCGTTCCGCGTGATGCCCAGCCAGGAGCGGAGCCGGTCGCCGCTCTTGTCATCCCAAGGCGTGCTACGCAGGTGAGCAACCCGCCCGGGAGCTTGACCGATCACCAGAATCCGCACGTCCGCCGAGACCTTGAAGAGCGGGTTGGGCCCAAGCGGCAGATTCGGTACGCACAAGTCGCAGCGCCTGGCCTCTTCCACGATCGCGTCCAGGTTGGTCTGTTCGAGCGGAGTAGGTTGGGTCATTTGACGTTCATATGGCGGCGCTGGATTTGCGAAGTGTTGTGTCCCATGAACCGAAAGCGACCGGACACGGCGCAGGCCCGTGTCCGGATCGGCCCTCGGTGGATGCCTAGCTTGCCGTGGCGACAGGCGCGTACGGCACCTTAGCGACGACGGACGTTCCAAGGATTGCGAGAGCCAGGCCCGCGTGGAGGTAGTTGTCGAGACTATTGATGTGGATCAAACCAAGCAGCAGGCCGCGGTCCATGCCACCCAGCGTAACGAAACCGAGAACTGCGACCAGCAGATACACCACGGCAAATGCTCGCATGAAGTTCAGCGACCAACGATCGCCGAGCCGCGCGACGACCGCGAATCCGACAGCGGTCGCGAGGTGCACGAGGTTGTGCGGTGCGTTGGTTTCGAACATGCCCGTCGCTCCGACCAACGGGTTGGGCAGAAAGCCCAGGACGCCGGGCGCGAGAAATAGTAGAGACAGCGCCCAGGCGGCCCTGACCGGTGTGAGGTGGTTCGAGTGCATCGCGTCTTCTCCGAGAGTGCTTGTCGCGAGGTGTATCCTCGCGTTCATTGGTTAGTTTGCTACTCTCTGTTCGTACGTCTCATGCTCAAGAATGCAAAGTTCTTGCTCGATCGTGCGTTGACAAGTACTAGCACTTAAATCTCGTAGGTGATTCCGCCGTGCACGTGCTGACGGATGTGATCGACTCGTTGCGGCTGCGAGGGAGCCTGTACTTCGGGACGGATTTCACGGCTCCCTGGGGCGTCGACGTACCCGAGGACACGAACGTCTGTCGATTCCATGTCGTAACCCAGGGACGCTGCTGGCTCACCGTCCCGAGCACCGGCGAGGTGCGATTGCTGTCGCAGGGTGACCTCGCGCTGGTCCCGCACGGCAATGGCCACCTTCTACAGGAAGATCCGGCGACGCCCGCCGTGGGGCTTGGCGATGTTCTGGAATCGGCCGATCCTGGCCCCGCTGCGCCGTTGGTCTGGGGCGGCGGTGGCGAACGGACTCGCATGGTTTGTGGCTACTTCGCGTTTGACCGCGGCGCGGCTCATCCGCTGCTGGACGGCTTGCCGAGCATCGTGCATGTTCCCGCATCGCCCGACTACGACTTCGCCTGGATCGATCAACTCGTGCGGTTCATCGCCGCCGAGACCAGCGCGGGGCGTCCCGGCAGTCTCGCAACGGTCCGACGCCTGTCCGAGATCCTGTTCGTTCAATGCGTTCGCTATCAAGCGGAACACGGGGCCACTGAAGTGCCGTTTCTGCGAACGTTGTTCGAGCCCGGACTTGGCGACGCCATGCGTGCGATGCACGCGCAACCTGCAGCGGCCTGGACACTGGCTTCGTTGGCTCGGCAGGCTGGCATGTCGCGCACAACGTTCGCCGCGAGATTCTCGAGATCGTTCGGTGCGACGGCTATCGAGTACCTCACCTCCCACCGCATGGACGTCGCCAGGCGACTTCTGGGGGCAGGAGCACCCGCGAAGGAGGTTGCGCAGCGAGTTGGCTACGAGTCCGAGGCCGCGTTTAGCCGACGATTCAAGTCGGTCGTCGGCATGGGGCCTGGAGCGTATCGACGAAGAGTCAGCTCTTTGGCGGCACACACAGCGTAGGGAGCGTCGGTCTCCTAGAATTCTGTCGGAGCCGGGCACTAGCTCATCGTGCCGCGGGTGCTTTTCCGCATTACGTTCAGCCTGGGGGTAGGACATGAATCGGTTGCCACGAATCTCGCTTCTGCTGGCACTCGTCCTGGTGGCGGTTCCACTGACAGCCCAGGATACGGGTTCCGCGGCGGGCCATTGGCGCGGTGTCGTGAAGGTGTCGGCGGCAGCCCCGAACGCGGTGGACATCGAGTTCGACGTCGATCTCGAAGACAGCGAAACGGGTTGGACCGGAGATATCTCGATTCCGGCTCAGGGGCTTTCAAACTACGCGCTCGCCGACGTCATGGTCGACGGCGATGCCGTGTCGTTCCGCATGCCGGATGTGCCGGGCGACCCGGTGTTCCAGGGCAGCCGTTTCGAAGACAAGATCACGGGCGAGTTCACTCAAGGCGGACAGATCTTCGCCTTCTCCATGACCCGCGGCGCCGACATGGCGGAGCAGGCGCGTGACGCCCTGGAGGGAATCGACCCGATCATCGAGAAAGCGCTTGAGGACTTCGGTGTGCCGGGCCTGAGCATCGCCGTGGTCGCGGACGATCAGCTCGTGTTCGCGAAGGGCTATGGCCAGCGCGACGTTGAGAACGGGCTGCCCGCGACGGAGAACACGCTCTTCGCGATTGGCTCCACTTCGAAGGCGTTCACCGCGTTCGTGCTGGCACTCCTCGTCGATGAGGGGCAGCTCGCCTGGGATGACCCGGTGATTGAGCACATGCCTGACTTCAGGTTGCAGGACGATTACGCCACCCAGCACCTGACGGTGAAGGACCTCTTGATTCACAGCAGCGGGCTCCCGCGCCATGACCTGGCCTGGTACGGCGCCAATGCCACCCGTGAGGAGATCTTCGCGCGACTCGCTCACCTCGAGCCCACGGCCGAGTTTCGCGAGACGTGGCAGTACCAGAACATCATGTTCATGACCGCAGGCCTCCTGGCCGAACGCGTGACGGGCAAGACCTGGGAACAACTCGTGCAGGAGCGCATCTTCAATCCGCTCGAGATGAGTCGTGCCAACTTCTCGGTCGAGAACTCGAAAGCGGACGACGATCATGCGCTGCCATACCGGCTCGCGGAGGGCGAAGCCACGCTCGTTCCGTTCCGCAACATCGATGCCGTTGGCCCAGCGGGTTCGATCAACTCCTCGGTCGCAGAGATGACGCAGTGGATGCGCTTGCACCTCGGGGGTGGCGAGATCAATGGCCAGCGACTCATCGAGGAATCGACCATGCAGGCCATGCATACGCCTGCGATGGTGGTCGGCGGCTACCCAGGCGGCCGCAACGTGTTCGGCATGGGCTACGGCATGGGCTGGATGGTGGAGGCTCAGCGCGGACACTTCGTGGTGCAGCACGGCGGTGGCATCGACGGGTTCATCTCCTGGGTCGCTCTGCTTCCGAAGGACAATTTCGGAGTCGTGGTCTACACGAACGCGGATGGCCTCAACCCGGTGCCTACGGCGGTTGGCCGCACCGTGATCGATCGAATCCTCGGACTCGACGACGCGGGCTACCTGGACCAGGCTCTCGCGGCGGTGAACCCGGACGACGAGGATGAAGGTGAGGAGGAGGACGGCGAGGAATCCGAAGATGAGGACGCGGGTCGCGTCCCGGACACGATGCCGTCACACGGACTGGGCGCCTACACGGGCGAGTTCGGTAACGCCGGGTACAGCGACGTCTCGGTCACGCTCCAGGAAGACGTGCTCCACGTCGACTACAACGGGCTCGGCGGCGCCCTCAGCCATTGGCACTTCGACACATTTGTCGTCGACGACGATGACGCCACGCTCGACGGCACGAAGTTCCAGTTCCGCATGGATAGCCTCGGCGCGATCACCGAGGTACTCGTGGCTATCGAGCCGACGCTTTCGGCGCGGGTGTTCACCCGCCTGCCCGAAGATCGGCTCGCCGATCCGGTGTTTCTCGAGCGCTTCACCGGGACCTACGCGCTCGACCCTCAGGAGATCGTTGTCGAGCTCCGCGGCACCACGCTCTTTGGAACCGTCACCGGTCAGCCCACCTTTGAGCTGGTGCCGGTTTCCGGCACTTCTTTCAGCATCAAGGAGGCCGCTGGATTCACCGTGGAGTTCCTCATGGAGGATGACGGCACGGTTCCGACGGCCCGGTTCCATCAGCCGAACGGAGTGTTTGACGCGCACCGCCAGGCGGAGGATAGCGAGCAATAGTGACGGGCTATACGCGCCGCAGGGTGCTGCGTGACGGGGCGCTCGGAGCGACCGGTTTGCTTGCGGCGCGATCCGTGGTGACCGCGGCGCCAGTACAGTCGCCCCGCGTGATCGTGCTGGGCGCAGGTCTCGCCGGCCTCGCAGCGGCGCGGGAACTCGTAGCCGCCGGTCACGATGTCGTCGTTCTCGAAGCGCGCAGCCGAGCCGGGGGGCGGGTTCGCACGCTGCGGCAGCCCTTCGCCGACGGATTGCATGCCGAAGCTGGTGGCATGGTGTTCGTTTCCTCCGACGTCCATGCCAACCGGTACATCGACGCGCTCGGGCTGGAACGAGCCGCATTGGCCCCGAGCAGTGGCCGGCAGCTGTACCACCTGGCCGGACATCGATTCGTCGTCGAGGAAGGGGAAGCCACGTCGTGGCCGCTGGAACTGACCGATGATGAAATAGCACTGGGTCCCTGGGGCATCCAGCAGCGTTACATCGTGGATCGACTCCCGGCCAGTATCGTGCGGCCGGATCGTTGGCAGGACGCATCCTTGGCGGCCCTCGACAACACAACCCTGGCGGATTTCATGCGATCCGGCGGTGCCTCCGAAGGCGCCGTGCAGTTGATGCGGTATTGGCTGTGGTTTGGGGCGGCGATAGATACAGCCTCGATGCAGTCAGTCGCTATGGCCGACTACGCCTGGGCGGTCACGGGCGCCGCGCCGTTCGTGCTGCGCGATGGCAACGACGCCCTCCCGCTTGCGCTGGCTCGTGAACTCGGCCAGCGCATTCACTACGGAGTCGAAGTTGAGGCCGTGCATCACGTGGGAGATCGTGTCCGCGTTGCTACGCGGCAGGCGAACGTGAGCCGCGTGTTCGAGGCGGATCACATCGTCTGTACGTTGCCGGCGCCCGTCCTGCGCGACATCGAGTTCGCGCCGGCGCTGCCTTCGCCGCAAGCGCGGGCACTGTCCGAGTTGAGCACCATGCACGTGACGCGGACCTTCGTGCAGATGCGACGGGCTTTCTGGCTCGATGAAGGCGTGACGGGTTCCGCGCACACGGACTTGCCGATCGGGCAGGTGGAAACGCACCCGAAGGCCGCGGCGAACGCGGCGCACTCCCGCGTCATTCTCGAAAGCCACGTCCGTGGTGCCGGCGCAGAAGATCTCGCCATGCTGCCCGAGAGCGAGATTGTCGAGCGAACACTGGCTGGGCTCGAGAAGGTCCACCCCGGCATCGGGGGGCAATTTGAGGGCAGCGTCACCAAGTGCTGGTCGCGGGACCCCTACGCGCGTGCGGGCTTTTCCATGCCCGCACCAGGGCAAGTGCAACGGCTGCTCCCGACGCTGCGTGAGTCACACGGTCGTGTGTACTTCGCGGGAGAACACACGTCGGCGACCCGCGCCACGATGGTGGGCGCGCTGCGGTCCGGTGTCCGGGCAGCTGGAGAAGTTGCAACGGCACTGGCAACCCAATACCCGGCATGATGCACTCATGCCTAGATACCCAAACCTACTAGGGCGGAGAGACGGGGCCATGAAGCGAATCGTTGTGCTCGGATTGACGCTCACGCTGTTTGTCGGCGGGAGTTTGCCTTCCGCGACCGCCCAGAGTCCTACGACTTCCGAGGCCGCGCTCGAGAATCTCGCGTGGCTGGAAGGGGCCTGGGATCGTGAGACCCGCCGGGGCACCACGACCGAAACCTGGACCCGGCTCGGCGGAGGCAACTACAGCGGTGACGCGACTGCCACGCCCCGCGATGGCGGCGCCGCGCGTGTCGTTGAACGTCTCCAGATCGCGCTCATCTCAGACGAGGTCGTCTACATCGCGGAGCCGATCAACCAGTCGCGGACAGAGTTCAAGCTGACCTCCTGGACCGAGTCGGAGTTCGTCTTTGAAAACCCCGAGCACGACTTCCCGCAGAAGATCGTCTATCTGCGCACCGGCGAGAGCACTTTCACAGCAACGATCTCCGGGCCCGACGCCAATGGCGACACCCAGGAGATCGACTTCCCGTTCACCCGCCGAGGAGAAGACTAGCTGGCCGAGCAGCTCGCGCCGCCGAGTACGCAGAACTTGGCACAGTGGACGTGGTTCAGCGGCACTGCTGAGCGTGCCTCGGCCAGAGTCGATCCGAGTTCGAAGAGCGGGTCGTAGGGGAGCAGCGTGCATGCCAGAACCGCCGGCTCGGCGGCTCCGTTCCTTTTGACGATCATGCGGCTCGACGCGCACATCATGTCGCCGGGATTGACGCCCAGTATCCCCCAGCAATCCGTCGTGATCTCCGGAACGTCGGCGTGGGGGTCCATTTCCGGGAAGATGACGAGCTGGGCCGAACTGTCAGCGTCGATCGGAAACTCTTCCGCAGCAAAGACGTTCGCGTAGCCCGCGCGCGCGATCGCCTCCTCTTCACCCCAACAACTACGCCCGGCGACCGTGACATGGAACCCCCGGCTCGCCAGCCAGCGCGTCCCGGCGATGGCCTCCTGCCACGAGCCCGCGCCGCGCTCGCGGTCGTGAAGTTCCTCGGTGTGGTGGTCCAGGCTCACGCGCATGGTGAGTCGTTTCCCATGTCGCGCCAGGAGTTCTTGCAACAGCTCTTGGACAGCCGGTCGCATCATGGGCCGCATTGCGTTGGTCAGCACCAGCACCTCGTAGCCTCTTTCCAGAGTCGCGGCGAGCATCGCGCAGAAATCTGGATTGAGAAACGGTTCGCCGCCGGTGAACCCGATCTCGCGGGCGTCGAGCTCTAGTGCGTCGATCTCATCGAGGTAGCGCTCCACCTCGGCCAACGAAAGGTAGGCCAGCCGATCGTTGCTCGGGCTCGACTCGATGTAGCAGTTGACGCACTCGATGTTGCACAGCGTGCCCGTGTTGAACCAGAGGGTGTCCAGTCGATCGAATTGGACCGTCGCGCGCTCCTCGCCTTTGGCCGTGATTCTCGGATCGGCGAACTTTGGTACCTGTGCGACCGGAGACATCAGCCGGAGCCACCCGGTTCGCAGCAAGGCGCAGCGTCCGTGGTCGCGTCGTAGTGCTGCCCCTTGGTTTCGCGCGGATGGCGCAGGCGGGCACGGCCACAGTCGAACAATCCGGCGTCCTCCAGGGGGATTTCTTCCCGTGGCGCGATGCGCTCGAAGTGGCCCTCGTAGGGTGCAGCTCCGTAGATCTGGTACGTCTTGTCGCACACTGCGTATCGCTCTCCGCGCGTCATGCGGTGGCCGTCGTCGTCGACGACTTCCTTGAAGGGGCCTCGATAGATCACGGCCTGATTCCTCTCGAAGCAGGCTCCTTCCTTGCCCTTGAACGCCTCGATCGTAACGGAACGGAACTCGAATCCATCCACGGTTTGCCAGGGCTCAGCCTGGCGCTCGACCACGTGGATGCCGTAGAAGCCGGTCTCTTCGAACGCCTCCAGAAAACCCGTTTCCGTGAACGCGCCTGAGATGCACCCGCTCCAGAGTTCCGGATCCTGCTGCATCTCCACGGGGATCTCCTCGTCCGAAACGATATCGGAGATCACAGCGCGGCCTCCACGGCGCAGCACACGGTGGATCTCGCCAAAGAGCTGCTCCCTAGACTCCACGTCCACCAGGTTGAGTACGCAATTGGACACAACAACGTCCACGGATGCGGAGTCGACGAGCGGACTGGTCATGCGCAGTTCGTTGGCACGCTTCTCGGCCAAGAGCAGATCCTCATAGCTATGAACTCGAAGATCGTTGACCTCTGCGTCCACGCGATCCAGATCGAGCGCGAGGTCCTGAATTCGCCCACGCCTGAACTCGACATTGTCGTAGCCGAGTCTGTCGGCAACGATGGGCGCGTTTCGGTTGGCGACCTCGAGCATCTCGGGAGTCATATCTACACCGATCACGCGACCTTCGGCGCCGACAACCTGCGCTGCAATGAAGCAGATCTTGCCGGTGCCGCTGCCCAGGTCGAGCACGGTCTCGCCTTGATTCAAGTAGCGCGCCGGGTTGCCGCAGCCGTAGTCGCGTTCGATCACCTCACGCGGAATGACCTTCAGGTACTCCGGCTCGTAGTCGGTGGGGCAGTACAACTTGGCCTGGCGGGCCTGAGCGCCGTCGGCGTAGCGGTCACGAACGGCAGTTTCGACGTCAATCTGAGGCACGGTGATCCTCACGAGCAAAAGGGGTCGGACGGTTCGTCTTTCCTTTGCTCGCTGCGGACGTCGGCTACAGCGTCGGGATTACCCGCTGCGAGACGGCTTACACCTATCGACGGTCGCCGATCTCGTACTCGTGGGGAGGTTCGGCCCCCATGAGGTGCTCCACGAAGTAGTCCCAACGACGCCGCATCATGTAAGGCTCGCTCGAGAACCCGTGGCCGCGGTTGGGAAACAGGATCAGATCGAAGTCCTTGTTCGCCGCGATCAGCGCGTCCACTACAAGAAGTGTCGAGTAGAACGGCACGTTGGTGTCCATGGTGCCGTGTGCCAGTAGAAGTTTGCCTTCAAGCTGGTTGGCGTACGTCTGATTCGCCTGGCTGTCGTAGTTCGTGCCGCGATCGGGGTCGCGGGTGAGGAGCCCCTGCCACTTCTCGCCCCAGTCATCCTCGTACACGCGATTGTCGTGGTTGCCGGCTTGCGACACGCCCACCTTGAAGAAGTCGGCGTGGCGGAACAAGGCACCTGCTGTCGCGTAGCCGCCACCGGAGTGGCCCCAGATGCCGGCGCGGTCGAGGTCGATGAACGGATATTGCTCGGCCAGTTCACGCATCCCGGCGATCTGGTCGGGCAACGTGTTGTCACCCATGTCGCCGTAGTAGGTCTCGTGGAAAGACTTCGAGCGCCACGGGGTTCCCATGCCATCGAGCTTGATCACAACGAACCCGAGCTCGGCCATTGCCTGAGCGTCACCGCGTGCCGCCTGGAAGCTCCGACTTCCGACGCTGCCAGCCTGCGGTCCAGGGTAGATGTTGTTGATGATCGGGTACTTGCGGTTCGGCTCCAGGTTCGTGGGCGTGAACATGAGCCCGTATAGATCTGTGGTGCCATCGCGGCCCTTCACCGTGAATGGCGTTGGCGGCTTCCACCCGGTGGCCTCCAGCGCAGAGACGTCGGCGGTTTCGAGCTCGGCGATCAGCTCGCCCTCAGCGTTGCGCAGCACCGCTACCGGCGGCGTGTCGGGCGTGGAGAAGCTGTCCACGAAATAGTCGCCGGCGGGCGAGAGCGAAACCGAGTGATTCGCATCCTCAGGTGTGAGGAGGGTCATTCCGCTGCCGTCGAAGTTGATCCGATACAGGTGCTGGAAGTACGGATCGCGACCTTCCTCGAAGCCAACTCCGGTGAAGTAGATCACTCGATCGGCTTCGTCCACGCGCACGATGTTGCCGACGTTGCCTGTGCCGGTCGTGATCTGGTGCTTCAGGTCGCCGGTCGAGAGGTCGTAGAGATACAGATGACCCCAGTCGTCGCGCTGCGAATACCAGATGAACTCGTCGCTGCCAGGCAGGTAACGCCAGTTCACACCGCCGTTGCCGGCCTCGAAGAAGGTCTCGACGCGCTCGTGCAGCAGCGTGCGAACCTCGCCCGTTCGTATGTCGGCCAGCCTCAACCACGTGTCTTTGTGGTCGCGCGAGGTGGACGCGAATGCGACGTCCGAGGAGTCCGGATTCCACTGCACGTCCATCCACGCACGACCGCAGGCAATGTCGTCGCATGTGGTGGATCGATGTTGGTCAGCCTGCATGAGCAGGCGCACCACCTCGCCGTTGTCGATGTCGATCACCACACGCTCAACCATGCTGATGATCGCGTCACCGGGGAGCGGATACTTCCAGGCCTCCAGGCGCGGGTGTCCGACTCGCGTATCTGCGAGGTACATCTCGCCGACGCCGCGCTGGTCCTGCTGATACGTGTAGATCTTCTTGGAGTCGGGCGACCATTTGATGATCGGGCGGTCCGACTTCTTCCACCCCGCGTTGTCGGTGGCATAGCCGTAGTCGAGGATGCCGTCGCGCGTGGTGGGCCGTTCCTCGCCGGTCGACAGCTCGCGCACCCAGAGGTTGTGGTCACGGACGAAGGCCACCTGGCGGCCGTCAGGCGAGGGCATTTCCACGCGTGATGCGGAGGCTTCGTCGTCGAGTCGTTCCGCACAACGGTAACTGTCCAGGTTGCATGCCCACCCGGCGTCATCCGCCTCGACGAAGATGGTCCGTCCGTCGTAGGCGAATTCGAGGGTGCTGAAGGGGAGCGCGTTTCCGGTGTAGCGAGAGCCGGTTGCCGTCGACAACCCTGCCGCGATGCGGAGGTGGTCGAAGGCCGGGCGGCGCTCGCCGGTTGCGGGGTTCACCAGTATGAATTCGCTCCCCGCCGGTGTGGTGATTCGGTACCAGAATCGCTGGTCGCGTAGCCACGTCGGGCGGACGCCGGCCCGGTGGACCAGGGCGTTCGTCGTGCCACGGAGAAAGCTCTCAGCGTGCGCGTAGTCATCCGCGGTTAGCGCGCCGCCGCTGTCCTGTGCGGTCGCGGTGGAGACCGCAGGCAGGAGGAGAAGAAGGGCGATCGCGACAACTGGCAGGCGGCGGGGTAGGCGCATCGGAAGACTCCTTCGGAATCCGGCGGCGGACGTCGAACGGCGGGCGGCCTCTTGCCGGGGCGCCTCTCCTGCCTACGGTACACTGCCGCGGCGCCCGTTTCGGACGACTCCATTCCCGCGCATCGCCAAGGAGCGGACTCATGCCACGTCCCGTCACTTTGTTCACCGGTCAGTGGGCAGACATGCCTCTTCGAGACCTGGCAGCAAGGGCAGCTCAATGGGGCTTCGACGGCCTCGAGTTGGCCTGCTGGGGCGACCACTTCGACGTGGATGCGGCGCTCACCGACGCAGCCTATCTGGATGAGAAGCGCGAACTTCTGGCGGCGCATGGGCTCGCCTGCCACGCCATCAGCACCCATCTCGTGGGGCAGTGTGTTTGCGACCCGATTGATGACCGACACAAGGCCATCGTTCCCGAGCCGGTCTGGGGCGGCGGCGACCCCGAAGGTGTTCGTCAGCGAGCGGCGGCTGAGGTAGCACGCACCGCCGAAGCTGCAGCGCGATTCGGCGTGGACGTTGTGAATGGATTCACGGGCAGCAGCGTGTGGCACAAGCTCTATTTTTTTCCGCCAACTTCGCAAGCGGAGATGGACGCGGGCTTCGGCGACTTCGCGGAGCGTTGGACACCGATCCTGGATGCCTTCGCGACCAACCGCGTGCGGTTTGCCCTCGAAGTGCATCCCACCGAGATCGCCTATGACATCTACACGGCGCGCAGGGCGCTCGACGCGCTCGAAAACCATCCCGCGTTCGGCTTCAACTTCGACCCGAGTCATCTGGTGCATCAGTTCGTCGAGCCCACGATGTTTCTGGACGAGTTTCCCGATCGGATCTTCCACGTCCATGTGAAGGATGCGCGGGTACAACTGGACGGTCGCGCGAGCATCCTCGGATCGCATCTGGACTTCGGTGACCATCGCCGCGGATGGGACTTCGTTTCCCCTGGACGCGGCGACGTTGAATGGGATCCGATCATTCGGCGCCTCAATCGCATCGGCTACACGGGCCCGCTCTCGATCGAGTGGGAAGACTCGGGCATGGATCGCGAGTGGGGCGCGCAGGAGGCGCTCGAGATGGTGCGCGCGCAGGATTTCGATCCGTCGGACGTGGCATTCGATGCGGCCTTCGGAGACGGAGAATGAGCGACCAGGCCTTCACCGCTATGGCCGGCGATCACGCTGCCGGTGACATCCCGACGGTCGGCGTGGGAATGCTCGGGTACGCGTTCATGGGGAAGGCGCATTCGAACGCATTCCGGACTTTGCCCTACATGGTCTATCCACCGCCGGCTGTGCCGGTGTTGGCGGCGATTTGCGGCCGCAACGAGTCGGCGGTGCAGGGCGCCGCTGCGCGCTTCGGGTACTCCCGCGCCTATACCGATTGGCGCGACATGATCGCTGATGACAGCGTGCAACTGTTCGACAACGGCGGTCCCAATGATGCCCATGCGGCGCCGTGCATTGCGGCGGCCGAGGCCGGCAAGCACGTGCTCTGCGAGAAGCCGCTCGGGCGCACCGCGGAAGAGTCGCGCGCCATGCTGGATGCCGTTGACGCTGCTGGTGTGAAGCACATGGTCGCGTTCAACTACCGCTTCGTGCCGGCAATCCGCCAGATTCGGGAGCTGATCGACAGCGGCAAGCTAGGTCGCATCTATCACTTTCGGGCCGCGTATCTCCAAGAGTGGATCATGCCGCACTACGGCACTCCTGCGATCTGGCGCTTGAACAAGAGCGAAGCCGGGAGCGGCGCGCTGGGCGACCTCGGTGCGCACATCATCGACCTCGCGCACTACCTCGTTGGCGATATCGCCCACGTGGGCGCGATGACGCAGACGTTCATCAAGGAACGGCCCCTGCCGGACGGCTCAGGGGTGGCGACGGTCGACGTCGACGATGCCTTTGCGGCGAGTGTTCAGTTCACCAACGGAGCGCTCGGCACACTCGAGGCAACGCGCTACGCGGCGGGCCGCAAGAACCATCAAGTCATCGAGATCAACGCCGAGCACGGCTCAGTCCGCTTCAATCTCGAGCGCCTGAACGAACTCGAAGTGTTCTGGGTTGGTGAAGAGCCGGAGTCGACACAGGGCTTTCATCAAGCGCTGATGACAGAGGCGCACCATCCGTTCCTGGAGCACTGGTGGCCGCATGGTCACATCATCGGCTGGGAGCACACGTTCGTACACGAGGTGGCACATCTGCTCGAAGCCATCGTGAACGACACGGAGGTGGCGCCGCACGGCGCGACGTTCCTCGACGGCTATCGCGCAGCCGTGATCTGCGACGGCGGTGGAGGAGTCGTCGGCAACCCGCAGGATCGTGGACATCGTCTACTAGTCTCCCGATGGTCGAGGGTTCGACGGGGCTGTAGTCGAGGGGCTGTTATTGATTAGTATCGTGTTGCGATATATCGTGTCGCGATACTTCAAGCATCACCATCTGATCCGCGACTCCCGATGAACCTGTGAACCGACCGCTCGCCTCCGCACATCGTGTGCTTCGCCGTATCCTCCTCGGTGGATTCACCCTGCGCCACAACCGCGAAATGGATGAACTGATCCAGGCGCGGCTCCGCTCGGCGGGTCGTCGCGGCGCGGCGATCGTGTGGTTGCGCGAGTTCGCGGACCTGTTCCGGGTGGCGGCCGCTAGCGTCCCGGCGAGATGGCCCAGCTTCTCGTGGATCGACGTCAAGCTAGGGATTCGACTCGTCTGGCAGCAACCCGTGCTCACCGCCGTGGCGGTATTCGCGCTCGGTGTGGGGATCCCGGTCGGGCTGGCGCCGTGGCAATTCGTGACGGCCATCGAATCTCCGCTGCCTGTGGAGGAAGGTGACCGGGTGCGAACATTGCGGTACTGGGACGCGGCAAGCTCGCGTCGTTCCTTGCCGCGGCCGTACGATTATGTTCGATGGCAGGATGAACTGACTTCCTTTGCCGAGCTTGGCGCGGCACTCATGACTTCTGACAACGTCGACGGCGGGGTTGTTGACCCTGTTCCCGGCGCCCGGGTAACGGCCTCCACGTTCGAACTCCTCCGCGTACCGCCTTTGCTCGGCCGGACGCTGGACCGCGGAGACGAGCAGGCCGGTGCGGAGCCTGTTGTCGTGATTGGCTACAGCCTCTGGCGCTCGAGACTTGGCGCAGATCCCGCCGCCGTGGGCCAGTCCATTCGTCTCAACGGGATCGAGCACACCGTTGTCGGCGTGATGCCAGCCGGGTTCCGATTCCCAATTCGACACGAACTCTGGCGCCCGCTTCTTCTGCCTGCGTCGACGCAGCCGGGAGAAGGCGGGCAGCTACTGGTCTACGGCAGGCTCGCTAGCGGAATCCAGGAGGAAGCTGCGAACGTCGAACTTGAAGGGACGCTGGCGCGGTATATCGCCGATTTTCCGGCCGCGTACGAGGGCCTCAGGGCGGAGGTGCTCCCGACAGCCCATATGGGCGTGGGAATGGATCGTGGCGGGCTGCGGACGACGCCGGAATTCGCCCTGGCTCAGTCCGTGGCGATCATCCTCTTGTTCGTCGCGTGCGCGAATGTGGGCATGCTCGTCTTCGCGCGTACCTCCGCGAGAGCACTGGAACTCTCAGTCCGGTCGGCGCTCGGGGCGAGCCGGTCGCGCATCGTATTGCAGGTGTTCACCGAGTCTCTCGTGCTCGCCGGGATCGCCACGGCCGGTGGCCTTGTACTGATCGACTGGGTGCCGGCTCGCTTACTTGACGTCGCCAACATCACCCCGTTGTTGCCGTATTGGGTCGATCCAGGATTGACTCCGACCGCCGCGGGAATCGCGCTTGTCCTCGCGATTCTGAGTGCAGTCGTGGCGGGCGCGATACCAGCCCTTCGGCTGACACGGCCGAATATCAGAGCTGGACTGGACGGCGGCAATCAGCGCCGGATTGGCGGGTGGACTGGATGGTTGATCGTGGGGGACGTAGCGTGCGCCGTCGTCGTGGTCGCGCTGGCCCTTGCGATCGGGCACATGGTTGTAGACGTTGCGCGATCGACGGATGGCGTCGGGATTGACGCAACCGAGTACCTGGCTGTCGAAGTGAGGTTCCCTACGGCCACAAGTTCTGGGGAGTCCAATCTCGACTCGACGGCACCCGCTCTTCTGGATCGTTTGCGCGCGGAGCCAGGAGTTGGCGGTGTCGCTGCGGCCAGCGCACTGCCACGGATGGACCATCCGCGGCGCAGCGTTGAGGTCGAGGGTGGATCGCCCGCCCCCCTCGGCGATCGTCGCGTACGGCTCGCGGTCGTGGATGTCCACTATTTCGGCGAGCTGCGACGGTCCATTCTGGCTGGGCGCGACTTCCAGCCCAGCGACTTGTCCGACGGCGTCACCAGCGTGATCGTGAACACCAACTTCGTCGATCAGGTGCTCGCGGGTGGCGATCCGATTGGGCGCCGGATCCGACTCCGGGCGAGCAGTTCAGCGCCGCCGACGTCCTGGCATGAGGTCGTGGGTGTTGTGGGTCATCTGGGGATGCATGTGCTCCAGCCTGATGAGGACGCGGGTGTGTACCTTCCCGCGGCACCGGGCGCGATCCAACCGCTGCGCATCGCGATTGACGTTGGCCCGGATCCGGGAGCCTTCACGCCGCGTCTCCGCGCACTCACCATGGGAATCGATCCCGCAGCGGCACTGCGGAACCCCAGGCCGCTCAGCGAGATCTATGAAGGGGACTGGTACGTAATGGGCGGAACAGCGCTGGGCGGAGGGCTGCTCGTCCTGATTCTGCTAGCGCTCGCTACGTCCAGTCTCTACGCGATCATGTCTTTCAGCGTCGCGCGACGAACGTCCGAGATCGGCATTCGCAAGGCGCTCGGCGCGGGGAAGCGGAGTATTGCGCTCACTGTGTCTCGTCAGGCTCTCACGCAAGTGCTGGTGGGCGTGACGATCGGTCTACCAGGAGCAGCGGCGGTGTTCGTTGCGGTGGTCGACGCGAGCGCGTTGCCTGCTTGGTGGACACTTGCCGGTCCTCTGTCGATCGGGGTCGCGACAACGGTAGTGGTCGCCGTAGTCGCATGTCTCAAACCGACACTGAAGGCGCTGCATATCGCGCCAACGGAAGCGCTGCGGGCGGAGTAGCGGCGCAGCGAGACAGCCGGGGTTACCGGGAAGCAGCACTGCGGGATTCCTCGCCGATCGGGCGAACTGAAGGTGAAAGTTCGGCGGCTTCAGGGCGAAAAATACCCGGTTCGCGAGGCGCGCGTCCGGGCTTTCTTAGCAACGAATTAGAGAATTCTACGACAAATCGAACTCGAATGTCAAGTCACTTCTGGCGCGCAAAAGTCACTCTTGCCCGGCCGTGCGTAAATTAATTTCGGTTAGATCACTTTTCTCGAGCGTCCTCTTCGCCAGAAATGCCGTTTTCACCTCGATCGGGTGATCGCGAGCGTGCCAGGGCAGAGCAGGTACTCTGCTGGGATGAAAGTGCTTCTGATCTCGACGTACGAACTCGGACGACAGCCGTTCGCTGTCGGGCTGGCGGCCGCGCTCATTGAGGGGCGGGGAGGCGAGGCTCGCTGTCTGGATCTGTCGGTGGACACTCTCGACGACGAGGAAGTACAGACGGCCGACGCCATCGCGCTTTGGTTGCCGATGTTCACCGCGACCCGCATCGCGTTGGCCGCGCTGCCGCGCATTCGTCAGCTCAACCCCGAGGCGCGACTCGGCGCATGGGGGCTCTACGCACCGCTCAACGCCACTGCGCTCCGTGAGCACGGAGTCGAGTTCCTCGGGGCGGCGGAATGCGAGCACTACCTCGCGGGATTCCTGATGGGGCAGACCGGCTCACCCGAAGAGGCCACGGCCGTGGCCCTGGACCGGATGGAGTTCGAGGTGCCGGACCGTGCGGGACTGCCCGCCCTCGATCGGTACGCCCGATTGCGCATGCCGGATGGGACCGAGCGCGTGGTCGGCAGCACCGAAGCAACCCGAGGCTGTAAGCATGTATGCCGCCACTGCCCCGTTGTTCCTGTCTACAAGGGGCGCTTCCACGTGGTCCCGGCCGACATCGTGATGGCCGACGTCGACCAGCAGGTGAGCGCCGGTGCCCAGCACATCACTTTCGGCGATCCGGATTTCTTCAATGGTCCGGGTCACGCGCGCGCCGTGGTCGAGGCACTCCACGCGCGCCATCCAGGACTTAGCTACGACGTCACCGTGAAGGTCGAGCACTTGCTCGCCCAGCGCGAACTTCTTCCGGTGCTGCAGCGCACAGGCTGCACATTGATAACGAGTGCAGTCGAGGCCCTCGATGAGCGCACGCTTTCGTTCCTCGACAAGGGACACTCGCGTGCGGACTTCGTCACTGCGGTCGAACTCTGCCGGGACAACGGTCTGAACCTGCAGCCAACCTTCGTCGCCTTCACTCCGTGGACGACCCTCGAAAGCTATGCGGACATGCTGCGGACCCTGGGCGAGTTGGATCTCGTGGGCAACGTATCGCCAATTCAGCTGGCGATCCGTCTACTGATTCCGCGAGGATCGTGGCTACTCGACGTGCCTGAAGTGTCCGATCTGGTCGACGACTTCGACGAGGCACTACTCGGCTACCCGTGGAAGCACCCGCGCCCGGAGATGGACGCCTTGCAGCGGGAGATCGAGGCGCTCGTGGATGCCGACGCCCGAGCCGATCGGCATCGCAGTCAGACGTTCGAGGCGATCTGGGACCTCGCGAGCCGGTACGCCAGGAGGCACGCGCCAGGCGACGCGCGCCTGCACGAGTTGCCGCCATTGCCGGCGCGCGCCACGATTCCGTATCCCTCACAGAGCCGTGGTACTGCTGAGCGGAGCCCACCGCGGAGCAGTTGGCTCTGTTTTGAGAGCTCCTCTCGTCTGGGAGTCACCTTACTTGCCGCGCCGCAGCTGACTCCTTTCTAGCGCTGCGCCGAATCCTCAAGATCCCAGAGTCGCACCACGGGCACCCAGTCCTCAGTGATGCCAGCTGTGAGCAGACGCTGCCCCCGTACGTCGAAGCGGTCGACCATGCCTGGAACGGAGACCTCTCCGAGGTCAGCGCCTGTGGGGGAATAGATATCGAAGATCGAGTGATTCTCGTTCCCGCGCCTGGTCAGCACCCAAAGTCTGCCGTGGTCGTCGTAGCGGAGAGCGTGTACGTAGAAGTGTCGTTTCAGCGGATCGACCTCGGGCATCGTCCGTGTGCCACCCTCCGCGTTCGCGAGGCGCGCCATTGCTGCGGCACCCATGGCCATCCGTTCCTGTTCGAACTCCATCTCAGCTGGTGTTCGCGCCATGCGTTCGAGAGGACGATGGATCTCGTGCCGTAGATCGCCGGAATCGGAATAGATGCGAATGCGGTATTCCCGTGCGCCGTCGCCGACGGCGAAACCGCCTCCCGGCCGCGCCGCAATTGGATAGAAGCCCGCGAGCGTCCCCTTGTCACTTAGCGGGAAGTCCGTCGGACCTACAGCGATCGGGTCGGATCCAAGCGGTTCGAGTCGCGTGACGCGGGCGCCACCGGAAGCCCAGTCCATCGTGGCGAAGTACCAGGTGCCGGTCTCTGTGTCATAGGACGCGTAGGTAGGGAACCCGGTCAACCGCCGCGTATCGACCAAGTCGCCAGAGTAGGTGAGCCGGCTGATCCGGCGATGCCTCGTGTCGATGACCTCGAGTCCGCTGGGCGCTGCGCCGGCGAAGCTCGCGAGCTGGAACTCGCCAGGCCCTTCACCTTCCTGGCCGAACGCCCCGGCCGGCTGATCGCGCACGAATATCCGAATTGCCGGCTCGAAGCTGTCCAGGGCGTAGGCGGTCCCGTTCGGGGCAAGAGTCACGCTCTGAATTTCGCCAAGCAGTTCAGCGCCGCTACATTCCGCACAACCCCATGAAGCCAACAGCGAGAGCTGAGGACTCTCAAGCGACTGTTGGGCAGCCGCCGGGAGTGCGACAGCGACGAATACGGCCACCAACGGGACTTTGTAGCGAGAGGACATGGAACCTATGGTTCCCAAGCTAGTCCACGAAAGGCAAGTCCAAAGAAACGAGCAGCGACGCCGAAGAAGTAGCTAGTCGGAGCGTAGGGCCGCTTGCGGGTCGACTCGGGTTGCCCTGGCCGCGGGCACCCAGGTTGCCAGCAGAGCCAAGGTCGCGAGCGCTGCGAGCACGACGATGTACGTGCCGGGGTCGAGCGCGGTCACGCCGAACAGGAGACCGCTTACGAGCCGAGTCAGTGCCAGCGACGTGACGAGGCCGAAGACTGCGCCCGCACCTGTGAGGCGCATGCCCTCACTCAGGATGCCGCGCCGCACAACCGATCCGGCGGCACCAACCGCCATGCGGATCGCAATTTCCCGGCGACGCCTCCGAACCGCCTGCGCGAGAGTTCCATAGACGCCCACTCCGGCGAGGAGTAGCGATCTCACGGCGAATGTCGCGAGAACGACCAGAGTCAGCCGATCGCCGGCGGTCTGTTGATCGAGTTGTTCGTTCAGGCTTGTGAACTGATAGGCGGGCGCGTCCGGCGCCAAAGTGCGCACCGCTTGGCGAATCGCGTCGGGCAGTTCGGTTGCGCCCGTTTCCGCGCGAACCACGAACTCGACAACCCGAGTGCTGAACTGCGCGAAGGGGAAGTACAAGTCGGGGTCATCGCCGTCGGCCGTCAGATCAGCGGTCAGGTCGCGCCATCGGGTCGACGCCGCGACTCCGATAATGGTGGTGGGGATATCGCCGAATCCGGGAGCGCGGACCAGCGTTTGCCCGACCGGGTTCTGCCCGGGCATGAACCGGCTCGCGAACCCCTCGCTTACCACGACGACAGCCATGGAATCGGCAGTGTCGGTGGCGTCGAATCCTCTGCCGTTCAGGATCTGGATTCCCGTTCGCGCGAAGTAGTCGGGGCTCACGCGATGCCGGTAGTAGCGGATTGTCTGATCGGGTGCCTCGGCCAGAACCACGAGTCCCGCGCTCGATCCACCACGCAGCGGCACGTCAGAGCCATATGTGGTTTCGAGCACGCCTGGAATGCCAGCGACCTGGTCACGAACGGAAGCGGCGAAGGCGTCTCGGGCAGCGCTGTCCTCATGGTCCGCCGGGACGCGGACTCGGAACGCATACAGATCCGTGGGATCGAACCCCGTCGGTACATTGAGTTTCGAGATCACCGTGCGTCCCATCAGCCCCGTGGCGACGAGTAGCACGAGGGTGGTCGCGATTTGAGCAACGACGAACATGCGCTGCGGACTCCGCGTGCCGCCCGAACTCGCACCGAGAGCTCGGCTTCCTCGAAGGGCCGATGTCAGGTCGCCGCGCGAGCTCCAGAGCGCCGGAATCAATGCGGCCACGCCGGTTGCCAGTAGCACGGCAGCGAGCATGAACAGCAGACTCCCTGCATCCAGCCGGGGGGTGACGAAGCTTGGGAGAGCGTTTGCGGGAAGCGACGACATCGCCCACTGAAGTGTCGCTTGAGCAAGGCCCCAGCTGATGACAGCCGCGACCACGGCGAATGTGAAGCACTCGGTGATCACCCGGAGTCCGATCCCGGCACGCCGCTCGCCCAACGCCAGGCAGAGCGCATGTTCGGCGGTTTGGGTTTCGGCGCGCAGAAGAAGCAGTCCGGCGACGTTGGCGGAGGCGATACACAGCAACAGAACACCAGCGCCCAGCAAGAGGAGAATGAGGTCCTCCGCTGTGTCGAGATACGCCTCCCGTGCGGGCTGTAGGGTGCCCGTACGGTTGTCGTTCGTCTGCGGCCATTCAGTGGCCAGATCGAGCGCGACGCCGTCGAGTTCTGCCTGCGCGGCTTCGACTGAGGTGTTGTCGTTGAGCCGCGCGATCGACGTGAGCCAGCGACTGCCCCGGCGTTCGGTATCCCGGCCGACCACGCGCGTCATGCTCATCGGTACCCAGGCCTCGGCGCCGAGGGCCAGCCCGACGAAGCTCTCGGGCACGATGCCGACCACGGTGAGGGGAATCTCGTTGAGCGTGATCTGAGTTCCGAGCACGTCGCTGCGATCGAAGACGCGCTCACACAGGGTTTCCCCGATGACGACGACCGCGGATTCCCCACGTTCAGGGCCGTCTTCATCGCCGAGGAGACGGCCGGCGATCTGCCGCGCCCGTCGGAGGGCGAAGTAATCGGCTCCGACGATCTCGGCCTGGATGCGCTCTACAAGGTCCGGCGTGACGAGGTTGAGCGCGATACCTGACATCGCGGCCAGCCCCTCGAACGCCGAGGTGTCGTCACGCCACCGTGCGATCTCCGGATAGGACCCGGCGCGAACGTCGCTGCGATCATCCGCCAGAGTGCCATCGATGAAGAAGAGCCCGTCGCCTTCCTCGAACGGCATCGCCTCGACCAGGGCGGCCTCGGCGAGGGAGAAGACGATCAATGCGGCGCTCATGCCAATGGAGAGACTCAGGACGACGAGGAACGCGAACGACGGCTGGCGTCGCATGGCGCGGAGAGCGAGCTGGAAATGACGTGGCAGCGTCTGCATGAGCATGGGCGAGCGTGGTCCGGTGGGGATGGACATTCGGCGATAGCGGCGCGCCGCGACGAACGTGTCGCTGATCGTGCGCAGCCAGAACTTCGAGCGACCAAGCAGGCCGCGATTAGTCGCGCGCCGACTCTCGGCGCGGAAGAAGATCAGGAGTTCCTGGCCGTACCGCTGGCGGAACCGTTTCGGATACAAGCGCAGGAGTAGCCCGAAGAGAAACTCGGGCAGGCCGGTCGAATGGTTCACTCCGGGTCAGCCAGCGCCAGGCGTGCTGCGTCGCTGCTGACCGTTCTCTGCATCGAACTCAGTTGGCGTTGAACTGCCGTGCGCCCGGCCGGAAGCAGGGCGTAGAGGCGGCCTCGGCGCGCGTCGGTTTCCGCGTCCGTGCCCTGAGTCGCGATCATTGCCTGTTGCTCGAGCCGGGCCAGGGCCTGGTACAGGGTCCCGGACCCAAGTGACATGGCACCCTCGGTGCGCTCCTCGATGTCCAGCTTGATTCCATATCCATGCCGGGGCTCCCGCACCAGGCTCAGGAGAATCTGCAGAGTTGTCGGTGAGAGCGCATCAGGCGAAGCGGCTGGTGACATCGGGCGCCTCCAAGCAATGGCTATCAGGTGAAGCTGCTCGGCAGGATATGTCACTGACAAACATGTCGTCAAGCGACATGTTTGTGAGCGACATGAAATCGATGATTCGCCGTGCGGGCCGACAGGTTGTAGCCTTTCGGGGCTCCCCCATAGCGAACGGCGCTGGTGCGCCGAATCCATCCGAGGATTCCCACATGAGCATGCGCAGGGCCGGTGACTACAACGGCCACAACTACCGTTGCTGGATCGAGCCGCTTCAGGGCAAGTACCGTGCCTGGTTCCGCGGCAATCTCACCATCGAGATTGGCGAGAAGAACCTCGTCGACCGGCTGCATGGCAGCACGGACTGGTTCGAGGACAAGGAATCCGCGCTGGACGACGCCGAAGCACGCATGCACGCGCGCTTCGACGAGGTCCTGGCTGAGATCGGCTGATGATCGTCTAGTCCACTCGCAGCGTGTTCGCCGGGTCTACCTGCGTGGCGCGTAGCGCCGGGATCAGGCTGGCGATCGATGCCGCGATCACCAACGCTCCGGAGACGCCGAAGTACGTCCACGGATCGTTGGGCGCAACGCCATAGAGCATCGACTGTAGTCCGCTGTGTGCGAGGAACGAGCCGCCGATGCCGATCACCGCGCCCGCAATCGCCAGCTTGACGCTTGGCATCGCGCTGATCTTGATCGCATGCGCTGCCCGTGCGCCGAGCGCCATGCGGATGCCGATCTCGCGGCGTCGCTCGGCGACGGTACTGGCCACCAGTCCGTAGATCCCGAGGCCGGCGAGCACCATCGCGGCAGCGGCCAGTACTCCGACCAAAGTCGCCGTGAACCGTTGGTCCGAGGTCGCACTCGATCGGAGGTCGGAGGCAAAGAGTGTCGCGCCGAGCGGCAGCAGCGGATCAACCCCGTCGAGTGCCTGCTCGATATTGCGTGCGGCTTCGCCCGGTTCGCCGCCCACGCGCACGATCCATGATGGTGCAAACCAGGTGTGCACAGTGGCAAGGAAGCCGTCGCTCACCTGCGAAACCGGCACGTAGATGATCGGCGTTTCGGCGACAGGACCGCCAATACCGATGCCGCGGCCGCTCTGACGCACGGTCTCTACGACGCCGACGACACGCAGCGACTGTCCCACATCGAGAGTCCGATCCAGTCGGGCTTGTTGCGGCAGGTAGCGCTGCGCAAACGCCTCGTTGATGACCACGACTGGCTCGGAGTCCTGAACATCACTGGTGTCGATTCCGCGCCCCTCGGTGACGCGGACACGCAACGTTTCGAAGTAGTCCGAACTCACGTACATCATGTTCGTGATCGGATTCCAGCCCTCGGGGAGCTCGAAGTCACCAGGTCTGAACGGCATGTTCAGGAGCCTCTGATAAGGCATGCCCAGGCCCGCCGTTGCCGAAACGACTCCTGGTAGCGCACGCACGCGCTCGAGTCCGTCGTTGAAGAGTTGCTCGGCGGACTGACGCGTTTCGTAGCGGGCGTCTTGAAGCGATACGGAAACAGTAACGATGCCGTCGGGATCAAAGCCCGGTTCCAGTCCCTGTAGATGCAGGAACGTGCGCAGTAGCAGTCCGGCCGCGACGAGTAGCACAACGCAAAGAGCGACCTCGACGACGACCAGGCCTCGGCGCCAACGGTTGCCCCCGCCGGCCACACCACGTCCGCCACCGGCGCGCAATGCATCGTTGATCGAGATCCGACTGGCCTGAAACGCCGGGGCGAGGCCGAACACGAGCGCAGTGACGAGGGCGATCAACGCCGTCCCCGCGAGCACTCGAGCGTCGAGTTGAACCGGCTGCCAGTTATCGAGGACACCTCGACCCACCGATGCGATCCCGCTCACGAAGACTCGGGCGATGAGCAGACCGGCTGCGCCACCAAGTAGCGCAAGCACCACGCTCTCCACGAGGAACTGGCGGATGATTGCGGCGCGGCCGCCGCCAATGGCCATCCTGGTGGCGATCTCAGCTCCCCGCCGCGCCCCGCGCGCCAGCAGCAAACCGCTCACGTTGACGCACGCAATCAGGAGCACGGCGCCGACCGCGGCGGCCAGGAGCGTCAGCATCGAGCGCATGCCCGCGGACTGGCCGGCCTGAAGCGACGTCAGAGTCAGCCGATAGCGGCGTGAGGGATCTTCGATCTGCTCGTTGAGTCCCATGCCGATGGACTGGAGTTCGGCCTCTGCGCCGGCCCAGCTGTCCTGGTCGGTCACACGCACCAGGATGGCGTAGTTGGTGCCGCCGCCCTCTCCGGACGTACTCGGTTGCAGCGGCGTCCACAGGTCGGCCTCGGCCTGGCTGCGGAAGTCGGGAGGCATGACGCCAACCACCGTGTAGGGCTCGCCGCGGAGAAGCACCGAGCGCCCCACCGCACTCCGGTCTTCGCCGAACAACTGTTGCCACGTGTCGTGACTGAGAATCGTGACGGGCGGCCCGTCGGGCACATCCTCTGCCGCGGTGAACTCGCGACCAAGGAGCGGAAGCACTCCCAGAGTTTCGAAGTAGCCCGCTCCAACGCGCTGCACTCCGACAGTCGTCGCGCTCGTGCCCGTCGCCAGATTGACGCTGGTCGACCAGCCCGAGTACACGGCGGCGTCGAAGTTGGTGCTCTGTGCTTCGGAGATCGCGTTCCAGGTGCGACCGTCCTGGGAGACGCTGATGCCGCCTTCCTGCGTGAACTCACGCGCGGCGAACGCCAGGTTCTCGGCCTCGGGATAGGGGAGCGGGCGCAGAAGGTACGCGTCGATGTAGCTGAAAACCGCCGTATTCGCGCCAATCGCGAGACCAAGGATCAGAGTTGCGGCGAGCGTGAACGTCCACTCGCGCCGCAGTAGCCGCAGCGCGTAGCGCCCATCGCGACCCAGGTTGCTGAGAAATCTCTGTGCTCGTTCGATCATCGTCTGGTCCTCGTGCGGGGTGCGCTTGGGGCTGGGGTCGCCGATGGAACGCCGGGGAAGTCGCGGGCCGTGCTGAATCAGGTCGCGGAGTGCCGAGAGGCACACCCCCGTGCTGCCGCCCAGCGAACCGCGCGCATCCATCAGGTGGTGGCAGAAGAGGGCGGCCATGTCATCGCCGTGGTCGCGGGCCAGCGGCTCCGGAAGGAAGCGCAGGAGTCGGCGATAGAGAGCGACCTGGCGTGGGTGCGCGCAGCTCGCTACCTCTGCGTGCGTCATTCCGGCGAACCCTCCGCGGCTCGGAGTTCGTCTACGAATCCCGCTAGACGGGAGGTCTGCGAGGCGAGCGCTTCGCGTCCGCCGTCAGTGATGCTGAAGGTCTTCCGAGCGCGGCCCTTGTCATCCAGTTCAGTGCCCGAATTCGCGATTAGCCCGCGGTCGGCCAGGTCGTGCAGTCGGCGGTACAGGTTGGTCGGATAGATCTTCGGCCCGTCCGGGTCGCGCTTCTGGATCTCGAGTGCAATGCCGTAGCCGTGCAGCTTCGTGCTCGCCAGCACCAGAAGAACCTGGGTCTCGAGCATCGAGATCGATGAATGGCTCTTCGCGGTAGCGGCCATAGAGCACCTCGTTTGGCTGAGTGAATTATCGAATCGATAATATTATCAACCAAGTAAGATGCGTGTCACGTCCTGAGGGTTTGAAGGCTTTCCAGGGCTGATCAATGACCCCAGCCGCACTCCGGTCGCAGTCAGGAGGTTGCGATCGCTCGCCGCGGCCGCGCGACGAGTTCGCCGCCGCAGTTCGGGCAACGTTCTCCCATCGACTGGGCGCACTCCGGGCAGCACGTGCACTCGTAGGTGCAGATCCGTGCCTCGGCGTCCGTCGGCAGTGGCGCGTTGCAGCGCTCGCATTGGTCACGCATTTCGAGGCTCATGGCGACTCCGGTTCGTTTCCGAGGAACGTGCCCGCTTCCAGTTCCTCGTAGGCCTTCACGATTTCTGCCCGGGTATTCATCACGATCGGGCCATGCCAGGCGACCGGCTCCCGCAGCGGCTGCCCGGATGCGAGTAGAAACCGGAGACCCTGTTCGCCCGCCTGCACAGTGACGGTGTCTCCACGGTCGAAGAGCACGAGCGAGCGGTTGTCCGTATCGGTGCCAGCGGACAGCCCGGTCTGGTGCCCGTCCAGCGGTTCGGACCCGTTGCCGTCTACCCACTCGGTGGGCGCACGCATCGGATCAGAGGCGCCGAAGAAGTGGCCGGACCCGGCGAACACGTAGGCGAACGCATGACGCCCCGTCTCTACCGGGATTGAGCGCTTCACGCCAGGCGGGACTGAAATGTCGACATACTGAGGGTCTGCAGCGATTCCATCGACCGGTCCGCTGGCGCCCCAAAGCGAGCCGCAGATCACACGAGCGCGCGTCCCGTCGTCCTCCGTGACTTCAGGAATGTCGGCGGACTTGATGTCTTGATATCGCGGGCCGGTCATCTTGAGTGACTGCGGCAGGTTCGCCCAGAGTTGGAACCCGTGCATGCGCCCCTGCGCGTCACCGTGCGGCAACTCCTGGTGAACGATGCCGCTACCGGCCGTCATCCATTGCACGTCACCGGGCTCGATCGAGCCTTCATTGCCGAGACTGTCGCCATGATCCACGCTGCCCGCGAGCACATAGGTGATCGTCTCGATGCCGCGGTGCGGGTGCCAGGGGAATCCGGCCTGGTATTCAGCCGGCTGGTCGCCGCGGAAATCATCGAACAGCAGGAACGGATCGAAGTCGCTGGTTTTCCCGAACCCGAAGGCGCGATGCAGGTTCACTCCGGCGCCCTCGACGTGTGGTCTTGCCTTCAGGTGCTCTTTGACGGGACGGATCGACATGCTCGACTCCAGGCAGTGCGTTCTCGACGGATCGCTTCCATGGTAGCCGCCCTGTCAACCCGCCCGCCTGCTCCCCGCTCAGACTTCGGCACGTAGTGCGGTTGCCGGGTCAACCCGTGTGGCGCGGCGCGAGGGCACGTAGCACGCCACCAGCGTGGCCATCACGAGCACGGCGGGCACCGCACCGTAGGTGACGGGGTCTAGTGCTGTGACGCCGTAGAGCATGCTCTCGAGCGCGCGCGTAGCGGGGATTGAAATCAGGAGCCCGACGGCTGCCCCTGGCAGGGCCAGGCGTAGTCCCTGGAGCAGAACTGCGCGGCGGATGCGAGACGGAGCCGCTCCTAGAGCCATCTGGACGCCGAAATCACGTGTGCGTTCGGCCACTGAGTAGGCGACGACACCGTAAACCCCGATGCATCCGAGCAGAAGCGTGAGCGCCGCGAAACCCGCGACGAGCCCGGTGCTCCAGCGGGCCCGTGCCATCGACGTGGCAAGAAAATCGCTCAGGGGGCCAGCGGCGCTCATCGGTATCGTGCCGTCGATCCCGTTGGCGACCGCCTCGATCGCCTGCACCTCGACGGCCCGGCCGCCTGTCGAGCGGGCCACGAGGTTGATCGCCACTGGCGGCCTCTGCGCCATCGGGACGTAGAAGGCCGCGGTTCGCTCGGCGTCGAGGCTCGTTTCTGCAGTCCCTCCCACCACTCCGATCACGGTGATCCACGGTGCGTTGCGCCACGGGTAGCGAATCCGCTTGCCGATCGGGTTCGTGTCGGGCCAGTAGGTTCGAACCATCTCCGCGTCCACGACGGCCACGAGTTCGGTGTCGGCGCGGTCCGACGCGGCGATGTCGCGACCCTGCAGCAGAGGAATGCCCATCGTCTCGAAGTATCTGGGAGTGACTTCCGTATGCCGAACGAAAGGCAATTCGTTGGGATCGGCGGTGACGTCCTCGATGAACGTCGCCATGCCGGTCCAGCCGGGGCCGAAAGGAACATGACCCGCCGCTGCCGCAAGCTGCACGCCGGGGAGTGCCTCCACGCCCTCGACCATCTGTGTGAATAGGCCCATGCGTGTGTTGGCCTCGTTGTACCCGTCCGGGTTGAGAGTGAACCTCGCCGTGACGACGCGTTCGGTCTCGAAGCCAGGGTCGACCTGACTCAGGGCGCCAAGTGTTCGGATCAGTAGCCCCGCTCCTGTCACCAAGACGACTGCCGCCGACACCTGCACCACCACCATGGCCGCGGACATCCGACGCCGATGCGCACTGGCGCTGGATCCCCGACCACCCTCACGTAGGGCAGCGCTCGGTGAGGTTCGCGAAGCGCGCATCGCTGGGAGCAGGCTCGCGGAGAGTCCGGCGAGGATTGCCACGACGACGCTGATCGAGAGCACGCGTCCGTCGAGGGCGATTTCGCCCGCACGCGGGATCTCAGCGGGGAGCATGCGGACCATGACGTTCAGCGCCCGGCTCGCGACGAATACTGCGAGGGCACACCCCACGAGAACCAATACGAGGCTTTCCAGGAGCTGCTGCCGCAGGAGAAGGCGCCGGCCCGCACCTAGGGCCGCCCGCACCGCGAGGTCGTGCGACCGTGATATCGCCCGCGCGAGCAGAAGGTTCGAGACGTTGGCGCACGCTACGAGGAGCACGAGACCGACCGCGCCGAGGAGCAGAACCAGATTGGATTCGACGTTTCGCACCATCGCATCGCGAAGCGGCGCGATGGTGCCCTCCGCGCGGAAATCCTCGTTCGGGGTCCACAGCGGATTCTTCAGGCGGACTTCCTGGGCCAGTGCCTGCATTTCATCGTGAAGCTGTGTGGTGGTTGCGCCTGGGTTGAGCCGCGCTACCGCGCGGGCGCCGCCTGAGCCCCAGTGCAGGCCCGGATTCTGGGCGTCCATCAGGATGGGCACGAGGAGATCCTGGTTGCGATCCGGGAACGCGAACGCAGCCGGCAGAACGCCCACGATCTCGTGCGGCACGCCGTCGAGCACGATGGCCTCGCCGAGTGCATTGGCATCGGCGCCGTAGTCTGACGTCCACAGCCCGTAAGAGATGAGCGTGACGGCGTTTCTGCCAACGGCATCCTCATCGGCCAGGAAGTTGCGCCCCAGCAGGGGTTGTACATCGAGAACATCGAGAAGCTCGGGCGCCACCTGGTTGGCAGCGAGCCGCCGACTCGTGCCATCGATCAAGGCGTTGATCCCCGACGTTCGAACGAAGGCTCCGACCGCCGCCGAGCTGACGTTCTCCTCGAAGAACTCGATCTCGCCGCGAAGCAAGAAGTACGACGGCCATACGTCGACCAGCTGTTCAGGCTGGGCGTAGGGCAGCGGTCGAAGCACGACGTGATCGACGATCGAGAAGATCAATGTGTTGGCGCCGATCCCGAGCACCAGTGCCGCCAGACAGACGACGCTGACACCCGGCTGGGAAGCCAGGGAGCGCACGGCCTGGCCGGTTTCGCGAACGAGGTCGGCGAGCATGTCTTTCATCGTGGTTTCCTGGGTGGGGAGGAGTTGGCGTAGCCCGGCCAGGGGTACGGTCAGCGCGAACGAGAGCGCTTCGCCGCGGTACCAGCGATCGGCGTGGCCACGGCCCCCGAGCTCAGCCTTCATCTCGTAGAGCAGGTCGAGTTCCTGCACCACGATGTCGCGGTCGTGGGCGGGGACCACGCGGCGAAGCAGAGCCCGCCACAGTCGAGGGGGTGTCAACGACGTGCTCCGGTTGCCACGTCGAGTCCGTCCCAAAGGCGTTCGTAGGCCGCGCGCGCTTCGACAAGACGGCGCCGGCCCTCATCGGTTACTTCGAAGTGCCGGCGGTCGCGACCACCGGCCGCTCCCGGACTTTGCATCGCGGAGGTGACGAGCCCCTTTTCTTCGAGCCTTCGGAGGGCGATGTAAACCGCGGCCGACTTCACCGGGCGTCCGGTTCGCTCCTCGAGTTCGAGCACCACCGGGGCGGTGTACGCCTCGTCCTCGAGGCGCAGAAGCGCCAGCATTACCTGGTGCTCCAACTCACCCAAGATCTCTCGTGGCATTTCTATTGCGCTCCCGCAGCGGTGATCGGCTCTATGAACGGTTTGACGGATCTACTTCTATAAAAGTTAGGAACGCGATACTAGCAAACATAGAATTGATCACGCAACGAGCGGAGACTCACACGCGTCTGTGGAATCTCGCGGGTCCGACGACTAGAATGCCGCGGACTTTCATCCTGGCCACACGGCCGCAAGCGAGGTAGACCGATGCGTAAGTTCGTTGTCACAGTTCTGACGGTTGCGATTCTGTTCGTTGGTTCAGCGGCAGCATTCGCTGCGGACACGGTCACCGGCGAAATTGTCGAGAAAGCCTGCTTTGTCGATCGTGGCGCCCATGGCGAAGACCACGCCGAATGCGCCAAGCGCTGCTTCGAGCGCGGCGGTGACGTCGGCCTGCTCACGGCAGACGGCGACCTCTACATTCTCAAGCCGGCCGAAGACGCCGAGGCGTTCGAGTCGCTCAAGGGCATGGCGGGGAAGACCGTCAGCGTGACCGGCGATTGGGGCGAGCAGGACGGCGATTACAAGACACTCATCGTCAGCGGCACCACGGCGCAGACGAACTAGTTCTGGCAAGACGAGGAAGAGGCCGGCCACACTGTAGGCCGGCCTTTTTCGTTGCCGGCGAGGTTGTCGGCGAGACCCCTGCGAACAGGAGATCTACGGAAGATGAAGAAACGACAGTGGTTTGCGCTGGGCATCGCGTTGATGGCGATGACAGCCTGGATGGTTCCTGGTGAGCCGGCCGTTCTGACGAACCCGCCGATCGCCTCGATCGGAGCGTTGGAGTTCGCTGACGGCAAGCTCCTCGCCGGTGACTCGCTCGGCGGCGCGATCTACGCGCTGGAGGTCTCGGGTTCGATGGGAGAGCGGGGCGAGTTCGCCGCCGTGAACAACCTGGACGTACAGATCGCCGACATGCTCGGCACGACCACGGCCGAGATCTTCATCAAGGATCTGGCCGTCGACCAGGCCAGCGGCGCGGCCTATCTGTCGCTGATGCGTGGGAGCGGCGCGGACGCACAGCCCGCCCTGATCCGTGTTGATCCCGACGGAACCGTCAACCACGTGCCGTTCGATGCGTTGCAGTACACGACGTTGCAGTTGACCGACGCGCCCGACTCCGACCCGGAGTCACGGCGCAACCCTCGCAACTCGACGATCACGGACATCGAGTTGGTCGGTGACCAGGTGTTTATCGCGGGCCTCTCCAATGAGGAGTTCGCGTCGGTGCTGCGCCGCGCGCCGTGGCCATTCGACGAGTCTGCAAGTGCAACCGGACTCGAGATCTATCACGGCGCACACGGGCAGTTCGAAACGCACGCGCCGGTTTACACATTCATGCCGCTCGAGTTGGACGGCGAGCAGCATGTGCTGGCGGGCTACCTGTGCACCCCGCTCGTAACGTTCGCCATCGACGAGCTTGAGAACAGCCATCAGCTGCGCGGCAAGACGATTGCCGAACTCGGCTTCGGCAACGTGCCTGTCGACATGCTGCTGGTGACACAGGAGGGCGAGGACTTCGTGCTGCTCACCAACTCACGTCGCGGCACCATGAAGATCCCGGTGGCCGACATCGCGGAGGCCCATCGCAACCCGAGCATCGAGGAACGCGTTGGGCCGCGCACTGGCGTGGACTACGAAGGCTCGCCCATGGGACTCGTCGTTCAGGTCGATACCTATGGCGACGACGCTGTCATGGTGCTCGAGAGGAACCCCGAGAACGGAACACTGACCTTGTCGGTGCGGGGCTCCCGCTGGGTCTAGGCACTCACACGAGTCGAGTCAAGACGACGGCGGTCGCGCTACTGGCGGCCGCCGTCGTTGCGTGCGCTCCTGCGCCGCCGTCGTTTGATGCCGAGCTGATATCGGACGACAGCGGCTGGTCCATTCAGGCCTCGCGACCGGTTGCCGGGGGCGAGTTTGTGTTGTTCGTGGGCCCGGAGGCTCCGGAACCCGGGCGTACCCCGGTTGTCGGCGACACCGCTCCGGCTCAGGGGGGTGTGCTTTGGACGCCGCGGTTTCCGTTGCGCGACGGCACTTCGTATCGCGCAAGTTGGCTTGATGTCGATGGGCGCGAGCTCGGCGCGGTCGTGCTTGCCGTTCCGGCGGGTGAGGTCGGTGCGGCGACCCGCGTACTCGACATCTTCCCGAGCGGCGAGACGATTCCGGAGAATCTACTCCGCGTCTACATCCAGTTCTCCGGCGCCGTGGCGAGTGGGCATGCGGCGCACCGCGTGGAGCTATTGAGGGCTGACGGCACTCCAATTGAGGACGCGTTCGTCTTGCCGGAGCAGGAGTTGTGGAGTCCGGCGCACGATCGGTTGACTCTGCTTTTCGACCCGGGTCGTGTGAAGCGCGAGGTGGGGCCGAACGTCGAGATGGGAGCACCGCTACTAGCCGGAGATGTCGTGACGTTGCGCGTCCAGCCGGATTGGCCCCATGACGCAGGTCGTCCTTTGGTTGAGGAATTCAGCCGGACCTGGACCGTGACTGCGGCCGATCGAACGCAGCCAAAGCCCATCGATTGGGAAATCACGTCGCCAACAGCACCCGACGACACGCTGCGTATCGAGTTCCAGTCGGCGCTCGATCGTGGCCTCCTGGCGAGCATGTTCCGCGTGCGCACGGCGGGTGGCGAGTCGATCGAGGGCACGGTCTCGACCGAGGTAGGGGAGCGCAGCTGGAGTTTTGCGCCTGCGCAGCCGTGGCGACCTGGGTCGTACGAGGTGATCGTTGACGCCGATCTCGAAGATCCGGCGGGCAACAGTATCGAGCGCCTTTTCGACGAACCGCTCCGGGAAATCGCCGGACGACCGGCGCTACCCGACGTTGTACTACCGTTTGAGGTTCGCTAGGGCCGCATGCTCACGGCGGGCTTCTTTGCGGAGACGCTGGCGCACGCCTCGTGCAGCTTCTCACTAGAATCTGACACAACTTCACATTCTACGGAGAATCCCCATGCGCAAGTTCCTCATCACCGCCTGTGCGCTCGCCGTGCTCGCCGTTGCTCTTCCGCTCCAGGCTCAGCAGGTTGTGGAGATCACAGAGGAAGACGTCGACAATTTCGTGGGCCTGTTGCGGGCCAACATCCTCGACGAGCGGGCCGACCTCGTTGGCCAGGCCATGGAGTTCAGTGCCGACGAGTCGGCAGCGTTCTGGCCGATGTACTCGGAATACGATCGCGCCATGACTGCGCTCGGCCAGCGTCGCTGGGAGCTCATCAAGGACTTCGCTGCGAGCTACGAGACCATGGACGACGCGACGGCAGCTGCCTTGCTACAGACGTCGTTCGAGATTCGCTCAGAGCGCATGCAGCAGCAGTTCGCTTTCGTCGAACGCCTCGCCGCGACGATGGGAGCCAAGATCGCTGCCCGCTTCACCCAGGTCGACAACCAGCTGACCAGCCTGCTCGATCTGCAGATTGCCCAGCAGTTGCCACTGGTGCAGAAGCCGCAGTAGTCGCACTGACCTCGACTAGGGACGGCCGCCTTTGGGCGGCCGTTCTGCGTTACGCGCCGCTGTCGGAGTTGCGCTTCTGTAGCGCTTTGGCCAGCGTGATTACCCGCGGTTGGAAGTCGCCCTCGCTTGCCGGGGCCCCGAGGAATTCTGTCTCGAGCGCTTCCAGGCCGCGCAGGGCGAGTCGGTCATGCGGACTATCCATGTGACGTGACGTAGGCCGCGCGTTGGCCAACTGCGCCTCGAGCTCATTGAGCGCCACATGCGCGGCCCAACGTTCATCGCGCCATTCGCCCCACACTACTCGCACAGCGGTAATCAGGGGGATCGTGATCAGCAGGACGATCCAGAGCACGACGGCCACGGCGATGTCGATGGGATCACCGCTTGCCAGGGCCAGGGTGATCCAGATGGTCTCCATGACCCCTTTGCCCACGGCCCAGCGACCGCGACCGCGATCGACCCCCACAGGATGGCGAGCACGGTGAGAAGGAAGGCGCGCCGGGAGCCCACTCGCTCCATGTGACGTTCGACGAGATGACGCACCCGGCCTCCGCGGTTGGCTGACTGGTTTTGGGGGCCTGCCGGAGCCCCCCCCATCATAAGCCTGAAGGTTGGTCGGAATGAAAGCACGCCTCGGGATGTCCAATGCCGCACACAGGACATCCGTGGAGGTTCGAATTGCAACGTCACTCGCCCGCGACCCTGGCGCACAGATTTCTAGACCGCATGACCCACTCAGGCCGGCGGCTCGTGCCGACTGCGATCGGCGTCGTCCTCGTCGCGTTGCCGGCCGGCGTTCGTGCCCAGGCCGGCGGTATCGGCTTTGGTCCGGTGCGTGACACCGACTATCGCGAAAACGGCAACTACGACACGGCGAAGGTGGAGCTCGGACGACTCCTCTTCTTCGACGAGCTACTGAGCGGCAACCGCAACATTTCCTGTGCGACCTGCCATCACCCGGACAACGCGAGCGGGGATGCGCTCTCCCTGGCCATCGGCGAAGGCGGGATTGGGATCGGAGTTGGCCGTTCTACGGGCACCGGAACTGACCGCGTCCCGGCCAGGGTTCCGCGCAACTCACCGGCGCTCTTCAATCTGGGCGCCAGGCAGTTCGGACGGCTGTTCCATGACGGACGCGTCGCGGTGGATGGCGCGCAAGATTCTGGGTTCGATACTCCTGCTGGCGACGATCTGCCATCAGGATTGGACAACGTCCTCGCCGCTCAGGCCCTGTTCCCCCTGACGTCGACGGTGGAGATGGCCGGCCAGCGTGCCGAGAACAAGATCGCAAAGGCGGCGGCGCGCGGTCGACTGGCGGGCAACAACGGCGTATGGGGCCGGCTGGCCAAGCGGCTCCGCAACGTCCCCGCATACGTCACCTTGTTTCGGCAGGTTTTCGACGACGTCGATGCAGCGAGGGACATCAACATTGTTCACGCTGCCAATGCGATCGCGGCGTTCGAGATGTCCGCTCTGCGCAGCGACAACAGTCCCTTCGACCGATTCCTGCGCGGCAACCAGGGCGCGCTTTCGGCCCAAGCTCGCCGCGGCATGAACCTGTTCTACGGACAGGCTGGTTGCGCGCGCTGTCACGCCGGCCCATTCCAGACGGACGGGCGCTTCCATTCCATCGCGCTTCCCCAGGTCGGTCCTGGTACCGGCGGCGGTGGTGACGGGCGCGATGACTTCGGACGCGCGAACGTGACCGGAAACGTCGGCGATCGTTACCGATTCCGCACACCTTCCCTGCGCAACGTCGAACTGACGGCGCCCTACGGACATGACGGGGCCTACTCAACACTGGCGAACATGGTCAGGCACTATCGCGACCCCGCCCGTGAGTTGAGGGCCTATGACCCCAACCAGTTGATCCTGCCCTCACGAGTTGATCTCGATGCCGAGGACCTGGTGGTGATGAGCGACCCGGCGCGGGTCGCCGCGATTGCCGCCTCGAACCAGGCCCGGCCATCTCGGCTCGACAACGTCGACGTTGCCGATCTGGTCGCCTTCCTGCGCTCGCTCACGGATCCGAGCGCGCGTGATCTTGGCGCGCTTGTACCGGACAGCGTTCCGAGCGGACTGATCACACGCTGAAATCGAGCGACCCGAGGAGGGCCGTGTCCACCGGCACCTCGGGTCGCGGCGGTGTAGAGTAAGCGAATTGCGATACCGGTGTCCGCTTTTAGCGCGGGCCATCAAGTTAGGTGATTCGCTATGGGAGACCAACGGGTCCGCACGGAGTCGTCCCCGGAGGCGCGTCGAGCTCAGCAGCGTGCCGTGCCCCGCGATTTGGAAGCCCTCCAGCATCTGATCGAAACCGAGCGTATCGAGACCGGTGTTCGACGGATTGGCGCCGAGCAGGAAGTGTTCCTGGTCGGGAGCGATTGGAGGCCATCGCCTTCGTGCATGGCGATGCTCGAGCAGCTGCCGGACGACTTCACGACGGAGTTGGGGGCGTACAACCTCGAGTGCAACCTTCCTCCGTTGGGCTTCGGCGGTGACTGCCTGGCTCAACTCGAAGACAGCCTGGGCGGGTTCGTCGCGCAGGCCGACGACACTGCGGCGAATCTCGGTGGTGGTGTTGTCCTCACCGGGATCCTGCCGACGTTGCGGAAGTCCGACCTCGAGCTCGAGAACATGTCACCGCAACCTCGCTATCGTGCGCTGGACAAGGCGATGACCCGTGCCGCCGGAGGGAGCTACAACCTCGACATAGCCGGAATCGACGAGCTGGCGATCCGCCATGACTCCGTGATGCTCGAGTCCTGCTGCACGAGTTTTCAGTTCCATCTGCAGGTAGAGCCGCAGGAGTTCGCCCGTCTCTACAACTGCGCTCAAGCGGTGACCGCGCCGGTGGTGGCTGCCTGCGCCAATTCACCGGTCCTTTTCGGCAAGCGGCTGTGGCATGAAACGAGGATTCCGCTGTTCCAGCAGTCGATCGACACACGCCACGCGAGCTACGACGTGCGCAGCAGTCGCGCGCGGGTGAGCTTCGGTCGCCGGTGGGTAGACGACTCGGTGATGCAGCTTTTCCGCGAAGACGTGGCGAGTTTCCGCACGCTGCTGCATGGCGCGAAGCCGGAAGATCCGTTTGGACTTCTGGCCCGCGGCGAGGTGCCGGGATTGGGTGCGCTGCAAATCCACAACGGCACGGTCTATCGATGGAATCGCGCCTGCTATGGGGCGACCGGCGGCGTACCCCATCTGAGGATTGAAGCGCGAGCGGTCGCCTCGGGACCCACAGTGCTCGATGAGGTCGCCGATGCCGCGTTGTTCTGGGGCGCTCTTCTCGCGCTCTGCAACGAAGTCGGAGACGTGCGCGAGCGTCTCGATTTCAAGGATGCGCGACGCAACTTCAACGCGGCGGCAGAGTTCGGGCTGGACGCCCGGTTCATCTGGCTGGATCGTCAGCGCTTCGATGCGGTGGATCTGATCCTGGAGCGGATGTTGCCCGCCGCGAGGCAAGCACTTCTCGCAGCTGGCCTGGACGGCGCCGACGTTGAGCGTTACCTCGGAGTGATCGAGGGCCGGCTCGAGAACCGACAGAACGGCGCTGCTTGGCAGTTGCGCTCACTGGCCGGTATGTCCGGCCGTTTGGGCGCCGCGCGTTCGATGGTGAAGCTCACGGAAGCAATGAATGACTTGCGCGCCGCCGGACTGGCGGTAGGCGAGTGGCCGCTTGTAACCGGCCGGGAGGTGATGGACATGGGTGCGGACAAGACAACGGTTGAAGAGTTCATGACCACGGATCTCGTCACGGTGCAGCCGGACGAGTCGGTCTCACAGGTCGCGGCCTTGATGACCTGGCAGAGCGTTCGGCACGTACCGGTAGAAAATTCAGACGGCGAGTATGTCGGGATCATCTCGAGCCTGGAGGTGATCGAGCACCTGTCCAAGTACGACCTGCACGAGGGACAGGCGGAACCGCCAGGTGAAGTTGCCGTCGAGACGATCATGAACACGGCCGCCCCGGTCATCGGCCCGCAGACCGTCGCGAACGAGGCAGTGGCACACATGCGGGAGATGGAGGCGGACTGTCTACCCGTGGTTCGCGACGGCGCTCTCGTCGGGATCGTGAGCGAACGCGACTTCATTCATCTGGTCGTGCCGCGACCCGACTAGTGGCCGAGTGCGTGGGCCGCCTTTTTGCGGTTCATCTCGGTCGCAAGGTCAGCCACGGTCATCTCGCGTAGCGTCTTCACGAGGGCTATGCGCACCGGCTTCCACATGTCGTGAGCGGGGCACGCCGCGTCGTCGTTGCACGAGTTCAGCCCGAGGACGCAGTCGTGCTCGAACCGCGACATGTCCTCAACGGCGTTGAGCACAGTCATGACGCTAGTCTTGTCGGGGTCTCCGGCAAGAATGAACCCGCCGCCCCGACCGCGTGTTGATTTCAGCACGCGAGCACGAACGAGATCCTGCATGACCTTGGCCAGGTAGTACTGCGGCAGGTCTTCGTTGTCCGCGATTTCCGCAGCGCTCACCGGGCGCGAAAGGTCCTCACGCGCCGCCATGTTCGCAATCGCGCGGACAGCATACTTAGCAGAGTCCGTGGTCAGCATGGCGCCGAGGCTAAACGGCTCGTGGCGGCGAGGCAACCATTTGGCGACATCAATCTCCGATTTTCCGTGCCAGTGAGCATGGAGTGACCGTGCTACCGTCGAGCGACGATGATTTTCGCGCGCCGTGGGAACTCCAGATACGCGGCGACGCTCACCTTCGGAGGTTCCCCCATGAAGTCCCTACGTTCTCTATTTGCGTGCGCAGCCTGCGTGCTGATCGCGGCCTGCGGCAGCGCAGCGCCCGATGGAGCGGCCAATACGCCGGCTGCTGATGCCGGCCCGGTCGCGGACACCGATGAGGCTGTTGGTAGCTACGCGCGTGGATTGATCACCGGCCGCCAGTCGCAGAGCGCCGTGATGGACGAGAAAGCCTTCATGGTCGGTCTTCGTGCCGGTCTCGCAGGCGAGGATCCGCAGTTCGAGGACGATCGCATGCGCGCCGGGCTCGATGCGCTCGCAACCCTGGAGCGTGCTGCGATCGAGGCGGAGACCGCGGCGAATATTGAGGCAGGGCGACAGTTCCTCGCCGAGAACGGCGCGCGCGCCGAGGTGACGACCACCGCCAGCGGACTTCAGTTTGAGGTTCTCGAGGAAGGGGATGGCGCGAAGCCGACCGCGACCAGTCGCGTGCGGGTTCACTATCGCGGCACCACACTCGATGGCGAGACCTTCGATACGTCGTACGACGACGGAGAGCCCGCAGAGTTCGGCCTGAGCCAGGTCATCGGTGGGTGGACCGAAGGACTTCAGCTCATGAGCGTGGGGTCGAAGTACATGCTCTACGTTCCACAGGAGCTGGCATACGGCACGCAGCCTCGCCCGGGCAGCCCGTTCGGGCCTGGCGCGACACTGATCTTCGAGGTAGAGCTTCTCGATATCCTGAGCTAGATGGACTGGCCGCCCCTCGGGGCGGCCGCTTCAGCTCGCGGCGGCTGCGGCCTTCGCCGCGCGCCGGCGGTCGACCTCTTTGAGGTGGCGCTTTCGAATCCGCAAGGACTCTGGCGTCACCTCAACGAGTTCGTCATCCTCGATGAACTCGAGAGCCTGCTCGAGCGCGAATCGCACCGGCGGCGTCAGCGCAATGCTGTCGTCCTTGCCGGCGGCGCGCATGTTGGTGAGTTTCTTGCCCTTGAGCGGGTTAACGGCAAGATCCTTGTCGCGTGAATTGATGCCGACCACCTGGCCCTCGTAGACCTCCTCGCCGGGGAAGACCATCATCTGGCCTCGTTCCTGGAGGTTGTAGATCGAGAATCCGAGTGCCTTCCCCTGTGCCATCGACACCAGCGCACCGTTGGGCCGGCGGACACGGGCCACGCTCTTGAGCGGGCCGTAGTGATCGAACGAGTGCACCATGATGCCGCTGCCCGAAGTCAGGGTGCGGAATTCTGACTGGAACCCGATGAGGCCACGCGAGGGCATGATGAAGTCGAGCCGCACGCGACCTTTGCCGTCGGGCACCATGTCCTTGAGTTCGGCTCCGCGCGCGCCCAAGGCTTCCATCATCGTTCCCTGATGGCGATCTTCGACGTCCACGCTCACCTGCTCGAATGGCTCCTGGCGTACGCCATCCACGTCGCGGTAAACCACGCGAGGCCGTGATACCGCTAGTTCGTAACCTTCGCGCCGCATGTTCTCGAGCAGGATCGATAGATGGAGCTCGCCACGTCCCGCCACCTCGAACTTCTCGGCCTCGGGCAACGGCGTCACGCGAAGGGCGACGTTGGTCAGCGATTCCCGCGCGAGGCGCTCACGTAGCTGACGGCTCGTAACGTACTTGCCCTCTTTGCCCGAGAACGGCGATGTGTTCGTTTCGAACGTCATGCGGATCGTGGGTTCATCGACGGTGAGCGCTGACAGCGCCTCAACGTGTTCTGGATCGCAAAGTGTGTCGGAGATCCGCGGTTCCGGGATACCTGCGAAGGCCACGATGTCGCCGGCAGTCGCGGATTCGATCTCGGTGCGGTCGAGGCCCTGGAACCCCAGTACCTGCAGGACCTTTTCCTTGCGGGTGGCGCCGTCGGCGTCGACGACGGTGACGTTGTCGTTGCGTCGCAGCGTGCCGCGGGTGATCCGGCCGATTCCGATCGCCCCGACGTAGGAAGAGTAGTCGAGCGACGTGACCTGCAACTGCAGCGGGCCTTCCGGATCGACCGCGGGCGGCGGCACCTTGTCGACGAGAGTCTCGAAGAGAGGCTGCAGATCCGTACCGCTCTCGTGCCAGTCGAGCGTGGCGGTGCCTTGCAACGCAGAGGTGTAGATCACCGGGAAGTCGAGCTGGTCGTCAGTGGCGCCGAGCCGGTCGAATAGATCGAACGTCTGATCGAGAACCCAGTCCGGTCGCGCGGCCTCACGGTCGATCTTGTTGATCACCACGATGGGGTGGAGGCCGTGAGCGAAGGCTTTCTGCGTGACGAATCGTGTCTGCGGCATGGGGCCGTCGACGGCGTCAACGAGCAGGAGCACGGAGTCGACCATCGATAGCACGCGCTCCACCTCGCCACCGAAGTCGGCGTGACCGGGTGTGTCGACGATGTTGATCCGATAGTCATTCCAGCGGATCGCGGTGTTCTTCGAGAGGATCGTGATGCAGCGCTCGCGCTCGATGTCGTTCGAGTCCATCACGCGGTCAGGCACGGCGGCTCGTTCGTCGAGCGTGCCGGACTGCTTGAGCATCTCGTCAACCAGCGTGGTCTTGCCGTGGTCGACGTGCGCAATGATGGCGATGTTGCGGAGCCTGGAAATCATTCGGAAAACCTGCGTGCAGCCTGGGGCGCGTATCGTGACCGGCGGATTTCCGGCGTTCGCGGCGATGGGCGCGATAGTTCCAAGTATGCGACGGAGCGAGCCCGCGCGTACGACGTTTCGCAGGAGGTCCGTCAGTTTTGTTGCGATAGATCGCGTCGTGATATAGTTTGGCGCGACTTAGGTAAATTCCCTCCTGGAGATCGCCGTGGCGACCGAAGGCTCTTTGACCACCTCCATGTTCCATATCCTCATGTCGCTCGCCGACAGGCCGCGCCACGGGTACGGCATCTTGCGTGAGATCGAGGGCCGCACCGACGGCGAGGTCCGGATGGGCACCGGCACGCTCTATTCGGCGATTCGGCGCCTGCTGAACAAAGGCGTAATCCGAGAGAGTTCAAGCCGGCCTGACACCGACGACGATGAGCGTCGCGTGTACTACGAACTCACCGATGAGGGCCTGGCGGCGGCCCGAGGCGAGGCGCGCCGTCTGGGCCTGCTGGTAGCGCAGGCACGATCGAAGCAGCTGCTTCCGCGCGGCTAGTCATGATGCGCAACGTCCGGGCGAGTGGCCTCTATCGGTTGGCGCTGCTCAGCTATCCACCGAGCATGCGCCGACAGCTCGGGCCAGAGATGGTCGCGACTTTCGAGCGTCGATACCTCGGAATCTCCGGGCGTACCGCGCGACTGAAGTTCGTCGTCAACGAATGCGCCGACGCGTTCCGCAACGGGCTGCGCGACCGCTGGGCGGGCGTGGCCTCACCTGTCGATCCCTCCGGTTTTCAACACTATGTTTGGCAGCTTCACGACCGCGGCGTGGCACGCCGCTCGTTCACTCCGTCGCCGGCCGGCGATGACGGCGCTCATTGTGCTGATACTGGCAGCGGGTATCGCGGCCTCGACAACGATCTTCAGCGTGGTGGATGCGGTGCTGTTGCGCCCCATGCCCTACGAGGCGCCCGAGGACCTCGTCGTCGGCTGGCAGTCGCGCCCGGGCGCCGGATTGTTCAACCCCTCGATGTCGAAGCAGGAAATGGTCGATCTTCGGGCCGGGACGCAGGCGTTCGAGTCGATCACCGGTTTTGGCTACGGGTCGATGAACATCAACGTGGACGACGTCGCTGTGCCGATGTGGACAACCTACGTTGACTCCGCGCTGCTCGACACGCTGCGCGTTCAGCCTCAGCTGGGACGGGCTTTCCTGCCCACCGAACACACCCCGGGGAACGACCGTGTCGTGATCCTCAACGGGCGCGTGTGGCGGTTGCGATTTGACGCCGAGCCGGAGGTGCTGGGGCGCGAGATCATCCTCGACGGCGAGGCGTACACGGTTGTCGGCGTGATGCCGGATTCGTTCCAGGTTCCCGTCGACACGAAATGGCCAGGTCGCACAAGCCTCATCCTGCCTTTGCTCGAGCCCGATCCCGCCGACGATCGCGAAAATCGCCTCGCCTATTTCGTCGGCCGGTTGCGCCCGGGAGTCGACTTCGATCAGGCGCAACGCGAGGTTGATGCCGTGACGCAGGAGTACGTCGCGCGCTATCCCGATGCCTACCCGGAGGCCGACGAGTGGCGCATGCGACTTCGATCCGTGCATGACGAAGTCGTCGGGACTTTGCGTCCCGCACTGGTTCTGCTGCTGGTGGCCGTCGGACTGATCCTGGTAGCCGCGTGCGCAAACGTGGCCAATCTTCTCCTGGCCCAGTCGGCGGGACGTCGCTACGAGATGGCGGTTCGAAAGGCGCTTGGGGCCTCACGCCGTCGGGTGCTCACGCAGCAACTTGCCGAGAGTCTGTTCGTCGGGGGAATCGGCGGGGCGGCGGGACTCGGACTGGCGTACCTCGCGCTCGAGTCGGTCACGGGATGGTTGCCGTCGAGCCTGCCGCGGCTCGATGAAGTCGCTCTCGATGGCCGGGTTCTCCTCTTCGCGATAGCCGTGAGCGTGGCGACGAGCCTTCTGTTCGGTATCGTACCGGCTCTGCGCGCCGCCGCCGCCGACGACGCTGAGGCGTTGCGCACGGGGCGCGGAGGGATCGCCGGCGACAGCCAACGTCGCGGCCGCATGGTGGTTGCTGCAGAGGTGGCCGTGGCCTCGGTGGTGCTGCTCGGCACCGGCACAGTGGTCGGCGAGTTCTGGCAATTGCTCGCGACGGATCCCGGATTGGAGGTCGATCGGTTGCTGGCGGTCAGCTACTCGCTCGATTCGAGCCACGGCGATCCGGACGAGTTTGCAGCAACGCACCAGGCCACCGCGGACGAACTGGCGGCGTTGCCGGGCGTCGAGAACGCCGGAATGGTGTCCAATTCGCCGTTCTGGACCACCGGAGGCGCGCGTCAGGTTGACCTCGAGGACCGGCCGGACGATTCGGTCCGCCTGGTGGCGATGATGGCCGGGCCCGGCTACTTCGAGACTGCGGGCATTCCTTTGCTCGAAGGCCGCGCGTTCGAGGTGACGGATGATGATCGCGGAACTCCGGTTGCTCTCCTGAATCAACAGGCGGCCAACAGGGTCTTCCCCGGCGAATCGGCGGTGGGCAAGAGACTCCGGCTGGATGCGATCGCCCGGACGGGCGCAGATGGCAGACCGGAGCAGCCCACGGAGAGTCCCTGGGTGATGGTCGTGGGGATCGTCGGGAACACGCTGCACAACGGCGTCGACTCTCCGCCGCAGGACGAGTTCTACGTGCCGTACGCGCAGGGCCGTTCGAGTGGCTGGGGCACGATGTCGTGGAGCAACACGATGCTGCGCGTTGCCGGCCCGCCATCTGCGGTGGCGGCAAGTGCGCGCGGCCTTGTCGAGGCGAAGTTCCCGGGCCTGCCGGTGCGGGTATTCACCGTGCAGCAGCGCTTCGACATGTCGCTCTCCCGGCCACGATTCGCCGCTCAGATGATGGGCATCTTCGGGCTCCTCGCGGCGGCGCTCGCAGCCTTCGGTATCCAGAGCGTGATCGCCTACTCGGTGGTACAGCGCAGGCGCGAAACGGGCATACGGATGGCGATTGGCGCCCCGCGTGAGCGCGTCGTGCGCGAGGTGATCAATGAGTGGATGACCGCCGTGGCGATAGGACTTGCCGCGGGCACGGCCGCCGCTATGGGGCTCGCGGCCATTGCGCGATCCCAGCTCTACGAGCTTGGCGGCTTCGACCCGGTTGCCTCCGCGGTGGTCGGCGCCGGGCTGCTACTGGTCGCAGTGGGTGCGTGCTGGCTGCCTGCACGACGTGCAGCCCGCATCGATCCGATCGAAGTGATCCGCACCGACTGAACTCCCTGGCCGGGCCGGATCCGCCGTCGGGCGCTGAGACGGTGTCCGCGCAAGCGGACGGCTATCCCACTAGGTAGGATCATGGTCTGACGCCCTGTCGAGCCCGTGATCTCTTCCACCGGCCGCCCGACGGGACTGCGACACAACCCCAAGGGAGCAGCGATGCTTGGTGAAGCCCGGATCCCCTATGGCACCTGGGGGAGTAGCTACTTCCCGGCCTGGCAGACTTCGGCCCTTGCCGAGGTCAATATCGGTCAATTCGCCGGCGAGTCGATGGCCCGCATCATGGGCCTGCGCGGCGTGCCGAAGAGCGAACTCGAATATCTGGTTATCGGGTCGACGGTGCCGTACCACTGGAAGTTCTGGACGGCGCCGATGATCGCGAGCCTCATGGGCAAGCGTCTTCCCGGATTCCATATCGAGCAGGCGTGCGCCACGGGGCTCCAGGCAATCATCCAGGGTGCCAATGAAGTGGCAATCGGTAGTCACGACGTCGTGGGTGTGCTGACGTTCGATCGCACCAGCGATTCGCCCGTGGGCGTGTTTCCCGAGCGGCGCTCGTATCAGCGGACGGTGCCGATCGCCGATGTCTGGGACAACTTCGGTTTCGATCCGGTGACCGGGCAGGCCATGCTCAACACCGGCGGCAACGCGGCGCGCAAGTACAAGCTCGATCGTCGCGAAGTCGACGACCTGACGTTCCATCGCTACGAGCAGTACTTCAACGCCAAGGAGTCGGGATTCCTCGACCGGGTAATGGTGCCGCTCGACCTGCTCACCGTGCAGGGCAAGAAGCTCGGAACGATCGACGCCGACCTCGGCGTGCGCATGATCACGCGCGAGAGTCTTGCTGCGCAGCGTGAACTCGACACTTGCGTGACCTCAGGCACTCAGACGCACGCGTCCGACGGCATGGCGACGCTGCTTGTCTGCAACAAGGATCGTGTTGCCGATCTCAGCAAGCGACCGGAGATCCAGATCTCGGTTGTGGCGAAGGCCGAGGTGCGCGTGAACCCTGCGTTTATGCCCGAGGCGCCGGCGATGGCCGTGAAGAAGTTGCTCGATCGCACCGGGCTTACGATGGACGACATGGCGGTTGTGAAGGATCACAACCCGTTTGCGGTCAACGATGCGATTTTCGCCAAGGTGCTCGACTACGACTGGCGCGAGATGAACAAGACGGGCTGCTCGCTGGTGTGGGGTCATCCCCAGGGGCCGACGCTGACGCGCATCGTCATCGAAGCGCTCGAAGAAGCAGTCGACCTGGGCGGTGGCTACGTGCTGGTCTTCGGTTGCGCGGCCGGCGATGTCGGGATCGCTGCCGTTCTCAAGGTTGAGGGATAGAGCGATGACCACGACTCTTCGTCAGACAACGCTCGAAACGATCGACCTCGGGACAGTGCGCGACATCTTCGCGAACGGCGCGCTACCGGTATCCGTCGACGGCGCAGTGGATGCCGTGTTCGGTCCGGCCGATAGCCGCGGCGCGCTCGTTATTTCCGGCGCCAACGGCATCGTCGGATCCGGCAAGGCCATGCAATTCGGGTCGCGGCTCCAGCCTTACGGCGTGCCGATCGTGGCGCTGGATCTGCCCAGCGCGCCCGATGGAATCAGCAAGCACTACGGCGGGCTCGTGCGCGCGTTCGGACGCGATGGCGCCGACGCGATCATGCAGAGCATCGTACGCGTAAGCTACGACGGCGCCACGCTCCCTGCGGACCTCGATCGCTACAACCCGCGCTTCCTGCTCGAGGCCATTCCAGAGATCCTCGACATCAAGCGAGGACACTACGAGCTGTTTCGCGGCCGTTACCCGGAGATCGAGATCCGCTCCGTGACGTCGGGGTTCCCGAGTCGCGAGCTCGGCGTCGGGATCGCGCACCCGGCCTTCCCGCACGAGATCAACAAGATCTACGAGATCGTCGAAGACGAGACGTCGGACGTGACGCGACTCCTGTGGGCTCTCGGCCTGCAGCCGATGCGGGTGAGTGACGATTGGTCTTTCGTACTGGACGTGCTCTTCTGCGGCGTGACCCTCGCCGGTCTGCGCTACCACGACGCTTCGAACATGCCGTTCTGGAAGATCGACAAGCACGTGCGGCGTCTCCTGGGTCCGAATCCTTTCCGCGCCCATGATGCGATCGGTGCCAAGGGAGCCGATTTCCTGACCTGGTCGTGCCTGCACCATCTGGCCGAGAATTACGGCGAGGTGTTCCGCCCGACTCCGACGCTCGACGAGCGCAAGGAGACCGGTGCTGAATGGTATCCACCGAACCACTTCCGACCGCTCGTGGACTGGTCGCTGGATGCCGATGCCGACAACGATCTGCGTACCTGGCTGTATGGACCGATTTTCCAGATGACGACGCTGATGTTGCAGGAGAAGCGTTCGCATCTGGCGCAGATGAATCTGATCGGCGAGCAATGTGCGCAGTTCCGCTCGGGCACTCTCGCGATGATGCGCAACGCCGGTGCAGATGCCGTGATCGACATCGTCGAGCGCTACCAGGCGCTGCACCCGGCAGCGGTGGGAGCGGCATGGCACCCCGACACGCTCGATGCGATCGAGTCGGCCGAGTGGCAGCAGCTCTACGTGAACGCGGAACACGATGGCCAGGTTGGCGTCCTCACGATTGGGCGCGAGGCCTACAACCACGACGTTGATGCCGAGCTCAATCGGGCGATCGACTGGCTCAAGGCCGCAGACATCGATCGCGTGATTTTGACGGGAGACTTCCACCTGGCGGGTCAGCTTGTGGGCGCCGACACCAGCAACTTCTTCCCGGCGCTGGAAGACACCGATGCCGGATTCGGCGTCTCGAACGACTGGTCGCGCACCGCACGCCGACTCAACGACGACTTCGCCACTTCCGTTGGCTTCATCAACGGCAAGCGTTGCCTCGGCGGCATGCTCGAGTTGATGGTGCACTGCCATTACCTGGTCTCCGCGGACGATGCGACGCTCGGATTCCCGGAGGTCACTCTCCCAGTAGTGCCGGGGATGGAGGGGTGTCATTGGCCGTTCCGTCGCACCGATGGCGATGGTCACGCCAGGCTGATGCAGATGCTGCTCAGCGGCAGGCTCGTGAGCGGTACGAAGGCGGCCGGCTGGCTCGTCGACGCGGCTGGTCCGGTGGAGGAGTGCCTCGCTCTGGTGTGGTCGCTGGCTACCGATGGCGACCATGGGCTGGAGCGGCGGCCGCTGCATGCAGACGCGCTGTCCGGTGTTCCGACCGATGTGCCGGACCTCGTGCCGGGCGCACCGGCCGTCGAGGCTGCTCGCAAGGCGATCGTCGACTGTGTCCAGGGCTCCTGCGGCGTTCCGCTAGTGGATGCAGTCGACGTGCAGTCGCGCCACTCGGCAGACTTCATGGTGACGGATACCTGTCGCCGAGGTGCCGTCGGCGCCGAAGCCACGAAGACCCTCGACGTCTAGCGGCAGAGCTAACGCGCCAGGCGAGCGACCCGACCGTCCGCACCGGCGGCCCAGACGGCCCCATCGTCTGCTGCGCGCGTCACGTGGAATCCGGGGCCAGCGATCGCGGACCAACTGCGTCCGGCATCGTAGGAGATGTCGGTACCCGCAGGCCCGACGGCGACCAGCACGTCGGTGCCTCCTTCGAGGCTCGCGAGCGCCGACCGGAATCCCGTGAGGCCCGTGATTCCCTCCGCACTCCAACTGGCGCCGCCGTCGTGTGAGAGAGCGACCGCGTCGGTGGGGTCGTCCTCGAGGCTGTAATCCCCGCCTACCGCGATACCGTGCCCGTCAGGGTCCATCAGGAGGCCGAAGACGCCTTTTGCCGCGGAGCCTTGCTGCAGTGGGGTTGCAGCTGCGTTCCAGCGGCGCCCCCGATTATCGGAGTGGAAGACCCGAGCCACGCTACCGCCGGTGCCGATCCAGACGTCGTTCCCCGTCGCTTGGAGGCAGGTCCCGCTCGCGGCGAACTGTGCCTCTCCCGGTTCCGGTTCGGGTCGGTGGGGCGCGGAGAGTGGCGCCCAGTTCTTGCCTCCGTCGGTCGTCTCGATGAAGAGGAACCTGCCGTCTATCGGGTCGCCCACGGCGTAGCCGCGGTCACGATCGGCGAAGTCCATGCAGTTGAAGAACACATCCGGCCGGTCGTCCTCGTAGACCAGGTCCCAGCTGTAACCGCCATCGTTTGTTCGGTAGATGCGACCTGGCGAACCGATCGTGAGGGCGACCGCGTAGAGGCCATCGAAAGCCTCGATGTCGCGGACGCCGAGTGTTTCGGCACCCAGGATCTGGCCGCTTTGCCAGGTCCGCCCGCCGTCGATCGTTCGCAGCCATCGGCCATTGGATCCAGTGGCCCACGCGACGTCGGCACTCACGGCCGAGAGCCCGCGTAGAGACTCGGTGACTCCGGGATCGAAGACTTCCCAGCGCGGCGCGGACTGTGAGGGCGACCCTGCCGCGGCAAGGCCCAGATTCGCGGCCAGCGTAACTGCCACGACAGCAAGTGCGGCGGGTCGGGAAGGGAACAGGCGATGTTGTTGTCTCATGGCGGAGTCCTTACCTCAGGTGTTAGCTTGCTGTCGAGGCGTCCCCGCCGAGACTCGGAGTCTTCTTATGCGCCACACACTGCGTCAGCACTTGCCGACGTGCGCGCTCATCGCGATCTTCGTTGTCCCGGCGGTAGCCCACGCTGGGTCCCAGCAGGAGCAGGATACTGCGCAGCAGGAGTCGCCTCCCGTATTCGAGAGCGAGGCGCAGCCCCTGGGAGAACCCATCGAGCTCGACGCCTACGCCGAATATCGCAAGGGCGGCATCTTCATTTCCGACGGCCAGCGCGTCCAGATCTGGCACGGCACCGAGATGGAAGCCGACGACGAAGAGGAGGTGCTCAACCCGTCCGACATCGAGCTCGGGTATCGCTTCCGAGTGGAGGGCGTTCGGACGGCCAACGGCGTAATCGTTGCCGACCGCGTCACGGCACAACCAAACGACCGTGAGTTCCTGTCGGGGTCGGTGGAGTCGATGGCGAACGAACTGGAGAACGAGTGGGCGCAGGTTGGCTACGTCTACCAGCAGGAAGGCGACCATCGAGCCATCATCGGCGAGATCGTGGACTACGACGATCGGGTAGTGCGGGCCGAGCGGGTCCTGAACAACATTAGGCCGCCATACCTCGACCCGGGCGCGGTCCGCCTCTACGTGATCGATGCGGAACTGTGGAACGTCATGGCGCTTCCTAACGGCTCGATCTGGCTGAATACCGGACTGATCGAAGAAACCAGCGAGGACGAGCTCGCCATCGTTCTCGGCCACGAGCTCGCGCACTTCACTCACGAGCACGCGCGCAAGGACACCGGACCGAGCTGGTGGAAGCAGGCGCTCGTGTCCCTCGGCAGCGGCCTGCTCCTGGGAATGCTGCCAGGCGGTACTGCCCGCGACGTGGGTCAGGTGGCGGCCGTCGCCGGCGGGCGCATGTGGACGGCAGGCTACGGATCGGAACTCGAAGCCCAGGCCGATCGTGTGGGCGCGCGCTATGCCTTCGAGGCGGGCTACGACGTGCACGCCGGAATCGATATCTGGACACGATTCCGCTATTTCTACGGCGACCGCACCTATGACAACGACTCGATGCTCGAGGCGCACGTGAAGCCCGAGGACCGCATCGAGAACATCAAGCACGAGATCGAGATCAACTATCGCTTCGAGATTGCCGAACTCGACGCCGTGCTGGATCAGCGGTAGCCGTGACCGCGCTGCGGGCTCGCGCCAGTGGGCGCCTCAGGTGGACTCCATCGACCTGACTCGAAGTCGACCCAGCGGTCGAAGAGTGCGTCCGAGTACGCCGGGTTCAGCTGAGCGTCGAGGCCAAGGAGACTGATCTGTTCGCCCAGGACGCGTGGGTACGTCGTCCGCGCGACGCCGACCAGAGCGACCCAGCCATCGTACGCGTCGCGCAGGGTGTCGGCCTGGAATGTCACCGCGTCGGCATCGCCGTTGTAGTCGATACCGGGAACGCCGCTGAGGGCGCCCAGTCCGGCCGGCGGCACGGTGCGGATGGTGGCCTCCACCGGCAGCGCGATCTTCATCACCTGGGCCTCGGCGAGGCTTTCGACTGCCCGCTGGGCAGCCGCGGTGAGATCGGCGTGCGCCTCCTCGGTTGGGCGCAATTCGGCGGTACTGGCGCTCGTCGCTGTCTTCACGATCACTGACTCGATCCAGGGCATGGTTTCGAGATCGGCGGCCAGCCGATCGTCGCCCGACGCGAAGATCACCGGGACGTCGAAGCGCCCCCACGACAACGCGACCAGTTCCGTTTCCGTAATGGACTGACCGTGCACCTGGAACTCAATGCCGAGCGTGAACGTGTGCGAGGCGAATCCACCGCTGCCGGTCTTGGCGTGCATGCCGACGACGGCCACGGCGTCGTACTCGGCGCTTTCCGGCAAGTCGAAGTAGGTATCGAACGCTTCGTCCCGGAACACCTGCTCGGCCCGAGGGTCGAGCAGATCCGTTCGTACGTCGGGCTCCGGGTTACCGGATCCGTGGCCGTCCACCACGTGCACCTCGGTAGCGCCGCCGGCGAACAGACCATCGATTACCGCATTGATATCGGCGGCCAGCATTTCCTGGCCGCGTGCGTAGTGCTCGGGGTGGCTGAATCGGAAGGTTCGCGGATCGTCTTGTCCTGCCAGCCCTTCCATGTCGTGCAGCACGAGAACCCGGAGTCCGTCGCTGGCGTTGACGCGCGCCGCCGTGAGGCCCCACGGGCGGTCGCGTTGAACGCGGTCGCCGGGCGACGACTGCTCCACTGTGACACTGCAGGCGGCGCAAAGGGATGCGACGAGACACAGAGCGAGAACGCGGCGCATGGCACTTCTCCGGGTTTACGGGGTAGCGCCGCAGACCGTAGAACGCCTGCGCGGGGCTGTCGACCGCGCCACCGTCTTACCCGCGCTTCCTGCTAGCGAAGGTGCCGGTCGAAAAACCGCTCCAGGCGGGTGTACATGTCGATCCGGTTGGCCGGATCGCGGAAGCCGTGGGGTTCGTCGGGGTAACTATGCGCGGTGACGTCGATCCCAACGGCCCCTAGTCGGCTCAGCGCGAGTTCGTATTGGCGAAATGGTGCTCGCACGTCGGCTTCGCCATGCATCATCAAGAGCGGCGTGAGCACGTTGTCGAGTCGGGCCACCGTGTCGCTGATTGCGTAGATCTCTGGGCGCTCTTCCGGCGACCCGCCGTGGCCCGTCTTGATGAAGATGCGGCCCAGGCGGTCGGCTGTGGAGTAGGCGTCGGCGAAGTCGTAGATGCCGGCCATCGGCACAGCGGCATCGAATGCTTCGGGCGCGCGCGCGATGGCGGCCATCGAGGTGATCCCGCCGTAGCTGTAGCCGTAGATCCCGACCTTGCCGTTGGACTCCGGCAAGGCGCGGATGAAGTCGGCGGCCGCGGCGGCATCGAGTGCTTGCCGATTGGCCCAGTCGTTGATCGCGAGGTCCTGGAAGTCGCGTCCGAATCCCGAGCCGCCGCGGTAGTTCACCGCCAGCACCAGGTAGCCCTTTGACGCCAGGTACTGCTCGATCAGGTTGTCGCGCCGCAGGTAGGAGTTCGTGCCGCCACCGTGAACATTCACCAGCGCCGGAAAGGAGCCGCCTGCGTCGTAGAACGGAGGCTTATAGAGAAAGCCCTGGATGTACATGCCGTCGAAGCTCGCGTAGGCGACCTCCACGGGATCCTGAAGGGAGTTCCACGTCGTGGCGAACTCGGTGAGTCGGCGTGGCTCGCCGCCTCGCAGGTCAACCAGGTCCACGTCGTAGCCGCGCGTGGGAACACTCCGAACGAGGACGGCGCGGGCGCCGTTTGCAGCGACGTCGAATGAGCGCACGGCGCCGCCGATGTGCGATACCCGGGTGGCGACGCCGCCTTCGGCCGCCACCGACCACACGTTCAGGTCGCCGCGCTCATGGTAGAGGAACGCCAGTCGGCGGCCGCCGTCGGTCCAGTGCACACCATGGTTGTGCAGCCAGTCGGTGGCCCAGATCTGCATCGGCACCACCTGCTCGGTCCCCACGCTGGGGTCGAGCAAGTAGATGTAGGCCAGGTCCTCGTACCAGTACTCGTCCTTGGCGGTGCCCAGCAGCGCGATGCGGCGGCCGTCCGGCGACCACGCCGGCGTCGATGACGCCATGAGACCCGTGGAGATCTGGCTGCTCTCGCCGCTGGCCACGTCGACGATCCACACGTCGTCGTGCCAATAGTCGGCAGCGTTCGAGACGTAGGCGATTGAGCGGCTATCCGGCGACCAGCCGGGCGAGAATCGCGGATCGTCGATGGACATGGCGGCCGTCGTCAGTTGCACGGCGGGGCCGCCCGAGCTGCTGACGGTCCAGATGTCCTGATGCCCGGAGCGCGTCGAATAGAACGCGACCTGCGACCCATCCGGAGACACGACGGCGGCGCGCTCGTCGTGCTCGTCGTTGGTTAGCCGGCGGGGAGCGTCGGCTCCCATATCCATACGCCACAGGTCATTGTTGCGTCGGAAGACAATCGCGGTGCCGTCGGGGTGCCAGGCGGGGCTAGAACCTTGCACCCAGAAGTTGGATGAGCCTCCTTCGGTCGACGCGAGCCAGATGCCGCGCCGGTTCGGTTCGCTTGCAGTAACCGCAGCCCGCCGACCGTCGGGCGAGAGCGCCGCAGCCTGCGCCCCGAAGTTAGCCCGGTGGATATTCTCGAGATCGAGTTCGACGGTGGCCCGTGCCGGCGCACTCGATGCCGCCGCGGACGTGGTGAGCGCAGCGGCAAAAAGGAGGGCTGCGCGCCCTTCGCTAATCGAGATCCGCGATAACGGGCGCATGATCCGATGCTGTAAGTCCTTCCTGCTTCTTGCGATAGTCACGATCGGTCCACACCTCAGTCACGCGGTCTCGTACTGACTTCGTGCCCAGAATCAGGTCGATCCGAAGGCCCATGTTTCGATGGAAGGCGCCCATCCGGTAGTCCCACCAGGTGAACTTCTGCTCGTCCGGATAGCGGTCACGGAACAGATCGATCAACCCCGTGTCGATGAGGCGGCCGTACACCGCGCGTTCCTCGGCGGTATGGAAGATCCCTTCGGGATTCTCCTTCCACGAGTCGATCGGCTGAGCGCAGAGGTTGAAGTCGCCGCACAGGACCGCCTGCGAGTCCGGAGAGTGGTTAGCGTTCCAATGCTCGACCAGCTGATCCAGCCACGCCAACTTACGGGGGAAGTCATCGTGCTCCACGGTCTTGCCGTTGGGCACGTACACGGTGGTGAAGTCGATTCCTGAGACCTGTGCGGTGATGAGGCGCGAGCCCATCTCCTCCTGCCCGGGCAGACCCGTCTGTCGAACTTCCGCTGGCTCGCGGCTGAGGATTGCGACGCCGTTCCAGGCCTTCTGGCCGTGCGTAACCGCCTGATACCCCTCGGCCTCGAAGGCAATCGAGGGGAACTGATCGTCCTCTAGCTTCAGTTCCTGCAGGCCCACGACGTCCGGTTGGCGCGCCCGCAGCCAGTGCAGGACATAGTCGAGACGAGAGCGCAGACCGTTGACGTTCCAGGTGGCAATTCGCATATCCGCACGGTAGCCGATCGTTGCGCGGGTTGCAGACGAAACTTTTCCGGGCCACCCGTAGTCTCTATTCACTGGGGGGCGTATCCTCGATGGAGTTGCTCCCCAGGGCGAAAGCGAGAGATCGGCCACGGCCGATCGGTCAGGTGCGTTGCCGGAGGTGTATTCGGGAGGAGTCCCTTTGTTCCGCGCCCTCGCTCGCTTCATCAAGTCGCCCGTCCACACTTTCCCGGCGCTGGCCGCGGCCATTGGCTGCTTTGTGTCCGGCTACAGCACGTTCAACGGGATCTCGGAAATCTTCCCGAACTTCGGCTATTCCGCGCTCGCTGCGCTGGGACTGGCCGCGATCATCCAGCTCGGCATGCTCTCGAGCACCCTCTCGCTGCGCGATCGGAAACAGCAGCAGCCGATGGTCATCGCGGTGATTTTGTTCACCGTAGTGATGTCCAGCTTTACCTCGTATGTCTTCTATTTCCGCGGATTCTCCGAGGAGACCATCGCCAAGGAGCGTCGACTCGAACGGTACGAGTCGCTCCGTGCCTACCTCGTTGACGTGCGCAGCCAAACGGCCGGAGTCCTGGGTACCTTGCGCGAGGCGGGGGCAGAGCTCGATCAGCGCATTGAAATGGAGTCGGACACCGGCGGCGGGTTACGAAACATCTCGAACCCGTACCTGCAGCAGCTGGTGGGCGAGTCAGATCTCTCGGTGGACGTGCGACGCGTGCAGAGTGGCTCCGGAGAGCGCTATCGGTTTCTGACCAGCCTCGCGCCTCGTCTCGACCAGATGGAAGTCGACGTAGCCGGTGCGCTCAGCGGTATCGACGCTGAGCTCGAGTTACTCACGAGCAGCGAAACGGTCGACCACGAGTCCATGCGTTCGAGCTATTCCCGCGCGTCTGCGGTGGTGCCGATCGATCGCATCCGCGAGGTTCGCGGCGACTTCCAGGTGGTGGCCGTGGATCCGGCCATTCTCGATACCAGCGCGCTCGAAGAGGAGGAGTACTGGCAGAGAGCGGTGGCGGATCTGTTCGCGGGCTCGCCCACGGCAATCGTGTTCGCGTTCATCGCAATGTTCATCGACACCATGATCGTCTTCTTCGCGTTCGTCGCTGGCGAATCGAGGTCGGCAGCGACGGCGCCGCGCGTGCCCCTCGCACACTGGGTGCGCATGGCCTACGACCAGCGCTTCGAGGACGGGGTACGGAGCTGGATCGGGGCCCTGGATGGCGTGCGTGTAGAGCGCGGCCGCGAAATTCTGCACCGTCTCGAGGTGCGAAGGCTCAGCGACGATCGCGCGGCGCAGTGCGCGCGGCTGCTGAGGCAGGACGGATACCTGCGCCAGATCATGCTCGAGGACGGCCAGACATACTGGTGCCTGACCGACGATGCCTACATGGCGTTGGTCGAGCTCAGCCGTCAGACGATGGCCGAGACCTTGCCAGCACCGGCTGAGGTGTTCGGCGGATAGAGCGACTAGTCCGCGGGCAGCTCGTCCGTGTTGCGAATGAACTGGGTCATGTAGCGCACGGCAAGCACCATGCTCGCTACATCGACCCGCTCATTCGTGCCGTGCACCATCGTCAGCCCATCGGCGCCCATCACTACGGGAAGGAAGCGGAACACGGCAGGTGACTTGCCCGAGTAGTACTTCGCGTCGGTGCCGCCCATCACCAGATACGGCGTCACGATAACGTCGTTGCCGATCACCTGCCGGAGCGTCTTGCCGAGGAGAAGAAACTCGGCGCTGTCCGGCGAAGAGACCGCGGAGGGGTCGTGGCTCGTGGAGATGTCGCGAACCTGAACGCGCGAGTCGTCGATCACGTCGTTGACTCGTTGCATGACGGAGTCGCGCGTATCCCCGGGCAGGATGCGGTGATTCACTACCGCTGTGGCGTTGATCGGCAACACATTGTCTTTCACGCCACCGTTGATGATCGTCGGGGCCGTGGTCGTTCGCACCATCGCCGCCGACGCCGGTTCCTGGAGCATCAGTCGCACGAGTACCGGGCGAAAAAGCCACAGGTTGGACATAACGGCGCGCGCGGCGAACGGTAGCTCGGGAGCCAGGTAGCGGAACATCTCCACGGCGGCTCCATCCAACCGCGCCGGGAATTGGTTCTCTTGAAGGCGCTCGATCGCGGCGGCCAGGATGCCGATGTTGGTCACATCGGGGGGAGTCGAGGAGTGTCCGCCGTCGCCTTCAACACGGAGCTCGAGGCTGATGAAACCCTTCTCGGCGATTCCGACGATGGCGGCCCGCCCGTCGTAGCCCGGCATGATGCCGTCGGCAATAGCGCCACCTTCATCGAGCACGAGTCCGAAGGGACCGATGCCACGTTGTTCGAATAGTTCGGCGATTGCGCCTGCGCCCTCCGGTCCGCCGACTTCCTCGTCGTGACCGAAGGCCAGGTAGATCGTGCGCTCCGGCTGATGTCCCTCCGACAGGAGAAGTTCGACTGATTCGAGTATGGCGACAACACTGCTCTTGTCATCCAGCGCTCCACGACCCCAGACCACATCGTTCTCGATGACACCGCCGAACGGCGGGTGGAGCCAATCGGCCTCAGTGCCCGGAATGACCGGAACAACGTCCTGATGGCCCATGAGGAGGATCGGCGGCTTGGACGGGTCACGGCCGGTCCACGTGTAGAGCAGACTCAGGTCGTTAACGGTCTCGAGCATCAGAGTCTCGTGGACGAGCGGATAGCTCTCGGCGAAGTGCTGGTGCAGGCCCTCGAACGCGGCAACGTCGACGTTGCCGCGATCTTGATTGGAGATCGTGGGATACGTGAGCGCCTGAGCGAACCTGGCGGCGAGTGCCGAGGCGTCCACGTCGATCTGCACCGGGTCTTCTTCTGGCGGCTGCAGGGACTCAACGAGCAGAGTTCGGACGATCACCACGGCACCGAGCGCCACGAACAGCGCGACTACAACCAGCGCGAACCTCTTCATCGGACTTGTTCCTCCTGTGGGGGCGCAGTGTACTCTGGCCGTGCTTGGCATCCCGACCCCCGGTGGAGCATCCCAATGTCCCGAGTCTCGAATCTTCTCGTAGCTACCCTTGCCCTCGGCCTACCCGCTGCGGCAATCGCGCAGCAGAATGACATTCAAGTGACGCCCGTAGAGGTGACCGACGGCATCTACATGCTGATGGCTGCCGGCGGCAACATCGGCCTTTCCGTCGGCGACGACGGCGCGTTCATCATCGATGATCAGTTCGAGCCGCTGCACGACAAGATCGTGGCCGCGGTTCGCGATGCGGGCGGCGGAGATGTGCGGTTCGTACTCAATACGCATTGGCACGGGGATCACACGGGCGGCAATCGTCTGATGGGCGAGGCCGGCGCGATGATCGTCGCCCATGAGAATGTTCGACGACGCATGGACCCCGGCACGTTCACCGACGTTGTCGGCAACACCGGGCAAGCACCACCGATCGCGCTACCGGTCGTGACGTTCAACGACGAAGTCAGCTTTTGGTGGAATGGCGAACAGATTCACGCCACGCATGTCGCCAACGCTCATACGGATGGCGACACGATCGTCTGGTTCCGCGATGCCAACGTGGTCCACATGGGCGACAACTTCTTCAACGGGATGCTGCCGTTCATCGATGTCGACTCGGGTGGCGGCATAGACGGCATGATCGCGGCATCGGAGTTGGTGCTTGCCGACGCCAACGAGATGACCAAGATCATTCCCGGGCACGGACAACTCTCGGGCGCTGCGCAGTTGCGTGAGTTCCACGGCATGCTCGTGACGATTCGCGATCGGATTCAGACTCACGTCGACAACGGTGACAGCCTCGAAGAGATCATTGCCGCGGAACCGATTGCGGAGTTTGCCGATATGGCAACCGGTTGGATGCCTGTGGAGCGCTTCCTGGGCCTCGTGCATCGGAGCCTGACGGAATAGGCGCGTGCGCGCAGGGCTTCTTGCGCTCGGCTTGGGCGCCGTCGCAGCGGGCTCGACAGTGGCGATGCCACATAGCGAGTCGGCCCGGCCCAACGTTCTGCTGATCTACGCGGACGATCTGGGCTATGGGGATCTGGGCGCGTACGGTCATCCGATCGTTCAGACCCCACGGATCGATGAGCTTGCCGCGCAGGGGCTGCGGCTCACGTCTTACTACGCGCCGTCGCCACTGTGCTCTCCGTCGCGCGCGTCTCTGCTCACAGGTAGGACGCACTACCGCACTGGCATTGAGAGTTGGATACCGCCCGAGACGGAGACGCAGCTCCCACTCGCAGAGATCACGTTGCCGGAACTGCTTCGCGACGCTGGGTACGCTACGGCGATGTCGGGGAAATGGCATCTCAACGGAGGCATGGATCAACCCGATCACGCCCAGCCCGATCAGCATGGATTCGACCACTGGCTTGGCTTCCATGCGTGGGCCGTGCCGCATAGCCGCGATCCGGTGAATTTCTTCCGTAACGGCGAAGCGCTCGGTCGGCTCGAGGGGTATGCGGGCCAGATCGTGGTCGATGAAGCGATTGGTTGGTTGAGCGATCGGCCGGCGGAGCAGCCGTTCTTTCTTTACGTACCCCTCTTCGAGCCGCACTCGACAATCGCGAACCCTCCGGAGTTCAACGAGTTGTATGCGGCGCACACCCTTGGCACTCCTGAACAGTTCGCCAACGGTCTGCCAGAGCCACCGGACAACCTCGAGGCGCGCGGGCCGGGGGAGTACTGGGCCAACATCACCTACATGGACCACCAGGTCGGGCGCCTACTCGACGCACTCGACGCGACGGGTAGCGCAGACAACACACTGGTGGTTTTTACGTCGGACAACGGGCCCGTGACGACCGACTGGCGACGTTGGTGGGAGATCAACCTCTACGGCGACACGGGTGGCTTCAGGGGGCGCAAGCATGAGCTGTACGAAGGCGGAATCCGGGTGCCCGCGATCCTCCGCTGGCCCGGCACGATAGGTCCAGGGACCGCTAGCGACGCGCCGATTATCGGGTACGACCTGATGCCCACGATTGCAGCTGCGACCGGCGTTTCGATGCCGGACGATAGGCCCATCGACGGCGAGGACTTTGGCCCACTGCTGCGCGGCGACGCTTGGCGCCGAACGGCTCCGCTCTATTGGCAATTCGACGATGAGCAGGGCTTCCACTATGCACTCCGCGACGGCAACTGGAAGTTGTTGGCAGACCGGGACCTAGAGCGGATTGAGCTCTACGATCTCGCCCGGAATCGCTTCGAGGTCTTTGATCTCGCCGGCGCCCACCCGGCCCGCGCTTCTCGGATGCTGGACATGTTGCGCGATCGTGCGAACGAAGTGACCACGGATCCGATTCTCGCGACTCATTAGCAGCGACGCACGTCCGCGTCTGACCGGCCAAAGCGGGTTGCGGTAGGCCCGCCAGTTGGCAGGCGTTCACTGCCATGACTAACTGTGGCCGTTGAGACCCACTCCCGCCCGCCAGATCTAGCAACCCCGTCTTGGGTGCGTTATCTGGCGCGCATTGCGAGGTTGCCGTGGGTCAAACTGCACTGAAAGATGTCGAGCCGTTTGGCCTGGCGAGTATTCCGCTTCCGGTCTTGCTCGGCGTACTGCGCTCGATGGGTGATCGGCTCCACGAGGGCCTCTATGTCCTCGATGCCGAGGACCGCGTTCAGTACGCCAATCCGGTGGCTCAGCGTCTTTTCGGCGCGCAGCGCGAATCGCAGGTCCGAGGTCGCGACGTTGGAAACCTGATTCGCCCTGTTCGCGATGAGGTCGACGATCGTCGACACAACATCCTCGACGAGCACGGCTCGACGGCGGCGCGTCTGGGAGTGATTGTCAGGGCCGGTCGGCGTCCCGCGTCGGCTCTGCCGCGGTCGAGCAGCACGCCGTCGGTGAGCGCTGCGCCGTTCGCGATTCACGAGGTCGAGACCCTCGAGCTCAACGGAGAGTCGCTCGGATGCGTGGTGGTGCGGCTGGTGAGCGACGCGGCGCTCGAGCATATCGACGCTGTGGCTCGCGACCTCTGCCACCTCGTAAGCCGCGTAACTCGACCGGAAGACATGATCGTGAGAATCGCGCCAGAGTCTGTTGCGCTGTTTGCACATGTGGATTCTCTGGCCGGGGTGAAGTCAATCGCGGAGCGCCTCACGGCCCGAGGGCGTCGGGAGATTCAGGAAGAGTTTCGCGTCGGTATCGCCATGGGTAGCGCCGGGGCCACCGCGGAAACGCTCGCACGCGATGCTCAGGTTGCGGACTACACGACGAAGCCTTGGATGCGTGGTCGCGTCACAGTGCGGCGCTCCGGGCCCGCGTAGATCGCCCTGGAACCCGCGGCTGAGGTTGGATAGAGTCGGCGTGCCTTTTCCCCTGCACGTCCCGGAGGCCGCGCTTGCGTGGTTCCAGTCTCCCGACAGCGGCACTTGCTGCGAGCCTTGTCGCCCTGAGTGCGCCCAGCGCTGTTTCGGTCCCCGTCAGCGATCGTCAGTTGAGCGAGGACCTTCTTCGCGAAATGGTGGAGTTTCGCTCCAGCGCGGCCTTCCCCGAGCAGACCGCTAGCCTCCTCGAGGCAGTTCAAGAGCGCCTGCTTGCCGAGGGGTTCTCACCGGCCGATATCGAGATGGTTGCCAGCGATGGGATTGCGAACCTCGTGGTGCGGTATCGCGGCTCGGGTGCTGAGCGACCGGTCCTGACCATGGCCCACGTCGATGTAGTGGACGCAGAGCCCGACGCATGGAGTGAGCATCCGTTCCGACTCGCCGAGATCGATGGTTACTACTACGGCCGCGGAACCGTCGACAACAAAGCGGGGGCCGCCACCCTCGTGTCGAACTTCATCCGGTTCCGCCAGGAGGGGTTCAGACCGGCCCGCGATATCATCATGGTGCTCACGGGCGACGAGGAGAGCACAGGCAACGGGATCGACCATCTGACCTCCGCCCGCCGCGACCTGATCGATGCCGAGTTCGCCCTCAACACCGACGCGGGCGGCGGACGCTACGACGCCAACGGCGAGCCGCAGGCGTTCGACGTCCAGACCAGCGAGAAGCTCTATCAAAGCTTCGAACTCGAGGTCACGAACCCAGGTGGGCACAGTTCGGTACCGCGTCCGGATAACGCCATCTATGGGCTCGTACATGCGCTCGCTCGTATCGAGGCTCACGAGTTCCCCTTTGAACTGAGCGACGGTACGCGGGCCTATTTCGAGAAGAGCGCGCAGTTCGAACACCGCGACCTCAGACAGTCGATGATGCGCCTGGCGGGAGATGAACTTGATGAAGCGGCTGCCGAGCGACTGGCTGCCTCCGACCCCTACTTCAACGCCACGCTCCGCACCACATGTGTTGCCACCGAACTGACAGCTGGGCACGCCGAGAACGCGTTACCGCGATCCGCGCGCGCCACGGTGAACTGCAGGATCTTGCCGGGGCATTCGCCCGACGAGGTGGAGCGCACGCTGCGCCGTGTCGTCGACGATCGCGGCGTGACTTTCCGCCGGCTCGACGATGCGTTTCCGAGCGAAGCCTCGCCCTGGAACAACGAGGTGGCGAGTCGTTTCGAGGTCGTCGTGGACGAGTTGTGGCCGGGTACGCCGGTGATTCCCTCGATGTCGACGGGCGCGACGGACGGCTTGTGGGTTCGAAACGCCGGGATCCCTGTATATGGGGTGTCTGCGATATTCGAAGCTCCTGGCGACGAGCGCGCCCACGGCCTGGATGAACGCATCGGTGTTGACGAGTTCCATCGCGCCGTCGAGTTCTGGTATCGACTGTTGCGCTCGGTAGCGGGATGAGGAGCCGGCTTCCACGAAGTCTGACGCTCGCTTTCTCCGTCGCCCTGGCAGCCTGCCAGCCGCCTCCGGCAACGGACCAGGCGCCTGCTGCGGCCCGGGCTCGCATCGCGATCCTGACGGCGATGCCCATCGAACTGGCGCCGTTTCTTGATGCGGCACAGATCGAGCGGCGCGAAGTGATCAACGGCCGAACACACCACGTCGGGACGATCGACGGAGCGGATGTGGTGATGGCGGCGTTTGGCATCAGCATGGTGAACGCCACAATGGGTGCCCAGCTGGTGCTGGATCGATTCGACGTTGGCGCGATCGTTGTCGCGGGCATCGCAGGAGGCGCAAGTCCGGAGATTCGTATCGGCGATGTCACCGTGCCGGCGCGCTGGGTGCAGTACCAGGAGCACGTCTTTACCGATGCATCCCGCACGGGTTGGCGCCGCGGTTGGCGCAACGAAGATCTCGGCGCCTACGGGATGATGTACCCCCAACGTGTCTGGGCGACCGCCCCGAATATCGAGGCTGACGCGGAGCACCTGAAGCTCTGGTTCGACGTGGACGGCGCGCTCCTGGCCGCCACCAGGGCGCTTGTCGCGGACATCGCGCTAGAGCAGTGCACGCCCGGCGGCGAATGCGTGGAGCACGAGCCCGTTCTGCGGGTAGGGGGCAACGGCGCCAGTGGCCCGACCTTCGTTGATGATGCTGCGTATCGCGAGTGGATCTGGGAAGTGTTCGCGCCCGACAGCTTCGATATGGAAACCGCGGCCATCGGCCATGTGGCCTACGCCAACGGCGTGCCGTACGTCGGCGTGCGAGCGATCTCCGACATGGCGGGAGCGAACCCGAACGAGAACCGAGTCGAGAGCTTTGCGCCTGTGGCTGCCAACAACGCCGCCGCCGTCGTGCGTGCGCTGATCAGGAACTGGCCAGGAGTTCCTGCAGCCGAGTGAGTTGCTGAGCCAGCACACCGTCTACCGGAGCGGCCCAGCCCTCGAGACCACCGGGAACGAAGCCGTTCACCCGATATACGAGATCGAGACGCGTGGAGTCCCCCTCCGGCGTGAACGTCCATGTCATGGCGCCGCTCACCGCGTGCTCTTGCAACGGGCCGAGACCACCGGACATCCGGAGCATCGCTTCGGGGTCGGCGTACACGACGGCCATATGCTCGACGAATCCGCCGCTGGGCAACGCCTCGCACATGCAGCCGCCGGGCGTCGGGTCCAGGCTCAAGTTGCCTGCATCCATCGTGTAGGTGTGATCCGGGTGCCACCAGTCGGCCACCCGCACGAACGCCGTCCATGCGGTCGCTTCGTCCGCATCGAGCGTCACGCTCCGCTGGATCACGAAATGGCTGTCCGACGCTTCCTGTACCTGGGCGTTGGCGGTCGGGCTGAGGCTGACAACAACGATCAAGAGCAGGCCGGTTGGGTATCGCATGCACGAGATTGTATATGCAACATACTCTCGGCGTTGCCCACAGAGCGCTGTGCTTTTTGCGCGCCGGGAGACTCAGTCGCGACCCAGCACTCGCTTCGGATCAATGCGACTGGCGCGATAAGCCGGCAGCGTAGCCGCAGCGAGTCCAGACAGAAGGAGCACACCGATAACCGACCCGAAAGTGAGGGGGTCGGAGGTCTCGACGCCGTAGAGCAGCCCGGCAATCGCCCGGCGCGCGGCCCACGTGCCCACGAGACCGAGTCCAAGTCCGAGGCAAATCAGGACAGCGCTGCTCCCGACGATGAGCTGTCCGATGTCGCGGCCACCTGCACCCAGCGCCATACGTACGCCCATCTCATGACGTCTTTGACTGACTCCGTACGACACCACTCCGTAGAGACCAACCACGGCCAGAGTCAGGGCAACCACGGCGAAGGCCCCCATCAAGGTGGCCGTGAACCGCTGCGGCGCCAACGAACGATCCACCATGCTCCGCACGGTGCTGATGTTCGCCGTCGCGAGCAACGGGTCGAGCTCGGCGACGACGGCGCGCGCGGGGCCGGCGAGTTGAGTCGGGTCTCCGTTCGCTCGCAACACCATGGACATGAAGCCGGTGGGGACCTGTGAGTAGGGGAAGTAGATCGCGTTGCGACTGTCCTGTGCGATACCGAAATTCTTGATGTCCGCTACGACTCCGACGATCGTCCGATAAGTGGGGTCGTCGGCGATGCGGCCGAAATAGACGCGCTGACCGATCGGGTCCTGACCGTCGAAATAGCGCTCGGCCAACGTCTCGTTGATTGCCACGACGCGCGGAGCCTCAGCATCGTCGCCGGCGTCCGGAAACCTCCCGCTGATCAGACGCAGCCCGATGGCGTCCGGGTATCCGGATGTGATTCGGCGAATCCAAGCCACACGCTGTTGGTCGGGTCCGGGTTCGGGACGACCGTCGATCTGGAAGTTCGAGTCCCCGTCGAACCCTGCAAGCGGGAGCGAGTTGACTCCTCCGACCGCCTCCACGCCGGGGATGGCCGCGAGCCGCCGTTCCAGTTCGTCGTAGAAGGCGACGATTTGCGCCGACTCGGCATAGCGCGCGCCGGGTAGACCCAGCCGCACCGCGAGCGCACCGCGGCTTTCGAAGCCCAGATCAACGCGATTCAACTGCTGGAACGTTCGCAACATGAGTCCGGCCCCCACGAGTAGTACCAGGGCGAGCCCGACTTGCAGGACGACCAGCGCGGAGCGCAAGCGGCGGCCGCCGCTGCCATCGGCGCTGCGGCCGGCTTCGCGGAGCGCATTCACGAGGTTTCCCTGGGAGGCGCGCAGCGCGGGGATCAACCCGAAGATGAGCGCGGCCGCGACCGTGATGATCGCCGTGAACACCAGGACGCGCGTGTCGGTGGCGACGCTCTCGATGCGCGGGGTGCCCTGAGGCGCGAGCGCGACCAGGCCGTAGGTGCCGAGGATGCCGAGCGCCGCGCCCAGCGTGCCACCTGCTCCGGCGAGAACCAGGCTTTCCATGAGAAGTTGGCGCACTACTGCGCCCCGAGTCGCCCCTAGCGCCGACCGAACAGCAAGTTCGCCTGAGCGTGAGGAAGCCTGCGCCAGAAGTAGGTTCGCGACGTTCACACAGGCGATCAAGAGCACGAAGCCTACCGCGCCCAGAAGCATCCAGAGCGTGTCGCGCGATCCGCCGACGATGTCGTCGCGCAGATCAAACAGGGAGTATCCGACTCCCATGTTCGCATTCGGAAACTCCGATTCGAGGCGACCACCCAGTCCATCGAGGGCGGTCTGAGCCGACTCAAGCGCCACGTCGGGCGACAGTCGTGCCACGACCCTGTACATCGCTGAGCCGCGGCTGCCGGCGTGCTGAGTCTCGTTCATCTGCAGGGGCATCCAGATGCGGGCCTGCGCGGCGAACGGCGGCTCGAATCGCTCCGGCATGATGCCGATGATCACGGCCGGATCGCCGTCCAGTACGACGGTTTGCCCCAGCACACCGGGGTTGCCGTCGAACTGCTGCTGCCAGAGATCCCAACTGAGCAGGACGACCGCCTCGGCGTCGGGCTGATCATCGGCCGCCGCGAACGGGCGTCCGAGTGCCGGCTGCACAGCGAGCACGCGACTGAACATGCCCTCGCTGACCTGAGCGCCGATGAGGCTGACGGGCTCTCCGACTCCGGTCAACGTCGGACCCCAACCGAGGTAGGTGCCCGCTTCCGCGAACACCTCGTCGAGTTGCCTGGCGTCATGGAAGTTCGGATACGAAAGCCACTCTCGCAGTGGGCCGTCGCGGCGGGTGTAGTCGGCCCAGACTGCGACGAGCCGGTCGGGCGCATCGAAGGCTAGAGGCCGGAGCATGATGCCGTCGACCACACTGAAGATGGCCGTGTTGGCGCCAATGCCCAGCGCGAGGGTGGCAATGATGATGGCCGAGAACGCCGGAGCACGACCGAGTCCACGGAGAGCGTGCCGGGTTTCTTTCAGCAAGAGTTCGAACATCGAAGCTCGATCCACGGTGGGGAAGACAGAGCGCATCGCGCCGCGTTCAGCACGCAGACAGCGGATGAGGTCGAGAAGCAGTAGGCCCCAGAGTTGGGCCAACGAAGCAAGACCGGGGCGGGCGGACGCGCGCCAGTCGCGGAAGACAGCGAGCATCTCCGGCCCGGCCTCGTCGCGAAACGAACGCGGCAGCAGGCGGAGCAGGGTGCGATAGACGCGGTCCTGCAGATCGAAGGGCGGGCCCGCGGCCGCTCCCGTGAACGTCGACACTGCTCTTAGCCGATCCGCTGCTGGGCGAATTCCGAACTTTCCATCAGCCGGCCCAGTCGCCGGGTCTCGGCCTCGACCACGCTTTCGCCCAGATCCGTCAGCGCGTAGTACTGCCGTCGCGCGTCAGCGTCGCCGGGGCCATCAACGGGCCCGATGAGGTCGTCCGACCGCAGCTCCTTGAGCGTTCGATACAGCGTGCCCGGGCCGAGCAGCGCTCGTTCTCCAACGTGTTCATTCGCCTGCTGCATGATGCCGTAGCCATGTAGCGGGGCGGCGCGAAGAACGGACAGGATGCCGAAGACGACGGGACGCAGCGGCAGGTGTTCGTCGGGATTTGGTGAGCTCATGCGCATCTCGAGGTTGGGTAGGAAATCTTCGCTTTCGAATATATCCAAAGTCGAAGATGATTTCAAGGCAACCGGTGCGGACACTGAGCTAGACTAGGCGCGCCCGAGCCAAACCTGAGACAGACACCTGATAGTCCCGTTCCCGGAGTCGAGTTCATGATCGATCGTGTTGTTCGTATTTTTGCGTTCGCGCTGCTTGTGTCTGTAGCCGCCTGCGGTGGGGCAGAGGAGCCGGCCGCCGAGGCGCCGTCGGAGTCACCAGAGCCCGCCGCCAGCGAGCCCGCCGCGACGCCTGAACCTGATCCGGCACCGGAGGCCGATGCGCCGGCAGGCAATCCGCTGCTCGATCCGACGCACCCTGATGCGAACCGGCAAGGGCCCGACAGCTACCGAGTCGCGTTCGACACGACGAAAGGACGGTTTGTGGTCGAGGTGCACCGTGACTGGGCACCACTCGGTGCCGATCGTTTCTACAACCTCGTGAGCACGGGTTACTACAACGGCAACAAGTTCTTCCGGGTCGTCGATGGATTCGTCGTGCAGTTTGGAATGAACGGCGATCCGGCCATCAACGAAGCCTGGGACATGGCGTCGATCGCAGATGACCCGCAGGGCGAGATGAACACCCGCGGTCGGTTGACCTTTGCCCATGGCGGCCCCAATACCCGTACGACCCAGCTGTTCATCAATCTCGGCGACAACCTCAATCTCGACAACATGGGCTTCCCGCCGTTCGGCGAGATCATCGAAGGCATGGATGTGGTGCAGAGCCTGTACTCCGAGTATGGAGACGGTCCGCCGTATGGAACGGGGCCAGATCAGACTTTCATCGGCGAAGAAGGCGACGCGTACTTCGACCGCCAGTACCCGCTGCTCGACCACGTTGAGACGGCCGCCGTCATCGCGGAGCGCTAGATCATGTCGCGCCAGGTTCGCTTGTCCGGAGGGATGCGATGGGTCCTCGTGGTCCTTGCCGCATGCGGTTGGTGGGACCCGGCGATAGGAGCCCAGGAGTCCGCTGAGACCGCTGCCAATGCAGGCATCGACCTCACCACGCTCGAGTGGCGCAATGTCGGTCCTGGCGGCGTCGGTGGCCGGATTTCGGACTTCGCCGTCGTTCCGGACGATCCCGACACGATCTACGCGGCGGTTTCGCAAGGTGGGGTCTGGAAGACGACGAATGGCGGGGCCAGCTGGGTGCCGATCTTCGATGACCAGCCGCGCCAGGCCATCGGGGGCATCGCACTCGCTCCTACGAATCCGAACGTCATCTGGGTCGGCACCGGCGAAGCAAACGGCCGCAACCTCGTGTCGACCTCGTGGGGCGACGGTGTGTACAAGTCGGAGGACGGCGGCGCCACGTGGCAGCACATGGGCCTGGAGAACTCGCTGCATATCGGACGGATTCGCATCGATCCTCGTGACGAGAACGTTGTGTTCGTGACCGTTGCAGGTGCACTGGCGCACGAGGACCCCGCCGCCAATGACGCTCGCGGTCTGTTCCGCACGACGGACGGCGGGGAGACCTGGGAAGAGGTCCTGGATGCCGGGCCGTACGCCGGCTTCGTGGACATCGACTTCGACCCGCGGGACCCGGACCTCCTATACGCGACCTCCTGGCATCGACAGCGAGTGGATTGGAGTTGGATTCCTACCGGGGAAGGCAGTGCGGTATGGCGCAGCCGCGACGGCGGCGACACCTGGGTCCGCCTTGGCAACGGCCTGCCGGAGTCGGACATGGGCCGTATCGGGGTGTCGGTATGTCGGAGTCAGCCCGACACGGTCTATCTCAATGTCGAAGGCTCTGAGGGCGGTGTTTTTCGATCGGACGATCGCGGCGCGAGTTGGGCGCGGACCAACCCGAATGTACGCGGGTCCATGTACTACTCACAGGTGCGGTGCGACCCCAACGAGCCGGAGCGGGTTTACGTGCTGAGCACCTTCTTCATGGTGTCGCACGATGGCGGCGTGACCTTCGAGAACGAGATGTCGGGCCACCAGGTGCATGTCGACCATCATGCGCTGTGGATCAACCCCGAGGACTCGGATCACCTCGTGCTCGGCAATGACGGCGGCATCTACACCTCGCGTGACCGTGGTGGCGTCTGGCACTTCTCGGACAACGTTTCGATCACGCAGTTCTACGAGGTTGGCGTCGACAATCAGCGGCCGTTCTACCGCGTCTATGGCGGCACCCAGGACAACAACTCCGTGGGCGCACCCAGCGGCACACGAAACGTCGTCGGGATCACCAACGACGACTGGTTCCTGACCGTAGGCGGCGATGGCTTCTACGTGCGCCCCGATCCTGAGGAGCCAGAGATCGTCTACACGGAGTGGCAGTTCGGCAACCTTGCTCGGTTCGATACTCGGACCGGTGAACGCAAGTGGATCAAGCCTGCCGACCCACGCGGGTGTGTGCCGCTGAGCGATGAGGATGCTGATCCGGAGACGCCACGCTGCTATCGGTGGAACTGGAGTGCGCCGATCCACATTTCGCAGTTCGACCACGAGACGATCTACTTCGCCGCCAACGTGGTGTTTCGTAGCCGCGATCGTGGTGATTCGTGGGAAGTGATCAGCGACGATCTCTCGCGCCAGATCACCTACGACAATCCAATGAACGACTACGGAACGATCCGGGTGATCTCCGAGTCGCCGCGGCAGCCGGGACTGCTTGCCGTCGGGACGGATGATGGCCTGGTGCACGTGTCGGACGACGACGGCACGACTTGGCGGCAATCCGAGGCGCTGCCAGGTGTGCCGGAAAGATCTCTGGTGCGGCGTTTGGTGCTTTCCGCCCACGACGACAGCACGATGTACGTGGCCTCCTCTGGCCACGAGTACTACGACTTCACGCCGTACCTGCTGCGCTCGTCCGATCGCGGTCAGAGCTGGGATGACATCCGTGCCAACTTGCCGGACGGCAGCCCGATCAGGGCATTCGCCGAGCACCCCGGAGTGCCAGGGCTTCTGTTCGTCGGAACCGAACACGGTGTGTGGACGAGTGTCGACGATGGCGATTCATGGCATCCGCTGCAGGCGGGTCTCCCGCCGACGGCGATTCACGATCTCGTGATCCAGCCGGAGGCCAACGATCTGGTGGTCGGCACACACGGGCGCGGTATCTGGATTCTGGATGACATGGGCGCGCTCGCCGCCTTGGCATCGTTGGACGGCGACGTCTCGTGGGTGGCGCCGATGCGTGATGCCTATCAGATCTATCGGTTCGATCGCGGCCGCTACTTCCGCGGCGACACGTACTATGCCTCGCCCAATCCGCCCGACGGGGCCGTCGTGCAGGTCAACGTATCCACCGGCGAAACGGCCCGACCGGAAACCGCCACCGACGAGTGGGAGAGCCCGGAGCTTCGGCTGCGCGTTCTCGATCAGGACGGAGCACTCGTGCGGCGCCTCCCCGCTCCCACGGGGGCGGGACTGCATCGGGTCGTCTGGGATCTTCGCTACGATCCGACCTGGCGCGACCCTGAAGGCGATGCAACGGTGGCGAGTCCATGGGTATTGCCTGGCACGTACACCGTCGAGTTGCAGGTAGGTGAGGCCTCTCATCAGGAGCAGATCGAGGTCGTTCTGGATCCGCTCCTCGACATCAGCCCGACGGACCTGCGGCTGCGGCATGACAGTCAGCGCCGCCTGGCGGACCTGGCGTCCGTGCAGCGTCAGCTCGCCGGGCTCGTCCGGCAACTGGCCGATGCGACAGACGCCGCACGCGCGGCTGTGGAGGAGGCAGAGGTCAGAACCGAAGCCATCGACGGCGTTCTCGACCAGGTCGAGGAGAAGCTGGAAGCGATGCGCGGTGATCTGACAGCTCTACAGCGCGGGCCGATGCGACTCGCCGGACAGATGCGATCGGCGGTGAGTCGTCCGACGGCCGACCAGATGTCCGCGATCGCCCACCTCACCGAGGAACTCCCCGCGCTTGTCGAGACGGCCAACGCGCTGGCAGAGGTCGACCTGCCCGGTCTTGGCCGGTTGCTCGACGAGGCGGGTGTGGTCTGGACGCCGGGTCGGATGGTGATTGTGCGCTAGTCGCACACTAAATTCGCTTTTGCAGGACAAACCCTCGACCTTTCGTCGAGGCGCGACGTCTCACTGCTCATGAAAGGCGAACACCTGGGCGAACTGGAAGAGTTGGTGCTGCTGGCGGTTCAGGCCGCCTCCGGCGACGCGTACGGCGTCACGGTGCAGCAGACGATCGAGCAGACCACGGGCCGGGCGGTCACTCTGGGCGCGGTGTATGCCTGCCTCGAGCGTCTCGAACGCAAGAACTTCGTCGCATCCCGCGTGGGCGGTGAGGAGGCGCGCCAGGGCGGCCGTCGGAAGCGATTCTTCACGCTGCTGCCCCCCGGAGTGGAAGTCCTTCGACGGACGCGCGATGCGCGCGAGGCGCTGTGGGGCCTGACCGAGGCCAACGATGGCTGCGTCCGCACTGCCAGTCGCACCGCGATGGCTACTCCGTCGACTCTGCGACGCTCGCTATCGCGACATCGCGGAAGGCGACCTCACCGAACTCTTCACGCTCCGCGTTTCCACGCGCGGACGTTGGCATGCTACCTGGCTCGCCTGTCGTGATGCGCTCAGCGTTACGCGCAGCGACTACGTGCGGCCCACGCTGAACTATCGAAAACGACAGGAGACTCTCATGCAGTTCGCTCGTGATCTGCGGCATGCCGGCCGCGCACTCGCTCGCACGCCCGGTTTCACGCTGGTGGTCCTGGCGACACTGGCGCTGGCGATCGGCGCGAATACGGTGATCTTCAGCGTGGTGGACGGCGTGGTGCTTTCGCCGTTGCCCTACGACGCACCCGAAGCGTTGGTGGTAGTCCAGCAGACGGGCGACGGTCTCGGCGATGAGAGCGGTCCGTCGGGCGCCTCGCAGGATCTGTTTCTGTCGTGGCGAGAGAGCGGCAGGGCCTGGGATCAGCTCGCGATGTACTCCCAGGAGTCGGCAACGATGACCAGTCTGGATGAACCGGTGCGCCTCAACGGCGTCGCGGCTTCGCCAGCGTTCTTCGGCGTGTTGCGCACCGAACCGGTCATGGGACGCGCCTTCGCGCCGGATGCGGAGATCCCCGGGCGTGACGACGGCATCATTCTCAGCCATCGCGCCTGGCAGCGGTACTTCGGCGGGGACCCGGACATCGTCGGCCGCAACCTGCAGCTCGACTCGCGTCTGCGAGTCGTTCTGGGGGTCATGCCGTCCGGATTCGCCTTTCCAGAAGCGTCGATCGACTACTGGGTGCCCATGCTCGCCACGCCGCCCGAGACGATGGCGGTCTCCGTTGGTGCGGACGAGACGGCGGGCGGTGCACGACCCCAGGGCCAACAACGCGTCACCCAGCGTCGGGACGGCCCTGCGGAGGATGGCGAACAAGGTCCCGGGCCCGGCCCGGAGGGTCCCGAGCAGCACATGGAACTCTGGGGCCGAGTGATCGGGCGACTGGCCTCCGGGGTGACGCCGGCGATGGCTGCGGAAGAGGGCACGGCGCTTGCCGGAGGCCTCTACGCTGATGACTTTGATGGCGTCACGCGGGCCGTCGAGATCACCCCCATGCAGGAACAGATGGTGGGCTCGGTGCGTGGCCCGCTCATCATGTTGATGGGCGCTGTGGGATTCGTTCTTCTCATCGCCTGCGCCAATATCGCGAACCTGGTACTCGCACGTTCCGTGGAGCGCAGCAAGGAAACGGCCGTGCGCGCCGCCATCGGAGCCGGCCTCGGCAATCTCGTGCGGTACACGCTGGCCGAGAGCGCGCTCCTCACCGTCGCCGGCGGCCTATTGGGTGTCCTGCTCGCCGCGCTCGGCCTGCGAGGCGTGATGGCGCTGGCACCGGACTTCATCCCGCGGCTGGATGAGGTGTCGATCGATCCACGCGTGTTGGGATTCACACTTGCGGTCACCGCGATCACGGCAATCGTCTTCGGGCTCCTACCGGCGCGAAGTGCGGCGAAACTCGATCTGAACCGTGCACTGAAGGAAGACAGTGGCCACGGAGGGATCGGACGTAGCGGTTTCCGGCGCATGCTCGTGACCGTCGAAATCGCGCTCGCCGTGGTCCTGCTCGTGGGCGCAGGTCTCCTGGTGACCAGCTTCATTCGGTTGACCTCCGTTGATCTCGGTTTCGACGCCGAGAATCTCTTGCATCTGAACATCAGCTTGCCCGGCTCGGTTTATCCGGACGGGACGGCGCACCTGGACTACTACGACACGTTGGTGCAGCGGATCGAGGCCTTGCCCGGCGTGATCTCGGCAACGGTCGCCAATCGCGCTCCGTACGCACCGGCGAACGTCCGCGTGGGGATTTCGGCGCAGTCGCGCGATGACGCCGAGGGTCCGGAACAGAGACCCGTTCCGGTCGGCGTGCGAATGGTCGAGCCGGGCTACTTCGAGACTCTGCGGGTGGCTCCGGCCGACGGCCGCGTGCTGAACGCCGACGATCGCCCGGAGAACCAGTCGGTGGCGGTGCTGAGTGCCGCGGGCGCAGCAGCTATGTTCGGCGAGGACAATCCCGTCGGCGAGCAGATGGACTTCATCGGTGGGCAGCGGATCGAAATCGTCGGCATCGTCGACGATGCACGCACTGCTGGAGTCGATCCGACGCCACAGGCCGACATCTTCCTACCGTACCGGCAGGCACCCAGCCAGATGGTGCCGATGCTGTTCCGGACCGCGGAAGTGTTGATCCGAACGGGGCCAGCGCCCCTCGGAGTGCTTCCCGACGTCCGTAACATCATCCGCGACCTGGACCGTCAGGTGCTGGTGCTGAGTGCGGCAACGGTACGGGATCAGGTCGCTGACTCCGTGGCAGAACCGCGTTTCTATGCGACGCTGGTCGTCGCATTCGCACTGCTGTCGTTGACCCTTGCCGCCGTCGGCATCTACGGGATGTTGGCCTACATGGTGCAGCAGGGCGTGCGCGATACCGCGATTCGGCGCGCCCTCGGGGCACCGGTCGGCCAGATCCTCGGCGGCGTTTTTCGAGAAGGCCTGGCGATATCTGTTGCCGGCCTCGCGATCGGCATCGCAGGCGCGCTGTTTCTGACCCGATTGATAGGGGCGATGCTGTACGAGGTCGAGCCCAATGACCCGACCTCGTTCATCGTGGTTGTGCTGGTCTTCCTCGCGGTCGCAACTCTTGCGATCTGGATCCCTGCCCGACGAGCAACCCGCGTGGATCCGATGGAAGTCCTGCGCTACGAGTAGAGCCGCTAGAACGCTACGGTGAATCCGGCGGTCACCTGATGAAGATCACTGATCGCGTCGAGCTGCGGACGTTCGTATTCCGCACGCAGCGAGAAGCTGCCGATGCGAAACGCGATGCCGCCGCCGTACATCAGCGCCCACTCTTCGGTCTCAGTGATGTCGTCGCCCAGCCCTACCTTGGTCGTGGCGCGATGGCCGCCGCCGCGGGCGTAGAGATCGATCGGACCCGCGGGCAAGATCAGCAGAAGTGAGCCGGTGAAACCCTTGGAATCCGCGGTGATCTCGCTGCCGGGCAAAATCGCGTTGAGCTGCGAAAGTTGCCGATAGTCGAACTCGATGGCAAAGAAGCGCCACCGATAGCCAGCTCCGACCTTCCAGACCAGAGCAGAATCGTCGAGTAGATTGATCTGGTCGAATTCGAGTTTCGTAAGGCCCGCGCCGACGCTGCCGCCGATGTAGAAACCTTCGGCCTTCAACCCTTGGGCTTCAACCGGTTCCGCAACCCACACGACCGCCGCCAGCAACAGCAACACCCACAGCCTTTTCATAGCGCTTCCCCTCTCGGTATCAGGTAGCGCCTCCCGTAGACGAGCTTACCCCAACGCAGGTCTCAGGTGCTGGTTGCCATGCCACGGGGCGCAATGCGCGGACGCGTCTGTCCGTCGGTTCTTCCGACTACCAGCTCGTGCTCGCCGACCAGGTCGCGGGCAGCGACGTCGTCGTCGTGCCGCTCGTGGTGCCTAGGTCCGTCGAATACGGGGCGGAGGTCGACTCGGTGGCGGCGCACTCGTCACCCCAGTCTTCCGGCGCGTCGTCTTCGGTCACTTCCATGCGGTCGTAGAGCCACTCAGAGCAACTCGCCAGACTCTCGCACCATAGCCGTGCGGTCGTACAACTGCACCACAGCCACTGGTCCGACATCCCCACCCCCATGTGTCGTCGGCTCGGTCTCAGGTCGCCCACCGGGCAACTCGCCGGCATCCTATACCTGTTGGACGGCCGCGGATATGAGCTCGACGAGGGGTTCGAAAAAAAGAAATCGTTCAGCGGAGCAGCTTGCGTCGCGTCAGACGGTGCTGGCTGCGCGCACTACCGCGTCCGATCGCCAGTTCGACCTCACCGCCGGGCGGGCCCCACAGCAGCTCCTCAACCGCCGTCGGGTCCAGTTGACTGACCTCGCGGCCATCGATCGCGAGAAGCCGGTCGCCGATGCGAACGCCGGCCTCCTCGGCGGGAGAGCCCGGAATGACCTCGGCAATTTCCAGACTCTCGGTGCCGGGTGACCACGGTGCTAGAGCCAGTCCGGTGGTATCGAACGCGAATGGCGCGTGGAGGTCCGGGCCCGGTTCGAGTATCAGGCGTCCGCCGGGTGCGTCGAAGATCACGCGGAAGCGTTGCAAAACCTGCTGACCAACGTTGCCGTGCAAGATTTCGTCCTGCGCGGCGCCGATTCTTGCCCACGGCCGCCCTGCTGGGAACGACGTGATCACGTCGGCGATCGATACGGTGCCGAGTTGGAGCGCATCAACTCGGCCGATATCGCCTCGAGCCACGCCGTTCGAACCCCAGCCGATGATGAGGTCAGTGAGCGCGGCTCCGGGCGGAACGGCCGAAGGCTCAACCGACAGGGCGTGTCCGGCACCGGTATCTACGAGGAGTCGGGCAGGGTAGTCGGCGCCGCCTTGTTGCACATTGGCCTGAACCACGAAGTGACCGCTTGGCAGCATGTCGAGGGGGAGCTCTACTCCGTCACCGGCATAGACGAATGTGTCGGGGTCGTGAAGCAGCAGCCGCGAGCCCGCCCAGTCGATCTCCACAACGAGGTTACCGAAGAGTGAGCCTCCCAGGATGCCGTCCATTCCGGGAATTGCGTTCGCGGCGGCGCCCACAGCCATGGTCGCATCGTCGATCCGCACGCCGTCCATTTCCACCGTAACGCCCACGGCAAGGGCGACCTGCTCGTCCGCACCGTCTCCTGCGCCACCAATCGAGGCCTGTCCGACGATCTGCAGCGGCAGTCGTTCTCCGAGTTCACGGCTCGTAAGGACGACGACAGGTGCGCCGCTGTCGAGGATGAACCGAAGCGGCTCCGAGCCCGCGACACTCGCGCGCACGACCATCCAGCGGCGGTAATTCTCGAACGGCAGGACCACGGGCTCGGGCCCGCTTTGCGCGAGCGTCACGCGTGCTGCCGGGAACTGCGTCGCGGCGACGCCGAGCGAGCTCGCAAGGGCACCGAGCAGCGTCAGTCGGACGACCCAGTGATTGTGGCGGTTCCGTGGTGTCTTCATGCCTACGAGATTGCTCTGTCGGTACTCTCGCGGGCAAGTCCGACCGAACTGGGCCTACTGATCTCGCATCGGATCCGCCCGAACGATGAGTTCCTGTTCGTGCCGGACGCCGTCCACCGTGAGTACGACGCGGTACTGGCCCGGCGCGGCCCGTGCGAAGTCCAGCCGAGCCGGGAAGAGCGGTTCGCCCCACGCGTAGGCGCCGTAGGCGGTCACGAGTTGGGAACGGATCCCGTTCACGGTCAACATGACAGCCGGCCCAACATAGACCTCGGCTGGCCGCAGTGCTTCGCGGGCAGCGTTTAGCGCGTCGTGGTCGACCTGTGGCACTCGTTCCTGCAGCGTCGCCATCGCACGCTCCAGTCCCTCGATGAACGTCGCGACATCGCTGGTGGAAGGTCCGAATCTGAGATCCCAGATGACGCGGTTGAGTCCTCGTCGTAGAGCATCGACTTCGAGATCGACGGTTCGGTCACTGTCCAACCCTTCTATGCGAAGGCTCACATCGTCGCTATCGCTGGCCAGGTGGAAGTCGAGAATCGCGCCTCGTGGCGGGTTCTCGCCGCGGAACAGGAAGTTCGACTGTTTTCGTCCGAGGTTGATGCGGATCCAGTCGGTGGTACGGCGCGGGGCGAAGAGATGCGCCGGCTCCGACAGGGTCTCGGCGCTCGACTGACGCAGGGGCGACAGGTCGTCGAGGATCCAGATGCTGCGCCCGTGGGTGCCAGCGATGAGGTCGCCTTCACGCGGGTGAATCACGAGGTCGCGCACGGCGACCTTGGGTAGGTTGTTGTCCAGTCGGGCCCAGCTGTTGCCCCCATCGAGCGTCGTCCAGACGCCCCACTCGGTGCCGACGAAGAGCAGGTTTTCATTCAAGGGGTCTTCGACGGTCACGTAACTGGAGCCGTCGGCAGGAAGGTCCGAACCGATGTCCGTCCACGACTCGCCGCAGTCCTGCGTGCGGAACACGTACGGCCGGAAATCGTCCACGCGGTGGTTGTTGATCGTCAGGTAGGCGCGGCACTCGGCGTGGTGTGACGCCTCGATCTTGTTGATCCAGGCGCGCTCGGGAATGCCGGGCAAGTTGTCTCGGACGTTCGTCCAGGTGTCACCGCCGTCGCGTGTGACCTGTACGTTGCCGTCGTCCGTTCCTGCCCAGATCAGGTCCGGATTGTGCGGCGATTCGGCGATCGTGAAGATCGTGAAGTGGTTCTCGCCGCCTGTGACCGATCGGGTCAGGCCACCCTGATACGTCGGATTGCGAAGTTCCGGGTCGTTGGTGCTGAGATCGGGGCTGATGATCTGCCAGCTGTCGCCACGATCGGCGGAGCGGAACAGATGGTTGCCTGCGAAGTAGATGACCGCCGGGTCGTTAGGCGAGACCAGGAATGGGCTGTCCCAGTTGAAGCGGAACTGAGGCGGGAGCAACGGCCGTTCGGGGCGGCCGTAGCGGAACCAGTGCTCGCCCGGGTCGATCGTGTAGCGGATCGGCTCGTCCGGGAAATCGTGGTCCACGAATTCGGCGAAGTTGCCGACCGTTTCCGGCGTCGGGGTGATGAAGGTCGCGTCGCGGGTCTCCGTGTTCAGTCGAATCGCGAACCCCACATGGTTCACGCCGTACATGATCCGCCAGTCCTCGGGGTCGAACCACGTGGCGAATCCGTCCCCTTCGGCGAGCCAGGTGTTGTGCATGTTCAGAACGCCGCGGACTTCGCGAGAGTTGCTGGGGCCCATCCAGATCGCGTTGTCCTGCAGACCGCCGCCGACCCAGTAGGGGTCGCGCAGGTCGGCGCCCACCTTGTAGTACTGCCCGATGGCCATGTTGTCGAAATTGACGATCGTCGCCCCGTCATCGACTGTGATGTACGCGCCCTGGTCGGTGGCCGTGTACCAGATCGAACCGTCGTATGGAGCGATCCAGAAGTCGTGATCGTCGCCCCCGCCGCCCCACCAGCGATTGCCCCACGTGTCGCCACCGTCTCGGGTGACCTTGAACTCTCGGCCAACGGAGTAGATACGGTTCGGATCCAGCGGGTCGATGTCGACCTGGCCGTGATAGAACGGCCGCACGTTGGTTCGCAACGACCATCGCCATGTGGCTCCGGCGTCGCGCGAGATGTAGATGCCACCGCCCGGGTTGTCCTCGGAGCCGCCGTCCTCGTCGAAGTAGGGAATGTCGTCGTCGGCTTCGACCGCCGCCACGACGACGCGCGGGTTGGTTCGGTGGATCGCGACGTCGATCATTCCCGTGACCTCGGGCAGCCCGGCCGTCAACTTGGTCCATGTTGCACCGGCGTCGGTGCTCTTGAAGAGGCCACCCTGTTCGCCACCGGAGTACATCGTCGCGGGCTGGCGGATGCGGTGATAGAAGCCGGTGTAGAGCGTGTCCGGGTCGTCCGGATCCATGATGATCTCGGTGGAACCCGTCTTGCCGTCGTCCGGGAGCCCGTTGAGCAGCTTCTCCCAGGTGACGCCGCCGTCGATCGTCTTGTAGAGCCCGCGGATTCCGGAGTAACCCCACAGATGCCCCGGTACGGCGACGTACGCGATGTCGGGATTCGTCGGGTGCGTCGCGATCTCGGCGATGTGGCCGGAGTCTTCGAGACCGACGTGCTGCCACGTGTCGCCGCCATCGGTGGTGCGCCACAGCCCGTCGCCCCAGCCGGTGCTGTTGCGATTGGCGGCCTCGCCCGTGCCGACCCAGATCACGTCCGGATCGCCTTGGAAGAGGACCGCCGCGCCGATAGACCCTGCGCCGTCTGCCTTGTCGAAGATCGGATCCCAGGTGACCCCCGCGTTGTCGCTCAAAAAGACGCCGCCCGAGGCTGATGCGACGAGAACGATCCGGTGATCGGTATTCAGGGCGTCGATCGAGGCGATGCGGCCGGTCATGTTCGCGGGGCCGATATTGCGCCACCGGAGCGCATCGACTCGACTCTTGGTTGTGAGTCCTTCCTGCGCGAACAGCGGAGTGACCATGGCGAGCGCGATGATGGCGACCAAAGTGCGGCGAGTGTTCTTCACGTGGGCTCCGGTTGATCCTGGTGCAAGAGTCGCGCTGCGACGGGTTGTATCTTTGTCCGGCCGCCGCCAATCGTCCAGCCGCCAGGAGGCCTTGTGACTGCTGCAGTTCGCATCGGTGTCGTGACAGTGTCCGACCGCGCCAGCCGCGGCGAGTACGAGGACCGCGGAGGTCCGGCCGTCGTCGAGTATGTCGACCGCGTACTCGTGACCCCGCACGAAGCTGAGATTCACGTTGTGGCGGACGAGACGGACCTGATCTCTGAGACGTTGGTGCATCTGGCGGACGCGGCCGGATGCTGTCTCGTGATCACGACCGGCGGTACAGGCCCTGCGCCTCGAGATGTCACCCCGGAGGCGACGGAAGCGGTCTGTGAGCGGATGCTCCCCGGCTTCGGTGAGGCTATGCGCACGGAGTCGCTGCGCTTTGTCCCTACCGCGATCTTGTCGCGGCAAACCGCCGGCACACGTGGAGGCTGTTTGATCGTGAATCTTCCTGGCAGTCCAAAGGCGATCGCCGAATGTCTGGATGCCGTGTTCGCGGCTGTGCCCTATTGCATCGATCTCGTTGGCGGGCCTTTTCTCGAGACCGACCCCGACCACATCAAAGCGTTTCGTCCCAAGTCTTCAGGAGCGACCTCATGATCGTCCGTGCGTTTCGTGGGCTGCGCGTCGATGCCGAAGCCGCCTCACGTGTTGCGGCACCGCCCTACGACGTGATGAGCGTTGATGAGGCCCGCGAGTTCGTCGGCGACAACCAGGACTCCTTCTTCCATGTGTCGATGCCCGAAATCGACTTCCCACCTGGAACCGATGCGCGAGACGCTGAAGTGCAGGCATCTGGCCGCGCTGCACTCGACCGGCTCGACGCCGAGGGATTGCTGCACCGCGACCCCGACGATTGCCTCTATCTGTACCGCGTCACGATGGGGGAGCACGTGCAGACCGGGATTGTGACGGCGGCCAGCGTGGCGGCATATCTCGATGGCCGCATCAAACGTCACGAGCACACCAAGGCTCCGAAGGTGGAAGACCGCGCACGCAACGCCGACGTTCTCGGAGCACACACCGGCACGATCTTTCTGACGTATCGGGCGGAGGCGAGCCTTAGCGCGAAGGTCGCGGCCCTGGCGGCCGCCGCGCCCGATGTCGTTTCGCAGGCCGAGGACGGCGTCCGGCATGAACTCTGGGTGATTGCCGAAGAGTCAACCCGCGACGCGCTGGTCGACGCGGTCAACGCGATGCCCTCGGTTTACATCGCGGACGGCCATCACCGATCGGCCGCGGCTGCCCGCCTGGCCGAGATTCGCGACAGCAAACGAGCGGCCGGCGAGAACGTGAGCGGCGCTGATTGGTTCCTGGCGGTGTTGTTTCCCGACACAGAGGTTCGGATCCTGCCCTACAACCGGTTGGTCGCGACTCTTGGCGACGGTGACGCGGCGAATCTTCTCGATCGCCTTGCGGATGATTTCGAGGTGTCGTTGTCCCCAACCGCCGTCGAACCCGCGGTGCCCGGCGAGTTCGGCTTCTATGCCGAGGGGCAGTGGCATCGGCTCGTGATCAAGCGTGATCGCGTGCCGGACGATGCCGTAGGCCGCCTCGATATCAACCTGCTCGAGCAGTATTGCCTCAAGCCTTTGCTCGGGATCGAGGACCAGCGCACTGACAAACGAATCGACTTCGTCGGCGGTATCCGTGGAGTCGCGGAGTTGGAGCGGCGTGTGGACAACGGCGACTTCGTGGGCGCATTCTCGCTCTACCGAACCGGACTCGACGACCTGTTCGCGGTTGCCGACGCCGGTGAGGTGATGCCGCCCAAGAGCACCTGGTTCGAACCCAAGCTGCGGGACGGCCTGGTGATCCTGCCTCTCGACGACTAGGCGTCGCGAGCTAGTTGGCAGGCTGCTTCGTGAACCGGTAGCCGGCGCCGTGCACCGTATGAAAGTGCTGCGGGTTGGCCGGATCGATTTCGAACCGTCGGCGCAGGCGCAGGATGAAGTTGTCGATCGTGCGGGCCGACGGGAACGCAGCCGCTCCCCATACCCGATCCAGGATCTCGGCTCGGGTCACGACGTCGTTTTCACGTTCGATGAGGAACTTCAGGATCTGAGCCTCACGATGGGTCAACTCGTGGGTCTCGCCGACACGATCCACAGCGCGATAGCGCCGCAAGTCGACCTCGTTGCCTCCGAACGTCACCCGAGTCTCAGCGCCTCGGCTGTACCATCGCGCCCGGCGCAGGATCGCCGCGACGCGAGCCAGCATTTCGGCCAGGTCGAAGGGTTTGCTGAGATAGTCGTCGCCACCCTCTGCCAGACCTCGAACGCGATCCTGCGGATCGTTCCGGGCAGTGAGAAACAACACGGGGACTTCGCGACTGCGGTCCCGGAGCGCCCGGCAAACCTCGAAACCATCCATGCCGGGGAGCATGACGTCGAGAAGGATCAAATCGAAGTCGATGTCCAGCGCGAGGGCGAGCCCGTCATCGCCTCTTTCGGCGACGCGCACTCGATGGCCCTCCGCCAGGAGATTGTCGCGGATTCCTGCCGCCAGATCCGGATCGTCATCGACCACCAGAATGCGCGCGGATCGGTTCATGACCCTGTTGGTCTCGGCCAGGTCGTGGTGAATGTAGCGCCGTGACCAGGCCCGTCCGAGTACGCGATGACCGTGCCGTTGCTCAACTGCATGAGGCGTTCGACGATATTGAGCCCGAGGCCAACCCCTTGACCGGCGCGCCGCATCTCATCACCCGGTCTGTAGAACTTCGAGAACAACGTTTTGGCAAGCGCTGGCTCGAATCCGGCCCCGTTGTCGCTGACCTGCACTCGGATGTTGCGCTCCTGTACGTCAGCGGAAATGCGAATGACTCCTGTGTCGGCCGCCGCACAGGCGCGGAGTGCGTTGTCTACGAGGTTGCGAACTACTGTTGTGAGCGCAAATTCGTCGGCGAGTACCTGGAGCTCATCGGGAATCTCCGAGATGAGCTGGGTTCCAGCGAGCTCCGCGCGGGAGACGTGCGTCCTCAAGAGCGGCCTGATTGCTTGCGCAACATCCAGAGGTTCCGGACGCAGCGTGAGCGTGCCGGAGTCGATGCGAGCGGAGTCCAGAAGGTTGTCCACGAGGCTGTCGAGCCGGTCCAGGCTTCGTAGCGAGCGTTCCAGTTGAACGCGCTGTTTCTCCGGGGCTAGTTCTCGCATCGCGACGGTTTCGGTGGCGATCTTCGCGGCCGCGAGCGGACTCTTGAACTCGTGACTCACCGTTGCCAGAAAGTTTTCCTGGCGGCGACGCAATCGCGCATCGTGCCGCAGTACGCTGGCGATCACCGCCAGCGTTCCGCACAGCACCACAAGGAAGAAGCCACCTTCCCAGAGATAACGGTTGATGCGACTACGACGCTCCTCAACCAGCTGTTCGGTGATCCCCGTATCCAGGGCGAACCCGTTGGCACCGTGGCGCAACCCAGGAATCGCGTCCTCGATCTCATCGATCGTGAGGCCTCGGTCGAGCAGGCGTTGCGCGGTGGCCAGGCGCTCCTCGTCGAATGCCTGTGCGCGTTCAACGACGGCATTCACGAACCAGATCTGATCGGCCATCCAGTAGGTGACCTGGGCCAGGCCAACCACCAGTAGCACCACGAAGCTCCAGTACACGAGCCCGGTTTTCTGTGGCATCAGGTGCCTTCAGATGAAGGAGTGAGGGGGAGTCCGAGAGTCTACCGCTCAGCGCGAACGCCTCGCGTCGCCGAGCATGAGTGAGGCGGACGGCACAGCGGCAGAAAACGCCTGACACGTCGCAAATACAACGGCCCGGGGTCCCACGTGGAAACCCCGGGCCGCTGAGCGGGAGGCCAGATCAATGCGACGAAGACCCCTGCAATCGCATCTCACCAGCCTCCCAAAACTCGGATTCGGTGCCAAGACCGTCGTGACGCCGTCATAACTCGTCACGACCATCCCTAAATAGAAACGCGCAAAGCGGCCAGATTTCGGCTCAAGAAAAAAGAACCGCCTTCGAAATTCACGATTGGCCCCGACTTTCGGTACCTGAGCCGCTGTAGACTTCATCAACCCTCCGACCCGGCCAAGACCCCTCGGCGCATGACTGCACCAGATACCGGAATTGACGTCACACAGCTGTTGCTGGCGTGGAACACGGGCGAAACCGACGCCCGGGACCAGTTGATGATGGTCGTGTACGAGGAGTTGCGACGTATCGCCGGCGGCCAGCTGGCCGGCGAGAAACAGGGGCATACCCTCCAGACCACCGCGCTCGTCAATGAGGCCTATCTCCGCCTCGTCGACCAGACTCGGGTGCATTGGCGCAACCGCGCCCACTTCTTTGGAATTGCGGCACAGTTGATGCGCCGGATCCTGGTGGATCATGCGCGGCGTCGCTACGCGGCCAAGCGGGGCGGAGGGGTCACCCTCCTCGAGTTCGAAGACTCGATCACACCACGGTCCAAGCGTGGGGTGGACCTGGTCGTTCTGGACGACATCCTCACGCGTCTGGAGTCCTTCGACGCCGACGCGGCGCGTCTGGTGGAACTGCGCTACTTCGGCGGCCTGACGATCGAGGAGACCGCAGAGGTGCTCGGGTCGTCGCCGGCTACCGTGAAACGCGAGTGGGCCACCGCGCGAGCCTGGATGCACCGGGAGCTCACCCGGGGCCCCAAGACATGAGCCAGGATCGCTGGAGCCAGGTGAAGGCCCTGTTTCAGCAGGCGCTCGAGCGTGACGGCGCCGAGCGCAGCGAGTTCATTCGAGGGGTCACAGGGGACGACACCACGCTGCGTTACGAGCTGGAGTCGTTGCTGTCATCACACGATGAAGCCGGGACCTTCCTGAGTAATCCGCCGGGTGCGGCCGCGGCCGAAGTGCTTCAACTCGACGACGATGCGCCGCTCACCGGGAAGCGTGTGGGGCCCTATCGCGTGCTGCGTCGCGTCGGTCGGGGCGGCACGGGCTCGGTGTATCTCGCTGTTCGTGACGACGAAGAGTTTCAGCAGCGCGTAGCGCTCAAGGTGATTCGGCGCGGCATGGCCACGGAGGAGATGCTGAACCGCTTTCGCAGCGAGCGGCAGATTCTTGCCTCGATCGACCATCCGAACATTGCCCGGCTGCTCGATGGAGGGTCGACGGAAGACGGCCTGCCGTACTTCGTCATGGAGTACATCGAGGGCGAGTCGATCCATCACTACTGTGACAACAACCGGCTCTCGCTCAAGGCTCGAATCGAACTCTTCCGGACCGTATGCGACGCGGTCCAGGTGGCTCATCAGAATCTGATCGTGCATCGCGATCTGAAGCCCGGGAACATCCTGGTCACATCGGATGGCAAGGCGAAGCTGCTCGATTTCGGGATCGCGAAGCTACTCAACCCTGAGCTGAACGCCGATGCGCACGATCCCACGATGCTCGAGCTCAGGGTCATGACGCCCGAGTACGCCAGTCCTGAGCAGATGCAGGGACGAGCCGTGACGACCGCCAGCGACGTCTACTCGCTCGGCGTCTTGCTGTACGAGTTGTTGACCGGCCATCGCCCGTATTCGGTCAGCAATCTCCCGCTCCACGAGATGGAGGTGCTGGTTTCGACCGTCGAGCCGCCCCTCCCGAGCGAGATCGTCGGGCAGTCGGCCGAGGAGCCGGGCCGTGATGGCGGTGTGCGGGAGATCACGCCGGAGTCGGTCGCGCAGGGCCGGCAGGCGTCTCCAGATCGGCTGAGTCGCGATCTGGTGGGCGACCTCGACAACATCGTACGAAAGGCACTTCGGAAGGAGGCGCCACGTCGATACTCGTCGGTCGAGCGACTCTCCGACGATCTCGGGAATCACCTGGAGGGTCGACCGGTGTTGGCTCGGCCCGACACGCTGGGATACCGGGCAAGCAAGTTTCTGGGCAGGCATCGCGTGCCGACCGCAATGGCGGCGACCGCACTCGTCTTTGGCGTGCTGCTCACGGCGACAATTTTCTTGCAGTCGCGTCGCGTTGCCGCGGAGCGTGACCGGGCCACTCAGCAGGCACTTCGAGCCGAGGCCGTCAGCGATTTCCTTCAGGATGTGCTCGCCGCTGCGGATCCGATCGAGGGAATGGGACGGGATGTCTCGGTGTTGGCCTCGGTCGAGGAAGCGGTGCCACGCATTGCCGCCACGTTCGTGGGTCAGCCCGAGCTCGAGGGCGCCGTTCGCCACACGATCGGCAGAACCTTCGGTCGGCTCGGGCGATTCGACGAAGCCGAAGAACAATTGAGACTGGCATTGACCACGCGGCGTCAGTTGTTCGGAACCGATCACCCCGATATTGCGGACACGCTCAACGCATTGGGCGAGGTTCGCTACGACCTGGGAGATCTCGATGGTGCCGAGCGCCTCTATGACGAATCGCTCGCTATGCGACAGCGGGTCTTCGGGGAGCCCAGCGCCGAGGTGGCCGCATCGCTGGACAACCTGGGCAACGTCTACCAGGACCGATTCGATACTGCGGAAGCCGAGCGAGCGTATCGAGGGGCACTGGAAATGCGCCGTGCCGTGTTCGGCACTGACCATCGCGAGATTGCCAGCAGCCTCAACAACGTTGCGACCGTCCTGCATGATCGCGAGCAGTTGGAGGCCGCGGAGCAGCTCTATCGAGAGTCGCTGGCGATTTCTAAGAACGCGTTGGGCGATCGGCACCCGGAAGTCGCGACTTCGCTGAACAACCTGGCCGTGCTGTTGCACGATGAGGGGAAGTACACCGAGGCCGAGCCCGCGTACCGCGAGTCGCTCGACATTTCCCGCGACCGGCTGGGCGACATGCACCCCGATCTGGTGGTGAGCCTGGTGAACTTCGCGATGCTCCTTCGCGAACTCGATCGCAATGACGAAGCCGAGGAGTTGCTACTGCAGTCGCTGGCAATCTCGGAGTCCACGTGGGGCCCCGACGGAGTCCCACTTGGCACGGCGCAGCGCAATCTAGGTGATCTGGCCTTGGCGAGCGGCGACCCTGCCGGCGCGCTCGCCTGGTTCGAGCAGGCTATCGAGATCTTCTCCAGAAAGCTCCCGACGGACGACGTGGACCTTGTTTTCGCCCAGGCGGACAAAGGCCGCGCGCTCATCGCTCTTGGTGACCATGCCGCCGGCGAGGAGTGCCTGGTCGTTGCCTACAACTCCTTCCTCCAGTCGTACGGGGAGGAGGACAGCGACGTGATCGAGTTCGCCGGCTGGCTGGCGGATCTCTATGACGCCTGGGATCGTCCCGTTCTGGCTGCGAGCTTCCGTGCCGTGCACGAGGGGGCCGCCAAGGCGCGGCCCGCGGAGTTGGTGGGAACGCCGTAGCAATTCGCTCAAGGGTCTTTTTCTTTTCATCAAGATATAAGATATTGCTTATATAAGTGATGAATGATATTAAAGTTCTACATGCACTCGCGGATCCCACGCGACGGGCTCTGTTCGAGCGGATCGTTCAGGCGCCGCGCTCGGTGGGTGAGCTTGCCGGCTGGGCGCCGGTGAGTCAGCCGGCGGTGTCGCAGCACCTCAAGGTGTTACGGGCGGCCCGACTGGTCGACGTGGAGAGCCGGGGTGCTTTGCGGATCTATCGGGCCCGCGCAGATGGGGTGCAGGCGCTGATGCGCTGGCTCGACACATGTTTGCAGCAGATTGGCCCCAAGGCCAACGCGTGAGGGTGGACGGCACCGGCCGCAACGCAGCCGGTTCGGTGGGTGCCGTCCCCGCGCGCTCTACCCGACGGTAACCGCGGTGCTCTGTAGTCGCTCACGAAGCGCGGCAAGCTGCGCGCGCAACGCCTCGGGGAGGCGGTCGCCGAACTTCTCGAAGTGAGCCTCGATCAGCGGCAGTTCCTCTTGCCAGCCGGCTTCATCAACGCGCAATAGCTCTGCCAGGTCGGCCTCGCTCAAGCTCAGTCCGGCCACGTCCAGCGCACCTGGTGCAGGCATCCGGCCGATGGGCGTCTCAACTGCCGCGGCGGTGCCGTCGCAACGCTCGAAGATCCATTTGAGAACACGCGAGTTTTCACCGAAGCCGGGCCACAGGAAGCAACCGTCGTCGGTCTTGCGGAACCAGTTGACGTAGAACACGCGCGGCAGGTCCGCGCCTTCACGGGCGCCGGTCTGCAACCAGTGATCGAAGTAGTCGGCCATGTGGTAGCCGCAGAACGGGAGCATGGCCATCGGGTCACGGCGAACTTCGCCGACCGTGCCGGCCGCTGCGGCAGTCTTGGCTGAGGACATGGTCGCGCCAAGGAACGTCCCGTGCTCCCAGTCGAACGCCTCCATCACCAGCGGGATGGTCTTGGCCCGGCGGCCGCCGAACAGGATGGCGCTGATCGGCACCCCAGCGGCGTTTTCCCATTCGTCCGCGATCACAGGGCACTGCGATGCCGGCGCGGTGAAGCGAGCGTTCGGGTGCGCCGCCTTCACATCGCTGTCGGGCGTCCAATCATTGCCGTGCCAGTCGACTAGTTGATCCGGTGAATCGTCGGTCATCTCCTCCCACCACACGTCGCCGTCGGGCGTCATCGCGACGTTGGTGAAGATGGAGTTCGCACTGAGCGACTTCATGGCATTCGGGTTCGAGCAGTCGTTCGTTCCCGGCGCCACGCCGAAGAACCCGGCTTCCGGATTGATCGCGTAAAGCTGTCCGTCAGGGCCGTACTTCATCCAGGCAATGTCGTCGCCGATGGTCTCGACTTTCCAGCCCTCTATCGACGGGTTCATCATCGCGAGGTTCGTTTTGCCGCAGGCGCTCGGGAACGCGGCGGCGACGTACTTCACTTCGCCGGCCGGGCTGGTCAGCTTGAGAATCAGCATGTGCTCGGCGAGCCAACCCTCGTCGCGCGCCTGTACCGACGCGATGCGCAGCGCGTGGCATTTCTTGCCTAGCAGCGCGTTGCCGCCGTAGCCGGAGCCGTACGACATGATCTCGCGGCTTTCCGGGAAATGGCAGATGAACTTGTTTTCCGCGTCGCACGGCCACGGCACGTCGGGTGTGCCGTCTGGGAGCGGGTAGCCCACCGAGTGCAGGCCGCGCACGAAGTCGGGGCTGTCGCCGAGCACGTCCAGCACTGCGCTGCCGACCCGCGCCATGATGTGCATGTTGCACACTACGTACGGAGAGTCGCTGATCTCCACGCCAATCCGCGCGATGTCGCTGCCGATCGGGCCCATGGAGTAGGGGATGACGTACATCGTCCGGCCCTGCGTGCTGCCGGCAAACAGACGCCCGAGTTGGGAGCGCATCGCGTCCGGGTCGGCCCAGTTGTTGGTAGGGCCCGCGTCCGACTTGTTCACCGAGCAGATGAACGTCTGATCCTCCACCCGCGCCACGTCGCCCGGATCGGAGCGACACAAGAAACTGTTGGGTTTGTGATCCTCGTTGAGGCGGACGTAGGTGCCCGCGTCGACCATGAGTTGACTAAGGCGCTCGTACTCCGCCGGCGAGCCGTCGCACCAGACGATCTCAGCAGGCTGACAGAGTTCCGCGACTTCACTGACCCAGCGCTCGAGGTGTTCGTTCCTGGAGTTCACAGGGGTTCCTCACCCGATATGTCTTGGCCGTCCCGCGGCCGCGATGAATGAGGGGAGCGGTGTGCAGAACACGCTGCGATTTGGGAGCGCTCACCTCTGAGGTACGGAGATTTAAACACCCCCTGCGGGTCGTGTCTGCCCGATTGCGTCGCCACCCCGCGCGTCTTGTGCAGGTTCGCGCCGTCGCAAGGATTTCCGGTGACATTGAGGGTGCTTCGCGGTAGCCTTGCGGCCGCATCGCCTGAGAGAGAAATCATGGGCCGGTGACCTCGGGAGTGAGCCATGAGAGACGGCATTGCGAAGCTCAGTACGCTGCTGCTGGTGACCCTCGCGTTTCCTGCGACTGCGCAGGAATATGACCCCCTCCGAGCCGGCGCCGACCCGTCGGTGGTGGCCAAGGAGATGGATGCACGCAACAACGCATCCAACATCTGCTGGCGCCGTGGCGAACCGGTGACGGTTGATTGGCTCGCGGAGCATGACACGGCTTTCCGACGGGGCGCCTACTCGCGCTATCACCTGTCGGAACTCGAGGATGGTTGGAAATGGGTGCGCCGTGACGGTGGTGCGGGACCGGATCTGCGGCCGACGGTCGAAGGCGTTCCCTATGCCGAGCTCAATGTACACGCGCGTGGAACCGATGATCCGTTCGCGACGCTAGATGTTGATAGCGACCTGGCGAGCGGCAGCGTGCGATTCGATTGGACCGCGCCGCCCGAGCGTCTCTGCATGTCCGATGGGCTGCAGTTGAGCGCCGGGGCCACGGTCGAGGGCGGCACTCCCGGAGCTCGAGACGTCGTGATTGTCTTACCGCTCGACGCAAAGCAGGTGGCTGTTCAAGACGCTGCCGTGAAGGCCTGTAGCCCACATTCCACGACCGGGGTCGACACAGCGGTGGACTTGCTTCAGGATTCCGGCCGATGTGAGCGCGAGTTGTTTCATCTCGACCCGCGGGCGGGCTGGGCTGTGTGGGTGAATCTGCCCGAGTCCTTCTACGTTGTGTACCAGTACGAACCGGACAGCCGAAAGTAGACAGGACTGCATGACGCGGGTAGACGAGCAGGGGGGAACGTCGGGCCCGCGCTGGGCGAAGGTCATCGATCACACACTGTGCATCGGTTGTCACGCGTGCTCGACGGCATGTAAGTCGGAGAATGCGGTGCCGCTGTCGGTCAACCGTACCTACGTGAAGTACGTAGACGTCGGCACGTTCCCGAACGCGCGCCGGAACTACCAGGTAACCCGGTGCAACCAGTGCGACAACGCGCCGTGTGTCACCGCGTGCCCGACTGCTGCGATGTACCAACGCGACGATGGCATCGTGGATTTTGACAAGTCCATTTGCATCGGCTGCAAGGCATGCATCGCCGCATGTCCCTATGACGCGATCTTCATGAACCCCGAAGATCATTCGGCCGAGAAGTGCAATTTCTGCGCGCACCGCCTCGATATTGGTCTGGAACCGGCTTGTTCCGTGGTTTGCCCGACCGAAGCAATTCTCGTCGGCGACATGCGCGACCCCACCTCGAAGGTCGCCCAGATGCTGCAGCGCGAGCCGGTCGCCGTGCGGCGGCCCGAGAAAGAGACCCACCCCAAGGTTTTCTACCGCGGTGCGAGCCAGGCCACGCTCGATCCGCTGGCTGCGCAGCGGCCTCCGGGCGACCTCTTCATGTGGAGCGAGCAGACGCCGGGTCCGGACCGCGTTGTGTCCGGGCACCCTGATCGGCCGAACAGCTCGGCCGCAGCCATGCTCGCCTACGACGTGCCTCACGCGATGCCGTGGGACTGGCGCGTCAGCGCATACACATGGACCAAGGCCATAGCCGCTGGCGCCTATCTCGTTGGTGGAGTCGCGGCCTACCTGGGGATACTCGATCCGGCCCACATGCTCTGGCAATGGGTGGTCCCGCTGCTGTCTTTGCTATTCCTCGGCATCACCGGGGCGCTGCTGATCTGGGACCTGGAACACCCGACCCGCTTCTACATGATCTTCACCCGCGGTCAGTGGCGCAGCTGGTTGGTGAAAGGCGCCTACGTGATCGCGGCCTACGGAGCGATCCTCGTCGGACATCTGTTGGGTAGCCTCGTGGGCAGTCATCAACTTCAGTTTGCCTTGCTTGTTCCAGGCCTGCCCCTTGCCGTGATGACGGCGGCCTACACCGCCTACTTGTTTGCCCAGGCGAAGGCGCGCGACCTCTGGCAGAGTCCGCTGCTGCCACCGCACATGGCCGTCCAGGCGGTGCTGGCGGGTGCCGCGGCGCTCTTCATCGTCGTGGTGTTCGTGCCCGGCGGGGTGCCTTCACGGTTGCCCACGGCGCTGCTCTGGACAATCGCTCTTTCGTCCGCAACGCATCTCCTTTTCGTGCTCGGTGAGATCACTCTGGTTCATCCGACCGCGCACGCCCGCCTCGCGGTGCAGGAGATGACGCGCGGCCGCTACGCCGGCCACTTCCGCGCCGGCGCCGTGATGTTGCTCGCTGGCGTGCTCGCACCCTGGTTCTTGATCGGGGGCGCCGTATTGGCGTTGATCGGGCTGGCTCTCCACGAACACGCCTACGTGCAGGCAGGTCAGGCGGTGCCGTTGGCATGAGCGATTCGACAAAGAAACTGGATGAACTGGAGGCCCGCGTCAGCGCAGCGCGAGCCGAGGTTGAGGCGCGCGGTGAGACGTTCTACCCGGGGCCCAGTCGTATTCATCTGGCGAGTTTTCCGCCGCGCGAACGCTGGGATCATTGGGTAGAGCTCGACTCCAAGGCGTGGCCTGAGCGCAAAGAGAAGCACTACATGCTGGTGCCCACGACCTGCTTCAACTGCGAGTCAGCTTGCGGGCTGCTCGCCTACGTTGATCGGGAGTCGATGCAGGTACGGAAGTTCGAGGGCAACCCGGAACATCCGGGCTCGCGCGGGCGCAATTGCGCCAAGGGACCGGCGACCCACAACCAGATAGTCGACCCCGACCGCATCCTTTATCCGCTGAAGCGGGTGGGCGAACGCGGCGGTGGGCAGTGGGAACGTTGCTCCTGGGACGAGGCTCTTGACGAGCTGGCCGCGCGTATCCGCAAGTGCCTCCAGGAGGACCGACACAACGAGGTGATGTACCACGTCGGTCGACCGGGAGAGGATGGCTTCACCGAGCGCGTGATCGCTTCCTGGGGCGTCGATGGACACAACTCGCACACGAACGTCTGTTCGGCGAGCGCCCGCGCCGGGTATGCCTTCTGGACGGGTATCGATCGCCCGAGTCCGGACTACGCGAACGCTGAGGTGATTCTCCTGATTTCTGCCCACCTGGAAACAGGGCACTACTTCAACCCTCATGCGCAACGCATCACGGAAGCGCGGCAACGAGGAGCGAAGGTGATCGTGTTCGACACCAGGATGTCGAACACCGCGACGCACGCGGATCACTGGTTGGCGAGCTATCCGGGTTCGGAGGCCGCCGTCCTGCTGGCCATCGCGAATCACCTGATCCAGTCGAAGACCTACGACCGCGAGTTTGTGCGGCGCTGGTTCAACTGGCAGGAGTATCTCGTGAAGGAGCATCCAGAGCTGGATGCGACCTTCGAGAACTTCGAAACGAGGCTCGAGGAGCTCTACGCCGAGTACACGTTCGAGTTCGCCGCGGGCGAGTCTGGCCTCGACGTTGAGGTAATCAGGGAAGTTGCGGATCTCGTGGCCGGGGCAGGGACCCGACTCGCGACGCACAACTGGCGCAGCGCAGGGGCCGGCAATGAGGGCGGCTGGCAGGTGGCGCGCTGTTTGTTCTTTCTCAACACGCTACTCGGGGCTGTCGCGACGCCCGGCGGGACGTATCCCAACGCCTGGAACAAGTTCGTGGCGCGGCCGATCCACATGCCGTCGCACCCGCAGAAGTGGAACGAACTCAACTGGCCTGTTCAATATCCGCTCGCGATGTACGAGTTGTCGTTCCTACTGCCGCATCTGATGCGCGAGCACGACGCACGACTCGAGGTGTACTTCAGCCGGGTCTACAACCCGGTCTGGACCAATCCCGACGGCTTCGCCTGGATCGAGATGCTGAGCGACCCCGCTCGTGTCGGTTGCTACGCGGCGCTGACTCCGACGTGGAACGAAACTGCGTACTTCGCCGACTTCGTACTGCCGATGGGACATGCGTCGGAGCGGCACGATGTGCACTCGTATGAGACGCACGATGGCCAGTGGGTCGGCTTCCGCCAGCCGGTGCTGCGCGCGGCGCGCGAACGGCTCGGCGAGACGATCAACGACACGCGTGAGTCCAATCCGGGCGAGGTGTGGGAAGAGAACGAGTTCTGGATCGAGTTGACCTGGAGAATCGATCCTGATGGTGAGTTGGGGATCCGCGGGTTCGCCGAATCCAAGCAGAACCCGGGCACCAAGCTCACCGTGGACGAGTACTACGGACACATCTTCGACAACTCCGTGCCGGGTCTGCCCGAGGCGGCTGCCGCCGAAGGACGCACGCCGCTCGAATACATGCGCCGGTACGGCGCCTTCGAGGTGGCTCGCGAGATCGGGCCGCTCTACGAGGAGGTCGTGGACACCGACCAGCTGGAAGACCCGGCAGAAGATCTGTTCGGGCGGGTTTACACACGCACCCCGGCACCCGCGCCGCTGAACATCGTTCCTACCGGCGCTCCCGAGCCCGACGCGGAAGGACGCAGGGCCGCGGGCGTGCGAGTTGGTGACGAGGTTCTACGCGGCTTCCCGAACCCAAGTGGTCGGTTGGAGTTCTACTCCTCGACCCTTGCGCAATGGGGCTGGCAAGATGCCGCGCTGCCGACCTACATCAAGAGTCACGTTCATCCGGAGCGGATGGAGTCCGAGGAGGTCCCCTTGATCTCCACCTTCAGGCTGCCCGTGCAGATCCACACGCGCTCGGCCAATTCGAAGTGGCTCGACGAGATCGCCCATACGAATCCGCTCTGGCTACATCCGAGTCATGCGCGACAGGTCGGAGTTGAGACAGGGGATCTGGTGAGAGTCGAGACGCAGACCGGCTACTTCGTCGTGAAGGCCTGGGTGACCGAGGGGATCCGACCGGGGGTTGTTGCCTGCAGTCATCACATGGGTCGGTGGAAGCTCCACGATCACGGTCAACGCCAGATGATGGCCACGGCCGACCTCGGTCGTGATGGGAGCCAGTGGCACCTTCGCCGCCTGCGTGGTGCCAGGCCGTTTGAGTCGAACGATCCCGACACTGGCCGCATCTGGTGGACCGATGTCGGCGTGCACCAGAACCTCGCGTTCGGTGTTCATCCTGACCCCGTGTCCGGCATGCACTGCTGGCACCAGGCCGTGCGTATCACGGCGGCAGGTAGCGACGACTCCTACGGCGACATCGCGGTTGATACGGATCGCTCGCGCGAGATCTACAGCGAATGGCTGGCGCGCGCGCGTGGCGCCGAGGAGCATTCGCCCGATGGAATGCGTCGGCCATATTGGTTGATCCGGCCGCTGAAGCCAGGCCGCGATGCCTACAGGCTCGATCGCCGTACCGCGGTCGCCCAGTCTGCGGACACCGACTGAGGCGGCTATGAGCGAGTTGCCACGTGCGCTCGGACTTCTCGCCGAGCCGCCGGGGCCGGAGACCGCGCGGGTGGCGGAACTGCTCGACCTCCCCGCTGTGCCTGAGGGGTGGCAGTACTCGGCGCTGTTCCTGGAGCAGCTCTACCCGTATGCGTCGGTGTACCTCGACGCCAGCGGCATGATGGGTGGCGAGGCACGTGACCTCATCGCGGGGTTCTGGCGAGCCCTCGGTGATTCGCCCGGACCTGAGCCGGATCACCTCAGTGCGCTTCTGGGTGCCTACGCGATGCTGACCGACTTCGAGCTCGCGGAGTCGGAAGGGGCGCGCCAGGAGGCGTTGCGCGGCGCGCGCGAGGCGTTCCTCTGGGATCACCTGTTGAGCTGGTTGCCCGCGTGGTTGTTCAAGATCGAATCGATCGCGCCGCCGGCCTATCGAGCGTGGGGCCGCATACTGGGCGAGTGGCTCGAAACCGAAGCCGCGACTCTCGGGCCGCGGCGCGCACTTCCGGCGCACTTCGGGGTGGCGCTTCCGATGGCCGAGAACCCGGACGACGCGGATACGTTCCTCACCCAGGTGCTAGCACCCGCCCGAACCGGGTTCATCATCACGCCTACGGATCTCTCCGCGATTGCGGATGATGCCGGGCTGGTGCTGCGTGCGGGCGAGCGTAGGTACGGCCTCCGGAATCTGCTGGGGCAGGACGCGAACCTCACCTTTAGGGGCCTCGCGGATCTCGCCGATCGACAGCCGGTCTGGCCGGGCCCGATCGGAGACCATTGGCGCGCCCGCGCTCGCCGGACAGCTGCTTTGCTGCGTCGGCTTACCGACGAGGTCTGAGCGGTCTGCAGGGTCGGTCCCGCCGACGCTGCTAGACTGAACCCGCGCGGTCGCCGCCGCGTGACTACCACTCCCCGGAGAGCCGCCTTGCGCCGAATTCTCGTGTCCCTCGCCGTATTCCTCTTGCTTGCTGTGGTCGATACCGCGTGGGCTCAGGAAGCTGAGGTTGCCTCGGATGAGGTAGCGCTCGAGGAGCAGGACGGCGCTGGCGACGACATCCCGCGCTGGGCGCGGGAACCGTGGGAGAAGGTGCGCTTCGGGCTGAAGGGTGGGGGCACGTGGTCGGTACTGCACGGACAGCTGCCGATCCCTGAGGTGGGCACGTTCGGCTTCGATGGCGATTTCGGATTCGCTGCGGGTTTCTCGTTCGAAGTACCCGTGTCGCACTCATTCTCCGTGCAGCCTGAGCTCCTGATCGTGAGGAAGCACGCGGAGATCGATCTCTCGGATTCCGAGTACATGGGCTCGGAGAAACTCAGCGTTAATTACTTCGAGATCCCGCTGCTCGCCAAGTGGTACCCGGGGGAACGTCGCGGGACCATCTTCAGTCTGCAAGGCGGCCCGGCGATCGGCCTTCGGATGGATGCGATGCGAGAGAGTCGTCGCGAAGATGGCTCGATCGTGGACGTCGAGGGCAGCACGCTCGTGAAGGCAACCGACTGGGGCCTGGTCGTGGGCGCGGGTATCGAATTCCACGAATTCATCTGGGCACTCACCATCGACCTGCGCTACAACCACGGGTTGTCGAATATCGACAATTCAGACAGTGGTCGCGAAGCGCGCTGGCGCGCCCTCTACTTCGTCGCCGGAGTGACCTGGTAGCGCTGTCCTACTGGTCGATCCCGTGCAGGGCACGCCAGGCAGTCTCGAACTCGTTGCCCGGGTTCCACCGCGGCATCTCATCCGCTGCATCGACCTGGCGCACGGTGGCCATGACGATGGCCAGGTCACGTGCCAGTCCGCTGAGATCCCACTCGGCCCGGACTTCGTCCGAGAGTTGGTGGTAGTGCGAGCTCCGGTACTCGCGCGGATCGAAGCCCAGCGGCGTGACGTAGTCGCCTCCGGGATTCATGAAAAGCGCGGGTACACCGGCCTTGGCGAAGTTGACCTGATCGGATCGATAGAACGAGCCGGCGGACGGGTTCGGGTCGCCTGTCACCCGGACAGCGACCTCCTGGCCTCCTCGCTCGACCATGAATGTGCCAGCGACCTCCTCCAGAACGGTGCCGAGGCTGCTGGTGTCGACACCGATCGCGGCGATGTCGCTTGTGACCCCGAAAATCTGCGGCATGTCGATGTTGAAGTTCGCCACGAGTCGGTTCTTGGCGAACGGCGGATCAGCGACGAACCATGCGCTACCGAGCGAGCCACTTTCCTCGGCCGCACAGGCCAGGAATAGCAGCGACCGGCGCGTCGGCTCACCTGCCGCGAACGCGTCGGCAAGCGCGGCGATGGCCGCGACTCCCGCGGCGTTGTCCCACGCGCCGTTGAAAGTCTTGTCCTCGCCCTCGAGTGACGGATCGTGCCCCATGTGGTCGTAGTGCGCCGAAAACACCATCACTTCGTCGGCCAGGTCTGGATCGGACCCAGGGAACATCCCGAGGACGTTCTCCGTGTTGATTCTCCGGACCTCGGTATCGATTGAGGCGCGCACGGCGTAGCTGGTCTCGACGGGCGCGAAATCACGGCGGGCGGCCATGTCGAACAACCCGTCCAGGTCGGTGCCGATACTTGCCGCGATCTGACCTGAGAGGTTCTCGTCCAGCCAGCCGACCATGGGTACCTGGTACCCAGCCCCTGGCAGGTCGAGCGCGAAGCTCTCGCGCGAGCCGCTATGTTGAATCACGCTGAATGGATACGACGCTGATGGTGTGGTGTGCACCATCAGCGCGCCCGCGGCACCGTGCTTCATCGCCTGTTCGAACTTGTAGGTCCAGCGGCCGTAGTAGGTACGCGCGTCTCCACCGAACAGTTCCGTGTCGTCCTCGACGACGGGCGGGTCGTTGTTCAGAAACAGCAGGACCTTCCCGGCGACATCGATTCCGTTGAAGTCGTCCCAGTTGTACTCGGGCGCTTCCACGCCGTAGCCGACGAAAACGAGCGGCGCATCAATCTGCACGTTGGGCTGCTGCGCGGTCGACCAGAAGGCGACGTTCACGCCGTCTTCCAAAGCAAGCGCGCCCTCCGCGTTGACGATCGCGAGTTGGGCGGTGTCGCTGTTGCGTTGCATGCCCACGAGTCGCACTGCCTGACGGTAGGAACCGGCAACGGGCTCCATGCCCGTTTCGCGAAAACGGCTCTCGATCCAGTCGGCGGCACGGCGTTCACCGTCGGTGGCCGTGGAACGGCCCTCGATGTCGTCGGCCGACAGCGCTCGCACGTCGGTCAGCATGGCCGCGGCATCGAAGTCCGCGGGAGGCGACATCGTCGTCTCCGCGGGCGGAGTCGAACAGGCGGCGACAACTACGAGTACCCCGGCAGGGCCGAGCAGGCGAAGGCGCATCAATAGACCTCGTGGGATCGGTGGGAATTCAGATCGTCATGATAGCCCCCGCCGGGGGGCGAGCCGAGGCTAGCGGCCCACGCGCTCGGCGCACAAGCTGCTGTACTCCTGCTGTTCCTCGTCGAGAGGTTCTCCGGCGGCGCACGCAGCCCATGCTTCGTTGGCTTGCTCGATCCGACCCAACGCGTCGAGCGCCAGTCCAAGCCAGTAGTGTGCCCGCGCCTCACGTGGTCGATACGGACGACCGACGTTCAGGTTCGTCGGGTAGGTGAGAGCTGCTTCGAAGTCCTCCAGCGCGCCGCCATGATCGAAGTCCTCGAACCGACGGATGCCGCGCTCGATCCGGGCTGTGTAGAACACCTCGCGAGTGCCGGTGTCGCCTTCGCGCTGGGTGAATGTCGTGGCGTCGAGCAACGCGACGGCGTCGTCGTAGCGTTCGAGTTCCACGTATGCCCGCGCCAGGTCCAGCGTGACGTCGGCGCGGCGCACGTTCGGAGCTACCGGTACGGACTCCAGCAGGCTCGCGGCGTTCTCGGCGAGGCTACGTTCGCTGAGCACTCGCCCTAGATCGCGATAGAGAGTCTGGTCCATCGGGCGCGCCGCGATCGCACGCTGGAACCATTCGGTTGCGGAGTCGAGATCGCCGGCGAGCTTCCACGCGTCGATCCCCAGATTCCGGGCGGCCACCGAGAGTTGTGGATCGAGATTGGCAGCCTGGGTCCAGGCCTCGCGAGCGTCGGGGTGCCGTCCGAGGCCGGCGTAGAGGTTGCCCAGATAGAGCCAGGCTTTGGCATCGCCGGGCCGTTGCTCAACCGCGTACTGTAGTACCGCGATGCCCTCGGGCCGTGACGGAAATACGTAGTCGCCGCCCACGCTCTGGGCCTGATCGAGCCAGTGGCTGGCCTCGACGGTATCGCCGCGCAGTTCGTGGAAATAGGCCATGTAGTAGGCCGGCAGGGGGCGCCGGTCCGCTGGGGCGACCACCGCCCACAACGATGCCTCGAGCAAGGCCGCCGCGTCGCGATATAGCCCAACTTCCGCGAACGCGAGACTCGTCTCGATGAACGTGAACTCGGGTTCGCCGATCCAGGCGCGGGCGCGCTGCGCGAGTTCCGTGGCCGGTTCACCTCGCGCCAGCGAGTCAATGACGTGAGGGACGAGTCGCAGCGTCCCGGAGGTCACGGCCTGCCGCGAGAGAAAACGAGCCTGTTCGTCCTCGCCGGCGCCGTACGCCGCGAGCATTACGAAGTCGAAGAGTCGGGTCCAATCCCCGCCGCCCGCCGTTAGCCCGGCGGTGAACGAATCGAGCGCGGCGGCGTGATTGCCCGATTGCGCTTCAATCCGGCCACGCAAACTGTGCCCGAGCGCGACGCTGTCGGCCCGTTGCGATGCCAAAGCCGCGGCCGTGCGTGCGCCGTCGAAGTCGCCCAGTCGGAGCCGCGCGACGCCGAGCAAGTACCAGGTCAGACCGCGATACTCGCTCTGCTTGGTGGCGCGTTCCAACAGGCCACGCGCGGCTTCGAACTCGCCAGCTTCCAGGGCCATGGCCCCGAGAGACTCGAGCGATCCCACGTGACCCGGATCGTCGGCCAGAATGGCCTCAAAACCGCGAATCGCACCCGCCCGGTCGCCCTGTCTGCCCAGAAGATCGGCCGCCCAGTAGCGCTCCTCGGGGGTGGTGGGAGACGTCTCGTCGAGTGTCGGAGCGGTGCGTTCCGGAATCTCCAGCGGCGACGAGTACTCCGCGAGGACGGAGCCTTCGCTGCTGGTGAGCCGTAGCCGCATCCGCATGCTGCCGGGATCGACGGCGGAGTTGGTTGTATCGACTTCGATCGTCTCGACAGTAGCGGGAGACAACGCGAGTCGGCGTCTCTCCGTCCGACCGTCCTGGCGTTCAATTGTCAGATCGACGTCACGGCGTTGCCGCGTTCCCGCGAAGCGGAACTCGACGCCGGTGGCGGTGCCCCGGCGCTGGATCGCGACTTCCTCGGTGGCGTACTCGAAGCCGTCCCCAAGACCGTTGACCGGATACCAGAATTCCTGCCACGAGATCTCGTGTCCAGGCACGAGTAGTCCGAAGTCGGCCTGCGTCGGGAGCGGACCGCTCTGTACTTCGATGTACGGGCCGTCGTCGTCGGTCAGCACTGACTGAGCGACGAGGCCTGCATCGGCTTCGCCCCAGGTCCACGCCTTCTTGCCCGGGAGTTCGTGATGGTCGGCTACCTGCACGATTCCGAAGTCGCGGTCGACGTCGTAGGCGCCGAAGAAGTCGAACGCCACCTGATAGCCGAACACCGACGTCGGCTCCGGGTAGTTCCGTAGATAGGTGAGATCACGCCCCTCGTGCTCCGGCCAGCTGAAGAACGAAGTCCCGTTGTGATCGGACCCGAGCGTCATCGGATAGATGAAGCGCGTGCCTGGTCGGTTCGGGAACGCGGTGTTGTTCCAGAAGTAGTAGGTGTGGATGCCGTCCGTCGGATTGAAGATCCGGATCCGCTCATCGAGCACCTTGCGTTGCGGATGGAGGGTCAGGGTCACCTGCCAACCGGTGCGGAAGTTCATTTCCGTGTTGCCGATCAGGAGCGCCGCAGAACCGTCCGGATTCTGGACGGGCAGCACGTCGACGGGCGAGAAGCTCGTCACGGTGTGTCCGTCAGGCCCGCGGTTCCATTCGATGCCGCCTGATACCCAAGCGCCGCGCAGAGCGATGTGGCCGGGGCGAATGACGCGGTTGCGGTAGAACATCTCCTCGCCGGTCGTCTTATCGAAAACGGACTGGATGCGGCCACCGATCTCAGGCAGGCACATCACCCGGAGGTATTCGTTCTCGAGGAAGATCGCCCGGTAGGTGCGATCGACCCGCTCGCTGGTGAACGCGTCCTGTTTTGTGTAGGGGTAGATGATCGAGTCCGATGTCTCGCGGAAGTGCGGATTGATGTCATCAGCACCCAACGCATAGGTCGGGATGACAACGTCGTCCTCCCACACGCGCACCGCCGGGAGGCGCTCGGTCTCTTGGGCCACAAGCGTGTCCGCGCGATGTGGTGACGCGGCACCGATCAGCAGTGCTGCAACGGCAAGTACGTGACTGCAGCGCGCGATCATTCGAACTCCATCGTGCGGAACACCTCGGGTACGTGAAAGCTGTTGGCCGGGACCGGCGACCAGGCGTTGAGCACCAGGTCCCGTTCGGGATCAGAGGGCCCGCCAGGGCGCTTGATCCTGAACACATTGAACGTCCAACTGTCGCCGCTGTGCGGCGGCAAGGCGACATCCGTCCCCGGCACAGAAGAGAACCCAGCCCAGGGCAGGCGAACGAGCGCGGTCCATCCGACCACAACTCCTCCGTCCTGCAGGTCCTTTACGCGCGTCTCAACGCCCGGGAAATCCCAGTCGATGTCCGCGTCGAGCCGTGGATACGCGGAAGCGACCATCAAGTCGCAGAGAGCGTTGGCGGGATTGACCTCTACTTCTACGTAGTTGCGCTGGTCGCCGTCTGGGTCGATGAAAATCTCCACCACTTCCTCTTCCCAGAGCTTGTCGTCACGTCCTGTCATCGTGAACCAGGGCAAATCGTCAGTCGCGTCGAATCGCAACCACAGAGCGTCAGCGGTGGCCAGCGCCCGGAATGCGGTGGGCCACGGGGCGTCGCCCCAGTCGATGCGTTGAGCGTCCATCCAGGCAGTTTCGGTGTCCCAGAGTTGGCTCGGGTGTGCAGTCGCGCGACGGACGCTGTAGCCGTCGTTCGCGGACGCCGAGCCGACACCTACGGAGGAGAGGACAACTACGCCCGCCAGAATCGCGAGCGCGGAAAGGGGGAACTCCATGGCGGCCTCGTTTTGCAGCGATGTTTCGCGCGGGTCAGGACCGGTAGGATAGCCTCTGCCCGGCCCGCTTCACGAGCCGCCCCCCGTTGGAGGATTTGCCTTGCTCGGCCTGATTCATGCGCGCGCGCGAAGAGTACTGTTCCTATGTGGGACGCTTTCATTGGCGATTTCGTCGACCCTCGCAGCGCAAGAAGGCGCCGTCGCCGCGGCGCGAGAGTTCCGCAGCGCGAATGAAGTCGAGATTCTCGAGGGGTTCCGGGAGTTGCTGCGTCAGCCCAACTTTGGCGGCGATCTTCCGGCGATCCGGGCCACCGCGGACTACATCGTTGCCGAGTTCGCAGAACGCGGCGTGGAGATGGAACTCCTCACGCTCCCTGACGCCCCGCCGCTGATTTACGGCGAGATCCGCACGCCTGGCGCCACCCGAACGCTTGGCATCTACGTGCACTACGACGGCCAGCCCGCGACCGGACCTGACTGGGTCAATGATCCCTACGATCCGGTTCTCTACAGCGACCGCATGGATCGAGGCGGGGAGCCGATCGAGATGCCGGCTCCCGGCGGAGCGGTTGATTCGAACTGGCGCATCTACGCGCGTTCGGCCTCGGACGACAAGGCGCCGCTGCCCGCTCTTCTGGCAGCGCTCGACGCGTTGAACGCGGCTGAGATCCCGCTGACTTCGAACATACGGTTTCTCTTCGAAGGCGAGGAGGAAATCGGCTCGGGACACCTCGGTGAGTACATCGAGAACTACCGTGACAAGCTCGATGTCGATCTGTGGCTGTTCTGCGATGGCCCCGTGCATCAGACTGGCGCGCCCCAACTCGTGTTCGGCGTTCGAGGTGTCACAGGACTCGATCTCACCGTGTACGGGCCGGCGCGTCCTCTGCATAGCGGCCACTACGGCAGCTGGGCACCAGTCCCGGGCCAGATGCTGGCGGAGCTGATTGCGTCGATGAAGGGCCCGGACGGGGACGTGATCGTGGATGGCTTCTACGACACGGTGGAGCCTCTTGGTCGTGACGAGCGGGAGGCACTGGCCCGCCTGCCCATACCCGATGAGCAGCTCCGCGCGGAACTCGGCCTGGGCTGGACTGAGGGAGAAGAAAGCCTCTCCGAGCGTTTGCTGTTGCCCTCCCTGACGGTCAAGGGTCTCGCATCGGGCGATGTGGGGCCGGCCGCACGCAATGTGATTCCTGATCGCGCGGAAGCAGCCCTGGGCATGCGACTCGTGAAGGGCAACGACCCCGGCCACATGATCGATCTCGTGGAAGCTCACATCCGGCAACAGGGCTTTCACATCGTCCGTGAGGATCCGACCATCGAATTGAGAAGGCGGTATCCCAGGGTGGTCAAGGTTGTCCGCGGCGGCGGCTATCCGGCGGCACGAACCGAGATGGATCTCCCGGTCGTAGAGGAAGTGATCGACGCGGTGCGCGCGGCAGCGCAGGGCGAGTTACTCATGGTGCCGGCACTCGGAGGGTCGTTGCCGCTCTACTTCTTTACCGAGAGCCTCGGCGCCCCCGCCCTGATTCTCCCGATCGCCAACCACGACAACAACCAGCACGCGTCCAACGAGAACATCCGTATCGCCAACCTTTGGTACGGGATCGATGTCTACGCCAGCCTGTTGACGATGCGATGAGCAAGATGCGGCCGCTTGCCGGAGTCGTTCTGCTCGCCGTCGCCGCCTGCGATGGCGCGACGCGCCTCGAATTGCCGCCACCCACCGACTCTCAGGTGCGGATTGCGCTCTTCAACATTCGCGAGCTCTCGACCGACAAGATCGCCGAGGTTGATACTGACGGCGTAGGGGTGAACGCCCAACTCCGAGCGGCCGCGGAGATCATCACCGAGGTGCGTCCCGACATCCTCGTGCTCAATGAGGTCGATCACGACTACGACGATTTTGGATCGACGCTCACGACTGCTGCCCGCGCGTTCGCACGCAACTATCTGGAGACGGCAGAAGAGCCGATCGAGTACTTGTACGCCTACGCGGCACCCAACAACACGGGGATGCTGAGCGGCGTGGATCTGAATGGCGACGGCATTGTCGCCGGCCAGGAGCACCAGGGCGGGCGCGAGCACGGCGACGACTCGTACGGATTTGGTGTCTATCCCGGTCAGTACTCGATGGCGATTCTGTCGAGACATCCTGTGATTAGCGGGGAGTCGCGTACGTTCCAGAGACTGTTGTGGCGCGATCAGCCCGGCAACCACCTGCCCGGCGACTTCTACAGCGAAGAGGCGCTGGCGGAACTGAGACTCTCCAGCAAGTCACACCAGGACGTTCCGGTGGCTATCGATGGAAAGCGTCTACACCTCTTCCTGTCGCACCCGACACCGCCGGTCTTCGACGGCGATGAGGACCGCAACGGCCGACGCAATTTCGACGAGATCATGCTCTGGCGCCAGTACATCGACGGAGAACCTGCTCTCGTGGACGACAACGGTCGACAAGGTGGCTACGCCGCCGGAATGCCGTTCGTGGTGGTGGGCGACCTCAACGCGGCCGAGGGTGACGCTGCGGTATACGACGGCGTTGCGGCAATCGACCAACTGCTGCAACACACCGCGATTCAAGACCCGGTGGAGTGGGTCGTGAGCCCGGGAGCTCCGGACAACCCACGCGCCACGACCGAATTCGGAGATATGGGCCGTCGGATCGACTACGTCCTGCCGAGCCGCGGTATCGAGATCGTTGGGGGCGGTGTGTACTGGCCGAGTGCCGACGAGGATCCGGACGGCAACACGCGAGCGCTGCTCGCCTCGGATCATCGTTTGGTGTGGTTGGACCTCGTCATTCCGGCTGAAGCCTCGGGCTCGTAGCAGCGAGGCCGCTGCCCCTAGCGCTTGATCCCGTACACATGCTGCAGCGTTCGGACGATCATCAAGCCATCGGTGATGGCGGGTGTCGCCCAGATCACTTCGCCCATCTCGTTGCTGGTCACCAGTTCGTACTCGGGGCCTGCTTTCACCACATGGACGGTGCCGTCCTCGGTGGAAAAGTAGAGGTTGCCGTCGGCGGCCACGGGTGACGCGACGTACGACGCACCTGTGCCACCGATTCGGGCGCGATAGAGCATTTCGCCGTTCGCCGCGTCATAGGCGGTGAGTCGGCCATTGTTGGCGTTGGTGTAGAGAATTCCGCGGTACAGCAGCGGGGTGGGAATGTAGGTGCCGCCCCGGTCCTTGCTCCACAGCATGTTCTCGCTGGTGTCCGTGCCGGAAGGCAGCGAGATGTCGCCCGAGCCGCCCGGCCGTACCGCGTAAATTGGCCGTGCCGGCGGATAGCCCGCCGTGATGTAGACGACGCCGTCTCCGAGGATCGGCGAGCCCACGACGACCTCCGCGTTCGGCTCCAGAGTCCAGAGTTCCTCGCCCGTCTTCGGGTCGTACGCGCGGATGGTCTTTGCGTTGGTTACCAGTTCGTCACGCGGCTGTCCGCGATACACCACCGGCGTGGCCCAGGAGGGGATCTCGTCGCGCGGCGTGCGCCAACGTTCGCTCCCATCGGTCAGATTGAATGCGGCGATGTAGGAGTGCTCCTGAACATCCACCTGCAGAATCACGGTCTCCTCATAGAGGATCGGCGACGCTGAGTGACCCCACTGGTAGTCGGGATCGTAGAACCACCCCGAGTCCATGGCGCCCAGATCGAGGCTCCATTTCTCGTTGCCGTCGAAGTCGTAGGCAGCCAGCGCGCCCACACTCCCGAAGAGCACGACCACCACCTCGCCATCGGTGACCGGCGTGGAATTCGCCTGGCTCGACTTCGTGTGGCGCTTTACCTGGGGGACGCCCACGAATACGTCGCGCTCCCAGAGAATTTCGCCTGTGCTCCGGCTCATCGCGGTGAGGAAGAAGCGGTGTTCGGACACGTCGTCGACCGGGGCCACGTCGCCGTAGAGTCCGGTCTTGATCGTGTCGTCGCCAGCCGAACTCACTGCTGCGGTGACGAACACGTGGTCACCCCAGGCGATGGGACTCGAGTTGGCGAGCCCAGGTAGCGGGGTCTTCCAGACCACGCCGTCCCCGGTTTCGGCGTTCCACGAGATCGGTGCGTTCTTGCCGTCGCCGTTGCCGGAGCCGTCGTGGCCGCGGAACGAAGGCCAGCCCGCGGGTGAGATGGCGTCAGCGTCGCCGCTGTAGCGACTGCCCTCGATTCCGGCCACGCCGCCGCGCCGAAGCAGTGCGGCCTCGTCAGGGTCGACCGGGCTCAGGAAGACGTTGCCGTCGGGGCTGTTGTACTGCGCCCACTCGATCACGGTGCCACGACCGCCGAATGCCATGCTGCGATCCCCGTCTGCCGCGAACGTGTTGGGCCCCACAGGGGCGAGCTCGAGCCGGAGGTCGCCATTGCTGGCGTGTAGCGCGTCGTCGCCGACGGACACTTCAACGATCACGCCTTCGTCTTCATTCCGGTACATGCCCTCGTAGCGCGGCAGGTCTGCCGCGTCGAACTCGAACGGCGGCGGCGGGTCGGTTACCTCGGCGGCGCGCAGAGCTTCCTCGAGCTCCGCGTGGCCTGCATCTGCCGCTAGTTCAAGTGCTCGGTCGCGAATCGATCGCGGCAGCGGCCCCATCCGCAGGGCGGCCATCGCAGTGTCGGCATCGCTCTGTTGCAGCGCTTGCATGATGACCTGTCCAGCACCATCGGCACCGTGTTCGAGCAGGAGGATCGCGATTGCTGGATTGCTGCCCATCGCCCAGCCGACCGGCGTCGCACCGTAGAAGGTGTCACTGACGTTAGGATCTGCGCCGTTCTCCAGAAGCACCCGAACGATCTCGATGTTGCCTCGATCAGCTGCTGCGAACAGAGGAGTCGCGCCGTAGGAGTTGGTGGCGTTGACGTCCGCACCCGCCTCCAGCGCAGCGCGGACGGCCGCCAGATCGCTGTCCTGGACCGCCGTGAATAGAGCGCCCGCATCCTGTGCTTGCGCGAACATCGAGGCGGCGAGTGCAGCGAGAACCACGAGCGCGTGGCGGATCTTCATGACGGCTTCTCCGAATTCGGTTGTCGGATGAGCTCCCACTCTTCGAGGGTGCGGGGCCAGTCCTTCTTCAGCAGCTGCGAGAGCACACGATCGGCCAGAACCTTCCCGTTGGTCTGGCACGTGGCGCAGTAGTTCGTTTCGCGGGAAGCGTACTGGATGCGTTGCACCGGATCACCGCAGCGCGGGCAGGCTTCGCGGAACTTGCCGTGTACTGCCATCCCAGGAAGAAAGGCTGTGACCTTCTCTGGGAATCCGGTGCCAACCTCGTTGCGCAGTTGGCGCGTCCACCGGTCGAGCGTGGCGAGCGTGCTCGCATAGAGGCGCTCGATCTCATCGTCCCCGAGTCGCGAAGTCCACGTAAGGGGAGACAACTGGGCGTCCCAGAGGATCTCGTCTGAGTAGGCGTTGCCAACGCCTGAGAAGATCCGCGGCGACGTGAGAGCTCGTTTCAAAGTGTGATTGCGGGCGCGAAGCCTGGTGGTGAATTCGTCGAGCGTGGCGTCCGCGATCTCCAGGCCGCCCGGGTCGTGCTCGGCCAGTGCCGCGGCTCCCTGTACGACGTGGAGTGAGGCGCGCTTCTTCGCACTGGCCTCGGTCATTATCAGTGATCCGGACGGGAAGTCGAACGCGGCGAGGCCGATCTTGCCCGGCACGCGTGCACCGGCATCACGCCAGCGGAATCGTCCGGCGATCATCAGATGGAAGACGAGGTGCAGTTCGCCCTCGAGCGTGATGACGATGCGCTTGCCGAGGCGCGTTACGCCAACGACGCGCTTGCCGTGTGTCGCGAAGAGCGGTGGGTCGAAGGTTCGGACGAGGAACGGGCTCGCGACGCGCGCCGCGATGAACTCAGTGTCCGCAATGCGACGCTCGAGGCACTCGACGTAGACGGTGACGTCGGGTAGCTCGGGCACGCCGGTTCAGAGTTCGAAGCGCTTCAATCGACCCACGATGTGATCGCAGGCCCGCGCAGTGAGAGCCATGTACGTCAGAGACGGGTTCTGGCAAGCGGATGTCGTCATTGCTGCCCCGTCCACGACGAACAGATTCGGCACGTCCCAGGTCTGGTTGAAGCCGTTCAGCACGGAGCTGCTCGCATCCCGGCCCATTCTCGCCGTGCCCATCTCGTGGATGCAGAGTCCCGGTGGAGTGCCCGCCGTCTGCATCACGACGTCCTTGGCTCCAGCGGCCTCGAGCATTTCGGCGGCCTGTTGAGCGGCGTCCTGCTGCATCACGAGCTCGTTGTCGCGCCACTGCATGTCGATGCGGAGTGCCGGAATTCCCCACGCGTCGGTCACGTTCGGGTCGACCGTGGCCCGGTTCTCCGCATACGGAAGGCACTCGCCCCAGGCGCCGATCGACATGCGCCAGCCGCCCGGCTGCGTCATCTGTTTCTTGAAGTCGGCGCCGAATCCGGGGCTCGAATTTCCACGGTTCCAGTCGGATCGATAAGCACTTCCCTGGTAGCCGTAGCCGCGGATGTAGTCCGCGCGCTGGTCAGCCAGGTTGCGGAAGCGCGGGATATACACGCCGTTCGGTCGACGTCCGAAGTAGGTCTCGTTCTCCCATCCATCGAAGGCGCCGGCCGCGCCCACACTCATCGTGTGGTCCATCAGGTGCCGGCCCAGGGCATCACTGGAGTTGGCCATTCCGGCCGGAAATTCGCCGTTGGCGGAATTGAGCAGAATCCGGGTCGACTCGAGCGTCGAAGCGGCCAGAATCACGACCCGCGCGCGGAACTCCACCTCGTCGTGACCCTCGCGGTCGATCACCGTGACGCCCGTGGCCTTCCCGTCACGCCAGTCCACCTGCCGCACGACGCTGTTCGGACGGAGCGTCATGTTGCCCGTCGCTTCGGCTACCGGCAGGGTGGCGTTGAGGCTAGAGAAATACGAACGCGTGATGCAGCCCCGATGACAGGGGCCGCAGTAGTGGCACGCGGCGCGGCCGTTGTGTGCTTGCGTGAGTACGGCGGTGCGCCCGGGGGTCATCACGCGATCGGACCAGTTCGCGCGCAGGGCGTCCGCTACGTGGGACTCGACGCAGTTCATGGGCATCGGCGGCAGGAACTGGCCATCAGGAAGTTGGGGCAAGCCTTCGTTCTGGCCGCTGATGCCAGCGAAACCCTCGACATAGTCGTACCAGGGCTCGAGTTCGTCATATCGCAACGGCCAGTCGATGCCGAAGCCGTCGCGCTCGGGGGCGCCGAAGTCGACGTCGGAAAGTCGGTAGCTCTGTCGGGCCCACATGATCGACTTGCCGCCGACCTGACGGCCGCGGATCCAGTCAAACGGCCGATCTTCCGGAGTGGTGTACGGGTTGTCGACGTCGTCCACGAAGAACTTGCTGCCGCCTTCATCGCAGGCATAGCAGCGGCTCTGGACTGCCTGTCGTGCCTGGCCGGCGCGGCGGTCACCGCGACCGCGGAACGGCTTCTCGTAGGGCGGCACGTGTTCCACGTAGTCGCGCTCGGGAACGATCATCGGCCCGGCCTCGAGTACGAGGGTGTCGAGTCCCGCCTCGGTGAGTTCCTTGGCTGCCCAACCGCCGGTGATCCCGGTGCCAACCACGATGGCGTCGTAGACCCTGCGGGCACCGCCTGCCTGACGTTCCGGCCGTCGCGAGATCACGTGCGCTCCTCGATGTTCATGCAAGGTTCCCATCGTCCTGGGAACGGGTTCCATTTCAGAGCTTCGGTCATCCCGGGTTCCGATGTGAAATATCCCACCAGCGTCCAACGCTTGATCTGATAGAACGGATGCGCGGGTGCGGTCGGTGTCGGCTGACTGTCGGGACTCTCCACGTACTCGTCACCCGGTCCGGCTGAGTCGCGGGTCAACAGTTCAGCAACCTCCGCGTCCATGACCGCGAGGATGCCGTTCTGCTGCTCGGCCGTGGCCGCGGAGAAAGAGGTGCCATGAGTCGCTTGTGCCCGGCGGTCAAGATCGTCGATCGCCGCGAGCATTGCGCTGCGCTCGTTCTCATGCATCCACTCGGCCATCATCCAATCGATGAACTCAGTGACCTGCGCGTCGGTCGCTCCAGGAGTGTCGGTGCGCGGCAGGATCGCTTCCGCCGCGGCTCGCAGTCCTGAGGCCTGCCGCTCGCCGAGAACCCGAATGGGCGGCAGCGTGTTCGCTCGCGCTTCGCGGCTGAGCGAAACGAGGGTTTCGATCGGTAGCGCGCCGAGTGCCGAGGTGGCTGCAAGGCGCTGGATCGCTTCGCGTCGATTCAACGGGGCCTCCAAGAAGGTTTTTCCCATGGGCTGCATCGCGAAGCTATCACGGCGCTAGCCGAAGCCCGAGAGCGTCCAGATCAACGTTCCCGCCGGTGAAGATCACCCCGACGCGTCGCCCGCCGGCCTTCACGCTTCCTTCGAGCAGCGTCGCAAGCGGCACCGCCGCGCTCGGTTCGATCACGAGTTTCATCGTCTCCCACACGAGCCGCATCGTCGCCATGATCGACTCCTCGGAGACGGTAGCGATTTGTTCCACGCGATCCCTGATGATCGGGAAGTTGAGATCTCCGAGCGATGTGCGCAGGCCATCGGCGACGGTCCGGGGATTGTTCTGCGGCACGATCGTTCCTGCGGCGAGTGATTGTGCCGCGTCGTCCGCCATGAGCGGTTCGCAACCGATTACCGAGACCGCTCGCGCTGCCTGGCCGGCCGCGAGGCACGTTCCGCTGAGCAAACCGCCTCCGCCGACCGGCGCGAGCACCAGGTCGAGATCGGGAGCGTCTTCGAGCAGTTCCGCCGCGCACGACGCTTGTCCGGCGATTGTTCGGCGATCGTCATACGGATGCACGAAGCTGGCGCCCGTGCGCTCGATGGTTGCCGTCACGGTGGCGTCGTATTCGGCGATCGTTGGGAAGTCGTCACGCGACTCGACCCTAACGATGTTGCCTCCGTATCGCTCCACGCTCCGGACCTTCGATTCGACAGCGATATTTGGCATCGCGATGTAGGCCGGGATACCGCGCGCCGCGGCTGCCAGCGCGACTGCAGCAGCCTGGTTGCCCGAGGAACTCGTCACGACTCCACGCTCGGCGTCGTCGGTCGACATCGACATGACGGCGTTGAACGCACCGCGCACCTTGAACGCGCCGCTCTTCTGGAAGTTCTCGCACTTGAAGAACAGTCGAGCGTCGAAGCGCTGATCGAGCGTCGAACACGTCATGATCGGCGTGCGGTGAACGTGCGGAGCGATGCGCTCGCGCGCAGCGCGGATCTCGTCGTTGCCGATGGGGGAAGAGTCGTGCATGCGTGTTCCGAAGCCTCGTCGTTTGTGACGTTGTATTCCCGTAGTATGCCGGCGTCAGATAGACCGTACAGCCGACTCGAGCAGGAGAGGCGAATTGTGAATCCGTTGCGCGTTCTTGGAGCCCAGGACGTGATCGACCTCCTGCCGATGCGCGAGTGCATCGACCTCATGGACGAGGCCATGCGCGCAGCCTCCGCGGGCCGCGCCCTGATGCCTCTGCGCGCCAAGATGGACCTGCCAACTTCGGGGATGCTCGGTTGGATGCCCGGCCAGCTGGACGACGCCGGCGTGTTCGGCATGAAGCTCGTCAGCGTGTTCGAAGAGAACTTCGCGGCTGGCATGCACAGCCACAACGGTGTGGTGGTGTTGTTCGAGGGGGATCACGGAACCCCCTACGCGGTCGTCGATGCCGCGGAGATTACGGCGATCCGCACCGCCGCAGCGAGCGCGCTTGCCACGCGCCTCCTCGCTCGACCGGATACGTCTGTTCTTACGCTCATGGGCTATGGGGCGCAGGGCCGACAACATCTGGAGTCGATGCTATGCGTGCGTGAGTTCGACGAAGTACGCATCTGGGGCCGCGATCCGGAGCGGGCGGCGAACTTCGCGACCGAGTGGGGCGCGAAGTTCGGCACGTCGATCATTCCGGTGATGGACCAACGTGCCGCAGTCGAGGGTGCCGATGTGATCTGCACCGTTTCCGGCGCGCCCGAGCCGATCGTTTTCGGGGATTGGCTCGCGCCCGGCCAACACATCAATGCGGTGGGCACGAGCTTCCCGGGGCGCCGCGAGCTCGATGGTGCGGCGATCGCGCGATCCCGCCTCTTCGTGGACTACGAAGTCGGAGCTCGCGCGCAGGCCGGCGAATTCCAGATGGCCAGGGATGAAGGTGCGATCACCGATGAGCACATCGTCGGCGAGATCGGCGAGGTGGCATCAGGGGAAGTTCAAGGTCGGCTGACGCCCGAGGACGTCACTGTCTACAAGTCGCTCGGGTTGGTCGTGCAAGACCTGGCGGCTGCCCAGTATGTGGTCCAGAAAGCCGCTGCCATCGATCGTGGCACGCTGGCGGATTTCTGATGTTTTCTGCGGTGCTCTTGCTTCCGGCAGTCCCATCGAGAGAATGGTGCGGCGTCGAACCAACACAACGGAGTGGTGCATGAATCGAAGGGATGCGATCCGCGGAATCGGCGCGGCGGCTTTCGTCGGCGCCGCGACTCCGGCAGAAGGCATGTCTCCGCGGGCAGTCCAGCGCGGCGCGCTGAAACAGTCGGTGGCGCGCTGGTGCTATTCGGGGATGTCGATCGAGGATCTCTGCGCCGCCGTCGCCGGTCTCGGCATGCCAGCGATCGATCTGCTCGAGATTGATGAGTGGCCGGTCGCGCACGATCACGGCCTGACCGTATCCGTCGGCATGCCCAACGCAGGCACCATCGAGCGCGGCATCAACGACCCGAACAACCACGCTGGCATTCTCGCCGGATTCGAGGAGAACATCCCGAAGGCCGCGGCGGCCGGCGTACCGACCGTCATCACGTTCTTCGGCAACCACGTCGCCGGCATGCGTCGGAGCGACGCCCTGCACAACAGCGTGACCTGCATGCGCGAGTGCGCGCGCGTGGCCGAGGATCACGGTGTGAACATCGTGATCGAGATGCTGAACTCGAAGGTCGATCACATCGGCTACATCGGCGACACCACGGCCTGGGGCGTCGACATCGTGGAAGGAGTCGCCTCGGAGCGCGTGAAACTTCTGTACGACGTCTACCACATGCAGATCATGGAAGGCGATGTGATCCGGACCATCAGGGATCACCACCAGCACATCGGGCACTACCACACGGGTGGGGTGCCAGGCCGGGCCGAGATCGACGAAACCCAGGAGCTTTTCTACCCGGCAATAGCGCGCGAAATCCTGGCCACCGGGTACGACGGTTACTTCGCCCACGAGTTCATCCCGCGTGCGGACGACGGCATCGCGTCGCTCGCTGCCGCGGTCGAGTTGTGCGACGTATGAGCGGAGCGAACGTGCAGCGCGAACGTCCGGTGTTCGATGTTTGCGTCATCGGTTCGGGCGCGGGAGGCGGAATGGCTGCCAAGGTGCTCACCGAGGCGGGCGCCACGGTCGCGATGCTCGAAGCGGGTCCGGATTGGGACGCGCAGCGCGACTCCGCCATGCTCAAGTGGCCCTATGAATCTCCCCGCCGGGGAGCGTCGACTCCTGAGCGGCACTTCGGCGAGTTCCACGCAGGCCTTGGCGGTTGGTCGCTCGACGGCGAGCCCTACACGGTTGGCGATGGCGAGGAGTTCCGTTGGTTTCGAGTGCGGCAACTCGGCGGCCGAACCAACCACTGGGGTCGGATATCGCTCCGCTTCGGACCGGATGACTTCCGCGCTCGCAGCAAGGACGGCCTGGGCGACGACTGGCCAATCAGTTACGACGATCTGAAGCCCTACTACGATCGGGTTGATCGTCTGGTGGGGCTATTTGGTTCGGAGGAGGGTCTCTACAACGATCCGGACGGCATCTTTCAGCCGCCACCGCAGCCGCGCTGCTGGGAGCTGGCCGTCAAGCGCGCTGCGGATCAGCTCGACATCACCTGCATCCCATCGCGCCTCTCGATTCTTACCCAGCCGCTGAACGGTCGACCCGCCTGCCACTACTGCGGTCAGTGTGGTCGCGATTGCGGAACGGGCTCCAACTTCTCCACGCCCTCAGTGCTCCTACCGCCGGCCCGCTCAACCGGGAACCTGGTCACGTTCCTTGGTGCGATGGCACGCGAAGTCACGGTCGACTCGCGCGGCCTGGCCACCGGCGTCGCCTACGTGGACACGGCAACGGGGCGCGAGGAGCATGTCCGTGCCAAGGCCGTCGTGCTGGCCGCGAGTGCGTGCGAGTCGGCGCGCCTCCTGCTCAACTCGAAATCAGCGCTCTTCCCGGACGGCCTGGCAAACTCGAGCGGCACGGTGGGGCGCTACCTGACGGACACCACCGGCACGGACGTGATGGGGTTCATCCCGTCGATGCGCGATGGCGTACCGCACAACGAGGACGGCGCGGGCGGCGCGCATCTCTACATGCCGTGGTGGCTCGACAACGCCAAGCTCGACTTCCCACGCGGCTATCACATCGAGATCTGGGGTGGCCGGGGAATGCCGGGCTACGGCTTCATGGGCGGCATCCAGAACTACCCCGGCGGAGGGGGATATGGGGCGGACCTGAAGCAGATGTACCGCAGCTACTAAGGAGCGACCGTGGGCTTCTCGGGTCGAGGCGAGATGATTCCCAACAAGGACAGCTACTGCGAGATCGATACTGGCACCGTGGACAAGTGGGGCATTCCGGTTCTGAAGTTCCATTTCAAGCGGAGCGACCATGAGATCCGGCAAGTGCGCCACATGCAGGAGACGTTCCGCGGACTGATTGACGAGATGGGTGGCGAGCCGCTGTCGGCGATGCCCGGACCCGAGGACGACTACGGGATCGCGCCCGGAGGCGTGATCATTCATGAGCTCGGCGTCACGCGAATGGGCGACTCGCCGGATACCTCGGTGCTCAACGCGAACTGCCAGGCGCACGACGTCAAGAACCTGTTCGTGGCAGATGCCGGCCCGTTCGTTTCGCAACCGAACAAGAATCCGACCTGGACGATCCTGGCGCTCGCGATGCGGACGTCGGAATACATCGCCGAACGGGCCAATCGCGGAGAGCTGGCATGAGCATCGATCGCCGCGAAGCAATCCGGATGCTGACCGGTGTGGCGACCGCCTTGGCCGTCACTCCTGCCGAGGCCAGTGTTCTGCGCAAGCTCGTCGCCACGCGTCAGATGGCGGAGCCTCAGTTCTTCACAGCGGACGAGTTTCGGTTGGTCACGATGCTGGCTGACATGATTCTCCCGGCTGACGAACGCTCGGGTTCCGCATCGGACGTGGGGGTGCCCGAGTTCATCGATTTCATGGTGATCGATCGACCCGACGGTCAGGTGCCGATGCGCGGAGGGCTCGCATGGCTTGACCTTGAGGCGGGCGAGCGCTTCGGTCGTGTCTTTGCCGAGTGCGCGGGATCGGAGCGCGAGGCGATTCTGGACGACATTTCTTGGGCGGGTAGTGCTCCCGCTGAGCTGTCCCACGGAGTCGTGTTCTTCAACGCATTCCGCGATCTTACGGCGACCGGCTTCTGGACCAGCAAGGAAGGCATTGAGGACCTCCAGTACCTCGGGAATCGCTATCGGAACGCCTGGAGGGGCTGCCCTCCGGAGCAGTTGCGCCATCTCGGCATCGATCCGGAAACGATCGAGTAAGCCCGACCACCTCGGGCCAGAACGTTGATCCGAGTGACAGCCTGTTGGATCGCCACCCCAACTCCATGGGCTGTCAGCCTAACATCAGCAGTTGAGCTCTGTCCCTACTCTGGGGTGGTGTCGGTGCGCTAGACTCAGCGCACTTCACAGGCAAGAGATCCCCGAGTGCTGTTCAACCGCTCCCCCCGGTTCGAGGCCGTTCTTCGGCGCGCAGGGACTCAGGGAGGAGGCATGTCATTGAGATTCGGGTTGAGGCGGCCCGGTCGGCAACTCTTGGCCGTGGCGCTACTTGGCGTCCTGGCGATCCCCGCGGCGAGTGTCGCGCAGGACCGGCCACAGTTCCGCACGACCGTCGAAGTTGTGCAGCTCCAGGTCGCCGTCGCGGATTCGCGTGGTGATCATCTTCCGAACCTGACGCGCGACGACTTCGTTCTGCGAGTCGACGGTCGGGTACGCGATCTCGCGGGGATCTACGAGGTCGACCTGCGTCAGATTCAGCCGAATGAGGACGAGCGCTTCATTCCGGCAGCTGGTTGGCGCCAGTTCCTGATGTTCTTCGATTTCTCGTTCTCGACGCGCAAGGGCATCCTGCGTGCGCAGGAGTCGGCGCGGAAGTTCGTCACCGACCACGTGCATCCGAACGATCTGATCGGAGTCGCGACCTATTCGACGGTCGGCGGCCTCAAGCTGGTCTCGCCGTTCACCGCGGACCGGGCTCAAGTGCTTGGAGCGCTGAATACGTTCGGCCTGCAGCAGGCCGGTCATCTCGTCGATCCTGCCGGGTTCGCTTTGCAGGGCATCAACGACATGTTCGCGATGGAAGTCCAGCTGGCCGCCGAGGCCGAGCAGGAGGACCAGGCGCTCAACGAGCTGCAGCAGAACACGCTCGATGAGATGTTCGCGGTTCAGTTTCAGTCGGAAGCAAACGACTTTCGCCGTTATCGCGAAGAGGTCGTCAACTACGCCGACCAGCTGCAAGCACTCGGGCCGCTCTTGCAGGCGGCTAACGGTCGCAAGCATGTGCTCCTCTTTTCGTCCGGATTCGACGACAAGGTTCTGACCGGCCAGTCGCTGGATGAGCTGGCCGAAGATACGATGCAGATCGACCTGAACGGAGCCATCGGCCTGGCATCCGTGAACTCCGAAACGCGGTTCGGGAGCACCGATCTCCGCGAGACCTTGCAAAAGGCAGTGGAGAACTTCCGCCACTCCGACGTGGTGTTCCACGCTTTCGACACCGGAGGACTGGGAAACGACCGCACGGATGACACGTTCGCCACCACGACGTCGGGCAAGCAGGGCCTGTCCTACATCGCCGATGGCACCGATGGCAGCATTCATTGGAACATGAACGATCTGATGCCGAGTCTGAGTCAGCTCGCGGAGGACACCGCGCGCTACTACGTTCTCGCCTACCACAAGGATCGCGAAGATCCCGCGGTCGTCACGCTGGACATCGATCTGCGGCCGCCGGGTGCGCAGGTGATCGCTGCGCCGCGCCGTTTTGCTCCGGTGCCCGCCTACACCGAGATGGACGAGTTCCAGCGTCAGCTGCAGCTGGCGGAGTTCATCACCAAGGGCATCGAAGAAGAGGACATGATCTTCGACGTCCGTGCCGTGCCCTTCGCCGGGCGTGACGCGGTGAGTCGAGTCGCCGTGGTGCTCGAGGTGCCGCACGCGCAGCTTGAGGAAATCGCGAGCACACGCGGCGACGGCATCGTTGAACTCGATCTCATGGGCTACATGCTCGATGAGAACGACGAGATGCGCGACGTCTTCAGTCGCCGGGTGAAGCTCGACCTGGCCACGATGGCCGAGCGAATGGACGGCCTGCCGCTGCGCTACTACGACCTGCTGTGGTCCTTGCCGGGGCAGCAAAAGGTCCGTGTTCTCGTGCGCGACGCTGAAGTGGGGATGCTGTCGACGCGCACCGTGGACCTGGAAGTCCCGTCATTCCATGCGCCCGAGGGCGTTTGGGTCAGCGGGCCGGTGGCGGTGGATTCGGAGCACCCGGGGCTCCTGCTCCGCGGGATCGATCCGAACAACCCGCCACAGCACCGGATCGGCGGTCCCGTCGCGTATCCGTTCACGCTCGCAGACCGGGACATCACTCCTCAGGTCTACACAGTGACGGCGCCCGGTGGGCGCTACCAGTTCATGATGGTTTCGTACAACGTGCCGCGACATCCGTTCACGGGTGAGCCGCAGACCTCGTTGCAGGCGCGAATCATTGATGAACTGGGCACCGAGCACGAACTGGCGAGCCTCACGGTGCTGGGTCAGCAGTACGACGAGGCCGACGACGGCACCACGATGGTGCTCGAAGCCGCGTTGCCGCCGAATCTGCGGCCTGGCGCGTACCTCATGGAAATCGATCTGATCGATGCCGTGGGTGGCGAGACAGTTCAGCAGATGCTGCCGCTCCTGATCCAGAGCCCGGCGACGGACGACAACTAGGCAGAGAATTCGGCCGGGGTGTGGTTTGTGCCCCGGCCGATCTGCGTCCGGACCGCGGAGATCGGGCTACTGGGATTGGGCGGCGGACTGGCCGAGGGCTTCGAAACGCTCCAGCGCCCGAGCTGCGTCGTCGTTACGTCCCAACCGCGCGTAAAGGTCCGTGAGGATCTCCCACGTCTCGGCGCGGTCGTCGCGGATTCCGGTGGCCTGTTCGAGGGCGGCCACCGCGGCCGCGTGGTCGCCGAGGTCTGCGTGAGAGAGCCCGAGATAGAACCAGCCACTCTCATCGGTCGGTTCGAGTTCGGTCGCCCGTTCGAGCAACGCGATGGCGGTTGCTGCACTGCCGATCCGATAGCGCAGGTATCCGGCTCGTCGAGCAGCCATCGCCTGTGCCGCCGGATCGGGCTCGGGCACGTTCCGCCGTGCTTCCTGCGCCCGCGCGAGTGTTCTTCGACCTCCGTCGGTGTCCCCCGAGTCACGCAGCGCCAATCCGAGGTTGTAGAGCGCCTCGGTGTCTTGAGGGTCGAGTTCGAGTGCTCGGCGGAGGTGCGCGATCGCGTCGGCCGGCGCGCCTGACTGTAAAGCCGCCAGACCAGCCAGGTAGGCCGCACGGCCGTCTTCCGGGAGTAATGCACGCGCCCGGTCGAGGGTGAGCCGTGCCGCGTCCATCTCGCCGCGCTCGATTTGCACGTTGCCGAGTTCGCGCACTCCGATGCCCAGCTCCGGATCGATCTCGAGCGCGCGTCGGTAGGCCACTTCGGCCTCGTCGAGCCGCGCGAGGTTCACTTCGGTGACTCCCAGTCGGTACCACGCTTCGGCGGCGCCGAACGCAGTGGCGCTCTCGTACTGGGCGCGGGCATCATCGAGTCGGTCGCTGCGGAAGTAAGCGCGTCCGAGAGCCAAGCTCAGCGAGGCGCGGTCATCGGTTGCGGCCGAGTTCTCGAGTAGAGCGATCGTCTCGTCGTCGAGCCCGGCCAGTTCGAACAGTTGGGCCAGAGGTTCGAGAAGACGTGGGTCGTCCGGGCGGAGAGCCAGGCCGCCTCGATAGACATCGGCGGCGGCGATTCTCGACTCCACGTCGCTACCGCCCGCCAGAATGTCGCCGAGCAGTATCCAGGAATCCGCGTGTTCAGGAGCGTCCTCCACGATGGCGCCGAGTATGGGAACGGCCTCGCCGTCGCGGCCCAGGCCGCGTAAAGCGGCAGCACGGCCGTATCGTGCATTCACGTCTTCAGGGCGTACCCCCGCGGCGGCGTCGAAAGCGCGTAGGGCGTTGTCATAGGCCCTGATCTCGAGTTCGGCTGTGCCGAGGAGTGTCTGTACCGCGAAGTTTGTCGGCATCGCACCTGCCAGAATGCGGGCGTGCTCAACCGCTTCCTCGGTCGCGCCGAGGCGCATCAGAATCGTGGTGAGACGGGCCCGCGACCCGTGGTCATCCGGCTGAAGGTCAACAGCGGCGCGGAGCTCAGGAAGTGCGGCACCTTCGCGGCCCGCCGCCAGGTAGGCGCGCGCGAGGTTCATGCGCGCGGCGTAGTTCTCCGGGAAACTTCTGGCAAGCGGTAGCAATTCGTTGATGGCGCGGTTGACATCTCCGCTCTCGAGCAGCGCAGTGCCGAGCAGGGTTCTTGCCTCGGGATGTCCGGGAGCGGCCTCGAGCGCAGCCCGGAAAGCTCCCACCGCTGCCGCGAAGCTGCCTGCCTCCAGGGCGCTGACACCTTGAGCCATGGCGGTAGCGAACGCGGCGTTGGCCTCCGACGTCTGCGCGTCTACGCCACCGTTCGGGACCAGGGTCAAGAGACCCAGAAATGTCAGCGCGACGATCATCGTGCGGGTTCGCTCAAGCATGCTCAGAATCCTTCGGGGCGCGATATGGCCCGCGCGCGTCGCGGGGCCGCAGTTGGCCGGGGACAGCGCGACGAGTAAACTTATTCACAGAGTACGACAAAGCCCGTAGGGCTTTCTAACGTCGCCAGCTCTCCGAACCGGCATCGGCCGTTCGGCAATACCCCCGTACCTGTTCACGGTTCTCGATGTGTGCAGCCTCGTTCGCCACATCGCGAGCCCGTTGGAATGGAGTCCACACGATGCGCCAGCGCACGTATTTCATCCTGACGCTTGCCGCGATCGTCGCCCTTGCGGGCTTGACGCCGTCGTCGAGCAACGCCCAGGAAGAGCACCCTCCGCTCGATCTTTTCTTCACGGCCATCTCTGCAGATCGCGGAGCCGCCAATGACGCCCTTGAGACCCTCGAGGAGAACTGGCGTCCCGGCTACGCGCCGATGATGATTGAGTTCATCCGCTTCCTGAAGCGCGGTAACGCTGTGAACGCCGGCGGCATGATCGCCGGCGGCGGCGACCGTGTCGTCGATGGTGAATTCGCGACGGGCGAGGGTGCGCGCGACGGGATCGACAACGACCGTTTTGCGAGCCGTCGTGATCCCCGCGTCCAGGCAACCGAGCGTGTCGTCAACTTCATCCAAGATCGGACCGGCCAGGACTTCGGCGATGACTACGCCGCCTGGCGCGACTGGATGTGGGAGCAGGACTACGAGCCGCATCCCCAGTACGGTTTCCTGAAGGCGAACCTGTACGCCAACATTGACCCGAACTTCCAGAAGTTCTTCAACGGCGAAAGCAACATTCGTCTGGACGAGATCGACTGGGGCGGCGTTGCGGTGGGCGGTATCCCGGCCCTCGACAACGCGCCAACTGTCGGCGTTTCGCAGGCTGGGTACTTGGCCGACAGCGATGTCGTCTTCGGCATCTCCGTAAATGGTGAGCACCGCGCCTACCCAAAGCGCATTCTCGCCTGGCACGAACTTGCCTGGGACAACCTCGGCGGCCAGCCTCTGACGATTGTCTACTGCACGCTGTGCGGCACGGTGATTCCTTACAACAGCGAGGTCGGCGGCCGCGAGGTGAAGTTTGATACCTCGGGTCTGCTTTACCGGTCCAACAAGCTGCTGTACGACGACATCTCGTTCACCTTGTGGTCGAGTCTCACCGGCGAGCCGGTGGCAGGCCCCATGGTTGGCTACGACGTGAAGCTCACTCCGAACGCGGCGGTCACGACTACGTGGGGCGAGTGGAAAGCAACGCACCCGGACACAACGGTGCTCTCGCTCGACACGGGCTTTGAGCGCGACTATTCGGAAGGAGCCGCATATGCGGCGTACTTTGCGAGCGACGAGTTGATGTTCGGCGTGTCGCAGACCGACAGCCGCCTCAAGAACAAAGACGAGATCCTGGCGCTGCGTTTCGATACCAACTCGGGGCCCCAGGCCTTGGCTGTTGCGGCGGACTACTTGCAGTCCAACCCGGTGTTCCAGACGAACTTTGCAGGTCGCGATCTCGTGATGGTCACCTCGCCTGGTGGGGCCAACCGCGTTTATGCGGCGTCCGGCTACTCATTCGACCGGATGAGTGCAGATGGCAAGGTTGTGGATTCGAACGGTGAGACCTGGACGGCTGCTGAGGACCGGCTCATTCCCGATTCGGATCCGACGGGTGGTCTTGTCCGGCTGCCGGCGTTCCGTGCTTTCTGGTTTGGCTGGTACGCGCAGTACCCCAATACGGAGTTGATCGGCAACTAGCCGCTACGCCACACATAGCGCCCGATTCGTGGCGCCGGATCGTGAATTCATTTTCTTGGATTCCGGTCCGGCGCCATTGTTTTGTCAGCCTGATGGAGAGTCTCTAAAGTGCCGCTAGTACGGCACTTTTTCTTTTGGTTGGATTGTTGACCTGGTGCGGCACGGGTCTTGCACCCAATTTGTGCGGACTCATGTCCAGATTTTCCGCTCCTGCCGGGGAGACCAGCGGCAGGCTCAGACAAGCGGGCGTCCCCGTGGTCTCGGTTGCAACTGCCTAGGAGGGCAAATGCATAACCTTCTCAAGCGCTCGTTGACCGCGAGCCTCGTATTGGCCATGTTCCTGGCCGCCCCGGTATGGGCACAGGAAACTGGTTCGATTTCGGGTGTGGTCACCGACCCCGATGGCGCTCCGCTTCCGGGCGTAGCCGTCACCCTGAACTCGGTTCAGGTTCCGGAGTCGACGATCTATACCCAGGCTAACGGCGTATATCGCTTCCCGGCGTTGCCGCCTGGTTCGAACGCCTACAACCTGACGTTCGGCCTCGAAGGCTTCCAGACGATCATCCAGGAAGGTCTGGATGTGCGTCTTGGCGCCAACGCCCAGGTGAACGTCACCATGACGCTGTCGACGGTTGAAGAGACCGTGACCGTCACGGGTACCACTCCCATCGTTGATGTGAAGAACACCGGTACGGGTTCGAACATCTCCGAGGAGTACATGCAGTCGATTCCGTCCGCACGTGACCCGTGGGTCATGATGCAGCAGACGGCCGGCATGCAGGTAAACAACGAGAACATCGGTGGTTCCGAGTCCGGCCAGCAGGCTGGTTTCTCCGGAACGGGCAACCGTGGTGGCGACACCATGTGGTCCTACGATGGTGCTGAGATCACCGACATGTCGGCTCTCGGTGCATCGCCGATGTACTACGACTTCGACGCTTTCGAGGAGATTTCGATCTCCACGGGTGGTAACGATCCTTCGGTCGCCACTGGTGGTATCAAGATCAACTTCGTGACGAAGCGTGGTGGTAACCAGTGGCGCGGCTCGGGCCGTTTCTACGTGACGCCTGGTGATCTCCAGACGCGTAACGTTGGCGATCCCGACACGGGCGAGCTGGTTGGCAACTACACGGCGGACGAGTTGTTCCCGGGTTACATCGGTAACTCGATCAACAACATCAAGGACATGGGCGGTGAGCTCGGTGGTCCGATCCTCCGTGATCGTCTGTTCGTCTGGGGTGCCTACGGCAAGCAGGACATCAAGCAGAACGTTGGTGTCACCGCTGATAACACCCAGCTGACGAACATCCACGCAAAGGCGAACCTGCACCTTGGCGATTCCTTCGTCGTGAACTACACGTTCCTCGACGCAGCGAAGACCAAGCAGGGTCGTGGTGCTTCGGCCACGCGGCCGGCGCCGACCACCTTCAACCAGGGTGGCATCTGCTGCATCCACACCATCAAGGGTCAGTGGACCGTCAACGACAACAACTACGTTGAGGCCTCCTACAACGACACCGCGCTCGGCTTCTTCCTGGAGCCGCAGGGTGGTCGCGATGTCCAGGTTACGCGTAACCTCGACACCGGCCTGTGGGGCGGCAGCTACTTCTTCTACGACACACAGCGTCCGCTGAAGAACGTCCGTGTTGATGCCAACACCTACGTAGCTGGCTCCAACGTCGATCACGAACTGAAGTACGGCTTCAGCTGGCGTGACGCCGAGACCTCCTCGATCTGGGGTCTGGCTTCTGGTTCGGCTGCCTACTTCATCGACGATGCCAACCCCGGCACGCCGTATGCGGCACGCCTGACGCACGATGCGTTGGACAACTACCGCAACGACCGCATCAGCGCCTACGTTGGTGACACGATCAGCGCCAACCGCCTGACGATCAACGCGGGTCTCCGCTACGATCGCCAGTCGTCCGAGTCGCTGCCGTCGTCGGTCGAGGCTTCGCCGTTCGCGCCGGAGTTCTTCCCGGCACAGTCGTTCAACGGTGCCTCGTACGACTTCGCCTGGACCGGTATCTCGCCGCGCATCGGCCTCACGTACATGCTCTCGGATCGGACCATCCTCCGTGCGAACGCCGCTCGTTACTACGCGCAGCAGTTCAACGGCGAGTTCCACCTCGAGAACATCACGTTTGGTCCGACCGCTCTGTTCGACTGGATTGATGCCAACGGCAACAACGTGTTCGATCCGGGCGAGACCGACGGTGCTCCGTGGTCGCTTAGCGCCGGTTTTGATCCGGCGAACCCGAACGCTCCGGTTGACATCACCGTCAACGAGACGCGTCCGCCGACCACCGATGAGCTGATCATCGGCATCGAGCACGAGCTCAACCGCGAACTCGCGATCGGTGCGGACTTCACGTACCGCAAGAACGACCGCGAGAACTGGACGATCCGTGTTGGTGAGGACCAGGCCGGATACTGGGAAGCGGTTCAGCAGACCCGCACGCTCGCCGACGGCTCGACCGCGAACATCACCGTCTACCAGCCGGTGAACACGCGTGAGACGTCGCAGAGCTACCAGGAACGCGACGGCTTCAACACGAAGTACACGGGTATCACCGCGTACCTCGAGAAGCGCTTCGCGAACAACTGGATGGGTAACGCGTCCTTCACGTACGCCAACCCGACGGTCAACTACGATGCACGCACCTCGTTCACGGACGAGACCAACATCGCGAGCATCAACGGTCAGCCCGGTAACGCTCTGACGTCCGCGACGTGGTTCCTGAAGTTCTCCGGCATGTACCAGCTTCCCGCTGGCTTCAGCGTTGCCGGTTTCTTCCAGATCCGCGAGGGCTACGTCTACAACCCGTTCATCAACTCCGCGACTCGCGCCAACGGCGTGGGCACGGTGAACGTGAACAGCACGAACTTCGGCGACGAGCGTCTGCCGACGTTCTGGAACCTCGACCTCCGTGCAGAGAAGACGTTCGACTTCTCCGACCGCGGTCGTATCCACCTGATCATTGATGCGTTCAACATCACGAACAACGACATCATCCTCGGTCAGGGTGGCAACCAGCGTTCCTCCTCGACGTTCGGCAAGATCTCCGACGTCGTGCAGGGTCGTACGATCCGCTTGGGTGCCCGCCTGGTGCTCCGGTAGTACAGCGCTGTAGCGAATTGCTGCGCTCTGCGTAGCAACAAGCGACACGGGCGAGCCCCCGGAGGTGAAAACCTTCGGGGGCTCGCTCTTTTTCCGGACGCAGAGCCGAATAAGTCAGCGCTGCGGTGGAGAGACCGACGCAGTGTGCGGGAGCCGGTCCGTTCTGCTTGATAGAATCAACAGAACGACTTTCTTGATTCCGCACCCCACCCGCATCCGGAGGCGCAACCCAATGCGCAACTCGACACCAGTTTCCGGCCTCGCAAATGCTCGGCTCGCTCGGCGAGTCGGCTTGGCGATCGTTGGGCTTCTCATCGCTTCCCTTGCCGGCGAGGCTCTCGCCCAGAATCTCGCGACGGGCCGCGGCCGTCTCCGTGGTCGCATCGCTGACACGGCCGGCAACCCGGTTGGGGGCGCCCAGGTCACCTTCGTCTACGTCGCAACCGGTGAGGCCTTCGACGCCGATAGCGACGACGACGGCGTATTCGTGAAAGGCAACATGGGTTTTGGCGCGTGGCGCGTCGACGTTGTGGCCGCCGGATACGAGGACTACTCGCGCATGATTCAGCTCCGCAACGTCGGCCGGGACTACCGGATGGAGGTCGTAATGACCCCGGGCACCAGTGGCGGGAGCGGAGGCAGCGAACTCACGTCTTTGTTCACCGGTGAGCTCGGCGACCGGCTTACCGAACTCGGCGCGCTCTTCGACGGCGGCGACTACGCAGGAGCGCTGGCCGGCTATGAAGGGCTGATCGCGGAAGAGGCAGCCAAGGACGATCCGAACCCAGAGATCCACTACGTGCATCTGAACGCGGGCAACGCGGCGGCCGAGATGAACGATCACGCTAAAGCTGAGATGCACTACCAGGCGCTCTTGGCCGAGGTACCCGATAATCTCGATGCTCGACTCGGGCTGGCCGGATCCTACATGGTGCAGCGTCGTACCGACGATGCGATCGCCGCTCTCGACGGAGTGGACCTCAGCGGCGTGATGGACCCATTCGTGTTCTACAACGTCGGTCAGATGTTCTTCGAACAGGGCCAGTCGGCTGAAGCGGAGTCGTACTACCGAATGTCGGTGGAGCGTGATCCGGCGTTCGCGGATGGATACATGCAGTTGGGACTGTCGCTCATCCAACAGGGCAAGATGCAGGACGCCAAGCCGCATCTGGAGAAGGTTCTCGAGCTGGACCCCGGTTCCGAGAATGCGGCTCTCGCCGAACAGTTCCTGCAGATGGTGGACGGCTAGCCCGGAATCGGGAGCTCAATCTGACGGATCGGGCCAGTCGCCCAATGGACTGGCAACCTGATACGTGATCCTGGATCGTAGCTCCAACGACTTGTCGAAACGGCGCTGCGCGGGGCTTCCCGCGGGGCGCCGTTTCTGTTTTCTCGCGCCGGGAATCCCCAAGGTTGCCGGGCGTTTGAGGGTCGTTGGGCTGGCCTCCCGAACCGAAGTGGCACAGCCGTTGCACATCCGGTGAGCCACACGCTCCGGGGCGTCCCCGAACCCGGACTCACCGCTGGCGTCTCCCGACGCCGATGCAACCCCACGGAGGGGCAAATGCATAACTTCTTCAAGCGCTCGTTGACCGCGAGCCTCGTATTGGCCATGTTCCTGGCCGCCCCGGTATGGGCACAGGAAACTGGTTCGATTTCGGGTGTGGTCACCGACCCCGATGGCGCTCCGCTTCCGGGCGTAGCCGTCACCCTGAACTCGGTTCAGGTTCCGGAGTCGACGATCTATACCCAGGCTAACGGCGTATATCGCTTCCCGGCGTTGCCGCCTGGTTCGAACGCCTACAACCTGACGTTCGGCCTCGAAGGCTTCCAGACGATCATCCAGGAAGGTCTGGATGTGCGTCTTGGCGCCAACGCCCAGGTGAACGTCACCATGACGCTGTCGACGGTTGAAGAGACCGTGACCGTCACGGGTACCACTCCCATCGTTGATGTGAAGAACACCGGTACGGGTTCGAACATCTCCGAGGAGTACATGCAGTCGATTCCGTCCGCACGTGACCCGTGGGTCATGATGCAGCAGACGGCCGGCATGCAGGTAAACAACGAGAACATCGGTGGTTCCGAGTCCGGCCAGCAGGCTGGTTTCTCCGGAACGGGCAACCGTGGTGGCGACACCATGTGGTCCTACGATGGTGCTGAGATCACCGACATGTCGGCTCTCGGTGCATCGCCGATGTACTACGACTTCGACGCTTTCGAGGAGATCTCGATCTCCACGGGTGGTAACGATCCTTCGGTCGCCACTGGTGGTATCAAGATCAACTTCGTGACGAAGCGTGGTGGCAACCAGTGGCGCGGTTCGGGCCGCTTCTACCTGACGCCTGGTGATCTCCAGACGCGTAACGTTGGCGACCCCGACACGGGCGAGCTGGTTGGCAACTACACGGCGGACGAGTTGTTCCCGGGTTACATCGGTAACTCGATCAACAACATCAAGGACATGGGCGGTGAGCTCGGTGGTCCGATCCTCCGTGATCGTCTGTTCGTCTGGGGTGCCTACGGCAAGCAGGACATCAAGCAGAACGTTGGTGTCACCGCTGATAACACCCAGCTGACGAACATCCACGCAAAGGCGAACCTGCACCTTGGCGATTCCTTCGTCGTGAACTACACGTTCCTCGACGCAGCGAAGACCAAGCAGGGTCGTGGTGCTTCGGCCACGCGGCCGGCGCCGACCACCTTCAACCAGGGTGGCATCTGCTGCATCCACACGGTGAAGGGTCAGTGGACCGTCAACGACAACAACTACGTTGAGGCCTCCTACAACGACACCGCGCTCGGCTTCTTCCTGGAGCCGCAGGGTGGTCGTGAGGTACAGCCTACGCTGAACCTCGACACCGGCCTCTGGGGTGGCAGTTACTTCTTCTACGACACCAAGCGTCCGCTGAAGAACGTCCGCGTCGATGCCAACACCTACGTGGCTGGCTCCAACGTCGATCATGAGCTGAAGTACGGCTTCAGCTGGCGTGATGCCGAGACCAACTCCATCTGGGGTCTGGCTTCGGGTTCGGCCGCCTACTTCGAGGGCGAGACTGGTGCGGCCACGCCGTACGCGGCGCGCCTGCAGCACGATGCGATCGACAACTTCCGTAACGACCGCGTCAGCGCCTACGTCGGCGACACGATCAGCGCCAACCGCCTGACGATCAACGCGGGTCTCCGCTACGATCGCCAGTCGTCCGAGTCGCTGCCGTCGTCGGTCGAGGCTTCGCCGTTCGCGCCGGAGTTCTTCCCGGCACAGTCGTTCAACGGTGCCTCGTACGACTTCGCCTGGACCGGTATCTCGCCGCGCATCGGCCTCACGTACATGCTCTCGGATCGGACCATCCTCCGTGCGAACGCCGCTCGTTACTACGCGCAGCAGTTCAACGGCGAGTTCCACCTCGAGAACATCACGTTTGGTCCGACCGCTCTGTTCGACTGGATTGATGCCAACGGCAACAACGTGTTCGATCCGGGCGAGACCGACGGTGCTCCGTGGTCGCTTAGCGCCGGTTTTGATCCGGCGAACCCGAACGCTCCGGTTGACATCACCGTCAACGAGACGCGTCCGCCGACCACCGATGAGCTGATCATCGGCATCGAGCACGAGCTCAACCGCGAACTCGCGATCGGTGCGGACTTCACGTACCGCAAGAACGACCGCGAGAACTGGACGATCCGTGTTGGTGAGGACCAGGCCGGATACTGGGAAGCGGTTCAGCAGACCCGCACGCTCGCCGACGGCTCGACCGCGAACATCACCGTCTACCAGCCGGTGAACACGCGCGAGACCTCGCAGAGCTACCAGGAACGTCCGGGCTTCAACTCGAAGTACACCGGCCTGACCGCGTACCTCGAGAAGCGCTTCGCGAACAACTGGATGGGTAACGCGTCCTTCACGTACGCCAACCCGACGGTCAACTACGACGCGCGCACTTCGTTCACGGATGAGACCAACATCGCGAGCATCAACGGCCAGCCTGGTGCTGCCCTGACGTCCGCGACGTGGTTCCTGAAGTTCTCCGGTATGTACCAGCTTCCCGCTGGCTTCAGCCTCGCCGGGTTCTTCCAGGTCCGCGAGGGCTACATCTACAACCCGTTCATCAACTCCGCGACCCGTGCAAACGGCGTGGGCGGCGTGAACGTGAACCAGACGGTCTTTGGTGAGGAGCGTCTGCCGACGTTCTGGAACCTCGACCTCCGCGCCGAGAAGACGTTTGATCTCTCGGATCGCGGTCGCGTCCACCTGATCCTTGATGCGTTCAACATCACGAACAACGACATCATCCTCGGTCAGGGCGGCAACATGCGCTCGGCATCGACGTTCGGCAAGATCTCCGACGTCGTGCAGGGTCGCACGATCCGCTTGGGTGCCCGTTTGGTACTCCGGTAGAGCGGTTGACGATGTTGCTGCGCCTGGCGTAGCGACATAAGAAGCCCGCAGGCCCCCGGTGGTTCATGCCACCGGGGGCCTGTTCTGTTTTGGTAGACTTGAAATCGCCACCTCATGAATGCTCGGAGCGTATTTCCGGGCGGAGATCTTGTTCTTGCTGCGCGGCGTTTGCTGCGCTCTGTCGTCCGGAGAGTTGCCATGGCAGCGCGCCGCCCCCTGCTGTTCGGGTTTGCCTGCGCGCTGGTCGCAAGCGCCTCCGGGTGTGCGCCGGAGACGGTGACGGTTGGCGGTGAAGCAGCTGCGCTCCGCGAGCGGTTCGTCGCAACGCCCGGCCGCCCGGTCCTTCTGATAACCATCGATACGCTCCGCGCCGACGCGCTGGGTTCCTACGGATCATCCGTCGCCACTCCGGTTCTGGATGGTCTGGCAGCCCGCGGAGTCCGCTTCCCGGACGCGGTGGCGCACAGCGTGCTCACGTTCCCGAGCCATGCCTCCATGTTCACGGGCGACGATCCAAGCCGCCATGGCGTACACGACAACGATCGCCACCGACTGCCCGACTCGGCGAATACCTGGGCTGAGCGATTGAAAGCCGCAGGCTACGAGACGGCGGGCTTCGTCGGCGCGTTCCCGTTGGACTCCGTTTTCGGCATCGCCCAGGGGTTTGACACCTACGATGACTACTACGGCTCGAGCGCTTCCGGGATCCAGCTTGAAGAACGGCTGGCCGAGGATGTCGTGGCGTCCGCGATGACCTGGTTGGATGGGCGCGAAGGGAGCTGGTTTGCATGGGTTCATGTGTACGATCCACACGCCCCTTACACACCGCCCGCGCCGTACGACACGCTCTACCCGGATGCGGGCTATGCGGGAGAGGTGGCCTATGTGGACGCCACGTTGGCGCCGCTACTGGAGCTTGCGGCCGAGCGCGACGCGATCGTCATTGCAACTTCTGATCATGGTGAGGCCCTAGGCGAGCGCGGCGAGGCGACTCATGGTGTGTTCGCCTACCAGTCGACCATCCAGGTGCCGCTGATCATGGCCGGCCTCGAAGGCATCGATCCCGGTTTGGTTGTGAACGAGCGAGTGCGGCATATCGATTTGCTACCGACAGTCCTGGAAGCCGTTGGTCTCGAGCCCGGCACCATGCAGGGCCAGTCGTTGAACGACGTGATCGCCGGTGCAACCCGACCGGAGTCCGTGAGCTACTTCGAGGCGCTACACCCATACCTCGATTGGGGCTGGGCCCCGCTGCGCGGGATCCACGCCGGTTCGTTGAAGTACATCGAGCTACCGCTACCGGAGCTCTACGACCTCGATTCCCCCGAGCGTGAGACGAGGAATCTCGTCGATACGCGCAACGTCGATCTGGCCCGGATGGCGGCGCTGCTGGGCGATCACATGGCGGCGGCGCCGAGCCAGGACACCGCAACCGAGGAAAGCGCCGAGGCTCTGCGGCGGCTCCGGGCGCTCGGCTACGCTGGGAACGCAGCGCCCACGCAGCGATCTGCTGCTGACTTCGGTCCCGACGATGACCCGAAGCGGTTGATCCACATCGAAGGCCGCGTCCAAGAGGCCGTTGTAGCCATGGACGCGCGCGACCATCGGAGCGCGGTGACGGTGCTCGAGAGCGTTATTTCGGAGCGTCCGAGCATGGCTCGGGCATACACGTTGCTCGCGCGCGCTCTCGAGGAGTCTGTTGGCCCCGGACCCGCTGCGATTGCGCTGGAGCGCGGTATGGAGGCCGGCGCGGTCACCCCTCATCTGCTCAACCGGCTGGCCTTCTACTACAGTCTTACCGGTGAGTTCGAGAAGGGGATCGCCGCGGCGGAGGAGGTGCTTCGCGATCAACCCGACGACGTCGATACTCTGGCCGTGCTCGCCACGATCTATGCGCGGGTGGGGCGGGAGCCGGAGTCTGAGCAGCTTCTGCTGCGAGTCGTCGAGCTCGATCCGACCTTCGCGAGGCCGCATGGCAACCTGGGCACACTCTATTTGCAGCTGGGAAGGCAAGCCGAAGCGGCGGAAGCGTTTCAGACCGCTCTTGATTTTGACCCCAACCTGGTTGAGGCGCATACGGGCTTGGGAGTGATGGCCGCGAACGCTGAGAGCTATGAGATTGCGGTCATGCACTGGAGCCAGGTTCTACGGCAGCAGCCCAACGCACCTTTCGCGCTCTACAACCTGGGCATCGTCTTGTCGCAGAGCTTGGGGCGCCCTGCCGACGCGCTGCCCTTGATCGAACGATACGTTCAGATCCGACCGAACGATCAGGGCGCTCGGGCACTGCTGCAGGATCTTCGCAGGCAGGTCCAGTGACCTCGCGCAGTTGTAGCGTGCTCGTCGCATCGGCCGGCATCTTGCTCCTGGGTGCGTCGACCCTGGTCGACGGACGGGTTGACGCACAAACCTCGTCGCTCCGGTTCGAATCCGTTCATGCGGGCGTCGATTTTGTCCACGTGAATGGACGTATGGATAGTAAACACCTCCCCGAAACGATGGGCGCGGGCCTCGCATGGACGGACTACGATCGCGATGGCGACGACGACCTATACCTCGTCCAGAGCGGGTGGCTCCCCGGGATGGCGCCTGTCGGAGCCGACCAGCCACTGAATGTCTTGTTCCGCAACGACGGAACCGGTCAGTTTTCCGCGGCACCGGCGGGCGTGGGCGACAACGGCTACGGGCAGGGCGCCACATTGGCCGACTACGACGACGACGGATTCCCCGACCTGTACGTGACCAATTTTGGCGCCAACGTCCTCTACAGGAACAACGGCGATGGCACCTTCTCGGAAGCCATGCACAGCGGCACGGAGGAAGCGCGCTGGTCGAGCAGCGCAGCGTGGGGCGACCTTGACGGCGACGGCGACGTCGACCTGTTTGTCGTGAACTATGTCGTCTACGACATCGCCACCGCGCTCGTGTGCGGAGGGGGACCGGGACAGGAAGCTTCGTACTGCCACATCGACCTGTTCGATGGACTAGGCGATGCGCTCTTTCGCAACAACGGGGACGGCACCTTTACCGACGTCGCTGAAAGCGCGGGTGTTGTTAATCCGTTGGAAGGAAAGGGTTTAGGCGTGGTCCTCGGCGATCTGGACGACGACGGGCAAACCGATATTTTCGTGGCGAACGATACGCAGCAGAACTTCCTCTATCGCAACCTCGGCGAGCTTCGCTTCGAAGACGAAGGGTTGTTCTCCGGCACCGGCTACTCCGGGGAGGGGCTTGCGCAGGCGGGCATGGGCGCCGAGATGTCTGACCTAGATGGCGATGGTTCGAACGAGATCATGGTCACGAATTTCGCCTTCGAGAACAACAACCTCTATCGGGAGTTCGGGGCAGGGGCTTACCTCGACGATGCCTTCGCGCTCGGCTTCGGCGAAGGGGGCCTCGCGACGCTGGCGTTCGGGATCATCGCCGTCGATGCAGACGGTGACGGCGACCGCGAGGTTGCAGTTGCCAACGGCCACATCCTGGACACTGTTGAACAGGTGCAAGATGGCCCGACGTACGCGCAGCCCAATCATCTGTTCCGCAATCGACTCGTCGAACAGCGGCGCGCCCTGGGTGGTGCTGCCGGTCTTCCGGCGGACTGGCGCCCGTCCAGCGAGCTTCTTGAACTCGTGCCGTCGGTCGATGCCGGCTTCGAGCTCGCGGAAGTTTCGCGCGGGTTGGCGGTGGCGGACTTCAATATCGATGGCGTGCCGGACCTCGTGTTCACGAACAACGGTGGGCCGGTGCGGTTGATGCGGAACACCAGCGGTGCTCAGAATGGCCGGCTCGTCGTGCGGGTGCGAGGTCGTGCGGGTCAGCGTGATGCGCTAGGGGCACTCGTGTCGGTCACGCCGAGCGGTGACGCGCCGACAGACGGCGTTGCCGGCCTCAGTCAGGTTGCCGAGGTTCGGAGCGGTGTTTCGTACGCATCACAGTCTTCGGGCGATCTCTATTTCGGGCTCGGTGGCAACACGACCGCGCGAGTCAGCGTGCGCTGGCCAGATGGCACCAGCGACGATCTCGGCGAGGTGGGGTTGCAAGGGGCCGCGGGAGCGACGCTCCTGCTCGTCAGGCAAGGGATGCCCGTGCTAGCCCGCGCCCTCGAGTAGCGCCGCCCGCTCGCGCGCGTTTTGAGCATCTGTCGGCTGGCCTGCGGCGTCGTACGCATTCGCCAGAAGCGTCCAGGCTTCGCGATCTTCGGGCATGAGGTCCACGGCGGCCAGGAATTGTTCCAACGCTTCAGGGTGCCGACCCTCTTGAAGGAATACGCGACCTCGGAGCTTGAACACGCGGCCGCGTCCCATGACGCCGAAGCGGAGCGATTCGACGTGGTAGTCGCGTTGCTCTCGGAGCTTCTCTTGGTACGACGCCATCAACTGGCGGCCGCGATCGGTGTCGCCGCGCTTCAGGAGCGCCTGGCCCAGCAGGTACTGGGCATCGATCTGTTCCGGGTCTTCGCTGGCGACGCGCTCTAGCAGCGGGATCGCCTCGTTCTCTCGCCCCTGTTGGAGCCGAATGCGGCCGAGCATCAGATCGGCGCTCAGAGACTGCGGATGGGCCTCGTAGGCCTGATTGGCATACGCCTCTGCACCGTCCGGATCACCGGCGTGCAGACGGAAGCGCGCCAGGGTGAGGAGTGCTTCCTCACTGCCCGGCAAGACCGCCAATGCTTGTTCGACATCTGCCTCTGCCTGGTCACGGTCACTCAGGTTGAAGTAGGCCTGGCCGCGGCGGAAGTAGGCCATGCCCTCGTTCGGGTCGCGCTCGATCACCTGCGTGTAGACAGCCAGTGCGTCGGCGTGACGCGACTGGACGTCGAGGGTATCGCCGAGCGCCATCAGGATCTCGGTGCCATTGGCGCCCTTGTCGATTGCCGTTCGGAGCGCTTCCTCACGTTCTGCGGTGAGCCCGAGATCCTTGTAGGTACGCGCGAGTCGAAGCCAGAGCAGAGCGTCGTCCGGCTGCAATTCGAGGGCACGCCGGAGGACGGCCGGCGCACGTACGACTTCATCTTCCGACGGACTGTCGAGGAACAGCTCGCTCAGGCTGATCCAGACCATTACCGCCTGAGGGTCAAGCTCGGTGACTCGCTCGGCAGCTTCGATCGCGCCTTCAGGGTCGCGATCGCCGAATCGGGCGCGCACGACGTCCAGTCCGAAGCGCACGGAATCAGGTTGCAGTTCCCAGGCTCGCTCGAAGCCGGCGAGGGCCTCGCGCATTCGTCCGAGCCCGGCCTCGGCGGTCGAGGCCAGCGCGAGCAAGGCAGGATCGTCGGGCTGCATCGCCACCGCACGTCGAAGGTGTGTCGCCGCGCTGAGATTGTCGCCCTGCGCCAGGTACACGCGGCCAAGCCCGGCGAGTGGCGCAACCCAGTTGGGATCGGCGATGCGGGCCAGGTCGAATGCGGTCGCAGCGGCGCCGAGATCGCCCAGTCGTTCATTGATCTCGCCGGAGAGATTGAGCCCGTCAGGGTCTCGCGGCGCGAGCGCGAGGCCCCGCCGCACGAGGTCGCGCGCAGCCTCGAAGTCCGACTCCTGGGCCTTCGCGACCGCCTCGATGAAGAGCGCCCGCGATTCGGCGACAGGGTCCTGCGCCGAACCTTCCTGTTGGCCCTGGGCTTTGCCCGGCAGCGCTGCAAGCCCCGCCGTGACCAGGAGCGCCACGACACGGTGCGCTGCGCGAGGCCAGCACGCTCCGGTTTTGACTAGGTTGTTCATCGGCGATCTCGGTGGGGGCGCGCCCCAATCAGACCTCGCCCGTCTTGCACGAGCAAGGTCTGCCCGGCCCGTACGCGGTCGAGTTGGACAGATGTTCCGTTGGCCCAGCGTACCTCGACACGTGCGTGCGTCGCATTGCCGAGGCCGAAATGAAGATCGCCTGAGTTGCGCGACAAGTACGAAGATCCGCTGAGCACGGGCGCAGTGCGAGCACCCGCTTCGTCGCCTGCCGGCACCACCGTGACCGCGGCACCCACACCGTCGCGATTGCCTGCCACACCCCGAACCCGAATCACCAGCCGATTCTCGCCGCCACTCATGTTGCGAAACAGCTGGGCCGGCTGGTTGTTGTTTGACACGACGAGGTCCGGCCGCCCGTCGTCATCGAAGTCGGCGACGGCAAGACCGCGAGACACGCGTGGGACAGATAGTCGGTCGTTCGTTGCATCTGCGGGGCGCAGCAGCGGGCGCGGTTCCTGGCCGGATGCCCGCGCGTCAGCGGAGAAGTTCTGAAACAGCTGATTGGGCTGCTCGAAGAAGGCGTGATCGTCGAGGATGTGGCCGTTGGCGACGACGACGTCGAGATCGCCATCGCTGTCGGCATCGATGAAGGCGATTCCGAACCCCAGCGTATCGAGCGTGGCCTCGCCGATGCCCCAGAGGAAGCTCGAATCCATAAACAGCCCCTCCGCGATCTGGGAGTAGATATTGACCGGTTCCAGCAGGAAATTCGTGACGCCGATCTCGTACGACGAACTGCCATCAAGATCGCCGATGTCCACTCCCATCCCCGACTGCGGCTGTCCCAGGTCGTTGAGCCCGGTGCCACTGATCAGTCCTTCTTCTTCGAACGTCAGGTCACCCCGATTCACGTACAGGAAATTGGCGGTGGAGTCATTCGCGACGTACACATCGACGAGGTCGTCGCCGTTGATGTCGGCGATCGCAACGGCCAATCCCTTGCCCTGAGCCGCGTTGTGCATCCCCGCGGAGACCGTCACATCGTCGAAACCGACGCCGGATTGGTTACGGAGTAGCCAGTCTGACGCACCATTCAGGCGCTGCGGTGGGCAGTACTGGCGGATGCCCTTGTCCAGGTTGTTGCACAGCGGCACGGAATCAATCGGGTAGTCGAAGTAGTTGGTTATGTAGAGATCGATCCATCCGTCGGCGTCGACATCGCCCCAGGCGGCGCTCGCCCCCCAACGGGCCTCCTGGGGGAGTAGGTGAGAGACATCCGTGAACGTGCCGTCGCCATTGTTGCGTAGAAGCACGTCGACGCCGAAGTTCGTCACGAACAGGTCTACCCATCCGTCGTTGTCGTAGTCGCTCGCGGCCACTCCCATGCCGTATCCCTGGGCTGACGCGCCTGCATCGTCGGCGAGTCCGAAGCCGTCTGGACCGTTGCGATAGAGACTATTGGTCCCGTCGCTAGACACGGCCACCGGCGGAGCTCCCGGCACGGCACCGCCGTCTACCAGGTAGAGGTCCCAGCGCCCGTCGCCGTCGTAGTCGAGCCAACCCGCGCCGGCGCCCATGATCTCGGGGACGTACTTCGAATCGCTGCGGCCGGCGGAGTGGACGAAGTCCACGCCCGAGCCAGCGACTTCCTCGAACCGGATCTGCGCTTCCGCCGCACCGCTCCACGCCACGGCAGTCAAGAATAGCCATGGCAGAAGCGATGACGCGTGCGAGCTCAGGTAGGGCTGAGAGTCATATAGCCGCATAGGCCGTCTGTCGTATAATTCGAGGGACTGCGCCCCCTGGAAAGGCTCAATTATTCCACAGCGCGTTCTCCTCGAAACCGGCTCTATCGATGATCCCTCTTCGCTGCACTTCGACTGTTCGATTCCTGATCGCCGCTCTCGTGTTCGCGGGCCTGACGGTGCCGGCTTCTGCCGCCTGGGCGCAGCTCGGTGCGGGCATCGAGCGCTTCGAGCGCACCGACTGGGACGAGATTCCCGAGAAGTATCGCGATTGGGCGGAAGCGGAGGTTGGGTACCTCATCACGGAGGAGGAATTCGAGGTCTTCCAGCGACTGGACTCGGAGGCGAAGTACGAGCGCTTCATGCGCGAGTTCTGGACGGTGCGCGACCCGACTCCGGGCACGCCGGCCAACGAGTACTACGACCTGCATTACGAGCGCCTCGACTACGCCAACAAGTTCTACGGACGTAGTAGCCCATTGCCCGGCTGGCGGACAGATCGCGGCCGGGCCTACATTCTGCTCGGCGAGCCAAGGCAGATCTCGCGAGTCCCGGCCGACATGATTCTCTATCCCGTGGAGACGTGGTTTTATTCCGCGGATCCGGATCTCGGGCTGCCGCCGTTCTTCTATCTGACGTTCTATCAGCGCTACAACACCGGCGATTTCCGGTTGTATAGCCCCCTGTCGGATGGGCCGGAGAAGTTGTTCAACGGCGCAGGCATCCGCGCGATCAGCGATTTGCAGGAACGGACTACCACCGATCCGTTCAGTAACGGTCGACCGTCCGCGGGGTACGCGCCCTCCGGTTATGGCGCGAACGCGGACGCCATGCGACAGCTTCTGATCGAGATTGATGTCGACCTGGCCAACGCAGCGTTCAGCTACTACCCCTCCGAAGCCGGGTTCGAGTTCGGCATCACGCCGCTGGCTTCCGAGCTGCTGATCGGAGCGATCGAGAACATCAACGAAGTCATCATGCCGGATGCGACGTGGGCCTATAACGTGCTCACGGGGGTTACCGATTCGGATGTGCGCTTCGAGACGCTCGGGGTGGACGCGCTTGCGGTGGCGCTGCTCGGAGTTGATGGCCAACCCGTGATTCACTTTGGCAGCAAGGCCGAAGGACAGGAGCTCCATGTCGGCGAGTTCGAAGGCGACTACTACTTCACCTTCAAAGCCATCGGCTCGATCGTTGACTCCGAGGCGCGGGTGCTGCAGAACTTCGAGTCCACGATGTCCGGCGATCTGGAGCCAGGGCAGGCGCGAAACTTCACGCGGAACCCGTTCATCTACATGGACATCACGCCGACATTGCCGGGTCCACAGACCTTCTCGCTGATGCTCGAAAACTCGATCGCGCACTCTTTCGGGCGAGAAGAGATCGAATTGGATGTGCCGACGGCGCATCCGCCTCGGCTGACGATTGCAGGCCCCGTACTGGCTCTCGACGCTCAGAGCCGGTCGTATGACCCGTTTGGTCAACGTTTCCCATTCCAGTACAAGGCGCTCGGAATGGTGCCGAGCATTGATGGTGCGTTCTTTGTCGGGCAGCCGCTCCACGCGTTCGAACAGGTTCTGTTGCCAGCGACCGCGGCACCGGCGGTGGTCACCCTCCGCATCGCGTTAGTGAATTCTGCTGGGACCGCGGTTCGCGAGGACTCGGTTCAGCTGATGGCTGGCAGCGCGGATGAGCATGGAGTCTTGCCGCACCTCTTCACGCTCGATACTGCCGACCTCGAGGCCGGTGATTACAGCTTGCGGGTGTCGGTGGATGAGAACTCCGCGGCTACCCGCGAAGTCAGCGTGAGGCTCTCGGCTGTGCCCGAGGACCCGATTCGGCCGTTCATCAACGCGCAGCCCGGGCCGCCCGCGATCGACGTGACCGTCGCGCTGGAACGCGCACAGCAGTACCGGATCGCCGGCGACCTGGACGCAGCCGTGCAATGGCTCGACTACGCGCAGGAACGCGAACCCGAGGATCCCGAGATTCTCGAGCGCTACTCCATGCTTCTCGAGGAAACCGGACGCTACGAACGTTTGATCGAGGTGCTACTGCCGGCTTCCGCCGAGAACCCCCGGGATCACGAGATGCTGATCCGGCTGGCCCGCACCTACGCGCTGGCAGCCCAGCACTACGACGCGATCCGTTTCTACGAGCGCGCGCGCATGGTGATGGGAGAGGAGAGCACCGAGCTCCTCAACGAGCTCGCAGCTTCTTACCAGGCCGAGAGCAGGCCGGATAGGACCCGCGAATTGCTCATGCTCTCTCTCGAACTGGATCCGGAACAGGCGCAGGCGCGCGCGATGCTGGACCGGCTCGGCAACGAGACAACCGACTCGACGGTGGATTCGCAGTAGTCACGCGTCCACCTCCACAACGAGGTCCCCATGCGCAGCACTCTCGCGATTCTGGCTTTGACCGCGGTCATGTCATCGGAGTCGGTCGTCGGCCAAGAGCCGACCGATCCACCAGCACAGGAACCCGTAGCCGAGATCCCGGTGACGCCTGCGTTCCCAACAGCCGAGGCGGAGGTGGCCCTGCAGGATGCGCTGGACGGCGAGTTGCGCCAGGACCTGGCATTGAGCTTCACGCCGCATTTCTTCCCTTCTTTTCAGGGCGGAACCTTGCTAGTTGTCGGGTTTCGCGTCGGAACCAACGGCCTGCTGTTTGGGGTCGACAGCGACGCTTTGGATCCGGCGAGCATCCCTGCGGGGGGTATGCCGTCCGAAGTCGCCCAGGTCGAACTCTTCGGCGGGATCTATGCGGGAGCGGAGCAGATCCGGAGCCTCGGTACGGCGGCCAAACTGGATCGCACGGGCGTGGAGAGCAGCGGCCTCACCGCGACGCACAGCTTTGGCGATACGTTGCCGGCCGGCACGTACCGATTCGTCTGGGGCATACGCGATCTCGTGAGCGGCAACGTCTCGACGGTCGATCAGCAACTTGAAGTTCCTGACCTCAGCGCGGCAAGACTTGGAACCAGCAGCGTGCTGATGGTCGAGGGCCCGCCGACTCCTGCGGCGGGGATCTTTGCGCCGGGAACGGTCTATCCAGGCGTTCGCGTGGCGACCGCGTCGTTCACAGATCGCCTGGTTCATGCGTTCTCGAAGACCGGACCGGAGGTTCTCGTGACGTTCGTTGTAACCGGCGTGCAGCGTGATCCGGAAACGGGGTCCCCGAACTTCTCGATCCGGTACCAGATTCTGGACGCCGCAGGTCAGCGGATCTGGGCCACGCCGGCCCAACCGCACGCCCGACCGACGATCGGTCAACCGCTTCGATTCGAGGACGTCGAGCCGGTATCGCCGGGCAACAGCTACACCCTCGTGATTCTGCTTGAGGACCTGACGAACAACGCGGAGGCGACGACCGAGATGCCCTTCCGCATCGTCGAGTAGTGCTCCGCACTACGTCGGGCGGGCGGATGCGATGCCTTCTCATGCCGCCACGCGCGTTCGCACTACTTGTTGCGGCAGCGGTGCTGCCGGATGCCGCGACCGCGCAAGCGCCGGTACGATTCACCGAAGTGGCTGCCGAGCTTGGTATCGATTTTAAGGTGACCTACGGTGCACCCCAGCGCCCCTACGTGACCGATTCAGGTGGTGTCGGCGGCGCGTGGCTCGACTACGACAACGACGGTCGGCTCGACCTTGCACTCGGCAATGGACTCGCAGGTCCGTCCGACCGCCCCTACGCGGCCACCGCAGCATCCCTGGCGGAGACTCCGCTCGCTGGCTCGTACGACGCGTCCGGGGATCTTCCGCGTTCGGGGCTGTTCCGTAACGGCCCCGGCGAGTTTCACGCCGTGGGGAACCAGGCCAACTTCGCCTGGTCGGCCTGGGCCAACGCTCTGGCCGCCGTGGACGTGGACAACGATGGGTGGACCGACATCTACGTGACCACGATTGGCTCGAACCTCGTGCTCCGCAACAACGGAGACGGCACGTTCTCGCGATGGGAGACGGGAGCCGAGGATCCGCGCTGGTCCACCGGCGCCGCTTTTCTTGATTGGGATCGCGATGGTGATCTCGACCTCTACGTTGCGAACTACGTGGACTTCGATGCTTCGAGCACGGCTACTCTCGGCGATGGTGTTTGCAACTTCCTCGGAATCGAAGTGTTCTGCGGGCCGATGGGTCTGGCCGGTTCGCACGATCGGTTCTACGAGAATCGCGGCGACCGGTTCGAGGTCTGGAACCAGGGAGTCGTGGATCCGGACGCGACCTTCGGATTTGCCGCGCTGGCGGTCGACTGCGACGGCCGGGACGGCCAGGAGATCTATGTCGCGAACGACTCCAACATCAATCTGCTGTATCGAGCAAGCGAGTTGGGCATCGAGGATCTGTCGTTGTTCAGCGGAGCCGGCTTCAGTGGTGCAGGGCGAGAGCAGGCCGGAATGGGCATCGGAGCTGCCGACGCGGATGGCGACGGCGATACCGATCTCGTGGTGTCCAATTTCCAGCACGACTACAACACGTTTTACGAGAACATCGGTGACTGCACGTTTACCGACAGTTCGACACGGGTAGGTATCGCGGCCGATAGCTACGAATACATGGCCTGGGCCAATCTGTTTGTCGATGTGGATGGTGATGCCGACGAAGATCTGGTGGTGGTGAACGGGCACTTGTATCCGCAGCTTGGCGATCGCGGCCTGCAGGAGTACGCCCAGCCGACCCAGCCGTTTCTGAATCAGCTGCGTGATGGCGGCACGGCGGCGTTCAGGATCGAGCCCGCAACGGGTGACCTATCGACGGCCCGCGTGGGTCGAGGCGCAGCGTTCGGCGACTTCGACAACGACGCCGATGCCGACATCCTGATCATGCCGATCGACGGTTCTCCGTCCATTCTGCGCAACGACTCCACCGATCGGCTGCCCGCTCTCCGGCTGAGCCTGCGCGGACGAACGTCGTCGCGGACCCCCTACGGTGCCCGGGTGGTTCTGACATCGGGCGGCGTGGTGCAGCATCGCGAGTTGCGACACGGCGATGGCTACCTGGGTGCGAACGATCCGCGTCTTCTGTTCTACCTTCCAGGCTCACAAGCCGAGCGTATCGAGGTGATCTGGCCGAGTGGAGAGGTGACGGTGCTGCACGATATTGGACCGCGCGATGTGTTGATTGACGAACTCATGGGCCTCGTCGCGGTGCAGGCCCGATGACGGCCTCCCGCGCGTCGAGCCTGGAGCGGCGCGTCGCGATCTTGACGATGTTGGCGACCTTACTTCTAGCGCCACGGGCGACGACCGCAACGCCTGCGCAAGCGGCTCAGGACTCGCCTCTCGCGGCGGCGGCCGCCGCGCTTCAAGCAGGGGACCACGAGCGCGCGATCGAGCTCTATCGAGCAGCCTACTCGGCTCAGCCCGGCGATCTTGCGGCTCGATTCGGGCTAGGCCAGGCCCTGTTCTTCAACGGTGATCTCGCCGAAGCGGTGGGCCACTTGGAAGCTGTTCGCGACGCGTCCGGTGGCGCTGGCGTCGTGCAGTACACGCTCGGCCAGGCTTACCTCGAGCTCCAACGCTTTGTGGACGCATCGCGCGCCCTGGATGCCGCTGCGCGCGAGCGACCGGACGTCGTGCCGCTCGCTTTCATGCGCGCCGAACTCTGTTACCAACTCGGGCGTGGTGCGGTCGCACAGCAACGACTGGTTGCGGTCCGCGATCTCCAGGCTGAATGGGATCTGCCGCATGTGCGCCTCGGTGCGCTGATGCTCGATCTTGGGCGTCCCGCAGATGCCATCCCGTCGCTCGAGACGGCGCTACGACTGTCGCCCCAGAACATTGACGCGGCGCTGCTGCTGGCGGGCGCGTACACGAATCAGGAGCGTCCGGAGGAATCAGTTGCGGTGCTCGAGGCCTCGCGGCGGGCTCAGCCAGATTCCTTGCCGATCTTGATGGCACTGTCGTTCACGTACGACAAGTTGTCGCGCGCCGAAGATCTCGTCGCGATCTCGCGCCGTGTGCTCGATCTGGCCCCCGGCCATCCGGGGGCGGAATTGAGGTTGGCGGTTCAGGCTGACCTGCGTGGCGATGTCGAGATCGCCCGCGCCCACGCGCGGCGCGCGGTTGCTGCCTACGATCGAACCCCCAGGGTCATGGCCGGCGTGAATCCGGGCGAGGTGTGGGACGTTCGATCGGTGGAAGCGCCGGAAGCGATTCGCCTGCTGGCGGACCTGGAACAGCGGGTTGGCGACACCGAGGAAGCGCGACGCCTTGCGGAGCGTCTCGTGGGCGAGTTCCCGCGATTCCCAGGCGGGCACTTCCTGCTCGGCAACATGGTTCTGCGGGGTGACGACGCGGCGGCCGGGCGCGAGCATCTGGCTCGGTTCAAGCAGTTGACCGATGCCAAGGTGCAAGCTGATCTCGGGGCGAACTTCCTCGAATCCGACGAGTCCGTCGCGGAGGCTGAAGCCGCGTTCGTGCGGGCGCTCGCAGAGGACGACCGCGATACCGCCGCATGGAGGTCGAGCCAGTGAGTTGGTACACCAACTACGTTCTGGCGCTAGACGCGGCCGGTAGATCCGATGCCGCGATGGCCGCGTGGCGCGAGGCGACGTCGCTCGGTCTGCAGATGCCGTTCGAGGTGTCCACCGTCGCCCATGCCCAGGTCAACGCCTGTCGGGCGTAGCAACGGGTCTACATCTCCATCACTGCCTCGATGTCGGGAGCGGGTCGTTGCATCGGCGTCAGTCGCGAGATCACGATGAAGAGCACCATCGAGATCACCAGGGCGACAGTTCCGCCATGGAGCCCGTGAGGCAAGCGCGCACCCGAGAGTTCAGCCGCCAGGTTGATGGTCAGCCCCGCGATGATCGAGACGTTCGCGGCCAGGGGAGTGGCTCGTTTCCAGTTCAAGCCGATGGCGACTACCGGCACCAAGGCTGCTGCGAACGTGCCCCAGCCGAACGCACCGAGGAACGCGATGAGTCGATCGTTGACGTAGTGGGAGTAGATGGCGAACCCAGCACCGCCTACGCCGAGCCCCACCGTGGCGAGACGTGCGGAGAGCAATTCGTTGTTGAGCGGCCGGCCGCGCAAGGCGAGGGGAATGTCGTGAGCCAGCGCGGCCGCGCCGATGTTGAGGAACGCATCTCCCGTCGACATGATCGCGGCGAACAGGGCAGCGAACACGACTCCGGCGAGCAGTGGCGATGCGAACGTCTGCAGGAATGTCGTGGCCGCCTGATCGGCCGAGGCAAGCGGCGGCAGACCGCCCTGGATCACCACGGCGCGCATCGCCAGCCCGATACCGATCCAGAGCAGTGCCGAACAGCTGTAGGCAGCCAGCGAAACAGGTAGCGCGTTGGCCGCGTCCGAGACCTTCCGGTACATGAGGTTCTTCGTGATGATATGGGGCTGGCCGGCGCCGCCAATCGTGAACAGCAGGTACCACGAGAGACAGCCGATCATGCCCATCGTTCCCCACGGGCCCATGCTCTCCGGGTCGTCCGCTACCAGTGAGGTGATTGCGCCCACTGCCCCGCCTTGTACCGCGTTGACTGCTGCGATGAACACGAGCACGGAGGCAACAATCATGATCGCCCCCTGGATCACGTCGGTGTAGAGGCTCGCGATGACCCCTCCGGTGACGCTATAGAACAGCAGGAAGCCCGTGGAGATGACCACACACGCGACCAGGCTCAGCCCCTGCGTTGCGGGTACCGCACTGGCGAGACTCTGTAGCACCACGGACATCGCCAGGATCTGGGTGGCGAGGTAGCCGATACAGCCGAGGAGGATAGCGATTGCCGCAAGGAACCGCGTTGATTCGCTTCCGTAGCGCGCGGCCACCGCATCTGGCAGCGACACGATGTCCCGAACCTCGGCCATCAGACGAAGTCGTTTCGCGAGCAACCAAGTAGAAACGGCCATGCCTGTCGGCGTGGTGATGATGATCCAGATCGAACTCAGTCCCATCGCGTAGATCAGCCCCGGACCTCCGACGAATCCGAACCCCGACAGCGTGCTTGAGAACATCGCGAGTCCGGCGACGGCGAAGCCGATCTGGCGCCCAGCCACGAAGAAGTCGCGGGTGTTCCGGGTGCGGCGCATCGCCCAGATTCCAACAACTACGCAGATCAGGAGGTAGATGCCGACGCACGTCAGGATGACCGCGGCCCGGCTCATCGCTGACTGCTCCGTTCCGCCAGGTCGCGTAGGCGCGCCTCATCGTCCGCGTTGAACACCCAGCGATCGAAATGACGAACGTACAAATAGACGTAGAAGACAGGAAGCGGCCACATCGCAAAGATCAGCAGCACCGTGGGCAGCGGGAATCCGAGAACGGATGGACCGGAGGCACCTGCTAGCCAGCCCTGGTAGGCCGCCACCACCAGAGTCCAGACAAACAGGTACACGACGCTGCCGCCCACCAAAGGGCGAAGCAGGCCGCGCTCGCGCCCGCGCGCACCCGCACCGAACAGAATCAGCGCGGCGAAGAGCGCGATCTGAAGCGCACCGAAGGCCCAGCCCAGGGCGAGAACAGCGCGATGCGAAGATCCGTCGCCGCCTACCAACATGCCCGGGTATTGGGCGTGCGGTGTGGCCGATGCGGTGGGGCCCGCCGGCAGCAGCGCGAGCACCAGAAACAGTGCCGCGAGAGCGGTCAGCAGGGCGAGAACGAGGCGCGTCGGGCTACGGGCGATCATGATAAGTTGGAGACCCTATCACCCTGCCGGCGTCTCGCCGGCACCCCGCTGGCGCAGTGGTTCCGGGCCGCGAACACGGTCTGGTTGGTGGGCAACTCGGCTGCGCCCGTGCGACGAACCGCCTCGGTTGGAGTAGCTGGGTTGGAGATCTACGGAAACATTCTGGAGACCCTCGGCGACACGCCGTTGGTGCGTCTCGATCGGTATTGCACGGGAGCCGCGACCGTCGCGGCGAAGGTCGAGTCCTTCAACCCAGGGTCGAGCGTCAAGGATCGCATCGGTCCGGCCTTGATCGAGGCCGGCGAGAAGGCGGGACTTCTGAAGCCTGGCGGCACCATCGTCGAGCCCACGTCCGGCAACACGGGACTCGGTTTGGCCATGGCCGCGATACTCAAGGGGTATCGCATGGTCTGTACGGCGGCAGACAAGATCCCGGCCGAGAAGGTCGCGCTTCTGGAGGCCTTCGGTGCGGAAGTGCACCTGTGTCCGACGAACGTCGAGGCCGATGACCCTCGTTCCTACTACAAGGTCGCAGAACGGTTTCGGGATGAGGAGGGCGCCTACCTCCCGTACCAGTACCACAACCAGGCCAACCCAGAGGCTCACTACGCCACGACTGGCCCCGAGATCTGGCGGCAGACGGACGGGACGATTACGCACTGGGTTGTCGGCATGGGCACGGGCGGCACGATCAGCGGCACCGCGAAGTTCCTCAAGGAACAGAACCCCGACATCCAGGTGGTTGGCGTGGATACGGTCGGATCGGTCTACGCCTACTACCGGAAGCACGGCGAGTTGCCGCCGGCAGAAGATATCCATCAGTACCTGATCGATGGCATTGGTGAAGATTTCTTGCCGGCGACGGTGTGGTGGGACTACATCGATGATGTTGTGACCGTCGACGATCCCGCCGCCTATCGCGCCGTTCTCGAGCTGGCTCGCACCGAGGCGATCTTCACCGGCTCATCCGGCGGCGCCGCCGTGGTCGGGGCCAGGCAAGTTGCCGAGCAACTCGGTGAAGATGCCCTGGTCGTGACCTTGTTGCCGGACTCGGGAGAGCGCTATCTGTCGAAGCTCAATCGAGATTGGATGCGCGACCAGGGTCTGGTGAGTAGCTGAGAGCACCATCCCGTCCTGCGCCACGCAGCCGTGCCGGGATGTTCTTGAAGTCCTCGACGATCAGGTAGCCGCTGGGCACAAGCACCAGCGTGACGAAGGTTGCGAAGATCACGCCGAAGGCGAGCGAGACCGCCATGGGGATCAGGAACTGTGCCTGCAGGCTCTTTTCCAGAAGCATCGGGAACAGTCCGGCGAACGTCGTCACCGAAGTCAGCATGATGGGCCGGAAGCGCACCGCGCCTGCGCTCCGCACTGCGTCCAACAAGTCGTCGTGCGCTTCTCGTCGTCGATTGATGAAGTCGACGAGAACGAGACTGTCATTGACCACGACTCCGGCTAGCGCGACGACCCCGAACATCGACAGGATCGTCAGGTCGAGCCCCATGATCATGTGGCCCCAGATGGCGCCGACGATGCCAAAGGGGATCGCGGACATAATGATCAGTGGCTGGACGTACGAGCGCAGCGGAATCGCGAGGAGCCCGTAGATCGCGAGCAGCGCGAGTGCGAAGCCGCGCGTGAGCCCTGTGACGGTGTCGCGCTGTTCGGCGGCCTCGCCCTCGAACGAGTATCTGACGCCCGGGTGCGACAGCATCATCTCGGGCAGGATCACCTCGGCCAGTTCGGCGTTGATCGTTCCCGGAGTGGTAACTGCCGTATCCACCTGAGCCGTCACGCGCACGGCACGACTGCGATCGACGCGCTCGATGGTTGAGAAGCCTCGGCCGGGAACGACTTCGGCGACCTGGTTGAACGGCACTTCCACACCCGCCGGTGTCCGGATCCGTGTCGTTTCGAGGTCGCTGACCGAGCGTCTTTCTGACTCGGGATACCTCACCATCACGCGGACATCGTCGCGGCCGCGCTGGATACGTTGCGCCTCTTCACCGTAGAAGCCCTGCCGCACCTGGCGGCCGAGATCGGCCAGCGTCAGGCCGAGCATCTCGGCTTCGGGTTTGATCGCGAGCTTGAGTTCTTGTTTGCCCTCGAGGAACGAGTCGGCGATTTCGTGCACGCCGTCGTATCCGGCAAGTCGCATCTTGAGGTCGTTCGCGGCGGCCGTGAGCATGTCGAGGTCGAGTCCCGTGAACTGAATGTTCACGTCCTCGCCGCTGTCGAAGAGCGAGGCCGAGTAGCTCAGCGATACCGCGTCCGGAATGCTGCCGGCAAGCTCACGCCATCGGTTGGCCATGGCTTCCGACGACACCGTGCCCCGCAGCTCGGCCGAGATCAGCTCGATCGTGACTTCCCCGAGATGGGCACTCGATCCTTCGATCCGGACAGCGCCGAAACTGGCCGCCATCTGGCGGCGCATGGGCTGACCACCGACGGCAGCCTGCGTGTGGCGGTAGACGTCGATGCCATGTTCATCCTGCACTTCCTGCCGGAGTTGATTGGCAGCGTCCTCGAGCCGGCCAACGGCCCGCGACGTGACGTCCACCGGTGTGCCCTGGGGCATCGTCAGCGAGGCCACGACGAAGTCGGCCTCGATATCCGGCATGAAAATGAAGCGGATGAACCCCGACTGGACGAGTCCGATCGTCAACACGAGCGTCGCGGTGCCGACGGCAACAGTCAGGTAGCGCCAGCGCAGCCCGAAATCCACGGACGGTATGTAGATCCGGGCGATGACCCAGTGCAGTCCCCCCGTGATGCGGCGCTGGATCTTGAACCAGAGACCGCGCTCATTGTCAGGGCGTTCAGGGCGATGTGACAGATGGGCCGGGAGGATCAAGAGTGACTCGATCAGCGAGAAGAGCAGACACGACATCACGATGATGGGTGGTGTGACCATGATCTTCCCCATCGTGCCGGGCACGTTCAGCAATGGGGCGAAGGCGGCCATCGTCGTGAGAACGGCGAAGATGACCGGCTTGGAGACCTCGTCCGCCCCGCTGATGGCGCCGATCACGCCGTGCCGGGTCGACTGCTGCTGCGTGTAGATGTTCTCGCCGACTACGATCGCGTCATCCACCACCAGTCCGAGTACCAGGATGAAGGCGAACAACGACATCAGGTTGATCGAAACGCCCAGCGTTGGCATCAACCAGATGGCGCCCAGGAAGCTGATCGGGATTCCGATGCTGACCCAGAACGCCAGGCGTAGTCTGAGGAAGAGCGCGAGGCTGATGAAGACGAGAACGAATCCCACGCGGCCGTTGCGCAGCAACAGGTCGAGCCTGTCGCGGAGTACCTTGGACTGGTCCTGCCAGGTGGTGATGTACAGGCCCTCAGGGAGTTGAGCTTGGGCTTGCTCCACATAGCCGATCGCGGCGCCGGCCACATCGAGCGCCTGTTGCGCGCCGGTGCGGTAGACCTTCACGGTCAGGGCGGGCAGTCCGTCGAACCGCGTGATCTGGTCCGTGTCGGCGAACCCGTCGACCACCTCGGCGATATCGCCCAGGATCAAGTGGGTGCCATCAGGCCGCGTCATCAGCACCAGGTCCGCGAATTCGTCGCCGCTGTAGGCTTGTCCCTTGGTACGAAGCAGGATCTCGCCGCCCGTCGTTTTCACGGATCCGCCTGGGAGATCGAGCGACGAACGCCTCACCGCGTTCGCAACGAAGTCGAAGCTGAGCCCGTGCCGCCGGAGCGCGGTCTCGGAGACCTCGATCGCCATCTCGTAGGGTCGCGCGTTGGCAATCTCCGCCTGCGTGATCTCGGGGAGCGCAGTGAGTTCGTCGCGCACTCTCTCTGCAAGCCGCTTCAGGGATCGTTCGTCAGTGTCGCCGTAGACCGCTACGTCGACGACCTGCTGGCGGTTGGTGAGCTCCCGAATGTTCGGTTTCTCGGTTTCTGCGGGGAAGGTCTCGATCGCGTCGATGTTCGTCTTCACATCGTCGAGAACCTTTCTGGCATCGGCATCGATCTCGAGTTCGAGCATCACGGTGCCCATGTTCTCGGCGGCCGTGGACGTGATCTTCTTGATGCCGTCGATTCCCTGGACGGCTTCTTCGATACGGACGTTCACTCCCTGTTCAACTTCGTCGGGTGCCGCGCCCAGGTAGACGACGCTGACCTGGATCATGTCGAGGTCGAACTCGGGGAAAACCTCCTGCGGAACGTTGATCAGCGTCATCACGCCACCGGCGATGATGAAGATCATCAGCAGGTTCGCGGCCACCCGGTTGGTGGCGAACCACCGGATCACGCCGCTCATGAGCCGATCTCCGGCGAGACCTTCATCCCGTCGGCGACGAACTCGAGCGCCGAAAGGACCACCCGTTCCCCGCTCTCGAGCCCCGCACCAATGATCGCGATGTCAGCATCGAGTCGAAGGATCTCGACGGCACGCGCGTGCAGTTTGTCGGCCGAGTCCAGCACCCACACCTGATTTCCATCGCGCAGCGCCGACCGCGGAATGAGAGCGACGTTCTCGACGATGTCCCCGAGGATCTCCGCCTGCACGTACATACCGACGGCCAGCGGCGGCCGTCCCGGCGTGTTGCCGCGTCCGTAGGGGTCGCGTACCTGCGCAACGGCGTGGACCATGCGGCTGGCCGCGTCGATCTCACCCTCCGTACGCACCAGCCGGCCGCGCCATTCATGCTCGGCGCCGGCGAACTGAGCGCGCAGGATCACCTCTGGGCCCGCCCCGCCGCGTTGCCCGCGGTACACCAACGGCATGTTGCTCAGGTAGGCGAGATCCTGATCCGGAAGAGGCAGACGGATCTCGGCGATGTCGATTGCGTAGATGGATCCGACCTGGCTGCCCGGAGCGATGAACTGGCCCACATCAACAGCCTTGTCCCGAACGCGGCCCGCGTAGGGTGCCTTGATCTCGGTGCGCTCCAGATCCTGCTCGGTCTTGATCAGGTTGGCCTCGGCCGCCGCGACACCCGCGCGCGCGTTCTCGAGCTGTGGAACACGTGCAGTGAGATCCGGGGGCGCGCCTTCTCCGAGTTCCTCCCATTCCGCGCGAGCAATTTCTGCTTCGGCCTCTTCCTGGGCGAGCCGTAGCTTCGCGGCAGAGACTTCGGCCGCCGCCCGCACCACGGCCTGCTGGTAGTCGTGCGAGTCCAGGCGGAGTAGGGGATCGCCTTCCTCGAAGAACCCTCCCGACACGAAGTCAGGCGACACCCAGATCACGCGGCCGCCGACCTCGGGAACCACGCGGCTCTCCGTACGAGGACGGACCGTACCCTGTGTGCGCACGGTGAAGGCATGGTCCACTAGTTCGGCGGTCAGGGTCCGCACAACGGGTGGTCGCACTTCGACCTCGACGGTGTCTGGCGGCGCGGCTGCACCAGCAAGAGTCATTGCGCCGAGCGCGGCGGCAATGAGTACGACGATGGGCAATACGATCTTCAGGGCCAGAGTCAGCTTGCTATTCATTGGGTGATCTCCGCGTCGTCAGCGTCCGCGTCGGATGCAGCGGGAGTGTTCTGGGTGTCGTAGATCGGGGTCGGGTCAAAGCCACCCCCGAGCGCGAGGTAGAGGTCGACGCGGTTGTCCAGACGTTCGCGACGCCCGGCAATCCAGGCGCTTTCCGCGTCAAACGTGCGCCGTTGAGACTCGAGCACCGTGATGAAGTTCTCGAGACCGTTGCGGTAGCGGTCCATCGCTAGTCGTTCGGCAGCCTGCGATTGCACCGTGGCCTGTTCCAGATTGGTGGCGCGGTCGGCCAGGAATGTCTCTGCGGCGAGCGTGGTTTCGACCTCGGAATAGGCGCGGAGCGCGGTGCCGACATAGCCGGCGACGTCCGCGTCAACGCCAGCGTCCGCGAGATCGACCCCGGCGCGTAGCCGACCGCCGGAGAAAATCGGTGCGAGGAGGTTGCCGGCCAGGCTCCACACCGAGAAGTCGCCCTTCACCAGGTCCGTCAACTCTGCTGTTGAGGTGCCACCGGAGGCCGTGAGACTGAGTCGAGGGTAGAGCGACGCGCGCGCCACGTTCAGTTGCTCCTGTGAGGCCGTGAGGCGTCGCTCGGCGGCAACGATGTCCGGGCGGCGCGCCACAAGTTCGGCCGGCAGGCCTGCCGGGACAACGGCAGGCGTGGCGATCAGCTCGCGCGGGAACTCGAGGTCGCGCCCCGGATAGAGCCCCAGAAGAACTTCGAGTTGGCGGCCGGCGAAGTCGAGTTGCCGCTTACGGGCCTCGACCGCGGCTTCCGCGCCGTACAACTGTGCGAGTGCAAGACGAAGATCCAGCGGCGGTCGGACACCTCGCTCGAAGCGATCCCGAACCTGGTCGGCAGACCGGCTGAGACTCGCTACCGTGCGCTCCGCCAGGTCGAGCTGCAGTTGAGCCTCGGCCACGGCGAACCAGGCCTTCGCCGTCTGTCCCGCAATCGAGAGACGCACGGCCTGGAAGTCGGCCTGCGTTGCCTGGAAGCTCGCGAGGCCCTGGCGTGACTGCGCGCTGAGGCGACCCCAGAGATCAATCTCCCAGGACAGGTCCACGGAGACGCCGAAGTTGTTGGAGATCGTGCTGAGAACCTCGTCTTCACCACCGGGAATGGGGAAGCCAACGAAGTTGCGCTTCGACCGGTTGGCGGCGAGGCCGGCGCTGACCTGCGGTTTGAGATCCGCCCCGGCAATGCGTGCTTGAGCGGCGGCCTGGTCGACCCGAGCCGCAGCGGCCACCAGGTCGGCGTTGAACGCAAGCGCCTGCTCGATGGCGCCGCTCAGTTCTTCGGTCTGGAAGTCTTCCCACCATGTCTGCGTCATGGCGACCGGCGCCATCGCGCTTTCCTCTCCGAAGTGCTCGGGTACATCGATGCCCGTTTCTGGCTGTGTTGCCGGAGGCGCCGAGGGCGTACAGGCGGACACGAACAACAGCGCGGCGATCGCGGGGCGCCTCATGGCGTGACCTCGGTAACCTGGGATTCGAGTTCGGAGAGCGCTTCGACATCGACTGTGCCCCGCGCGGCGCGCAGTCCGGCCGCCGCGTACTCGATCAGTGAGCTCAGCACCCGCTCTCGCGGCTCCGTTGGATCGATCCGGAAGCAGTCGAGATGTTGACCCCAGCAGAACGTGTGCATCATGGCGGCTATGCCGTAGTGAAAACGGCGTTCGATTTCGGTCGTCGACAGTTCCGGGAGCGAACTTCGCAGCGCAGCATGGAAGCGTCGCCGGATCTCGTCGAAGTGGCGCAGGAACGTCTGGTGAATCGAACTCGACGGATCAGCGTTGATCCTGGCAACCACCCGCATGAAGGCTTGCCCCGCGTCGCCGAGTGCATCGATACGCCGGAAGGGCGGGGCGAAATTTGCGTACAGGATCTGCTCGAGAGGCAACGGCGTCCCGGTGGCGGCCGCCTCGAACCCATCCAGCAGCAACAGCCGCTCCTCATTCACCGGCCCAAAGCGTCGGGCGAATAGTGCTTCGAGAAGTCCGTCTTTTCCGCCGAAGTGATAGTTCACGGCGGCCAGGTTGGCTTCGGCGTGCGCGGTGATGTCGCGCAGCGAGGTCTCGGCAATGCCGCGCTCCGCGAAGAGCGTTTCGGCAGAGTCGAGAAGCCGCATTTTCGTGTCAGTCATGGGTGCGTGCTCATGCTTCGTGGGAAGAAGTGCATTCTTCATTCAAACGTTCGTATGAATCATACGTATGAATGCGTGTCGCGGCAAGGCGAGCCTGATTTTGGGCTTCGGCGACCGGGCCGCGGTTGCTACTTTGGGACCGTCTAGCGCGGGAGCAACACCATGAACTTGTTACGTGACGACCGCGGTGCGGTCATGATGAGCCTCTTGTTAGGGCTCTTGCTCACTGTCGGAATTGCGGCCACGGTGACCGTCGTTTCGAGCAGCTACTACGGCGAGGGTGGGTTCGACATGTCGAATCCCCTGGGCGGACCCGTGCAACAGCGGGTCTACCAAGGCAAAGCGATCGCCGACATGCAGGCGATGGGGAAGGCCACGACCGGTTTCTTCCTGAGCGAGGGCCGCTATCCAAAGGACCTGCAGGAGCTGTTCGATTCCGGCTACGTCGACGGGATGGAGATGAACGACCCGTGGGGAAGCCCCTGGCAGTACCGGACTGAGGGTCGCAACTTCATCATCGTCTCGTACGGGAGTGACAGTGCGCGTGGGCCCAAGCCTCCCGAAGGGTGGGATGGCGAAGACACGACGCCGGATCTGATCATCAAAGATGGCTCGTGGCTGCAGGTGCCCGAGCGCGACGTGAAGCTCAAGGCCGTGCAGGAGTCCATCGACAAGCAGCGTGATCGGGTGAAGCGCACGCAGGCATCTCTCGAAAAGGCAGGCGCTCAATAGCGTCGATCTGGTTTCAGAAGCCGGCGCGAGGAGACTCGCGCCGGTTTTTTTGTGCCCGAAACGGCTACACTGACGGAAGCCTGCCTCCCCAAGAAGAGGGAGATGCCCGTGCGTACCCGTATAGCGATCCTGGCCCTGCTAGTTGCCGTGACGTCCACCCTGTCGGCTCAGGAGTCAGGCGTTTCCGGTCAAGGTCCGAGTTTCGCTCTACGTGCCGGTGCCACCGTCAGCCCGGATCAGTTTCATGTGGGCTTCCACGTCGACCTCGGGGAAGCTGCGCCCAGGCTGCGCATCCGACCCGGGGCCGAGATCGGGTTTGGCAGCGACCGGACGACGCTCGTGGGCAATATCGACGCCCTGTACGTGGCCAGCACCAGTCGCACCACCAACATTCTCGTGGGCGGCGGTCTCGGCCTGGGTGCCGAGTGGGGAGATCGCGGCAAGGACGGAGGCCTCTTCGGGGCAAATCTCATCGGGGCGGTCGAATGGGGCACCCGAGCAACGCCACACGTGTCAGCCGCCGGCGGGAGCTACCTCCGCTATTTGCTCGAGGTGCGTGTCGGCCTGGCCGACCTGCCCGAGTTGAAGGTCACGGTCGGCCTGCAGTTCTAGTCGATCGGATCGCGCCACGAGCCCTCCCGCAGTCACCGACCCCGGGCGCTTGATCGCCGGCCCGCAGCAAAACGCGCAGTTCGTGGCGGCCGAAGTGCAATGAGGCCCTGCTACACCGCCGTGGGGACCGGATGCGGCCGGCGGCCTCCGCGAGGGGGTCAGATGCGGTCACGTGTATTTCATAGTGACTATCAATAACTAATAGTGTGCTAGATACGACAGAAAAGGCGTTTAGGTACTGATTCGTTCTTTCAAACATGAATTCAAATGCTATTCTTTGCCTCAAGATCCCAGAGAGATTGATCAATGCATCAGATGAGTTTCCGGAACCGCTGGTAGCGACTGATGCGAAACTTAACGAACGGAGGGACAAGAGCCATGCCGAAGAAAAGCTTTGCTCGCGTCGCACTGATCGCTCTCCTGGCGGCCACGTTGGTGGTTGCCCCGGTGAGCAAGGAGGCAGCGGCCCAGTCCGCGTCGGGCGCCACGGCGTTCTCGATCAGCTTCCCCAATGTGGTTGTGCTCCATTACTGGAGCCAGCTGAACATGGCGATCTCGACCAACGACCTGACCAGCTTGCTGATTGGCAACACGTCGGGTGACAGCGACGAGGGAACCGCGCCCGCCAGTGGCACGATCAGCATCACCGACAACTCGGGCACGCTCGAAGCTGACGCGAACATCTCGTACAGCTCGGCCACCGACGTGTCGGACATCACGCTGCACATCCAGAACGCCTGGGCCGTGCGAGCGGTGGGGGGCTCCGGTGAAGAGGTTCAGATGTCGTTCACGGCATCGTCGTCCTCGCTGTCGGGCCCGACCGGCAACTCGATCGACGTCAACAACTACTTCGTTGGCGCGTCCGGCGGATCCGCGCCGTCCAGCTCGACGTACAACTTCACGCCTCCCGGGTTGGTGAACCCCGAGGTTGGAGATATCGCGCTGGAACTGGACATGACCGACGCCGAAGAGTCCGGCAACTACACCGGTAGCTGGACCCTGCAGGCAGAGATCGTCTAAGTCCTCACAGACAGCGGTTTCGGGCGATCGGTCCGGCGCTTTCGAGCGCCGGGCCCTTCGCAGATTCCGGAGGGACCCATGCTTCGCAGAGACCCAATCGCTGCGTTGATCGCATTGAGCGCTCTATGTGCCCTGGCTCCGGCTGCGGCGCAGGAGTCGCCGCGCTCAGCCCTGGCGATCAATGACGCAGACATCATCGAAGCGGCGATGAGCGTCACACGCACCATTGAGCTCGCGGCCGTTTCGATGGCCGAAGTACTCGGTGCAACGGGCGCGCCCGTGGCGGCGCGGACTGCATCTGCGTCGGCCTCCGGTGCCGCAGTGGCACTGGGTTCCTGGAATGGCGCGGTGGGCATGTCCGAGTTCCCCGCCCCTCCGATCATTCCGCGGACCGTTGACGACGCGTGGGAATTCCGCGTGGAGCAGTCCCAGCGCCGCAACACTTTCTTCGACGTGGACTATCAACTCCGGGCTGCTAACGGCAGTCCGGGGATGCTGAGCCACACCGGCGATGAAACGAGCACGATGCTCGTTCGACTTCAGCCCGTTACGCCGCCGGTCGTCGATAGCGATGGAACCCATGACGTGTTCCAGGGCGGCCTTGTGTTCTATCTGGATCTGGCCGGCGCCCGTCGCTCCGGCAGGTACCAGGGCACTTTGACCGTCACCTTCAACAACTACTGAGCGAGACCCAACATGCGAAGTACAACAACGTTCCGTCTGGCAATGCTCGGCGCCATCGCTACCGTGATGCTGTCGTTGACCACCGGAGTGGCGCTGGCCCAGGCCGTGCACCCTCCTGCCGTCGTGGCCGTGAGTCCCGGCAAGTTCGACATTGAGATCGGCAACCGGCCTACGGTGCAGTCGATGCGTCTCTTCAACCTTGGCGACAAGGAAGTCGAGATTCAGGCGACAGTTGTGAATTGGGATCTGAACGAGGAGAACCGGGTCGAGGTGCTTGCCCCGACCGAACAGTCGCTCGATCAGTGGATCGTGATCAATCCGCTGCGCTTCAAGATTCCGCCGCGGAGTTCGCAGACGGTGCGCTTCGCCGTGCGGCTCCGTGTGGAGCCTGAAGACGGCGAGCATCGCGCGATGCTGTACTTCGAGGAAATCCTCCCGGAAGAGCGCAACGAGGGCGAGGTCTACGTCAACTTCAAGGTGGGCGTGGCGGTTTACGGCAATGCTGGGGAGGTGCGGCGCGAGTCCGGCCTGCACAGCATTGAGGTGGTGAGTGACGCCCGCGTGTTCGCTGCGCGATTCGATCTGACCAGTTCCGGCAACGCCCATGTGCGACTTGGCGGCCAATATGCCGTCTGGCCGGTCAACATGTTCCCGGGTGTTTCCGCAGTCGTTCCGATCGCCAACGTAGGCGAGCCTGAAGTGACGCTCCCCCCGGAGTCCTGGCAGCTGGGCGACTACCGGCGATCCCGGTGCTGGCTGGCACGCGCCGCGAGGTTCCGTTGGTAGTGCAGCACGCGCTTCCGGCCGGAGAGTACGTGTTCGCGACGCTGGGTGACGTCTCTGGGGCTGAGTTCCGCGATGCCGTCCGATTCGTTGTGCCGCCCGCGAGCGCGGCGACGGCAGGGCAGCAGGAGAACTAGGCCCCCAACAGCCTGCGATGAAGCAGGAACTCTTCCGTGATCCAACACAGGAATACTCAACTCTGGAAGTGGCCAAGTGGGGCCACGCGAGGTCTGAGCCTCGCAGCACTGGTCTGGCGATCGCCGGGCTGGCGCAGGGTCGTCCTGTGTCTGGCGGCTCTCGGCAGCCTCGGGTTGTGTGCCAGTGTCACTGCGCAAGAAGTGCCCCAGGTCTCGATCGAAGATCTTCCCGACCGGTTCGAACGCCTGCTTGTGGGTGCGCTCGTGGGAGGCAAAGAGGGTGACACCTTCGAAGTTCTGCGCGAGCAGGATCGGTTCTACATACCGCTGCTACCTCTGGTATCCACGTGCGGATGTGAACTTGAATCGCGACCTGACGGCGACTACCTCGTTACGCCCTTGGGTGCCAGACGAATCGGCGACGAGGGTGTCGTCGTGGTGGATGGCATTCGGTATGTCAGCGAGACGTTTCTGAGCGATGAACTGGCCACCGAGTTGGAGTTCAGTCAGGAACTCTACGCTCTGCGATTCATGTTTCCGTGGCGGCCTGGCGCTCCCCTCCGTACGGAAGCAGCGAACGGCGAACTGGTCGAACTGGATGCCGACGACACGCCCGCGGCCCTGAGTTTGACGTCCGCGCGACTGAACGCTCGCTACACGCGACGGATGGACACCACGACCTCGACCGGCAGCGGACTGTTTCACGGGCGCGTGGCGGAAGGCCGCTGGCGATTTGGTCTCGACCAATCCATCGGAGGCAGTACCAACTTCCGGGAGTACGCGTGGACTCGCATCATGGGTCAGAAGCTCATGCTCGCGGGACACCAGCGAGTCAATCTGCACCCGCTCATGGGTGGGCTCGAGTTGACGGGCGTCCAGGGCGCGTGGACCAATCAGCCGCTCGAAGCGTTCGCGATCAGTTCGCAGCCGAGCGAACTGCTCCCGCGGAGCCTGCGCTCCGCAACCAGCATCACCGGGCGCGGCCCTGCCGCCGGATTCGCCGAGCTGCGCATCGACGGTATCGTCGCGCGGGTTCAGGTCATCAGTCTGGGCGGGACGTATGAGTTCTTCGACGTGCAGTTGCCGAGCCGCCAATCGAGTCGGATCGAGGTGTATGTCTACGAGCGCTTCAATCGCACGGCGCCGATCGAGATTCAGGACCACACTCGCGGCGTATCGGAGTATCTGCTGCCACAGGGCGCGACCACGATCATGGGCGGCGCTGGCCTGACAGGGAACTATCTGGCCGATGCTCTTGCCGAGCGCAGTGGCGCCGGGACCGCCACCGGCTTCGTTCAGGCGCGCCACGGATTGAGCGAGCGCGTCACTGTTGAGGCGGCGGTCCAGACTCAAGGTGAGAAGCGTCAGGGAGTTGTTGGCCTGACCGGTTCGCTGGGACGCAACTTCGTGGGTTCTGCAGCTGTCGCCACGTCGGGTTCGGCGATGGGCTGGGACCTCGATGTGCAGGGCTACTTCGACCGCGTTCGGGTTACGGCGCGCTCGCAACAGAATGGCGTAGGCTTCAACACCGCCACGAGCCCGCAGCGCTACAACCACTACGGCGAGGTTGTCTTCCGGCCGACCGGCAATCTGGATATCGGGCTTATCGCGGCTAGCCGCAACGATGGATTCAACAAGTCGGAGTACGTGCGGCCCATGATCGCGTGGCAGCCCACCGCAACCACGTGGTTGCGGGCGCAACCAGATGCCCTCGGTCGATATCGCTTCGATTTCTCCTGGGCAGTAAATCAGCGCACGCGCATGACGGCTGGCTACATTGACGAGCGGGCGATTCTCGGGGTCACGAGCTATGTGAGCCGGAACGTTGGCGTAAGCGCAAGCGCCGAATGGGACGAGAACTACGGTCATCGCCAGGCGGTGCAGGCGTCCCTGTCGACGGACAGTGCTTGGGAGCCTGGATTCATTGCGGGCGTGCGCCGCACCCATGGTCAGCTCGGCGTCACGGTCGGCGCGCAGGCGACAATCGGGCCGGGTGTCTTGCTCAGCGCGCAGTTCGAGAACGATCCGCGATTCAACGATCCGCTCGCGCGACGCGATCCGCGGATTACGGTGCGAATGTTCACCGATCTCGCATTCGCCGGCGGCCAGGTAATGGGCGGTCGGTCGTATTCGCTTTCGAGCACGAGGGGCGCCGTTGGCGGGCGTGTGAGGGTGGAAGGCCAGAACGACATCGATCCGGCCATGCTCGCCGGGCTCGCAGTCCTGGTGGACGGGCGTGCAGTTGGTCGCACTCAGCGCGGCGGTCGCTTCTATTTCGGCAACCTGCGCCCCGGCGTCTATCTCGTTGAGATCGATACCGCCGGCCTTCCCATCGAACTGAACATGCGGGACGCCGTGCGCCGCGTCCGCGTAGAGCCGGGGGCGGTAACCGGCGCGGACTTCGTCGCGGTGCAGGAGTTTGGCTTCGCCGGCAGGGTGACCGTGGAAGATCAGATTTTCAGCTTCGCGACCGTGGAGTTGCTCGATGCCCGTGGTCAGGTACTCCAGTCGGTGCGCGCGGATCGCTTTGGCCTGTATCGGTTCGATGGCGTGCCGGCCGGGATGTACCGGGTGCGCCTATCGCCGAAGAATGCCCCCGGGTCCGACGTCATCTGGCCGGTCATCGACATCGACGTTCGCGACTTCACGTTCGGCAACGATCTCGTGCTCAGGCGCATCGACATTCGCGAGCTCAGCGTGCCGGAAGAACTGAGCGGCGCACTCACCGGGCCAACGGGCGGCGCTGGCGCACAGCAGGGTTCGGGTAGCGGCCAGCAGCAGAGCCAGCAGCAGGACGAAACGCTCGACTCCTGATATTGGTTGTTTGCGCGCGCTCCGTCGCGACGCGTATCGTCGTTGCATGCCGCGCACCGCCTCTTTCGTTCTGATGAGCCTGCTGACCTCGAGCCTGTCTTCAACAACGGTCTCGGCCGTGTCGCAACTGACGGCGCGCTGCGTTCCGGGTGCGGTCTCGACAATTACGACCAGCGCGGACCTCGCGTGCATCGAGTTGTTGCCCACCGACCTCGCTCCTGAAGCAATGGCCACCGTGGAGCTCGTTCGCGCTGCCTCTCCGTTCGGCGTTGCCGTGACCGCAGAGGGACGTCAACGATGGCGCTTGCGCCTTGTGGCCGAGGGCCTGCCAGAGCCCTCCAGCGTTGGCGGCGGGCACCTCGTCGCGTGGGCGACCACGCCCGCACTCGCTCCCGTCGTGCGGCTGGGTGTCGTGGGCAACGGGACCAACGACCTCGCCGAGATCGGGTTCAACAAGTTCATCGTGTGGGTCAGCGTCGAGGTAGATCCGGATACCGTGACTCGCGAAGGCCCCTTGCTACTGCGCGGCAGTTCTCCAAGTTCGCGCATGCATCCCGAGGATCTGCTGACGCAGTCGCCGATGTCGATCCTCCAGGGAGCGGAGGGCCATGGCTCGAATCACGACATGGGCGGGATGCCGCCGATGCATCCGGAGGTGGCGCCGCTTCCCGGGGTGATGGCGTTGCGGCCGGCGACGACGGACTGGCTACCGACCGCCGCGGAACTCGATCAGGTGCCATTGGCGCGGCCGCGCGAACTCGTGGAACTCCCGGACGGCGGAACGCTAGACCTGGAAGCCGGGCTGGTGCGCCGTCAGATCGGCAACCGAGTGCTGCTCATGTACGGCTTCAACGGGCAGTATCCGGGCCCTCTGTTGAAGGTCCCTGAGAAGGCGACGATCTTCGTCAACTTCATGAATGCGACGGAACTGCCCACCGCGGTGCATTGGCACGGCGTGCGCCTCGACAACAGGTTTGACGGAGTGCCGGGCCTCACGCAGGAGCCGGTCGATCCGGGCGGGACCTTCCGCTACCAGATCTACTTCAGGGATGCAGGGATCTACTGGTATCACCCGCACCATCGCGAGGACATCGCTCAGGATCTGGGCCTCTACGGCAACATGCTCGTCGAGCCACGCGCGCCTGACTACTACAACGAGGTGGATGCTGAGCGCGTCCTGATGCTTGATGACCTGCTGCTCGGCGACGCCGGCTTCGTGCCATACGGCGCGGAGTCGTCGAACTACATGTTGATGGGGCGTTTTGGCAACGAGCTTCTCGTGAACGGCGAGCCGCGCTACCGGGAGTCCGCGCGTGGCGGCGACACAGTGCGCTATTTCTTTACCAACGTTTCGAATACCCGCACCTTCAACCTGAGTTTCCGGGCGCGACCCGAGGGCGAGCAGGTCTCGGGATTGGGGGCGGCGCGCATCGCCCTCGACAGCCCACCGTTGCCAATGCGCGTTGTCGGCGCAGATATCTCTCGCTTCGAGCGGGAGGTGTGGGCCGATAGCCTTGCGATCGCGCCGGCCGAGCGCTATGTCGTCGAAGTGCAGCTTCCCGAGAATGGCGACGTGGCGATGGTGAACGTGGTGCAGGGCATCAACCACCGCTCCGGTGAGTTCTTCACGGAGGCCACCGAGGTGGGACGGGTTGAGATCGACGGGCATAATCCCGCGCCGCGGCAGGTCGCTCCACTCCGGGCTCACCCGGCGCAGGTGGCTGAGTTCGACAGGCCTGTGGACTATGAGCTCACACTGCGTCTCCAGACGAAGGGCTTGCCGCTCGTTGTCCGCCAGCTCATGGCGCTCGATCGCGTGTACTTCAACCCGGTGGAGTGGGCAGGCACGATGGCAATGATGAATTGGGTGAGTACCGGGGCCGAGGTCGAATGGGAGTTGCTGGAGTCATCTACCGGCAACGTCAACGACGCGATCACCTGGAACTTCGAGGTGGGGGATGTGGTGAAAATACGCCTCCACAACAGCCGCGATTCTTTCCATGCGATGCAACATCCGATTCATTTCCACGGCCAGCGCGTCGCCGTCCTGGACCACGACGGGGTGCGGAATGACAATCTGGCGTGGAAGGACACCGTACTCGTACCGGTCGGCACTACGATCGATCTGTTGCTCGAGATTTCCAATCCGGGCAAGTGGATGGTTCACTGCCACATCGCGGAGCATCTCGAGTCTGGCATGAAGATGGTCTTTTCCGTAGCGCCCACAACTAACGATTCCCCCGCCGAGGAAAACCAACAATGAAGCGATCGCTCCTGGGCGCCGTGCTCATTCTGACTCTTGCGATGCCGGCCTCCGCTGCGATGCAGCAACTGCCGGAGCGGCCTGAGTTCTCGGCCGAGGTCATGCGGTACGTCGGCTACGACGCCCCCGAGATTGCACTCACCAACGTGCGTGTGGTGGACGGCACGGGCGCGGCAGCTCGTGAAAACCAGACAATCTTGATTCGCGATGGCCGTATCGCCGAAGTTGGCGACGCGGGAACCGTCCGCATGGGCACGAATGCCGAGGTGGTGGATCTCGCTGGCCACACTGTGATTCCGGGGCTGGTGGGGCTGCACGATCACAGCTACTACACGACGTCGGCACGAGCGGTCCAGATGAGCTACACGGGGCCGCGGCTCTACCTCGCCGCTGGAGTTACCACGATCCGGACAACCGGAAGTCAGGAGCCCTACGCCGAGATCAATCTCAAGAAGGACATCGAGTCGGGCCGCGCCCCGGGGCCGCGGATGTTCGTCACGGGCCCGTATCTCACTGGCGAGAATGGCGCGCCTTCCATGGCGCAGCTCACCGGTCCGGATCACGCCCGGCGTGTTGTGAAGTACTGGGCTGAGGAGGGCGTCGACTGGCTCAAGGCATATACGTGGATCAGCCGTGCCGAACTGGCCGCCGCCATCGACGAGGCCCACAAGCATGGGGTGAAGGTCACGGCGCATCTCTGCTCCGTCAGTTTTCAGGAGGCCGTTGAGGCCGGGATCGACAACATCGAGCACGGGCTGCTCACCAACTCCGACTACGACGAGACCCGCGAACCGGATGCGTGTTCGCCCAACCTCATGGCCAGTGTTGCCGAGCTCGACATGACGGGCGAGGAGGTTCAGGCGACCTTCCGCGCGATGAACGAAGCCGGTGTCTCCATGACATCCACGCCGGTCGTGTTCGAGATGTTCGTCCCAGGCCGCACTGCGATGGATGATCGGACTCGTGCAGCGCTATCGCCGGAAGCCGCCGAGGAAGTCGAAGCTGCGGCCGCTCAGATCGAAGAGCGCGGCGGGATCTCTGAAGAACTGTTCCAACAGGCGCTGCGCTACGAATACGCGTTTGTGCAGTCGGGCGGACTGCTCGCGGCAGGGGTTGATCCGACCGGCTACGGCCTCGCCCTGCCGGGATATGGCGATCAGCGGAACTTCGAGATTCTTCTCGAGACCGACTTCACCCCCGAGGAAGTCGTCCAGATCATCACCGCCAATGGCGCCAAGATCCTCGGCATCTACGATGAGGTTGGCTCGATTGAAGCCGGCAAGCTGGCTGATCTCGTGGTGTTGGAGGGCAACCCCGTAGCGACTCCGTCGGACATCCGCAACGTGCGGTGGGTGTTCAAGGATGGCGTCGGCTACGACGCAGCCAAGCTGACCGAAGCGATTGCCGGTCGGGTCGGACGCAGTTAGTCGCGATATGCGGTTCGTTCGGATCGGAGCACTCGTCGGACTGGTACTGCTGGTGGTGTTGCAGTTCGTGCCGGGTGATGCAGAACTGACGGAGGGACCATCGACGGCGTTAATCGTGGGACCATCCGCCGTCGTCCGGATTCTGGAAGCGTCCTGCCTCGATTGCCATTCCAACCAGACCAGCTGGCCGCTGTATTCGTACATCGCGCCGGCGTCGTGGTTGGTCACGGCGGATGTAGCCGGTGGGCGCTCTCGACTCAACTTCTCCGAATGGGAGGAGCTTCGGCTCGGATTCCAGAAGCGATTCAGTCGGAAGGTCGTTGAACGCATCGAAGCCGACGAGATGCCGCCTTGGCAATACCGTTTGGGACATTGGGGCGCCAGCATCACGCAGGAAGAACTCGAAGTCCTCCGCGCCTGGCGCGATGAACTGAACGCGGAGTGATCACATGGGCATGAGTCACAACGTCCTCGAGTCCGATTCGTACCGATTAGCTCAGCTCAAGAGCGAACGGTTGCGCACCGGCGCACTGATCGCCGTCGGCGTGGTTTTCGCGGGCCTGGCCGTTGCCCGGGCGGTGCTCACAGGACGCGCGGATATTCTCGATGATCTGCCCACCGCGCTCGTATTTCTCGCCGGGTTCGTACTGTTCGAAACCTGGATGCTGTGGCGTGTCTCCGGTGCTCTCGCCGAGGACGCTCCACTGTCGGATTCGATGTTCCGGATGAAGGTCGTGGTCGAGGCGCTCGTGCCGACGGCGGCCATGATCACGATGACCACCGGGATGTACCTGGGCCCCTACATCGCGTTGACCGCGCCAGCCCTCGCGGCGTACTACATCTTCATCATCCTGGCCGCGCTTCGCCTCGATCCGGTGGATCCGCTCGTAGCCGGCGGGGTGTCCGCCGCCGGATTCAGCGGCCTCATTGTCTGGACCTACAGTGCGTATCCGGACCATCCGGCACGAGACGCGGCGGACCTCTCCGCGCTCGCCGTTCATGCGGTGGTGCTGGTGATCGCGGGCTGGGTTGCATCGCGCGTTGCTGCGCAGATCCGTACGCACGTCGGGCTTGCGCTCCGCGAGGCGCGCCAGGTCGAGCGAATGGGCCGAGATCTCGAAGTCGCCCGATCGATCCAGCAGAACCTCCTGCCGCAGGAGATACCGGAAGTCGCTGGCTATGAAATCGCCGGTTGGAACGATCCTGCCGACGAAACGGGCGGTGACTACTTCGACTGGATGACTCTGCCCGACGGACGGGCCGTCATCACACTCGCCGATGTCACCGGACATGGCATCGGGCCAGCCCTCGTTACGGCGGTGTGCCGCGCCTATGGTCGCGCGAACTTGCCGACCGGCAACGGCCTCTCCGTTGCGATGGGTCGCATCAACGCCCTGCTCGTAGACGATCTGCCACGAGGGAAGCTCGTACAGCTGGTCGCCGCGATCGTGAGCCCGCAGGGCAGCATCCACATGCTCTCTGCCGGGCACGGTCCGTTGCTGGTTTTCCGCGCCGCGACCGGCGAGTTCGGGCGCCACAACGCGCACGGCGTTCCGTTCGGCGTGACCGCCGCCATCGGCTACGGCCCTGGTCAACAGGTCGATCTGGCAGTCGGCGACATGCTGATCCTGATCACCGACGGGTTCTACGAATGGGAGAACCGCGAAGGCGAGATGTACGACCTCGACCGCCTCGAATCCTCGATTCGCGACCACGCTGAACGGCCACCGCAAGAGGTGATCGGCGCGATGCACGCCGGGGTCCTTGCGTTCACCGCGGGGACGCCGCAGCCGGATGATTTGACGGCGGTAATTGTGAAACGCGTGGCGGGGTAGCGGCAGGCAGGGGAGCGACGGAGGGGTCGCGCGCTCAGTGTCATCGCCGCCAGGTTTCTCACATGCCGTGCAGCCGCGCCCGCGCCTAGCCCGCTTGACCGCCGTGCCAGCGAGTCTTCGCTGCGCGACCCCTCCGTCGCTCCCCTGGCAGCACCTAGCCTCCTGGCGCGCGCTGTCTCGCGGGCAGGCCCTCGCAGCGCATGAGGCTCGAACTGACCTCGCCTCCCGGTTAGCACTTCAAGAACGCACGAAGTGCCGTCCGAAGCCTTCTCGGTGGGGCGAGGAGGGGGTGGTAGGGGTCGACGAAAGAAGACTCGCTGGCACGACGACGAGGAGAGCTAAGCGACCGCGCGGCTGCACTGCGTTCGAGCACCTCAACTCCCGCTGACACTTCGCAGTCGACCCCTACCACCCCCTCCGCTCTCCCAAACAAAAAGGCCGCGACGGTTGCCCGCCGCGGCCTTCAATCCTGGTGCGAGTTCGTTAGAAGCCGAACTCGATTCCTGCCCGCAGTTCACCTTCCCAGAAGTACTGGTTGCCCTGAACGAGGCTGCAGGTGTAGTAGCCGCAGATCCAGCCGAGGCTGGTGAGATCCGTCTTGGTCGAGAAACCACGGAACTCGGTGCGGATACCGATCGAGTCGCTCAGCGGGATGGTCGCGCCAGCACCGAACCCGAAGCTGAATTTCGACTGACTGTCGACGTCCGGGACATCGGTGCCGACCTGGCCCACACCCATCGTTGCCGCGAGGAACCACTTGGCGCCGCGACTGTAGGGGTTGAGGGTGAATTTGGCGCCGCCGTGAATGTAGGTGGCGTCGCCCTGGCCCACCGTGTGGGCGGGCATCAGGCCGGTGACTTCGATGTCCGCGCTGCGGCGGGTGTACAGCGCTTCGATGCCGATGTAGTCGGTCAGGGGCACATCGACGATGAAGCCGTAGCTCACGCCGTTCTTGAGCTTGACCTGCTCGCTGACGTTGACGCCATCCAGGTTCACGTCGGCCGTCAGCGTGTTGCTGAAGCGGTAGCCGACGAACGGAGTGACCTCGACGGAATTGCGGCGGCTGCGCTGTGCCTCGGCTTCGAAAGGAATCGATACCACGAGAACGAGCAGAAGCAGTGCCGGAAGGTACTTGCGCATAGGAGCGCTCCTCAAATCTGACAGGGATTTGGAAAAGACGGGTCTCGCCCAAAAAAGGGCCGGCCACCGAGTGGCCGACCCCTTCAGACTAGCTCACCGTCCTCTGCGCGGCACGTCCATTTCTACGGCCCCGTCGGGGGACCCAATCACCTACTCGGGCAACGAGATCGCGTCCAGATTCAGCGCGCTGATCTTGGTGTTGAGTTCGATCAATGGACCGGCGTAAATGGCCGCGAGGCGCTCGAGCAGTTCGTCCGTTTCCGGTTGCAGATCCGCCTGTCGCTTGGCCACGCCAGCCGTGAGCGGCGTGTCCGGCCCGGATGCGGCGCCGTAGAGTGCGGCCCACTGGTTGTCGAGACGGCCGGGGAAGTTGAGGGCATCCTGGCCACCCTCGCCTTCGACCTGGGTGATCACCTTTTCGATCTCCTCGAGGTCGCCCGTGATCTGTCGCCCGAGCCTCACGATTTCGTCGGCGCCGTCTTGTCCGCGAACCCGGCCGCCGATCTGGCGGATGGCGCCCTTCACCCGGCGCAAGCCTTCGAGCGAGGTCCATACTTCGTCGAGTTGTTCACCTACCTCGACAACGAGGTCGTACTGCCGTTCGTAGTCGGCAACCGTGGCGTCGCGGCGCGGATCGATCCCCAGCGTGAACGCTTGTTCTTGAACGTCGTCACCGACGGTCATCCGAACGGTGTAGTCGCCGGGGACGGCTTTGGGCCCCTGGGTGCCGCCGCCGCCCCACATCACGATGCCGCGCGGCCGGCGGAACAGGGCATCGTGCCGGCCGTTCCACGTCAGCTGATTCATGCCTGATTCGGGCTCGAGGCTGCCGCCTGCAGATGCCAGTTGCCGCCGGAACTGCGGCGGGACATCGGCCAACGACATGCCGGCTGGGAGCATCGATGACGGATCGCTCGACGCGGACGAAGAGTACTCCCGAACCACGTCTCCGTCGCCGTTCACGATCTCGATCTTGACGCCAGATTCCGGAACCTCTGAGAGCCAATAGTTGATCGCGACGGGTCCACCGAGCCCGCGGAACGCGTCGCGCGGAGCAAGCAGTGCCGCCGCCTCGTTCTCCATCCCTGCCTGGACCTGATGCAATGGCGATAGATCATCGAGGATGTAGAAAGCGCGGCCCTGCGTCGCAACCACGAGGTCCTTTCGATGTACCAGGATCTCCGTAATCGGGACTTGCGGAAGGTTCAGCTGCAAGCTCTGCCAGTGCGCCCCGCCGTCGAACGATACGTACACACCGAATTCGGTTCCGGCGTACAGCAAGCCCTGGCGATCGGGGTCTTCACGGACCGTACGCACCCAGTGGTCAGCCGGGATGCCGTTCGTGCCGTCCGTCAGGAGCTCCCAGGAGGCGCCGTAGTCGGAGGTCCTGAAGATGTACGGCGTGAAGTCGTTCTCGCGGTACTTATGCACTGCGATATGGATGCGGCCGGGATCATGGGCCGACACGTCGATCGTGTTGACGGTGCCGCGCACCGGCATGTCTTCCGGCGTGATCTCGGTCCAGTTGGTGCCGTCGTCCCGGGTCAACCACATGCGCCCGTCATCCGTGCCGGCCCACATCAGACCCGCGGCGTGATGTGACTCCTCGAACGCGAAGATGGTGTTGAACACCTCGACGCCCGTGTTGTCGCGCGTGATGCCCGCGCTTCCTGAGTAGCCCTGCGTCTCGGGATCGTCGTAGGTGAGATCGGGACTGATGACCTCCCAACTCCGACCGTCGTCGGTCGTTCGATGTACGTACTGGGACGTGTGGTAGACCGCGTCGGGGTTGTGCGGCGAGATACGGATCGGCGCGTTCCACTGGAACCGATATTCCATGTCCAGCGCCTGCTGGCCGGTCTGCGACTCGGGGTACGCGCGCACGTTCTCTGACAGGCCCGTCTCCATGTCCCGCCGAGTGATCGTGCCGCCGTAGCTGCCGGCGTACACAACCTCGTTGCCGCGTGGATCCACCGCAATGTGGCCGCTCTCGCCACCACCCACCGACTCGAAGGCAGCGCCGAAACCGCCGCCGCCGAAGCCGCCTCGGCTCAGGCTGGAGAGGCGTGCGGTGGAGTTGTCCTGCTGGGCGCCGTAGACGCGGTACGGCCAGGCTTCATCCACCGAGACGCGATACATCTGCGCCGTCGGCTGGTTGCGCTGGTGCGACCAGCTGCCCCCGCCGTTGAACGAGACGTTGGCGCCACCGTCGTTGGCGTTCACCATCACCTGTGGATTCTCAGGGTTGATCCACAAGTCGTGGTTGTCTCCATGCGGCGGGCGCAGGCGGATGTCGAACGTCTTGCCGCCGTCGATCGACTTGTAGAACCCCGTGTTCAGGGCGTAGACCGTGTTCTCGTCCTTCGGGTCGGCGTAGATGTGGATGTAGTACCAGGCGCGCTGCAGCAGCGCGCGGGTGCTATTGATCCTGTTCCAGGTATCGCCGCCGTTGTCCGACCGGAACACGCCGCCGCGGTCGTCGGAGGCCTCGATCAGCACCCACATGCGGTCGCTGTTGGCCGGCGAGATCGCCACCGAGCTGCGGCCCACCATGCCGTCCGGGAGCCCACCACCGAGCTTCTCCCACGTGGTGCCGCCGTCCTTGCTCCGGTAGACACCGTCATCCTCAGATCCGGAGTCGATCGACCAGGGCGAACGGCGAACCGTCCACGCGGACGCCAGCAGGATGCGCGGGTTGTTGGGATCGATCTCCACATCGACGAAACCGGTGTTCTCATCGATGTAAAGAACCTTCTCCCAGTTCATGCCACCGTCGGTCGTCTTGTAGACGCCGCGGTCCTCGTTGTCGCCGAAGATGTTGCCGATAACCGCTACCCAGACAGTGTCGTGATCGGTCGGGTGCACCACCAGCTTGCCGATGTTGGCGTCGAGGTCGAGGGACTTCATCCAGCTCTTGCCGGCGTCCGTCGAACGGTAGATGCCGTCACCGATGGCGACGTTGCCGCGCGGACATCCCTCGCCGGTACCGACCCAGATCACGTTCGGGTCGGACGGCGCGACTTCGATCGCGCCAATAGAGCCGACGCCGAAGAAACCGTCCGAGATGTTGTTCCAGCTATTGCCAGCATCGTCGGTCTTCCACACGCCGCCGCCCGTGGCGCCCATGTAGTAGGTGAGGGGAGAGTCGACGACCCCGGAAACGGCTACTGCGCGGCCGCCACGGCTGAAGTTGAGCGACCGATATGACATGTCCTCGTAAAGGCGAGGGTCAACGGTCACATTCGCGTTGTCGTCACCTTCCTGCGCAATCGCGGCACTCTGGCCGGCAGGGAAAGCGACGGTCGCTACAAAGACGATCGTGAGCAGGGTGCGAGTGCGGAGAGATCGCATCGACGACTCCGGGTTACGGGGCAGGCCCCGGGTGCGAGCGTGCGCGCCGCCTCAACGCGCATCGCGAAAAGCCAGTTTGTGCGGCTATCAAACCCTCGTGCCGCCCTGGATGCAACCGAACACGGAGCAGCGCCGGTCGCGGGTGGCCCAGCGTGTGGTGGCTGGCCGTTAGAATTCGGCTATGTCGAATCGCCTATTGCACTTTGTCGCGCTGTTTGTTGTCGCATCCCAGTTGTCGGCGTGCGTTTCCGCGTCCAGCACGACCGTCCAGGTTGCGGAGCCAGAACGCGCTGGTGGAAGCTCGCGCGCCGTTTTCGAGGACGGCGAGGTTCGCCGGGTGGTGGTGATCTCTGCGGTACCAGCAGAGCTCGATCGTCTCCTTGAAGCCGCCGAGATCGAACGGACGGTCACCATCGCCAGACGTGAACACCACGTGGGGCACCTCGAGGGACATCCCGTCGTGATGTTCCTCTCCGGTGTCAGCATGGTGAACGCAGCCGCGGCCACCCAGGCGGTGATCGACTATTTCGACGTGGGCGGGATCGTGTTCTCGGGCATTGCCGGCGGCGTGAATCCCAACCTCGCCGTCGGTGACGTGACGGTGCCTGCTCAGTGGGGACAACACCAGGAGATGGTGTTCGCGCGCGAGACTCCGGATGGATGGGAGACCGACGGCCGGGGCGGCGAGTTCGAGAACTTCGGCATGATGTTCCCGCGCGGCCAGCTGGTTCTGGGCGGCGGACCGGAGGCGCAACCCGAAAGACGTCAATTCTGGTTCCCGGTCGATCCGAATATGTTGGCTGTCGCCCGTGAGGTGGCCGCCGACGTCGCGCTGGAGCGCTGCGTGCCGGCGGGCGAGTGTCTTGAGCACCAGCCGCGCATCGTGGTTGGCGGCAACGGGGTGAGCGGCTCGACGTTCCTGAACAACGCCGAGTTCCGTGAATGGATCTGGCGCGTCTTCGAGGCGGATGCGGTCGATATGGAGACGGCGGCGATCGCGCAGATCGCCGAGCTGAACGACGTTGCCTTCCTCGGCTTCCGGTCTCTGTCGGATCTGTCCGGCGGCGGCGCGGGGACCAACGAGATCCGAGTCTTCGGTCGCCTCGCGGCGAACAATTCCGCGGCGGTCCTGCTCGAGTTTCTGCGTGCCTGGCGGGGCCCCCCAATAGGTTAGGGGGCCGGTATCGTTCTCAGGCTGCGTGCGGGAGTGCCGGGTCGACCTCGGCCCTGACTGGTTCCGCCGGGCCCTCGGCGCTCGAAGTCCGTTCGAACACGGATGCCAGACCGCCGCTGCCGCGGAAACGGTGTGCTAGCACGATCGAGTACACGAGCAACGCGTACGGCAAGATGAGCTCCTTGTACTCGGTGGCATCCCACAGTCGGATCGCGAGGAACATCTCGCCCTGGAAGTAGAAAACGTACTGGGCGGCGAGAAACGCCAGGGCGGAGGCCCCGGCCGCCACTGTGGTGGCCCAGGCCTGCTCGCGGATCAGATTCCGGATGTGCCAGGCGAGGAAAAACGCGGTGAACCAGAAAGCGATCTGGGTAAACGCGAGATTCCAGAAAACGTAGTTGTAGCCAAATGCCGGCGCCACTACGAGAGCGCTCGTCCAGGTCGGGACGAAGTCTCCAGTCGGACCCAAGCGCGCAAATAGATTGGTTCGCGCGTGAACGATCGGGGCCGCGACGAAGAACAGGAAGAGTCCGAAGTAGTACGCGAACTCGAAGAACGCCGTGTTCATGTTGTGGAAGTTGATCTCGTTGCGTTCGCTGAGTTCGAGAATTGCATCCGGCGTTTCAAGGTCGAGGTAGCGCTGGCCCCAGGAAACCTCCTCAACGCCCACGATCAGGCAGGCCAGTCCGAGGCATGCGAGCAGCGCGGCGCGCAGGAGCTCGGCCCGTCCATGCCGGCGCAGCACGATGACCGCGACGGTGATGAGCACCAGGCTCGCCTCAAGCGCGAGGAGCGCCGACAGCATTTCGACCACGTTGTCTTCGAGCGACAGCAGGTGGTAGCCCTGTGGGCTCAGCAGGAACAGCGCCACTGTCGCGAGAGTGACCACAGCGCCCAGGACGATCGTGAGCCGCGCCCATTGCGTGGGCTCACTGTCGGCCGGCAAGCGACCTCGGTCGGGTAGACGCAGGAGTGCGAAGAAAGCTATCGCCGCTGCGGCAGCGAACGCGAAGGTCCGAGCAAGGTAGACGGGCGTGCTGTTGGGATAGGTGTTCTCGTGGAGTGGCGACAGGCCGAGATAGACGCTGTCGAACCAAAGGACGGCTGCCACGATTCCCGCGGCGAAAACGGTGAGCAGGACGCTCGTTCCCGCTTGCCGGCGGTTCATCGCGGCTCTCGGTTGTTTTCAGGAGTCAAACGGAGAGCGCGGAACTCGTCGCGCGACGCCATGACGTCGCAGCACCAGCCCGTCGCCAGCGGCAGTTCTCGCCGGTGAGCCAGGAGCAGCACGCTTCCTCCCGGCGTGAGGTGGTCGAGTGCCTGGAGGAGAAAGCGATCAATCAGTCGTAGGCGACCCGGACGCACGAATTCGTAGACGACGCGCCGGACGATCGGGTTTTCCTTCGGGACCAGCGACTTGAGGTACTCCAGGCGCGCCGCGCCGGAGCTCCCGGTGTGTCCGTATGGCGGATTGAAGACGATGAGATCGAATCGCCCGTGCACCTGATCGAACAGGTCGGAGCGGACAAAGTCGATCGTGCTGCCGCGGGCGGCGGCGAATTCGCGAGCCTGCGCTAGCGCCGCCGGGTTGATGTCGGTGGCCGTGCACTGGACGCCTTGCCCGGCGAGTGCGACGGTGATGTATCCAGATCCTGTGCCCACATCGAGCGCGGTCCGCGGCGCGAGTTGTGCGGCGAGGTCAGCGAGCAGGCGCGTGTCCCAGTCGACCGGCGAGACTCCTGCACGCCATCCCGGCGACTGGATCTCGGGCAAGGCGGCGCTCATCGCGTGCCTCGGAAAACGGCGATCGCGTGGTGCCCATCGGGATCCGTATGGAGTTCGATCGCGTTGTGGCGCTGGGCCAGGGCAGCGAACGTCGCGCTGTCGTGTCGAAAATCATGTCGTCCGACGCCAGGCTTGGTGAGCAGGTTCGCGATGCGCCCCAGCGGCCGGAAGGAGTGGTTCGTGAGGTTGCTCGTTGGCTCGGCAATGATCACGCGTTGCGCGGCGGCCGCGCGCATCCGTTCGAGCAATGAGTCCTCGCATGCGCGGAAGTGGTAGAAGCTCGAGCACATGACTACGTAGTCTGCCGGCGGGATCGGGTCGTCCGGCAGGCGGATGAATCGGTAGTCGACCCCTTCGCGTCGCAGGGCGCGGCGGAAGTGCCCGTTGAAATCCAACCCTACGTATCGGCAACTCTTCGATCGCAGGTGCTTCGTGTAGAGGTCTGCCGGCCCGCAGCACAGGTCCGTGACGCTCGCCCCGCCCGGGATGAGGTCGACTACCTGATTGAACGGCCGTTTGGTGGCGGCGCCAAGAAGACGCTCGCTGAGCCGATAGGCGCCCACGCTCCAGAAGATGGGTGACTTGTCCAGGAGTCCGAGTCCTCGCTCGCGGCGCGAGGCAGGCTTCTGAGGCGCCGCGGGTTGGCCGTCCGCGTTCGATAGTCGGTCGACGGCACTCACGGTTTCGTCTCCGGCGGACCCAATACGTAGAGCGCGTAGTGCCGGTTGTCGAAGATCCGCGGAAGGTCCGACGGAGTCGCTCGCTTGAGGAGTAGGTAGCGGCTGCCGTATTTCTCGCCCAGGCGTACGTAGTCCGAATCAGGCAGACGCTGGAAGTTCGCGGTGATCTCGCTCTCGGCGTCGAAGCCGACATGGCGTGGTTCCTCACCGCCGTTCAGTTCCACGAGGCGGCGATACCACTCCGCGATGCCTTCGCCGGACGACGGCACATTGCGGAACGTCACGATCACCGGGCGCTCGCAGGCGTAGTTGATCAGGTCCTCGTCGGGCGCTGTGACCAGAAGCGTGCCGGGCGGGGTGCGTTCGCGTACGAAGGCGCAAAGTTCATGCAGCGATCGCGCCTTCGAGTAGCTCCCAGACATCGCGCCGAGCGGCGCTTCGCGGCGGTGTTCGAGGCCGACCTGGAGATCGTCGATGCTGGCTCCGGCCAGGAGAATGAGTCCCACGCCGGTAACCCACTTCGCGGCCTGCTCCTTGAGCGCAAACCGGTAGAGCAGGTGCCCGGCCAGAATGGATCCGAACAGCGGCACCATGGTGTCGGCCACGCGGAAGGGCAAGTAAAACGCGACCTTCTCGCCGAGTGGTGTGTACGCAGCCAGGATGGTGGCTCCCAGCGGGACCAGCGTGGCGAGCCCGAAGCTCGCGGCGAGCTTCTGCCCGTCGGAGTTGCCAGCAGTCCACCGTGCACCGATCAGGATGGCCGCGAAGCTGAGGAATACGGCGACCGTCCAGGGCTCATCGAACCCCCAGTGGCTCAGCAGGGTGTAGTGCGGGTTGCGGAAGTTCACCCAGATGTCGGTCGGGTCGACGTCGAGCATCGCTTTCGGCGCCGTGATCCGGTCGAAGACCGCGTATAGCGCGAAGCTCCCAGCCGCAGCCCAGGCTCCGGTTGCAATCAGGCGCTCACGCCAGCTGCCAACACGTTCGACGAGCACGACGAGCCCCAGGGCCACACTGGCCCAGAAACCGACCAGGATATGCATCGTTGTGGCGAGGCCCGCGGCGAGGCCAACTTCCCACAGCCGGCGGCGCATCAAGGCGTGCACCGCGAACAGGATCAGCGCATACCCGAAGACCTTCGACTCGGTGCGGAGGACGATCCATTCGCGCCCCGGCATGCTCGACTGGCTGATCATGAGGAAGAAGCCGAACGCGATCCAAGCGGTCGTAGCCCGCATCTTGAGCCGGTGGCAGATGGCACCGAGGCCGCCCGCGACAGCCGCATATCCGATGAGTCGCAAGACCACGGTGGCGTGGTAGAGCGGCAAGAAGGAGATGATGGGTAGGGCGACCAGCTGATAGGGGATGCGCACAAGCTGCGGCTGGCTCAGATACCAGTCGTTCGGAATGTAATCGGGAAAGGCGAACTGCTTCGCATACACCAGCGTCTGCGACTCGCTGAATGCCATGACATAGCGGAACGTGTAGTGCAGCGCGGCCACGAGAAACAGTCCTGCCACGTAAACCCAGGCAGGCGTTTCGCGAGGGGGTGGTGTTGGTTGCTGGCCAGAGCTCATGTGTGCAGCGTCGTCAGGAGGCGTTCAGGATCAATAGGGTTATTGTATTAGTCGTTAATAGTCACTAAAAAGCACGAAAATGGCATGCCGGCGTGTCCTGGCCATCCTTCTCGACACGGCGTGTTGAGATCGATGCTCGCGAGAGCACCCTGCTACGCTCGTTGGCATGACGATCGAGTTGGGTTTGCTCGCGCTCGGCGGCATCACGCTACTCGCGTGGGTCGGACTGGGCATCGACGGTGCTCTGGGCCAGCGTTGGGTACTGTTCCTGCGTCGTTGTTCCGCGCCCGCGGGCGAAGCGCGGGCACGCTTGCCGCCGCTGAGCGTTGTGTTCGGTGCTCGCAATGAGGCCGAGGGCGTCGAGCCGGCAGTGCGATCGATGCTGGCGCTCGACTACCCCGACTTCGAGGTCGTTGCGGTGAACGATCGCTCAGACGACGCCACCGGCGACATCCTCGCCCGCCTCGCGGCCGCCGACGATCGGTTGCGAGTTGTCGACGTGACGGAGTTGCCGTCGGGTTGGTTGGGGAAGAACCACGCTCTGTGGACCGGCGCCCATGCCGCCACCGGCGACTTGATTCTGTTCACTGACGCCGACGTCATCTTCGAGCCGAGCGTGGCGGCGCGGGCCGTAGCCGCGATAGTGGAGCGCGATATCGATCACGTGGCCGGTGCTACCGACGTCACCGCCCATGGCTTCGGACTCCAACTCTTCATTGCGACCTTCGCGCTCTTCTTCAACGGCTACTTCCGGCCGTGGCGCGCGGGAGATCCGCGGAGCGATGCATACGTTGGTTTCGGTGGCTTCAACCTGGTTCGCCGGACCGCCTACGAGCGCGCCGGCACTCACGCGGCTCTCGCCATGGATCCATTGGACGACGTGAATCTCGGCAAGGCGCTGAAGAAGTCGGGCGCTCATCAGGTGTGCGCGGTGCCGGGCCCGATGGCGCGGGTGGAGTGGTATCCGACCCTGACGGCGGCGATCCGCGGGCTCGAGAAGAACACGATGGCCGGGGTGAACTGGTCGTTCGGACTCCTGTTCGGCGGGATGGCCGCCCAGATTCTCTTCACGGCCTGGCCCTTCTTGGCGATCTTGATGCTGGAAGGTCCCGCGCGCTGGCTCAACGTCGCGGTTGTGATCGTGGTGGTGACGGTCCACGGGGCCATGTTGTCGGAGACCAGTCTGCCGACATGGCTTCCGCTCTTCTTGCCGATCGGCGTGCTGCTGGTGGCTTGGACCTACATGCGTGCCGCCGCGCTTACCTACTGGCGCGGCGGCATCGAATGGCGCGGCACGTTCTACTCGTTGGCAGAGCTGCGCCGGGGCGAGCTGCCGCCGGCATAGTCCTGGCGGGTCGTTCGAGGACTACTCGCCGCTTGCGGCTGCCTCGTCGTCTTCGGGCGCGAACCTTACTGCCCAGATCCCGGAGTTGTTGTCCGAGAAGAAGATGTTCCCTTTGTGGGTCATCGTGCCCCAGGTGCGCGGCGCGTTCGGCTTGAATCCATCGGGATCGAACGGCAAGAAGTAGGCGATCTCGCGACCCTGTCGATAGAGATCCCCCAGGAGTTCGCCGGAGATATCCACGATCCGCAGTCCCGCGTTGTAGTACGCGATGTACAGGATGTCGTCCTCGACCCAGTAGTTGTGTGTGCCGCCGTAGGGCGCCTCGTAGCGCGCCACCTCGCGCGGATTGTCGAGGTCGTCGAACTCGATGAAGTGAATCCACCCGGCCGCCTGCACGGGCGGCCCTTCGAATCGGTTGGTGCCGAGCGGGTTGCGCGAACGCGGGAACGCCTCGTCGCCGCCGATCACGTAGAACTTGCCCGTGGACGCGCTCTTGAACGGCCAGGCGGCGTGATTCCAGCCGCTCGGGTACGCGTAGCGGCCCATCTCGATCGGGTTGTCGGGCGAGCCACCCATTCCGCCGCCACCTACATCGGCGAGCACAACTCCATCCGACCAGTTCGCTGACACCGCAATACCGTCCCGCACCCAGACGTCGTGGATCGAGTGCCCGGGGGTGTCGAGTTCGAACCGGCCGACGCGGTACGGGTTGCGCGGATCCTCGATGTTGATCACGTCGTAGCGCTGCCCACCTGACAGCGCGTACACGTGCTCCTCGTAGATGAAGACGTTGTGCACCCCACCGGTCATCTGATCGTCGTAGCGTGAAAGCACCGAGACGCCCTCGGTGGGGTTCGAGCAATCGAGGATCACCATCCCGTTGCGTCGGTCCGATGCGCCTTCGCGGGAGATGATGCAGACGCTGCCGTCCTCCGAAGTTTTCACGTCGTTCACGGTGCGGGCATCCACCCGGACCATGTCGACGATCTGCATGTTGCCCGGATCCGTGACGTCCCAGAAGTACGCATGTCCGGATGCACCCCAGGTGCCGGTCATGGCGTAGTCGCGGCCGTTCGGTGCTTCCCAAACCCAGATATCTGACGTCTTCCGGTCGGCGACGCGGCCCTGGCCCAGAAGCTCGAGCTCGCGTTGCGCATTGCGTGGCTCGGCGGTGACGACGGTCGAGGCCCAGTTGTTGCCCGCGGTCGCCAGGATGGTGTACTCACCGGGCAAGTCCGCGACGAATCGACCGTCTTCGGTGACCAGGCCCGAGGGCGGCTCGCCAAGTTCGGCCTGGTCGGTTCGAGCCTGGAACGAATAGCCGATGGGCATTTCCGGGACGGCGTTGCCTGCCGAATCGCGTGCCACCGCGTTCAGATGAACGACATCGCCGGTCCGCACAGCCGCAGCGGAGGCGTCCAGCGACACGGATTCGGTTGGATTCGACGTGACGCTGACGTCGATTGTTGTCGTGATCGCCTCTGCGCGAGCTGTGATCGTCGCCGTGCCGACACCGACGAAATTCAGGTGACCGAGCGTGGTGATCTCTACAACGGTGGAGTCGCTGCTCGTCAGCTCCGGCCGAACGTCCTCACGGTCGGCGCCCGACTCGTCGACGATTGCGAACTGTGGCCGCAGTGTCGTGTCCGTGTAGAACCGGGACGGCACGCTTTCGAAATCCACGCTCGTGACGGGTGGCACGGGCACGGTGACGTTGATCGTGGTGCGTGGTGCTTCCTGAGACGAGAAGAAGCTCGCGTCAGGATCGCCCGGCGCCAACGCGACGATCTCGAACTCGCCCGGACCGTGTGCCTGCACGAACCCCGCCGGATTGACCTCGAGTTGGCGGCGCGCGCGAGAGAAGTAGAGCACCGGCGATTCGGCCAGCTCGTTGCCTTCAGCGTCGCGGACAATCGCGCTCAGTTGAGTCGTGCTGCCCACCTCCAGGGTGATCTCCATCGGAGTGACTTCGATGGAGGCGGGTTCCGCGGCCGGAATCGGCTCGGCTTCCTGCGCGAAAGCGGGCGGCGCCGAGAGCGCCAGGACGAGAACGGCCAAAGCGTGAGCGAATCTACGGGGCTTGAACATCGAGTAACTCTCCCGGAGCGGTGGTTGGGCGGCATTTGCCGGATCGAGTGAGCCGCCGAACGGGCCCAAGAATACAGGAGTCATTGAGGTCAACCGGCTGACGGCGATAGAGTCGCCTGCGAACCAACCCGTTGGAGGACCGGCATGACACGGACGACACCGCGCTCGGCAGATCGATCTCAGGGACTCTCGAGGCGTGATGTCCTGGCCCGACTGGGCTGGGGCGGGGGTGCCATCAGCATGCTCGGGGCCGGCCCGCTGCCGGACTTCGGGGAACTGCGGATCGAGGGTTTGCCTGCCGCCCAGAACGCTGCCATTCGCCTCAGCAGCAACGAGAATCCGTACGGCATGTGCCAGGCCGCACGTGACCGCCTGCAAGCGGAAGTCGAGAACGCCAATCGGTATCCGTTCGCCTGGTCCGCGCCGTTGCATGGCGCTGTGGCGCGGCATGTCGGGGTGGCCGAGTCCAATGTAGCTCTGGGAGCCGGCTCAACCGAGATTCTGCGCATGTGCGCAGTGGCGTGGTCGGAGCGCGGTGTACTACAGGCGGAACCCACCTTCGAGACTCTCGGTTCGTACACGCGGAAGTTCGGCAATCGCGTGGTCGGTGTGCCGGTCGACGCAGAGGGCCGTCATGATCTCAACGCGATGTCCGATCGTCTCGATGAGGCCGGCGTGATCTACATCTGCAACCCGTCCAATCCTGCCAGTACGCTGCTGCCGCAGTCCGAGCTCGATGCGTTTCTCGATCGAGTGCCCGGCGACAAGCTGGTGATTATCGATGAGGCCTATCACGAGTTCGTCGACGCGCCGGACTATCACAGCCAGGTCGAGCGTTCGGTAGCGAGTTCAAACATCGTGGTGATCCGGACTTTCTCCAAGATCTACGGCATGGCCGGGATGCGGGTTGGTTACGTAGTGGGGCCGCGAGCGTTGGTGCGCCAACTCGACGCCCATCGGACAGAGATGTCCATCGGCGTGATCTCGGCGGCCTGCGCGACAGCCTCGATCGAGGACCCGGATTATGCCGCGGATCAGAAGCGACTGAATCTCGAGGCGCGGAGCATCCTCGAGGCCGGGCTGGAGCGGCTCGGTCGTCCAGTGTGGGAGTCGCAGACAAACTTCGTGATGTGCGATCTCGGGCGCCCGATGATGCCCGTCAATCGTGCAATGGCAGACCGCGGGGTTGCCGTGGGCCGACTATTCCCGGCCCTGCCGAACGGCTTGCGGATCTCGGTCGGAACTCCTGCGCAAATGCACCGTTGCGTGGATGCACTGGAAGCTGTCCTCGCGTGACGCAGGTTGGCTCTTTGCGGGGGGCAACGCATCCCCGGTAAAGAACCGTAAAGAACAAAGAACTACGCAGTTTTCCCGTTGCTGGGGGTCTGGGCGCCACGTAGATTGACTGCATCAGAAGCCGGTTCTCCCCAGCCGGCCCCCATGCTCTTCTGCGGGAATCTCCGGCATGCTCTCCGCTCGTTCTTCGGTGCGACTGCGACTCTTGATCTGCTCTTGCTTGGCGCTTGCGCCAGGCGTGAACGGCATGTCGGCGTCAGCCCAGGAACCGACGTCATCTCAGGAAGAGTCGGAAAAGCCCGCGGTGAGCCCCGGAGTGGCGGCCGCTTTCGCGGAGATCGCGGGCACCAGCGAGGCTCCGACGCCGAGCCTTGAGCCAACGGATGAAGAGTTGGCGGTGATTCAGGCTGGCGGCAAAAGGATGTCCGCGACGCCCACCGATGCACCGCCCATCCTGGACGGTCTCGTGGACGACGATGTCTGGGAGTTCGCCGAGGTCGTTTCCGACTTCTTGCAGCGCGAGCCGATTGAAGCTGGTCAGCCCTCGCAGCGCACCGAGGTTCGGATTCTCTACGACGACAAGAATCTCTATCTCGGCTTCATCATGTTCGACGATGAGCCCGACCGGATCATGGCCTCGGACTTGCGCCGTGACAGCCGACTCGAGACGGACGACACGATCGCCGTCCTGTTCGACACGTTCCACGACCACCGCAACGGCTTCCTGTTCCGGGTGAACCCGCTGGGAACGAAGTACGACACGACGCTAAAGGACGAGAGTGATCTCAACTCCTCGTGGGATGAGCGCTGGGAAGCGGCCGCGCAGATTACCGACGACGGCTGGCAGGTCGAGATGATGATCCCGTTCAAGGCTCTGCGGTTCCCGTCGGGGTCGCATGTCTGGGGTATCGACTTCAAGCGCGAGATTCGTCGGAACAACGAAGAGGTCAACTGGAGCAACTTCAGGCAAGACTTCGACTTCCGCGCGATCTCACAGGGTGGGCACCTCCTCGGTTTGCGCGACACGCGTCTGACGCAGCGTTACCGGCTCACGCCCTATCTGTCCGGCGCCTACACAGCGCTGAACGCGCTCGACACTCCGGTGGTCGATCGGGGCGGGGAGTTCGGCATCGAGGACTTCAAGGCGCAGATCACGACGAATCTGACCGCCGACCTGACCGTCAACACCGATTTCGCGCAGGTCGAGAGCGATCAGGAGCGCGTCAATCTCACGCGCTTCCCTTTGTTTTTCCAGGAGCGCCGCGAGTTCTTCCTCGAAGGAGCCGACAAATTCCAATTCGGCTCGGGGAGGAGCTTCGGCACTCCACTGGTTGTGCTGTATCACTCCCGCAATATCGGTCTCGCGGCGGGGGAACCCGTGCCGATGACCTACGGGCTCAAGACGACCGGCAAGATGGGCAGTACCAGTATCGGTCTGATCAATTCTCAGACTGGCAGCGACAACGTGATCGGCTACGAGGGCGCCAACTTCTCGACGATGCGCGTCAAGCAGGACGTGTTCGAGCGATCCTCCATCGGCATGATTTTCACCAACGTGCAGGGCGGCGGCGAGAGCAATCGCGTTGGGGGAGTCGACGCGACATTCCGCTTCTTCGACAACCTGTCGATCAACAGCTACGTGGCGCAGTCGCGCGATTCGGATATCGATGGATCCCAGTATGTGGGGAAGTTTTCCGCTGGCTGGAACACGGATTTGTGGGGTGCCAACGCGACGGTCGACTACATCGATCCCAACTTCAAGACAGACATGGGCTTCATCCTCCGCCGGGATCTGATCAAGCAGAACTATTCCGTGAACTTCAGCCCGCGTCCGGACGTTTCGTGGATGCGTCAGGTGACGTTCTGGGGCTCGGTGAACTACCTCACTGACACGCAGGGGAATATTACGGATCGCGAGCAATCGATCTTTATCCGACCGCAGTTCGAGTCGGGTGACGGGATGAGTCTGAGTCTCTCGCGCAACTTCGAGCGGCTTGAGTACGGCTTCCAGCCTGGCGGCATCGCGACGGTCGAGCCCGGTGACTACAACTTCACCGAATGGCGCGTTTCGCTCGAGAGCTTCCGCGCCCGCTCCGTGAGTGGCCGTGTGAGCACCAGCGGCGGCGGGTACTACGGCGGCACCCGGCGCTCGTACGGCGCGAGCGCGACGGTGCGGTTCAACGAGAAGTTCTCACTATCGCCGCGCTACGACTTCAATCGGATCGAGCACCCGAGTGCCGACTTCAACACGCACGTCGGGAGCATGCGCGTTGTCTACAACTTCAATGAGCGGCTGCTCACGAGCGCTTTGGTGCAGTACAACAGCCTCTCAGACCAGATGTCCGTGTACGCGCGATTGCGATTCATCTATCGGACCGGCGACGACTTCTACCTAGTGTACAAATCGACCACGCGCTACGATCTGCCGTACTCGGGCGTCTCCGACCACGGCTTGATCGCCAAGTTCACGCGCTCGTTCGATTTCTAGGAACCCTCTTCCCGAGGCAGTCGTGTCCCGCTCCCGCTCCTTTGCGTGCTGTGCTCTAGCAGCGACCGCTGTGTTCAGCGCCTGCTCCAGTTCCGGACAACGCGTTGCCTCGGCGCCGGCCGCAGAACTGCCGCGCGGCGATGATCCATCGCTCATCGTTCTCATCGTCGTGGATCAGATGCGAGGCGACTACTACGACCGCTTCGAGTCGGTTCTAGACGGCGGAATCGCCTGGCTTTGGCAGAACGGCGCGGTATTCACGGACGGTCACCAGAACCACTCGATGACCGCGACCGCGCCAGGTCACGCCACGATCTCAACCGGAACCGAACCGGCCAAACACGGTGTGATCGGGAACACCTGGTTCAACCGCGAGACGGGCTACGAGGAATACAGCGGCAGTCGCCCGCGCTCCCCGGCCAATCTCGAAGTGACGGCGCTCGGCGACTGGATGAAGGCCCGCGACGCCCGCTCAAAAGTGTTCACAGCAAGTGCCAAGGACCGATCGGCGGTGATGATGGGCGGGCAGCGTCCCGATGGTGCGTATTGGTACGGTCGTTCCGCGGGGGACTGGGTAACCAGTAGTTTCTACACGTGGGCACAGCGCGACTGGCTCGACGAGCTCAACGCGCTGGATTGGCTCGGCCGTTTCAAGGGCACGGCCTGGGAGCCTGTGTTGTCTCCGTCGCGCTATGACGAGTTGGGCCTTGTGGAGATCGACACTGGCCTGGTGCCGTCAGGTTTTCCGTACGCCCTCGGCAGCTACTCGGTGCACTCCGGCAGCAGCTACTACAGCTCGATTTACGACACACCGTTCGTCGACGCCTATCTAGCAGAGTTCGCCAAGCAGGCTATCGAGAACGAGGGCCTCGGACTCGACGGGAGTCCTGATCTGCTCGGACTGTCGTTCTCGGCTCTCGACTCGGTGGGCCACGATTTCGGGCCCGACAGTCCGGAAGCGTTGGACACTCTCATTCGACTGGACCGTCTGCTCGGTGACTTGATCGAATACATCGACGAGACCGTTGGTCTGGAGCACGTCGTTTTCGCACTGAGTGCCGACCACGGTGTTGTGACCTATCCAGAGGTCGAACAGATGCGTGGGGGCTCCCAACGACGCCTTGGCGCCGAGGACATTATCTGCGTGCAACGTGCCGGCGTGAAACTGCGCGAGACGTACGGCGACAAACCATGGCTCAGCTACGGCTTCTACCTCGACCGCGACCTAGTCGTCAGCGAAGGCCAGGACGTCAATGAAATGGCGACGGCGCTGGCTGGGTGGGTCGAGTCATGCGAAGCGGTCGAGCGCGCGTGGACCGACGCCGAGATCGCGGCCCTCCCGCTGGGCGAGGGGCCTCTCGCCGAACAACGCTTCCGCAACAACTACTTCCCTGGCCGGGGAGCGGACGTGGTCCTGCAGCTCCGCGAGGGATACCTGTACAACGGCTCCGGGTTGGGGACGACACACGGTTCCGTCTACGACTACGACACATGGGTACCCGTGGTGTTCGCGGGACCAGGAGCACGCCCCACTCGGATCGACGCTCGAGTGTCGGCAGCGGACATCGCGCCAACGCTCGCTGCGTGGCTCGGCATTGCCTTTCCGGACAACCTGGACGGCACGGATCTGAGTTCGGAGTTCCGCCGCGAGTAGCGCTACTGCCAGGTGACGCTGGTGGGCGTGGAACTCTGGCAGTTAATGCGTTCGGTCATGCCAGAGGCCAGCGCCGAGCAAGCCATGTCGGCGGCCGTGCGGATCGCTTCCTCTTCGGTGTTGCCTGAAGCTACGCGGCATTCCGTGAGTCCGTTGTACGTGATGCAGATCTCGCCGGTTACTCCGCCAAGTGACGCGCTCGCCCAGATGATGAGCACGAGCGCGCCCACCAGCAGGACGCCGACGCCAACCTGAACTCCAATGTTCGCTCTCATGCCCCAATGATACAGTCATCTGGCGCTCCCACGACCAGCCGCCACTTCTCTGCGGCTCGAAAAAAACGGTAGGACTGATGACGAAGCGTGCCCTCTCTGGTGTGTTCCTGGTCGCGATCCTTGTAGCCGGCGTTGCAGACGCATTGGGTACCGCACCCGAGGACGATTGGAAGCGATTCCGCGGCCCGAACGGATCCGGCGTGGTGGAGGCCGGTAATCTGCCCACGGAGTTCGGCCCCGATACCAACGTTGTGTGGAAGACGGCCCTGCCGTCCGGCTTTTCCTCACCTGTGATCGCCGACGATCGCGTCTTCGTTACCGCCCTCGAAGGCGAAGCGCTCGAGACGATCGCTCTGGATCGGACAACCGGTGAGATTCTCTGGCGCCAGACCTCGCCCAGGCCGCGCCAGGAATCAGTGGACTTTCGTAGCCACCCGGCTGCGGCCAGCGCAGTCGTGGCCGACAACGAACTCTACGTGTTCTTCCACGATTACGGCCTGTTGTCCTACGACCTCGATGGCGAAGAGCGCTGGGACGTCGCCATGGGCCCGTTCACCAACATCTACGGCATGGGGGCTTCCCCGGTGATCGTGGATGATCTCGTGATCCTCGTAGCCGACCAGGAAGTCGAGTCGTTTATCGCAGCCTACGACCGCGCCACGGGTGACGAAGTGTGGCGTGTTGCGCGGCCCGAGGCTCATAGCGGACATTCGACACCGATCCTCTGGGTGTCCCCAGAGGGCGAGCAACAACTGTTGGTCCCCGGATCGTTCCTGCTCGATGCCTACGACCCCTTCACCGGCGAGAAGCTCTGGTGGGTCAGCGGGTTGTCATTCGAGATGAAGTCGACGCCGGTGATCCACGATGGCGTTGCCTTTGTGAACGGCTACGGCTCGCCAATGAATCAACCGGGCAACCAGGTATTCCTGCCTGAGTTCGACGAGCTCATGCCCGACGCCGATAGCAACGGTGACGGTCTGATCAGCCAGGAAGAAATGCCGCAGTCCCGGGCAACGCAGTGGTTCGGTTTGGCCGACTACGAGGGCGACGGCAATCTGAACGAGCGCGAATGGGCGTACCTGCGCGCCGCTCTCGAGAGTCGCAACGGCATGCTGGCCATTCGTCTCGGCGGTTCCGGCGACATGAGCGAAGAGAACCTGATCTGGGAGTACAACAAGGCAGTGCCCCAGCTTCCGTCGCCGCTGATCTACAACGACATTCTCTACATGGTGAACGACGGCGGCATCGTTACCTCGTTCGATCCGGCCACAGGCGAGGTGATCGCACAGGGCCGCCTCAAGGGCGCGATCGATCAGTACTATGCGTCGCCGATCGCAGCCGACGGCAAGATCTTCATGCTCTCCGAGCTCTGCATGTTCTCCGTGCTCGAGCCCGATGGTGGCCTTGCGCCGGTGAGCGTGTCGGACCTCGACGACCTTTGTCACGCGACGCCGGCGATTGCGGATGATCGGATCTATTTGCGGACGCGGAATCATCTGTATGCGTTCGGCTTGACCGACTGAACGTTGGGGAGAGCGAGGGCGGGGAGTCCATCAGGGGTCGAGCCGCTCGGTGTCGTCGCTTCGGGGTTGTTCGATCGCCGTGCAGCCGCGCGGGAGCCTAGCCCTCCTCGTTGCCGTGCCAGCGAGTCCTCGCTTGTCGACCCCTGACGGACTCCCCCCGGGCAACTCCTACGTCAGGCGCTTCTAGCGTCGTTGCGAGACCGAGGCGCGCGAGCCCGCGATGCGCGCGCGCCGGAACTACGGTTTCGCGAGAGCGGGGGACGGGGTTCGACAGAGAACACTCGCTGGCAGTGCGGTGGGGTGAGCGAAGGAGATGGCGCGGCTGCACGGCGTGGAATCAACTGCACCCGATGACAGTTCGTCGTCGAACCCCGTCCCCCGCTCCTCTCTCCACCCTCTAGTCCGAACGCAGCGCCACAATCGGATCCACTCCCGAAGCCCGCATCGCCGGAATCCAGCTGGCAAGCAACGCCGTCAACGCCAGGGCCACGGCAACGGCCGCATAGGTTGTCGGGTCGAGCGCATCCACTTCGTAGAGCAGCGACCCGAGTGCCGTCGTGGCGGCGAAGGCCCCGACGAGACCTACGACGATTCCGACGCTTGCCAGCAGCATTCCTCGTCGTACGACCATGTTCTGCACCGAGCCGCGTGAGGCGCCGAGTGCGATGCGGACACCGATCTCGGAAGTGCGCTGACTCACCACGTAAGAGATCACCCCGTAGATCCCGATCGCTCCCAGGAACAGCGCGACCGAGGCAGCGATGCCTAGCATCACGAGAGTGAAGGAGGTACGGGCCATCGTGTCGGCGAGGTGCTCCGCCAGCGGCCGTGACCGCGCGATCGGGAGGCGGGCGTCGAGTTCGCTGACTACACCGCGGACCCCAGGGAGCAGCCCTGTCGGTGAGCCTTCGGTGCGGATGATCAGGGTGTTGTTCCAGGACACGTCGGGAGCCTCGGCCGCCCCGGCCATGATCGGGTAGTAGATCGTGTGCTCGGCCGGATCTTCGAGCGTTTCGTTGTGCACATTGCCGACCACGCCGACGATCTCGTACCACGTGGGTTCATCAGCGCCACCGTTCTCGCTGATGCGTTTCCCGATAGCGCCTGCTGTCGGCCACCAGTGCGCTGCGAGGTTTGCCGAAACCACGGCGGCCCGGAAGCGATCCACACCGTCGCCGTCGTCCAGGTACCTGCCCTGTAGCAGGGGAATCTGGAGAGTCTCGAAGTAGCCCGCCGTCACACTCTTCTTCTCCGCCGAGGGCGGGAGAGCACCTTCCTCCGGGACGAGGCCCTCGATGGTGAACGAGCCGGCGCTGCGGCTCGTGCCCATGGGCAGATTGTCGACCACTCCCGCCGACGTGACGCCCGGCAGGCCGGCCACCCGGTCGCGGAGCGAGACCCAGAGCGCCAGACGTTCTTCTGCGTCCGGATACTCGGACCTGGGAAGGGCGATGGACGCCGTCAGCACCCCATCGGCTGCGAAGCCGGGATTGACCTCGCGCAGAGCCTGGAAGCTCCGCATCATGAGTCCGGAGCCGACGAGCAGCACGAGCGCTAGCGCGATCTGTGACACCACCAGGAGGTTGCGGAGGCTGAAGGGGCCCTGCGACACGGTGACCGAGCGTCCGCCTTCGCGCAGCGACGAGGCGAGGTCGCGTAGCTGACGGCGCAGGAGCGGAATGGCGCCAAAAGCGATCCCGGCAGCCAGCGAGACCGCGAGCGTAAACAGCAGGACCGTCGCGTCGATGCTGATTTCGGTCAACCGCGGGAGCGCGACCGGCGCCAGTGTGGTGAACGCGCGCACCGCGAGAAAAGCCAATACCACTCCGAGGACGCCGCCAGTGATGGCCAGAATCAGGCTCTCGGCGAGGAAGAACCGGGCTATGTCTGTGCGACCGGCGCCCAGCGCGGCACGCAGCGTGACCTCGCGTTGTCGCATCTCGGCACGCACAAGAAACAGGTTGCCGACGTTGGCGCACGCGATCAGCAGAACCAAGCTCACCGTGCCTAGCACGACGAACAACGCCTGGCGGATGTCGCCAACCGCCAGTTCCTTGAGGTCCACGACGCGTGGCGCAAATCCGGCCTGCTCGGCGAAGTTCGGCGGAAAGGCGTCGGCGTACTCTTCGAACATTCGGACCATCACAGCCTCGATGTCCGACTCCACCGTCGCGGCGTCGGTACCCGGTCGCATGCGTCCGACACCGGGGTGGCTGAACGATCCCATCGAGAAGCTCGTCTCATCCAACTCGAACGGCTTCCAGATCCGCGTGTTCGTTCCGGGGAAGGTAAACCCCGGGGGCATCACGCCCACGATCTGTCGCATCACGCCGTCCATGTCCACCACCTGACCAAGGATGGCGGAGTCGCCACCGTAGCGCTCGAGCCATAATTCGTGGGCGATGAGCGCTACGGGCGCCGCCCCGGGTGTTCCTTCCTCACTGGTGAACGTCCGGCCCATCGCGGCCGGTATCTGCAGCACGTCGAATAGCGACGGCGTGACGTTGGCACCTGCCACCCGGATCGGCTCACCGTCGGCCACCAGATTCACGCTGTGCGTGTTGTACATCGCGAGTGCCGCCAGGCTCTGCTGCCGATCGCGGACGAACAGGAATGCGCCGTCGGAGAAAGGCACGAACGGGTAGCCCATCCCCGGGGCCTCGAAGTTCACAGACAGCAGTTCTTCAGCATCCGGATAGGGCAACGGTTGGATTAGCACCGCGTTGACCACGCTGAATATCGCCGTGGTCGCACCGATCCCGAGGGCGAGGGTGAGCACCGCCACCACCGTGAACGTGGCCGAGCGCTGCAGGCCGCGCACGGCAAGCCGGATATCTGCAAGGAGTCGGATCATCGTCAGTTCCTCCTGGAAAATCCACATCGCGTCGAGCTGAGACCAGAGCGCTCGACGCCAAAGTTTCTTGTTTCGCGCCGTATCACCCTTACGTGCCGCAAAGAACAGCTCCGCTTCCCATTCCCGTCGCCAGGCGCCACGCCGCGATCGGGGCACCCAGAAAGCTCCGACCGACAGGACTCGCCGCAACGCGACGGGAAGTCGACGCGCGGTGGGGGAGGAGGGCGAGTTCGTGAGAGTCATCGGCTAGATCGAGGACCCCAGGCGGCCGGCTTCGGGGAACAGTTCGGAGAGACGAGGGAACTTCGCGAACGCCCCTCGGAGAGCGTCGTCGCCCGGGCCGGTGAGTTCGTAGTAGCGCCGGGCGGGGCGCCCTTCGCGGAACGCCACGTCGTCGTCTTCCCACTTCCCGATCAGGTAGCCGCGACTCTCCAGTCGCCGCAGAATCGGATACACCGTTCCGTCCGGCAGGCCGGTGGCGTCCATGATGTCGAACCCGTAGCGGTGGCCTTCGCCGATCGCTGCGAGAGCCATCGCGGTGGGGTAGGTGAAGGTGATCTTGGTGGTCATGGTCTTGATCTACGGGTATATAGGAACCTAGGTTTCATCCTAGGATTCTATATAGGGTCCAATTCCGACGATAGGACTCCTCCGTAAATCGATGAGCCTCGCGGTTTTCCTAGCGACCGTCCCCTGAGCCTCACGGAGGACCGCGATGCGTCGATTGCTCGTTTGTGTCGGAATGATCTCGCTCTGTGCCTGTGCCGGAGATGCCCTGCCCGAAGATGAAGTCATGGCTGCATGGCAGGTGGAGCGCTCAACCGATGGGGACGTGACCACGGTCCGGAATCTCGCCGGCTCCAAGTGGGGTGGCCAGGCCGTGTTGGTGGAGGAGCTGTCGATCGGCGTTCTCGAGGGCGACGAGGAGTACATGCTCGGGCGGGTATCAACGGTTGCAGTCAGCGAAGAGTTTGTGTTCGTCGCCGACAGCCAGCCTGCGCTGATCAAGGTCTATGACCGGGCCTCCGGAGAGTTCGTCCGTACAGTCGGAGGCGAGGGGGAGGGGCCCGGCGAATACGTGTTTCCATCCGTGATGCGGGTCGTTGGCGACGAATTGTTCGTGCAGGACGGTGGCAACGGCCGGATCCAGGTGTTTAGCACCGACGGGGAATACCGACGGCAGCTGCGGCTCGACGCTTTGGGATTCCTCGGGGGCTTTGTCGTGGCCGCGGACGGCCGAGCGTACATGCAGTCGATGTTGTTTCTGGACGACGAAGGGCAACAGCTCCCGGCAGATGAGCAGCGGTGGGGTTTCCATGAGGTGGACGACGAAGGCACCGTCGGCGATCCCTTCTATGCGCCAGGAGTCGACATGGACCGGTCCGAGTTTGTGATGCGGTCGAGTGACGGTCGATTTGGTGCGACGGTGCCGTACGCACCCGGAGTGCCGAACGGGATCTCCACGGCACCGGCGGTGGTCGATGGGTGGAACGGCACGTACGCCTTCAATATTCACTACCCCGATGGGCGCAGGGTGAGCGTGGACCGTCACTGGACGCCCGTACCGATCAGTTCGGCCGAGCGCGAGTCGCTGAAGGCGCAGACGATCGCACGCGTCCGCAGGCGGGCGCCCGATTGGGAGTGGACCGGCCCGGAAGTGCCCGAAACGAAACCGGCCTACGCGAGCATCATTCCGGATCATGGAAGCCTGATCATGATCGTTCGGCACGTAGCGTCCGAACGGGGCGACGACTGTGTCGAGAAGCCCACCACGGAGGATTTCGAAGCCGGGGCAACGATGTGCTGGCAAACCAGGTACACCTGGGACTTCTTCGACCACGACGGCAACTACCTTGGCGAGGTGGTGCGGCCGAACGTCCGGATCATGGGTTGGCCCTACATCCGCGACGACACGTTCGGCCTGGCAGTTGACGACGACGATGGAGCGGTGCGCGTGAAAGTGTACCGACGGCGGTTGCCCTCGGACGGGCGGGACTCCTGACCGGACCGGCCTCAGACGTCCAGGCCGATCTCGCGCATCAAGTCGACGGCGTTACTGCGCTGCACCACGCCGTCACGGACGGTGTAGTCGAAGCGAATCTCGCCGTCCACGAGTTCGTCGACGAAGTGCACGTTGCGGATCCCGAGACCCTCGTCCGCGAGGCTCGTGATGACCAGATCGTGGGTGGTGACAAGGCCGATCGCACCGCGTCCGAGAAGCGACTTCACCAGCGCCGCAGCGCCGATTCTCCGGTCGTGCGAGTTGGTGGTGTGCAGGATCTCCTCGAGGAGGAAGAGCACCGGCGTCGCTTCGCTGGCCAGGTCGAGTATGGCGCGGAATCGGTGAATCTCGGCATAGAAGCCGGACATTCCCTGGCGCAACGAGTCTCCCACCCGTATCGAACCACCGACCTGGAGAGCCGATAGCTGCAAAGCCTTGGCTCGCACCGGTGCGCCCGCCTGCGCGAGCACGGCATTGATGCCGATCGTCCGCATGAGCGTGCTCTTGCCCGACATGTTCGATCCGCTGACGATCCAGGCGCGCTGCTCGCCCTCGAGTTGAACCGAATTGGGCACGCAGGCCTCAACAGGTAGCAGTGGGTGCCCCAGTTCCTCGCCTACGAAATGCGCAGGTCCCGACGTGGAGATCTCGGGGAAGGGGTCATCGGGGTGCTCGTAGTGGTAAGCGGCGAGGCTGTCGAGCGCTTCCAGGTCGGCGACCGCTTCAAGCCATTCAACGACGGTGCTTGCGTGATGAAGTCGCCACTGCTCGATGGAGGCGGCAATACTGAGTTCCCCACAGCAACAGGGCAGCGAACGGGCTGAAGAACTGGTTTCGTCGTGCGTCGAGAAGATCAACCAGACGACGCAGTCGGAGGATCTGACGCGACGGTAGCTCATCATCGCAGCGCAATCGGGCAACCAGGTCGCGAAGTAGCTTCGATTGGAACTCCTCTCCCTCGAAACGCGTCAGGAGCCCTCCGAGGAGGTCGAGTTCCCGTCGCGCCGCGTCGACGCTCTCGGCCACCCGCTCAACGGCGGCGCGGGTTCTCAGCGCGAAGACGCCCTGGAGGATCACCGCGCCGACGAGCCAGTAGCGCGAAAGCCATCCGGCAAGCATGGCAATGGCCAGCATCACCGTGAGTCCGGCCACAGCCGCAGCTGCCAGGCGAAGCTTGCGGGGTGTGTCGATTTCCTGCCTGCCTTCGGCCCAGTCTCGGAGAGACCCCGGTCGGGCGCGCCGCGCCACGTCCAGGCTCAGCGTCGCGAGGTCCTCGCGCAGTGTTGTGCGCGGCGCCAGTTCCGCGACGGCGGCCTGTCGCTCGCGCACGACCTCGGGAGACGCCGGGCCCAGCAGCCAGCGGCCCAGTCGTCGACGCCCACTCAGCGTCTGTGCGGCGCAGAGCAGCTGAAACAACGACGCTTCGCCAAAGATATCCAGATCGGCGGCATACGGGTGTTCCGAATCCGTGAAGTCGTCGCCAGTGGGTCCGGTTCCGGCCCACGCGTCGTCCATTCGCGCGAGTCCGCGGTGGTAGAAGTTGAGAGCGGCCTGACGCCGTGAACGCTGTCGGGCGAGCCGCTCGTGCATGATGACGAGAGCGACAAAGCACACCACAGGGACGGCGCCCCACTGGATCGCGAGTCGGTCCGGATTGAAGACGGCCCAGGCCATCACGAGAGCGATCAAGATGACGACGCCACGGGCCGCGGCCAGTTGGCCGTCGCGGCGATCGAACTCTTCGAGCTGAGTCGTCAGCTCTGCCCGGCGGCTCTCGTAGAATTGGCGGGGTGTTGTCGACGGCATGGCGATGGCGTTGGCAAGGAAGATTGCAGCCAACAGGGTACGCGACAACGGCACGGCCGCGTCGCATCGTGATTCGAGGGAACAATGGGTGAAGACTTTGCTGCCCGGCTGGATGACCCCGCGGCTGTCCTCCTCGATGGTCCGATGGGAACCGAGATCGATCGTCGCGGTGGACGGACGACGCTGCCCTTGTGGTCGGCGTGGGCGCTATTGGACGATCCCGGGCTCGTGCAACAGGTGCACGAGGACAACGTTCGCGCGGGAGCGGAAGTCCTCACAGCGAATACGTTCCGGACCCACCGCCGGTCGCTGGCCAAGGCCGGCATGGGCAATCGGGCCGGAGAGCTGACCAACAGCGCCGTGAGCCTGGCCCGGCACGCCGCTGAATCCGCCGATGGCCGGGTCTTTGTTGCCGGCTCCATCGCTCCGCTCGAGGACTGCTACTCGCCGGATTTGACTCCGTCGGACAACGACCTCGAGGCAGAGCATACGGAGATGGCGGAGCACCTCGCCGCGTCCGGCGTAGATCTCGTACTGGTCGAAACCATGCCGACGATCCGTGAAGCGGAGGCAGCCACGCGTGCCGCTTCCGTGTGCGGAGTCCCCATCTGGACTGGCTTCACTTGCGGCCCCGACGGCGCGCTCGTCTCGGGCGAGTCGATCGCGGCGGCGTCTACCGCGTCGACGGCGGCGGGCGCCATCGGTGTGATGGTGAACTGCTCGGCGGCGGTGACCCTCCACGTGGCGCTCGGCCTGCTGGCGGCCACCAGCGAGGTGCCTCTTGCTGCCTACGGGAACGTGGGGCATGCGGAGGACACCAGTGGTTGGAGCGCGACCGACGTGATGTCTGCGGCCGAGTATGCTGGCCTGGCGGAGCGATGGATCGAACTCGGTGCACGGATGATTGGCGGATGTTGCGGAACGCGCCCCGAGCATCTCGAGGCGCTGCGAACACTCGTGGCGAAGACGGACGACGGCGGAGAACGAGCGTGAACGACGCATACGAGATGCTGATTGATGGCGCGTGGCGTGCCGCGGAAGAGTCTTTCGAGGTGCTGGATCCGCAAGACGCGAGCATCGTCGCCACGGCGCCGCTCGGGCGTGGCGCAGACATGCGCGACGCGATCGAGGCCGCTGGCGCTGCTCTGGAAATCGCGTGGCCAACTTACGCGCGCATCGCCGTGCTGGCTGGCGCAGCGGATCGGATCGAGGGCGACGCAGAGAGCTTCGCTCGAACCATCGCCCGCGAGGGCATCAAGACCATCCGGGAGGCGCGCCTCGAGGGGAGTCGCTGCGTGGACACGTTGCGGATTTCGGCCGAGGAGTCGCGCCGGCTGCACGGCGAGACGGTGAACTTCGATCAGCGGCCCGGCGGGGAGTCGCGATTTGGATACTGGGTTCGGGAGCCTGTCGGGGTCATAGGCGCGATCACGCCATTCAACGATCCGTTGAATCTGGTTGCTCACAAGCTGGGGCCCGCGCTCGCAGGCGGCAACTCGGTGATCCTTAAACCTGACTCCAAGACGCCGATCTCCGGGATCCGACTTGTGAAGGCGTTGCACGACGCCGGCGCTCCCCAGGGGAGAGTGCAGGTCGTTCCTGGGCGCGGCCGCCGTGTGGGAAAGACGCTTGTGTCGGACCCGAGGGTTCGGATGATCTCCTTCACCGGAGGTCTCGAGACAGGAGAGGAGGTTGCGCGGCAAGTCGGTCTCAAGCGCGTGAGCATGGAACTTGGCAGCAACTGCCCGGTGATCGTGATGGACGATGCTGAGCTCGACGTGGCTGTGCCGAGTTGCGTCAGCGGCGCGTTCTGGGCTGCGGGCCAGAACTGTTTGCACGTCCAGCGACTGCTCGTTCAGGCCGGCGTATATACGGAGTTCCGCGACGCCTTCGTCAAGGGGACGCAGGCGCTCGAGGTCGGCGACAAGCTGTCCGAGACCACCGACATGGGGCCGCTCGTGAACGAGGATGCCGCCACGCGCGTCGAGGCGGCTGTCAGATCGGCTGTGAGCGCGGGGGCGACTGTCTTGACCGGTGGCACCCGTGACGGCGCCTTTGTCGCTCCCACGGTGCTAGAGGGCGTCCCCGCGATCGCTCCGTTCTCGTGCGAAGAGATCTACGGTCCGGTTACCGCTCTCTACCCATTCGACACTCTCGAGGAGGCGATCCGGCTCGCCAATGGTACCGACTACGGGCTTCAGGCTGCCGTATTCACCCAGTCGCTGGCCACCGCACGGGCGGCTGCCACAGAGCTCGACTTTGGCAGCGTGATGGTGAACGAGAGCACCGACTTCCGCATCGACGCGATGCCGTTTGGCGGACGCAAGCGGAGCGGGCTGGGTCGCGAGGGCGTACGGTTCGCGCTCGAAGAAATGACCGAACCGAAGCTCGTCTGCTTCAGCTAGGCTCGCCGACCTGACGGAGGATCGCCCCGGCGGCGAACCCCGACCCGAAAGCCACGTCGATTTCGTAGTCGCCCGGCCGAGACGGTTCGGCGCGAGCCTCGGGATCGACATAGCCGATCGGAATCGAGGCCGTCGAGGTGTTGCCGAAGCGTTCGATTCCGGTCGTGTAGACGCGATCGAGCGGGATGTCCAACTTCGAGGCGACTTTCTCGATGATCCGGAGGTTTGCCTGGTGAGGGTAGACGAAAGCCACGTCGTCCACACCGATCGGGGTCGGGTTTTCTCGATTGAACATCTCGATCACCTTGCGCGCTTCCTCAACCATCGTTTTCACGGCAACGCCGTAGACGCGGCGCCCATCCATATGCAGGTAGGGCCTCACACCCTCTGTGACGTGGCTGAACGGAGCCGGGCCGCCTGGATCCCACTGCGCTTCGAGCACTGAGTCGGAATACAGCAGGTCACCGTGTTGCCCGTCCGCGCAGGTGCTGATCGACATGATCCCGCCACTGTCGACCTCGCGCATTACGACAGCGCCCGCGCCGTCGCCGAGGAGCACGCAGGTGGACCGATCGCGCCAGTTCGTGATGTGAGAAAGGCCGTCCACGCCCACAACCAGCGCGGTACCGCGGCGTTCGTCCCGGACGCGCTCGACGTAGAGCTTGTTGTACGCCTCTTCGACGGCGTACACGAACCCGGCACATCCGGCAGATACGTCGGCGGCCGAGGCATGCTCGGCACCAATCCGCGCCTGGAGCTGAGTCGCCAGACTCGGAAACCGAGCCCAGGTGTTCACGCCGACGCGGATGTCGGTGATCTCGGATGGATCGACGTTCGCGTCCTCGAGGGCTGCGAGGGCTGCGCCCACGGCCATGTCGAGTATCGATTCGTCTTCGGCGAGGATCCGACGTTCACGGATGCCGGTGCGCCGGACGATCCATTCGTTGTCGGTGTCGACAATCTCGGCGAGATCGTCGTTGGTCAGGACCTTCGCAGGGAGGTACGAGCCCGCCCCCACGTAGCCGATCTTGAGGTCTGGATGCACGAGGGCCACCTGCTGATCCAGCCACGGCATGTGATATGAGGCCGCGGAGCGCTAAATAAGAACGGGACGAAACGAGCGTATGAATACCCGGGAGAGTGAACCGCAGCCGTGCTCAGGTCAACTCAACGCCCGTTTGGCTAGCGAACTCCCGTTTCGAACTCGACCGCCAATTTCACGTTTTCCTCGGAGCCCATGTACAGCGGGATACGCTGGTGCAGTTCGGTGGCCTGGATGTCGAGGATGCGTTCCTTGCCGGTCGACGCCATACCGCCTGCCTGCTCCATGATCATGCCCATCGGATTGGCCTCGTACATCAGCCGCAATTTGCCGCCCGGAGCCTTCTTGGTGGCGGGGTACATGAAGATGCCGCCATACAGCAGGGTTCGGTGCACGTCCGCGACCATCGAGCCGATGTAGCGGGCCGAGTGCGGTCGGCCAGAGTCGGGATCGTTGGTCTGCAGGTGTTCCAGGTATCGGACCGTGGAGTCGAAGAACAGATTCCGGTAGCCCTCGTTGAGGCTGTAGACGGTTCCGGCTTTGGGCATCTGCATGTCAGGGTGCGACAGTAGGAACTCGCCGATGCTCGGGTCGAGCGTGAAGCCGGAGACTCCCTCGCCGGTCGTATACACCAGCATCGTGCTCGAGCCGTACACCACGTATCCGGCGGCGACCTGCTCGGCGCCACATCGCAGCAGGTCCTCGAGGGTGCCCGGGCCGGACTCGGTCTTGCGGCGGTAGATCGACCAGATCGAGCCGACCGACACGTTGACGTCGATGTTGGATGAGCCATCGAGCGGGTCGAACAGCAGCACGTAGTCACCGCACTCGAACTTCGACGGGATCTGGATCGGGTCGTCCACCTCCTCGCTGCCCATGACACACAGCTGGCCACCGTGGTCGAACGTCTTCACGAAGCACTCGTTGGCGAAGTCGTCGAGCTTTTGCACCGTCTCGCCCTGAACGTTCGTGACGCCTGTCTCGCCGAGGATGTCCACGAGGCCTGCTTTGTTGACTTCGCGGGCGATCAGCTTGCCGGTGAGCGCGATGTCGTACAGGAGCTTGGAAAGATCGCCGCGCGCTTCTGGGTGGGCGGCCTGCTGATCGAGGATATGGCGCTCGATCGTAACGATCTCGTTCGGGCGAGTGACGATGGGAGTCTTACTCGCCGTCTTGGAAACGCTGGACATGCTGCCTCCAGGCAGGTGGTCGTTGGAACGCAGGTATTTTCGCCGCCCGAGGCGCGAAAGCAAGCTCCCGGAAACCGGGTGACGACGGCCGTCTGTGTTGTGCAGGACTCATTTTGACGCTCAGGGCTTTCTCATGGCGGCAATCCAAGGGGGACGCGCGTGATGATGGGATTTCGTGGGATGCGGCAGCAACTCGTTCGCCACCGGATCCGCCTGGAGCAAGACGTCGCCTCTGGTGATCTCTCCGCCGGCGCGTTCGACCTCGTGGACGAGTGTTACGCGGACCTCCTCGGGATCCTCGACAGCGTGCGCGTTGAAGTCGAAGCGGCGGGGCCGGCGCTGGAGATGGACTTCGTCCGAGCGCTCCTGGGCGGATGGACGGACGTCGATCGGCGGCTGGTAGTGGCCGCTCAGAGCAAACCCGAGGGGGCCGACTTGCCCAGCGAGACGACCCACGTGCGAGCGCGCGCGCACTTGCTCCGCCGACAGCTCTGGCTGCGTCTCGGTGAGCGTGCGGCCTGAGCCGGTCTAACGGCTCCAGCGCAGATCGGCACCTGGCGGCGCGCTCGACAGGATCCGACTCTGCATCTTGGGCAGAATGCGCTGGTTGTACGTGAGACGCGTGATGCGCACCGACTGATCCTCCGGCTGCCCCGAATAGCAGTGCGGATGGCGATAGCCGTAGTCGAAAGAGCCACCGTAGTAGGGAGTCGTGGTTTCCTCGAGAAAGTCCTCGAGGAGCATTACAGCCTCTTCCAGGTAGAAATTGTCCTCGTCGCCTACTGCCACGTGTAGCTTGCCCTCGAGCTTTGGCCCGAGCGTCTCCCAGTCGCGCCGGATGATGTACGAGAGATCGTAGTTCTCGCGCATATGGTCCCGGACAGCCGGGTTGATCTCGCCTGTCTGCTTGTCCCAGACGTCCATCGGATACCCGTCGTCGCCTACCGGGGCATACACCGCTTGCCAGACGTCGAGCTGCTGGCCCGACCGACCGTTGGTGCCGAGCACAAGTTCCAGCTGGCTCGCCTGTTGAACACTCATCAAGACCTGGCCGTCCGGGTCGTGCATGAACGGCCGAATCGGATCTTTGCGCCACTCGCTGTTCGGGTAGAAGGCGTTGTCGTCCTCGTAGAGGTTCACCAGCTGGTAGTACCGGAAGTCGATCGGGTCCGGGCAATTCACCCAGGCGCCGTTGAACATGTCCGGGTACTTGACCTGCCAGGCCAGGGATTCCCAGCCGCCAGTTGAACCGCCGTACAAGGTGCGCGACCAGCCTTCGCCGATGCCGCCGAACTCTTCCTCGACGAAAGGAACGAGTTCCTGAGTCATCGCGTCGCCGTAGGGCCCGACGTTTTCGGAGTTGACGGCATAGGAGTCGTCGAAGTACGGGTTGGGATGTTGCATCGTGACCACGATGAACTTCGGCAGCTTGCCGTTCGTCCAGTCCTGATACAGCTGATGGCTGTACTGCGCATAGGTGAGGTCGTAGCCCGTCAGATCGTCCGCCGGGGGCTCCTCGCTGAACGTGGCGGGCGTGTAGAAGTAGTCGTGGAAGTGCCCCTGGTAGTAGGCCACGGGGTAGCGCACATCCGAATCCGGATCCCAGCCGGGCGGAACGAGAACGATCGCGCCCAGGTACATGTCCGTGCCCCACCAGTCGCTCAGGATTTCGCTGCGGAACTTCCGGTACTTCACGAACTCCGTGTCTTCCGGAAGTTCAGGCCTGGGCGGCACCTCGTGGGCCAGTTCGATACGCACGCTCTGACTCGAGTCCGTCAGATCAATCCCCTCCATGCGGGCCGAAACATCGCTGTAGAGGTTGCCGGGAGAGATCCGCCAGTTCTGGCCTTCCCAGTTGTCCATCGGCAACTTCACGGTGTGCCCGTCCGCGCGATTGAACGTTGTGTACACGTGTAGCAATGCCTGCACGTGGTAGTCGCCCTGGGGCATGTCCGCGAGGCTGTTCACCGGGAACCCGATAGCGCTGGCATCAAAGGTGACAGCCTCACCGGGCATCCAGTTCTCCACGTCGACGGCAAACATCGGCTGTCCGCCACGCCAACTCGCCACGAGCGAGCGCGGCTCGGTGGCCTGGGTGCCGTCGTACTCCTGCGTCGACAGCATGAGATAGAGGCGGCCGGCGAGGGGCCCGTCATGGAGCGATTCGGGATACACAATCTCGATCGAGGTGCTCCGCGGCGCGCCGTCGGTGGGCATGCATGCTGCGCTCGTCAGTGGGATCAGGGAAGCTATGACGCAGGCGGCTCGGCGCATGGTGACCTCCGAAGGCTCGGATCAGGGAGAGCCGGCGCTAGCCTAGTCGGCGGCAGCGCGACTCGCCAGGTCAGCTTTCGCGCAGACTACTCAGAGGATCGGTGCGGCCGGCTCGTCGAGCCGGCATGTACGTGGCTAGCCCCGTCGTCGCGAGGACCGTCACGGTGATCACCAGCCCGATTGTCCACGTCGAGCCCTCGGGCGCGATCTCCGGAGCGAAGGTGCTCAGCGCGCGAGTTGCAACCTGCGCTACTGCCAGACCCAGGATCGTTCCGAGGCCGCCGAGGAGCATGCCCTGCCGCACCACGAGCGCCTGAATCGAGCCTCGATTCGCTCCGAGCGCGATACGCACCCCAAGCTCATGTGTGCGGCTACTGGTCGCATAGGTCACGACGCCGTAGAGGCCGAAAATGGCCAGGGCCAGGGCGACGGCAGCAAGAATGCCGAGAAATCGCGAAGACGTCCGCCGCGACGCGGTGTCCTCCGCGATGACGGTCTCCATCGTACGTACATCGAAGATCGGAAGCTGAGCGTCGACCTCCAGCAGTGCGCCGCGCAAGAGCGGAACGACTTCCGCGGAGTCCGTGGCTTGCCGGACTACCAGGCTGATCCTCGAGAACGGCGCCTGCGCGAATGGAGCGTAGTACTCGGCCGGAATCTCGGCGCCGAAGAGACTTCGATTCCGGGCGTTGGCGACGACGCCGACTACTGTGCGCGGTTGTTCCTCGTCCGTCCAGATATGAACCTGCTCGCCTACAACGTCGGCGCGTCCGAACGCGCGCCGCGCTAGCGTTTCGTTGATGATCACAACCGGTGCGCCGCTGCTGTTGTCGGTCTCAAGGAAGTCGCGTCCGTGAGCGATCGAGATACCGATGGTGTCGAGATACCCGGGGGTGATGCTCAACCACGTAGCAAAGAAGCCGTCATCGAACCCGGGGTCCGGCGCACCGGCGGGCTTGTAGCCGCGCCATGTCTCGGAGCGCCCCAACGGGATGCGCGTTGTGGCGGCCACCTGGGCCACTCCGGGAAGACGGTCAATCTCCTGCAGAATGACGTCAACTAGCTGTGGCAGAGAGGGCCTTGGGTAGGCCGCGGCCGGCGGCTCGATGCGCATCGTAGTGACCAACGTCGGCTCGAATCCGGGGTCGCGCCCCAGTGCGACGTTGAGCGACTGCAACAAGGTGCCGGCGACCGCTAGCAACAGGACCGCCGCGGTCACTTCCGCCAGTACGAAGGCGCGCCGGGCTCTGGCGCCCCGGTTCCCGGTTGATGCGGAAGTTCCCCCGTCGCGCAGTTCCTTCGCCGCCTTCAGCCCGGTTGCGCGCTAGGCGGGCGCGGTGCCGAACAGCAGTCCGGTCACTGTGGAGGCGACCAGCGCGAAAAGAACGACGTTCGCGTCGATGGTGGCCGTTTGCAGACCTGGGACGTCGCCGGGCAGCGCACTGCGCAGGAGTCCGAGTCCGGAGTAGGCCATCGCCGTGCCGAGGAGGCCTCCCAGACCGGCGAGCGTCAGGCTCTCCGTCAGTAGCTGGCGCAGCAGCCTGCCTCGTGAGGCGCCCAAAGCGCCCCTGACCGCGAGTTCCCGGCGCCGTTCACTCGCTCGGACCAACATGAGACTCGTGACGTTGAGACACGCGATGACCAGTACTGCCGCGACGCCGGCCGTGAATAGCGTCAAGGTCGTCCGCGTGCGTCCCACGAGCGCCGACTGCAAGGGCTCCAGGCGGAAGTTCCAACCATCGTTCGTAGCCGGCAAGGCCAGTGCGAGACTCGCTCCGATCTCCGTAGCTTGGGCGCTCGCCTGGTCGATAGTCGTCCCGGCCAGCAGCCGCGCGTAGGCGGTCAGGAAGTGGTTCGTCCTGGTGGTGACGTAGTCGACGCGCGGCAGCGGTTGATAGATTTCAAAGCGCCCTATCTCGGGTCGATTCTCGACGACTCCGACGATTGCCGTGGGGGTCCCGTTGATCGGGATCGTGCTACCCACGACGGTTTCGCTAGCGCCCAGGCGGCTGCGCCAGTAGCTCTCTGTGACGAGCGCAACGGCCGCACCGCCGACGTCTTCGGTTCGTAGTAGCCGACCTCGGACAGCAGCCATGCTGAGCACGTCGAATAGTTCGGGCGAGGCTAGAGCTCCGCGCACGCGTTCGGGAAACTCTCCGTAGACGAGGTTGCGGTCGACCGGGGTCAGAACGCCAAGTGCTTCGATTGCCGTACTTCGCTCGACGAGATCGCGCACGTTCAAGAACGCGACGTTGCTGCTCTCGCCGGGGCGGTCCTCCTGGATCTCCGACAGGGCAACGAGCCGATGGACCTCCGGAATGTCCAGAGGGCGAATCAGAGTGGCGTTGAGCAGCGCGAACATGGCGGCATTCGAGCCGATGCCCACGGCCGTGATGAGCACCACGGTGGCCGCGAAGCCCGGACGTTGTCGGCAGCTGGCGAGGGCGTAGCGGAGGTCCTGCAGCAAGCGGTCCATGGTGGATCCTTGATCACGGGGAGTTCGTGCGAATTCGTTCCAACGGGCGCCCAGCCCTTGGAGGCCAAGTCCAAGCAGAGCGGTCAGGAGACTCCATCGGGAGTTGACGAGCTCATGCGACAACGAGACCATTTCGGCACCGTAGGTGCGACGCAGGCGTTGTGGCCAGCAGCAGAGAATCAGCCGCGTGCTCAGACGCGCGCGCCTCCCCCTCACAGGGCTTCGCTTCCCGTCGTGTCGGCCGCGCGCACCTCGTCCACGAAACCACCAAGCAGACGCGCTTCGGTCGACAGGGCTTCGCGTCCCGTTGGCGTAATTCGATAGTAGCGACGCCGTTCGTCGCCGTCGTCAACGGTCTCGGCGTGTTCGACCAGCCCCCGGAGTACAAGGCGGTCGAGGACGCGGTAGAGATTGCCGGCCTTGAGCTGAACGCTCCCGTCGGTCCGTGCTTCGATCGCCTTGACGAGTCCGTACCCGTGCTGGTCCTGGCTCTGGAGCACTGTCAGAATCAGAAATTCAACGGGCCGCATCGGGTGAAGGGTGTTCATGTGTCCATTGTGCTCAAAATGAGCACATAAGGCAAATCTACACATCCTCGATCCGTTCGCGGGGTTAGCGCATCGTCGTCGCCGACGCGGCATACTGGGCGCATGAGTATGACCAAGCTAATTCGAACGTCCGCAGCACTGATGGTGATGGTCGGGTGCTCACCGGGCACCGAGACGGCGTCCGACACGCCGAGCCAGCCAGCGTCGACGGCGTCGGCCGGCCAGGAAGTGCTCGAGACCTTCCAGGTGGTTCGCGAACACCCGCACGACGCTTCCGCCTTTACCCAGGGGCTCACGTTCCACAACGGTTTCCTCTATGAGGGAACGGGCCGGCGTGGACAGTCGAGCGTACGCAGGGTCGATATCGAGTCGGGCCGCGTGGAGCAGCGCTCAGACCTGAGTCCGGTGCTGTTTGGTGAGGGCATCGCGCTGCACGACGGGCGGGTCTATCAGCTCACCTGGACGTCGGGCCTCGGGTTCATCTACGACCTCGAGTCATTCGAAGTGGTCGAGCAGTTCAGGCAGTTCACCCAGGGGTGGGGCCTGACGAGCGATGGCGAATCGCTGATCCAGAGCGACGGCACAGCGAACCTGTATTTCATCGATCCGGCGACGATGCAGCCCAGCCGTACGGTCCAGGTGCACGACGCAAACGGGATCATCGATCAGGTAAACGAGCTCGAGTACATCGACGGCGACATCTACGCCAACGTCTGGCACAGCTGGGAGATTCTCCGAATCTCGCCGCGCGATGGCCGCGTGATCGGTCGTGTCGATATGTCGGGCATCTTCGATACGAACTCGTTGCCAGACCCCGAATCCGTTCTCAACGGGATCGCATACGATCCGGACACCGGACGTATCTGGATCACCGGAAAGCTCTGGCCCAAGCTGTTCGAAGTGCGCTTCGTCCGCGAGTAGCCGGCCTACCGTCTACTGGTCGAGTCCGTTGATGGCGTTCTGGCACCAGGTAGCTGCCGGATTGAGTTCCAGGCACTTTTCCCAGGATGCCCGCGCGCGTTCGTTCTCTCCCGCCGCCTCCAGCGTCTGGCCCCAGCTGAAGTAGGTGTTGATCGAAGTCGGGTAGAGCTCGAGATTGCGGTCGATCAACGCCTGGCCGGCTTCTACGTCGCCGGCGCGAGCCAGCCTGCCTGCCGTCCGAATCAACGACCCTTCGCTGAAGTCGTATACCGCTGAGCCGTAGTGCCGCTCGTAGAGCTCCTCGTACAGCTCCATCATGCTGTCCGTCCCTTCGCTCTCGTGGCGTTCGGCGAGGACGTCCTGGAGTCGAACCGGGCGCGTGTTGCCGCGATGACAGGTCTGGCAGGTGACCTCCATCGCCTCCGCGCGGCCGGCTTCCATGAGACCGGGGCGGAGGAGATCGTCGTTGAGGTTGCCCACCATCTGCATCATCACGCGGGCAACTCGCTTGGTCTCCTTTTCGTCGGATGCGAAGTCGACCGTGCTCAGATCACGTGGATTGTCGCCCACGTGGCAATGGGTGCAGCGGGTGCCGAGCGCGCCGGTCATCCCTCGCATCACACCGATCACTGCTCGCGTCGACATGTCGGCCGGGAGGATCTGCAAATTGCGCGGTGTCTGCGGTATTCCGAGCTGGCCCTCCTGTCCGGCGCTAGATCCGGCGCGGCCTACCGTCTGTCCTTCGGCGTTGGAAATCGCGAATGGTCCCGCAAGAACGGCGAGGCCAAAGAGGACTGTTGCGAGGACTGCACCGCGCCCGCGCCACGACTGCGACATTTTCGACACTTGAAGACTCCTTGAGTAGCGGGGCAAACGGCAAGAGACGGCCGAATCATTTCGCATCCGGCATCGGTTCGACAAGAGACGACCCCAGAAACTCGTTTTCGGGCCCACGCTGTCGCCCAAGGCGTACAATCTGTGCGCTCGCTCAACCGGAGGTGCTCGGACGTGATGCCGTGGATGATGGTTGTGCTGGCCGCGAGTGCGGCCGCCGGCGCGACGGCATTGGGGATCCTGCCGCTGCGGAGCGGCCGTCCCGCCTCCCGTTGGATGGCCTGGTCGAGCGCGCTCGCTGGCGGGTTGATGATCGCCGCCTCGTTCGCTCTGGTGGAATCGGTGCCGCGATCGACCACGCTCCAGATGGCGCTGGGTGCCGTGGCCGGGATCGGTGTTCTGCACCTCGCGCGGGTGGCAATCGGTGCACGGGACATACGCCTGCATCAACTGGATGCCGTCACCGATACCTACGGTCGCAACGTGCTGCGCGTTGGCATGATCCACGCGGCAGCAGAAGGCGCGGCAATTGGCGCGGCGATGGCGCAGGACATAGCGTTCGGCGTTTTCGTGGCCGTGGCCCTGGCGCTTCACAACGTGCCGGAGGGTACTCTGTTGGGTGCCGTTCTGCAGGCGCGCGGAGCTTCCCTGCAGCGCGCCGCCGTACTTGGCGTGGCGGCGAACAGCGGTCAGGTGATCCTGGCGCTCGGAACTTACCTGGCCTTGCTCAGATGGCCTGCCGGATTGGCGCTCCTGCTGGGGTTTGCGGCGGGGGCACTGGTTTACCTGGTGTTGGTGGATCTGCTCCCGGACGCCTACGAGGGGGCAGGCGCGAAGAGCATCGCACTCACGGTCGTGCTCGCGCTGTGGACCTTCGGGTTGCTGCACGGGGTGCTGCGCGGATGAGCGCTACATGGACTGTCTTCGTGTACGGCATGGTGACTGCCCTCGCCACTGCGCTCGGCGCCGTACCGTTTGCGTTTGTCCGGACCGTGTCGGCGAGAGTGCTCTCGGCTTCGAACGCCGTCGCGAGCGGTCTCATGCTGGGAGCTTGCTTCGGGCTGGTTGCCGAAGGGACAGCCATCGGCGCCTGGCAGACCGGGCTCGGCGGGCTCGCCGGCGTGGTCTTCATCCTGGCTACGAAGCGCATTCTCGATGGGCACGACCTCGAGTTCGGCGAGGTGCGCGGGGCCGGAGCCCGGCGCATGGTCCTGATTGTTGTCGTGATGACGGTTCATTCGATCGCCGAGGGGGTAGCGATAGGGGCCTCCTTTGCCGGCGGCGCGGTGTTGGCGACGGTAATTACTACCGCCATCGCGGTGCACAACGTGCCCGAGGGGCTGGCGATCTCGGCGGTATTGCGGCCGCAGGGTGCGAGCCTGGGAGCTTGCGCGTGGTGGAGCTTCTTCTCTTCGCTACCGCAGCCGATCGTGGCGGTTCCGGCGTTTCTCTTCGTCGACGCGTTTGCGCCAGCCTTGCCCTACGGCATGGGATTTGCCGCCGTCGCCATGGTTTTCATGGTGCTGGTGGAGCTGCTGCCCGAAGCCTACGAGGAGGGCAATCGCGCCAACGTAGGCGTGCTCGTGAGCCTGTCACTCATCGCCATGGTCGCCTTCCAGCGACTCCTCTGAGCGGCCTCAAGGGGCGCTAGGCGACGCGACGGAGCCCACGACGGCGCGGCCTCCGGATCTGCCGGCCATAGCGGCTGCGCGACTGCGGAAGCGTCGTCGCATGCGAGTCGTGCCGGACCGGGACGCGAAGCTCTTCCCTCAATTCGATCGCGGTTCGCACAACGGCATAACCGGCCCAGAGTGCCATGGCTACGAGTGCTGTCGAGATTGCGGCGCTGATCATTGGCTTCGGTCCATCCAGTAAATGTCAGCCGCGGGTCGCCGAGTTCCCCGTGCTATGCCCCGGCGACCCGCGGTTCGTCGTCTTCAGTTGTTTAGACGTTCGGTCTATCCAGTTGGTTGTGTCTCTCTGTGTATTTAGTTCGCAAAAATCGGTACTTAGGTTTCGTCGAACGGCAGAAATCAGCGATTTGGGAAAGTAGACGAACCGCAAGAACCGGGTCGAAGCGCTGCGGATCGACTCCTAGTCTGGCGTCACTACCTTCGACAGGAGAGGATTCGAGTGAACATCGCGAGGACCGGCATGAACTCATCTCAATACGCGCGCGTCGCACAGGCGATCGACTACCTGCGCGAGCGTTCGACGCAGCAGCCGCATCTCGACGAGGTGGCGGAGCACGTGGGGCTATCGCCGTTCCATTTCCAGCGTCTATTCACGGAGTGGGCGGGAGTTTCGCCGAAACGCTTTCTCCAGTACCTCACGGTTGAACATGCGAAGACGGTCCTGGACGGCGACGCGAGCCTCCTCGAGACCACGTTCGAGACCGGGCTTTCGAGTCCGTCGCGGCTACACGATCTGTTCGTCGCGGCCGACGCTGTGACGCCCGGTGAATACAAGAGCCGAGGCGCTGGGCTCGAGGTTCGTTTTGGCATCGGCGAATCGCCTTTCGGCGTGTGCTTCGTGGGCGCGACAGCACGCGGCATTGTGACGCTGCAGTTCCTGGGCGACGCATCAGCGGCCGAAACGGAGCTCCGCAGCACGTGGAGCGGCGCGACGCTGGTACGAGACGACGCGCACGCAGCCGATGTTCTTGCGGACGTGTTCGAAGACAGGAGGGCCGAGTCGCGCGTGCGATTGTTGCTACGCGGCACCAACTTCCAGTTGCGCGTCTGGCGGGCGCTGCTGGAGATCCCGTTTGGTGAAGTTGCTTCCTACGGCAGCATCGCCAGCGCCGTTCGTGCGCCCGGCGCCGCTCGCGCAGTGGGATCGGCAGTGGGCGCCAATCCCGTCGGCTATCTCATCCCATGCCATCGGGTGATCCGCGCCACCGGGGATCATGGAGGCTATCGATGGGGAGTCACCAGGAAGCAGTCGATGCTGGCGTGGGAACAGGCGCAGCGCGAGATGGAGGCGCCGGCGGCGAGCGTCGGCTGACGGCTAGACGTCGTCTTCCGGGCTCCACAGGTGACGGCGCATATCAACGTGCCCGTTGACGAATGTCACACCCTCGGCTTCGAGGCGCCGGCGCTGACGTCCGATTTCGGCGCCGTCCACGGCATCCGTCGAGCACACGCCCTTCACGTTGACGACTCTGTGCCAGGGCACATCGGAGGGGCACTCCGCCATGGCCCAGCCCACGGCGCGCGCCGACAGCGGCCGCGAGAGCAAACGAGCGACCCCGCCATAGTTCATCACCTTGCCGGCCGGAATCTCGCGGACGACCTCCCAGACCTCGTCCCAGCTTCCGGCCGTCACTAGCTCTCTCCCTTCAGTGCAGGCAGGAGCGGGATTCTGGAGGTCAGCGACACCGCACCAAGGCTGGCCGCCATGCCGACGCCGAGGATGGCCACGACCGACCACAACAACGATGTCCACGGTAGCGCGAGTCCACCGAGCACGACACGGGGAGCGGCTGCGGCCAGTGCGGCGCCCACCCCGATGAGGATTCCAGCTATGAGCATCACGACGTTCTCGGCGAGCACCATCCGCGCGAGCGCGCCGCGTGGGAAGCCCACGGCGCGGAGGGTCGCGAGTTCGCCACGGCGTTCGATGACGTTGCGCAGGAGCACCACGCCAAGGCCGAACGTGCCGAGCAGCAGCCCGAGGCCACCGAGAGCCTGGAACGTGGAGAGATAGGTGTTCTGCACGATCAGGAAATCCGCGATCCGCTGCGCAGACGAAATGGCGTCGAAGCCGAATCGTTCGAGCGAGGATTCGAGCAGCGTCGCCAGTTCCTCTTCGCTGCCGGCTGGGGCGTCCACGAGGAAGAACGAGAAGCCACTGCGGCTCGGGAAGTGTCGGAGCAGGTGTGCCTCCGACATCAACAGTTCGCTCTGGAAGATGCTCTCGCTCACCGTACCCACCAGACGTATCCGGAGCGGCCGCCCGCGCTCGTCCGTGATCACGAGTTCGTTTCCAAGCGTCAGCTTCAGGATCCACTGCATCGAGTTGGCATCCCCGATCACGGGCACGACGTCCGGGCCCAGGTCCTGAGCCAGGAGCTCCCATGGCGATTCGGCGCCATAGTCGGCGGCAAGCGACGAGGCGAAGTGGAAGCCGCCCTCATCGAGCATCGCTTGAGGGGCACCGAGCAGCCGCGGCCGTTGCGGCTGGTAGAGGTTGAGGCAACTCGTGTCGTCGCCGGGTACGGTGCGGAATTGGTGTATCCGCACTCCCTCCAGGGCATCGCTCGCATCGTCACTGAAGCCGAGGTCGAAGCGGCCCTCGGCGGTGTTCAGATTGTGATGCAGTGGCACATCCGTGTACGCGAGTAGCCGGTAGCCGCCGGCGCCTTCCTCGACGACACCGTCCTCATTGCGTGGATCGCGAGTGTTGCTGGCGACGGTGGTGATCACGAAACAGGCCGATGCAACGAGCGCAACGCTGATCAGGCTGCGCCCGGGGTTCCATCCCGCGCTACGTAGTGCCATGCGCCAGGTAGCGCCCCGTGCGACCTCGACTCGGGCGCGCGGTCGGTTGTTCCAGTAGGCAAACGCGGCGAGGCCTCCGACCAGCAGCGCGGCGCCAGCTCCGAAGGCGAGACCAGGATTCGCAGCGTTACCCGTTGCCACCGCCGCACCAACAGTGCCGATTCCAATGGCGAAGCCGGCCGGGGCCAGCCAGCGTGAACGGCCGGGGCCGTGCCGCACGGTTTGTTGAGGCCGCGTGTCCCCGACAAGCAAGCGCGTTGGAGGGAGCGCGCGCAGGCGGCGGAGTGCGATGAAGATCGTGCCGAGAGCGATCACGACCGTCAGGAGGAAGCCGATCGCTAGCGTGCCCGGCTGGACATGCAGGAACAGCAGCGGAGAGCCCACCGCCGGGAGCCACCAGGTCGTGAGCGCCCACAACATGGCACGAGCGTAGGTAATGCCCGCCACGGCTCCCAGAGCTGCGCCGCATGCCGCGACCACGGCTGACTCGGCCAGCAATCGATTGCGCACGACGCGTGCGGGAAAGCCAAGAGCCAGTAGCGTGCCCACCTCGCGTGCCCGCGCGTCGACGCCGAGGTTGAACAGCATGGCCACGATCAGCAGGGCCGCAAAGATGATGAAGAAGGAGAACGCGATGAAGAGGCCAGCGAAGTCCGTGGCGCCGGTTGCCCCCTCCAATCCACGCGCCTTGGCGTCGAGGAATCGATATCCGAGTTGGGCTGGGGAAATCGCGGCCTCGATCTCCGAGCCGAGCTGCGTGGCGAACGCGGCAGCCTCAATGCCCTCCGGCACGGCAACGCGTATCGCCGTGGTGGCGCCATAGCGGGTCGCCCACAGCCGCGCGCCGGTGGCCGAGGAGACCACCGCCTTTGGAGCTCCGCGATAGTCGTCCCAGTGGACTTCGTCCACGTCACGTACTGCGCTGAGATCGACCGGGAAGGGCGGGTCCCAGTCGGCGATATTGTCCACGCCTTCGATGCCGGGATACTCCGGCGTCGCCTGCGGATCAGCAGCGAGTCCATCCATGGCCAGTACGCCGGCGATCCTGAACGACGACGTCTCGTTGCGGAGCCGTTCATCGATCCCCACGACGAAGTAGTCCATCTCGAGCTGGTCGCCAGCAGCCGCGCCGAGTTGCTCGGCCGTCCACGCGTTGATCAGGATCTCGTCGTCGGCGAGCGTTCCGGCCGGCTCGCCGTCCACGTCGACGAGACGCCCGAGCGTCGGAGTCGTCGGCGCATCGGACGCCAGCACCATCGAGTACGGAACCACCTCTGCCCCGCGTCGCATCGCGTTGGCGAGGTAAGCCTGCAGCGGTAGCGTCGGTACGCCCAGGTTGCCGGCAGCGCGCTCAGTCGCCTCAACGAGCGCGCTACGCAGAACGAATTCGTCGCTACTCACTTCCACGAATCCGGCGGGATCGGGCCGAAGCCGCAGTCCGACGTCCTCGAGGGTCAGCGCATTGGCGAGGTCTTCCCATGCTGCGTCGGAGACTTCGAGCGCCCCTGATAGAAAGACAGCGTTGATCCGGCCGGCTTGGTCTAGGCCTGCCTGGAGTCGCTCCATGTCGAGGTATGCGTTGAGCGGGAACGCCTGATGTGGCGACAGGTCGAACCGCCCGACGCCGCGGTTCGGGATGATCGACTCGACGACGCCTCGCACGGTGCCGACGACCTCGTCGGTTTCCCGCTCGCCAAGAAGCGTGTCGCGCGGCACCTCGGCGCCGATCTGGAACCGCAACAGGACCTGATCGCCGAGTGTGGCGCCCAATGTGTCCGCGAGGGCCGCATTCAGGGTGATGGGCGGGAACGGACTGTTCAGATCCTTCTGCACGCTCGCCGGCGCGGTCTCGGCCTCACGGCGGAAGACATCCGATGCTTCCGTATCCGCGAGCATGCTGCGCGAGTCGTCGTCCAGCCCGATGACGTTGATTTGCGACGCCCGCGCTCGTGTGGACCCGTGAACCGCGTTGCCCCGGAGAAGGATCGCACCTGCGGCGGAATCGAACGCAGCGCCCATGTCGGGCTGCTCGAGTAGTTCCGTGGGTAGGTCGCGACGGAAGAAGCGCTCGCCGACAACGGCTACGTCGAGAGCTCCTAGTCGATCAAGAGTCAGATCGCGCAGGCTACCCCGTACGGAGTCGCCGACCAGCAGAGCCCCGGTGAGTACCGCGCCGCAAACAGCGACTGCCAGACCAACTGCGACGTTGGTGCGCCAGTAGTGCGCTAGCGCTCGACGCATTTGCCGTCCTGCAGGTCCACGTGACGGGCAAAGCGCGCGGCCAGGTGTTCGCTGTGCGTGACGACCAGAAGCACGCTGTCGGCCTCGGCGTGGAGTTCGAGCAGTAGATCCGCCACGGAGTCGGCGGTCGGGCCGTCGAGATTGCCCGTGGGCTCATCGCAGAGCAGTAGGCCCGGCTGATTGATGAGAGCCCGTGCGATCGCTACCCGTTGGCGCTCGCCACCCGAGAGCTCGCCTGGCCTGTGGTCCAGTCGGTGTGCCAGACCGACACGGTCGAGCAGGCTACGGGCGCGATCCTGGCTGTCGTTGGCGCTCCGGAAGGCGACTGTCGGGAGTAGCGCGTTCTCGAGGACGCTGTACTGCGGGAGCAGATGGTGATCCTGGAACACGAAACCGACCGTGGAGTTGCGGAAGCGAGCGATCTCGGGCTCTGACAGCGCGAATGGATCGGCGCCGTCGATCATGACCGTGCCTGTGGTGGGTGGTTCCAGTGTGCCGACGCAGTGCAGCAGCGTGCTCTTGCCCGACCCCGACGGCCCCATGATGGCCACCGAGTCACCCACCGATGCAGTCAGCGCGGCGCCGCGTAGCACGCTGACCTCACGCTCACCTTCCGCGAAGGTCTTGGTCAGGGATTCAACAACCAAGCGTGGCGCGTCGTTCACGCTTCCTCCGCGCTGGGGGCTTCTTCAATCTGGTCCGCGAGGAAGGCCGGAATCGGCATTGAGCGCGGGCCCTTGCCGGTCATCTCGCAGCACACCGAGGTCATTTCTCCGGTGCCCACCAGGCGTGCGCCAACCCGGATCTCGAATCCGTAGGTCATCGAGCGGGTGCCCTTCTTCAACACGCGCACGGTGATCTCAACGTGCTCGTTGAAACGCGCCGGAGCCTTGAACTGTGCCTCCACCGCCACCCGCGGCCAGCCGATGTGCTTGCCGTCGTGCTCCATGGACACGCTGGCTCCCAGCGCCTCGAAGAAAGCGTGCTCGGCGTTCTCCATGAACACGATGAGGCGCGAGAAGTGCACGATCCCGGCCATGTCGGTGTCGGAGAACTCAACTTTGCGTCGGACCGTCAGTTCGTGCATCGCAACCGCTCGTATTCATGCAGCGTGGCGTCAGCCATCGCGTCGTCGGAGAACTTCGTGTGAACAGCTTGTCTCGCGGCGTCGCCAAGCCTCGACCGTTGAGTCGGATCAGCCGCCATCTCCATGATGCCAGCGGCCAGAGCGTTTGGGGAGTTGGGCTCCACGAGAGCGCCGCCGCCGGTCCACTCGATGATCTCGGGAAAGGCGCCATGGTTGGGCACGACAATCGGCACTCCGCTGGCCATCGCCTCGAGCACGGGAAGTCCCTTCGACTCGTGGTACACGGTGGGCATGCAGAAGACGTCGAGCGAGTGCAGCAGCTCGAGTTTGCCCTGCCGGTCGACTTCACCTAGCCAATCCACCCGATCGGACAACCCGGCGGCTTCGATCTTCTGCACCTGCTCGTTGCGGTACTCATCATCGCGGGCGGCCTGATACCCAGCGATGCGCAGCCGTGCCTGCGGACTTTCCGGCGCCAGCTGGATGAACGCGTCGATCAGATGATGCAGCCCTTTCTCCGGGCACACGCGAGCCAGGTAGCCGATTGTGAAGGCGTCGGAGTGGGGTTCCGGTTCCGCATGCCCGTCGAGCTTGATGCCGAGCGGGACAACGCGCATGACGTCGGGGTTCACCCCCAGGTAGCTGGCCATGTGCGTGGCGTAGTACCGGCTCGGCGCGATGATGCAGTCGACGTCGCCGGCGTGCGCGCGCATTTCCTCGCGGACCCTCGTGCGCCAGGGCTCGACCATGTCGTCGAGGAAGATGTCCTCGCCTTGCACGCTGCAGACCACCGGGACATTGAGCGTTCGCTTCAGCGAGCCCGCCATGCCGATCAACATCGAGTTGGTGATGTGGATGATCTCCGGGCGGTACTCGTCGCGCATCCATTCCACGAGACGTAGGAGTTCCGAAGCCTGGTTGCCCTCCTCGCCCTGAAGCATGGAAAGGGTGAGTTCGCCGAGTTCCTCGCCCTGCGTCGCGCGTGTTCCCGCCATGCGCGAGACCCAGTTCAGCACGGGTTTGCGATCCAGTAGCCAGTGAACGAACCCTGGGCTGTTCCGGAAGAAGCTCGACTTCTGCTCGAGGTAGACGTTCAGCGCCCCGTAGAACACGCGGTCGATACTGACGTCTTCCTCGTCCGTGCGCACCGGCGTATAGGTCGGCACGAGGGCCACGTCGTGACCCTTGCGCTGCATCGCCGCCGACAGGGTGTTGTCGTGCAAGCACGAGCCGCAGTACATGCCTGCGGCGCCGGCGGTGATGTAACCAATGCGCATTTGGCGCTAGCTCGAGGCGATGAACCGGTCGATGCGTTCTTTCTCGGGAGGCGAACTCAGCAACGAGCCGACGATCATCGCGACGGTTGATCCGGCGAGAATCACCGCGACCGCCATGATGTCCGTGTCGGCTACCTGCACGCTCCCGGCGCTCCACCCTTCCGTGAAGAAGTAGAGCCACAGAACGACGACCGTGCTCACGCAGGCAATGGCGCCAACCTTCGTGCTGCGCCGCCAGAATAAGGCGCCCACGACGATTGGGAACAGTGAGGCGAATCCGGTGAACGACCAGGTGGCCAGGTCGAAGATGCTGCGCTGAGAGAACAGCGACATGAGGTAGACCATGACCAGAATGCCGGCGACAAAGATGCGGCCGGTGGCCACCCGCTGCTTGTCGTTCATTCCGTCGCCGTAGCCGTAGTGGTCGACGATGTCTTCGGTGAACATCGTGCCGAGCGACAGCACCTGCGAGTCCAGGGAGGACATGACCGCCGCGAAGACACCTGCGCCGAGCAATCCTGCGAGGACTCCTGGGGCGTGGAGGCCGATCATCTGCACGAGGATCGAGTTCGACTGCCCGCCCACGAGGCCCGGGAAGTCGAGATTTCCGGCGACGCCGAGAAGAACCGGAGGCAGCCACACGAGGGCGATGCACAGCGGGTACAGGCGGACGGTGAGCTTGAAGTTGTCAGCTCGCTTGGCGCTCAGCCAGTGCATGAACATGTGGGGGAACATGCCGGCTGAGAGCGGTATCAACGTGTAGGAGAGCCAATGGACGCGACTGAAATTCCCCTCGCGCACCAGCAGGTTCGGCGCCTCTTCCGCGATTCTCGCCATCACGGCGCCAACGCCGCCCATCCGGCTGAACACCACACCCACGGTGACGGCGCCCAGGATCATGAACACCACGGTCTGGAATGTGTTCACCCACGCCGTGCCGCGCAGACCACCGAAGGTCACGTAGCACATCACCACGAGGCAGATCACGAGCCCGCCGATCCACTCCGGAACCGCTCCGAAGGTGACCTGGTTGAGTGTGATCCCGCCGGCCATCACGCCGATGAGCAGGTAGGGAATGACGAGCGAAACGAGCACGACGAAGAGGAGAAGTCCGAGCGCGTCGGAGCCCCAGCGGTCCCGGAAGAACTGAACCTGCGTCGTGTAGCCGTGCCGTTTGCCGATCGCCCAGGCCCTGGGGGCCAGAATGAAGAACACGGTCGGGATCACCAGGCCGGAGATCGCCGGCATGAGGCCGAAGACGCCGACGCCGGCGTGGTACGCCTCACCGGATGACCCGAGCAGTGCGAACGCGGTCATGTTCGTTCCGAACAACGACATCAGCAGCACGACCGGGCCGATGGAGCGCGCGGCGAGGAAGTAGTCGTCGCCGGCGCCACTCAGGAGCCGGTTGCTCACCACGCCGATCCCGATGACCAGCGCCATGTAGACAACGATGATGCCAAGTGTCATTGGTCATCTCCGGAGTCGAGGTCCGAGGGCCAGGCGAGCTTGACGACAGCGGTCAGAACCACCGCACTCACCATCATGTAGCCGACGTGATAGGCGAGCCCAACGGGCACTCCTGCGACCAGACTGCTGTCATTCCACAGCCACCAGTCGTTGTGCAGCAGGTACATCGCAGCTATCAGGCCGAGGGCCAGCCAGTGCTTGCTCGACATTGGTCTCCTCGGTGAGGCCACGATTCGCCCGACGCGGCCGAAAGCCCAGGCTAGTTTGCGGCCGCTTCCTCGATTCGGAAGGGCTCATATCCGGGCAATTCGCAAAACTGTTCCATGGACTCTAGCAGTCTGGTAACGCTTTTTCTGTAGACGTTGCCGATCAGCAGATTGACCAGCTCGTCCTTCACGTCCGGATACTGTTCCAGGAACTTGGCGAAGTTGAATTCCGGCGCGTAGTAGGCGTACACGAGCTTGCGCATCGCCTCGACGCCTTCGGCGTATTCCTCGGCATGAGCGCCAAGTCGGACGCCGGAAACGTCGTCGGAATCGAGCGCCGCGAGGATCGAGTCCGCCGCGAATTCGCCGCCCTTCATCGCCAGGAACACACCCGATGAGTAGATCGGGTCAATGAATCCGAACGCGTCACCGACCAGTATCCAGCCATCTCCCGCCATCTGTCGGCAGGAATACGTGAAGTCTTTGAGGGCGCGCACGGGGTGAAGCTGCTCCGCGCCTTCAATACGTTCGAGAATCGCCGGGCAGCTGGCCGCCTCGCTATCAAACACTGCCTGAGGATCACGACGGCCTTCCGTCAGTCGCTCGATCGGACCTACAACGCCCACGCTGACATCGCCCTCGGGTAGCGGGATGTACCAGAACCAGGTCCGAGGTTCGCCTGTGTAGAGAATCAGCGTCGCTCCTTCGTCCCGTCCCTCGCCACGCCAGGCGTTCTTGTAGCGCGTGTAGTACGAGCAATTGCGCAGGTTCTCGTCGCCCTGGCGCAGCCGAAGCTTGTGGCCCAGCATTGCGGCCTGGCCGCTCGCGTCGACCACCACGGTTGCCGCAATCTCGCGGATCTCGCCGTCTGGAAACCGTGCGGCGACGCCAACGGCGCGATCGCCGTCAAAGAGAACCTCCGTGACGCGGGTCTCCTCGAACACCTCAACGCCTTTCTCGCGTGCATTGTTCAGCAGCATGAGGTCGAACTCACCGCGATCGACCTGCCAGGTTTGCGCGCTGGGCCCCGGCTCTGTTTCGGAAAAGTAGAACGGCACCGAGCCGCGGCCGCTCTTGGAGAAGAACTGCACCGAGTGCTTCTGCGGAAACTGACTGCAGTTCATCTTGTCGAGCACGCCCATCCGATCAAGCGTCCAGTACGTCGCTGGCATCAATGACTCGCCAATCCGGAACCGAGGAAATTTCTCCAGTTCGAGCAGGAGCACACTGTGGCCGCCCTGGGCCACCATGGTCGCGGTGGAGGAGCCTGCCGGCCCACCACCAATCACGATCACGTCGTACTCATCGGATCGGGTCATCGCTACCTCTCAAAGGGTGATGCTCCGGGATTCGTTGCTGCTGCGATTTCGGATGCGCTAGAACCCGACGCCAAGTCGCACCCAGGCGGCGGCCTGGCCGGCCGGGATCACCGACTGGGAGCCGAAGCCGCGGGTGAAGTAGTCGGTGCCGGTGAGGTTCTGTGCGTTCAGGCTCAGCGTGTAGTTGGACCACGAGTAGCTGGCGGCCGCCTGGAGTCGGAACGCCCCGTTGATGGCGAAAGCGTTGTCCTCGGCGATGAATTGCTCGCTGGCGTACTGCCCGCCCAGCGAGATGCCGAGCCCGCTCCGGAACGTCTTGGTTCCCCACACACTGAAGAGATGCTCCGGCGCGAATGCGGGACGGTTGCCCGAGCGATCAATCACCACAGGTACGAATCCGAACGGAGTGGGAATGAGGACAGACTCCGCGAACTGCGTCAGTTCGGAGTCGTTGTACGCATAAGATCCAACGGCCCTGAATCCGGAGCCGGGCTCGAAGGCCATCTCGAGCTCGAAGCCGCGCGATCGCTGGTTGCCGATCTGCTGGGTGAAGCCGTTGTCGTCCGGAATCGCGATGTTCTCGCGTTCGAGTTCGTACACAGCGGCCGTTGCCTGGGCGCGGCCGTCCAGCCAGCGCGCCTTCACGCCGAATTCAACCTGACGGCTCTTTTCCGGCTCGAGGTCACCGAAAGCGCGAGGCGAGGGCGGCGCAAACGAACGCGAGTAGTTGCCGTAAACGGAAACGTCGTTGGTCGGCAGCCACACCGCGCCGAACATCGGTGAAACCTCGCTGTCGCTGCGCTCGCGGTTCGTCAGGTCGTCTTTGAAGTCGATGGAGTCGAATCGCGCGCCTGCCAGCACCTGGAAGCGATCGGAGAAGCTGATCTGGTCGATCACGTATGGGGCGAACACGATGCTGCGCGCATCACCTGCGCTCGATTGCCCGGGGATCGGCTGCGGGTCGATGGGTGGGTTCACCGGGTTGAACAGGCTGATTGGTGCCAGGAACGCCACGTCCAACGTGAAGTTGTCGGCATACCGCCCGAACTCCACACCGGTCAGCAAGTTGTGGCTTACCGAGCCTGTGTCGAATGTGAAGATGGCCTCGGCCTGGTTGCCGAGGAAGTCTTGCTTATCGTCCAGGGCGATGAACGTCCGGAAGACGGTGTAGTCCTGGATGCCGGCGGGACCGAACTCGGGCTGGGCACCGTTGATGAGCGTGCCATCCGAGAGCCAGTCGAGGCTGCGGTAGTAGAACTTGTTGCGTACCGTGACGCGGTCGCTCAACGCGCCCTCGTAGTCCACCTGGAACCGGTAGATGCTCTGGTCGGACTTGTCGAACTGCGAGTTGTAGTCGTTCTTCGGATCGACGGGCGAGACGGCGTAGATCGGAGAGCGATTCGCGTCGACTCCCGTGAACAAGAGCGGTATCCCGGCATCCGGCGAATATTCTGCGGAGACGTACTCGAAGCTCGCGTTGATACGGTGATCGTCTTCGACCTGCCAGCTCATTGACGGGTTGAAGGCGGCCACCTTGCTGTCTTTGTTGTCGCGGTAGCCGTCGGAGGTGCGGTAGAGCCCGTTGAATCGGTAGGCGACGTCTGAGTCGGGGCGCCCGAAGTTGTAGTCGAGGACCCCTTCGAAGTCGCTGTAGCTCCCAAATGCCGCTCCGCCCGCGATGCGCTGAGCTGCGAAGGGCTGCTTGCGCACCAGGTTGACGGTGCCGGCGAGGGGGTTGCTGCCGTAGAGGAATCCGCCCGGACCCTTCAGTACCTCGACAAGCTCAACGTTGTAGAGCTGCCAGAAGGTTGCTTCCGGCTCTGGCGCGCCGTCCGTCAGAACGAGACCGCTAGAGAGCGAATCAAAGCCACGCACCACGAAGTAGTCGGTCACACCGAACCCGGGCTGGACGTTGATTCCACTGACGTTGCCGAGAGCGTCACTCATCACACGAGCGTTCTGCTCTCGCATCAACTCGGAGGTCACCATGCCGATGTTGTTTGGCGTCAGGAACAACGAGAGCGGCAGTTTCGACGCGATGCTGTTCGTGCTCGGCACCAGCGGCATGCTGCCCTCGACGAAGATGTATTCAGTGGCTTCGCCCTGCAGCACCTGCTCCTCCTGAGGGTCCGACTCCGGATCCTGGGCGAGAAGCGAGCCAGCTGGTACCGCGGCGGCGAGAGCGAGGTAGAGAGCGGAACGCAGGAAGGTCTTCGTCATGGGCTTGCCGGGGATTTGGCGACGTCGTCGATTTTCGGCGTGCGCGGCTCAGTCGGAGGAGCTCAACTCCAGTGCGACGAGCTCATGTTCATCACGAACGTACAGAGTATGTCGGGACAGACTCGGCGGTGTCCATGTTTTGCTGTCGAACACTGCCTGGCGGGCGATTTCCTGATACCCGCCAGGTGTCGCGCGAACGAGGGCGAGAGTGCCGCGTTCGCCGAGAACGACCAGGTGGCCGTCGGCGAAGATGAGCGACCCGACCTGGAATCCACGCTGTCGCCACATACGCTCGCCGGTCGCCAGTTCATGACTAACCAGCGTGCCGTTGTCGAACCCGTAGATATAGCCGTCGACGACGACCGAGCTGCTGTAGACGTTCTTCAGTCCGTCGGAGTGCCACACGCGCTCGACCTGCTCGTCGCTGCCCGTTGCTGGAATGCGGAGCAGACTGCCGCCCACGTCGTAGCCCGAGGCAATCAGTACCTGGTCGGGCGCTATGAAGATCGGCGAAGCGGCGTTGACGTCATACGACGTGCGCCACGGGTAGGACCAGAGCTCGGTGCCGTCCTCGGGTGCTAGCGCAACGGCTCGATGCGCCGTGAAGAAGATCACTTGCCGCTGGCCGTGGACTTCAGCCTCGATCGGGGTGGAGTAGCCGGGCGGATCGCCCAGGGCGCGCCACAGTTCAGTTCCATTCTCCGGATCGAGTGCGACGACGCCGGCCGAGCGTCCCCCCGCCTCGATCAATAGCTGGCCGTCCACCATCACGGGAGATACGGCGAACCCCCATGTGGGCTGACGCGCACCGTAGGTATCCACCAGATCGACCTGCCAGAGCGGCCTGCCTGTTTCGAGATCCGCCGCTACGAGTCTTCCTGCGGTGCTCAGTGCGTAGACGCGGCCGGTCTCGATCAACGGTGTGGACCGCGGCCCGTCGCCCATGCCATCGCGGAACAGGTCTCCGAGTCGCAGCTGCCAGAGGCGGGCTCCATCCGAGGTGTCGAATGCTCCCAGGTACTCGCCGCCATCCGTGCCGAACAGCGTCACGGCGTGGCCGTCGACGATCGAGATGCCGGAGTATCCCGGTCCCAAAGGAACGCGCCACCGCTCCTGCAGCGGCGTGCCCGCATCCCAGTTCTCGAATAGGCCGATCTCGGACGAGCGTCCGGTGCGCTCGGGGCCCCGGAACTGCGGCCAGTCCTCGCCAGTCAGCTGCGGCGGAGGCGCCAGCGCGGGCAGCGCCAGGAGCGCGACGATTGCGACGCCGGTGCGGCGGAGCACAGCAGCGCCTAGGTGTACCGCGCGTTGCGGTGACGTTCGTCGTAGAAGCCCGGAAGGAGGCTGTCCACCTGCAGCAGACCCTGCATCGTCAGGTCGAAGCCATCTCCTCGCAGCGTGGCCATGCCTGCCGACTCCAGTGCCTTGAGTGGCGCTGCGAAGCGTTCCATCACGTTCGTGTCGAATTTCTTGTCGAAGTAGGCCGCCTGAATCTTGCCGGTCTTCATCTGCAGGATGAACTCGCGGATCAGGCGGTCGGTCTCTGTGGTCTGGAGCGCTCGCTGAACGGGGAGGCGGCCTTCGCCGACCGCCCCGAGATACTCGACCCAGTTGGCGGTGTTCTGAACGTGCACGCCACCGACGTGACCGAAGGACGAGACGCCAGTGCCGAGCATGTCGGCCCCGTGCCACAGCGAGTCCCGGTACCGGAAGGAGCCTTCGCCCTTCACCATCGTGTAGGCGCTCGACACGTGGTAGCCGGCTTCCTCCAAGCGCTCGATCGCGAAGAGCTGCCACTCGCGCTTCTGTTGCCAGTCGGCGAGCGGCACGTCGAGCGTGCCTTCCATGAACTCTTTCGAAATGCCCGTGTTGTAGGGCAGTTCCAACTGGTAGATCGTCACGGAGTCCGGGTCGGTGTCGATCGTCTTTTCGACCGTATCCCTCCACGTCTCCCATGTTTCGCCGATCATTCCGGATATCAGATCCAGGTTGAACTGGGCGAAATCGATCTCCTGCACCCAGGGGATCACACGGTCGATCTCGGTGCTGATGTGGGCCCGGCCGTTGAGCTGCAGGATGTGATCGTTGAAGTGCTCGACGCCCAGCGACAGACGCGTGATGCCGAGCTCCCGGATGTTCTCCAGCTTCGGCCGCGTCAGGGTGCCGGGCTCGCACTCGAAGGTGACTTCCTCCACGTCCGTCCACGGGAACGCGTCTCGGATTCGGTGCACCAACTCGGCAAGGTGCTTCGCTGCGATGTAGGAAGGTGTGCCGCCGCCGAAGTAGATGAAGCGGAGCGGTCGTCCTTGCGTGAACGGCAGTTGCGCGTAGGCTTCGACTTCACGTGCCAGGGCGTCACAGTACGTCTGTACTTCGTCGGCGTTCTTGTCGGTGTAGACCCGGAAGTAGCAGAACCGGCAGCGCTTCCGACAGAACGGAATGTGCAGGTACATCCCCAAGGGCGGCGCGTCAGCCGCGGGAGTCGCCTGCAGAGCAGCATCGAAACGTTCGAGATCCGCCTCCGACCACTGCGAGTATGGCGGGTAGTTCGAAACGAACACACTGCCGACCTCGGTCGCCGCCATTTCGAGCTGGCTGGTAGCCGGTTCCGGCTGCGGGGCACCCTCGGTGGGCGGCGTTTCCTGTTCCATCAGTTGTGTCCGAAGGCGTAGAGAGCGCCATCCTCGGTGCCGACGACGACGTGGCCCGAGGCGATGGCAGGAGTGGCGATGATCGACGAACCGGTCTCGAATTGCCACAGGACGTCGCCTGTACCCATGTCCAGAATCACGATATCTCCGGAACTGCCGCCGATGATCAGGCGGTCGCCCAGCACAACCGGCGATGAGTCGACCCGGGCGCGGCTTGTGTGCGTCCACCGCGCTTCGCCGGTCGCACGGTCGATCGCATGCACCATCTTGTCGCGACCACCAAGAACCACGGTGTCCTCTGTCACAGAGGCCGAGGAGTAGTACGGAAACTTGCGCTTCGGGTGCTCGTAGACCCACGGACTCTCGCCCGTCGCTAGATCTACGGCCAGTACCTGGTTCTCGTAGGTGCCGAAGTAGGCGACGCCATCGCGGATTGCGGGGCTCGCGGCGACGTAGGCGCCGATCTCTACCTCACGGGTGACCTCGCCGGAGAGCAGGTCAACAACCCGAAGGACGCCGTCGCAGCCGACAGAGACCACCTGGCCGTCCACGATCGCGGGGGTTCCGTTGACATAGCCGTTGGTCTCGATCTGCCAACGAACCGAGCCATCCGTGACGTTCACCGCGTAGAGGCTGTTGTCGTACGACCCGAACACCACCACGCCGTCGCTGTGATTGGCGGCCGAGACGATGCCCCCTCCAGTGGTCACGCGCCAACGCTCCTCGCCGCTTGCCGCGTCGAGCGCGTAGAAGATGCCGCTCTCATCGCCAAAGTAGACCGTGTCGTTGAAGACGGTCGGCGACGACTTCACTTCCATGACTGCCTCGAACCGCCAGAGTTCTTCGCCCGTCGCAAGATCTAGCGTGTAGAGCCTGCCGTCCAATGAGCCGACGTACACCCGACCGTCGACCACCGCCGCGCTGGATTCGATGCTGTCGTCCGCCTGGAACACCCAACGCGCTTCGAGTGTGTCTGGCAGTTCGCCGGCCACGATCCCGGTCAGTGCCGGGTTGCCTCGGAACATCCGCCAGCCGGTCTCGTCGTTGGCGTGCGAGGGCGCCGCCATGAGGAGCGCAGCCGCGACGATCGCGCTAGTAAGCAGCTTCGTAGATCGCATGAAGATCAGCCTCCTGAGCCGGCCCCGGGTTGAACTGGGCGGTCCATTGCGTGGCGGCCTCGGCCGCAAGCGTGGGGAGCTCGGAATGTTCGATGCCATGTTCGCGGAGAGTCATCGGCATGCCGCCGGCCGCGAGGAGTTCGTTGAGCTGTTGCGGCAGGTCGGCGCCCGCTAGCTCTTGATAGGCGTCGCCCGCTGCCGGCCAATTGTGACGAACGACGTGAGGTAGCAAGAGGCCTACCGCCAATCCGTGGACGGTGCCGTAGCGCGCCGTGAGCGGATTCGCACAGGCATGTGCCGCGCCCAGCATCGATGCTTCGATCGCCGCACCGGCGAGATGGGCGCCGAGAAGCATGTCTCCGCGGACGGCGAGCTCGGCATCCGCGTCGAGCGACGATGCAAAGCTGCGACTGAGTCGCTTCCAGGCCTGCCCGCTGAACAGACGCGACACCGGGTTGGCTCGCTGGCAAACATGGCTCTCCACCGCATGTGCGATGGCGTCGATCCCCGTTACAAACCGCACTGCGCGAGGCGTGGTTGATAGAAGTTCTGGGTCCAGCACCGCGACTCGAAAGCGCGCTCCCGGATCGCCGCACGCCATCTTGCGGTGATCGTCGTCACGCGAGATGAGAGCGTAGGACTGCCCTTCGCTGCCGGTCCCCGCCGTGGTCGGCACGCCGAACGAAGGCAGTAGCGGTTGCCGGGCCTTGCCCGTGCCCTCGTAATCCTCCATCGCGCCACCGTTGGTGAGCACGAAATTGACGCCCTTGGCAGCGTCCATCGCGCTACCGCCGCCGAAACCCACGATCAGATCCGGCGTGAAATCCCGCGCGAAGTCCACGCCACGCGCAACGGTTGCCGTGGTCGGGTTCTGAATCACATCGTCGAAGATCGAAATCTCCGTTCCGGCACCGCGCATGGCGTTGCCGACTTCATCCATGTAGCCAGTTCCGCGAACGCCGGGATCGGTGACAACGAGTGCGCGCTTGTATCCCGCCGACGCTGTGAGTTGTGGCAACTCATGGCGCGCCCCCGGACCGAAGACGATATCGATCGCTCCGATGGTCGCGTTCCAGCGCTCGGTGACGGATTGGCGTAGGTCGAGTTCAGGTAGCTGCATCAGGTCAGGGGCTACGGTGGCTGGTGGCGCGGATAGGCCTTCTATTCTACGTGGCCCGCGTCCTTGCGAATATGACGTTGCATCTCGAGGCGCGCGCCACAGGTCGAAAATGTCGAAACGAGGTAGGGCACCAGGGCCGTCAGCGCCATCTTCATGGCCCGCGTGGCGTCGACGTCGCCGGCCAAGATCGCATCGCCATGATTGATGGTGATCAGAATCGTGCCCACGACGAGCGCAAATTTCAGGCCTCGGAGCACGGTTCGACGTTCACGGGCAATCGCGAGCCAGTCGGTCATCGTGGGATCCTCGTGGGAGGCGCTAGCGGGGCATCAGCCCCGGCGCTAGTCTCGATGCCAGCGTAGCCGAACATCGCAGGAGGCGGGAATGGAATTGGGACTGGTGCGTGACTCAGAGCATGCCGAGGTCGACGCCCTCGTGCAGGATTCCGGCCTGCCTTTGGACGACATCGATCATTGTCGCGGGACGCAGTTTGTTGCGCGCAGCGACGGCAAGATCGTCGCCACAGCCGCTCTCGAGATCCGCGGAGATGATGCGGTTCTCCGGTCCGTGGCGGTCGCGAAGGATCGGCGCGGCGAGCATCTGGGCGATCAAATCGTTACGTATGCCGTGCAGGAAGCGAAGCGACTTCATCTGCACGGCCTCTATCTGTTGACCGAAACCGCTGAGGGGTTCTTCCCGCGGTTCGGCTTCGTCGAGGAACCACGCGACGCCGCTCCCGCCGAGATTCAGGAGTCGGTGGAGTACTGCCACGTGTGCGGCTCTCATGCCATCGCGATGGCGCTCCGCTTGGAGGACCAACAATGAGTCGCCTGTCCTACGTCACCGTGGATGTGTTCACCGACAGTCCGTTCGGGGGAAACCCTCTCGCTGTGGTGTTCGGCGGCGAGACGCTCAGCGGCAGCCAGATGCAGACGCTCGCTCGCGAGTTCAACCTGTCCGAGACCGTCTTCGTTCTGCCAGCGGAGAAGCCCGGCGGAGCTGCTCGGCTGCGGATATTCACGCCGGCCGTGGAGTTGCCGTTTGCCGGACACCCCACCGTCGGGACGGCCTACGTGCTCGCAGCTCGTGGCGCTGTGGATCACGACGCTTCGACGTCCACGTTGACGCTCGAGGAGAACATTGGCGACATCGAAGTGCGGGTCTCGTGTCAGGACGGCGCTGTGATTGCCTGCCAGTTGACGGCCGCGCAGGCGCCCGAGGCACGACAGGTCGAACTCGGGCCAGAGACGATCGCAGAGGTACTGAGTCTGGAGGGCGATGCGGTACGGACCGATGATCTGGCTCCAGTAGCCACGTCTGCCGGCTTTCCATTCCTGTACGTGCCGCTGGTGGATCGAGCCGAGGTGGCGCGCGCGTCCCTCGACTGGCAGGCGTGGGAAACGCACTTGCGGGGTTCGTGGGCCGACAACGTTTTCCTCTTTGCGATGGACGGCGCGGATACCGACGTTCACGCGCGGATGTTTGGTCCTTCCGTGGGGGTGCCGGAAGATCCCGCTACCGGAGCAGCGGCGACGGGCCTGGCCGGCGTTCTTGGCGCGGCCGATCCTCGCGTGGATGGGACCCTGGAGTGGAGCGTTGCGCAGGGCGTCGAGATGGGGCGCCCCAGCCGCATGAACATCGAAGCCGACAAGGTCGATGGTCGGGTTGTTCGAGTGCGAGTGGGCGGAGCGTCGGTGCCGATCAGCGAGGGGACCGTTACGATTCCGGCGCTCTGATTGCCCTCGTGGCGTCTCTGTGGTGAAGAAAGTTCTGATCGTTAAAAGTCACTTATAGTCTTTATACGTTACCAAATGATCCACGAGGTGCGCCTGGCCTCCTTGCGCGGAGCCGCGGTCCCACCCGGCGGAGAGGTCGCAAGGAGTGGCCGCGCATGGCCGTCCGTCGTCGACCCATCGCGTCCTGTTGTCAGCCCGTCATGTCCGCTCTTGTCGTATCCGGGCCGGATTGCGCATCCACGCGCCGCCGCTGGCGGGCCTTGCCCACCTGGGCCGTGTACGGGCCCGATTCGGACCGGGTCGACATTGGCCGCGAGTGGGCACGAGTGACCATCTGGTCAGATGCGTCCAGGCTAGGCCCAGCCGACTTCGGTCGAGCGACATTCGAGGCTACCTTCCTTGCACGACGCAAACGGGAGACCCAAACCCCAGTTTCGTTGGAGCGTAGGGAATGACACAGCGACCGACCCCCAGGCAGCGCCCAGGGCAGGAAGGCTTCACGCTTGTCGAGGTCACAATCATCCTGCTTGTGCTGGTGATTCTCTCGACGATCCTCTTGCCGAACCTCGGCGGATTCAATCGGCTCGCCCGCTACGCTCGCGTCAAGGAAGACCTGGGCGCGCTGTGTTCGGCCATTTCGAGGTACGTCGTCGACACCGGCGAACTTGCGTTCTGGCAGTGGGGCGGTCGTGATGGCGGCGGTTCCAATGCTGATACGCCCGACCGAACCTCGCCGGTGGGCCTGCTCATCGGCGATGGCGACACACCTGAGCTCGGCGGTTCCGTTGAAGGCGAGAACTGGCAATTGCCGACGATCGAAGCGTTTGCCGAGTCGACCGATTTCGCAGGACTGTCGGTGCAGTTCCGCGTCGATACTTTTGGCAACCACCTGATCCACAACACGCCTTTGGGGAACGGAACGGCCGCTCACCGCACGCCGGCGGACATGGTGAACGGTGGCACGAGCGCCGGAATCCCTGGCGGTCTGCTGTTCGACCCGAGTTCCGGCCAGGGTTTCAACTCGCTGTTCGCCTGGCGCGGGCCGTACATCTCCGACGCCGTCGACCCCGATCCGTGGGGCAATCGCTACATGGCGAACGTCTTTGCGATGCACGTGCCTGCCGATTCGGCGTCCGACGGATTCAGCTCGGCAGTGGTGTGCATGTCGGCGGGACCGGACGAGGCAATCGACACCGACTTCAATCAGCCCGGCGGCTGGTTCACTGGCGATGATGACTTCGTCGCTCTCGCCTCCGCCAGCTCCGGACGCTGACCAACGACTTTGCAAGCGGGAGATCCAACAACCGCCTGAAGGGGAGACCCACCGATCGCTCGATCGATTCCCTCAACTCACGCCGTGGACCGGTCCTGTTCGCCGGTTCGCGGCGTTCGTCTGTCTGGAGTCAGCGGGTCGCGATTGCGGCTAGGCGTTACGAGCCCGTCGACGGCGGAGCCACCGCGAGACCCATACGACCATGCCTGCCACTGCTGCGGCGATGAGGATGTTGATCGCGAGCACGGTGACTTCCATCGTGGTGGTGCTTTCGCCCCAGAAGTCGTCCGTGCCGAACAGCGGGGTGTCGGTTTCGGGGGCGGTAAGGCTCAGTCCCGCAACGTCGGTCACACAGGTTCGGTCCACGGGCGTACCCGGCGCTGCAATGAAGGCGAAATACATCGCGCGGGCGCAAGGGTTGCCATTGAGCGTCACGTGGCCCGCGTCGGGAAAGAGCACGAACTCCTGGCCGGCCGCGGAAAAGTGATCGCGCAGATCCGCGAGACGATCGACCGGCATTGTGGGGTCAAGGCCGCCGTGTAACAGCAGGAGCGGGCCGGTGTAGTTGGCCAGTTGGCCCCAATCGGCGGGACGCGCGTAGCGCGGCCAGCCCGGGTACGTCGATGCGAACGACGAGCTCACAGCAGTGGTCATCGTGGAGCGGCCGATCGCGGCCTCGAGACTCTCCACTGTGGGGCCATCCTCCGGCCATAGTTCCGACATGGAGACGTGTCGCTGCAGGACGGGCGAATGTGATTCGGGCTCGCCAACCTCGCCCGACTCGAAGAGGTTTTCGAAGAGCGCGCCCGTCGCCTCCAGGTCGCGAACTCGGCACTTGTCGATGCGATAGATCAGCGCTGGCAGGTACGGCCAGACATCGGGGCCCGACATCAACATATTGCCGAAAACGAGCCGCAGTGTGCGGCCGTCGATTTCACTGCTCAGGTCGGGGCAATGCCCCTCGGCAAATCGGTCGGGGAGTTCCTCGGCCTTCGCAGCCGGATCCGGGCCGAGGTACGAGCCACACTCTTCGTCGCGGGCGCAGCGGTCGAGCAGGGCGCGCCCCGTGGCATCGAGCGAGGCGTCGAACTCGGCGAACGTCCAGTCGGCCGGAACGATTCCATCCAATACCACGCCGTCTACCTGATCTGGGTAGTGAGTCAGGTATCGATTGGCCCAATAGGTGCCGTAGGAGGCCCCGAAGAGAATCACGCGATCGTCGGGCCCCGTGACGGTATTGATCGCCGCGGCCACGTCATGCGCGGCGGCGTCTGTCGTCAGGTAGGGCAGGTCCGTGCGATTCGTCTGAATCCAGGTCACGCACTCCGGCCACTCTTCCTCCGAGAGTTCCCGGCCTTCGGGACTATCTTCCGCTTCCTGATCCGGACAACGCAGCAATTCCGAGCCACCCACCCCGCGATGGTCGATGGAGTAGATGTCGACGCCGATTTCCCCGAAGATCGCGTGGAGCCGACCCAGTGTCTCGACGCCGGCATCGCCGGGCCCTCCCGGGAGATACCAGAGCAACGTCCGGGGCTCGCTGTCAGCCGGCGCGAGGATTCGGCCGAGCTGGATATCGATGGTGCCTGCGTCGCCTCCGGTCGGGTCCAGCGGCAGCGTCAGGTGCCCGCACTGCGCGTCGTCATGCGGCGCTTCGGCGCAGACGCCCCATTCGATCTCCTGTCCTTGGGCCTCTGGCGCGGCAACGGCGAGTGTCAGGAGCGCGAGAACGGTCGCGGTTCGAGCCACGGTCAACTTCATGAATTCACGTCCTTGATGATCTCGCCGAGAATCTCGATGGCGGCGCGAAGCTGCGAGTCGCTCAGATAGGGTGCCGGACCCAGTCGTAGCACGTCGTCACGATAGTCATTGGCGACGCCACGCTCGAACAGTGCCTCGCTCACGACGCCGGCCTGCTCTGCCCGCAGGGCCAGGAAACCAGCGGTGTTTGCCAGGGGAGCTGAGCGATCGCGCGCGATCACCCGAGGGTCCATATCCAGGGCGTCGAAGCCGTCCGCCAGGACTCCGACCTGGTGCTGACTGACTTCGCGGAGAACTTCGGCGGTAAGACCGCGCTCTTCGAAATAATCGAGAACGCTGGCCGCGCGATAGTGCGCCGTCGGGTCGTAGGTCGCGCCCGCGAAGCGCCCGGCGCCGCGGCCGTACTTCACTGTGCCGTCGGCCTTTTCCTCCAGCGCCTCGAACTCGGCGTACCAGCCGGTAATGACCGGGCGTAGATCGCAGTCTCGCGGGACACGGAGGAAGCAGTTGCCTTCTCCGAACTGGCAATACTTGTAGCCGCCGCCTACCACGAACGCGGACTCTAGACCCTGCCTTGGCACTGAGAAGGGCACCACGTTGAGCGCATGGTACGAGTCGACAAGCAGCGCCGAGCCCTGGCGTGCGCACGCCGTCGCTAGCTCGCCGAGATTGGGGACAATATGGGCGGACCGGAACATCACACATGAAACGCCGACCAGCGCGGTGCGCGCATCCACCTCCTGCGCGAGACGCGCTGCCAGTGTGTCGACTGGTTCAGCAGCGACTCGGTGTATTTCGATGCCCGCTTCTTCCAGGCGGTCGAATTGGCGACGGAGCGTGTGGAATTCCCCGTCTGTCGTGACGATCCGGGGGCGTTGATCGAGCGGCAACGCGGAGAGCAGGCGGATGACGAGTTCGTGGGTGTTGGCTCCGAGTGCGACCTCGGCGTCTGGTTCGTCGAGCAACCGCCGCCAGCCGTCGCGCACACGCTCCGCCTTGGCGAAGGCGCGTTCCCACTTCCGATCGACCAGTTCGGCAGCGTCGAGCCAGGCTTTCTGCTGACCCTCGAAGCCGCAGTCGGGCCACGCCTGATGCGAGTGCCCGCTCAGCAGCATCCGATCGGCGACGCCGAATCGCGAGTAGTCCGCCGCGATGGCGTTGGGGTTGGCGAACAGCGAGGCCGGAAGAACCCGGGTCATAGATCGGCCCGGATTGCCCACAGGTCGGGGAATACCGGCTTGAAGAGCGTGCTCTGGAGATACTCGACTCCGGCCGAGCCGCCGGTGCCTCGTTTCGTTCCGATCGTGCGCTGCACCATCTTGACGTGCCGGTAGCGCCATTCCTGGACGCCCTCGTCGAGATCGATCAGGCGTTCGCATAGTTGCATCAGCGCGGCATCGCCGCGGTAGACATCAACAAGCGCACTCTGCACATCGGCGTCGGCTTCTGTCGGGAGTGCGGGGTCGCGCTCCAGCGCCGCTGTGGGAATCGCTGCGCCCTGGGCGGCCAGGTAGCGCAGCACGCGTTGCCACACCGAAGGCGCCTCGAGCCGGGTCTGCAGCCGATCGAACGCAAACGCGTGATCGGCGAAGCGATCGAGCACGGCGGGGCTCTTCATGCCGAGCGCGAACTCGAACTCGCGAAACTGGAACGACTCGAAACCGCTCGCCGACTCAAGTCGATTCCTGAAGCTGAGGAAGTCGAGCGGCGTCATCGTCTCCAGGACGTCGATCTGGCCGACCAGAGTCTTGAGTATCGTGAGCACGCGCCGCAGCGTGCTCAGTGCCCGCGAGGCGTTGTTGCCGTCGAGTTGCTCGCAGAGATAGTCGACCTCGTGCAGCTCCTGCTTGAACCAGAGTTCGTACACCTGGTGGATGACGATGAACAGAAGCTCATCGTGCTCGGGCCCATCCGACTTCTCGCGCTGGATAGAAAGAAGCTCTTCGAGCGCGAGGTACTCACTGTAGGTCTGGGATCGCATCGTCTGATCCTATTCGAATCGTGGTCGGTAACGGTCGAGCACCGAGTACGCATCGGGCCACGGCAGGTCCCATCCCTGTTTCTGCGCTGCGTTGCGGGTCCAATACGGGTCCCACAGATGAGCGCGGGCGAGGGCGCATAGGTCCGCTCGGCCTGCGGCGAGAATCGTGTTGACGTCCATGTAGGAGGAGATGTTGCCCACCGCCATCGTGTGAATTCCCACCTCGCGGCGGATGCGCTCGGCGAAGGGTGTCTGGAACTGTCGGCCGTACACTGGGCGCGCGTGCGGGACGGTTTGTCCCGCCGACACATCCACGAGGTCGCATCCGGCGCTCTTGAGCATCCGCGCGACCTCAACCGAGTCGGCCGGCTCCATGCCGCCGGGCGCCCAATCGACCGCCGAGATCCTCACCGACATCGGACGCTCATCCGGCCAGGCTGCGCGCATCGCGCGGAAGACCTCGAGCGGGTAGCGCATGCGATTCTCGAGCGAGCCCCCGAATTCGTCATCGCGCTCGTTGGTGAGCGGCGAGATGAACGTCGAGAGCAGGTAGCCGTGCGCCATGTGCAACTCGCACATGTCGAACCCGGCCACTGCGGCACGCTCGGTGGCCGCGACGAACAGATCGCGCACCTCGTCCATATCCGCGCGCGTCATCTCGTGCGGTACCGGACTGTCGGCGTGCCATGGAATAGGTGATGGCGCCAGCAGCGGCCAGCCGTCCTCGAGCGGCGCGTCGTTCCCCTCCCAGGCCAGCTTCGTAGAGCCCTTGCGGCCTGCATGGGCGAGCTGCACGGCGACTTTCGAATAGCTGTTGGCGTGCACGAAATCGAGAACACGACGCCAGGCATCGACCTGCTCGTCGTTGTAGAGCCCCGTGCACCCAGGCGTGATGCGAGCGTCCGGCGAGATGTCGGTCATCTCGGTGACGATCAGGCCGGCTCCGCCCAGGGCACGGGAGCCGAGGTGCACGAAGTGCCACTCGTCCGGGAGGCCGTCGGTTGCGCTGTACTGGCACATGGGCGAGACGACGACGCGGTTTGCGACCGTCATCTCGCGCAGCTTGAAGGGCGTGAACATCGGGGGAGGAACGGGGCGCCGGACATACTCCCGAGCCGGGCTATGGACGTCGGGAGCTAGCTTCTCCGGAAGCGCGGACATCGCTTCAACGGCAACGCCGGACTGGGCGGCGGCCTGGTCGGCGAACCAGTGATCGATGCGGTCGACATAGAGGGGATCGCGTTCAGCCAGATCCGCGTGGGTGATCCGCAGGCTCCTCGTCAAGAGACTGAATCCGAACTCGATCGATTCGGCGTTCCAGTAGCGCTCTGTGTCCTCGAACCACTGAAGGCTTACCTGGGCAGCACGTTGCAGACTGTCGGTGTCAGGGCGTCGGTCCGCCTGATAGCCCTCCAGTGCCTGCGTGACGCGTTCAGGCGCCGGTATCGGCCCGCCCGCCGGCCAGGCGGCGTCGATGTGATCGACGAGCGCGATGCTGTCTTCCATGGCGAGCTTCGTGCCGGACCCGATTGAGAAGTGCGCGGTGTGCACGGCATCGCCGACGAGTACGAAATTGTCGTGGGACCAGCGTTCGTTGCGGACGGTGGGGAACTGACGCCAGATCGATTTGTTGGCGATGAGTCGGTGCGTGCCCAATCGCTCGGCGAATAGTTCCTGGCAGTATGCGATCGTCGCGTTCTCGTCATTGATCTCGAGGCCGGCGCGAGCGAACGTCTCGTCGGTGGCCTCAACGATGAACGTCGAGATCGGCTCCGGGTCATCCGGGTCGGCGTGCCGGGGCTCGTACTGGTAGGCGTGGAGCCGCCAGAGGCCGTGGTCGTTCTCCACGAAGTCGAACGTGAACGCCGGGAACGGGCACGTGGTGCCCAGCCAGACGAAGCGATTCGGCCGCATGTCGACGGTCGGTTTGAAATGCTCCGCGAACTGTTCCCGAGTGGGGCTGTGCAGGCCGTCGCCGGCTACCACCAGGTCGGCATCCGCCAGGTCGCGAGGATCATTTACGGTGGTGCCGAAACGGATCTCGGCGCCCAGTTCCTGGGCGCGCGCAGAGAGGATCTCGAGAAGCCGCATCCGCGACATGCCGGCGAACCCGTGTCCGGTGGACTCGAGCAGGTCGCCGCGATAGTGGATGTGGATATCGTCCCAGCGATAGAACGCCTCGCGCACGCGCCGCCATGACTCCGGGTCGGCAGCCTCGAGGTTGTCCATGGTCGCGTCCGAGAACACGACGCCGAAGCCGAACGTGTCCTCGACCCTGTTCTGCTCCCAGACCACGACCTCGCATTCCGGCCGCCTGCGCTTCATCAGAATGGCGAAGTACAGGCCGGCCGGTCCGCCCCCGAGGCAATGAATCCGCATGTACTACCCGGCGTCCTTGAAGTCCGCTTTGGAGTGCGCGCCGTCACAGTACGGCTTGTTCTCGGAGAGTCCGCAACGGCACAGGCTGACGCGATTGAGGCGTTCGTACTGATGGCCGTCCGCGGCTTCGATCTGAATTCCGCCCTGCACATAGAACGGACCATCGTCGATGGTCGCGATCTGTGGCTTCAGCTCGGGCTCGATCGCCTCGCTGTCGGCCGGCTCACGGTATTGCAGGCGACTGCTCGGACACGCCTGCACCATCTGTTTGATCTGTGCCTTGTCCTCGTCCGTCTCCGCGGCGGGGGTCAGATCCCACACATGGCCGAACTCACGCACGCAGAAGCCTGCGTGCCAGCACAGCGCCTTGTCGTCGGACACCTCGAACCCATCGCCGGCGACCTTCCATTGCCGCTCTGCGGTTGGCCGACGGTCGGCGGTTTCGGCCGGATCCCATTCGATGCTCTTGTGGGTGCCGTCGCAGAATGGCTTCTTGCTCGATGCGCCGCAACGGCACAGCGAGTAGGCCTCTGCGTGATCCTGATCGCGCTCCGCGCCGTAGTCGGTGGGTCGAGAGTGTTCGTTCGTTTCGATGCCGATGCGACAGAGGCCTGCCCCGCTGACCCGGAGCGGACCGTTCTCGATAACCTTGATCTTGACGTCGTCGCTCATGGTTCAGGCCTCCTGCTGTGCCGCGGCGAGTAGTTGCCGGGCGATGATGATGTGCTGGATCTCGCTGGTGCCTTCGTAGATCCGCAGCGCGCGGATACTGCGGTACATGCGGTCGACCACGTTGTTGGCGAGAACACCGCGTCCGCCAAGCAGCTGGACGCCATGATCGATGATCCGCTGCGCGGCTTCGGTGGCGCCGACTTTCGCGGTGGCTGCCTCGAGCGTGAGACGTTCGGCGCCCTGGTCCTTTTCCCAGGCCGCGCGATATACGAGCAGGCGCGATGCCGCGAGTTCCACGTACATCCGCGCGAGCTTGTCCTGCACGAGTTGGTACTCAGCGAGCGGCTTGCCGAACTGCTCGCGCGCCGCGACGTGAGCCAGCGATTCTTCGAGTGCGCGCGCGGCCATGCCGCAGGCAGCGGCGCCGACCGAGACGCGCAGCTTGTCGAGCGTCATCATGCCGAGCTTGAAGCCCTGACCTTCGTCCCCGAGTCGGCACGCGGAGGGCACCGCGCAGTCGCGGAACGCCACCGTACCCAGCGGGTGGGGCGAACTCAGGACCTGCGGCGCGACGAACTCGAAGCCCGGCGTCGCCGCGCCGACAACGAAGGCGGTCAATCCACGCGTTCCAGCGCTGGGATCGGTGGTTGCGAAGACGATGTAGAAGTCGGCGATACCGGCATTCGAGATGAAGGTCTTCTCGCCGTTGAGGACATAGACGTCATCGTGGCGCACCGCGGTGGTGGCGATCGCCGCCACGTCGGAGCCCGCTTCGGCCTCGGTGAGAGCAAACGCTCCCATTGCCGCGCCCTGCAGCGCCGGCTGCAACCAGGTGCTGCGCATCGCCTCGTTCTCAGCCAGCAGAAGTGGGGTGATCGAGAGCCCCTGGAGTGCGACAACGGCGTCCGCCAGCGGCGAGGCCGAGGCGACAGCCTCGCGGAGGAGGCACAGTTCGCGTAGGTCGCCTTCCGCGATAGGGCCGAACCATCCTGCGTGACCCATCCAGTCGAGAACCTCGCGCGCCTGCACCCGCGCCGCGTCGTCGTCGTGCGGCTCCGGGAGAGCGCGGAGCTCCTCTCGACAGTAGGCACCGCAGCGTTCGGCAAACTCCGTGTGCGCCGGGTCGAGAAACGCGCGGATCTCAGCCACTTGACTCATGAGGAGGCTCCGTCGCTCGGCGGCACCGCCGGGTCGCCGTCGGCAGTGTTGAAGCGGGCTTCGCGCTTTTCCACGAAGGCGTCGTAGGCCTCGCGAAAGTCTGCGCTACGCATGCAGTCGGCCTGCACGCGGGCCTCGCGATCGAGCGCGTCCACGAAGGTCATGTCGGCTTCCTCGTCGAGCTGGCGCTTGGTAACCCCGATCCCGTAGGCCGGCCCTTGGGCAAGTTGTTCGGCGAGATTCAGCGCGACTTCGAGCACGTTCTCGTCAGCCACGACGCGGTTGTACAGCCCGATCGTCTCGGCCTCGGCGGCCGTGATGAAGTCGCCGGTCATCAGGAGTTCAGTGGCGCGGCCGAATCCGACAATCCGCGGGAGCAGCCAGCACATCCCCATGTCGGCGCCCGACAGGCCCACCTTCGTGAACAGGTAGGCGATCCGGGCGGACTCGGCGGCGACGCGGAGATCCGCGGCCGTGGCCAGGACTGCGCCTGCTCCCGCGACCGTACCGTTCAGAGCCGCGATGATTGGCTGCGGGCAGGCGCGCATCGCCTCGATGACGTCACAGGTCATGCGCGTGAATTCGTAGAGACCATCGGCGTCGCGCTCGAACAGGGCGCCGATGATGTCGTGCACATCGCCGCCCGTGCAGAATGCCTTGCCCTGGCCGGTGAGGACTATCGCCCGCACACCGGGTTCGTCGGCGAGATCGCGGAAGACTTCTCCGAGTTCGCCGTACACCTGGAAGGTGAGCGCGTTCATGCGCTGCGGTCGATTCAGAACAATCGTGGCCACTCCGGTGGTCGCGTCGAACGTGTAGAGAAAGCTCTGCGGGTTGACCGGCATCGTCAGGCCATCACGGGCGCGTCATCGGCGTGCATGGTCGGGGGAATCACAGCCGTCGTTTCGATCTCCACCATGGCGTTGTGGTCCACGAGTTCGGTCACGCCGAGCAGGGCCATTGCGGGGTAATTGCGCCCCATCCGAGGTCGCCACACGTCGCCAAGTTCTTTGAGGCTTTCCCTGTAGGCCCCGACGTCCGTGACGAATACCGTCATGCGACCCACATGTTCCGGCTTTCCACCCGCCGCCTCCAGGGCAGCCATCACGTTGTCCAACGCCAGCGCGAACTGTTCGACGAAGCCGACGTCGGGCACCTGACCGTCGGCGGCTCGAGCCGTCTGACCCGCGATGAAGAGCACGCGGCCGCCAGCGGGAGCTAGCATCGCGTTGTTCCAGCCCTTGGCGGGACCAAGTTGCTCGGGGTTGAAGATCTCGTAGGTCATCCCAGGAACTCTCCGCCGTCCATACCGATGGCCTGGCCGTTGATGCCGCGCGCGTTCTCGCCGCAGAGCATGGCCGCGATATGAGCGACCTCCTCCGGGGTGATCAGCCGTCGTTGCGGGGTGGTCTGAAGAATCGAAGCCAACGCCTCGTCCCTGCTCATGCCGGTCTTCTCGACGATGCGCGCAAGGGTCTGTTCAGTCATGTCGGTGTCCACATAGCCCGGGCAGATCGCGTTGGCAGTTACGCCACGGTCGGCCATCTCGGCTGCGATGGAGCGGGTGAAACCCATCACCGCGTGTTTAGCCGCGGAGTATGCGGACACGTAGCGAAGCCCTGTGCGCGCCGCCACCGACGCAATGTTGATCACTCGCCCCCACCCCTGCTGCGCCATTGCCGGAGCGAAGGCCTTCGTGCAGAGGAAGGTGCCGGTCGCATTGACTGCGAACAGCCGGTTCCAGTCCTCGAGAGTCTGATGATGCAAGGGCGCCGAGTGTGCGCAGCCCGCGTTGTTGACCAGGATGTCCACGTGTCCGAGATGTTCGCCGGCCAGCGTGGCCATCATTGTGATGCTGTCGGGATCAGCGACATCGCATGTCGCGGTGTGTACCTCGACCCCGGCGCCCTCGAGGGAGTCGGCCAGTTCGCGCAGCGCATCCTCGTTGCGGCCGCACGCGAGGACGTCTGCGCCGTCGGCTGCCAGGGCGCGGGTGATTGCGGCGCCGATGCCGCGTGCGCCACCGGTAATCACCGCGCGGCGTCCAGCGAGCGGTCGGGCCGTCATGCTTCCGGTGCCCCGGGCTCCAGCGCTTCCTTCACTGCGTCTCGCAGGATCTCGCCAAGTATCTTCACGGTCGCCGCTCCTTCTTCCGCACTCGCTTCGGCTGGATAGCCGAAGTAAGCCTGATCGCCTCCGGCCGCCACAAACGACGTTTTGCCAGCCTGGATGGCTTCCGAGATCGAAATCGGCACGGGCTCCAGGTCGGTGCGCTTATCTTCGCGCACCAGATCCGGCCGCGCAGCCATCACGACGGATGTCTCGTATTGCCCGGCGTGGCATGCGCCACTCTTGAATTCATCGCTGAGACGCAACGCCCACGGCTTCTTGGTGATATTCGGGAAGATCACCTCGATGGCGTCGTCCAGTACGTCGATCGCCGCCCGGATCGACGCGAGGTGGAGGGGGTCGAGGTGGGAGTTGGCCACCGCGAGCCGCGGGAAACCGTGGCGTCCCAGACTCCGACCGATGCCCACGATGGCGCCACGTACGGCACCCGGCGTGGGCGAGATGGTTCCGGCGAAGGAGCTGGCGAAACCAGCGGCGGTGTAGCTGATTGCCGGCATGATGAGCGGTTGCAGCCCGTCATGTAAGAGCAGCTCCGCGGCGGACTCCACCATCGCCTGCGCGATGATCACATCGGTGTTGAGCGGCAGGTGCGGACCGTGTGCCTCGATGGCGCCGGTAGGGAGGAGCGGTATGACGCGCTCACGGTCGAGCGCCTCGACTTCGGGCCACGTCATCTCGTCAAAGTGTTTGATCGACATGGCGCCGATTATAGGTCCGCGCTTGCCACCCCGGCGTGCGCGGCCGTATCTTCCCGACCCATGAGCAACTCCGTAGAAATTCCCGAAGGCCTCAATCTCGCCGACTGGTGCGTCACCCGGCATATCCGCGAAGGCAGAGGCGATCGCGTGGCGCTACGCACCGACGCTGGCACGACGTCCTACGCTGACCTCGATGTCGCGGCGAATCGGATGGCGAACGTGTTGCGCGATGCGGGGGTGAAGCCCGAACAGCGCGTTGTCATCGCGATGGACGATTCGGTGGACTGGGTCGCGACCTTCTTCGGCATCCTCAAGGCCGGGGCGGTCGTGGTGATGGTTAACCCGCAGCTGAAACGGGAAGCGATCGAGTACTTCCTCGGATACACGCGGGCCGCAGCGGCGGTTGTCGATGCGGAAGCGGAACCTGCTTTCCGTGCGGCCGCGGCGAACGTGCCGCACCTCGAGGAGCTCCTGGTGGTCGGCAGCGGCGACTTCGAGAGCAGCCGCGGATCTGCTGGCGCCGAATTCGAGACGTTTCCGAGTCATCGAGACGACGCTGCAATCTGGCTGTTCTCGGGAGGCACGACCGGCAAGCCGAAGGCCGTCGTGCAAAGCCACAACTCCTTCGTGAACACGACGGTCCTCTACGCACAGAATGCGCTGGGCTACACCGAGGCCGACATTACGATTTCGGTACCAAAGCTCTTCTTCGGCTACGCCACCGGGAGCAACCTGCTCTTTCCGTTGTCGGTCGGCGGCAGTGCTGTGCTCTACGGGGGACGTTGTACGCCCGAGGTGCTCTGCGATCAGATCGAGCGGCACCGCCCCACGATCTTGATCAACGTCCCGACGCTAGTGAACAAGATGCTCGCCGACGAAACCGCTGCCGGTCGTGACCTTTCGAGTCTTCGCTTCGCCACCTCGGCCGGTGAGGCGCTGCCGGTGGAGCTCTACGACCGTTGGAAGGCGACGTACGGAGTTGAGCTGCTCGACGGACTTGGCACGGCCGAGCAGTGGCACATCTTCGTGAGCAACACTCCGGACCGTGTGAAGCCGGGAACGCTCGGATGGGAGGTGCCTGGGTTTGATGTGCGCGTGCGCGACGACGACGGCAACGACCTGGCCGACGGCGAGATCGGCACGCTATGGGTGCGTGGAAATTCCCGTGCCATCGGCTACTGGCAGAAGATGGAGCGCACCATGGACGCCTTCCGGGGCGACTGGTACGTCTCGGGTGACATGGTCATGCGGGACGCGGACGGCGCGTTCGTCTACTGCGGCCGCGGCGATGACATGCTCAAGGTGTCGGGCAAGTGGTTTGCGCCCAGTGAGGTCGAGAACTGCCTTCTGCAGCACGATGCTGTGCGCGAGGTCGCCGTGGTGGGAGTGACTCTCGATGGATTGGTCAAACCGAAGGCCTTCGCCGTTCTCGCGGAAGACGCCGAACCCAGCGACGCGCTCGCTGACGAGTTGCGCCAACACGTCGCCGAGACACTCGAGTTCTACAAGGCCCCTCGCCTCATCGAGTTTCTCGACGAGTTCCCGCGCACACACCTCGGCAAGATCAGCCGCGCCGCGCTGAAAGAGATCTGAGCTCTCGAGCCCGGCTACTCGCCGCGTAGCGAAATCATCGGGTCGACCTTCGCTGCTCGCCTTGCGGGTACCCAGTTGGCAAAGGCGGCGACCGCGACAAGAACTCCGAGGGCCATCGCGAACGCAACGGGATCGAGCGGGCTTACGTAGAGGACGCTCGACAGGAAGCGGCCGGTGAGGCCTGCGAGTGCGGCACCAACAGCACCGCCCACCAGAACCAGGGTGAGCCCCTGCTTCAGGATGAGCGAGACGACGCGTCCCTTCTCTGCACCCAGCGCCATTCGGATCCCGATCTCGCGGGTGCGCCGGCTCACCGAGTAGCCGATAACTCCGTAGAGGCCGACCGCCGCCAGCAGCAACGCCAGCGCGCCGAAGGCGCCAATCAGCCAGGCGCCCAGCTTCACTGCAAAGAGTCGAGTCTCGGCCAGCTTCGTCATCGGCCCGGCGTCGAGGAAAACGATCTGCGGGTCGATCCCACGAATCTCTCGCTCGATCGCGAGCGTTTGCGTTTCGGCGGCGGCCGTCGTTCGCACCATGAAGTTGCCGAACACCGTGTTGCGACGGAGCGGAAAGTGCAGGTACGGGGTGGGCTCCTCGCCCGGGGTGTTGACCCGATAGTCCTCCACGACGCCAACGATCTCGTAGGGCTCCGCTTCCCACCCTGTGCGCAATTGCTCGCCAACAGCGTTACCGCCGTCGAAGTAGCGGCTCGCGAAGGCCTGGGTCACCACGACAACCCGTGTCTGGTCGATTGCGTCGGTGGTTTCCACTCCGCGGCCATTCAGAATCTCGAGGCCGAGCGTGTCGAAGTAGTGCTCGTCCACCGATGCACCGCCCGTGAGGTACGGCGTGTCGGCTGATGATGTCTGGTGCCCGTCGAGCACGACGCCCCAGTTGTTGTCGTTGACCGATAGCGGCACGCGAGACATCAGAGTCACGCCCTCGACACCGGGCAGCGCTTCCAGCCGCGCCTTGGATTCAGAGAAGAAGGCTTCGCTGTTGGCCTCGTCGTAGCCGTTCATCTCCATGGCGATGCTGACGAAGTTGATGCGGTTCATGTCGTAGCCGAGATCGATTTGCTGCGCTGCGCCTAGGCTGCGCACGAGCAGTGCGCCCGCGACGAGAAGCACGATCGAGACGGACACCTGAACGACGACGAGGACGTCGCGGAGGGTGAGGCCGCGGCCGTCGAGGTCGGCACCGCTGGCGTCCTTCAGCGCCGGGACGAGATCCGGGCGTGAGGAACGGAGGGCAGGTACCAACCCGAATGCGATTCCGGTGACCGCCGAGGCGAGCATCGTGAAGGCGAACACGCGCCAGTCGAGGCTGAAGTCGGCGTCGATGGCAATCGGCAATGGCGGCTGGTACGCCGCGATGAGCTGGATCAACCAGGTCGCCAGGAGCAAGCCCGCGGCGCCGCCAGCAATGGCCAGAGTCAAACTCTCGGTGAGCATCTGGCGCAGCAGGCGACTGCGGCCCGCGCCGATGGCCAGCCGAATCGCGATCTCGCGTTTTCGCGCGGCTGCCCGTGCGAGCAACATGTTGGCCAGATTGGCGCAAGCGACGAGAAGTACCAACGACACGACGCCGAGAATCAGGGCGCCCGCTCCCGACAGGATGCCGTCGAAGCCTGGGTTGATCACGATCCCGCTTGTCTCGCGAACGACGAGTTGTTCGAGTTCGTTGGAGTCAGGGTATTCCTCGCGCAGTCGCGCCGAGATCCCATCGAGATCAGCTTGCACCTGCTCCGGCTCGATCCCGGGCGCCCGTCGACCGCGCATCCAGAGCCAGCGCTGCCCGCGACGTTCGATCCGATTTGCGCCCGTGCCGCCCGTGTAGCGTTGGTTGCCGAGCGGCTCAACGTCCTCGACCATCATCGCCGGGACCCACATCTGCGCACGCACTGCCGGCAGCATCCCATTGAAGCTGGCCGGCGCCACACCGATGACGGTGTAGTCCACGCCGTTCAGTTTCATGGACTGGCCGACCACGTCGGCGTCACCACCCCGAAGCGGCTCTGCCAGAAGCCATGGCTGAGCACCGTCACCGGATGCGTCTGCTGTGTCTCAAATTCCTCGTGGCGGAACGTTCTGCCGAGTTCCGGAGGCACGCCCAGCCCGTCGAAATAGTTGTCTGAGACGATCTCGCCGACGACCAGCTCCGAGCGGCCCTCGCGCGCGAAGCTCCCGAAGAAATTCGTGTACGCGACGATGTCCGAGAGAGATTCGGACTGTTCGCGGTACTCCATGTAGTCCAGCCACGACGTCGTCCCGTATTCGTCGGGGAAGTTCGACGGCTGGCTGTAGATGTCGACGAGTTCGGCCGGGTTGCTCACCGGCAGTGGCTTGAGAAGGACCGCGTTCACGATGCTGAAGATCGTGGCGTTGACCCCGATTCCGAGAGCCAGCGTCAACACTGCGACCGCGGTAAAGCCCGGGGAGTTCCGCAGCGTGCGGAAGGCGTACTGAAGATCGCGGAGCAGGGTGTCCATGAGCAGGTCCTCGGTCGGAAGCGGGTCGATGGCCGTCCTGGGCAATACGGCGGCAGCATCGCGATGTTTCGCGTCGCACGAAAGGGAGCCCTAACCATTCCCCTTGACTGTCTAAGGAAGGGGACTTATCGTTCCCTAGACAAGCCAAGGGAACGAGGTAGGCAAGATGAACGACAAAGAAACGAGCGAACGCGGCGACCTGTTGCGCGGGGCTCTCGAGATGCTGATCCTGCGAACTCTCGACGAGGGCGCCATGCACGGCTTCGGAATTACCGAAGCTCTCCGGGCGCGCTCCGAAGAGGTGCTGGCCGTGGATGAAGGCTCGATGTATCCAGCGTTGTATCGGATGCAGCGTCGCGGTTGGATCGCCGCCGAATGGGGAAGGAGCGAGAACAATCGCCGTGCGAAGTTCTACGCCCTCACGGACGAAGGACGCCAGCAGCTCGGGGCCGCAAGCGCGCGGTGGGATCGTTTCAGTCAGGCGGTCGGTCGCGTGATGGATACGGCGTAGGGCGACATGAACTTGTTGTCGCGTTTCAAGGCCCGCGCGAGTCGTTCCGAGTCCGATCCACTCCGTCGCGAGATCGACGAGGAACTGCGTTTCCACATCGAGATGCGCGCCCGGGCCAACGAGTCGGCCGGGATGAAGCCCGAGGCCGCCCGGCAGGCCGCCGAGCGTTCGTTTGGGAATGCCGCCGCGATCGCGCGCACCGGCCAGGACATTCTGCGCGGCGCGCCTCCGGCACGCGATGGCGCGAGCTGGTTTGACACCATTCTTCAGGACCTCCGCTACGGGTGGCGCATGCTCAAGCGGCACCCGTTGACTACCGCCGCCGCAATCCTCTCGCTCGGGCTGGGCATCGGCGCAAATGCGGCCAACTTCAGCATCGTTTACGGCTTCCTACACCGACCGTTGCCGGTCGCGGAAGGACACCGATTGGTGTTCGTTGATGCGTGGAATCCCGATCGGGGAGACGGCGACGCGGGCGTGACCTGGGCGGACATCGATCGGATGACCGGGTTGTCGGTGTTCGACGCGGTGGGTGCGTACGACGAGCGCAGCTTCACCGTGGCCGGACAGGAATTCCCGGAGCGCGTCTTCGGCGCTTCGGTAACGCCCGACTTGTTCGATTCGTTCGGGATTGAGCCTCAGCTCGGCAGGCTATTCGACGGCAGCCAGGGAGCGGCGTACGGATTCGAGTCGACGGTGATCATCAGCGACGCTCTCTGGGAACGGATGTTCGCCAGGTCTGGCGACGTCATTGGCGAGACCATCCTTGTCAACGGCCGCGAGGTGGCGGTTGTGGGCGTGATGCCGGCCGGGTTCCGCTTTCCGTTGACTCAGGACATGTGGCTGCCGCACACGCCCACCGATCCGACGGATCATCAGCGCCGCTATGTCCGCGCGGTCGCTCGCCTTGCGCCAGGTGCAACGCTCGGTGCAGCGCAATCACAGTTGCGCGGGATCGCCGCCGACGCGGCCGAGGTCTGGCCCGATACGCACACTGGCTGGACTCTGCGCGGCATGGATCTGCGTCGCGGATTGCTGGGCGAGACCGCCGACCGGATGCTGTACACGATGTTCGCGGCGGTTGGGCTCGTCTTACTTCTGGCCTGTGCCAACGTCGCCAACATCCAGTTATCCCGCGCACCCGGGCGAGTTCAGGAGTTCGTGCTGCGAGCTGCGCTCGGCGGCAGTCGGGTTCGCCTGGTTCGTCAGCTGATTACCGAGAGCGTTGTGCTCGGGTTGGCCGGCGGTACGCTTGGCCTCGTTGTGGCGTGGGTCTGGCTGGCGAGCCTGGGCGCTCTGATACCGGTCGACATGCCGTACTGGGTCGAGATCGCGCTGGACGCCACAACGTTTGGCTACACCGTCCTGATCTCAATGTTCACAGCGGTGCTGTTCGGGGTCGTGCCCGCGTTTCGCATCGCGGGTCGCCAACTTGGCGCCGACCTGCGGGCCTCCGCTACCCGCACGGTCTCGGCGAGCGGCGGGCTTCTCAGAAACGCGCTCGTTGCCGGTCAGCTGGCTCTGGCCGTCATCTTGCTGGTGGGCGCAACTCTCACCGTCCGTAGTTTCCAGAACATCCGAAGTGCCGATCCGGGGTTCGACTACGAGCCACTGCTGTCCTTTCGGGTCGGACTCTCTGGCGATGAGTATGACGATCCGTCGGCACGCAATTCGTTCTTCGATCGGTTGCGCAAAGATCTGAGTGATCTGCCTGGCGTCGCCGCGGCGGCGGCTACGAGCGCCATCCCTGCGGATGACGGCGGTTCAGACGTCGGGATCATTCCGGCGGGGAGCGAATACACCGACGATCGGCCGCTGTACGTCACTGCAGTCGCCTCAACGGCGGGTTTCTTCGACACGATCGATGTTGATTTTCTCGAAGGCCGCGATTTCAGCACCGATGAGTCTGCCGCCGGCGACCGCGGCGTGACGATTATTGGGGCGACCCTTGCGGCGCGGTTGTGGCCGGGGCGCGCCGCAGTGGGCGAGCAGATTGTCATCGCGGGAAGCGGCAATACCTACGACGTCATCGGCGTCGTACCGGACATGCAGTACGAGGAGTTCGGAGAAGACACGGCGGCCGCTCGATTGCAGCTGCACATCCCCTACACGTTCGGCTCGTCGCGTTCGATGGCCTTGCTTGTTCGGGGCACGGTACCGCCCGCGCAGCTGCTTGACCCGGCGCGCGAGGTCATGCGCTCGATTGATGCCGGTCAGGCGCCTTACGACATCATGACGATGACGGAGCGGCGCGTGGTCAACTCGTGGGGCGAGGGCTTCATGGGGATCTCGTTCGGGGTCTTTGGCGGTATCGCACTCGTCCTGGCGATCTTCGGCGTGTACGCCGTGATCGCTCACATGGCGGCGCAGAGGACGCGTGAGATGGGTGTCCGCCTGGCGCTGGGAGCACGTGGCATTGACGTGATCCGCGAGGTGCTTGGCTCTGGTCTACGGATGGCGTTGGTCGGTGTCGTACTTGGTGGAATCGGCGCCTGGGGCGTGACGCGTTTCCTGTCGGGTGTGCTCTACGGCGTGAGTGCGCGAGAACCGGTTCTGCTCGCAGGAGTGATGCTGTTGCTCGGGGGTGCCGCTCTGATCGCGAGCCTCCAGCCTGCACGGCGCGCGGCCTCAGTCGACCCAACCGAGGCGCTGCGCAGCGCCTCGGTCGCCGGGGTCACCGTTGCGGCGTGTTTGTCGCGGTGCTGTAATGCGTTCACCGCGGCGCCGAATCGCGCCCGGCGCATTCCTCCATCGCGGAGTCTCATGCTCAAAGCCGGATGCATCGTGCTCAGTGCCTGGGCACTGCTGAACCTCCTGCCTTCCGCGTGGATTGTGTTCTCGATTCTTCAGGGCGACCTGAACGCTCCCGGCCTGTACGCGCTGCTGACGCCGGAAGAGGTGGCGGCCCTCGCGCCCGACGCGCTCGCCGGGGCCAACTCCATAGGCGTCTTCGCGAATGGGCTCAATGTGGCGTACGCCTCGTTGTTTCTGGTCGCGGTCTGGCGTGGCTTGGCACGAGGCGTCGCGTGGGTGTTCTGGGCCCTGATCGGATCTGCCGGGCTGACGCTCGTGGCCGGAATCGGCGCCGACGTTGTCGTGGGCGGACAGTTCCTGTGGATGAACGTCCTATCAGGACTCATCCTCGCTGCGGGGTTTGCGTGCTGCGCTCCGTCAGTTCTCGGCGGGGACACGAGTCACCGCGCGTAGTCCGTCCGGGCAGCCGCTCGATAGGCGGTTTTCGCTACCGGGCCTCGAACCGCCAGCGCCCGTTCACATACGCCGAGATCGTCAGGGCGCCGGGCGTGACCACCGTGGGGACGTCCGCTGCCATCGCTTCGACGGCGCGAAATCGCCGAACCTCCGGCATCGGGCTCACGTTGCCCTGGGTGGTCAGTTCGATGACATCGCCCAGGCTTCCGCCCGCGGCGGTGGCGATGGCCTCGGCGGTCCGCATCGCGTCCTTCACCGCGAGCGCTGCGGCCTCGGCACGTGCCGCCTCCGCGCGGCTGGAGGAGAACTCGATGCCGTCGACGCGTGTCGCACCGCCGGTCAGGGCGGTGTCGATGATCGTTCCCACGCGGGTTACATCGTTGACGGCGACGCGAAGTGACAAAACCGCTCGATAGCCATCCGGAATCCTCTCGCCGTCTTGGCGCCGCCAGTTCGTCTGGATGTCGTAGTGGGCGGTGGTGACGGCTGTCATCGGAAGATCGATCGTGCCCAGCGCAGCGCGAACCTGAGCTGCCACGCCCGCGTTCGCAATTCCCGCTGCGCTGGCAGTTTCACCGCGGCTCTCGATCGCGATGTTGACGATGGCTCGATCGGCTTCCAATTCCACGGTGCCGGTTCCGGAGGCGACGACCGTGCCGTCCTGCGCGAGGAGAGGCCATGCGATGACGGCGGCTACGGCAATGGCGACGAGGCGAAGACGATGGGACATGGTGTCCTCCGATCGGGTTCAGGGCGCGTGATGTCTGTTGGGTACTGCCCAAACGATCGGTTCCGTCATCGGTGATCGGGAGATCGGATCGTCGGGAGCTGGTCTATGTCGAGTCTGCACGTCTGTTTGACGCAGTACCAGGTCTACTGGCGCGGCCGGGCGGTCTCGTAAAGCTCTTGCTCGAATGTTAAGAAACTGTTAAGAATATAAACACTTGATTAAGACGGACGACCCCACGTCCTACGGAGCCCACCCGATGAAGCCCACCCAGACGAACAATCGCGTGCCCGCGGCGTGGTTCGCAGTAGCCCTTGCACAGCAAACCGCTCTCTGGCTGTTGCTCCCCGGGCCGGCGCTTGTCGTGGCCGCTGGGCAGGCGTGGCTTGGCGCCCTCCTTCTGATCGGCGGACTCGCGGTCGTCTACCGCGCCCGGCGGCATCGCGAGTTGGTGAATGTTGAAGTCCATCGTTGGACCGACTGCCCGGCGAACTTTGCCATGCTAGTCGCACTCGTTGGCAGCGCTCTGTGGTTTGGCACCTGGCTGTGTCTGCTCCCGGTCGCGGGCTTCGTTTCGGTTGTCGGCGCACAGTTCGTCGTCAGCGACGAGCAGTCGTTGATTGCTGGTCCGCGCGCCGCGCCGAGCCGCTAGAGCCGGATCGAGCGTTCTCCTCAAGCGGCGCGCGCAGCCTTCGCAGCGTGGGATACTGCGCCGCGTGAGCGAAGTTGAACGCCCCCGGATCCTGCCGCCTTTCTGGCTGCTCGGTGGGCTTGGCATGCAGTGGGCACTGCGCACCTACCTGCCGATCGCGGACTTCGAGATCCCGGCCGCCGAGACAGTCAGTCGTGGAATCGGCGGATTCGCGCTCCTGCTTTTCGCCGCCAGCGCTATTCAGTTTCACTTGCATCGGACCACCATCGAACCCGGTGCGGTGTCGGACGCGCTGATCGTGCGTGGCCCGTATCGCTGGAGCCGCAACCCGATCTATCTGGCGATGGCGCTCATTCTGTTCGCGGCCGCGATTCGTCTGTCATGCGCTAGCGCCTTCCTGCCGATGCTCGGCTTTGTCTGGGTGATCACCACGCGGTTCATCGCTATGGAGGAGCGCATGCTGGTCGACAGGTTCGGTGCTCAGTACGTGGACTATTGCTTGAGCGTGCGACGCTGGCTCTAGGTTCCCGGACTACTCGGCGCGCAGCGCTTCCACCGGCGTGATCCCTACAGCTCTTCGAGCCGGTATGTAGCTCGCCGCGGCTGTCACCGCGAGCGCTACCGCCACACCGACCAGCAGGCTGAGCACCTCGACCGGAGCGACCCCCTGCAGCTCGGCACGCAGGAGTGCCACCAGCGGCACGACGACTGCGATCCCCAGCACGAGTCCCACTGCCGCTAGCAGCATCCCGCTTCGGAATACCTGGCTGACGACCTGTCCCGGCAACGCTCCGACCGCCTGACGGATCGCCAGTTCGCGACCCCTCCGCGTGACGGCGAACGCGACAGTTCCATAGAGCCCGAGGGCGGCGAGGAAGAGGCCGAACACCCCGGCCGCCGCGAGGAGCTGGCCGATGACTCGCAGGAACGAGAACTGCAGATCGCGGATGTCGGAAAGCGGACTCGGCGGTAGGCCCAGTGCGGCACGCTCATCCGCGGGCAGCTCTTCGCGTAGCGCCTGCAACGCGTCGCCGATGCCGGTCTTGGCCCGGACCACGATCATCGTTCGTGCCGGCGGATTCTGCAGCAGTGAGGTCCAGAAGTACTCCGACTGCGTGGTCTCGAACCCTTCGTAGCGGGCGTCGGCAGCGATGCCGATCACCGTGTAGGCGCCGGCAGTGTCGGCGTTTTCGAAGCCATCGTCGTCCGTGGTGCGCGCCAGGCGGAACGTCTGCCCGAGTGCGGGTTCGCCCGGCCAGAACCGTTCGGCGAACGATTCGTTGACCACCGCGACGCGCGCCGCGTCGAAGTCGTCAGCACTCGTGAAGGTCCTTCCACCCACGACACGAATGCCCATCATCTCGATGTAGCCAGGTGTTACTGCGTTGTAGAGCAGGCGGGTCGATTCGCCCGGCGCGGGTTCGTAGCCGGCGGTGCTCACCCGAGATCGGTTCTCGAAGAACATTGTGGTGCCCTCGACTGTGGTCCCGAGCTGGACCTCGTCGATCTCTGGCCGATCGCGGAGGCCCGCCAGCAAGTCTCGGTACTCTGCGTCGCGCTCAGCGGGTGCCATCTCCACGGGCAGGTCCTTGCTCATTACCGCCACGCCGGCGGCGTCGACGCCCCAGTCGAGGGCGGCGAGTTCGTCAAAACTTCGCAGAGACGTGCCGGCACCAACGACAAAGATCACAGCGCCAGCCACCTGACCAACGATCAACAAGCTGCGGAATCGACTCTTGCCCGCGCCGGCGCCCGCATAGTCGCCAACGCCCTTGAGTGCCGGTACGAGATCCGGTCGCGAGCCTCGGCGAGCGGGAAGCAGGCCGAAGCCGATGCTCGTGAGCATGGCAACGAGTCCCGCGAAGATCAGGACACGCGAGTCGAGGCCGATGTCGAATTGAACCGAGAAATTGCCGATCGGCAGTGAGACGGTGTCGAACCGCCCCACGAGCCAGTGGGCGAGGGCAACCCCGAGCGCGCAGGCGACGCTCCCGAGCATGACGGACTCGGTCAGAAGGAGGAACACGATGCGTCGTCGGCGCGCTCCCAGCGCAAGTCGGACGGCCATTTCCTGTCGCCGTGCGTCGGTTCGAGCCAACAGCAGGCTCGCAACGTTGAAGCAGGCGATCGCGAGAACGAGCGCTGCGGCCAGAACCAGAAGCCCGCTCGCCGTCGCCAAGGCCGTGCGGAAGCTGGGTGGAACTCGCGAATCACGTTCGCTGAGCATAGTGAAGCCGCGCGCGGTTTCCCGGTTGGTGATCCATTCATCCGGGTACGTGCTGTGGAGGCGGGATGCGACAACGTCGAGCTGGGCGGTGGCGTCGGCGCGGTTTGCCCCGTCGGCCAACCGGGCCACGATTCCGTGGTCGCGGTTGCCGCGGCTGGCCCATTCCTCCTCGGTCGAGAGGAAGATCCCTCCGGGGATTCCGATGGGCACCCAGGCCTCCACGCGCAACGCGAGCGTGCGGCTTCCGAGTTCGTCCGGCGCGACGCCAACGATCTCGAACATGTCGCCGTCGATCTCGATCGATTCGCCGATGACGTCGGGGTTGTTTCCGAGTCGCTCGCGCCACATGCGCTCGCTGACCACTACAACGCGGCGCGCCTGACCGAATGTCGTCTCGGCGGGTTGGAATCCGCGACCTCGCACCAGCGTCGTGCCGAGCACGTCGAAGTAGTTCCCGCTCACGATCTCGATCATCGAGGTCGCTACATGGTCATCCACGACAACTTCGACCAGTCCGAACCGGTGGGTTGCCACGGACGTCAACGCGTCGACGGCGCTCTCCACCTCACGTACATCGGGTATCGAGCTGCGTCCGTACGGGTCGCCATCACCGGTCGTCGTGAAGATCGCCACCAGAGTGTCCGGCTCGGATACGGCACTTGCTCCAGTGGGTCTGAACATCGCGTTGCCTACGGAGAACACTGCGGTGGTGGCACCGATGCCAACGGCGAGGGAGATGATCGTGATCGTGACGACACCGGGAGTCTTGGCTAGCGAGCGGATCGCAAACGGGACGTCCATCAACAGCGCTCCGAGAACGCGGGGCCGTCGTACCCAGCGATCGCGGAGCGAAGGCAACAGGGAGCGTACGACCTGTTGCCGGTACCAGCTGTTTGCCGTCGATGCCCCGGATTCGCGTAGGCGAGTCTCGAAACCATCCGCGAGGTCATCGCGGGCAAAGCAGCGGTCGTCGGCGTGAACTACCAGGCTGAGGAGCCATCCCCAGAAACGGTTGGGACGCGGCTCATTCATCGGGAACCTCCGATCTCGGTTGCGACGCCGTCCATCATGCGCTGCAGCATTGCCGTGGAGTGATCGAGGGCGTCGCGGCCTTCGACTGTGAGCTGCACGTACTTGCGCGCTCGGCCCGCGCGGCCGGATTCCGCCTCTTCCTCGAAGCGGACGAGGTCCTTGCCGCCGAGCCGATGAAGCGTCGCGTAGAGCGCGCCGATCGAAACTGGGCGGTTCACGCGGTTTTCTATCTCGTCACGTATGGATGCACCGTACGCATCGTCACCGAGGCGGGCGACGGCCAGCATGACGTAGAGCTCGAACTCGGCCAGAAATTTCCCGGGCATGGCAGGCGGTCCTGGAGAAGGAATGAATAACTACATTTGAATTATTCGTACGGCGGAAACTGTGAAATGGTTTCATCCGCTGCTCGGAAACCTTCGGCCACGACATCGAAACTTCGTCAAGAATGGTCAAGAGTCCTACTGCGGCGGGATGGTTTGGGCGATAATAGACAGGCCGTTCCCCGACGGATCCGGAGCCAATCGACCGTCATGTTCGAGAACCAGAACGGAACTCGACCCCGGCATGTGAAATGCGCGGCGGGAGCGTTGCTCTTGAGCTTCCTCCTGGCCGGCTGTGGAACTGAGCCGAGCGCCAACGCGACGCCAGCGGTAGATGGGACTGCGCCCGTCGCCGACGACACGGTGCGTCGCGGCAGTTTTCGTCAGACGCTTCTGTTGTCGGGCACTCTGAGCTCACGCAATAGCGAGGCGGTGATCATCCCGCGGATGCCGAGTTGGGAAACCACCATCCGCTGGATGGCCGACGACGGCGCCGAAGTTATCGAGGGCGCGCCTCTCGTGGAGCTCGACACGGCCCAGCTCGCGAGCGAGATCGAGAACAAGATCACCGCACAACAGCAGGCCCAGAACGCGATCGATAGCAAACTCGCCGAGATCGCGGGACAGCTCGAAGAGCGACAGTTCTCCTACGAGCAGCAGCGAATCGCGCTACGTAAGGCCGAGATCGAGGCAGATGTTCCGCTCGATGTCACCGACCGGAAGACGTATCAGGAGGCGCAGCTAGCCCTCCAACAGGCGCGCGTGGAATACGACAAGGCGGACGCAGATCTTGAAGGTCACGGGGATTCCTCGGAGGCTGAACTCGAGGTGCTGCGGGTTGATCTTCGCAGCGCGGAGCGCGAAGTCGCCGAGGCGCAACGCGCCATCGAAACGATGGTGCTCAGAGCCCCGCAGTCGGGTATCGCGGTTGCGGCGGAGAACCGCAGAGAGGATCGCAAGTTTCAGGTTGGCGACACGATCTGGGTTGGCGCGACCGTGGCGGAAATTCCCGACCTACGATCGATGGCGGTTGAAGCCAGGCTGTCGGACGTCGACGATGGCAAGGTGACCCCAGGCATGATCGTTGCCTGCACTCTCGATGCCTATCCGGATCGGAGCTTCACCGGCGTCGTGCGCGAGATCAGCCCCGTCGCCCATGAGTCCGGCTGGCGCTCCGAACAGCGGCACTTCCTGGTGCACAACGATCTCGACGAAGCCGAACCGGAGATCATGCAGCCCGGGATGTCCGTCCGAGTGGAAGTGGAGACCGCGGCACGCGATGAGGCGCTGCTCGTGGCGCGCGCGGCACTGAGCTTCACCGACGACGGAGCTACCGTCCGGCTTCCGGGCGGCGCAACGCAACCCGTCGAATTGGGGCCGTGCAACGCGCGCGAGTGCATCGTCCGCGAGGGGCTGGCCGAAGGCGCCCGAGTGGAGGTCGCGCGATGAGCGCTCCCGGTCTTGGCGGCGGTCTGCGCCGCGCCACACTCGTGAAGCTGGTAGTTGGCGTCGTGTTGGCGCTTGCCATCGTTGGGTGGGGGCTCACGCGTGTGTTCTCGGGAGACAGCGAGGTGAGCTGGATTCCCGTGGCAGTCGATGACCTTGTACTCACTGTGGAGGTCGAGGGCACGCTGGCCTCTCGCGAGGCGAGCATGGTCACGCCGCCGCAAGTGAGTGAAGTACAGGATTTTCAGATCAGTTTTATGGCCGCGGAGGGAGCTGACGTCGCAGCCGGAGAGCCAGTGCTCGGCTTCGACGTATCGCAGCTCGAGCAACGGTTGTTGCAATTGCAGACCGACGCCCAGCAAGCCGACAAGAACATCGAGAAACTCGATGTCGATCTCGAACAGCAACTGATGGGCATGCGGCTCGAGCTCGCTGAGGCCCAGGCCGAAGCGCGCCGAGCGGCGCTCAAGAATGACGTGCCCGACGATCTGCGCGCAGCGAACCAGGCAGAGGTCGACGGACTCGATCTCGAACTGGCTACCCGGCGTGTAGCGAGCCTCGAGGGAAGACTGAACGCGGCGGCGGATGCCGGCGCCGCACAACGCCAGGCGCTGGTGGCGCAGCGTGATCGCGCGGTGCGCCTTGTCGAGGAGGTGCAGAACGCGGTCGAAGCCATGACGGTGACGGCACCGCGTCCGGGCACGGTGATCTACGTCACGAACTGGCGCGGCGACAAGAAGAAAGTCGGCGACCAGGTTTGGCGCCGCGAGGAGATCATCGAGCTTCCCGATCTGTCCACCATGATGGCTCGGGGAGAGGTGGACGAGTCGGACGCCGGCAGGATCTCCGACGCGCAAGTGGTGACGCTGCGCCTCGATGCCCATCCGGACGTTCTCTATCGTGCGCGGATCGAGTCCATCTGGCGCACCGTGCAGCGCAAGTCGTTCTCGCGCAATCCAATCAAAGTTGTGCGCATCGAACTCGACCTCGAGGAAACCGACGTGGAGCGGATGCGGCCAGGTATGCGTTTTCGCGGTGAGATCGAGACCGAAAGGGTCGAAGGCGTACTGGTTGTTCCGGTCCACGCTGTGTTCCCGACCGCGGACGGCCCGGTGGTCTTCCGCAAGACGGTGTTCGGACATGAGTCCGTGCCGGTTGAATTGGGGCGGAGAAGTTCGGACATGGTTGAAGTTCTGGGCGGGCTCGCGGTCGGCGACCGGATCTCCGGTACGAGCCTGGCATCATGAATCGCACCCGACTCGTTCTCCTGACCTTGCTCCTGAGCATGCCCGCGCTGTGGCTGCTGGGCTCGACGCTTGCTGGAGCCGTCGGGCAGTCATCGCCCGTTCCCACCTTCACGGTAGAGGGGGGGCGCTTTCAGCACAAGGTTGACGCCGAGGGGATCCTGGTAGCCGAGAACGCGACGCCGATCGCTTCACCCCGATCCACCAACGGCCCCATGAAGGTGGCGTGGTTGGCGGAAGACGGCTCAGAAGTTGCCGAAGGTGACGTGGTCATTCGTTTTGATCCCACCGAGATGGAACAGGAGCGCTTCTCCGGCGTGGCCGATCGGGACAAGGCGCTGAGTCAGGTCGAAGGCCGCAATATCGAGCAGTCGACGACACTCGACAATCTGGAGCGCGATGAACAGATCGCGGATCTCCAACTCGATCACTCGCGGGAGTTCCAGACCACCGATCAGGAAATCTACTCGCGCAACGAGATTCTCGAGTCGGAGATCGACGAGGAGCTGGCCACGCGGCGCAAGGATCACGCGAGCCGGGCGCGAGATCTGAGCGCCGAACAGGGAGAAGTCGAACTCGATCTTCTCGGGTTGCAGCAGCGACAGGCGGAGCTGCGCATCGAGAAGGCTGACGCTGGCCTGAGGCAACTCGAGATTCGCGCACCGCACGCCGGCATCTTCGTGCTGCGGCGTGATCGTGGAGAGCCGCCGCAGGTCGGCGCGATGACCTGGCCTGGACGCCCGATCGCCGAGATTCCGCAGCTCGACACCATGAAGGCGCAGGTTTACGTGCTCGAAGCTGACGCAGGGGGAGTTGAAGAGGGAATCGAAGCATTCGTAACGCTGGAGGCTCATCCCGCAGAGCCTTTCGACGCTGAAGTTCGCCGCGTCGCCGCCGTGGCAAAGCGCCGAACACGCTGGTCACCGGTGCAATACTTCGATATCGATTTGGAGTTGGAACTCACCGATCCGACCAAGATGAAGCCCGGACAACGCGTGCGAGCGACGCTGCTCGTTCAGGACCTCGCCGACGTGATCACGGTGCCGCGCGAAGCGATCTTCCGGGACGAAGAGACGAACCCGTACGTCTTTCGTAGCAGTGGCGGCGAATTCGAGCGCGTCGACGTGGTGCTTGGCCCGATCGCTTTGGGGAGTGTCGTCATCGAATCGGGTCTCGATCAAGGCGACGTCATCGCTTTGGAGGATCCCAGTCGAATCGTCGTCGCGCCAGCAGCGGGCAGCTCACCCGCCGGCCCGCCGACCCCAACGGGGCGTCCGTGAATCTTCAGGAATCGTTCATCAGTGCGCTGAATAACTTGGCGGCGCACAAGCTGCGTTCGCTGCTCACCATGCTCGGCATGATCTTTGGCGTGGGCGCCGTGATCGCGATGCTGTCGATCGGAGCAGGCGCGGAACTGCAGGCCATGGAGCTCATCGATCGGATGGGGTTGCGCAACGTGCTCGTGCGCGACGTCGAACTCGCAGAGGACGAACTCAACGAGATCCGACGCAATTCTCTCGGCGTCTCCTTGCGCGACGCCAGCGTCATCCGCGACGGGATCCCCGGAGTGGATCTCGCGGTGCCTCGTGTGGAGATCGACAGCTACAAGATCATGTCCGTGGACGGACGCACCGCGGCGAGCGTATTCGGCGTTTCGTGGCATCAGCAGGACCTTTCCGACCTGAACGTCGCGGACGGGCGGTTCATCGATCGACTTGATGAGGAGCAGCATGCCCAGGTCGCCGTGATCGGCGCCGGGGTGCGTCGCGATCTCTTCGGCGTGGAGTCTGCGATCGGGCGCGAGTTGAAAGTCAACGACGTCTGGTTCGAAGTCATCGGCGTGCTTGAAGATCTCGGAAGCGGCGGGCAGTTCCAGGGCGTCGACATCGGCACGACCGCCACAGAGATCTACATCCCGGTGACAACCGCCATCAGGAAGTTCGATCGCGAACCGCTGCGAGCCCCGGTAGACGAGATCGTCGTGCAGCTCTCGGCAGACCAGTCGGCGCAGGCGAGCGCGGTCGCGATCCGACGCCTGCTCGACCGGATTCATGGCGGCGAAGACGACTTCGAGCTCGTGGTGCCGGAGGCGCTTCTGGATCAGAGCCGGCGTACTCAGCGACTGTTCAACGTCGTGATGGGCTGCATTGCGGGCATCTCGCTCCTCGTGGGTGGCATCGGGATCACCAACATCATGCTGGCCACCGTTCTGGAGCGGACGCGTGAGATTGGTATCCGCCGTGCTGTGGGCGCGAGACGGCGGGAGATCCGCAATCAGTTCATGATCGAAGCCTTCGCCATCAGCTTGCTGGGCGGTCTCGCGGGCGTCGTCATGGGCGTGGTGATCGCGCGGGTCGTCGCGGCTTCGGCAGGCTGGGAAACTGTTGTGACGGCCTCTTCCGTGATTCTCTCGACGAGTGTGTCGATGGCCGCGGGCCTGGTGTCGGGAATCTATCCGGCCACGCGTGCCTCGCAGCTCGATCCCATCGAGGCTCTGCGCTACGAGTAGCCGCAGTCTGCCTCGCTGCGATCGTGCGAGACTCAGGCCATGTCGCAGCGAGCCCACATCACCGACCACGAACTGCCTATCGAGGGCGACGCACCGCTTCGCTATGTCGCCATCGACCGTCGTCAGACGGGTGACGGTGCGGTTCCACTCGTGATCGGCCTGCACTACGGCTGGGAAGGCGACCTTCCCGCACGCCATGCCCGTGACTTCACTCGCGTCTTCCTGGAACCAACGTTTGCAGCCGAACGCGCGGTCCTGCTCGCGCCCTACTGCCCGGAGCGCACCTGGCATCACCCGCGTAGCGTCGCCGCCGTGCTTGCGCTACGTGAGCACGCCATCGCCAATCTCGGCGTCGATCCCGCGCATGTGGTGCTGGCAGGCTACAGCCTCGGCGGCATGGGCACATGGTTCCTCGGGCCCCGTCACCCCGACCTGTTCGCTGCGGGAATCGCGGTAGCCGCCGTGCCGATCCTGTATCCGGACGACCCTGATGTGTCGGGTCTCGAGCGCTTCGTGGAACTGGCGGACCAGGGAGTTTTCGGTTGGCGCCCGGAACTGAAGACGTTCCCGATGTGGGTCGTTAATAGTCGTGCCGACGAGTTGATTCCGCACCCGGCGGTGGCCAAGACGGTCGAACGCATGCGACGTCGCGGCGGCCAGGTCGATTTCACGTCGCTCGACGGGGTAGGGCACTACGACTCCCGCCAGTACGTGGACGCGTTGCGGCCGGTTGTCGCTGAGGTGCTGCAGCGCACCGCGTCCGGATAGCCGGACGAATCTAGCCGGCATTGGAGCGACTCGGCAGGGGCCGGCAGCCGGTCCGCGCGTTGACGTTGCCGGCTCGGGTTACTACCCTGCGATTCCCCATGCGCCTGTCGGTTTTTCCCAGTACGGAGTAGTTCTGATGCGTACCCCTGCTCGACTGGCCGTGGTGACGGCCCTCACGATTCTTCTCCTCGTTGGCTTTGGTGCACCCCTGGCGGCACAGAGTCAGGACGACCAGACCGCGGCTTCTGAGCGCCTCGAGTGGTACGCGGATCACGTCCGGAATGCCGAGGAATCGCGGTTCCGCAACCTGCCCTGGCAGTTTGTCGGGCCTACCAACGTTTCAGGCCGCATGACGGACGTCGAGGTGGTGGGCCCGAAGGGCGACAACTACACGATCTACGTGGCTGGCGCCTCCGGCGGACTCTGGCGCACCGAGAACGAAGGAACGACCTGGCAACCGATCTTCGAGCACGGGGCGTCGACGACGATCGGCGATGTAACCCTGGCCCCTTCGGATCAGAACATCGTCTGGATCGGGACTGGAGAAGCCAACATCTTCCGTTCGTCGATGGCGGGTGCCGGCGTCTATAAGTCGACCGATGGTGGCGATACATGGACGCACATGGGACTCGAGGAGACGCATACGATCCCGCGGACCGTGATTCATCCGACCAACCCCGACGTGTTGTACGTCGCGGCCTCGGGCAACGAGTGGACGGACAACCCTGAGCGCGGCATCTACAAGACCACGGACGGCGGGCAAACCTGGGAACACATCTTCTATCGCGACGAGCGCACGGGGGTCATCGACCTGGTGATGGACCCGCGCGCACCAGACACGCTCTACGCCGCCACCTGGCAGCGCATCCGTAAGAAGTGGAACGACCCGCGCAACGAGGATGGCTACGACGGTTCCGGCGTCTTCAAGTCGACAGACGGGGGCGCCACCTGGAACCCCATCAACAACGGATTGCCCGAAGGGCAGCATCGAGGTCGGATCGGCCTTGACGTTGCCCGCTCGAACCCGGACGTCGTCTACGCGTTCATCGATAGCTATGAGACTGCGCGTGAGCCGGACCCGGACGACACGGACGCCTACGGGCGGCCAGCCGGTCCAGTAATCCGCGGGGCGACTGTCTATCGTTCCGACGACGGCGGCGAGAACTGGCGCCGAACCTCGCAGTACAACGACTACATGCTGAGCCTCGGTGGCACCTACGGGTGGGTGTTCGGGCAGATCCGCGTTGATCCCAATGACGAAGATCGCATCTACGTGATGGGGCTGCGCCTGAACGTTTCCGATGACGCCGGCGAGAACTTTCGTAGTCTCGATGGCATGCACGTTGACCACCATGGTCTATGGATCGATCCGGAAAACTCCGACTACCTGGTGAACGTCAACGACGGCGGCCTGGCGATCTCGTACGACGGCGGTGACGAGTGGCGGACGTTCTATGACAGCCTGCCGCTCGTGCAGTTTTTCAACATCGCGGTCGACACAGGCGATCCGATGTACGCCTACGGTTCGATTCAGGACCACGGCAGCCGTCGCGGCATGATCGACCTGAGTCGCGGTCGTCACAACATTCCAGCCGTGGAGTGGGAGAACGCCCCCGGTGGCGAAGGGTCAACCCATGTCGTCGACCCGACCGATCCCAACACGCTCTATGCGGCAGGCTTCTACGGCAGTATCTTCCGCGCCGATCTCGAGACCGGCGAGCGGACCCAGTTGATGCCGCGCGCCGCCGAAGGCGAGGTGCCGTATCGCGGGCAGTGGATCGCGCCGTTTATCGTCTCGCCGCACAACCCCCGCGTCGTATACCTGGGTCTCAACAAGATCTTCCGGTCGATGGACCGCGGCGAGGATTTCGAGGCGATCAGCGAGGACCTGACTTACAACGATGTCGATCAGATCGGGGACATCCAGTACCAGACGATCTACTCGATCACGGAGTCACCCTTCGAGTTCGGACGGCTGTACGCGGGCACAGATGACGGTCGTGTCTGGAGTTCAGATCCGGCAGGTGCCTGGTCAGAGATCACGGGTGAACTTCCCCAGGGCAAGGTGATCTCCGAGCTCGTTGCCTCGAAGTGGGATCCCGACACTCTGTTCGCGGCCCAGAACGGCAAGCGCGACGACGACTTCACCCCGTATCTGTGGAAGTCCACGGATCGTGGGGGAACATGGATCGACCTTGCCTCGGCGCTCCCGAGTGGCCCGATCAACGTGATCAAGGAAGATCCCAAGAACCCGAACGTGCTGTATGTGGGCACGGACTATGGCGCCTACGTCTCCATCGACAACGGCGAAACATGGGAAGCGCTTTCGCACGGTATGCCCACAACGTTCGTTCACGACATCACGATCAGTGAAGAGACGGACATTCTCGTGGCCGGGACACACGGACGTGGCGTATACGCGCTCGACGTGCGTCCGATTCAGGGACTGACCGACGAGGTCGTGGCCGCGGGTCTGCACATGTTCGAACCCGAGTCGGTGCAGATGCCGCGCGGCCGCTTCGCGTTCTTCCAGGGTGGCGGCAGCACCGCTGGTTTGCATGTGTGGATGGCCTCCGATGGGGACTACACAGTCACGGTTGCGGACGCCTCCGGCGAAACGGTGCACACGTTCACTGGTGCCGGATCGGAGGGTCACAACTTCATCGAGTGGAACCTGCAGGTCGAAGGCGAGAGCCGCACCGTGTTTGGTTTCGAGGTTCCGCCGATGGCCTCGCCGGGTGACTACAACGTGACCATCGATGCAAATGGCGCTTCAGCCAGCGCTCCGCTGACGCTCGTGCGATGACAAACAGGGCATCGGATCTTTGGTCGTAGGGCTTCCCTCCAGCGATGAGCTGGAGGGAGTCCGTGCCGCAGGCCGTTGCGTCGCTGCCACGATCGTGGAGATGCACGCGCGGCTCGAGCCAGGCGTGACTACAGCGGATCTGGACCGCGTTGGCGCGGACTTCCTTGCCGCGGCCGGCGCTGAGCCGGCTCCGCCGACGGTGGGGTTCCCGGCGGCGACCTGCGTCAGCGTGAACGATGAGGCTGCCCACGGCATTCCCGGCACTCGTGTGATCGCTGCGGGCGACCTTGTAAACATCGATGTGTCGGCGTCGCTGAACGGGTTCTATGCCGATTCGGGCGCTAGTTTCGCGGTTGGTGATATCAGCGGAGTGCGGCAGCGCCTGCTGGGTGCCACCCAGCGAGCGCTGGACGAAGCGCTCGATAGAGTGAAGCCGGGAGCGCTGCTCAACAGCGTTGGGCGTGCGGTCCAGACCGTCGCTGACGAGACTGGCTTCATCGTCGTCCGGAACCTCTGTGGCCACGGGGTGGGCGGAGGACTTCACGAAGAGCCTCGGGCCATCCTGAACTACTACGAGGCCGGCGACCGCCGACGGTTCGCCGAGGGGCAGGTGATCACGGTGGAGCCCTTCTTGTCGACGAACTCCGATCGCGCCATCGAGGGCGATGACGGTTGGACGCTGCGCACTTCGCTCGGCGGTCTCGTCGCGCAGTTCGAGCACACGGTGGTCGTGGCCAAGAACGGCGTCGAGATTCTGACCTCCCGCGAAGCTCAGTAATCAGTCCGCGCGGAGCGCATCGGCCGGGTTGACGCGACCTGCCTGTCGAGCAGGTAGCCACGCTGCTAGAAGTCCCGCGAGCATCATTGTGCCGCACACTACGGCGACATCGAACATGCTAAGGGCCGGCACTGCGATCGGAAGCACGGCCGCTGCTTGACTGAGCAGGAGCGCGCGAGTAACTCCTAGACCGGCACCACTCGCCAGTCGAACGCAGGTCGAGAGGACCGCACGGCGCACCAGATCTCCGGGTTCGGCTCCGAGCGCCACCCGCACGCCGAACTCGCGTGTACGTTGCTGCACCGAGAACGCCATGATCGCGTACATGCCGGTCACAGACAGGGCCAGGGCCATGACTCCAAGAGCCGATAGCCCCGAGGCGGTCGCCGACAACAGAGTGCGCGCGGCCCAACCTGATTGTTCTAGCGTCTGCACCTCCCGGACGATGATGCGCGAGTCGTTGGCGCCGACGACGGCGCGCATCGCGCGCGCCGCATCTGCGAACGGTCCTTCGAAGGTTGCCGTGAGCTGATAGAAGTTCGATCCAGCGACCGGCAGGTAGAGTCCGTCACTTTCCCCGGGAACGGCAGCATTCAGACCCAGATCGCGAACCACGCCCACGATCTCGCGCCACGCAGTGGGTTCGGCACCGGGCTCCGACGCGAATCGGAGACGTTGGCCGACTGGGTTAGAAGTGCCCAGGTGAGCCGTCGCGAAAGACTCGTTCACCACGACAACGGGCACCGCGTCGGTTTCGTGGTCGCTCGCGGTGAAAGTCCGACCGCGGAGTGCGGCGATCTCCAGGCTGTCGAAGAAGTAGAGGCCGGAATGTGCAACGTGGGATCGTACGATGCCCTCGCGGCCGTCCACCTCGAGGTCCCGTGCCCGCGTCTCCTCCTTGGGAAGCCGCATCGTGAGGCCCGCCTTGCGGATGTTGACCCGGCTCTCAAGGTCCGCGAGCAGCCCGGTGTCGATTGGGCTCGGTTCGGAAACGCCCGGGGCGGGCGGCAAATAGAGGCTGGCTGTAAGAACCCGCGTCTGGTCCAGTCCGAGATCTACCTGCTGAAGTCCGACGAGGCCCCGGCCAAGAAGAGTCGCTGTCGAGAGAAGGGCCACCGACAGAGCAAGTTCGGCGACGATCATGCTGGCGGACGCACGACCGAACCCGCCGGAAGCCACCGCCGTAGAACCCTGGCGTAGCGATGCGTCCAGCGAGCCGCGAGTCGCGCGCAACATGGGGCCGATGCTCGCGATCGACGTCGAGAACACGGCCAGGAAGGCAATGAAACCACCAACCACCGGGTCGATCCTGAAGTCGATCCACATCGGGAGTTCGTTGTCGACAACGCTCCGCAGCCACCGGAAGATCAGGCTCGCGCCTCCCGTGCCGAGTATCGCGGCGAGCGCCCCGAGGAGTAGAACTTCGCCAAAGCCTTGCGCGATGAGGTTTGTTCGCGAAGCGCCCAAGGCAGCGCGGATCCCGTACTCGTCGCTGCGGGCAACGGCGCGCACCAGGATGAGGTTGGCGACATTCGCAGCCGCCACGGCCAGGATCAGCAACAAGACGGTGACGACTCCCGCCATGAAAGTCTCGGCAGCACGGCCCCCGGTCAGGCCGCGGGTGTAGGGCACCACACGAAGGGCGTTGGGCGGCCCCGCGCGGAGTTCGTCGTCGCTCGGCTGCATGAGGACTTCGAGTTCTGCCTGGACCTCCGCCATATCAGCGTCATCGGCCATGATCCCGAACGCCTCCGGCCGAGACCCGTCAACCACGCCAGGTCCGTGTTCTGCGCGAGGTAGCCAGAGATTGTGTGAGCTCGGGAAGGCGAATTCTCGCGGGAGAACGCCGACGAGGGTGTAGTCGCTGCCACCCAGCCGGATCGGAGCCCCCAGCATGTCCGGGTCGCCGCGGTAGTGCTGTTCCCACAGGTCCTCGCGCAGTAGCACCACAGGTTCCGCGCCCGGGACGGCGTCTCGGGGTTCGAACAGCCGCCCGACGACGGGTTCGACCTGTGTCGCCGCCATGCCGCGCGGCGTGATGTGGACCAGCCGGATGCCCACGGGCTCCGTATCGACGGGTTCGAGGTTCGCTTGGCCCCACTCGAAGGCACCAATCGTTGCCAGGGTGCTCGATTCGTTGATCCATCGTTCGAGCACTTCGGGCGCCACACCTACTTCATCCAATGTCTCTGGGTCGGTGACCTCCATGTAGACGTAGCGCTCACCTTGCGGTAGCGGGAGTTCGGCCCACAGCGTGGAACTCAACATGGTGAAACCGAAGATCGCCAGGCACATGGACACACCAAGGGCGCCCACGGCCGTGGCCGAAAGCACGGGCTGTTTGGCTATCAGTCGGACGGCGAATCGCAGGTCGTTCAAAGTCACCGGCAGACTTCGTCGACGCGCCGGTAGTGGCGGCGATATGAACGAGCCGCGGCGCGCGAAGGGTGTCCGCGACCAACCGATGCTTAGGGCCGCCCCGATGACGGCACGGGCGAGCCAGATCGTCGCCACAACCGATGATCTCGAGCGTTTCAATTGCGAGAGCTGTTCTCGGAGGTCGCCTTCGATCTCGTCGGCGAGTTCCTCGGGAGCAACAATGCTGAGAACGCGCAGCAACAGGCGATCGATCATCGATGCTCCTCGGGTGCGTCAGCCGGAGCGAGCGATATTCCGTCCCACATGGTCGTGAACGCGGTCTGCGTTGCCTGTGCGCGATCGAGGCCCTCTGGTTCGATGCTGTAGTACCGACGTGCCTTGCCGCCGCGTTCCGGCAGCGGCGTGCCCGTGGTCGATCGCACCAGGCCGCGCTCGTGGAGGCGCCGCAACGTTACGTAGACCGCCGCCCGGGCGAGCCGACGGCCGGTCCGGCGACGAATCTCTTCGGTAATCGTCACGCCGTAGGCCTCATCTCCGCAGCGGAGAATCGCGAGGACGACGAGCAGTTCGAGTTCACCCAGCGTGGGCGTTGGCGCGGTATCGTCGGTTTTCATCGAGGTCGGTTATTTAGATAACAATTTTATTAATATGCACGTGAAGAACTCTGGAAACAAGCTGTCTGCCTGTATCAACGAACGGTCGACGCGTTCGTTTGCGTACGTAGTGGCTATTTCTCTCCTGCTCGCACTGGCTGCGGTGGGCGGGCACTGGGCCGAGGCCCAGGAACCGGAAGTGCGCGAAGTCGTGCTGATCGGCACGAATGACTTCGAGAGCGCCATCGAACCGCTACCTGCCTTTTGGCTCGAGGGAAGTCCGCTCATGGGCGGGGCCGCCCACATCAAGACGATGGTCGACGAGATCCGGGAGCGGGAAGGCGCGCGCGGCAATCCCGTGTTCCTTTTCGACTCCGGCGACATGTTCACCGGCCTTCTGTCGCGCCTCACCTACGGCGAGATTCTCATGGAGATGATGATCACTATGGGCTACGACGCGATGGGCATGGGGAACCATGAGTTCGACTATGGCGCCGCCAACTTCCTCAAGCAGGCCAATCGCGTGCCGTTCCCGGTGCTCTCCTGCAATACCTACTATCGCGGCACCGACATTCTCTACATGCAGCCGCACGCCGTGCTCGAACGATCTGGCGTCCGGCTCGGAGTGATCGGCGTCATCGGTCGTGACGCGATCAGCGTGGTGGTGCCGTCGCTCGTCGCAGATCTGGAGTTCCGCGACCCTGTCGAATGCGTGCGCGAATCGGTCGAGGAGCTACGCGACGACGTCGATATCGTCGTCGTGCTGGCTCATCAGGGGAAGACCGGCCCCATGCAGTCGGACCAGGAGAACGATCCGAGTGTGTGGCGCGATTTCGAAGAAGATATTGCGCTCACGTCGGCCGTGCCCGGAATCGATGTCTTCTTCGGCGGACACGCGCATCGTGGCATCGATCCGCCCTACGTGAACCCCGATACGGGCACGATCATCGTACAGACGTTCGGTCACGGAACCAGGCTCGCGATGCTCCGATTGAAGGTGGACACGGCAGGCGGACGTGTACTCGAACACGAGGGCGGCCTGGTGACGCCGTGGACCGCGGACTACGAGCCGGACGCGATCATGCAGCTGAAGATGGATGCATACTCGGCGGAATACGCGGCCGAGATCGCGAGACCCGTTGGCGACTTCACCGCCAGGTTGACTCGGAAGTACAACGTCGAGTCGGACCTCGGGAACTTCGTGGCCGACGTGATCAGGGAGATAGGCGACGCAGAGGTGGGTCTCACAAACGCTGGCGGCCTACGCGCTGACCTTCCATCTGGGCCGGTCGCTGAGGGCCACGTCCGCGACGCGCTCCCCTTCCTCAACCACGTCGTCGTCGTTGAGATGACCGGAACTCAACTGCTCGAGGTTCTGGAGCAGGGCGTTGGTCTCGAGCGGGGCATGATCCAGGTATCCGGCCTCACCGTCGACTATGACCCGTCGGCTCCGGTTGGCGATCGGCTCATCGCAGTCACGGTTGGCGACGCCCCAGTCGCATCGGAGCGGAGATACCGCGTGGCAACAAACTCGTTCGTCGCGGAAGGCGGTGACCTGTACACGACGTTCGATGACCTGGAGTGGGTCGACGAGATTGAATTGAGTCTTGCCGATGCGGTGTTCGAGTGCCTCGGGCGGCATACTGGTCGCATCGCGCTGCCCCAACGCGGCCGCCTCAATCGTCAGGAGAAACCGCAATGACCGCTTTGATTGCTGGATCGGTGGTCACCCTTCTCGCCGCCATTGGTATGGGAGCCGCCCGACTGATCGGCGCGCGGGAGTGGTGGCACTACCTCGCTGGCGGCACCGTGGTCGTTGGCGCCGCGGGTGCCTGGCTCGCGTCCGCTGGCAGCGCCATGGCGACTTCGGTAGATCCCACCAACGCTTTCTGGCGCGGCGCGATATACGGCGGCGGGATGGGCTTGTTCGCGAGCGCTGTGCTAATCGGATGCTGGCTGATGCTCCGTCGCGCGGCTGGACAGAGCGGCGAAAAGTAGGCAGCTAGCGGCGGCGGACAGACGAAGGGCGGGCCCGTGTGGACCCGCCCCGTTCATCTGAGTTGGCCGGTTCTAAGCGTCGGCGCTCGCCTGACCGATCGAGTGCAGCGCGAACGCGCCACCCTGTGGGTCCATGCCCATCAAAATGCGGTCGCCCCCGGGCACATCCATTGGCGGAACGGTAACCGTGCCGCCAGCCTCGGTGATCGCACTGGCGGCGTCATCAACACTGGCCACCGAGATGTAGTAGCCCGAGCAGTTCATCGGCATCTGCTCGGGGCGGTTCATCATGCCGCCCATCTGTTCGCCGTTGCGTCCGAAGATGCGGTAGACGCCCGCTTCGCCCATGTCCATGTCGTCCATGACTTCCCACCCGAAGAGCTCGGAGTAGAAGTCGAACGTCTTCTGGTAGTCGTCGGTATAGAGCTCGTGCCAGGTGAAGCGACCGGCGGCTTTGGGCTGCTCCGGGCCGGGCTCGTTTGCCGGCTGGAAGAAGCAGATCGTGGCCTGGCTCGGGTCCATCATCACCGCGAACTTGCCAATCTCGGGCATCTCCATGGCCATCAGTTCGGTGGCGCCGAGTTCGATGGCCTTGGCCTTGGTAGCGTCCACATCATCGCAATGGATATAGCCCATCCAGTGCGACGGGGCTCCCTGTGCCTGCGCCTCCTCCGGAAGCTGCATGCAGCCGGCCATCGGTTCCTCGCCCTTCATCCACACATGGTAGGGAGGTGCGTCCTCGCCGCCGCCCGCGAACGGCTGGTGTGTCCAACCGGTGAGCCCGGCGTAGAAGTCGAGGCCTGCCGCGGGGTCGGTCGACATGAGTTCATACCAGGTGAAGCGACCTTGGTTTGACATATGAATCTCCGAACGGGGTGAGGGAGTTATTGAGAGTGGGTCTTCAAGATCGGGAGCGCCGAGGCGACGACGCGAGGCCGCAGAGTTTGTCTGGCGGCGGCCCGCTTCGCCAGGGCTGAGCATGTTTTTTGGTTGTCGCGCCGGTGATCATACCAGACAAATGTCTGCGACAGGCAAGATGCCTCGAATATCGCGGGAATCGAAGCGAGTAGATCAGCTCGTGACGTGGATGAAATCTTCGGCGAGCACGGCGTCCAGCGTCTCGAGGAACCGGTCCGCGTCTGCGGCTCCGAAGCACATCGGTGGTTTCAGTTTGAGAACGTTGTGGTCGGGGCCATCGGTCGATATCAGAATCCCGTGGTCCCGTAGCCGGTTCACGACATAGCTCGCTGCGTCGGCCGCGGGTGCGCGGGTATCGGGGTCTCGCACCAGTTCGGCCCCGAGGTACAGACCCAAGCCGCGTACGTGGCCCACGATACGGTGGCGCCCGGCGATCTCGCCAAGCTCATTGAGTAGCTGGCGTCCCACAGCGTGGGCGTTGGCCTGCAGTCCTTCGGTCTCGATCACGTCCAACACGGCGGCACCCACAGCGCACGACACCGGGTTGCCACCGAACGTGTTGAAGTACTCCATACCATTGTCGAACGCTTGGGCGAGTTCGGCCGTGGTGACAACCGCGGCGAGGGGGAAGCCGTTGCCGATGGGCTTCCCCAGGGTAACGATATCGGGCACCACGTCCTGGGTCTGGAACGCCCAGAAGTGCGATCCCGCGCGACCGAATCCGACCTGGACCTCGTCGGCGATGCAGATGCCGCCCGCTGCCCGCACGTGATCGAAGGCCGCGGGAAGGTAGCCAGCGGGCGGCACGATCTGGCCTCCGCAGCCAAGCAAGGGTTCGGCGATGAACGCGGCGGCCCCGCCATTTGTCTCCGCGGCCACCATGCATCGGCGAACGTCATCGGCATATTGCTGCGCCGCGTTCTCCTCACCCGCAAATTCGCCGCGGTAGGGGTCTGGGATCTTGGCGATATGCACCCAGTCCGGGGCGCCGGCGCCGCCGGGACCATCGTGCTTGTACGGACTGATGTCGATGAGTGTGGACGTGTTGCCGTGGTAGGCCCCGTCGAGGGCGACGACATCCCGCCTCCCCGTGGCCGTGCGAGCGATCCGGAGCGCGAGTTCATTGGCCTCGCTCCCGGAGCAGACGAAGTAGCAAACGTTCAGCGGATCCGGAAGCGTCGCCACGAGACGCTCGGCGTAGCGCGTGATGTTGTGGTGCAGGTATCGCGTGTTGGTGTTGAGTACCGCATTCTGGGCTGCCGCGGCGGCAACGACGTGCGGATGTTGATGCCCAACGTGAGGGACGTTGTTGACAGCGTCGAGGAACGGCTGGCCGTCGACGTCGTACAGGTACTGACGGAACCCGCGCAGGATCGTGAGCGGTCGCCGGTAGGAAACACTGAGCGACCGTCCGATGTGTCGCCCCCGCGCAGCGGTGACAGCGTCCGGGTCCGGGCCTACCGGCGCCATCTGTGCCGTGCCGAGACCCAGCACTCGGCCAGGATCAGGACTCAGACTGGTCCACACGGCCCGCTCCTCAGGATCGCAGACCCCCGGATAGTCGTGCGCGTAGTCGAGACGGTCGGCGATGAGCTGGAAGTGCAGATGGGGCGGCCAGTCACCATTGATCGGATAGTCGCCGATCGCCGCGATCCGGTCGCCGGCCGCTACCTTCGTTCCCACCGGCGAGTCGCTGATCGACTTCTCGGTCAGATGGCCAAAGAGAGACCAGAACTTCACCTCAGGCGTGGGCTGGTGTTCGAGGATCAGCGTGGGGCCGTAGTCGAGCCGACCTTCATTGACATGCGCACTGACCACGGTCCCCGCGAGAGGCGCGTAGAGCGGGGTGCCCGCGTCGGCAAACACGTCGATGCCGACATGCACGGTGCGGCGTCGAGGCGCCTCGTTGCTCGGTGCCGCGAACAGCTCGCCGCCGTACCACGAGCGCACTTCGTCCCAGCGACCCAGCCCGAACCGAGCATTGCGGTCGTGCATGTGCCCGAACAGGAGGTCGCTCAGCGCCTCGGTTTCGAAATCCCCAGGAGCCCCGGCTCCCATTTCGCCGCTGCCGACACCAAGGTCAAATACGTGCACGCTGTCGTTGGCCAGATCCTCGTCGACGATAGGCGCAAACGGGCACGGTTCGGCAGCAAGCCATCTGCGCAGTAGTCCCCCAGCCGGGCAGGGTTCCATGTTGCAGGCTGAGCGAGCGTGCGCAGCACCCAGGTCCGGATGGATATGTTCGAGGCGCGCCAGCGCATCCCACGCAGGAGCCTCGCTCACCTGCAGGTAGCTGTTGTCAGGCTCGTCGCGCGCCTGCTCCGCTGAATTGGCAACGCTCAGCATCAGTCGCAGGACCGCCAGTTCAAGTACGACTTCCGCTTCGCACTCCTGCAGCGCGAATCGGCTGTGATAGCCGCCGGTCACCTCGCGCAGCACCGCCAGATGGTTGGCGCGGTTGAGCAGCGCGTACGAGACCGCGACCGCCAGGTCAGTTACGACCCAGCCTTCGAGCGCGTCGCCTACGTCGATAATCCCAGCCAAGCCGCAACGCGGGCCGATGCTGGTTTCCTCGAAGCCCGATACCAGGACGTTGTGATCGTTGAGGTCGTTGTAGATCACGCCGCGCCGCAGGTCGGCGAGCCGTGGCGCTGTCCAGCGGGTGTAGCGATCGAGGAGGCGTTTGAGCAGATCCCGCTGCGCGGCGTTCTCGATGAGCTCCAGGTTCGCGGTGATCGTCTCTGCCGCGTTGCAGAGATCCCACTTGAGCTCTCTGTGAGCCGCCGGATGCTCGAACGACGCAAGCGCCTCGCTGAGGCAGCCGGCGAGGTGTCCGAGCTGGCGCCGATGCTCGCCGTCCACGGGTCGCATCTGCGCCATCGGGGAACCAGGAACCCAACCCAGGAGTCGGACGAGGTGCGTGCCGGAGGCTGTCTCGGTTTCCACGATTGCCCGGCCGTCCAACGCGTGGATGACCGTAGGTACGGCGTACTCAATTCCGGCGAGATGCTCGAGAAGTGCCGTTTGAAAGTCGAGGCACCCGGCCGTCTCGCCACTGTTGGCGACCTTCAGCGCGTAGCTGGCGTCGCCGGTCGTGACGCGGAAGTTGAGGTCGCGCTCACTCGCGAGCTGCGTGACCGTGCCGTCGATGCCAAACAGATCACGCGCGACGTCTGTCGCGGCGGCGCAATCCATTGTGGGGCGACCCGGAAGAAGTCTCGGCAACGTCAAGTGCTCGGCTTGGTGGCTGGTTGGCGCGAGTGTACGCCGTGCCACGCCTGCATGCCGGCCGCTGTGTTTCTAGCCGGGCGGCTCGGGCGGAAGCGGTTCCGGCGCCATCTTGGGCAGCACCATCGGAATCAAGAATCCCAAGGCGATGAGCACGAGGGTCCAGGTCGACCAGCGCGATCCCCACATGCCGACCAGCGACGCCGCGTTGAGAGCCGCTCCGGTCCAAAAGACCGGTCGGGTGGTGTTCGCAAACCCCTCGATGCTAGGCCCACGGAACACCCAGACGTAGATCGCGAGGCAGGCATAGCCAATGATGAGCAGCTCGCCGGCTTCGTGCAGGAGCAACGGGTCAACGAGAGCTGCGAATCCATCCGTGCGCAATCCGGCCAGGATGCCGATCAGCAACTCGAACGTCATCCAGCCAACGATCACGGCCACGATGGAGCCCATGATGAAGCCCCAGCAGCCCAATAGCTTGTTGTCAGCCATGTCCCTCACTCCTTGTCGGTCCTTGGGATACGCTGCCGAGACGCATTTGGTTCCGGCGGCACCGCAAACCGTCGCCGCATTCTCGCACGTTGCAGGGAGACGGACGCGATGGACTTCAGTGATCGGACGGTCCTTGTGACCGGGGCCTCCCGTGGCATTGGCCGAGCTATTGCGGCTCGATTCGCGGCGGGTGGAGCTCGCGTTGCCGTGCACTATCACTCCAACGTGACGGCGGCAGAGGAGACTCGGGAGGCGCTCGATGGCACTGGGCACACCCTGCACCAGGCCGACGTGTCCTCGCCAGAGGACTGCGAGCGGCTGGCCGCGGACGTGGTCGCCGCTCATGGTGGGCTCGACGTACTGGTGAACAACGCTGGCGTCTACGAGCTACATCATGTCCTCGAGATGGACTATGCCGACTGGCAATCGGAGTGGAAGCGCACGCTCGAGACGAATCTGGTCGGCCCGGCCAATTTGATGTTCTGCGTCGCGCGCCACATGGCGGCTTCGGGCGGCGGACGGATCGTGAACGTTTCGTCGCGCGGCGCGTTCCGCGGAGAGCCGGTCGCGCCCGCCTACGGAGCTAGCAAGGCAGGACTGAATTCGTTGAGCCAGTCGCTGGCCCAGGCCCTTGCGCCGCACGGTGTCTTCGTCGGCGTGGTCGCGCCAGGGTTCGTCGAAACCGACATGGCAGCGGAACTGCTCGAAGGGCCCGGCGGGGAGGCGATCCGCAATCAGAGTCCGCTCGCTCGAGCCGCGCAGCCCGACGAGATCGCCCGGGCGGTCGCGTTTCTGGCGAGCGACGGGATTGAGTACCTCACCGGATGCGTCATTGACGCGAATGGTGCCTCGTACTTGCGCACCTGAAATTGCTACGCGTCGATGGCCGACACCATCGGACGACCCGGTGTACAAAACACAGCAAGTTCGCAGCCCCTGTTCGAGATTCGATACACGACAACCCGCACTTCTTGGAGCGCATCCAATGGCTCAGATCACACTCAAGGGAAACGCCATCAACACCGTCGGCGATCTTCCTGCCGTCGGTTCGCCGGCCCCTGCCTTCTCCCTCACCGGTGGCGACCTCGGCGACCGCTCGCTGGCTGACTACGCAGGCAAGTCGGTGGTCCTCAACATCTTCCCGAGCGTCGACACCGGGATCTGCGCCGCAAGCGTGCGCCGATTCAACGAGATCGCGTCGGAGCGGGGCCTGACGGTGCTGTGCGTCAGCGCTGACCTGCCGTTCGCGCAGGGCCGGTTCTGTGGCGCCGAGGGCATCGAGAACGTCGAGACTCTCTCCGGCTTCCGGAGCAGCTTCGCTGACGACTACGGGGTTCGTATCGTGGACGGACCGATGGCGGGTCTGATGTCCCGCGCCGTGGTGGTGGTCGGAGCCGATGGCAACGTTGCGTACAGCGAGCAGGTGCCCGAGATCGTTCAGGAGCCCGACTACGACGCGGCGGTCGCAGCGCTGTAGGTCATCGATGCACACCATTCGCACGACCGGCGGTGCCGCTAAGTGGCACCACGGGCCGGTCAACTTGTGAGCCATAGCGGTCTTGGAAGGAGCCGCGGATAATCCGCGGCACGTCAGATATGCGCCTGGGCGGGACGCCCGGAGCAACTCGTTCCCGCCCGGGCGCATCCTCCATCCTCTGAGGTTCACGAGATGAGCAAAGCAGCGTCTTCTACGTTCGGTAGCCGAACACTTCGGAATCTGGGCCTGGCCGTCCTGGCCATCGCTACCGCCCTGGGCGTGGCCGACGTGCTACGCGGGACCGGCGGCCGAGCCTGGCTCTCAAGCGAGGCCCACGCGGTTCCCGCAGCGACCGAGGGTGATCCCACCGCGACAGTGTTTCGTGCCGTCCGGGTCTTCGACGGCGTCTCCGTCGTCGATAGCACCGACGTGGTGGTGCAGGACGGAATCATCGTCGCCATGGAGCCCGACGCCGAAGTGCCCGTGGGCGCGACCGTGATCGAAGGGACTGGCCGCACTCTGGTGCCTGGACTCATTGATGCGCACACCCACGCGTTCGGTCCGGTCCTGCGTGCGGCGCTCATGATGGGCGTGACGGCCGAACTCGACATGTTCACGGAGCCCAACGGGGCTCGTATTCTGCGGGCTGAGCAGGCCCGCGGCGATGCGAATGGCCGGGCGGACCTGTTCTCCGCTGGTGTGCTCGCCACCGCGCCAGGTGGCCACGGCACTGAATACGGCATGGAGATCCCCACGCTGACAACGCCCGAAGAGGCCGATGACTGGGTGCAGGCGCGGGTCGACGAAGGATCTGACTACATCAAGATCGTCTACGACGACGGATCGATCGCACGCGAGTTCGCCACACTCGATCTCCCGACCGTCGAGGCGCTCATCGAGGCGGCGCACGCACGCGACCTTCTTGCGGTCGTCCATGTTGGGCGCGAGGCCGATGCTCTGGCCGTGATCGAAGCTGGGGCTGATGGCATCGTGCACGTGTTCTACGACCAGCCCGCGAGCGACGCGGCGGTCGAGGCTATTGCGACGAGCGGCGCGTTCGTTGTGCCGACACTCGCCGTGCTCGAGAGCGTGTCCGGCGGTTCAGGCGGTCGCGATCTTCTCGAGGACGAGCGACTGGCGCCCTACATATCGTCCAACGAACGGCAGACTCTGGAAGTCGCGTTTCCATCGCGCGAGGAGTACGCGGACGTCATTACGAACGGCCTGGCCAGCATTGGACGGCTGCATGCTGCAGGCGTGACGATTCTGGCGGGCACGGACGCGCCGAACCCCGGGACAGCTCACGGCGCCAGCATGCACCGCGAGCTCGAACTCCTGGTCGAGGCGGGTCTTTCCCCAGGCGAGGCATTGGCGGCGGCCACCTCGACGCCGGCGACGAAGTTCGGTCTGGATGATCGCGGACGGGTTGCCGTCGGGCTCCGCGCCGACCTGGTTCTCGTGACCGGACACCCAGACGAAGATGTTCTTGCAAGTCGCGACATTGTGGGTGTTTGGAAGGCCGGCGTGGAAGCCGATCGCGAAGGCTACCGGGCCGAGCTTGCGGTTGTCGCCGAAGGAGCGCCCGTCCTCCAGATTGATGACGGCCTGATCGCGGACTTCGACAACGGCAACATCGACTCCGTGTTCGGGTCGGGTTGGATGCTCTCCACGGACGACATGATCGGTGGCTCCTCCACCGCCGCTATGACAGTAGCCGAGGCGGGCGCCGACGGCTCTGCTGGCGCGATGCGGGTGGATGGCACGATCGCGGGGACCGGCCCCGCGCGGTGGGCAGGGCCGATGTTCTTCCCGGGTGTAAGCCAGTTCGCGCCGGCCAACCTCTCGGAGCACTCCGGCATCTCGTTCATGGTGCGTGGTGACGGCCAACCCGTTGCCATCATGATGTTCGCGGTGAGCCTCGGGCAGGTGCCGTCGCAGCAGTACGCGGGAACGTCTGACGAGTGGACCCGTGTCGAGCTCCGCTTCGAGGACTTCGCAGGGCTCGACGCCGCTGGTCTGCAGGGGGTGCTCTTCTCGGGCACCGAGAGCGGCGACTTCGAGTTCGAAATCGACGACTTGCGGGTCTGGTAGCCGGCCGCGTCAGCCTCGCTCAGGTCGCTGGGCGAGGCCGACCATAGTGCCGTTGCAGTCGCGAAAGTGGAACTCGCGGGCGCCGTAGAAGGTGTCGCGCAGGTCGATCTCCAGGTCGACCTGCGCGCTGACCTTCGCGTACAGCGCGTCCACGTCTTCCACTCCGATGTAGAGGGCGAACGCATCGCCGGACGCCGGCTGGATGCCCGGCAGGTCCACGGCTACGCTGCCGCGCGACTGGAACATGAGCTGCACATCACCGTGGCTCATGATCGCGAACCCGAGTGACTGACCGGTGTACTCGAACGTGCTGTCTTCGGTGCCCTCGATGACGCCGACGTCGAACTTGAACCCCAGAACGTCGCGGTACCAGTCAACGGTCTTGCCGACATCGTCGACAAAGATATTCGGCGTGACGGTGGTCATGGCCATCGTGAGGCTCCCGGTGATGCGATGCGATTGGGCCGCGCGGACGTTGTCACGTGTCGGCCAGCGAGCGGGTTAATCTACCAGCCTGTTTGCCGCGCGAGCCTCTCCCCGATCATCCGAGGAGTCTGTGGGTCATGGATCAACCGTTGCTGAGCTTCGCTCGCGACCTTGTGCGAATCCCGAGCGTTCTCGGCGACGAGCACGGCGTTGCCGAGCGAACGATCGCTGAGATGCGACTGCTTGGTTTCGACGACGTCGAGATCGATGAGGCCGGAAATGCAGTTGGTGTGCTTCGCGGGGCGTCCCCGGGACCAACGCTCGTCCTGGACGCTCACATGGATACGGTCGACGTCATGCCACGGGCCGAGTGGACGCACGACCCGTTCGGGGGAGAGGTCGTGGACGGCCGTCTGTACGGCCGTGGCACTAGCGACATGAAGGGCGCGCTCGCTGCGATGGTTCACGCTGTGGGCAGACTCGATCGTGAATCCGTTCGCGGCAAGATCGTGGTGTCTGCGTCGGTTGGCGAGGAACTCATTGAGGGCGCAGCTCTGCGCGTTGTGATGCAGCGTCACGGGGCAGATTTTGTGGTGATCGGCGAGGCGTCCGACCTGAATCTCGTGCGCGCCGGCCGCGGTCGCGCCGAGTTCAGGCTGGTGAGCCAGGGCCAACCAGCTCACGCTTCGAGTCCGGAACGCGGCGTCAACGCCGTCCACGTGATGCAACGGGTGATCGAGGAGATCGAACGTCTTCCGATGCCGAGCCATGAGTTCGTCGGCGAGGGCGTGATGTGTCTTACGGACATCATCTCAGTGCCGTATCCCGCCCACTCGGTAGTGCCGAGCGCGTGTCGCGCGACCTACGAGAGGCGACTGCTACCCGGAGAGACGCAGGATGATGTGCTTGACGCCATGCGCGAAGCCTGTGCGCGGGCCGGTCATCCGGAAACAGAGGTCAGTTTGGCACTTGCGGACTACACCAGCTACACCGGCGTGAGTTGGGAACAGCCAAAGTGGTTCGCGCCGTGGGAATTCGCCGAGGACGATCCGATCGTGGCGCTTTCTCTGGCGTCGCTTCGTGACGCCGGATTCGATCCGGAGCTTGCCAGCTACCAGTTCTGCACGAACGGTGCCTACAGCGGAGGCTACGCCGGGGTTCCGACGATCGGGTTCGGGCCGAGCTCCGAGCACCTGGCGCACGTGGTCGACGAGTACATCGAGATCGAGCAACTCGAGGGCGCGCGAGGCGGCTACGCCGCGATCGCGCGAGGACTGCTTTCGGGCGCCGGCGCCTGAGTTCGCGGGTCCCGTCTCGACCGCGCCCGCTTCACGAGGCAAAATGCGCCTCGCGACCACCCCTCCAGAGGAGCCGTCCGTGAAGAATCGTCTACTTGTTGTCGCTGTTGTTGCCGCCCTGGTCGCGCCCCTAGTGGCCGCCCCGGTTTCCCTTGCCGTCGCGCAAGAGCCGGATGCCGAGATCGTTCCGTCAGTGCGCTTTGGCGGGCTGCGCTACTACTACGTGGGTCCGTCGCGTGGCGGCCGTGTTACCGCCGTTGCGGGGCATCGCGAGCAACCGAGCACGTTCTACATGGGCGCCTCGGGTGGGGGCGTCTGGAAGACAACGGACTACGGACATAACTGGCACCCGGTTTCCGATGGTTTTTTTGCCACGGGATCGATCGGAGCGATCGCGGTTGCGGAGTCCGACGCGGACGTTGTCTACGTGTCGACGGGTTCGGACGGGCTGCGGAGCAACGTCATTATCGGCAAGGGCGTCTACAAGTCGACCGACGCCGGCGAATCGTGGGAGCACGTCGGTCTGGATAACACCGGCAACACGGGCGCGGTGATTGTCCATCCGGACAATCCGGACGTTGCCTACGTGGCGGCGATCGGGAATCCGTTCATCTCGAACCCCGAACGCGGCGTCTACCGGACTCGCGACGGCGGAGCCACCTGGGAACTGGTGCTCTACATATCGGAACGCACTGGTGCGGTTGATCTGGAGTTCGCACCCGACGACCCGAGTCGCATCTACGCCACTGCATGGGAGGCGGAGCGCAAGCCCTGGACCATCATCTCCGGCGGCATGGAAGGCGGCGTGTTTCGTTCCACCGACGGTGGCGACAACTGGGATCAACTGACTGACGGTCTGCCGACTGGCCTTCGCGGCAAGGCGGATCTCGCCGTGACGCCGGCCGACCCGGATCGGGTCTACGTGCTCATCGAGGCTCCCGAGGACGCAGGTGGCGTCTACCGATCCGACGATTGCGGCGATACGTGGCACCACGTCACGGCCTTCCAGCCGATCCGCAATCGCCCCTTCTACTACACGAATCTGAACGCGCACCCGACCGACCCGGACACGATCTGGGGCATGGCAGAAGGGTTCTACAAGTCCACCGACGCGGGCGAGAACTGGCAGGCCCAGCGCGTGCCGCACGGCGACAACCACGACCTGTGGATCAACCCCGACGATCCGATGGTGATGGTGCAGGCCAATGACGGCGGGGCCAACGTGTCGCGCGACGGCGGCGCCACGTGGTCGACGCAGAACAATCAGGCGACGGCTGAGCTCTATCAGGTGGACATCTCGGATGAGTACCCCTACAGGCTCTACGCCGGTCAACAGGACAACTCGACGATTTCGGTTCCGAGCCGCGCCGAGTCCGGACGTCCGGGCGGGCCGGAAGCGTACTGGGAGTCGCACGGCGGCTGCGAGACGGGGCCCGTGGTTCCGAAGCCTGGCGACCCGGACATCGTCTATGCCAACTGCAAGGGGCGGTTCGGTTTCTACAACGAACGCACGGGGCAGGAGCAGCAGAACTACGTCGGCTACTGGAACATCTACGGCCGCAACCCCAAGGATCTGGCCTTCCGGTTCCAGCGCGTCGCGCCGATCGCGGTGTCGCCGCACAAGGCGACCCGGGTCTACCACACGTCGCAGTTCGTCCATGTGACGGAAGATGGCGGACTGACCTGGCAGACGATCTCGCCGGACCTCACCGCGTTTGATCCGGAGACCCAGGTGGTGTCCGGCGCTCCCATCACTCTCGACGTCACAGGCGAGGAACATTTCTCCACGCTGTACGACGTGCAGGAGTCGCCGCACGAGGCCGGCGTGATCTGGGCCGGCTCAAACGACGGCCCGATCCACGTGACCCGCGACGGCGGTGCCAACTGGACGGACGTAACTCCCGATGGCACCGGCCCGCATGGGCGCGTGCAGAACATCGAGGTGTCGCCGCACGACCCGGGCACGGCCTACGCCACGATCATTCGCTACCAGCTCGGCGATTTTGCGCCCTACGCATTCAAGACCACCGACTACGGTGCGAACTGGACGCTGCTCACATCGGGCAACAACGGCATCCCGTCTGACCACCCGGTTCGCGTCGTCCGCGAGGATCCGACACGTCGTGGCCTGCTGTATGCGGGCACCGAGTTCGGCATGTTCGTATCGTTCAACGATGGAGGCCACTGGCAGTCGCTACAGCTGAACCTGCCTGTCACACCGATTACCGACATCAAGGTTGTCGGGAGCGACGTCGTGCTCTCCACCATGGGGCGCGGCTTCTGGATTCTGGCGGATGTCTCGCCAGTGCGCGACGCCGACGGCGTGGCTGGTACCACGCATCTGTTTCCGATCGAGGACGCGATTCGCGCGCGCGGTCGAGGCTTCTTCTTCCGCGCGCCAGGCCCGGCAGATCCGCAGTACCCGGCCGCGGGAGCGAATCTGGACTATTTCCTCGAGGGAGATCTGACCGGCGAGCTTCGACTGGAAATCCGCAACGAAGGCGGCGAGCTTGTGCGGGCGTTCAGTTCCGAGGGTGCGGGCCAGGAAGTGGTCGACGCAGAGCCCGGGATGCGGGAATGGCGGATGGCTGCCCTTGGCACCCCTCGGCTCGAAGCGACTGCAGGGATGCACCGGTTCACCTGGGATACGCGATCGGCAGGACCGTGGGCTTCGAGTGCGCGCGCCGCCGGGCAGCGCGGCCCGATGGTTCCGCCGGGTACGTATTCCGCCAGTCTCGTCGTCGATGGCGAGCCACAAACGTCACGCGATTTCGAAGTTGTGATGGATCCGCGGGTCGTCGCGGAGGGCATCACCATTGCCGACGTCACGGAGCAGGCTGAGTTTGCGGCGAGGGTTAGCGACACACTGGGCGCGGCCCGGCGCGCGGTGGCAGATCTCACGGCGGAGCGCGAAGCTGCTGGCAGCCTCTCTGGAGAACGGCAGGCGATCTGGGACGCCATGGTCACGCTACCGCGGCGCTACTCGCCGCCGATGCTCGTCGACCAGTTGCAGTACCTGTACTTCAACATCCAGACGGCCGACCAGCGGCCGAGCGGCGACATGAAGGCTCGCTTCGACGAGTTGGCAGACGAGCTGCACGGCTACCTGCAGAGTCTCGGCGACCGACCGAACGACTAGGCCAGGCCGGCAGGCCTGGTCTCTGAGGATCAGGCCTGCTGGAAGGCGCGCGCGCGGTAGAGGAAGTCGACGATGTTCCCCTCGTGCGGCTGCAACCAGTTGAGCCGCGTCGTGGGGATCGGCCCGAAGTTCAGGCGGTCGATTTCCGGCGACTCCAGAAGCTGACCGCGGAACCCCTCGTCGCCCGTGATCGCGGTGCCGACCAAGGTCGGGCCGATATGCCGAAGCATGGCGTCCTGCTCGCACTCGACTACCGACACGAACGGGAACATGTACTCCGAGTTCGCGAGTGGAGCCTCAGGGGAGTCGCATCGGACGACTGTTGGACGGACGAAGCCATAGCGGTCCTCGTCGACCAGTCGTTCGCCGTCTCGCGTGGCGGCCGTGGCCTCTTCAACTGCGGGCGAAGCCAACATGGAGTCGATCTGCTCGGAGATCGCCTTTGCCTGCCCCGGAACCGTGAAGGCGGCGATGGCCGCATCAGGATGGTCGTGCGGCAGGGCGTTGACCGGTCCCAGACGCTCCGCCAAAGCTGCAGCAATTTCACGCGTATTGCGCGACGCCCAGATGCTGGAGCAATTGATGCAGGATCGGCCACCGTTGAGAAGCACGCTCTCGACCATGAGGTCCAGGTGCTGTTCCCAGTCGTCGACGACATCGTCGCCAATCAGAATCTTGCTGAAGCCGGGGCCATGTACCTGCACGCGCGGATCGCCCGCGTATTGCTCGATCGTTTGCGGTCCGCCGAAAATGAGACTGCGGTCACATGTTTCGAGGATCGCCCCGCCGACATCGTGGCCGCCGGGATAGAGCGCAATGCCCTCGGCCGGGATTCCAGCAGCGATCAGCGCCTGCGACATGCGCCAGGGCGTCCACGGCTCCTGCGAGCCGGGTTTCATCACCAGGCCGACCTGGAGCGGCAGGATCGGCATCCAGAGTGTGTGGACACCCGGGGAGTTGGACGGCAGGACCATACCGACCACCGGTGACTGCACCTGGTAGGAGCGCAGGAGTCCGTTCTCGTCGCCCCAACCACGCGCAAACGTGTCGAGATCGAGACCGCGCGTCAGCGCTGCCAGGACCTCTTCGAGGTTCTCGAGGACGAACTTGAGCTTGTCCATGTTGGCGCGACACATAGCCTCCGGGAGTCCGGAAGTGGCCGACTGCTGACGAACAAAGTCGTTCGGCGTCTGCACGTCGTCGCCGATCGGCAGGTCGCCGTTCATGTAGAGATCGGCAGCCTTCCGCGCACATTCCGCAAGTTCAGCCGGCGAGAACTCGCGCAGGGCTGCACGCGCTCGAGCTGCTTTGCGCAGGTCGCGCTTCACCATGCCCGCGGTGGCGGCGCTGACCTCGGCAACCGGTTCTCCGGTGGCGAAGTGTTCAACGACGGTCGTCTCGAGGCTCTGGTAGGGCTTGCCCCAACGAAGAATCGGAACGTGGATCAACGAAGTGCTCCCGGATCAGTCAGTGCGCACGCGCTGCGGCACGAGGCGATACACGAGGAAGAGAATGAAGAGTCCGAAGAAGGCTGCGATCAGGTACGGAACGGCGCGCTCGAATGCGTAGTCCACAGTGCCACGTGTAAGCCCCTCAGCGTCGCCGAGAGTCCGTTGCGCGATCTGATCTACCTCGGCGATGACGTTGTCGACCTTGATCTCGACCCGGCGCAGGGCTTCCTCGCGCTGTTCGGTGACGAGCGCGAAGATCTCGGCATACTCCTCGGGGAGTCGGTTGAGAATGAGCTCGCGCTCGCTGTCTACGAGCGCCTCGATCGCATCAACCTCGGCGCGAAGTACCTCGATGATGCCCTCGACCGTTTCAGGGAGCACGTCATCGACCGCGTGATCCAGAGTGTCGGCCAGGCGATCGGCGGTGTCATCGATCGACGAGACGTCCTCGAGCGCGCCGGCCAGCATACCGCTGGTGTTCGGGTCCTCGAGCATGAACTCGGCCTGCCAGCGGGCCTGCTTGGGAAGGAATGCCAGGTAGAGCGTCAGGCGCGAACTCAGCGATTCGACGGTCTGCGTGATCGTTCCTAGCGAGGCGAACGCCGTGCGGGTCTCGGTTGGCAGGCTCTCGACAAGATCGTTGGCGACGGACCGGCGCAGGTAGTACTCGTTGACGATCGGCTCGCGCGCGGCGAAGTCGGCCGCAATGCGGCGTCCATTGGCCACGCCCTCGGTGTTCGAGATCCGCACCGCGACCGTCTCGATCTCCTGGATCGCTGCCACCGAGAGTTCACGCGCGATATGGATCTGGTCGCCGAAGTTGTCAGCGCCCTGACCACTCTCGAAGTAGTCCTTGAACTGGTAGACCAGAGTCCACGCATCCATCAACGCGATGAGCGGATCGTTGTGGCCGGTCGCCCGCAGCATGGCGCTGCTGGCGTTGATTTTCCAGAGCAGCGCATTGCGGCGCACCTCGGGGTCATCGCTGGCCGAACGAATCATGTCGGCACGCCACTCCACCGCACCCAGCCAGAGGCCAGTGAACTCATCGATGCGCATCGTGACCTGGCGAGCGTCGGCCGTCACGTTCGAGGCCTCCGTCATCAGGCCCGTTCGGTCGGGTGCAGAAGTGCTGACACAACCTGCCACGATGGTGGTTAGCATCACGCCAAACGTCAGACGAGCAAACGTGCCGGTATGGCTACGCATGGCAACCCTCCGCGGATCGATCGTGAGGTAGGGGAGACGGGGCTCAGTAGACCCCGACCGTGGTCGAACTCGCCAGCTTGGCAAACGGCCGGACGCCGCTCACTCCGTCCCATGGGTAGGCGGCATAGGGCAGTTCGCGTTCGCCCTCGTCGCGCTCCAGGAATCCAGGAACGAAGAACTCCTTGGTGAGGGTCGTGAGTTTCACTCGGCCGGTGCCGCCGTACTCGACGACCGTCATTGGATCATCGGGCTCGACAACCTGTAGGACGGCGCGCGGTTGAGGTGCGTAGTAGGTGATCTTGTAGCCGTTGTCCGGGCCGCTGGGTGAACTTGCCGCGAGACCCATCAGGGTGTTGCCGTAGGTCGGCGTCATGTAGGCGCCATCGAGCAGCTCCTCATGTGCGAACCGGTTCCACTGCGGCGTGAATTCCGTGCCTCCCGAGAAGATGCCCGTGATGCCCATCTCGTGCATCGTCGTTCCCATGTCATCAAGGCGCAGCGCGAGCGCTTCCAGAAGCTTCGGAGTCGTGAACATGCACTGCACATCATGCCCAGCCTTCAGGATAGACACGGCCTGGTCGATCACGTGCTCCTGGTAGGCCACCAGATGATCGTTCCAGCCCTTCTTGATCAGCTTGATCACCCACCGCGGGTCGAGATCCACGCAGAAGCTGATGCCGCCGCGGTATTGAGCCAGATGCTCCACCGCGAGGCGCAGACGGCGCGGGCCGCTCGGCCCGAGCATCAACCAGTTCGCACCTTTCGGGAAGTACTCCTCCGGCAGGTTGTCGGCGAACAGCTCGTAGTCCGTGCGGAAGTCGTTGATGTTGATCCGGGACTTGGGCGTTCCCGTAGTTCCGCCGGTCTCGAACGTGTAGATCGGACTATCGGCATAGGCCTTCGGCACCCATCGACGCACCGGACCGCCGCGCAACGCCTCGTCCTCGAACAAGCCGAACTTGCCGAGGTCGGCGAATCCACCGATTTCGTCGCGCGGGTTCCAGCCGGCCTGCTCGGCCCAATCGAGCCAATAGGGACAGCCGGTGGCCGGGTCGAAATGCCACGCTACGATCTCGCGCACATGCGCGTCGAGCGCTTCGCGCGCAGCTTCTACGTTTGCCTGGAGGTCCGGATCGTTGTTCGTCATCTTCGTCGGGTGAGAGTGGGTCTACGGAAAACTCACCCGTCATGCTATCGCTTTCCCGCGGGGCCGGCGCGTGACTAGTCGTTGCGGATGGCCACGGCGGGGTCGACACGCGCCGATCGCCGAGCAGGCAACCAGCTGGCGAGAGTCGCCGCGCCCAATAGGGCGACAGCGCCGGCGACGAACGCGACCGGATCGAGACGGTCGACCTCGAACAGCATGCTGTCGAGAAGACGAGTGGCGGCGACGGCCGCTCCGACGCCGAGAGCCACACCGATACCGACGCGTCGTAGCGACTCCCCGATCACCATTCGCTGCACGGATCGCGGTGCGGCTCCGAGCGCCATCCGGATCCCCATTTCGCGATGACGTCGCGCTACGGCGTATGACACCACCCCGTAGATGCCTACGGCCGCGAGCGACAGGGCTACGGCCGCGAAGACCCCAAGAACCAGAAGCGTGAACGTGCGCGGCGCGGCGGCCGCCTGCACGTGTTCCTCCAGAGCTTTGAACTCGATCGGGATCTGATCGTCGAGACGCGCCACGCGTTCGCGGATCAGGGGTGTTACCGCGGCCGGGTCACCGGCTATGCGGATTGCGAACGAGGGGCCCCGGGCCCGGTAGGGGCGCTGCAGGTAGTGCACGTACGTTTCGCGGTGCGCAGGCCGCTCGGGACCTCCATGCCGAACGTCGCCGACCACGCCGATGATGCGCATCCACTCGTCGCCGTAGATCCAGTTGTCGTTCGCGAGATTGCCGATGCGTTTCCCGACAGCGCTCTCGCCGGGGAAGACAGCCGCGGCGAAGCTCGCGTTCACGATCACCACCGGCTCGGCGCCCTGGATATCCCGGGCGTCGAACAGTCGGCCTTCGAGAAGCGGAATACGCATCGCTTCGAAGTAGTTGCCGCCCGTCACCCGATAGGAGGCATACGCGTTGGACAACCCACTGCCCTCGACGTTGAAAGCACCGTTGATGCTCAGCCCGGCCATGGGGAGGTGATTCACGAAACCAGTGGCTTCGACTCCTGGCAACGCCGCGATATCCGACGCCATGGCCTCGAGAATACGTGCGGCGTCACCATCCTCTGCATAGAGCGCGGACGGAATGGCCACCTCGGCGGTGAGAACGTTCTCGGCTTCGTAGCCTGTGTGGACCTGCATGACCTGCCAGAAGCTGCGGATCATCAGGCCGGCTCCGGTCAGGAGCAGGATGGCGAGCGCGACCTCTGCCACGACGAGGACGTTCCAGAGTTGCCCTCCCACGCCGATCGCGCCGCGCCCGCTCCGTAGCGCGTCCGTCCCGCCCCGAGTGATCCCAAACGCAGGTACGAGCCCGAACAGCAGCGTTGCAAGCAATGTCAGCGGTGCAACGAAGCCAACGACGCCTCCACCGACACTCGCGGTCTCAACGGGCACTCCGCCAGGGGCGAACTGGAGCAGGGCCGTGAGGCCAAGATGTCCCAGAATCAGGCCACACACCGCCCCGGTGCCTCCGATGAGCAGGCTCTCGGTGAATAGTTGCCGGATGAGCCGACCGCGGGCCGCCCCGAGAGCTCCGCGAACCGCGATCTCATCTGCCCGGGCGGTGCCTCGGGCCAGAAGAGTGCTGGCCAGGTTGGTGCACGCCAGGAGCAGCACGAGCCCCGCGGCGGCTAGCAAGAGGATCATCGGCGTGCGAGCTCCGCCTACGAGCTCGTCGCGCAGACTGCGAACCACGACGCCGACCGCATCGATCTCCTCGCCGTGGGCCACCTTCAACGCGGCGCCAATGGTGTCGAGTTCCTGCTGCGCCGTCGCGACGCTGACATCGGGCGCCAGCCGCGCGATCGCCGCCCAGTTGTGCGATGTCCGGCTGGTGTTGAATCCACTGAGTCCGATTGGCCACCAGACATCGCTATCACCTGGGAAATTGAAGCCGGATGGCATCACGCCGATGACGGTCGCCTCGACACCGTAGACCCGCAGGGTGTGACCGGTGAGGTCTTCCGGTGCGCCCAGGAGATTTCGCCAGATTCGTTCCGAAACAACGATTGTGGGGGCCGCGCCTTCCTGAGTCTCGGCCGTGTCGAAGGCGCGACCACGGCTCGGCATCACACCCATCGTGCGGAAGAAGTCCTCTGTCACGCCGGCTACGTAGAGCCTGACAGGCTGCTCTCCGCCAAGAACGCTCGTGCGACCGCCGAAGAAGAAAGTCGACATCATCGCCATCGACGCAAAACTCGAAGACTCCGCTTGCCAGTCGAAGAAGTTCGGGGCGGCAATTGCGCTCTCTGACCCGCCTTCGTTGCGCTCCCAGAGAGACACCAGTCGATCGGCTTCGGGATAGGGGAGCGGTCGAATCAGCGCGGTGTGGACTACCGAGTAGATCGCGGAGTTGGCGCCGATGCCGATCGCAAGGGTGGCGATGGCGGATATCGCGAAGACGGGGCTGCGACGAAGCGTGCGGAGGGCGAAACGGACATCGGAGACGATCGAGTCGATCATGGTGGAGAGCGTCCAGGGGGAGTTAGAGGCGGAGATATGGCGGCACTGTGTCGAGATGGCCGAGAAATTGCCGAACGCTTCTCGTGCCTTGCGGCGCGCCTCGGCGGGCGACACCCCCTCGGCGATCAGCCGCTCGGCATGAAGGGCCAGGTGTGCGCGAAGTTCGCGGTCGACGTCTTCGTCCGTCGACACGGGGGCGGGTCGGCGCCCGTGAGATTCACTCATTGTCTGAAACTCAGGCCTGCGGGCCTCGGAGCACCAGGCCCATAGCTTCGACGTAGCGATCCCAGTCGGACATCGCCTGCTTGAGTTGTTTCTTGCCCGGCGCGGTCAGGGCATAGAACTTCGCCTCGCGCCCGGTATCGGTGCGGCCCCAGGAGGCCTTCAACAGGCCACGCTTCTCGAGTCGACGTAGCGCTGGATACAGCGCGCCTTCCTCGACGATGAGTGTCTCCGCGGACTGTTCCCGGATAGCTCGCGCCACCGCATATCCGTGGGAGGGAGAGTCCGACAGCGTTCTCAGAATGAGCACGTCGAGCGTGCCCTTCAGCAGATCCATGAGGTGTCCTGGTAGCGTTCACGAGTTGCCTATAAGGATTTATGCATAAGAATTTTAGGTATACAAGTCAGACGCCCGATCTCGTCGGAAGGTTGGAATCGAGCGCGGCGGCTTGATGCGGCTAGCGAGCGGCCTCGAGCAGGCGTCGCAACGGGCGCTCGTAATGGAGCGCGAACCCGGCGAAGGCTGGGTGCCCTGCGAGACCTTCGTCGGTGGATTGCAGGGCGCTATCGAGCGCGTCGTAGCCCAGGTCGTAGAAGGTCTGTCGGCTCGCCGGGATATCGAGTGTGTAGGCAGGCCAGTGACGAACCACACCGCCCCGTTGGCTCGAGTCATCGAGTGTTCCGAGGAGCTCGTCGGGGACGGCAAGAAGTTCGCCGCCGATCTGAACTACCCACCAGTCGCGCTCGCCCGGCGTTGGCAGGCCTGGTAGAGCGTCGGCGCGGAATCGGATCAGCGTCTCATCGGGGAGCCAGGTGGTTTCGAGACCGATCCAGAGGCGTTTGCCGGCGGCCGCGGCCGCCACGAGTTCCGTGGAGGCCAGAGCGAGGATGCCGTTGCTGCCGGCGCTCGTTGTCCTGTAGTCCATGACGGTGACGTCCGACGCGTACTCCAGTACAGCAGCGGTTAGTGATCGGACCTGCCAGCCTTCATGCGTTTCCTCGCGAACCTGGATGCCGTCAAACCAGAACGGCACGGCGACGTCGAACGCCAGGCCGTCGATTCGCGCGGCCGATTCCTCGAGCATCGCAAGGTAGCCGGCGATTGCTTCGGGGCGGTTGGTTCCCCAGGAGTCTGCCAAGTAGGGCTCGACATCGAGATGCACGCCGCGGAAGCGACCAGCCGGCGCCACGGCTGCGTTGTGCGCCATGACCCGGTCAAGCGCACGGCCCAGCGTCCGGCGGCCGCCTGCGCTGTTGTAGTCGGGCGCGCCATCCAGGGCGAAGGTCTCGATACCGGCAGCACCGAGGTCACCAATGACCTCGGCGACGGCGCGGCGCGTTTCCGCCTCGTCGAGGCCGCTCGGGATCTGCATGTGGATCCGGGTCACGCCTGTAGCCTCGGCCAACTCGATCAGCTCTTCAGTCGCTGCCGATCCGGCCCCCAGCAGGTCGGAGGTGTGCCAGAACCACATGGCGCGGCCGTCGGTAGTACCGCGTTGCGCAAGCTCCGGAGCTGCGGTGCCGCGGCAGAGATCGATGCGGTTGATGTCGAACGATCCGCCGCCGGCCAGCCGTAGTTCGGCGAGGTGATGTTCATGCAGCCCGTCCGATGGAACAGGGATCTCGAATTGCCTCCAAGCGCGCGGATCATCGACCGGGCGCTCAGATACCTCGACCGTTCGACCCGACGCGTCCCGGAGTTGCGCAGTGAGCGGATTGTCGGCACGTACCGTGAGGACGAATCGGTCGAGCTGGCGCCCGTCGAGGTAGTAGAGGGTGTCGTTCTCAACGCCGGCGTCGAACAACGTAACCGTTGCGGCCGCCCGACCGGTCTCGGCAGGCAGTACCCGGAGGTACCGATCACGGTCATCGCCGCCGAGGCGAGCCTCGGCTCCGCGTCGCGCTATCGCCTCGCCTCCGAGCCGGTTGCCGTCCGAATAGTCGAAAGCTGCGGCCAGAAAGCAGCCATCGAAGCGCGGAGCCTGGGAGCCCTTGTGCCTCGCCGGCGAGGCCGAGGTCTCGGTTTCGAGTCGCGCAAGTTCCACTCTCGGCATTTCGCGTCGCCAGACGATGCGCATTTCTCCGCGATCCAGATCATCCAGTGCCGCCGCTTCACCAGGAGCGAGAGCGATTGTCCAGATCTGCGATGCCACCCGATCGGGCGACCCGGATTGCGCGGCGAGGACCTCCAGGCCGAGGACGCTTGCGCTCACGGCCAAGACGAACGCTGTGCGCACGATGGCCGAAGCGATAGCGGTTGTTCTGGAGGCTTGTTTCGACATGACTCGGATCGCTGGCGGATGTGTCGACTTGGGCGCATCGCGACATGGACGCCGCCCTCCGAGGGTAGACCCGAGCCCCACGCATTCCGAAGCTCGAAACCACGGGCTGCGTTGACAACTCTTTACAGATCTTTGCCGCGCAACGACGGCGAAACCGGCCGCAGTTTGTTCCAATGAATAGTGCGCATAGCGCACGGACTTTCCGGCGGAAGCCCCTGAGCCAGCCGACCCGGAGCATGGGGCGGTCGCCTCTGACCCAGGGGTTTCCAAGCCGGTTTCGCCGCTCGATCGAGCGAGGCGAACCGTTCGCAGCGGCCCCGCGGCTTACACCGTAGCTACGGATTCCGTGGTTTCGGGCGGTCCGGTGACTGGCTCCCATTCGGGCACTTCCAGTCCTGCCTCTTCAAGGAATCGGCTGGGCGTGTAGCCGCGGTTCCGGTAGAGCGTGGCCGCGGTCATCATCAACTCGCGCTCGGCGCGCGTGATGGCCACGTAGGCCAGCCGGCGCTCTTCCTCGACATCTTCGCAGCGCTCATGGGGCAGGATGCCCTCAGCGCACCCGGCGACGATCACGCACGGGAACTCGAGCCCCTTGGCGCCGTGGATGCTGGTGAGCACCACGCCTTCCTCGCTGTCGTCCTTCTTCGGCGTCAGTTGCTCCGCGTAGAAGACGAAGTCAGCGGGGTCGGGATGCTCCTCGGCGGCGGTCAGCATCTCGTCGATGTTGTCTTTCCGCTGACGCAGTTCCTCGGGCTCGCACTCTTCCTTCAGCCAGGCCATGTAGCGGGTCTTCGCGAGAATTTCTTCGATGAGCTCGCGCGTTTCGCCGTCGAAGCGTCGCAACCTTTGTAGAAGAACGTAAAGATCCATCGAGCGATCGCGCATGTATTTCTTCGGCCACCGCAGCCCCGGATCAGACAGGGCGGCCAGGGCCGGCATCTCGCGTTTCAGCGCGTGGCGCTCGACAGCGCGCCACGCTGCGGCGCCGAGGAAGCGGTTGGGAACATTGAGGATTCGTTGCAGGGCCGCGTCTCGAGTGGGGTCGACGACGAGCGTCACGTAGGCGAGCAGATCGGCGACTTCGCGGCGGCCGAAGAACGCCGGGCCGCCGACCACGCGGTATGGAATTCGGCCCTTGAGCAGACGCTCCTCGAAGCTACGCGTGAGCCACCAGGCGCGAACCAGGATCGCAACTTCGCCGGCCTCGTAGTCGGCCAGCCAGCGACGAACTTGTTCCACTCCGCGAGAGGCCTCGACACCCGCATCGGGTTCGACTCGCACGAACGGGACCGTGCCAGGCTTGCCGGCGGCTTCGAGGACCTTCTCCTCGCGCGATCCGTTGCGCTCGATCAGCGTGTTGGCAGCATCCACGATCGCGCTGGTCGACCGGTAGTTCGTCTCCAGTTTGACTGTCTCGGCTCGGTAGTCCTGGACGAATTCGAGGAAACTCTCGGCGGCGGCCCCGCGCCAGCCGTAGATGCTCTGGTCGTAATCGCCAACGACAGTGAGCTCGGACTTGGGCGGCGGTGCCAGTTTCCGCACGATGCCCCACTGCACCAGGTTCGTATCCTGACTTTCATCGAGCAGCACGACCTTGTGATAGTCGTGCACCTTCTTGATGATGTCGGGCCGGGCGAGAAGCTCGTTGGCGAGGATCAGGAGATCGTCGAAGTCGATCACCTTCATCCTCTCCTGCCACTTCTCGTACTCGTGCCAGGCATCACAGGCGCGCACAACCTTGTGGTCACTGGCCTCCGCCGCGTTGCTCCGCAGCGCGGCACGGGAGACACCGTTGTTCTTGGCGCGCGAGACGGTATGCATCGCGAACGCGGGTGCCACGTCGACCTTGGCAGCCTGCACCGACTGCTGCCAAGCGAAGTACTGCCTTGCGTCAGCCAGGATCGAACTCTTCGCGTTGGGGTTCCATGTGCCCAGGATTCCGTCTGCGTTCTTGCCCCGGTAAATACACAGGAACCGATAGGCCCACGAGTGGATCGTCGAAGCGGCGATCTTGACGTCGTCCCCGAGAAGCGCCGCCAGGCGTTCCTTCATCTCCGTGGCGGCCTTGTTGGTGAACGTCAGGGCCAGGATGTTTTCGGGTTCGATGCCTGCTTCACGCACCATCCATGCGATGCGGTAGGTGAGCACACGGGTCTTGCCGCCGCCGGGGCCGCCAACAACGCGCAGCGGGCCTTTCGCGTGCGTAGCTGCACGGAATTGCGCTGCACTCAGCTGTGCCGCGAAGTCGATCTTGCCCACCAGTCACCCACGTCCTAGAGGTCCCCACCTCGGCGAGCGCAATTGGTATCACGAGTCGGCGGCTATCGTTTCCTGGCGGTTTGGGCCGGCTAGGTCCCAGTGTGACCGAAGCCACCGCCGCCGCGTTCGGAACCGGGCAGTTCCTCGACCTCGTCCCAGACAATGCGTGGCACCGGCAGCACCAGCATCTGCGCCACGCGCATGCCGCGCTCGATCGTGAAGGGCTCTGCGCCGTGGTTGATCACCGGCACGCGGATCTCGCCTCGGTAGTCAGCATCGATCGTGGCCGGCGTGTTGGGCAGGCTGAGGCCATGCTTCACCGCAAGTCCGGAACGCGGTCGCACCTGCGCCTCGAAGCCGCTCGGCAAGGCGATCGTCAGTCCCGTCGGAATGAGTTTGATCGCACCCGGCGCGATCACCACGGGTGAGTCGACGGCGGCAGGCAGATCTACGGCCGCGGAATCGGCAGTCTGGTACGCCGGCAGGCCCAGGTCTTCGCTGCCTGGAAGGCGACGCACCTGAACCCACACCTCGGTGCGACTCAATCCATCTTCTCGATAGCCCAGAGGTGATCGAGTGTACGGATGTAGATGCGCCCGTTGGCGATTGACGGCGTCGCCCAGATGCCTTCGCCGAGAGAATTCGTCGCGAGGATCTCGAAATTTGGACCGGCCTGGACCACGAAAACTTCGCCGTCCATCCCGGACATCATGAACTTCCCATCGAACGCCACCGGAGAGGCGGAGAATCTCTGGGACACCGGCATGCGGCCACCCTCGTAAACGATCTTGCCGGTCTCCGCGTCGAGGCAGGTGAGCACGCCCTGGTCGTTGAGCAGGTAGACGTAACCGTCGTAGACCAGGTTCGAGGGGATGTAGGCAGTCCCCTTGTTGTAGCTCCACTCCAGGTAGTCGGTGTCGGTCAGGTCACCCGAGCCGCCGAGTCGCACGGCCTTGGTGACCTTCTGCGGATAGCCCGCTGTCGCGATGACCGTGTCGTCGTGTAGCAGCGGCCGATGGATCGCGTTGGCCTCGAGACCCTGCATGCGCCACAGCTCTTCACCGGTGGCCGGGTCATAGGAGATCAGCCACTCGTTTGCGATCGTGACGAGTTCGTTCCGATCGTCGCCCTGCACCAGAGTGGGGGTTGTCCACGTGACGCTCGTGGGCCGTGCCACGCGCCAGGCCTCCTCGCCCGTGCGTTTGTCGAACGCAACGAGCGCCGAGTTGTCACCGGCGTCTTCGTCGGCCTGAATGATCACCAGATCGCCGGCGAGCACCGGTGAGGATCCGACGCCCATGCCCAGGGTGGGAACGTTACCGATCTTGGCGGACCACTGCAGGTTCCCGTCGAAGTCGTAGGCGAACAATCCGGGGGTGCCGAAGTAGGCGTAGACGAACTCTCCGTCGGTTGCCGTCGTCGGCGCCGCGTATGAGCTGTTCTTGTGGCGATCGTCGTAGGGGAGGCCTTCGTGCGCGAGTTCGTCCCAGAGAATGTCACCGCCGTTCACGTCGAGCGCCACGACCCTGTATTGGTGCACGAACGTGCCGTCCACGCTGTCCGGGTGCACCCAGGGGCCGCCACCCAGTATGTGCTGGGCAACCTCGTGGCCCGGCACTTCGTCGCCTTTGATCGCCGTGGTCACGAAGATCCGGTCTCCCCAGATCACCGGCGATGAGTAGCCGCGACCCGGGATCGGGGTCTTCCAGGCAACGTTCTTTTCCGGGCCCCATTCGATCGGTAGGTCGGTTTCTGTGGAGATCCGATTGCCGGACGGGCCGCCGAGACCCGGCCAGTTGTTCTCGTCGTTGGCATGCGTCGAGCCCACGGAGAGCACGGTCACGAGCAGGGCGATAGTGCAGGCCAGGCCTGTGCGGGTCGATTTCACGGTTGCTCCAGAGCAGCGGGGGAGTTCAGGCGCCGGTGGCGGTATGGGAGGCCTCGAAACCTCGCCGAGAACCCAAGCTAACGCTGTCGGGGCGGTTCCTCAAGGAATCCTTCGACATTCCGAAGGTTCTCATCAAGTCCGCGGCCCGGGGCCCACGTAGGGTGATCAGAAGTGAAAGCGAGATTTGAAAACACCTCGACCCAAGGCGCGCTTTCACGGGCGGGTTGCCATACCCGCGTTCGCGGCGGCGGTTGGAAACGGTGGCTTTATCGCGAGATTGGCCAGTGGACCCGGATCCAGCCGCCGTCTTTTTTATGGGAGCTCGTCCCATGCCGTCGAACTACGCATGAATGTGCCGCTGCCGCGGGCGAGTTCGCAGCCGTCGTCGTCGGTGAGCCGCGATTCGGCCAGAAATACGCGTCGGCCACGTTGGATGACCTTGCCGATGGCGGTCAACGTCCCCGCGCTCACCGGTCGCTCGAAATACATGTTGAACGACGCCGTGAGAACGAAGTTGTCGTCGACGAGCGAGGCCACGGCGAAGAATGCGGCGTCGTCTAGCGCCTTGAAGTAGTGCGATCCATGAACCGCGCCCGCCGCATGGAAGAACTCTTCGCGCACCGGGATCCGCACGGTCGCCGTCGCGTCGGCGACCTCGATCGTAGGGCGGTAGTAGGCATTGGTGGGCGCCTCGATGTACAGACGTTCGAGGCGCCTCCAGTGCTGCTCCGAGCTCAGTTCATCGGCTCCGACTGCGCGCCGGTCTCGATCGCGTAGAGACGGTTGCGGGACAGCACGTAGAGCACGCCGTCTTCCGCCCAGGGCGTCGTGTAGACCGAAGCGCCCATGTTCATCTCGGCGAGTTCTACGAGTTCCTTGCCGGCCTGCAGCACGATGATGTCGCCATCCTCGTCACCCAGGTAGACCTTACCGTCGGCAACGAAGGCCGAACCCCAGACCGCCGCGAAGGTGTCGTAGGTCCAGTAGTGCTCGCCGGTCTCGGCGTCGAGGGCGTAGAGGAAGCCCGACAGGTCCGAGATGTAGACGATGCCGTCGTGGATTGCGGCCGTCGAGATCGTGCGATGGAAATCTTCGCCGCTACGGTTCCAAACGACTGCGTCGGTGATATCGCCGCTGCCGGTGATGTCGACAACCCAGAAGTGCCCGGGCGCCTCACCGTGCTCGGGATCCTGGCCCACGCCGATGTACATCTTGTTGTCGTAAACGACTGCCGTCGAGATGATGTTGTTGCGCGTGCCGCGCCCACCCAGGGCCCACTCCGAGTCCTTGGGGTTGGCGTCGAACATCCAGAGGATCTCGCCGGTTTCCGGCACGAACGAGCGCACCCAGCCGTCACCGCCCGGGAAGATCACCTGTGGCGTGCCGTTCACCACGGCGTAGGTCGGGTTGGTCCACGTGCCGTGGAGGATGTCCTCGCCCGGATCCGAATTCTCCCAGATGAGTTCACCAGTGTTCTTGTTGACGGCCATGAAGCTGGGACCGAACGGCGAAGGAATATTGATGTGCCCTTCGTCGACTCCATTGCCGGTCGACACAAACACCAGATCACCGACAACCAGCGGCGAGCTCGTCGCCAGGTTGTGCGGGAAGGCGTCAACTTCACCGATCATGTCGTACGACCAGAGCACGTCACCGTCGATAGCGGACGTGTGGACCTCGTCGGCGAACGGGCCGTCATTGTCGCCGTCGCGATGGCCATTCACGTCCAGCGCGACGATGTGTGCCTGGTTGGATACGTACCAGAGCCGGTCGCCCTGGATAAAAGGCGTAGAGCAAACGCCCTGCAGCGGCCAGTCATTCACTCGACCGGCGGTGAGCTTCTCGGTGGCGTACTGCCAGAGGAACTCGCCGCTTTCCTGGTCGAACGCCATCATGACCCCGCGGTCATTGGGCATGTCCGGATTCCGCAGGCCCTCGTTGTTGGTGCCAACAAAGACCTTGCCACCGGCCACGACAGGGCCCGCGTAGCTCTGCGAGCCGACCGGAGCCGACCATTTGATGTTCGTGCCCGAGCGCACATCCCACTCCGACGGGAGGTTCGTGGCGTCGGAGATCATGTTGCGTTCGAAGTTGCCCGCGAACATCGCCTCTTCCTGCTGCTGTGCCGCAGCAGTGTCAGCGTGGCGCAGCGCGCCGCCGCCAATGAAGGCGGTCAGCGCGATCAGACCTAACGTCGAGAGGGGCTTACGGTTGGTCATCGGTTCGCCGTTACCTTGTAGTTGTCGTAGTAGATGTTCACGGGAGAGTAGCCGTAAATGCCAGGAGCGCCGCTCTGCAGCGCGCGCGGGTCTTCGATTTCGAGGGTCCATTCGGCGGGTTCGGCTTCATCGCGACGCCACACCTTCGCACGCACCATCGTGCTGTTGCTGCCCGGCTCGACACGGAGTTTCACCGTGTACCAGGTCTCCATGTCCCACTCGAACGGGACGCGTTCCATCATGAGCAGCTCCGACGCCCACGAGCGGATCTCCAGCCGCTGGTGGTTGCCGGCGAGGTCCAGCGTGTAGCCGCCGTTCACCACGCCGCCATCTGCGCGCCGCCGGCCTTCCTGCGTTGCGTAGAGGTCGACCTGGACCGTCACGTCGCGCGTGGAGGCGTCGGCGGTGTAGGTCACGTGGCGGTGAATACCGCTGGGCGAGGGCCCCTTGGTAAGGACATTCTCGCCGTCGAACTCCGCCATTGGGCCCCAGCGCCCTGCGGCCACCCAGTGCGGCGGTCGTTCGCCGTCGTTGAAGTCTTCGACTGTCGGCGGTGCAGCGATCACGCGAACGCGCGCGTACGCCGAGAGCATCCCTCCGGTCTCGGCGAGCACACGACCCACCTGATGACCGATAGCAGGGTCGGCCCAGAACGTTCCGTCCTCGGAGACCTCGGCTTCGAGGCCGGCCAGCGACCACACGGCGTTGCGGCTGCGGATGAAGTTGCCGTCCACATCGAAGGAGTGGACCTCGAACTGTGCGGGCTCGCCCGCCCGGATCACGACGTCAGCGGGAACGACCTTGATCGAGGTCACTTCGGCATCGATGTCCGGTACCGGCATCGTGCGCTCTGCGCTCCACGTTTCGATCGGCGCGTCGGCGTCGTTGCCGATCGCGTAAATGCCGTTTTCCGTCGTGAAGTAGATGCGGCCGTATGCCACCGCCGGCGAGCTGCAGATCTCTGCGTGGCGTCCGTCCGGCATTTCGATGTGCTCGGTGTCGAGAACCTCAGCGCCATCCTCGCCGGCTCTGAGGATCACGAAGTTGCCGTTGACCTCGGTGGCGTAGATCTTCCCGTCGGCCCACACCGGGGATGCCTTGCCGACATTGCCAATGTTCTGTTCCCAGAGGTGCCGCCCTGTGGCCGCGTCAAACGCGATCAGGTTCGCCGAGTTGTCGATCACGTGCAGCACGCCGTCGTGCAGCATCGGCGAACTGAATCCGACCGGGATCTCGGTGGCGCGCCAGAGTTCGTTGGTGTGCGTGATGTCGCCCTGTCCGCGGGCATCGATAGCTACCACCCGACCGAGGACACCCTCGTCGAGGTTCTCTTCACTGTGCGCCGCGTAGACCACGCCGTCCGCCTCGACGACCGACACGTTGATCCCGCGCTTCGAGAGCTGGAACTTCCAGACAAAGTTTCCGGTACGAGCTTGCAGTGCGTAGATCCAACCATCTGCACCACCGACGATCATGAGCCGCTGGCCATCGATCTCGGTGACAACTGGCACGGCCTGGATATTCAGATCCTTCGGGGATTCCTCGGACGGATTCGAGACCCAGAGAACGCGGCCGTCGTGTTTGTCGAACGCGTAGAAGCGCTGCCGACCGGGCGTGAACTCGGCCCAGCTGCCGTTGATGACTGGAAGGAGGACCCGATTCTCGTCAATGACCGGCGTGCCGGTGCGGCCGCCGTAGCCGGAGAATCGGCCGTAGTCCTCGTGCAATCGGTACGACCAGACGGTGCGGCCGAGCTCGTCGAGAGCGTGGAACCAGCCGTCGACGTTCAGTACGTAGAGATTGCCTGTTTCCGAATCGCCGGCGACGCTGCCCCAGCCCACCCGCGTGAACGGTACCGTCGTGTTGTAGACATTGAAGCTGCGTTGCCAGAGGCGCTCGCCCGTCGCGGCGTTCCAGCAGGCCACGGTCTCGCGCATTTCCATGCCTTCGCCGAGACGTCCATTGGCGCACACGCGGCCGTCGAAAGCCACCGGGGTGGATCGGCCGACAATGTCGCCGTGCCAGAGCTGACCCGGGCCGTCAACGGTCCAGTCGTCCGGCAGATCGGTGGCCGCAGAGACGCCGTTCTGATCGGGGCCGCGCCACTGGCTCCACTCGTTGTTCGCGGCCTCTTGCGGGGCGGGTAGCGCACTCGCAGTTAGCGAGGTGGCGACGAGGATGGCGGCGACTGAAAGTCGGAGAAGTCGCACGGGTAGGGCAGAGCGAGAGTCAGACATCGATAAGGACTCGCATCGAAACGCGCGCCGAGCACTGGGGGGCGCGGTGGTCGTCGGGTGCAGGAGGGAAGATCGTACGTTTGTGGGCGTTCGGGGCGCAAGCGACGCGGGCAAGACGCTAGTTGACGAATTTCCCACGGAACAACCACGCGAGTAGCGCGAACGCTCCGATCGCGAGGCCAATGAACAGCGCACTTCGGCCGCTCGACTCGGCCGTGGTCGCCTCCGCGACGCCTCCAGAAGCCGAAAACACCTGACTGTCCTCGCCCCGCGGCACGAGTTGGTCGAGGACGATCGCTCCCGCCGCGTTGATCACGGTCACTTCAGCCGCCGGAAATGCTCGCGAAAGACGAAGTCGCAGGCCGTGCAGGTCGGCCGGTAGCTCGCCGCGCAGCCTCGCGGTTAACCCGAGGTAGGTAGGCGGCACCATGGCCAGCGTGACGCCGTCCTCACGGTCGGGAAAGTCGACCTCGAACTCCAACCGCTCGTTTCCATTGAAGAGCCGAACCCGTCGCAGAAACAGCGACGCGAGGTCTTCGAGCGCTGCCGTGCGTTGAACTTCAGCCATGTCCGCCACCGCCTGCGCCAATTCTGCGTCGTCCGCGCCTGGGCCCGCTCCGAGCAAAAGAGCATCGAGGTCACACTCCAGGCGCATCTCGAAAGAGGCCTCGCCGAGGGTGATGAGAGTGACCGTCGTGCCCAGATTGTGCGCTTGGGCGCCGCGGGTCGTGGCGAGCAGTAGCAACGCGCTCGTGAGCGCCAGGAGCATCGGCAGGCGGGGTATGCGCATTTTTCTCACGGGCGATGAAACTTCCCGACGGTTGTGGCCGTTATCTACTGGGAATACCATCCCTAGAGTTTCTAAGTATAGAAAGTCTAAGGATACAAACCTCATGGCTAAGCGTGGCATGGATCTACTTCGCGGAACGCTCGATCTACTGGTGTTGAAGACGCTGCTCGGCAGCAGTTCGCATGGCTATGCCATCGCGAAAGCTATCAAACAGCGTCACCGACGGCGTGCTGAGCGTCGAGGAAGGCTCGTTGTATCCGGCGCTCTACCGCATGGAGAAGCGCGGCTGGATCCGCGCCGAGTGGGGCATCACGGATACGAAGCGGCGCGCCAAGTTCTATGAACTCACCGGTTCGGGCCGCGACCACCTTCAGGCCGAGCAGAACAACTGGGGCGAGTTCTCGTCCGCGGTGGCCAAGGTGCTGGAGACCAACTGATGCTCGACGCAATGCGCCGCAAGTTGGGATGGGGGCGAGGTGCCCTCGAAGCCGACATCCGCGAGGAGATGCTGGCGCATATCGCTCTGTGTGTTGACGACAACGTTGCTGCGGGGATGGACCCCGACAGCGCGCGCCAGGACGCCGAGCGGCGTTTTGGAGATATCGACCGTCTCGTCGGCGAGGGGCAGACCGCGAAACGCAGTCGCCACGACCCTCTCGGCCATTTTCCGAACCGTTCCGACCGATCCCCTGGCGCGAACCTCATGAACGACTTGATCGCAGACATCCGTTTCGGCATCCGCATGTTGTGGAAGAGCCCGATGTTCACCTTTGTGGCCGTGCTCTCGCTCGCCGTGGGCATCGGTTTCAACGTCACCATGTTCAGCGTCGTCGACGCCGTGCTCTTCTCGCCCTTCCCGGCCGCCGATCCCGATCGCGTCGTACGCGTGCGGCAAGCAGGCGACGCGTTCGGCGACCTGCTCATGTCGTATCCGGACTTCGTCGATCTCCGCGATACCACCGAGACTTTCGCGCAAATGGCCTCTGTCCGGACGGAGATGGGGACCTACAACGATGACGGCGATGTCAGCTTCGTCTTCGGCGAGTCGGTGTCGGCCAACTACTTCGGTCTGCTCGGCCGTCCGCCGCTGATCGGGCGCACGTTCACGCCGGAGGAAGAGATCGCCGGCAATCATCGCGTGATCATGGTGAGTCCGGCCTTCTGGCGCGAGCGACTCGGTGCCAGCGAGGATGTGCTGGGCACGCAGCTGGCGTTCGGCGGCGAGTCCTACACACTGGTCGGAGTTGTGTCGGAGGAATACACCGGACTGGTTCCCCCGCTGAAGCCGAGCTTCTGGGTTCCCACTCCCGGGACAGAGGATTTTAGCGGGAGTCTTGGCGCGACGAGCATGCTTGAGCGCCGACAGTCCCGTGGCTTCTACGTGTTGGGGCAGCTCGCGGACTCAGCGAGTGTCGAACAGTCTGATGCGGAAGTGCAGGCTATTGGAGCGCAGCTCGCTGCTGAGTACCCCGACACCAACGAGGAGATCGGGTTCCGCGCGATGCCGGCCGCCGACGTTCGGATCGACCCTGCGGCCGACCAGGCGTTGTTGCCGGCAGCCGGCGTCCTCATGGGGACGGTGGGACTCATATTGCTCCTCGCGTGCGCCAACGTCGCCAACATGATGCTGGCGCGTGGTTCAGTCCGGCGCCAGGAAATCGGCTTACGAATGGCGCTGGGGGCTGGCCGCGGGAGGCTCGTGCGTCAGCTGCTCACCGAGAGCCTGATGCTCTCGGCTATCGGCGGCATCCTTGCCGTCGTAATCGCCGAAGTCGCCATTCGGCTCCTCCTTTCGCTGCAGCCGCCTGTGATCGTTCCGATCGATCTGGCGATCGACGTGAACGCCCGCGTGTGGGTGTACGCCGGCGCCGTGGCGCTGCTCACCGGCCTGGTGTTCGGCCTCGTTCCTGCCTTTCGCTCTACCCGCGCCGATCTATCGCAGTCGTTGCGCGGCGACGAGGCTTCCTCTGATGGTAGTCAGCGCGGTTCTCGACTGCGCAACTCACTTGTTGTGGCTCAGGTCACGCTGTCGCTCGTGCTGCTGATTTCCGCGGCACTCATGCTGCGGAGCCTCCAGAACGCTCAATCGATAGACCCCGGAATCGCGACGGAGTCGGTGGTCAATATCAGCGCGGGGCTGCTCTTCCAGGGGCACCAGCCCGACGCTGCTCGTGACTTTCACTTACGCGCACTGGACCGGTTCGAGGCCATCCCGGGCGTTGAGCAGGTCGCGTATGCGGAACGGTTGCCTCTCGAGTCGACCATAACGGCTACACGCAGCGTGTACGCAGAGGGGGTGGAATTGTCCGAGGACGAAGATCCTCCTTCGGTGATGACCACGACGGTGACGCCTGAATACTTCGAGGTGATGGAAATCTCGATCGATCAGGGGCGGCTGTTCGACGGCCGCGATGTGGAGGACGCTGGCCTCGTGGCGATCATGAACCAGGTTCTGGCGGACCAGCTATGGCCCGGACAGAACCCGCTTGGTAAGCACGTCGTTCTGGGCGTAGCAGATGGTCCCGAAGTCGAGGTCATCGGGATTCACTCTCCGCACAAAGTCAGGACTCTTGGGGAGGAGCCAACGCCGAACCTGTACCTCCCGTACGCCCAGGACACGGGCAGTGGGCTCGGCAACATGATTGCGCGAACCCGAGGCGACGCGGGCGCGGTGCTCACTCAGATGCGCCAGATTCTGAGAGAGATGGATCCGGCTCTGGCCGTTCTCGAAGTGGAAACGATTCGCCAGCACCTGGCGTTGAGTCTCTTCCCGGTCCGACTCTCTGCCGGAGCTCTCGGTCTCCTGGGCATCATCGGCGCTCTCCTCGCGGCTGTGGGCGTCTACGGTGTGGTCGCCTTTGCCGTGGCTCGCCGCACGCGCGAGATCGGTATCCGCATGGCGATCGGCGCGGACCGTCGTAGCGTCCTGAGCATGGTGCTACGCCAGGGCATGGGATTGATTGGCATCGGCGCGGTCATCGGCGTGGCCGTGAGTCTCGCGTTCACTCGCGTGCTTGGCGCGATGCTCTACGGAGTGAGCGCCACCGACGCGTTCGCCTTCGTCGGCGCCGTGCTGGCCCTGGGCCTCATCGGCGTGATTGCCAACGTCGTGCCGGCGCTTCGCGCCGCGCACGTTGAGCCGACCTCTGCCCTACGTACCGAGTAGGCCCTGTGCTTACTCGGGCGGCGGGACAATGCGATACCAGACCAGCTGGGCGGATCCAGCGGGGCTGGTGGCCAGGAGAAGTACTTTGTCCGCGTGTGTCGCGGGCCGGATGCTCAGCGAAACGCCGTCCGGGATTTGCACCGCGCCCAGATACATCCCCTCGGGGTTGAAGAGATCCACGAGAGTCTCGGAGCGCCAGCACGTGGTGCGCTGAACGTCCGGCTCGTATGAGGCGCAGTCGTCATGGGGAGATCCAGGTCCCTCGCGGATCACCCAGATCCGTTGAGTCTGATCGACGAACAACCGTTGATAGGCAGCCTTTTCGAACGGAGCGGGGTCACCCTGCCAGTCGGCCGAGCCGTCGCCGCAACCGGCGCTCTTCTGAGCCCGACTGACGCGCGACGCGTACTCCTCGCGATCGACCGGGAAAGGTGACCAGTAGCGGTTGACGGTTAGCGTCGTGCCGTCGGGATGGTGGATCGTGAACTCGTAGCGGTCGGGATATCCGGTTACGTATCCACCGTCGGCTGCCAATGCCCAGGTGAGCCCGGGGGCGAATGGCTTCGGTACCGCGGCGCCACTGCCGTCGCCGCAATCCAGGGTCCAGATAGCGGCGGGATAGTCCGGCAAGGCGGCGCTGCGCTGGACTTCGCCGGAGCGGCCCAGCCACTGCATCGTCAACTGCTGATCGTGGAGTGTCTCGACCTCACGACGGGACCCAATTCGTGCCAGCCCGAACGGTGTGGCACGAAGCCAGGACCGCAGGGCACTGCGCGCGGGCAGGGGTACAGCGGCGGGTGCACCACCCTCGAGATCCATGCTCACCAGGCTCTCTGGATCGCTATGCTTCACATAGAGCCGGTTGTCGGTCTCGTCGACGGCAAGTGCGCTCGGCCATTCGAACTCGCCGGGACCGCGGCCGGACCGTCCCAGATTCGCGACCCATTCGCCATCGTGGGTGTACTTGCGTACGACTGGTGGCTTCGTTTCGAGCACATAGATGTGCTCGCGCGTGACCTCGAAGTCCGCGATCTGTCCGAACATCAGCTCGGGCGGACCTTCGTCCAGTCCGATACTGCCGACGCGTTCCAGTGTGGCGGGCGCGCCCCAGACCGAGCCGGCATGGTTCGTGGCGATGCGAGCCGCGTCAGTTCCGGTTGTTTCGAAGGCTAGCGTCGCAGCGGTGTCCCGTACCTGTTCGGGGCCAGCGCACGCACCGATCACCATCGCTGTGGCCGCGGATGCGGCCCTCCATGCTCGCTGTCTCGAGCGAACGCGGCTCAATTGTCGTGGCGTTCGCCGATCGCGTACAGGCCGCTTGCGGTGCGGATGAAGATCTGGCCGTCGGAGATGGCGGGCGAGCTCAGGGTGTAGTCGCCGAGATCGTTTTCCGCCAGGATCTCGAACTCGGGCCCTGCTCTTAGCACCGTTGTCAGGCCATCTTCGTTGGTGATGTAGATCATGCCGTCGGCCAGGACGGGTGAGCCGCTGTAGGTGCCTACTGCCAGTCGCTGAGGCCCGTAGAGAGTTTCGCCGGTGCGTGCATCCAGGCAGTACGCGATGCCCTTGTCGTTGATGCTGTAGAAGTACGTGCCGTCGGTCACCGGGGTGGGAACGTCGGGCCCGTTGTTGAACGACCAGAGACGGTGCGTTTCGGTGATGTCTCCGCGACCGCCTGCTTTGATCGCCAGCAGGGGACGCTCGCGCGTAGGCGCATAGATGATGTCGTCGTGAATCACGGGCGATGCCACGATGCGGTAATTGCGCTGGTTGTCGGGATTGAGTCCATCTGCGCGCCAGAGTTCCTGGCCGGTAGCCGGGTCGTGCCCGGTCACCACGTCGCCCCCGGTGATCACGATCTCGTCGGAGCCCTCGACGTTGATCACTGCTGGGGTCGTGTAGGAGTCGGGTGACTCGACGATCGCGTCGGTCGGTCGTTCCTGGCGCCACACGGTCTCGCCCGTGGAGGGATCGATTCGCAGCACGTACGGCGTGTCGTCGGTTTTCATCCCGTGGAGCACCTGCACGTAGAGCGCGCCATCGTGCAGCAACGGCGAGGATGCGTAGCCCCACTGCAGCCCGAATGCCCCGTAGTCACCGGGAATGTCGCGGCTCCATTGCTCATTGCCTTCGAAGTCGAACGCCTTGAGGATTCCCGTGCCGGTCATGACCCAGACGTGCTCACCGTCCGTGACTGGCGAAGGCGACGACATGTTCTGTTTGCGCTCGCGGTGGTCGCCGCCCGACAGGAAGCCTTCCCAGAGTCGGTCGCCGGTATTCCGGTCGATCGCCCACAGCGACAGGTTGTCGCCGTCCGAGACGCTGAGGAACACGGTCTCGCCCCAGATGATAGGCGTCGAGCCGCTCCACACATCGAGCGGCAGCGTCCAGGCGATGTTCTCGGTGAGGCTCCAGCTCACAGGCAGACTCGTTTCGGTGCTCGTGCCGTCGAGCATCGGTCCCCGCCATTGCGGCCAGTTGTTGTCGTCGTTCGTTGCCGCGGAGCTATGGCCGGCCATCACTGAAACGAGTAGGATGGCAACCGCTGGGGCGAGGATCTTGCGCACAGTCGAGTCCTTGTCGAATGACATCCCGGGGGGCGATGTCGGTAGATTGAGCACGGAGGGCGGTCGCCTACGTTCGACCTTACTGTAGCTTTCTCGACCGCCACAAGAGAGGGGAGCACCGTGACCGCCGTGTGGGGCGCAGTCATCGTGGTGGGAATGACCGGGCTGGGCGCCTGGGTCGTGGGGGAATTTCTCTGCCGCAATCGGTGGCGCTTGCCGCATCCCGCCTTGCAGATCGCCAGTGACACCGGGCTGGGCCTACTGTTGCTGTCGTGCACCCTCTACGCCGCCAGCATGTCCGGCTTTGTGCTCGGTGTGCCGTTGGTCTCCGTGCCGATGCTTCGCGGCCTGTTCGCCGTGATGACGCTTCTCGCACTCGTCGGTGGCTCCGGCAAGCTCCGTGCCGCTCACACCGCCTGGCCGCGCGGCGGCGTCTGGGTTGCTGCCGTGATCGCGGGCCTGAGTGCCTATGCGGCATGGATCGTCAGTGGCGCGATGTTGCCCATCACCTCGCTCGACGAGATGGTCTACCACCTCGAGATTCCCAAGCGGATTCTCGAGGTCGGATATCTCCCGCCGTTCACGGACAACGTACTGGCCTACTACCCAATGGGCCCGCAGATGTTGTTCCTCTACGGGCTTGGGATCGCCGGTGAGACCGCCGCGCGCCTGTTCCACGGCCTGTACGGCCTGCTCGTTCTGTTGGCGATCTACGGCTACGCCCGAACCCTCGTCGATCGAACTGGTGCGGTGATCGCAGCCACGCTCTTCGCCACCGTGCCAACTGTGATGGTCATCGGCGCGTGGGCGTACATCGACATGAACTTCACGCTCTACGCGTTTCTCGCACTTGTCGGAACTTTGCTCTACACCGAGGCGAGAGAGACGAGCGAGTGGGTCGGGTTGCCATGGGCCGTTTACGCCGGGCTCCTTGCCGGGGCGGCGTGGACAGTGAAGTACACCGGCCTGCAGTTGGTCCTGCTGTTGGCGCTGGTCGTGCTTGTCGCAGAGTTGCGTTCGCGAACGGGGAAGCTCCCCTGGGGATTGGTTGCGCTTGGCGGTCTGGCTTTTCTGCTCTTCGTTCCGCATCTGGCCCGGACGTGGGCGATTACAGGCTGGCCGTTGTTCCCGTTCGGGCTAGGGCCGTTCGAACTCACCGGTGCGGTGAACTGGTCCATAGAGCAATCCGACCTCGCGCTCGCGTGGCAGCGCCAATACGGCGCGGGCTATGACCGCAATCTGTTCGAGCGACTGATGTCGTCGATCTGGGTCTACACGTCAGCCGAGGCCAACTACACGGCCTACGACGGAGTCGTCGGTTCGGTGTTCCTGCTCGCACCGTTGGCCCTCGTGGCACGGCGACGTTCACCACAGGTCACGCTGCTGGCTGTGTTCGTCGCGACGTACACGTTCTACTGGTCGCTCACCACGACGCAGGTGCGTTTCCTGATTCCGTTGCTGCCGGTGATGGCGGTGCTCGTCGCTGTGGCCGTCTCGGACCGTCTGGTGAGATTCTGCCGGAGCGGCGTCGCCGTGTGTATCGGTATCAGCGTGCTGCTCGCGGTGGACAGCCTCGTGCCGCTGCTCGTGCCTGCGCGCGGACCGGGCGTTGTGGAGCGCTACTGGCGCGGTGACATCACGCGCACGCAGTTCCTTGAAAGACGACTCGGGCCGTACGGTCTTTACATGGAAGCGACCCGTCGCCTCGGACCAGGCGATCGGTTGTACATGGTGAACATGCGCACGTGGGGCTACCTGCTCGACCTCCCGGGGCGGGGGGAGATGTGGCCGTACCCGAACGGGTGGCGTTCGGACTACACGTTCGAGCACTTCAACCTGCAGAACACGCTCGTGGCGGCCACCGCGCCGTCGGATATCGACGCGTTCTTCGCATCGCGTGGCGTGACCCACATCATGATCGACGAAGGCGTCACTCTGGGAGAGGATGGCCTGGAGGGTCGCGAGCGATCGATCCTGGTGGACTACTTCCAGCGTCGGGGGACGCTCCTGTTCAGGAACCCTCGTGATCTGCGCCAGAGCTTGTGGAAACTCAATCTCCCGGGAGGCGGAGCATCGCCATGAAACGACTGTTGCAGCAAATCGTGCTGCCCGGAGTGATTTTCCAGTCTGTTCTCATCGGCGGCGCCTATGCGACCGGTCGCGAGATCGTGGAGTACGGCGGGCAGTACGGAAGTGGCGGCCTCTGGAGCCTCGTAGCCATCGGATTCGGATTCTCCGTGGTTACGGCGATCTGCTACGAGTTCGCCCGCGTCACTCGCTGCTTCGACTACCGGAGCCTGGTCCGCGAACTGATCGGGCCGCTGTGGCCTCTCTTCGACCTGCTCTACGTCACCATGGTGGTGGTGGTGATCGCCGTGGTGAGCGCCGCTTCGGGCGCCATCGGCGAACAGGTGCTCGGACTTCCGTACGTCGTCGGCGTGACCGGGATCATCGTGCTGGTCGCCGCGATCAATGCCTCCGGGCGCGCCACGATCGAACGCTTCAAGTCCATCGGCTCGGTGGTGCTGTATGCGGGATATGCGCTCTTCGCGGCGGCTGTCATCGGCGCCACGCGTTCCGAGATCGGCACGGCGCTCTCCGGCGCTCGGGATCCCGTCGAAGGCCCTGGCGTTGCGGCGCTGCTCGGCGTTGGTCTGCTGTACGCCGGCTACAACCTGTCGAGTTTGCCTAGCACGCTGTTCGTGCTCGATCGCCAGACGGCGCGCTGGCAGGCGCTGACGGCTGGGTTGGCGACGGGCCTGCTGTCGACCGTCCCGTTTCTACTCACGTATCTCGCTGTCCTGGGGTTCTACCCGGACGCCGAAGTGCTCGGTGCCCAGGTGCCGTGGCTGGTGATGCTCGAGAAAGTAGGCGGAGGTTGGCAGGTCGCTCTGTTCGCGATCGTAGTGATGTGGACTCTGGTGGAGACGAGCGTTGGCATGATCCACGCGATCACCGACCGGATGTCTGCCAATCTCGAGGAAGTCGGCCGAGCTCCGCTCACACCCGCGCAGGCGGGTGGCGTGGCTGTCGCCGTGCTGCTTTCCGCCGCGCTGCTGTCGCGACTCGGCATCATCGCGCTCGTCGCCCAGGGCTACACCCTGATGGCCTACGGGTTCCTGGCGCTGTTTGCGCTGCCGCTGCTCACGCGCGGACTCTGGCGTATCGCTCGTAGTTCAGCTCGTTAGTTCGCGTCCAGGCGCTGCGAAACGCGAGGGTGTCGGCGACCCGCGCCGACTCCGACCCGCTCAGGCGACCAGTAGAGTCCTGAGATAATCTATGGCGTCCAGAAGCCCTGTTTGTTGATCAATAATGACTTTTAGTGCTTGAAGATGTGATTGGTTACGACGTACTCTGCTTGGAAGACCCCGGCGAGGAAGTTCCTAACCTCCGGGATGGCAAGCGATGACCCACCAGCGAGAACAACGCGCCGGCAACGCCGGTGCCGCAATGCGTCGAACGCTCGGCTCGCCGATTCGCGTCGGCGTGGCTTTGCTGTGCACCGCCCTGGCGCTCGCAGGCGCTATCGCGCCACCTGCCGCGGCGCAGTCGCTGAATATCGACGTTGGAGTGGATCTCCCGGATTGGATCCGGCTCTTCTACTGGGACACGATCCCGTTGGCCATCGACGCCGGCGACCTGGTGAGCACCTATTTCGGCAGCCCGGCGATCAACGCCGGTACGCGCGGTCTTACGATGAATATGCAGGGCGGAGCGTTCACGGGGGACGCGACCATCGGTAACGTTGTCGACGATGACCTCATCGCGGATCCGGGATCGGATTTCGAATGGTTCCCCATCCAGTACGCGTGGGCCCTCCAGGCGGTATCGCAATCGGGCCAAACTCAGGTCTCGATCCGCGTTCGCAATCGGAATGCGAACGCCGGCGGCGGGGCACGTATTCGCGCGCGGGATGCCATGGTCGGCATTGGGGGTGCCATAGCGCGCACGATCTCCATCCAGCACTCGGGCTACTTCCTAACCTGGGGCGACGCCTATTTGCAGCTCGACCTGTCACGGGCCAGCCGAGCCGGCACTTACAACGGCATCCGCGTCGAGATCACCGCCGAGAACATCTGATCGCAGCTCTCTCCGGCTGACGCCTCTCGCGGCCTTCGCCTCACTAGGCTCACTCGATCGACTTGACGTTCGCCAGAGTATGCAGCAGTCTATCCGCATGAACGGATCGATTGTTGAAAGCGACACCGGCCGCACGTTTGCGCGGCTCGGTAGCCTGGCGGATGCCACGCGATCGCGCCTGCTCCTGATTCTCGAGGGGCAAGAATTCACCGTTTCGGAACTGTGCACCGTCCTTCAGCTCCCGCAGTCGACCGTGAGTCGCCACCTCAAGCTGCTGATGGACGACGGGTGGCTTACCTCCACGCCCGATGGGACCAGTCGCCGCTACCGGATGGCGCACCGCGAGTTGGACGACGACGCCCGCGCTTTGTGGAGTCTTGTCCGCGGCCAGATCGCCGATCTCCCGGCACCGCATCAGGATGTGCTGCGTGCCCGCGTTGTCGTTTCCGAACGCCGCACCCGGTCGCAGGATTTCTTCGCCGAGACCGCCGCGGCCTGGGACGAAGTGCGGCGCGAGATGTTCGGCGAGCGCGCCGATCTACAGGCGCTGCTCGGACTACTGGACAACGACTGGGTGGTCGGGGATCTCGGTTGCGGCACTGGCCGAATCGCGGAGTCGCTCGCGCCCTTCGTTGGCAAGGTCATTGCCGTGGACAGCTCGCGCGAGATGCTCGGCGCGGCACGCGATCGCCTGCGCGACCTGAACAAGGTTGAGGTGCGCGAGGGGCAGATCGAAGCGCCGCCGATCGCGGACGGCGAACTCGATGCGGCGATCGTGTTTCTGGTTCTTCATCACGTCGTCGCCCCGGAAGAAGCGCTTCTCGAAATCGGTCGGGTTGTCCGTCCGGGCGGCCGAGTGCTCGTCGCCGACATGACGCCCCACGACCGGCTCCATTACCGCAATGACATGGGCCACGCCTGGCTCGGCTTTTCGCCAGAGCAGATCGCGGGCTGGCTCGAGCAAGCCGGATTCGAGCACATCAACTATCGCGAACTCACACCGGACCCTGAGGCCACGGGCCCGGTCCTCTTTGCCGCTTCTGCCCGCCGCGCGGGCTGAACGGACGCCAACCCACGGCGAAAGCGCCGCAGGAGACAACCGATGGAAACGACCACGCAACACGCCTTCGACGCCACGCGCGCCGCAGGCCGCGACCCGTACAAGGTCGCCGACCTCAACCTAGCCGAGTTCGGTCGCAAGGAAATCACCCTTGCCGAGCACGAGATGCCGGGCCTGATGGAAGTTCGTCGTCGCTACTCGGCTGACAAGCCGTTGGCCGGCGTGAAGGTCATGGGTAGCCTCCACATGACCGTGCAGACCGCGGTGCTCATCGAGACGCTCGTCGAGATCGGCGCTGATGTTCGCTGGGTGTCCTGCAACATCTTCTCCACGCAGGATCACGCTGCGGCCGCGACCGTCGTGGGCCGTCCCGAGTCGGGCGGCACGGTCGAGGCACCTGCCGGCGTGCCGGTTTACGCCTGGAAGGGCGAGACCCTCCAGGAATACTGGTGGTGCACGAACGAGGCGCTGCTGTGGCCCGACGGCTCCGGTCCGGACCTCATCGTCGATGATGGCGGTGATGCCACCCTGCTGATTCACAAGGGCTACGAGTTCGAAGAGGCCGGCACGATTCCTGAGTTCGACGCGGACAACGACCCCGAGGAGTGGGGCGTCATCCTCGAACTGATCCGCCGAGTGCAGGGCGAGACCCCGCAGCGCTGGCACGGTGTGGCTGAGAACTGCCGCGGCGTGTCCGAGGAGACCACCACCGGCGTCATCCGCCTCGCGCAGATGGACAAGGCCAGGACGCTGCTATTCCCGGCCATCAACGTCAATGACTCCGTCACCAAGTCGAAGTTCGACAACATCTACGGCTGCCGCCACTCCGTGGTCGACGGCATCAACCGCGCCACCGACGTCATGATCGGCGGCAAGGTTGCCGTGGTCTGCGGCTTCGGTGAGGTTGGCAAGGGCTGCGCCGAGGCGCTTCGTGGCCAGGGCGCCCGCGTCGTCGTAACCGAGATCGATCCGATCTGCGCGTTGCAGGCTGCCATGCAGGGTTACGAAGTGAAGACGCTCGAGGCCGTTGTCGGCAGCGCGGACATCTTCGTCACCACCACGGGCAACTTCGACATCATCACCGCCGACCACATGGCGAAGATGAAGGACAAGGCGATCGTCGCCAACATCGGTCACTTCGACAACGAGATCGACATGGCCGGTCTCGCGAAGATTCCGGGCGTGCAGCGCAACGTCGTGAAGCCGCAAACCGACGAGTGGATCTTCCCCGACGGGCACAGCGTGATCGTGCTCGCCGAAGGTCGCCTGATGAACCTCGGCTGCGCCACCGGCCACCCGAGCTTCGTGATGTCGGCGTCGTTCACCAACCAGGTGCTGGCCCAGCTCGCCCTGCAGAACAACGACGGCGAGTACGGCAACCATGTCTACGTGCTCCCGAAGCACCTCGACGAAGAGGTCGCCCGACTGCACCTCGACCACCTCGGCGTGGAACTTACCCGCCTCACCCAGGAACAGGCCGACTACCTGGGCGTCGACGTGGACGGCCCCTACAAGCCGGACCACTACCGCTACTAAGCGACCGGAACACTCGTGAACAAAGAAGGGCGGCCCACCGGGGCCGCCCTTTCTGTTCGTCCGTACTCCGCGGGGCTGACATTCGCGCCTAGTCGCGAATCGCCTCGACCGGTTCGACGCGGGCCGCACGCCAGGCGGGGAGGGCGGCTCCTGCAAGCGCCATGGTTGCGAGCACGAGGGCCGCAACGACATACGTGCCCGACGAGATTGCCTCGCGACCGAACGCGTTGGCGTCGACGACGCGGCCGCCGGTGAGGACCAACACGGCGCCGGCCGCGATCCCCGCAATCGTGGCGTATCCGACGCCGCCTAGCACGAGTTTCACGATGTCCTGGCGGCGTGCTCCTAGTGCCATACGGACACCAAGTTCGCGCGTGCGTTGGCCTACGAGGTTCGAGACGGCTCCGTAGAGACCAAGAGCGGAGAGCCCCAGAGCCAGGCCGGCGAACGCAGAAAGGAGGGCAACCGCGAAGCGATGGCGGCCGAGCGTTCTCTCCAGGCGCTCGGCGGCCGGGCTCACGAGAACATCGAGGTCCGGATTCACTGCCCACAGAGCGTTCTGGGCGGCGCCAAGAGTCACAGCTAGGTCGGAGCCCGGCGCGACCCGCACCGCGAACGTGGCGGATTCGGGGTACGTCCGCAGCGGGCGATATGCCTGCAGAGGTGCGTCGCGCCCAAGCCCGAGCATTGGCACATCGGACACTACGCCGATCACAGTCAGGGAGGTCTCGTCGAGCCTGAACCTCGCTCCGACTGCGTCCTGGTCGGGAAACAGGCTCCCGGCCGTGGACTCACTGATCACCACGACGTTCTCGGTGCCGAGCAGGTCGCGTTCCGCGAATCCGCGCCCGTTCAGAATTGGCTGGCCGACCACGTCGAAATACTCCGGTTCGACGCTGGGGCCGTGGAAGACCTCGTTGCGCGGCTCGGACGAGGATCCCTCGATCTCGAACTCGCCCCAGAGGGCGCCCGGGTTGGGCAGCATGCGGCTGATACGCGTGACGCCTGCCACTCCTGGCAGGGCAGCCAGGTTCGCTTCGATCTCGAGGGCGAGCAGTTCGCGTTCGTTCTGGCCCTGATCCTCCCAGCTCCGTGCCGTTCCGCGCACGTAGAGGATCTCGGCGGTCTCGAATCCCGGATCAGCCGACAACTTCGCCAGCAGAGTGCCGAACACGCTCACCGATCCGAGTACGAGAGCGAAAGAGAGGGCCACCTCGCCGGTGACCAGGAGCCAGCGCAGACGTTGGTCGGTGGCGTTTCCATTGGTGCGGTCGCCGCTACGAAGGGAGATGAGCGAGTTGCCGCTGCCGAAACGCCACGCGGGCAGGCAACCGAGAACGAGCGCCGCGGCCGTGGTCCCGGCTAGCGCGAACCAGAGTACGCGGCTTCCGATCGCGACCTGATCGAGTACCGCCAGTTCGGCCGGTCGCAGAGCGCCGATTGCGCTGCGGATCAGGTGGGCCACACCGATTCCCGCCATTCCGCCGGCTAGCGCAAGCAATGAACTCTCGACAACGAGCTGCCGCACCAGCCGGCCACGACCGGCGCCCAGCGCGCTCCGCACTGCGGTCTCGCGCTGTCTGCGGCGGGCGCGGCTCACGAGCAGACTCGAGACGTTGACGCAGGCGATTATCAGCAGCAGGGCAACGTGGCCCACCGGCGCCTCGGGGTCGGGATCGCGCGCCGCGAGGTTTGCGAGGCGCGCGTTCACCATTTCCGTCGTCACACCCTGGCGCATGACCGCGCTGGAGGGCGATGGTTCGGCAATCAGGGCTTCGGTCAATGGGCGCCAAACGTCGACTCGGCGGAGCCCCCACGACGGCACGTGACTGCCGGCGGGCATGACGCCGATCACGGTCCAGTCGCGACCATCGAGTGTGATCGACGTACCAAGCACGTCTGGCCGTGCGCCCAGGGCTGTTCGCCAGAATCCCTCGTTCAGCACCACCACCGGAAGGCCGTCACCGGCAAGATCGTTGTTGTCGAACACCCGCCCCATGATCGGGGTGCGTCCGAGGATCTCGTAGAACGCGGGGCGTACAAGGGCTGCGCTGACACCCTGGTCGCTGGACGCGCCCGTGAGTTCCATGAATCGGAACGTGAACGGTTCGAAGTGCTCGAAGAGGTCGGTTTGTTCAGCCCAGGTCTCGCGGGCTTCGCGCGGGGCGCCGACGAAGACCTCGCCGGTCGTGCCGATGCGTTGCCAGGCGCCGACGATGCGGTTGCCGGCCTCGTACGGCAGCGGGTTGAGGATGATGCTCTCCGCCGCGCCGTACATCGCCGTCGCGCCGCCAATCCCAAGTGCGAGCGTGATGACGGCGAAGAGCGCCAGCGACCAGCCTCGCGCCAGTGACCTGACCGCGAACCGGACATCGTCGCGGAGCCCGAGCAGCGTGCTTGCCCGACGACCGTCGGAGTGTCCCGTGGGTATCGGCACTGCCCGCGTACGACGCAGTCGGTGCGCCGTGTCCGCGATGTCCGCGATCTCACGAAGCCATAGGGAGGCGGCGCTGCGCCACCCGCGCGACCAGGCATCCGCCATTGCCTCCAGGAAAAGGGACTCCATGTCCTGTCCGTGCCGGGTGCGGAACTTCAACGGCAGGAGTCGGCGCAGCGTCCTATGTGCCAGACGGGTCATTTCGAAGAGCCTCCGGCGGCGGGCGCCAGGTTCTTGGCGGCGGCCACATCTACCACTCGCTTGAGTCGTGCTGCCTCAGCTCGGGCCGCGTCCTGGCCAGCCGTGGTGATGCCGTAGTGGCGTCGTCGCCGGTCCGCGCCCGGCTCGCCGGCACGCTCTTCGATCAGGCCGTCGTCTACCAGGCGCTGAAGTCCCGCGTAGAGGCTTCCGGTGCCGGGCTTGAGCTGACCGTCGGTCTGCCGCTCGATCGACTGCATGAGCTCGTACCCGTGTGACGGGCCGTCCACCAGCGCGAGAAGGATCGCCATCGTCAGCGGCGAAAGAGGCAGCAAGTCGTCTGGCTGGGCCAAGGTGCGAACTCCGTCAGGGATTCATCTATTCCGTTCAGCGGAATGTTCCGATGAACGGAATATAGAGTGAACTCGATGGCACCGTCAAGCGGCACGAGCTTCAGCGCGAAGAAGAACCTCTACGACTCGGGTTCGTTATGCACGATCCGGCCAGACATGGAGCCTTCCCTCGGGCCATGCCGCCACGTTCCCGCGTAGCTGTCTGCCTGGAAGAGAAGGCGCGCCGAGAACGTGCCGAGTGCCGGAATATGGGTTTCGTCCATCACGATGGTGGGAATGCCGTCGGTGAACTGCATCGGGACCGTTACGGGCAGCGAGCCCTGGAAGCCGCAACAGTTCAGCACTGCGTTGAAACGCCACAGATCGGGTCCGACCTTCTCGACGCTCTCCACGACGTATCGCTCTGGCGTCGGAGGAGAACTGTTGTCGCTGCGCATGAACGTCCCGACCAGGGCGACATCACGCATGCGCTGCGTGAACGCGTTCTCACTCTCGGCCAGCGGATCCGAGTCTCGATGTTGTCGGGCGTTCCGACGTACCAGGAGTCCGAGTACGAAGCCTCCCAGCAGACCCAGGCCAACCAGGCCGATCCATCGAGACGGCCCCTGAGCAAAGACCACCGCACCGTTGAAGAACATGAAGGCCATGAAGGCGTGCACCCCTGCAGCGCTGCGCCAGGAGCGGTTCTCGTAGGAATCGGGGCGGCGCCACCACCAGGCAACGTCGATGCCCCAGACCACAGTGAACAGGTAGTTCACCCAGAGTCCGGCGCCGCTGGCGACTCCCACAGCGGCCGCGGTCTGCGCACTCGTTGCTGCAAGCGCAGCGTCGTGGCTCCAGCTGTGCACCCAGTGGAACGCCGCGGCGACGTGCACCGCGTAGGCAGCGAAACCGGCGGTCCACAGGGTCCGTGCGAGGGGACGGTGCCTGGCACCGGCGAGCATCGCGAGCAGCGCCACCAGATAGAGCAGCAGTGCCAGTCGCGCGGTCAGCACTGTGATCGCCATGCCCGTCACCTCTGCATCTCCACGGTAGGCGCCCGGTCAGGGTGCGAGAACAGAAACGGGGCGACCAAGGAGGCCGCCCCGTTCAGAAAGTCGTGATCGACGGCGTGCTAGTCGTCGAGCGGCGGGATACGCAGCACCTGGCCCGGATAGATCTTGTCCGGGTGCTCGAGCATCGGGCGGTTGGCCTCGAAGATCGTGGGGTACTTCATGGCGTCGCCGTACTGGTCCTTGGCGATGCCCGAGAGGGTGTCGCCAGAGACCACGGTGTAGAGCACCGGATCCGGCAGCGCGTTGGCGAGTACGAGGCGCTCGTCGACCGATTCCACGCCCTGGACGTTGCCCAGCGCGATGACGATCTTCTCGCGATCGGCAATCGAGTCGACGGTACCGGAGACGGTTACGGTGCCTTCGTCGTACGCGATCGATAGGTCGCTCGGAGCCAGGTCATGGCTGGCAAGCATGGCGTGCAGCGTGCCCGCGCTGATCGGAACGGGTCGCGGCGCGGGTGCGGCTTCTGCGGCGGCTGCCTCGGGCGCTTCGTCGTCGCCGAAGCCGAGCAATTTCTTGCCGGCGTCTTTCACAAAACTGAACAGGCTCATCGGACACTTCTCCTTTGTTCGGGCCTTCCGGAAGCGAGCGTGTGGGGCCGGAGTTTACTGCGGCTCGCGAGGCCAGGCGCGCGCGGGCAGCACAACGCTAACGGGGTGATGCGTGCGCTAGAGCGGTCGCCAGGTGAATCCGTCGCCGCGGCGCAGGAACACAGCCACAGCTCGACCGTAGAGGTCGCTCGCGGGTACCGAGCCGAACATCCGCCCGTCGTGACTGTTGCCGCGGTAGTCGCCCATCACCAGAACATGACCTTCCGGGATCTCCCGAGGGCCGTAGCTGTTGCCGGAGCCCGAGGAGAGGTTGAGCTCTGCGCGGTGATCACCGAAGTCCTCGATACCTGGGTCCTCGGCCAGCGTGTAGGCCTCGCCGTTGACCATCAACTCGCCCCTGCGGATCTGCACCGTATCGCCGCCAACGGCGACCACGCGCTTGATGAGCCGCTTCCCCGTCTCCGGAGAGTCGAAAACAACGACCTCTCCAGCGATCGGCTGGGACGCGCCGATGAGGCGCCAACCGATGAAAGGCACGCGGAGTCCGTAAGCGAGCTTGTTGACCAGCACACGGTCGCCCGGCATCAGCGTGTATTCCATCGAGCTGGTCGGCACGACGTAGTGGTCGGCCAGCGAGGAACGCGCGGAAAAGAGGACGAGCGCCAAGACGCCGACCGTTAGAACTTCTTTTGTGATGCGGCGGAGTCGTTCCATCGATGGTCCCGAGAAACTATGGGCGCGGGCTGCAGGTTCCTACATTTACCACGGTACGCCCGCCGAGCGCACCACCTGATATCGGCTTGGCGATTTCAGGCCGTGCCGATCGGCCCGTGAATTCCCGCTCCATGCTCACGCAAACAGTCCACATGGGCGTCGACGTCGGGCGGCAACTCCTCCGTGAGCAGCGCTACGAATTCGCACCGGCCATCATTCGGAGCCGGGCAGTCGTCGATCGTCCCCTCCGCAATGTCGGGCGCTGCGTCCCCAGGCGCAGCTAGGGCGACGCTGAGTTCCTCGAGTGCCAGACCGAAGCCCTGCTCGGCAGTCTGGGCTACAAGGATGCAGCCGATGCTCAAGATCGTTCCGCTGAATATTCGCGACAGCATTTTCGGAGTTTCCTCGTGGGGAGGATCGTTCTATAGCTATGACGCAGCGAGCTACCAAACGGTTCCGTCAAACTTCTGTCACGGCGCGAAGCCCGGTCGGTAGGTCACCCTGCTCAGGTGTTACTTGTCCGCCGGGGCCCGCCCGGATACGTCAAACTTCCGTCAACGTCTTCAATCAGATCGCAGCGACGACATCGGATCGGTAGCCGTCGCACGACGGGCCGGAAGCCAGCTTGCCGCCAGAGCGACCGCGCCGAGAAAGGCCGCGACCAGCGTCCAGGTCATGAGGTCGACGGGTGGCACGCCAAACAGCAGTCGTTCAACGATTCCGCCAAGTAACCAGGCGCCGGCAAGACCCAGGACGATGCCTGCCGCCGCGAGTCGCATCGCGGCTCCGAGCACCATCGATCGAACGTCGTGCGTCCGTGCGCCCAGTGCAACGCGGATGCCCATCTCCCGAGTGCGCTGAGTCACCAGGAAGGCCATCACGCCATAAACCCCGATGGCTGCCAGCGTCGCCGCAGAGATCGCGAAGACGCCGAGCATGACGGCCAGAGAGCGACGTCCTTCGTCGGACTCGGCGAGATGCGCACCGAGTGGAAGCGGGTCATCAAGTGGCAACGTCGGGTCGAGCTCTTGCAACTGCGCCCGCAGGGCCGGCACCAGCTCGAGCGGGTCGCCGTCGGCCGCCACCACGAGGTTCATCTCGCGCACTGGCTGCTGGGCGTGCGGAAAGTAGGTTGCCTGATAGGTGTCGCCGTCTCGTCCGGCGAACAGCACGTTCTCGACCACGCCGACGATCTCGTACTCGGGTGGTCCGCCCTGCCACCAGTTGCCGTACTGGAGGCGCGCGCCGATCGGGTCTACCCCGGGGCCGAAATACATGTCCGCGAACCGCTGGTTGACGACGACAACACGGTTGCCGTCCACGCCATCCGCGTCGGTAAACGTACGGCCCCTCAACAGCCTGACTCCCACGGTCTCGAAGTAGCCCGGTGTTACCGGGCTGAATCGCGCCTGGAACTGCTCGCCAGCCGCAAGTTCCACCGGCGCAATCGGAACGGGGTCGATGTCGAAGGCGTTGTTCCAGCCGGGCGAGGTAGGTAGCTGGTACGTCGCTGCAGCTGACCGAACCCCGGGCAACTGCCGAGCTCGTTCGGTGAACTGGTCGACCACCTCCACTGCGCGCGGCCAGTCTGCGCTCACGAAATCCATGGGCAGCTGGATGCGGGCTGTGATCACTCCGCGGGGCTCGAAGCCCGGGTCGATGCCCATCACGGTCTGCAGGCTTCTGCCCAGCAGGCCGGCCCCAATCAAGAGGACGAGAGACAGAGCGAGCTGGCCGACCACGAGTCCGCGGCGTACATACGAACGGGTCCCCGTCACAGCTCGGCCTTCACTCCGCAGAGTGTCCGCGGGCGGCCGACTCGTAGCGAAGAGTGCGGGGCCTACACCAAACAGGAGTCCGGCCACCGCGGCCACGAGAAAGAGGAACACGAGGATGCGCCCGTCGATCACAACCGTGTCGATACTGGCGATCTCGAGGGCGCGGTTGGCGGCCAGCAGACGCAGGCCGGCGTAGGCGATGCCGACCCCAGCCGTGGCGCCGGCTGCGGCCACCAGGAGGCTCTCGATTACCAGCTGACGCAGGAGCCGCACGCGACCGCCTCCCAGGGCCGTCCGCAGGGCCATCTCGCGTTGGCGGTGCGACGCCCGGCCGATCAACAGGTTGGCCACATTGGCGCACGCGATGATCAGCAGGAGACTCACCGCCCCGAAGCTGAGCCAGATCTGGCGCTCGACACTCTCAACCGCCTTGCGTTGCGCGATGTGGAACTGCGGACCGATGTTGTTGCGCAGATCGGGGAACTGCTCATCGAGGGTTCCTCCCAGTGCTTGGGCCTCGGCGAATACCTGGTCATATGTAGTGTTCGCCCCGACCTTGCCGATCAGGTTGACGTTCGTCAGGCCACGGACGGTCATGCCGCCTCGCGAGAAGGACGCTCGGTAGGGGAGCCAGATATCGATTGGTTGCGACGCCAGTACGAACCCGCCGGTGACCCCAGTGAACCCGAGTGGCAGGACGCCGACCACGGTGTACGGAGTTTCGTCGAGGAGGATCCGCTGCCCGAGGATCTGCTCATCGGCGCCAAAACGGGTCTGCCAGAGCGAATGCGACAGAATTGCTGCGCGCTGCGGAGCGTCGACGTGATCTTCCTCCGGGAGGAAGCCGCGTCCGAGAATCGGTTCGACCCCGAGCATCGGCAGGAGATTCGCGGTCGCGTCGACGGCGTTCAAGCGCTGAGCCGCGGCGCCGTCCTCTGATGCGAGTGCCGGCGACTGTTCTTGCCATGCGGCCAGCTGTTCGAAGCCGGTTACGGCGTCGAGGTAGTCCTCGTAGTCGGGGAACGAGACCAACCAGGTGCCTGGCCGGCCGTCGGTGTAGCCGTTGCGCACCACCACGAGCCGATCGGCGTCGTCAAACGGTAGTCCGCGTACGAGAACGTGGTCCACGACGGCGTAGATCATGGCGGTCGCGCCGATACCGAGGGCGAGTGTGAGCGTTGCCAGCACTACGAACCCGGGACTGCGACGCAGACTTCGTGCCGCGTACCGGGCGTCCTGAACCGTGCCTTCGAGCACGTTCCCGCCCTCCGCCCTCCGTATCCGATGGGTGACGGCACGCCACGCCTGGCGGCGGTACCAAACACGTGCGGCGCGAGGGTCGGCACCCGCGCGGTCTGCGAATTGCTCCTCGAGATCGCCGAGCCAGAATTCGCGCTCGTTTGCCGGTGTCAGACGAGCGATCACCCAATGGGCCAGCCGGGGCGGCGTGGGGTGGCTCATGAGCTGCTTTCCGTGATCGCGTCGAGTTCGGCCTCGATACCTTCACTCATGCCGCGGAGCGCTAGCTGCGACTGGCGCAGCGCGTCACGCCCCGGGTTCGCGAGCGTGTAGAACTTCTTGCGTCGGCCTCCGCGTTTGGCCGTTGGCTCGCCCACCTCAGCGGCGACGTAGCCGTTCTTCTGCAGTCGTGCGAGGGCCGTGTACACGGCCCCGATGTAGAGCTCGCGCCCCGTTTGAGCCTCGATCTCTTCCTTGATCGTCACGCCGTAGGCGTCCTCGCGGAGGCGCACCAGCGCCAGCAGAATCAGATGTTCGAACTCGCCGAGTACGCGGCCCATGGGTCGTTCCTTTGAGAGGGGGACGGATATCTACTTAAGTGCAGTAGAAATAATATGTACTGCATTGCAGGTCATATCAAGTCCGAACGTTCGCGTATCATCGGTGCGGCAAGTTTCCTTCCCTCCGCCAGCGAGACCGCCCGTGCAATTGAACGTTCGCGCCTTCACCCTGACCTGCGGGTTCTTCTTGGGAGGCACCGTCGCCGTGGTCGGCGGAGTAGGCATGTTCGTGCCCGGCTATGGGCAGCCCGTACTCGACCTGTTCGCGTCGCTGTATCCGTTGTACTCGGCCGACGGCATGTTCGTCGATTGGGCGATCGGCGTCATGCTCGGCGTGATCGACGGCCTGGCGGGCGGCTTCGTGTTCGCCTGGTTGTACAACTGCCTGGCGCGATACTTCGGCGACTAGCGCTCTGCCGGCAGGGAAGCCTCGCCCAGGCGCACGGCCCACAGGCCTGAGTGGAAGTCCGAGAAGAAGATGTTGCCCTTGTACGGCTGTGGTCCCCAGACCATGGGCGCGTTGGGAATGAAGCTGTCGAGATCGTCGGAGTAGAACTTCGCGATCTCGCGGCCCTGGCGATACAGATCGCCCACCAGGTCTCCCGAAAGGTCCACGACCCGCAGGCCGCCGTTGAAGTAGGCGACGTAGAGGATGTCGTTTTCCCAGTCGATCCAGAGGTTGTGCGGACCCGCCTCGGGAACGCGATAGCGAGCCACCTCTACGGGACGATCGCGGTCATCGAACTCGATGAAGTGCAGCCATCCCATGGCTCGCGATGCCATGCCGTTGTCCACGCTGATGATGTTGGCCGGGTCGCGTGGGTTCACCGGATGCGACTCGTCCCCGGCGATCACGTAGAACTTTCCCGTGCTGGCGGACCTGTAGGGCCAGACGGCATGGTTCCAGCCGGTGAGCTGGGGCATGCGACCGATCTCGACGGGGTTGGCGGGCGAGCCCCCGGCGTTGCCACCACCGACATCGACCACAACGATGCCCTCTGTGTTGCCTGCCTGGAAAGCCACTCCATCGCGAACCCAGACGTCTTGAACGGACCGGCCAGCGATCGTGCTCTCGAACCGCCCGACCCGGCGCGGCTCGGTGGGGTCTTCGATATTGATGATGTCCCAGCGGCGACCGTTGTTGATGGCGTAGACGTGATCGTCGTGGATGAACACGTTGTGCACCCCGCCGGTCATCTGGTCGTCGTACCGCGCAAGAATATCCGGTTCCCGGGGATCACTGACGTCGAGGATCACCAGCCCGTTGCGACGGTTGGAGGCCCCTTCACGACTGATCACGGCGATGCGTCCGTCCTCTGACACTTTCACGTCGTTCACCGTGCGCGCATCGACCTGAATCTCGGCAATTCGTTCCATTGCCGCGGGATCAGTGACGTCCCAGAAGTAGGCATGGCCCTCGGCCTGCCAGGTGCCGGTGATGGCGTAGTCGCGGCCGTCGATGCCTTCCCAGACCCAGAGGTCGGAGGTCACCCGGTCGCGTACCGGACCCTGTCCGATGAACTCGATCGGCCGCTGCACGTCGCGGGGGAGCACTCGGATCGCGATCTCGTCGCGTGCGTTGCCAGCGCGCGCTTCGACGACATAGAGGCCGGGTTGCTCCGCGACGAAGCGTCCGTCACGGAGAATCTGTGCGGAGGCACCCGCAGCGCGACCCTCCGCCCGGTCTGCATCGGGATAGGCGCGAAGCGCGAAGCGCAGCGCGCTCTCAGCAGGCGGGACGGTCGCGCCGGCAGCGTCGAGCGCGCGAGCGTTGACCCGGAGCACGTCGCCGGTGCTGATGGTGGTCGCGTGGGTCGTTAGTTCGAGTTGCTGGGTCCGGTTCGGGACGATGCGCAGCGCCCTTTCGTGCCGATTGGCGACGGCGTTGTCGGTCGCTCGCAGCATGACGTCGCCAGCCTCTTCGGCCAGGAGCAATCCGGCGGCCTCGTACGGGTAGGTGTCGGGCCGCTCGCGCCGATAGAACGGATGTGCGTTGGATGAACCCTCGAAGATCGCGCCTTGGGGAACCCAGCGGTTGGAGTACTGGCCCTGATCGAGGACGATATGAGGACGGAGATCGCGAACGCGGCCGGTGCCGTCGGTGAACCGCGCGCCGACTGTGAGCGCCGAGCCCGCGACGACCGTGGTCGGCACATTGGTCAACTCGAGCTCTGAGGCCGGAGCAGGATCGACGCGGACCACGATCACGGTTCGACGCCCTGCGACGCTTGCAGTGGCCGAGTCCGCGTCGACACTTGCGGTAGGAGCCAGTGCGACGATCTCGTATTCGCCGGCGCGGTGCGCCGTCACGACCCCGACGGGGGTGACGGAGACGGCCTGGGGTGCGCGGGAGAAGAAGAGCACCGGAGTCGAATCTGAGGTAGCCGCGTCGAGTGCGATCGATTCGCCTTCCGCAAGGTCAACCTCGACCGGGGTCACAGTCGGGCCGTCTGCATCCGCATCTGCGCGGTTTTCCGCGAATCCGAACGCGTTCGTGGTGTTCCCCGTCGATACGAACGGGTTCGGAGCAAGTCGCACGGCCCACAGGCCGCTCGAGAAGTCGGCCAGGAAGATCGTGCCTTTGTGCGGCTGCGGACCCCACACGAAGGGCGCGTTCGGGATGAACCCTTCGGGGTCATCCGTGAAGAAATGCGCCACCTCGCGGCCCTGACGGTACAGGTCGCCGACGAGTTCTCCGGAGATGTCGACAACCCGCAGACCGGCGTCGAAGTGACCGATGTAGAGCAGTTCGCGCTCCTCGTCGATCCAGTAGTTGTGCGGACCGGACTCCGGCACCTGGTACCGGGCAGTCTCGCGCGGCTCGGCCGGATCGGTGATGTCCACGAAATGGATCCACCCCTTGGCGCGTGACGGCAGCTTTTCGCGCCAGTTGATGCCGCCCGATTCCGGCGCCATCGGATGGCTGTAGAAGGCCTCGTCACCTCCGAGCACGTATCGCTTGCCTGTGGACGGACTCTCGAACGGCCAGGCGCTGTGGTTCCAGCCGGTGAGCTGCGGAATTCGAGCCATCTCTACCGGATTGTTCGGCGCGCCGCCCGCGCCACCGCCGCCTACATCGAAGACCACGAGGCCGTCCGTGCGACCGGCCTCATAAGCGACGCCGTTGTGTACCCAGACGTCGTGCACGGAGCGTCCCGGAGTGTCAGTTTCGAATCGGCCCACCCGATAGGGACTACGCGGGTCCTCGATGTTGATGATGTCGACGCGACGCCCGTTGTTCACGGCGTATACGTGGTCATCGTGGACGAACACGTTGTGGACGCCGCCCGTGAGTTGATCGTCGTACTGCGCCAGGATCTGAACGTCGGTCGGATCGGACACGTCCAGGATCACGAGCCCGTTGCGGCGATTGGATGCGCCCTCACGAGAGATCACCGCAACGCGGCCGTCTTCGGAGACCTTCACGTCGTTCACGGTCCGTGCGTCCACCTGGACCTCTTCGACTCTGACCATGTTGCCGGGGTCGGTGACGTCGTAGATGTAGGCGTGTCCCTCGGCGTTCCACGTGCCGACGATGGCGTAGTCGCGACCGTCGGAGGCTTCCCATACCCACAGGTCCGAGGTCACACGGTCGCGGATGGGCGCCTGCCCGAGCATCTCGACGCTGCGGCCCACATTCCGCGGAGTCACGGTGATCATCCGCGTCCGACGAACGTCGCCGACCCTGGCGGTGACCGCGTAGATCCCGGGCTTTTCTGCAACGAACTTGCCGTCTTCAGTGACCATCGCCGGTGCTCCGGCGCCAACCGATTCAGGCCGCGCCGGGTCCGGCCAACTCTCTAACGAGTAGGTGGGTGGATGACCCGTCAGCGCACTACCATCGGAACCGCTGGGTGTCGCAGACGCATCCACGACCTCACCGGTCACGACGTTCGCGTGCATGTCGTCCATCTCGAGGGCCGACACCGGGTTGGGGACAATCGTCACAACGAGGCGATCCGACGGAAGTTCGGCACCTCCGCGCAACGTTGCGGATCCTGCCCGGAGAGCGCGCAGCAGACCCGTCGGGCCAACGCTGAGAACCTCCGGGTTTGAAGAGGTGACCTCGACCGGCGTCGAGATCTCCGCTCCGCGGCTATCGAGCGCGACCACGTGCAACGGAACGCTCGCGCCTACGGGGAGCTCAGTGGGAGTCCCGGACCAGTCGAGAGAGCTGATCGGAAGAGGAGCCACGGTGACGGTAATCAGCGTTCGAATGCCTGAGTCGTAGCGCCCTGTTCGGTCGGCCGGTTCTCCGGGGACGATCTCGCGCGGCGACAGCGCCGCGACCTGGAAGGTGCCGGCAGCATGCGCTTCGAGGCGGCCATCCGGCGTCACGCTCACGGCGCTGCGGGCTAGTGAGTAAAAGAGAATCGGGGCGTCCGCGACCGCGCTACCCGTTGCATCAACGACGTGTGCGTTCAGTTGCGCGGTCTCGCCGATCGAGAGTTCGAGCGCGGCAGGCTCGACCACGACCCGCTGATCCTGCTGGGCCGACATGGCCGGATGGCCGATCGTGGCCGCCATCAGGACTACGAGCGCGGTGGAGAGGTGACGGAGTCGGAGCGCGGGGAGCGGAATTGACGACACTACGGACTCTCCTCGATTCCGGCGAGTCGCCGGAAGGCTGGCATCAGGGCTTCTGGACCACGACAGGGGCGGCCGGTGCGGTCGATCCAGATATGTTCGGTGGTCCCCGTCGTGAGGAGGTCCTCCGTACGCTGCACCTCGTATCCGAACCGCACGCGGCGGCTCGCGAGGTCGTCGATCCAGGCGGTCACAACAACCGAGTCGCCGTAGCGCGCTGGGCGTCGATAGCGCAGATCCGACCGGGTGACCGTGAGCTGGTGGCCGTCGCGCTCGATCGCGGCGTAGTCCTTGCCGGTCTGGCGGCAGAGGTGCGTCCGGGCAAGTTCGAACCAGACCAGGTAGTTGCTGTGGTGCACGATGCCCATCGCGTCCGTCTCGGCGTAGCGGACCTCGACGCCGATGCTGTGCCGCGCTGCACTCATGCGGTTAGATCCATCTCCGTGGGTTCCCGCCAGGGCTGCTTGCGTCCCGTGATCCGTCGCATCGTGGAGCGCAGCAGCATCCAGCCGGTGAGCCCGGCCGAGAGCGGTAGGGCGAGTGTCATGCCCGAAGGCGCTCCCAGGTATTGCACCACGGGCAGGTAGGTCGCCATCCCCAGGATCCAACCAATTGCACCGGTGATTCCCGTGATGAGATCGAAACGGACGGCACCGTAGATCATCATCGCTGGCGGCAGAACGAACAGGACGGCCATCGTCAGGAGTGCCATCAGCGCTCTGAAGTAGCCGCCGCCCGCGTTCTCGAAGGCCGTGCGGGACACCTTGTCCTGGATTGCTGCGTAGCTGTCGTAGGTGCGCAACGAGCGAATGTCAGGATCGAGCCCGATCCAGCACCTGCCGCCGCTGCTGCGGATGGCACGCGCGAGTGCCAGTCCCACCGCGGTGTCGCCGCGCACTGCCTCGAGCCCGCCAGCCTCTTCGAGCGCCGATCGCCGCACGAGGATGACGTAGCTGGCCGCCGAAGGTCGTCCCGTGCTCGAGGCCCGCCGGAAGGGGCGAATGCTCTGAAACAGGTAGACGTAGGTTGGAATCAGCAACCACTCCCAGAAGCTTCGTGAGCGCACCCGCACCATCACCGAGATCATGTCCACCTCCCCGGCGCCGACCTTGGCCATCAGACGTGTCATGCAGAATGCCGGGTGGAGGATGTCGGCGTCGGTGAAGAGAACCCACTGGCGTGACGGGTCGCCGTCCCAGTCGGCGGTCGCTACCTCATAACCGCGCTGCATTGCGTACGTCTTGGGGCTCCAGTCGGGATCGGTCTCGGTGATTTTCTCGACCTGGAGATGGCCTTCCGCTGGCGTGCCATCGGCCAGCCGAACGGCGCTGGAGACGGTCTTGTCCCGTGAGCGGTCATCTACCACCACGATGCTCCGCAGCCACTCTCGTTGCTTGAGCAGGCGCGGAAGGGTGCGGGGCAGCACGGAAGCCTCGTTGCGCGCGGGCACGACGGCGACGATTTCGCCGAACTCGTTGGGGCGTGGCTCGCGCGCTGCGGCGTCGAGGTGGAGGCTCCACTGCGAGGGCCACCAACGGAGTCTGTCGAGAGCGATGAGGATCCACACTCCGGCCGCGATCGACGACGCAATCCGCAGGCCGATGTCGACCTGTTCCAGGCTGATATTCACGGGTGGACTCGGCGGGCTGCGGGGTGGGTGGGGCCGTGATTATACGCCCGGCCTGCCCGATGGCGGGAGGGGTCAGTCTGGTCGGGTGATTTGACCGTCCGGAGTGACCTCCAGCTGGCCGGCCCCAAGGAGTTGTTCGAACCCATCCGCATCGACGCTGACGATGCCGATCGTGCGGTCGTACATCTCGTGAGCGACGATCGCCGCCAGGGTCAGGAAACGATCGGTACCGCGCGTGATGATCACCGCGGGCGCGTTCTCGCGGCGAATGGCCTCGAGCAACACCGCGGCGGTCGTCGATGAGCCCCGCGACGCTGGCAGAACCAGCACCGTGCCCACCGCATCCGCGCCTGAGAGTGGGTGCCGCCGGTCGATGACCTCGCCGGTGAACTGGTCGTAGCCACCCCAGAAGCTCAGTGGCTCCGTGCTCGTGAGCGCGGCGCCCGCTGCGCTGCCTTCTACTAGAACGCGACCCTGAATGACGCTCATGCTCCGGCGCCCCAGACTCGTTCGTCGCGACTCACTTTTCCGTTGACCGCCGTTTCGACACAATCGGCGATGCCGCCAAACGCGACGCGCGCGTTCAGCAATCCGGGGGAGTAGTAGGCGTACTTGGCGGAGTTCGTCATGATCTGCGTGATGCTCTCCGGCAGCATCGGCGTGGTGAGGATGCAGGTATCTACGGTGATCCGCGCGCCGAACTCACGTAGCGGCTCCAGAAGGCCGGCCTGCTCCGCCAGCGCTCGCATCATGCGACTCGTCGTGACCAGGAACTCAACGTTGTCGTGCTTGCGCCGACCCTTGAGCAGCGGCGCCAGCCGTTCGAATTCGGCGAGTGAGAAGTGCGGACTGCCGAGGGCAACCATGTCGACCGTGTCCCGGTCGTTTGTCGTCAGTTCGCGTCGCGCCCGCTGCAGCGTCGCGAGATCGATGTCGAACGTCTCCTCGGGCTCGCGACCACCGAACGCGGTCGCCGTCGTGGAGGCCTCCGGCGTCACGCCGACGATATGGAAGAGCGCGACGGCGCCGGCCGATGCCCCGCCGGCACCCATCATCTTCAAGTCATCTTCCGTCGGGAGTATCTCCACGCCTTCGATCACCGGGATCCGTTCTTGTGCAATCTGGCCCATGAGGAAGCCCAGCACGGTGCAGAAGGTGTCGTCCCGCTGGATCTCGATGGGAACATCGACAAGCCGCATGAGGAGTTCGCCGCGGCGGTTCTCGTCCAGGTGGAGGCCGAGCGCCGGCACGCGCCCTGTGATTGCTGCGCAGATATCCATCAGATCGGGATAGCGCTCGGTGCGGGCGCCGATCACCGAGTTGGCGAATGCGATCGCATTCGATTCGCCCCAGGCGATCTGCTGGCCGAAGCGCGGCCGCATGGCGGTCTGGTAGGGCGCGCAGGTCCAGGTTGGCGTACATCCCATCGACTGGTACGCCTGCATCTGTCGGTAGGCCTTCATGGCCCAGTCTTCGGGAACGGCCCACTCGCGCCATCCCTCGGGATCAACTCCGCTGACGTTTACCGACGACGGCACAGTGACCTGCCCGCCGAGTTCTGCGAGGTGCTCCGCAAACTCGAGCGTCGCTTCACCTTGATAGACGGTGCTGTCGATGTGGGCGCCGGTGATGTCGAGCATCGCCGTCGCACCCTGCGCTTCAGCCATGCGCACCAGGATCGACATGGCGAAGCGGCCGGCACGGCCGTGCTTGCCATCGAGGAATGCGCGATCCTGTTCGGACAGGTGTAGGGTCATCGTTCGTCTCCAGATTCGAGATCCGAGATTGTCGGGCCGGACAAAGCCAAGGGCAAGCCGTAACGGGCGGGTGAGTCGAATGCAGATTCCCGCGATGCGCTGGTGGTTGGCGGCGGCCTCCCTGCCTGCAGTGCTGGCATTCCGCTGGCTCGCTTTCCAGGCTCCCGAGGTCACCGAGCGCTTCTATGCTGGTGCGACGTACCCGGTCGTGGCCAGAGTCGTCGGTAGCCTGAGTCGCTGGTTCCCTGTTCCGCTTGCCGAGATCGGCCTCGTCGGCCTCCTGGTTGTAGGTTTCGTGGTTCTGCGCCGGTGGTGGTACGCGCAGTTGCCAACAACTCGCGCCCGACGACTCGGTCGCCTGGCGCTTCTTGCGTGGACTGGTATCGCGCTCGGCCTCGGCGTATTCCTGCTCGCCTGGGGCCTCAACTACGCTCGGCCCCCATTGCGGGACCGACTCGTTCTCGATCTCGGCGGGATCCGAGACGCCGAGGTGCTGGCGCTCGGAGAGCGCCTGGTTCACGCAACGAATGCCGCCTACTCGGAGTTGGGTGCCGATCCGGAGGCCCCCACCGCGCTACCGCTAGGCATCGCCGAGGTCGATCAGCTTGTGGACGCTGCCTATCGGCGGCTCGCTCTTCCAGGCGACGCTATCGATTTTGCGACTGCCCCGGCCAAGTCGCTGCTGTCGTCGTCGGTATTCTCGCGTCTCGGCATCAGCGGGATTTTCATTCCGTTCACGGGCGAACCGCTGTTCAACGGCGCGATCCCCGAGGTGTCGAAGCCGGTCGCCATCGCCCACGAGAAGGCCCACCAGCGCGGCATCACCGACGAGGGTGAGGCCAACCTCGCCGCTGTGCTCGCGTGCCTCGAGTCCGGGGATCCCTATCTGCGCTACTCGGCGTTGCTGTACTCGAGTGCGACGCTCGTTGGCGCCGCAAGCAGGTACGACCCGGTTGGAGCTAGCGAGGCGGCCAGTCTGTGGGCCGAGGGGCCGCGTGCGGACCTGGTCGCCCGACAGGAGTTCTGGGCGCGGTACCAGGGAGTGGCGACGCGGGCCGCCAGCCGCGTCAATGATGCCTACCTGAGGTCCAACCGCGTTCAGGGCGGGGTGCAGAGCTACGGCCGGGTGGCCTCGATGCTTGTCGGCCTGGACCGCTCGGGCGAACTTCCGGTGCAGTAGGCGCATGTCGCACCGCGATTTGATCGCTATATCCACAGTGGCTATACTTGTCGTGGATTTACCAGAACCGCGAAGAGGCTGCTTGTGAAGAGAGCGCAGAACGACGTTTCGATAACCCCGGCGATGCTGCACATACTGCTGGCCATCGCCGGCGGAGCCCAGCACGGCTACGGCATCATGCGTGAGGTTGGCGAGCGTACCGGCGGGGCCACCGAACTCGGCGCCGGCACGCTGTATCGCAGCATCAAGAAGATGCTCGACGCCGGTTGGATCGCCGAGATCGATGCCGACGAAGACAACAGTCTGGGGCCGGCTCGCCGCGAGTACCGCATCACTGTTGGCGGCCGCGAAGTCGCCTCCAGCGAGGTCGCGCAACTCAACGGGATCGTTGAGTGGGCGCGGGCAGCGCAACTCCTCGACCCCGGCGAGCCCGTTTGACTCAGTCAACTCCCGACTTCCCCCGCGACCGTCTCGGCGCCGCGCTGGTGCGGCTCGTGCTGCTCGGAGCGCCGCGCCGGTTCCGGTCCGACTTCGGCGACTCCATCGTCGGCGCTGTGGCTGCGCGGGCGGACGACGTTCGCCGACGAGGCGGGACGTCTGCGGTCTCACGTTTCTGGGCGCGCCAGATCCTCGACCTTCTCAAGACCGTCGTCGCTGAACGCATTGATGGCCTGCGCCGCCGGCCGCGCCCGCTCATTTCGACTTCTCGCACATTCCCCGAGAAAGAGACTCTCCTGATGGACACCCTTCTCAGCGATATTCGCTACTCGGTCCGCGCGCTGATCAAACAGCCCGGATTCTCTCTGATCGTTGTGATCACGTTGGCCTTGGGTATTGGTGCCAACACGGCGATCTTCAGCATCCTCGACGCGGTCGTACTGCGCCCGCTGCCCTACGTCGAGCCCGACCGGCTCATGCTCATCACGGACGAGATGCGCGAGTACGACATCGCCCGTGCTCCGTTGGCGACGTACGAAGTTCGGAACCTGCGTGAGCAGGTCAGGCAATTCGAGATGATCGAGGCTTCCGTCGGACCGTTTCAGGCGCCGGTCACGAGTGACGACGGCGACCCCGAACAGGTTCGGCAAATGAACCTGACTCCGGGATTCCTGGGGATGCTCGGCGTGCAGCCGCTGACTGGTAGGACCTTCGTCGAGCAGGACTCCGAACCGCTCGACCCCGCGGTCTTTTCCGACCCGGACGCGGTGATCCCGGCGACGGTCGTCTTGCTCGACTACGCGTTCTGGCAGCGCCGGTACGGCGGCGACCCAGACGTCGTCGGTACTGAACTCACAATCGGTGGGCGGCGGGCAACTGTGATCGGCGTCATGCCTCAGGCGTTCCGTATGTTCGTGCTCCCGATGATCGGCGGCCCCGGGGCGAATCTGCCCGTGGATCTATACGGTCCAGTCCAGGTAGATTTCACCCAGCCCACGGGGCCTGGTTTCTTGCAGGTCGTCGGCCGTCTGGGACCTGGAGCCACGCCGCAGCAGGGCAACGAGGAGATCATGGCGATCTCCAGTCAGCTGCGCGAAGACCACGACCGCAATCGACGGGGTCGGATTCACACTACGGCGGTGCCGTGGGGTGAGGACGTGTCGCGTGACGTGCGCCCGGCACTTTTGGCCCTGCTCGGGGCGGTTGGCTTCGTGCTTCTGATCGCATGCGCCAACGTGGCGAACCTTCTGTTGGCTCGCGCGACGCAGCGTCGGCAGGAAATCGCTGTCCGGGCTGCGCTGGGTGCGCGCAAGGGACGCATCATCCGGCAGGTACTCACCGAGAGCTTTCTCCTGGCCGGCACGGGCGGACTTCTGGGTCTTCTCGTCGCCGGGTGGGGCGTCCAGGCCATGCTGACGTTGCAGCCTGGTGGCATGCCGCGTGCGGACACCGTTGGCATCAGCACGGGCGTCCTCCTGTTCACGGTCCTGGCTACCGTTCTCGCCGTGGTGCTGTTCAGTGCGGCGCCGGCCCTCGCGCTCTCGTCGGTTCGCGGAAACCTCGTGCTGAACGAGCGCGGCACCGGTGGCGGCAGTGTTGGCAAGACGCGGTTGCGGGCCGGGCTCGTGGTTGCTGAAGTCGCGCTCTCGCTCGTGCTGTTGATTGGTGCGGGTTTGATGCTGCGCAGTTTCGATCACCTCACCTCGGCGGATCCCGGCTTCCGCCCGGACAACCTGCTGACTTTCCAGCTCCAGACGCCCGGGGCCGAGTATCGCGATCCGCTGGTGCGCGAGGCGTTCCTGAAGCAGGCGGTGCAGAACACGACCGCGCTTCCAGGTGTGGAGTCGGTGAGCGTCACTACGGGCCTGCCGCTGTCGGGCGCTCTGTTCGCAGGATCCTTCTTCACGGAAACGATGAGCGCGGAGGAGCCTGGCGTCGAAGCTAACTACCGAGGCGTCATGCCCGGTTACTTCGACACGATGGGCACGCCACTGCTGCAAGGGCGCGACTTCGACCCGCTGTCGGAGAGCAACGAGCTCGTTCTGGTCGATCAACAACTCGCCGAGCACACCTTCCCGGGAGAGAGCCCGCTGGGGAAGCGGATTACGCTTCGTATGCCGGGCCTCGCGGGCGGCCCCGTGACTTTCGTTGAGGTCGAGATCATCGGCGTGGTTGCCAACGTCCGGGACGATGCCGGCATGGCCGAACTCGGTCGTCGCACGGTGTACCTCCCACACAGGTTCCTCGCGTTCGGAGGCGGTAGCTTCGCTGTCCGGACGACGCAGGATGCTGCGCAGGTGTTCCCGCAGATCCGGCAGGTGATCAGTGACCTCGATCCCTCCCTGCCGCTCTTCGCGGTGCGCTCCATGCAGAGCTACATCGATGATGCGGTGGCCCCGGTGCGGTTCACCATGGTGTTGATCGGGCTGTTCGGTACGTTCGCGCTGGTACTCGCGGCGATCGGCCTCTACGGCGTGCTTGCGAACTCGGTGCGGCAGCAGACGCGTGACCTCGGTGTGAGGCTGGCGTTCGGCGCGACTTCCGCGCAGATCCTCAAGCAGGTGGTCGGACGCGGCGCGGGCCTGGCGGCTCTCGGTGTGGTGATCGGTCTCGCGATCGCGATTCCGCTCACCCGTGCGCTCCGCAGCCTGTTCATCGGCGTGGAGCCGACAGATCCGCTCACTCTTGTGGGAATTTCAGCGCTTCTATTGGGCGTTTCGGTTCTGGCCTGCTACCTGCCGGCTCGGCGTGCCGCCGCACTGGATCCCGCGAGTTCTCTACGCTCGGACTGATCGGGTCCCCTGGCCCGGGCGGCCGCTGTCAGCGCAGCAGTTCAGCTGCAGCGGTCGCCACGTCAGCTACCTCAACTCGGCTCACGTCGAGGTCAGGTGCCACCACCGCGCGATGCGGTTCCGGTAGGAGGAAGTGGGGCAGGGCGCGGCGGTAGATCCCACACGTAGGGGTTCCCACGGCCGCGGACAGGTGTAGCGGACCCGTGTCGTTGCCGACCAAAGCGTCGCAGAACTCGAGCGCTGCCGCGAGTTCGAGAAGGTCTGCTGTTGACGCGCGATAGATCACGCAGCCCGCCGCCCGGGCTTCTCGGACCACGGCCTCGGCCTCGGCCGATTCGTCAGGTCCTGCCAGGACGAGGTACTGCAGAGGGCGCTCGCTGTGCTGGTCCAGCGCGCTCGCGAGCTCGGCAAACTTCTCCGGCGGCCAGCGCCGATCAGCCCGAGCCGCGCCAACAAAAAGACCCACGGTTCGTGCCGCCGGCGACAGGTCGATCCCGGCGCGAGTCACGGTCCAAGCCGTACGGGCCTCCGGGGGAACGTCAAAGTACGCGGCCGAGTCGTCGGTGGCCGCGGCGAGCCCGGTGACCTGCAGCGTGTCCAGGTGGGCCTCCGTCATGTAGGTCTCCGGGTGCGGCGCGTCGACCCAGGGGCGGTAGAGCCAGCTGGCGTTCGTCTTGTACCGGCGACCCACTCGGACTGGTGCTCGGCTCAGAGCGGCGAGAAGCCCGGTTTCGGTGAAGGACTGGAAGTCGAATACGGCGTCCCACTTGCCGAAGATGATCGGGCTCAGCACATCGTGCCAGAACGCGGCGATTGCCGCGGGGCGCAGCCCTTGAAGTTGCTTGCGATTCAGCAGCAGGACTTCGTCGACTTCTGGGCAGCCGGCCAGGATCAGGGCATGGCGGGGATCCGTCAGGTAACCGATGCGGGCGCCGGGATACGTCTGATGGAGAGCGCGTACGGCCGGCAACGTGAGCAACGTGTCGCCCAACGCCGAGAGCCGAATGCAGAGAATGCGTGGATTCGCCGGCAGGGGGATCGGGCGGCTCACTCTTCTGCGGCCGGCTCCAGGTCCAGCATGTGGCGCGCGATCTTCTCGGTGAGCGGGCCGGCGACCGGCGCCGGCGTATTCGTCAGCACCGTGATCTGCACGTCGTCCTCAGGGAAATAGACGAGCATGGTCGCGAAGCCGTTGATGCCGCCGCCATGGCGAACCACAGCGTGCCCCTCGAGGTCGCCGAGTCCGAGTCCGTAGCCGTAGCCGATCGGGTCGCCATCGCTCAGGAGCCCGTCGCTGGTCATGCGCGCATAGGACTCCATGCTGACGACCTCTCCCGACGCAAGGGCAGACTGCCAACGCAGGAGGTCTCCTACTGTCGAGCACAACGCGCCGGCGGCGAAGGGTTGAGTCATGGAGATCGGATCGTCATTCACCAGCGCACCATCCACCAGTTCGTAGCCCTCGGCTCTGCCGGGGAGGATGCGTTTTTCGTCGCAGTAGTGCGTGCGACTCAGGCGGAGGGGCGCAGCGAGCTCGCGCTCCACGTAGTCGGCGTAGGAGCCGCCGGTGATGTTCTCGACGATCATCCCGAGTAGGTAGTAGCCTGTGTTGTTGTAGCGGTACTCGGCGCCGGGAGCGAAGTCGAAGGGTTCCTCGAGCACCAGGCCGAGCAGTTCGGTGTGCTCGACGTCGAGTGGAACAGTCTTCCTCCACCGTTCCCCGAGGCCGGTGTAGCTCGGAATTCCCGACGTGTGCCACAGCAGTTGTTCAACGGTGACGGTGTGATCACCCGTCGGGAAGTCCACATAGGGGCCGATTGGCGCATGCAGATCGATCTGGCCGCTTTCGACCAATCGCATCATCGCGGCAGCGGTGAACTGTTTCGTGATCGACCCGATCCGGTAGACGGTGTCGTCGGTCGCCGGAACATCCTGCTCGATGTCGGCGAGGCCATAACCTTTGTTGAGAAGCGTTTCGCCGTTCGCCGCGATGCCGACGGAGAGCCCGGCGACGATGCCGTCATCGAGAAACTCTTTGGCCCACCGATCGACTGTCAGTTCGAGTTCGGTTACCGATTCCCCAGCTTCCTGGTGTTCCACGCTCAGTGCGCAGCCGCCAAGTGTCAGGGGCAGTAGAAGCGCGAGGTGCAGCGGTTTCTTCAATGAAGGTTCCTTCGGCGTCGATGACGCTCCTGGAATTCTAGACGGTCCGGTCGGTCGTAGCCCAGTTCGGCAGGGCTCGAGTCACATCAGGGACCCTGATCGGGTATCGTGCCGCGATGCGCGAACGTCTTCTCGAAGCCCTACCCGAGACATCCATCGTGGCCCGTGCTCCAGGCCGCGTGAACATCATTGGCGAACATACGGACTACAACGGCTTCCCTGTGCTGCCGATGGCAATCGATCGTGCGGTCTGGATTGCTGCGGCGCCGACCGGGGACGACACCCTTGTTGTCCGCAACGTGGACGACGACCGGTACCCGGCCGAGACGATCAACCTCCTGGATCTGCCGTCGCGCGAGCCACGCGGCACCTGGGTGGACTACGTGGTCGCGGCCGCGCGCCGTCGCGTGCCGGAGTCGGGCCTGGAACTGGTGGTGGTGGGCGATATCCCGGCGGAAGCTGGGCTGTCTTCTTCCTCGGCGCTCGTGGTGGCGAGCTTTCTCGCGCTGAGCGAGTCGGGGGATCGTGCGTTGTTGGCCGAGGAAGCCCGACTCGGCGAACGCTACGTAGGGACGCTGTCGGGCGGCATGGACCAGGCCATCTCGCTGCTTGGTACGCCGGGGAACGCGCTGCGCATCGATTTTCGTCCGGTGCGGGTCAAGCCGGTGACCGTACCGGAAGACATCGCGATCGTCGTGGCCCATTCCGGAGTGCATGCCGCCAAGTCGGGTGCTGCCCGCGAGGCCTACAACGCGCGTGTTCATGAATGTCTGTCGGCGGCCCGCCAACTCGGAGCGCCCGAGGGCGGTCTTCTCGCGGATGTCCCTGTCTCGCGGCGCGCTGACCTGGCAGCGATTGACGATCCGTTGCTGCAGCGTCGGGCTGGTTTCGTGTTCGCAGAAGCCCGCCGTGTTGATGAGGCCGTGCGAGCTCTCCAATACGACAGCGTCGAGGTGCTGGGCGAACTGCTCAATGCTTCGCATCGCGGCCTTCGCGACGAATACGACGTGAGTCACCCGGCGGTGGACGATCTAGTGAGACGCGCACGCGTTGCCGGCGCGGCTGGGGCGCGAGTTGTCGGGGCCGGTTTCGGCGGCTGCGTCGTGGCGGTGTGCAGGCGCGAGCAGGCAGGCGCGATTCGCGCCGCGCTTGGTCCCGATGCGTGGGTGTTCAGGCCGGCGGCTGGGGCTTCCCGCGAGACGCTCTGAGTCGCGCTAGCAGGGAGCCGGGGCCACCGTCGCGGATCACTACCGTGCCGGCGATGCGGTCGTGAATTGCCTGGCGATTCGGATCTCGGGCGGCCTGAACGAAACCAATGCCAAGGGTCGAAATACTTGCGGCGTAGCCACCGGCACGGTCGAAGCTACCCCGTAGTCCAAGTTTGCTGCCGTCAAGGCGTCGTACACGGACTCCACAGAGGAACTTGCCAGGAGTCTGTCCGCGCCCGACCCAGGTGCACAGCGTGAAGTAGAGCACTCCGAGGCCGAGGAAACTCAATGCGGACCGTGCCCGTCCCAGCATCACGTCGCCCCGGACAGTGAGACGGTTGTCGCTGGCGCTGTAGTGCGAAGCTTCGCTGTTGCCGAAGTCGAAGAGCACGCTGAGACCCGCGGCGCTCGCCGCGATCTGTTCCGGATTGCCGGATGCGAGTGCGTCGCGGATCTCGGGCGGAAGGATCTCGGGACGGCGGCGCTCCACCAGTTCCAGCAGCTGCCGGGTGCCCACATCCCAATTAACCTCGTTGGAATATCGCCTTGGCCGAAAGAACTGACGGCCATGTCCGCGAGTTCCGGAGTTTGAATGCGCAGGATCAGCCAGCTCGCCCCCAGCATGAGTGGAAGTGCCAGGATTGCAGCGAGAACCAGGTCGATGGCGATGGCCACGCCGCGCCGCTTGATCGTGGAGAGCGGGCGACCCATGAGCTCGGGATCGATCCGAAAAGGCTCATCTGTGATCTGGCGTTGACGTTCCCTGGTGGTGAGTTTGTCGAGAACGCTCATCGAAGGGACCACGAGATCGGAGCGTGGCCTGCGTCACGCAGCGCTGCGTTGCAACGCGAAAACGGACGGCTGTCGAAGAACCCGCGGTAAGCGGCTAGGGGCGACGGATGGGCCGACTCGATGATCGCGCTGGTAGGTGCCAGGAGGCGGCGCTTCGCGCGAGCAGGATTGCCCCACAGCAGGAAAACCGCGTCGGGGCAGCGCTCCGAGACCGTTTCGATCACCGTGTCGGTGAACCGCTCCCAGCCGTTGCCCGCGTGCGACCCCGCGTCGTGTGCGCGCACGGTAAGACAAGTGTTGAGCAGGAGAACGCCCTGGCGAGCCCAGTCCGAGAGCTCGCCGTGCTGAGCTGGTTCGATGTCGCAGTCACTGTAGAGTTCTTTGTAGATGTTGCGAAGTGAAGGTGGGACGGGCACCCCGTGCTGCACGGAGAACGCGAGCCCATTTGCCTGGCCGGGTCCGTGATACGGATCCTGGCCGAGAATCACTACCCGGACATCTTCAGGAGCCGCGAACTCCAGAGCTGAGAACGTCTGGTCGACGGGCGGAAACACCTCGTGCGCGTTTCGTTCGGCCTCGACGAAGCTCCGCAGGCGGTCGAAGTACGGCTCCGCGACTTCTTTCCCGAGCGTCGACTCCCATCGCTGCGGCAGTGCGGGAATCATGCGAGCAGCTTGCGGGCGCGATTGGTTTCGTAGGTGGTGATCTCGAATCGATGCAACCACGGGTCCGAGAAGTAGATCGAAAGGGCAGCACCATGGTCGACCCAGTCGGTGCCGGTTACCGGTCGGCCCGTTTCTGACTGAAGCTCGAGCTTCGGCAAACGGTCGATGAACGCTGCGAAGCCTGGGGCGTCAACCTGGAAGGCGACCCGCCGGAACGCGCCCTGCGCCCGTGTCTTCAGAGGTTCGCCTTCGAACAAGGCGAGCTTCGTGTGGGCGTGTGCGGTCGTGACCATGAGCGGCCCACCCTGAGCCCAATCCGCCAGCTCATCGAGGACGCGCAGCCCCAGCACCCGCTCATACCAGGCCGCGGCGGCACGCTGGTCCGGGACGAATAGCTCCACGTGATCGATCTGTCGTACTTCGAACTTCGCCATCGCACGTAGCATAGCGGGAACCGGATGCCCTCGGAGGCTGGCATAATTCGTCCATGCAACCGAACGAAACCATCCGGATGACCCCCGGCAAGCGCGTCCTCTATCTCACCAAGGACGCAGCGTTGATTCGCGCGCAGCTGTCCGGTGAGCTCACGCTTCGGGCCGACGACCTGAAGCTCCCCGACGACTTGCTCGACGATATCAATACCGATGTCATGACCCCGGGCTGGGTCTGCTTCAGCTACCGGCCGGAGGACATCGCCCGCGATGCCTACGCCGGATTGATCGTGGACGGCGAACGCGTATTCGCGCAGGACGCTCTGGCCGACGGTGGTTTCGAGATCATCGTATCCGGCTACCGGAAGGGCACGGGTTCCTCACGGGAGACCGCAGTCCAGGCCGAGAAGTGGAGCGGTATCCGCCTCGCCGTGGCTGCATCGTTCGCGCCCATCCACGAACGCAACAACATCAATCAGGGCGTCCTGATGAGCGGCTACGACTTGTTGCGTCGGCTCGAGGCTGGTGAAGAAGTCTCGCTCGAGGACTTCTACAGCGACTACGACCCTGTGACGCAGTTGATTGTTCAGCACGGCGGACTCTTCCCGTTCGCCAAGGCGCTCGCCGCCGAACAGGTGACGATTCCGCCGCACGGAACCGAAGCGCGTTCGATGAACATGACCGAGAAGATCCTGGCGCAGCACCTCCTCGGTGATGGCGCTCCGTACGTGAAGCCCGGCGACGCTGTGCTCGTGAATGTCGATGGCGGCTACTCGCACGACTACACCTCGGCACAGGTGCATCACTTCCTGACCGAGGAATACGGCGCCGACTACAAGCTGAACGCGCCGGACCGCTTTGCGGCATTCGAGGATCACCTGGTGTACGCCGAGGACGTCCCGAAACTGCAGCAGTTTCTGCCACAGATCGACACCATGCGCGGCATGCAGCGCACCTTCCAGGAACATTCGCAGGTCGGCGGATATCTTGCGGACGAAGACGGTGTGTCTCCGGGCATCTGTCACGAGGTCGCGCGCGAACGGATGGTGAACCCGGGTGACTTCATCCAGGCCACCGACAGCCATACGTGCATGGGCGGGTGCAACAACGCCCTCGCATGGGGCGTCGGCGCCACCGAGTATGCGAACCTCGTCTACAGCGGGTTCACTTTCGTCGAGGTGCCAGAGGCGATCCGTTTCGAGTTGACTGGCGAGTTGCAGGAGACGGTCACCGCGAAGGACGTGATGCTCTACATCCTTCTGCATCACGCCAAGCCGGAGCACACTCTGAATCGGGTGATGGAATTCACCGGTCCAGGGGTCACGGCGCTGTCGATGGACGAGCGCGCCACACTCACCAACATGGCGACGGAATGTACGGCGCGCGGGGCCATCGTCGAAGCTGACGACAAGACCTGGGATTGGCTGGAGCGGCATCGCCCGGGCGTTGACATCGAAGCCCTCAAGGCTCGCCAAGTGGCACCGGATCCTGATGCCGAGTACGCCGGCGGCGTGCACGCCATCGATCTGAGCTCGATTTCCCCGATGGTCGCGAATCCCGGTGATCCCGACCATGGCGTGCCCTCCGATCCGACCAACGGTGAACTCATCGAGGATCTCGCCGAGGTGGAAATCGACATCGCCTACGGCGGGTCATGCACTGCGGGGAAGGAACACGACCTGGACTTCTACCACCGGGTTGCCGCCGAAGCGGTGGCGGCTGGACTGAGCGTGCACTCGTCGGCGCAGTTCCTGATTCAGTTCGGTTCCAAGAGCGTCGAGCAGTATGCGCGTGATCGCGGCTATGTCGAGACGTTCGAGAAGGCCGGCATCACCCTGATCGAACCGGGGTGCGGGGCCTGCATCGGTTGCGGCCCCGGCGTTTCCGAGTCGGCCGAGCAGGTGACCGTCTCGGCCATTAACCGGAACTTCAAGGGTCGGTCCGGCCCAGGGCGTCTGTACCTGGCATCGCCGCTCACGGTAGCGGCGTCTGCGTTTACCGGGAAGATCACGGCGTACACGCCGGGCATGTTCGCGGGCGTCGAGAGTCCGGAGCCCGTCCACGCCTAGCGGCGGCCGGAGAGCTACTCGTCGGCGTGGTCGCTGAGCGCTTCGCGATCTCGGTCGTCTAGCCGATCAAGATCTTGCGCCAGGAACTCCACGATTGCGGTATGCCCGCCATGGTTCGCCCAGCCCAGCGGTGACGCGTCGTAGGAACGGTCTCGAATTCGCAGGTCTGCCCCAGCTTCGTAAAGCACTTCGACAACCTCACGGTGTCCCTGCATCGCCGCACGGTGGACAGCCGCCTCCGACCAGGTGGGCCCGAGACTGTTGACGTCCCATCCGCGCTCGAGCATCAATCGGGTGCCATCGACGTTGCCGCCGTCGGCAACCTCGCAGATCTGTGCGGGTCTCTCTGCCGGGCCACGCGCAGCCAGCTGCGGATCGTCCTGCGCCAGTTCACGAGCACGTTCCGCGTCGCCCATCGCGCAGGCCGCGATGTAGGCCTCGAGCGGCAAGAGGTTCGCGGCGGCTCCGTGATCGACGAGCCACCCCGCGATCTCGGTTCGTCCGGCAAGGGCGGCGAGTCCGTACGGCGTACGGCCGAGTCGGTCCGGCTTGTTGGGGTCGGCGCCATGCTCGAACAAGAGGTCGAAGAACCGCTTCGGGTGCCCGCGGAAGACCGCTTGGTGGAGCGCGTACTTGCCAAACGGAGAGTCTCCGTTAGGGTCGGCACCGAGTTCCAGGAGTCGCTTGAGCCCGTCGAGGTCGGGGTAGTCGAGTTTGTGGAGCAGCGCTGTGCCGCGGCTCTTCTCGTCCAGGTGAGGCCATAGGACGTCCGCACAGGGTGCGCCTTCGTGCTCAACGAAGTGGTACGCGGTTTCTCCATCGTTCGGGTCAGCGCCCGCGTCGAGGAGCACCGCTGCTAGCGCTGCGTCGTTCGCCACCCCGGCGGCGCCGTAGATTGGCGTCTCCCGAGCGTTATCCCACGCAGAATCGAACCACGCGACGTTCGGGTCGGCGCCCGCATCCAGCAGGTGCCGCGCCGCCGCGTGCATACCCTCCCGACACTCGGGGAGTCCACCGAGAGCGCGCGAGAAGCACAGGTAGAGCAACGGCTCCCACCCGCGTGTGCCGCCAGGCTCGTTCGCGAGTTCGGGCGTCTCATCGAGGAATCGGCGCACGGCCTCTGCCTGCCCGGTGGCCGCGGCGACCCAGATATTGGCCACGCTCGCCGGGGTTTCACTCGCGAGTAGTTCGCCGAGTGCATCCGAATTGGCGTCGCTGTGATCGACGCCCAGGAGCGCAGCTTCGAGCAGGCGCTCGGCTGCGTCCTGGGCTTCAACCGTTGCGGTGAGGTCGAGGCGATCGCTCATAGCGCTGTGGTCTTCCAGGTTCCTCTCCGGAACAGGACCGCCGAAACCACCGCCAGGGCGGAGAAGGCGACCGTCATTGCGATGAACACACCGTTCGGGCCCACGCCGAGCTGCGTGGCCAGGATGTAGGCGAAAGGCAATTCGAATGCCCAGAAGCACCCAAGATTGATCCAGGTCGGCGTCCAGGCATCACCTGCTCCATTGAACGACTGCGTCAACACCATGCCATAGGCGTAGAACAGGAAGCCGCAGCTGACAATGCGTAGGCAGTTGATTCCATACCGCAGAGGTTCCGGATCGGTCGTGAAGAACGCGACGAGTTGCGGCGCGAACACGATGAACAGCAGGCCGATGCCGCCGAGGAAGTACATGTTGTAGAGACCGGCGCGCCAGACTGCTGCCTCGGCGCGATCGGGTTTCCCGGCGCCGAGGTTCTGGCCGACCATCGTTGCGGCCGCGTTGCTCATTCCCCAACTCGGCAGCAACGCAAACAAGATCAGCCGGATGCCGACGGCGTAGCCGGCCAGGACCTGGTCGCCAAACCCCGCGAGAATCCGGACGAGTCCGACCCAGCTCGCCATGCTGATGAACACTTGGAACATCCCAGTGCTCGAGAGTCGCACGAGTCGCCACATCAGCGACGGGATGATGGTCACGTGGCTCCAGTTGACCTCGAGGCGTCCGCCGGCTCTGAACAGCAGGTAGAACTGCGCCACGACTGCCGTGCCGCGCCCGATGTTGGTCGCGACGGCTGCTCCGGCAATCCCCATTTCGGGGAAAGGCCCCCAACCGAAAATCAGTGCCGGATCGAGGAAGATGTTGATGCCGTTGGCCAGCCACAACACCCGCATGGCGATGGCTGCGTCACCAGCGCCGCGGAACCCCGCGTTGATCAGGAACAGCAGAAGCAGGGTGGCGTTCCCACCCATCATGACCTTCGTGTAGATCGAATGGCCGATGACGTCGTCGGATGCCCCCATGAGCGCCAGGAGATCCTCGGCGAAGTACGCACCGACCGTTCCGATCAGCGCGGCAATCACGATGCCCAGCGCGATCGCCTGGACGGCGGCGCGCGCAGCCCCATCGGGGTCCTGTTCCCCAATCCTGCGGGCAACCATTGCGGTGACCCCGATGGACAGGCCCAAAGCCACGGTGAAGACGATCGTCAGCATCGACTCGGTCAGGGCGACCGTGGCAACGGCGCTGGGACCGAGCTTGGAGACGAAGAACACGTCGACGATCGCGAACAGAGACTCCATCGCGGTCTCGAGGACCATTGGCACGGCGAGCAACAGCACCGCACGGCCGATGGGCCCTTGCGTGTAGTCCTCGTGAGTGCCGCTGATGGCGGCTTTGATGTCTTGCCAGACAGAAGTTTGACCAGTCACGGATAGACTCCGATACGGAGAGAAGAAGAGAACTCAGCGCGATAACAACTGGGCGCGGCGCACGGCCGCGCGGCCACTAACAGGCGGCGAGTACGGCCGCGAGTGGCTCCGGTTGATATGTGTCTACGTCGCGCTTGCGCATCGGAACGTCCATGTTCGAGCGAGTCGGGAACGGCCAACCTTAGCCCCGGCCGAACGCGCTGTCTACGGATTCTTTGCAGACCTTCGCAGAAAGGCGGTGCGACTGACAGGCGGCCTACAGGCGATTCCAGAGTCGCATGATCACCGCGGTGGCACCCGCGGACACGATCAGGAAAGCCGTTCCCGTACCTGTGTTGCCGTAGAGCAGATTGCCGGTCCCGAAGAGAGTTCCGTAGACGGCAAGGCTGCCGAGCGCCATGCAGGCGAGCGACGCCGACAGGTTCGTTTCTGTACCTGCCACGGGCGTGTCGGTGACAGTCGCCCGGATCGGCGCCCAGCCGGGCCCGGCCGGCCGGATGCGCCGATAGAAGTCACGCAGACGTTCCGGGTCGGTGGGCGCGGTGGCGAACGTGGCAGCCAGCCAGGCGACGGTCGTAACGCTGACCCCGATCAGCAGCTGCGCGGTCGTGCTTGGCGCCGGCCCGATCAGAGCCGGGTGGATGAACTGGAAGTACGCGGCGATGCCGAAGGACACGACCATCGCGGCGATCTCGCTCTGGGCATTGATGCGCCACCAGAACCAACGAAGGATGAACAGGAGCCCGGTGCCGGCGCCGATCTGCAGGAGGATCTGGAAGCCCTGCAGCGCGTTGCTCAGCAGCAGCGAGACGGAGCCCGCCCCGATCATCAGGGCCGCCGTGGCGAGGCGGCCGACGAGCACCAGACGCTTTTCGCTCGCGTCGGGGGCCACAAACCGGCCGTACCAGTCGTTGACGATGTACGACGCACCCCAGTTCAGATGGGTCGAGATGGTCGACATGTAGGCGGCGACAAGTGAAGCCACGACGATGCCTAGAAGTCCCGTCGGCAGGAAAGTGAGCATCGCCGGATAAGCGAGGTCGTGTCGCACCACCGCCGGGTCCACCTGTGGGAACGCCGCCTGCAGAGATGCCAGATCAGGGAACACGACGATCGACGCGAGCGCGACGAGAATCCACGGCCAGGGGCGCAGGGCGTAGTGCGCCACGTTGAAGAGCAGGGTCGCGCCTTGCGCGTGACGCTCGTCGCGTGCAGCGAGCATGCGCTGGGCGATGTAGCCGCCGCCGCCGGGCTCGGAGCCCGGGTACCAGGTGGCCCACCATTGCACCGCGAGCGGGACAACGAATACCGCCACAGCGAGTTCCGGATCCGACCAGTCGGGGACCAGGTCCAGCTTCGACTGCACTTCGGGGTTGCTCAGCAGTCCTTCCAGGCCGCCGACTTCCGGTCGCGCGAGGGCGTACCAGGCCGCGGCGATCGAGCCGAACATCGCGATTCCGAATTGCAGAAAGTCGGTGAGGATCACACCGGTGAGCCCGCCGAGCATCGAATAGATCAGTGTGACGGTGCCGGCCAGAAGAACGGTCTGAGTAGGCGTCAGCCCCAGCATCACGCCGCCGATCTTGATCGCGGCCAACGTCACCGTGGCCATGATCATCACGTTGAAGAACACACCCAAGTAGAGCGCCCGGAAGCCGCGGAGAAACGCGGCCGCCCGCCCTGAATAGCGAATCTCGTAGAACCCGATATCGGTTTCCACGCCCGAGCGACGCCAAAGACGCGCGTAGAGGAACGTCGTCAGCATCCCGGTGAGCAGGAAAGCCCACCACACCCAGTTGCCGGCGACGCCGTTCGTTCTGACGATGTCCGTGACGAGATTCGGAGTGTCGGTGGAAAACGTTGTCGCCACCATCGACACGCCGAGCAGCCACCACGGCATGTTGCGCCCCGAGAGGAAGAACTCCGTATGACTCGACCCGGCGCGGCGAGCTACCGCGATACCGATGGCGAGCGAGACGCCCAGGAAGGCGACAACGATGATCAGGTCGAGCGTGGCGAGCTGCATGGCGGCCGAGTGTAGCCGATCGGCGGGGCGTCGCGGAACTTAGTCCTGCATCACCGAAAGCTGATCGACGTACTTGGCGCGGGCTCGGATGAACTCGTCGTGGCCCAGGTTGATCTCGCCGGTGATGCGACGGATCTCCTGGTCCTCTTCGGCGCTGATCGAGTTGTCGGCCGCCGACACCGCATAGAGGCAATCGAGCAGAGCGCGCTTGGCGTCCTGATCCGCCATCTCGGCGAACGTGCGGGTCACGAGGAAGTTGTCGGTGCCGCCGAACAACTCGTTGCGCTGCTTGGCGATCTGCACCACGAGCGCGGCCTGTGCCACGGGCAGGTCGGCGCGCTCGGCGACGATGCTCTCCATAGCCGCGATCTCTTCATCGGACACATCGAGATCGGCATGCGCGACGCGGCCGAGGATATAGGCGAAACAGGCGACATACCGGGCACGGTCAGCCGGCAGGGCGTCGAGTTCACCGGCGATCCGCCGGACCGTCTCGATGTCGCCTTGATCGGTGCTCGCGTGCTCCTGGTTGCCGCCGAGCCAGTCGAGAAGTCCCAATTCAGTGCACCCGTGGTGAGTCCTGCTCGGGCAGGACGGACATGTTCATGAGAGCGATCACCAGACGGCTGCGCCGCTCCAGGTCTGGAGCTTCGAGCAACGCCTGCTTCTCGGTGGGCTCGAACGGGCAGACCATCGCCAGCGAATTGACGAGTTCTTCATCGCCACTCGCCTCGATTGCACGCCAGTTCGCTTCCAAACCGTGTGTGTCGAAATAAGTCCTCAGATTGGCGACGAGTTCTTCGCGGTCGACTTCGAGGCTGCGATCCTCGGTAGTGCTTCCAATCGGCGCCCAGTTCGGTTCGACGAGGCGATACAGCTTGTCGGATGCGATCTCGTGCCGGATGCCGAAGCGAGCCACTCCCACGAGACCGATCATGTACTCGCCGCCCTCGGACTGCTTCACAGAGGCTACGCGGCCCGCGCAGCCGATCTGCTGCAGTTCGGGCTCGAATACATCGTCCTCGTTGAGCGGCTGAACAACGCCGATCATCCGGTCGCCTTCGAGGGCGTCCTCGACCATCTGCAGATAGCGCGGCTCGAAGACTCGCAGCGGCAGCCGACAGCCGGGCAGTAGCAGTGTTCCGCGCAGGGGAAAGACCGGAAGTACATCCGGTAGATCCCGTTTCTTCGAAGTCCCACCCTCTTGATCGGCCATTCCCAAGTTATAACCGACGCGTGCTGAAAACGCCCGTCCACCGTGGTCGTTTGGGCGCCGGGGCGACTCCGACTGGCGCGAGCCCGGCCGCGAGGCCAGGCTCCGCGCGGTCAGTCTCTAGCGGCTCCGGCGAATCCGGATGCTGCCGTTCATGGTGCTCAGGTCGAGGTCGCGGCCGCCACTGCCGATGGTGCCGTTGGCGTGGTTCTTCCGCCGGCCGCGGATCTCGACGCCGTCGAAGTCGGAAGTGACGCGGCCGTTCATGGTCTCGGCATCGACGTCGACATCGGCGCTACCAGGGAGGGCGACCTCGATGCTGCCGTTCATGGACGAGAGTTCGAGTCCGCCGGTCCAGTCAGCCGATCCCATGGCGACGTCAACGGCTCCGTTCATCGTCTCGGCGTGAATCCAGCCGGTGCTGTCAGCCGTGATCGCGCCGTTCATCGTTTCGAGCCGCAGGTTGCTCTGCATGTCATCTGTCGTGACGCGGCCGTTCATGGTGTCGGCGATGAGGTCAACGCCCGCTGGAACGCGCACGGTGAACGTGACTCGCGTCTTGTTCTTGCCGTTGTTGTTGAGATTCGCGTCGTCTCCGGGGCCGCAGACGTTGCTACGACCATCCCGGTTCGGGTAAACCGAGCAGATCGTCACGCCGTTGGCGTGCTCCACCACCTCGATGTCGACCTCTTCGATGTGGTCGCGGGGGCCTTCTTTGTATGCCACGACCTCGACTCGGTCGCCCGACGTGTATTCGGCGGCGATCGGACCATTGAGGTTCTGGATCTCGATGTGGTCACCGCGGGCTACGCTTCCGGCCCAGTTGAACTCTTCTTCGGCCTCTTGTGCGGAAAAGGCGAACGCCGGAGAGGCTGCGAGCGCGGCAAGCGCGACAATGGACTTGAGATGCACGGGGTTCTCCTGGTTTGCGGGGGCTCGGCCGGTTTCTATGTTTGGATGCTTCTCTATGCGACTACGTTTGAATTAGAGGTGAGTTTCATGACCCGGCCTGTCGCGCCATTCGCCGAACTGCAGACGATCTCCAATTGAATCGTGTTGCTCGGGAGCTGCAGACGATTCTTGCGGGCGCCGCCGCGTGCATCAGTAGAGGGCGAACCGGTGTGGCTCTCGCTGGTGGGGGAGGGCTGGTCGCGACGCTCCTGCTGGCTCCCTACGACGCGCAGGTTCTGGCCTGGATACAGCAGTCCGGCGCCAACTACCGGGCCGCAGCCGAGTGGATCAGTCAATTCGGGCGATTCGAGAACTCGCTTCTGATGTCCGCTCTGGTCGCCGGGGCGATCGCGATCGTTACACGCTCACCGCGTTGGCGGGACGTCGCGGTTGCCGTCCTGGTGGCGGCCCTCGTTGCAGGCCTTGCGATCGGGGTGCTCCGTCCGACTTTTGGGCGCGCCCGCCCAGACGCGGGGGTCGCGGCGGGGTTTTACTGGTTCGAGGCGGACGAACAACTTCACAGCCTGCCGTCGGGGTACGTGGCCTCCAACGCCGCCGCCGCGTTTGCCCTGGTGCCACTCTTGCCCCCGCTGCTCGTCCCGGCCGTCGCGTATACCGGGGCCATGGCCTGGTCGAGGATGCAATTGAATCGGCACTACCCCACCGACGTGATGTGGGGTGCGATTCTTGGCGCTACGGTCGGGCTGGCGATCGGGACGTCGATTCGCGATAGAAGACGACGACTTCGGTCCACGTCAGACGCCCGAAGTTGAAGCCGCAGACAACGGCGCGCGACAAGTCGCTTTCGATCAAGAACGCGGGCGCACCGGCCGCCTGAGCCCGTTCGTCAACCACTGCGCGCGCGCTGCTCGCCGTCGACGTGGCGGCCGCCGCCACGGTGCCGCAGGACGCAACGGCTTGTCGGCGGGTCTCTTCGGCCCCGGGCGAGAACAGCTGGCGCATGCCCCACTCCGCGCCGCCGTATACGAAGAGGCCGCCGACGGCGATCTCGCTCCGGGTCGGCTGCGAGTTCAATCGCCAGTTCCGGTCGGCATAGAAGACAAGGCTCGGTTCCGCGTATCCCGTTGCGGTGTGAAGGGCCGACGGCTCGACATGGTCGTAGTAGGGAAGAAGGCGAAGGGGCGCGGTGATCGGACGGATCGTGAACGCAAAGACATGAGTGGCCGACGCTGCGACCACGACCAGGAGTGTGGGAGCGGCGAGCTGATTGAGTCGGCGAAGCGGGGCGCGTGCAAACAGAACCGCCGCAGCCTGCAGTGCCAACAGGGCTCCGGCGAGCGCAGCTGCGGCGATCTTCAGGTCGCGCAGCTGCGCGGGGACGTCGATCCACTTGCCATAGACGGCCACTCCGAGGAGGGCGATCGCTGCCGTCGCATGGAGTCCCCAGTAGAACCATCGCGATGGTAGACCGAAGGTGGTGGGGTCATAGCCGTGGCGAAACAGCAGCAGGAGCAGCGCGGGAAGCATCGCCGGCAGGTACTCCGAGAACTGGCCTGCCGAGAAGCCGAGGATCACGAGAGGGCCGATGATCCAGCTGAGCAGGAAGGCAGTCCGGCGATCTCGCCAGCGGCCCCGGAGCGCCTTCGCGAATTGCCCGAAATTTGGTGACCACGGAAAGAGGCTGACGAAGATGGCGGCCAGGTAGTAGGTGGGCGCCGGCGAGCCGACGCCGGGATCGATGCTCCAGGTTGCGTCTCCAGTGCGCAGCATCGGAACTGCCCAGATCCCGACCAGGGTCAGTGCGAGAGGAAGGCCCCAGCTGGCGGCCGTTCTCCGCCAGTTCAACTGGTCAGGCCCGGTTGCAGCCCTCAGGACGGCCAGGGTGATGACCGGTGTGATGAGTGCTGCTGGACCCGCAGCGAGGAACCCACCGGCAGCGGCAAGCCAGAGAGCGATCTCGAAGGCGCGGCCTCCGTCCTCGAAGAGGAGTTCCCACAAGGCCCAGTGGATCACGGTGATCGCGAGGATCATGGACATGTCGGCGATCGCAAGGCGGCCGAGCAGGAACACCTGCGAGCAGGTCAACCACGCGAACGCGGCCGCGAACGCTGCGGATTTGCCGGCGACGCGATGACCGAACAGGAAGATGAGGGCGGTCATGCCGATCGCGGCGATCACCGAGTAGAGCCTGGCACCGAGTTCGTTGTAGCCGAGCGCGCCGTACCCCGCCGACATCAGCCAGTAGGTCAAGGGTGGCTCGCCCACGAAGCTCTCGTCGTTGAAGTGCGGCCCGATCCAATCGCCGCGATCCAGCATCTCGATCGTGCCGCGGGCAAACCGGGCTTCGTCGCGATCGAGAAGGGGAAACGCAGCGGTTCCGGCCAGCAGCAAGGTAGCCGCGAGCGACAGAAGAATGGTCAGCGCTACCGCGCGGCTGAAACCGAGTTGGTCAGGCATCGTAGAGTTCAGATAACGACATTGGCTCCGGAGGCCTCGTGAACCGTATCCGTCTCGGCATCCCCAGGCTACTCGCGCTGCTACTCCCAGCGCTCCTGTTCGTGGGCGACGCGCGTCCCGCGCTGGCGCAGGACGATATCGACGCGTTCATGGAGCGAGTGCTCGAGCGTCGCGTGACGAACTGGGAGGACCTCTATCGGTACACCCTGCGCGACCGCGAGGTCATCGACATCACCGGCCCCGATGGCGCCCGCATCGAGAGCCAGGTGGGCGAGTACATCTGGTACGTCCGCGAGGGCTACATGGTCCGCAGTCCGTACACGCTGAACGGCGCGCGCGTGGGCGACAACGAGCGTGAGGAGTTCGAGAGTCGCTATCTCGAACGCGTGCGCGTGAGTGACGAGGAACGGGAGGCCAACGAAGGACTGGAGGAAGGCGCCGACATCGAGCGCGAGTACTTCCTCGGTTTTCCCTTTGAAGCGGGCAACTACTACCTCGTCGGGTACGAGGACTTCGAAGGGCAGGAAGTCGCGAAGATCGAGTACTACCCGGAAGAGCTCTTCGAGGATGAGGGCGACGACGAAGAAGATCAGCGGTGGACGCGGCGCTTCCAGAAGACGTCACGCATCGTCCTCTGGGTTCTTGTCGAGGAACACCAGATTCTGAAAGTGGCCTATGACAACGTCGGGCTCGACTTCCTGCCGTACCGCTGGTTGGTGCAGGTAGATGACGTGCGCGCCGAGTTGATCATGCACAAGCCCTTCGAAGGCGAAGACGTGTACTTGCCGCGCGAGATCCTGATCGCCGGCGAGATGACGGTCGCTACCGGAACCTTCTCGGTGAGCTACTCCCTGGAGTACTTCGACTACAAGGAAACCGATATCGGAGCGCGCGTTCGGTTCCGCCTGCCGGGCGTGGAACAGCAGAATGAGTAAAGGCGCCCGAATTCTGGTCCTGCTTTGTCTCGTGCCTGCGGCCCTGGCGGGGGCGCAGGAGTCGCGGAGTGACACCGTCGAGATCGCCGAGATTCGTATCCACGGCAACTACGACATGCCCGATGCGGATGTTCTTGCGGCGGCCGGAGTGGCGGTCGGTGATCGGGTCGCCCGAACCGAAATCGATGCCATCGAGCAGCGGCTTCTCGACGACGGCCGGTTCGGCGCTGCCAGTGCCGAGTGGCGATTCCGGTCTCTCACGCGACGCGATCAGGCGACCTTGTTGCTTACGATCCAGGAGAGCACCTCGGCGGCACGGAAAGTGCTGTTTCTGCCCGAGATTCGATACAACGAGGACGAGAAGTTCAGCGCCGGAGCGCGCGCCAGCGTGAAAGACCTGTTCGGAGGCGGCACGCTGATCTCGGTTCCAGTCTTGATCGGTGGACTCGACCGCGCCGCGGTTGAAGTGTCGCGTCGTTGGGATAGTGGTGTCGGTGTGGGCGGCGAGTTCCAGTGGCGTCAGTTCACCAACCCCTTTGCCGACGTCAAAGACGAGCGGACGGGTGGCGGTCTCTGGTTTGACCGGCGCTTCGGAAGCGCGTTGAGTCTCCGTCTTGAGGGCGACTATCACGACGTGGAATTCGGCGGTGTAGAAGACACGCTGGTGCGCTACGGCGCAGGTCTGACTTTCGACACCCGCCCGAGTCGCGCGTTCGCGTACGAGTCCGTACTTCTCAGTGCGTCTTGGCAACGCGTGGAACCCGACTCGATCTCGGCGGCCAACCGCTATCGGCTCGAGGCGGCCGCGTACAAGACGCTCGTCGGCCAGGTGGTGCTCGCTGCGCGTGGCGTGCTGCACACCGCGGACGCGCCACTGCCCGCCTACGAGCGGCCGTTCGTCGGCGGGATGAACTCGTTGCGCGGTACCAAGGCTGGAACGTTCTCCGGCGACAGCACGGCCCAGGGGACTGTCGAGTTGCGCATCCCGATCACGAGCGTGATGACCGGCAGCATCGCGCGCGTCGGCCTCGTCGCCTTCTGGGACACCGCGGCCACATGGGACCACGGCGAATCGATGGGAGATCAGCCGTTCCACCACGGTGTGGGCGGGGGCGTTTACCTTCAGGCGCCGCTCGTCAGGCTCAATCTCGACGTGGGCAACAACCTCGAAGGTGATACGCGCGTACACGTCGGCCTGGGATTCCGCTTCTAGCGGTTAGCGCTCCAGCATTTGGGCCAGGACGTCGATCCCTCGCGCGGTGATATCCGGCGCTACACACGTGAAGCACACACGGATATGGGTCGGGTACGGGCCGAAGCTGTGTCCCGGCGCCACCAGCAGGCCACGATCGAGACAATCTTCCAGGAAGCCGACCAGGCCGCGTTCATCGAGAAGGTGGGCCACGTCGAGCCATAGGAACTGGCTCCCTTCGGGAGGCTCCACACCAAGTCGTTCCGCGGCGGCAGTTCCGGCCGCGAAATACGCGGGTTTCATGGTCTCGACCCATGCCGCGCCGCGTCCGTCGAGCGCACGCGCGGCCGCGATCTGCGAGGCAGTGGGCGTTGAGTAGAAGGTGTGGGTGCTGACCTTGCGCAGCTCCTGCATCACTTCGTGCGGCCCGACGACATACCCACACCGATTCCCGGCCATTCCATAAGCCTTCGAGAACGAGTGCACGGAGAAGGTGCGCGACGAGCTGAGCGGTCGCGTGTACTGGTGCTCGCCGGCGTAGACGTAGTCCTCGTAGACCTCGTCGGCGATGATCCACAGCCCATGCGCCTCGGCCCAGGAGCAGATCGCGGCCAGCTGGTCGGCCGGGATGATCTTGCCTGTGGGGTTGTTGGGAGTGCTCACGTAGATGGCGGCGGTGCGCTCGCTCAGGTGGGCGTCGAGCGTCGGCGCCACGTCGTCCGCTCCTTCCACTGCGCCGATGTACGGAACCGCAACGGGTACGCCGCCGAAGGATTGGACCACGCCGGCGATCAGGGGCCAGTACGGGGCCAGAATCAGGACTTCCTCGCCGGGGTTGATCGTGGACCCGATGGTCGCGCCGAGCGCCCCCGTGGCGCCCGCGGCCACCAGGACGTTGTTCGCGTCGGTTGGCACCCCCGTGGTGGTCTCAGCCCGCGCGACGATGCGCTCGAGGAGTTCAGGGAGGCCGTGGGGCGAAGCGTAGCGGTGCATTCCTGGATAGTCGGATACGTCCAGGTCCTGCATGCGGCAGCCCTCGGCCGGTTCGCACCACGTGTCACCGACGTGCAGCGGATAGCGTTCGCCGGACATCGTCGCGAGACGATGTGCGAGCTTGGAGAAGAGCGAGCCCTCCATGCCCTGAACGGTCTGAGCGGTTCCGGGGTAACGCGGCATGCGGGCTACCATAGGGCATGTGAAAGAACACTTCTATTCGAGTACCTGGATCGATCGGTGCGAAGAGCGTCGCGGTGACCGCGCCTGGCTCGACGCGCGCCTCGCCGACCCGCGTACCCGCGTCGTTCCAGTCTGGCGGCAGCGCAACCTGGTTCGAGTGGGAGAGGAGGCATTGGCAGTCGAGGTGCCGCTGAGCGAACTGCCGGAGCGGCCGCCGGATGAGGACCTGTTTTTTCTGGGGCTCGACGGCGACGGCCGCGCGTGTTTCGCCCTGGCTCTTGATGAGGCGGTGGACTCGCCCGAACTACCGGGCTCAGTCGACGGTGAGTTCGCCGAGCTTCGACGCGTAGGCGCCACTCTCGACGCCTACCACGCGGGCCTGCTGGCCTATGCCCGCGCCGTTGCCTATTGGCATGTCACACACCGATTCTGCGGCACGTGTGGTAGCCCGACGCGAGTAGAACGCGCGGGATGGTTGCGGGTATGCCCCGACGAGGGTTGCGCACGGCAACATTTCCCGCGCACTGATCCCGCTGTGATCATGCGTGTGGAATACGAGGACCGGGTGCTGCTGGGCCGTCAGAGCGCCTGGCCGGCCAAGTGGTACTCGGTGCTCGCCGGCTTTGTAGAGCCCGGCGAGTCGCTGGAGGAGGCCGTCAAGCGTGAGGTTGCCGAGGAGGCGGGGATAGTCGTCAGCGACGTGAAATACGACAGTTCTCAGCCCTGGCCGTTCCCAGCGTCGCTAATGGTTGGATTCAGCGCGACGGCGCACTCGCCGGAGATTCGATTGGACGCGGATGAGCTCGCCGATGCCCGCTGGTTCAGTCGCGATGACATCCGCGCCGGCGTCGCGTCCGGAGAACTGCGGCTCTCACCGAAGCTCTCCATCTCGCGACACCTGCTCGATGTCTGGCTCGACGGCGCCTGCTAGTCGTCGCGCAGCGCCACCGCCGGGTCCACGCGAGTGGCACGCGCGGCCGGAATCCAGGTTGCGGCGACGCCAACGAGTATCAACGCCAGCGCCGCCACCGCATACGCTGCCGGCTGTCCGGGCGTCACGCCGTACAGCAGACTCGATAGCAATCGAGTTGCTGCTGCGCTCCCGGCGACGCCCAGTGCCAAGCCGATGCCGATCAGGGCGAAACTCGTGCGCCCCACGAGCGCCAGGACGGTCGATCGTCCAGCCCCCAGCGCCATCCTGACTCCGAGTTCATGGGTGCGCTTTGCTACCGAGTACGAGAGCACCCCGTAGACGCCAACGAGAGCCAGGCCGAGAGCTACTGCAGCCAGACCTGCCATGAGCATGGCATTGAAGCGCGGCAGCGCGATCGTGTCCACGAGCCGTTCCCGCATGCTTTGCAGCTCCGTGATCGGCGCCTCGGGCTCGACGCTCCACACCGCCGCGCGGACCGCGGCCGCTAGCTCCAGCGGATTCTCCGTCGTGCGAACCGTGATCATGAGTTCGCGGAACGAGTCGCGTGCGTCGAGGGCGTAGTAGACCTGCCGCTGCTCCGTGCGCGTCATCAAACCGAATGCCTTCACGTTGCTGACGATCCCGACCACGCGGCGCCAGGTGTCGCTCCCGAACGTTACCCGTTTGCCGAGCGCGTCTTCGCCGGGCCAGATCTGGTCGGCGAATGCCTGATCGATCACGATCGGGAGATCCGGGTCATCCTCAGTGGTTGGCGGGAATGTGCCGCCCGCGACCCAGGGGATCTCGAGCGTTTCGAAGTAGCTTCGGTCGACCCATGACGCAGCGGTGATGTCGGAACTGCTCTCCACCTCGAGTCCGTCTTCGCGCTCAGGCAGCCCGAACTCCACGCCCATTTGCGGTGGTACCCCGGCGCTCAGAGTGACGCTGGATGCGCGCGGCCCGACGGCTGTTTGGACCGCCGCTCGGGTGGCGTCCCAGAACTGCTCGGTTGCGGCGGCATCGCCATACTTGGCGGCCGAGATGCTGACTCGCATGGTGAGCAGGTTGTCGGACTCGAAGCCGGGATCGACGTCCTGCAAGTGCAGGAAGCTGCCAACCAGCAGTCCCGCGGTGACCACCAGAATCGTCGACAGGGCGACCTCGAAAACCACGAGGGCGCTCCGGGCTCGTCGCTTGTTGGGTTCTTCGGATGTCCGCCCGCTGAGCGCGGCCATTCTGGCCTGGAGATTGCCGCTGCTCCCTTGCAATGCGGGCAGGGCGCCTGCGAGGAGACCTGCCAGCACGGTTACGGCGGCGGTCGCCGCGGCCACCGTGTCGTCGAGACGAAGCGTCGCCAGGCTGCTGAGTTCTTGGGGTCGTAGCGTGTCGAGGAGAGCTACACCGCCCGCCGCAATAGCCCAACCCGCCAGGCCGCCGACGGCCGTCAGAGTCAGCGTTTCGGTGAGCGACTGCCGAGCGAGGCGGAATGTTGACCCGCCGATCGCCGACCGCACTGCCATTTCTTGCTGACGCGTGCTTCCCCGTGCCAGCAGTAGGTTCACGACGTTGGTGGTCGCGATCAGCAGCACAAGGGCAACCGCACCCTGCATCGCCCAGACGGTGCGGGTGTAGCTGCTGCTGAGGAAGTCAGCCGGTCGTCGCGCGACGGCTGGCCACGCGTCCACAGCGTGCTCGACGTCCTCCTCGGCCTGGCTGAATGCGGCGAGTTGTTCATTCACCTGGTCGATCGAGGCGTCGCGGGTCATCAAACCAATCGCGTTGATGCCTCGTTCCGCACCGGCTTCGTCCAACGGCGTCCATACCTGGGAGAGCGCGAACGGCGACTGCATTCGGAACCCTGACGGCATCACCCCGATCACGGCGTACGGCGTGTCGTCCAGCTGGATCGTCGTGCCGAGTGCGGTGTCCGCGCCGCCCAGGTGGTTTTGCCAGAACCGGTGCGAAACGATCACCACGTTCGGGTCCGTCACCGCTTCCTGTGGCGCGAACGTGCGACCTACGAGGGGTTCCACGCCCAGCAACGCGAAGATCTCGGGGCTCACGCGCGCACCATCGATGCGCTCGGGCTCGTCCAGCCCCGTTACGGTGAACGTATGGCCGCTGAGCGTTGCGATCCGCTCCAGTCCGCCGACGGACTCGCGCCATCGGACGACGTCCTCCATCTGCGGTGTGATCCACCACGAGTTTGTCGGGTGCTGCCGCCACAGATAGACGATTCGATCGGCATCCTCGAAGGGCAGTGGTTTCAGAACCGTGGACGACAGGACGCTGTAGACGAGCGAGTTGGCGCCGATGCCGAGCGCCATCGTTGCGATCACCAGTGCGCTGAGACCGGGTGCTTTTCGAATCTGGCGGAGTGCGTAGCGAAAGTCCTGAAACATGGAGTCGGGGCTCCAGTGCTGCCGGCGCAGGCTGACAGCGTGGGGGAAGGTGGCGATCGTGGGCTTGAGCGGACGTCCGTGCCTGGCTCGGTACCAGATCTCGGCGCGCCACTCAGCTGTCCAACGACGTCGATCGCTGCTTGGAACGATCAAACGGGTGAATGCAACGAGGCCAAACGCGAGTCTCGCGCCCAGCGTGTTCGGCGGACTACCGTGGGAGTCAGGTGAAGACATCGGCGCCGGTCAGGAGCGTGCGTCGGCAGCATTGCCGATCGTGCCGGCGAGCCAGGCGAGTTCCGATCGGAGGCGCTCGTCTCCGGCGGTCGAAAGCGCGTAGTAGCGGCGTGGCGGCCGCTTCTCATCGTGCGCGATCGTGGGGTCCTCCCAGCTGGATGAGACCAGTCGATCGCGCTCGAGCTTCGCCAGTGCTGGATACACGGTCCCGCCCGGGAGTCCCGTGACTTCCATGATGTCGAATCCGTAGCGGTGCCCTTCTGCGAGGGCGCGCAAGATGGCCAGGGTGGAAGTTCCGAGTCGTCGAGCCATGCGTTCTTGCTCCGTGGATAGAATATCTACATAGATAGATAAACTATCCATCTGGAACATGCAAGGAAACGGAACCGCCCCGCGGGGCTAGTCTCGGTTCAGGCGGAGAACGATCGTGCCGTCTTGCGTGCGCGCCTGCAGCGCGGGGCCGCCACCATTGAGCGCGCCCTCGATCAGGCGCCGCTCCACGCGGCCTTTGAAGTTCGCACGCACGGCCTCTCTCATCGACAGCCCCGGGCCGCGCAAGTCGAGGTTCGCCGCGAGCTGGGCACCGGCGCGGATGGTGATGTCGCCTTCGGTCGTGGTGAGCGAGGTCGAGTCGAGTCGGTCGATGCTCACATGGATGTCACCATCTCCGGTGCGAGCGTCGAACTCGCCAGCCACTGAATCCATCACGATGTCGCCATCACCCGTCACCACCTGGCTGCTGCCCGCACTCAGGCGCGTGCCCTGGATGTCGCCGTCGTCCGTGTGGATATCAACCGTGCCGGAGGTGAGGTCTCCGAGGGTCACGTCGCCATCGTCGGTGTGGGCGATCAGGCTCGCACCGCCAACCGATCGCACGCCAAGGTCGCCGTCGTTGCTGCGTAGTTCGATGCTGCCGGTCAGTGAGTCGGCCAGCACGTCGCCGTCCTCGGCGATCACTGTGATGCGACCGTTCAGCCGCTGCACCGACACGTCACCATCGCCCGAGACGATGTGAGCATCGATCGCTTCCGGAACGATCGCTTCGACCACGACGTCGAAGCTGCCCCAGCGCCGCCAATCCCAGTCGCGCCAGTCGTCGTCAACCGCGTCAGAGAGGATGCGTACCGTGTTGCCGTCGTCTTCCGCGCGGAAGTTCATCCGCTCTACACGGTCCCGTGCCGCGTTCAGGTCGCGTGCACGGAACCACACTTCGAACGTAATCTCGTCAACGTCGCCATTGCGCACCACGACGTCCGCGTCACCCACCTCGATTGCGAGATCGCGACCATTGGCCGGGAACGTTTCGGCGAGCCACTGAGCGCGCTGTTCGTCCTGATCCTGCGCGAGAGCAACGGTGCATCCCAGTGCGGTGCTGAGCGCGAGCAGGGCCGCGGCGATGCGAATGGATGAACGACTACGGCGCATGGGAACCTCCGGGCGGTGAACGATCTAATCGGTTAGATGCGCGTTCGGGCCCGGAGGTTGGAGCCTTCCTTGACGGGTCAGTCGTCGCGAAGTGCGTGCATCGGATCCACGCCGGAGGCGCGTACCGCTGGCACCAGGCTCGCAAGCATCGCGACGCCGGCGAGGACGCCCACGACTGCGACGAACGTGATCGGATCTGCGGCGGCGACTCCGAAGAGAAGACTCGACATCACCGAGCCCGTAGCCAGCGCGCCGAGTACGCCCAGCGCGACGCCCGCGGCAACGATCGCCGCGGTTCTCCGCATCACCATGCGCAGAACGTCTCCACGTTCAGCTCCAAGCGCCATCCTGACCCCGATCTCGCGCGTCTGCTGGTTTACCCAGTAGGACATGACGCCGTAGATCCCCGTGGCGGCGAGCACGATGGCGACCCCGGCGAACAATGCCAGGAGGGTCATATTGAATCGCCGTGCCGAAGTGGTGGCTCCAACGATCTCGGAGAGAGTCTGCATGTTGGAGATGGGCAAGTTTGGATCGATGGCCCAGATGGCCTCCCGCGCAGGGCCTGCGAGCTGACTCGGATTGTCGGCACGTAGAACGAACGTGAGCGTGCCTGCCGGCGCCTGATCGAACACCGCGAACACCTCGGACTCCGCGGCCTGATCGAGCCCGCGATGCTGCACGCTACCTACCACGCCGACGATCCGGGTCCACGGCAGCGCCGCATCCGGATTCTCGGGGTCCGCGTAGAAGTCGGGGATGCCGTACAGAAACCGTTGCCCGATCGGGTCCTCGTCGGGGAAGAACTGCCGCACGAAGGTGTCGTTCACGACAACGGCGGTTTCGGTGTCCGCGTTGTCGGTGTCCACGAATTCCCGACCATCGAGCAGCGGTATTCGCATGGTGTCGAAGTAGCCCCGCGTCACCGTGTTCATCTTGACTTCTTCGAGCTGCGCTCGAGGCACCGGGGGACGCCCCTCGATGGTGAACCAGCCCGACGAAAAGCCGGCCCCCATGGGCAGGTTGCGCACTCCACCGACCTCGCCAACCCCCGGCAGCGCGCCGAGACGCTCCATGGCTTCGTCGAAGTAACGTCGCGCGTCGTCGCCGTCCTGGTAGTTGGGGCCGCTCAATGAGACGCGGAAACTCAGCACACCTTCGGCCTCGAACCCCGGGCTCACATTGAGAAGGGCGGCGTAGCTACGGAGCATCAGCCCGGCGCCGACCAGCAGCACGATGGCGAGACCGATTTCTGCGACCACGAGTGCAGCTCGAAGGCGCGCGGCGCCAGGGCCGGCTTCGCCGGTGCCACGGTCACCGAGTACCTCGGTGAGATCCGGCCGCGATGCGCGGAGCGCAGGAACGACACCGAACACAAGACCGGTTGCGAGCGCGATGCCCAAAGTGAACAGCAGAACCGGGAAGTGCAGCGCCACTTCCGCAAGCCTCGGCAGGTCCGGTTCGGCGGTGCGGAGGTACGAGACCGCCGCCTGGGCCGCGCCAAGCCCGAGTGCCCCGCCCAGAGACGCGAGCATGACGGCCTCGGTCAGCAGTTGGCCAAATATGCGGCCGCGATCTGCGCCCAGAGCGGCTCGGACCCCAAGCTCGCGGCGCCGGGAACTCGCCCGGACCAACATCAGGTTGGCCACGTTGGCGCAGCATATGAGGAGAACCAGACCGACCGCTCCGAGGAGCACCATCAACGCCGGGCGGACATCGCCCACCACCTGCTCGTGGAGCGGCACGATGCTCACCCCATAGCCTTCATAGAAGTCGGGGTACTCGCGTTGGAGTCTCTCCGCGACGCGGGTCATGTCAGCGCGGGCAGTCTCGACCGCGACTCCGGGTTGGAGACGACCGGCCACTTCCAACCACAGCTGGCCGCGCGAAGACTCACGGACGCTCGCAGGGAACAGTCGCCAGTGGTCTACCGCCCGCGTGTACTCGAATCCACCAGGCATCACTCCGATGATCGTGTGCGGGTCCCCATTGAGATCGATCGTTCGTCCGAGCACCGCGCGGTCGCTACCGAAGCGCTGTTGCCAGCTCGCGAAGCTGAGCACCACGAGTCTCGCATCGTTGTCCCAGTCTTCCTCGGTGAATCCGCGCCCGAGGAGCGGTGAGACGCCCAGGACTTCAAAGAAGCTGGAACTCACAACCTGCGCGCGAAGTCGTGCGGGGTCGCCGATGCCGGTGAGATTGTCCGCGCGCGTGCTCACGGCGGCCATGTCCGAGAACGTCTCGTTCCATTCCCGCCAGTCTGCGAAGTTGGGATACGACGTCACGTCCTGGGGCCAGCCCTGGAGCGTGTTGTCGAGCCAAACCGTCATCAGTTGCTCGTCGTCCGGATACGGCAGCGGGTTGAGCAGGACGCTGTAGACCACGCTGAAGATGGCGGTATTGGCGCCGATCCCAAGAGTGAGAGCGAGGAGCGCGATCGCCGTGATCGACGGCTGGCGCGCCCAGCTCCGGACGGTGTGACGGACGTTCTGGAGTAGCTGATTCATGAAGCGCTCGGGGCGGGGGATAGACGTGCGAGAGTGTGGAGCGTCGCGGTGAACGGCACGAACCGACGCGAATGTGGCGGTCCAGTACCAGCGCCGAGCGGCGCGGAGGCCGTCACGGGGCAGAACGTGATCGTGGAACTCTTCTTCTAGGTCCCCGAGCACGAACTCGCGCGCGGGCTCGGCGATGAGACGGCGCAGGAGTGCCCGTGCCAAGCGAGGAGACCTCGAGGAAGCGGAGGTCACTCGTCGTCTCCGCCCTCGGCCCGGAGCGCGAGGTCACCAAGCACACCGTCGGCCATGTCCCGAACACGGCCGTAGGCGTTCTGTAGGGCCGCGGCTCCGGCAGCCGTGAGCTGGCAGTACTTGCGTCGCCGTCCGCCGTGCGCCTCGATCTCCTGCCGGATCGTCACGCCGTAGGCGTCTGCGTCGAGCCGGAGCGCAGCGAACAGTACGACCTGCTCGAATTCACCAAGATGCTGCACGGCGGAACTCCTCAATAACTACAGTGTGGTTATTAGTCAATACCCACACTGTAGTCTTTGCTCTCGGCGAACTGCAAGTTCGCACGTAACCATTCGAGTCGGCCGTGCGTTGTTACTCCGAACCCCGTGCTCTTTCCGCATAGCCTTCAGAGGGTCCGATGTCCGACAGCCTCCTGGCCGACCTCCGCTACGCCTTTCGTCGTCTCACTGCCGCGCCCGGGTTCACGCTTGCCGCGGCGTCGTGTATCGCGATTGGGATCGCCGCCAACACGGCGATCTTCGGCCTCGCAGACGCGCTGCTTCTGCGCCCGCTCGCGGGGGTCACGGAGCCGGCGGCCCTCGTCGAGATCGGCCGTAGCCAGGACGGGCGCGGCTCCGATACTTTCGCCTACCCGGCGCTCGACGCTTTGCGCGAGAGCAGCCGGACGGTCGAAGTCGCTGGCTGGACCTTCGCTCCGATGGGGATAGGCGCGGGCGATTCGCCTGCCGCTCTGATGGGTCTTCAGGTGACGGACAACTACTTCGACGTGCTCGGTGTGCCGATGCAGCTGGGCCGCGGTTTCGCTCCCGGCGAGGCCGGTGCGGGCGGCACGCCCTCAATCGTCGTAATCAGCGACGCGCTCTGGCGCGATCGCTTCGAGACGGATCCGGCGGTCATCGGGCGCGAAGTGCGCATCAATGGGACGCGTGCGGCGGTCGTCGGCGTAGCGGCTCCCGGATTCACGGGAAGCCTCGCGGTCATCCGCGCGGACGCGTGGGTGCCGCTCGGCATGGAGGCCGGTGGATTCATCTCCGGGGAGACGCTGCAAGGCTGGCGCAACAACATGATCCTCGGCGTCGGTCGACTCGCGGACGGCGCGAGCCTCGGGACAGCACGCGCGGAGCTCGACGCCCAGATGGCCGCACTGGTGGACTCCCGGCCCGACGAGCTCGAAGGGCAGGGTGTGGTTGCCAATGCCCTGGGCACACTGCCGGTTGATCTAGCCGGCATGGTCCAGCTCTTCATGGTCGTATTGAGTGTGGTCGTGGGATTGGTGCTTGCCGTGGCGTGCGTCAACGTGGCCGGGATGATCCTGGCCAGGTCGCTCGCGCGACGCAGGGAGGTGGCCGTGCGGTCTGCGCTCGGAGCCGGGCGGGGCCGCATCGTGCAGCAGCTGCTCACAGAGTCGTTCTTGCTCGTGGGGTTGGGCGGCGTTCTCGGGACGGTGGGCGCCGCGGGGGCGATGGCGGCGATGCGGTCCATTGACCTTCCTATTCCGCCTCCGTTCGACATTGCGTTCTCTCCGCAGCTCGACGCGCGAGTGATGACCTACGCGCTGCTCGCGACCGGACTGGCGGGGCTGTTCGCCGGCCTCGGCCCGGCGGCACGCGTCAGCCGCGCAGATCTCGTGCCGGCGCTCAAAGGGGAGGGGGCCGTCGCCGGCTCCAGATTGCTCGGGCGTCGCGCGCTGACCGTTGCACAGGTGGCCTTGACCGTAGTTCTGGTCGTCACGGCAGGGTTGTTCGTGCGCGCGCTGAACCGCGCGGCCGCGATCGATCTCGGCTTCGATGCGACCGGCGTATACGCGATCGGGCTCGATGCCGCCCTGACTGGATTGGACGAAGCCGCGGGCGCCGCGGTGCTCGCAAACCTGGCCGAGAGCGCCGAGGCGCTGCCCGGCGTCACGCGGGCGGGACTCAGCGTGTTGCTACCGCTTGGATTGCCGTCGAACATGGGCTTCGGCGGGCTGCGTGTGGCGGGGCACCAGCCGCCTGACGAGGACGGAGGCTTCCCGGCCAGTACCAATATCGTCGGTCCGGGCTACTTCGAGACCATGGGGATCGACCTCGTCGCCGGTCGGGACTTCGACGAGCTCGACAACGCGGACGCCGCAAGAGTTGCGATCATCAATGCCCACGCGGCGGAGCGTTTCTGGAATGGCGATGCCGTCGGCCAGGTCTTCACGCTCGGCGAGACCGAGTATCGGGTCAAGGCGGTAGCTGCCGATTCGAAGTACCAGACGCTGACGGAGGAGACGCCGTTCTTCATCTACGTGGCGCACGCACAGCGCTACAGCGCCGCGCCGTTCCTCGTGGCGCGTATCGACGGCGACACCGCTGGCACCATCGCCTCGATCCGAGCCACGGCGGCGACCATTGCGCCGGATCTGCCCATTCTCGAGGTGGTCTCGCTTCGTTCGTACGCCGATCTCGGACTGTTGCCCCAGCGCGTTGCGGCGACGCTCGGTGCGAGTATGGGGGCAATCGTGATCTTGCTTGCCGGGATCGGCATGTACAGCGTCACGGCCCAGATGGTGCGTCGCCGTCACGCCGAAATCGGCGTCCGACTCGCGTTGGGCGCCGAGCCCCGCGCACTGCTCGGCATGGTCGTGCGCCAGGGCATGCGTGAACCGATTGCCGGGCTGGTTCTTGGTCTCGCGGTGGCGGGATTCGCGACACGGTTCATGGCGGTGTTTCTCTACGGGATCAGCCCTCTCGACCCGGTCGTTTTCCTTGGCGGCAGCAGCCTGTTGCTGGCGGCGGCGCTCGCGGCCAACTGGTTGCCGGCACGTTCGGCAGCACAACTCGATCCGGTCAGGGCGCTGCGCGCCGAGTAGCGCGGGCCGGGGCTTTCGGCACGGCGAGGGGGTGCTATCGTCGGCCGCATGGGCCACGGAGAGAGAGACGAGACGGGTTCGGAGGTGACTGTCACGCAGCGCGGCGCGCGACGGGTCCGTGGTGCGCACCCGTGGATATATACCGGCGACGTCGCCAAGGCACAGGCGGGGACGCACGACGTTGTGCGCGTTGTGGACCCGCGTGGACGGATGCTCGGGACTGCGTTTTACAACTCCAGGTCGCAGGTCGCGCTGCGCATGATCGGACGCGCCCCGGTGGAGGTCGATGCCGATTTCTGGCGTTCGCGTATCCGCGCTGCAATGGACTATCGCACCGAACTGGACATCGACGCTGACGTCTATCGCCTGGTTCATTCCGAGGCCGATCGCCTTCCTGGACTCGTGGTGGATCGCTACGCGGACGTGCTGGCCGTACAGATGCTGAGCGGAGTCGTCGACCAGCAGCGCGATGACGTGATCGCCGCGCTTGTAGACCTGGCCGCACCGGTCGCGGTGGTGCTGCGCAACGACAGTCGCAACCGTCGGCTCGAAGGGTTGCCTCAGAAGGTCGAAGTGGTCCATGGCGAACTGCCGGCGCCCCTCCTCGTGCGCGATGGCAAGGTCCGGATGGAAGTCGACCTGCTTGGCGGCCAGAAGACGGGCCTGTTTCTCGACCAGCGCGAGAACCGGGCCGCGGCGCGGCGCTACGCGCGAGGCCGACTGCTCGATTGCTTCAGTTATCACGGCGCGTTCGCGCTCCAGCTCGCGGGCGAATGTGACGAGACGATCGCGCTCGATATTTCGAAAGAGGCCGTGTCGGCGATTCGGCGCAATGCCGAACTCAACGGCGTGAGAATCGATGCTCGTGCCGAGAACGTGTTCGATCAGCTGCGCCTCTTCCAGGACAAAGGCGAGTCCTTCGACACCATCGTCCTCGACCCGCCCGCTTTCGCGAAGAACCGCAAAGCGGTGACAAGCGCGTTGAAGGGCTACAAGGACATCAACCTGCGCGCGCTCAAGCTACTCAAACCGGGCGGACACCTGATCACGGCGAGTTGCTCGTATCACATCGATTCGGACGCTTTTCTGAAGGTCGTGACCGACGCGGCAGCCGACGTGCGTGCCGAGGTGGCGCTCGTGGAGCGTCGCGTCCAATCGCGCGATCATCCGATGCGATTGGGGATGCCGGAGTCGGCCTACCTGAAGTGCCTGGTGCTAAGGAAGCTCGCGTAGCCGGCGACGCGCGATCGGCGTCAAGAAATGGTCGGGGTGAGAGGATTTGAACCTCCGACCCCCTGCTCCCAAAGCAGGTGCGCTGCCAGGCTGCGCTACACCCCGACTCGGTCCCGGCCGCGCCCTCAGGCGCTGGCGTCAGGATACACCGGGTTCGGGCTCGCAGTTCCGCAAGAAATCAACCATTGCCGCGACAGCCTGGCCGCGGTGAGATAGCGCCGATTTCGTGGCACGTGGCATCTCTGCGAAAGTTGGAGTGTGGCCGGCTGGTCGGAAGATCGGGTCGTATCCGAAACCACCGTCACCATGCACTCGATTCGTGATCGCGCCCTGACAAACTCCGGTGGTCTCGCGCACGACGTCGCCAGATCGAGCGAGAACGAGGTGGCACACAAACTGTGCTCCGCGCTGCTGCGGCGGAATTCCCCGCAGGCGATCGAGTACCGCCGCATTGCGCTCTTCCTGTGAGATGGCGGGATCGATGTAGCGCGCCGAGTAAACGCCCGGTTCGCCGTCCAGCGCGTCGATCATCAGGCCGGAATCATCCGCCAGCGCCACTGCCCCCACGTGTTCTGCATAGAAGAGAGCCTTGCCGCGCGCGTTCTCGCCGAACGTATCGCCGTCTTCGGGAAAGTCGGGCGTTCCGTCAGGCAGCCCGCCGCAGGTCCAGCCGGTATCGCGCAGCAGCTCGCGCAACTCGGCCACTTTGCCCTGGTTGTGCGTCGCCATGAGCAGCGATCGGCTCACTAGAACGACCAGTCGAGAAGTGGCTTCACCGGTTCGGCGAGGTAGCTATGGCCGTTGAGTGTTTCGACGGTGCGTCCATCAACCAGGAACTGCACGGCCGTGAGAGTAGGAACGGACCCCGTGAGCGAGCCCACGATGCTGTACACGAACATCAGTTCGGCTCGGCTGCCACCGTCGACGAGATCGGCCAGGCCGGCTTCGAAGTCGAGGAAGGCGATGCCATTGGCAACCCATATCTCACGAACAATCATGCCGTCCGGCAGGGGTGCGCCCGGGGTGGCCACAAGTCGATCTAGAACGGCACGTACCTGGGCTACCGGAGTTCCCGGTTGGTCTATTCGCGCGATACGGGTGATCAACTGACGACCGGAGCCGTCTGACACGAACAGCTGAGCGGTGAGCGTATCTGGCAGTTCCGTGGGTTCCTGGGCTGGCGCAGCGGCCGGCGCGGTCTCGGCGACAGCGGTCTCAGCCGGCTCGGGAGGCGCCAACGATTCGCCCGCGGAGATCTCGCCAGTGGTCTCAGGTATTGGCAATGGCGCCGGCCGACTCAACTGATTGAGTGCGAAGGCGAGTGCGCCGAGGGCCACCACCAGAACACCGGCGATGATGATGACCCGAGCTGGCAGAGTGCTTTGCGATTGGGCCATGGTGGGGTGGGGCGTCAGTGCCGCGGTTAGTTCGGTGGCGCCCCCGCTAGCACCGCGTACTGCTCGCGGAAGGCGCTGATACCGCGGAACAGCGCCTCGGCGATGCGCTGTCGCACATCCGGGTCGGCGAGCATGGCGGCGTCCTCAGGATTCGAAAGATAGCCTACCTCGACCAGCACGGCCGGCATCGTGGCACCGCGAAGCACGGTGAACGGCGCCTGCTTTACCCCGCGATCAGGGATGCGCCACAGATCGTTCAACGATGCCTGGAGTCCTTCGGCGAAGAGACTGCTCTCGCGGAGGTGCTGGGTTTGCGCCAGGTCCCACAGGATGAACTCGATTCCCGGTTCTGGTGCGGCACCGGCGGTACTGAGTTCGTCATCCGGGCCGTTTTCACGGAGCGCGGCCTCTCGCGCTTCTGCGTCGGACGCCGACGCTGACAGGAAGTAGGTCTCGGGTCCACGCACGCCGGTCTGCCGGAAGCCGTTGGCGTGAATCGAGATGAAAAGGTCAGCGCCCCAGTTATTGGCCTTCTCAGTGCGGCTCACGTTTTCGAGGTCGAGGTCGCGATCACGCGTGAGCTGAACCTGGAGGCCTAGCCGGCGGTAGACCAGTTCGCGAAGGCGGATCGCGATGTCGAGTGTCACCGCTTTTTCCTGCAGACCGTTTGCCGCGATGGTGCCGGTGGCCTGACCCCCGTGCCCGGGGTCGATCACGATCGACCGCAACCCTTCACGCACTACGGGTGCCTGTTCGCCATCGGATGCGGCGGCCGACGCGTCGCGATTCGACGGGCTCACCAAAAGCATGGCTACCGCTATGGCACTAGCGGTCGGTATCAAGATGAAACTACGCAGTCGAGACCGATGGCCCCCGCCAACGTCTACTGCAGCCCAGCGCACTTTTTGCATGTTTTCCCACAAACGCCAGTGGCTGCCTCCCCGCGCGTGATCCTAGCATAGGGTGGCCTTCTGCGGTCAGGAGGGACAGACGATGGAGAGCAACTTGAGCAAGATCTCTGAACGGCGTCGTCGATGGGCGGCTCTGGCGGTCGGCCTGATCGCGACCGGTGTGTTCTTCGTGAATATCTGCGACCTGGTGTTCGACTGCGGCTGCGCATCGCTCTGGGCCGGTGGCGCCGAGCACTGCAACATCCACCACGCAGAGGGTCCGCGCTGTCCGTGGTGCGCCAATCCGTTCACGGCGGGCGCCGGCGCTTTCGTGAGCGTGGCGGTCGCTCAGGTCTGGCTTGCCGTCGGCCCACTCGCGGTGGGACTGGCTGCCCGCGTGGCATTGACCGTAGCGGCGCTTCCCGCGGTCGGCGTGGCGATCGGTTGGCTGCAGGGTTCCTGGTACGGATACTGGGGATGAGCCGCTAGCGTCGACCCTCGGCGCAGTCGATGCAGACCGTGGCTACCGGGTTGGCGCGCAGCCGCGCATCGGAGATCTCCTCGCCGCAGGCGATGCACTCGCCGTACTCCTCGTTGTCGAGCCGTTCGAGTGCGGCAGCTATCGCCTTCAACTCGCGCTCGTTGCGACGCTTGATCTCGGCGGACATCGCCTGGCTCTGCATGGCGTCCATACGCGATAGCCGACCGATCCTTGCCTGATCGAGTTCGACGACAGCGGTGGCGTCCTCGTTCGTGCGGGCGGTTTCCTCGAGCTGCGCACGTCGCTCCTCGAGCAGGGTGCGAGCTTCATCGGGAATCATTCGCTAGCGCCGTGGGGCGACCCGAGTGAGTTCCGGGAACCAGTTCACGACGACACGGGCGAGCTGGACACCGCCGTTCGTCCTTTCCGCGGAAGGGAACATCACGAAACGTCCGTCAGGCGCTACGTCGTAGTCTGCGAAGGTATTGCCGTCCATCCCCAGACCGCCCGGGCCGCCGAGGAAGTTTCCGGTCACGAGTAGACGCGGTCGAGTTGCCGAGAACGTGCCTCCCTGGGCCGAAATCTCGACAACCATGATCCCATCCGCAGACCGATAAAATAGCTCCGAGCCATTGGGTGACCAGCGCGCGTAGCCGCCACCGGCGTCCGATACCTGCCATCGGCCCTCACCCTCGGGGAAGGGCTGCACATAGATCTCCGACTCGCCGCTCTCGTTCGACTGGTATGCGACCCAGCGACCATCTGACGAGAAGCTGGCCTCGCTCTCCTGGAACCGGGTCGCTACAAACGGCCGAACGGTCGCGTCCTCACTCTCGAGGTCGAGGACGCCCAGGTCGGCCCCCGCGAACCACCCGCTGTCAGCGTCCTCGGTGCCGCCACGTAGCATGATCGCGTAGCGGCCGTCGGGCGACCAATCGCTGACGAAGAGCTGAACTTCCTCGGTGGTGATCTGCGTGGCATTCCCCGATCCGTCCGACCGCTTGCGGTACAACTCGTCGGATCCGGTGGCATCGGAGCTGTAGATCAGCTCGGTGCCATCCGGCGACCAGACGGCGGGTCCTTCGATGCCAGGTTCGAAGGTGATCCGGGTCCGTGTGCCCCGCTGGATGTCGTACACCCAGACGTCCCAGTTGTCCGCGTTCAGTTCGGTCATCGCGACGCGATTGCCATCGGGAGACACGCGGGCCTCGACATACGCGCGCTCCTCAGGGAGCAGCGGAGCCATGTCGCCGTCGCGATCGAGCCAAATCGCCGGATATGCGACCGGTACGGAGCTTCCAGCGCGATGCACCAGGATGCCGTTCTCGGACACGCCGTACTGCCCGCCGCCTTCGCCCGGATCGTCCGCGACGGCTTCGGCCACCGGCACTGCACTGCCCACGATCTCCATCGAGTCGATATCGAGTGGGATCGCGAAAAGGGTGCCGTCGCTCATGAACAGGAGATGCCCGGATTTAACGTAGCGGCCGTAATAGCCGCCGCGATACAGGATTGTCTTTTCGCCCGTGTCGATGTCGACCGCCTGGATGCTGGCCGCGTCGAACGCGCCGACGGTGTTCGTGTGCGCGGTGAAAATGACTTTGCGGGTGCCCGTCACGAACTGCGGCCAGCGGTGTGTCACTTCCTCCGTGGTGGCGTCGAACTCCGTGAGCGGGCGAGCATCGCCGCCGTCGGCGCTCACGAGCTCGAGCGGCGAAGCTGGATCGCGCGCGAAGACAACCTCGTTGTCGTCGGTCCAGGTTGCGCCGCGACTCCGGTTTACCGCGACGAACTCGAGCGGAGTGCCGCCCGTCGCCGGTACCTTCATGAGGGCCGAAGGGCTGGCGAATCCTACCCAGTTGCTGTCGGGCGAGAAGAAGGGGTTGTAGAGCGCGCCGGTTGCGAGAACTTCAACGTCGGCCTGGTCGAGGCGTCGGATGCGTACTTCCGTTGCTTGGGCGCTTGTACCCGTCACGACAACAATCTGGCGGCCATCCGGCGAGACGATCATGCTCGATCCGAGTGAGGTGTCTCGGAGTTCGTCCTCGACGCCGATCATCATGTCGAGCCGAAGTGTCGGTGCTTTCTCGGGTGCTCCTTCTGCACCGACGATCATCGACATCACGAAAGCCAATCCGAGAGCACCCGCCAAAGCCCATGGGAGCCAAGGGCGGGTGCCGATCGGAGGCTCGGCGCCGTCGTCCAGGATCGATTCGGCGGCTTCTGGATCCTCGAGATATTCCTCGATCGAGACACGGGCATCGCCGATCGCCTGGATGCGGCGGTCCATGTCTTTGCGAAGGCAGCGATGCAGCAGGGCGCGAATGCGTCGGGGCGTGTCCGAGGGAAGCAGTTCCCACTCGGGGTCGCGATGCACGATCGCGCCCAGAACGTCGGTGGCCGTTTCGCCGCCGAAGACCCGCTGGGCCGTGAGCATCTCGTACATGACGCAGCCGAACGCCCAGACGTCGGTACGGCGGTCCACACTGCGGCCGCGCGCCTGCTCCGGGCTCATGTAGCCCGCGGTGCCGAGGATCACCCCGGCCGCCGTGGCTTCCATCATCGTCGGCGACGCGCTGATCTCGAGCGATCCGCTCATGCCATCGCTGGCGAACGCCTTGGCGAGGCCGAAGTCGAGCAGCTTCACGGTGCCGTCGTCGCCCACCATGATGTTGGCGGGCTTGAGGTCGCGATGCACCACGCCGCGTTCGTGCGCTGACTCGAGTGCACGCGCTACTTGCAGCGCTATTCGCAGGGCCTCGTCGACGGACATTGGGCCGGCATCGAGGCGCTGGTGCAGGTCCTGGCCTTCCGCCAACTGCATTACGAGGAACCGAGTGCCGTCGTCGGCTGACTCAAGTCCGTGGATCGCCGCGATGTTGGCGTGATCGAGCTGGGCGAGAAGCTGGGCCTCGCGCTCGAGCCGCGCCATGCGGTCGGCGTCGCCGGCGAGCTGCGGCGGCAGAACCTTGATGGCCACTTCGCGCTTGAGGTTCGTGTCCTCCGCGCGGAAGACCTGTCCCATGCCACCTTCACCGAGTTTGGCGGTGATTGTGTAGTGGCCTAGGCGTGTTCCTACGTCCATCGGGGAGCCTCGCAGGGGTGAGAGGTTTGGGCGTCAGGCACGGGATAGTACCGGATCTGGGCGGCCCCGCTGAACCGCGTCTGCCGCCGAACTCGTCGGTCTCAGCGACGTTGGCGCAGATACTCCTGCCCACGGCGCATGAGTTTTACGAAGCTGTCCTCGTCGCCATCGGCCACGAGGCTGCGGATGCTGTCGATCGATTCGCGCAGGGCATCAAGAGGCTCGAGCCCGTACTCGTTCAGATGCTGGATCTCGAAGTACAGATGCGGGTTATCGCTCGCGACCGCAGTCGAGACCAGCATCTGCGCGTCGAAGGTTGTGGAAGACAGACCAGCGAGCTGCGGCGCGGCCTCGCCGCTATCGGCCAGCGCCGTGAAGAAGGCGATGTTGAGCGCGTGCGACAGGCCGAGGACGTAGGCGATCATCCGGTCGTGCTCGTCGAGGCCCATGTCGAGCTTTTCGACCATCGTTGCCGAAAACAGTTCCTTGGCATCTGCGGTGGCGTCAGGGCAGCCGGTGTCGACGAATACCAGATGACGGCCGGAGAGGAGTTCCGTACCCGGTCCGAACATCGGGTGCAAAGACGCCACGCGCCATCCGGCATCCGCGAGTGCCTTGATTCCGGCCTTGAGCGGAGTCTTCAGCGAGCCGATGTCGAAGATCAGGCCGGTGGGTTTCTCGGCTGCAAGCGCGGCCAGGATGTGATCCGAGATCGCCAGCGGCGTGGCCACGACGATCACGTCGAAGTCGAGTCCGGCGTCCTGCCATTGCGCCACGCATCGCGCGCCAGCTGGCGCGGCGGGATCGGCGATAGTCGTGGCGAAGCCTTGCTGGGCGAAGAAGTCCACGAACCAGCCGCCCATCTTGCCGCCGCCACCGATCACCAGTGCCCGCCGACCGTCGCCATGCCCTTCGGCCGCGACGCGGTCATGCTCCTGTGTAGTCAGCGACGAGCGGATCAGCGTCCGCAGCAGGTCCTCGGCGACGTCTGGGTCGAGGTCGAGTGAGGCGGCACGTTCGCGAACACTCTCCAGCACGACCTTTTCACGGGCGAAGTCGCGGGTGGCGCGCCCTGTCGACAGCTTGTCTCGCCCGATCTCGGCGACGATGCGTTGCCGCTCCGCAACCAGATCGATCAGGCGCCGATCCAGGTCGGAAAGTTGCTGTCGAAGATGATCGAGACTCACAGTGAAGCTCCAGCGGCGCGGGCGAGTGTGTCAGGACGTTGTACCGCATGGTCTACCGCTGCGCCAAAGCGTATGATCGGCGCCGGTTTCGTACCCGTATCCCGGAGAACACCTGATGCGCCGCATTTCCCCTGCTTGCGGGCCCTGCCTCTTGTCTGCTCTGCTGGTCGTCGGTTGTTCCGGCGGCGTCGCAGAAGGTCCCGCCTCGGTCACCCTGGTCTCCGTTGCCAGCGACGCGCTGATCGAGGGAACTCCCGATGTGGAGCCGCAGGTCCCGATCAGCTGGGACTTCGCCGCGGGCACGACTCCGCAGGATGCTGTGACGCCAGATGAAGCGCTGAATGCGCTTTTCGATGTGGCCAACCTCGGCGTCGCGGACGGCGCACTCCGCGGCACCGCTACCGGCGAGAACTCAGCTCTGTATCTGCGGATTCCCGACGAGATCGAACTGAAGGGCAGTTTCCACTCGCTGGAGGTGCGGCTGCAGGTCGGTGCCGGCGAGTCGGCGCAACTCGCTTTTTCGGGTGCGCCGGAATTCGATCGCGACGAATGGATCGAGACGATCGAGGAGGACGGACTGGGCGCACCATTTTTCGCCGATCTGACGCCGGGCGATGAATTCGAGACGCTGCTTTTTAGCACGGCCGGTTCGATGATCGGAAGCTTGCCGATGTCGGCGCTACGGAACCTGGTGATCCAGCCAGCAGACGCCGCCACCGACTTCGCCATCGAATCGATTCGCCTGAAGTCTCTCGAGGAACACCTGCAGTCCGTGCCCAGCGGTGTTTCGTGGCAGGGGCTCGGCGACGTCTACCGCGAGACTTTTGTGACACGAACTCCCGAGCGCGTGTCGTTCGAGGTCACGGTGCCGCCGTCACCGTGGCTGGACCTGAGCATCGGTACGATCGAGCCTGGCCCTGCGCGCTTCGTCGTGGAGGTTACCGCTGGCGGCTCGACCCGCGAATTGGTGCGCCGAACCGTGACGACGGCGAATCAGTGGACCCGACTGCCAGTGAATCTCGACGAGTGGGCTGGTCAGACCGTGACACTGACTTTGGCTGGCGAAGCCCAGTCGCCGGGGCGATTGCTGTACTGGGGCGGGCCCGTGATCCGTTCACGGGGCGAAGCGACGACCGTAGGAGCCGAAAGCGAAGCGCGCGCCCAGTTGGCCGCGGGCCAGGCCGCTCCAAAGCGGATTCTCTTCATCCTTGCCGACACGCTGCGCCGCGACCGATTGCCCTGGCATGGCGGCGAACGCGACAACGCGCCGCACCTGAGCCGCATCGCTGAGGAGGGCACGGTCTTCACCAAGAACGTGTCGCAGGGGACCTGGACGAAGGTCTCGGTGCCCTCGATTCTGACGTCGCTCTACCCGAGCTCCCACGGGATCGCAGACATTCCGGATCGACTGCCATCGTCGGTGACGACCCTCGGCGAGTCGTTGCGAGAGGCCGGCTACGCGACCTACGCAACCTCGTCCGTGCCGTTCACCGGCAAGCTCACGAATCTGCACCAGGGCATCGAAACGCTGTCGGAGCGCGGGTCCATCAGCGAGCTGCCCCACAGCGAGGCCAAGACAGCCCGTACCTACGTGGATCGACTGCTGCCGTGGATCGAGGAGAACGCCGAGACCCCGTTCTTCGTGTTTCTCCATGTGTTCGATCCGCACAGCCCCTTCGAGCCCTATCCGCCCTACGACACGTTGTACACGGATGAAGGCGAGATCGAGGCGCACCGCGAACGCATCGAAGCCGTTCAGGAAGAGATCGAGGACGACCACATGCGTGGCGATGTGATGCCGACGGCTGAGGAGCTTGCCGCCGCCGAGGTGGACGCCGATGCGTTCGTCGACACCGAGCACGACTGGTACGACGCCTCGATCCGCGGCATGGACGAGGAGCTCGGACGGGTGATGGAGCGTCTCGAACAGCTCGGCCTAGCGGAGGATACGTTGATCGTGTTCATGAGCGACCACGGCGAGGAGTTCCTCGAGCACGGTCGCCACTTCCACGGCAACAACGCATACGGCGAGATGCTCAACGTGCCGCTGATGATGTGGTGGCCGGGCGTCATCCCGGCGGGGCGCAGCGATGAGGTTGTGCAGTCGATCGATGTGATGCCGACCGTTCTCGATCTTGCGAGGATCGCCGCACCCGATCAGGTGCAGGGGCAGAGCCTGCTCCCGTTGATGCTGCAGGGCGAGGCGCCGTCGCGCTTCGGCTGGGTCTCTCGACCGGCGTTCGCGCAGCGTCAAGGGCTGGAGGACGACTCTCTGCCCCCAGAGGAGCAGGTCGACTCGCTCGTCATGGTCGCGGATGGCTGGAAGCTCATCCGCAACTCTCGCCGCCCTGACGACTGGCCGGAATTCGAACTCTACGACTACGACAACGACCCGATGGATCAGATCAACGTCGCCGACGACAACCCGGACATCGTGTCCGGCATGGCCGAGGAGCTCGCCGCCTGGCACGAGCGTGCCTTGGCCGCGCGAGTCGAAGAAGCCGAAGCGTCGGATCTGTCGCCGGAAGAGGAAGCGCGACTCCGAGCGCTCGGCTACATCCAGTAACTAGCGTCGCTCCGCGATGAGTTCGTCGTACGCGGCTGCCGCCGCGTAGGGGAGAAAGAAGCGGTCGAAGCCGAGTTCGAGGCGTTGGTCACCGCGCGTGAATCGAGATCGCATCACCGAGATCTGGATGGCGGCAATCGCGTCGTCGCGCGCGAGCCCGCGGCCGACTGCCTCGGTCATCTCTGCGCGGAGCGCGGCCAGTAAGTCGCGGACCAGGCGAACATAGTCAAGATCGCGCATGAGCTCACCGTGTCCGGGGACGATCGCTGCCGGCGCCAAGTTAACGATTGCGTCCAGCGTGGCGTCCCATTCGCTCGGAGGGACGTCCCCCCCTGCCGGGATTGGTGAGGTCACGATGTCGCCGCTGACCAGGATCCGGCTTGCTGTGTCCCACACCACGAGATCGCCGTTGGTGTTGCCGCGCCCAAGGTGTCTGAGCACGACCTCGCCGCCCCCGGGATCAAGAGTGAGCGACGTGTCGACCAGGTTCTCGGGGAGAGCGGGTCGAATCGTCTCCATCTCGTTGATGAACTGACGGAACGCGCCTTGTCGAGCTTCGATGGCGCTTCGCCGGTCGTCGGTGAGTGCCGCACCGTCTTCCTCGCCCGATTCGAGAACTAGATCGCGGGCAGCCACCGTGGCGCGGAGGCGCTCCAGATTGGTCGCGAGCGCCGGAATCGCTTGCTCTTCGATGCCGGCGCGCGTCGCGGGGTGAGCGATGACCTGGAGTTCCGGAAACGCATCCGCGTAGATCTGGTTGCCCCAGACGTGGTCGTCGTGCCAGTGCGTGTTCACCAGGTAACGCACTGGACGATCCGTGCGAGCACGAATCTCCTGCAGCGCTGCGGCGGAGAGCGATGGCGACGGCGCATCCACCACCACGACGAAGTCTTCGCCCAGGATCGCCGCGGAGTTGCCGAGCCCGGCGTCGGATGGCGTGAAGACGAGGAGCCGGGATCCGATTGCTTGTGTGTTGATTCCGATCTGAGGCGTCGCGCCGGCGACCGCTCCGGCTAGCGTCATCGCACCCAGGCCGGCGAAGAGGCGTTTCATTCGGAGCCTCCCTCACTGAAAGTCAGCAGATCGCCCGGCTGGCAATCGAGTTCGCGACATAGCGCCTCGAGCGTCGAGAACCGAACGGCCTTGGCCTTGCCCGTCTTCAGGATGGAGAGGTTCTGAATCGTGATACCCACGCGATCTGCGAGGTCGGTGAGTCGCAGCTTGCGTTCGGCCAGCACCACATCGAGTCGCACAACAATGGCCATCAGACCGTGAGCTCCGACTCTTCGGCCATCTCCGCGGCGAGCGACATCACATGCCCAACCGCGATCACGCCTGCGCCGATGGCAATGACGCCAAGGGTGCCGGTGGAGACTTCGACGTGCGCGCGGTCGATCAGCGAAGACACGAGGAACGGTTGGGCCAGGTAGACGACGCCGAGTCCGATCACCAGCTGACCCAGCCGGCGGATGAGCTGCGCGTTCCTGCGCTCGAACACCACGCCGCGCTCGTACAGTGCGAAGAGCCGCTCGCACGTCCAGAAGAGTCCCAGCCAAATGGCGATAGCCGGCGCCATGACCGCGACGATGGTCAGGCGCTCCCTGAGTCCCACGGTACCGAGCGGGGCTTCGTCGTCAGCCAGTCCAACCCGAATCATGCCGTTGGTGCTGGGTATGGCGATGACGAACACTGTCGTGATCACTGTGACCGCCAGAAAGAACCAGATCACCCAGCGCAGGCCGCGGCTCAGCGCTGCGATACGCTGCAGATGCGAGCTATTGTTCACGCCGTGTTGTCTCCGATGTTGAATCGATTGTTTATCGATAAACGATAAATAATCATCGAAATACAATCAAGGCCATGAAGATCTATTTCGCTACGACTGTGCTCGGAGACCGTTCGGCGGTACGCACAGGCCGCCGCGTTCTGGCGACCCTCCAGGAGCTCGGACACGACGTGTTGACGGAGCACCTCTTCGAAGAGGGCGCGTTCGAGTCGGACAGCCGACTGACGCCGGAGCAGATCTTTCAGCGCGACATGGATTGGTTGACCTCGGCGGAGGCCGTGATCGTCGAGGCGTCGGGCAGCAGCTTCGGCATCGGCTTCGAGACCGGATACGCGCTGGGCGCGTTGGAGACACCGGTGTGCGTTCTGTATGACGCCGTGCGAGCCGATTCGATCTCGCGAATGGCCCTGGGACTGCGCCACCCGCGAGCCGAGGTGCTCGGGTATGCCGATGCGGACGACGCGGTGCGGTTGGTGCGCGAACGCTTTGGCGACGTCTAGTTCAGAACGGCAGGTCGTCTTCGAGCAGGCCGAAGTGATGCCCCAGTTCGTGAAGAACTGTTTCCTGCACCTCGCGCACGACGTCGTCCTCCGTCTCGCACACGCTCAGGATGGGCCGGCGGTAGACCATGATGCGATCGGGGAGCCCGTGGTCGAGCGCGCCGCGCTCTGTCAGCGGGATGCCGACATAGAGCCCCAGAAGCTCGTCGGCACCGCCCGCTTCGAAGCCCGCCTCGGCGAGGTCTTCGGGGGAAGCGTGATCTTCCACCAGTACGATCACCTGGCCGAGTCGCGCGGCCCACTCCGGCGGAAGCCCGTCGAGGGCCTGACCTACGAGTTCCCGGAAGCCGTCGAGACTGAGGTCCATGGGGTTACTGGATGTAGCCGAGCGCGCGGAGCTGCTCGGTCATTTCGGGATCCAGGATCACCTGCCCTTCGCTCTCCGCGCCGATGCCAAGAAGGGCAGCTCGTGCAAGCAGGTCGAGCAGGTAACCGTGAGTGACTACTCGAGTGGTGGCGGCGCTCTCGCCGGGATCCGCTACCAGGTCGAAAAGCCGAGCCTGGAGCCTGCCGTCCGGCGCGAGGCTTCGCATGAGCTTGTCCGCTCCAACAGCCACGCTCTCATGGAGAGTGGTTGTGAGCGCCAGGTGGGAGAGTGCTGGCCGGTTGCCGAGTTCGTTGCCCAGGCTGAGAAGGCTCACGCCGGGGCCGGCGGTTGCGAAATCCAGGCCCGCTGATTCCATCACGGTGGGGAAGATGTCGACGTGCTGGGCGCGCTCCGCGACGCGTTCGCCGGCGCGGGCACCGTTCGGTAGTTTCACGATCAGCGGGACATGCAGCTGCTCCTGAAAGAGCGTCGCGCCGTGTGACCAGGCGCCGTGATCCAGGAACTCCTCGCCGTGGTCTGAAAGCACGATGATCAACGAGGAGTCGTAGAGGTCCTCTGCCTTGAGGCGCTCTACGAGCAGGCCGAACTGCGCATCGTTGAAGGCGATCTCGGCGTCGTACAGCCCCACCATGTGCCGGCGAACGTCCTCCGCATCGAGGGATGTCCCAGGCTGCAAAGCGCGATGGGCGTTTGCCGGCTTGTTGATGTCGACGTCAGCAATCAGTTCGCTGGCGAACATGCTCCGATACGGTTCGCGGGGCGCGTACGGTGCGTGCGGGTCCGTGGTGTGCAGATAGGCGAAGAACGGCGCTTGTTTCGGTCGCCGATCGAGCCACGTGAAGAATTGCTCGTTCACCGCGTCGGCTAGTTGATGGACTTCCGCTGTGGGCTGTTCACCGAGTTCAACGAATTCGTGAAAGCCCTGGTCGAAGTTGAAGTCGGAGAAGACGGTGGAGTTGGTGGTGGCGGCGTACGTCGCATAGCCGGCCATTTGCAGCACTGTTGCCAACGTCCACGAGTCCATCCCGAGGTAGTCCTGTCGACCTTGCACGCCATGTTGTTGCGGCAACAGACCGGTCATCGTCGATGCGATGGCGGGCTTGGTCCACGAGGACTGCGCCTGCAGCGCTTCGAACACGACGGCGTCGGTCGCGAAACGATCAAGGTTCGGCGAGGTCGGTCGGTCGTAGCCGTAGACGCCTAGATGATCGGCGCGCAGGGTGTCTATCAGGTAGACGATCACGTTGGGTGGATCGGCCAGTGCGGGACCAGCGGTCGCGATCGCCGGTGCAGCAGTGCCCATCAGCCGCGCTTGAGCCAACACGACGCTTCCCTCATCCGCGTCCACGTTGCCGCCGCGGCTGACCATAAGGGCAATGCGAGTCGGACCGGGTTCGAGATCGAACGAAATGACCTCGGATGTACGCGTGGTTGGGTCGAGCGTTGTCAGGGTTGGAGTTGCGCCGTCCTGTGCGAACTCGACCTGAAGCTCGAGCTCATCGGCGACTCCGGCGGTGGTGAACCCATCCAGATGTAGCTCAGCGCCGTCAGGTACATTTGCGAAGAACTCGCGCCGGATTCCCACCGGGATCCGCAGGCCGTCGGTTGATCCGACGGTCGTTGGTACGGTGGGCTCCTGTTCCGGCTCAAGCGACCCGAGAGTGAGCGCCAGAAAAACACCGCGCGGCCTGTCTGAATCGTCTCCGAAGTTGCTTTCGTTCTCGCCGCTCAGGTAGCGGAACTCGATTTCGTTCACGCCGATCCGTTGCGTGTCCGCGCCGAGTGCGATCGTTATGGGTGCCCCCATATCGCGACGGCGGAGAACGGCGACGTCGTCGCCGTTGATCGAGACCTGCAGCCTGCCGTCCGCCCGCCTGAACCAACCCGTGGGGTCGAAGTGGACGGTGATCTCTCGCGCGCGCGGCCGGAATGCGTGAAATTCGACGATGGTCGCGGGTCCCGTCCCGAATAGCGCACCGTCACGGTTGAGAAAGCCGCGTGCTGCGAGTTCTGATTCGCCGAGTCGCGCCAGATCGGTGAGAGCGCCGTCGACGACCGTGTTGGCCAGACCTTCATCGGCAACGAGATCGAGGACTACACCGGCGTCGGCGGGGCGGTCATCTGGGCCGGGCGCTGAACATGCAGCGACGAAGCAGGATGCCACTATCGCGATGACTCTCGTTGTCCCGCGCATCACAAGTCGGTTTCGATGGCGCTGATGGCAGCCGCCGCCTCGGTGGCCATGCGGGGCGCCGTGCTGGATGTCAGCTCGCGCAGGCGCGGCAACGCTTCGGCTGCACGAGGACCGATCTGCCCCAACGCCCACGCGACCCGCCAGCGTTCGTCGTCGCCAGCGTCGAGCGCTGCCGCCAACGGCGCTACCGCCGCTGGTCCGGCAGCTACCGCGACAAGGGATGCCCAGCGGCGCTCCTTCTGGGAGGGTGCGTTGAACAGATCCACGACTCGGGCGGCCTGCGCTCGGCTCAACGCCCCGGCTTCGCTAAGTGCGCGGAGCGCCCTGATCCGGACACGGGCCGATGGGTCGTCGAGTGCCGCGATCAGCCACGTCACGGTGCCGCTTCCGGAAATCGAATGGAGCGCCGCCAGCGCGTTCACGCGGACAGCCTCGTTCACATCGGTCGTCGCGGGTCCAAGAAACTCGATCGCCGGATCACCAAGGCGGCCGAGGATCGTCGCGGCCTGGGCACGCGCCATCCAGTCCTCATCGCCGAGGGCCATCTGTAGCGTAGCGAGGGAGTCGTCGCCGCCTTGAGTGAACTCGAGCGCAGCGCTGAGCGTCGTGGCTCCGGCGCCACGCAGGTGTTCCGACGTCGGCGAGTCAGACCCGTCCTGGCCGCACGCGGCTATCAGAAGTAGACCCAGTGCGGCAGTTCCAAAACGGCCGTTCACCATGCGAGAGGCCGTGGTCACCGTGCTCTATTCGATCGTGATCGCGATCGCTTTGGTCAGCAGCGAGTGCTCAGGACCATCGATCACACGGTGTTCGCCGTCGGCGACCTGGAGGCACAGTTGGTGCTCGCCGGAATCGAACTGCATCGTGATGTTGTCGCTACCCGTTCCGAAGTGGATGTAGGACGGGTTGCCGGCCACGATCACTTCACCTGCGGCGGCGCATTCGACATCCACCGCAAGGTGGTAGTGGCCTTCGCCCGGCCGGACCGTCAGCGGGTCCTCGATGGGCACGATGCTGAAGTTTTCCACGGCGAAGACGATTTCGAGCGGACTGGCGTAGGAGCCACCGTCCTCGATCGTGCTGAAGAACACCTCGGGCGTCGCCGGTGCCGGTTCGGATACCTCGGGCTCGGGGTCTTCGGCAGGTGCTTCAGGCGCGGTTTCCGCGGCGCACGCGCCCAGCGCGAACAGAGCTAGAACCGAGAAGCAGAGGCGAGCGTTACGCAGGTTCGCGAGCATGGGCAAAGTCCGGGTGTTCCAGGGGCGTACAACACGTGCGTTTCGGGAGACCGCAAGGTAGCCCGCGCCTGGGGCCTTGGCAAGGACACAAGCGCAGCGGGCGTCATGACCAACGACCAGAACCCGGAAGTTCGGAGATGGGTTGACGAGATGGTACCAATGTACCAAGATAACAATATGAAGAAACAAATCGAACGAGTTCAGACCGGTGTGCGGATCGAAAAGCGGCTCCTGAAGGTGCTCAAGTCGCTGGCGGAGTACCTGGAGATCTCGCTGGGGGACCTCATCGAGGGAATCGTCCTGCACACCTTCGACAACAAGACGCCGTTCTCCGAGGAGACGCTCGGCAAGATCGCGCAGCTGCGCGATGTGTACGGCCTGGATCTTGACGCGTCGGACAGCCATCAGCTGGCTGAGGGAGACTCCGATGAGTAGTAGGGCGCAACGGGTCGTCGAGCGCTTCGAAGCGGGCGACGTCGACGTGTCGACCTTTGATCATCGCGCTCACGTCATCACAGGGTGGGCGATGCTCGAGTCCTATCCCTTTCTGGAGGCGGTGACGCGGTTTGCGCGCGGGCTCGAGTCCGTGGCGAGCGCCGCCGGAGACGCCGAGAAGTTCAACACGACCATCACGGTCGCTTTCATGGCGCTGATCTGGGAGCGCATGGCTGGCGAGCCGTATGTCGACGGCGACGACCTCTGTGCTCGCAACCCGGACGTTCTGGAATCCGGGATCCTCGGTCGCTACTACTCGCGTGGTGCGCTCTGGTCTGAAGCATCCCGGGCAGCGTTCGTTCTGCCGGACCGGCCGCTGCCCGGTGCAGCGTAGAGCGGCTACCACCCGTCGAACAGGCCTCCGTCGAACCAGTCCCACAGCACGGACATCAGTATCTGCGTGCTGCGCCGCTCGCCGTTGAGCGGAACTCGAACGCCCAGGTTCAGCAAGACGTGTTGCCGCGTGTTGAGAGCAACCTGAATCTGCGGCACGACGTCCCAGAGAACCTCCGCAGAGTCTTCGAGCGGCACGGCGCTGAGCACCTCGACCATCGGTGACCAGGCGCGACCGAACTCGCCCTGAGTCCATGTGTCGCCGACCACTATCCGGGCGATGGCCTGATGAGCGCGTTTATCGGAGTCCGTCGATAGTTCCACTCCCGCGAATGCCTGCAGGAACCCATCGCCGGGCAACGCCTGGCCGAACGCTACGAAGGGCTCCACTACCGTCACCCCGTTGCCGCGGCCTTGTTCCTCGCTCCCGGTGGGGAGCTTCACCTCGGTGCCCACCGACAGGATGTTCCCGGCCTCGACGCTGTGATGCATGGTGTGTTTGATAGCCACTGCGATGTCGCCGAAGCCGACGTTGCCCCAGCCGTTCTCCGCGGATAGCTCGCGCGCGCCAAACGGAATCTCGACTTCCCACATGCTGCGCGGGCCGAAACGTTTCTCGTAGATGATGGCGTTCACCACGCCGCCGCCGTTGTTCGCGTTCACGCTAGCTGTGTACACCGCTTCGTCTTCGGGGAACGCCTTCTCCGTGACCAGCGCTCTCGGGAGATTGAGCTCGCCGCGCGGCCAGCGATCGTCCGTACAGTAGCCGCGGATGTGATCCATGATCAGCTGGAGTTGCTCCACGGTGAAGGCACCGCCGAAGGCTGGCATCGTCCGGCTGAACGCTCGCACCGGCCCACCCTCGTGAGAGACCGCGATCCAGTCGGGGTCCGGTTCACGGGAGGCGAAAGCACAGTCGGTGAAATCCGGTAACGGCTCATCGAACCCGACGGTGGCCAGGTCGACGCCAGCGCCGTCGTCGCCGTGACACTTGGCGCAGCCGACTTCGTAGAGCCCCTGACCTGTGGTGGGGAACACGGGTCCCTGGGCAAGCGCCGGCCATGCCAACAGCAACGTGGTGATCAACCCGAGTCGGTACACGATGCGCATCCTCGTCCCCCAAGCCTGAATGTGAGCCCGCATCGTACCAGCGAGCGCAGGTCGGCCCGGCCGGTCGTCCGGCGTGCGAAAGGCCCGGAGTTGTGTGTGCGTCGACGCCTAGCTAATATAGTGACACTGTATTTAAAACATTCCTGAGCGAGTTCCATATGAGGCAACCTGACGTTCTCGGCGGCTTCGAGCATCAGGTGCTCCTGGCTGTTGCACGGCTCGACGGTGAAACGTATTCGGCCCCGATCGTGCTCGAACTCCAGCGTCGAACCGGCCGCGAAGTCGCTTCCGCGGCAGTCTTCGTGACCTTGCGCCGCCTCGAGAAGCGCGGCTACCTGACCTCCGCGAGAGATACCGAGGGCGGCCGGGTCGGACGGCCCCGCAGGATCTTCGAGCTGACCGCGTCGGGAGCGGATGCCCTGCGCGAGGCTCGGGCGACACTCGACCAGCTTTGGCAGGGCCTCACCTTGCCCGAAAGCCGATGAGAGTGGACCACGAGGCCACGTTGCCTCTCGTCTACCGCCTGTGCCTGCGATCGATTCTGCGGATCTGGCGCACCCTCGATGAGATCGAGGAGGTCGAAGCCGAGATCATCGAACTCCGCAGGGTCCGACTGAAGGAACACGGAGTTCGCGGCCGCGCGCCCTACACCTGGCGACAGATCGCCGGCTATCCAGGCCGTCTCGCCCTTGACCGAACCGTTGTCCCAATCCCCGATCAAGCGGACCGACCCGTGAATACTCTGCTTGCCGACGCTCGAACGGCGCTGCGCGCCCTGCCGCGATCACCGCTGCTTACGTGCACGATCATCGCCGTGCTGGCGCTTTCCATCGGTGCGACCACGACGATCTACAGCGTGGTCCATACCGTACTGATCGAGGACCTCGAGTATCCCGAGCCCGACCGCGTCGTTGGGCTGTGGCTCGTGCAGTCGGACCTGAGTCGGGCGCGGATGACACCTGGAAATCTTCTGGATGCTCGCGAACTCGGCGTACTTGAGTCGCTGGGTTCGTTTCGGCGCTCCAGCGCAACGTTCCATCCCGAGGACGGTGACGCGATTGTGCTCACCGGAACTCGCGTGACCGATGGATACTTCGAGTCGCTGGCCAGGCAGCCGATAGTCGGACGCCCGTTCAACTCGCTCGAGACGTCGACCGGCGGCCCATCAGTCGTCATGCTCGGCGAGCGGTTCTGGTCGACGCGTCTGGGGCGCGACGCCGGGATCATCGGCCGGGTTCTGATCTTGAATGACACGCCGCGCGAGGTCGTAGGCGTGATGCCTTCCGGGGTCTATCCCGCCGGAGCCTCGATCGGCGCGGAGGTCACCATCGATCCGGACGGTCCTGACTTCTGGATCCCCGAGCGTTTCAGCGAGGCGTTCTACCAGAATCGACGGAGCCACCTGCTCGGCGTCGTTGGCAGACTCGATGACTCGACGAGCTTTGAGGCTGCGCAAGCCGCAGTGGCGACGCTGGGTGCGAACCTCGGCGAGCGTGACCCGATGAACGCCGGCGAGGGATTGGTGCTCACGTCCTTCCGCTCTGAAGTGGTCGGCGCCGTAGAACAGTCGCTCGTGCTCCTGCTGCTTACCGTCGCGGTGGTTCTTGCGATCGGTGGCGCGAATGTGGCTGCCCTTCTCCTCGTGCGTGCGGAATCCCGGCAAGCGGAGCTCGCGTTGCGCGCAGCTTTGGGCGCCGGACGCTCGCGCCTAGTGCAGCTCTTCGTCGAAACCGCGATTCTTGCGGCGGTGGGCGGCGGTCTCGGAGTACTTCTGGCGCCGCGGCTTCTCGATGCACTGCGGGGGGCGATCCCGACGTCCATCCCCCGGATGCATAACGCAGTCGTGGATTGGCAGGTACTCGGTGTCAGTACGGTGCTGGTGCTCCTCGTTTCTCTGCTGGCCGGCTCGTTGCCAGCCGTGTTTGCTGCGAGGTCGAGTTTGACCGGTGCGCTCCGCCAGTCCGCACCGGGGGCGGGGGTCGGGCGGACTCGGCGCACGCTGCAGGCGTTCATGGTCGGAGCCCAGGCAAGCATGGCCGTCGTACTGCTTGTCGTCGCCGGTCTCCTCGTGCGCAGCTTCATGGAACTGAACGCAGTGGATCTTGGCTTCGATTCAGACGGGGTGCTCACCGCATCGATGAACGTTCCGACGAGTGTCGGCGACGACCAAGAGTCGATCGTCGAGTTCATGCGCGTCGTTCGGGAATCGTTGCTCGAGATTCCTGGCGTCACTGCTGCCGGTCTGGCGTCCGACAGCCCCGTGCAGCGCAACTGGGTGGACGGGTTTCGGATCCTGGGCGAGACCCGTGGGCCGGACGATGACCCGACGTGGGCCTCGTTGCGGAGGGTCGGTGTGGGGTATCTGGAACTGATTCGCACGCCCGTGCTCGATGGCCGTGGCTTCTCCGCGACGGACGGCGTGAATGGCGCACCCGTGGCGGTGGTGAATGAGGCGGCCGCGGCCCTCTACTTCAACTCTGACGCGGTTGGGCGACAGATCTTTCTGCCGTCGCTGGAACGGATGTATGGCGAAGGCTTTGCCGGTGCGACACGGGAAATCGTTGGAGTGATTGGCAATGTGCGATATCTCGGACCGCAGGCCGAGCATGAGCCCGCGATCTATATGCCTCTGGATCAGTTCACGAGCGCAGGCCTCGTCGCCGCCGTGCGGATTGACGCGAGCCGGCCGGATGCGGCTGCTGCCGTACGGTCGGCGATCATGGCAGTCGATTCCGGAGTTGGTCTCCGTGAGGTGACCTCTCTGTCGAGCCTCGTGGGTCGATTCACCGCATCGGCGCGTTTCGCCATGATCCTGCTCGCGATGTTCGGCGCCATGGGTCTGTTGCTCGCTGCGATGGCATCGCACGCGTTGGTTTCGAGGGTGGTTGCCACTCGGCTTCGTGAGTACGGCATTCGCCGGGCTTTGGGGGCACCGTCGGGCGCGCTGGCTCGAAACGTCCTCTGGGCAGCCGTCGGGCCCGCGGGGATCGGTACGCTCGTGGGCATCGCGGTGGCCACTCCGGCGGCGTTCGCGATACGGGGGCAGTTGTTTGCCACTACGCCACTGGACCCCGTGAGCTTCGCGGCGGCTCCTGTCGTACTACTGCTCACCGCATGCGCGGCCGGCCTACTGTGCCTCGGTCGAGCGCTCCGGGCCGATCCGGTGGATGCTCTGAGGTCCGATTGAAGTAGACGCGAAGCTGCGGGCTCGGTGCTGTACGCTGGCGGAATGTTGCAACGCGTGGAACGACCACTGGATGCCCACGAAATCCGGGTAATCGGCTGCCTGTTCGAGAAGGAACAGGCGACGCCCGAGTACTATCCGCTCACGCTCAACGCGTTGGTGGCGGCCTGCAATCAGCGCAGCAATCGCGACCCGGTGCTGACGCTTTCCGACCGCGACGTCGCGCAGGCCTTGCAGCGGCTCGCGGCGGACAACCTGGCGCGACGCGACGACTCAGGCCGCGCAACGCGATGGCGTCAGCGCGCCGATCGCGAGTGGCGTTTGGATCCGGCGGGGAAGGCCGTGCTCACGGTGCTGTTGCTGCGGGGCGCGCAGACGGCCGGCGAGGTGCGGAACCGAACCAGCCGGCTTCACGACTTCGCGTCGAGTTCCGCTGCCGAGAGTGCTCTCGCAGAGTTGGCCGGCCCACCGTCTCCCATCGTCGAGTTGCTCGAGCGTGAGCCCGGACAGAAGGAACCGCGTTGGATGCACCGCGTCGGTGGCGCGGCGTCCGAACCTAGTGGTACAGGCAGCGCGGCGAGCGCGCCAGCAGCGGCACCACCGCCGCGAGCGTTCGACCCGGACCTCGTGGTCAAGCGGCTGGAGCTCCTTGAACAGCAGGTTCAGGAACTCCAGGCCGCGATCAAGAAGCCAGAACTCTTCGACTAGCGCACGCGATCTGGCCTAGCGCCGCCAACCCCGGGAAGGTCCGCGGCGCCCAGGCCTGGCTCAGTGCTGGGCCGACTCTTCCAGGGCTTCCAGCGACCAGTTCACGAAGTCGCGGATGTCCTGGTTCGAGGTGATGAGGTCCTCGGCGCGCAGGTACATCATGTGGCCACTGCGATAACCCTTCCACCAGGTGCGGTCGAGCAGACGTCCGGACGGATCCATGTTCCATAGGGTGTACTTCGACGAGAAGTAGTCCGTGCCGCCGTCGTAGTAGCCGGCCTGCACCATTACGTGCAGATACGGGTTCGAGGCCATCGCCTGCCGCAGTTGCTCACCGGTGTTGTCACCATTGCGGTTCCAGGGGCGCACCGGGCCAAACAGGTAGTACTGCAGGTCGGTTTCCCAGCCGAGCTCCTCGCGGAAGTAGATGTTGACCGCCGGCGAGAACGCGTGGTTCCAGGCGGCCATGGCCGGGTCGTAGTCGTAGCCCATCCCGGCGTCTTCGCGGTCGCGGCCGCGATAGCGGGCGTCGAGCCGGCCCACGGTGAGGCCCTCGTCGCGCATCAGTTCCTTGCGGAACTCACCCACACTCGGCGTCAGGTTGTGGTCGAGCACCCAATCGGTGGAGACGCCGGCCCAGCGAGCTACGGACTCGGCGATCGCGTTGCGGCGCGCCTCGGGCAGGTGGCCGCCATGCGCGAGCGCCGGCAGGTACTCCTCGATGGTGAATTCCTCGACCTCGGGGAGAATCTCCTCCAGGTCACGGTTCTGCAGCGAGGGTTCGAGCTGGCCGTGATACCAGGCGGTGGCGGTGTAGTTGGGCAAGGACAGCGCGGCGCGCACCGGGCCTGCCCGGTCGATGCCCAGGCCCGTGGGCGATACCAGGATCACGCCGTTGAGGAACATCCACTGGCGACCCTGCAGAGCGCCGGCGAGGCCGGATACGCGGGTCGTGCCGTAGCTCTCGCCGATCAGGTACTTCGGCGAGGCCCAGCGATCGTGGCGCGACACGAAGGTGCCGATCCACTCCGCCAGGTACGCGATGTCCTCGTTCACGCCGAAGAACTGCGTGCGGTCGGCATCGCCAACGATGCGCGAGAAGCCCACGTTCACCGGATTCACGAAGACGATGTCGGCTACATCCAGGATCGTCTCGTTGTTGTCATCCATGCCGTACGGCTGCACCGGAAAGCCCTCATCGTCGATGCGGAGTTTCCGCGGGCCGGTGTAGCCGATGTGCATCCACAACGAGGCCGAGCCGGGGCCGCCGTTGAACGACACCATCAGGGGGCGCTCCGACCGATCGTCAACGTCGGTGCGCTGGTAGTACGTATAGAACAGCGACGCGACGACTTTGCCCTCGTCGTCCCAGACCGGCTGCATGCCTACCTCGGCGGTGTACGGGAAGGTCACTCCGCCGACGGTAATCTCGTGCTCGCTGATCGTCTTGGTGTCGACCGGGAACGTCCGGGCGGCCAACTCCGGCATCATGGTGTCCTGGGCGTACGCCGTACCCGCCACCGTGCCGGCGGCGACTACAACAGCGAGCGCCAAGGCGATTCGGGCGCGATATGGTGCGGTCATCGGGTCAACTCCTGGTCTTCTGGGGTTCAGTTCTGGCCGCCGTCGCCCTGGCCTTCGCCGGGCGGATGCGCCATCCATTCGGGGACGGGAAGGAACGGCGTATTGACGATGTCGGGGGCCGCATTCGCTTTCGACTCGGCCACCATGCGCGCGACCTCTTCCATGACCTTCGCGTTGTCCACCACCACGCCGTCCTTGATCGTGTAGACGATGCCGCGCGTGCGGTACATGGAGTGGTCCTCGCGCTTCTTGATGTCGCCGAACGGGTAGAGGTACTTCAGGTTCTCGGCCGGGTTGCCGTCGACGATGAGCAGATCGGCCAGGTAGCCCTCACGGACGAGGCCGAGGCGATCGCCCACGCCGAGAAGCTTGGCGGAGTTCCAGTTGGCTGTCTCGAGGACCTCGAGCGCATGCATGCCGGTTTCGCGCATGAGCTGAAGCTCGCGGACGTTACCGAAGCCGCCAGTCGACCACTGGTAGTTGTCGTCGGTCCCGAACACCACCGTACCGCCCCGGTTGTTGAACTCGTAGATGAGCTCACCCCAGAGGTTGTACATGTACGACCAGTAGTACTCGTCGTCCGAGGTCCAGTCGTAGTGGAACACCGCGTGGCTGCGTGGGTTCGGCAGGTGCATGTCCCACATCGCCTGGTGGGTGTACTTCTCGTGCCACGGCCAGCCCATGGCGGCGAGCACGTTGCGGTTGGCCTCGTAGGTGGCGCGATTGGGCTGCATCACGACACCTGACTTCACCAGCCGGTCGACGATCTCGCCGAGCAGCCGCTTCTTGGTCTCTGGGTTGCGGCCGACCTCTTCCCACACCTTGCCGGCCTGGCGGAAGCGCTCGTTCTCGTCGAAGTAGTCGTAGTCGCGCGGGTAGTCCGGCACGGTGCGATCCAGTGCCGACTCGGCGTAGCCATAGTGGTGGACGATCATCGTCACGCCTTCCTCGGCGGCGATGACGGCGTTGACCTCGGCGAGCGAGTTGGGCTGTACGTGCACCGCTGTGATGCCGCCGGCTGCGTCGATTGCGCGCGCTGCGGCGCCGAACAGTTCACGGTTCCAGCAGAGACCGTTCAGGTAGAACTGCTTGCCGCCGGCTGCGACCATCGCCTCGGCAATTTCGGTCGCCATCGCGGGATCTTCGAGCTGCGCGCGGCTGTAACCGCTGAGGCCGGATCCCCAGCCCCACAGGGGGTACTGGCGCGGTGCGAGCATCTCATTGCGCGCCGTGCGGCCGGCGTCGGTCATCGCCTCGTCGAGCCCCCGATCCGGCGCGGGACCGACGGTGGTCACACCGGTGGCCAACTGCAGGTAGTACACGTAGTCGAGTGGCAGCGGCTCCGTGCGCAGGTGCAGGTGGAGGTTGATCATGCCCGGCATCACGTACATGCCGCGAGCATCGATGACCCGGTCACCCGTGAGGTGTTCCCACTCCTCCTCCGGAGTGTAGGGATCGAAGCGCCGCATCTGCGTGATCTCGTTGCCCTCGATCCGGATGTCGTAAATCCCTACCGACGGCCCGCCGTGACCAGGAAGTACGTTGGCGTTCTGGATCACCAGGCTGTTGTACGGCCCCTCGGCCATGTCGCCGAACTGTCGGGTTTGCACCGGCGGGCGCCTGAAGTCGGTGATCGGCTCCTGCGCGAAAATCGGGCTGTAAGCCCCGGTGGCCAGGACCGCCGCGACAGCAATCAGTGTCAGCAGGGTCGTGCGAAGGGGGCGGCGAGATCGCATCATAGAAGCCTCCGATTGGCATTCGCGGGAATGGCAGGGCGGAAGCATAGTCGCTTTCCGAGTGCTCGACAGGAGACGCGCGGCCGCTCGCGCGCTAGTAGCGCACCTGGGCGATCGACGTCTTCCAGCCACAGTCGCCGGCAAGTCTCGCGGCAAATTCGCCGGAGATCCAGATCGCGTCCGTTTCCGGGTCCTGCGCGGCGCCGATGTAGTCGCCCGTGCGCGCGATGGGCAGGAGGGCGTGGACGGGCTCGAGCGGGCACTTGCCCTTGAAGGTCGTCTTGACGCTGTCGAACTCGTCAATCAGCGGGAGGATCGCGCCGAAGCGCTGCGCTCCGCCACGTAGGCCGGCAACGCCGACGCTGAGGAAGTGCCTGGCGCTGCTCATCTGGAACGTCAGGATCACGTCGCCGTTGTTGGCAACAGCAATGCCAGGCACCCACAGGAATCGGGCACCTGCACCCACGAGATCAGAGAAGTCGGATTTCGACGCGCCCTGCGGGAAACGCTCCACCCGTACGCAGGCGAACATGTCATCGCTCCCGTCCAGAACACAGCCTGAGGCGTGCGCGAGCCAGATCGCGCCTTCGCGCACCACGACCTGCTGCATGAGTCGGTGCCCGAGTGTGTGGAGTTGCGTTTCACTCTTCTTCTGCTCAGCCGCCGGCGGTACGGAGTAGCGTGACCCTTCGACCATGCTCGCTCGTAGCCGTGGCTCGCCGCTGTTGTTGCTAGAAACTACCCACAGGCCGTATCTCGTCGAGAACCCGGCCATCTCACTCGCTAGGACGTAGAGGTCCCCTACGGCGGGAGTCGTCTGGTCAAGATGCTGCGCGGGCTGCAGTGTGAAGGGGGTGCCGCCATCGCTGTTTTGCCGCACTCGAAACGCCGACACCCGGTTCTTCGGGCACTTCTTCGCGTTGTCGACGAGCACCCTCTTGTCCATCACCCAAAGCCAGGCGCTCTCGAGCGAGAAGTCCGCGAAAGAGAAGTTGTTGGTGCCGACGGCTACCCATTCGCCGCTAACCCCGAGGCCCGGGTAGTCGCCCCAGGCGCCTTTTCTCTTGTTGTTGAACGAATACGAACACCAGTCGGCCTCCGTGAGCGAAGCCGGCCTTGAACTGCGCGACACGGATACGAAGGTCCTGGACGTTTCACGATCGAGGTCGACGTTCAACATCACGATGAAGAAGCGGCCTGATTCAGGGTCGTAGTGAACCTTCGGGTCGAACAGCGACTCTGCGCCGAAGTGCTCCTGGCCGGTTTGTACGATGGCGTTCTTGCCCGACTTGTTCGTTAGACGAACGGCCACGTTGACAGCTTGCAACACGTGATCGGGGCCGACCGCCAGGGCCGTATCCGGCGGGGAGAACCCACCGCCGTCCTGGATGTTCAGGCCGCGAAACTTCTTCCGCACGCCCGGGGCGAGCAGACGCGCGGCGTCGTCTTCGGCGCCGAGCACATCCAACCGGCGTCCCCGTGGCGCAAACCGCCGCCCTTCCGCTGCAAGGCGAGCCATGGCCTCGCCGTCGAAACCGCTCCGCGGCGCCGGGATTTCACGGAAGCTCGTGGCACGCGGGCCGGATCCGAGATGCTGGGTCTTTTCCTGGCAGCACGGCTCGAGCTCGAACACTTCGTCAGGCTCGATCGCAGGTTCCTGCGCTGCCGCAGAGCTTGCGCCGGGCGCACCAGCAATCGTCAAGATCGTGATCGTGGCTAGAAGTGAACGCCAGAAGGTTCGCACGACGGCTCCACGACGATGAGACGCAACGTATTTGGGTCGACGCTACCACGGGCAATCGGCGCGCCCGCTGTTGGTTCCTGTCGTTTCCCGTGGCCGATCGCATTGATCCTGATGGGTCCAGTCGAGCAAGGTCGACTCTCAGCCCGTCGGGTGTGTCAGCCCGGAAACAGAGGAGCATGGCAAGACCATGGAGATACTTGAACGCATCGGAGTTGCGGTGTTCGCGCTCGCCCTCATGGTTGCAACCGGGTGTGTTCAGCGCGAGTCCTCTGCGGGGACGCAATCGACTGCTGGTGCGGGGAGCGGTCGGCTCGAGGTGAGGCAGGTTGATGGCCCCTCATTGGTCGGGAATCAGCTCGGGATCGCGGCGACCCGTCAGGTCTCGATCTATCTTCCGCCGAGCTACGCGGTGGACACGGGCCGTCGATACCCGACGCTGTACCTGCTCCACGGCATCTTCGACACCGACACAACATGGACGCGGCCCTGGCCGGGGTCACCGATCGGCTTCGACTCGGTTCAAGCATTGATGGATCGCGGGATCGCCGCGGGCGCTCTCGCCGAGATGATTGTCGTGATGCCGGATGCGGAGAAGACGTGTCACTACACCAACTCGCCCTTGATGGGCGACTGGGAAGACTTCATCGCGAGAGACTTGACGGCCTTCGTGGATTCGGAATACCGCACGCTTGATGCCGTGGAGTCTCGAGGCATCGCGGGTCACTCGATGGGCGGCCATGGCGCGATCAAGGTGGGCATGCGCAACACGGATGTCTTCAGCGCGATCTACGGACTCAGTCCGTCACTGCTCGACTGGGCAGCGGATCTGTCGGTCGAAAACGCTGCCCTGGCCGGTCTCGCGTCGCTGCAATCTGAGTCCGATCTGCAGAACGCTCACTTCTACGTCCAGGCGATTGTCGGCATCGGTCGCTGTTTCTCCCCGGATGCGGATGACCCGCCATTCCTCACCGACATGCCGTTTACGGCGGAGGACGGCCAGGTTAGGCGCGCCGAGCCCGGTTTCGAACGTTGGACGGGAGAACTACCGCTGCACCTGATTGGCCGCCATGCTGATGGATTGCGCCAGCTGCGTGGCTTCCGATTCGATGCTGGCGATGCATACCAGTTCACCCACATCCCCGTTGCAGCGCAGGCTTTCTCAGATGCGCTGGCAGGAGCGGGCATCGAGCATCGGTTCGACCTCTACGAGGGTGACCACCGCAATCGGCTCTGGGGTTCCGATGGCCGGCTCTACGCGGAGCTGTTCCCCTTCTTCTCGCAGGCGCTCGCAAGCCGCTAGCTAGCTAGCACCGGAGAGGTTCGCCCGGAATCGAGAGACCTCGATCCGCTACCATCTGGGTATCTCCGAATCCCCCCGAGAGCGGCCATGAACCGACCCTCCGTGCCCGTCAACGGGTTTCGTTTTGTACTCGTCGCACTCGGCGTCTGCGCGGCACTTACCGTCCATGCGTTCTCCGCGGCTCCCGTGGCGCCGTGGCGCACCACGGCGGCCGCCGCCCTCCCGGACAGCGGCCTGATTCACCTGGGCTTGTTCAACTCTGGGGAGCCCGACGGGTTCATGCGGCTTGGTTGGCACAAGCGCGGCGATGCGATCGAACTGTTTGATCGCACCATGATGCCCAGTCTCGAGATCTACGAGACGATGGAGATCGAGTTGTCCGCCGCAGACCTCGCGCCGCGGACCATGGCGATCCGCTTCCATCAGGGCCTGACCAAGATGGCGACCGACGTCACGTTCGAGGCGAGCCGGGCGGTGGGCACGCGGTCGCTCGCCACTCCCGGGGCGGCAGTCGATTCGAGGCCAGTGGACATAGCGCTCACCTCTGGAACGCTCGCTCGGGCAGTCAGCTTCATCCTCCCGCTGCTGATGGGCGACTCGATCCCGGCCAACTTGGAATACGTCTGGTACGGCCTTCCGGGGCTGCAGACCGTGAGCTTGCGAGCCGCGGGTGTTGCTACGGTGGACACGCCGGCCGGAACTTTCGAGACCACGCGGTACGAACTTCGCGGCGGAAGCCCCGAGAACGACATCTACGTCTCCACTGGTCCCACGCCGCGAGTCGTGCGGATAGACGTGCTGAACGAGCCATTGCAGTTTCTGGCGATGGCAGCGCCGGAGGCCAACGGCGCCAACGAGATCAGCGGTTCGGAAATGCCGGATACCTCGAATGTCGCCGAACTTGCTACGCGCGAAATCGCACCGCATCCCGACATCGCTGAGATGCAACGGCTTATCGGCGACTGGCACCTGGCCACGACATATGTCGTCGACGGCATGGCTACCGAAGGTCCCGCAGGGTTCGTGCAGTTTCGGCCAGCGCTCAATGGGCAAGCTCTCATCAAGACGGGCTACCACCCGTCGCCGGGTGGGGCCGCTCCCGTCTTCAGCTCCGCCACAACCTTCAGCTACGCCCCCCACACGGAGGCCGTTGTCGCGTCTTCCAACAATTCGCTCGGCAATCGCAAGACGCTGACCGGTACTCGTACGGACGATGGCTTTGGCTTTGTCCAGGAGGGGCGACTCTTCGGGGGCAGGCCCGGGCACAACGAAATCCGCTACGTGATTCGGTCGAACGACTCCTACGAAGTCCGCCAGTCCTATTGTCCGGACGGGCCCGATAGCTGCGTCGAGTCGTATCGGGCCACGGGGACGCGTCTGAACTAGCCTCGGAGTCGGTGCCTGCCTTCGGCCGCGGCCCGTTCCGGATGCGCGCCCCGATATAGTGGGCCCTCCATCAACGTGTCTGCCGGAGGTCGCTGTGCAACGACGAGTCCTGATTCTGCTGGCGCTAGTCGCCATCGCTCTCGCCCCAAGCTCGACCGCACTGGCCCAAGGCATTGCCCTCTGGACGCCCGAGAAGCGTGGCAGCGACAACATCGACGTGCTCGCGCACATCCCGTTGGGCCCGGCTCGCAACGTGTCGGACATCGAACTCGAGCAGGACATGGATCGGCCGTATGCCTACGTCGGGCGCATGGTCTACGGCGGGTGGGGTGAAAAGGGCACCGACATTATCGACCTGTCAGATCCCGCGAACCCGAAGATCATTCATGAGTGGCGCATCGAGGATCAGGATCTTCACCTGGGCCTCGGTGGGATGGACGTGAAGTACTTCAAGTGGGACGACCGCTACTACGTGGTGCAGTCGGTGCAGTTCGGGCAGGGAGGACCTAATTCCGACATGGGTGCGGTGGTTCTCGACGTCACCGACCTTCCCGAGAGCTACTCCGAGGTTGCGCGTTTGCGCGCACCCGAGCATCCGGGCGGGTTCCACAACATCTTCATGTACAAGCACTCCAACGGCCGGCCGCTGCTGTTCACCACGATCGGCGGGCCCTGGGCGCATGTCTACGACATGGCCAATGTGGTTGAAGGAGCGATGGACGATGCGCTCGCCGCCCGTGTGCCGCTGGGCGATGGCGGCATGGAGGTGGGCAGCTACCACGACATGTACGTTGGCTGGCATGAGGACACACAGTCCGATCGCTTCTACGGCGGCGGAACAGGCGGCTACTACGTCTTCGATGTGACCGACCTCGAGCGGCCCTCGATGGTGGTCTCGCTGACGGGTATCTCGGGAGTCGACTGGGGACACACCTTCACGCCGTCGCCGGATGGCCGTTACGTGATCGCCGAAGCCGAATACCAGTACGCGCCCCTGCGGATCTTCGACCTACAGCCAGCGCTCGACGGCGAGACCAAGAACATCCGGCAGCCGATCAGCGCCTGGACAGCTGACTGGCGCAACCTGGTGCACAACCACGAGGTGCGCTGGCCGTTCGTGTTCGTGTCGGGGTATCTCGATGGGTTGCAGATCTTCTCGATGCAGGACCCTCATAACCCGGTCACGATCGGTTACTACGACACCTTCCTGGGCGGCCCCGCCGAGAACTTGTGCACGATGTGCGACGGACTCTTCGGCGTGGACGTGCGCAACGCTGACGGCCTCATCGTCGGGTCCGACATGACCACCGGGTTCTGGGTGTTTCGCATGGAAGGTTTCAACGGCTGGTCGGGCGCTCAGTGGGGCCTGCCCGAGCGCTCCAGCGTGCAGGAATGGGAGGCGACGCCGGGTCAGGAGCAGTGAGCATTCTCCGGATGGCGTTGCTCACGGGTATCGCTGTGGGTGGCGGCGCCTCGGCACTGATGGGTCAGGCGAGCCAGTCGGCCCCGATCGACGCGTTCGGGTTCGACGATGACGGAGCAAACTCCGCGCTCGTGGCGGCGCATAGATCCACCGTCGCGGACGGCCTCGTCGACCGGGCGCTGAGGTTGGCGCCTGGGGACTCAGCAGCGGTTGAGCTGGACGATAGTTCCGTGTTCGGGCCATCGAACGACTTCTCCGTGGCGTTCTGGGTTCGGACGACCGCGGGTTCGGATCGACGCATGACCTTGCTGTCGACGAAGCGTTCAGCCGACAACAGTCTGGCGTCGCAGAAACAAGCCGGGTGGACGTATTACGTGTCCGACGGTACCTGGGCATGGAATCTCGGTTCCGGTGATCGGCGGCTCACGTACGAGCGCGACAATGGCCTGCGCATGCCGCTCAACGACGGCCGTTGGCACCAACTCGCGATGACCTACGATGCCGATCGTGCCCAGCTGCGTCTGTACTACGACGGGCGCGAGCGGGCGCTGTACAACGTTGCGGATGCACCGGGGTTCGACTTCTCGAGTTCGTCGCCCCTGGTCGCGGGCTGGCGAGGCGAAGCTAGCTTGCCCTCGAACTCTGTGCTGCCGGCGATCGAGCAAGGACGTGAGTCGCTGCAGCAGATGGTCGATGAATTCAATAGCTATGGCTTGCCCGCGCTGACGTCCGATGAGTTCGTGCATCTGCTCGTTGATCCCGAGGACCTCTTCGCGAGCAAAGTGAGCGCGGCAGCTGAGGACCGCGCTGATCCCGCTGGCTTCGCCGCCTCCATGGAGCCTGTCGACCTGGAACGTCTTGCGCAGATCGAGTCAGCACTGATGGACAATCCGTACACGATTCATCAGGCGTTGACGTTCATGGAGACCGCGCCGGCGATGAAGGTCTTCTCCCTCGTCGACAGCGAAGTGACGATCGATTCTGGAGCTGCTCGCTGGTTCGCAGATCGTGAGCGGCTGGACTCGTCGGACTTTGATCTCGACGAGCTCGAGATATGGGATCGGCCCCTCGCCTCTGAGGAGATTCGGTCTCGATTCGAGCGGCACTTCGAGTCGCTCCCGGAACCGCTAGCCGAGTCTGACCGAACAGTTACCGCGGGCGTCTGGAATATTTTTCACGGCGGCAGGCACTTCACGCTGGAAGAGCACGGCTGGGATTCGCGGCACGCGATTGCGCAGATTCTGGAGCGCGAGAACATTGACGTCGTGATGATGCAAGAGACGTACTCGAGCGGTGACTTCATCGCCGCGGAGCTGGGCTACTACTACGCCACCACGGTTGATCGCGACTACCTCAACCAGGGGTCGAACATCTCGGTGATGAGCCGCTACCCGATCGCCGATCTCTTCGTCGAGGGCGACTCAACGTTCATGAATGTCGGTGCGAAGCTGACCTTGAGCGAGTCGCAGGACATCTACGTGATGTCGAACTGGTATGGCATGGCGCAGTTCCCGACGGTTTTCGAATTTCACGACGGACGGTTCGCCGAGTCGAACCGGACGCCGACGCTCTTCGGTGGTGACTTCAACGCTGTGCCACACACGGATGGGGGCGATAGTCCGGCGTCACTCACGCTGGCGGCCGCCGGGTTCATCGACGCGTTTCGCGAGACGCACGAGGATCCACTCGCGGACCCCGGCCACACTCATCGTTCCGGTGTGCGCATCGATCAACTCTTCTACAAGGGTGCCGGGTTGCGGAACGCGCAAACGCGACTCATCAACACCGGCCTACGGGCTTCCCATCGGATCACTACCTGATCGTGACGGACTTCGAGATCACTTTGGCAGAGGAGCGGTAGATGTCCACCGCTCGGATCAAGGTTGCAGCGGCCGATGCGAACCGGCGCGGCGTCATGCGCCGACACTCAGTTTGCGACGGCGGCAACCTCATCACATGTCTCCGGTTCAGACGACTCGGCCCACGAGGTCGCACGGCGAGTGTCAGCGGGACCGCACTTCCGGCCTAGGAGCTCGCGGAGGTGTAGTTCGCCAGGCTCCGGTTCCACGCCCAGCGCGAGCCGGCCAGAAATAGCAACGACACGGCGCTGGCGACGGCCAGCGTGCCCGCCGACCAGGTGCCGCGAACCGCGTCGGCCGGGAAACTCGTAATCAGGGCCACCGGAACCAGCGCCACCAGCAGAAACCGAATGGCGCCCGTGAATACATCGATCGGCCATCGTCCAGCGTCCGTGACGGCCCAGAGGAGGAAGCGGAGATTGTCCACGCGGACGAAGAAGAAGCTCACGCAGATTGCCAGCAACCAGAGCCCGTACATGGCGATCACGCCTGTGGCGAAGAGTGCGATCGCAAGCACGAGGTCGGCGATTCCAGGTGTCGGCAATCGGGTGATCGCGATGGTCGCGACAATCACGCCGCCGACGAGATCCCAGATTGCCGCCGCGCTGAACTTGCGCAAGCTCACCAGCAACTGAGCGTCGACCGGTTTCATCAGGATCAGGTCGAGCGCGCCTGTGCGTATCGAGTTCACGGCCTCGCCAAGATTGGGCTCGAAGATCCCCGCTTGAATACCGCTCATGATCAGGAAGAACGCCATCACCAGGAGCGCGTGCGGCAGATCCCAGCCGCCTATTTCGGTGCGGTGCCAGAAGACGAGAGCGAGCGGAGCCACGCTGCCGGCCCCCTTGAGCAGTCCAGCGCCCATTTCGAGAATGAAGTTGCTGCGGTACTGCATCACCGTTGCCAGCGAGACCCGCAGAAGCGCGCCGATGGCGGACGCCTGTCTCAGGAGTTCACGCACCGAACGCTCCATAGCGGCGGATGCCGCGCCGCCAGACCACGGCCGACACGAGGAGCAGGATGGCTGTCCACGCGACCTGCACACCGATGTCGAACAACGCGTCGCGCGGCGTGAGGAAGCCTCCGAGCAGTTCGACTGGCACGGCGATCATGCCGCGAAACGGTAGCCACGCGAGTACCGATTGAAACGCCTCCGGGAACATTTGCAGCGGCGCGATGTAGCCGGAAAGCAGCATCCAGAACGTGAACCAGACACCGAACAGGCCCTGGCTCTGATCTGTCCAGAACGCGAGCATGCCGAATAGCCCCTGCACCAGGAACGTCAGAACCCAGGCAAGGAGAACACTGACCACGAAGAGCGCGAGCGCCGCCGCACCAGGCCAGATCACGAGTTCCGGTCGCCAGAGCACGAGGCCCGCCAGCATGGGGGTCAGCACAGCGATCCGGAGCGGCATGGCCGAGAGCATCGTGACGCCCTCGTAGACGAGAGGATTGATTGGACGAAGGAGCCTGGCCGAGAGCCCGCCGCTCCGGATCATCCAGTTGAGGTGCCAGACCAGCCAGGCTCCCGTCAGCTGGCGCACGACCAGGGCGGCAGCGAAGTAGCGGGTGATCTCGGTTGGGCCGAAGCCGGCGATCGGCGCTTCGGCCACTACCGAGTTCCACAGTGCGAGCATGATGAGCGGCATCGTGGCCGAGAGGATCCAGACCACCATCTCCGCCCGATAGGCGATCAGTTCAGCGAAGCCGACCCTGAACATCGCGGGCATGGCTCGCACCGCGCGCGTCATGCTCATTCTTCTTGAGCCTCCGCACGTTCACGAGAGAAGGCAGTTTCGAGTACCTCCTCGAGCGGTGGGTCCTCGACGGTGACCTCGGCCTCCGGGAAGCGTCGGAGCACCTCGGCGAGGAGGCCGTTGACGTCGGCGGGGCCTACGGTCGCCACGTGTCGACCGGGCTCGTCTTCGACAAACCCCAGATCATCGAGTCCGCGACAGTGCCGCGCGACGAGGCGCCGTCCGCCGCCGAACGTCCGCTTGAACCGATCGAGCGGGCCATCGAAGTGGATCACCCCGTGATCGATCAGGACGATCCGTTCGGCGATCGAGCCGACATCATCCATATCGTGACTGGTGAGCATGACGGTAGCCTCGTGGCGCCGCTGGTACTCCTTGATGAAGCCGCGGACAAGCCGTTGAACTTGCACGTCCAACCCAATTGTCGGCTCGTCGAGGAACAGCACCCGCGGCCGGTGCAACAGGGCGGCCGCGAGTTCGCACCGCATGCGCTGACCGAGCGACAGATTGCGCGCCGGCTGGTCCATGAACTCGCCGAGATCGAGGAGGTCAACGAGTTCATCGAGCATTGCCCTGTAGTCGGCGTGAGAGACGCCCAAGAGTGCGCGATTGAGAGCGAAAGTCTCGGTTGGCGGCAGATCCCAGAGCAGTTGCTGCTTCTGGCCCATCACGAGCGTGACGGAGCGAAGGAAGTCGGCCCTTCGATCCGAGGGCGTGAACCCGGCCACCTCGCAGCTGCCGGCGGTGGGGTGGAGCAGGCCGGTGAGCATTTTCAGCGTCGTGGTCTTGCCGGCACCGTTGGGGCCCAGGAAGCCAACGCGCTCACCGGTTTCGATTTCGAGATCGATGCCGTCGACCGCCCGCACCTCGCGATACTCGCGGTTCCAGAGCGAGCGCACGGAGTTCCAGAGTCCGGGTTCCTTGAGCGGTACCCGGTAGACCTTTGTGAGTTCGCGCGTAGTGATCACGCCACGACTCTACAGCGCCTACTGGCTCGATGACTCTGCCTCGGCCGACGGTGGCGGCCGCGCAGTTCTCATGAGCCGATCTGTGCGCGATTCCGGTTATTCATCATGAGGACGGCAACGGCCGTCGCTGGAATTCAACCGAAAACGATGGAGATCGTGATGAGTACCGCTACCGCAAAGGCCGTCGACAACGGTGTGAACGTCGAAGCCCTGCTCGGCGCGCGCGAGGCGCTGGCCGGAGCCCCTGAGGCTGCCAAGTTCCAGTGGCGCGCCACGACGCGCTGGGAGCACGGTACGCACACCCGCTCCTCGACTCTGAGCTTCTTCGGACTCGGCGAGGAACAGGCGCACCGTCAGGAGCACGTGTACGAGGCTGATCACCCTGAGGTGTTCGCATCGGAAGACAAGGCTGCGACGCCGGTAGAGATCGTTCTCGCTGGGCTCGGTGCCTGTCTGACGGCTGGCGTTGCCGCGGTTGCGCAGCATCGCGAGATTCAGTTGCGCTCCGTTACCGCCGTCATCGAGGGCGGCATGGACATTCAGGGCATCCTCGGCATGGATGCCGATGTCCGCAATGGATTCGACGGCATCAAGGTCACCTATGAGATCGATGCCGATGCGTCGCCCGAAGATGTTCGCGCGCTGGTGGCCCAGTCGCAGAAGCGTTCGGCGGTGTACGACATCATCACCAACCCGACGCAGGTCACCGTCGAAGTCGCCTAGCGTGACTCTGACCTGAGGAACGACTGATGCGCACCAGCGTTGTCATCATCGGGGCCGGTCACGCTGGCCTGGCTATGAGCCGCTGCCTCGCCGCTCGCTCGATGGACCACGTGGTCCTCGAGCGAGGCGAAGTGGCGAACTCCTGGAAGTAAGGAGCGCTGGGACTCTCTGCAGCTGCTGACGCCCAACTGGCAGAGCCGCTTGCCGGGTCACACGTATCAAGGTGACGATCCGGACGGCTACCGCACCATGCCGGAGACCATCAGTTTCCTCGAACGGTATGCGGAGTCGCTCGCTGCGCCGGTCTACACGCAGACCCGGGTCGGTTCGGTGGCTGCGCATGGCGTCGGCTATCGCGTGGCCACGAATCGAGGCTCGTGGGATTGCGAAGCGGTCGTGATCGCAACGGGTGCCTGCAATATCCCGAGCGTTCCGGCGGTTGCCGCGGCGCTGCCAGCGGGGATGGAGTCGCTCACGCCTCTCGAGTACCGCAACCCGGATCAGCTCGACGAGGGCGGTGTGCTCGTGGTCGGAGCCTCCTCCACTGGCGTGCAGATCGCCGAGGAGCTTCGGGCGACTGGTCGCGAGGTGACGCTGTCCGTCGGCGAGCACGTGCGGCTGCCGCGCATGTACCGCGGCAAGGACATCATGTGGTGGATGGATGCCGCCGATGTCTTCAACGAAGGTCTGGAAGACATCGACAGCGTCGATCGCGCTCGACGCCTGCCGTCGATGCAGCTGATTGGTTCACAGAACCGACGGACACTCGATCTCAATGCGCTTATCGAGCAGGGCATTGAGGTGCGCGGGAAGTTGATGGGAATCAACGACGGCACGGCACAGTTCTCCGGTTCGTTGGCAAACGTCGTCGAGCTGGCAGACCTCAAGATGAACCGTTTGCTCACCAGGCTCGATGAATGGGCCAATGATGCTTCCGTGAGTAACCATGTCGGCGCGCCCGAACGTTTCGCGGCCACGCAGTACCCGAAGAACGCTCCCCTGGTCGCGAATCTCGAGTCGGGGCGATACAAGACGGTCTTGTGGGCCACTGGCTTCCGGCCAGATCATTCGTGGCTGGACGTGCCCGTTTTCGATCGCAAAGGACGAATCCAGCATGCTGGCGGCGTCGTGGATGCGCCAGGCATGTACCTGCTCGGGATGCCGTTCCTGCGCACCCGGAAGTCGAGCTTCATCGACGGAGCAGCGGATGACGCCCGCTTCCTTAGCGACCACTTGAAGGACTATCTCGATCACAACAGCGCTCGGACTCTCCGGGCCGCCGGCTAGCCCGATGCAGTCCTTGCCGCACCGCGTCGACGTGATCGTGGCGGGCGCACGGTGCGCCGGTGCAGCCACCGCAATGTTGCTTGCGAGACAGGGGATGCGGGTGCTCGTCGTCGACCCGGCCCAGCCCGGAACCGACACGCTCTCGACGCATGCGCTGATGCGGAGCGCTTTGGTGCAGCTCGCCAACTGGGGGTTGCTCGACGCTATCTGGGCTACGGGGGCACCTGCCATCCGGACCACGACGTTTCACTACGGGCGCGAGACGATTCCGATCGCCATCAAGCCACGCTCGGGCGTCGACGCGCTGGTTGCGCCACGCCGAACCGCTCTCGATCCGGTATTGCAAGACGGCGCACGGGAGGCAGGCGCAGAACTCGTCTTCGGTCACTCAGTGCAGGGTCTCCTCCGCGATGACTCCGGGCGGGTGAGCGGGGCTGTCGTCGCCGACCGCGAGCGCAACGTCGTCGAGATCCAGGCCGACCTGGTCATCGGCGCCGACGGGATTCGATCGAAGGTTGCCGAACTCGCCGGCGCAGAGAAGCTCGTGGCTGGTGCGCACTCGGCCTGTTCGATCTTCGGCTACGTCGATGGACGGTCGCCCGATGGCTACCACTGGTACTACGGCGACGGGTCAGCGTCGGGAATCATCCCGACCAACGGTGGCGCGTGCATATTTGCTGGCACCTCGAGCGCATGGTTCGACGCGAACCGCGATCATGGGATGGAGGCGGCCTATCTGGATCTTCTCGCCAAGGCTTCGCCTGATCTTGCGGCGGAGGTCGAGGAGTCCGGCGCGCCCGCTCGGTTGCGCGCGTTTGCCGGGATGCCCGGCTATCCACGAGAGTCGGTGGGCGACGGTTGGGCCCTTGTTGGCGACGCCGGGTTCTTTCGCGATCCGATCACCGCGCACGGCATCACCGATGCGCTGCGCGAGGCGGAACTGCTGAGTCGGGCGATTGCGGGAACCGGCGAATCCACCCTGGCGACCTATCAAGCGGAACGCGACGCCCGCGTGAAGGGAATGCTCGAGATCAGTGACCGGGTGGCGGCCTTTGACTGGACCCTGAGCGAGGTCAAGGCGCAACATCGCGACCTCAATGGCGAGATGAACAGCCTCCTGGAGACAATCGAACCCGCGGAGGCGCAGAACGCTACATGGGGCCGTCTTGTGGCCACTTACGACTGAAGCTCGTTGCGTTCACGCCGCATCGCAGCTGGTGTGGCCTCGATTGCCCCTGGCAGCCACCTGCGGATCAGGACACTGCCCAAAAAGATAGTGCCGACACTGCCAACCACGACCAGAGTCCAGAACGCGCCCCAGAGTTGCTGCTGTTCGAGTTGGTCCTGGACGAGCGGCAACACGAAGCGCGTCATGGACTCCGCGACGAACGCGGCCATGAGTCCGACGTATGACCACGCCATCCATGTTGCGTGTGCCTGAATCCAGAAGCCGCGCGGCCGCCTTCGGAGCACCGTCCACATCCCACCAGCCAGAGTGAGTCCGGCGCCCACCGCGGCGAAGTGGAACGGGGTGACGCGGCCCGTGAGGTTGTACATCGCGAACGACGTGGCAACGACGCCGATCATGCACCAGACGTAGCCATGCCCCCAGGTGCGGTGCCAGCGGGTGCCCTTGGGTATCCACAGCACCAGCGCCCCGAATCCGATGGCAAGAAGACTGAAGATGAGATGTATCGCGCCGAGCGGTCGCAAGCGGATCCTCCATGGTTGTTGCGAGCTGACGTGGCTATTGGCGGTCGACGCCGCTCACTCGGATATCGTCGAACAACATCGCAGATTGAGATGAGGTGTCGTCTGTGTCGCTCATGACGCCGATCGCGCCGATCGCAGGCGCAGTGTTCCCGAACACCCTGCGGTAGTCGGCGACCGGATCAACGCTCTCCGTTTGCCATGCGCCCAGTTCCTCAGTGCCGCTTCGCACGACCAACATCTGGATACGGTCGGCGACCGGACTCGGGAATGTCGTGCCGATGGGCAGATCTCTGGCCCACACGTAGCAGAGCGCACGCGTCTCGTCATTGCCGAGGTCGGTTCCGAAGATCACGAACACGCGCGCGGCATAATCGTCTCCTGCACGGGATCTCTCATTTGAATCGGTCCCAGGGCTCGCCGGGATTGCGCGGTCCAGGAACCAACGCCAGGACACCCGCGGGTCTTGCGGCGCGAGTTCGACGCGGCGGATCAACGCTCCCGCGCTTCCGCGGGACTCGACGCGGAGCACGTCTGCGCCGTCACGGACGCTTGCCATGAACTCCGTAGACCGGGCGGCGAGGCGCTGCTCGTTCCAGCGGTCCTGCCAGCCGGCTTCGAACCCCTCGTGCCATCCGGTCGCCGCGTCCTGGCCGGCCGCGATGCCCGCCAGGGCGAGCGAGCAGACTGTAAGTCGACGCCAGATCACCGCGACGCTCTCCTTCACTCGGTGGTGACTTAATCCGTGCGATCATCGCTCATCGCCGAGCCGTTTTCTCGCGTGGAGAGACTTGAACATGAACAAGGTGCCAGTTTCCGCCCGGAGCGTGCTTTCGGTGTTAGCTCTCGGACTGATGGGATGCGCTGGATCCGACTCGACCGAGACGGAGGTCGAGGTGCCGGCAGAGGCCTCGGTGTCGCGGCAGCTCGAACTCGCCACGTCGAACGATCATGTCGGAACGCTGGCACGCGAGCCCATGCTGGCGCAGCACTCGGGCGGCGCGATTTTTCTGGCTGGCTATCCGTCGCAGGTGATTGGCCAGGACCCACGCTCGACGCCGCAACTGTGGCGCAGTAATGACGGGGGCGTGGATTGGCTTCGCGTTGACGTCGGGTCCGCCGACGACGGTGCCATGGGGAACTCGGATGTCGACCTGGCTGTGGCCCCGGACGGCACGCTCTACTTCCTCGTGATGGGATTCGATCGGTCCACGGGTGAAGGCACGCACGTGACCATCGGTGTTAGTCGCGATGTGGGGGAGAGCTGGTTGTGGACCGTTCTCTCCGAGACTCGTTTCGACGACCGGCCGTGGGTGGCCATTGCGCCTGACGGCGTTGCCCATGTGATCTGGAACGACGACGCGGGCGTCAGCTACGCGTCTAGCGACGACAGCGGGGCGACGTGGACCGAACACGATCGTATCCATGATCTAGGTGGCTCCAGTCACCTGGCTGTCGGGCCGGACGGAGAGATGGCGGTGAGGATCTCGCCGATCGCGGCTTCGGCGAATCGATTTCATGAAGGGGTCGATCTGGTCGCCATCAGCGTGGACGGTGGCAGCAACTGGTCGAAGTATCCGGCTCCCGGTGATCGAGTGTGGGATCCGACGTTCGAGGCACCCGGCACGGTGCCGCGATGGGTCGAGCCACTCGCGTGGACCCCGGATGGGGACCTGCACCATTTCTGGAGCAGTGGGTCGACCCTCCACCTGTCGACCTCGGATGACCACGGCGCAACCTGGGAAACGCGCGAGCTCGCCGTTGCTAACGGCGTGGCGTTCTTCCCGTTCATGACCGTCAACGACGACGGAGAGTTGGCCGCGACGTGGTTCTCGAGCGATGGCGCCGACATGTTTGCGCACGTTGCACTCATCCGCCCTGACGCGGAGGACGGCCCCAGGTTCATGGCCGTCGAGCCATTTCAGATCGACAGCTGGCGCGACACGACGGAGCAGTTGGTGCGCGACTCCGGTGGCGAGTACATGCCCGTGTTGTTTCTGAACGACGGGGATCTCGCGGTGGCTGCGCCGATTCAGAACCCCCACGAGGACCGCTACGGCTTCAGTTTCTGGCGCGTACACCGCCGCTGAGTGGCCGGCGCCCACGCCGTGGTCGCATCCATCAACGAGCGTGAGCCGAAGAACAGGTTGAACGCCCCGCGCCCGCGGCTGGGGAACGCAGCGGGGCCGGCGCCCGCTAAAGTAGTTGCCAGCCAGTGACGAGAGCAGCCTCGGAGAAAGAATCTTGAACGTGACGCAGACGACGATCCTGAACGCAGGCGATGTCGAGCAGAAGCGCGAGGAGATTCGCGCCTACTTCCACGCCACCTACGACCTCTACGAGAAGCTCTTCGAGGGCATCGCTCACGAAGAGGCGTACACGATGCGCCCGGAGCCGCTGCGTCATCCGCTGATCTTCTACTACGGCCACACAGCGGTCTTCTTCGTCAACAAATTGCGTGTCGCCGGCGTGATCGACGAACGCGTGGACGCTCGCATCGAGGCCATGATGGCCATCGGTGTCGATGAGATGTCCTGGGACGACCTCGACACCGGTCATTACGACTGGGCTTCGGTGGCCGAAGTACAGGAATATCGCGACAAGGTTCGCGCGCTCGTCGACGACGTGATCTCCAGTGCGGAGCTCACCCTGCCGATCGACTGGAGCAGCCCGTTCTGGATCGTGATGATGGGCATCGAGCACGAGCGCATTCATCTCGAGACATCATCGGTGTTGATGCGTCAGCTCCCGGTCGATCAGGTGCGCCCGCACGCTGAATGGCCGCACTGCCCAGATGCCGGCGACGCGCCCGAGAACAGCCTCGTCGAAGTGCCCGGAGGTTCGGTCTCGATCGGCAAGGACCGCCAGGACGCCGTCTACGGTTGGGATATCGAGTACGGCACCCACGAGGCCGACGTCAACGCGTTCAAGGCATCGCGGTTTGTCGTTTCGAATGGACAGTTCCGCGATTTCGTAGAGGCTGGCGGCTACAACGACGAGTCTCTGTGGACCGACGAGGGCTGGCGTTGGCGCACCTTCAAGAAGGCAGAGCATCCACTGTTCTGGGTGCCCGACGGTGAGGGCGGTTACCGCTACCGTGCCATGCTCGAAGAAATCGACATGCCGTGGAACTGGCCGGTCGACGTCAATTACCTCGAAGCCAAGGCGTTCTGCAACTGGGAAGCGCAGCGAACCGGCAAAGACATTCGGTTGCCAACGGAGGACGAGTGGTACCTCATGGCAGAACGCGTGGAGACGGACCATCCGTTTTGGGACCAGGCGCCCGGCAACATCAATCTCGAGCACTGGGCTTCGGCCTGTGCCGTGGATCGTTTCGAGCAATCAGGGCTCTACGACGTGGTGGGCAACACCTGGCAGTGGACGGAGACGCCCATCGATGCGTTCGACGGCTTCGAGGTGCACCCGTCATACGATGACTTCTCCGTGCCCACGCTCGATGGCAAACACAATCTCATCAAGGGCGGTTCATGGATCTCGACCGGTAACGAGGCCACGCGGGACGCGCGCTACGCGTTCCGTCGCCATTTCCCGTAGCATGCGGGCTTCCGCTACGTCGAGGCGGGTGCCTTGCCCGAGGCGATGGGGAACATCTACGAGACCGACGACTCGATCTCCGAGTACCTCGAGTTCCACTACGGCGATGAGTACCTCGGCGTTCCGAACTTCCCGGTGGCCTGCGTCCAGGCAGTGCTCAGCGGAATCGGTGACGCTCCCAAGCGGAAGGCGCTCGATATCGGCTGCTCGGTCGGTCGGTCGAGTTTCGAGCTGGCCCGTGAATTCGAGCAAGTCGACGCGCTCGACTTCTCGACGCGTTTCATCGTGAGCGCGATCGAGTTGCAGGAGCACGGCGTCCGGCGATACACAGTTCGAGACGAAGGCGACCTGGAGTCCTTCCGTGAGGCGAAACTGGAGACGCTCGGGCTGGGCGGGGCCGCCGATAGGGTGAAGTTCGCACAGAACGATGCTTGCAACCTCAAGACTCACTACACCGGGTACGACCTGATCTTCGGCGCGAACCTGATCGACCGGCTCTACGATCCGGCGGCGTTCCTGGCAGCCGCCAAGGAACGTCTCGTCGCGGGCGGCTACCTCGCTCTGACGTCGCCCTACACCTGGCTCACCGAACACACCGACAAGGACAAGTGGCTTGGTGGTTACAAGGAAGACGGCGAGAACGTGACCACCTTGCACGGGCTGCGTCGCGCACTCGAGCCGGACTTCGAACTGCTCGAGCAGAGCGACATCCCGTTCGTGATCCGCGAGACGCGCCGGAAATTCCAGCACACGGTCGCTGAGTTCACGCTCTGGCGGAAGAAGCCAGAGCGCGACTGAGCCTATCGCCGCGAGGTAGCTGAATCGGTGGTCTAGCTCGCGTGGAGGGCCTGCATTGGGTCGACGCGCGAGGCGCGGCGAGCCGGTAGGTAGCCTGCGGCAGCCGCCACTGCCAGTAGTACGAGCGCCATGCCCACGAATGTGACCGGGTCCGCACTGCCGACCCCGAAGAGCATCGAGGCGATCAAACGGGCAACAAAGAAGGAACCCGCGGAGCCGATCGCGATGCCGAGGAATGCAAGGAGCATCGTCCGCGCCACCACGCGACGTTGCACCTGTTGGGCGGATTCGCCCAGCGCCATCCGGATCCCGATCTCGCCGGTGCGCTGGCTGACCGAGTACGACAGTACGGCGTAGACGCCGAGCGAGGCGAGCAAGAGTGCAGTGCCGGCGAAAGCGCCGAGCAGCATCAGAATGAAGCGCCGTGGCGAGATCGCGCGATCGACGACCGCGTCGAGCGCCTGGAAATCGGACGTCGGCATTTCCGGATCAATCTGGTTGAGCGCGTTGCTCACCCTCGGCGCGAGCGCGGCGAGCGGCTGTGCCGAACGCAGCACGATGTCGATACTGCCGAAGTCACCGATCTGGCTCGCGAGCAGGTACATCTCGCTGCCACCCTCGCGCTCGACCGAACTGTGGCGAACATTCTCGACCACGCCGACCACGCGCCATTCTCCGGGCCCGATATTCACGGCCCGGTTGAGGGCGTCCTCGCCGGCGAAAACGATCTCCGCGGCGGCCCGGTTGAGAATCACCACCTGCTCAGTATCCGCCGTGTCGTCGCGATTGAAGTAGCGACCGCCGGCAAGAGGAATTCCCATGGTCCGGATGTAGCGATGGTCGACCATGCGCGGCAGCGCACCGATGCTCGCGTTCTCGTCGTAGGTCACGCCGACGCCGCGGATGCCCCAGTTGCGATTGCGTCCCAGGGGTAGCGAGTCGGTCATGCCCACCGCGTCCACGCCCGGTACTGCCGCGACGGCCGCCAGCGCCTCCTCATAGAAGGCGATGCGCGAGACCGTGTCGGGGAACGAGCGCGCCGGATCTGCACGCCAGGCATACGCGTTCTCCGCCTGGAAGCCGAGGTCGACGTCGAGGACGCTGATGAAGCTTCTCAGAAGGAGACCTCCTCCAACCAGGAGCACGCAAGCCAGTGCGACCTCGGCGACGACGAGCGCCTCGCGAACCCGGGCCCGCGCCTTGCTCTCGCTCGAGCCGCGCGTCGCATCGTTGATCGCGCCGTGCTCGCGGCCGGGCCTGATCTGGAACGCCGGCACGATGCCAAGAAGGAGCCCGACGACGAGCGCAATGGCCACGGTGAACAGGAGTGCGAGCCCATCGACGCGCACGCTACTGAGCAAGGGAATCGCGAACGACGTGGTGCGTGAAACGGCGCGCGTGACGGTCACCGCGATCCCGATGCCAATCATCGCGCCCACGCCGGAAACCAGCATGCTCTCTGTGACGAGCTGGCGGGTCAGCCTCAGTCGACTGGCCCCCAACACGCTCCGAATCGAGAGCTCCTTGTGGCGCGCTGAACTGCGCGCGAGCAACAGGTTCGAGAGGTTGGCGCAGGCGATGAGCATCACGGCACCGGCGGCGGCGGCGAGCACGAGCAGCGCTGCACGGAAGTTGCCGGAGATCTGCTGCTGCAATTCGACCACGTGGGCTGACAGACCCCATCGATCCGGCTGGTCATTCTGCAACTGATTCACCATGCGGTCGAGATCAGCCTGCACTCGCTCGATCGTGGCGCCGGGTTTTCGGCGCCCCACCATGGCCATGGTGTTGCCCCAGTTATCGGTGTTGTCATCGATCGGGAACGGCTCCAGGAAGTCGACGCGTGAGGCGGGCGTGAAGGTCGATGCGAAGTCGAAGTCGGGCGGCAGAATACCCACTACTTCTGTCGGAATTTCGTTGAGCGAGATCACTCGACCGACGACTTCCGGGTCAGCGGCGAAGCGCCGTGTCCAGAAGCCATGCGTCAGGATCGCTGCCGCGCGACCGTCGCCTGCCCCGGCGGTGAGGGAGCCGGCTTCCTCATCGACGAAGTTCCGCCCCAGCTGCGGCGAGACTCCAAGGACTTCGAGGAAATCGGTGGCCACGCCGACACCTACCAGACGCTCAGGTTCGCCTTGTCCCGTCAGGTTGTATGAGCTGTAATCGAAGAACGCGAAGTAGCCAGTCAGCCCGTCGAGAGTCTGGTTGAGATCGCGGAAGTCGCGCAGGTTCGAGGTACGCGAGGTGACCTGGGACATGCTCCCCTGGGCCTGTAGAGGGATCCAAACGAGCTGTTCAGGCTCGTGGAAGGGCAGCGGCCGGAGGAGCAGGGGACTCATGACGCTGAAGACCGCCGTGTTCGCACCAACCCCGATGCCGATGATCATGGCCGCAAACAGGAAGAAACCCAGATCGGCGCGGAACGCGCGCAGGGCGCCACGGACGTCGTAGGCGAGGCCAGTCAGGATCTGCATTGCGGACTCTCACGCGGGGACGCGACGGGGATGATGATCATAGCTGAGGCAGTGGCCGCCGATCTGGCGCCGCACTACTCGTGAGGCTTCAGGTACCGGTCGAAGTGCGCCACCAACTTCTTGAATGCGTACCGCGTTTGATAGAGCTCGCGTGTATCCCAGCCGTGCGGACTGTTCGGCAGCGGTACGAACTCCACCAGGTGGGCCTTGCCGAGAAGCATGAGTCGTTCGAGGAGCTCGACAGAGTCCTTGAACAGCACGATGCGGTCGCGCATCCCGTGAATGATCATCAACGGATCTTCGAGTCCGGCCGCCTGTGTGAAGGCCGATGAGTCGGCGTAGGCCTGGGGGTTGTCCTGCGGTCGGCCCATCACCCGCATCTCGCCGGTGAGTGCATGCCAGACGTTGGTGGCGGGCGCGCCGGCCACCCCTGCTGCGAACACGCCCGGTCGCTTGAACAGGGACATCGCGGTCATCAGTCCGCCGTAGCTCGAACCCCACAGGCCGACCCGGCTCGGGTCGACATAGCCGAGGCCGCTCAAGAACTGGACGCCGCTGTAGATGTCTTCGGTGTCGATGCCGCCGTAGTCGAGCTGCATGTCGCGGCGGAACTTGCGGCCGTGGCCCCAGCTACCGCGGATGTTGATGTTGAGCAGCACGTAGCCCTGCTGCAGCAGGTACTGGTCGAGTCCCCAGAGAGGGTGCGACGTTCGGCCGCCCCACTGGTTTCGCAGCGTGTTGCTGTAGATGGAGCCGATGATCGCCGGGTACTTGCGGGAGGGGTCGAAGTCAGACGGCAGCATGAGGCGGCCGTGGATCGTGGCGTCGTCCAGGTGACTCTCGAAAGTGACGTACTCGGGCTGCACCCAGTCGTGGTCACTGAACTCCGGTCCGGAGGAGTCGGTGATGCGTGTTTCGGCCGCGCCATCGAGTCGATTCACGAAAAGGTCCGCAGGCGCTGCGTCGCTCGAGTGGATCACCGCGGCGGCGCGGCCGTCCGGCGAGTAGGCCGGCGCGTGCGTTCCGGGTGTCGTACTTAACCTCTCGGGAGCTCCGCCTGCCTCCGGCACCCGGTAGATGTGGCGCTCGGACGGATGCTCCGCATTCGTGACCACGTAGAGCCCTGCCGGGGTTGAGGCGAAGCTCTCCACGGCCCAGTCGCCCTGCGTCACCGCGGTCGGCACGGCACCCTCGGCCTCGAGCCGGTACAGGTGGTAGAAGTCGTCGCGATCCGAGGTGAAGTAGATGTCGCCATCCGGCGCCCAGGCGGCCGACCAGAAGGCCATCACGTTCTCGGGCTCTTCCTCGCGATAGAGCAGCGTGGCGTTACCGGTATTCGCATCGATGGAGAGCAGTCGTCGGTCCTTCACGTAAAGGTCGCTCGTGTCGACCAGCAGGCGTGCGCTGTCGGCTGCCCAGGCCATGGTGAAGACGAGGTCGCGGTCGTCATCGCTGATACCCAGTGCCTGCTGCGCGCCCGTTTCGACTTCGACCACGAAACCAGACGTACGCCCGGGCTCATCACCAGGGAAAGGACGGGACACCTCGGCGACCGTCGTGGCCTCGCCCAGATAGTCGGGGATCGTCACCATGGCTACGCCCGAAGAGTCGCGGACGAGAACCGCGAGCCGGGATCCATCGGGAGCCCAGGTGAACCGCGAAACGCCCTGCCCGGATGCACGGAAGTCCGTGAGCTGGCGCCCGGGACCGAACCCCGCACCGGTGAGCGGGGCGATCCAGATGTCGCCACCGGCGATGTATGCCAGCGATGAGCCGTTCGGCGAAAACGCGATCCGCCGCGAGCGAATTCCGGTGGGTGACGGATCCTCTCCGGGAACGACTCGGTGCTGCTCGCCGCCGAAGGATGTCAGCAGGGCGGACCCATCTGGATACCAGGTCACGGCGTTGGCGCCGCCGGCAATCTGCGCCTGCTCATTGCGCCTAATCGCGTCGACGTCGTTGCCGGCGGCTTCGAGCGTCGGTTGCGCAAACCAGGTCAGGCGCGTCGGGGCGCTGCCGTCGGTAGAAGCGACCCAGACATCACGGAAGTTCGTGCCCTCGTCGTTCCAGAGAAAGGCGATCCGCGTGCTGTCCGGCGACCAGACAACACCCGAGGGTGCGGTGCCGATCATCCGCGGCAGGCTATAGAGCCCGTCGAGCGTGAGGTCCTCGTCAGATTGCGGACCTGCGGCGACCGCGCAGCCGGATGAGAGCGCGAGGCCGGTTGCCAGAACCATCAGAGCCGCGTAGCGCATCGTTAGCCTCCGTCCGTGTCACTGGATCACGGCCAGAAGGTACAGGAACTACTGCAGCAGCACGCCCATCTCCACATCCGCTTCGAACGTATCATCGCCCCGGCGTACCGTGACGCGCAGCATTGCGGTCTCATCTCCACGGCTTCCGAGTCGGGGCTCGCAGCCGCGATTGAGGACCGGTAAACCGTCGAAGTGTGTGATCACGTCGCCTTCTTCAAGACCCGCCTTGTCACCTGGTCCGGCGCCGAACACGCGGGCAATCTCGAACGCCTCGCCTACTGGTCGCAGCACGAGTCCCAGGCCCCGGCGTTCCGGCAGTGAGAGTGGGCCGTCGCCCGACCTCACGATGCGTACGCGTTGACTGCGCTGATCGAATGTAAGTTCGAAGTGCCGCATGATCTGGGTGCCGATCAACTGGGTGCCCTCGGTCAGGTCGATGATCGGCGTCTCGATCAGGGCCCGGCCGAATACCGCGTTGTCCTCGGCGCGGCCTGCCCACCGCAGTTCAATCCGGTTGATTCGCGCCGCCGCGCCAACGAGTCGGGGCTCGTGTTCCCAGCCCCAGTCGACGTCTGCGTCCAGCGTCAGGCCACCGCGCGAGCCGGAGTCGATCAGCACCAGGGTTTCGCGGTCGCCCACTCGCAGCGGGAAGAACGGCCGATTCGTTCGCCTGACCGTATCGAAGATCGTGGCGTCATTCGGCCGATCGAGTCTGCCGCTACCTACCCGCACTTCGCGATCCGGGTAGTCGAGTGTGAGGAGGACATCCTCAAAGGCGTTGTATCCGAGGATCCCGTCGATCTCGCGTCCCAGGGTCAGCGATAGATGGTCAAGATCTCGCGCGCGGGTGGGCAGGCGCGAGTAGGTCAATGGGCCCGCCGTGGCGTTGGTCAGATTGACGCGCTGGCCGGCGCTGATGTTTGCGTCCGAGACGCGTTCCACCGATTCGGGGTCGACGATCGTCTCGTTGGCGCCGGTATCCAGGATCATCCACAGTGTGCGGTCCGGGTCACCTCCTAGTTCGATCGGAACGAAGAAGTAGTCGCCGCACATCTGGGTGGGAATGATGCGCGCCGCCTGAGCATGTGCGCGCGTTGGCGTGCCCACGACGAATGCCAACAGAGCGAGCGCCAGTACTCGCGGGTGATGCGACCCGTGCGATCTCGGCAACGGCCTCATCACGTCTTTCCCGGCGCCGCGCTAGTCGACGCCGTACAACGAGTCGCGGCCCAGGCACCGTAGGCCGCCAGGAGCGGGACCGTCATTGCCAGAACCGTCGATCCGTTGGCGAACCAGCTTTCCGCGAAGCGGGTGGTCGGGTACATGATGGCGAGATTGGCGAATGCGACGAGGGTCACGAGCATGAGAAGTCCGAAGCGGAGCATCATCATGACCATGAGCGCGCACTGGATCAGTAGCCCCACGAAGAGTACGGGGTCGGTAACCTGATCACGCATCGCGAGTCCCACGGCCATCGCGACAGCCACCAGCAGTCCACCGAGCGCGTCGTGACGAAGGATGCGGGCGGCCACGAGAAGCAGTACTGCCAGCCCGAAGCCCTGGAGTGTCCCCAGGCTCATCGAGAGAGGCCACCCCGAGATGATGTCCGCGACCCTCCAGCCGGTTCCGTCCGGGATCAAAACTGACCACGCCTGCGTGGTCCCCCTGGCTGCCTGTCCGAGGAGGAATGCGAGGGTGTCGGCGTGGCCTACGCCTGCCGTGAGGACGCCGGCAAGAAAGAGGTCGCGACCGACTAGTGGGTCGTTGAATCGACCTTCCAGTACTCGGGCCCAGCTCACGATGCGGTGCGGCCAGTGACGCCGGAGCAGCGGCTCGAGGCCGAGGTACAGGACTCCGGTGAGCACGCCGACAAGGAGCGCCGTGCTCAGCAGGCGGTAGATCAGCAGGAACTCCGCCACAGCCAGGCCGTGGCTGGCGCGCATAACGAATGCCAGGAACCACGTCGTCGCGACGAAGATCGAAACACGCCAGGCGCCGCGGCGATCGCCGCGTCCGTTCCGCAGGTTCGAGCGTGCCAGCCACACACCACCAACCAGGACTCCAAGGAAGAGCGTGTAGAGGAGAGCGAGAAACGTTTCGGGGAGCGCCTCCAGTACGAGCCCCTCAGGGCCGCGCTCGGGACTGAAGACGCGCATCCAGACGACGCGTCCACCAACAGCGGCGGCATCGACGCGCAGCGCAGCGCCACGCTCGTAGGTCCCTTCCCACGACGCCAGCGCATCGGCGAACATCGGTGATCGATGCGGCGCCACCTCGCGCAGAGCGGCGATGTCGAGTCCGGCCATCTCTAGAAGTTGGTTCCACGGCACCGGCTCGGTGGCGTTGCGCGTTTCGCGGTCTGGCCAGACCTCGAGGCCGATCAATGAGCCGTCGGTGGCGAGCTGAACAAGCGCCGCGCCCGGTCGCGCTCGGGGCGGATCGTTGGGGGAAACGGCGACGCGCGCCTCGGGCATGAGGCTGCCGGGCGCGCTTCTGAGCCAGAAGGTGAAGTAGGGCGGCGCTTCCCCGTTCGCCATCTGTTCGACTTGTTCTGTGGAGAACATTGGGCGCGCTGCAGGCGTCGCGGGGCGGCCGTAGCCCCAGGCAGTGTCGTGTTCATCGACCGGGTGCCCCAGTTCTCGCAACATCTCCGCCGCCCGGTCTGCCAGCGCGACCGGGGGCCGTCCATCGGGACTGATCAGGTAGTGGTATTTCATCCACTGCGCGCCCAGTATCGTCACGAGACAGAACAGCACGCCAGCCACTGCAACCGCGGGCCGCAGGGCAGAGCGGGACGGCGCGGCGGCGACTTGTTCTGGCGACGGCGTCTCTCCCGCCGCTAATGCCGCCGCGAGTGGATCGCCTCCGGGCAACGCCGCTGCGACCTCAGCCGCTGTCGATGGGCGCATGGCGGGATCCGGTGCGAGACAGCGCAGAACCACTGCTTCGACTTCCGGTTCCACGACGCCAGTGAGGAGCGTCGGCCCGCTGGCCGGTCCCGACGTGCGTTCCTCCACCGCGTCGCTGCGAGTTCGCGCCGTGAATGGCTGATGGCCCGTGAACAGTTCGTAGAGAACGAGTCCCAGCGCATAGATATCGCTGCGCGCGGTGCTCTCGCGTCCGGCCAGTTGCTCCGGAGCCATGTACGCTGGCGTTCCAGCACCGGCTTCGGGTCCGTCGACGATTACAGCCTCGCGTGCCAGCCCGAAGTCCGTCACGCGTGCGCGACCACGACCATCGATCATGATGTTCGCCGGCTTGAAGTCGCGGTGAACGATGCCCTGATCGTGCGCAGCGGCCAATCCCGCGCAGATCTCGCGCGCGATCTGAATCGCCTTGTCACCGGCAAGCTGGCCGATGCGCTGAAGCAGCACCGCCAGGTCCTCGCCGTCGACGTATTCCATCGTGAGGAATGTGTGGTCATCGTGGTGCCCGATGTCGTAGACCCGGCACGCGTTCGGATGGGCCACCCGCCGCGCGACGCGTACTTCGTCGAGCAACATCTTCAGCCGGACGTCGTCGTGCGCGAGAGCCTCCGGCAGGAACTTGAGGGCGACGGGCTGTCCGAGCGTCAGGTCGTCGGCGCGGTAGACCTCTCCCATCCCGCCGCGGCCGAGGATCGCCACGATGCGGTAGCGACCCGCCACCACGGTGCCTGGAACGTAGCGTTCGCCGGACACGCCGGCGCTTCGATCCGTCGACGGACCGCCAATGTCTACCGGCGCGGTTCCGAAGCTGGTCGGCGCGGCGACTGCAGTGGGGAGCACGGACTTGCTCGCGCGGCCTGGATCGTCAGGATCCAGACTGAGTCCGCACGAGCCACAGCGGGACTCCGTCGCGGGACGTTCTTCCTGGCAACCGGGGCAGCGCATAGCGCGGAACTCTAACCCGGCGCAGATGCCGCCCTTTGCCGGACGTGCGCATTCCGTGGCACGCGCGACAATTTTGACCCTGCGGGCACCGTCTGCTAGACAGGGCGCCACGTTTACACCACCGAGGCTGGAGAGCGGTTGATGATCTGCACGCGACGCCCGTTTCATCTGATGACCCGGGCGGCTGCTGCCGTCCTCTCGCTCGCCATGATTGCGAGCCCGAATCTTGCGGCGGCGGTGGGTTCAATCCCCGCTGATCCGGTCGCGGAAGCGGCGCTCTCCGCGTTGCGGTTCCGGGAGATCGGCCCTGCGGTGATGGGTGGCCGGATCGCGGACATCGCGGCCGTCGACGCCGACACGTTCTACGCGGGGGCAGCGACAGGAAACCTCTGGAAGACCACCAATCGCGGCACGACGTGGGAGCCACTCTTCGAGGATGAGGACGTCAACTCGATTGGCGATGTGACGCTCGCGCCGTCGAATCCAGCCATCGTCTGGATTGGCACCGGCGAGGCGAACAACCGTCAGAGCTCACCCTGGGGCGCCGGGGTGTACCGGTCCAACGACGGGGGACGTAACTGGAAATTCATGGGGCTCGAGAACACCCGGCACATCGGCCGCATTCTCGTGCATCCGACGAACCCGGACGTCGTGTACGTGGCGGCCACGGGAAATCTCTGGGCGGAGTCTGAGGATCGCGGCGTGTACCACACCGAGGACGGTGGTGAGACCTGGGAGAAGGTCCTCTACGTGGATTCCGACACCGGCGCGATCGACATCGCCATGCACCCGACCGATCCGAACACGGTGCTGGCCGCGATGTATCAACGCCGCCGAACCGCCTGCTGCTTCGTCGGTGGCGGGCCGGGCAGTGGCCTGTACCGGACAACGGACGGCGGCGACAACTGGGCAGAGGTCGAAGGCCTGCCGGCGGGCGACAAGGGCCGGATCGGTCTCGACTTCTTCCGCGGCGACGGCAACATCGCGTTCGCGGTCGTGGAAGCCGCGCCTCCGGCTCGCGGGGTATACCGGACGTCGGACGGCGGCGCGACCTGGGAGCAGACCAGCGACACCAATCCGCGCCCGATGTACTACAGCCAGATCCGCGTCGACCCGCAGAACTCATCGCGGGTGTACGTACTTGGCGTGCAGCTCCATGTTTCCGACGACGGCGGCGTGACGTTCGACTCCCGCGCCCGGGAGGTCCACAGCGACCACCACGCGATGTGGATCGATCCGGAGAATTCGAACCACGTCCTGATGGCGGGCGACGGCGGCGTTTCGATCAGCTTCGACCGCGCCACCACGTGGCGTTTCATCGACAACCTGCCGATCGGCCAGTTCTACGAGATCGGCGTCGACCTGCAAATGCCCTACATGGTCTACGGCGGCCTCCAGGACAACGGCTCGTGGGGCGGTCCCAGCGCCACGCTCGATGCGCGCGGCATTCGCAATGCCGACTGGTTCAACGTGCACGGCGGCGATGGCTTCTACACCCGCGTCGTGCCTGATGACCCAACGGTGATGTTCGCCGAGTCGCAGAGCGGCAACCTGAGTCGAGTGAATCTCACGACGATGGAACGGCAAGGTATCCGCCCCGTATCGCGACCTGATCCTCCCGCGATGAACGACGAAGAGAGCGAAGACCCCGAGCCCTACCGCTTCAACTGGAACAGTCCGGTAATCATCTCGGAGCACGACTACGACACGATCTACTACGGCGGCAATGTGCTCAGCCGGTCGCACGATCGCGGCTACACATGGGAGGAGATCAGCCCCGATCTCACACGGGCGATCGATCGCGAACAAGAAGAGATCATGGGCGTGAACCCCGTGCGTGGCGTGCTGTCGTTGAACGACGGCGTCAGCAACTACGGCAACATCACGACGATCTCGGAATCACCGATCAATGCCGATACCGTCTACGTCGGGACCGACGACGGCTTCGTGCAGCGCACGCGTGACGGCGGTGGCAGTTGGGTCAACCTGACCGAGACGTTCCCGGGCTTGCCGGAACGCGCGTCGGTTAGCCGGCTCGCCGCGTCCTCGAGCGTGGCCGGTCGGGTCTACGCCACGTTCGACAACCATCAGGCCGGAGATTTCCTGGCCTACGCGTACGCGAGCGACGACTACGGCGACACCTGGCGGCCGATCACGGCCGGACTGCCTGACTGGTCGATCAACATCATTGTCGAGCATCCTCGTAGTCCCGATTTGCTCTTCCTCGGTACCGAGGTGGGCCTCTACGTGTCGTTCGATCGCGGCGGCCAATGGCAGCGGCTCAAGAACAACCTACCGACGGTGCCGGTCGACGACATCGTGATCCACCCGGTCGCGAACGACCTCGTGCTCGGAACGCACGGTCGGAGCATCTGGATTCTCGACGACATCACGCCGCTCGAGCACATGGCTCAAGCCATGGCGACGTCGGGGCCGTTCGTGTTCCCGGTGCGCGACGCTGTCCAGTACAGCATCCACTCGCCCCAGGGGTGGGTGGGAACCGCGGAGTACCGCGCCGCCAATCCGCAGCAGGGCGCGTTGATTCGCTTCATGATGCCGGAGCCACTGACCGAGCCGATGGATACCGGCGATGCCGACGATGCGGAGACCGAGAGCGAGGCAGAAGAATCCGAGGAACCGGTCGCGACGCTCGTGATCAAGGACGCCGCTGGCGAACTCGTTCGCGAGCTCGAGTTCGAGTCGGCAGCCGGACTCAACGAGGTGGTCTGGGACATGCGCGGCGCACCGCCGTACGAGCCAGACCCGAATGCGCCTCCCCGGCGCGGTCGCTTCGGCGGCCCGCCGCCCGGGCTCAAGGTGATGCCTGGCGACTACACCGTAGAACTCGCCCTCGGCGACCAGGTTTCGACGAGCACCGTGCGGGTCCATCTGGACCCCCGCGTGAGCATCTCGGCGGGTGACCTCGAACTGCGTCAGGAAACGATGGCCAAGGGGCAGGAGTTTGCAGCGGCTTACAACGATGCCAACCAGGCTGTGAGCCGGTTGACCGAGCAACTCGGTACGGCGCGGGAGCTCATCGAGGGTTTCGACGGTGTCTCCGAGGAACTCGGCACGATGGCCGAGGAAGCCACCGAGGCGGTGCGCGACGTCAGCGAACTCTTACAACGGGAGCGCCGCGTTCTGTTCTCGGCGTTTGGTATCGAACGTTCGCATACCCGGCCGACCGACGACCAGATCTGGGCCATCGACCGGGCGCGCGAGCGACTCCCCGACACGATTGAGCAGATCAACGAGATCATCACAACGATGGTGCCGGCGCTCTGGGACAAGATGAACGCGGAGGGTCTGCGGCCCGATCCGGGCGCGCCGATTGCCCGGCCAGACTGGCAGCGGTGATACTCAGTTCGACGGTGCGATTACGGGTGTTCTGAAGCGGCAAGCGTTCGACGCCACGCGGCGACATCAACTCTCGCCCATCGCGTCTGCGGCCCGCGGATGATCCCCACCACCAGCCCGCCCACCAGGCCCACAGCAGCGCCCAAACCGAGCGAAGCAGCCGGCGGGTTATCCGTGCCGTCACCGTTGGGGATCAAGGCCAGACCGAGAAGTCCGCCGGCGAGCACCCCTAACCCGGCGCTCTGAAGAACCGCGCTCTTGCGCGGTGAGCCTCGGTCGACCACCTCGGCCCGCTGCACGAATCTTATTTCCACCGGCGTCGGCTCCGCAGCGCCGCCTGCCCTGATCGTCATGCTCGTGGGGTCGATTGTCTCGACCGTGCCCGTGAGCCATCCGGAGAACGCGGAGGATCGAACGCGTGCACGGTCGCCAACGTAGATCGCTCTGATCGTGTACTGCGAACTCTGCACCGAAGCTGGTCCGTAGGCCGCAGGCCGGCTGGCGGGCGCCGTGTTCCGTAGTGATGGCGAGCCGCAGCCGGCAGCAACGACGGCAGCGATCGCCACGATGATGCCAGGACAGCGCGAAAGCTTCGATGAAGTCTGCACAGCGACCTTGACCTTCCTGGGCGGGGACCTCGGGCGATGCCTCATCGTGCTTCCCACGCTACTCGGCGCGCCGGCCGACAACGCGCTGGCCGCCTACCAACATCAACAGAACAAGAGTTGTTCGCCCGCGCATTCACGATCTCCGAGGCGCTAAAGGGTCGGAGGTTGCACCAAGAAGGCGAGTCCGACTACCACGATCTTGCGCGTGTTCTCTATCAGACGCGGCGTCGCTCGGATTCCGCCTGGGGTACCTTGTCCAGGCTCTTGGTCTGTCCCCTTGAACAACGAGGTACATGCATGCGAATCCTTCGCTTCAGCGCGTTACTCGTCGCGACACTCGCGTCAGCCGTGCTCCTCCCCGCGATAGCGACCGCGCAGGAAGATGACGCTGCGCTGGCTCTTGGCCGCGAATACACAGCCGCCTTCTTCAGCGGCAACACCGAGGCGGTCTGGGAAAAGATGGGCGACCAGATGCGTGCCCAGCTCAGCAATGCCGAGGCTCTGGCCGGATTCCGAACCCAGGCGGTGGCGCAGCTGGGGGAGGAGACAGAGGTGGTCAGCGAAACAACCACCGAGGAAAACGGCAGCAACATCTACGTCCGCAAATCCAAGTACGCCAACACTGGCGAGACCGTGATCGAGACCGTGTTCGTCACGAATGCCGACGACGTTATCGAAGGCGTCTGGATTCGTCCCTCGCAGTCGACGCCGGAACCGCCGCGCGCGGAGGAGGTGGCAAGTGCCGCCTCCGCCGCTACGGACGCCGGAATCGCCACGAGCGTGCCGCACGCTCCCACGGTATTTGTCAGCAGCGAGGGTGCGCATCTTACCTACGAAGTTGCCATTGCCAATGAGCGGCGCGCCGCAGTGATGCTGGAGTCAGTGACCGCGGCGGGTGCCGACGGAACGATGCTGACGCTCGATTCAGAGGCACTCCGGGCCGCGGTCGTGGGCGACTCGCTCGAGATCGCTGCGGGCGCCACGGCGTTTGCGTACCTGTGGGTCGACCTGGCCTCGGACGCGCCGACGCCGATCGAGCATACGATTCGCCTCGTGGGTGATGCGACGCCAGTGGCGGCGGCTACGGTGACACCGTCTCCGGGAGCCGCGATCACGCTAGCGGCGCCGCTTCGCGGTGCCGACTGGCTGGCGGCCAACGGGCCATCGAACACGTCGAATCATCGGCGAGCGCGCCTCGATGTGGAAGGCCGTCGCGTGATCGCCCAGCGCTACGCGATCGACTTCGTTCAACTTGAGAACAGCGCAACTTTCTCCGGTGATCCGGAAGAAAACAGTAGCTACCACTGCTGGGGTGCCGAAGCGTTGGCTGTTGTCAGCGGGGTGGTGATCGACGTGAAGGACGGCATCCCGGAGAACGTGCCCGGGATCAACTCGCGCGCCGTCGAAATTACGATGGAAACTGTGGCAGGAAACTACGTGATCCTCGGCCTCGGCGAAGGGCGTTTCGCAATGTACGCACACCTCCAGCCGGGGAGTTTGCGCGTCGAGGTGGGCGATCACGTGCGTGTTGGCGATGTGCTCGGATTGGTGGGGAACTCTACCGAGCCTCATCTGCACTTCCAGGTCAGCGACTCGTCCAGTCCGCTCGGGGGCGAAGGGCTGCCGTACCAGTTCAGTAGCTGGACGTATCAGGGCAACGGATCGGATCCGAGCGCTGTGGTGCCCGCCGCCGAAGGTTCGATTCGACAGGCGGCGCTCCCCCTAGAGAACGACGTAGTCGGTTTCGAAGGTAGGAAGTAGTCGACCGCAAGCCGGCACAATCCGCGGTTCGGGGTAGCCGGAAAGTGGACCGCCCGGTGCGGCTCGGCAATCTGGCATTCGATTCGCCCGGAGTCTAGGCTGGCCCGATTCCGGCCGGCGGTCACGATTGTGCCGCCGGGCAAGGTGCTCGGGAGGGCGCGCGATGAACGACTACTACGATCTTGGCAGCTATTCGCGCGCAATCACCACCGAATCCTCTGATGCGCAACGGTGGTTCGACCGCGGGCTGCTATGGACCTTCGCGTACAACCACGACGAATCGGTGGCCTGCTATCGACGTGCGCTGGAGCACGACCCCGACTGCGCGATGGCGTACTGGGGCATCGCGTACGCCGAGGGCTGCAACTACAACAAGCCTTGGGAGGCGTTTGACGAGGCCGATGCGGAGCGCTCGGTTGCTGCCGCGTACGACGCCACGCAGGAGGCGACGAAGCGTCTCTCCGGCGTGTCAGATGTCGAGGTGGATCTGATCGGCACGTTGCCGCATCGCTATCCCTCCCGGGTTCCCGCCGAGGACATGTCGGGTTGGAATGATGCCTACGCCGATGCGATGCGGACGGTCCACGCCACGCACGGTAACGATCTTGATGTTGCGACGCTGTTCGGCGAAGCGATCATGAATCGCACTCCGTGGCAATTGTGGGATCTGGAGACCGGTGAGCCGGCCGACGGGGCCGACACCGAGGAGGCCGTTCAGGTGCTCGAGGCGGCGCTTGCTCGCCCCGGCGGAATGCAGCACCCAGGATTGCTCCACATGTATATCCATCTGATGGAGATGTCACCGCATCCGGAGCGCGCCCTGAAGGCTGGCGATGCGCTCCGTTCATTGGTACCGGACGCCGGTCACCTGCACCACATGCCAACGCACATCGATGTCCAGTGCGGGCACTACGCGACCGTGGTCTCGTCCAACCAACGGGCAATCGTTGCCGACCGCCGGTTCCTCGAGCGCGAGGGTGCAGTCAATTTCTACACGCTGTATCGCTGCCACAACTATCACTTCGTTATCTATGGCGCGATGTTCCTCGGTCAGTACCAGACGGCGATTGACGCAGCCGACGAGATGATCTCGACCCTGCCCGAGGAGCTACTGCTCGTTGAAAGCCCTCCGATGGCCGACTGGCTAGAGGGCTTCGTCTCGCTCAAGCAGCACGCCTATATCCGGTTCGGCAAATGGCCGGAAATTATCGACCAGGAGTTGCCGGACAACCAGGAGTTGTTCTGTGTCACCACGGCGATGATTCACTACGCCAAAGCTGTAGCCCTCGCTGCCAGCGGTGATGTGACGTCAGCCGTCGTGCACCGGGACCTGTTCGAGGAGGCATTCAAGCGAGTGCCCGACACCCGTTACATTTTCAACAACACGTGTCTGGACATCCTCGCCGTGGCTCGCGAGATGATGCTCGGCGAGATCGAGTATCGGCGCGAGAACTACGACGGCGCGTTCGCTCACCTTCGGAAGTCCGTTGCGCTTGACGACAACCTGCCCTACGACGAGCCGTGGGGCTGGATGCAGCCCACCCGCAACGCGCTAGGCGCGCTCCTGCTCGAACAGGGGCTTGTGGAAGAAGCTGCTGCTGTTTATCAGGCCGATCTCGGTCTAGACAACAGTCTCAGTCGCGCCTGCCAGCATCCCGACAACGTCTGGAGCCTCCATGGCTACCACGAGTGCCTCATACGTCTCGGTCGTACTGCGGAGGCCGGCGCCATCAAGCAGCGCCTCGACCTCGCCAACGCCCGGACGGATGTTCCGGTGAAGTCGTCCTGCTTCTGCAAGCTCGGAAGTCACTGATCAGTATGCCGACGTTGCCCGGACGCTACATATGGGTCCTTGCGGGCTGTGTTGCGGCGGGCCTGGTGGCTCGGCCGCTCGCGCTGGCGCACATTCCGATCACGACGACGGTGGAGTTCAATCGGGAGGTGATCCGGATTCTCGAGAGGCGCTGTCTTTCGTGCCATGGCAATACCGGGGCCGCGATGTCGTTGGCTACCTACGATGAAGCCAGACCATGGGCCGAGGCGATCAAGGAAGAAGTGCTGGCGCGTCGAATGCCACCATGGCGCCCGGTGCGGGGCTATGGGCACTTCCTGAACGACAACAGCCTTTCAGATCACGAGTTGGCGTATCTCGTGTCGTGGGCCGAGGGTGGAGCGCCCGAAGGCGCCACTGCCGCGGCACGCGCGAGCGCCGTCCATGACGATCACCGTCTCGCTGGTGATGCTGTGCTCAATGCAGAGGCCGTCGAGGTGCCGGCGTATTCGAGTCCGTTCGAGAGGATGCTTCTCATCGATCCGGAGACAACGGAGGATCGCTGGTTCGACCGCATCCAATGGGATCCGGGAGATCCGAGCGTCGTGGAGTCGGCGTTTGTCTTTGTCGAGCCCTCCGGCCAGTGGGTCGGCACCTGGCTGCCCTGGTCGGAACACGCGGTTCGGCCGATCGGGACCGGCTATTTCCTGCCGGCAGGCTCCACGATGCGCGTGGAGGTTCGCTACCGCGGCGGAGAGGACGATCGAGTTGACGCAGGGGCCCTGGTTCTCGATTTCGCCGAGGAGCCCCCAATTCCGATGCGGCAACTCGAGATCGCTGGTGCCTTGGGCCCGGCTGGAGGCGCCGGCCTATGGCGCGGCGAGTTGATGCTTGCGGAATCGGTACGGATCTTCGCGCTGCGGCCTGAGATCTCCGAGGGCGCCGAGTCCCTAGAGATCCGCGCATTGCTGCCGGATGGCGCCTCGCGCGTGCTGCTGTGGATGCTGGCAGATCGCGCCGATAGTCAGGCGGGCTACGTCCTGGCGGAGCCGCTGATTCTGCCCGCCGGCACGCGTCTGATTCTCGCCGTGCACCACGTCGGCGCGCCCCCGGCGGGTGTTCCCCGGGTCCTGGTGAGCGCCTACTGAGTGGTTCGTCCCGCCCGGCGTGCCAGATCTGTGGGCGTTTCGCCCAGCCGATAGGCCTCGACGTCGAAGCTCACGGTGCTGAGTTCATCGCCGCGCAGGAATTGAGTCCAGATTCGGTACATCCCTGGTGTGGGAAAGTAGGCCTCAAATGCGACATTCGGCCCGCCGCGAAGGTCGTCCACTACGGCGCCCATCGGCAAGTCATCTTCGGGATGCGTGTGCAGGTGTTCGACCATGTCGTGAGACAGGATCAAACTGTGCCCCCACGCGCCGAGGTAGGGGCGGAGATCGCGGACTGGCTCGCCGGTCGCGGGGTCAGATACCCGATATCGCAGCATCGCGACATCGCCGGCGATGATCTCGACCGGATCGATTTCGAGGGCCGCTCGTAGCCCGTTCGTCGTCGCGACCCACTCTTCGGAGGGGCCACGCTCGGGAATCGCGGAGAAGAGATCGCCCTCGTAGCCGGCCGTGACGAGTGGCTGTGTCACGACCTGAGGAGTGCCTCCCGTCGGAAGGAAGTCGGAATAGACCTTGTAGTAGCCCGGAGTCGGGAACGCGAATTCGGGGGCGTCGCCAGCGCCGGCGCCCAGTCGTAGAGAACCGTCCGCGGCCAGAGTCGGGTGTACATGGAAGAAGTGTTCGAGGTCCTGGCTCACGACAAAGAGATGGAAGGGGCGATCATGGATCGCTGTGTAGTCGCGGATCGATTCGCCAGTCTCGGGGTGTGTCACCCGGATCTGTAGTGCGATCGGCGCGTTCGCGGGCGGCGGCGACGGCGTCGTTGTGATCTCGACCGCATAGGGAAGCGTGCCCAGCGGGTCTCCAGCGATCATCAGCATGCCGCAGCGGGCACAGTTGTCTGGCGCGCTGGAGGTGTAGTCCGGGTGCATCGGACAGAAATACACCAGGTTCGGCTCTGGCGACGGGTCGGCGCAGGCCGAGGCCAGGGCGACCCAGATCAGGAGGGCGGCAAGGCGCCTGGTGCTATTGCCGCTCAGCTGACGCTTCGGTGATGCGCTCGGTAACACGACGAGACGCCCGCTCGCCATGAACAACCATGTCACCAGGGTCCAGGGCGCTGTCGAAGGAGATGTCGAAGAAGCCGACCATCATCTCCTCCCAGCTCTGATCGCCCCAGCGGACGGTTTGCTCGGGTGCCGGGTTGAACGGATTGTCAGCCGAGTTGTCGAAGTGGGCGGTGGCCTCGATACGTGTACCTGTTGGTAACTCAATCGGCTCATCTAGGAAGTAGCTCAACTGCCAATTGAAGTCGTACTCCGGAACGTTGAGCAGCTCCTGGCGGGTGCCGTCCGGGAACACGAGGTCGTATCGGAACGCGCTGCCGCGAAGGTGCATGTGAGGAGTCAGTGCGTGCAGCGTGAGCGGATGGTTGGTCGTCGCCACAGCGTCCACGCGGTGGCTCTTGGCGCCCGGGGGGATCTCGAAGCCGCCGTTGGATGCCGAGGTGGTGAACAACCGCTCTGCGGGACGGGCTTTGGCAAAACTGAGCCCGAGCTTGGCCTGGTCCACCCCCGCCTCACCGGTCGTTGAGTAGTGAAGCTCGAAAATCACGTCTGAGCCGGCGGGAATGAGCCGCGCGCGCTGGTCGTTCACAGGGCCTTCGTAGGGATTGAAGCCCGGGGCGTAGCCGATGAGAAACTCGAATTCGCTAGCCGGTCTCGGCTCGCCGTCGCGGCAAGTCGAGCATTCGCCGTGTTCGGCCTCCGGCACGAAGAACTCGCCGACCGGATATTCGCGTAGATAGTTCGATCCCGGCGGACGAATGTAGGCAATGAGGTGGTGGGTAAGCTCGCGATTGCTCGGACGCAGTTCGGCGGCGGTCACCCAACGATCTTCGGTCGTCGCGCCCGGGACGATGTAGTACGTGTAGTCGAGCGTGCCCTTCGCGGGGACTTCGAACGGCGGGATCTCGATGATCTCCTCGGGCGTCGTCTGCCAGCCGTCCGTGTAGTCATCGATTTCGAGGTCTGCCTCAGCATCGCCTCGAGGAGCACCTGCATCGACCCACGCGACGATCGTGTCGATTTCGTCCTGCGACAGGCTCCGATCGTTGTGGAACTTCGGGCCAACCCCCGGCTCGGCGTTCCACGGCGGCATCGTGCGCGCGAGCACGTTGCGACGGATCGCCTTCGCCCATGGGCGCGTCTGACGGAACGTCAGCAGCGACATCGGCGCGACCTCGCCCGGCCGGTGACAGTTCTGGCAGTTCGCGCGCAAGATCGGGAATACGTCGTCGCTGAACGTCGGGGTTTCTTCACCGGGCTCTCCGGCGACAGCGGGAGCCGCGACGACGAGCGCCGCGACGACGAAGAAAGTGGAACGCAGGTAGATCGGCACACGATTCATCGACTGGCATCTCCCGGAGAGCGCACGCGTGGGGTCTTCGCCGTGGGGTTCAAGAGTCGTCCGATCTTGCCACTCCGACGGAGTGGTAACAACAGCACCGTGGGTTCATCAGACAGATGTTGACGGAGACAACATAGATGTGGAATCCTATGTTGACGTTGATCACACGGAGGCATCACCGGTACGAGGAGGCAACGATGCGGCTGTGGTTCATGTGGGTTGTGGGCAGCACGTTGGCGTTCGCGGTCGGCGGGCGCGAAGCCGGGGCTTCGAGCCTGACGGGCGATCTGATCGTGATCGGCTATCTCGCCCTGGCCGGCGGACTGCTCCTCGCGGGTGCCCTACAGTCGGTCATCCTGCGCACTGTCATTGCGGAGCCGAGTCGCTGGCTGTTCGCGAGCGCGGCGGCGGTCGCTGCCATCGGGGTCATTGTCTTCGGGTTCGGAACGGTCAACAGGGATCTCGGCTGGGTTCTAGGTGTCGTCGGGGGATGGATCCTTCTCGGAACTCTCCAATGGTTGGTGCTACGCGATCAGCTGGCCGGCTCCGGCTGGTGGGTGCTGGCCCACGCGGCGGGCTTGATCGTTGCGGCTCCGGTTGTCGGGTTTGCGACATGGGCCACCGGGCTCCCGGTGGACGGCGCCCTGGGCGGCGCTCTTCGCTGGCTCGCGTTCGGCGCCGGCTACGGTGCCGTTACCGGGACTGCACTCCTGTGGCTGCTACGGGACCGCGTCCTGCACGTCACGGCGTAGAACGCGGTCAGCTTGAGGCGCGGCCCAACGCGGAGGCCGGGTCGGTACGCGCGGCTCGCAGCGACGGTCCCAATGCTGCAAGCAACGCCACGCCACCAAGCGTCGCGACGCTTGCGGCGAGAGTCAGGCCGTCTAGTCGCGTGACGCCGAAGAGAAGCGTCTCCATGGCGGATGTGCTTGCGGCGGCCCCGCCAAGACCGAGGAGGAGGCCCGCGGCGACCACGCGACCCTCTTTCGCCATCACCGACCCCAGTACTCTCGGGCCGCTGGCACCCAGTGCCATACGGATGCCGATCTCCTCTCGGCGCCCGCGGACTACCTGGGCGGTGACCGCGTAGATGCCCAGGCACGAGATCACGAGCGCGACGGCAGCCAGCGCCAGAAGGAGCGAGGTGAGCGTCCGCTGGCTCGCCAGCGATCCGCTCACGACATCGTCCATGGTGCTGATTGCGTAAATCGGCTGGTTCGGGTCTATGGCCAATACTGCGTCGCGGACGGAACCCGCTACCCCGAGCGGAGGCACCGTGGTCTTGATCACCATCGTTGCGTCGGGAGCGCCGATCTGGGCCTGGGAGAGATAGGCGGCAATTTCGTCGCCCTGATCGCGCCCCGCCTGCTTCACGTCGCCGACGACGCCGACGATCTCCGCCAACTCGTTACCCCACCAGTCGAGTCGGATCTTCTTGCCGAGAGCGTCCTCGCCCGGGAAGAAGCGACTAGCCATCGACCGCGACACGACGGTCACGAGTGGCATGTCGATCCGATCCATTGGCGTGAACTCCCTGCCGGCCACGATCGGAATCCCCATCGTTGCGAAATACCCGGCGGAGGCCGCCTTCTTGGTGATCGAGGGGCCATCGCCACCCGGCCATTCGCGGCCTTCGATCGCGAACGCTCCTCCATCGCCAGCGCTCCGAAGCGGGAGTGCACTCGTTAGAGCCGCGTTCTCGACGCCGGGAAGGGCCTGGATTCCCTGCGCCAGTTTGTCGAAGAACTGGTGCCTCTGGCTCCACTCTGGATACGTCGTTTCCGGAAGATTGATGCGCAGGGTGAGCACGTTGTTGGGCGCGAAGCCGAGCTGCTCGTCCATGAGGCTCGAGATCGTCCGCACCATCAGGCCGGCGCCAACCAGGAGCATCAGCGCCAGTCCGATCTCGGCCGCGACCATGGCCCGGCTTCCTCGCTGAGCGCCACTCACCGATCTCGCGCCCTCCTTCATCGTCGACCACGAATGCGTCGTGGCACGCATGGCGGGCCAGAGCCCGGCCGCAATACCCACGATCAGCGCGGTGCCGAAGGTGTATGCCAGCACGCCCCAACTCAACGCTGCGGGGCCGGCCAGTGCTGCCAGGTCGGGAATTGTGCGCAACACCAGGTCGCGGCTCAGTACCGCCAGGATCAGTCCGGCGAGCCCGCCGAGCATTCCCAGCAGCGTCGTCTCGACCAGGACCTGGCGGACAATCCGTGCCCGGCCGGCGCCGAGAGCGGCACGGACCGCGAACTCGCCGTTGCGGTCGAGGGACTGCGTCAGAAGCAGGTTGGCAGCGTTTGCCGCGACCACGATCATCAGGAGAAAAGCCGCGCCCTGCAGCGACCAGAGGATCATCCGCGAGTCGCCTACCAGGCCCTCGCGGAGCGGCACCATCGCGATGCCGCTGTCCGTGGCGCCGGCCTCCACCAGGCCGCTCGCGAGCGCTTCCAGCGGCTCGGCCGCCGTCTCCGGTGTGAGGTTCGGCCGGAGCCGACCGACTACGGTCAAGAACCCGGTGCCCGGCCCCATCCAGAAGAGCGGCTCGCCCATCGGAGCCCAGGCGTCGATGGGGCGACCGAATCGAATGAACTCTTCGGCTTCCGGCAGAACTCCGAGAACGAGAACGGACTCCCCGTCGAGCTGAATCGTCGTGCCCACGACGTCAGGATCCGCTCCGAACGATCGCCGCCAGAAGGCGTCGGTGAGCAAAACTACACGCTCCGAGGCGGCTGCTTCCGCGGCCTCCCCAGACGCATACGTTCGCCCGAGAGATGCGGCGAGGCCAACGGTCCCGAACAGATCTCCGGTTGTGCTGCCCACGATGATCCGTTCGGGCGTGCCATCGCCGGTCAGGCTGTGGACCGTGCGGTAGAAGGCCCCGAGCGACTCGAACGGCCCTTTCTCACGGGCCCAGTCCTGGAATCCGGGGAGAGTGCCGCCCGCAAGACCGTATTCCGGCACATCGGCGAAAACTTGCACGAGGCGGTCGGCGTCGGGGAGAGGTAGGGCCTTCAGGAGTACTCCTTCGACCACGCTGAAGACGGCCGTGTTGGCGCCAATGCCGAGGGCAAGAACGAGGACGGCCGCCGTGGCGATGCCGGGTCGCCGTCTGAACTGCCGGCTCGCGAAACGGAGGTCCTGACCCGCATTGCGCAGCCATGAGCCGGTGCCGGTCTCGCCGGGCAACGTCTTCATCGAGCTGCGGCGGACGCGTCGACCCGGGCCATGCGCCAGGCGTGCGCCGAGTCCGTTGGCCAGAGCGTCCCAGGCAACCAGCACGAGGAGCTTCGCGCGGCTCTCGCCTTTTCTCCGGGCGTCATCCATCTGGTCCGTGAGGAGCTGAGCCATATCGGCGCCCCAGCGACCTCGTAGTGATCGTGGAAACGCCCGCAGCAGAAACCGATAGAGCACGTTCATCATCTGCCGGCTGCGGCCCCGTCCGGGAACAGAACGCTCTTGGTTTTCGCACTCCGTATTAGGTCTTCGAGCCGCGCTGCCTCTGCCCGAGCCTCTTCGATTCCGAAGTCTGTAATCTTGAGGTAGCGACGTCTGCCCGTTTCGTCCGTCGGGCGCGTCTTCAATCAGACCCTGCTCCATCATGTCGTTCAACGTGCGGTAGAGACTCCCAGGGAGGACTCGGACGCCGTCGCCGGCCTGCGCCTGGAGTTCCTTGACGATGCTCCATCCATGGCGCGCTCCGTCTCCGAGAAGGAGCAGGATCTGGAAGCCCCTTGGTTTCAAGACGGGTTGCGGGGGCGATTCGTGCTGACTCAACTTTAGTCTCCAATTGCGACTAGCAACGAAAAGAGACTATAGCTGTCGTCAACGTACAAGCAAGGTAGTTTTCGATGGACTCCGCGCGGAAGCGGACATTTCAGACGACCACTCGAGGAGGGGACCATGGCGATCAAGCGGATCTGGCACGGCTGGACCACACCGGAAAATGCCGCGGCGTACCGGGATCTCCTCCGCACGGATGTGTTTCCGGGCATCGAGGCCAAGGCGATTCGTGGATATCGCGGGATCGAGTTGTTGCAGCATGACGGGGATGACGAAGTGGGTTTCATCACCATCATGACGTTCGAATCGATCCAGAACGTGATCGACTTCCAGGGCCAGGACTACGAGCGCGCCTATGTGCCCGATGCCGCGCGGGCCGTGCTTTCGCGATGGGACGAGACGTGCCGTCACTACGAGACGTTGGAGATCCGCTCCTACGAGTGATCGGTGGCGGGATGGATGCCGCCGCGGATCGCGCCTGCTTCCACGGCGCCGAAGTGATCGGCGAAGAACGGATCGAGCGGTCGGCTGTTGGGCACGGAGAGCCAAAGGCGCAGGATGTGCCGTCGTTTCTCCAGCTCTGCCCAATCGGTGAAGGCCTGACGCTTGTGCAGTACGAGCCAGTTGTTAAGCCAGATCAGGTCGCCGGCTTCCTGTCGGAACACCACCTTGTGCCGCGTTTCGTCAGCGATCGTCTCGACCAGATCGAGGGCCTCGACCTGCTCAGCCGTGAGGTCGGGCAAGTCGGGATGGCTGTGGGCGCGCTCAATGAGCACCCGCAGCAGGCAGCATGCGAAGTAGCCGTCGCGGAACGAGAACACGGGCTGCTGGCACCAGGGAAGATCGTTGCCCGTGTCGATGGTGTGGCGCAGGTAGTAGAACGGTTGCCTCAGGAGTTCAGCCAGATCGGGCCGCGTCCGCTCCATCGCGTCGTAGATCGCCGCGGAACTGGAGATCTCGTTTTCTCCGCCCTCCCGAGCCTGCTGTAGACAAAGGAACCCCACGACATCTGCCCGGTCGGTGTGAAACGTAAGACGCTTTCGCGTGTTGGGGCCACGGGCCCGCGGGTCGGAGTCGGCGAGGCCGGCATCGCGGACGCTGAAGATGTGCTCGCCGCGCGCGCTTTGAGAGACAGGGGTGCCCAGGTGGACCGCCATCGCCCAGTAGAGGAGTCGGGCCTCGGCCTCACCCAGACCTTCGATCGGGAAGCCACGCACGCGCACCGCGCCCGCGCCTGTTTCGAGCTGTTGCTGGATCGCGGCCAGGCGTTCGGACAGAACAGGGAGCGGGAAGTCGGCGGGATCCGTGGAAGTCGAAGCGCCGGCGTCACCAACTAGCTCACCGGGCGACGCCTGAGTTGCCAACAGGTCGAGGAGCTCCTTGCGTTCCCGCGCATCCAGGCGGTGATTCCATTCCGGGCGCTCTCGCAGCTCGTCGGCGGTCCAGGGCAGCTGGCTCATCCAAGATTCCTCGTGGTGCTACCGGGAGTCGGTTTCGATCCGGTAGAGGAAGCGTGTGCCCCGCAAGTACATCTCGTTGCCGACGATAGCTGGCGAAGCGTCGAAGCCATCGTCCAGCTGGTTGTTGGCAATGATCTCCAACTCGTTGCCGGGGGCCAGAACGAGAACGTGGCCGTCGCGAGTCGGGAGGAAGATCCCGTTTGCCGTTGCTACGGGTGAGGCGTAGATCTCGCCCACGGGCGGCAAGCGTTCGGGGCCGAAGAGGGGAGATCCATCCACGGCGTTCACCGCGCTGATGATGCCGGGGAGATGCTTGGTGAAGTAGAGCGTATTGCCCATTAGCAGCGGAGACGACACGTACGGAGTGTCGCGGTCGTGCCGCCAGGCAAGCGCCCCTCCGGTCTCGATCTCGCCACGGGCGTCCGCGAGGTCAATCGCCAGCATCGCCGTGCCGCGGTAGCCGCTGGTTAGGTAGATGCGGCCGTCGCGGTGCAGCGGCGTCGGGATGGTGTTGAGCGTGAGGCCCGGCCCGGACCAGAGCAGTTCGCCGGTCTCGAAGTCGTAGCCGCGCACGTGATTCGCGCCTGTCGTCACGACGTGACGGGTCCCGCCGACCGAAACCACGACAGGTGTGAACCATGTCGAAGGCTCGTCGCGTGCCGCCCGCCAGATCTCGTCGCCGGAGGCGGCATCGAGCGCCACCAGGAAGGAATCACCCTCGTGATCCCATGGGACCAGGACTCGGCCATCGTGCAGAGCGGCCGAGCTGCCTTCGCCCCATCCCTTGCGCGTGTCCATGTCGCCGACGTCGCGCTCCCACAAGAGATTGCCGTCCATATCCAGGGCGAAGAGGCCGCGTGAGCCGAAGTAGGCGATAACCCGTTCACCGTCGGTCACGGGCGAAGCTGAAGCCCAGGTGTTGGTGGGGTGGATCCCTTCGTGCGGCTGTTCCTGTCGCAGTACCTGCTGCCAGCGCAGCGAGCCGTCGGTGCGGTTCAGGGCGAACAGCACGAAACGTATGTCGCGGTCCGGGGTCACGTAGCTCAGGCCCTGGAAGATCTCAGTGCCGTCGCGCTGCCATTCCTCGAGGGGAGTGCGGGGTTCGAGCGGTTCGCCGACCGGTACTGCCGCCTGCAAGAAAATCGTGTCGCCCCAGATGATCGGTGTGGATGCGCCGCGACCGGGAAGCTCGACCTTCCACCGCACGTGCTCTTCTTCGCTGAAATGCACCGGGATGGATGCGCTCGTCGCCATGCCGTCCATGTCGGTTCCGCGCCACGAGGGCCAGTTGTCCAGGTTGGCGGCAGGGGTGCCTTCGGAGCCGGACCGTTCGGCAACGTAGAGCGTGTTCGGCGCATCGGACCGACCCGCCGCGATGTCGGGTCGACCATCGCCATCCACGTCGCCGATCGCGAGCCCGTACGTGGCGCCCTCGGCGTCCCCGAACCGTGTGGTGGTGAACTCGCGGCCCGACCCGGCGTTGGTGAGAACCGCGTTGGCGGCACCACGGTTGCCCACGACGACATCGTGGTGACCGTCGCCATCGAGGTCGGCTACGGACAGGGAGTAGACGACGAAGGAGCGATCGCCGATCGGCCGACGTGCCTCAAACCGTGCGCCGCCACGATTGACGTGAAGCCAGACGCCACCCGCGCGCTGGTCGCCCACCAGGATGTCGACGAGACCGTCTGACGTGACGTCCCCGAGGGCTACTGCACGGGTGGCCGTTTCTTCGGGTCCGACGGCATGCCGCTCGGCAAATCCGCCGGAGCCGTCGTTGACGTAGAGGTAACTCTGGCCGCCGTCGCGATGGGGGACGAAGAGATCTACGAAGCCATCACCCGTCAGGTCGTCAGCGGCGATCGTGGTCGCGGAGTCGCGCGAGAGTACGGTGCACTCGGGGAAGGTGGCGTCGCCGGCGTTGTGGCAGACGTAGTTAGCGCTGAGATTGTCCGGTCCGCCGCGGTTCGCGACGATGACTTCGGGACGATCGTCGCCATCGAGGTCGGCGGTCGTGACATTGCGGGTCGGCCAGGCTGCGTCACCAAACGTCCCGCTGAGGTCGAAATGGCCGTCGCCGCGGTTGAGATAGATCCGCTTGTCGTCGGGACGATCGTTGCCCACGACGATGTCGAGATCCCCGTCTCCGTCGAGATCAGCGAGCGCGGCCGTGTAAGTTCGATCGGCCGTGCCTCCGACTGCGTGACGCTGCTCGAACCCTCCATTCCCGTCGTTGAGGAGCACCTGGTCGACGAGGGGCCAGTGGCGACCCTTGGCCAGCACGATGTCGAGATCACCGTCGCCATCAAGGTCGCCGAGACTCGCGTTGGCGCTGGTTTCCGCAGTCGTCTCGAGCGCATGCCCTCGGTACTCCTGGGCTCCGATGGCAAGTCCAACCAGCGGTGCAATGAGAAGCGACAGAGTCGTCAATTTGGACTTCCTGGTTCCATTGAACGGACGGGTGCGCGAGCAGGTGGTGAGCCTATCCCAAAGCCCGTCGAACAATGGCAGGTCAGAGTTCCTTCACGGACTCCGTGAGGTCCTGCCAGTATCGACCCATCTCGTCGCACATCTGCTCGCCAGAGGGACTCAGCCTGTAGTAGCGACGGGTTGGCCCTGAACCCGTGTCCTTGAGTTCCGAGATCAGAAGCCCTTCCTTCTTCAGCTTCGCCAGGATCGGATAGATGGTGCCCTCGGTGATCACGAGGTTGGGCATCTGCTTGAGTTCCTGCACCAGCTGGTAGCCGTATCGCTCGCCCCGATCGAGCAAGCGCATCACGCAGAAGTCCAGGAGTCCCTTGCGGACCTGGGTGATCCATTTCGACAGATACTCACTCTCTGCGGAGGCGGCCACATCAGCCCTCGATCAGTTCCATGGGGAGCGGCTCGCCGTCGATCCAGACCCGACAGACGACGCCTCGAGATTGCAGTCGGTCGAAGAAGCTTCCTTCCTCCTGTTCGGCGGCCAGGCGCGCCCGCAGTCGGGATTTATCACCGCCGTCCTTCCGGATCGTTCCCATCAGAATGCTGACGGTGTTCATCCAACCGGTGTCCTCAGCAACGAGTTCGTCATCTACATAGAGAAGACCGGAGCCGAAGAGCAGGAGGTTCCACTTGTTGACCACCCGGATCATGTGCCCTTCGTATTCACCCTCCCACTGGGCAGTGAATGCCTTCGATCCCTCAGTCGGAACCGTCGACGGCTTCGCAGTTTCCGCCGGAGGCGTCTCGTCATCTACCGAGATCGCGAGCGCCTCGACATTCCCAACCCTGCGGATCAGGTCGGTCATGTTGGGTCCGTCGATCAACTCCGACTCGAGTTCGCGTGCCGCGTCGTCCAGGTGGTCTCGGATCTCCTCCACCATTGCCAGACGCTCGTCCGGCGACGTCTCGGCAAGCCGAGCCTCGAGTTCCGCAAGATAGGTCCAGCGGATCTTCTCCGCCTCTGCCGTGTAACGCATGTCCAGCCTCATCAATTGGGGGGCGCGGGGCCCCTTTGTTTGTTCGTGATTTCGATCACTATATTCTATTACGATATAGCACGCAATGCGGTCTATATTGCAATAGGAATTAGATGAAGCGAGCAACGAGTGCAACCGTCGATCGATCATGCGCCCCTATTGTGGGATTGGCGCTCTGACTCATAGCCTTGTGGGTCGGGCAACCGGGCACTCGGCTCGGCCCCCACGAGACGCGCTCGTTGTTTGTAGATCCTCGGAGGTGACAGGTGACCTTGCTACGGAGACTGGGTTTGTGGCCGCGCCGACCCACGCCGGAGCCTGAGCGGGGTTCGGTGGTATCGAAGAACTGGCAGATCGCGGGCGACATATTCCAGGAAATGAGTGCTTTCCAGGGCCAGCTTGCCGAGCTCTTCACGGCGTACGAGGAACGGTCCGGCAGTCCGCGCGTCAAATTGTTGATCGGTCTCCTGACCGCGCGGGCTCGGCAGTGCGAGATGGATCTCGCCGACTACGTCCGGGACATGCCGATGGGTCTGAAGCAGACGCGGGTTCAATTCCGCGTCAGCCAGACTCCACGGTCGCTACTGGGCGCGTTGTGCGACGTCGCTGAGCCGACTGTGGACGATGTGACGGCCGTAAGTGTGAAGAGCGACGCGTACTTCGCGCAGACTTTCGAAGGGCTCATCGCGACGGCCGAGGCGAACGGTCAACGCAAGCTGAAGAAAATCTACGAGAACATGTGGGAGTTGGAGCAGGAGGCGCAGAAGAGCCTCGCGCGGCAAATCAGTTCCCTACGGGATCTATAACCCGGAACGCGGGCCGGAACGGCGCGGGTCGAGCCTAGCGCTCCAGTGGCACCACTAGAACGACTTGCGGCTCAGCGAGCGCGGCACGTTCCCCCTCGATAACGGACTCAAGGCGTGCGCGGAAGCGACCTGCCTCCGCGCGAGGGCCTGGGCGCGGTCGGCGCCGTTGTGAACCTTCCTCCGGTTCGATCGGTTCGTGGCGCAGATCCCACGCCACACGCTGGAGGCCGGAGGCGGCGGGGAGTTCGAGGCTCCTGATGCGCTCACCGGCTTCGTTGTCGATCACGAGGAAGAGTTGTTCGCCTTCCGCGGGGACGTCGCGCAGGTAGTAGGTCAACTGCGCGCCGTACGGCGGGTTGGGGTGCGTGTCGTTGCCCCAGACCGCCTGTTCATGGCGCAGTTCCTCGTAGAGCAGTGCTGGGCGGGAGTCGAAGAGCCAGGCGTCGCGCTCCAGTATCTCGGCGGATACTTCGCGCAGTGCCGAGTAGTCGTCGAGAACATAGGCGCCGCGGCCGAACGTTCCGACGATGAGGTCGTTCCAGCGCGGCTGAATGTGGAGGTCGCGCGCCATCGCAGTGGGGATTCCGCCGCGCAGCTGCGTCCAGTGTCCGCCCCCATCGACGCTGAAGTAGAGGCCAAACTCCAGACCGACGAAGAGAAGGTCCGGGTTCACGTGATCCTGCACGATCGACCAGGCGCCGGAGCGCTCTGGCAAATTGGCGGTGATGTTCTGCCAGGTTTGACCGCGGTCGTCGCTGCGGTAGACGAATGGGCGGAAATCACCGCGCTGGAAGTTGTTGAACGTGGCAAAGACCACGTCGGAGTTGCGGCGTGAGGCGTAGACGTCTGTGACGTACGTGTTGTCGGGGAGACCCGGGATGACGTTGTCGAGCGTGTCCCAGGACTCGCCTCCGTTCTCGCTCACGTGGAGCAGGCCATCATCGGTGCCTACGTAGAGCAGGCCGGCGAGCAGCGGTGACTCGTCCAGGGTGCTGATCACACTCAGCGCAGTCGTATATAGATGCCGCCCGACAGCGTTCTCGGGCCATAGCTGACCCATCACGGGCGATGCGTCCGGGTCCAGTTGCCGGGTCAGATCGTCGCTTACCGCCTCCCAAGTCTCGCCACGGTCGTCACTCCGGTAGAGGCGGTTGCCCGCGTAGTAGAGCCGGCCCGAGGCGTGCTCGCTGACCACGAGCGGGCTGTCCCAGTGCCAGCGCCCACGATCGATTCCGTCCTCTCCGTCGTCGTCGCCGGCTTCGCTTGTTTCCCGGAGCGGCCGGATGCCAGTGACCTCACCGGTGCTCAGGTCGTGTTTGCCGAGGACCCCGTTCTGCGACTGGCGGTAAACCAGTTCCGGATACTCCGGGTCGAAATACGACTGGAAGCCATCGCCGCCGCCGACGGAGTACCAGTCGCTCGTGCGCACGCCAAAAGCATGGAGCGAACGCGACGGGCCGCAGTGAGTGCCGTTGTCCTGTGTGCCACCGCACACCGTGTAGAACGGCCGGGAGTCGTCGGCCGACACGCGATAAAACTGCGACAGCGGCAGGTTAGTGAAGTGCCGCCAGGTCGCGCCGCTATCGAAGGTCTCGTAGAGGCCGCCGTCGTTGCCAATCCACATGTGGCGAGGGTCATCCGGATCGAACACGATCTCGTGGTGGTCCACGTGGATCGGGAAGTTCATCGGCTCGAACGTGGCGCCGCCATCCGTGCTGCGCATCACGCGAACTGCTACGACCCAGATCGTGTCCGCGACGTGAGGATCAACCCACATCTCGCCGTAGTACTGCGGATCTCCTCCCGAGTATTCGCTCGTCCGCGTCCAGGTGGCGCCGGCGTCCTCCGAGCGGAAGAAGCCGCCGTGATCATCCTGCGCCACGACCAGCGCGTAGACGCGACCGTCATGCCGGGGATCGGTTGCGAGAGCGATCCGACCCATGTCGACCGTGGGGAGCCCTTCCGTGAGTCGCTCCCAGGTAGCGCCGGCGTCGGTGCTCTTGAAGATGCCGGCCTCGGGGCCGCCCGCGATGGTCTGGCCCACATGCCGGCGACGCTGGTACGCGGCCGCATAGAGCACTTCCGGATTCCGGGGGGCAAAGACCACATCTGTGATTCCGGTGTCGTCGCTGACGTGGAGCACTCGCTCCCATGAGGCACCACCGTCGGTCGTCTTGTACAGACCCCGGTCGCCGCCACCGTTCCACAGCGGACCCTGCGCAGCCACGTAGGCCGTGTCGGAGTCGCGCGGATCGAGCATGACCTTCTGGATGTGCTGCGAGTCGGCCAGACCGATGTGCTGCCACGTCGCGCCCGCGTCGACCGACTTGTACACGCCGTGGCCGTAGCCTGTACTCCGGTTGCTCGTGTTCTCGCCCGTTCCGAGCCAGACCACATTTGAATCGTTCGGGTCCACCACCACGGATCCCATCGAGTAGGACGGATAGTCGTCGAAGATTGGGGTCCACGTGTTGCCACGATTCGTCGTTTTCCAGAGCCCGCCGGATCCCACCGCGAGATACCAGGTGCTGGCATCGTTCGGGTCGATCTCGAGATCGGCCACGCGCCCTGTGACCAGACTGGGGCCGATGCCCCGGAACTGGAGACCGTCGAAAGTGGAGGCTTCCTGTGCGCCAGCCGGCGTCGCGAGCAGGGTGGCGGCGAACAAGACGGCGAGGGCACGTTGCATCGGACTCTCCCGAGAACTCAGGTCGAACGGATCAAGCGGCGCGAGTGTAAACCGGACCGTCCGCGAAGCGGAATTGGACCCGACGGGTCGTCAGGAATAGCCTTCCGGCCATGAACTACCAAGACGCGTTCGGGCGAGAGCGATGACTCAGGAATTCAGCCGACGCTCGCTGCTGGGGGCCGGTGCGCTGGGGGCGTTGCTGCCCGAGCTGGCGATTGGCCGCGCCCCGGGGATATCGAGCACTCAGATCGAGGCGCCTGTCGATGAAACCGATGCGGCGTGGGCTCCGGTGCGCGCGCTCTTCATGTTGAAGCCCGGAATGGCCTACATGAACAACGCCAGTCTGGGCATGCCGCCCCGCCTCGTGGTCGAGGCCGTGGCAGCCGGGTACGAGGCGATCTCTCGCGAGCCGTTGCATGGCAAGCATGACCTGCAGGAGATCATCGCGACCCGGACAATACCCGGATTGGCGGCGATGTTCGGGGTGGAACCCGACGAGATCGCACTGACGCGCAACGCGACCGAGGCGCTGCACGTGCAAGCTACGGGTCTCGCCCTCCGGCCGGGGGACGAGGTACTGATTTCCACGCAGGAGCACCCTGCCGGACGCGCGCCGTGGATCTACCGCCAGGCAGCCGATGGCGTAGTCGTGCGCGAGGTCTTCATCCCCAGTCCGCTCGAGACCGCGGGCGACGTGGTGGCCCGCTTCGAAGCCGAGATCACCGAACGGACGCGAGCGATTTCCTTCTGTCACGTGACACGCGGCGGGCACATGTATCCCGTACGCGCGTTATGCGCCATGGCCAAACGGCACGGCCTCGGCACTCTCGTGGATGGAGCTCAGGCAGTCGGGCAGATGCCGATCGACCTGCGTGAACTCGGCTGCGACGCGTACTCGGCGAGCCTGCACAAGTGGATCCTCGCGCCGTCGGGAACCGGGTTCCTCTACGTGGCCCGTGAAGCGCGCGATCGGATTCTCTCTGTATTTCAGCCGGCGGCGACGGCTGGGAATCCAGGGATCGCGCCCGGCGGGACAGCTGACTTTCCGGTCCGCGCCGCCACCGCGACTGCGCTGGGACTCGTCAATGACCTGGGGCTCCACCGGATCGAGCACCGCTGCCGGTTCCTCTCTGACTATCTGAAGGCAGGTCTCGGCGACCTCCGAGGCGTCACGTTGCTGAGCGGTCCGCGCGATCTGTCCTGTCCGGGCTCGACGATCTTCGAACAGGAGGGTCGCGATGCGATGGCGGCAGTGCCGTGGATGGAGGAGGTCGGCCAGATCCACCTCGACGAGCATCAACGCGACGGCCACAACGCCATCCGCGTCTCGACGCACATCTACAACACGACGGACGAGATCGATCGCCTGCTGGCCGCTCTGTCGTGAGCGGCGCGCAGCAATCGGCGTCGGGCCCGCGTACGATGCCGCCGATGAAGATCGGAACTCGACTCGGCCCCTACGAAATTCTCGAGCAGCTCGGCGCGGGCGGCATGGGCGAGATCTATGTTGCGGAGGACACGCGGCTCGGTCGCCGCGTCGCCGTGAAGGTGCTCCCGCCGGGGTTCGCAAGCGACGCCGATCGTCTTGCCCGCTTCGAGTTGGAGGCGCGGGCCGCGGCCGCGCTCAGCCATCCACATATCGCCGCGCTGCACGATGTCGGTGCAGAGCCGGGAGAAGACGGGGCACCAATTCATTACATGGTGCAAGAGCTTCTCGACGGCGAGAACCTCCGTGACCTTCTCGATAAGGGCGTTCTGCCGCTGAAGCGTGTCCGCCAGCTGGCTGTTGAGGTGGCGGAAGCACTTGTAGCAGCTCACGACGGCGGTATCGTGCACCGGGACCTGAAGCCTGAGAACGTTTTCGTCACCGAGCCGGGCGGGCACGCGAAGGTGCTCGACTTCGGGCTCGCGAAGCTCACGGAGGTCGTTCCGGCGTCAGGTCCGGCGGCGGACTCGCCCACAGTGATTGGCACCATGCAGGGCCAGCTCATGGGCACGGTTGGCTACATGGCCCCGGAGCAGGTCGAGGGTGGTGACATCGACTCGCGTACAGATGTGTTCGCCTTCGGATATTTGCTCTACGAGATGCTCGCAGGCCGTCGCGGGTTCGGCGGTCGCAGCGTTGTGGAGACCCTGCAGCAAGTCGTGCACGAGGAGCCTGAGTTGCTGGCCACTCTCCGGACGGACCTTCCGGACGACCTGCGCCGGATCGTCGACAAGTGTCTACGCAAGGATCCGCAGGAGCGCTATCAGGGGACCTCCGACATCGTCGTGGATCTACGCGCGGCAGATCTGGTGCCAACCGAGAAAGTCGTTGAGCAACCGGCAGTCAACCAGCCAAACCCCGAACGCTCCGCGGCCTCGTGGTTGGTCCTGGGGGCCGCGGCGATAGTTCTGGCCGTCGCCGGTTTTGCGTCCGGGCGACTCTCGCAGGGCGGGGGAGAACCCGAGGCGACACAGCCGGTGAGGCTGGCCCTCCCCCTCGAGTATCCGCTGGTTCTGCGGCAAGGGGCCACGGGCCTTCCGTTCGCCTTGTCGCCGGACGGGCGAACCCTGGTGTACGCGCAGGGTGGGGTGGACTCTCCTTTGTACCGGCGAGATCTGGCCTCCGGTGAAACCACCGCTATTGCAGGGACGGAGGGTGCCGGCAGCGTGGTGTTCTCACCGGACGGGCGATGGTTGGGGTTCCACAGCCTCGTCGAGAACGCCCTGATGCGCGTCGCGCTCTCGGGCGGCGCGCCGCAGGTGATCCAACCGATGGCAGGTCAGCCCTTCGGCGTGAGTTGGAGCGCCGACGACATCCTGGTCTTTGCTGGCAACTCGACGGGCGGGCTTCGCGGCGTGCCCGCTGCTGGCGGTGACGAAGTTCAGCTGACCACGGTCGAAGCGGACAGCGAGTTCCTCGTACACGGGTATCCGTACCACCTGCCCGGTGGCGAACACTTGCTGTTCACCTTGGACTCCGGCGCGATGGAAAGTTCGCGCATTGCCGTGTTGGAACTGTCGACCGGCGAGATCACGGACCTGGGTATGCGCGGCCAGTCGCCACGGTACGCGCAATCGGGCGCTGATGGATATCTGATCTTCGCGCAGTCGGCCGGTCTGGTAGGGGTGCCGTTTGATCTGGCGTCCCTCAGCGTGACCGGCGTCCCGGTGGCGTTGGTGTCGCCCGTGCATGTGCAGAACCCGGGGTCGGTGTTCGTGTCGATCTCCGGCGATGGCACGCTGGTCTTCGCGACGCCTCTGGGCGCGGGCGCCAGCGCCCCGGTCTGGGTTGACCGGGACGGCAACGAAACTCCGGGCGGAGAGGTGACGAACGGAGGCCTCGGAGCGACTCGCGCCCGACTGTCGCCGGATGGAAGCCGCGCGGTGTGGTCCATCCCGGAGGCCTATCGAACTGACATTTGGGTCAATTCGTTGGCAAGTGGCGACCGATACCGGTTAACCGCGGGGGGCACGAGTAGCGTCTACCCGGCGTGGTCACCCGACGGGGCGCAGGTGGCGTACAGCTCGAACCGCGACGCAAGGTTCCAGCTGTATGTCAGCGATGTGGATGGCGGTGATCGGCGGCTCCTTGAGTCGGACACGGCGGACATCGTCGCCTCCTGGTCGCCGGATGGCTCCACGCTGTTCTTTTATCGCGTCGATTCCGTGACCAAGAGGGACGTGTTCTCTTATTCGTTCGACGACGATACGGTGACGCCCCTCGTGGTGACCGACGCCGACGAACGCAGCCCGGAGATTTCGCCCGACGGGCGGTGGCTCGTCTACCTGTCGGACGAATCAGGCGTGCACGAGGTCTACGTGGCGTCCTATCCCGGCCTCCAGACGACGCGCCAGGTTTCCAACGGAGGCGCGACCGAAGCCCGCTGGTCGTACACGGGCGACGAGATTCTCTATCGGTCGGAGGACCTGAAGTTCATGGCCGCCGAGGTTGTCACGGCGCCGCAGCTGGAAGTTCGGCCCGGAAGGGTTCTTTTTGACGACGTCTTCGGCCGCGACAACTTCAAGAGCGCGAACTACGGCGTCGCCAGTGACGGCCGGCTACTCATGCGCCGCGTTCTTGCCGATCCGCGGGTCGAGATCCTGCACGTCTTCCAGGGCTTCCTGGACGAAGTGCACCGCGTGGTGTCCGCGCAGCAGTAGCGTTTGGACCCTGCGCGCGCGGCCGGTGCCTCGCTAGGGTTGGTCGCTGCCCTGGTCGAGTTTCGCTTCGATGCGCAGGAGCGAGTCCCTGATCTCCGAGAGCAACGAGACGTCGCCCACGGCCTCGGCCGGCGCGTTCGCCGCCGTCACCGCCGAAGGCCGAGTGGCGAGAACGTCGCGCTGACTCAGGACCGCTTCCCTGAACGACTTCGCGTTCTTGATGCCCGTCAGTGAAACCAGCGCTCCATCTCCCGACTGGCCGGCCGTCTCAACGCTCAGTGTATGCAGACCGAAGTACCGCATCACCGGTCCCTGCACCATGCCCATGTCCGTGATCTTCTCGAGCGGGATGGTCTTCTCGGTTCGAACGAGGATCCCCTTCTTCACCTTGAGAGCCTTCTCGGTGAGCACGCATTCCATCCGGGCCAGGTAGCGCTTGGTCACGACGAGACCGATCGGGAACCACAGAAGCAGTAACGGGATCCCGACGATGGTCAGGGTCAGAACCAGCGCTCCGCTGAGTAACCAGTACGTGCAAACGGTGGGGTCGAACTCGGCGCTTCTGAGGTTAGTTTCCGTGCTCATGTTCCGGTGCCTCTCTACGACGATGCGGTCCAGACTGACAGCTACGCTAGCAGAGCATCGCTCCGCGCGAACCCAGCATCTCGTCTTTGGCGCTCTTGAAACCGCCCTAGCGTAGGAAGTAGTCGCGTTGGCGTGAGGCTTCTCCTGCAGTCGCGCTGGTGACCTGCGGGGACGCCCTGGGTCACCCATTGAGTCTGTTGGTAATAGTCGCTAGCGCCGAATACCCTCTCGCCGATGGAAAACGGAACTCGGCTAGGCCCCTACGAGATCCAGGAGCCGCTCGGCGCTGGCGGGATGGGAGAGGTGTACCTGGCACAGGACACTCGCCTCGGCCGGCAAGTTGCCCTCAAGGTGCTGCTGCCTGGCCTGGCCGAAGATGAGCAGAAGGTCCTGCGGTTCGAGCAGGAAGCCCGCGTGGTGGCCGGGCTTAACCACCCAAATATCGTCACGCTCCATTCGATCGAGCACGAAGACGACTCGCACTTCCTCACGATGGAAGTGGTGCAGGGGCGCACTCTCGATCGCTGTATTCCTGCGGGCGGGATGCCGCTGGACCAGGTGTTCGAGCTGGGGATCGCCATGGCGGAGGCCGTGGCCGCCGCGCATGCTGCGGCGATCACGCACCGTGATCTGAAGCCGACCAACATCATGGTCACCGACTCCGGTCGCCTGAAGGTGCTCGACTTCGGTCTGGCCAAGCTGCGCGAGGTGGACGCCGACTCGAGCGAGATGCTGACCTTGCTCGATAGCGGCGCCGGCAAGCTCGTGGGGACGGTTGCCTACATGTCGCCCGAGCAGGCCGAAGGCGCGCCGGCGGACGCCCGCTCTGACGTCTTCGCGCTGGGCGTCATCCTGTACGAGATGCTGCAGGGGTACCGACCGTTCACCGGTTCGAGCCCTGCCTCGATCATGTCGGCCATCCTGCGCGACATGCCCAAGCCGGTGTGTCACGTGCGCCGTGATACGCCGCGTCAACTCGACAGGATCCTGAGCGCTTGCCTGGCGAAGGACCCTGCGCGGCGCTACCAGAGTGCGCTCGATCTGCGCAACGCACTGGAGAGTCTGCGCAACGAGCTCCAGGAAAGGCGGCACCGCCCTGCTGGACGGAGTGGCGGTGTGAGTTGGCAAGTGCCGGCGATGACGCTCGTGGCCGGCTTGGTGATCGGTGCGGGCATGGCGTACTACTCGGGGATCGGAACGGTCACCGCTGTGCCTGATGCGGCCGCCGTCTCGCTGACGCCGGTAAGCCGTGACGGAAATCTCTCCGACTACCCCACCTGGTCGCCGGACGGGCAATGGCTGCTGTACGCCAGCGATCGCGGCGGCAACATGGACCTCTGGCGTATGGAGTCTGCCGGCGGAGAGCCGCAGGCCCTCACCAACACCGGTTTCGACGAGGTGAGTCCAGCCTGGTCGCCGTCAGGGAACCAGATCGCCTACGTGGCAAGCCCGGACGGTGTCCCCACCATTTACCTTCTGGCCGACGACGGCCGGGGAACTCCGGTGCCGTTATGGGGCCGGCGGCCAACCCCGCCTGGTCTCCTGACGGACGCCGCATCGCATTCGACTGGGGCGGAACGGTGTACGTGATCCCAACTACCGCTTCCGCCGAGCCCACCCCGGTGCTCGAGAACACGGCGGGCTCACCGAATGCGACCTGGAACCACGACGGGACGGCGATCTATGCGTGGAACTGGGTCGCCGGTAGGGTCCAGCGCGTCGATCTTGCGAGTCAGACAGCGACTGACCTGAAAGTCGTTCCGACGGGCCAGGAAGTCGTGAGCCTCGCGGCGTCGCCGAATGGCGACGAGCTGCTCTTGAGTCGAGGGCAGTACGGCGGCCACAAGGACCTCTGGGCGGTGCCGCTCGAAATCGAATCCGGTCTTCCCTCGGGGGATCCTGTGCGGTTGACGAACCCGGTCACGGACGATCGTCACGCCGCCTACGCGGCGGACGGCCGCAACGTGGTCTACGGCGCGCGTAATATCGAGCGCCACCTCTGGAGCTTTCCGCTGGACGGCGCCACGGGCCAGCTCGCCGACGCGCAGCGACGGCAACTCACCTCGGCCGCGCCGCGCAACTACTACCCGGCGGTGTCGGCCGACGGCGCGCAGCTGGCATGGACTGCCCATCCGAGCGTGCAGGGCTTCCTCTACCGGGCCACGATCGATTCGATGGAAACCGAGAAGATCACCGGGCTCTGGGGACGCGGCAACCGCGAGATCGGCGCTTCCTTCGCGCCCGATGGTGAACGCATCGTGTATGCGTCACCGCGCGACGGAAGCTACGAACTGTGGCGGGCCGATTGTGTGTTGTGCCTGCCGTTGGCACTCACTCGCACGGAATCACCTGCCCGGGACTCGCTTCCCACATGGTCACCGGTCGGCGAAAACGTCGTCTTCATGTCGACCCGGGCGGGGAGCTGGGATCTCTGGGGCGTGGCGCTGGAACGCGGCGCCGAACCTCAGCAGCTCACCAGTCAACGAGGTGCCGAGACGTATCCGGTCTGGTCGCCGGACGGGCGTCGGGTCGCCTTCCGCTCGCAACAGCCAGAAGGAACGGACATCTGGCAATACGACATCGAGTCGGCCAGCACGACTCCGCTTGTTCAGGCACCGGGAGAGGAAGCCTGGGGCAGCTGGCACCCGAGCGGCCGCAGCTTCTATTTCAGCTCGAACCGCACCGGCGCCTTCGAGATATGGATGTCTGATGGTGCGAACGAGCCTGTCCAGGTAACCCGACTCGAGACGCTCACGCGCGGCCTACCCGAAGCGGGGCTCTATACGAAGTTCGCCGTCACCGCCGACGCGCTGATCCTGCCGCTTGAAGATCGGCGCGGCGAAGTCTGGCTGCTGGAGCGGTAGAGGACCTGGGACTCGACGACGTTCTAGTCGCCGCGCAACGCGAAGGCTGGATCGGTGCGTGATGCCTGCCACGCGGGTCGAACACACGCGACCACGGCCACCGCGACCAGCAGCGCGCTGCTCAGCGCCAGGGTTACCGGATCCGAGGACTCGACCCCATACAGGAAACTGTTTCCCCATCGGGCCAGAGCAAGCGAGCCGGCGATGCCGAGCACAACACCGACGGCGGCCAGAGTGGCGCCCCATCGAACAACGTCGGCAACAACGTCCCTGGTGTTGGCGCCGAGGGCGATGCGGATGCCGATCTCGCGCACCCGTTGGCGCACCGAGTACGCGATGGCACCGTGTACGCCAAGCATCGCCAGACCCACCGCGAGGCTCGCCGCGACCGAAACAAGCATGGTGCGGGCGCGCGGACGCGCCGACTGGCGCCGTATCAGTTCCGTCACTGTGTCAACGCTGTCGATCGGCACCAGCGGGTCAGCCGCTGCGATCGCCCGGCGCGTGGCATCGACTTCCGTGACGGCCAGACCAGCCACGAGGAAACGGAAAGACCGTTCCGGGGCCTGCCCGAATGGTACGTAGACGATCGGCTGTGGGTCCTCGTCGAGGGATCCGTGCAGCACGTTGCCCACGACTCCGACGACGCGGCTCCAGGGGTCTTCGTCGTTTCGTCGAATCCGTTGACCGATCGGGTCCTCACCCGGGAAGAACAGCTGAGCGGCGACTTCGTTGATCACCATCACCGGCTCTGCGTCCGCTACGTCACCGGCTTCGAAGATGCGGCCGGCCCGACGGGGGATCCCGAGCACGCCGAGGTAGCCTGGCGAGACGGCCTTTACGATCGAGCTCAAGCCGAAGTCATCCTCGGGCACCTCGCGCCCCTCGATTTCGAATGTCGTTGATGACGTCGACCCGGCGAAAGGTGGGGAGTCGGAGAACGCAACCGCAGTCACGCCAGGGAGGGCGGCAAGTTCTTCGGTTCCCAGGTCGCCGAACGAGTTGATCGTCGCCGGGTCTCCGTACACACCGGCGGGGAGCCGGACCGACAGCGCCGTGACTCCATCACCGTCGAACCCGCGCTCCGCGTTCATCAAGTGTTGCAAGCTCGTCAACAGCAGGCCTGAACCGACTACCAATACGAGCGCCAGCCCGACTTGCGCTACCACCACCGCCGACAGCGCGCGGCGCTGCTGACGGCTCCCGGAGGCCCGCGAGCTTGCCGCGGCGAGACACTCGGCCGGTGCCAGCCGCAGAAGATCCACGCAGCCGATCAGACCCACCAGCAGGCCTGCCAGGATGGCGACCCCGGCCGCGAACGCAAGCGTCACGGTATCCACGCCCACCGGTCGCGAACGCATGGCATGGGGCAGCAACTCAACGAGTTGTTCGGTGAACACATACGCCAGAACGGCGCCCACTGCCCCGCCCAGCAGACCCAAGAGCAGGCTCTCGCCGAGAAACTGGCGCAGGATACGGGCTCGTCCGGCTCCGAGCGCCACCCGAACGGCGACTTCCCCGAGGCGCTCGGACGAGCGCACCAACAGGAGGCTGGCGACGTTGGCGCAAGCGATCAGTAACAGCAGACTGGCTGCCCCGAGCAGCAGCACGAACGACGAACGCTGGTCGCCGACTTCGAATTCGAGGCGCGGCAGGATGCGGACTCCCATGGGCTCGAGGGCGTCGGTGCTCTCGGCGAGTGCACGCGTGTGAGCGAGCAAGATTTTCTGCACGCTGTCCATGTCGCGTCCGGGTGCCATGCGTCCCGTCGCCTCGAAGCCGGCTCGACCCCAACTGCCTTCGCGATGAACGTCTGCCATGTTCGTCCAGAATTCGGTCGTGTTCGGCACGTTGAACTCGGGTGGCATCACGCCGATGATCTGGTGCTCGCTCTCGGAGAGCGTGACGGTGCTACCGACGACCGCGGGGTCGGCGCCGAACTCCTCACGCCAGAGCCGATCACTAAGAACGATCAGGCGAGGTGCGCCGATCTGGTCCTCCTCTTGCAGGAACCATCGGCCGTGGGCGGGCTCGATCCGCAGAACCTCCGGGAGGTCGCCGGCGGCAGCCGTCCCGTAGATGCGGCGGGGCATCCCGTCTCGTACGAATATGTGCGACTCGGAACGCGTGAGCGCGACCGCGGCTAGCGCTTCGGTCTGCTGCGCCCATTCCTCGTAGATCGGGTATGAGGCAGGGAACTGTGCGCCCATGCGCTGGTAGAAGGGGTCAGGCGATTCCATCCAGTCATGGTTCTGCTGAAACACCATGACCAGCTCATCAGGCGCCGGGTAGGGCAGGGGGCGCAGCAGCACACCGTTCACGACGCTGAAGAGCGCCGCGGTGGAGCCGACACCGATCGCCAGGGTCAACGCCGCGGTCGCGGTGAGGGCGGGCCGACGCCGCAGGGCTTTGACCGCATGGCCCAGGTCGTAGAGGTTGGCGCCCGCGCGGAGCTCACGCGCCCGCAACCAGGCGGCGTGGCGTAGTGCACCAAGGCTCCAGCGCAGTGGGCTGGGGCCGGGGCTCGCCTCCGAGTGGCGATGGCGATAGGCAAGCTCCGCTTCCCACTGGCGTCTCCACTCACGTCGTTGGGCCGTTGGCACCAGCCGTGCGGCCAACGCCAGAATACGGCTAGCGCTTTGCGTCGGAGCCTCTTCCGGAGCCCCCACTAGCTCTTGCCTCCGTCATTCGTCCCGGTCAGGAAGGCGTACTGATCGAGGGCAACGGCCAACCGCTCGCGCCCAGCCGGCGTGATCTCGAAGTACTTGCGGCTGGGCCGCTTCTCGGCCCGGGCGATCGCCTCGTCTTCCCAGGTTGCCGTGGCCAACCCTTCGGCCTCGAGTTTGTCGAGAGCCGGATAGATCGAGCCACTACTCAACCCGGTGGCCTCCATGATGTCGAAACCGTAGCGATGGCCGCCGGCGAGTGCGCGCAGCACTGCCGTGGCTCCCAGACCGAGACGTCGCGCCATCAGATTGCCTGTACCGGAGGAGGGGGATGTCGAGGATCTTGTTCATCGAACTCCAATGTACCTTACGCTACGATATATGTCGTGACAACGAATAGACGACCGAATCGAGTAGGCACTACTCCGCTCGGAGACTGTCCGCCGGGTCCTGGCGTAGCGCACGGCGCGCGGGGAACCACCCGGCGGCGAGCGCGGCGGCGGCGAAGAGGATTGGCGTGCCGATCAGGCTGGCCGGATCGAGGTTGCCGATCCCATAGAGCCATGATGCCAGGAAGCGAGATAGGTAGATGGCCGCTCCGAGTCCGACGAGAATGCCGGCGGCGAGCACCGCGCCAATCTCTCGGCCGAACAGGCCAAGAATGTCGCCGTCACGCGCTCCGAGAGTGATCCGAACCGCGACCTCGCGGGTGCGTTGCGAAACCTGGTACGCAACGACTCCGCCGATCCCCACGAGCGAAAGCAACAGGCCGTACGCGCCGAACAGAGCAAGCAACGTGCTGAAGAATGCCGACTCACGCACCCACGAGTCAGCGAAGGCCGACATGCTCTGCACGTCATGCAGCGGCTGCTCCGGGAACGCGCTCGCGAAGGTGCTCCGGAGCGGCTCCGCCAGTGCGTGCGCTTCACCGCGTGTCCGCACTAGCACAGCGGCCTGAGTTTGCGGCTGCGTGGTCAGATACAGCCCTCGACGGAACGGCAGGAAGGCGGTCACGTTGTCCGCCCGGAGGTTTGTTTCACGCAGGGTGGGAACCACGCCCACCACCTCGGTCAGATGACGGCCACCAACCGGACCGCCCTGCGCGTCGAGCTTCATGCCGAAGGTGTAGAAGCGCTTGCCGAGGGCCGCTTCGCCCGGCCAGTACAGATCGGCGAACGATTCGCTCACCACCGCAACCGAAGGCGAGCCGGGCAGGGCGTCACCGGGCTCGAGCAGGCGGCCCGCTAGCGGCCGGATACCCAGGACGTCGAAATAGGCGGGCTCTACCCAGTTGGCCGACGTGCCATGTACCAACTCCTCCCAGGTCTTGGTTTCCCAGCCTTCGATGGTCACCGGGCTCCAGTTTCCGTAGGAGCCCGACAGGGGCACGAACCGTGCGAGCGCCACGGATTCCATCCCAGGCATCGCACGCATCGTTTCGATAACGTGGCCGAGTCCCGAGGTGAGGCGGCCACTCGCTCGAAGCACGGCGACTGGACCACGGCGCCCCTCGACCTCATGGCCGGTTGGCTCGAAATCCTCCGAAGGCATTCGGAACGAGGCGGTCAGGATGCCTTCAGAGGTGGAGAAGCCGGTGTCCTGGGCGGAGAGCGTATAAAGGCTGCGCAACACCAGAGTTGCGGCCACCAGCAGGAAGACAGCGGCCGCGACCTGCCCGGCGATCAGAATCTGGCGGGTCCGCGCTGTGCGCCGATCGCCGCCGCGCGTTCCACTCCTGAGCAATCCAGCGGAATCTACGGCGGCCGCGTACCACGCTGGAATCGCAGCGACGGGAACCAGGGTGAGTGCAGCAACGGCGGCAGCACCGGCGATCGCGACGGGATCGAGGGTGACCGTGTCGATGCGTGGGACATTCGTCGGCCCGATCGTTCGCAGCGCACCGAGTCCCCATTGCGCTAACGCGATTCCGATCGCGGTGCCCGCCACGACGATCCACGTAGTCTCCGCGACGACGAGTGCGACGACCCGCGCCGCGGAGCCACCAAGGGCGCGGCGAAGAGCGAGCTCGCTCTGGCGTGAGGCGATCCGTCCGAGAGATAGGTGGGCGACGCTGAGCGAGGCCAGCAATAGCACCGAGGCGACGGCTGCGGCGAGAATCGGTACCCGCTCCGAGGTTGCGCCGAGAAGGTGCGTCCGCAAGGAGTCGGCTGTGGCTGCGTCGTCGATCTCGAACGTGTCTTTGAATCCGGGGTTGGTGAAGTATTCCCAGGCTATCGGCGCGAATTCCGCCCGAGCCTCTTCGATCGATGATGCGGCTCGCGGGCGCACGATCAGCCAGTACGAGTAAAACGGCAGGGGGTTCTCGAGCCCGGGAATCCAGAACTCCGCATGCCTACGGGGCTCGGATCGCGTCGGCACCGGCTCCAGGTGAGGCTGGTCCAGATACCAGCGGAACGCGCGCGGCAGGACCCCAATGATGGTGTGCTCGACTCCCGAGAGGCTGACTGCCGTGCCGATCACGTCATCGCGGGCGCCGTAGCGACTGCGCCAGGCGGCGTCGCTGAGAACGACCACGCGTGCACCCGCTTCGGCGTCGGCTGCTCCGAAGAGTCTCCCGTGCTGGGCGGTGGCGCCCGCGAACTCGAAGAAATTCCACGCGGTCTCGGTGATGGCGACTTGCTCGACGAACGTTCGGGTCTGCACCCTGGCGCGGTCGCGGGTGGATACCCAGGAGGTCGCCTCGACACTCGAGGCACTCTCTTCGTAGGCCTCGATCTGTTCCATCGACACAGTGAATCGTGTTCCGAATGTCGGTCGCGCGGTCTTGCCGTTGTTCCAGAGCAGACCGATATTGGCATCGTCCGCGTAGGGCAGCGGCGCCAGCAATACTTGCTCCACGACCGACAGCAACGTGGCTACTCCGCCGATGCCTAGCCCCAGGGTGATGATTGCTGCGAGCGCATAGCCCGGACGGCGGGCGAGGTTGCGTAGGGCAAAGCGCGACTCTCGCGCAGCTCCGCGGATCGTTGGCCTGGCCTCCCAGCGAAGCTTGGCTCCCGTCGCGGCTAGATCCACGGCCTCGCTGCCCCAAGTCTCGAGCCAGGCGGTACGTCCGTGATCTCGGGCTTGGGACGCGAGTTGGGCGAAGGTGCGTTCCATATCGGCGCCGCGGAGGCGTCGGACGCGTCGAGGTAGGAGAGTGCGTAGCACCCGATGCAGTAAACGTCCGGGTAGCGTCATCCTCACCGCCCGCCAGCATCGGGTAGGAGGTCGCGGCGATTGGCGAGCGCCAGAACGCGCTGCAGCCGGCCGGCCTCAGCCAGAGCCGCGTCCGCGCCTGCGCGAGTGAGTCGGTATCGCGTCCCGCGCCTTCCTTCGCCATCGTCCTCCGCGCCAATCAGTCCGTCATCGAGCAGGCGCTGCAAAGCTGCGTACAACGAGCCTGTGCCGGGCCGAACTGCGCCGTCCGATTGCTCGCGCACGGCCTGCATGAGGCCATAGCCGTGGCGCGGTTGTTCGGCCAGTGCGAGGAGAAGGTGCATCGAGAGCGGGGTCATCGGCGTGTCGGTCACAGTATGCGCGCTCCAGCGGGGATATTCCGATAATCGACATGTCGACGATCGGATGGTACGCGCTTCCCGCCGTGTGCGGCAACTGTCAGGCGTGAGCCGCATTACCGGTGACACTCGGGCCGACCGGGACTCCGCCGCCAGCGCTACGGTACGAACGTCGCGTCGGATTCCAGATCGCAGGCGAAGGCAGCCAGCAGATCCGCGGCGTGATCGAGATCGGCCAGTGCCACGGCTTCAACCGGGCTGTGCATGTAGCGGTTGGGGAGCTGCACGAGTCCGGTGGCCACTCCTGCGCGCGACAGCTGCAACGGGTTCACGTTGTTTCCCGCGGAACCGGCCTGCGCTGCCACCTGGTGAGGAATATCCTCGGCGGCGGCAAGGCTCAACAGCCGTTCGCCGACTCGCGGATTGATGTTGGCGCCACGCGCAATGACAGGCCCATCGCCCAAAGCGATATCACCGCTCTGACGCGGATCGACCTTGGGGCAGTCGGTCGCGTGAGTGACGTCGACGGCAATCCCCACATGCGGGTCGATGCCGAAGGCCGCGGTACGGGCGCCCCGGAGGCCGATCTCCTCCTGCACGCTCGAGGCAGCGTACACCGCACACGACAACCCCTTCTCCTTGGCGCGTCGTAGCGCCTCGATGACCACCCATACGCCTGCACGGTCGTCCATGGCGGGAGCGGCGGCGATACCGTTGCGCAGTTCCTGGAACCCCAGTTGAACCGTGACCGGATCGCCTATCCGGACAGCGTCAGCCGCGTCGTCGGCATCGCTGGCGCCGATGTCGATCCACAGCCCCTTGAGGTCGGCCACGACCTTTCTCTCCTCGGGCGACAGCAGATGGATCGCCTTGCGGCCGACCACGCCCGGCACCTCGCCGTCGTTTGTCCAGACGGTGACGCGCTGGCCTACCAGCTGTTGCGGATCCCAACCACCAACGGTCTGGAAGAAGAGAAACCCGGACTTGTCGATGTGCGAGACGAGCAGCCCCAGTTGATCGCAGTGGCCATCGAACATGACCCGCAGGTCGGCGTCCGAGTTGCCGACCGCGACAACGTTGCCATGAACATCCGTGGTCACCTCATCTGCAAACGATTCGGCGTACGCGCGGACGACTTGCTGCACCGGCTGCTCATAGCCGGACACGCCTGGTGTCTCGAGCAGATCCTTCAAGAACTCGAGCGCGGTTCCGTTCATGTCGCATCCTCGGTCGGGGTAGGTCGCCTGCGCGGGCGCTACGGTGAGGGCTTCGCGTCCCTGGACGCTAGCGGCTTTCGATCAGGATCAGGTCCTGCTGCGGTTCCACCAGCCACTCTGCGCCGTTTTCGGTGATCACGACCATCTCCTCCACGGAGATCGTCTTGGTGTCGACGACGTCGAGCTGCCAGGAGTGGAAGCCGTCGAAGGCGAAGGTCATGCCGGCTCGGAGTTCGAGGGCTTGGCGGCCAGAAGGCGTGGCGCCGGGACGGCCGCCGGAGAGCGCCGGGCCGCTATCGTGCGCCCAGTAGCCCACGGGGTGGCCGGTGCCCCACATGACCGGGATCGAGCCGTTGGCTTCCATGACCTGGCGTTGGGCGCGGTCGACGTCGGCGCCGGTGGCGCCGGGGCGCATAGCTCCGAACGCGGCACGGTTGCCGGCCACGGCTGCCTCCCATCGGGCAAGCGCCTCGGGCGGAGCTTCCGTCTCACCCGGCGCCAGCACGTAGGCGAAGCGCTGGATGTCGGTCACCCACATGTCGTGCACCTTGATACCGAAGTCGGTCTGGATGAAATCGCCGGGCTGGATCACGCGCTCGGTGGGGTGGGAGTGGCCGCGGTCTTTGCCGGAGTTGATCGCCGGGTTCTGCTCGGGGGACCAGCCGTCGCCGACACCAGCGGCCGCCATCTTCGCCTCGAGAAAGTCGGCGATCTCGCGATCCGTGGTGACCCCGCCGACTACCGCTGCGTACGCCTCGACTTCCCACTGCGCGGTGAGCGCGGCAGCGCGGCGCATGATGTCCACCTCGGCCGGCAGTTTCACGGCGAGCCAGGCGTTGATCATCGACTCGGACGACACGAGACGCGCCATCCAGTCGGATGACAGCCCCTCGGCCATGGCCGCGTACTGAGTGTGCGACACGCCATCCGTGATCGGGCTGTTCCCGGTATTGATCCCGATCTGCGCGGGATCGAAGCGTTCGAGCTGCGTCTGCACCTGACCCCACAGACCTGTGCCACGCTCGATTTCCACGACCTCATCCATGATCTGTTTCTCGGCCAGCGCGGTGGCTTCGCCGGCCGGTGAGATCGCCACCGATGTCAGGCCAGTATCGGTTCGGAAGAACATGAAGGCAGCCGAGCCGCCGGCGTTCTCGCAACCGATATGGCGGGCCATCGGGTCGTTGTTGTTCTCGCGGCAGATCGTCAGCCATGCGTCCAGACCGGCGTCACTCATCGCCACCGGCAGAAGGGTGTCGATGCGCTCCGCGCGGATCGCAGGCCAGGGGTCACCACTGAACACCGGAACGTCGACCGGCGCTGCCGGCGGCGATACCGAGGGGCTACAGGCCGCCGCCAGAAACACCGGGATCGTCAACAACAGCGCGATGCGCACCGTTCGCTGCACGGGTCGGGTCATGACCTTTTCTCCGATTCGGTTGGCTTGCCTGGTGGCCTACTGCTCGATGGGCGGTGCGCCCGCGGCCTGGAGTGCCTGCTCGAGGGACGGGACCACATCGCTAGCGTAGCGCTCGATCTCCGCACGAATGGGTGCCAGTTCGGCTTTGCCAACCTCGATCGACTGCCGGTGCATCTCGGTGGGGCCGTACATCGTGCCCAATCCTCGGTAGCCCACGAACAACCGGCTCGACGGAGTCGGCGGGTTCCGCTCACCGATCTCACCTCTGGCCTCGCTGCCCTGCATCTGCTCGCGGATTTCGAGTAAGTCGAGGCCGGCCTGATAGAGCCGTTCGCTCAACTCAGGGGCCAGCGAGTCCGCCCGGCTCAGGGCCGTCTGCATCGCCTCGACGCGTTCCATCTGCGCCGTGAGCAGATTGTTGGTCTCGGTCAGATCGTTGGCGAAGTCCGTGACGACCTGCCGGAACGCGATGACCACGTCAGCCGAGACGCGCTCCAGCGCGCCGTCCACCAGCGACTCGACCGCGAACTCGACCGGATCGGCAAGTTCAGTGACGACGCCCTGCTCGATCTTGATCAGGCTCGCCGTGTAGGTGTCGGGAAGAGCGAGGAAACCTCCGCCCCCGAAGCCGCCGCCCCCGAGTCCGATCATGGCGTCGGAGGAGTACTGGAAGTCCCATGCGACACGATGGACGCCCGCCGAAGTCGGGCCGTCGACGCGGTTGATCACCGTGCCGTTCCGGTCGCGGATCACGACCTGGACCACCGGCGGCTGCTCACGCATCTCGGCTTCCAGGGCATCCCAGCCGGGGAAATCCACGTCCTGGTCCTCGGCGATCTCGCCCTCCGCGCGCTTCCGCTGGCTCTCCAGCGACGCGTACGAGTCCCGTAGCCAGTACGTGAACACCGCGCCGAACGGCGGGTTGTCAGCTGTCCACTGGTTGGAACCCTGGGAGTGTTGGACGCGCTTCGGCATGTACCAGAGCGCCGGGCGTGTATCGAAGAGCATGGCCTCGGCCTCGAGGCCCGCGGCGCCCTCGCGCAGCGGCGTGTAGTCGTCGAGCACGAACATCCCGCGTCCGAACGACGCCGCCACGACATCCTCCTGCTCACGCTGAATCACGATGTCGCGGAACGAGATCGTCGGCGCTCCGGGCAGCTCGGTCCAGGTCCCGCCGCCGTCGACGGTGAAGAAGACACCGAACTCGGTGGCTGCAAAGAGCAGGTCCGGGTCGACATGGTCCTGCACGACGCGCCACACGAGATGCCGTTCCGGCAGGTTCCCGGCGATGGACGTCCACGTCTGCCCACCATCCACGCTCTTCACCAGATACGGCGCGAAGTCGCCGTATTTGTGGTTGTCGAGCGCGACGAACACGGTGTCGCGATCGTGGTGGCTGGCCTTGATGTCGTTAACGAACGCCAGCTCCGGCACCCCAGCCTCGCTCACCTCGACGCGGCGCCAGTTGTCGCCGCCGTCCTCGGTGACCGACAGCAGGCCGTCATCGGTCCCGGCCCAGATCACGTTCTCGTCGAGCGGGCTCTCGCCGATGGAAGTGATGGTGTTGTAGTTCGACATGGCCCCCACGTCCCAGGCACCATCCCAACTCTGTTGCCGACCTCTGATGGGCAGCTCGACTCGTTCCTGACTCCGGGTCAGATCCCCGGAGATGGGCGTCCAGCTGTCGCCTCGGTTGTCGCTTCTCCAGACCCGGTAAGACCCGGTCAGGACACGCGTTGGCTGGTGGAAGCTCACCTCGATGGGCGCGTCCCAGTTGAAGCGCTCGTGGGGCTCGCCTTCGCGGGCCTGCGGCTGAATGAAGACGGCCTCGCCCGTGGTGCGGTCGGTGCGCCACATAACGCCCTGCTGAAACTCGCCGTAGTGGATGTTTGGGTTGCCAGGCTCCACCGCCTGGTCCTGGCCGTCGGCGCCGAGCACCGTGAACCAGTCCTGGTTACGGATCCCGTAGCTGTTCGCGGTACGGATCGGCCCGCCGTTGGAGCCGTTGTCCTGGGTGCCGCCGTAGACGTTGTAGAACGGCCCGGAGTCGTCCGCCGCGACCTTGTAGTACTGCATCACCGGGAGGTTGGCCATGTACCTCCAGGTCTCCATGCCATCAAACGACTCGTACAGCCCACCGTCGGATCCGACGAGCACGTAGTCGGGGTCGCTCGGGCGGAACGCGATAGCGTGATCGTCGCCGTGCTTGTCGCGATTGTTGAGCCCGTAGTAGGTCGCGAAGTGGTCGTCAGTGACCAGGGTCCTGGCGCTGACGAGGAACAGTCGCCCGAACTGATGGGGAGAGACGAACAGTTCCTGGTAGTAGTGCGGGCCTGTTCCGCCGGACACCGCGTCGGACATCTTGCGCCAGGACTCGCCCTGGTTCTCAGACATCCACACACCGCCCTCGCGGCGGATCGTCTCGATGGTCGCGTAGACGATGTCTGACTGTTGCGGCGAGATCGCGAGCGCGATTTTGCCCAGTTCGCCTCCCGGCAGCCCGGTGGTGAGCTGCTCCCAGCTCTCGCCGCCGTCTTCGCTCTTCCAGATCCCGGATCCGGGGCCACCGCCCATGAGGGCCGCGACGGTGCGGTGCCGGTCCCAGGTGGCGGCGTAGATGCGGTCGGGGTTGCGCGGATCGATGACGACGTCCGTGGCGCCCGTCCACTCCGAGTTGCCCAGCGCCTGATGCCAGGTCTCGCCGCCGTCGCCTGTGTAGTAGAGCCCGCGCTGGCCGCCGGAGCTCCAGAGGGGCCCCTGAGCAGCTACCCACACGATGTCCGAGTTTTCCGGATGCACGACGATGGTCGACAGATGCTCCGATTCTTCGAGGCCCATGTTTCGCCACGTGCGTCCGCCGTCGGTGCTCTTGTAGATCCCGTCACCGTAGGCGACATGTCGCCCGCCCACGTTCTCGCCGGTTCCCACCCAGATAGTGTCCGGAGCGCTCGGGTCGATGGCCAGCGACCCGATGCTGTACGAGCCTTGGTCGTCGAAGATCGGGGTCCACGTGGTCCCCGCGTTGGTCGTCTTCCACACGCCGCCCGAACCCACCGCGACGTACATGATGCTCTCGTCGTGCGGGTGGATCTTGATGTCGGCGATCCGGCCGCTGTTCAGCGCCGGGCCGATCGGCCGCAGTGACAGGCCGGATAGGCCGGCGTCATTGAGCGAGGTCTGCTGCGCCCACACGGGACTGGCGGCGAACAGGACGAACAGGACCGCGAAGAGGGCGACCGGCTTTCTCATGACAGGACCTCGAGACGACTGGGTCGGTCGTGGCCCGAGTTCGACGCCCGCGGATCCAACGACCGGTGCAGAACAGGCGGAGGGGCGCCGAGACCGAATCATAGGGCATTCGGATCTCGAACACCGCGGCGACGTGGAGACGGGTTCAGCGTGTGCCTACGTACCGATGAAACACCTGCACGGCGTAGTAGCAGGGCTCGACGCTGCAACTCGGCATGGCGGCCTCGATGTAGTGCACCCCGGAGCGTCCCGAAGGGCTGACCAGAACCGGGTAGTCATCCATTTCGATGTCTTGCAGCACGACGTTGTCGTCGCGGTCATACAGCAGCAGGTCGAGGTCCGAGCAGTCGCCGTCGCACACGCCGACGATGAGGTATTCCCGATGGCCGACGAAGTCGAATTCGAAGTACTCGTCGTCGCCTTCTTCCAGGCTGCCAACCACCATTTCACCCGCGTAACCGAACCCAGCTTCTGCCTTCATCTCTTTCCATACTTCCGCGATCGCGGGCTGAGCGATACGGCGCCACTCGGCCATCGACTGCTGCGGCGGAGTCGTCAACGCCTCGGCGGCAAGCCAGGGCAACAGGAAGGCGAGGGTGACAGACAACATCGGCATGGGGTGTACCTCGGGATTGCGCGAGCAGGACGGCGCCACCTTAGCAGGCGCCAACCTGGGTGCAAATGACTTGACCTCGCGTAGCCTCGCTACTCTTGCCAGACTTGCTCGAACACCCGGAGGTAGTTGCCTCCGAGGAACTTCAGGATCGTCTCGTCCGAGTGACCACGCGAGGCGAGCGCTTCGGTCAGTCGCGGGACCTTCGAGATGTTTTCGAGACCGGGCGGCGCCAACTCGAGCCCGTAGTGATCGCTGCCGAGGCCGACGTGGTCGGGCCCCATCACCTCGATCGCCGTCTCGATATCGCGCACGACGCTCTCGACATCCCGATGTGCCAGGTGGATCAAGCCGAGAACGCCGCCGTTCGCTGCAAGAGCCTCCAGCATTGCGCGATCGCGAGGTAGCTCGAGACGCGGGCGCGGCAACTTGCCGCCCACCAGATCCTGCGAGGCCGCCGAAGTGTCCGGGAACATCGTCGGCGTGCTGTGCGACAGGATCACGGGGTTATCCGTCAGTTCGAGGATCTCCCAGAAACCGACTTCGCCGATGTGGACCAGGTCGATGACAATCCGTAGCTGGTCCAGTCGCTCCACGACGTGACGACCGAGTGAGGTGAGGCCGCCCTGCTTGTCTGCGGCCCAACAGCCGTCCGCGAACGCGTTGCGTCGCGTGTGGGTAAGGCTGGCCGAGCGTAGTCCGAGCTCGTAGTACAGATCCAGGAGGCGAGGATCCGTACCGAGCGCCTCGCAACCTTCGAAGGTCAACACCAGCGATCTTGCCGTCGGCCTTAGCCTGACGAATCTCGCGGACGGTCGTTGCCAGAACCAGTTCCGCGTTGCGGGCGATCTGGTCGTGCAGGTTCCAGACCATCTCCATGCCGCGGCGGAACGGGTCGTTGAGCCAATCGTCGTCCAGGTAGATCGCGCACAGCTGCGCCGTGATCCCGCCCTCGCGCCAACGCGGGATGTCGTATTGCCCCATACAGCCGAACCACGCCGTGTGCTCACCGAGGCCGAATTGCACGAGAGGCGAGTTCTCCAGACCCGGAGGCCCCTCCCAGTCGAGCCCGGGAACCTCGACGCGCTCATTCAGCTGCATCTTCCCCTCGGTCACCGGGATGAGGATGTCGCAGTGACCATCGATGACGATGGCCTGCTCGTGCAGCTCGCTGGCGCGCCCGCGGTCGTTCATGACTACGGAGGCTACGCCTTCGGAAAGCGCTGAGCCAGCCACGTCGTAGTGCACGCGCTTGCGCGCGTACTCCCGCCTATGGAAGCGGCCTCCGATGAGGGGCGGTGTACCTCGTCGAGCACGCCGGTCTCGGCCGAACGGCCCGGATCCGGCGCAGCGCTTGTTGCGTGGCCGGCGCCCTAGCCGGGCTCAGGCCGCCCCAGAACCGTCGCGGGAGTGCTAGCCTCGCGGCCATCTCACTTCCCCCGAGAGGTTCGCCGTGTTCCCATCGCGTAGCTCCCGTCTGCTTGCGCTCGCCACCGGCGTGGCGATTGTCACCTCAGGGATAGCCGCCGGCGACGATCCCGCCACCGTCACCTTCAGGTCCTTCCCGATCGACGCGGGCGCGACGCTCCGCCAGATCGCCTTCCCGCCGGCCGGCGTCCCGGTGCCGACCACCGCAGAAGCGTTCGTCGTCACAACGCTCATCAACTTCAGCCCGGTGTCGCCCGTGCTGGCCGGGCTGAAGCCGGTCAAGGGGAAGGTTCGGGTCGACGGTACCTGCTTCGGGACGCCGAATGTCACCACCTCCGGACAGCTCAAGCTAGATCGCGGCTTCGGTATCGATACCCAGGTGTTGGACCAGACCAACGGATGCAATTTCTTCCAGACTCAGCCCATGGGCCGGGGCGGATCCCGGAATCCTTGGGATTCGAATGGCCAGGTGATTGTCAGCGTGCAACCGTTCGATCCGAGTTCTGGGTGCCAACCCAGCGAGACAGCCCTTTGCCTGGGACCCAACAGCCGGTTTCAGGTCGAGGTGGACTGGGAGGACTTCGAGAAGACGCGCAGCGCCATGGCGCTCCCGACCGCACCCGATTCCGGCACGTTTTGGTTCTTCAATCCGGAGAACGTCTCGATGGTGGTCCGGGTCCTCGACAAGACCAACGTGTCCGGTTTCAATAACTTCTGGGTCTTCGCTGCCGGTCTGACGGACGTAGAGGCCACTCTCACCGTGACTGATACGCAAACGTCGCTGATCAAGGTGTACACAAGCGTCGACGGCCACTTTCCTTCCGTCGGCGATACCGACGCCTTCTAGGCGGCATCACAGGTACCGCGCTCAGGCCGTTTTCTTCGTCAGCTGTCAGCCTCTTCTACTCGGAGGTCCTGCGCGCGCGTCAGGGCCGAGGCGGCTTCGGCGTCGCGTCCGAGGGCGCTCAGCACTTCGCCGTAGGACTGCAGCGCGAAGGGCAGGTCAGCGGTTTCGTTGGCTTCCTGAATTGCGATGGCGCGCTCGTAGTAGAAGGCCGAGGTCTCGTGACGCTTCCACAGGCGATGCAGATCGCCCATGGCATGGAAGGTCGAGGCCAGCGCGGGATGCAGAGGCCCCAGCGCCGCCTCACGGATGCGGGCGGAGCGCTGGTACAACGGCACAGCCTCCGCGTAGCGACCCTCGTCGAGGTGGATCTTGGCGAGGTTGTTCAGCGAAGACGTGACCGCGGGATGGTCCGGGCCGTAGACCTGTTCGCGCACGGCCACGGCACGGGTCAGGTAATCCTGCGCCACTTCGTGGTTGCCCAGGTCGAGATTGATGGAGCCGAGGTTATGCAGCGAGGTGGCGAAGCGGGGGTGGTCGGGATCGAGAAACAGTTCGTGGATCTCCAGGGAGCGCTGGAGTATCGGAGCAGCCTCTTCGAGGCGGCCCGACTGCGCCAGGATCGCACCGAGATCCGAGTAGAGAACGGCGGTTTGGAGCGTCGGCTCGGATTCGACCGTCGCGCGTAGATCCAGCGCCCTGCGCACGTCCTCGATCGCCTCGTCGAACCTGCGCTGACGCGCGAGGGCTGTGGCCCGGATCGAAAGGACCAGCGACAGCTGCTCCGGAGCGAAGTTCTCGACTTCCTCAAGGTCCGTGACGGTCGCGGTCAGCAACGCTTCGGCCTCGCCCCATTTCGCTTGCTCGATCTGTACCTGCGCCAGGTAGCTGGCAACGTAGGCGACGTCGAACGGCAGCGCGTCAGGGTGAACCTCGATCTCCGCAAGTGCCTGGCGGGCCGTAACGTCGGCTTCGTCCAGGCGCCCCTGGGCGTCATAGATCCGCGCAAGCGTCGCGCGGAGCTTGATCGCATCGACGCCGGTCTCGCTGTCGAGATCCTCATGTAGCCGCGCCGCCCGTTCCACGAGCCGCTCCGCGCTTTCATACTGGCCGATGTTCTTGTAGGCCACTCCCATGACCTCCAGCAGCCGGAGCTGGACACCCGGCTCACTGTCGAGGCTCTCGATCCGCTGCGCGCCACGTTCGAGAACCTCGCGCACAGTAGGGCCGGCCCCGTCGGACGCATAGGGATCCGCACCTCCGAGGAGTTCGCCCAGAAAGTCGACGACCTGCCCCGCGGCCGTGGCCTCGTCCTGGGCCAGGTTCCGCGCCTCACGTGCCTGGATCAGCCCGTAGGCGGTACCCGCCAGGCCCGCGACCAGAGCAACGAAGGCGATCGCGACGCCGCCAACAAGGGCACGGTTGCGACGCGAGAACTTCGCGAGCTGGTACCAGGTGCTTGGGGGCCGGGCCGCAATCGGTTCGTCGGCGAGGTGGCGCCGGAGATCGGCTGCCAGCTCAGTTACGGTCTGGTAGCGGCGGTCGCGGTCCTTGGCGAGCGCCTTGCCGACGATCGTTTCGATGTCGCCGCGAAAACTGCGGTTCACCGAGGACAGCCGCGCCGGGTCATCCTCCTGGATCATCCGTGCCGCCTCGGGCAGCGATTTGTCGCTGATGTCGACCGCTAGCTCGCCCGTCAGCAGCTCGTGCAGGACCACACCGAGCGCCTAGACATCGCTGCGGGTGTCGAGGTCGTCGGGTGGGCCTCCGACCTGCTCTGGGCTCATGTAGGCGACGGTGCCGATGATCTGGCCCATGGAGGTACCCATGGTGGCCTGTTGATCGGAGTCGGTGATCCGGGCCACGCCGAAGTCGAGCACCTTGGGTTGGCCTTCGGCGTCGACCAGGATGTTGGACGGCTTCAGGTCACGGTGGATGATGCCCTTCTGATGCGCGTGAGCGACCGCATCGCAGATCTTCGCCATCAGTTCGAGTCGAGCGGGAACGTCGAGCTGTGCTCCGCTCGCGTAGCGCGAGAGCGTATCGCCCTCGATGTACTCCATCGCGAAGAACGGCTGGCGCTCGCCCAGGTCACCCTCTGTTGCCCCGGCCTCGTAGATCTGGGCGATCCCGGCATGGTGCAGGCGCCCAAGTACCTGTGCTTCGTGCTCGAAGCGGCGCAGTAGTTCCGGAGTTGCGCGGCCCCGGCGAACGAGCTTCAGCGCCACTGTCCGCCGCGGGTTCTCCTGCTCGGCGAGGTACACCGTGCCCATCGCTCCGCGGCCGATCTCTTCCAGAACTCGGTACGCGCCGACCTGCTTGGGTGGGTGGAACGTCCGCATGACACCCAGTTCGACCTCCGCGTCGGCATCGGGCGATGCCGAGGTGTCCAGGCTGGTCTCGTCATCCGCGGCCACTTTGCCATCCGACGTCAGGGCCGTGTCGGAGCTGTCGTCAGGCGGTACAGGCGCGGGCGGGTCACTCTCGCGTGACATGGGGTCTCCGAAACTCCGACGGCGACGATGGGATCAGGCACGGCAGTGTACCGGGCGCTCGTGCGGCGAGAGAAGGGGGCCGCCGGGCTCAGGTGTTGTCGCACCACGCGCGCGCGTTCTGGAACATCCGCAGCCAAGGTGACACCGCGAGCTCCCTGCGCCAGGTAGCGGGCATCCAGTTCCACTGCCACTTCAGGAACGTGCGTTCGGGGTGGGGCATCAGGGCCAGGTGGCGGCCGTCCGGCGAGCACAGGCCGGCGATCCCGGCTGGTGAGCCGTTGGGGTTGAACGGGTAGCGCTCGGTCGTCTCGCCGGCGTCATCCGCAAAGCGGAGGGGAGCGAGGCCCATGTCCTGCACCTTTTGCAGGATGGCGGAGTCGGGGAAGTAGGCGCGGCCTTCCGCGTGGGCGGAGGCGACTCCGAGTACGGAGCCTTCCATGCCGCGGAACATGATCGCCGGACTCGACTCGACACGCACCGTCGGGAACCGCGACTCGAAGCGGCCGGAAGCGTTGTGGACGAAGCGCGGCTGGAGTTCGTCCTCGATTCCGGCCCACGGCACCCAGCCGAGTAGTGCCGACAGCTGGCAGCCGTTGCACAGGCCGAGGCTGAAGGTGTCCGGTCGATCGCGGAAGCTCGCGAACTGGTCTGCGAGTTCCTTGTGGAAGCGGATCACGCCGGCCCAACCCTTGGCGGAGTCGAGCACGTCCGCATAGCTGAACCCGCCCACGAAGGCGACGCCACGGAAGCGGTCGAGGTTCATGCTGCCCTCGAGAAGATCGGACATCACGACGTCCCACGGCTCGAACCCGGCCGCGTAAAACGCCGAGCTCATCTCGCGATCGCCGTTGCTGCCCTCCTCGCGCAGGATCGCGATCTTCGGCTTCGAATCCGCCGTGAGGAGCGCCGGCGCGGTGGGCGCCGGTTCATAGGTCAATTCATACGCGGGCGTACGACGCTCGCGCACCCCAGTGCGTTCTTGTTCTACGTGCCCTGGGTCGGCCTGTCGCCGGTCGAGCTCGAAGCTGGTGGCTTCCCAGGTGTCGCGCAGGTCGCGGACATCAGCGTTGAGCACGGTGTCGCCGTCCACCCGGACCGCGATGTCCGTCCCCGTACGTGCACGGCCGATGGCAGAACAGGGAACCTCCGCCGAGGCGAAGACTTCGAGTGCCTGATCCATGTTCGACTCGTGCACTTCGAGCAGGAGCCCGAGTTCCTCAGCGAACAGGGCAGCGATGGGTCCCTCCGCACCGCCTGGGACGTCGAGCTCGAGTCCGCAGTTGCCGGAGAAGGCCATCTCAAGGGCGCCCGTGATCAGGCCGCCGTCGCTGACATCGTGCCCCGCCGTCACGACCCCGGCTTCGATCAGCTCCTGGACTGCTTCGAACGCGCGCGCCAGCACGGCCGGGTCGTCGAGGTCGGGAGAACTCTCTCCGAGCTGGCCGTAGACCTGGGCGAGGGCGGAGCCACCGAGGCGCCTCCGCCCCGCCGCCAGATCGACGAACAGGAGGCGACCGGACTCAGGTAGTTCGAGGTCGGGAGTCACGGTAGCCGCCACATCGGGGCACGAGCAGTAAGCCGAGATCACCAGCGTGCCCGGGCCCTTCACCACCTCGTCGTTGCCGTCGGCGCCAGGCGCGAGCGCGGCCATCGACAGGCTGTCCTTGCCGCCGTCGATCGCGATGCCCAGCGCGAGCATCACGTTGCTCAGTGCCACGGCGGCGTCGTAGAGTGCCGCGCCTTCGCCGGGGAGTTTCGCCGCCCACATCCAGTTGCCGGAGCACTTCACGTCGGTTAGCGCGCTGACCCGGGCCCACACCAGGTTGGTGAGCGCCTCGCCAACGCACAGCCGCGCCATCGCTGCCGGGTCGAGCATGCCCTTGATTGGCTGCTCACCGATGGCCGTTGCGGAGCCCGTGTTGGAGAAATGGCTCTGGGCGATCACCGCCACGTCGGCCACGGTAAGGAGCAGCGGGCCGGCGCATTGCTGGCGGGCTACGAGGCCGGTCACGCTGCGATCGACCTTGGTGGTGAGGAAGCGCTTCGAGCCTACCGACAGCAGTCGGAGTACTCGATCGAGCGCATCGCTCACGGACAGCTGGTCCGGCAGCGCGAGCGGCTGAGCCGACACGGGGTGCCGATCCATTTCGAAGACCTTGCGCGGCATCTTGCCGAGCACCGCGTCGAGTTCGAGGTCCACAGGGGTGGAGTCGTCTCTCTCGTCGTGCAGCACGATCTTGCCGTCGCCGGTGACCCGGCCGACGAAGCCCACCGTCACCTTCTCGCGCTCACAGAGGTGCTGGAACAGTTCCTTGTGTTCGGGTCGCAGCAGGAGCGCGTCGTTTTCCTGGTACTCCGCTCCCCAGATCTCGAGCACGGAGAGCGTGTCATCGCCAACCGGCACGGCGCGCACGTGGATGCGGGCTCCCGCCGGCTCGACGATTTCCTTGAGCACGTTGCAGTTGCCGCCGGCGCCCTGATCGTGGATCGAGACGATGGGGTTGTTGGTGCCCATCTCGACGCAGGCGCGCAGCACGCGGTTGACCTTCTGTTCCATTTCCGCGTCGCCGCGCTGCACGGCGTTGAAGTCCAATTCGGCGGCGTTCTCGCCCTGCACCATGCTCGAGGCTGCGCCGCCTCCCATCCCGATGCGGTAGGCCGGACCCCCGAGCTTCACCACCCACATGCCAACGGCGGGAGTCTCCTTCTCCAGGTGGCGGGCGTCGATCTGACCGACACCGGCGCTGAACATGATCGGCTTGATCCACTCGCGACGCTCGCCGTCGGGCAGGCGCATGCCGAACGAACGTGTGTAGCCCTGGATCACCGGCTCGCCGAACTTGTTGCCGTAGTCAGAGGCGCCGTTGCTGGCCTCGATCTCGATCTGCAGCGGTGGCGCGAGGTTGTCCGGGTAGCCGAACTCCGGATCCTCCCAGGGGAGCTCGTAGCCGGGGATCTGCAGATTGCCCACGCAGTAGGCCGCCGTGCCCGCCACGACCAGCGAGCCGCGACCGGTGGCGTGAGTGTCGCGAATGCGGCCGCCGGTGCCGGTTTCAGCCCCGGGATACGGTGCGACGCCCGACGGGAAGTTGTGGGTCTCGGCGGTGAGAATCAGGTCGTAGTCGAGCTCAGTGAGTTCGAGTGGCCCCGGGGTGCCGGGCTCCCGCGGCAGGATGGTGGCGATGCGGTAGCCGCGGAGCGCGCTGGAGTTGTCCTTGAAGGCGATGACGCTGTTGTTCTGGGCCGCCTCCAGGGGTGCGGCCACGAGGTCCATCAGCGAGTGCGGTTGCTCGACGCCGTCCACAATGAGCCGGCCCTTGAAGAACCAGTGCCGCGAGTGCTCGCTGTTGGACTGTGCGATATCGAAGCACTCGACATCCGTCGGGTTACGCCCCACGCGCTCGGTGAACAGCTTCGTGTAGTAGTCGAGGTCCCAGTCGTCGAACGCCAGCCCCATTTCCTGGTCGATGCGCTCGAGCGCAGCGCGCCCTTCTTCGAGCACGGGAACCGTGCGCACCTCGGCCGGCGCAACGCCGGCATCGAAGGAGCTGAGCGGCTCCGGGTAGGGGCACTCCGTCATGCGGTCGTGGACGAGCGCCAGGAAGCTGGCGAGGTCTCCGGCGCGAGGCTCGGCCTCCGTGTCGAGGAGGAAGCGGCGAGACCGCTCAATGCGCAGTACGGCGTCGAGGCCGCATGCGTGGCAAACCGACACGGCGTTCGTCGACCAGGCCGTCGTGAAGCTCATCCGCGGGCCGACTTCGAGGATCGTTGCGCGCGGATCGGCCGGGTCCAGGTCGGCCGCCAGGAAGCTGTGATCGCCGAAACCCCGCGGATCGAACGTCTCGCGCAACAGCCAGTTCAGCGTCTCGCGTTCTTTGGAGTCGAGCGGCCGGCTGGTGGCAACGTTGAAGCAGTACTCGGACCGCAACGCGCGCAGCGACTCGAAGCCACGGTGGCGTGCGCGTTCCACCAGCGCGTCGAGCGCGCTCCGCGAGATGGCAGGTGTGCGGTACAAGTGGAAGATTGCCATGGCGATCCCCACGATACCGGATTGGCCGAAGAGCGTAGTCGCCCCCGCCCTGTCTCCTCGCGTCGACCCCCGGCGCGGAGACATGTTCGGGAAGGCGGCCCCCATTCGGCTGCCGGCGGAATGGTGCCGGCTATTGGAAAGAGCCCGGTGGGCGCAACGGGCCAAACTGCTGGACCGCCCCCGCGCCGGCAATCCCGTAACACCGGAAACGCTGCGGAATCGACGGGCGTGGTAACGGCGATGCGATACGAACTACTCTCCTCGCCAATGCGATTCTCCAAGTCTCTTGGTTCTGACCTACACAAATACGAGGCAGGAAGCTGGCTTGAAAGCCGTTGTCGGAGCGCTATTGCTACTGATTCCTGGGGTCTGCCTCGCGCAGACGCCGCCCTTCACCGGCACGATTTTCCTGGAGCCCGACATCATTCGTTCCACGGATCGATCGGCCTTCGTAGCACTCGAGTACACCGGGCAAGACTCGCGACGGATGTTCGATCGGCGCGCGGCCACGTTTGTCCAGGTCAACGCCTACTTGTTCCGCGCTGGGTTCGACGACGGGCTGACCGCCGAGGTTCAGGTGAACCCGGAGTTCGGCAGTCAGGCGGCGGCTCAACGCGAGGCTGAGAAATACGCCAGGGCGATTGGACGCATCCCCACCCAGCTTCGGACCGACATGGCGACCGTCTGGATTCACAAGGGCCTCAAGCCTTTCGGCGGCGGCAACAACAACGTGCTGATCCACACCGGACAGGCCGAGATCTACGAGCGCGACGGTATTCTCGAAGAGACGCTGGTTCATGAGGCGAGCCACACCTCGCTGGATGCCCATCACGCGGGTGCTGTCGGATGGCGCCGGGCCCAGCAGCGAGACGGGAGCTTCATCTCCACGTACGCACGTGACAACCCAGTTCGCGAGGACATTGCCGAGACCTTCTTGCTGTACCTGGCGGCGCGGCACCGGTCGAACCGAATCTCGCGGTCGCTCTTGGGAACGATCGAGCGAACCGTGCCCAACCGTCTTGCGTACTTCGACGACCAGCGCTTGCTCCTGTACCCGATCACCCGCTCTCGCGCCCCGCGCTGACTGGTTCGGCGCGGCGCGGCGGTGCCGAAGTTGCGACGGTGGCTCTCCTGTTTACCCTGCCCGCCGGGGTACCCGGAAGGCCGCACGAACTCCAGACGGCGCCACGAGCTGACCGCGCACACTCGCAGCTGCGTCCTGAACGGATGCGGCAATACTCTGCGGACACGACGATGCGTTACAGGAAGACGCTGGCCTGGCTCGGTCGCTACCTTGGCCCCGTGGGCCGGTAACGCCTGTGCCCCATGACGAGGCCAGCATACCCTTCCTACGCGCTTCCCAAACACACTTCAGGCCCGAGAAAGGGTCGGATGCAAGGCATCGGAGCCGACGACGGTCATCGGGACCTTCAAGGCTCCGATAACGCCGCAGACGACCCTTTCTCGGGCCTGAAGCAGTGGAGGCGGCGGGAATCGAACCCGCGTCCGAAAACCATCCGCAGAAGCGTCTACATGCTTGTTCCGCTGATTAATTCTCGCGCTAGCACCTGCCCAGCGGACAGGCCAGTGAAAGCGCACGCCTCAGTGTTTTCTCGCTACGCCACCCTGAGGTGCGGCACGCAGCCAACCTGCTGTATGACGTGGTTGCCAGAGCCTGCAGGTCTGCTCTGGGCCACGCTAGCGGGGTTTAGGCCGCTAGAGCTACCGGTGTTTCGGCAGTTGTGTGTTTTCTCAGTGGTTTTTACGAGCAGTCTGAGACGCTCGACATGCAACTTCGGCTTCAGAGTTCCCGTCGAACCCTGTCGCCCCCTGTTGGGGGTGTGGACCGCCTGAGCGAGCCACTTGTTCAGAATAGCATTCGCGCCGTGCGCTGAACGACGGAAAGCGCCGCTGACGCCCGCCTCTCACGCAGGGCCCCGCAGGGTTCCCTTTCGGGAGCACGCGCATGCGGGGCATACTCGGGGCACGCTGCTCACGCTCCCTGGAGGCTTTCAAGATGCGCCCTCGTCTTGTTGTTGTGCTCGCCGCCGCCGTTCTACTCTCCGGCGCCGCCGGTAGCGCTGCCCAGGAAGCTGCGGCACCGGACCTGTTCACCGTCGTTGCCGAGGGGGATGCGTCCGGCGTCCGCACGCAGCGCGCGACGATCATGTTTGCGCGCCAGATTCGGGTCGATACTGATCTGCTGCTGCGCACCACCACGCCGGGCTCGCGGTTGTCGCTCGATCTCGCGCCTGACGTTCGCGTCGTCGCCGAATTCAGCACCATACGGAACGATGAATTCCATGGCGCGGTGTGGAGCGGCACGATCATTGGTGATCCGATGAGTGCCGCCCACCTCGTGGTTGAAGGCGGGATTGTCGTTGGCACCGTGAGCTACCGTGGGCGCGGCTTCGACATTCGCCCACGAGGAAGGGGACGGGGCGTGATCGTCGAGTACGACGCCACCGCGCTGCCGGAGGGCAACGACGTGCTGGTGGATCCAGTCGTCGACGCCTTTGAAGCCGACCGCGGACCGACGGTCGATGCCGAGCCATTGGCGAACGACGTGACAGTCGATCTGCTCGCGCTCTACATGCCCGAGGCAGCCAAGGAAGTTGGCGGCGCCAAGATGATGAAGGCCGACTGGAAGCTCACGGTCGCGGTCATGAACGCGGCCCTCCAGGCCTCGGGCGTGCCGATGGTGATCCGTCTCGTCGGTCTCAAGAAAATGAAATACAACGGTCCTCTGGACAACGACATCCCTGGGGGAGCGGTGCTCAAGGCGCTGCGCACGGTGGGCGACGGCCAGATGGAGAAGGCGCACAAGTTCCGCAAAAAGTTTGGCGCGGACTTCGTGAGCATGGCCATTGCGCACACAGAGGGGATCTGTGGCCTGGGCTACGTGTCCGGTGCCAATTCCGGCGCTCGTCCGGAGGATGCGGTCCGTGCGTTCAACATCGTGCGTTCCGACTGTGTTGGCAGCTATGGGGCGTTTACATTCGGGCACGAAGGTGGCCACAACATGGGCCTGCGACACAATCCGGAAGACAACGGCGTTCAGTCCGGCGCCTACCCGTCTTCATTCGGTCATCGCGTGCCGGGATCGTTCCGCACGGTGATGTCGTACAGCTGCACGACCGATGGGCTCAGTCGCTGCGATCGCGCCGGCTACTTCTCGAATCCGAAGAAGACGCACCTCGGCTCGAAGACCGGAATCAAGAAAAAGCGCGACAACGCCGGCTCACTCAAGAAGGACGCAAAGGTGATCGGCGCCTGGGTGGGCTGCAAGAAATCGTGCGGCAGCTAGCGAGCCGGCGAATGGCTCGAGTCTAGCGTCGCGGGCGAATCCAGGGGTTGGGGCCAGCGATGCGGACCGTTTCACAGGAGTCGGTCTTCTTGCCCTTCACCTTGAAACTCACACCGTCGTCGGGATTGAAGCCGTCGGCCTTGATCGAGTTGGGCTTGGCCTTGCCCGAGAATGCGAGCGAGATGCCGTCTGCGTTGTCCGTCTTGGCCGCCGCCTGGAACGAGTTCTTCTTGGTGTCCAGGTTCAGACGATGCCAGCCGAGTACGTCGATGAGAGCCGCGAGGAGAAGCGTCCCGTCGTCGTTGAACGTAAAGCAGTCGGTGAATTCACCGCCCTCACTGGTGGTCACGTTCACGGCGTACGAACGCCCGGCCTGTGCGTGAGCGCTCCCGGCAACGAGTGTGCTTGCCAGTAGAGACATGCAGCAGAGGGCGAGAAGGATCTTTCTCATCGGCTTCTCCGGAGGGCTTGCAGGGACCTCGAGGTTACCGGAAACGCGCCGGCTGTTCGAACGGACTGCCTAGTTGGACCGCGTGCCGAGTCTGTACGCAGCCATTTCGCGGTCATTGCGAACCAGAAGGACGTCGCCGACCACCACCGGGTGGTTCCATGTCTTGGCGTCGAAGACGGGGAGCGAACTGACCTCTTCGAACCCATCGGGAGCAGCGCGCACCAGGGCCAGGTCTCCCTGCTCGCTCGTCACCAGGAGCAGGTTCTGGTCGTCGAGCAGGAGCATCTGCCCGCCACCGTATCGCCCGCCCTTCCAGACACGCTCGCCAGTCGCGATGTCGATGCAAGCGAGCAGGCTGCCGTCGAAGCCGTAGGCGTAGTCGCCGTGCACGACGAAGTCGCTGAAGTAGGGCTTCAAGCGGATTGATCCCAGACCTCACGGGTACTCCATGCGCCGGCCTGCTGCGTCAGCGCGATGCGGCGTATCCCGGTGGTTTCGCCGCGACTGACGAGCAGGTCGCTGGTGCCGACCCGCGCGGGCTGCACGATGCGGACGCTGCCTGGCCATTCGTGGGTCCACAGAGTTGTGCCGGTTGCGGGGTCCACACTGATCAGGCCGGCGACGGTGGCCAGGAGCACCTGCTGAACGCCATCGATTGTGTACAACTGGGGCGAGCTGTAGCTCCCGCCACGATCCACGGTCTGCCAGCGCGGCGCGCCTGTTGCCAGTTCGTGGGCGGAGAGGACGCTGCGTGCCGCCACGATGACCAGATCACCAATGACGACTGGGGAGCTGGCGAATCCCCATCCCGGTGTTTCCACGCCGGTCTCATCCGCGACATCACGAGACCACACCGCAACGCCCGTGTCGGCACGCAGGGCGTTCAGGATGCCCGTTGCCCCAAAGGCGTACACACGGTCGCCATGCAGGGTCGGCGTCGCGCGCGGCCCCGCCCCGCCGATCGCTTCCCAGAACCGGGTCGAATCTTCGTGGCGCCAGAGCGGTTCGCCGCTAGAGATCGAATAGGCGGAAACGACTTCGGCCTCGCCACGTTGCTCCTGCGTGTAGAAGACATCGCCGCGGACCGCGAAGGACGACCAGCCCGGCCCGACGGGGCGGCGCCACAACTCGCGTGGAGGCTGAGTGTCCCAGTCTGTTGCGATCCGCGTGCCGCGCACGCGGCTGTCGCGGCCGGGTCCACGGAACCCGGGCCAGGCCGCTTCGGTGCCGACGTCGATCACGGGTACGGTGCCGATGGGCGCATTGGGCGCCGCGATGAGTTGCTGCTCGGGGGTCGGTTGCCATCGCCACGCGAGCTCCATACCGCCGCCACCGTTGGCGAGGCCACCGGTGCGGGCGAGTGCCCACAGACTCGTTACCGCCAGCACGACGATCGTCACCGCGAAGCGACGCTTCGGTAGCTGCAACCGTTCACTGGCTGCGAGCGACAGGACGAATGCAGTGGTCGCTGTGGGAACCGCCACGAAGAAGTACATCACACCGAACGCAACGGTCAGCAGCGACTCGTGCAAAAGAAGGCGCGTGCCGAGCACTGCCGCCACCAGAACGACGAGTCCAGCCACGCGGTCGAGCCACGGCGCGTGACTCAGGAAGAGCCACCAGAGCGCGATCAGGACCGAACCGGCTACTGGCACGAGCACCGGTATCGGTCCCGCGTCGGCCATGACCACGGGGAGAAGCATCCGTGCTGCCCACATCAAGGCGAGTACTGCGAGGGCTGGCCAGAGCCGGAGCCGTTCGTGGTCTGAGCTGTTCGGCTGGGGGTGCATAGGACTTTCCTGGACGTTGTCGGCGAGATTGTATCGACGATCGATTATCGATCATCGATATAGATACGCAAAGCGACCAGGAAAAGTTACGTTGGAATTTCTCGGCGGACTAGCGCCCCTCGGAGTCGTCCTCGTGCACGATCTCGAGACCGAGACGGTTGCGCACCTGGGCGCGCTTCACGAACTCGTCATAGTCGATATCGCTGGCGTCGAGTTCGCGGATGTCCTTGTAGCGAGCTGAAATGATGTGCTCGTCTTGCTCGACGCCCACGCCGAACCCGCGCGCGAAATCCCAGGTCTTCGGCGGCAGCACGATCACCGTGATGCGTTCATCGTCGTCCAGGCCCTTGATAAGGCTGCCGTAGGAGGCGAGCGTATCGATCGCGGCCTCGCGCATAGCCAACGCCACCTGTTGATGGTTGCGTTCGAGAACCCCCTGCATCGAACTGCGTTGCTCGACGGCATCGCGGTAGTACCGAGCCCAGCTGTTACGCGACCCCACTGCGCCGGCTCGAACGTTGCCGTCGGCCTCACGACCCGCAGCCTCTTCGCCGCGCTCTCGCAACACCGTCGTTGCTTCGGCCGTGAGTTCAACGGTGTCCGCGTGCGGCGTCTCGGCGCCGCGCAGTTCCTCGAGCGCGCCTTTCACTTCGCGAAGCTGTTCGACGCTGACGGTGTAGGACTCGTCGCCGGAACGCTCGAGGAGCACGATCAGGTCGTCGAGCGATCGATCGACCTGATCGGCGCGGATTTCCACCACACCCATTGGCCCGGCAGACTCGAAGAGTCCGCCCTCGCGCAGCCGGAAAAGCGCACGGGGCTGCGCCAGGACGCGCTCGAACGACTGCGGAATGACAGACACCTGCGGCGTCTCGATCGAGAACATCACGCCGTAGTCGGCGATGTAGATCCCGTGCGCGGCCAGAGGTGCGCCAACTTTAACCACGAGAGGCTCGGCCGCTACATCCGACACGATGCCGTCGCCATCCGGGTCGCCGCGGCGCGCGGCGTCGATGGTCGTATTGACGATGGAGCTGACTTGTTCCTGCACCGTCTCAGTGAGCAGGCGTTCGAAGACTTCTAGCTGACGCAGGCGACGTGATTCCTGGTCCTGCTGGGAGCCCATCGCAGTGGCCGTGAGGCCGGCGCCAAGGGTAAACGTCACCGCGACGGTTGCTGCAATCAAACCGTGTGTGCGCAGGCGGCTAGTCATTGTCCTGCTCCCGCTGTCCAGTGGGATCGAGCCCGACCCTGGTGAACAGATAGTCGATGGCCTGTGTGTTGCGCTGCAATTCCGCCCCGGTGTTCTGCTGCAAGATGCCGAGTTCGTCCGCCACAGCCAGCATGTCGTTGGTGCGTGCTGCATCGAACGTCTGGAACATCCCCGCCATCAGTGTCTCGATCTCGTCTCGCTGTTGTCGGTTGGCCACGTTGAGCATTTGCTGCACGACGCCACGCCACTGCTGTTCTCGTTCCGACCAGAGATCGTCAACGATCGGTCGCAGCTCTTCAGGACTCATGTCCGCCACAGGTGTGGTGATCGCATCGGCCCGGGCGTAGCGCGAGTCGAGATAGTCCTGGATTTCTGACTGCGACATACTCGCGAACGAGGTTTCCGCCGTCGCGTCAGGCGCGCCAGCAAGCGCCGGGTCGACACCAGGCATCGCCGGCATCAGCCCGAACGTGTTGGCGGCCGCCGCGGCGAGCAGCAGTCCGAAGGCAAAACTGGCCGCCACGGCTGCGCCCTTGGCCCAGATCGACCAGGTGTTGGCGGCCGGTTGGCCTGGCATCGTGACGAACGCGATACGCGAGGGGCTCACCTCGGGTTCGTCTACGGCATGAAGATCGGTGCGCACTGCCCGGAAAGACTCCTGCATGGCTCGCATCGCCGGGTCGGCATCGATCTGTTCCTGCGCTTCCACTGCTGCGATCTCGTCGAGTTCACCGTACTCGAGCTCGATCAGCAGCTCCTGGAGCTCCTTGCTGTTCTCGCTCATGTCTGCAGTCCTTGGGTCTTCAGGTGTCCAAGACTCTTCGCCAACGATTCGAGACCGTGGTAGAGCCTAGATTTTACGGTGCTTTCGGGCGTTTCGAGAATCTCGGCAATCTCGCGGAATTTGAGGCCGTGATACTCCTTCAGAATGATCGCCGTACGTTGATCTTCGGGGAGCCGTGCGAGCGCCGTTTGTAGTGCGCTCGCGTTCTGTACCTTGATTGCCGAGGCGTCCGGCGTCTCCGCATCTGCGGGCACCAGCCGTAGGTGATTCTGCTGTTCGTCCTCGTCCAGCGACACCGTGGGCCGTGACTTCTTCTTGCGGAACTGACTGCGGCATTGATTCAAAGCGATTTGATACAGCCACGACGAGAACTTCGCCTGGCCCCTGAAGCGGTCGAGGTTGGTATAGGCCCGCAGGAACGCTTCCTGGCAAATATCGCGCGCCTCCTCGGTGTCGCCGAGGTAGCGCACTACGAAGCGATATAGCGACCCTTCCCACCGTGTCACGAGGTCGTTGAACGCACCAACGTCGCCGTTGAGTGTGCGCGCTACGAGCTGATTGTCGGTTGGAGCGGTCGGCGCTTCCACCATGGATGTTCCGGAATGCGTCGCCAATGTCTTATGTCTCCAATGATTGGACGTACGGCGGCGCGGAAAAGTCGACGCTCGATGCAGTGAAAAGCGCTGTCGAGAGTCGATATCCGCGACCCCTGTCCATCTACATGGTGCGTGAAGCGGCATCCAGTAACAACGCGAGCGGTACCTGGGCCCGGCCCGGTGGCCCCGGAACTGAGCGACAAGCCCCCTGTGCGACCGCGCGAACGCCTCCGTGCGGTCGGACTGGATGCGCTCACCGATGCCGAATTGCTCGCCCTGCTGATCGGAACCGGAATCAACGGGCACGACGCCTCTGCGATAGCGCACGACCTGCTCGAGTCGGGCGGCCTACGGGAGTTGGCCCAGCGAGACGTTCGAGAGCTGCGCCATGAGAAAGGGATTGGCGCCGCGACGGCCTGTCGGCTGGCGGCAGCCTTCGAGATCGGGCGCCGATGTGCGGCTTGCCCTCCGGCACGTGGTGCAACGGTCCGCCAGCCGGCCGATCTTGCCGACTACTTGATGACACGATTCGCTGATCAGCGTCACGAGTGCTTCGGCCTCGCGCTGCTCGACGGACGCAATCGGTTTCTGCGCGTGGAGGTGATCTCTCGCGGCGGCTGGAGCGCGAGCGTGGTTCGGCCGCGCGAGGTCTTCCGTCAGTGTCTGCTGTCGGCGGCGCCGGCTGTCATCCTCTTCCATAATCACCCCTCCGGGGATCCGTCCCCGAGTAGGGAAGACGTGGCGATCACTCGGCAGCTGGTGAGCGCCGGCGAGCTGCTGGGCATCCGGGTGCTGGATCACCTGGTGGTGGCGGCCGAGGGGCACGCAAGTCTGCGCGACCGCGGGCTGATGTGAGAGAGGGTCGCTATAATCGCCGAGCGATTCTGCGACCGAACCATCACAACGGACTGCGACCATGATTACGATCGACGACTTCATGAACATCGAGCTCCGCACGGCACGCATTCTCAGCGCCGAGCGAGTAGAGGGCACCGACAAACTGATGCGACTTATGGTCCAGGTGGGCGATGAGGAGCGGCAGCTTGTAGCAGGGATTGCCAAGGCCTATTCGGCAGAGGAGCTTCCCGGCAAGAAGATCGTCGTGGTGGCCAATCTGCAGCCAGCGACGATTCGAGGCGTCGAGTCCAACGGTATGGTGCTGGCGGCGTCCGACGATGACGGCAACCCCACGCTGGTGACCTTCGACCGCTGGATGGATTCCGGCTGCCGCGTGCGTTGAGGCTGATCGATTCGCACGCGCATCTGGCCGACGATCGTTTCAAGGACGATCTTCCGGAGGTGCTCCGGCGCGCACGCGACGCCGGGGTCGAGGCAGTCGTCGTGATCGGCTACAACGTCGAGAGTTCAGCCGCCGTGCTGAAACTCACGTCTGCGGACCATCCTGCCGGCAGTCCGAGCTTGCATGCCGTCGTGGGCTTTGCGCCGCACAACGTAGCGGAGGCGACATCGTCGGCTGTGGCCGAGGTCGAGGCGATGCTCGACAGGCCGGAGGTCGTGGCTGTAGGGGAGATCGGTCTCGACTACCACTACGACATGCCGCCGGCAGACCAGCGCACGCTCTTCGCCACACAGCTCGAGTGGGCCGTGCAGCGCGAACTCCCGGTGGTTATCCACAGCCGCGAGGCCGTGGATGACATGGTGCGGATGCTCGGCGAGGCCGGAGCCTCCGAAGGCCGGTTGCGCGGCGTGATCCATTGTTTCACGGAGGACCCTGCGATGGCCGAGCAGGTCGTGGATCTCGGGTTCTACGTTTCGTTCTCCGGCATTGCGACCTTCAAGAACGCTCCTGAGGTGCGCGACGCGATTGCCCGCGTTCCACTGGAGCGCACGCTCATCGAGACGGACGCGCCGTTCCTCGCGCCAGTCCCTCATCGCGGACAACGCAACGAGCCTGCGTTCGTGGCCGAGGTTGCGCGCTGCGTTGCCGAGATTCACGAGCGCTCGGCGGACGAGGTTGCGGAGATCTCGGCGGCGAACTGTCGGCGCCTGTTCCGGATCTAGCGCCTAGCGCGGCGGTACGGATCCGTAGCGCGACTTGATCGCGAAGAGCCAGTCGAAGCCCGAGTGTTTGTCGTCCGCGAGAGCGGCACTGCGACTGGCGGGCAGCAAGGCGTGCCCTTCGAACTCCTCATTCCAGGAGCCGAGGAGAACCAGCGGTGGGCTGCCCGCCTCCACCGCGAGGCGGCGCCGTCGTTCGCCCCGGTGAGCGTCGTTCACGAGCTCTTGCATGGCGTCGAGAAGTGTCTCGTAGTTGTGGCGGCTGGCCTGGAGAGTTGGCAAACCTCGCTTGGCGAAACCAGCGGCCGCCGACGGGATGGCGCGGACTCGCCGGTCGGAGTAGCGATTGCGCACGGTGTCGAAGCCTGCAGCGCTCCGCTGCTCTAGCTCGACGATGCGTTTCACGTAGTCGGCGTCGAGGTTCACCGTCTCTCCATCGCCGAGTTCGCGAATGAACGCTTCGTCGTAGTGGTGATAGCGGGTTACTGCGTCGAAGTACGCGGCGCGGTAGCGGCGATCGATGCGTACTTCCGGGTCTCCCGGAAACAGCGACTCGTCGCCGATCAGGTACGGGACCGTGCCGAAGGTCTCGGCAAACTCCGACCGTGCTCGGGCGAGAGCCCGCCCCACATCCGGGAGCTGTCCGTCGTTCACTCCGAATGTGTGCGAGCCGAAGACATAGACGACGGGGCGGCCATCGACGAACAAGATCTCGGTATCGGCCGTACTGGCCGCGTCGCGCAGCCAGGCGCCCATAGCGCGGAAATCATGGATGAGTTTGGTGGCTGCCGCGGAGCCGCGCTCCATCGATAAGCGGCCGCGCGCCCTCAGGTTGATCTGACTCTCGTAGAGCAACCCGAACCGACGTGTGCCGCGATTGGCTGCGCTCAGATACCCACGCTCAAACGCACGGAGCACCTCGCGGTCATCGATCCACGAGAGGATATCGGCGTCGATACCGAACTCCGCCTTGAGGTCGTTGAATTCCTCTTCGGTGCGCCGGTCGGTCGACTGGTAGTTGCCACCGAGGTAGCGCACGGTCGGAGTCTCTCGCTGCCGCCGTCCGGGGCCGTACCAGCCATAGTGAAAGCAGGCTGTGGTTGGACGCGCCGGAAGGCGATTCTGACCGAGCGGCGCGAGTCGCTCGAAGCGGGCAACGTGATCTTCGTTGATGTATCCCTCAGCGGCGAAATCCAGCCGGGCATCCCACCCTGATCCCGGTCGCACACGCGTGCCTCGCGCAGATCCTGATGCTGCCCGCCGAACCAGGCGCAGGTCATCCGGCGAAACGACGCCATCGCCGTCGATATCGAATGGCCAGGGGAATCGGCCTGCGGTGGCGCGTTCGGATTGCGCGCGAGCCGTCGCTGGATTGCTCAGTCCGAGTGCGCCGATCGCACCTGCGCCGAGTCGAATTACTTCACGTCGCGAGTAGTGGGGATACGCGCGATCCCATTTCACTGGATCGGTCGGTCGGCGCGTTGGCTGGCGGCGTCTGCCTTGCGTGCTGCCGCAGCAGCGTTGTCGTCGTTGATCAGCAGTTCGTTGAGAAGCGGCAGCAGACCGCGGAACCAGGTCACGGCCATGAACTCATAACCCTGCTCGTTCGGATGCAGCAGGTCTGAGTAGTAGTGAGCGTTCTTCAAGAACGCAGCGTACTGATCGACGAGCAGTGCACCCTCGGCGCGAGCCATGGGAATGATCCCGTCGTTATAGGACCGGATCCTGGGATTGGATCCGCCGTTGAAGTTGTTCGACGTGCGCGGCGTGATCGTTGAGATCACGGCGAAGCGATTGGCACCGCGGCTGCTACGCACCATGGCACGCAGATTGGCGACGACTGTAGCGGCCGCGATGCTGTCCGTAGCGTCGTTGATACCTTCCATGATCAGCGTGACTTCTTTCGGGGTCGTGGCGTTGAGCTGAGCAAGACGTCCCAGGCCCTCGGCAGTGTTCTCTCCGCCCACGCCCGCGTTTTCAACGACTAGTTTGGGCTTGGCCAGGAAAGCGGCCAGAAATTCCGCGAGCGGAGCCGGATAGCCGTCCGAGAACGTAATGACCCCGTCGAACCGAATGATGCCTTCGGTGATCGAGTCGCCGAAGCCGCGATAAGTTCCAGTCAGTGGGAGCGAGCTGGCGTTGCGTGCCGGCACCGGAGTCGGAACCAGGCCGAACTCGAATCGGAGACTCGCGCCGTCGGCGGACTCAACGATTCCGTCGACGTCGCGGTCACCGATAGCCGCGAAAAGTCGTCGCCCGGACGCGCTCATGCGCACGCGCGCGGATTCGATAGAACCGGCCGAAGTCGGCCCAGACCAGCCGCCGCCGACTCTTGCCGTGGCACCGCGGAGTTCGTATCCCTGGGCTCGGATCCCTACCCACGTGACGAGGCCATCGGATCCATCAACCACCCGGGTGAGACCGACCGGTCGGTCGTCCAGGAGTGTGGCGTTGCCGTAGTCGCCGCTGCCGTTCTGCCGTGTGGCGACGGGTAGGTAGCCCTCGGGAGTGAATGTGCTCCATGACACGATCAGATTGCCGTCGAGGTCACGACCGATGCTCGGGTATTCATCGGGAACGTCATTGTTCGACAGCGGCGTAGGCGCGGACCAGCCCTGACTGCTCCGGCGGCTCATCCAGATCTCGGTGTCGGTGCCGTCGAAGGCGCTCCACACCACAACCGGCTCGTCGTGCTGATCCAGCGCCACGGCTGGAATCCCCGCTTCCGTCCCCACTCGCGGGAGCGGGTGAACTGCGCCTAGCCGCGCGGCGCGGACCGGCGCCGCGTGGACGGTGCGGTTCTCGGTGTCACCGTGCAGCCAGACGGCCCATGTGCTGCGGGCACCGGTTGCCAGGCGAGGGTGACGGTTGACGTTGCCCAGGCCGCGGAGTCGCTGGGAGCGAGCCCAGCCCGACTGGGTACTGCGCTGAAGCCAGAGTTCCGAGCTGCGACCGCGGTCACGCGAGGCCAGGACCACGACTTCGCCGGCAGCGTCTCGTGTCATCGCGGGCGCGCCGTCGTCACCGGGGGTGTCGGGGCCCAGCACGACGGGTGCGGCCGCTCCGATCCTCGCGGCTACACGCCGGCCGTCAGGCGTGGCGACGGTGCGGGCTACGGCGTTCAGGTCGCCCGAAATCGTCGCTGGCCGGTATCCCGGTACCGCCGGGTAGGGGCGCTCGATCTGAGCGCGCACCGGTCCCAGCGACACGGCGCCGGCAGCGGCCAGCGCTACAAGGCTGATTGCGTGCTTCAACGTCATGAGATCCGTCGGGGCCCACTGATACGGTGGGTCGGCAGTCGGAGCGGATGCCGGTCATCATAGAAACCCTCGCCACCTGGGACAAGACGGAGAATTCTATGCCACTGCCGGTCGCACACTCGCTCCTGGGGGCGACTGTGTGTGTGGTCGCCGATCGCGACGCGGTCGTGCCGCCTGGTCGACTCTTCGCCGCAATGGTGTTGGCCAACGCGGCAGACCTTGACTACCTGGCCGGAATACTCGTCGGCGAGCCACATCGGTTTCACAGGATGGCCTCGCATTCAGTCACCGTCGCCGTAGTTGTAGGGCTCGCTGCGGCCCTGCTCGTCAATCGTGGATGGTTGCCGGCCTGGCCGGTGCGCCGCGGATGGCCGAGCGGCGCGGCTGGCACGGCTCTTGTCGTTTCCTTGCTGGCGCTGTCACACGTCTTGCTGGACTCGCTGAACGCTGACTACAGCGACCCAGTGGGGGTTCAAGCGTTCTGGCCGTTTTCGCAGCGCTGGATGATGGCGTTCCCGTTGTTCTACAACGTAGAGAAACTTGCCGGCGCGGCGACTCCTCTCGCTTTCCTTTCGAGCTTGCTGATTTGGCACAACGTGAAAGCGGCACTACTTGAGGTCGCTCTGCTCGGACCACTCCTGTTCGGCGCTGTGTGGTGGCGACGGAGAGGCGACTCGGCCGCGCGCTAGAGCCCGGCCAGATCCGGTGGCGACAGTTCGAGGAGATCGGCGGCCTGCGGCAGGAGGCCCAGTGCGCCTTCAACCTGGCCGTCGTAGTCGAGGAGCACGATACGTCCAGCTTCCAGGCCCCAGACGTTGGCCGCAATGTGCGCCTTGATGTACATGCGCAGGTTCTCGCGCGCCTCGTCCACCGTCTCGTCATCGAGCGGCACACCGCCCTCGTCGAGAACGGTCCTGATGTTCGGTCGGTTCAGGAAGTCGATGAAGGCCTGGACGTTCTCGTCGGAGACCTCGAAGTCGTCCAGGAATTCGTCGAATGCCATCGGGATCTCGGCTCCATGGTCCGATACGAAGCGCGTGGCGAACTGGAACGTGTAGCGTCGGTTGTAGAGCCACACCGCCAACCCGGACGCCTGGGTCGGATCGACCTCGAAGTCAGGCATGATGCCGCCGCCACCGAGCACGGTGCGGCCCGCGGCCGTTTCGAACTCCGGCATGCCGGCGTCGCGCGAGGCGTAGATCGCCTCCCAGTCAGGGCTCATGTAGTCGCCGTCATCGCCACCCGTGTAGGGCCTCTGGATCATGCGACCGCTGGGCGTGTAGTAACGGGCGATCGTCAGGAACAGCGCGGAGCCGTCGTTGAACTCGAACTGGTTTTGCACCAGTGCCTTGCCCCAGGTGAGCTGTCCCACCACGAGCGCCCGATCGTGATCTTGCAAGGCGCCGGCGACGATTTCCGATGCGCTGGCCGAGGTGTGGTCGACAAGCACAATCATCGGAACACGCGGATGCGTGTCCCGATCGGTCGAGTAGTTCTTCGAGTCCGAGTTGGGCGCCTTGCCACGGGTTTCGACGATCTGCTTGCCGCCTGACAGGAACTTGTCCGTGATGCGGATCGCCTGGCTCATCAGGCCGCCGCGGTTGCCGCGGAGGTCGAGTACGAAGGCAGTCATGCCTTGTTGTTCGAACTCTTCAAGGCTGCGTTCGAGCTGATCGGCTCCTTTTTGCGAGAACGTGGTGAGCCACACGTACCCCACCCCGGGGGCGATCATCGTCGACGCAAGCACTGCGGGTACTTCAACTTCGTCGCGCGTGATCTGAACGTCCCACTGTTCGTCGAGCGCCGGCCGCATGACCGTCACTCCGACACGCGTGCCCTTGGGGCCGCGCAGCAATGCGTAGATCTCGTCGTTGTCGAGACCTATCGCGTTCTCGCCCGCGATCTTGATGATCTGATCGCCGGGTCGGAGGCCGAGCTTCTCGGACGGGCCTCCCTCGAGCGCGTCGAGCACCGTGAGGATGCCATCGAAGATGTCGAACTGGATGCCGATGCCGTGATAGTCGCCACGGTAGCGCTCACGAAGATCGCGATACTCCTCGGACGAGTAGTAGCGCGAGTGCGGATCCAGCTCATCGAGCATGCCCTGCACGGCGTTCTGGAACAGTTCCTCGGCCTCGACATCCTCGACGTAGTACGCCTCGATGATGTCGAACATGCGGCTCAGAGTGTCGAGCCGGGCGGCGAGTTGCTGAGTGCGACTCGCCAATGCCGGGCCGGCGACTGCCACAGCAACAACGGCGAGGACGAGAATGACGGGCAGGATGCGCTTGCTGCGGAGGGTCATGTTCGTGCGAGTTGCGACGGAGAGGGGTCGCCGTCCGGGCATATTGGCTGATCAAGGGCCAGCCGCGAGAGTCGTACCTCTAAGATAGCTGACGCGGGTGATGCGTTGCCAACGTTTATCCGCCTGTTCACGGCAACTTGCGCAAAGTTGATGCGGAATACGTCGATTCGCTCACGACGGGGTGCGACCCATGGAGGAGACAGCCTTGAAACGGACGGTGCTCACGCTGGCCTTGCTCGCGGTACTCATCGCGCCACAGCGCGTCGTGGCGCAGGGAGTGGGCGCCGATCTGGTGCTGCGCGGCGCCACGCTCTGGACCGGCCTTGGGTCGGGAACCAGCGCCGGCAGCGTCGCGATCGTGCACGAGCGAATCGTGGCTGTGGGCTCCGACTCGGAACTTGCGTCCTGGGTCGGACCCCAGACCAAGGTAGTTGACTTGGACGGCGCCATGCTCGTGCCGGGCTTCATCGACAACCACGTCCACTTCTCTTCCGCCGCGCGCTTGCTGCTTGGTATCAATCTGCTCGACGTTTCCGACGAGGCATCCCTCGTGGCAGCCGTACGGGCGGCAGATGCCCGGATGCCTGAAGGCGCCTGGCTGGTTGGCGGCGACTGGAGTGCGTATCAGCGTTGGCCCCAGGGCGCCGAGCACCCGCTCGAAGGCGACATCGAACTCTTTGCACCGCACCGCGACATGGTCGACTCCATCACTGCGGCGCGGCCGATGTTGTTGTCTCGATTTGATCGGCAAGCCCACTTCGCCAATGGTGCTGCGCTGGCCGCGGCGGGAATCACCGCGGCGACGCCGGATCCCGAGGGTGGCGAATTCGGGCGCAGCCCAGCCGGCGAACTGACCGGCATGCTCTGGGGCGAGGCGGCCGCAATGGTGCGCGCCGTGATGCCGGAACCTTCCCATGCTCAACGCGTTGCTGAGACCCACGCCGCGTTGCTGCGTGTCCGAGAAAACGGCGTCACAACGGTGCACGACATGTCGCCGGCCTATCAGCTACGCATTTACCAGGAGTTGCTGGCGCTCGGCGAGTTGACGACACGCGTTCACTATCGGCCGATGATCGCCGACTACCGCAGGATCGCTGACGTGGACATTGCCCAGGGCTTTGGCAATCCGTGGATCAAGCTGGGCGCCGTGAAAGGGCACATCGACGGGATCATGGGGAATTCATCAGCTCTCTTTGAAGACCCCTATGCCCATCAGCCCGATTCTCGGGGCATGCTCCGCGACGTCATGTTTCCCGAGGGGAACCTGCAACGTCTGATGAACGAAGCAGATGCCGCCGGCATCCAGATCACCGTTCACGCGATCGGTGATGCCGCCAACACGATGCTTCTCGACATGGTCGAGGAGATGGTCGAGACCAACGGACCGCGCGATCGTCGGTTCCGCGTCGTACACGCCCAGGTGCTGCATCCGCGTGACATTCCGCGGTTCAAGGAACTCGATCTGATCGCCGAGGTTCAGCCGTTTCATGCGATCGACGACATGCGCTGGATGGCGCAGCGCATCGGCGAGCGTTCGCAGGGTGCGTACAACTTCCGGAGTCTGCTCGAAGCGGGGGCGGTACTTTCTTTCGGGTCCGATTGGCCGGGCACCAACGCAGCCTGGTATCCGATCTCACCGCTTCTCGGGGTGTACGCCGCTGTGACCCGCAAGACCGTTAACGGGACACCCGAGGGCGGCTGGTATCCGGAAGAGCGCGTCGGCGTGGAGGATGCGCTGCGCGCCTACACCATCAACAACGCGTACGCTGGTTTCGAGGAGTCCGAGAAGGGCACAATCGAAGTGGGCAAGCTGGCCGATCTCACCGTGCTTGACCGCAACTTGCTCACGATTCCCGCCGACGAGATCAAGGACGCACGCGTGCTCTTCACCATCGTGAACGGCACCATCGTGTTCGCTGCCGAGGACGATTGATGGAAGAAGCCGGGGAAGTTCAGACACCCGAGGTCGAGCTGCCGGATGACGCGCCCGAGGGCTTGCGCGTCGGATTGCCGTGGGAACGCGTCGATCCGGGGATGTCGCCTGGCGGCCTGATGCAGACATTGCGCCTGCTGCTGTTCAGTCCTGGCGCGGCGTTCCAGATGATGCGGATTCAGGGCGTCATGAGCGCACCCATCGTGTTCCTGGTGCTGCTGGGCACCATCGGTACATTCATGGGGTTCATGTGGCAATCGTGGGCTCGGGTCATGTTGGGTTCGATGGCGGACACTCCATTCCGAGATCTAGCGCTGGCGAACTCATACGGAGTCATGAGCTTCGTCGTGGCGCCGTTCTTCATCATGGTGATGGCCGCGGTCGCGACTGGAGTTCATCACCTGTGCATGCTGGTTTTCGGCGGCGCGCCGCGACCGGCCGACGTGACGCTGCGCGTTGTTTGCTACGCTTGGGGCGCGAGCTATGTGTGGATGTTCATTCCGGCCTGCGGCGGCTTGATTGCCGCTGTCTGGGGCGCGGTTCTGACGATCTCCGGCCTCCGTGAAGTACATGGCATTCCGGGTGGCCGCGCTGCGGCCGCAGTGATCGTTCCTTACGTTGTCGCCGGCTGTTGCCTCATGTTGATTTGGGTCCTGCTTGCCACAACGATGCTGGCGTCCGTGGCATGAGTGCCGCCGCGAGCCATCGCATGGGCCGACTCGAGGCCTGGCTCGTTGCGTTGGTCGGGACGACCGCCCTTGTTGTAGCGCGTAACTACCCGGTCTGGCGCGACCACATCTACGTGGCCTGCCCGGCCTGGGCGATTCTCGGCGTGCCGTGCCCAGCGTGCGGCGCGACGCGCGCGGTAGCGGCCGTGCTGCAGGGTGAGCTGGGGCAGGCGTTCGCCTGGAACCCGTTGGGGGCGTTGGCGGCGTTGGCTGCGATTGTGCTGGTACCGATCGGCGTAGCGGCGGGACTGGGTTGGATCACGCGACCACAGATACCGACCACGTTGGGTCTCGGGGCGCGCGCCGCCCTGATTGTCGCGCCGATCGCGAACTGGGCGTACTTGCTCGCAGCTTTCGAGGGCTAGCGCTACTCGGCCGCGCCGAGCAGCGGACCGGCGAGCACACGAATGGCATCCGGCGACATCCCTTCACCGAGGTAGCGCCCGTCGATGCGGAGTTCGAAATGCAGGTGAGCTCCGGAATCGCCACCGCGGCTGGCCGACTCCATGCCGGAGTTGCCAACGAACGCGACCACGCTACCGGCTTCGATCTCCATCCCTTCGACGATCCCCGGAGCAATTCCCGAGAGGTGCGCGTAGCGGCTGATCACCCCGTTTCCGTGGTCGATCCAGACCTGACGGCCGCGCAGTTGGTCGAGCTGGGGCTCAGGCGTAGTGCCTGCGGCCTGTGAGATCGCGATGGCCTCGTCGTACTCCTCTGCAGTCAATTCCACGTAGTCGACGTCGGCGCGCACGACGGTGCCGGCCTTCACCGAGACAGTCGGAGCGCCGTAGCCCGTGGGAACGCCGATGTACCCCGGATACATGTCGAAGCCCTGGTGGACACCGAAGCGGTAGGCGCGCGGGGCTCCCGGCAAGAGGCGATCTGCCGTGGGCAGTCTTCCGCCAAGGATCGGATACTGGAAGTCGGAGAGTCGCCATTCGTCGTAGCCAGACTGCACGTTGTCGACGAAGTCCCGAAGGCCGGCATCGACAAGTTCGACGTTGCCGGGTCCGGCTGCGGCGCGCGCCTCGGCGTACTCGGGAGTACGCATGAGCTCCTGCAGCGCGACCGGTACGGTTCCGCTGTCGAGCACGTTGTCAGCACCGTAGTCCCAGGCTCCAACCGTTCCCGTGCTCGCGAGCCCGTTCTCCGGCGTGGCCGTGACGTCATACCCCACGACATCTTCGGAGCCTGAATCGTCCCGGTCCCAGCGCCAGATCGTTGCGTGCGTGCCAATACGCTCCCTGATGAGGTCCGCGTTGCCGCTCGCGTTGGTGTCGTAGCGAGTCAGCGAGACGTCGAGCGTAGCTGCCGACGGGCCGACGACGCCGAGGTACCAGGCGGCGGCGCCCGCGATAATGAGCAGTACGAGCGCGAGAACGACAACACGTTGCATGGGCAAACTTCTCGAAACGGAGAATCAAAAGGGCCGGAAATGCAGCGTACCACGGGTTAATCTGGTCACTCTGTCCAATGCTTCTCAGCTCCCTTGACCAGTCCAGAGAGACCGCCATGCGCATCTCGCGATCGCCCCTTCGGACAGTCCTCGTGGCCGTGTTGACGCTTATGTTGATGCCCAGCGTCACGGTCGCAGCTGCACCCACGGGCGATGACCTTGATTGGGAAGCGATCGGTGATGAAGCCGTCGCGTTGCTGCAGCAGTACTTGCGCATCGACACGACGAATCCGCCGGGCAATGAGATTGCGGCCGCCGAGTTCTTTGCGGAGCTTCTCGACGCCGAGGGCATCGAGTCGGAGGTGTTCGAGAGCGAGCCCGGACGCGGCAACATCGTTGCTCGACTGCGGGGCGATGGAAGCCGTGGCGGTCATGTCGTGCTCCTCAACCACATGGACGTGGTGCCCGTGTCGGCAGAGTTCTGGAGTGTCGACCCCTACGGCGCCGAGATCGTGGACGGTCGCATGTACGGACGCGGCATCACCGACATGAAGGCCGACGGAGTGGTCCAGTTGCTCGCCTTGCTGGCGCTGCGACGGGCGGGTGTTGAACTGGGACGTGACGTTGTGTTCATGGGGACCGCCGCAGAAGAGACCGGCGGTGTCGAGGGCGCTGGCTACATCGTTGAGAATCGGCCGGACCTTCTGGAGGACGTGCAGTTCGTCCTCACCGAGGGTGGCGGCGGAGCCTCACTCGGCAATGCCGAGGTACACGGTATCGAGGTGACCCAGAAGACGCCGCTCTGGCTGCGACTCGTCGCGCGAGGCCCGGCGGGCCATGGATCGCGTGCGCTGGAGGATTCTGCCGCCAACCGGTTGGTACGCGCGTTGGATCGCATCCGGACGTACCGGCCGCCGTTGCAGCTTGTTCCCGCGGTCGCGAACTCAATCAAGGCCAGCGCCCAGCTGGAACCGGACCCGGATCTCCGTCGGGCGAAGCGGCGCATCGAGGAGAACTTCTCGGATCCCGACGTGCTCGGAGCGCTGAGTGACCAGATGGGCACGTTGCTGCGCAGCACGATCGCGATCACGATGATCGAGGGCAGCACCAAGACCAACGTGATCTCGCCGCGCGCGACGGCCGAACTGGACTGCCGCCTGCTGCCGGGCACCGACGCGGATCTCTTCATCGCGACGCTCCGCGACGTAATCGACGATCCTGACATCGAGATCGAGACGATCTTGCGCTTCGAAACCTCGGAGTCGCCGCGTGACACGGCTTTGTGGCGCGCGATCGAACAGGCAGTGCGCGCAGATAGTCCCGAGGCCATCGTTATGCCGTCGGTGCTGTCGGGCTTCACGGATAGCCACTACTTCCGCGAGAAAGGCATCGTCGCCTATGGCTGGACGCCGATTCTCAGTGCGCCGGGAGACGGCCCGGCACACGGCGTCGATGAGCGACTGAGTGTTGAGGCAATCCGCAAAGCGCCGCAGCGGCTCTACGAGGTACTCGAACTGCTGGCGGCGCGCCGCTAGAGCTAGCCGATCACGCCTTCGTCGGAGTTCTCGAACTCGATCATTGACTCGGCGTAGGCGCGTAGCGCCTCGAGATCCTCGATGGACAGGTCGGCGTTGACGGTCACGTCGCGTCCGCGGCTGCCGGTGTCGATGTTGTTGTCCAGGATCTCGAAGATCTCGGGGCTGTTGCTCTGCAGCATCATCTTGCCGAGAGCGACCATGCCGTTGAGCGCATCGCCCAGGTTCTTCGCGTCTTCCTCGGCTCCCGTGCGACCGCGCATGCGGAGCGACAGGCCGTCGGAGAGATCGAGCGCGACGATCATGGCGTTGATGCGGTCGTAGCCGATCTGTCCCATCGGATTGCCGGCGCCCGGCGTGACTCCGCTGAACATGCCTTCTTGGGCGGAAACGAGCCACAGGTGGGCGTCAGCGTCCACATCTTCGAGCAGTCCCATCAGCGCGGGGTTGTCGCGCGCGTTGGCGGCGCCGTCGGCTACGTCGACAATCGCCCGCAAGCTCTGGTCGGTGCCGAAGGCGAGAATCTCGTCGGTGAGAAACGTCATCCAGCCGTTGATGTCGGCGTCGAACTCCACCATGTCCATTTCGCCGTCGGAGTCGTCATCGTCGCGGTCGATCGCGCCGATCTGGTAGAGCGTCCGGTCGGAGTAGTCGTCGGTGGGAACCTCGCCCATCGATGTGATGATGACGTCACGGTCGAATGTCGCGAGAACAACGAACGCTCCGCGGTCATCCCAGGTGCCGAAGCCTTCCTCGGAAACGAACGCGATTCTGTGCAGATCGGTGCGGGGATCAATGCCGGTTTCGCCGATGATGTCTTCGAAGTCGGCGTCGTTGAGGACGTCGTCGTTGCGTAAGTACTGATACGCAGCCGAGTCCCGGATCATTGCAAAGTCGACGTAGCCGAGCGTGGTCGCGCTTTCCGGGAGCATCGCCACCAGGTCGCTGGTGTTCGTCGTTCCAGAGCCGGCTTCAGGAGCCTCGTCCGACGAGTTTCCGGCGTTGCCGTCCGTGGCGGCGCAAGCCGCAGTCGGGATGAGAAGTGCGCATCCCAGAGCCAGCAGGAAGACGGGAGCAAGGCGGCGTAGTTGCAATTCGTTGAGTCGGTTCATCGGTTTACTCCGGCGCTGCTCTGACGCAGCGGGGCGGGTCTTCGGGTTCCGTACTAGTAATCCTGACGGGAGAACCACCAGCATGCCAGTGCGAGGCACACGATGGCGAACGGTAGGGAGGTCAGGAACGGCATCCAGTTGAAAGGCTCGGCCCGCGTGGCCTTGGTGGCGTTCTCGGTGAGCTCGAGCGATTTCGGCATGATCCAGTAGAGCGTCTCGGCGATAAATGACGCCAGATTGCGGGGCCAACCGGATCGGAAGGCGGTCGTCCACTCCTCGTAGCGGTGCAGCGGGTACAGCAGCAGCCCCATGAACCAGGTGCCAACTCCGGCGATGATGCTGATGGGGCTGTTCCGTGTAAGGACCCCCACAAGCACCATTCCTGAGTAGCAACACAGGAACGTGAACAGGATGACGATTCCTGCCAAGAGGAATCCGGCGTTGCCGAATCCGGTCTTCCAGGTGAGGACCGTCCAGCTACCGCCGAACAGGTAAGCGAACGTCACTGCCACCACCGCCACGGCCCCCAGGGCACGCCCGGTGACCAGCACCGTCCGGGCCAGCGGCTGCGAGGCGAGCAGATCCACCCATCCGGTCTGGAGCGTGAGCGGAACGATGTTGCCGGTGACGAAAAGCGCCAGCACGAGGCCGAACGTCGTCAGCATGCTGACGATCGCCACCTGAATCACCGTGACGGCGTCGGACACCGGAATCGTGGTGTTGCCGACCTCGAGAGGAATCGTTCCGAACAGTCGAGCCGACGCGATGCTGCCCTCGACGACGTCGACGGAGACCACGGTGGCGAGGCCGAGCAGGAACAGCGTTGTCAGCGCGAAGAGCGCGACGAGCGTCCACTTGTGGCGCGCCTCGCGGACGGTGTAGCCGATCAGTGCGAGCAGCTGCGTCGCGGCCAGCTTGCGTGTGTTCATTGCGGCGGTGTGCTCACTCATTGTCCGCCTCCCGCGTCGCTACGCTGACTTCAACGGCCTCGTCGCGGCCACCCGTTTGGATACCGCCCGGGCCCACTCCGCGACCGCCCTCGTTGGCGTCGTTGATGGTTTGCACGAACACCTCTTCCAGGCTGGCTCGCACTCTCTGGACCTCTTCGATCTCGAGGCCCGAGGAGCGCACGCTGTCGAGCACCTGGTTGAGTTCTTCGCGATCACCGACCTCGAGTCGCCAGACGGTCAGCCCAGGCGGCGCGGGAATGGATTCCGCTTCTTGCCCCGTGGCTGTGAGTGCCTGCCGGGCGCCGTCTTCATCGGCGCCGGCAAGCGTCAGCCTGTACTCGGGGTTGGGCGCGCGGAGCGAACTCAACGGCCCGGCACGGCGTACTTTGCCCTTCACGAGGATGGCAACGCGGTCGCACAGCAGTTCGACCTCGCCGAGCATGTGCGAGTTCACGAATAGCGTCTTGCCGCGTTCCAGGTTGCGCCTCAGGATCGAGCGGATCGATACGCGGCCCAGTGGATCGATGCCCTCAGTGGGCTCGTCCAGGAAGAGAACCTTTGGATCTGGGAGGAGCGCCTGCGCGAGCGCAAGGCGCTGCTGCATGCCCTTGGAGAATCCGCCGACGCGCTGGTTGCGCCAGGCCGACATCTCGACTTCTTCAAGCACCAGGTCAATGCGTTGGCGGCGGGTCGCGGTGTCCATTCCCAGGAGCTTGCCGAACAGGTCGAGCACCTGGCCGGCTGTCAGAAAACCTGGGTAGCTGCGTCGTTCCGGCATGTAGCCGACTTCGCGTCTGGAGATCGGCGTGCCTGCCGGATGACCGAGCAGAGTGGCGTCACCCGAGCTCGGTTCGACGAGGCCCAGAAGAATTTTCACAAGCGTGGTCTTGCCGGCGCCGTTCGGGCCCAGGAGTCCGAACGCTTCGCCCGCACCCACGTCCAGGTCGACACCGCGCAGCGCTTCGACCTTGGAGCCGAAGGCTCCGCCGAATGTCTTCGCCAGACCGTGTATTTCGATTACGTTCAAGTTCGAATCTCACAAGTTGCAGCCCGGGGATCCGCGCCGTCACAGTGAGTAAGACGGCTGCGGGGTCACGATGTTTCACGGCGAGCCATCGCCGGGTCGCGGCACGCCAGCGCCAGCAACCTGATCGACCCTATCGCACAGCGGGCTGTTAGGCTGACGCGGCCCCGTTCCTCCACCTTGAGATCGGACACACTCGTACGTATGGAATCGCCCGGCGGCCTTCGCGATCACTATGACAACCCCCGCAATCTGGGCGACCTGGACGACGCCGATGCGGTAGCCATCGTGCACAACCCTGTATGCGGGGACATGCTCCGCCTTGCGGTGCGGTGCGAGGGTGGGACGATCACCAAGGCGCGTTTCAAGGGCTACGGGTGCGCGGCCGCAATCGCCGCGGGCTCGGTAGTTGCTGAGTGGATCGAGGGAACTTCTGTGGCCGACGCTGCGTCTTTGACGGATGAGGACATCACCAGGGTTCTGGGCCCGCTGCCGCCGATGAAGGTGCACGCGATCGTGCTGGCCCGGGAAACGGTGAGCCGAGTAGTTGAGCAACTCGAAACCGAGGACGCAGTCACTTGATGAAGCTGGCGGACATGACCCTGCGGGTAGCACGCCGGATCGTCGTGACGATCGTGGGGGCTACCGTGGTACTCATCGGCGTCATCATGCTGATCACGCCCGGCCCGGCCTTCGTGGTGATTCCGATCGGACTCGCTATTCTCGGGCTGGAATGGGCGTGGGCGCGCCGCCTCTTGCGCAAGGTCAAGGAGCAGGGCGGCGAAGCGCTCCAGCGCGTCGGACTCGCGGATCGGCTGCGAACCTGGTGGAGCGGTGTGGGCGACAAGACCGACCCGTCACCTCGGACGCCCGAGCAGGGCGACTAGCTTTCCGAGCCCTCGCCTCGCGCGAGTTCGATCAACTCGCGGAGGGTTTCCTCGCCGGCATCTTCGGCGTACCAGGTGCTCTTCTGTTCCATGAGCTCGCGGCGCTCGATCTCGTCTTTGTTTTGCTGGAACCAGTCCTGTAGCACTGCCGGGCGCTCGACGAACACTCCCAGCGTCTCGTCGTTCTGATCCAGGACCACGATCGTCGGAGTCGACGCGCGACCGTCCGGCGTGCGGTTGGCGTTCATCACGGCGCGACCCGTGCTCGAATTGAGCACGCGCACATCCCAACCCTCAACCTGCTCGGCAAGCCGGACGAGGTAGGGGACGGTGTTGGCGGAATCGTGACACCAATCCTCAGCGACGACGAGAAACTTGATAGGTGCGCCTACGGCGCGTGCCGCTTCCACGGCCTGATGGGTAGGCGCTCCGTTCTCGTAGTTCGACTCCCACGTCTCGCTGCGCCGCTCGACATCTGAGAGGAACTCTTCGAACGTGATGCCACGCTTGTAGAGATCGCCCAGATCAACGTTCTGCGCTGCCCCTGGGATGGGAGCAATCAGCAGGGTGGCTGCGATCGCCGGCAGCAGTCCGCGGGCCCAGCGCATTAGTAGCTGGCGTAGACGGAGGTCTTGTTCGCGCTGTCGAACGCGAGGACGTCGTATTGATCGACGCGGCCGTCGGGCTGTTCCATGCCGGGTGTGCCGACGGGCATACCCGGTACGGTCAAGCCGCGAATGTTATCGGGGCGCTCGGCGAGCAGGCGATTGATGTCACGCGCCGGAACGTGCCCTTCTACCAGATAGCCCTCGATGTACGCGGTGTGACAGGAAGCGATCTCAGGAGTGATGTTCTCCTTACGCTTGATGTCGTTCACGTTGACGTCGTGTTTGTGGACCTCGACGTCGAAGCCGTTCGCCTGCATGTGTTCCATCCACTTGCTGCAACAGCCGCACGAGGGGTTCTGGTACATCACGACTTTTACGCCGTTGCTCGCGACGGCCTCGCCGCCAGCGTAGAGCCAACCGCCCGTGAAGGCGACGACTGCCAATACCAGGAAACCGACCAATTTCTTGTTCATAGCTCTGCTCGCTGGGTGGGCACAGGCGCGAGGTCGTGCCGTGAAGTCGACCCGATCATTGTAAACGGCTAGGGGTTGCCTTGCTCGGTCGTCGCGGGGGTCGCCCCCGGTGGCGCTGCGTGCGGCGTGTTGTACGCGACGATTACGATGCCGACGGCCACGATCACGATCCCGATGCCCAGCCATGGGCTCACGTGTTCTGCGCTACGTAGCGCCACAAGCGCGCTGACGGTCGTCGCCCCACCGAACACGATAGGCATCACGATGTGGGGCATCGCCCCGCCCCCGGTGAACATCGCGAGCGTCAGCGTGAGCGCCCCGAACGCGCCCATCGAGCCGGCGATGAAGCCCCAGCTCATTCCCTGTCCGGTGAACGTGAAGGCATCGCCGTTGAGTTTCATGGCGATGGTGCCGCCAATGGTGGCCCAGACCAGGTAGGCCAGACCGATCGCAAAGTACGGTTTGAACGGGCTATGCAGCGCCGATCGTGCCTGCGCCAACGACGGCCCGTAGAGGCCGAAGAACAGAGCGGTCATCAGGGCGAACAGGATGGGATAGCGCATGCAATACCTCTACAGGAGCCAGACGTGACATTGCCTGAAGCGTACAGCAGATCGGGCGCTCGTCCCGTCAGTCAGCGGCCTGGTCGGCGGCCTGCTCGGAGGCCTTCTCCGGGTCTGGTGCCTTGGGCGCACCGTCGAAGATCGAGCTGTCGATTAGCAGCGCCGTTTCTTCGCCGATGAGTGCGGTCGCGATGACGCTCTCGGAGCCTGTCGAGTAGGGACGTTGGGTGTCGTGCGTCGGGCGTTCGAAGTCACCCCACCAGTTGGCAGCATCGACCGCGTGCCACGTTCCGGTGTCCGTGCACTCGAGCAACTCGGCACGCATGGTCGCGGCGTTCTTCGGGCGCATACCCGGATCTTTCGACAGGCCCTTGAGGATGACCGTCGACAGGTCATCGGGGACGCCGGGCAGACGCTGCTGTGGCGGCTCCGGGTGCTTCGTCTGATGCAGGCGCAGGTACTCGCGGAGGTCGTCGGCGGCGAACACCGGCGTGCCTGTCAGGAGGTGATAGCCCACCGCCGCGAGCGAGTAGAGGTCGGCGCGTGGCCCCATGAGATCCGGATACACGGCCTCGGGCGCCATGGTTTCGGGAGTCCCCATGATGACTTTTTCCAGCTCCGGAGCCTCCTGGCTGAGGTCCTTGACCAAACCAAAGTCGAGGATCTTGACGACGTCGTTTTCGCCGCCGAGCTCGCACAGCATGATGTTGCCGGGCTTGATGTCGCGATGAACCATTCCCTTCGTGTGCGCTTCAGAGAGAGCACCGCACGCCGCGGAGAGGATGTGGATCACACGCCCAGGAGGCATCGGCCCCGTGATGTCGATGATCTCGCGAAGGTTGGCACCCTCCAGCAATTCCATCGCGTAGTAGAAGACGCCATCAGCGGTGTGACCGTAGTCGTAGATCGACACGGTGTTCGGGTGCGTGAGGCGGCTGGTCTGCTTCACTTCCTGCTCGAATCGACGCAGCGAACTTTCACCGGCGATCTCGGGCCGTAGCAGCTTGATGGCCGTGCCGCGGCGCAGCAGCGAATGCGTTGCTTCGTAGACCTCGCCCATGGCACCGGCGCCGATCTTGCCGTGGACCTCGTACTGGCCGAGGTGCCCCGCCTCGTAGTTGCGCCGCCGCAGCCCGAGGTTCACGCGCGAAGCGACACACGCGACGCCGATCGCGCCAACCAGGATCACCTGGTTTTGCACCAGCATGTCGACGAAGTGTGATGCCTCGAACGGGTCTTCAGGCCGCGCGAAGGAATCGCCGTAGTAGATCTGGATCGCCAGCACACCCAATGGCGCGGTGGCCGAGAGCATCGCCGTTCGCAGCGCGCTTGACGGCACGAGGATCGCGCGGGTGAGAATGAAGAGCGTCAGGAACGGCACCACAACCGCGAAGCCTGAGAAAGAGAAGTTAGTGCGACGTGGCGTAGAGCAGGAGGCAGGGCGCGAACAGCATCTGCAGCAACAGGCCGTCCGCCATCGCCAGTCGGGGCGGCGAAAGTCGTCGCCGACGCAGAAATCGACGCATGACGACCGCGCCCACAACGAGCCAGAACAACGCCGCGTTCGGAAGCGTGGTGACGAAGCTTACGATCGTGCCTACCAGCGTGGCGTCGCCGGCTCGCCACTCGGTGAGCAAGAAGGCGCCGGCAAGAACTCCGGTGATGAGCGTGACAGCGCCCGCGAGCAGGCGAACTCGTTCCTGCAGGTACGTGCGGGTCTCCTCGTCGAAACCCGGGCTGCTCAAACTGTGTGCCGCACTCACCGCAACGTCCTTGACCTTTGGATTCTCGATCGGGGACCGCGCCGACGTCTCGCCGTCCACGGTTGAAAAGGAGTCTTCTCAACAGTTAGACGCACGAGGACCGCTTTTGGTGTCAATTGCCCCTCGACTAGCCCGCCGCGCGCCTCATCGAGGCCGGTTGGCCGGTGGCTTCGAGCACCCTCTGCCACATTACACCGCCGGCCTCCAGAGAGCGCGTCCGTTCCGTGGCAAGTGCGAGGGGAACGTGGGTAAACCGGCCGTTCCACGTCCCAACCAGCATGTTGGTGCGCCCGGCCATCGCGGCGTGGACGGCGTGCTGAGCCAGCGCGAGACAGAGGGCGGAGTCGAAAGAGTTGGCCGGCAGGCTACGGATCAGGTAGCTCGGGTCGATGTACTTCACGGTGCTCGAAAGTCCGCTGGCACCCAGATGTTCAAGGAAGCGTTTCTTCAGGAACGGTCCGATGTCATCGAGTTGGACGTCGCCCGACGCATCGTGCTCGTCCTTGCCGTCGCCGAGCAGGTGTTGCCCTGCGCCCTCAGCGACGACGACCACGGCGTGTCGACGCTCTCTGAGACGGGCTTCGAGGTGAGCCAGGAGTCCGTTCGGGCCCTCGAGGTCGAAGGGGATCTCGGGCACGAGGCAGAAATTCACCTGGCTGTTGGCCAGTGTTGCCGCCGCCGCGATGAAGCCGGCGTGCCGGCCCATCAACTTCACGAGACCGACACCGTTCCAGGCGCCGCTTGCCTCGGTGTGCGCTGCAACGATCGAGCGCGTGGCCTCGTTTACCGCGGTGGCGAAACCGAAGGTCCGATCGAGCCACGGGATGTCGTTGTCGATGGTCTTTGGGATCCCGATGACCGACAGCGCTACATTCCGGCGCTGAGCTTCCTCGGCGATCGCCTGCGCGCCACGTAGCGTGCCATCCCCACCGATGGCGAACAGGACATTCACTTGATCGCGCAGCAGGCGATCGACCATCACCGACGGCGGTTGCGGGCCTCGGCTCGATCCAAGAATCGTGCCGCCCAGAGTGTGCAGCTCGTGCACGGCCTCAGGATCGAGCCGCATGGGTTCGGCTGCCGGTGCCGGGCCGAACGCGCTGTAGCCGTAGCGGTAGCCTCGAATCTGGCGAACGCCGTAGCGGTGCCACAGCGTGAGCGTGAGCGATCGAACGACGTCGTTGATGCCGGGGCACAGGCCACCGCAGGTCACGATCCCGGCACGAACCTCAGCCGGCGCGAAGAATAGCGACTCGCGCGGGCCGGCCGCCTCGAAACCGTGGCCAGTGGATCCCGCAGCGAGCTCGGCGGAGTTGGCAGGAATCAGAACGTAGCGGTCTTCCGGGGTGAGGTCGGCGCCGCTCTCCCGCAGAGGAGAGGGCACCGTGCACTCACCGAGCCGGTCGATCCGGAGTTGTTCGGCAGTAGGCGTTTGCTGCACCGGCTAGCTGGCGAGCCCCTCGCGCAGCAGCGCGATCGCGCGCATAACATCGTCGCGGCTGAACGTAAGACACGGGCGGAAACGCACCGTCCGCGTGCCACACGACAGGCTGGCCAATCCGATGTCCCACAGCTTCGAGCGCAGTGCGTCACGTGTTGCGGTGTCCGGAAGGTCGAACGCGAGCATGAAACCACGTCCCCGCACGTTCGAGATCTGGTCGAACTCGGCAGCCACGGCATGTAGCTGTTCGAGGAAGAACCCGCCGGTGGACGCGGCGTTCTCGACCAGGTTGTCTTCCTGGATGATCTCGAAGTAGCGGCCTGCCCGAACCATATCGGCGAGGCTGCCGCCCCAGGTCGAGTTGATCCGCGACGAGACGTGGAAAACGTTGCCTTCGATCTCGTCCACGCGGCGGGTCGACATGATCCCGCAGATCTGGGTCTTCTTGCCGAAGCAGACGATGTCGGGTGTTACCCCGAGTTGCTGGAATGCCCACATGGTTCCGGTGAGGCCGACGCCGGTCTGCACCTCGTCGAAGATGAGCATCGCCTCGTGGCGATCGGCGAGCTCGCGCAACTGTTTCAGGAACTCGGGACGGAAGTGATTGTCGCCGCCCTCGCCCTGAATAGGCTCCAGGAGTATTCCCGCGATGCCATGCGGGTCGGCCGCGAAGGCCGCCTCGATCTCGCGTACAGACTCCGCTTCTGCTGCCGCCATGGCAACCTCGTCGATCGGGAAGGTCAGCTTCGGGTTCGACACGCGCGGCCATTCAAACTGCGGGAAATCGCGCGTCTTGCCCGGGTCGGTGTTGGTTACCGACAGCGTGTAGCCGCTACGTCCGTGGAAGGCTTCGCGGAAGTGAAGGATCTTGTCGCCGCCGCCCTCTACACCGGCAGCGCGGTTCTTCTGGCACTTCCAGTCGAAGGCCGTCTTCATCGCGTTCTCGACCGCAAGGGATCCGCCGGCGACGAAGAAGAGGTAGCGAAACTCGTCCGGCACCGCGACTTCCCGGAAGGTCTTCACGAACCCAGCGAACTCTTGCGTGTAGATATCGCTGTTTGCCGGATTCGTGAGAGCGACGCGGGTCAGCGCTTCTCGGAAGGTCGGGTCTTCCATCTTCGGATGGTTGTGCCCGATCGGGAGAGAAGCGAAGTAGGAGTAACAGTCGAGGTACTCTTTGCCTTCAAGCGCGTCGACCATGATCGAGCCCTGGGACTTCTCCAGGTCGATCACGAGATGGAAGCCATCGACAAGAATGTTCTCGCGGAGAACGGGGAAGACCTCGTTCGAGGGAACTGTGGGCGAGGCGTGCTTCAGCGTTTCGGTCATGAGAGTGCTCCGGCGGGTAGTGGCGCGATCTGAACGGAAGAGGTGACGTCCGTGTCAGTCGTTCGGCGGAGCAAACACGTCGGGCCGGCTGTGCTGAGGTAGTCGCCGGAGTTGAACGCGCGTGTCGCGGGGCATCACCCCTCCTCGCTGTGAAGAGACCGGCCACACTCTAGCGCCCACGAGGGGCAGTCGTCATCCCTCAGGCGGAGGTCTCGCGGTGTCCCCTGACGCCGATCCAGATCGCCGCGATCGTGACGCCGACCAGGTTGGCCACGAGGTCCCAGCCGGTATTCATGTATCCGCCGACGTTGGTTTCAGGCACGAGAATGGTCGCTGCAAACTCGATCACCTCGTTCATGGCACCGAATCCCATCCCGGCCGCGGCACAAAGCACCATCAGGCCGGCGGTTGGCTGTGGTGTGGCGTCTCTGGCGCGGAGCGCCGCTGCTAGGGCCTGCCAGCAGATCCACGTGGTGAGGCCGAAGCCAAATGCGTGCACGAACTGGTCGAACTTCAGCCGATCCGGGATCAACCACATGTTGTAGAGAACGGCCGGGGCGGGCGCGTTGGCAGGCCAGCTCGCCGGGATGTTCACCAGGCCGCCGGCCATGTGGAGCGCGCCCCAGGCGGAGAGTCCCCAGAGCGCTCCGCTACTCAGCCCGACGAAACGGTCCACGAACCAGACCAGTCCGATCAGAACCACGAGTACGATCGTGTAGAACACGAACTCGAAATTCCCCGTGGCCAGTGCCGTGGCAGCTGCCGGGAGCAGGTAGGCGGCTGTGAACGCCGCAACGGGCCAGACTTCGCCGAGTCGTCCTTGCATGGGGCAAGCATAAACCCGATCGTGACCGGCCTTGGCTGGTTGTATGTTTCATGAAAATGAATGAATATTCATTCATAAATGATCTCCAACGGAGCGATTCGCCCGAAATGCCGCCCGAAGTCTCTTCTGCAGCGTCGCGCCGAGCCACGGATCGTCGCGAGGCCATTCTGGATGCAGCCGAACGCGTCTTTGCGCGGGAGGGCTTCCACGGTGCGACCGTCGGCGCCATTGCTCGCGAGTGCGGTGTGGCCGACGGCACCCTGTACAACTACTTCGCCGGCAAGCGCGCACTCGTCGACGGACTGCTCGATCGTCTGGCCGACGCAGAGGGCACGCGGTTGCGACTCGGGAGCCGGGCAGAGGTCGGGTTCGCCGATTTGCTGCGCGCCTACGTCGAGCAACGGCTCCGCACGCTCTGGGAATCACGCGACCTGTTGCGGGCGCTGCTCCCCGAGTTGCTCTGCGACCCGCGCCTGCGCCGGCGCTACGGCGCAGACGTGCTCTTGCCCGCCCAGGCGCGTGGTGCCGCCGCGGTCAGGGCCGCCGCAGCAGCGGGAGAACTCGAGGTCGACGTCGAACATCTGGCGCGCGTGGTCGCAGGAACCACGCTGGGCATCGTCATGCTGGGGCTGCTCGGCGATGACGTCGTGGCGGACGATCTTGGCGCCTGCGCCGACGCGACGGCGGAGTTGTTGCTACGTGGTGTGAGCCCATCAGACGCCGGCCGGGCTGCGCCCGTCGCGCGCACGCCCGGGCCAGGCTACGCTTGAGCCATCGCATCGAAAACAGCCCCGGAGTGAAGATGAGGAAGTTGATCGCCACGGTTACGTTCGTCCTGTTGGCCGCGTCGCTTGCGGCCGCTCCCGCCACGATCGACGGGAACTGGCCAACCTGGCGCGGTGCGGACGGCACGGGCGCAGCGACCGGCACTCCGCCGGTTGAGTGGTCCGAGAGCATGAACGTGGCCTGGAAGACGGAACTCCAGGGACTGGGCTCGGCGACGCCCGTCGTTTGGGACGATCGGGTCTACGTGATGACTGCGATTGGCGAAGGCGAGGTCAGCTGGGCCGTCGTGGCCTATGACACCAACGATGGTTCGGAGGTCTGGCGGTCGGTCGTGCGGGAGCAAGCGCCGTACGCCGGCAAGCACGCCACCAACTCCTACGCGTCCGCTTCGGCTGTTACGGACGGTGAGCATATCTGGGCGTTCTTCGGTTCGTACGGACTCTACTGCCTCGACACGGACGGCAACGTCGTGTGGGAACTGGATTTCGGCCAGATGCAGACGCGCAGAGACTTCGGCGAGGGCGCTTCACCCGCCCTCCACGGTGATGCCCTGGTGGTGGTCTGGGATCAGGAGAGCGACTCCTGGATCGGCGCGTTCGACAAGTCGACTGGTGACGAACTCTGGCGAGTTGCCCGAGATGAACCGACAACCTGGGCGACACCGCTGGTTGTGGAGTACGACGGTCGCACTCAGGTGATCACCGCCGGTACAAACCGGGTGCGCAGCTACGATCTCGCCAATGGCGAGCTCCTGTGGGATGGCCCCGGTCTGACCCTCAACGCGATACCGAGTCCGGCATACGCTGACGGGGTCGTGTACCTCGCTGCCGGTTTCCGCGGTCAGGCGATGATGGCTGTCGATCTCGCAACCGCCTCGGGAAATATCGATGGCACGGATGCGATCCGATGGCGTATCGATCGCGACACTCCCTACGTCCCGTCGCCTCTGCTTGTTGACGACATCATCTACTACGTGAAGAGCAACTCGGCGATTCTGTCTGCCATGCATGCCTCCACCGGTGAGCTGCTCTACGGCCCTGAGCGTCTGGATGGGGTTCGCGAGATCTATGCGTCGCCGGTTGCGGCCAATGGCTACGTCTACATCGTGGGTCGCGACGGAGGCGGTCTGGTTCTCCGGCAGGGCGAGAACTACGAAGTCGTTGCACAGAGCAGTCTGGACGACGGGTTCGACGCGTCTCCGGTGATCATCGGGGACGCGATGTATCTGCGCGGTACTACCGCGCTCTACAAGATTCAGTCGAGCAGCGACTAGCGCATCGCCTGCCACGCCTGGGTTTGCTAGCGCCATGCGGCGCGGAGTGCGATCCTGCTGCATCGCCAGCAGGAGGGTGTCGACGTGAGTGCAAGCCGTGACGGAGACAATGTCGCCACAGATTTCGTGCGCACGATCGTGCGTGGCGACATCGATAGCGGCGCTCACGAGACCGTCGTCACGCGCTTCCCACCGGAACCGAACGGCTTCCTCCACATCGGGCACGCCAAGGCTATCTGCCTGAACTTCGGCATTGCCGAAGAGTTCGGTGGACGCTGCAATCTTCGTTTCGACGACACGAATCCGGAGACCGAGGACCCGCGCTATGTGGCGGCTATCAAGGAAGACATCCGCTGGCTCGGATTCGACTGGGAAGGCGATGCCCGCCACGCGTCGGACTATTTCGACCAACTCCACGACTGGGCCCTCGAGCTGATCCGTGCCGGCAAGGCATACGTCGACGATCAGACCGAGGACGCGATTCGCGAGCAGCGCGGCACGGTAACCGAGCCGGGCGAGAACAGCCCGCACCGTGACCGGGCGGTCGAGGAGAACCTCGAACTCTTCCAGAAAATGCGTGCGGGCGGTTTTCCTGACGGAGCCATGGTGCTTCGGGCCAAAATCGACATGGCGCATCCGAACATGAAGATGCGGGACCCGCTGATGTACCGGATCCGCCACGCTCCGCACTATCGACGCGACCATGACTGGTGCATCTATCCGTTCTATGACTGGGCGCACGGACAATCGGACGCGATCGAGGGCGTCACCCACTCGCTCTGCACGCTCGAGTTCGAGAACAACCGCGAACTCTACGACTGGTACGTCGACAACATCGAACTGGCCGGCTCGCGACCGCGGCAATACGAGTTCGCGCGCCTCAACGTCGACTACATGATCACGAGCAAGCGGAAGTTGCTCCGTCTGGTGGAGGGCGGGCAGGTAACAGGCTGGGATGATCCGCGGATGCCCACGATCGCCGGCCTGCGGCGTCGGGGCGTGACCCCGACTGCCCTACGTAGGTTCTGCGATCTGGTTGGCGTTGCGAAGGCCGATTCGCGGGTCGATCTATCGATGCTCGACTACGCCGTACGCGACGACCTCAACCACAAGGCACCGCGCATGCTGGCGGTGATCGATCCGTTGCGAGTCGTGATCACCAACTGGCCAGAGGGTGAGGTCGATCACCTGGATGCCGAGTACTGGCCGCACGATGTTCCGAAGGACGGTTCACGCAAGGTTCCGTTCGACGGCACGTTGCTGATCGAGCGCGATGACTTCATGGAGGAGCCGGACAAAGGCTTTTTCAGGCTCAGCCCCGGATCCGAAGTGCGGCTGCGATACGGCTATGTGATTCGGTGCGACGAGGTCGTCAAAGACGACGAAGGCGAAGCTAAGGAGCTTCGCTGCTCGTACGATCCCGACTCGCGCGGTGGCAGCCCCGCGGATGGCCGACGTATCAAGGGCACGATCCATTGGATCTCGGCAGCACACGCCGTTCCGGTCGAGACTCGCCTCTATGACCGTCTGTTCCGTGTGCCGCATCCGGGGCTCGATCACGACTATCTCGAAGATCTGAATCCGGACTCGCTCACCCAGGTGAACGCCTTCGCCGAGCCGGCGATCGCGGAAGTAGAGCCGGGGAGTCACGTTCAGTTCGAGCGCGTCGGCTACTTCTTTGCCGACCCGAACGATTCCGCACTGGGTGCGCCTGTGTTCAATCGGGTCACCACGCTTCGTGATACTTGGACTCGCACGCGAGAGGAACAGAGTGCGCCTGCCGAGCCAGAACCGGCGCCGAGCGCCACCGCTGGCGAGGACGTTCGCAAGCGAAAGAAGCGTTCGCCGGTTGAGTTGCGAGCGGAGGCGCGCGCCGCCGACGAAGCGCTATCAGCTTCATTCGAGCGACTACAGACTGCTCTGGGGATCGAAGAGGCGACGGCCGACGTGCTCACGGGCACAAGGGAGCTCGTGGAGTTCTTCGACGGCGCGGTGGTCGCTGCAGAGTCCGCGCCCCCCACCGAGGTCGCGAAATGGACCGTGAACCAGGTGCTGCGAGTGATCGGCGACGACGGCGTTGCGGGCCTGGCGTTCGATGCGGCCGCATTGGGCCGGCTGGTGTCGATGACTCACGGCGGCGACATCTCGGGAGAGGCGGCCAAGAAGACTTTCGCGATTCTGGCCTCTTCCGGTGGCGATCCGGCGGCGATTGTGGCCGAGCATGGTCTGGACGTCGAGGCCGACATGGATGCCGTGGACGCCGCAATTGACGCGGCGATTGCCGCGAATCCGGACAAGGCCGAGCAGTTCCGCGGCGGCCAGCAAGGCTTGATTGGTTTTTTCATGGGCCAGGTGATGCGCGAGGCTGCGGGCGCAGATCCACGGCAAGTTCAGGAACGGTTGCGCGCGAAGCTGTCGTGACGCGGGCCCGTTTCCTACGGAGGCTTCGATGAGCGAGCACGACCCGGTAACCCTTTCGCGCTGGGACGACATGCCCCAGGAGCAGCTCAACGACAAGATCGGGCGCCGAATGGTGACCGGCGACAAGATGATGATCGCGCAGGTGATCCTCAAGAAGGGCGCCATCGTGCCGATGCATTCGCATCACAACGAGCAGATCACGCAAGTGTTGTCGGGCGCCCTGCGGTTCTGGATCGGTAGCGAGGACGCGGATCCAATCGACGTCCGGGCCGGCGAGGTTCTGCACATTCCTGCGCACGTTCCGCACAAGGCCGAGGCCCTCGAAGACACCGACGACGTCGACATCTTTTCCCCGCCTCGCGAGGACTGGCTCGACGGCTCGGACTCGTACCTGCGCGACGATTCATGAATCTCGGACTGGCCGGCAGAGTCGCGGTAGTTGTCGCCTCGAGCAAGGGACTCGGCCGAGCCGCGGCCCTCGAGTTGGTAGCGGAGGGCGTGCGGGTCGTCATTTGCGCGCGCGGGGAAGATGAACTCGAGTCGGCGCGCGCCGAGATCGAAGCGGCTGGGGGCGACGTTCGCGCGGTGAGAGTCGACACGGCGAATGCTGACGATCTGGAGCGCCTCGTCGCAACGGCGGAATCAGAGTTCGGGCCTGTCGACATCCTGGTGACAAACGGCGGTGGCCCGACGCCTGGGACATTCGATGAAGTCGGCGAAGACGATTGGGAGGCTGCCGTCGAAGGCACGCTCAATAGCGTCGTGCGACTGAGCCGACGAGTGCTTCCGGGTATGCGGAAGCGTGGCTGGGGGCGCATGGTGCACATCACATCGATTGCCGTGAAGCAGCCGGTTGATGGCCTCATCCTGTCCAACACTGTTCGCGCCGGGGTCACCGGATTTGCCCGAACACTGGCCAACGAGGTCGCCGCGGACGGCATCACGGTGAACTGCGTGATGCCGGGATTCACGTGGACGGACCGAGTGGACGAGCTTGCCGACAAGCAGGCCGAAGCACGTGACGCGACCCGCGAACAGATGATCGAGGGCTGGGAGAACTCGATCCCGGCCCGACGGCTCGGCGAGCCTCGCGAGCTCGCCGCCCTGATCGCATTCCTGGCGTCTGACCGTGCCGGATACATCACCGCCCAGTCGGTTCCGGTTGACGGCGGGTGGATTCGCGGGCTGCTGTAGAAACTCCTCGATAAGTCCTTGCTAGAAAAATAGCACTGTGCTAATTTTCTCGCACTAGGACAGAAGTCAATGCTGCCACGGGGTTCCGGGCAGCCGAGGAGGCGACAGTTTTGGACGCACTGGGGCATCAGCTCAGCAGGCGCGAACGGCAGATCATGGATGTGCTGTTCCAGCGCGGCTCGGCGACCGTAGCGGAGGTTCGCGAGCAACTCGCTGAGCCGCCGAGCTACTCGTCCGTGCGCGCCCTGCTACGGATTCTTGAGGACAAGGGCTTCGCGCAGCACTCCGAAGACGGACCGCGCTACGTCTACTCGCCGACGATCGAGAAGGACAGCGCGCAGCGCTCGGCGCTACGTCACCTGCGCGACACACTGTTCAATGGTTCGTCCGAACAGATCATGGCCGCGCTCCTCGACGACGCGGACACGAAGGCATCGCACGGTGAGCTCGATCGCCTTGCGCATCTGATTGATCGTGCTCGCGACGCCGAAGATGGAGGTTCCCGATGACGGGGGCCGCATGGGGCGCAACCCTGACGCCAGTCGGGGCAGCCGTGGTTGCAACCCTGTTCAAGGGCGCGATGGTCGTTGCCACCGTACTTCTGTTTGATCTGGCGCTACGGCGACAGTCGGCAGCGTTGCGACATCGAGTTTGGACGATGACCTTCGCTGCGCTCCTGGCGTTGCCGCTCGCAGCCACGATCGTGCCGTCGTGGCACGTGCCGTTGCTGTCGACTCCGACCGACACCGCGCCTCTGTCTGCGCCGGCACAGATCGAACCCGCTGAACGAGTCGTTGCGGAGCCCGCAGCGTCGGCGGCGCTCGAGGCGACCGACGAACAGAGTGCCCCGCCGGACGGCGCTGAGGTCGTGTCCGGCTCGACGGAAGCCGCTGGTGGCTGGGCGTTGCCGGGGCTCGGCACCATGCTGGTGGCGATCTGGGCTGTCGGCGCGTTCGCGCTGGTGGTCCGCTTGATCGGGGCCACGCTCGCGGCGATGCACGTGAGCCGTCGCGCCACGGACGTCGAGGACGACGCGTGGCAAGCAACTCTCGATCGCGTGCGATCTGCGCTGGGGCTTGCTCAGCCGGTTCGGCTGGCGCGAAGCGACGCCGTGGACATGCCCGTGGCCTGGGGTGTTCGACGGCACACCGTGCTCCTACCTGCCGAGTCCGCGGAATGGGACGAGGAGCGACGCGAAGTCGTTCTGACCCATGAGCTTGCGCACGTGAAGCGCGGTGACTGCGCCGCCCAGTTGATCGGCGCAGCAGCTGCAGCGGTGCACTGGTTCAACCCACTCGTTTGGATCGCTCGCCGGCGTCAGGCGGCGGAGCGTGAGTTCGCCTGCGACGACGCGGTTCTCGCGACCGGCGCGGTCGGCGCCGATTACGCCTGGCATCTGCTTGAAATTGCCCGCGCCTCCGGCCGGGCCCAGTCTCTATCCCCTGTTGGAGTAATGATGGCTCGCAAATCACAACTTGAAGGTCGCCTGCTCGCTGCGCTGGATCCCCAGCGCGACCGTCGACAGGTTTCGCGCAGTGGATCCGCTGGAGTCTCGGTGGCTCTGCTTGGGCTCGCCACGCTGTTCGCTGGATTCCAGCCGTGGGCGCCGCCGGCGGCGCAGGCTACCGAGACGACTACGGTCGAGGCTCCTGCGGCCGAGCCCGAGGCCCAGCCCGAGGCAAACCCGCTGGCGGCCAGCCCGATGGCCTCGGAGCTGCCTGAGGCCACCGTGCCGGCCGAAGTCTCAGCGGCGATGTCGCAGGACGAGGCTACGCGCGAACGCGTGGTCAACACGATGATCCGCCTGCTTCAGGATCCCGATGTCGGAATGCGGAAGCAGGCCGCACACTCGCTCGGGATGATGGAGAACCCGGCTGGAGTCGACGCGCTGTCCGCGGCGGTCACGAACGACGAGTCCGCCCCTGTCAGGTCTCAAGCCGCCTGGGCACTCGGGATGATCGAGTCCTCGGAGGGCGTTGATGCCCTTTCTGCGGCGGTGCGCAACTATGCGAGCGACTCGGTTCGCAGCCAGGCGGCCTGGGCGCTCGGCATGATCGAGGATCCCCGCGGCGCGCCCGCGCTCGGTGATCTGCTTGCGAGCGCAACGAGCGCCAGCGCGCGTGGCCAGGCAGTCTGGGCACTCGGCATGATCGAAGATCCGGCGGCAGTGCCGCCGCTGTTGACGGCGCTTCAAGACGACAGTGCCGAGGTGCGAGGCCAGGCAGCCTGGGCTCTCGGCATGATCGAGTCAAGTGACGCGGTTGCCGGCCTGGTGGCGATTCTGGGCACCGATCCCGCTGTGGAGGTACGCAGCCAGGCGGCCTGGGCGCTCGGGATGATCGAGGACGAGGGAGCTGTCGAAGCTCTGATCGACGCGGTCGAGGACGACTCCGAGCGCGTCCGCAAGCAGGCCCTCTGGGCGATCAGCCAGATCATGCATTAGTTCCTAGGGATCAGGCCCGGGCTCCGGCCCGGGCCTTTCTCAGCACTCGAAGTGCTAATTTTTTAGCGACAAGGATCAATACTCATGCGACGCATGTTGATGATGTCGGCGCTCACTCTGTCCCTTCTCCTCGCGCTTGCGGCCACGGCGCTCGGCCAAGACAACGACCGGATCGCCGCGCTCGAGTCTTCGGATCCGCGAACGCGCGCGATGGCCGCTTGTGAACTTGGCGATATGCGCGCGGCCGACATAAGGCCTGCCAAGGCCGCGCTTCTGGCAATGCTGGGCGATGACACGCCGATCGAGGGCGACCTGTGTCACGACTGGGGCAACTGGAACGGGCGCAAGCGCGAGACCTCGCCGGGGCGCGAGGCCGCAATTGCACTGGAGGATCTCGACACCGAGGTACTTCCCGACCTCGAGACCGCACTGCAGAGCGATCGCCCGGCGCGACGGGCGCACGCCGCCTTCGCCATGGGGTTGATCGAACGCGAGCGTAGCGTTCCTGTTCTCATCGACGCCCTCCGTGACACCGAAGCCCGGGTACGCGCACGCGTGGCCTGGGCTCTGGGGATGATCGAGTCGGGGACCGCGGTAGAGGCTCTGGTCGACGTGCTCGACGACCGCGATGCCGAAGTTCGCGAAGAGGCGGCGTGGGGTCTGGGGATGATCGAGTCGCCGCGAGCCGTGCCCGGTCTGCGACGCACGATCAACGATGACGTTGTTGGCGTGCGGGAGCAGACCGCCTGGGCCCTGGGAATGATCGAAGCTCGTTCAGGCGTCGACGTGCTGCTTGGGGCGGTGGATGACGAGGACGGCGCGGTGCGGGAGCAGGTGGCATGGGCGCTCGGGATGATCGAGGCCGTAGAAGGCGTCGATCCTCTGAGCCGCATGCTGCAGGACCCGGACGAAGAGGTTCGCGAACAGGCTGCGTGGGGTCTCGGGATGATCGAGAGTCCGCGTGCAACCGGCGTGTTGATCGCCGCGCTCAACGACGCAGATCCTGACGTTCGTGAGCAGGTCGCGTGGGCGCTCGGCATGGTCGAGGACAGCGGAGCAACGCGAGCGCTGGCAGACGCCCTCGACAACGAGACAGAGCCCGAGGTGCGGCGGCAGTTGCTCTGGGCTCTCACGCGCGTGATCGATAGTGACGACCACGGCATGGAGCCGAGCGAACTGGCGTCTCTTCTACGCCGCGCACTTCTCGGGCGCGACGGGTAGGCGATCGCGAGCGGGCGGGGCTAGTCGGCCCCGTCCGCCTCTTTCGCGCTGCTGCTGCCCTCCGGTCGTACGCCCCAGGCCTCGGGGTAGCGCAGAGCAGCGACTGCGGCGGCCATCAGGAACAACTGCATCGTGAACGCGAGACTGTTGCTCTGCGACGACAGCGCCCCGGCCGGTTCTGCCCAGATGTTGTAACCGGTAAAGCCGAGTACGACCACGAGCATGCCGGCGCCGTAGAACGCCAGCTTCGGCACGAGCAGCAGGGCAGAGGCCAGTAGCTCGGTCATGCCCACCCCGCTCATCACGCGGGCTGAGTAGCCCCACTCGGTGAAGCGCTGTGCCCACCCGGGATCGCCCATCAGCTTCGGCGGCGAGATGGTCAGGTGGACGAAGAACAACAGCAGGGCAAGCGCCCATGCGGAAACCACGCGAAGTCGGACCTTAAGCACCGCGCTACTCGCCGCCCGGATACTTGCTGAACCACTGCAGGACGTTCGCAACCTTGCGGATCAGGTTGCTTGGGCGCGCAGTGATCGAGTGTGACGCTTCGGGAATCCGGACGATCGCTGTGTCGACCTTCTGCAGTTTGAGTGCCGTGTAGAACTGCTCTGTTTCCCACATCGGTGTACGCCAGTCGGCCTCGCCGGTGAGCAACATCGTTGGCGTGGTGACGTTACCCACGTGATGCAGTGGCGAGCGCTGCATGTAGTGCTCGAGGTGATCCCACGGGAACCCAGGGAACCAGTACTTGTAGAAGAACCCGGTCGAGTCTGCCGCGAGCACGAAGCTGTACCAGTTGATTACGGGCTTCTGCGAAACGGCGGCGGCGAAGCGATCGGTGTGGCCCACGATCCAGGCAGTGAGAACACCGCCACCAGAGCCTCCGGTGACGTAGAGCCGGTCCTCGTCGATGTAGCCGCGATCGATCACCGCATCGACGCCCGACATCAGATCGTCGAAGTCTTCGCCCGGATAGTTGTGGTGAATCAGGTTGCCGAACTCGGCGCCGTACGAGGTGGAACCGCGCGGGTTCGTGTACAGCACCACATTGCCGGCGGCCGCATAGAGCTGAATCTCGGCGGCGAAGTGCGGGCCGTACGCCGCGAAGGGACCGCCGTGGATTTCCAGGACGAGTGGGTACTGCTCAGTCGGGTCGAAACCCGGCGGTGTGACCAGCCAGCCCTGCACCCGCCGGCCGTCGGCGCTTGATTCCCACCAGATCTCCTCGACTTCGCCGAGATCGCGATGGCCGAGCAGATCTTCGTTGAGCCAGGTGAGCTGGTGCTCTTCGTCGCCGCGCATCACCGCCACGTCCGACGGACGGTTCGGGTGGGAACGCGTGAAGGCAATGTCGCCGTTGTTCGCTACCGTGAACTGCCCGCTCGCGTACGGACGTCCAAGAGATTGCCCGCCGAGATTGTCGGCCTTCAGCTCCGGTTCGGCTCCACCCCGCGCCGGTACATACGCAACTTTCGTGACGCCGTTGTCGGTGTACTGGAACCAGACGCCCTCGCCGTCGTCGCTCCACCGCGCACCGCCCACGCTGCGGTCGAAACCTGGCATCACCTCTTCGGAGGCGCTGCCGTCGCGGTTCATGATGTAGAGCCGACTCTGCTGGTAGCCCAGATATTCCTCGTCGTTTCCGGCGTAGAGAATCCGGGTGCCGTCCGGCGAAACCTGTGGGGCGCCGTCGGAGCCGTGACGATCGGTGAGCTGGGCCAGATCGCCACTGGCGAGGTCGAGTTCAAAGACCTCGGAGTTCGCCGGGTCGTACTGCCAGTCATCGTGCCGGTTTGCTGAAAAGACGATCGACTCTGCGTCGGGGGCCCATGAATGTCCGCCGTGGTTGAAGTCGCCGGTGGTGAGTTGGCGCGGCGCACCGCCCTCCGCCGGAACCACAAACAGATGACTGAAACCGTCGGGGAGGAATCCAGCGCCGTCGGCGCGGAACTGGAGGCGCGTGACGGTTCGCGGAGCGGGGGCCCATTCAGCGCCCGCCGGAGGCGACGGGAGCTGTGTGCCGATGCTCTGCGGCGATCCGGGCACGAACATCGAGAAAGAGATCCAACGCCCATCCGGCGACCAGTTCACCGCGCCGGGGCCTCGCACCAGGTTGGTCACGCGGGCCGTCTGGCCTGTGTCCATCCAGCGCATCCAGATCTGTGCCCCGCCGTCGGCGCTCGACACCCAGAGCAGCCGGTCACCGGAAGGACTCCAAGCCGGTGACCCGTGGTTGTCCGTGCCACTCGTGATCGGTCGCTGTTCGCCGGTTGCGACGTCGATCATCCAGAGATTGGACCGACCGCGATCGGTCATTACGTCGTAGAAGCTGCGGACGTAGACGATCTTCGAGCCGTCGGGCGAGATGGCCGGTGAGTTCGCCCACTCGATGTCGAACACGTCCATCATCTCGAGCGGACGTACCTCTTGCGCCGCAAGGCTGGGCACAACGGCGAGAGTCGTCAGAACGACGAGGGTCAGGACGAGCGCATGGATACGGTTACGCATCAAGAGACTCCGGAGTCAGGGCGAATTGGCGAACGGCACGATTCTAGCCGTTAGCGCATCCCTCGCGGTCGCCACACCGCCACAACTTCGAGTAGACCGATGACCGACATGGTGCCGGGGGCGAGAACTGGCGTTGCTCCGGTCATCGACTCGGTGAACAACTCAACCCCCGCACGGTCGGGATACATCTCGCGCTCGAACTCGGCGTTGCCCTTGTAGTGCAACCAGTTTCCGAGCGCCCCGGATCCGATCGATAGCCACATCACCACGAGCAGGGCAGCGCGCGTCCTGTCGCTCGGCCGCGCCAGCTGCGCGGCGCTCACCGCGATCACTGCGCCCAGCAATGCAAGCGGCGCGATCTGCCACCAGTCTTCGTTGTGGCCGATCAACGCGAGTTCAGCCAGGGTGCCGACGGCGCCGAACAGCAGCACGGCGAGAATGCCGCGCTGAACAAGTCGGGTGCCGCGGCCTGCAGGCATAGGGTCGGACATGGTTGCCGGCGCTATTCGCCGATTACCACGTAGCGCTCGAGCCGCGCGACTTCGTCCTCGTCCACGTACTTGCCGATCTCACGTCGGAACTGCTCGATACCCACGTAGGGGCGGTACTCCTCGAACTCGTGCACCATCCGTGCGCCCATCCCCGGGATGGTCCCGAAGGCCTCGGACGACGCACTGTTCAGATCGAGCGGCACGAAGACGTACTGCTCGAGTCGCGCGACCTCGTCGTCATCCACGTACTTGCCCATTTCACGTCGGAATTCGGCAAGCCCTGCGTAGGGCTTGTACTCCTCGAATTCGTGCGCCATCCGGTTGCCGACACCGGGTATCAGCAGAACCTCTGCGTCGGTCACATCGTTCAGATTGATCGGCAGCCACACCCGCGCGTACAGCGCAGCCTGCTGATCTTCCGACAGGTCGGATCCGACGGCGGCATGCACCGCCGCCATGCTCAGCCACGGCCGTCCGGCAACGATCACCTGTGCGCCGCTGGCGCCGAGTTCGGTGACGGCCGCAAGCTCCGCTTCAGACGCGAGGTTGGGGTTCAGCAGGTTGGCGTTGGTGCCGACCTGAGCTCCGGCCGACGCGATGACCGTGACCGATAGGGTCAGGGCGACTAGAAGGATTCGTTGACGGCGCATGAGCAGGCTCCGACGAGGGAAGTAGCGGAATACGTCCGCATTATGCCAGTTGAGACTCGGTCTCAATAGCAGAAAACGTATCCAAAACCTCAGCGGGACGAGCCGTCCGTTTCCGTCCCTACGGGGAGAAGCGGGGCGTCGAAGACGAGGAAGCCAATGCCGTCGACCACCAGGACTATGCCAAGCAGTAGGAGCAGGACCGCAAAACCCCGGGGGCTCCAGCGCATCAGGAACGCCGCGACCCTCTCGAACACGGGGCGACTGCGCTCGCCGAGCAGGGCAAACAGAATCACCATCAAACCGAGCGGTGCCACGATGATCGCGTTGTAGTAGACAATCGCGACCACGTTCTCGCCGGCCGGTAGTCCGGCGCGCAACACCTGGTCGATAGCGGCGAAATACGGAACGGCGCCCGGAAGACCGACGAGGACGGTTACCGCTCCAAGTCCGAACGCATCGCTCGGGCTTACTTCTGTGCTTGGCTCCGCCGATTCGCTCTGACCAGGCTCGCGTACCATCCGAGCCCCGAACCAGAGCGCCGCCAGCCCGATCGCGACCTGAAGCACGAGCTCTTCGGTTCTCGGGTCCGAGTAGAAACCGGAGAACCAGACCCCGGCTGCGTCTAGGAGCCAATCGAGGCCGAACGCGATCACGACCCCGAATCCTACGTAGGGCAGGAAGACGCCGGCGGCGTACCCGAGGCTGGTGCGGTAGGGCGCACGCGAAGCGAGGAAGATCGCCATGGGAACCACGGCAACCGGCACGATGGACCCCGCGTCGAGTAACGCGATTGGCGTCAGAATCGCCAGGAGCTCGAACATGGGTGCCTCGGTGGCGTCGTCGCGCGGTGACTAAAACGCCGTCGTGCTGAATCCTGCGTCGACGTAGTGCACTTCGCCCGTCACACCCTTCGACATCTCCGACACGAGGTAGAGGCCGGCGGCCCCGACGTCATCGATATCGACGTTGCGCTTCAATGGGGCACGTTCGGCGTTGTCGGCGAGCATCGTGCGGAGCCCGGACACGCCCGAGGCGGCCAGAGTCTTGATGGGCCCGGCCGAGATCGCGTTGACCCGGATGTTGCTTTCGCCGAGGTCGCGGGCGAGGTAGCGGACGGAGGCCTCGAGGCCAGCCTTTGCCACGCCCATCACGTTGTAGCTCGGCATGCTCTTTACGGCCCCGAGGTAGGTCATGGCGACGATGCTGCCGCCCGTGTTCATGAGTGGCTCTGCCTTTCGCGCGAGGAGGATCAGCGAGTAAACGCTGATTTCCATCGCCATGAGAAAGCCGTCGCGGGATGTGTCGACAGTCCGGCCCTTGAGGTCATTGCGATCCGCGAAGGCAACGGAATGGACGAGGAAATCGAGCGACCCCATCTTGTCGGCGACCTCTGCGAAGGCCGCGTCCACCGTGGCCTCGTCGGTAACGTCCATCGGGACAACGACGTTGGCACCCGTAGATTCCGCCAGCGGCTGGACTCGCTTCAGGAGTGCCTCGCCCTGGTACGTGTAGGCGAGTTCCGCGCCGGCAGCAGCGGCGCGACGGGCAATGCCCCAGGCGATGGATCGCTCGTTGGCCACGCCGACGACGAGGCCTTTCTTGCCGGCGAGCAGTTGTGGTGTGGCGTCGTTATCCACGGTCGTGCTCCATGTCTGGGTCGTGTGCGGAGGGCGTCTGCGCAGGTTCGGGCGCCGACGAATCAGAAGCGGGCGGTGAGCCCGCCGCAGCCTCGGAAGGATAGCTGGTCTGATCGGGATCGTCGGCCCGAGTGAGCCAGTCCAGGGCGACGCAGACGCCGTAGCGATGCGGTGTCGTGTAGATGAGGAGCGCGCCCAGGGCTCCGAAGACCATCACGATGCCCGCCACCGATTCCGGGAGCAGGCCGAAGTAGACGACGATTATGGGTGGGAAAATGAACACGCCGCGATCCAGAAAGAGAAGGAACACCCACGGATCGCCCTGGTTGAGTAAGTACGTGAGTCGGCACTCCGAACAGTTGTCCCGCACCTGATTCCAACGCTTGAACAGGGGGGCCTTGCCGCAGCGCGGACACCGGCGGCGCCAGCCGTTGCGAATCGCGTCTGTCCAGGCACTGACGGTGAACGGCTGGCTCATGACAGCTTCGTCGCGGCTTCGTACCCGAGCCAGGCGGCGCCGAGTCCGAGCGTGAGGTGCATCGCAACGTGAAGCAGCGCATGGAGACGTGCACCGGCGCTACCCAGAACGAAGACCTCGTGGCCAAACGCCGAGAACGTCGTGAAGCCGCCGAGCACGCCGACCACCAGGAACAGCCAGACGGACGAGGAGAGTTCCCAGCGGTGATCGGCCAGTCCCGCGATAGCGCCAATCGCGAGGCAGCCCAGGACGTTGACGGCCAGCGTTCCTAACGGGAGGGTCGTCGTCGGCGCGACTCTCTGAACCCAGGTCGATGCCATAAAGCGGGCTGCTGATCCGACAAAGCCACCGGCTCCGACGATCAACGCGCGTACCAGGATGTCCATCGGCTACCAGATCCCCGGAAAGATGATTCAGGACCGCAACCTATACTCCGCGAATTCCGGGTCGCGCGATAGCGAGCGGCCCTTCTGCTGGATCAGCGTGAACTCACGAACTTCCGCGCGACGTCGGGGTGGTCGGTGAAGATTCCGTTCACTCCGAGCCCGATGAGCCGAGTCAGATCGGGAGTCTGATTGACCGTGTACGGGTGGACCACAAGGCCGCGTTCGTGGGCGGCGTCTACCAGGGCGCGGTCGACGCGATCTTTCTGTGGGCCGATGCCGTCCGCGTACTCGGCGATTTCATCAAGTCGGTTGCGCGCAGCCCAGGCGGCCAGGTTCCCGGGTAGCAGTTGGACGAGCGTGGCGTCCGGGGCGAGCTCGCGCAGCTTCAGAAGACTGGCGGCACTGAACGACTGCAGGATCACGGTGGGCGGGGCGGCGCTGTCGGCGGTGAGATTGAACTCGGTCAGGAGGCCGACGAGGGCGTCCTCCATTCCGGGAGCTTCGTCGGGACGCTTCGTTTCGATGTAGAAGCGTGCGCGGCCGGCGTACCGCTCCAGGACATCGCGGAGGCGGGGGAGCGGTTGTCCGTCGTAGTTCGGATTGGCGTGCTCCGGGTGCGCGACGTTGAACCAGGAACCGAATTCGCAGCGACGCAGCGCATCGAGCGATTGATCAGCCACGGGCCCGCGGCAAGCTTCTGCGGGGCCGCGGGCTGTGCGATCGAGGGTGGAGTCATGCAGCACGACAAGTTCGCCGTCTGCCGTCATCTGCAGATCCTGCTCAAGGTAGTCGGCGCCCATCTCGAGCGCGAGGTCCCAAGCAGCGAACGTGTGTTCCGGAGCGTAGGCCGATGCGCCTCGGTGAGCAACTACCAGAGGTTCGTCTGACGCCATCGCGTTAGCTGACGAAGCCGTGAGCAGGCACACGATCAGGCATGCGGGGCTTTGCCTCACGCCGCGCGCATGAGCGCGTAATAGATGACGTAGAGCCAGCTGAAGAAGCCGTGGATGATCGCCCAGATGATCGAGTGATGCTGTGACCACGAGATTGCGATCGCCAATGCGCTGCCAAACGTGATGCCGTGCTTGGCCACATCGTTGTTTTTCATTGCGTTGCCTCCCCGGTCGTGAGCAAGTACATGAGTATCGAGCCGGCGACGCCAGCATTGAGTGAGTCTATGCGGGAAGCCATCGGAATCGCGATGCCGGTGCTCGCGGTGTCGCGGATCGCCGGTCTCACGCCGCGCCCTTCGTTGCCCACGGCGAGAACCCACCTTGTCGAGGAGATCGGCTCGCTGTCCGCGGTCGCTGCTGCGTAGCACAGTGGCAGGTTCCAGCCGTCGAGACGCGCCGCGACCTCGTCCCACGTCGCGATCTTCACCGGGACCCTGGCGATTGTGCCTGCCGAGGCACGAACGGTCTTTGCGTTGAACGGATCCACGCACCCGTCGAGGGCAACGACGAGGTCGACGCCGAAGGCGGCTGCGGAGCGAATCAACGTGCCCATGTTGCCGGGATCCTGGATGGCGTCAGCCAGAAGAACGCGCGCAGGAGCCGCCACTTCCATCCGGGGCTCGTTGCACACCGCGAGGATCCCCTGAGGCGTCTCGGTGGCGGCCAGCCCGGCGAGGGTGGAGTCGTCAGCCGGCACCACTTCGATGCCGCGGGCGTCAAGCGACTGCGCCAGTTCCGGACCGCCGGGCACGTCGTTCAGTCGCGGTGCTTTCACGGCAAACCGAACCTCGGCGCCTGCGTCGACGATTTCCGCGACACCGCGCACACCCTCTGCCAGGTAGGCGCCCTCACGCACGCGCGAGCATCGGCGATGCAGACGGTGAATCAGCTTGGAGCGTGAGCGACTCAGATTCATGTGCGGGACCCAGGGGTTGACGCATGGCTTCGGAATGAGTACTTTGAATTGCAAAGTACTCATTCCATTGTGAACACGGGCGGTTCAGCCGGTCAGCAGGACCGTCCCACGGAGCCTGATCATGGGCAACCTCGATCCTCGTCTCACTCGCAGCCTCGCCATCTATCTCGGTCTCTTGGCTGCTGTCGTACTCGCGGCGCAACTCGGTGTCGTGCCGGGAAGCCATGACCGCCCCGCCAACGACGCCGCGGGGCTGTTCGGGCATCCTTATCGTCTTGCCATGGTTGCGGTCGTCGTCGCGTTTGCGATCGGACTCGGGACCCTGGCCGCGTGGGCGGGAGTGGCGCTTCGCGCCTGGCATCTCGGTCTGGCCGCACTGATCGTGGGCGGTGTCGTCACCGGCGGCGTGCTGGCCTTCGCGCCCTACATTCTCTTCACCCAGGACCAGTACCCGGTGACTTTCTCTTGGGTGCTACTTGGCGCTCCGATCGGGTTCCTGACCTGGCTCGGCTGTTCGTTGGTTCATCGCGCGTCGGACGCGTCAGCCACGGCGTGAGTCAGCGGCCGCCGAGGTAGTCGAGGGCCAGGCCGACCATCGTTCGTACGCCAGGCCGCATCGCGTCGTCGTTGACGTAGAAGAACGGCGAGTGATTCGATGCCATCTCCTGCGGCGAAGCGTCGGCCTCCGACACGCTGAGAGCTACGTAGAGTCCGGGAACGTGGCGCACGTAGTGGGCGAAATCCTCGGCGCCCATGACCCGGCCCATGAGATAGGTCCGGTCGGCGCCCGCGGCCCACTCTAGCGTGGGCACCATGCGCGCCGTGAGTTCCGGGTCGTTGTACGTAACCGGTGCATACGGACGGAAACTGACATCCGCGGTGGCGCCGGAGCTGGTCGCGATTTGCGTCGCGGTGTTGCGAATCCGATCCAGAATGTCTTCGCGCATGTTCTCGTCGAACGTGCGGATGGTACCCGTCATCTCCACCTCGTCGGGGATGATGTTGCCGCGAATGCCTCCGTGAATTGAGCCGATGGAGATCACTGCGGGCGCCTGGGTTACGTTGAGTTGCCGGCTCGGGATGAGCTGCAGCGCTGTCATGATTTGCGCCGACACGATGACCGGGTCGACTCCGCCCCAGGGCATCGAGCCGTGCGTCTGAGTGCCTCGCACCGTGATACGCAACTCGTCCGCCGCGGCTAGAGCGCCCTCGGGCCGATAGCCGACCAGGCCCGGCGGTCCGGGAAACACGTGTAGCCCGAAGATCGCTTCGGGTGCCGGGCTCTCGAGAACGCCTTCCTTGATCATCAGCGCGGCACCGCCTTCTTCTCCCTCGGGCGGGCCCTCCTCTGCAGGCTGGAAGATGAACTTGATCGTGCCGGGGATTTCTGCGCGCATCCCGGCCAGTACCTCCGCCGCCCCCATCAAGATGGCCACATGGGCATCATGGCCGCAGGCGTGCATGACGGGGACTTCCTCACCGTTGTACTCGCCGATTGCTTCTGAAGCGAAGGGAAGTCCCGTCTGTTCGAGCACCGGCAGTGCGTCCATGTCGGCACGGAGCGCAACGACGCCACCCGGATGGCCGCCGCGGAGAATTCCCACCACGCCCGTGTGGGCTACCTCGGTCTGCACTTCGTCGAAGCCAAGAGCGCGCAGGTGGTCGGCCACCTTCGCGGCGGTTCTGAACTCACGGTTGCCGAGCTCGGGATGCTCGTGAATATCGTGGCGCCACTCGATCACTTTCGGCACGACGGAGTCGATCGCAGCGTCGAGCTGCTCGTGGGTCTGGACCTGCGGCGCGGCGCCGGCGGTCGCCGCGAAGATGGTCAGAGCTACTGCGGATAGGGCGGCGAGTCTGGACATGCTCGGGGTTCCTCGCGAAGTGATGGTGTGCCGCACGCTAGCAGGCAGAGCCAGTGATGTCAGCCGGTCGATGATAAAGACATATTCAACTGTCTTGACAGAAAATATTGTCTTTATTACGATCCGACCCTATGCAAACCCAGTTCGAACTCCTCAGCGCCGCCGATCAGGCCTCTGCCGCACTCCACCCGATACGGAGTCGGCTCCTCGAGTGTTTCCGCGATCCCCACTCTGCAGCGGAAGCTGCACGTGAGGTCGACATGCCCCGACAGCGCATCGGGCACCACGTGCGCTTGCTGCAACGGGTGGGCCTGCTGCGCGAGGTAGGTCAACGGCGACGAGGTGCATTCACCGAGCGGCTGTTGCAGACGACTGCTCGAGCCTGGGCGATCTCTCCTGCAGCCCTTGGCGTCATGGGCATGTCGCCTGAAGACATCCGCGACGAATTCTCGAGTGAGTACCTGGCGGCCACCGCCGCCCGCACGCTCCGCGATGTCGCGCGCCTGCGCGAGATGGCGGAAGAGCAGGGCAAGCGGGTGGCGACCCTGACCGTTGAAACCGAGGTGCGGTTCGCGACCGCCGCGGCGCAGGCAGCGTTCGCCGACGAGGCGACCGCCGTGCTCACGGAACTGGTTGGCAAGTATCACGACGAGATCGCGCCGGACGGTCGGCGCTTCCGATTCACGCTCGGCGGCCATCCCGCCCTGCCACCCGAACCCGACCCTCTAGAAGGCGATGGAGATGGTCCTGATGATTCGAAGACTGCGCACTGACCCGGTCTCGCGGCGTGTCGCTTTGACCGTTGGTTTTGCCGCTTTCGTTCCCGCCGTGGCGCTTGCCCAGCAAGACCTCGATCCCGAGCAGATCAGCGAACTCATGGCGCGGTCGCTCGAATTGGCGCAGCCCGGACCCGAACATGAGCGTCTCGCGGCGCTCGCCGGGCCGTGGGACATGACGATGACGATGTGGGCCCAGCCCGGGGCCGACCCCTAGTGGTCACAGGCACGGTCGAATCCGAGACGATCCTTGGAGGCCGGTTTCTGGTATCGACCACGGTCATCACCGAGGGAATGTTCGCCGGTGAGTCTGTATCGATCTTCGGGTTCGATCGCCGGAGCGAGGAGTACACGCTGATTGGCCTCGACACGATCGGAACCTACTGGGTTACGGCGCAAGGGCCCATGGGCTCGGATGGCAAGGCCGTGCTGTCCGGCGAGGACTTCGACCCTGTCTTCAACGGAATGCAACTCTACGACTTCGTGTTGAGCTGGCCGGACGCCGACACGATGGTCACGGATCTCATCTTCAAGGACGAGATGCACGCTGGTGGTCCCGAGCCCCATCGCCTGCTTAACATCGTCTCGCGACGCCCGCTAGGTGACCATGTCTGACGAATCAACGACCAAGAACATCGAAGTTGAGATCGAGATCGACGCGACGCCGGAAGCGGCTTGGCGCGCGATCAGCCAGGGCGAAGAGGTGGCCCGCTGGTTCCCGCTCAACGCGGAGATCGAACCCGGTGAGGGTGGCAAGTACTACATCGACTGGGGTCCCGGTGTTGCCGGGCAGGGGACGATCACCGTCTGGGAAGAGGGGAGGCGGCTCACGTACAAGGAGGAGTATCCGGGTACCGAAGTCGAGATCCCGGTGCTGGTCGAATGGACCGTCGAGGTGCGCGAAGGACGCACCGTTGTGCGTATGGTCAATTCCGGATTCAGCGCGGATGACGACTGGGCGGACTACGTGGACACCCTCGATTCGGGCTGGCGCTACTTCATGTGGAACCTGAAGGTCTATCTGGAGCGCCACGATGGAACACCGCGGCGGATGATCTGGGACCGCCGCAAGATCGCTGTTCCGAAGGCGGAGGCCTGGACGCGTCTGTTCGGCCCTGGCGGACTGGTCGCGAGCGAGTCCGGGCCGGGCGAAGGCGTCGCGGTGAACCTGTGGTCTGGCGACGCCGCCGAGACGACGATACTCAGCGAGCCGATCCACGTGGCCGCAAGAGTCCCGGACCTGAACGACGCCGTGTTGTTCATTGAGCTCGAGCCGGGTGGCGACGAATACAGCATGGGCGTGTGGCTGTCACTCTATGGCGTGGACGCCGAGCGCGGCGACGCGATCGGAGCCCAGCTGGGCGAGACGCTCGACGCTCTGTTCGGCGAGGTGGTCGCATGATCTGGCTGCGTAGCGTGCTGGCATTCGTGGCGGGGTTCGTCGCGATGGGGGTCGTCGTGGGTGTTCTGACGGCGCTGCTCGCACCGATCTTCGCGCCCAACAACCAGGCCACGCCGTTGTGGCTGGTGGTCAATCTGAGCTACAGCCTCGCGGCTGCCGGCCTCGGCGGGTGGGTTGCTGCTCATCTGGCGCCACGCGCCCGCTTCGGCCACGGTGCCGCGATAGCGGGCTTCGTGGTGGTGTCGTATCTGTTCAGCAACATGCAGCCGCAACCCGGACAGCCCGACTGGTATCCGCACGTGATCACGCTGATTGCCGTAGCGGGGGTTCTCTCCGGAGCGCGCTGGCGAGCTCAGCGTTCCGAAGTGGCCCGCAGCGTGTAGAGCACGGCTGCCACGGCTGTCGCGAGATTCAGACTCGAGACGCCCTCGCGCATCGGCAGAGATGCGCGGACCGCCGCGCGATCCATGATCTCGCTGCTGAGGCCTTGTCGTTCGGAGCCGAAAGCGAGAATAGGCCGTTCAGGTAGGGCGACCTCGCGCAGGTCGGGGGCGTCGGCATCGAGCGCGACGAAACGATCGCCGTACGCACCAAGGGCCTCCACTCGGGCCACTGGAACTGCGAAGTGAAGTCCGGCGGCCGCTCGCAGCGACTCCGGGCTCCACGGGTCGTGGCGTCCCGACGTGAGCAACGCACCCCCGCCGGCCGCGGCTACCACCCGAATCGCAGCGCCCACGTTGCCGAGATGCACGGGTTCCTCCAGAAACACCACCGGGCCGCCGGTGGCTCGAAGAATCTGTTCCGCTTCGTGCGCGCGTCGTTCGGCGACGGCCATCACGCCGGTGGGGTGGGCCAGCGGGGCGAGTTGATCGAATCCGTCGGGCCCGACGCAGACGGCCGCCGCAGCCAGCCAGTCGGCGATGTCGGGCGCCAGGTTGTGAGCCAATTCGATCTGCGCCTCAGGATCGCGCGTCACGACCTCGCCGAACACGGCTCCGAACCGGTGCGCATGCTTCACTGCATGCAGCCCTTCCAGTACGCAGAGGTTTCGATCGCGGCGTGCGCCCAGGAACCGCTCGCGGCGTGTGGTGTCGATTCTCACGGCACGTCGCACAGGTGCACCGACAATGGCCAGGCGACGGTGCGCGAGCCAGTGCCCCAGGCGTCTCGGAGAGTCGCTTCGATCTGTGCCACCGGATCCTGCTTCGTTGCATCGCGATAACGGCGAACCGCTGACCATGTGGTCAGGTAAGCGACTGCGTCGGATGCCGTCCATTCAACCGACATCGAAAGCTGTTCCTGACGATGCTTCGGCAGCAGGAATTGGATCGTTGAGTAGTTGGCTTCGATGTGCCGGCGCTCCGCAGGCCAATACGGCCCGACGATGTTCGCGTAGAGGTTCTCGATGATCGGATCAACCGATTCGTGCACGCTGAAGAGTCCGTAGGTCCAAGCGGCGAACTTGCCGCCGGTGGCCACCCGTTCGACCTCGGCGAAGAAGGCCGGCCCGGCGAACCAATGGAGCGCCTGGGCAACGATCACAAGGTCCACAGAGTGCGAGCGCAGCGGCGCAGCGACTGCGTCGGAGGTAATCGGTATACCACCCCCGAAGCTACCGGCTCCCAGTTGCGCGGCGTTGACGTCGGTGGCGACGACGCGTTCGAAACGCTGCACGAGGGCCTGTGTGGCCTGCCCGCTTCCGGCCGCGCAGTCCCAGGCGACTCTTCGGCGTGGGCATTCCTCGGCCAGCATGTCGAAGAGCGAGTTGGGATAGGTCGGGCGGTAGCGCGCGTAGGCCGATGAGTCCCAGTCGCCGAACGACGGGAGGCCGGACGGTGGCGCTGGCGCCACGACGTCTAGTTCCCGAGCTGCGCGAGTACCATGTCGCCGAGGGCGTCGGTGCTGTTTGCTCCGGCCTTCAGCGAGGTAACGGCTCCCGACTCGAGCAAGCCCGCGATCGCTCCGTCCACGGCCTGAGCCGCTTCACGCTCGCCCAGGTACTCGAGCATCATCGCTACGGCCGAGATCGTGGCGAGCGGATTCGCCGTGCTCTTGCCGGCAGCCTTGGGGAACGAGCCATGAATCGGCTCGAACAGACCCAGCTTGCCCGGGTGCACGTTGGCGGAGGCCGCCAGACCCATGCCGCCCTGAATCATCGCTCCAACATCGGTGATGATGTCGCCGAACAGGTTGGTGGTAACCGCAACATCGAACCACTCGGGATTCTTGATCATCCACATGCACGCCGCGTCGATGTAGGCGTGGTCGGTCTTGATCTCCGGGTACTCCTCGGCCACCTCGGCGAACACTCGCGTGTAGAGATCCTGAGCTCTCACGGCGTTCGCTTTGTCGATCAGAAGTAGCTCTTTGCGCTCACGCGTCATGGCCACTTCGAACGCGTAGCGGATGATGCGCTCCGTCCCGGCTCGCGTGTAGCGCATCTGCTGCGAAGCGACTTCGTCGGCGCCGCCCTGGTCCTCGAAGACGGGCTTTTGCACGTACGCATCTTCAGTGTTCTCGCGAACGATCACCATGTCGATGTCGGCGGGCGTCTTGTCCTTCAGCGGGCAGAAGCGTTCGTGATAGAGCTTGATCGGTCGCAGGTTCACGTACAGGTCGAGGTCCCAGCGGAGGTGGCCGATCACACCACGCTCGATCAGTCCCACAGGCGCGCGCGGGTCGCCGATGGCTCCCAACAGGATGGCGTCCTGGTCGACGATTTCCCGGGTCGCCGCCTCGGGGAAGATCTCTTCCGTGGCAAGCCAATGCTCGGTGCCGTACGGATAGTCGGTCAGCCGAATCGAAAATCCGAAGCGCTCGGCCGCTGCATTCAGTACGCGCAGTCCTTCACGCACCACCTCTGGCCCGACGCCGTCGCCGCCGATCACCGCAATGTCGTACGTGTTGCTCACGCGAACCTCCCTGTAGATGTTGGCGCTAATCTTGCCGCTCGGCCGGTGTTGCCGCTAGCCGGCGTCGCGTGACGCCGCTCAGGACGGCTTGTTTCGTCGCCACATCGAGGCCGTGGTCGCGGCGCCGAGCCTGTAGCATGCTGCTCGATCCGTCCCGCCAGTACTTCCGGAGCAGAAGAATGAAGCTCGGTGCGTTCTCCGTCAGTCTGACCGTCAAAGATCTCGAAGTCTCGAAGGCGTTCTACGAGAAGCTCGGATTCGAGGCCACCGGCGGTTCGCTGGAGCACAGCTACCTGATCATGAAGAGCGGCGAAACGCTGATCGGGCTATTCCACGGCATGTTCGACAAGAACATCCTGACGTTCAATCCAGGCCTCACGCAGCAGTGCGGAGAGACCGACGACTACACTGACGTGCGAGACATCCAGGCGCGTCTGCGCGAACTCGGCGTTGAGCTTGCGATCGAGACCGATGCCGACGGTTCAGGGGCCGGAAACATCAGCTTCATGGATCCGGACGGGAACCCGATTCTGATCGACCAGTTCTCGTAGAGCGAACGTGCCTAGCCGTGGCGCAGCCGGCTCGCGAAGCGCTGCCTGAACTTGGCCAACTTCGGAGAAATCACAGCCTGGCAGTAGCCTTGCTGGGTGTTGTCCCGGTAGTAGTTCTGGTGGTAGCCCTCGGCTCCGTAATACTCCGGTAGATCGGACACTTCGGTCACGATCGGCGCGTCGAATAGCTGATCTGCCGTGAGTTCGGCGATCAGCTGTTCCGCGATCGAGCGCTGCGTCGGATCGTGCGCGAAGATCGCCGACCGGTACTGGGTGCCCGTGTCAGCGCCTTGTCGATTGAGCGTCGTGGGGTCGTGAGTCGCGAAGAACACCTCGAGGATCGTGCGGAAATCTACAACCGAGGGGTCGTACTCGAGTCGGACGACCTCAGCGTGCCCGGTCGTTCCGGTGCAGATCTGTCGGTACGTCGGATTGTCCACGTGTCCGCCGGTGTATCCCGACTCCACGTGGAGCACTCCCTCAAGCTCCTGGAACACGGCTTCCAGGCACCAGAAGCAGCCGCCGCCAAGTGTCGCTTTCTCGGTCGATTCGTCCATGTTCGTCAGCCTAGCAGCCGGTGGCGACCGGTGACGTCCGCGGATAGGCTTCCAGCTGACACGTTGGCAGCTACGGCCCGATCCGGAGGCGAACGAGTGCGCTGGAAACAGGGAAGGCGAAGCCGGAACATCGACGACCGCCGGGGCGCGGCTCGAGTACGACGTGGGCCCGTGCTCGGCGGCGGAATGGGATTGTTGTTGATCGTGGTGGTCTTGCTGATGGGCGGCGACCCCACTCAGATTCTGATGTTGCTAGCCGATGGTGGCGCCCAGCCGGCCGACGCTGGACGAGCCGCGGCACCGCCCACCGCGGCGGACAACGAGGCGGCCGACTTCGTGAGCGTTGTCCTGGGGACGACCGAGGATGCATGGGGGCAGGTCTTCTCCTCGGCCGGGCAAACGTATCCGCCGCCGACGCTGGTGTTGTATCGCGATGCCGTGCAGTCGGCATGTGGGTTCAACTCGGCCGCCACCGGACCGTTCTATTGCCCGGGGGATCAGCAGATCTACATCGACCTCGGCTTCATTGATGAGCTCCGACGGCTGGGCGCCCCTGGTGACTTCGCCTTCGCATATGTCATCGCTCATGAGGTTGGGCATCACATCCAGCGAATCACCGGCATCGAGCCGCAGGTGCGAGATGCTCAGCGCAGCGTCGGCGAACTCGAGTCCAATCGTCTGTCGGTGCTCATGGAACTCCAGGCCGACTGCTACGCCGGATTGTGGGCGAACCATGCCGAGCGGGCGGGTCTGCTCGAAACCGGAGACATCGACGAGGGGCTCGCCGCCGCTGCAGCGGTGGGCGACGACCGCCTCCAGCGTCAGGCTGGGCGCGCCGTGCAGCCGGAGTCGTTCACGCACGGCACATCGGCGCAACGGATGGAGTGGTTCACGCGAGGGCTCCGCGATGCCAGCGTGGCGCGCTGCGACACGTTCGGCCGCTAGTTGGGACTGGCCGCGAGCCTGAGCAGGTTCGCCACGAGCACGGCCGCGAAGCGCAGCCGGTCGATTTCGTAGAGACTCGCCTCGGCGCCGATGTCGATTCCAGGTCCGCGGGCGGCGGTCAACTCCTCCTCGTACGCGGTGGCCCACGCCTGTGCCTCAGCCGCCGATGTTTCGAGATGGAACTGCACACCGAAATTCACACCCGACTGGTACATCTGGTTGCGGCATGGCGACCCCGTGATGAGTAGCTCAGCTCCCGGAGGCACCGAGAAAGTGTCGGCGTGCCAGTGGAACACCGGAAGCACTGATGGCATGCCGCGGAGGATGTCCGACGCTCTGCCAGCGGCGGTCAGCTGCACATCGTAGCTACCGATCTCCCTGTCAGAGGCACTTTCCACTTCGCCGCCGAGTACCAGCGCCAGAAGCTGTGCGCCGCAACAGATGCCGAGAGTAGGAATCTGGCGCGCGACGACTTCGCGCAGGAAGTCGATTTCGGCGTTGAGGTAGGGGTGTTGGTCCGCCTCGTACGCAGCGTCTGGCGTTCCGCCCACGAGCAGTACGTCGATCTCGGCCGGGTCGGGAAACGGGTCGCCCCGATATGGGTGCAGCTCGGTGAACCGGATGCCGCTGGTTGCCTCCATCGCCTCGCGATAGGCACCAAACGTCTCCAGGTCACAGTTGCGAAGGCCTACCGCGCGCATCAACGGATCGCGTCGGCAATCGGCGCGTCGAATTCGATACGGATCCACTCGGTGCCGTCAGGCTCGGTCGCCGACCGCGCGTTCCCGAACGGGTAGTTGTTGTCACTGACGATGGCCAGCGTTGATGGGCCGAGGACCATGACCGTTTCGGGCGTTTGGAACGGGAATCGGAAGGTCCCCGTTGCGCCAGCGATGCCATCAGGGTCCGGGATCGCGAGAAGGTCTACGAGCAGCGTCTTGGTTGCGAAGCCCTCGTCATCTCTCGTGCCGAAGTCGATGACGTAGATTCGCTTGAACTCCGGGGTAGGGCCGTCGCCGTCGTCGCGCTCGATCGTCACGAATACGTCCCCGGCCACGTGTGCAAGATCGGTGGCGGCAACCGCTCCGGACTCGAGCCGGTAACGCATCGGGGTTCGCCGCGCAGTTCCGTCTTCGTTGATAGTGAATAGGCGCAACTCGCCCTGCGCATCTGCGCCCCGAGCCTCTTCCAGCATTGGCTTTTCGATCATGGCAAGGAGATTGCCGGTAGCGTCTCGGGCCAAAGGCTCGAACCCCGCACTGCGGCCGATCGTCGGCGCGACGTCCGGTACATCGGGGTGTTGCGGCGACACGATCGACGGCAACTGAACTGGTGGGGCAATGATCTGGCCGGTCGCGTTCGCTCGGATCAGAAACGGACCCAACTCCTCGCCGAACCACCAGCCACCGTCCACCGCGGGCTGAATTGACTCGAGATCCAGGTCCGCCCCGGTCAGCAGCCGATCGTTGCGGATCGCTTCGTCGACCGGCGCGTCGGTGCCGGGGTATGTTGCCGAGTCGGCGATGAGATCGAATCCCAGGATCCTGTCCGGGTCGGAGAGCGTGAACCCACCGACAATCTCGAGCTGCCCGCGGCCGTCCTCACCAAGCACGACTTCGAACTCGTATGTCCGGAGCACATAGTCGGCCGAATTCTCCGGAGCGCCGAAGCCGTTGTCTGATACGGCAAGGAATCGGTCGGCCGTCAACGGCACGGCTGATGAGATTCCCTGCACCGGCTGGCGGCTGTCGAACGGAACCTCGACGCCATTGGCGGAATCGATGAACTGACCGGACGTCGGCCCGGCGAGGAATGTCGCTGCCGGCAATGTGGCGAAACCCGTCACGCGATGTGCGGCCCCGGCCGATGTCGTTGGGCTGGTGTCGTTGCCGGCTCCCGGAGAGGAGTTGCTTGCACCACACGCCGTGGTCGTCACGCTCAGGAAGAGCGCCGCAATCCGCATTCTCTCGCTACTCACCAACAACAATCTCTGCGGATCGTCCGACCTGCCTGTAACCGAGGCGCTGGTAGATCCGGTTGGAGGTCGGGTTGGTGAGGTCCGTGTAGAGGAAACACAACGCGCGTCCGGCCTCGAACTGAGCGCGACTCAGCTCGGCGACCAGGGCCGAGGCGAGTCCCTGCCCGCGGCACGCGGGCGGCGTGTAGACGAAGCCGATGCGAATTCCGTGCGGAGTGGGCCCGGTGGCGACGGCCATCGCGCGGGGCGCTCCGTCGTGTTCCCACACGACCACGCTCCCCTCGGCGACAAACCGGTCGGTGAGTCCGTTCACGTCGTGGGCCGGAATTCCGGTTTCTTCGACGAATGCCTGACCCCAAGCGTAGAGTCCAGGCGCATCGGCGGGCGAAGCCCATCGCATCGCGCCTGCCGGCATCCGCACCGGCAAATCGAGATCGCGTAGCTCGTAGATGCCCTGCTGCATTGCGATGCGCGATTGGCCACCGTGCAGCCTGGCCCAGTGCTGCGCGACGCCAAGGGCATCAGCGGGGGGGCCGATCACGCCGGAGAGTCTGTCGTAGGTTCGCGCTACGTCCTCAACGAGCGGAGCGATGGCGCCGGCAGGGAGCCGCGTGACCCCGAGGTGGAACGGCGGCGTGCGGAACGCACAGCCGACAACCCTGTCGTTGGACTCGATGGTTGCCAGGTAGGCGGGCCCCTCGAGAGGATACGAGCCGTCGACGAGACCGGGAATGACGCCAAGCAGGAGGTTGTGCTCGGCCTCGCGTTGCAACAGCCAGGGCTCAGCACGTTGGCGGAAGTCAGCCGGGCTTTTGGCGCGCCGTACCCGCAGCCAGGTCACGCGCCGGTGCCCTCGATGGGCTTCACCATATGAATGATCGGGATGCTCACGCCGTCCGGGAGATCGGCGTGCTCGGTCTCGCCGAGGGTGTAGCCGAGTTCGCGATAGAACACTGCACCCATTTCAGTGCTCAGAAGTTCGAGCTTGCGGAACCCTGCGTCACGAGCGGCAGCTTCGCAGCAGGAGTGGAGTCGTCTTCCGAGTCCTCGACGCTTGTGCTCTGGGTGGACGTAGAAAGCGCGGATGGCCGCCGGTTCGAGTCGCGGGTCCCTGTGGTTGGCGTCTCGCGCCGCCTCAACCTGGTCGCCGCCGTATCGGGTGCGCCGAAAGCTCCATCCACCGGCCGCGATCACCGAACCCTCGTGTACCACCACGTAGTACGTGCCGTCGTCGATGAGTTGTCGATCGATCCCGTAGAGATGCTCTAGTGAGCTCTCCATCTGCGCGTCGTCGTAGAAATTCGAGCCGAATCCTCGAATGGACGACTTCACGAGTTCGATCAGCTGAGGGACATCGTTCTGCGTCGCGGGTCGCGTTGCGTAGTCAGGCGTCGTCATGCAGGCATACCTTCCGTCCGAGCACCGGGCGTTGGCGAGGTCGGGAGCAGAATCGCCCCATGGTAATCGGGTCGAGGACTTGCTTGGGCTGATTCTACATTGTAGAAAGAGTTACTACATTGTAGAAACCGGAGAACGCGATGGGTGAGAGGAACCTGCTCGGGGCATTCGAGGAACTGGTGTTGCTGGCTGTGGCGCGCGGCGATGGTGACGCGTATGGCATGTCGGTACGACGCGACGTCCAGGCGCGCAGCGGTCGCGACGTGACGATCGGGGCCGTCTACTCGACGCTTGATCGACTCGAAACGAAGGGCTTGTTGGGTTCCGTCACGCGTGAGGGAGACGCCGTACGTGGGGGGCAGGCGAGGCGTTGTTTCGAGCTGGCGCCGGAAGGTGCGACAGCGTTGCTCGAAGCACGCGAGAGACACGACAGCGCGTGGCGCGATCTCGACCGCGAACAACTTGCCGACGTTGCGGGTGGGGACTGATGGGCACTCGGAGTGACGTGCCTCGTCTAGCGGGCTGGATGCTCGCGACAGCTCTGCCGGCATCGCAACGCGCTCATTGGATGGGTGACCTGGCGGAGGAGTATCGGGCGCACGTGCTTCCGAGTCGTGGACCTGCGCGCGCTCGCCTCTGGTACTGGCGCCAGGCCCTCGGGTCGCTCCCTGCAGCACTTGGTAGGCGCCTGGGCCGGCCCGGCCGGGTCGGGTTGCCGGGAGACGATCGACAAGGACCTGGTGCGCGGATGCTCGATGGCTGGTGGCTCGATCTGCGCTCCGCCATCCGGAGTCTCCGGGCGCGCCCTGGCTTCACTGCAGTAGCGGTTGCAACCTTGGCACTCGGCATCGGAGTCAACGTTGCGGTCTTCTCGGTCGTGAGCGCAACAGTGCTGCGGGACCTCCCGTATGGAGATCCAGATCGCCTGGTGCGGTTCTCGCCCGACTCGCTCTTCCCGATCGGCGTGGCGGACTTTGCCGCTCTCAGAGATGCCCCAGCGAGACCGGCGGACATCTCGGCATACGGACGCACGCTCTCGACATTCACCGGCGGGGCCGAGCCCGAGATGGTTCGGGGCGCGATGGTGTCCTCCAATCACTTTGATGTCCTTGGCGTGCGCCCACTGCTTGGCCGAGGGTTCGAGGATGGTGAGGGCGAGCCCGGCCGTGACCGTGTGCTCATCCTGGGACATGCGTTCTGGCAGCGTCGCTGGGGCGGAGACGCGGGGATCGTTGGCAACACCGTTGAAGTCAGTGGCGAACCGTGGCTCGTCGCTGGAGTCATGCCCTCGACGCATCAACCTCTGGAGTTCGATTGGCAGTACTGGACGCCGCTCGACGCTGACCCGTCGCGAGATTCCGGCAGGGCGTTGGCGCCCGTCGGCCGCCTGGCGCCAGGGGTGTCGATGGAGCAGGCCACCGCGTTCTACACCGAAACGCTCGTCGAGCGATGGCGAACCGTCGACTACGAAGCGACGCCCGATGACCGACAAACGATGTACGCAGCCTCGCTGCGCGGCTGGATTCTCGGCGCCTGGCGAGCCCGCCTGCTGCTGCTTCTCGGTGCGGTGGCCCTGGTACTCATCACTGCCTGCGCCAATGTTGGCAACTTGATGCTCGGCCGCGCCGTGGCGCGGTTCGACGAACTTGGTCTCCGTGCGGCGCTCGGTGCTGGCCGTGGTCGGGTTACGAGACTGCTTCTGGTAGAGGCGGGCGTCTTGGCGTCGTTAGGCGCCGCGGTGGGCGTGGCCGGAGCGTGGGTGCTCGTAGGCATTGCGAGAGGTGCGATTCCACACGACGTGCCGCGGGCGGAATCCATCGCGATCGACAGCACGGTGCTCGGGTACGCAGTGGTACTCACGTGTATTTCAGCACTCGCCTTCGGGTTGGTGCCAGCCTTGCGCGGTGCTCGGCAGGCCGGCGCCGCGCGTGGTGGTGCCCGCACCACGGTAAGCACGGCGGAGTCGAAGCTGGCGCGCGGATTCGTTGGCGCGCAGGTGGCGCTGTCCGTGATTCTTGTCGTGGCGGCCGGCCTTCTCCTACGCAGTTTCTGGCGACTCCAGAGCGTCGAACCCGGTTTCAGGCCCGAGGGCGTGGTGGCCCTGCGCCCCGCTCCGCCAGGCAGCGCGTATCCGGATGATGTTGCGGTGCGCACGTATCACGAGACCCTGACCGCGGCACTGCGAGGGATGGACTTCGTTCGAGAGGTGGGAGGCATCATGTTCTTGCCGATGCATCCTGGCGGTTGGTGGACGCGCTACACGGTTGAAGGCGCGGCCGACGGAACGGGCGAAGGTCGCGCAGCCGGCCGCGTGGTCACCGATCACTACTTCGATTCCATGGGTATCCCACTGCTGGCGGGACGCGCGTTCGAGTCCGCCGATCGCGACGGCCCTCCTGTCGTGCTCATCAACCAGACGCTCGCATCAGCCGCCTTCCCCGGGGAAGACCCTGTCGGCCGGGTGCTCTTGAATAGCGAAGGTGTCGGACGCGAAGTTGTCGGAGTCGTCGGAGACGTGCGACAGGAGGCACTCGGCGTCGTAGCCACTCCGGAGATCTACGTGCCGTACACGCAGCAACAATGGAGAAACATGTACTTCACCGTCCGTGTTGACGGCGATGCGGCGGCGCACGTCTCGAGGATTCGCGATGCGGTGCGCACTGTGGATCCGCGGGTGCCGATCAACAACCTGGGAACGATGTCCGACGTGGTGGCGGCTACTTCGTCGGGCTCGAAGTTCCTCGCTGTGTTCGTGGTGGGCTTCGGTCTGGTGGCTCTGACGCTTGGGATGATCGGGGTCTACGGTGTAACCGCGCACGCGGTGGCGAGGCAGCGACGCGATATCGGTATCAGGTTGGCGGTCGGCGCGGGACAGGCATCGGTTCTGCGCCAGACGCTGGTGCGCGGTGCGACGCCCGTCGTCGCGGGAGTCATCGTAGGGATGGCCGGGGCCGCTGCGGCAAGCAGCGCGCTTCAGGGGTTGCTGTATGAGATCGAGCCACTCGATCTGACAACATTCGCCGCGGTGCCTGCCGTGCTTGTGGCCGCGGCATTGGTTGCGCTCTGGGTTCCCGCGCGCCGGGCCACTCGGGTGGATCCGGCGGTCGTGCTCCGCGACGGATAGGGGCCGGGCGCGTACACTGCGGGGCATGAGCACGATGCCCCGGCGCTATCTGGCGCTGGCAGTCGCGGCCCTGGCGGCTGCGCTGCCGCAGACAGTGGAGTTGTCCTATCTGGCGTCGGAACGCCAGCTGGGCCCGGTGGCCTATCGCGATCCGCTTGGTGCACCGTCGCCCGACGGTGCCTGGCTCGCGACGACCTCCGGGTTGAGGCTCTTCTTGCGTCCGCTCCAAGGCGGGGCCGTGCGTGAACTCGGTCCGGGCACGCAGCGTGTGAACGAACTCGTCTGGTCGCTTGATAGCCGGACTCTCTATGCGCACGAGTCGAACTACCCGCGCACCGAACACGGCTGGTTCGAGTACGACCCGATCACCGGGGACCGGGCCGAGGCCGCCGCGATCAAGCGCATGTTTGGCGGAGTCGAGGCGAGCGCGGGAGTCGCCGGGATATCGTCAGGCCAGTTTCGTAACTTGAGCTTCGGTCCGGCGAGCGCAGCCGCCACGCTGACGGCCAACGGCGCGTCGCGGCTCCTCCGATTCGATCTGGAAACGGGTAGGGCGCGGCAAATCGCGTCGTCGTCGCGCTTCCACGCAACGGCCTGGCACCCGGATGGAACGGTGGCCTGTGTTCGCGGTGAAGCTCGCGAGTTGGAGCTCGACTGCGGCGGCTCCAGAAACCTGGTCGCGGCCAACGTCTACGACCGCGTCGTGATCGACTCGAGCGGCCGCGTTGTTTTCGCGCGCACCGATGAGTCCGGGACACTCGACCTGTGGGAGTCGGCAAACGGGGCCGAGCCGCACCGCTTGACGCGATTCGCGCGAGACGCCTACGCCCCGTACCTCGTTGCCGGCGATGAGATCGTGTTTCGGGTGCAGGACTACCGGATTTCTCTCGCAACCATTCCGGCCACGGGTGGCGAGGTTCAGACGGTCACCACGTTTCAGTCCGAGACGCCGTCGTGGGACCGCACGGGCGACCGGCTGGCCTTCACCTTTGGGACCTGGCGCCGCAAGGCTGACGACGCGCACTATCCGGATATCGATCAGCACATCGGCATCGTTGAAGTCGGCGGCGAGCTCCCGGCATCCGAGCCGCACCACATCGTGCGCAGTTCGTACTCCGAAGATCAGGGGATGCACTGGTCGCCGGACGGTCGATGGATCGTTCTGCATAGCCACGCCAACGCCACGGATGATCTGTGGCTGCAGCCAGCGGATGGGTCGCTTCCTGCGTGGCCCATCACGAGGGGAGGGCACGAGACCGGCTGGCCGCGTTGGTCGGATGACGGTCGCACCATCATCTACCCGACGGAGATGGACGATGGTTCCGGGCGTGTGCGAGGCCATGTGCTCAGCCTCGAGATCGACTCCGAAACGGGCGAGGTGGTCCGTCCGGCGGAACCGATTCCGCTCACCGACTACGACGGCTCGGTGAATTTTGCGGAGTTTGCTCCAGACGGTGAGAACATCTACTTCGAGTCACATGACGGCATCGGCAAGAGGAGCCTCCGGCGGGTATCGATCGCTGGAGGATCACCCCAGGTCGTGCATCGCTATGAGTCGGAGCAGTGGTACTCCGCGCTGGCCGTGTCCCCCGACGGGCGGTGGCTCGTGTACGTCGCGCCCGGCGCGCACGGCAAGTTTCAGCTCTACCGCGTGCCGGCGGTCGGAGGGGAACCCGAGCAGCTCACCGTCGACGACACGGACAAGACGCATCCGACCTGGTCACCTGCCGGCGATCGCATCGCGTTCTCGGTGTTCAACTACGAGTCGAGTTTTTGGCAGTTGACTCGCTAGCAGATCGCACCGCGCGCGCTCAGAACGGCCGCGATGATCGAGTCCGAAGTCGGCTCGACGCCGAGCCGCTGCCATGCTGTCTCGAAACTGGCGAGTCGCGCTGCGATCCAATCTTCGTACTCGGCGCGTAGCGCGGCCTGAACCGGCGCGCGGGCCAGAAACGGGGCGCGGGGCTCTGCGTACGTTCCCAGGAGTCGCAGTCGTGCTGCAGGTGGCGGTGGCGAGAACGTCGGGCAGATGAAGATCACCTGTCCGTTGTCACCGAGCCGCGCGAGCGACGTGGCGACAACCCCGTGAAGGCAGTCATGGCCGTCCGGACCGCCGGCGAACTGATGCCAACTTCCATCACTGCGATCTACGAAGCGATCTGCTGTGTTCGGTGAGTTGAACAGGATCGCATCGATGGGAATATCCGCGGGCACGTCGGCCAGGTCGCCAGCGATCACCTCGATGCGGTCGTCCGGCGTGGTTTCAACTGGGACGTTGGGCTCAACCGCAAACACGCGAGCGCGAGGTCGTGCCGTTCGTATCGCACGGGCAACGCCCGCATCGCGTCCCGCTCCGAGATCGACCACCGTGGCCGCGTCTGAAATCTCGCTCAGCGCGGCATCGAGGAGCGCCCTGGTCCTCGGGGTGGTGTCGGGGCTGCTCTGCCGGGATGTTTCAGCGACCATGACTAGCCGGCATCACGAGCCGCTTCGACCGAGGCTGCGAACGCCTCCGCCGCCGCTGATAGATCGATCTCTCCGTCGAGGTATGGCTGCCAGGCTTCGAGAAGTAGCGGGTAGTACTCGTCGTACACTCCGCCACGAACCATGTACGCGGAATAGTCCGGGTAGCCGTTCGCGTGGAGGATTTCCATGCTGATCTGACCGGTCGTGAAGAACAAAACTGCGTGCCAGATATCGCGCCGTGCTTCGAGCCCGCGACTCTCGAACGCCGTGGCGAGGACTTCGTAGGTATGTCCCCACCCCGGCCCGAAGACACCATGCGAACCCTCGTGGTACAGAATTTCGAAGCTGCCAGCACCGAGATTGTCCGGATCGACCGACGACAGCGCCATGTGGAGCGGTCGGCCCATCGTGTTCGCACCCGCCCAGTTCGCGTAGCTCATGATGTCCACCGGGATAAGCTCCGGATAGCTGTCTTTGTAGGCGGTCTCAAGGCGCGAAATCATCTCGTCTTCGTGCTTGTCGACGAGGTCGAGGAGGTCGTCGCTCCATGCGCGGTTACGGGCATCGTGCGCTTGCCACAGACACAGCTGGTAGGCCGGCGCCGCGCCGCGAAGATGGCCGAGCACGACTGTGGCCGCGTCTCCCAGCGGCTCTTCGGATAGCGCGGCCAGGTACCTGCGCACTTCGCGCATCAACGGGTCGGTGCGCGGATTCCGCTGCCCCATCTCGTCGCCGTACCACGCGGCGGCCGCGCTCCAGCCACCGCTCGCTTCCGCGTTCAGCGTTTCGAGGCACTCGGTGATCGGCGGCGCGGTGCTGTTTGGAAGTGCCTGCCAATAGAGTGCGTCGTTGAGGTTCGTCCAGAACGAGCTGTAGAAGCGGAAGTTCTTCGCGGCGCCGATGAAGGCTGCATCGCGTGTCGTGGCGCCCTCTGCGCGGAGTCGGTCGGGCAGGGGGACACCGTAGTGAGTTTCCACGGTCTCGATGCTGCCACCCCGAATCGTGACCTTGTAGATCCGGTTGAACTCGGTGCGCTCGTCGATGGGCTCGCCAGGGTCGCCGCCCAGAGCTTCAACGAGCATCGGGGTTGTGTTGCTGTGGCCGACCACCAATATCGTTCCGCGAAGGCTGCGCAGTTCTGATGCGAACCCTGCTAGGTCGCGCGGATCATAGGCCTCGACATCGAGTCCGGCGCGGTGCGCCACGGGAAGTGCGGTCGTCCAGGTTCGGCGGTACTCGGTGCTGAACACGCGGCTCAGGCTGGCGTCATCGAGATCGTCAGCCAGGGTGTTTGCACGTGCGAGGCCGACCTCATTGAGATAGGGATTCGGCGGGCTGTCGGCGTAGGGCGGGAACTCGGTCTCTGCGTGGCGGACCAGGTAGATCACCGTGGGATCTTGCGGAGTGGCAACTGCAACCATTCCAAGTCCGAGGCCGGCAGCGACCAGGAGACAGACGGCGGACCAGCGGAGCGGCGAGTTTTTCATGTCACGTCGTGTGTATGGGGAGAGATCGGCGGATGCCTATTGTGGCGCCTCCGCGCCGCCCCTGATTGTACGAATCGGCAGAGCCTAGTCGGAGCGTGCGAGGAATCGTGCGGGGCTCTGGCCCAGCAAGGCCCGACTATCGCGGATTAGGTGCGCCTGATCTGAGAATCCCGCGTGAGCAGCGAGTTCGCCCCATGATGTCGAAGGTGACCCCAGTGCCGCCCGCATCGTGCGGGCGAGCCGAACGATTCGTGCCATTCGCTTCGGGCTCAATCCGATGTCGCGGCGAGCCACATCGCGCAGCGTGCGCGGGGAAACACCCGTTGCGTCCACCATTTCGCCAATGCGGGTCTCCCCGGCATGAGCCATGGCAACGACGGCCCGGGTACGCCAGTCGGACGCGACGGCCCAGTTCCACTGCCGTACTTCGTGGAAGAGCATGGCAACTCGATCTCGGTCGCTCACTGCGTTCGCCGCGCGATCAACCAAATTAGAGCCAGTCCGGATCTCGGCAAGGGCGACGCTCCGATCCGTCATCGTCACGCCGCCGGTCCGTACTCCCTGTCCGATCGCGCCGGGCCGGAATCGAATTCCGACCGTGACGTCGCGCGCAGAAACGTCGATGTCGACCCAGCGGCTGCGGGCTCCTACGAGACACAGTCGCGGCGTCGCATTCCCACTCGCGCTGTAGATCAGGTGGCCGCTGGGATCCGGCACGATCCGCCAGTGGCGATCGGTGGGTGCGGGTGCGCAGTCCCGTCGATGAATCCAGGCGTACTCGATCACCGGAACGAGGTCGGCTGGAGGCGCGACGAGTTGCCGTTGCCCGTAGCTGTCGCCGCCCTGATCCAGTTCGATCATCGAACGAGCCACAACTCCATCTGCGGGCCGGCAAGGAACTCGGCAGGTCCGTCTACCCGGGCGACAGCGTCCTCTTCGCGCGGGATCCGTACGACCTGCCCGTCCCATTCCGGCACAGCGCCTTGAACGCTGAACTCGATCGACCAGAATTCGGTGGCCCGCACCGGCTCGCGCGCAAAGTCGCCGTAGCGGTCCGGCCAATCGAAAACCGTACGTGCGCCGGCGCCGTGCACCCAGTTCCCCTGCGTATGTCCATAGATGGAGGCCTGGATGCCCTCCTGCTCGGCCCGCTCTTCGACGACGGTCTTCACCGCCGTGCCGATTGTGCCGGGCTTCAGCTCCTGAGCGTAGATCTCGGCCGCAACCACCGACTGGCGGAAGAGTTCGCGCAAGCCTGCCGGCGCCGAGGTCTCGCCCTCATGGAGGACGTAGGCCATGTGCTGCTGGTCAGTGACCAGCCCCATGAGGCGGACGCCGAAATCGACATGCAGGAGGTCGCCGCGTTCGATCACCGGGTTGTCGGTGTCATCGATGCCGCCATCGACGCCCCGTCGGTAGATCGTGAGTCCGGGCGGGAAGTTGAAGTCGAGATCCTGGTCCTTCCATGCCTGGAGAATGAAGCCGTAGACATCCATGAGGCGGGTTTGCCCCGGCGTGATGACCTCGTTGGAGAACGCGCGTTGCAGGATGTACCAGGTGCGCCAGCTCGCCTCGGTTTCGATCTCGAGTTCGGCCGGGGTGCGGTGACTGATGTAGTCGAATATCAGGCTCTGTGCGGACACGAGCCGATTGGAATATGTGTCGCCGATCGAGTTCTCGAGGAAGAGCAGCATCTCCGCGGTGATGCCGTCCGCCATGGAAACTGTGCGCGAACGATTGATCGCGATCTTCTGCGGGTCCCGGCTGGCCACGTACTCGCGCAGATGCGGAGTCAGCCCCTCCTCGCCATACGGAACGATCGTCGGATAGAACTCGCGCATCCGGCCCGACTGATGCGTGCCGATGAGCACGCGCTCGAGCGGCGCGTCGCCGCCCCCGTCATAGAAGATGTAGGCGTTGCGATGTCCGAACCAGCCCGAGATGCCGTTGTCGCCGAACATCTGGAGCATGGGGTCGACGTTGAACTCGCGCGACATGATGATCCACATGTCCACGCCGGCCCGGCGCATCGCGGGCTGCAAGTGGAGCTCGAGCTTTTCGAGTTTCACGTCCCACTCGTGCATGAGGCGACGGAGTGCTTCGGTATTCCATTCCTGCTGTGGTGCGGCGCTGGCGACGGTATCCGCCGCCAGCACCGCCAGGATGATTGCTGCGATCCGTCGCTTCATGCGGGTGCTCCGTCCGGCTCAGTGAACTGACGGCGCGAGCATGCCGCGGCGAACGCCTCGATGCAATGGATCAGTCTCGCCAGGCAGCCTTCTGGTGGAGCATGATCGGGTTCTTGTCGGGATCGAGGATCACCGCCATCCGGCAGATCTCGCGCCCCTCTTCGTTGTTGTTGATCGTCAACGGCAGCACAAATTCCACACCGGCGGCCTCGAGCTGTCCGACGTAGGCGTCGAGGTCATCGATCTCCAGCGACAGGTACGTACGAGCCTGGTCGCCGATCATCTTGGGGCCGTACGTATCCAGCGCCACGGTGGTGCCGTCCGGGAGGACGTACTCGCACCATCCGCCGTCGTAGTCGTGGTCGTGCTGCATTCCCAGCACCTCGCCGTAGAATTGCTTCGACTTTTCGATGTCCCAGGTCGGATGGGCCACGAATGCGGCTTTCTTGATCATTGAACCTGCTCCTCTTGTTGTGCGATCGATGTCCAGCGACGTTTGGCCAGGCGCGCCCACGCGTCGGAATCCTCGGGCTGAGCGAAGTCGAATCCGATGCGGGCCCAATCAGGGTCCTGCGGATCGAGGCCCAGGAGTTGCACCCCTTCAGGACCACAGACGAAGTACTGCTTTCGGTAGGGAAGCAGATAACCGCCGCTGGCCTCACGGGAGGCGCGAGCCTCACTGTGATCCGCGAACCAGGTGTTGAGCAGGCTCTCCATACGACCCACGTGCATCGGTGGCGTCGTTGCCGGCAACACATCGAGCTCACAGAAGCTCTTGAGCTGTGGCCATGAAGGGAACCCGGCCTCGGTGGCGATCACCGTAAGGGCGTGCTTGAGCCTTACCTCGACATCACCGGCCGTGAGTTCGTCGGTAGAAAACCGCCGTAGCGTTTGCAGGTGGCGGAATCGCCGCGCCGCCGGGCGGGCGTGATCGCCCCCGGCACGCAACTGCTTCAGTAGGCGTCGTGCATCCGCACGGAACGCCGCAACACGAGACTTGCCGTTCATACGACACACTCCTCGGCACTCTTGCTGCCTGATGTCCGACGATGCGGCAGCGCCTGGAGCTGTTCGGAACAGCTTGATGTGTTCAGAGGGTGATGCGCTCTTTCTCGGACTCGGGCACCCCTCATGCACCCGCAACCAAGGTAGCACGACGTGGCAGCTAGGCGTTGCGCGGCGTCGCTCAGATGGTTCCTTCGATGTAGGCGCGTCGTCGTGGCTCAGGGAACTTCTCGATGGCATAGCGCAGCATGGTGCGCGGCATGTCTTGGTAGCGACCGCGGAGGAAGTCCTCTTCGACTCTGATGTCGCGGTTGCCAACCTCGCGCAGCATCCACCCGACGATCTTGTGGATCAGGTCTTCGGTGTCGTGCAGCAACAGTTCGGCGATAGCCAGAGCGTCGTCGAAATCGTCCTGCTTGATGAAGTGCAGTGTCGACATCATTGCGATCCGGCGCTCCCAGAGCGACGTTGATTCCACGAGTGAGTACAAGGGCGCACGGTCGCGGTCTTGTAGATGCGGCCCCACGATCTTGTGAGCGCTCGAGTCGACCAGATCCCAGTTGTTGATGTGCTCCGTGTTCGCGAGATACGCGTCGTAGATTCGTGTCCGGTGCTGCGCATCCCCGCGCTGGTACTGGAGCACCAGGATCAGTACGGCTGCGAGCCGATCCTCGTGGCAGCGCGACTTGAGCAGTGCCATCACGGTTCGCAGGGGAGCGGAGGCTTGGCGTTTGGCAAGGCCGCGGAGCACGGGCACGCGGATCCCTCGAAAGCGATCGCCCTCGCCGTATTCGCCTGGACCGGTTTTGAAGAACCGCGCGGAGTGCTCGGCGATCGCCGGGTCGCCCAGGTCGGCGAGCTGCTCGCGTATCTGCTTGGCGGTGGACATGGCTGCTCTCCTTGATGGGGGACTTGTCGCGCATGGATGAATTATCTATAAACTAGACAATTCATGAATTGAGACATTCCTTCCCCGAATCGAGGCTCCGACTTTGGCACGAAACAAGTTTCCCGGGGAATTCGAGCAGATGGTGCTTCTGGCCATCCTGCAGCTGGACCAGTCGGCCTTCGCCCCGGAAATAGCGGGCCTCCTCGAAAGCCGGGCCGCCCGGCGGGTTTCACGCGGCGCGCTCTACGCCACGCTGGAGCGGTTGGAAAACAAAGGCTGGATTGAGTGGCAAATGGAGCGACCGGCCGATGAGCGTGGGGGGTACCGCAAGCGACGTTTCCTGGTGACCCCACCGGGGCTCGAGGAACTGAAGTCCGCAAGGCAGGCGATGGAATCGCTGGCATCAGGGCTCGACGGCGTTCTTGGGAGGTCCGGATGAGCCGCCCGACTCCGCCTCGGCTGGCGTCGGCCCTGCTGCGACGCCGCGTGGGTAGCGGCCCGGTCGGGCAATCGATTCAGGGCGACCTGTGGCAGGAGTGCCGAGTTCGTCGCGAAGCTAGCGGGCGGTTCTCGGCCGCCGGTTGGTACTGGATCGAGGTGCTGGGGCTGCTACGCCCCCGCGCGTACCATCCGGGGCGCCCGTCGCGACGTCTGGCCGGGTGGGGGCAGGACGCGGTCTACGCCATCCGAAGTCTGCGCGCTTCCCCGGGGCACGCCGTGCTGGCGACGCTCTTGCTGGCTCTAGGGGTCGGTGCCACCACGGCGATTTTTGCGGTTACGAACTCGCTCTTCCTACGGCCTCCTCCGCTGGTCGAGGCTCCGGCTGACCTGGTGAGCGTCTACACGTCCGGCTTCGGCGGTCGGCCGTATAGCGTGTCCTCATATGCCGAATACGAGGCGGTACGCGACCGGGTGGACGTTTTCGAGTCGGCGACCACATTCATGCTGGGCCAGGATCTCCGCATCGGAGAGGCCGGGGCAGTCCAGCCAATCTTCGGCGCCGCGGTCGCGGCCGACTACTTCCGCGTGCTCGGAGTGGACCTCGCTCTCGGTCGCGGCTTCACGACGGACGAGGCAGCCTCGACCGCCCGGGACGACGTGATCATCCTCGGCCACCGCACGTGGAGCGAGAACTTCGGTGCGGACCCAGAGATCCTGCGGCGGGAGGTCCGGGTCAATGGACGACTTCGGCGTGTCGTAGGTGTCGCGCCGGCCGGTTTGCTGGCGCCGGGTTTCCCGGTGTCTGTCGAGGGATACATCCCAACAGCTGGCGATTGGCTCGAACATCGAGGCACGCGATCGCTCTCCATCCTGGGTCGGCTCGCCGCCGGGGCGACCCTCGACCGGGCACAGACCCAGCTCAACACGCTGGCTCGAGCGCTCCACGAAGAAGACCCACGCTACTTCTCCGATCGCAACGATGAGGCCCGACGGCTCACGGCGGTAAGCGAATTCGGCTCGCGGCTGTCGCCGGACGTACGTGGTGCGGCCATGGCTTTCATGACGATGCTTCTCGTGGGAGTCGGCCTCGTGCTTGCGATTGCCTGTTCGAACATCGCGCACCTGGCGCTGGTGCGCGCGGGCACTCGGGGCGGCGACTTCGCCGTCCGTCGTGCTCTTGGCGCCGGACACTTTCGCCTGGTGAGGCTCCTGCTGCTGGAAAACGTAGCGATCGGCGCAGTCGGCGGGCTGCTCGGAATCGCCGCCGTGGCGATCCTGATCGCGGCGGTGCCTCGGCTGGACGTGTTGCCACAGGGTGTCCAGATCAGCCTCTCCGTGGACTGGCGGGTGGCAGGCTTCGCCATTCTCACGAGCCTGTGCACAGCGGTGCTGTTCGGGCTCATCCCGGCCCGACGCGTGGCGTCTCTGGATCTGACACCGCTGTTGCGATCGTCCGGGCAGGGCGCCTTGGGAGGCAGCAGTCGGTTGCGCGGAGTTCTCGTCGTCGTGCAGGTGGCCGCTTCGATCACGCTACTGGCGGTGTCCGCGCTGTTTCTGCGCAGTCTGCAGGGAACCGTGGGCTTCGATCCTGGCTTCAACGCTGACGGTGTGGCGGTTGCGCGTCTCGAACTCGGACAGATCCCTCTCGCCACGGACGAGGGGCTGGCGGCGCTGGATACATTGACGACGAGGCTGGCGGCGCGCCCGGACGTGGAGGGCGTTACCTACGCGACGCGAGTCCCGGTTGCGGGCGGCTGGGAGCGCGAATTCGTTGAGATCGAAGGGTACGACCCGACGAGCGAGCACCGACCTGAGGTTTCGACACATCGGGTCGGCGACGAGTACTTCGACCTCATGGGAATTCGCGTGCTGCGGGGACGCGGCTTCGATTCCAACGACCGAGCAGGCTCGCTGCCGGTGGCGGTCGTGAACGAGGTCTTCGTTGAGCAGTACTGGTCGGATCGTGACCCGCTCGGCGCTACGCTCACGCTGGGCGGGACAACGTATCGGGTGGTCGGCGTGGTCCAAGCCACGAAAGGGCGGCAGCTCAACGAGGAGCCGTTGACTCAGATGTGGATGCCGGTGCGCCAGAGCTATCGCGCATCGACGTATATCCACGTGCGCTATCGCGGCGACGATACCCCCGCAGAGTTTCTGGCTGCGGTGCGCGGCGCTGTGCGCGAGACGATGCCGACGCTACCGTTCCTGGATCCCGTGTGGATGACGAGCATGACCGCGAACGCAACGCTGCCACAGCGCCTGGCGTCGAGGGTTCTCGGTGCAGCGGGCCTTGCCGCGTTGCTGTTGGCTGCGATCGGGCTCCACGCGGTGGTGGCCTACGGCGTCAGTCAGCGCACCGCCGAGATCGGGGTTCGGGTCGCGCTGGGTGCCGACCAGAGCGCGATCCTACGGGCGACCACGCAGAGCGCGCTGCGGCTGACCGGCGTCGGAACGGCAATCGGCCTCCCGTTCGCCGTAGCAGCTGGGCAGATGGCGAACGACTTGCTAGTCGGCACCAGCCCCCTCGATCCGCTCGCGCTCGGAGGCGCTGTCGTGGTGCTGGCAGTTGCGGCGATGGCGGCCTGCGTCGGCCCGGCACGGCGGGCTGCGGCGATCGACCCCGTGACCGCGCTGCGCCGTCACTAGACCTGGCCGAATAGCGGCATCCGGCGTTTCGATTGTAAGGAAGGGTAAACCTGCGGGCGGGTCCCGGACGGTGGAGGTCGCAAGCGCCTACAATACCGGTCTCCCCAAGTGTTTCTCGTACCCGGAGTTTGCCTCGTGCTGTACCGCGCGACGCGTGGCCGTCCTGCTGCGCTTCTAGCTTTCGGAATGACCGCGCTACTGCTCGCGAGCAGTGGCGGGGCGACGGCTCAGACCGGCGCCTACCATGACTTTGATGCCATGACGTCGGCGCTGCGCGCCGCAGTCGACGGCTCTTCCTCCGCCAGCATGCGGGCGCTCGGCACATCAGCCGAAGGCCGTGAGATCTGGCTCGTAGAGATCGCCGGCGATGGCGACCTTGATCCTGCGGCACGCCCCGCAGTTCTGGTCGTTGGCAATCTCGAAGGCAACCACGTGGTTGGCAGCGAGATCGCCGTTGGCATTGTTCAGCATCTGCTGAGCGGCGCCGACGGTACCGCCGACGTGCTCGCCAACAACACCGTGTACGTCGTGCCCCGTCTCAACCCGGACGGCGCCGAGGCGATGTTCGCTGCGGTGCAGCGGCATCGGGCGGGCAACGGCCGGCCGGTGGATGACGACAACGACGGTCGTACCGACGAAGATCCCGCCGACGACCTCAACGGCGACGGCGTGATCACGATGATGCGCGTCGAGGACCCTGAAGGCGCCTACGTGGCCGACGCCGACGACCCGCGGCTCATGCGTCGCGCCGACGCCGCCAAAGGCGAGTCGGGCCAGTACTCGGTGTACTGGGAAGGCACGGACGACGACGGCGACAGCTTCTACAACGAGGACGGCGTCTGGGGCGTAGACCTCAATCGCAACTTCCAGCACGCCTATCCCTACTGGCAGCCCGATGCGGGCCGCCACATGGTGAGCGAGTCCGAGACTCGGGCGTTGATGGACTTCGTCGTTGCGCAGCGCAACATCGCCGCGATTCTGGCATTTGGGCTCTCCGACAACCTGGTCACCGACTATGACGGCCAGGGCAACCCGGGTGGTCTCGCCGGCCTCGACCTGCTGCAGTACGCGACCGCATCGAACGATGACGTTCACGACGTTGGCGTGTTTCGCCAGGGTGGCGGCTTCGGCGGTGGGTTCGGCTTCTTCTTCGGCGGAGGCGGAGGCGGTGGAGTGCCGCTGCGCGGCGCCCAGGTGGGGCGGGACAACGACCCGACTTCGGGCCGGCGGCCGGAGACCACGTTCCACGCCAACGATCGCGAATACTTCGCGCCGCTGTCAGAGCAGTACAAGGCGCTCACCGGCATCGAGTCCGTCGGCCTGAACCGCGGCGCGGAAGGCGCGTTCTTCCAGTTCGGGTACTTCCACTACGGCGTGCCTTCGTTCACCACCCCTGGGTGGGCGCCGAGCGCTCCTGAAGCGGAAGAGGACGCCAGCGAAGGAGCCTCTTCGGCAGGTTCCGGACGCGCTGGCATGGCTGGCCGAGCCGGAATGGGCCGTGGAGGTCGTGGCGGATCAAGTTCGCCCGGGGCTGACGCGGCGCTCCTCGGCAAGCTTGACGCTGCCGGCATCGACGCCTTCGTCGATTGGATGCCGTTCGAGCATCCGCAACTCGGTACCGTCGAGATCGGCGGCTTCCGGCCGTACGCGACGCACAATCCACCTGCTGATCAGCTGGCGGACCTCGGTCGAGGCCATGGCGAATTCGTAGCCGAACTCGCCGGCCGCCTGCCACGCGTTCGTCTCGTCGCCACTGGCGTGACCAACCACGGCGGTGACGTTTTCACGGTGACCGCCGATGTGGTCAACGAGGGCTACTTCCCGACGTCGCTTCGTCAGGGAATGACGTCGCGCGCGGTGCAGGCAACGATGGTTCAGATCCAGGTCGACCCCGACGATGTGCTCACCGGCGACGCGAAGTCCGCCACGGTGAGGCGTCTCGAGGGCTCGGGCGGGCGCGCCAGCTTCAGCTGGGTGATCCGCGGCCAGGAGGGCTCTGACGTGGAGATTCGTGTCAGATCCCAGAAGGGTGGCACTGATTCTGCCACCGTGACCTTGAGGTAATGCAGATGCGAACGACCAAGACGATTCGATTCGCCTTCGTGCTTGCCCTCGCGCTTCTCGTCGCCGGTCCCACCGGATTGGTGGCTCAGGAGATGCGCGGTTCGGACCCCGAGCACACCCTGCCCATGACGTGGGATCGCTGGCTCGATCACGATGAGATCAGCGAGCGTCTCCAGTTGATGGCCGACACCTGGCCTGACTTTCTCGAGCTCCAGTCCGTCGGTGAGAGCCACGGCGGGCGCGAGATGTGGCTCATGACGATCAACAATCCGGCAACGGGCGGTGAGCTCGACAAGGCCGGGATGTTCATCGAGGCCAACGTGCACGGCAACGAGATCCAGGGCGCCGAGGTTGTGCTCTACACGATCTGGTACCTGATGGAAAACTACGGTCGGATCGAGGATGTGACTCGGCTCGTTGACGAGCGCGTGTTCTATCTCGTGCCGAGCGTGAATCCCGACGGCCGCGACTACTTCCTCGATGAGCACGGTTCCGGGGCGCGCACGGGGCACGTTCCCGTGGACTCGGACGGCGACGGCCAGTTCGACGAGGACGGCCCGAACGATCTCAACGGCAACGGTGTCATCGAGCAGATTCGCAAGTACGTGCCCGGCGAGGGCAACATGCGCGTCAGCCACGACGACCCGCGCATCATGGAGCGCGTGGCTCCGGGTGAGGTCGGCGACTGGGTGATGCTCGGCTCCGAGGGTATCGACGACGACGGCGATGGCCGCGTCAACGAGGACCCCGTCGGCGGCTACGACCCGAACCGTAACTACGGCTCGGACTGGCAACCGAACTACATCCAGGGTGGTTCGATGAACTACCCGTTCGAGTTGCCGGAAGCCCGCTCCATCAATGACTTCATGATGGACCGCGCCAACATCGCCGGATTCCAGAGCTTCCACAACACGGGCGGCATGATTCTTCGTCCGCCCGGCATGGCCTGGTACGGCGACTATCCGCGCTCGGACATCCGCGTCTACGACGAGATTGGCGAGATGGGCGAGCGGATGCTGCCCTACTACGACTACTTCATCATCTGGCAGGGTCTCTACACCGTGCACGGCGGATCGATCGACTGGGCCAACGACGGGCTCGGCATCATCTCGTACTCCAACGAGCTCTGGAACGGTGGGCAGTACTTCAACAGCCCGTTGCTACAGGCGCAGCAGCAGGATCCGGCGCAGCCGATTTCCGGGTTCCAGAAGTCACGGTTCTTCTTCGACGACTTCCTGGAATTCGGCGACCAGTACGTCGAGTGGGCGCCGTTCGATCACCCGATCTACGGCGATGTCGAGATGGGCGGCTGGAAGAAGTTGTCGGGTCGCGTGAACCCGCGCTTCATGAGCATGGAGCTATTCCACCGGAACATGGCGTTCACGCTCTACCACGCCGACCAGATGCCGCTGATGTCGATCGGCGAGACGACCGTCGAGTCGCTCGGTGACGACCTGTATCGGGTGCGCGTGGACCTGACCAACTCGCGGATCATTCCGACGATCATCGAGAAGGCGCAGCAGACCAACATCGTTCGCCCGGACATCCTGTCTGTGGCCGGCGCCGAGGTCGTTGCGGCTGGTTGGGTTCCCGACAAGCATCGTCCGGGCCCGACCGACATCATCGATCAGGCCGAGATGAACCGGATCCAGATTCGCTCGGGTCACCCGGGTCGGACGACGAAGACGATCGAGTATCTCGTGCGTGGCTCGGGAACGATGACGATCGAGTACTCCGCGCTCAAGGGCGGCACGGTGTCGACGGACGTCACACTGCGCTAGTCGCTGATCGAGTAGAGACGAGAACAAGAAGGGGCGCCGGTGCTACCACCGGCGCCCGTTTCTTGTGTCTCGGCCTGAAACTAGTCAGCGCGAAGAGTCTGCACCGGGTCGACCTGTCCGGCGCGGCGCGCCGGTAGGTAGCTGGCGATCACACTGATGGCGATCAGCAGGAGCGCACTGCTTGCGTAGGCGAGTGTGTCGGTTGGCGTGACCTCGAACAGGAACGCCGCCATCCAGCGAGACACGTAGTAGGCGCCCAGCAGTCCCGCGCCAGCGCCTGCGGCGGCCCAAACGAGGCCGAAGCGCAATGAGTGTCGGACCACCTGAGCGGCTTGGGCGCCCAGTGCCAGGCGAATCCCCATTTCGCGTCGACGCTGCCCGACGGCCTGGGCGACGGTTCCCCATACTCCGGTTGCCGACAACAACACGGCCAACGCTGCGAATGCGGTGAGTAGTCGCATCACCGCGGTGGTGTCGCCGACCTGGCGCGCTCCAATGCTCTCCACCGTGCGCGCGCCCGTCAGGGGCACGTCCGGCGCCATGGCCTTGAGCTCCGCTCGCAGTTGAGGCAGCAGCGCCATGGGCTCGCCCGCCGTGCGAACAACGAGGTCCGTGCTGCGTCCCGACTCCTGCCGGTGCAGGACATAGAGCTCGGGCATCACGCCTTCGGCGGGCGAGTCATAGAGTACGTCGCCCACAATACCGACGATCATTGCCGTCTTCCCTTCCGACGTCAGCCCGACGCCGGCCGCGATCGGTTCGCCCAGTACGGAACCGTCCGGATAGAACTCGGCAGCAGCCGCTTCGTTTATCACCGCGACCGCTGGAGTTTCGGCGCCATCCTCGGTGGTGAAGCCGCGTCCCGCGATGATCGGAATGCCGAGTGTCGCGAAGTGCTCCTCGTCGACGATGTGCACACCGATCATCGCCTGTTCGCCTTCGGCGTACTCACGATCTCCCGCTCGCCGAACGCGCGTGATCCAGCAATGGCCATCGAGCGGTGCTCCGCACTCCAGGGTTGCGCTGGCTACGCCTGGCAGCGCTCGCACGCGGCGCATGAATTCGTCGTGGAACCGGGCCGGGTTCTCGGCCTCCGCGCTGCCGCGCGCCAGACTGTATCCGGCCACGAGGAGGTTCCCGTCGTCGAAGCCCAGGGGGACATCGGACAGATGCGCCATGCTCGCGATCATGAGTCCGGCCCCGACGGTAAGGATCAGAGCGATCGCCACCTCGGCCGCGACGAGCCAGCGCGCACCACCCGCGGCGTCCGTGTTGGTGCGGTCACCGTTCCGCATCGCATCGCCGACGTCGGCGCGGCTCACGCGAATCACGGGAAGCAGCGAGAACAGGACTCCTGCCAGAGCAGCGAGCCCAAACGTCACCAGGGCAGAGTTGAGACCGAAGCTCAAACTGTTCGAATCTACGAACTGAACGTTCCACATGCCGTTCACGAAACTCGCCGGCCACGCCGTTGAGATCGCCTGCGAGGCGGCAGCTGCGATTGTCACGCCAAGGGTTCCCGCAAGCGCGGCCAGTAACAACGCTTCCACGATGAGCGCCCGAGCCACCCGGAGCCGCGAACTACCGAGCGCAATCCGCACTGCAATTTCGCGGTAGCGGCCGCGTACTCTGGCGTGCATCAGCACTGCGAGGTTCGCGCAGGCGATCAACAGCACAAGCGCGCCTGCCGAGCCGACCAGGCCGACCGCCTGTTGCGCGAGCGGGTTCTTGCGCGCTGCGACGAACTCTCGGACCGATCCCACCTGCCGGGCCGTCGGGTCGAGCCACGCATACGTCTCTTCGACGCCATCGCCCACGGCGCGCAGCTGTGCTGACAGTTCCTCTACGGAACGATCCGGCGCGAGTCGTCCGATGCCCACCAGCCAATGCCCGTCGGTGTTGGCCATCAGGTTGGGGTCGATCACTGACGTCACCGCGTCGGTGGAAAGCCACATGTGGGCTCTTCCCGTGAGGCCCCGGAAGCCTTGGGGCGCGACACCCACCACGTTCATGGGCCGCCCGTTTAGCGTGAGGGTTTCGCCTACCGGGTCGAGCTCGCCGAAGATCTGCCGCGAGGTCAGATCGGTCAGGATCACCTCGCCGGCACCAAGTGCACCGGCGCCGGGTACCGGTAGTCCCAGCACACCGAAGTAGTCTCGAGTGACGACCTCGACAGTGAATCGCTGTGCAGCGCCGTGGCCGGTCAATGTCACCGTGCGCCGCGCGTAGGCAGCCACGAGGTCCGCCGCCAGGTTGTCTGTCTCGGCCAGGATCTGGTACTTGGGGTAGGACCACGGGATGGTCGCTGGTGGTTCCTCGCTGTCGTGTTCCTGGAGCGCGAGGTCGACCACGACGATCTGCTCGGGCTCCGGGAACGGCGGGGCCGCCAGGAAGACAGCCTGCAGCGCTCCGCTGAGCGCGCCGTTGATACCGACTCCGAGCGCCAGCACCACAATCACCGTTACCGCGAAGGCCGGTTCCTTGCGCAGGCTCCGCGCCGCGAACCGAACGTCCGACCCGAGCTCCAGCCAGAGCCATTCGCGGGCAACTCGCGCGCTACTCCGGTCGTGTCCTCCGGGATCACCGACGCCCGATCCGCCGATGCGCGAACCGAGCCCGGCGCGCACGGTGTCAACCCAGGCACGGGCCGCGAAGCGCCGTCCTGCCTGCGCGCTTAGTTCGCGGCGACGAGAGTAGGCGACGGTGAAGTCCGCGCACATCTCCTCCCCGTAGTGCACGCGCATGCGGGCAGGGAAGGCGAGAAGCGCGAGTCGGTAGAGACGCTCGGCCATGTAGCGGGTAGCGCGAGTCATGACGGTTCTCCCGAGCCTGCCGCCACCAGGTTTTCGGCGCGCGCGATGCTGAGGAGGCGCGCCAGTCGTTCGGACTCGAGCGTGGCGACCTCCCGCCCAAACGACGTGACGCCGTAGTAGCGCCTGCGCTTGTCTGTGGCGTCCGCCGGAGGCGTGCTCTCTTCGATCAGTCCGGCATCGACCATGCGGGCGATCGTCGCGTAGAGGGTGCCGGGGAGCAGCGCCTCGGCGCCATGGGTCTTGTCCTCGAGCGACTGCATCATGGCGTAGCCGTGCATGGCGGACTCGCCGAGCGCGAGGAGGACATGGAATACGGGTGGGCTCAGTGGAATCAGTTCGGCGGCGCGATCGCTCATGGCAGTTCCGTTTTCGAGAGGCTTCAGGTCGTGTTCACTTGCGTGAAACTATAATGTACAAAATTATAGTTTCACGCAAGGAATCGTGACGCTTGAACCGCCCGATCTGCGGGCGGACCCGGAGGACCGTCCGCGGCGCTAGTGCGGAATCAACTCCAGCGCTACGAGGTTGTCTTTGCCGCGCAGGTACAGAAGACCGCGTGACAGCACGGGCGGGCTCCACGACGGATGTCGAAGAAGCGGCGTGCCGTCGGCGCGGGCAAGCTGAACGGATGCCTTCGCGCGATATTCCTCGGGCGTGGGCTCTACGAGATGTAGCCGTCCGTCCTCGCTGAGCACGATCAGGTGCCCGTCGACGAACATCTGGGTAGACCAGAGCAGGCCGGGCTCGCTCCACAGTACATCGCCCGTCATGTAGTCGAGGGCGCGGAACTCGGCCGGGCCTGAGTTCCGACCGTGCGATCCGTACAGTGTGCCCTCGTGGTAGATCGTGTTGCCGAAGTGGGCCGCCAGCTTCTGGTCGCGCCGGCCGTCTTGCCAGATCACCTCGTAGCCGCCCGGCTCCACGCGCAGGAGCGCCGCGCCCGGCCCGTAGGCCTCGGTGATGAATACCGTGTCGCCAACCACCGTTGGAGCGGAGGCATTGACGCTTTCGATGATCCGGGCCTTCCAGGGGAAGTGGAAATCGATCTCGCCGCTCTCGGGGTCGAAGCCCAGTAGGCCGCCACGAGCGAAAGCAAAGGCCCAGCGCCTGTCTCCGATCGTGGTCAGCACCGGGCTCGCGTAGCTCGCCAGTTCATTGCTGGTCGTGTAGCGCACCTCGCCCGTTGCCTTGTCGAAGGCGACGATGCCAGTACCGTTCCCCTCTACAGAGCCGGAATGGACACGTGGCGCGTCCGGCGGGCTGCCACCGACCTGGGCGATCAGGAGGTCACCCTCGATCACGGGTGATGCGCCGACTCCGAAGAAGTTCTGCACCACGCCGAACTGCTCGGTCGTGTCGATATCCCAGAGGAGCTCGCCGTCGGCGATATCGTGCGCCCGCAGCCGCCCCTCGACGCCGAACGTGAACACGCGCCCTTCGTCGACCACCGGCGAGGCCCGCGGACCGACGCTGTAGTCGTAGTAGTCCTCGTAGGCGGTGCCGTATTCACTTCGCCAGATCTCTTCACCAGTCAGTGCATCGAGGCAGGTCAGTCGTGCCTGACCGCCGTGACGATCGAAGAAGAAGAGTCGCTCGCCTGCGACAACAGCCCCGGCATAGCCCTCGCCGGCCGCGTGCTCCCAGACGATCGGCGGTCCGTCGGTGCCCCAGTCCATGAGAATCCCGGTCTCGGCGGACTTGCTGTTGCTATCTGGCCCGAGGATCCGTGGCCAGTCGTGGCCGGGACGTTCGTTCGTCGAGTCCGACTGTTGCGCCGCCACGGCCACCCCGACGAGGAGGCTCGTGATGCCAAAGAAGAGCAGAGGGCGCCGGCGAATCGACTGGGAGTTCATCAATGGACAGGCCTCATGAAGCTTCGGCGGCACGAGCCAGCATCTGGTCGAGCGCGGCGCGGTCGAAGAGTTCACCGCCGCGTATCACGGCCTCAATCGAACTCGTGTTGCGAATGTTCTGCAGCGGATCGGCTCCGAGCAGCACCAGGTCAGCGGTCTTGCCGGGGGCGATGGAGCCGGTCGTCGACTCGATGCGGAAGTACCTAGCGGGCGCAATCGTGGCCGCATCCAGAGCCTGCATCGGAGTCAGGCCGGCGTCGACCAGGTTCGCGAGTTCCTCGTGCAGACTGAATCCCGGCGTCAGAAAGAAGATAGGCGTATCGGTTCCTGCCATGAGGGGCACATCGGCGTCGGCCAGGCGCTTGACCATGCCGCGGACCCAGTCGCCGTGGGCGACGGTGGCTTGGTCAGGTTGATCATCAACCATGCCGAGCGCACCCTGCGTCCAGGTGCTTCGAACCGGCTCGGGTAGATGGCGGAACGTGTCTCTCCAGCCGTCCCGCGCGTAGAGTCGATTCACTCGCGGCATGACGATTGTGAGCGTCGGAACCTGCCAGCTGCCCGCCTCAGCGAGCGATCGTGCGACGGAGTCGCAGCGTGATTCCGAGAACGTCGAGACGGCGCGTCCACGCTGTGCCGCGTGAATCGAGCTTCGCAGGGTCCCGCCGTTTTCGGCGCCGGCGGCAAGCATGGCTCGGCGTTCAGACAGCAGAACCTCCGCTTCGTCGGAACATGCCAGTTCGAGATTGCGCAGATGTTCGACGCTGTCGAGTCGAGCGGCGGCCTCGGCCGTGTCCATGCTCAGAGGTGGGTGCCCGGTGACACGCTTGCCGTGGAAATGCGCGCGTTCCACGACCGCTGCAAACGCCTCCGGCGTCAGGAGTTCATACGCTTTCAGAAGGTCAACGCCCGCATCCACCAGCGCGTCCACCATTGCGACGGCCTCGTCAGCCGTCGCGACCCCGACCCCCAGGTTGGGCCGGAACGGGGCACTGCCGTCATACACGCGGGGCACGCCATCCACGAGCGGGCCGGCGACATAGACGTTAGGTGCAGGTACCTCACCGGAACTCGCGTGGTGCTTCCACGGCATAACCGCCTCGAGTTGGCCCCCGGTGTCGCGCACGCTCGTGATCCCGTTGGCCAGAAATAGATCGAACATTGCCGGAGCGAGTTCGGGCTCATAGTCGAAATGTACGTGCGCGTCCCACAGGCCGGGAATCAGGAACTTGCCGGTCCCGTCGATCGCATCGTCGGCGATCTCGCCGCGGTGGCGCCGAACAGCCACGATCTTGCGGTCAGAGATCGAGACGTCCATCGCGTGTCGCACGCCGCGCACGGCATCGACGACCGACACGTTGGCGATGGTGAGGTCGTTCACGTACGCCGGCGGGAGGAGATCTGTCCGGATGTTGAGAACGAGGTAGCGCGGCAGCAGGGGGAGATCATCCGCGGCCAGGGTCACAGTGTCGGTCCGCGCGAAGATGACGTCGTCGCGCCCGTCGGCCCAGTCGGTAGCGTTGCCCAGATCGCCCGGCCCGTTGGGGTCCGGCTCGAGCCGGTCTGCCCGGAAGTGCATCGGGATGGTGTAGCGCGGCGAGAGTCGGCGCCGGGTGTCGTCGATGTCCGCCTGACTCAGAATGTGAAATTCGGCATCGATCGGAAGCATCAACAGATCTACCCGGCCCAGGGCCGCCTCGACGGTGTCGTCTATCGGGCCGTTGTCGCCGGTGTGGACGATTCTCATGCCGTCGACCTCGACGAGCCAGATCGTGTTGATCTGTCCAAACTCCTCCCCATACGGATCAGCGTGCTTGCCCCGCACGCCGACCACACGGATCGAACCAACCTGGTACTCGCCGGGGTCCCGGAATACCTGCGCATCCGGCGCCCACGGTGGCTCGCCGCCACGATAAACGCCGCCATCGTGGTCGTAGTGCGGATGCGAGATCAAAATGGCATCGGCAGTGATGCCGGCGGGGTAGTCGTAGCCAATCCACACGCGACTCGCGTACGGATCGATCAGTACGCTGTCGCCGGCCGATGAAGTGATCCGAAAAGCCGCGTGCGCGATGTACTCAATTGTCGCGCCGTCGGGGACTTGAGCTGTCTGTTCGCGCTCCGCGGCGACTGCGTGGGGCATGCAAACGCAGCACGCGCTCAGTACCGCGGCGGCGATCCGCCGCCGCGTGCTGGTTGCAGACGCCGGTCGGCTCAACTGGATTCGTCGGATTCCGACGGCCTGCCTGCTTCGCTCCAGCCGAGCCAATGCCCTTCGAGGTCACGAATATTGGTGTATCCGGCTTCGTGTAGGACCGACTCGGCTACACCGGCCCGGCGGCCGGAACGGCAGTACACGACGACTTCTTCATCGAGCTCGATGCCCATCTCCTCGAGGCGATCGGCGAGTTCGTCGTAGGGGATATGCATCGCCCCGGGAAGGTGGCCCTCAGCGAATTCGTCCGGACGGCGGACGTCCAGAATCAAAGGAGCGCTACCGTCCTCGATCCGCTGTTGAAGCTCATCCGGGGTGATCTCCTCGGCCTGCCCGGCGACCGCAACCGGAGCGGCCACGGCGAGGATGAGGATGGCGAGCAGCAAGTTTCGGGTTCTGTTCATCGGGCTTCCTCGTCCGAGTTCAATTGTTGCGGTGACGACGAGTGGCCGGAGACGAACTTCCAGCCTCCGTCGATCCTCATCATTGTGATCGTCAAGGCTCCGGAGAACGCGAAACTCGCGTCGCCTTCGCCAACTGTCGTCGTGTGGGTCGTGAACACCGTCGCGACGTCATTGCTTAGCGCATCCACGCGAAGCTGACTGAAGTCCACTTGAACCGTGCCGTACTGACTGACCTGAGCGAGGCTCTCGGCCGCTTCGGCGGCCGATTCGTAGGCCACGAGGCCGTCCTCGACCCAGATGAAGCGCGGATCGTCGGCGTAGTAACTCGCAGCAACCTCCAGATCACCGGAGTTGATGGCCGAGCCGTAGGCCTCGAGGGCGGAACGAACTTCCGCTGCCACCTGGTCGGGATCGAGAGCAGGCTCCTCGCTCGCTACATCAACCGGTGGCTGGGTGCAGCCGAGTGAAAACAGGAGCAGGAGCGCGGCCGCCGCATTTCTCAGGCGCATCGGGTACCTCGGTTGGGCTCGGGACGAGGCTAATCTTGTCGCAAGGCCGCCAGTGTTTCCATGGCCGCGATCTCGGCACTCTTGCCGCGGATCAGATCTGCGGGTGCCAGTTGGTCGCGGAGTTCTACGTAGAGCACGGCGCACACTTCCAGCGCCTCGGAACATGCCGCCTTGTCATAGTCGCCCAGCGTCTCGCGCAGGCGAGGGACAAGGTCTCCGGCTGCCATCTCGATCTTGCGCACACCGGTTGCCTGGGCTTCGCGGGTTTGCAGGGCCAGGGGGCCGAGGACGAACTGGCGCAGGAAACCGAGAAATCCGTGAGCTTCGAAGAGTTCGCCGCGCGCGATCTTCGTGGCTCCGTAGTGGATCCAGATCCAGAATCGATCTTCGACCCATTGGTAGTCGGGGACCGGCGGTACAGGCGGCGTCTCAGCCAGGGCTGCGGTCACGCGCCCATCGCGCTCGAACAGGATGGCGGGATCTTCGATCCGGTTCGCAGCGTCGTCCAGGCTCACAAACTTCAGGTCAACGTGCAGCGGCGTAGGACCGTAGAGGCAGATCAGGAGTCGAGGTTCGCCGACGTGTTCTCCGGTGAACGCACCGAGGAGGTTTCCCAGACCGGCTGCGATCTTGCGTCGATCGGCCATCAGGGCATCGAAATCGTCTGGCTCGCAAGCGATCACGAGGTCTACGTCGCTCAAATCATCCATGCCGCCGGTGACGTACGAGCCGGCTGCGGACACGCCGACGATACGGGAGTCCGCTTGCAGGATCGGCAGAGCCTGATCGAGGAATCGCGCGTGCAGCGCCGGTAGGTAGTCCGGGTAGTCCATGGCAAGAGGGTAAACGTTTGGGTGACGTGGCGAGTATGGCAATACGAGCGAATCCACGCTTACCGTAAGACACGGAGCAGTCGATGCGAAACGTGCTCGTTGTAGGAGCTGTCCTGGTCGCCGCCACCGCCCTCATCCACCCGGCCAAAGCCCGGAGCCAGTCTCCGTACGCGGGCGAAACGGAGCGCGAAATCAAGGCGCTGTCGGAGGACGAGATCGCTAGCTACCTGGCTGGCGAAGGCATGGGGTTTGCGATGGCTGCAGAGCTGAATCGGTATCCGGGCCCGAAGCATGTTCTCGAATTGGCCACCGAACTCGAAGTCTCCGATGAACAGCGCGAGGTCGTCCAGGTGATTTTCGACGGCATGCAGGCAGAGGCTCGTCGTCTCGGAGAAGCTCTGGTAGAGACCGAACGCGAACTCGACGCTGCCTTCGCGGAGCGGTCCATTGACCCGGATGTGCTGCGCGCGCACGTGGCTTCCGTGGGCGAGATCCATGCCGAGCTCCGGTACGCGCATCTGGTGGCCCATCTTCAGACGACCGATGCCCTGACCGCCGCGCAGATCGAGGCCTACGACATGTACCGAGGCTATGGTGACCACGCGGGGCACGGCGGCCACCACCAGTAGCTAGATCGTCACCCCCCTCCGGCAAGGGAACGACGTATCGCGCTATTTTCTTCCGAAGGAGGTTGACCCTCACGTGACGTGAGGCGCCATCCTGCTTCTCAGAGGTAGCGAGATGTCCAGACGCATGTACAAGGTGGGTGAGGTAGCCGAGGTCGCCAAGGTGACGATCCGAACGCTGCACCACTACGACGAGATCGGACTTCTGAGCCCGTCCGGGCGCAGTGGTTCGGGCTACCGGCTATATAGCGAAACTGACATCGAGCGGCTCCAGCACATTCGCTTCTACCGTGACCTTGGGCTCGCGTTGGAAGAGATACGGACGACGATCGAGGCCGAGGACTTTGATGCTCGCGCGGCGCTACGGGCGCACCGGGAGCGTTTGAAGTCGCGGTTGCGAGAGACCGAGGCGCTGGTTGCCACGATCGACCGAACACTGAGAACGATGGAAGGAGATGGGGAGATGTCAGCCGAAGAACGATTTGCCGGTTTCCAGCCCGAAGAGCACGCTCGCGAGGCCAAGGAACGGTGGGGAGACTCCGACTCGTACAAGCAGTCGGCACGGCGAACCGCCAAGTACGGGAAGGCCGAGTGGGAGGCGATCCAGGCGGAGGCGGATGACATCGTCGCGCGTTTCGTCGCGCCGCAAGGTGATGGCAACGCACCCACCTCCAATATGGGGATGGCCTTGGCCGAGGAATACCGCGAGCACATCGATCGCTGGTTCTATGCATGCACTCCACAGATGCACGCTGGGCTGGGCGAGATGTATGTCAGCGACGAACGTTTCGCGGCCTACTACAACAAGCACGCGGACGGTCTTGCCGACTATGTGTGCGCCGCGATCTGTGCGAATGCGGAGCGCGCGACGGCCTAGTCGCGGCTCTTGCGCACCTTGTGGACGATCGCGTCGAGAGTCTGCAGGAACTGAGACCGGTCGCGCTTGCTGAACGGCGGTGGGCCGCCCGTGAACTCGCCGGCCTCGCGCAGGTCGGCCATGAGGTCGCGGGTGGCCAACGCGTCGCCAATTGATTCGGGCGTGAATTCCTTGCCGCGATGGCTCACCACCCTCGCTCCGCGTTCTACGCACCGCGCTGCTAGCGGAATGTCGGCCGTGATCACCACGTCGCCCGGCCGTGACTCGTCGGCGATCCAGTCGTCGGCCACGTCGAGAACCCGCGACTTCTCCACAAGGATCAGTTCTATCGAAGGGTGATCCGGAGTACGCATCCACGTGTTGGTTACGACCTTGACGGCGATGCCGTAGCGCACCGCAACCCGGTAGATCTCGTCCTTCACCGGGCAGGCGTCAGCGTCGATAAGGAATCGAGTTTCGACTTCGCTCACGGGCGCTAACTTCCTTCGTTGGTCCTGAAGTTCTAGAATCGTCCGCACTTCAGGAGTGCCATGCGTAGAACCACTATGGCGTTGCTGGGGCTCAGCCTAATCTACTTCGCCCTGGCAGGCCCTGGACCAGCGCAGCCCGCAGCACAGGAGCGCGATTCACGCGTCGCAACGACGCCTGCGCCGGCCGCCACCGGAGCGCCCGCACGGTCCGACGACGAAGCGCACGCGATCACAGTTGGCCGGTTCTGCTTGCGCTGCCATAGCGACTCCTCGATGCGCGGCGGACTGACCCTGGAGTCGTTCGACGTGCTCAACGCCGAGACCGACGCCGCAACCAGCGAGAAGATGATTCGCAAGCTGCGCGCGGGCATGATGCCTCCGGCGAGCTCGCGCCGCCCCGACGAGGCGACTCTCGAGGCGCTGGCCGGCTATCTCGAAGGTCGCGTCGACACGGCTGCTGCAGCTGACCCGAACCCAGGGGATCGCACATTCCAGCGCCTCAACCGCGCCGAATACGCACGCACGGTGGAGTCGCTTCTCGGCCTCGAGATCGATGTGGCGGCGTTCTTGCCGCCCGATACCATCAGCGCTGGGTTCGACAACATCGCCGATGTACAGATGCTCTCGGCAACGATGATGGAGGGCTATCTCCGCGCAGCCGGGGCGGTGGCCCGGCTGGCGGTGGGCGACCGCAACGCGGCCCCGGGCGATACCACCTACAAGGTGCCGCGGACTGCCAACCAGCTTCGCCAGGCGCCTGGTGCCCCATTCGGCTCACGTGGCGGCGTTGCCGTGCTCCACAACTTCCCGGCCGACGGCGACTACCTCTTCAAAATCGAGCTCCACCCCACTCCGACTGGGCAGCTCTTCGGAAGCACCGTCGACGAGCAGGTCGAGATCTCGGTCGACGGTGAGCGGGTCGCAGTGCTCGACGTCGATCCTTACATGTCTGAGTCAGACCCCGACGGGATGGCCATCCGCTCGGGGCCGGTGGCGATCAAGGCAGGTCCCCGCACGATCGCGGCGGTCTTTATTCCGAAGTTCGACGGCCCGGTGGATGATCTGCTGGCTCCTATCGAACACACGCTCGCCGACACGCAAATCGGCGCCATGGGCTTCGGGGTGATGACGGTTCCACATCTACGAGACCTCACGGTGGGCGGTCCGTACGACGTCACCGGGGTTTCCGAGACGCCGACGCGTCGCCACATCTTCAGTTGCCGGCCGCTCTCGCCGGACGAAGCCGAACCGTGCGCCGAGTCGATCATCAACCGGATCGCGGAGCAGGCGTACAGGCGGCCGCTGAACCGGGCGGATATCGATGGCTTGATGAACTTCTACCGGACTGGCGCCGCGGGCGGCGACTTCGAACAGGGCGTGCGGGACGCGTTGCAGGCGATTCTGGCCAGCCCGCATTTCCTTTTCCGGCTGGAGCGCGGCGTGACGGCCGACTCGGCGCAGCCGGTGGGCGCCACTGAACTGGCCTCTCGACTGGCTTTCTTCTTGTGGTCGGCGCCGCCCGATGCAGAGTTGCTGGGCGCTGCGAATTCCGGCGGGCTCGCGGGCGATCAACTCGGTGCGCAGGTTCAGCGAATGCTTGCCGATCCGCGAGCCGAGGCTCTCTCGACGCGCTTTGCCGCATTGTGGTTCCGCCTACAGGACCTGGAAAAACTGCATCCCGATGCCCTGGCGTACCCGCAGTACGATCAGACGTTGGCGCGATCGATGCGCCGCGAGACCGAGCTGCTTTCCCAGAGCCTCGTGGACGACGATGGGAGCGTGCTCGATCTCCTCACGGCCGACTACACCTTCGTCGACGAGCGCCTCGCCAAGCACTACGGGATCCCGAACATCGTGGGATCGGAGTTCCGTCGGGTTCCCGTCGCAGACCCGAACCGCTACGGGTTGCTCGGACACGGGAGCATGCTGGCGTCAACGTCGCATGCCAACCGGACGTCGCCGGTGCTGCGCGGTAAATGGATCATGGAGGTTCTCCTCGGTTCGCCACCACCGCCGCCGCCACCGGACATACCGGACCTGGAGGAGATCAGCCCAGTCGTCGGGGGTCGCGAACTGACGGTTCGCGAGCAGCTCGAGGAGCATCGCGCCAACCCGTCCTGCCAGTCGTGTCATCGCGTGATTGACCCGCTGGGTCTGGCGCTCGAGAACTTCGACGTTACGGGTGCCTGGCGTGTCCGGGACCACGGCGAGTGGGTAGATCCCACGGGCGAACTCTACGATGGCACGCCGCTCAGCGGCCCCGCCGACCTCCGCGCAGCGCTGCTCGTGCGCTCCGAGGTGTTCCTGCGAACTTTCGCGGAAAACCTCCTGGCATATGGACTTGGCCGGAGAGTCGAATACCATGACATGCCGACGGTTCGTGCCATCGTCCGCAGGGCGGAGGCATCGGACTATCGGATGTCTGCATTCATCAATGGCGTGATCGAAAGCGTGCCGTTCCGGATGCGACAGAGTGCCGGTTCGGAGGCGACGGCCGGCGGGGCGAAGCCCTGACCAGAACAGGAGAACGATGAGTTACCTCACGAATCGACACCTGTCCCGTCGCACCTTGCTGCGCGGCATAGGCGTTTCCATGACTTTGCCGTTGCTGGACGCGATGCGGCCGGCCCGTGTTCTCGCCCGCGAAAACGCGGATGACCCCACGCGGCTGATTTGTATCGAGATGGTCCACGGCGCGGCGGGCAGCAACGAGCTCGGCGCCTCGAAGAATCTCTGGGCGCCTGCCGATACTGGCGCGGGTTTCGACCTGTCGCCCAGCAGCATGAGCCCGTTGGATCCGTTCCGCGACTACCTCACCATCGTGAGCAACACCGACGTGCGCAATGCCGAAGCGTTTTCGGCACGCGAGGTCGGCGGTGACCATTTCCGCTCGAGCGCGGTGTTCCTGACGCAGAAGCACCCGCACCAGACCGAGGGGTCGGACATCGAGGTCGGTACGTCGTTTGACCAGATGTACGCCCAGCGCTTCGGCCAGGAAACGCCGATCCCCTCGATGCAGCTGTGCATTGAGAATGTCGACCAGTCGGGCGGCTGCGCGTATGGCTATGCCTGCGTCTACACCGACACGATCAGCTGGGCGAGCCCCACCGAGCCGCTGCCGATGGTGCGCGACCCGCGAGTGGCCTTCGACCAGCTGTTCGGTTCCGGCGGATCCGCCGAGGAGCGCGCAGCTCGCCGGGCCACAGACCGCAGCATCCTCGACTGGATCACCGCAGAGGTTTCACGTCTCCGCACCGATCTGGGCGCTGCCGACCGCAATCGGCTCGATCGCTACCTCACGAACGTGCGCGAGATCGAACGCCGCATCCAGCGCATCGAAGAACACAACACGAGTGGTGAGCTCCGCGACCTGCCCGAGGCGCCGATCGGGGTGCCCGACAGCTTCGGTGAACACGTCGAACTGATGTTCGATTTGCAGGTTCTGGCGTTCATGTCGGATACCACCCGGGTGTTCTCCTTCAAGATGGGCCGCGACGGTTCGGCGCGGGTCTATCCGGACAGCGGGGCACCGTTCCCGTTCCACCCGGCCTCCCATCATGGCGGCCGAGAGGATCGCGTCGAGGCATTCTCGAAGATCAATCGGTACCACGTCGGTTTCGTGCCCTACCTTCTCGAGAAGCTTCAGGCGGCGCAGGAAGGCGAAGCCAACCTGCTCGACAAGACTCTGATCGTCTACGGCTCGCCGATGGGCGACTCCAACCTGCACAACCACAAGCGCTGCCCGCTGTTTTTCGCGGGCGGGGCGAACGGACTGCTCGCTGGCGACAACCACATCCGTGCGGAGAACGGCACGCCGATGGCGAACGCGTTCCTCGGCCTGGCGCATGGCCTGGGCATGGATGACATGGAGAGCTTCGGCGACAGCACCGCCCCGATGTCGTTCGCATGATCGGGCGCGTTCGGACTCTGGCTGCTGTTCTGCTGGTCGCTGCCCTGGCGTTGCCCCAGCTCGCTGTTGCGATTTCGAACGAGTCGCCCGTTGCGGATGCAGCTCGGTCGCGCAACGCCGACGCTGTTCGGGACCTGCTGCGTTCCGGCAACGACGTCAACGCGGCGCACGGCGACGGCATGACCGCTCTGCACTGGGCGGCGATGCACGGTGACGGCGACCTCGTGGCGACACTCCTCTACGCAGGCGCAAACCCGAAGGCCGCCACGCGAATCGGAGCGTATACCCCGCTGCTCATCGCCAGTCGCTACGGGCAAGCGGATGCTATAGCCGCGCTTCTTGTGGGCGGCGCCGAACCGGACAGACCATCTGCTACAGGTGCGACGCCGCTCATGCTGGCTGCCTCCTCGGGCAGCGTGGAGGCGGTGGAGCAGCTCATCGCCCATGGCGCGGACGTCAATGCCGCAGATAGTGCGCAGGGCCAGACGCCACTGATGTTCGCCGCGTCGGCCAACGTTGTGGGCGCGATCGATGTTCTGGTGGCGGCCGGTGCCGACCTGCACAAGCGGAGCACTGTGACCGACGCCGCTGACATGTACGCCGAGGCGATTCAGGGCTTCCGGAAGCGTGGCCGGATTCGGGCGGCCATCGCTGCCATCGAGAATCCGCCGCCGCCCGAGCCCGAGCGCGACGAGTCTAACGACGAAGGCGATGAGTCGGATGAACCGGACGGCGACGACGAGGCGGCTGATCCCAGCGACGAACTCAAGGGTGACGACGGCAAGGACAAACCGGCGGTCGATGAAGACGGTGGTGACGCCGCAGATGACGCGGACGTCCAACCCGAGGAGATCCCGAGGGATCCGTCGGCGGAACTCAAAGGCGACGACGGTGAAGACGCAGCGGCGGATGACTCTGAGGACGCGGAGGACGAGGAGCCGCGTCCCGCCGCTCCAAGCCGCGGTCGATTGAGCTACGGAGAACTCGTAGGCGCGTACGGCGGACTCACGCCGTTGCTGCACGCCACGCGGCAAGGCCATATCGAGTCCGTGCAGGCCCTCGTTGAACTCGGTGCTGACGTCAACCAGGTGAGCGGCGACAACAGCAATCCGCTTCTGGTCGCCACCATCAACGGCCATTTCGACCTCGCGATGTATCTCCTCGGCCAGGGCGGCGACCCGACGTTCGAGTCGGATGGCGGCGTGACGCCCTTGTACGCCGCTCTCAACGTCCAGTGGGCGCCGAAGACCCTCAAGCCGCAACCACGGGCGCACCTGCAGCAGCAGAGCACCCATCTCGACGTGATGCGGGCTCTTCTTGAAGCCGGCGCTGACCCGAACGTGCGCCTCACCAAGAAAGTCTGGTATTCCGGCTACAACTTCGATCTGTCGGGCGTGGATGAGAGCGGAGCGACGCCGTTCTGGCGCGCGGCATACGGCAGCGATGTGCCCGCCATGGAGATCCTGCTCGAATACGGCGCGGAGCCGCACCTGCCGACCATCAAGCCGCCCGGCCGTCCGCGCACCGGTGACGCCGAGCGTGACGTTAGCGATGTATCAGGGCTGCCGCCCGTGGCGGTGGGCGGACCCGCGGTGCCGCCGCTGCACGCGGCGGCTGGAGTAGGCTACGGCGAGGGCTTTGCCGCCAACTCGCACCGCAACGCGCCCGGCGCCTGGATGACCGCTGTCCGCTACCTCATTGAGGAGGTAGGTGCTGATGTCAACGCGGTCGATCACGAGGGCAATACGGCGGTTCACCACGCCGCGGCGCGTGGCGACAACGAGATGATTCTCTATCTGGTCGAGCAGGGTGCCGATGTCACGAAGTTGAACCGTGAGGGCAATAGCACGGCCGACATGGCCAACGGCCCCGTGCAGCGGATTCAACCGTTTCCTGAAACGGTGGAATTACTGGTGAGCCTAGGCGCGGTCAACAACGACAAGTGCGTGTCCTGCTGATCTGAGCGCCGCACTAGGTGCCTACTGGACTCCTGCGAGCGCCTTGCGGATTGCCTCGACAGCCATGTCCACGCGGAACTGATGCGCCTTCTCGCCGATCTCGATGGTGCGTTCTGCCGGCGCGATGTCGGCGCCATTGATCGTTGCCTTGCCGGAGGCCACGCGCTGGTCGTAACGCACGCTTGTGGGGTCGACGGCCATCATCAATGCGGTGACCGCGTAGTTGTCGTGCAAGCCTTCGTTGATCGGCTCTTCGACGCCGAGGTCGTCCGCGACGTATTCGAGTAGCGCGGTGAACTCGTAGAACTCAGGAATGAAATGAGCGCGCGAAGCACCGTGTCGTTCGTTCACGGTCACGGCAACGTTGGCCATGCCGCGCTGGTTGCCGCCGCTGTCCCCGATCAGCACCACGTGCTCGAAGCCCGTGGCCAGTAGGCTGCTCGTGATGTCGTCCACCACCGCCTCGAAGGTGTCCTGGGTGAGACTGATCGTGCCGGGGTAGAGCATGTGACCGGTGGGCGGATCGATGTCGCCCTCCGGAACGAACGGCAGGATCGGTGCGCACAGAGCGTTGCCCAGGTCCCGCGCCATCATCTCGCAGGCGCCTTTCAGAATGACGTTGTGCTTGCCGGTGGTCAGGTACGGACCGTTCTGCTCCATCCCGCCCGAACTCACGATGGCGACAGTCTTGCCCGCGCGCTGCGCGTCGCGAACCTCCATCCAGGTGAGATCCTCGATCCAGACGGAGTCGACTGCAGGGATGGGGTTGGGCGCTGCCATTTCCGCCGCGGCTTGTCGCCGCCCGGCCTCTGCGCGCCGCCATCGGGCCCCGATGCCCAGAGCTGCCGGATCAACCACGATGAAGACGCGGAATCCCTGTTCCAGGCGCATCTCGATGTCGTCAGGTCCCGCAGTGATGCCGCAGGGCACGTTGGCGTTCTTGCACGCCGCGAGGATCGTCTGGATCGCGTTCTCGACCGCGTCCATGTCGCGTTCGTACGCGCGGCTCAGGTCCCCGGGGCCTGCGATGATCGCTCCCACTCCCGGAGTCGCTGCGATGGCGTCGGCGTTGGCAACGCCCTCCTTGTCCTCGACGATGAGCCAGCTACTGAGCTCGCCGGAGTCGTTCGACGGCCAGACGTTCATGGTGGAGGCCATCGTGCCGACCGCTGCAGCGGCCTCGTCGGCCGTGCGGACATGCGGCACGATCAGTATCGAAACGTCGGCGCCGAGCGCCAACTCGACGCGTTCGTTGGAGCCCGTGACGTCTTCGCCGATGGGCGGGATGCGCAAGGCGAGAGGGTGGTTGGTCCCGCTGGTTTCCGCCGCGGCGCGCATGTCGTCGCGGAACTTCTCGACGCCTGGGATATCGAACGGACCGCTCTCGAGCGAGTAGAAGACGAAGTCGGCCGGCCGAACCGCGGCCGCCTGGGTGCCGCCATCCTCGTCGCGCTGAGCACCGAAGAAACCGAACACCGGCATGTCCTCGGCGAGACGTTCGTTCACCGACGGGCCGCCTCCCATCTGCGCGGTCGAGGTCGGCGGGAGTGCAGCGAGGGTGAGGGCCGCTGCGAGTGTCAGCAGGAGGGCGGCGGGGCGTCTGGACATGGCGTTCCTCGTCGTCGGTCAGTAGATGTCGAGATCGCGTGCGGAAACGACGTCGCCTTCGTAGCCCGCCTCACGGATTTCACGGAGCAGGTCGTCGTCCGACGCGCCCCAGTAGAGTTGGTGGTAGAGAACGAGAAGCTTCGGCTGCGCGCGCCGGGCAATTTCTGCGAGCTCAATCGTCGAGGTGTGCGCGTCCGCGTGATACGCCTGCCAGTCCGGCGTTCGGCGTTCCCATGCCTCGGCCGAATAGACCTCGTGCACGAGCACATCGCAGCCGCTGCATGCCGCCACCAGCGACTCCGCGGGCTTTGTGTCGCCAGAGATGACGATCGTTCGCCCACCACCGGTGAACTTGTAGCCGTAGGCATGCGGCCAGTTGGCGTGCGGCACCGGGATCGCTTCCACCGTGACGTGCTCGTCGCTGTAGATCTCGCCCGGCTCGATCTCGGTGGTAATGGCGCGATAATGCGGCTCGTTGTGCGGTTCGGGGCCGTTCATGCGGATGTCGAGGTCGATCGCCCACGCGGAGACGATGCCGTCGGTGAGTTCCTTGGTGCCGGGCGGACCGTAGACGTCGATCGGAAACATGCGATCGAGCACCCAGTTGCCGAGCATCACGTCCGGGAGCCCGAGCGTGTGGTCGGAGTGCAGGTGCGTGATGAACACCTTCCCGAGTTGGCTGGGCACAAGTCCGCGGAGTCCGTGCGCGGCCGTGGCCTCTGCGGCACGTCGCACGACACCGGGCCCCGCGTCGATCAGGTAGGCCATATCGCCGACAACGATGGCCGTGGCCGGGCCGGACCGTTCCGGATCGTTATTCGGCGTTCCGGTGCCGAGGACGACGACCCGCATCGCATCCGGATCCTGGCTCGCCAGCGGAGTCGGCGCAGATCCGGCGACCGCGGGCAGCGGACTGCGCGTGAACGCCCAGACGTTGTAGGCGACCGCTAGTGCAAAAACACATGCGAACGCGACGAGAACAGGGAGGCTACTGAACAACGGACGTACTGGTTCGCGCATCATGGAGCGCAATCCTACAGCAGCCGGAATCCGGTTGGGGCAGTCGCCAGGTCGATCGGACTCGCCGGGAGGTCGCCCGCAAGTTCGGCGCTGTTGAATCCGGAGGGCGCCACATCGTTGGCGCCGGCGGGATGGAACAGGCTCGCCAGCAGCTGGATATGGTCGCGGCCACAGCCCAGTTCGAATTGACCGCCGCCGTACATGGCGATCTCATGCTCGCGGCAGTACTCGTAGACAGCAAGGAGCTCCTTCCATGTGCCGAAGCGGGAGGGCTTGATGTTGATCGTCTTCGGCGGAAAGGGGAGAGCTTCGATGTCCGCCACGGAGTGGAGGCAGGCGTCCCAGCTCACGCGATCCCAGTGGGGTTCGATGCATTCGATGATCTCCGGGGCAGGATCTTCGAGCAGCGCGTACGGGAACGCTTCCGCCACCAGGCGATACATCTCCGGATCGGGTTCCGGGCCGCTGAAGTTGCCGCGGTAGAGCCCTTTGTAATCGACCGTATCGATGCCACCGAATGCTGCGAGTTCCTCGACAAGGGCCGGCGTCCAGTCGTCCCCGAGATCGATCTTGAAGCGCATCTGCGGATAGAGGGCGCGTACGCGCTGAAGCGGCGCCGCGTTCGCCGGCGACCCGAGACCGGTCGAGACCACGTAGTTGAGCGGCGCTGGTTGAACGCCGATCGACGCTGCCAGCGAGACGCTCGACTGCCGGAGCGCAAGGTCGAGCGCGGCGCTCTCGTAGGCCCACCGGCGGTAGTTGGTGCTATGGCCCTCACTACACGGCGGCAACCCTTCAATCTGAGCGTCGAGGCGCTCCGAGAACGCTGTCAGCGTGAACTCGCCGACAAGTTCTAGTCCGGATCCGAAGTTGTGGTGAGCCAGTTGATCGGGTGCCTCGTAGACCACGTCCTCGCCACGGCCCTCATGGCCCTCGCCCTCGAAGACAACAGTGGTTGTGAGCCGTTGCCATCCGGATGCCACGTCGAGGCTGCGCGGTTCTAGCCGGTAGCGGTCAATGCGCAGGGGCAGTCGCTCGATCTGGCCAAAGAGGCTCATTCGAGCTCGGCCCAGAGGGACCAGTTGAAGATCGCGCGAACGCTTTGCGTCGCCGCGCGCTCGTTGTGAGCCGCGACGAGGAACTTCTCCCCATCCGGCCATGCGGCATAGAGCCTTTGTTTGAATAGCAGCCCAGCCATGGAGACGAGAATCCGTTCCGGTGACACGCTCGGTGTCGCGCCATCGATGTCGATGTCGACCACCCGGATGTCGTTGCCTTGGAGGAAGAAGAGCTGACCGCCGCGGGGATTCCACTCGGGCTCGCTGCCGCCCTGCGCAGAGATCCGATATTCGCCTCCGCCGGCGATGGCCTTCACGTAGATCTCCGGTTCGCCCGTCGCGTCCGATTCGTATGCAATCCAGCGACCGTCGGGCGAGAAGCGCCCTTCGATCTCGCGCGCTGATGTGGCCACCAACTCTCGGGGCTGTGAGCCATCTAGAGGCAGCAGCCAGAGATCGTTGAGCTCCACCGTTGCGGATCGGAACTGGTTCCCACTCAGTACGTACAGCAGGGAATTCCCGTCGGGCGACCAGTGGATTGGTAGCGGAAAGCCTGACTCGGTTTGCGCCAGAAGCAGGGTCGGCAATTCGCTGCGGTCGACCGGTGCGCTGTAGATGCCGGGCGCTGTGGGGTCGCCCAGGTAGTACGCGATACGGCGACTGTCTGGCGACCACACAGGGAACGAGGACTTCGACCCAGGTAGCAGCGGCGTGCTCACATCGCGTGCCACGTCGTGCACGTGGATCGTCACCTCATTCGACGCGGCGTTGGTAATGAACTCCGCTGCAACCATGGTGCCGTCAGGTGACGGGAAGGTATCGACCTGGTACTCGATCCCTCGTTCGCTGAAGCGCTCGACAGTGCCGTCCGGGTAGAGCCAGGAAAGAAACTCCTCGTGTGCGCCGCCGACGTCGCCGGCGAGATACACCAGGGTGCCCTCGTCCGAGATGCCGTAGCCGGCGCTGTTCATTCCCGTGATTCCGAGTCCCTCAACTCGGACGATCGGCGGCTGGACGACAGAGCCGTCGTCGAGATCGATCTCAAGGCTGACCAGTCGTCCGATGCTATCCACGGCCAGCAGTCGACCACCGCCGAGCGGCATAGGCATCGTGTACCCAGCGAGGATCTCGGTGACGGTGTCCGACGCCGTGTCGATCAGCACGATGCCATCGATTGACTGACCGCGCCCTGATACGCCGAGCCAGTGCGTGCTGTCCACCTGCGCGCCGACCACGGCAGCGAAGCCCTCGGTAGCTCCTGTATAAATCTCGGTGAGCGCACCATTCGGCTCAAGTCGCGAGATCGTGAAGGGGATGTTGGGAGGGGCGGCACCGTCGAGCGTGCTGACGTACATCTGATCGTCGAGTCCACGGAACACCACCGGGAACCCAGGGCCGACGTCAGTCACGAGAACCGGTGATGTGCCGTCTACCGTGATCTGCTGGATCGTACCTGGAGCATCCGGAGTCGGGCCGATCGCCATGTAGAGCGTGCGACTGTCGCTCGAGAACGCCGCGACCACGACGTTCGTGGTCCCTGGTATGTCTCGCCACGCGAGATCCCCGATTGATCGGAGTCGGATGCCCCTCTGAGGATCCAATTCGGCGACCCAGCGGCCATCCGGAGAGACGTTCAGCGGTGATGGCCCTTCGCCGATGGAGTCAGCTGAGAGGATGACGTGGGCTTCCGGCGCCGCGGTGCTGCCCCACACCATCACCGAAGTTGCTCCGACGAGGGCTGCCACCAGCGCGATGCCGGCGGCCACGGGTACCGACAGCCCCGAAGTCGCCTTCTCGGCGGCGGCTCGGGGTTCCTCGGTGAGTGCGGCTTCGAGGTCGATGCGTACATCACCAACATCCCGCATTCGCTGAGCCGGCTGTTTCTCCAGACACCGTTCCAGCACATGCCGGAGGCTCGGTGGGATCGACGGTAGTCCGTCGAGGTTCGGCTCTTCCCTGAGAATTGCCGCCAGAACGTCGGAAACCGTCTCGCCTTCGAACGTCTTGTGGCCAGCCAGCAACTCATAGAGAACGCAGCCGAGGGCCCAAACGTCGGCTCGTTTGTCTACCGGCTTGCCTCGCGCCTGCTCCGGGCTCATGTAGGCGGCGGTGCCGAGGATCATGCCGCTCTGGGTGGCCGCCGCCATCGTCGGTGATGCCGAGAGTTCGAGTGTCCCACTGTTGGCCTCACCCGCGTGCGCTTTCGCCAGTCCGAAGTCGAGGACCTTTACAGTCCCGTCTTCCGCCACCTGAACGTTGGCCGGCTTCAGGTCGCGATGCACGATGCCGCGCTCGTGGGCGGCGTCGAGGCCAGAGGCGATCCCGATCCCGATCTCTACGACTTCGCGCCACGGCATCGGCCCCGCTGCGACCTTCGAATGCAGCGACTCGCCGTCGACTAACTCCATGACGAGGAACGTGACGCGTTGAGGGGTGCCGTCGATGTCGGTCTTGACGTCGCCGAACCCGTGGATCGTGGCCACGTTCGGATGGTTCAGCGATGCGAGCAGCTGCGCCTCGCGCTCAAGCCGGGCCAGCCGCTCCTCGTCCATCGCCAGTTCCGGCGGAAGAACCTTGATGGCGACTTCGCGTTTCAGCCGGGTGTCTTCAGCGCGATACACCGCGCCCATGCCGCCCTCACCGAGCTTGCCGGTGATTTCGTAGTGATCGAGACGGGTTCCGGGCTGCACGCGACCTCCGGGGAGCAGGGAATACCAGGCCGGACTGTATCTGACCGGTCGGTTTCGCGGCAATCGTCGTGCAAGCTCGAGCCCGTGCCTACCAGCGCACGGTGCGGCCCGAGCGGACTACTCCCCGCGGAGGGCCGCGACCGGGTCGATTGCAGCCGCCCGACGGGCGGGAATCCAGCTGGCGGCGACTGCGACGCCCAGCAGCAGCGCGGCCACGCTCGCGTACGTGAACACGTCGGTTGTCGGCACATCATGCAGAAGGCCATCGAGTGAGCGACTCGCAGCCCACGCTCCGGCGAAGCCGATTAGTAGGCCCAGAATCGCCAGCGCGACGCCGTTGCGTACAACCAACGCAAGAACCCGTCCCGCTGGAGCGCCGAGAGCCATGCGGACGCCTAGTTCGGGCGTCCGGCGCATGACCGAGTACTGCACCACCGCGTATTCGCCCAACGCGGCTAGTAAGAGTCCGATCGACGCGAAGAGGCTCACCAGCCACGCATTGACCCGGTTCGAGACGACGTACCGGTCGAGCGTTTCCGCCATTGATCCGGGCCCGACGACCGTTTGGCCGGGATCAACCTCAGCCACGGCTTCGCGCACACGTTCCGCAAATCCGTCCGGGGCAGTGACGCGAGTGAGTAGAGTCATGAAGGGCTGGGCGCGCTGTGTGAGCGGCATGTAGATCCTGGGCTCATCTGGATCGTGCAGCGACGTTTGACGGATATTGCCGATCACACCCACTACGGTGGCCCAGGTGGTCTCCACGTCGTCTTGATGCGGGCGTACCAGTTGGCCGATAGCATCGCTACCCGGCCAGAACCTCTCCGCGAAGGCTTCGTTGACGACAACGACCGGAGAGTCGTGTGGACCATCCGTGTCTCGCAACAGCCGGCCCCGTTGCGTTTGCACGCGCAAGGTCTCCAGTGCGCCCGGGGTTACCACGACGATCTGCGCCGGCGTCGGTAGGGCACCGTCCGTACGCGCCACGAAGTCGCCCGCCACCCGGTTTGTCCAGCCAGGCGGCGTGCTGATTGCGCCGACTCCGACCACCCCCGGAATTGCCTCAACGCGCTCGGCGACCTCGGAATAGAAGGCGCGGACGCGATCCGGGTCGCGGTACTCCGGGCGCGAGCCGACAAAGAGCCCTGTCATGTAGACATCGCCGGGTTGGAATCCGAGCGGCCGCGACTGCAGATTCCCGAAACTTCGTGAGAGGAGACCAGCCCCCACAGCCAGGATCACCGCGAGCGCGATCTGGGCGACAAGCAGCCCGGAGCGAATCCGTCCGCCGCCATGGGCAGCCCCCTGACGCTCACCACGGAGCGGCCGCGCCGGATCGCGGCCTGACACCACCCATGCCGGCAAGAGCCCGAACCCCACGGCCGCGGCCGCCGACACGGCGAAGCAGAACACGAGCACCGTGAGGTTCATCTGGATGTTCTCGGTGCGTGGCAGTTGCACCTGGACAAGTTCGCGTAGCCGATCAAGGCTCAGCCAGGCCAGGCCGAGGCCCGCGGCCCCGCCGGCGACGGCGAGGATCACACTCTCGGTGAAGAGCTGTCGCATGATCCTCCAGCGTCCACCGCCGAGCGCTACCCGAACTGCGATTTCCCGACTGCGCCCTAGCCCGCGGGCCAGTTGAAGGCTGGCGACGTTCGAGCACGCGATCATCACGAGAATCCCAACGGCTCCGAGCAGCATCAACAGCCTGCTCTGGACGCTGCCAACCCAAGCGTCGTAGAGCGAGTGCATCCAGATGTCGCGTGGAGCGTCGGGCCGATGTTCGGTGGCTTCCTGAGCGCGTCCCACGGCCGCGGCGACGCGCGCCTCCGCGGTGGCGAAATCGAGGTCGTCGCGAACCCGCGCCAGAGCGTAGGTGTTATGCCGCGACGCGCCGGGCTGGGCGGGGTCCAGCAACAGCGGCAGGAAGATCCGGTTCGTGTCGTTGAAGTAGGTGAACCCTGGGGCAGAGACGCCTACGATTCGGTGGCTGACGTCGTTCAGGACCACTGTTGTTCCAACAACGTCCGGGTCACCGCCGAACTGGCGCTGCCAGAAGTCGTAGCCGAGCACCACGATCGAGGCGTCGTCGGTGTCGGAATCTCTGAAGCCCCGACCGAGACTAGCGGGAGAGTCCAATAGGTCCTGGAAGTCGGGAGCGATGGCCACTGCCGGGGCGAGGATCGGGTTGGGGTCGCCCGTCATCGTGACGTTGCGATAGCTGTACGAGGAGACCCTCTCGAAGACGCTGCCTTCCAGTTCTTCCAGCGCAGCGATCTCGGGGATTGTGAGCAGGCTCTGCGATCCGCGCTGTGTTTGATCGCCCTCATAGATCAGGACGAATCGATCTCCGCCCGGATAGGGAAGGGCCTGCAGAACACCGTAGACAACGCTGAAGATCGCGGTGCTCGCGGCGACTCCGATGGCAAGCGTTGCGACCGCCGAGAGTGTGAAAGTGCGCGAGCGTGCGAGGGTACGGACTGCGTAGGCAACGTCCTGTTTCAGAGTGTCGAACATCGAATCGGTCTCACGGCGGGGAAGGACCTTGTTGGGTGGGCGACGGATAGGGAGCAGACGAGCGATGAGCCTCAGGCTCTCCCACCAATACCAGACGTCGCAGGGAAACCGGTTGGAGGAGGTTCGTCGCGCTGCGTATTCCTCGGCCAGATCGGCGACCATGTAGCGCCGCGCACGCGACCGAAGCGTGCGCTGGAGCAGTCGCTCGGCGAACCGGGGAGGATTCCGTCGCGAGCCATTCATGGCGACAGGAGTTTCTCGAGACCTTTCGATAGGTTGGCGATCGCCGAGTGAGAAACGCGCAGCGCCTCAAGGCCGGAAGTAGTCACTTCGAAGACGCGGCGAGGAACTCCGCGCCGGCCATCGACGGGGTCCTCGGTACGCCACGTCAGGTAGCCCTTGGCTTCGAGCCGCTCCAGCGTGATGTAGAGGCTCCCCCGCGACACGTTGCGGCCGGCCCGATCCTGGATGTTCCCGCGGACATCGACGGCCCGAGCGGTGTCGCCAAGCTGGGCTACGGCGAGTAGAACCATGAGTTCGAACTCTCCAAGGAATCGAGTCTGGTCGCCCATGGGTGTCGGGTCCGGATAGTGTCAAGAATGTCGACAGTGACAACATTGTAGACACTAACCAAACAGAATCACAAGCATCCTGTGTCGGAGCGCTTACCAGGTCAGGTCTGAGAAGACGAAGCGTCCCTGATCCTCGATTCGCCCGGTCTCGACCGCGAGCGGCTCGGTGAACCCGGGTCCGTCGTAGACGAAGGTGTGGAATTCTCCGTTTTCGCCGCAGGGGTCGACCCCGTCGGGGAGGTCACTCAGCAGTTGCTCGTCGAACACTCGGCCCACGAATTCGGCCGGGAGTACTTCGGTGTCCACGCAGGTGAGACGCGCGCGCAGTCCGCCGGCGATCATCGCTGGGGCGAGTCGCCGCGTATCCATGCCCCAGATGGGGAACGCGGGAGCGATCTCTGAGCCGGCAAGAAGACGTTCGCGATACGCCCGCACGTCTCTCAGGAACAGGTCGCCGAACGCCATGCTGCGCACTTCGGCCGTCGAGGCTTCCGCAATCGCAGGCGCGACGGCGGCTTCGTAGTCTTCGTTGGAACAGGGGGAAGGTAGTTCGATGATCCGGAGTGGCAGGCCGACGCTTTGTGCCTGAGCCTCGAGCAGCTCTCGGCGGACGCCGTGGATCGCAACACGGTCGTGAAGCTGGTTGACGGTCGTTACCAGTCGGGTGACGTCGTAGCCCGTGCGGCGGAGTTCACGCAACGCCCAGGTCGAGTCCTTGCCCGAACTCCACCAGAGCCAGCAGGCGCCACGCGTCTTCACTGCCCGGCGTCGCCCGCGGCCTGTTGGGCTTCGAGGATCTCTTGGAACGCGAGCCGTGTGCGTTCGACGAAGGCCAGGTAACCCGCTGGATCGATGAACGGGTTTGTCGAGGCTCCCGCGGCCAAGGCGGCACGCTTCTCAGTCATCCTGAAGAACCCGGCATGCGACGCGAGGAACACATCCGCGTTTTGTTCGCGGAGTACGCGGAACGTCCTTTCAAAGTCTGACCGGATCCCGGGGTAGGTTTCTTCTCCCACCAGCTGGACTCCGTCGAGCACCGACACACTGCAGATGCTGACCGCGCGCTGACGGGCTCCGTCGAGTTCAACGTCGAAAGCCCATGACGTGCACCCCGGCGTGTGGCCTGCAGTGACGAGCGCGGTCAGTTCCCACGGCCCGACGGTGACGGAATCGCCGTCGCGTAGTTGCCGATCGATGGCAACGGGCGGGAAAGGCGCGCGATCACCCAGAACCGGGTCGCCGCGCCCGCCTGCCTGGGCCACTTCGGCGTCCGCCCGGCTGATCCAGATCTCGGCGCCGGATGCCCTCTTCAGTTCGGCTAGTCCACCGACATGATCAGTGTGAGCGTGCGAGTTGAGTAAAACGCGGACATCGGTGATGTCGAATCCGAGCGAAGCGACATTGGCGAGGATCATCGGAGCGGTTTCCTCGAAGCCTCCGTCGATCAGGATGTGCCCCGCCTCGGAAGTCAGCAGGTAGGACGTCACGCTGCTCGCACCGACGTAGTAGAGCCCGCCGCCGATCTCGAAGGGCTCGACCGGCTGGTTCATGGCGCGCCACGCTTCGGTTTCCTGCGGTGTGGCCGGCGCGCTCGGCGTCAACGCCAGGCCAAGAAGTGCGAGGGCGAGGGGCTTGTTCATCACGGCTCCGGACAACGCTTCAGCGGACTAGGATCGGGTGGCGCTGTGTCGCAGCATACCAACGCTCCGAACGGCAGCACTGATGTGTTGCGCGACACGGTTTGGATCGGGACTTGTTTATATGCTGGAATTCAGTATATAAATGCTGAAATTCAGCATATGGAGTTCGGAATGCCTCACTTCCACGCGGAACCACGAGTCGCGCTCGCCGTCTACCGACGGCTGCTGCGGCTGTACCCGCGTTCTCTGCGCCGAGAACTCGGCGCAGAGATGGAAGGGCTGTTCCTGGATCTTCATGCGGACGCCCGGGAGTTGGGTCGCCTGCATGCCGCGTGGCTCGTGCTGCGCGCATGGGGCGAGGTGCTCCCTCGAGCCGCCCAGGCTCACGGCGATCCCGATTCCCCGACCGGAGCGTATCTCGTGCGCAGTTTCTTCTCGGACTTGCGATTCGCATGGCTCGCCGCCACCCGTCAACGTCGCCACACGGCCATTGTCGTAGCGACCATGGCCATCGGGATCGGCGCGACGACGGCTGTGTTCAGCGTCACCGATGCGGCGATTCTCAGGAAACTCCCGTTCCCAGAAGGGCACCGACTTGTCACCGTGGCGCAGTCACATCCGGCGGGCTGGCTACTCTACTCGCTCGACTCCGCGGCGTTCCAGGCCTGGTCTGAACAGGAGCAGCTGTTCGACGCGATGGGCGGGTACACCACCGAACAGGTCGGAATCCAGATCGACGGCGAGCCGCGCGAGTTCGATGTCGTACAGATCTCGCCGAACCTGTTGACGTTGCTCGGTGCGCGTCCCGTTGCAGGACGCCTGCTGGCGGCGGAGGACGCTGCCGAGGGGGCGGCACCCACCGTATTGATCTCCGAGCGCATGTGGCGTCGCGAGTTCGCCGCGGACGCCGACCTCTCTGGCGAGTGGCTGAGTCTCGAGGGAATAGAACACGAGATCGTTGGAGTGATTCCAGATACGTTTGCCTTCCCCAGTCGCCGAACCGATTTCTGGACGGCAGTTGATCCTGCGGCAGCGTCTGGTTTCATACGGCCGCTGGCCCGACTAGCGCCGGATCTGACGCTCGACCGCGCCACCGAGATGGCGACGAGCGTCGCCGAGGGCCTCGCCGAAGCACAGCCCCGCGAGGGCGGTTGGAGCATTGGTCTGATTCCCATGGACACAGAGCGCACCAACCCCAACACGCGCACGGCGCTGTGGGTGGGGTTGGGAGCGGCGGCGCTGCTCCTTCTGGTGGCGATCGTGAATGTCGCCCAGGTTGCATTAGCACGAGCGGTCGAGCGCGAAGGTGAGCTCGTCATGCGGGCAGCGCTCGGTGCCGGACGAGGTCGAATCGTTCGCCAGGTTCTGATGGAGAGTCTGTTGCTCAGTCTGGGGGGCGGCATGGTGGGAGCCCTGCTCGCCTACTTCCTGGTTGGCGCGATATCGGCGGCGGCCCCCCCGGACATGGTGAGAGTTGATGCGATTCAGCTCGGGGTGGAGTGGCGCGCCCTCGGGGCGGCGATACTCCTTTCGGTGGTCGTCGGACTGCTCGCCGGGGCTTTGCCTGCCTGGTCCGCGGCTCGGCGTTGCTCGGCAGCGGCCATGAAGAAACAGCAGCGCGGCATGAGTTCGAGTCGGAGTCGTCGACGGGTCCAGTCGAGCCTCATCGTTGCCGAGGCCGCACTCTGCATGGTGCTTCTCGCTGACGCGGGTCTGCTGTTGAAGAGCTTCGATGAGCTGACACAGGTCGACCCGGGCTTCGACCCCGAGCCGCTGGTGTCTCTGATTTTGCGCTTTGACGAGACCCGCTACCCGACGCCGGAATCGCGACTGACGTTCTTCGAAACCCTGCAGGACCGCGTGTCGCGCCTCCCGGGAGTGGAACAGGCGACGATCGGCGGTGATGCCGCGCCCCAGCCTGGAGGCACAATGCTCCTCGACAGCGTGGAGGTCGAGGGAGGCGAGGCGATCGAGGAGAGCGTTGTTCTGCCCTATGGTCGTGTGTCCTCGGGCTACTTCACTACAACCGGAATCGACCTGCTCGAAGGCCGTGCGCTTGACGAGAGCGACTACGACACCGACAACGTTGTGATCTCCGCGCCGCTGGCGCGGCGGCTGTTCGGCGAGTCCTCGGCGGTGGGTCGGCGCTTCCGATGGGATTCGACCGGCGATTGGATCACCGTTATCGGTGTAGTGCGCGAGACCGCCACTTTCAGTCTTCAGAGCAGCGAGGATGACTACCAGGCGTACTTTCCATTGAAGTCCGAGCGTACGCCCCGTCCGTACGGTGCTCTGATCGTCCGCGCGAGTGCGGACCCTTCGCTGCTCCAGACCCAGCTCGAGCGGACGGTCTGGGACATTGATCCACGGCAGCCAATCAGCCGGTTCGAGCTCGGCTCCGAGACGATGGCGGAGTGGATCGTGGACACGCGATTCAACGCGATGGTGTTCGGTACTTTTGCCGTGGTTGCTCTCCTGCTCGTCCTGGTGGGTGTCGCGGGCGTGGTTGGTCACGCGGTGGCCTCGCGGACGCGCGAGATCGGCATTCGGGTCGCCTTGGGTGCTGGGAGCGGTTCGATTCTGCGACTCGCGACATTCGGTGGACTCCGGCCGGTTCTCGTCGGACTCGCGCTCGGCGCCCTGATCGCCTGGCAGACTAGCTCCCTGATTTCATCGCTCCTGTTCGGCGTGGAGCCGAACGATCCGGCCACGCTGGGTGCAGTGGCACTCGTGTTTTCTGGCGGCTACGATCCTTGCTTCGTACATCCCTGCTCGCCGCGCGCTGCGCGTCGACCCGATGCAGGCACTCCGAACGGACTAGCAGAATGGCGAAACAAACAAACGATCCCGAATCGCTTCTGCCGCTCAACCCGGTGGACTTTCAGGTGCTCTTGGTGCTTCTCGAAGGCGAGAGTCACGGCTACGGCATCGTGAAAGAGATGAAGAGTCGCACCAGCGGGCAGATCGACATGCTGCCGGGCAACTTCTACACGGTGCTGCAGCGGCTGATCAGGGAAGGTGTTCTCGAAGACGTGGGTCTGGACACGGAAGGGAACACTCCGGGTCGTCCGCGGCGGATGTACCGGATCACCGACTTCGGCACGCGGGTCGCTGCGGCGGAGGCACTGCGCCTCCAGGAACTCGTCGCAGCTTCGGCGGTACGTGCGCTGATCGAGAAGGCGCGTAGCTAGCGGTCCCGAACCTCTCGGGGCTTGATCGCGATGTTCTCCGGGCCTGCCAGGCCGGTGCTCGAAAGGGCGCCGGTCAACTGGCCGCTTATGGGCCACCGATAGAGAGCGTTCGCGGCGAAATCCGCAATCCAGACTCGGCCGATGTCGTCCAACGCCAGCCCGACGGGCGCGCTTCCTTCCGGCAACATCGCAACGTCAGGTAGCTCCTGTCCGGTGATCGGGTCGAAGACATGAACCGCCCGCGTGAATGCACTGGAGACCAGAAGCCTCCCATCGGGGGTGAGGTCGACGTCGGAGGGGAATCGCAGCGATTCGCTGTCAATCTCGTTGACCAGGGTTCCGGACGGCCAATCAAAGACGAGCACATTGTCGCCCCGGCTATTGGCGACGTAGAGCTTGTTCTCCGGACCAAAGCGGAGCCCGATCGGCTGACGGAGTTTGTCGCTGACGACGGCCTCGCCGAGAATCTGACCTTCGGGGTTGATACGCAGGATCTGATCGCGGGAACTCACGAGCAGATCACCGTCAGGAGAGAAGATGATTGAGAACGGCCGCTCGATCGCTGACTTCGTGAAGACATCGATGGGCTCGCCGGTGTCGCCGTCGAACCGGAGCACCTGGTTACTGCCGGAGCTTCCGACGTAAAGGTCGCCGTCAGGCCCGAATGCTATGCCGGTTGGGCCGACGAGCCCGCCCGCTCCTGACGCGACGAAGTCGCCGAGGCTCTCGCCGGAGTTGCCGTCATGCTGCGAAACGCTGTGCGAACTGAGGTTCGCCGCGAAGATGTTGCCGGGAAGTGCTCTGACGGCCGCCTGGCTCGATGGCGGGGCCGATGCCGTGGCCCGGGTGGATGACGTGGCGCCGAGGTTCATAGCAAGAGCGAGAATCGCAAGAGCGAAGATCCGATGTGGCACGGGTGTGGAACCGTTGGGGGGATCGGGAGTGCGCAGGGTCGGGATCTTCGCTCTCCGATACTACCGAACAGGGCGTCCGTGTCGCACGGCAGTCAACGAAGCTCTAGTCCCCGCCCATGGCTTCCGCGAGCCCGCCGCCCCAGGACACAGTGCGCCAGAAGGCGATTGCGGCGACGACCGTGAATGCCAGCAGCGTGGCGCCGATCGTGCTGCCGTACCAGGCGCCGAAGTCGAGCGTGGGAAGGCCCAGCGAAAATACTGTCGAGGTTGTGGCCATCACCACGAAAACCAGGATGCCCAAGCGCACGAGAACGATCAGCAGCACGGCCCAGCCGACCGTCCACAGTATTGCGCTCAGAGCAGTGGCGGACGGCCGTGCCCCGTTGATGGTCAGGCCGGGCACGAAGCCCGGTCCGCCGAAAAAGAGGATCCAGCCGAGGAACGCGAGCCAGGTGCGCTTGCCGGCTGCGAGGTAGCTCAGGCCGTAGAGAAAGGACAATCCAAGGCCCAGGAACACGTAGTTGTTGGCGACGCCGAGAGCCGTGCTGAAGAGCTGAGTTGTCGATTCGAGGGGCAGCCCCACATAGCTCCCGGCGGTGGCCGCTCGATCGCCGATAGCCAGCGGAACCAAGTCGAGCAGACGGCTGAGGATTCCGACCGCGCATCCGATGAGAACGTCCCGCGCCACAAGAGGATCGCCCAGACGTCCGTCGATCACCCGTGTCCAGCCGATCAGCGCCCCTGGGTTGTGCCGGCGCATGAACGGCTCCACCGCGAGGTACAGCGCCCAACTCATGGCGCCACCGGCGCCAACAAAGACGAGCATCTTCATGAACTCGTTGATGTCGTTCATGGAGTAGGTGTGGTCGCCAAGTAGCCACGAGATGCCGAGCATCAGGGCGACGGCGGAGCCGAGTCGTCGCGCGCCACGCTGGTCGCCGCGCCCAGATCGGAGGTTCTTCTGCGCAACGTACAGGCCGCCGAAGATGGCTGTCAGGAGTAGGACGATAATCCCCACAACGACGAGCAAGGCCACGACGCTGGCAAAGCCGAAGCTGGTTGGGCCGATCGTTCTGGTCGGCGGGTCGAGCGGCGCGTGGGGCGCGAACACCCGCAGGCTGACGAGGCGGTCGCCGAGTGCCGCCGCTTCGATACGGACGGGAAACTCGGGGTCGTCAGAGTATCGGCCTTCCCACGCCATGCGTTGGTCGGCAAATTGCGTTGGCGTGAGTCGGGGCTCCACGGTTTCGAAGGCGTTGAGTTCCCAACCCATGGCTTCGAAGATTTCTGCCCAAGCGAGCGTGCCCTGCGACGCCGGCGGGTCGAGTCGGTCCGGTAGGGCCTCGAAGCTCACCAGTCGCCCCATCGTGTCGAGTTCGATCGTCAGCATGCCCGGGACGGTCTGTGGCGGATCATTGAAATCGGCGCCGTCCGAGAGGCCGATTCCGGACGGACCTGCTGGCACCAGCGTGACCGGGGATCCGCGCCACCAAAATGCGGCCACCCCGGCGCGACCGTCGGCGATCAAGTCGAAGTGCGCGTCCGTCGCTTCCTCACCGCGTAGCCAGCTGAAGTAGCTGAGATCCGTTCGGAGTCCCGATGCGGTGTCCGCGAAGTCATCCGAGTAGCCGAGCAGCTCGAGAGTTTCCGTGGCGCGGGCCTCGAGAACCGCGGGAGCGATATCCATGGGCACCCATCCTGCAAGGCTGTGCTGCCACTGCAGTCCGCCGACGAAAAAGGCGCCGATTAGAGCGAAGAGCAGAAGAGGAACCGCGCGGGACAGCGTCAGACTGCCTTCGCCCCCGGCTTCGGCGACCATCTCCGGCGATGGCGTCTCACCGGCCGCGAGTGCAGCCGCCAGCGGATCGGCCCCGGGTAAAGCAGCGGCAACGGAAAGAGCCGAGGCAGGGCGTTTGGCGGGCTCGAGTTCGAGGCAGCGGTGAATCACCCGATCAACCGCCATGTCGAGTCGCGACGTGTCCGTGAGCGAGTTGGACAGGTCGCTCTGGTGTAGTTGCGAGAGTTCGGTCAGGTCATCGGCCTCGAATACCCGCTTGCCGGTGAAGATCTCGTGGAGCACCAGGCCGAGCGAATACACGTCGCTCCGGATCGATACCTCTGTGCCGGCGAGCTGTTCAGGGGCCATGTAGATAGGAGTACCGGCGCGCACCTCGTTCACGGCGGCGAGTCCGAAGTCCGTGAGTTTCACGCGCCCGCGACCGTCGATCATGATGTTCGCGGGCTTCAGGTCGCGATGGAGCACGCCTTCATCGTGCGCGGCACCGAGCGCGGCGCAAAGTTGGCGCGCGATCTCGAGCGCTTTGTCCTCGGGCAGACGGCCGATGCGGCGGAGAAGTGATGAGAGATCTTCACCATCCACGTACTCCATCGAGACATAGTGCAGCCCGTCGGTTTCACCGACATCGAAGACCCGACAAACGTTCGGGTGCGAGACCTTCCGGGCCATACGCACTTCGTCGTAGAGACGCTGGACGTCCTCGGCGTCGGCCACCATGCGGCCCGGTAGGAACTTGAGCGCAACCTGCTGCCCGAGCTTCAGGTCGTCCGCTCGATAAACCTCGCCCATGCCGCCCCGACCCAGGAGCCCTGCAATCCGGTAGCGCCCCGCTACGGTCGTACCCGGCAGAAAGCGGCCGTGCTGGCCGCTGTCGGAGGCCGACATCGACGGACTGGATACCGAAGTGGGCGGCACGATGCCGCCCGATGTTGGTACGTCGTCAGGACTCGTCGTGGGCACTTCGAGCGAAGTTGCGGCGTCGTCTAGGGACGCACCGCCACCGGCACTCGGCCCCAGCGATGTCGGTGCCTCCGCCTGCGACGTTGCGCAGAACGGGCACACCACGCTGTTGTCGGGGATTTCCTCGCCACAGTGGGTACAGATCATCGTGGCCGTACTGTACTCGCTATGAACCGGATCGCGGTATCTGTCTGAGCGTCAGTCTGTGGCTTCGCCGTCCCAGTAGTCGACCATCGTGTCTTGCTTGAACACACCACGGAAGGCGACGTTGTCGGGGAACGTTCCCGCGAAGGCCAGGCACTTGTTGCTGTCGGGATACTCGACCACCTCGGGCGACAGGCTCGTGCTCACGGCGAGATACACGAGGTCCTCTTCGCCGTCGTTCGTGATCTTGTGGGCGCCGTCCGGGCCTGGAGGGCACAGGAGCAGGTCGCCACGGCGAAGCGCGTGCTCCCCGTCGGGCATGCGGGCGGTGCCGGTTCCCTCGAGGATGATGAAGAGTTCCTCGTTGTTGTGATGGAGGTGATAGGGGAAGGCGGACTTGCCGGGCTCGAGCCGGGTCATGTTGAAACCGAGCTTCTGAGCGCCGATGAGGAACGACAACCGGGCCATCTTTGCCTGGTAGTCCTCACCCTTGCCCCAGTCCATGAACTCGGCCTGGTCGATGTTGATGACACGCTGCTGTGGTTGTTCCTGATCGGACATGCGGACCTCGTTCAGTGAAAGTCGCGACTGCGACGCTCGTGGTTCAGTCGAAGCTCAGGCTGCCAGAGCATATCGACAACGATGTGGACTACGGAATCCTGGGCCTGGACCTTGCCGGTGACTCCGAGGAAAGACGTGGTGCGACCGATCACACCGAATTTCTCGAAGACGTCGGGCCAGAGTACGAGGTTCACGAAACCCGACTCGTCTTCGAGAGTCATGAAGACCACACCCGATGCAGTGCCCGGGCGCTGGCGACAGATCACGATGCCCGCATAGGAGGCTCGTGATCCGTCACGCATGCGGCTAATGGTTTCGGCATCAGGAAGGCCCATTTGCTGCAGCTGCGAACGTAGCGGCTCGAGAATATGACCCCGGGCAGAGTGATCGGCCGTGCGGTAGTCCCAGTTGATCTGCTCGTAGCTGTTGAGCTCTGTGAACTGCGGCGCAGCACCATCAGTGAACTCGGTAGCCGATGTCGAGGTTTGGTCGACGGCCTGCAGTTCGGGCTCGGGACTCTCGGCGACCAGGCCATGTACCTGCCAGAGGGCCCCTCGTCGCGAGGATTCGAAAGGTTCGAAGAACCCAGCTTCGGTAATCCGTCGCAGCGAACGCTCAGAGAGCTTCACGCGCTGTCGGAAATCGTTGATGGACGTGAAAGGCGCTTCGCGTGCGGCTGTCTCGATGCGCTCGCCTTCGTCGGTGCGGAGTCCACGCACGTAGCGGAGTCCCATCCGAACGGCGAGACCCCGCGCAGGAGACAGCGCCGGAGTCGGGTCCCCGGGCCCGCGCGCAATAGTCGGCGTCGTGAGGCGATCTTCGAGATGCGCCAACGCCGCCGCCCCGTCGAATTCGTCCTCGACAACACTGGCGTGCTGCGCGTCCATCTTTGTCGTTTCCAGCACGCAGTCCCACCACGGCGCTCGAACACTGACGGGCCGCACCTCGACATGATGGCGCTTGGCGTCATCGACAATAGTGGCAGCCGAGTAGAACCCCATGGGCTGCGAGTTGAGCAACGAGCAGGCGAACTCGGCGGGGTAGTGACACTTCAACCACGATGTCGCATAGGCGATCAGCGAAAAGCTTGCCGCATGCGAATTGTGAACCACGAAATCGTTGGCAAGAAAATTGTGATTGCCCTCGATCTCTAGGTCGTACGTCATCTGCGAACCCATCGCTTCGATGGAGACAATACGATCCCAGTAGAGATCTGAATTAGCGAGCGCTTTGAGTTCACCGGATTGGAGATAGCCGCCGAGGCGATCGATCACCCAGCGACGGAAGCCTAGTTTGGTGTCATGTTGCCGAGCCTGGATCTCTCGCATGCCGAGCGAAGTCGCCCTTCCGATTTCACGCCAGGTAACACCGTGCCGATCGCGCTCGCGACGGATCAGGTCAGTAACGGCAACAGGGATGACGTCCTTCGAGGACATCAACGAAGTTTCCCGTAAGTCGTGTGCGCGGGCGCGCTTGCGCTTATTGAGGAACCGTTGCCCGATCTGTTTGTAGAACGAGGCGAGCGCCGCTCCGGTGACAGTTACGACATAGCTGGTATTCGGCTCGCCACGATAGTCTCGCTGACGCTCGTAGATTCTGGCTACGACGCCGAGTCGCAGCAGTAGGTGTTGAACCTGGTGCGCGAGTTTTCGCGACGAGGTGTCGTAATCCGCATGCCGACTGCTGGTCGAAACATGTCCATCGCCTTCCCACATTCGTGCGAGCAGCAGCCCGATACAGCTCGGCGCGAGTTCAAAGACCTCCGGGGGAAGCTCTTTGTGCCTGGCTCCAACATTCCACATGCCGAGATCGCGTAACCAGCGCACCAGGCCAGACAACCGTTGCCGGTTCTTGCGACGAACATGAATGCTGAAACACGCACGATGCAGAGCCAGAACTGCCTCGGTATTTGCGAACTGTTCGACACACCGGATGTATTCGTCGCGGTGGGCTGCATCCGTTGTGTAGAAGTAACAGGTGGAGGGGTGGCACAGGTTGCCCTCGGTAATCAGGTCAGCGAGAACGACGATCTTGTAGCGGGGCCATCGCTTGATGCCGGTGGTCGGTAGGGACCGGGCCACTGCGACCGCGTCCCCGACCTGAAGCTCTCCGAGCTTCTGCCATCCGGAAACCGTGAGGAGCGGGTGTTCTGCCGTCGCGTCGAGAACATGACCGAGTGCAGTCCGGAGCCGATACACCGGTTTTCGCCCACTGGGTTTGGCGGACAGAACTTGCCGCGGCTCGATCTGGAGATCGGAGCTGCAGGTGAGTGTATGAGTGACCTGGGCGTCGCCCTCCACGAGATCGCGTATGGCGACCAGGCGTCCGGTGTCAGCATCAATGATCTGGGTGTTGCCGCTGACGCACTCAGGAAAGCCGTAGTCGCCGAAGCCACGGATCTGCTCGAATACGCGTTCAGCGAACTCGGCCTCGATACCCTTTTTCATCATCCGTGAGATGAGACGGTCGCGATGACGTTCGAGCCGGCCCGTCTTTTTCCAGGCGGCCATGTCGCGGCGTAGCTGATCGGCTTCGCCTGGCGTGTAGTCGGCGGCGACGACGGCGAGCTTCATCACCTGCTCCTGGAACAGGGGAACTCCCAGCGTTTTTTTGAGAACCGGCTCGAGGCACTCGTGTGGGTACTCGATGGGCTCTTCGCCATTTCGTCGGCGCAGGTAGGGGTGCACCATGCCGCCGGTGATCGGCCCCGGTCGCACGATCGAGATTTCCACGACCATGTCGTAGAAATTGCGCGGCTTCAGACGCGGCAGCATCGACATCTGCGCCCGACTCTCGATCTGGAAGACGCCGACCGTATCGGCCTCGCAGCACATGTCGAAGGTGGCTTCGTCGTCATGAGGCACGGTGGCCATGTCGAGTTCGATGCCGCGGTGTTCACGTAGCATGTCGAAGCCCTTGTGGAGTTGGGTGAGGGCCCCAAGGCCGAGCAGGTCGACCTTGAAGAGGCCGAGAGCTTCGACGTCATCCTTGTCCCACTGAATGACAGTGCGGTTCTCCATGGCGCCGTTCTCGATGGGAACGAGGTCGTGCACGGGTTCGTGACCGAGCAGGAACCCTCCCGGATGGATCGAGAGGTGGCGGGGGAACCCGCTGATCTCGTTGGACAGGCGCACCAGGTGACTGATGGTCGGGTTGTGCGGATCGAGCCCTGCAGAGCGCAAGGTCTTCTCATCGAGCCCGCCCCAGCGTCCCGCGAGTTTGGAGAGTCGATCGAGCGATGTTTCCGAAAGCCCCAGGGCCTTGCCGACGTCGCGCACGGACGATTTGCCGCGGTAGCGGATGACGTTGGCCACCATGGCCGCATGCGAGCGACCGTACTTGGTGTACATGTGCTGGATCGCTTCTTCGCGCCGGTCGTGCTCGATATCGAGATCGATATCCGGGGGCTCGGCGCGTTCCTTCGAGATGAAGCGCTCGAACAAAAGATCCATGCGCACGGGGTCGATCGCGGTGATCTCGAGGCAGAAACAGACGATCGAGTTGGCCGCGGAGCCGCGCCCCTGGCAGAGGATGTTCTTTTCCTGACAGAAGCGCACGATCTCGCGCATGGTGAGGAAGTACCCGGGGTAGTCGAGGTCGTCAATGACGCCGAGTTCTTTCTCGATCTGTTGTCGAACCGCAGACGGGACATGTCCGCGGGCACCATCCGGGCCGGGGTTGTCGCGATAGCGCTTCCGGGCCCCGTCCCAGGTCAGATCGCGTAGGTGCTGCATGGATGAGGTGCCGTCGGGCAGCTGTTCGGACGGATAGCGATAGCGCAGTTCACGCATGGAGAAGGTGCACATCTCGGCGATCTCGCGGGTGCGTGCTACGGCAAGCGGATCGTCAGAGAAGAGCGACGCAAAAGTCTGGGGCGAATGCAGCGCGTGCTCGGCGTTGCCTTTGATGCAGCGGCCGGCGCTGGGCACCTGGGTGCCGTGACGGATGCAATTGAGGACATCGTGCGCATCGCGACGCGCCGGCACGTGGTAGAGCACCTCGGCGCTTGCCACAACGGAGAGGCCGAAGCGTTGAGCGCGGGCGCGGAGACGACGTTCCATTGCAGGTTCATCGGCGCGGTAATGGCGGGTAGCCATTGCAAACAGGCGCGGCCCGAAGGCTTCGCGTAGAAGGTCGGCGACCTCTTCGAGTGTTCGTGGTTCGCGTGCCGCACTGAATTCGAACAGGTCAACGACGTGAGCAGCCGCCACTTCCGTGGAGGTAGGAGGCAGCGCGGCACCTTCGCCGGAAGGGGAACTGTCCAGGTGTGCTCCAGCACCGAAACGCATGCCTGGAGTGAACGATGACTCGACGGAATAGGGATCGACCAGCCTGCCGGAGAAAGGCGAGACTTCATCGATCGATTGAGTCAGCAGACTACGATCACCACCCCATAGTGCGATGAGCCCGCCGGCGTGTTCGGCGATCTCGTGCCAGGTGACGCTGCATTCGCCCTTGGCATTGCGGAGCCGCCCCTTGGTTACGAGGCGACAGAGGTTGGAGTAGCCCTCCCGGCTTGTCACCAGCAGCGTGATCACCGAATTGTCCTGCACGGTGATCTGGGAGCCCACGATCAGATGGATTCCCAGCTCTTCGGCCCGTACATGCGCCTGCACGATGCCGTGCACACCGTCCCGGTCGGTGATGGCGATCGACCGTAGCCCCAGGTGACGCGCTTCCTCGACCAGCTCAGCAGGGTCGCTGGCGCCTTCGAGGAAGGAGAAGTTGCTCTTGCACCAGAGCGGGACGTAGGCGAGCGAGCCGCCCAGATAGGCAGAAGCAGACATCGGCGGACGGACAGACCTATCGAATGAGGAGGATGGGCGAGGGGGCAGACAACACCGGGGGTCGCGAGCGGCGGGGCAGGAGTTTGCCGCCCGCGACCTGGGTGACCGGTGCGTCCGAAGGTCATGTCCCGCGGGGTGAGAAGTATCTAAACAGACAAATGTCTGTTTAGCAATAAGCACCACGAAAAAAATCTGGGATGCCCGTCATCATTGGTTGATATGGAGATTCTCAAGATGACATGTCATATTTCATGACATGTCAGAACGTTCTTCGAATGCACGAGACGTACGTCGCTATCGCGAGCGCATGCGCCGGGCGGGGCTGAGGCTGGTCCAACTCTGGGTGCCTGATACCCGTGCGCCGGACTTTGCCGGAGAGTGTCGGAGACAGAGTCTGGAGGCCGTGGCGAACGTGAATCTCGAGCGCGACGTTCTCGATTGGGCCGACGCTGCGCGTGATATCGAAGGCTGGACCGAGTGAAACGAGGTGATCTGGTCGTTGTCACCGTGAGCGGTGACTACGGCAAACCGCGCCCCGCACTCGTAGTGCAGGCGGACTATTTTAACGAAACGCACGCCAGCGTGACCGTGATCCCGGTGACGAGCACCATCGTTGACGCCCCACTGTTCCGGATTACTTTGGAGCCGACGCCCACCAATGGGCTCCGTTCGATATCCCAGTTGATGGTCGACAAGATGACCACCGTGTCGCGCGACCGAGTGGGGCGGACGATCGGGCATGCGGGCAACGATGTTCTCGTGCGAGCCAAACGGGCCATGGCGCTCTGGCTCGGATTGACCGCCTAGTCGTGGGCTCCTCGACACCGAGGGAGACATCCGCTGGCGTGAGAGGTATGGTGCTGCGGACCGACAGGACACATCGTCTCGTCGCAGCATCCCCAGGTCCCAGGCAGAGCACGATGGAAATCAAACATGACGCCCCGGTGAAGGCGCGCGCGGAGCAGGTAATCGACGCTCCCCTCGACCAGGCCTGGGCGCTATTGACGAACATCGCGGAATGGAGCCGATGGAATCCGGGGGTGAACCGGGTGAAGGTGCACGGCCCGATCGAGTCCGGGACACAGTTTGAGTGGCGTTCCGGCCGCATTCCGATCTCTTCGCGCATCGAGGTCGTCGAGCCGGAGCGGAAGATCGCGTGGACCGGGCGCTCACTCGGGATGGATGCGATCCACATCTGGGAATTCGAAGCCCGTGACGACGGACTCTTCGCTCGCACTGAAGAATCGCTGGACGGGACCCTGGCGCGCTGGTTCAGCGGCCAGCTTCAGGGAAAGCTCCAGACGGCGCTTTCGGAGTCACTCCGTCTGCTGGCGTCCGAGTGCAAGCGACGAAGCCGCGAGCACGCCGTGCGCTAGTTCTGGAGTTCGTTCAAAGCCTGGCGCGCAGAATTGGCCATGCCTTCGAGGTTCGCGGACAGCGCGTGCTCGAGCGCTCGTTCGAAGGCTGCACGCGCCGCAACCTGATCTCCGGTTGCGCGATAGAAACGCCCGGCAACCAGTTCGATCTGTGCGCCGCCGCGAGGAAAGTCGAGTTCTCGACTCACGGCGACGCCGTATTCGATGACCGGGCCCGCTTCGTCATCTCGGCCAAGGTCGAGTAACGTCGACGCCAGGGTGCTCGCCGCGAATACGCTGGCGTCCACCGCGCCGGCCGTTCGGCGAGCCCGAAGCGATCGTTGCAGATGCGGGATTGCAGTCGCGGGCCGATCCTCGAACAACTCCACGAAGGCGACATGACGCTCGTACTCGCCGCGGAAGAACGTTCGCTCGCCGGCGGCCTGGTCGAGGCGAAGCGACTCGTCGAACAGGCGGCGCGCCTCAACGAGCTCGCGGCGTTGCATCGCGACCAGTCCCAGTAAGTGCGTGGCTTCGGCCTGGCCGTGTTCATCGTCGAGGTCCTGATAGGCCGCGAGTGCCGATACGCTGTGTCGACGTGCCATGGTGAATTCGCGTCCCGCCATCTCGGCCCGATAGAGCATCTGGGCCCGCGCCATCTCGACATCGGCGGCGAGTCTGCGGCCACCGTCGCGGGCGAACTCTGCTGCTCGCTCGATGTGCTCCATGGCTTCGGCCACCGGACGGCGGTTGTTGTGCAGGCCGAAGCGATCGGCGATGCGCGCGAGTTCGATGTGCAGCTGCGCGGCAACAGGGTCGGCTGCTCGATGCAGTTGTGCTTCGGCAAGATCTTGCGCGGCGTCGAGGTGTCCAGCCAGTCGCAGCTCCCGAACGCGGCCCACTAGCGACTCGGCGGATGCCTGGCCGGCGGCGCGGAGCCCGCGGCCATCGCGCTCGGTGAGCGTGTCGCCCATGTCGTTGCGGAAGCGTTCCGCGATCTGTTGCATGCGCTCGAGTACATCCGGGTGGTCATCTGCGACGTTGGCGGTTTCGCTGATGTCCGCTTCCAGGTCGAAGAGTTCGAGCCCGATCTCGGCGTCGTAGTCGTACTTGCCTGGGATCCCGCCCGCGCCGACTGCCTGACCCTCCATCGTCCGGAAGGTGTGGGGGAACACCAGCTTCCAACGTCCGCTGCGCACCGCGTGGAGTTCGTTGCTGCGGTAGTAGAAGGCGTAGGCGTTCTGGGGCGCCTCCGCCGATAGTCCGCTGAGCAGAGGCCACATCGTGGCGCCGTCGATCGGCCGGGCCGGCAGCGGCGCACCCAGGGTCTCGGCGAGTGTGGGGAACACGTCGATCGTCATCGCGGGCGCGGCGATCACGCGGGGTTCGACCGTGCCGGGCCAGCGCACGAGAAACGGGACGCGCACGCCGCCGTCGAAGGCGGTCCCCTTGCCTTCGCGCAGTGGTCCAGCGCTGCCCGCGTGGTCTCCGTAGCTGAGCCATGGACCGTTGTCGGACGCGAAGACGACGAGTGTCTGTTCATCGACCCCGAGCCGTTGCAAGGCATTGAATACCTGGCCGACGGACCAGTCGATCTCAGCCACCACATCGCCGTAGAGGCCGGCGCCGCTTGCCCCCGAGCGTTCTTCCGAGACGAACAGCGGAACGTGCGGCATGGGATGCGCCAGGTATACGAAGAATGGCTCGTCCGAGCCGGCGCTTTGCTCGATGAACTCGATCGCGCGCTCCGTGAAGTCCGTTGTGAACCGACTCTGGTCGGTATTGAAGCCGACGATCGCTTCGTTCTCGAGCGTCGGCAGGTCACCCCATACTTCCGGTGACTCGGGATGGAAAGGCCACATGTCATTGGAGTAAGGAATGCCGTAGAACTCGTCGAATCCGTGGCGCGTTGGCAGGAACTCCGGCAGGTGGCCGAGGTGCCACTTGCCGTAGATCGCGGTGCGATATCCCTCCGCCTGGAACAGTTCGCCCAGCGTCGTTTCTTCCGGATGCAGGCCGTGGTTTGCGCCTGGGCCCAGAGCGCCATGCAGACCCAGGCGATTCGCGTACACGCCGGTCAGCAGGCTTGCGCGTGACGCCGAACATACGGGCTGCGACGCGTAGAAGTTGGTGAATCGCGCGCCTTCGGCCGCCATCCGACCGAGGTTCGGCGTGGCGTAGTCGGTTGCGCCATAGGCGCCGATATCGGCGTAGCCAAGATCGTCCACGAAAATCAGCACGACGTTCGGCGGAGTCGCGTGTTGCACGCTCGGGCCGGCGCAGGCTCCGAGCGTCGCGAGGATCAATAGCTGACTTGCGGTACGGTGCATGTCGATATCCACCTTCACTTTCGTGCCCGCGTCAACCGGCCGGCTCCGAGAGGTTTGCAATGGAACAGCTCCTGGACGTCACCGACCGCCGCGGTCGAGCGCTGCAGAACGGCGGCATTGTTTGTGGCGCACTGCTCGCCGTGGTCGGTGTTTGGTTGCTGGCGAGCGCAACTTCTCCGGCTGTTGCTGGAGTTCTGTTGGTAGTCGGACTCGCGTTAACGGTCGCTGGCGGGCGCACCCAACAGCGTTGGGAAGCTGAGTATCGTGGCCATCAGATTCGTTTCGTGAACGCGCCTACCACCGGAGAGAAGCTCTTCATCGATGATCGACTGGCCGCCCGCGGCGGGCTGGGCGTGCGTATGGAGCTGAAGGCCACGATCCTCGACGGCAGGGCCGCGGGTGACGAGGTCATCGCGTTGGTCGACGCGGGGATGCTGACACTTCGACTCCAGTTGTTCGCTCGCCCTAGTTCGGCTTGACCTCAGTGCCGGACGGGCCTCGCACAGGAACTTATAAATGAACGCAATCGATGTAGCCGCGAAGTTCGAGAACTTCACCGACACCTGGCACCCGCACAAGATCGCCGCGGTTGACGACTCGGTGGTACTCCTGGCCAAGCTGCAGGGTGACTTCCTGTGGCACGCCCACCCCGACGAGGACGAACTCTTTTTCGTCGTGCGGGGCACGCTACATATGCAGTTCCGCGATCGCACCGAGGTCGTCCGTCCGGGTGAGTTGATCGTCGTGCCCCGAGGCGTTGAACACTGTCCGAAGACAGTGGACGACGAGGTCGTTCACGTGCTGTTGTTCGAGAAGTCGACCACTGACCACACCGGCGACACGGTGCATGAACGAACGGTGACCGAGTATCCGGAGATATAGGTTGTCTGCAGGCCGCATGAGCTGGCAGCGCGCGACGCTTGTCGGGGTCGTGTTGACGGCGGCATGCAGTGAGGCTGCACCGGAGGTCAATCGAGACATTCTCGCCGCCGAAGTGCGGTTGCTAGGCGGCCACGTTGACCTTTCAGACGGCTTCGAGGTGACGCTGGAAACGCCCGAGTTGCAGCCTCTGGTGCCGATATTCGAGAGTAACTTCTTTCTCCTGACGGGCGTCGACAACGGCGCGACGTCTGGCGGCGTCGGATTGGATCTGGGCCTCGATATGGAGCTCGACTCGGAGGAATACCGGCTTCGCGTAGCCGATTCCATCCGTCTCGAAGGCGGATCCTATGCCGCCGTCTCATTCGGGCTGGTCACCCTGATGCAGTCTCTCGATCCCGACGGGTCCGTGCCTCGAATGGAGGTGCGCGATGCGCCCGCGTCACCGTATCGAGGGGTCATGCTCGACCTCGCCCGCGCCTGGCACGACCCGAGCACGATCCGCGATGTCATTACGCTGGCGCGCTGGTACAAGCTGAACTACGTGCACTTGCATCTCACCGACGACCAGTCCTTCACCTTCCCGTCGCAGGCGTTTCCCGAGCTGGCGACCGAGGGTCGCAGCTATTCGACGGACCAACTCAGCGAGCTCAACAAGTTCGCGCGTGAACGCGGGATCAAACTGGTGCCGGAGATTGACGTGCCCGGACATGCCACCCAGTTCGTCCGGCAACGCCCTGATGTGTTCGCGATCGGCGACTCCTCTGCCAATCCGTACACCATCGCGATGGGACGTGAACGTACCTATCAGGCCCTCGATGCCTTGATCGGGGAAGTTGCCGAGGCGTTCCCCGATTCGCCCTACATTCACATCGGTGGAGACGAGGCGTTCTTCGCCGGCATGGACTCCGATCCGGAGACCATCGAGTACATGGCGGCGCATGGGCTGAGCGAGCTCGATGACCTGTTCCGGCACTTTCTCGGCCGCATCAACGAAATGGTCAAGGACCGGAGCCGCCGGACCATCGTGTGGGCCGGGTTCGCCGAGGAAGGGGCCGTCGAGGTGCCGCGAGACATCGTCGTCATGCACTGGGAGGCGCAGTACTACGACCCGCAGAGACTATTGGACGACGGTTTCGAAGTGATCAACGCCTCGTTCAAGCCCCTTTACGTGGTCAACAATCGGAAGTGGGATCCCGCCTATATCTACTCTCACTGGAATCCGCGCCGGTGGGAGAGCTGGGCCATCGACTCCAGCGAATTTGCAGGCCTCGAGGTGGGCCCTTCCAATCAGATTCTCGGAGCTTCGATGTCCGCGTGGGAGCAGCACCAGACAAACCAAGTTCCGCGCCTGCGTCGCCGACTGCCGGCCATGGCGGCGCATGTCTGGCTGGATCCGGTCCCGTCGGAAGAGCGGTTCACCGCCTGGTCGGCGGCCGCTGATGCGGCGCTCGGCTCGCTCCTGCACCCCTACGAGATCAGCACGGCCGGGCTGATGTTCCCGGACGCAGGCGAGGGGCTGTTCCTCGAGCAGGGGTGGTTCTCGGATCGGGTCACGGTGTCGGCGCGTCCCCGGCGGCCGGGCCTTACTCTGCGCTACGCGTTGGACGCTTCGGAAGTGCGACCCGACGCGGAGATACTCACGTCGCTCGAGATCGACCGCACCGCGACGCTGCTGGTGCAGGCATTCGATGCCGACTCTCTCCCGGTGGGTGCGCCCTATCGACGCGTGTTCACTTTGAAGCCTGTCACGGCTGCGGTGGACGGAATCTGGAAGGACCTTCCGCCGGGCAGCTGGGAGAAGCACCGCTTCGAGGACGTGCTTGAAGTCAGCTTCCGTGCAGCGCGTTCCGGAGGGGCGATCCACTACACGGTCGACGGCACCTCGCCCCAGACGAGTTCGGCGCGTTACGCGGAGCCTCTGACGATTCGTCGAACAACTCGTGTTCGCGCTCGCTGGTTTGACGAGGCCGGGCTTCCTCAAGGAGAGGAATTCGCCCAGATTTACTACGAGATCGTCCAGCAGTCCAGCCTCACCACGGGCAAGCCGATCTGGGCCACGAACGAATCTGATCGCCCAGGCCTTGCTGGGCTGGCGAACAACGGCCGCGTCACTCTCTGGGAACAATGGGGGGGGCACGTGGGTGAGGGCGTGGGGTTGACCGTTGACCTCGAGAACCCTGTGACGGTCCGCCGTCTGCAGGTGCAGAATTTCTGGGACGGTCGCCGCTACTACCAGTACACGATCGACGGCTCACTCGACGGGGAACAGTGGGAGGCGCTCGTGGATCACAGCGGCAACACGGACATCGCGACGATCGACGGCTACGTCCACGAGATCGCGCCCGCCGAGGTCCGCTACCTGCGTCTCAATCTGCTCTACAACAGCGCCAACCCCGGTCTGCACGTGGTGGAGTTCAGCGCCTTCGAGTAGACGTGCGGGCTGGCGAACCGCTCTTTGCTGAGCGCTTCGGGGCTGAATTTGCCTACAATGTCGGGAAAAATGCGTCAAAGCCTGGCGGTACGCGTCGCGATCCTTTATAACCACAATGTGGTTATAAGTCCCTGACCGACGAGATTTGCTGATGGCCAACCTGGCCGAGTTCGAACAGATCATCTTGTTCTCGGTGCTGAACCTCGACGACGACGCCTGCGGGGTGTCCATTCGTGACGCGATCATGGAACGCACTGGGCGTGCCGTGTCCTCGGGGGCGGTGTACACCACGCTCGGCCGCCTGGAAGAACGCGGACTCGTGGAGTCGTCGGAACGCGGAGCCGAGACCGGTCGCCGGGGGAGGCCGCGCAAGCACTACAGCCTCCTGCCGCGCGGCGCCCAGGTGTTGATGCAGTCCTACCAGATCATCCAGGCGATGGCCGGCGACTCGATTCCGAAGCTCGCCGAACTGGCGGAGGGCTAGATCGTGGCTGCTCCGCGCCTGCTCCGCCGCATCGCCAAACGTCTTGTCAGGGGCCGAGAGGCGCCGCTGATCCTCGCCGATATGGACGAGCTGTATCGCCGCGACCGTGCCCGGGGGCTCCCTGGGTGGCGGGCCAGCTGGCTCTACGCCGTCAACACGATCGGGTCGTCGCGGAGCATGCGTCGGTCCGCCGGCCGCGGCAACGGCTGGGGGGTCTCCTGGCTGGACCTCGTAGTGGGGGCGCGGATGCTCTTCCGTCACCCCGTGATCACGTTGATCGGGGGCCTGGGTATCGCCGTGACGATCGCCATCGGCGTGGCTTCGTTCACGTTCTTCTACACGAATCTGTATCCGACGATCCCGCTCGAGGAAGGCCACCGCCTGGTGGGGCTCGAGAACTGGGATGTGGAGATCAACAACGAATCACGCCAGCAGCTACACGACTATCACGAATGGCGCGCGGCAATGCGGACCGTGAGCGAGTTCGCGGCGTTCCGGCCAGTGAGCGCCGACATCATCGGCGGCAGTTCGGTGGAGCGGATCCGGATCGCGCAGATGACGGCGTCCGGTTTCGAGATGGCTCGTGTGGCACCGGTCCTCGGACGCTACCTGGTGGAGGCCGATGAGGCGGTCGGTGCGGTTCCGGTGCTGGTCATTGGCCATGGGATCTGGCAGTCGCAGTTCGCCGGCGATCCTGATGTGGTCGGCCGCGAGGTCCGGCTGGGTCGGTCCACGCACACGATCGTGGGGGTGATGCCGGAGGGTTTCGGCTTTCCGTTCGCCGAAAGCTACTGGGCGCCACTACGGCTCGATCCCAACGAATTCGAACGCGGCGAGGGACCGTCGATCTTCATCTTCGGGCTCCTGGCCGAGGGGGCGACCTTCGAGGCGGCGCAGGCGGAGCTTGCCGCCATCGGTGACCGTGCGTCTGTCGAGTATCCGGACACGCACGCCCAGCTACGCGCTCGGGTACATCCGTACACCTACCCGTTGATCGACATCCAGGGCATCGGGCTCGCGGAAGTCGGTGCCTTTCAGGTCATCGTCTCGCTACTCCTGATCGTCGTGGGGACCAACGTCGCCGTGCTCACGTATGCCCGGACCGCTACGCGCAGCACCGAGCTCTCCGTGCGGAGCGCGTTGGGTGCGAGCCGGCGACGTCTGCTCAGCCAGTTTGTGGCCGAGGCGCTTGTGTTCACGGTCGCGTCGGCGGCCGTGGGGCTCGTGGCGGCGCGGTATTTCATCCGCGAATCGAACCGGGTTATGGAACTCGATCTCACTTCCGCGGCGCCATTCTGGGCCAGCTACAGTCTGCCGCCAGCCGCCTGGGTCTACACCCTATTCATGATCGCGCTCACCGCGGTTTTGATCGGAGCCTTGCCGGCGCTCCGTGCAACGGGGCGCGACCTGCGCGACTCGCTGAGTGACATCGGCGGCGGCGGCAGTGTCGCTTTCGGCAGGACGTGGAGTCTCCTCATCGTCGCCCAGATCGCGATCAGCGTGGCAGGCCTTCCCGTGGCGATGTCGATGGGCTGGACGGTGGTGGGATCCGGCGCCACCGAGCCGAACTTCGACTCCGACGAGATTCTGTCGACGCGGTTGTGGATGCAGCTCGACTTTCCGCCCCTCCCCGACGATGAAGCGCGCGCGAAGTACACAGGGCCGTATCAAGGTTTCGTGGCTGAACTGGAGCGCCGATTTGAATCCGAGACGAACATTTCCGCCGTGACCATCGCCGGGACTCATCCTGGCGGGGAGCCGGTGCGCCGGCTGGAACTTGATCTCGCGGCGCCTGACGGCGCGGAGACGACTCTCGCCAGCGCGCGCAGGGCCGAGATCGCCGTGGACTTTTTCGCCGCGTTTGATACGCCGGTGCTGGATGGGCGCGAATTCGACGCCGGCGATTTGTCTGCTGGCATGCGACCGGTGGTGGTGAACGCGACGTTCGTGGACAAGATCCTGAAGGGCATGCCGGCGGTCGGGCATCGACTCCGCTACGTGGGGCGTGACGGCGTTGCCGAATCAGAGGAATGGCGCGAGGTCATCGGAGTCGTCGCGGATCTGCACTCGAATCGCGCTGATCCTGACTGGGTCCGGCCTACCGTCTACGAGCCCGTCTCGATTCCCGATGTTGGCTTCCCAGCTCGCCTGATTGTGAGGGCACCGGGCAGCGCGGTGTCTAACGGCGTGGGCGACATCGAGGCACAACTCGACGGCATCGCTACGGGGCTCGACCCAAGTCTCCGTCTTGTCGGTACGCGTTCGCTCGAACAGATCAGTCAACAGGAGACTGTGGCAATCCGAACTACGATCATCGCTCTCGTGGCCGTGACGCTGAGCGTGCTCTTGCTGTCCGCCGCGGGCGTCTACGCGATGATGTCGTTCACGGTCACGAGCCGGACACGCGAGATCGGTATTCGTTCGGCGCTCGGCGGGCGACCTGGCAGCATTCTCCGCACCGTCTTCGGCGCTTCGCTGAAACAGATGGCGGCGGGTGTTGTTCTGGCCGTCGCCCTGGCCGTCGCCCTCGATGGCCTGGCGGACGGCGGCATCGTCGGGGAAAAGGGTCTGGCCCTCGTGCCGGCCACAGCGCTGATCTTGATTGTGGTGGGAGTGCTCGCGGCTCTGGGGCCCGCCAGGCGCGGGCTCAGGATCGAGCCCACGGACGCGCTCCGTTCCGACTAGCGCGCCCGTGTCCCGCACTATTCCTGACCCTTCGTCGGGGCGTACGATGACCGCTGTCTATTAACAGCGGTAGTCCGCGACTCAGCGGCGAACGAAGGACGGGCAAGTGTCGGAGTACCTGGCGGCGGGTTTGCATTGGTGGCGAGGCGCTGTCGCGTTGGCAACGATCACGTCGTTGCTTGGCTCGGCACTGCCGGCGGCCGCGCAGCAGACATCCCCGCGCCTCCGGGTTGCAGGCAACGCCTTCGTTGCGGTGATCGTCGAGGATCTCGACACCTCCGTTGCCTGGTACGAGCGCGTGTTCGGAGCGGTAGAGGTCAACCGGTTCGACAACGCCGACCGCGGAGTCGAGGTACGCCTTCTCTCCGGACAGGGTCTGGTGGTCGAACTATTGCGGCTCCGCGACTCCGCGGCCGTCGCGGATCGTAGCCACGGACTGTTCAAGTCCGGGTTCCACGTGGACGATCTCGATGCCGCCTATGGCTGGTTGCGGCAACACGAAGTAGAAACGGTCGGCGAGATCTTCACGGACGACGCTCTTGGTGCGCGCAGCGTCGTGTTTCGCGATCCCGAGGGCAACCGCTTGCAACTCTTCGAGGCTCTATCGCGGGATGCGGAACCTGATGCCGCCACTGCACTGCGGACGGACGTCAGTGATATCGAGGCGCTGTTCGAAGTCGACTTCGCCGCGGCGTGGCGAAACCGTGACGTAGACGCCGTCGCGGCAATCTGGGCCGAGGACGGCGATTGGAGCAACGTGATTGGCTCGCGACGCATCGTTGCCGGACGGGACCAAGTGCGCGGGGTGTGGGACGTTGGCCTCGGTGACCGTGCCACGTCCGCGGAACTTGGCATTGATGTGGACGTGAGCCACGTGCGACTGCTGGGCCCCGACCACGCGCTGGCCGACGTATTGATGCACTTCGCACCCTCGACCGACGCATCTCTCAGAGAAGCGTTTGTGATGGTGCTGGCGCGCGGGGCCGCCGGTTGGCGCATCGTCTCGGCGCGAGCCGCTCGAGTGCCGGAGGATCGTTAGCCCTGCGCCGCTCGCTCGACCCACGTTGAGCCGGGTCAGATATCTGAGCCCTATTGGCTCGTTTTGCGGTATTCACTCCTGATGACAACCAGACTCTCTTGCAGCGGGGCGATATGACCGAAGCGAACGATATTTGGCCGGCCGGAGCGCCCAAAGTAGGCCAGGTGGCCGAGATGACGCGCGCCGTATCGCAACGCGACATCGAGCTCTTTACCGATATTTCGGGCGATCGGAATCCTGTTCACTATGACGAGGAGATCGCCGCCGCAACAGCGTTCGGTGGCCTCATCGTGCAGGGCGGCGTGACGAGCGCGATCCTGAATGCCGTGGTGGCCGAGAAGTTGCCCGGCCCCGGGACGGTCTTCCTGAACGTCAATTGGAACTTCCGAGCGCCGGTGTATCCGGGCAACTCGATCACCGGCGCCGTGGAGGTGCTGGAGGTCCGCGACGACAAGCCAATGTGCAAACTGCGCACGACCGTGACTCGTGACGATGGAACCCTGGCGCTCGAGGGCGAAGCGCTGTGCTACACGATGCCCCTGGGCGCGAGCAGCTAGCGGCTGGTTACGTCGACGACGATCGGTAGATGATCGGAGGCGACGGCTGTGTCCGAGCGCTTCAAACCGTGCTCACGCAGCCGTTTGTTCGACATCGAGCTCGAGTGCAGCGCGAACGCTCGCGCTACATCAAGAACACTCGGCGTGAGGAACAGGTAGTCGAGTCGTCCGGGAGCGAAGCCGCCGGTGTTGCCATCGCTGCGCCACGTGTAGGCCATGGGGTTGTCGGTTTGCCGCGGCAGGACGTCGAGGAGCGGGCCGCGCCCCCAATCGGGGTCGAACGGGCCGCCGCCGGTCTGGCTGAACGGGATGCCTTCGCGCAGAGCCGAAACCTCGGTCGGATCGCCGACCAGATTCATGTCGCCGATCATCAATATCGGCGTGTCCGCCGGCAGGCTGACCGCGCCACCCGGCGTGATGGCATCGCGCCAGAAGTGGAGGATCTCGTCGATTTGCGTCTTGCGAATCTGTTCCGGATCGTCGCAACACTTCAGACTCACGACGACTACTAACGCGCGCGTGCCGAGGGTCGCGCGCGTGTCCACCAGGTAGGCATCAACTCCTGGAGTGACTAGCCAGGTGGAATCGATCGGAAAGCGGCTAGCAATCCCCGCGTCGGCGCCTGCGGCCGCCGTGTGCCACCTCCCGGTGTCGAGCGGTATCCACTGATCGAGTAGTCCGCCGGCACCCGCAATCGGGTTCACGAAGATCTCCTGGAAGCCCACGATGTCTGGTTCGATCGCGCGGAAGATCCGTCGGTACGCAGCATGCCGGGACGAGGCGAAGAGTCCGTCGCGCTCGATGTTGTAGTTGATCACGCGCAGGGTCCCTTCCGGACGCTCGAGTTCGATCAGCGGAGGCTCTTCTACGCGATTCTTGCCGCGGCGGTAGTTGAACTTCTGATGCTCGTCCGCGAGTCCGTTCGCTCCAAGCGGAGTGGTGATAGCGCCGCGGACCTTCTTGCCGAACGTGGGCACGCCGCCGCGCCCATCGGGCGTCGACAGGGCGATTTCGATGCGCCGCGAGCCGACGGTCGGCGCGATCACGAGTCCGAGATCGGCCGGAGTCGCGCCACGCGCCACGCCTCCAGGGAAGGTCTTGCCGGAACGTGATCCGAAGTTCCATTCGATGTCCGCGCCCATCCCGAAGATCTTCTTGCCCGTCGAGGCCTTGCCATCCGTATCGAGCAACAAGACGACATCGCTCCCGGCTGCCTGAAGGATGCGAGCTTCAGGCTGCCGGAAGTGCAAATACAAGTAGCGAGGGCCTTCTGCGAGGCCAACCTGCCAACCCTTCCGGTCGCTGAACTTCACGCCCTTCCAGTCGCCGAACTGACCGTCGATGACGATCACACGAGCGCGTTCGGCGCCCGACGTCGGCGAGGCGGATGACCAGGCGACCGTAAGAAGCATGACTGCAACGACGCGCGAGAACAGGCGTCGGAGTTCGGCTGGCATGGTGTTGAAGTCTCGGTCTTGCGGAAGGCGCGAGGGGAGCCAAATGTAGGGGACTCTCATGGCGGATCCATCGATAGTCTAACCGCGCTCGCCGATTTTCGCGGCGCCGCGTCCGGCGGGCACGACGAGTGGCCCGTCGGTAAGGACTAGTGGTCGGTCTTGGCTACGCGGCATCGACTACGATTCTCGACAGTAGGTTCGGACGAACGGTGTTGCGGGACCGACGAGAGGGCGCGCTACTCCACCTGGCCTTGTAGAAACCATCGACGTCGTCGGCGATCGTAGTAGACCCACATGACATCGCCCTTGGCGGTTTCGACGAAGTGGTAGTCGCGGTGTACTTCGCGCACCCACCAACCACCGGACACGGTGTAGGGACCAGAAATGCGCGACATGGAGCCTTGCTCGGGGCCACGCACGAGCCAGCCGTCCGGTTCGTGTCGGCCCCGCGCCGGTAGTGGTACGGGGCGGTCAAAGATGCGCCGTACGAGAGAGCGTTGTTGTACGGGCAGGGGCGAGGGGAGACGCGCATGCTCCAGGGGTTCCCAGGAAAAACTGGCCTCGGGCAGATGCGCCTGCTTCAGCTTGGCGAACACCACCGTGAGGCGTCCGAACTCGGCACGGACACGGGCGAGTGCGCGTTCCGCAGCCGGAAGATCTCTACGAGGCTTCTCAGCGAACAGATCCAGCTGCCCCTTATCGATTGCTGTCGAATTTACGCAAAGATCGATCTCCACAACGCCCGAATCCAGCGCCGTGGATTCGAGCTTGAGGCGGACCAGTTCAAGAACCTGATCGGCGTCGAGGGTGGCGTTGGCAGTGCGGATCTCGCTGGTGCGAACCGAATGGTCATCGAGTTTCAGTGTGATCGACATCGCGCCAAGCCCATGTCCGCGCGCAGCCACACGTTCCAGCAACATTGGCAGGACCCGCTGAATGGCAAAGGTGAGCCGATAGGCGTCGAGTTCGGGGTATTCGAGTTCGATCCAGGCCTCAAAGGGGTCGAGGGGGATCGTCGGGTCGAGCGGTGCGGGTGCTGCGTCGCTCGCTTGCCGGTGTAGTTCCAGCGCGGCCTTTCCGAAACGTCGCGACAGGCCGTCGATCGGGAGCTGCAGAAAGTCGCCTACGGTGTGGATATCCAATCGGGCGAGGTGGCCGCGCAGTTTCGGGTCCAGATGCAGTCGATCAAAGCGAACAGACCGGGCGGCGGCCTTCTCGTCGGAGGGACTGCTGAAGACAGTGGTCGCGCATCGTGCACGAGCTAGCGCGTATGCGTTGAAGCGATGAAAGCCGACAACGATATGTCCAACGAAACCGTTGTCTCGCAGCGCGGTACGGACTTTGTCGGCCCATGACTCGAGGGACTCTTCAATGCCGAGGAGTCCGGAGGCGTCAATCCAGAAGACGCCGGGCTCATCCTCGTTGGGCTCCACATAAGGACTGAAGCGCAGCAGCAGATTCAGGAGATGCTCGGAACCGGCGCTGATCTCACTTTCCGGAACTTCAGCTGCACACAGTTCACGACATATCGACAGACCGGCGGCATAGCGCATGCCAGGCAGAACGCGGCCTCTGTAGGCTTTTTCGTTGACCCACAGGATCTGTCCCTGTGGCCGATCTTCGGCCACCACGGCCATCGGTCCCGATGCCCACTCAGGTTGTCGCTGTGCCAGAAGTTGCAGCGGCAATGCCGGTATGTCGATGCAGGCAACCGGTTTGACGGCCTCGCAAGCCGGTTCGTCTGATGCAGTGACGTGGGACGGCGAGCCGCCGTCCCTACCGTTGCCTCCCTTCTCGCCCTGGGGTGGAACTGGTGCCGCGTCGACGCCGGTCAACGCGTGATAGAAGGTTGCCGCGCGTTTTGAGAGACGCGGACGCTTGGAGGTGCGGGACATTTGGATTCGTCATGGTTGGAGTTCACAAACCATCGGGTCCACGCACCAGCTCGTCATGAGCCCACCCCGGGCCGCGATACTTATCTTTGAGAACGTTGAGGGAACAGGAGAAGTAGCCGTCGGGAGTACGCGCTCGATGTGCTTCGGCGCGCAGTGAAACAAGTGAGCCGAGTGAAGGCTGTTTCTTCGTTTTCCGGGTCAGGAAAACAATCGACATGTCATGTCGATGGGCGATGCTGCGAAGCCGCGCCTGTGATGCCATAGGTACTTCAGGCGGCTGCGCGCGTCCCAGTGCCGTGGCCTTGTCACTGCTGGATCCCAGATCCGCAATGAGCAACCCGAAGCCACCTGAACGGGCAAGGCGATCGGTGGCACGCAGAATGGCGTCTTCATCGGGGAGTCGCACGACAATGAGTGCCTCGAGATCGACTCCGTTACACCAGGCATCAATCGGGAAGAACGCACTCTCCTGACGCGTGAGCCAGGCAACCGGCTCTTCTTGCTTCTGTGCATCGAGAACAACGCTGAAAGCCTGCGTGAGACTGGAACTGTCGCTCAGTCCAGAGATCTCGGTCAGGCGACCGCGGAGTTCATCGAGATTCCACCCAACCGGAACGGGGGCGAGGTGGGTGTCGTTGCCGAGCCGAACGGCACGGACGACACCTGGCGGAATGGGTAGTGGCTGCGCCATCAGGCAACGGCACCGTGCCCGCCAGAAGGAGCCCCACTTGAACTCGATGCGCCATAGCGAGTGAGCGCGGTGCGGAAAGGGTTCTCATCGAGGTGTCGACGAACTTCGAGCACTTTGCCGAGAACACTCAATTCCGTCGGATCAGGAACGATGGGGGCGTACTCGGGATTCTGAGGACGCAGTTCGATGCGTCGCCCTTCGACAAACAACGTCTTTACGGTGGCTTCGCCATCGATCATGGCCACGATGATGTCGCCAGGATCTGCGTTGGGTTGCTTTTGCACGATCACGACGTCGCCATCGAGGATGCCGGCATCACGCATGGAGTCGCCTTCAACACGCAGCGCGAACAGTTCTGCGCCTCGGAACTTGGAACGCACCGGAAGGTAGGACTCGACGTCTTCGATGGCCTCGCTCAGAGGGCCGGCAGGAACACGGCCAAGGAGAGGCACCTGAACCGGTGGGTCCTCCACGGCGACGGTGTCCGGCAGGCGATAGGCCCGTGCCTTGTTGCCTTCTTTGAGGAGGAGCCCCTGTTTGACGAGCGCAGTCAGATGCGAGCGAGCCGACTCGACGGCCTTGAAATTGAACGCTTCCTGAACTTCGCGGACGCTGGGCGGATTGCCGGCGAGGAGGCGATCACGAACGAAGTTATAGACGCGTTCTCGCGTTTGCCCTGGGGGCGTCTTCGGCGTCATGAGATGCGCTCCTTTGAAGTGAATCAGAGCACATCAATAAACCAGACAAATGTCTGTGCCGCAAGAGACCTAACCAGATTTTTGTCTGCCGATCATGGCTTGTCCAGAAGGGACGGCGTTATGCTGGCAAACGAATTCTGACGAACAAGGTAAAGAGGCTCCACAGTGATCAATCGGCTGGTCTTCGCGATGCTCTGCACTGCCGCAACGCTTTCGGCCGGTGCACAGGAGCCCAGTTTCGAACCGGAAGACACACACGCGTCATTCCAGGTGATGGCCGAGTACCTGGCTCGCGATGGTGGTCGCTGGATCGGAGACAATCCGAACCACGATGGATCGGAGCGTTCGCCGCATGCCTTCGGGCTCTGGTTCGAGCGCGATGTCCGCGGGCATTACCTCGAACTCAAGATCGTGGCGCACTTCGCCGATCGAGATGTGATCAGTTCGCGCGGTAGCTGGGCATGGAATCCTGACACCGGCGGACTCGTCTACCGGATGGTGGACCGCGGCGGTGGTCTCACCGAAGGCGTTACGACGTTTCCTGATGCCGATACCTTTGCCACGATGACGACGCGGTACGCGGACAATGGCGAAGCCGATCACCGAGATACGAACGACATCATCGGGCCCGACGAGCACCACAACGAAACCTTTGCTCGTGACAACGGCGAATGGGTCAGCGGCGGTATCTACATCTGGCGCCGAGTGCCTGACACCACACAAGGGGCCGCGGTGACGCGGCTGACCGAGTCGGGTGCTCGGAATGGTCAGACGTTCTGGTCGCCGGACGGCGAACGGATGTCGTTCGTGTCGAATCGGGACGACGGGTGGCAAGTGTGGGTGATGGATGCCGACGGTGGGCGGCCCCGCCGGCTGACGTCCGAGGCGGAGCCGGTGGGTTGGCCTAGCTGGTCGCACGATGGCTCGACGATCTATTTCTACGGAACACGTGACGGCGCCTATCAGATGCTGAGCGTTCCAAGTGCGGGCGGGCAGGTCCGCCTCTTGGAGGGCACCGGGGCGCACGCTTTTCGGCCGCTGGTAGACCCGTCCGGTACGCGACTTCTGTTCGACGCCGTGCAGCCGGATGGCGGATCAAACCACGATATCTACGTGCGCGACCTGTCCAGCGACGAGGTGCGACAACTCACGGATGACCCCGGCTACGACTCCGATGCCCGCTGGTCACCGAACGGTGAGCAGATCGTGTTCCATTCCGATCGCGGCAACGAAGCGTTCCACACCCAGGTCTACGTGATGTCGGCGGATGGGTCGGCGCCGAGGCAACTCACGCACGGAGACACGTCGAACCAGTATCCGAGCTGGTCTGAGAACGGCCTGTGCGTGGCGTATGTCGCGATCGACGGCGACAACCGCGATCTCTGGGTCACGAACGTGGCGGGCGATTGGAGCGAGCAGCTCACTCATCGGGGAGGTTTCGACTCGGAGCCTGTCTGGAGTCCGGGCAACAGGCTCCTGCTGGCAACGGATCGCTACGGCGGGGTCGAACTGGCGCTGCTCGATCTTCCGGTGTCCGTAGTCGCGCGCTGCGGCTGACGGCTGCTCTGAAACGCGGGTTCCCAACGAGGACTTGCACGGTAGTACGTTTCGCGTAATAGTACGTTATACGTACTTCGTAAAACGTACTGCCGTAACCCGTCTAGCCGAGAGACGCCATGAGCCCACGCCCGAAGAACCTCGACGAGTTCGGCCGTTTCACTGAGCCTGCGGTAATGATCCTGGTGAGCCTGGCCGAGATGCCACGTCACGGCTACGCGATTGCCGATGACATCGAGCGGGTGACGGGCGTCCGGTCCGGGCCGGGAACGCTGTATGGCGCGCTCGGCCGGCTCGAGAAGCGGGGCTTTATCACTCCTCTGGGTGCCGAAGACAACCGTACCGAATACGAGCTGTCTCGCGAGGGGAGGCAGGCGCTCGATGCCCGACTCAACGCGATGGCAACCGTCGCTCAACTCGGCCAGGCCCGGTTGGCGCAGGCATGAAGTGGATCCTCGGGCTCTACCCGCCGGCCTGGCAGCGCCGCTATCGCCAGGAAGTCGAAGCACATCTGGCGCATGAACCCTTTCGCGTCGCCGCGATGGCCAATCTGGTGGCGGGCGCGATCGACGCCTGGATGTGCTCGGACGCGACCCCTGAATCAACCGATGAACACGGAGAAGAAACGATGATTGGAACTCCCGTAGCCAAAAGGTTCGGTGCGCTTGTTTTCTACGAGGAGAACGCACCGCGTAGCGTGGCGCTGATGCTCGGCGTGAGCCTGTTGATTGCGATCATCGGGACCGGTCTGAACTGGGTTGTCGGCGACCATTTCGCGTTCGATGCGTTGTTGCTCGCGGGTTTTTTCATCGCCCTTACGATCTCCCAGGGGCCCCACCTTTCCCCCGAGGGGTACTCGCGCCTTGCCAGGGTCGGTTTCGTCGCCTCTGTGTGTCTCGCCTGGTACGGCTTTTTCCTGGGCGTTTTTGCACTCGGAACGATCATCTGACGCGACGCGTTCAGGGTGTGATCAGGACTTTCCCACTGGCGCGATAGGTCTCAAGATAGCGAATTGCCTCGGCAGTCTCGTCCAGCGGAAAGGTCCGGTCGATCACAGTCCGCACTTCGCCCGAGGCCAGCCAGGACGCGATCAGTGCCGCGTCGTCCGTGGAACGCTTGGCATCGAATCCGAGCAGCCGTTGGGAAACGAACGGGGACAGCAACGCGATCAGGATTCCGCGACGTAGTGGACCGAGCCACGCTCCGTCGTCGAACGATCCGGCCAGTACGTACGTGCCGGTGCGTGTGAGAACTGAGCGACAGTCGGCGATCGAGCGATTGCCAATGGCGTCGAACATCAGATCGAACGTCCCTCCGTCGGCCACGAAGTCCGTGGTGGTGTAATCGATCACCCGGTGCGCGCCAAGTGCTCGGACGGCATCGGCGTTGCGGGCGCTGCAAACGGCGGTGACTTCTGCGCCAAAGATCCGTGCGATCTGGACGGCCATGGTGCCCACGCCGCCGGAAGCCCCGTTGATCAGCACGCGTTGCTCGGCCTGCAGGCGTCCCGCGTCGCGCAGGCCCTGCAGCGCGGTCACCCCGGTCATCCGAGCGCCGGCGGCTTCCTGGAATCCAACACCCTCGGGCACACGGACGAGACGATCGGCAGCAATCGCGACGTACTCTCCGAACGCACCAGGGCTGGCGCCGAATACGGAGTCGCCGGCAGCGACCTTGCCGCTCGAAATGGTGTCGACACCTGGCCCGAGCGCCTCGACGGTCCCGCTGAGGTCAACTCCCAGCCGCCGGTCGCGCGGGCGCCGGAGTCCGGCGAACAAACGAATGATGTACGGCGTTCCTCGCAGGAAGTGCCAGTCGTAGGGGTTCGTCGCGGCGGCGCGGACCCGGACCAGAACTTCTCCGTTGGCCGGTTTGGGCCGGTTGATGTCTTCAACGTGAATCACGTCAGGCGAACCGTACTCGGAATACAGGGCAGCGCGCATGGCGCACTCCTTCCAGGGGACTTGGAAATCGAGTGAGTCGGAGGTCAGTCGGCGGAGATGGCTTCCATCGGACTGACGGAAGCGGCGCGCCAGGCAGGGAGCCACGCCGCCGCGATGGCGACGCCGCCGAGCAGGATGCCGACTGCGGCGAAGGTCAGCGGGTCGAGCGCGGGCACACCCACGAGCAGGCCGGCCATGAACCGAGCGAGGAAAACTGCGCCGAGGCCGCCCAGCGCGACACCGAGGCTCGCGAGCCTCGCACCCTCCGCCACCACTCCCTGCCATACCTGGTGGGGCGCGGCTCCAAGGGCGCTGCGAACACCGAATTCTTTCGTGCGGCTGCCCACCGAGAAGGCCAGGACACCGCCGATACCGACTGCTGAGATGACGAGTGCGAGAGTCGCGAAGGCAGCGAGCAGCATCGCGTTGAGTCGCCGTGGCGCAACCGAGTCGTCGCCGAGGTCGGCGATCGTGGCCACATTTACGATGGGCTGATTCGGATCATGCGCATGCACCACGTCCCGAACCTGCGGCATCAATCCTTCAGGGTTCGCCGTGGTTCGAATCACCAGCGACCCCGTGAAGGAGGGCGTCACCTGGCGATACGGGTTGTACATCGTGTGCACGATCTCGGCGTCGAGACCGGCGTCGCGGGTGTCGGCAACGACTCCCACTACAGTGCGGAAATCCTTGCTCATACTGATGAAACGCATCACATTGTCTGTCCAGGCGATGCGTTCGCCGATCGCGCTGCGGTCGCCGAAGTAGTCCTTCGCCATCGTCGCGTTGATGATCACAACCCCCTGCGAATCGGCGAGATCGGTGGTCACGAAGTCGCGGCCTTCCATGAGCTCGATTCCCATGGATTCGAAGTAGCCGGGGGTGACCACACGGAAGTCGGCGCGCGGTTTGGGAGCGCCAGAGGTCGGCTCATGACCATCCACATCCATCTCGAACTGGGTGGTGAACCCGGTCGAGCCGGTGAGCGGGATCGAACTCGTGAGCGCCGCGCCCTCGACTCCCGGGAGTGCCTCGACGCCATCCAGGATCGACAGGTACTGCGCTTCGATGTCGGCCGGTGCCTTGCCGGCGGTGTTTGCCGGGATGCTCATCGTCAGCACCTGCGCCTCGTCGAACCCGGGGTCGACCTGATTGAGGTGCCACATCGTGCGTACGAGGAGGCCCGCCCCGATCAGGAGCACGAACGAAACCGCGATCTGCGCCACCACGAGGACGCGCTGGGCATGCCGGGCCCCGGACCCGGAGGTCGTACGCGCACCGCTAGGCAGGACGCCACCCAGGCGGTCGCCATTGGGTAGCGGCGGCAGCAAGGTGAAGAAGACGGACGCACCGACCGCGGCCAATAATGCGAAGCCGAAGACGCTGGCATCGAGCGAGATCTCGGAGGCCCGGGAAGTGAAACGCTCGGCAAACGACACGAGCAGACCGAGACCCGTCGATGCGATCACGAGACCTACGGCCGCGCCTGCGAGGGCGAGCAGGAGGCTCTCGATGAGTAACGCACGGCGGAGTGTTGCGCGACTGCCGCCCAGGGAGACCCTGATGGACAACTCGTGGTCACGCCGGAGCACTCGCGTCAATGTGAGGTTGGCGAGGTTGGCGCACGCGATAACGAGCACCAGGAACGCTGTTCCAAGCAGCAGCAGGAAGGTGGGCCGTGCGCGCGAAGTGAGCTGAGTCTTCAATGGAGTGACGCTCACACCGAATCCCGCGGCGGGATCGTATGACTCCGGGTAGTCCGCGTGAATACGATCGCTGATCGCGTCGACCTCCGCACGCACGCTATCGACTGTGGCCGTCGCGGATAGCTTGGCGAATACCTCGGTCATCCGGTGCAGGCGGTCGTCCTCCATCGAGGCCTCGAGGTGGTGCGGACTCGTTGCGAGGTTGACGTAGATGTCGGTGCGCTCCGGGTAGGGCGGCGCAGGCTCTGCCACACCCACGAACGTCGCGATGCGGCCGTTCATCTCCACGGCCTTGCCGACGATCTCGGGATCGGCGCCGAATGCTTGCCGCCAGTACGCGTCGGAGAGGACGATCACCGCGGAGGCCTCTTTGCCATCGTCTTCGCGCCCGATCGTTCGTCCGAGCGTTGAGGAAAGCCCCATCACCTCGAAGTAGTTGCCGGTCACGATTCCGGCGCGCACGCGGCGCGGAGTGTCGAGCCCCAGCATGGTGAAGTTGAGGGCGGAGAACTCAGCCACGGCGGCGAGGGACGGTGATCCCTGCCGGTAGTCGTCGATCTCCGGCACCGAGAAGAGCGTGTTCTCGACATTGATGGCGCGGGCCGAGTGGCGCAGGTACACGAGTCGTTCGCCATCCTCATGCGGCAGTGGTCGCAACAGGACGCCATTCACCGCGCTGAACATCGCGGTGTTGGCGCCGATGCCGAGCCCGAGTGTGAGGATGAAGACGAAGGCGTAGCCAGGGTTCTGTCTCAGGCCACGCATGGCGTGACGAAGGTCGCGAAGAATTGAATCGAGCACGGTTCCCATCTCTCCGTTGGGTGGGGCGGGGACGCCAGAGCGGGGGAAAGGCTCGGGTGATTGTGAGTTGAGGTTTCGCAAAGTGGATGAACGTTCAGACAGGCGCTCGTAGCGAAGTTGGAGGCTTGTCGCTGCGGCATCGGTGAGCACGTGCCACCAGAAGCGAGCCTGGCCAATCCCGCGAGTGCGGTAGCGCGACTCGCGGCGTTGCCGAGCGATGTGCTGTGCCAGGTCGCGGCCGAATTCGAGGCGGAACCAGCGCGGGTACAGCCGTAGAACGAGGCGATGCGATCGCGGACTCGGGGCGGACGCGTGCGTGGCGCTCATCGGCTAAACCGGACGGCGAACCGCTGCACGCGCCGCTTCCAGGTCGGCTTCAAGTCGGCCGATCTCGGCCTCGAGCGCCTCTCCGCCGTGAGGCGTGAGTTCGTAGAAGCGCCATCGCGCGCCGGGCTCGGCCGGGGCGTCAGCTGGCGCCTCGGTCTGCTGGATCAGCCCGTCCTTTGCCATACGCCGGAGTCCGGCATAGAGGGTGCCGGCGCCGAGAAGCACGGCTCCACGAGTGCGCTCCTCGACCATGCGCTTGATTTCGTAGCCATGGATCGCGCCACGAGTGAGACTCAAGAGAATGTGAAACGTCGCCGGAGTCAGTGGCTTGGGCGCGCCGTCGGTTGATGTCGAGGTAGCCAAGGAATCTGCTCCGAGCGAAAGTGAACCTATATCGATGAGCGATTATCGATGATCGATAATCGAATGTCAAGATGACCCGGTTGTTCCGCCGCCTGGCCGAGGCCTAGGATCACTTCAACGCCACAGGAGGAACACGATGTGCCGCAACATTCGCACTCTCTACAATTTCGAGCCGCCGGCCACGGACGACGAGATCCAGGCAGCGTCGCTCCAGTTTGTCCGCAAGGTCAGCGGTTTCACCAAGCCATCGCAGGCGAATCAGGACGCGTTCGATCGGGCGGTCGCTGACGTGACGTCCATCGTGGAGCACTTGCTTGGTGGACTGGTCACGGCGGCACCTTCGAAGGACCGCGAAGTGGAAGCGGCCAAGGCGCGTGAGCGCGCTCGCAAACGCTTCGGCACTGCCTAGCGCGCCAAGAGCACGAAAAAGCCCCCGACGCCCAAGCGTCGGGGGCTTTTCTGAATCAGTTGCCCTCTAGACGGAGAAGGGCATCAGGTTCATGTCTTCTTCGACCTCGAGGCGCTCGCGAATCGCCTGCGGATGAACGCCGATCATGCCGCAGATGTCCTCGAACCAGCCGGAGTTGAAGAACTCCACCGGATCCGAGTCTTCGGAGAGCCCGCGCAATTTCTTGCGCTCGGAAGGCGACAGGGCGTTACGGCCGTCGATCTTCCGGAGAAACTCGTAGTCTTTGATAGCTAGCTGAATGATCGACACGTACAGTTGGCGATACGCCTGATGGTCGGTCAGATCTTCGAGTGCTACGTCCGGCACGATGCCGGCGGTGACCTGCACAGGGATGAGGTCAGAGGACATGAAGCGCGCCTCCCGGATACTTGATGTTTCGTAATCCAAGCCAAAATTCGACCCGGATCAACTTTGTGTTGAGAGGACGCCCCTTCCTCTCACGAACTAGCCTGCAGCGCTCTGTTAAGCCCTTGCCTAGCTTCTTAAGCGCTCGTCAAGAAACAGAGTCGGGGGAGAATAGCGGGTCGGTTGTCGAAGCCGCAATGGGTCGTCGCCGGAAAAACAGCCCTCAGGCTCGGATTCTCGCGCTGGCCACCTCTGGACTACTACTGGCCGCTTCTTTTTCGCCGTTCGTCGACGCTCAGGAACGCGATCGGGCCGAGGAGCAGGCTGACGACGCGAAAGAGATCGCTGGCGCCAAGACTCGCAGCAAGCCCGGTTTCCTCGTGGCGCCGATTCCAGTGAGCGAGCCGGTGCTAGGCACCGGCCTGGCTCTTGCCGGGATGATGTTCTATCAGCCGCGTGGAGCGGGTCCCCATGGTTCGCACGCGGCGCTTCTCGGTGGCGCCACGTCGAACGGTTCGTGGACCGTCGGTGGGCTCAATTCCATGAAGCTCAAGAACGACACGCTCCGGATCGAAACCTTGATCGGGTACGGCAGCTTCAACGAGAAGTACTTCGGAGTAGGCGGTGACCTCAATCCCGGAATCGACTACAACCAGAAGAAGTTCGTATTTGAGGTCGAACCCCGGTTCCGTATCAAGAGCAGCAACTGGTTTGCGGGTGTTGAGTATCGGTTCGATAGCACCCAGACCACCTTGATCGACGCGGTTCCGGCGGCGGAACGCGACGATGGCGCTCCTACCGACGGCACCCGCAGGGTCGCCGGGCTCACCGGGGTGGTCGCGTTTGATAGCCGCACGAACCTCTATCAGGCGAAGGACGGACGACTCTTTGAGGTCTATATCGGGACGTTCCAGCCGTGGTTGGGAAGTACCGATGCCTTCAACAAGGGCAAGCTCGAATACAGGCAGTTCGCCGCGCTGACCGATCGCCTCGTAATCGGGGGGCGCGGGCGCTCCGAGTTCGTAGATGGCGACGATGCGCCTTTTTTCGAACAGCCCTATCTGGAACTCCGCGGCTACGCGCGCGGCGAGATTCGCGATGACGTTACGCTCTGGGCGGAGACCGAGGCGCGCTACGACCTGTTCTGGCGGATCGGCGTCGCCGCGTTCGGAGGCCTCGGCTGGGCGGGCGAAACGTTCTCTGAGCTTCTCGACGATAAGGCTCGGGTGGCCGGCGGATTCGGACTTCGCTATGCGCTCCGACCCGGCGATGGCTTGCGCATCGGGATCGACATGGCCTGGTCGCCCGACAACAAGGGGCTGTTCTACTTGCGAGTCGGCGAGTCGTTCTAGGTGCAGATGCGCCGCGGTTCTCCGCGGTATCGTGATTTCGATCCCAATATTTGCCGCGTCGTCGGCAGCCGAGAATCGAGCGAGGAACCGTGTCGCTGTCCGAAGAATCTGTTCGCCAGGCTCTGAGCACCGTCAACTTCCCCGGACTGTCGCGCGACATCGTGTCGTTTGGCTTCCTCGAATCGGTGGGCCTCGACGGCGGCCATGTGACGCTCCGTCTCAGCATCCCGATGGGGTCTCCCGCGCACCAGGAACGCATCGCGGACGATGCCCACGCCGCAGTGTCGAAGATTGACGGTGTCAGCGGTGTGAGCATCGAGATTGCAGCACCACAATCGAAGGGCGTGCCGCAGCGCAACCCCGCGCCTGGCCCCGGTCCGGCACCCGGTGTGCCGCCGACCCCGGGCATTGGTCCCGCACCAGGTGGACCTGCGCCGGGAGGACCGGGCGGTCCAGGGCCTGCCGGCCCAGGTGGCGCACCTGGAGGCCCTCCTGGTGCCCCGCGCACCGAGCCGCTCTATGACCGCACGCCCATTCCGGGTGTGAAGCACGTGATCGCCGTGGCTTCCGGCAAGGGTGGCGTTGGCAAGTCGACCGTTGCGGTCAACTTGGCAGCCGCGCTGGCACAGCTCGGCGAGAAAGTCGGGTTGATGGACGCAGATATCTACGGACCCTCCGTGCCGACGATGCTCGGCACGCATGAGCAGCCGAAGGTCGAGGACCACAACGGGAAGCGGATGCTTGTTCCGGTGAACAAGTTCGGAATGAACCTGATGTCGCTGGGCTTCATCCAGCCGGAAGATGATCCGGTGATCTGGCGTGGTCCCATCGTGATGAAGGCGATTCGCCAGTTCCTTCGCGATGTCGATTGGAAGGGCTCCGAGGTGCTTGTGATCGACCTGCCGCCAGGCACGGGCGATGCACAGCTCACCCTCACGCAGTCGTCACCACTCGACGGCGCCGTGATCGTCACCACACCGCAGGACGTGGCGCTGATCGATGCTCGCAAGGGACTCCGCATGTTCCAGGAAGTCGACGTGCCGGTGTTCGGGCTCGTCGAGAACATGTCGGTATTCTGTTGCCCGGAGTGCGGTCACCGGTCGCATGTGTTCAGTACCGACGGTGGCAAACGCACCGCCGAGGAACTCAACGTGCCGTTCCTGGGCGCGCTTCCGCTCGATCCGCAGATCGCCCAGGCCGGCGATGCCGGGACGCCATACGTCGTTGCGAATCCGGAGAGCGATGCGGCAGCAATCTTTCGGGAGATAGCCCAGAACGTGCTAGATGCCGTGGGCGCTCGCGATGCGTCGGCGACGTCGTAACTGGCCGGGGCTAGTCCTCGCGCAGTGAGATCGCCGGATCGACGGTCGCCGCGCGCAAGGCTGGGAGCAGCATCGCCGCGGAGGCGATAGCCGCTACGAGTGCGCCGCCGGCAAAGTAGATGAGTGGTTCGGGTCGGCTCGACATGTTCACCAGGCTCTGGAGGGCGCTTGCGGAGTAGTAGGCGATGCCGGCCCCGCAGACGATACCGACGCCGCACACCGCCAGTCCTGTGCGCATAACGCGGGTGAAGACGGTGGCCGGAGTCGCGCCGAGGGCGAGACGGATGCCCAGTTCCGGTGTTCTGGCTCGCACGAGCCGGGCGAACGTCGCGTAGAGCCCAAGGGCGGAAATCACGAGGCTCACCACCGCCAGCACGCGGGCTAAGGCGGCGCCGGTATACGACAGGTACCAGGCGCGCTGGAACCATTCCGCGAGGGCGATCGGCTCAGCGGCTGGCAGTTGCGGGTGGATTTCCGCCGACAGCTCCCGGAATGTGTCACGCAGTTCGGGGAGCGAGGCACTCGTGTCGACGATGAACAGAAGGATAGACGCGTTCCGGGCCGATGTCGGAGAGATCATCATCGGCACGATATCGGGGGCCGTGTAGGTGCCGTCCTCGACGATTCCGACGACCACGCGGTCGGCTTCATCGCGCTCCAGGCGCACCACAGCGCCGGTGGTGCCGGCCGGGATACCGAGTCCTTCAGCGGCGGCACGGCTCAGCATGACTTCGTCGGCCGCCGCTGGGTGCGGCCGACGCCCGTGCACCAGCTCGAGTCCGACTGCGTCGAGATAGTCGGCACCTACGCCCATCCAGGCCACCCGTAGAGTGTCGTCGCCCTCGCTGAGTAGGAAGTTGTCGCGCAGGAACGCCGGGATGGAGTCAGCAATACCCACGTGCCGTATCTGCGGATGATCCTGCAGCGCTCTGGTCAGTCTTTCGGTGGCCGCGCCGCGCGCACCTTCGTGCTCGGGAACCGCGCTCAAGTTCACCCGGAAAGCGTATCTTCCCGACTCCTCGTAGCCGAGGGGCTGCCCGTGAATCCGCATCACCGCCAAGCTCACTGCCGCGGCTGCGATGACGAGTGCCGTAGCGATACCGACCTGGACGACCACAAGCCCATTGCCCGTCCGGCCAGCGTCGGAACGATGACGAAGACGACGTAACAGGGTGGTGGCTGGTACCAAGCTTGCGAGGAAGCATGTCCCGCCGGCAAGCAGAACAGCGAACATCACGGTCTCACCCGGTAGTGCGGGCGGCCGATCGAATCCCGGTACGACCGGCGTTGGGTTCCACGCCTGCGATGCCAGGAGAGCGGCCTGTGATCCGACAAGCGTGATCACCATCACCAGGGCCGCACGGATCGTAGCCTCGGAGGCAACGAGCGCGAGCATGCGACCGCGCCCCGCGCCGAGAGCTCGGCGCACAGCAAATTCGCGGCTGCGCGCCAGGTGGTCGGCGAGGATGACGTTGGCGGCATTAGCCGTCGTGGCGAGGGCGAGGAGCAGCGCCATTAGGATCACGAGTCCAGCCGTTCGATCGCCCGCTGCGAGCCGATCGAGCGTCGTCAGCGACAGGTCGTCCACCGGCAGGAGCTCGACTGCGAGTTCGGTGCCGCGATCGCGCTCGCTGACCGCGGCCGCGATCTGCGCGCGGACGCGTTCCGTCTCGGCGCCGGTGTTCGCCGGGATGCGCGCCAGAAGCCGGACGCGGCGGGGCGCGCCCTGGCGATCGAAGACCCGCCATACCGCCGCACTGCCACGAAAGCCGCGCACTCCGGCAGAGAGGATGCCAACGATCCGGTGGTCCTCGCCGCCGATCGCGACCACTCTGCCAACGACGGCCGGGTCGCCACCGAAGTGGCTCCGCCAGAACGAATGGGCGATCGCGGCCTCTGGCTGCGCGGCCGCCGGATCCGGCGGCCGACCGACCTGCAGCGGGACGCCGACGAGTTCGAAGTATTCCGGGGAGACCTGGACGCCCCACTCGGTTGTGGTCGCGCCATCCACCCGAACGATGGCCTCGGAGTGCGCGCTAGCCGCAACAAGGAGCCCGGCATCGCGAGCCGAACGATACAACGCCGGATCGTGGAATCTCGCGGGGAAGGGCGATCTCGGACTGGTGATGCGAACCACATGGAGTCCCGTTGCATCGAGCCCACTATGCATGCGCTCCAGCACATCGAAGAGCCCGAACGCAGCGGTGCCGGTTACGGTGCCCACCGCAAGAATCAACGAAGCGATCAGGGTGGTAGCCGGACGCCGACGAATGCGTCTGGCGGCCTGCACGATTTCGCTCGCGTTGTCTACGCGCGGACGGCGCCCGGCCAGTCGGACCTCGATGGCGATCGGAACGGCGCGAAGCGCATCGCGCGCGCCTCGCCACGAGTTCTCCTCACCGTGCGATGCCCGGCGTCGAGCGGCATCATCGAGCGCGTCCAGTGTCGGCCCCCTATCGCGTGGGGCCAGTACGAGGCGAAGGAGCGCACGTGACATCGTGTCGACCAGACGGGCGAGCATCATTTCTCCAGGCGCGATTCGAGACCGCGCCACATGCTCAGCGACTCTTGCCGTACCGTGCGGAGCATGGCCTCGGCGCGTGGCGTGATTGCAAAGTATCGCCGCGCCCGTCCGCCCGGTTCTGGTCTGGGGTCCCCGACCCGTGACTCGAGGAGTCCGGCGCGTTCCAGTCGGCGCAGGACAATGTAGCTCGACGCAGGTGAGACCTCGCGGCCGGTGCGGTGTTCAACGAGTTCGGCCAGCGGAACGGCGTAGCTCTCGCCGCCAACGTGGAGCAGCGCCAGAAGAAGCTTTTCCTCGAGGCGGCCCAGTGTCTTGGGTTTGCTCATCGCCGCATTGGATTCATAACGTTGTAATTCATAACAACGTTATTTATATGAATCAGCAACAAACCTCAAGATGAGGTTGGCGAACGCTCGGGCGCCAGCTCTCGCGGCGAGGTTCTAGAGAACAGCCTTCAGGTACTCGCGTCGCATCCGACCGATATTGAAGATCGAGATCTCCTTCGGGCAGACGGCCTCACACTCGCCGTGGTTGGAGCAGTTGCCGAAGCCCTCTTCGTCCATGGCGTCGACCATGCGCACGACCCGGCGTTTGGCTTCAGCGCGTCCCTGAGGGAGTTGCGCGTACTGCGAGATCTTGGCGGAGGTGAACAGCGACGCGGAGGCGTTGGGGCAAGCCGCCACGCACGCGGCGCAGCCGATGCATGCGGCCGCGTCCATTGCCGACTCGGCATGAGGACGCGGTACGGGGATCGAGTTCGCCTCTGGCGCTGAACCAGTGTTGATCGACACGTAGCCGCCGGCCTGCATGATGCGGTCGAAGGCGGCGCGGTCCACGACGAGGTCCTTGATCACCGGGAATGACGCTGCGCGGAACGGCTCGATAACGATCGTCTCGCCGTCGGAGAAACTGCGCATGCGGACTTCGCAGGTGGCTGCGCCCGAGTGCGGGCCGTGCGCGATTCCGTTGATCACCAGGCCGCAAGTGCCGCAGATACCCTCGCGGCAATCCGAGTCGAAGGCAACGGGGTCGATGCCCTCCGCAGTCAGCTTCTCGTTGAGCAGGTCGAGCATTTCCAGAAGAGACATTTCCGGAAGCACGTTGTCCATCGTGTAAGAGGCCAGCTCGCCGGGCTGGGCCGGACCAGACTGCCGCCAGATCAGGAGCTTCACGGAAAACTCGTTGCCAGCCATTACTTGTAGCTCCTGGTGCCGGGCTTCACGTAATCGAAGTCGAGCGCTTCCTTGTGCATTGTGGGGGGCTGGTCCGGGCCGCGATATTCCCACGCGGACACGTGCGAGTAGTTGTCGTCATCGCGCATGGCCTCACCTTCCTGGGACTGAGACTCCTCACGGAAGTGGCCGCCACACGATTCGTTGCGCTCCAGCGCGTCGCGGGCCATCAATTCGCCGAGTTCGAGGAAATCGGCCACACGCCCAGCGGTCTCGAGCGTTTTGTTCCACTCGTCCTGTGACCCTGGAACATTGACGTCGGTCCAGAACTCTTCCTTGAGTCCCTGAATCTCGCTGATGGCCGACTCGAGGCCGGCGGCGTTCCGTGCCATGCCGACCTTGTCCCACATCACACGACCGAGTTCCCACCAGAATTCGCGCACCGTACGCTTGCCGTTGATGTTGAGGAGCCGGTTCACGTCATCCCTGACGCCGGCTTCGGCCGCGGCGAATTCCGGAGCGTCGGTGGTGACGTCGTCCATCTTGTTGCTTGCCAGGTAGTTCGACGCCGTCGCCGGCGCGACGAAATAGCCGTCAGCGAGCCCCTGCATCAAAGCGCTGGCGCCGAGCCGGTTGGCGCCATGGTCCGAGAAGTTTGCCTCGCCTGCCACGAATAACCCGGGGATCGTACTCATCAGGTCGTAGTCCACCCAGACGCCACCCATCGTGTAATGCGGTGCCGGGTAGATGCGCATCGGCGTGCTGTACGGGTCCTCGTCGCTGATCTCGCGGTACATATCGAAGAGGTTGCCGTAGCGCGAGGCGACCGTATCCTTGCCGAGCCGGCCGATGGCCTCTGCGAAGTCGAGGTAGACGGCGAATCCGCTGCTGCCCACCCCGTGACCCTTGTCGCAAACCATCTTGGCGGCGCGCGAAGCGATGTCGCGTGGCACCAGGTTGCCGAAGGCCGGATAGATCTCTTCGAGGTAGTACCAGCGGTCGTCTTCGGGGATCTGCTGTGGTGGTCGCGTCTCGTCGGTCTTGCGGGGAACCCAGACCCGACCGTCGTTGCGTAGGCTCTCGCTCATGAGAGTCAGCTTCGACTGGTAGTCGCCGCCCTGTGGAATGCAGGTGGGGTGGATCTGCGTGTAGCACGGGTTCGCGAAGTGGGCGCCGCGCTTGTAGCAACGCCAGCCCGCTGTGGCGTTGCAGTTCACTGCGTTGGTCGACAGGAAGAAGACCGGAGAGTATCCACCCGTGCAGAGCAACACGGCGTCTGCCGCGTGGGTCTGAATCTCACCCGTGTTGAGGTTGCGCGTGACGATGCCGCGCGCCACGCCGTCGACCATCACGAGGTCGAGCATCTCGTGGTGTGCGTGCATGGTGACCGTGCCGGCATCGATCTGTCGGACGAGAGCGCTGTAGGCGCCGAGGAGTAGCTGCTGCCCCGTCTGGCCTCGCGCGTAGAAGGTTCGCTGCACCTGCACGCCGCCGAACGATCGGTTGGCGAGTGTTCCGCCGTACTCGCGTGCGAAGGGCACGCCCTGGGCGACACACTGATCGATGATGTTCACGCTGCACTGTGCGAGTCGATAGACGTTCGACTCGCGGGCGCGGAAATCACCACCTTTGACAGTGTCGTAGAACAGGCGATAGATGGAGTCGCCGTCGTTCTGGTAGTTCTTGGCAGCGTTGATGCCGCCCTGGGCGGCAACGCTATGCGCGCGTCGCGGCGAATCCGAGATACAGAAGCTCTGGACGTTGTAGCCCATCTCACCGAGCGTAGCCGCAGCCGAGCCGCCTGCGAGTCCGGTGCCCACGACGATGATCTTGTGTTTGCGCCGGTTCGCCGGGGCGACGAGTTTCATGCTCGCCTTGTAGTTGTCCCAGCGGTCCTCGATGGGCCCATCCGGCGCGCCGGACTTCAACGGGCCCGGTGCGGCGGAGGCGCTTTGCACGGTGACGTCATTCATTGTCGTCTCCTAGCCGGCGGCGAGGCTGCTGCCGGCCGTGGGCTCCACGAACAGGAAGATGTAGATCGGGATCAGCAGAAATCCGACAGCCATTGCGGCCGCGAAGAGCATCCCTGCCGTGTTGATCAGGTTTTCGTACCGCGGGTTGTTCGCGCCGAGCGTCTGGAAGGCGCTCCAGAAGCCGTGCCGCAGATGATTGCCGAGCATCAGCATCACCACCACGTAGAGCCCCACCATCGGCGCCCAGTTGAACCAGTCGACGACGCGAGAGTAGAGGTCGACGCTGGCGTGTCCGTCGATCATCACGTCCGGATAGTCGCGGAGCTGGCCCCAGCCGAGCTTGAACTGCGCCACGTGCAGGATCACGAAGATCAGGAGCACGGTGCCGGTTACGATCATCGACCGGGACGCAAGCGACTTACGGCTCGTGCCCCCGGCGTTGGCGGACTTCTTGTAGCCGTCCGGACGCGCGCGGCGACGCGACCTTGCGACGCTGATGCCGCTGATCGCATGCGCGCCGAACAGCATCACGAGGCCGACTTCCATGATCGGAACCACGGCGCCGTGGCCGAGACTGTGCAGGAAGTAGGCGTACTGATTGAAGGCTTCGCGACCCACCAGCAACAACAGGTTCCCGGTGAGGTGGCTGACGATGAAACCGCACAGCAACAAGCCGGTGAGGCCGTTGAGTAGTTTCTTGCCGACGGTGGATCGCGTGATATCCGTGAGCCCGGCCATGATGGACCTCGTGACGCGAAAAAGAGGAGCGCTTTCACGCTCAGTCTAGCCCGGCGCGGGTCGTCGCGCAGTCGACTGGAATGGCCTACCGAGTAGCTTCCAGAAGCGCGAGCAGGTCTTCGACAGCGACTGCGATCTCCTGGAGATCGGTCTGCCCGACAAGGCGTTCTGCTGCGCGCAGTTCGGCGGCCATCATCCTGGGCGCACCCGCGTCGAGCGCGAGCCGTGCTGCATCAAGGCGTCGCGTCAGGTTGGTATCGCCGGAAGCACGAGCCAGGCGCTGCAAGTCCCCGAGTTCGATCTCCGGCAGGCGTCGTAGCGTGACGTCGTCATACCGGAAGGTCGACGCGCCGTTTGTACCGTGACTGCCCAGGATCACTGTTCGAGGAGCTTCGATCCGGCCACTGGGGAATTCGCCGACGGACAGGCCGTCGATGCGTAGCACGACGGTTGCGCGACGCGGATCCACAAACAACTCGAGGTCGTGCCAATCGCCGTCACTCAACGCCGATGTGACGTTCCAGCGTCCTGCCGGGGTGCGCAGTCGTATCGTAGCCGCGCGGAGTTCGAGACTGACGAGGTTTTCGTCGCCAGGATTCATGCGATCCCAAGCACCAGTGAGGCTGATGCTCTGGCGCCCTTGGCGGCGTTGCACCGCGATGCCAAAAACGTACCCGGGCGTTGCCAACGGCACGTCTTGAATCGCGTGCGCGGGTTCCCCGGGTCTGCTGAAGATCTGGAGGGCGGTGATTCCCGAGCGCGCACCGGAGGTGGCGATGGCCGCGTCGGCTACATCGGCGCGCGAGCCCCAGCCGCCCATGATGAGCGGGAACGGCCTCACTTCCGGTAGTCGAAGACTGACGGCTTCGAGTTCGAAGTCACCACCGACGATGAGGTTGCCGGCCTGCTGCGCCAGCGCAGGCGAGGCCGCTCCCAGCGCGAGCGCGGCGGCGGTGATTCGTGCGGCGATTGAGTTCGACATGGGGCTCGACAATAGCGAGGTTGATGAGTTCCGTCACATGGTGACACCCGCTCGAACGACCCGGCAACTCCAAAACAGATGTGCGCACGAGCGGTTCTGTGGGCATGGGCTCGATGCAAGCCTGCATCGCGGCGCGAAAAAACGTAGAATCGAGGGGTCATCGAGTGAATCCCCGCGCTTCGTTCCGCAGGAGTACGTCTACGTGAGTCACGAAGGGCGCTTGGCCTCGGGCATGGTCCCACTGGATCGTGACGCTATTGAGCGTCTACCCGAGACTTCGGCGCACTATCGATTGCTGTCCTCCGGGCAGCGCGTGATGTCCGTAGGCCATGCCGGCGAGACGGGGCTGCGCGAGGTGATCCGAGATGCGTGGACGAATGCCCCAGTGGCGGGGGTGACGCTCATCGAATACAGCGAAACCGCAACTGCCGAGGAGGCGCGTGTCGCCGCCGAGGCTGAGTTGTCCATACTGAAACCGCTCTATAACGAAGGCTACGGCCGTTTTCGGAATTCGGAAATCAGTCTCCCCAAGAAGGGTCATCGGATCCGCGAGGCCATGAAGAACCCATGACGGATATCAAGCGCAAGTCCGCTCCCCGCGACAAGCGCCCGTTCAACCGCCGCGACTTGTTGCGCCAGGCGGGCTTTCTAGGTGCCGGCGCCGTAGGCCTCGGCCTCGCCGGCTGTAAACAGCGGCCGGACGACGAACTCGTCGACCCGACCTCGCCACCTCAGGTCCTGCAGGAGGGCGGTACCCTTTCCGTCGCGATCTCCGGACTTCTTGGGGGCGCCGTCGTCGGCGGCGCCACAATGAATGTCCTCGGAGTCGGCACGACTACCGTGGACTCCGAGGGGCAGCTCAGCGTCCGGTTCCAGAGGAACGGGACCTACGAGGTCGAGTTCCGTGCGGCGAAGCACTTCGCGCGTTCCGGTCGGGTATCGATCTTCGGCAACAGCACGCTCGTCGTGACCATGATGGAGAGCGACGCTGGCGTGTCGCAGGGCTTCATCAACGAGTACGCGCGTGGCGCCGGCTCGGGCAAAGGCATCGTGGTTGAGCCGCGGACGCCCGGATACACCAACAGGTGGACCCAGCCTCCGACGTATCGGATCTATCGGCGCGTGCCGGACTCGAGCAAGACCGTAGTACCGGACTCGCGCATCGATGCGATGCGGTCCTCGATTCTCTCCATCTTCCCGGCGTTGACGGCCTCGACGGTTGGTTTCCCGACAGTGGTCGTCCGCGACAGCTTGCCGCCGAGTCTCGGTGACACGCGATCCGGACACATCACCGTGGTGCAGACCGACTCTGTCACTGAGGAGAGCGAGCACACAGGTTTGGTCAGTGACCCGTTTGCCATTTCGCGAGGCCGTATCAGCTGTGCCTTGGAATCGACCATCGAGCTCTTCAACAAGATGGTTGGTCATTCCACAGGCGCGTACGGAACCAGTTCGGGGCGCAGCTCGATCATGAGCGGCGGTGGCCGTTCGGCTCCGAGCGATCGCGATGTGCAGGCGGCGACGTTCCTCTACGCACGGGCGCCGGGCAACTCGGCTCCCGATCGCGATCAGAACGACGCGCTCCTTAGCTGACGAGATCTCGCGCAGCTAGGCGACGTCTACGATGCGGGGATCGGTGCGCCGAGTGATCGGTGTGCCGAGCCGCGGCGGATCGGATCCGCGGCTACGGCTGCCAGATCTCGTCGAGGCCGACCGCGGTCGCGCCGGGCGGCGGTGCTGCATCTTCGGGCACCGGACGGTATTGAAATTCAGCCCGCCCGCGGCCTTCGTCGTCCTGCCACATTCGATAGCCACGGACCCAGCATGGTTCGCTCGGCCTGAGTCTGATTCCGGAGCTCAGCATCTCGACCGTTCCGACGGCCAGATCCTGCGTGGCCACGTTATCGTCGTCGGGAAGTTCGACGCGCAGCGTGCGCCAGTCGATGGCGCGACGCCGGTCTCCTGTGCGCAGTTCGAGCTGATCGCCGCGACGGCGGTTGCGCATGCGGGTCAGAAAGTCTTTGCGTTTCATCGTCTCGGTGCCTGATCTACGAGTCGGAGCCCGCGAGCTCCTCGAAGAAATAGGCGGCGCTCGCGACACCGTCGTAGAAGTTGCCCAGATCGAGATTCTCGTCGGGGGCGTGGGCGTTCTCGTCGGGTAGCCCGAAGCCCATCATGACGGTGGGCACGCCGAATAGTTCCTCCAGCGTCGCCACGAGAGGAATCGAGCCGCCTTCTCTGATGAAAACGGTCTGTGCGCCGAAGCCCCGTTCCATCGCGCGGGCCGCTGCCTGAAGCACGGGATGCTCGCGTGATGCCGACCAGGGTTTGCCACCGTGCATGCGCTTCACTGTGACCTTCACGCCTGGAGGCGCCAGTTCGTGCATGTAGGCCTCAAACGCGTCCGCGATCTTCTCGGGATCCTGATTCGCCACGAGGCGCATCGAAACCTTGGCCATCGCGGTGGCTGGAAGTACGGTTTTTGAACCTTCTCCCGTGAAGCCGGAGAGCAGTCCGTTCACATCGAGAGTCGGCTGTGCCCACAACGACTCCAGCGTTGATGCACCCGTTGGAAGCAGCGCTTCTACATCGAGTGACTCGCGGTATGCATCACCATCGAATGGCAGTGCTTTCCAGTCGTCGCGTTCCGTCTGGGGTACCTCAACGACGTCGTCGTAGAAGCCGGGAACCGTGATGCGACCGTTGTCGTCGCGACATGCGGCCAGCATCTGCGCCAGCGTCTCGGCGGGATTGACCACGGCGCCGCCGAACATGCCCGAGTGAAGGTCGCGGTTCGGCCCCTGCACGTCGACCTGCAGGTAGGCGAGCCCGCGCAGCCCGTTGCAGAGTGTCGGCAGGCCGGGCGCGAACATTGTGGTGTCCGAAACGACCACGGCGTCGCAGCGCAGTTCATCGAGGTGTTCTTTCACTGAAGCCGCGACGTTGGGGCTGCCAACTTCTTCTTCGCCTTCCATCAGGAATACGACATTGACTGGGCACGACCCCTCTGTCTGCATCCAGGCCTCGAGCGCCTTCGCGTGCACGTAGAGTTGCCCTTTGTCGTCAGCAGAGCCGCGCGCGAAGAGCTTGCCGTTGCGAACCTCGGGCTCGAAAGGAGGGCTGCTCCAGAGCTCGACCGGATCCTCCGGTTGCACGTCGTAGTGACCGTAGATGAGCACGGTGGGCGCCGAATCGCCGGCGCCGCGCCAGGCGCCGTAGACAACCGGGTGGCCGGCTGTTTCCCAGATGGCGGACTCGGTGCAGCCCGCCTCTTCGAGGCGCCCGAGCAGCCACTCGGCGGCCGATCGGACGTCCCCAGCCCTCGCAGGGTCGGTTGAGATGCTCGGGATGCGAAGAAACTCGAATAGTTCCTCGAGCCAGCGTTCGCGATGGTCTTCGATGTAGCTCGCAATCGGATGCGTGTCAGTCATGCTGGCGGGTTCCGTTCGTTGCTCTCGACGTCGGGTAGGGCTCACTACCGGGGCAGGGCTTCAGTCATTCTAGCGGAGGTGGACACCCGCGGTTCCGGGAGGCAAGCTACGGCCGCGGCGTTTCGCGAGACTGGCCGTGCCTCCGACTCTATTGAGACGCCTAGGCCCGTTTGTTACGGTGGCTATTCAGAGCTGGGTCAAAACGCCGGCAAGGGGATTTACGTTGAACAGATCATTGCGATTGGTTGTTGGTGCTGTGCTGTTCGCGAGTCTCCTCGTTGCCGCGCTGCCTGTGCAGGCGCAGGATCTGGCGGCCAAGACAGAGAGAATTCGCGAACTCGTGCAGGCGCGTGGAGACGCGAAGTTCCTGACTCCAGCGCCGGGTTCCCGAAGCACCGTGATTTCCGTGGATGTCTCCACGGCGCTGTTCTTTTTCCTGGAGCGCGGCTCGATGCGAGGCGACGCCATCCAGGCTTTCTACGACGCGCTCGAGGCTGGCGACATGGAGGCCGCGTCGCTGGCCTTCACCGGCGGCGCAATCATGACGCAGAGAGCCACGGACTACGGCTGGAACGGCCTGGGCGTGCCCTTCACGACTGACTCCGGCCGTGAGATCCCCGATATCTTGTTCAAGGCTCAGGGCGGCGCTTTCATTCGCGCCGAGACGATTAGTGAAGAAGACCTCGCGAACTACGAGACCCTGTTAGACGCGGTGTTGGCAGCTCTCGAAAGCTAGAAGCCGCGCTCAAGAGAATCCCCAGCCGGCCGCGCCGGCTCGACGTGAGGAGGGAGTATGAGGACAGCCCTACGGGCGTTCGCGTTGCTCTTTGTTCTTGGCCTGACCATTGCACCGGCTTACGCGGCAGCCGCGTATCCGGTGCAGACGCAGGAAGAAGAGCAAGAGGAGCAGGAGACCCAGAATATCGAAGAGGTCGTGGTCGTGACCGCGTCCCGGACCGAGCAGCTTCTGCTGAACTCGCCCGTGGCCACGTCGGTCATCGACAGTGCTGATATTGCGCTCAGCCCGGCCAAGAACTATGCCGACCTGATGCGCGGCGTTCCGGGACTCAACATCACACAGACCAGCGCGCGCGACATCAACATGAGTTCGCGCGCCGCCTCCACCACGCTCGACGCATCGCAGCTGGTGCTGATTGACGGTCGCTCGGTGTACCTGGACTTCTTCGGCTTCGTGGCCTGGGCCCTATTGCCGCTCGACTTCTCCGACATCCAGCAGATCGAAGTGGTGCGTGGCCCGGGATCTGCGGTTTGGGGCGCCAACGCCATGAGCGGCGTTGTCAATATCATCACCAAGACGCCGCGGGCCTACGGCAATGGCTTCCGTGCCCGCGCCGGCGGTGGTGAGCGCGGCACAGGATTCGCCTCGGCCACATGGACGGGCGTCCGGCCCAACACGGCGTGGAAGCTGAGCGCCGGATATTCGACCCAGGACGCCTGGGACCGACCACCGCCGCTGCCGAACGGTACGCCGGGAGATTCCTTCGCGAATTTCGGAACGTCGCAGCCCAAGGCCGACGGCCGGATCGACTTCATCACCGGCGCGGAATCGACGGTCTCGCTCGCGGCCGGCTACGCCGGCACGAGCGGAACGATTCATACCGGAATCGGCCCCTTCCAGATCGAAGATGGCACGCGCTTCTGGTACACGCGTGCCGACTACAACTGGCGCAATCTGAACGTCCGAGCTTTCCTGAATGCGATCGACGGGCAAGGCACCAACCAGTTGAACGGTCTGCTGTTCAAGTTCGACAGCAACACGTACGACATTTCAGCGACGAATACGTCGGCGATCGGTGACCGTCATTCGATCACCTACGGCGCCAACTTCCGCAACATCGACTTCGATCTATCGATTGCGCCGAATGACGACAACCGCAAGGAAGGCGGTGGGTTCGCGCAGGTCGCACTTGATGTAAGTGACCACTTTGCCATCGACGCCGGCGTCCGAGCGGATAGCTTCAGCAATATCGACTCGACCGTCGTGTCACCGCGCGGTGCGATCCTGTTCCGGCCGACAGGGAGCCCGAACCATGTGCTTCGCGCCGGGTTCGGTCGCGCGTTCCGTACGCCGTCGCTAATCAACAATTTCATCGAAGTAACGATCTTCAACCAGGTGCAGTTGCCGTTCATCGGTCCCTACGTCTTCCCCAGCGTCGTGGTGGGTAACCCCGAGTTGGTGGAGGAACGCACGGATCAGCTTGAGCTCGGCTACCGCGGCAGCGTCGACAATGGACGCTTCACGTGGGACGTAGCTGTCTATCGTTCCGAAACGAAGGACTCGCTCGACTTCTACACCGCCGGTGCCTACACGTTCTTCAACCCGCCGCCTGGCCTGCCGCCGCTCGCCCAGTGCTTCTTGCCGGGCGCGCCCGTGCCGCCGTGCCCACCGGGCTTCCCGGGGCAGCTCCTGCTGCCGTCGCGGTTCAGCTACCGGAACATCGGTAAGACGGTGAACAAGGGCTTCGAGCTTGGTCTGCGCACGCAGCCGATCGCGCGGAACACGCTGACGGTCAACTACTCCTATCAGGACGACCCCGAGGTTGAGGGCGTGCCGGAAGATGAGATCGGCCGTCCGCCGAACCATCGTTTCAGCGTAGGGTGGAACGGCTACCAGCAGCAGTGGTTCTATTCGGCAGCCGTGAACTACACCGGTGAGGCCTACTGGACGGACGTTCTGGATAGCCGATTCTGGGGCACGACCGATGCCTTCACCACGGTTGACGCGTCGCTCGGCTTGATGTTCGCCGATGGCGCTGCCGAGGCGTCCATCCGCGCGACCAACCTGCTCAACGAGGATGCGCTGCAGCACATCTTCGGTGACATCATCGGCCGCCGGATCGTTGCTGAGATCGCCCTCACGGTTCAGTAAGTCCGCCGATTCGAGATCAGAGCCCGTCGCACGCGCGGCGGGCTCTTTTCATGTCTGGAGCTCTCCTTGCGCAGAGACGAGATCGGTCCCCCGAGAGCCCATTCCTTTGGTAGACTCCGGACGCAACGTGTGAGCGACCTTACGGTGGTCGCCACGAATCGGGGAGGCACTTCCGATGGTCGAGTACGTCACCTTCAAAGAGTTCGTTACGGCGCTACAAGAGCTGCCGCCGGGTGACCCGTGCGATCCCGACATGATCGCCCTCATGGACCGCTATCGGCTCCATCCTGATGAGATTGAGCGCTATGTGGTGTGGGACGAGGAGCACTACACACGCCATCTGGTTTATCGGGACGAACGGTTCCAGGTGATTCTGCTGGGATGGAGCATCGGTCAGGTGACTCCGGTCCACGATCACGCCGGCCAGTGTTGCTGGATGAGAATCGAGTCCGGTCGCCTCGAGATGAGTGACTACGCGTGGAAAGAGGGCGGTGGTGCACCGAGCCTGCTCAATCGTGAAACGGTGGGCGGCGTCGGCGAGGAACTACATCTGGATCGCTGCGCGTGCGTTCATCAGATCGCGAACCCGGGCCAGTGGGGAGAGCGGGCCGTGAGCCTGCACGTGTACTCGCGACCGTTTACCGAGTGCGGCACCTATTGCCTTGAGACCGGCGCCAAGGAAGTCACCGAACTGGTCTACGACACGGTCGGGCCGTTTGCTCAGGGCATTGAGCTAGAAGCCAGCGCCGCCCAGTAGCTCGGCTTCCGGTCCGCCGAGTAGTTCTCGCAACACTTCGAGGTAGTGGTAGCGGCCACGCCCGAGTTCTTCAGTTGCATCGGCGAGTGCATCCGCGGCGGCCACACAGTGCGAGAGGGCACCTGCGAAACGCGTCTCCAGCGTGCCGCGACGCTCGGCTGGCGCAAGTGCTCCCAGCCAGCGCGCTTCTGATGTTTTTGCGTTGAGCGCGTGGCGAATCCGACGTCGCCGAACTAACCACGTCGGCGGGCGGCCTACCGTGTCCGCTTCCGGGACAACCTCGGTCACCGCAGCCGCCAGCCGTACGGGAAGCCGCATCATCGCCACGTCCAGGTAGTGGGCGTCGGAGTGTAGATTGATTAGCCCTTCACGCAGGTAGCGCTGCGGATGGCTCTCCAGTTCAAGGGCTCCGCCGGCGTATCCGATCGCGCCGTGGGCGATTGCGGTAAGGCCGAATCGGCCAACGTATTGCGGCATCACCGGGGCGAACTGAGCAAGGCGGTTCAGCAGGTCCAGGACCGCCCGCGCTTCCTCCGGAGTTGCCTCGAGTTCGTCGAAGTTGATCACCGTGAGCATGAAGAGGTCGGCGTCGACGTTGCTGAAGGCATCGGCGAAACGTTCTCGTGCCAAGGACGGGAGGATGGCGTCGATATCGACGCAAACCGCAACCGCGACCGGCAATCTTCCTGCCAGGACGCGCATTTCACGGCCGAACTCCACGGCGACTTCCAGCCATGCGTGGTCCGGCGTCGCGACGAAGAAGTACGGCGCGATCGCGACGTCGGCGCCAAGATGTTGCTGAACCTGAAGGACCTGCCGCGCCGTCGCGGCGCGGAACTCGCGGGTGAATTGCTCGGGCGTCCACAGTGCTCCGAGCGTCGAGAGTCCGGGGGAATACGGCAGCGACCGTACGTCCTCCATGCTCATGTAACCCTCAAACTGGAACATCGCGCTGCGCGGATCGACGATCAGCGTTCGGCTCTTGTCGCGAGCGCGCTGACGGAACCGCTCCATGCGCGGATTCATCGCAACCGTCGCCGGAATGATCGCAGCATCGAGGCCGCTGCACTCGTCGACCGCATCCTCGTCCGCGGAGAGGAGTAGCGGGGCATAGATCGATTCGCCAGATTCGAACATCCGTTGACCATCGCACAACAGGGCGAGCGCCGCGCACCACTGCAACCGCGCAACTTGTCAGGAACCCGTGCGGTACTGTGTGGCGCACCAATCGCGAGGCGCCGATGACCGACGAGATCGTTCTGACTCATGCCCTACGAACGCCGTTTGCGCGGGCGGGGACGGCGCTGCGAAGCGTGAGTGCGGTTGAGCTCGGACGGCAGGTCGTCACGGAACTCATCGCGCGTTCCGATATTGATCCGGAAAGGGTCGATGAAGTGGTGGTGGGCTGTGCCGGGAGTCCAGCGGAAGCCTCGAATATTGCCCGCGTGGTGGCGCTGCGCGCCGATTTGCCGCAGTCGATTCCTGCATCGACAGTGCAGCGCAACTGCGGGTCTGGTTTCGATGCCATCACGACCGCCGCCGAGCGCATCCGCGCTGGGCGGGCCACTGTCGTTGTGGCGGGCGCCGTCGAGTCCATGAGCAACTATCCGCTTCTGTTCCCGGAGTCCGGCCGGAAGCAGTTCACACGCATCGGTGGGGCACGATCATGGGGCGGCAAGCTCGTTGCGACAGCCGGCCTCCGACCATCGCATTTTCGTCCTCGACCTGCCCAGAGGACGGGACTAACCGACCCGGTGAGTGGGCTGAATATGGGGGAAACGGCGGAGGCGCTCGCGCAGGAGTTCGGCATCAAGCGCGAACGCCAGGATGAGTTTGCCTTGCGAAGTCACCAGCGCGCCGTGACAGCGGAAGCGGCCGGTGAGTTCGACGACGAGCGAGTGGACATCTTCCTGCCGGACGAGGCTCCCGGCGTCGTCGATCTCGATCTCGGGCCGCGTTCCGGGCAGAGCCTCGAGGCTCTCAATGACCTCCGGCCGATCTTTGACCGGCGCCACGGCACGGTCACCGCGGGCAACTCCTGCCAGCTAACGGATGGCGCAGCGGCCACGCTGGTTATGAGCGGGTCTGCTGCCAGTGAACTCGGCTATGAACCGCTTGGTCGCCTGGCGGGCTATGCCTGGGCCGGGGTCGATCCGCGCCGCATGGGCTTGGGGCCGAGCTATGCGATACCCGCCGCACTGGAAGATGCCGGCCGAGCCCTCGATGACATGGATCGGGTGGAAATCAACGAAGCCTTCGCCGCTCAGGTGCTCGCGGTGCAGCTATGCATGCGCTCGCGGGCGTTCGCCCGGGATGAACTCGGGGCGAGTGCACCACTCGGCGAGGTTCCTGAGGAGATTCTCAACGTGAACGGCGGGGCCATTGCGATCGGTCACCCTGTGGGCGCCACTGGCATGCGCCTGGTCGCAACGCTGCTGCATTCCATGCAGCGCAACGGATTGCGGCACGCGCTCGCGAGCCTTTGCATTGGCGGAGGGCAGGGCGGCGCGGTAGTGCTGGAGCGCTAGCGAGTGGCGATGCGGGATCGCGAACCGGGGTCTCCGTACGGCGCGAGGCTCGCCAGCGACGCTGTGGGCATCAGTCTGGACATCGATGAAGACGGGATTGCCGTCATCGAGTTCGATCAGCCCGGCGCTCCACACAACCGACTGAGTTCGGTGTTACTCGAGCGATTCGTGGAGCTCGTGACCGCGGTTCGCTCGCAGGCCGACGCCGGCAACGTACAGGGCGTGATCATCGCGTCTGGGAAGGCGGATTCCTTCATCGCTGGTCTCGATGTTGCCGAGATCGCCGGGGCGCGCGGGTTGACCGCCGCACGTTCGGGATCGCGAAGAGGACAGCTCGCGTTCGACGCTCTCGCGGACCTTCCGGTGACTACTGTTGCCGCGATCAATGGCACCTGTGTGGGCGGCGCGACCGAGCTCGCCTTGGCATGCGATTTCCGGCTCGCAGCCGACAATGAAGAGTTGAAGATCGGTTTGCCCGAAGTGCAGCTCGGCATCATCCCCGGCTTCGGCGGGACGCAGCGTTTGCCGCGTTTGATCTCGCTGGAACGGGCGCTCTCGATGGTGCTCTCAGGGCGGCTGCTCGGCGCCAGAGAAGCTCACAGGATCGGACTGGTGGACGAGGTAGTGCCTGGTCCTCTGCTGTTGCAGCAGGCCGCGCGCTGGTGTCGTCGTCGACCGGAGCCAGGAAGGCGAGTAGCTCCGGAGGATCGCGGACTCTGGCGTCGTCTCCGCAGGTGGGCTACGGAAGGGAACCCGATCGGTCGCGCGGCCCTGTTTCGCCGGGCGGATGCCGATGTCACTGCACGGACGAAAGGGCACCACCCGGCGCCGCGTAAGGCGATCCGCGCGATCCGCGCTGGGCTAACCATGCCACTCGATGCGGGACTGCGCTTCGAGGCTGACCTGGTCGCCGAGACAGTGATCTCGACGGAGTCACGCAACCTGGTGGGACTCTTCTTTCTGAGACAGGCGGCGCGTAGAGGGGCGTCTCGGGGGGCACGCGTGCGGCGACTGGTTGTCCTCGGGGCGGGAATCATGGGCGGCGGTATCGCACAGGTAGCAGCCCATGCCGGCGTCCAAGTTCGCATCAAGGACGTCGAACGCGCTCCTCTCGCCGTCGCCCTGAGGGTGGCCCGCCGTCGATTTGCGTCGCTGCGGCGGAGAGGACGGTTGAGCGCCGCGGCGGCGGCCGAGGGATGGGGCCGCATTTCGGCGACACGGCACTACGACGGCTTCGCGCGGAGCGATCTCGTCATCGAGGCGGTCGTCGAGGAGCTCGCTATCAAACACGAGGTCCTGGCCGCCGCAGAGAAAGCGGCCGGCCCGACAGCGGTCCTGGCGACGAACACGTCATCACTCACAGTGGCGTCCATGGCGGTCGCATTGGAACGGCCGGAGCGATTTCTGGGCCTTCATTTCTTCAACCCCGTCCATCGCATGCCGCTCGTGGAGATCGTACGCGGTCCGGAGTCAGCGGATGACGCCGTCTGTCTGGCGCACCGCTTCGTAACCGAACTCGGCAAGGTGCCCGTTGTGGTCGGCGACGCGCCCGGATTCTTCGTCAATCGTGTGCTCGTTCCCTATGTGAACGAGGCCGTGGTCCTGCTCGAACAGGGCAATTCTGTGACTGCGATCGATGAGGCGCTGGAGTCTTTCGGGATGCCGATGGGGCCTCTACGGCTGCTCGACGAGATCGGACTCGACGTGGCAACAAAGGTGACTGCGCTGATTGCTCCCACTTATGACGCTGGGCTCCCGGCAACTTCGACCGCGGCGAGTCTGGTTGCGGAAGGCCGCCTTGGTCGGAAGTCAGGGCAGGGGTTCTACTCCCACGACGGGGGCGGCAATGCGGCGCCCGTGGCAGAGCTACCCGCCCCGGACTCGGACCGCGATCCTCTCGCTCCCGTCGACATCGTCGATCGGTGCGTGCTCGCGATGCTCAACGCGGCGGCCGGGGCGCTCGGTGCGGGCATCGTCGCCAGCGCCCCGCAAGCCGATCTCGCCCTGGTGCTCGGTACCGGATTCGCGCCGTTCCGTGGCGGAATTTTCCGCTACGCCGAGTCACGCGGAGTCGAAGCGGTTCGCGATCGCATGGCAGAGTTGTCGGAACGCGAAGGATCTCGATTCCAACCGGTGGCCGCGCTTGATCGGCGCAGGTTCTATCCGGGCAACTGGCCGACGAGAGTGGAAACACTGTGAGCAACTACCCTGCACTGCGTCGTCTAGCCCTCGCAGCTCTTGTAGGTCTGGCGATCGTGACGTTGGGCGCCTGCGCCGGGTCGGACCCGGCGGATGAAGCTGACGCAGACGCACGGCGTTACGACTTGAGCGGAACCGTGGTTTCTGTCGATCGGGAGCAGCGCACCGTCACCGTCGATCACGAGCCTGTGGCTGATTTCATGGGGGCAATGACCATGCCCTTCAATATCCGCGATGACTGGGTGTTTGGCGCAGCGAAGCCCGGGGCGAGCGTGAGCGCGACGCTGGTTGTTTCGGGTGCGGCGAGCTGGCTCGAAGACGTCGTGGTGCGCACCGCTCCAGCTGAGGGTGCGGCCGTGGAAGCGGTAGTGCCGGCTCCTGACGTGGGGAGCGAAGTACCGTCCATCGATCTGATCGATCAATCGGGCAATACTCTCGGGCTCGCCAGCTATGGCGGCACGCCCTACGCGTTCACCTTCATTTACACGCGCTGCCCGATACCGGACTTCTGTCCGCGGATGTCCGAGCACTTCGACGCGGTCTACCAGGCCGTCGCAAGCGATCCGGCACGCTATGGCGATCTGCGCCTCCTGTCGCTCAGCATCGATCCAGACTACGACACGCCCGAAGTACTCATGGAGTACGCCCAGCGATACTTGCCTACTGATGAGCCGTCGGCTCTGGAACGTTGGCGCTTTGCCACCTCGACGACCGCAGGTCTGTTCGAACTCGGCGAGTACACGGGTCTGCGGTTCAGGCCAGATGGCACGGAGCTGGTTCATTCGCTGCGTACCGTTCTTGTGGGGAGCGATGGCCGTGTTCTCGAGACATTCATCGGGAATTCGTGGACGCCAGAAGACCTGCTCGGCGCGGCGGAGAACGCCGCAGGTCGCGGTCGGTGACGGATCACGGAGCGATCGACAAACCAGTCACGCGGGTGACGCGCGCCGGGCGGAGCGTCGAAACAGATCGGCTGACGATCGAGGAGCCCTGCGAGATCCGTCTCGGGGGTGAGGCCGTCGCCGTTACGATGCGCATGCCCGGACACGATCGTGAACTCGCAGCCGGATTCCTGTACACAGAGACGATTGTCGGTCTCGGCGAGATCGCGACAATCAGCGCCTGTCTCGATGAGGATGCGCTGAATCCTGAAAACGTGGTCGAGGTGACGCTCGTGCCGGGGCTCGACAGAGAGCCAGACTGGCATCGGAACTTTTATGCGACGTCATCGTGCGGGATCTGCGGGAAGGCGAGCATCGACGCCGTGCGCGTCACGCACGACCGGCTCCGTGATGCCACGCGCTTTCGAATCGATGCCGTCACAGCCGCATTGCCGACCCTCCGAGAAGCTCAACCAACGTTCGACAAAACGGGCGGGGTCCACGCCGCAGGACTCGTGTCACCGGATGGTGAAATGCTCGTCGTTCGCGAGGATGTGGGGCGCCACAACGCCATCGACAAGATCATCGGCTGGGCCTATCTGAACGAAACGCTTCCGTTGAGTGGACACATGCTCGTTGTTTCCGGCCGGCAGTCCTTCGAAGTGGTTCAGAAAGCGCTGGTCGCGGGCATCCCGTTGGTTGCGGGCGTCTCGGCGGCATCGAGCCTCGCGGTGGACTTGGCCGTCGAGAGCGGGATGACTCTGATCGGCTTCGTGCGCGGCGAAGAGTGCGTGGTGTATTCGGGAGCCGAGCGGCTGATCTAGCCGACAGATTCGGTCGCGCAGAGGGCGCTCGACCTGGTGATCGTTCCCTGAAACAGCCAGCCGACCTGTCTGATGGTGAGTTGCAGGTCGAACTCGGTGATCGCTGACACTGCGTCGACCGGAAGGATCACGTGGTACCAACGGATCGCCGCGCTTGCCGCCGTGTAGAGCACGCAGATGTTCGCGACGGTGCCGCAGATGATCAGCGTGTCGATACCTCGCTGCCGAAGCGTGGTGTCGAGATTCGTTCCGAAGAAGCCGTCGTAGCGGTCCTTGCGGAAGACACGGTCGTCGAGAGCCTCGTCGGGAGCAAGTTCTTGAACGATCTCCCATCCGTCCGTGCCCACGCAGCAGTGTTCACCCCAGATGGCGAATTCCGGGTCGCCCGCATAGTGCGAGTCCTGTGTGTAGAACACAGGAATCGATTCCCGCCTTGCGAAGTTCCTCAGTTGCTCGATAGCACCGATCGTCCCGGCAGCATCTTCGATCGGGAGCGCTCCATCCAGGCGCACGAAATCGTTCTGCATGTCGACCACGATCAACGCGGTTCGACTCGGATCGACAGGCGCAGACTCGGCGAGTGAGTACTCGGGGACCTCGACCTTCATCCGGAATCGTCTCCGTAACTTGGGCTAGAAGTCGCGAATCAACGCGCTAGTGAGTTCCGCCATGCGCTGGTCGATTTCCCACTGTTGTGCGCGATGGCCGTTGACCATGAAAGCAAAGACAACGACGCGATCGCTCGAAGTGTGAAGGAATCCTCCGAGCGTGTTGACGCCGCGAATGTGCCCCGACTTCACGCGGAGTTCGCCGCGTAGCGGGGCGTAGCGAAATGGAGCCGGATTCCATCCGTCCAGGCCCGAATGCTTGAGCGAAGCGAGGAGTTCGGGGCCTACGTGGAAGTCGTTCTCGGCATACGACAGGAGCCTGACCACCTGGGCCGGCGAGAACCTGTTTTGCGCGGAGAGCCCGGAACCGTCGGATTGGGCGAAGCTCTCTGCCGGAATCCCGAGCTCGTCTTCGAGAAACTCCGCCACGACAGCAGCGCCCTTCGCGTCGGTGCCGGGCGCCCCGTATTCGATGGCGCCAAGCGCGCGCAGCAGCGACTCGGCCATCACGTTGTTGCTGAACTTGTTGACGTCCATCACGAGGCGGCCGAGAGGCTCTGAGCCGATGTCGTAGAGATGGGTCAGTGAGGCCGGAACCGTCCGCCGCCCCGTGTCGCTGCCGCTGAAGTCGGGTGCCGCGACCTGCTCGAGCTCTTCCGGGAGGGGGCGACGCACGGGGCCCTCAATCCGGACGCCCGCGAGTTCGAGAACCGCCGCCAGGCGGCCGCCGAAATGCAGCGGAGGATCTTCAACCGCGTTCCACCCGTCATCGCCTCGCTCGGCCGCGTAGTTCGCCATCAGCGCGGTGACCCGTGCGTGGTACGCCTCGGTTACCTGACGGCCGCCCGGCCATCCGGCTCCATAGACCGGCCCGGAGAAGTAGCGATCGTCCACGATGAGGTCGCCGGTAATCGTTGTGAGCCCCTGTTCGGCGATCCACTGGGCCGCAACCCAGAGACGCTCCTCCACCAGATCGGGCGCGCCGCGGCCAAGAACCCAGAGATCGCCGTCGAGGCGTCCATCCCGGAGGGTTCCCCGATAGGCGACCGGTGTCTGCCAGACATGATGACCACCGAGTTTCCACAACGCAGCGGCCGTGGTGAAGAGCTTCGTCACCGACGCCGGCGCGAACGTTTGATCGGCATTCGAGTCAAGGAGCACCTCGCCATCTGGCAGCGAGACGGCGTACATGCCGATCGACGCGTCGTTGAGGGTTGGGTGACCTAGCACGGCGCGCACGGCCGCCGGGATGTCGGCAACCGGGGCCGCGCCGACGACGGCAGTGGATTCGGACGGAGTTTGAGCGCCAACAGCTGTCGGGACAGCGAGCAAGGCCAGGCTGAGCGTGATGCGTAGTCTCAATCGAGATCGAAGATGCGAGGGGGAGGTCCTTCGGTCTGCTCGGCACGCTTGAGGGCCTCGCGGAACTTCTTTTCCAGGATGTCGTCGGCGTTGCGCTCGCGTTCCATGTTCTGCTGGAATTGGCGCTCGGCGGCCGCCTGCTTGTCTGCGCCCGCCTGGACTACTTCGTCCCAGCCTCGCCCCGGTTTCTTCGGGCGCTCTTCGAGAAGGATCGTGCCGTCACCGGCGTCGACCGTCATCTTGTTGTCACAACAAGGACAAGTGATCTCGAACGTTGCGTCGCTCAACGGGACTCCTGAGACGAGCTAGCGCGGGCCTCGGGGCAAGGATCCAGAGTATCAGTCCGTTGCATTTTAGGGGCAGCGTCGGGCATATCCGCGTTGCTATACTTGCTCGATTCCGCACCGGCTGAGCGCCGAGCGTTTCCCTGCACGCGAGACTGTGTTGACTGGACCTTCTGACTCCCACCCTCGACCGGCGGTGCCGCGCAACAAGCTGGGTCGCATCGCATGGTGCGCGCCTGCGCTGGGGGTTGCGCTAGTCGCATCAGGGATGGGGACGACGGGAGCGGTGGCCAGCCCTCGGGGTGTCACGCCCACGGTGGCCGAGCCTGTCGCCGTGGCTGGTCCGGTAGCTCGTCGCGAGGCGTTTCCGCTCGAGCGTGAGAACGCCCGTCTTGATCGACGACTCGATGCCGCGATGCAGGAGCATGGCTGGTCTGATCTGGTGGCGCGCGGCGATCTTGCGGTCGCGCTGGTCGACCTGTCGGGTCCGCAGTTGCGCTACGCCGGTGTCAACGACGACGCCATGATCTATGCGGCGAGCCTGCCGAAGATCGCAATCTTGCTCGGTGCTTTCGATGCCATCGAGGACGGCGATCTGGCCTGGACGCCACAACTCGGCACCGAGTTGGTCGACATGATTCGCGTCTCTAGCAATGCCGCGGCCACATCGGTGTTGCATCGCGTGGGCTTCGAGCGAATCGCGTCGGCCGTGCAGGAGATGCCCCACAGACTCTACGAGCCCGAGGATGGCGGACTGTGGGTCGGCAAGGCCTATGGCCGGAACGACTACTGGCGCCGGGATCCTGTCGGCAACACGTCCCACGGCGCTACCGCCCGTCAGGCGGCACGGTTCTTCGTGCTGCTGCAGAAGGGCATGCTGGTCTCGCCGGACGCCTCGGCCCAGATGAAGGAAATTCTGGGCGACCCGGGAATTCGTCACAAGTTCGTCCGCGGACTCGGGGACCGCCCCGGTCTGAACATCTATCGGAAGTCCGGCACGTGGCGCGACTACCATGCTGACGCGGCCCTCGTTGAGGACAACGGGCGGACCTACGTGGCAGTCGGGCTGGCCCGCCACGCAGATGGCTCTCGGCTGCTTGAAGAGCTGATCGTCAGCCTTGACGGTCTGGTCGAAATACCGACGAACACCCTCGACTGACGTCGCGACTAGCGGTTCAGTCCGGCGATCAGTCGGTCGATCTCGGTGGCGAGATCCCGATGGTCTTCTGCCGAGTTCTTTCGCAGGACATTCGACGTTAGCGCGACCAGGTACACACGCTGCCTCTCACCAGCCTGGGGTACGGCGGGATTCTCGATGATCGCCACCGAGTTCATGATGTTCGTGCTGTTGCCTGCGTACTGTCGGCACTCGAAGCCCTCTTCGTCCACACAGCGGTAGAACGAACCCGATTTGAAGTACACCGCGGCATCGTTCAAGGCCGGAGAGACTGCGTAGCGGTATCGCCGTCGCGTGAAGTACATCAGGCGCTTGATCTCGAGGCTCGAAAACTCGTCAACGAGCAGACCCTGTTCGATGCGCAGGAGCATGCGGAGTAGCTGCTTGGGAGACGCGAGGGATCGCACTCCCGGCACGTGCGCGCGCCCGCCGGTGGTGAACATCGTGCCCTGGCGAAGCTGCGTCGTGTCGAGTCCCACCGCACGCAATGGCGCCTCAAGCGTATCAAGCGACAGCTCGGTGAGTTCCGTCTTGGGAGTCTCGGCCAGCCACGCTTGCCACTCGTCGGCCGGTACCGGGTAACGGGCGCCGAATTCCCTCAGGATCATCGCTTCGCGCCACGCGGTGGCACCGGCGGCGTTCGCGGACGGACTCAGTGCGTGATCAAGCCACTCGAACAGCGTGAATCCGTCGCCGATCCGTATCGGTCGATGCGTGAGCGTTCTCGCTGCCACGTCGACGATCGGCACACTGTGTGAATCGCGCTGACTGAAATCGTCCGCGACGATCCACGAGCCTCGTAGAATCTCGAGGCGATCGGCTGGCTCGGGGAATGAGCGTGCGAGGGCATCGAAGACCCCGGTCGTGACGAGTAGCTTGCCCACGCTCCCCGGCAACTGAGCGGTGGTTTCACGGAGTGCGCCATAGCGGGGCGCGCTCGGGTCCGTGATGTCGAGGACCGCGATCGAATAGCTACCGTCGCGGTCCGCGAAGATCCCCTCGAGGCCCGCCTGGAGTTCAGGGTCGGTGGTGTCGACGTCGTAGTCCGATTGGTCGAGCAGATGGAGGCGGACGGACTCGTAGCCGTGCAACGCTCCCGCCGGCAACGCGGGGCCACCCAGCTCTTCCCGGAGCTCGGGGTCGTACGCCCACAGTCGACGAATGCCGGTGTGGCCGTAGCCGTCGAGCGGGTAGGCGGCAGCCAGTCCAGCGACCAAGACGATGCATGCTGAGGTGGGCGCGAGCAGGCGTAGACGGTTGTTCATCGGGCGGCTCCATCGAGCGGTACCGGGGTAGCGGCGCCTCTCAGCATTTCCGCGTCCATCGCGCTGAGTTCCGCGAGTGTCGTCCCACCCAGCACGAAGGGGCGAATTTGAAAGAGCACGGTCTCGTCACCCAGGAAGCCGAATTCGATGTCCCAGGGCGTCGCACCATCGGAGTCGGGATATCGCTCGAGAATGTCAGCAACCACCGCGTTGAGATCGGCCTGCCGGGGCGCAGTCAGCAAGGTGTGGTCGCCAAAGACAGGCAGATCACGGATCCCGCCGGTCGCGTTCAGAGACTTCCGCTAGGCCGCTCGAGCCGACGTGAGCAAAATGGGGTCGAACTCCCCGCGCGACGCAGGTAGGAGAATCGTCTCGGTAGCTTCGCCCTCCACAGCACCGCCAACGCCCGCCGCGAGCGTTGCCGTCCAGGCGTCCTCTGGCGCGTAGTCCGTTCCCATCAGGGCTCCATCGACATCGCGGGTGACCAACACACCCGAAGCCTCGGCAGGAACGCTGCCAAGCAAGACGATCGATGGGTAGACGGCTTCCGGGTTCGTGACCACGCGTTGCCGCCATTCGTAGGATCGGGCTCGGTACGGGCTGGCCCATACGTCACGAACGGCCTGCAGTAGTGCCTGTTCGCCGACGACGTTCATCACGGTGAGGTTGAGGCCGGCGCCGCTGAAGCCGGGGAGATCTTCGACGTTGGTGTCCGATCGCACGAAGACGCCGGTGATGTCTCTCAGTTCGAACTGAGACCTGATCGGGGCAAGAAGTTCGCGCTCGAACCGCGGAATCAACGGCATCGCCCGGATTTTCTCAGCGACCGCGGATAGCGCGCGCGCGATCGCCTGGCTCGAGCCACCGCTGCGGTAGATCTCGACGGTTTCCTGGTAGAGCGTCCGGCCGTCTCCGTCGAGGTCGCGATCGACATGAGCGCGAAAAACGCCGAAGGGGATGACCAGGCCGGGGGCCACTCGATTGGGGAACAGCTGGTGCAGTTGTCCCAGGTTCGCCGCCTTCGGCCCAGCGAGGCGGCCGGAGTCGGCAGCTTCGATCGAATCGAGCGGGAGCACGCGGCGTGTATCGAGATCGAGCGCGGCTGTATCGATTGTGACGCGCGGAGCATTGGCCGCCGTATCTTCACGGAACTTGGCGATCGTTTCCTCGCTCACCTGGTCGACTGGCTTCACGAGCACCGAGCCGAGCGGCGAAACGGCGTAGAGCACTTCCTTGCCGACGAACGGCCGCACGGCATCCAGTACGCGGGAAGCGATGGCCGCGTTGGGAATGCCCAGTCCGCGGGCGAGCAACTGAACGTGCGATAGACGCGAACCCTGGTCGATGGTCAGGATGCCCGCAAGTCGTCCGAGGTCGGCCGGCGTTTCGGGAAGGATGTAGATGCCATCCGGGTCGAGGTCGCGGACTTGCGCGGGATCGGTAATCAGGTGGAGCGTGCCGAAGGCGGCCCCGGGGTTGAGGCCCATGACGCCGCTCGATACCTCGACGTCACCGAGTTCATAGCTGAGCCCGGCCTCACTGGCGGCGTCGCCCTCGATCGCATTCAGGATCTCCGCAAGCGGGAGGAGCACGGAGCCACGGACGGCGTCGTCACTGAACCGATGAGCCAAGGGCTCCACGGCGGCGTAGCGCTGCTCGGCCAGAGCGACCATCTGCTTGGCGGCGGCAGTGCTCCACTCCATAGTGCGGCCCAGGTACCGGGCGAGACTTAGGTACTGGGCTCGAGTCGTTGTGTCGGCTGCCTGAGCTTCCGCCAGACGCCTTGCTGCGCTGCGCCACTCGCGCTCCGTCAGCCAGCCGGCTCCGTAGGCGGCGCCGAGAAGATGGCCGACGGCCTCCAGCCGCTCGCTACGGGTGGACGTTCCTCCGAGGAGCTCGGCAACCCAGGTGTTGGCATCGACGAAGAGCTGCGCCCGCACAAAGTGAATGGCGTCAAAGGCAGCGAGCGTCTGCGAGCCGTCGCCTCGGTCTGCCGACGCGGTGGCGGCGGTTCGAAGATCGGCAAGCAGCAGTGCGAGGCGCGTGCTGCGCCGGCCCGCGTTCCAGCCGTCGAGCGCGGCGCCGGTGGCGGTCATAGTTTCCGACAGGGCACCGGGGAGATCAGCCCCCACTCGTCGCCATGCCTCCGGGTCGATTCCGGTTGCGTAGAGTTCGATCAGAGCGGCTTCGAGTTGCGCGAGCGGAGTCCGAGTAGCTTCGGGTACGTCGGTCGGGAGGTTGGCCCTGTATTCCTGGACCGCCGTAAGGTCTTCGGGGCCGGGACTGGAATGGATCTTCACTCGCAGCCGCATGAAGCCCTCGTCGACGTCGGACACCTGTAGGGCGAGGCCGCGGATCTCATCGCCAGCCACTCCCGGGGCACCGTGCGGTACAGCTTCCACGACAGAGGCAGCCAGCAAGTAGTTTCGCGCCGTCCAGGCGCCATCAGAGAGAAGGCGAACGAGACGCTGGCGTCCCGCGACTTCTTCGTTTTCGGCCTGTCGGGCGCCGCGGTAGTACTGGGCGCGGCGCATTACCCAGGCGTTGTCGGCGTTCTCGAGAAATCGCTGCAGGACGATCTCGCGCAGGAAGTAGTGCGAGTTGGTGGCGTCATAGAACTGATCCCAGTCCACTGCGGCGAAAACCGGGCCCACGTGGAAGCCGAGCTCGTGAAGGCGGCTCGCGGTGGCGGTGTATTCGCCCTACTGGAGGCCGCCGCCGTGCTCGCGGCAGGCGTAGGGGCGCGGCGGCAGGATCGTCCCATCGGCGCAGAACCAGCGAAGGCGCTCGAACGGGCCACGGTCGCGCTCCTTCATCTCGAGCAGCGCGTCGCGGACCAGCAGGGTTTCGTCCCCGGAAAGCGGCTCGAAAGTCCACCCGGCGTCATCGTTGGGGGCCGCCGTGACAACGCTCGTCAGGACCGTGAGCGCGATGATCGCTGTCGCGGTGAAGCGTTTCTTGAAGACCGAGGTGATACGGGTAGGCGACATGATGGGGCCTTTCGTGACGGGCGGGTTCACGTGGCGCGTCGGCGCGCCGTAGGGTATGTCCTGGTTTCCAGCTTATCCACCCGCGCGCGCGGCCGCGCGCGGATTCCAACGATGAAACCGATGATCGAAGATCAAACCCCGCAGGATGTAGCTGAGGCCCTGGAACAGAACGTCGACGCCGTCTATCTGGACGTCCGCACTGTGGAAGAGTTCGAACGGGGCCACGTGCCCGGCGCGCTCAACATTCCGGTCGCCGAGCCCAGTCCGGCGACAGGCATGATGGCTCCGAATCCGGAGTTCGTACGAGTGGCAACGTCGTCGATCGCACCGGACGCGACGATCTACTGCGGCTGCGCGACTGGACCGAGATCGCGGCACGCGGTGTCGCTGTTGCAGCAGGCGGGATACGCGAAGGCGTTCAACGTCGCTCCCGGGTTCAACGGCGTCACCGATCCGCTCGGCAGAGTGATCGAGGCTGGTTGGCAGGCGCTGGGGTTGCCGGTCGAAACGGGCACCGGTGGCGCACTCGGTTATGAGGAGCTCGCAGCCAGCGCCGCGAGTTCCGAGGCAGCACCGGACGTCGAGGCGTGAACGATCCCGAGTTCCGCTACTCAGGCGCGGAACTGGAAGCACTCTCAGGGCGAGAACTACTACTCCTGGATCGTCACGATGTTCGAGGCCCATCTCGCCGGACGGGTCGTCGAGGTTGGTGCTGGCCGAGGCACATTCTCTGCGAAGTTGAGCGCGATCGACGCCATCGACGAGTTGATTCTCGTCGAGCCGGATCTCGGCATGCACGGCGATCTCGGCGTTCGATTCGCCGACAACCCGCGGGTGAGCACGCATCACGGCTATTTCGGTGACCACGATCTGGGCGGGGAAGTCGACGCGATCGTTCTCGTCAACGTACTCGAGCACATCGAAGATGATGCCGACCTGGTGGCCTCCGCATTGGCTGCGCTGCGTCCCGGCGGAGCACTGCTCCTGTTCGTGCCGGCGGGCCCCTGGCTCTACGGATCTCTCGACGAGGAATTCGAGCATTTCCGTCGATATACCCGTTCGCAACTCAACGAACTGTTGACCAGCGGCGGCCTCTCACCGGAGGACGTGTACTACGTCAACGCGCCCGGGATGCTGGCCTGGTTTGTCGCAGGACGACTCCTGCGGCAGCGAACGGTCCGCACGGGTCAGATGAAGTTGTACGATCGGCTGGTGATTCCGTTTGTCTCCCGCCTGGAGGCCATCCTTCGACCGCCGCGCGGCCAGAGTTTGACAGCGATAGCGATACGCCCCCCGGCCAACGCGGTGCCCGGTTCGGAAGAGAATTCATGACGACAAGACCCCGACTGAGCGTTGTAGTCCCCGTCTACAACGAGCTCGCAACGTTCGGCGAACTCCTCGATCGCGTGCAGCGCGTCGACATGGACAAGGAACTCGTTCTGGTCGACGACTGTTCCCAGGACGGCACGCGTGAGCGGCTCCAGAAGATGGCCGAGGCGATCGAAGCCGGCGAGTCCGAGTTCGCGTTCGACCCAGAGGTCACGCCCCTGAAGCTGGGGCGCGTGCAGGTGTTCTTCCAGGATCGCAATCGAGGCAAAGGGGCCGCGCTCCGCCGCGGTTTCGAGGTTGCGGCCGGAGAGATCATCGTCATCCAGGACGCCGACCTGGAGTACGACCCCGAGGACTGCCACCGTCTTATCAGGCCGATAGAAGCGGGCAAGGCCGACATCGTCTACGGATCGAGGTTCTCCGGCTCGGGTGGACATCGCGTGCTCTACTACTGGCACTCGCTTGGCAACAAGTTCTTGACGTGGCTGTCGAACATGCTGAGCGACCTCAACCTCACCGACGCCTGGACCTGCTACAAGATGTTCCGCCGCGAGGTGCTCGACCATCTTGATCTCACCGAGGATCGCTTCGGATTCGAGGTCGAGTTCACCGCCCAGGTCGCCAAGGCCCGCCCGCGCCTACGCATCTACGAGGTCGGCGTCGACTACCACGGCCGAACCTACGGCGAGGGCAAGAAGATCACCTGGCACGACGGCTACAAGGCCCTCTGGCAGACCTTCAAGCACAACGTGCTGAGGTAGTCGCGCCGTTCCGCGAGTTAGCGATAAGTCCTTTATTCATAGGACTTACGCGACTTGCCGTTTTGTGTTGATCTGCGGGAAAACAATCTAGATCCGTCCTTTTCGGGCTGGATTGGTACCGTTTTGGTACCGCACCAAGGCGGTCCGGTGTTCGCCGGCGTGGACGCGGCGTGTGCGAGAATCCCGGAGCCCCTGGGCATTCCTGACGACAATCTGACTGCGCCTGAGGAGGCTGCTTGAGCATGGACGACCGACTGTTCATCGAAGCCCATCCCTACGCCGACGATGTCTTGGCGCTGCCAGTGACCGATTTGGAAGCTGCTGCGGACTACTACGCGAGAGTCTTGGGGCTGCGCGAGGTCGAGCGGCGGGACGATCCGCCCGCGTTGCTCATGGAGCGCGACGGTGTCCGCATCGGTTTTTCGGTAAACGGGGGGGACGCCAGCCAGGAGGGCGCGGCCATCCTTGTCTCTGACCTTGAGCAGCTCGAACAAGAGGTGGTTGCCGCTGGTGCTGTCCCCGCGAACTCTCGGATCGATGAGCGGGACGGGCAGCGTTTCAAGGTGTTCTTTCTGGTCGCGCCCGACGGTCTCTGCTACTACCTGCATCAGCGGTTAGACGACCCGTCGAAGGCGTGAAGCCTGCTTGTTCGCGTTTGACACCGTACCTAGGTACGGAGTGCACTCTTCTCTGGACCCAAGAGGTGTCACGGGAAGATGCACATGACTATCGGAAGCGTTGCTGAGCAGGCTGGCGTCGGCGTGGAAACAGTCCGCTACTACCAGCGGCGTGGGCTGATCCCCGTCCCACCAAAGGCGGCGGCAGGCTTTCGGCATTACCCAGATGAAACCGTTGCGCGCATCCGGTTCATCAAGCGTGCCCAGGAACTGGGCTTCTCGCTTGTTGAGATCGATGAACTGCTCTCGCTCCGGGTAAGCCCGGAGGCATCTTGCGCAGACGTGCAGCGTCGCGCCCTCAGCAAGATTGCGGAACTTGACCGGAAGATCGCGACAGTCGCCGCTATGCGCGAGGCGCTCGTGAGCCTCGTGACCACGTGCGAGGAAGGCACGGCGTCGGCAACCGAGTGCCCGATCTTAGAGGCTCTCGACGAGGATCTGGCGTCGACTTCTCGTGAGAGTGAACAGTGAGTGGAGCGTGCTGCGACCGGACGGAGTCGTCCGAGGTAGCTGACGCCTGTGTGTCTTGCGGCCAGCGGGCGAGACACGTTGAGTGGCTGACTGTTGCAGCGCTTCTTCGTACCCCGATCCCGCCCAAACAGAAGTTCTGGATCTGTCAGGAAACGAACTGCGACGTGGTCTATTTCGGTGAGAATCCTGGGGCGACCTACCGCTCCGACGCGCTGAACGTGGAGCCCGGCTTCAAAAACCCCAGCGGCGATGCTCTGCTCTGCTATTGCTTCGACAAGCGCCGCCGCGACATCGAGAACGAACTCCGAACGTCTCGCGATTCGGCTATCGCAGCCGAGATCAGAACGGCCATCAGCGCTCAGGCGTGTGCATGCGAAGTTCGGAACCCGACCGGGAAGTGCTGCCTGGGTGCCGTGAACGCGGAGATCGACGCGGCACGTCTCCGTATCAAAACCACCTAGCCAATGAGAGTAACGATGCAGTTCAAACCAGGGCGAATGATGGCGGCCACTTTGTTGCTAGCGATGGTCCTTGGATTCATCCACGCGGCAGCGTTTGCCGACCAGGAGCCGGTGGAGACAAAAACGGTCTTCTTGGACGTCGAGGGCATGACGTGAGGGGGGTGCCCTCTGGCCGTGCGCCAGGCACTACTCGCGGTTGATGGGGTCGTGGAGGCAAAGGTCTCGTACGAGGAGAAATGTGCGGAGGTGGAATACCGTTCGGAGGAGGTCGGCCCCAAGCGCCTGATCGAGGCGGTCAACGAGATTGGCTTCGTGGCCAAGCTATCCGAGAACCAGGAATCGGATACGCCGTGAACGAGGCTCAACCGACGCCGCGCTCAGCCGCCGCGAACCTGAGCGGGGTCGCCGGTGCGCTGCTCGCCGCAAGCTGCTGTCTCTTGCCGCTTGCTTTGATTCTCAGCGGCGTCGCAGGCGCGGGCATCATGATGACCATGATGCGCTACGAGTGGATCACTCTCCCGCTCGGCGTGTCTCTGGTCGTTGGAGCCTGGTGGCTCTATGTCCATGACCAGAAGCGGTGCTCAACCGCAGGCTGCGAACTCGTTGGCAAGAGGTTTCGACTGTCGGTGCTCTCAGTCGCCACTCTGGTCGTATTCGTGGCCCTGCTTCTCAAGTTGTTTCCGGCTTGGACCGCGTCGCTGCTACAGAGTCTGTAGACCGCTCGCGCCTGGTCTAGGACCAGATACGAGAAACCGTGGCGAGGGCGAGTTCGTGCAAGTCGCCAGGCTCCACGATTCGGCGTCGCTCGTCCTGGCTGGCGAACGCGGCGGCAGCCCTCGCGTCGGCGAAGTACTGGATGTGAGAACAGAACGCCTGACGTACCGAGTCCATGTCGGGTCCGGCTGGAGGGGTCGGGAAACAGGCCCGTACTGTTTCACTACCTCGGCGAACCCCATTAGCGTCGAGTTCTAGGGTCACCAATCGACGCCTGACGGGGTCCGTCGATTCCAATCGAACGGTCTCGTTCACGATGACGGGCACGCAATGCGCGACCAACGCGCAGCACGCGTAAATCACCCGTCCGCCCACTTCCACTCGGTGAAGGGTGGCATCCAGCATGACGCCGAATAGTTCGTTGAGGTTGCCGTCCTCGTCGAGACCAACCGGACCGGACTTCAGGGCGTGCCGAGCTTGTTCGGCTGTGGTACCAGCGAGTTCGGCCAGTCGGCTGGGGGAGACGGGCCGACCGTTCGCCAGTTCTGCGAAGGCAACCCGCAGGGTTCGCCTATCGGCGCTTCGCCACCGATCCTCGATATAGCGGAGCGTCCCCCAAAGCTCGTCGAGTTCGCTCACTGACGCTAACCCCCGGTGGCTCAGGGAAAGATCGTGGTCACTCTACCGGCCGAGAGTCGTGAGTTCATCTGGGTTGTGGACGTTGGTGCGAGGTCTGAGCTACTGCCGGACGGAGCCTGGTTGTGGCCGGCTGGTCGCCGACTTTTCTACTACGGGTGTAGTTGAAATAAAACTACGCACGTAGTAGAACTCAGTGCATGACAGCGGAACGCGATGTGAAGCAGAGCGCGGCGCCCGGACTCGACAGTCAGCGCCGCCGGCCCGTCGGTATTGCGCCGCTTACCCTAATCGCCCTCTACCTCGGATTGAGTGCCGCCCGGGGTGTGGGTGCAGTTCCCGCGTCCTGGGCCCTGATGCCAGTGGTAGACACCGCCTGGCTGAACGGCCTCGTGGTCGCTGCAGCGCTGGCCTGGATGCTGCTCAGCGGGACGCCGTTCGCTGAGATCGGCCTGCGTGGCCCGAGGATCGGAATCCCCCTGGGTCGCATCGTCGTGGCCACGATCGTGATCGACACCGTCCTGGTTGGCGCCGCCACCCCGTTCCTGGAAGGCATCTTCGGAGCCGCGAGTCCGGTGGATCGGTTCGCGGCGATTCCCGGCAACCTGCAGCTGCTGATCTTCCTCATTCCAGCAATGTGGCTTCTCGCTGCTTTCGGAGAGGAGTTCTTCTTCCGTGGCCTCCTGTTGACGACACTGGCGCGCCTGCTCGGAGGGTCGCGGGCCGCGGTCGCGGGTGCCGTAGTCCTCCAGGCAGTCGCGTTCGGGGCGATTCATCTGTACCAGGGCCCCGCCAAGGCTGCGGCGATCGGCGTCGGCGGACTCGTCTACGGGGCTGCCTTCGTGCTCGCGGGATGGAGCCTCTGGCCGGTGATCCTAGCTCATGGGATCAACGACACGATCGGCCTGCTGCTCGTCTACACCGGCACGGTGCAGGCTTAGCGATGGAACGTCGCTCCCAGGGTCGCAACGCTGCCAGGGCGGTCGTTCTGTTGGGCTCGTTAGCGTCGCTCGCCGGATGCGAAGCGGTCTCACCGACAGTCCAACAAGCTGGCCTCGCAGCTGCCGAGCGCGCCTACGCCCGATTCGAAGTCGAGGCGGCGACGGAGGGCTTCCGCGAGGTCTACGAAGAATCCGGGGCCACCGCACCGGACCGCGCCGAGGCGGCGCGCCGGCTTGCCGCGATACGGCGTCTGTTCCACGAGGATTTGGCCGGCGCTCGCGACTGGACGGACCGAGCAGAGGTGATTGGCGACCGGCCCTTCGAGACCACCGCCGAGCGAGTGCGCCAGCACCTTTCGGGGGCGGACTGGGCTGCCGCTGCGACGAGCGCGCGCGTGCTCCTGCAGCAAGCCGAAACGAGCCTGGAGGCCGGACGTGCGGCGGGGATGCTCGTGCGCGCCGTATGGCGGCACCTCTATTCTGCGGCAGAGTCCGGGGAGCCTCCGGCCGATGACCTGATCGACGCGGGACGCGACGCCATGCGGCGGTTTCTGCGGATGGAGTGGGGTCGCCTCGACCTTGCCAGGGCCGGCGTCGGCCTCGCGCTGGCTGCGGATGACGGGACGACGGCATTTGTGGCGTGGACCTCCTATTTCCATTGGGACGGCCCGGACGATCGTCGCCACATCACGAACACCGGGCAGAGGATCGAGGCGCTGCTCGCGGAGTGGAAGGGCCCCGCGGCCGCGGCGCAAGAGCGACGCGCGCTGGTCCGCGCGCTGGTGGACTCGCGGATGTTCCGAGCCGCCGCGTGGCTCGCGCTTGACCCGAGGGTTCCCCCGGAGCGCCGCATCGACACGGACCCGGTTGTACTCGCGCTCATTGGCTACGCGAGGTTCCAGGACCAGGTCGAGGCCTCAGCGGCACGCCACTACAGGCTTCGGGCCTTCGGTGAGCCGTTTAGCTCCGAGTTGAATCGCGGGTTCGACGCCGCCGCGACGGACTTGTGGCCGTTGCTTCGAACCGACGGCGCGACCTATCGACGTTCCGAATTCGTCGATGAGCTGGCGCGGCGGTACGGGGCCCAGGTTCATTTCAGAGGACCCGGCGGGCGCAATCTCAACTATGGACACTGGGTGGTCGATCGGACGCTCGATGTCGAGCAGTATGGGCGCTCGGCCAGCTTCCGGTTCGTGCGCCTCGATTTCATGGTCTCGAACGGATTCAACACCTGGTTCTGGGACGGCGGTAGTTCCACGGGCGGCTGGGCCCAGGACGGCACCATCGTTCAGATCCGGCCCGTCTACGCTCGTGGTCCCATCGATGCGTGGCGGGCAGTGACCGATGAGGTGGAGCGGCGGCGGACCGATGATCGGATCGACCGGCTCGCGCCGATGGACCGACAGGCGGCAGCCGCACAACCGGCTGGCTACTTCGAAGGACTTTGGCTACGGCTGCGCCGGCAGGGTCGGGAACAGGTGCTTCAGGATCTCGCAAGTCGAGGTCTCGAGAGCTCGGACCTGCGCCGTGCCTTCATCCGCGAGCTATCTGAGCGGACCTTCGCCTCATCGATCGTCGCCCATGAAGGGAGACATGCGATCGACCGACTCACCCAGCCAATCGTGACCATGATGCGGCCTGCCGCGAACAAGGAATACCGTGCCAAGCTATCCGAGGTCGCTTTCGCCCCAAGTCCCCGGATCGCTCTCGTCGGCGGGATCGTGAGCGAGAACATCGGCGCGGACACTGCACACGGCCAGGCCAACGCACGCATCATGCGCCACATCATCGAGTGGATGGGCGAACACGCCGACGCCATTCCGGGCCTGGATCGATCGTCACCGCTGTTGCTCCAACTGGACCTGCTATCGGACGACCAACTGCGCGCGGCGTTCCGTGCGATGGACCCCTGGGGATAGCGTCTGAGACTAGCGGCCTTCTTTCAGGTCCTCCAGGAATTCACGAATCGGCTGCTGGGTGAGTTCACGATACTCGGGGTGCTCGTCGAGCCATTCGTTCAGGTGCTCTTCTGACCAGAAGAGATTGTCGACTGCTCAACCACCGCCTCGCTGGACCCAGACCGTGTCAGGGTTCAGGCGCGTGATTTCTGCGGCTTCGATTTCTACCGTGATCGGTAAGTAGCCGTGCGCGCATGAGTCTTCGATCGTGAAGTGGCTGTCCTTGTAGTCGTCGCTGTTGACCAACAGCAGGAAGTCGACAGCTCACCAGACGTCGAGCGGCGCTTCTCCCTCGATACGGACGGTATGGAAGTTGTGCTGAAGCGGGCCCGCCCAGCGACGGAACCCGGGCGCGAGTTCGTAGCCTAGCGGACTGTCGGCGCTCTGGAGAAACCCGCCCGCGACCATGAAGTCAAGCCGACGCCGGAGTTCATCTACGCTGAGGCCGAACACGGTCGCCACTTCGCCGGCCGACGGTGTGCTCACCTCTCGGTCGTGCATGTAGATCAGATACTTGGCTAGCCGCTTCTCCAGGTTCGAGAACAAGTAGTTGTTCGCTCCCCACCATTGGAGGTTCCGAGCTAGGTCGTCGTTGGCCCGCAAGTGCTCGACCACTTCGATCCGCAGCTCGTCATCAGCGGCGAGACCCATGTACTCGATCGCGTGAGGAATCGATGTCGAACTGAACTGACGTTCCCAGTCTTGCAGCAGATACTCCACCACCTCCTGGGCGGAGTCGGACAACACCTGCGCGCCGGCGATTCCGGGCATTGCCAAGGCCGCGATGGCAGCGAACGCGAGCATTAGCGGGGGGATAAACGCGGGCGGTTTGCGCATTGAGTCGCTCCAGCTTGTGGGTCAGGGTGAGCTACCGAGGAGAGCACGTACATCGGCGATCACGCGGTCTTCGAGGCCAGGCAGGGCGCCGACGTACTTGCGCACGCGCTGGCCTTGCTGGTCGATGAGGAAGTAGGTGGGGTAGCCGATGACGCCATAGTCCAACGCCAGGTCGTTGTCCCCGACGACGACGCGATAGTTGATGCCGTGGTCGGTGGCGAATGCCTCGACGTCTTCTCCAGGCCCGGAGAAGACCGCGTAGCCGATGACCTCGAACGCCTCGTCGGGGAACTCTGCGCGCAGCCGGTTGAGCTTCGGCACTGCGTCGATGCACGGTGCGCACCAGACGGCCCAGAAGTCCAGCAACACGACTTTACCCAGAAGCTGCGAACCGGCGAAGGCGCGCCCCTCCAGATCGACGCCGGTGTAGTCGGCAGGCAGCGGCTCGGGAACAAACGCGGCGCGCGTGACGGTGGTCATGTTCGGGGGGGCCGTCGGGCTCGGCCGGGTCATGCCGTACACGACCGCCACGAGAGCCACAACAGCGAGAGTCAGCCTAGTTGCCCGCGTTCAGGAACTCCTCGGTAATCCTGTCGGCCAGGTGATCTTCGACCTGGCCGACCAGGATGATGTTCACATCGCCGTCGCTGAACACCCGGCCAACGAGTGACGTGCCCTCCCACGCGAGGCTGGTGTAGACGCCGGTCTGCGTCTCCAATCTGCGGCTCCGGGCTCGACCGAATGACACCGGATGGCCGTCATGGCATTGGAATACGTCGAGAACACGCCCCGCGGATTCGTAGCGCAGTTGGACTGTGTAGCAGCAGACATCCTTGAGGAGCTTGGCGCCGGTCAGTTCGTACCCGCCCGAGAGTTGCCGCGGAATACGTGGATTGAAGTCGAGCGGTTCAGCCACCGACCTCAAATCAGCGTCGAGCGCCGCGTACCGATTCCAGAAGGCGTCCGGAGAGCCACGGCGTACCTGCTGCACGTAGTCGCCAACGGTAAGAGCGACCGGAGGTACCAGCGGCGCGGCGCGGGGGGCGGGGTTGGATCTCTCCGCTAGGTATGGATAGCCATACCCCAATGCGAGAGCAACGACGAACGTAGCCGCCGCCAAGCGGACCTCGCGGCTCAGGATGAACGGAGCGCGCCACTGTGCCCTTTGACCGCGGCTCTGGAGAGCCGTCTCTATCCGGTCGTAAATCTCTAGGCTGGCGGGTTCGGGGAGGGCGATTCCGGCAACCCGCTCCTTGAGCTGCTGGAGCTCTTCGCATGACCTGCGGCAGGTGTCGCAGACCTGGAGGTGCGCCTCGACCTGGGCCCGCGCCTTCGGCGCAATCTCAGCGTCCACGTACAGACCGAACTGCCCGGCCAGCCGTTCGCATTCGGTCGGTGTCATCACTATTCGCTCCATACGACGCCACGGGAAGCGTCAGGTGCTGCCTCTTCGTCCGGAGCTCCCATCGGAGCGCCGGTCTCGGATGTTTGATGTCCGTGCGACGCGATTTCTTCCGGCACCCTGGATAGTTCGATAATCGCCTCGCGCAGCCGGACCCGGGCGCGACTGAGCCGGGAGCCCACGGTTCCGACCGCGATCTCGAGCGACTCGGCTATCTCGCGGTATCCCAGACCCTCGATGTCGTGCAGCACAATAACCGCGGCGGCATCGCCATCAAGACGCGCCAGTCCGCGCCAAACGAGGTCGCGTTCTAGTTGAGAGTCGTCTGAAGCGCACCGCGGTCGCACCCATCCGCCGCGGGATTCGTCGTCGTGGATCTGTTCGAGGTTTCGACGGTCCCGGTCCCTTCGCCTGCCTGCCCCGTACATGCAGTTGAGTGCAATACGCGTCATCCACGACGAGACTCGGGCTTCTCCACGGAATCTCGGGATGGCCTCATAGGCTCGCAGAAAAGTCTCCTGGGTGAGGTCCTCAGCCGTTTCAGGATTCCGACATTGTGCGACCAGAAATCGGAAGATCGAGCGATGGTGTTGTTCGAAAAGAGCCCGCCGCGCCCAATCCTCACCGCGTTGACAGCCGGCGACTATCGCCGCTTCGTCAGTCCTGTTCGTGGTCTTGAATTGCACGAGAACCGGGGGGGTTGTTGGCGCCGGTGATCCAGGAATTCAGGCTAGGGGCCGTACCTGGGTACGGGGTCAAGAGTCGGGTGTATCCTGGCTCTCGATGACGCGGAGCGAATACGGAGAGTTGACGTCGGGACCCTCGTCCTCGATCCAGTCGAGAACCTCGGCGCGCAGCCAGATCGGTCGGGCTCCTGCGACATGTTCAGACGGCCCTCCTGTCACTGCGAATCGGTGCGGCGTGCCCGCTATCCGGACCTCCCGCCCATCCTCCAGATGCAGGTTCACGACCGTCGCTTCGACGAAGATGCGGTTTGGGAAGAGCTTCATATCCCACAACATCTGAACGAGGCCCAGCGGATGCGTTTCGAAGCCGTCACCGACCAGAGCACGGACGCGTAGGTCTCCAGCCGCGGCGTGAACCTCTTCCACGCCCGGGACCTGGCGCAGAGCGGCGATCGCCGCCGCAGCGGTTTCCTCGTTGCACGGCATGAAGAGCACGACTTCGACCGCATGGACTTCGGCGAGCACCGGGGTCGACGGCGCGACCATCGCGGCCGCAAACAGCAGAATGGCGATACGCATACCTGTCCTCCTACTAGTATTCGATGCGTGCGGCGCAGCTTTTCTTCCGGGGAAGAAAAGTCCGGTGCGATTCATCGAACGGTCAGAACGCGCCTTCCCCGGATTCGTTTGTGATGATCGCTAGAGTGTTTGTGCGCATCGCCGAGAGAGCTAGGGTCGCCACGAGACTCATCTGGATCGTTTTGCTGGCTCTGTGCATCCCCGCGGCGGGTGCCCTAGCGGGCCGAGCTACCGGCAGCTACGGCCGTAGTCCTCAGGAAGGCTCGGGAGACTCGTCCGGACAGGTCTCGCGCCCGGTAGTCGGGGAAGCAGCTCCGGAGATCGGTCCGCACGTCGATTGGCTCCGGGGCGGTCTCCGCTCCACTTACGAGCCGGGGCGCGTCTACTTGATCGATTTCTGGGCGACCTGGTGTCTGTCGTGCGTCGCGCGCATGCCGCACCTGAGCACTCTCGCGCAGCAACACGCCGAAGAAGGTCTTGAGGTCCTCGGCATCGCCGTTCTGCAGCGGGGCGGTATGTCTCCCAGCGACTTCATGAAGATGAGGCCAACCGCAATGCAGTACGCCGTGGGGCGCGAACGCCTCCATGGTGCGGTCCCGGAGCTGTTTCAGAGCACCGCAGAGCGCGATTCGGTACCGTTTCTCGTGATCGTTGACCGCCATGGGCGTATCGCCTGGCGAAGCAACCCGGGAGACCCCTACGGCGGACTCGAAACTGCGCTCTCCCGCGTGCTTCGGGGCACCTGGGACGCTCAGAAGGCCAGGGCTATCGACGTCGAACGGGAACAGGCCGAGCGGGCCGGCCAACCTATCCTCCGCGCCTACCAGGAGGCGCTTGGCGCTCGCGAGTTCGGCTACGCTGCGCAACTCCTGGATCAGCTACTGGCACTCCACGCAGACCTGTTCGGTGCGCGGATCGCCGATCTGTTCAATCGGCACGTCGACCTGGATCGGGCTACGGCGTTCGACACGCTCGCGCTTCGGCTTCACGCCATCGCGAGAAATCCGCCGGCGCTGCTCGCGGTGGCTCGATCGATCGCGACAGTCTTTCCATTGGAGGCTGCGGAGCGTCGCCTCGCCCTGGACCTAGCCTCCGCGGCAGCAGACCTCAAGGCAGGTCTCGACCCGGACTACGACTGGGCACTTGCAAAGCTGGAAGCTCAACTCGGAGAGCCGGGGGCGGCGGCGACGACGATGGATCGCGCGCTCGCCTCCGCCGCTAGGCAGAACTGGGCCCCGGCGGTTCTCGACATGATGAGACGCGAGGCATCCAGCTATCGAAAACGACGCTAGATATCCCCGCGAACGCAGACCGCGGTTCAGTTCGTGGAACCGGAGAAGAACGTGCCCTCGATCCAATCGAGTGGCGAGAAGAGTAGGCACGCAAGATGGGTGCGCTTTCCGAGCAGCACCGCCGGGAATGCAAGGACCTCGCAACCGGGTTGACCGCTCGCTGCGATCAGCACCAGGGAGGCTCCTATGAACAGGACCACCCCGGCCTCGGGCACGCCAGCGCCGATCCCGAACACCGCTCCGACCAGGAAGACCGCCAAGGCGGGCATCACCGCCACCACGGCGCCGACCCACGGATGGAGCCACTCGAAGTATCTCCCGACCACGAAGTGGACCGCGGTGTAGAACATCACCAGGCCGAAGAAGACTCCGACCACCTGGATCTGTCCCCCGGTGCTAGCCCGGAGGACCTGGGGAATCACCAGAGCGAGCATCGCAAGGCCCAGCAGCGCGCGGAGGACGCGGCTTATCGGCCTGGCTTCGGGCAACTTGGAGACCCGGGGGGGGGGGGGGGGTTTCGGTGTCGTCATTCTCCACCTCCTCTGACTTGAATTGTTCCGGTGCATGGATATCTACTACGATCGTAGTATTACTATGGTTGTAGTTGATTGGCAACTACGGTTGTAGTAGAAAAAGTCATGGCAACTCAGAGAGATATCCAGCCCAAGGTACTTGGCGAGCTTGAATCCGCCGTGATGCGGGCGTTGTGGGAGCGGGGGGAGGGCACGGTTCAGGATGTGCAGCGAGCACTTCAACCGGAACGAGACTCCGCCTACACAACGTTGATGACGGTGATGAGTCGCCTCACG